>VFQQ010000004.1_pt1 | contig 818157 bp, 627 predicted proteins | sample 3512341 | NCBI WGS metagenome assembly VFQQ01 (sample SAMN10412373, study PRJNA504923) | tailings metagenome | isolation source: Relicate 2 Philex TSF1 revegetated site | place: Philippines: Tuba, Benguet | collected 2017-08-29 | reverse complement strand
AAACCTCGCCCCATTCTACCCCGGCTGGTCAAGCCCCTATTGGCGATAGCCCTGCAGTGCGTTCAGCCGATGATTGACGCCCACCCCCCTCAGCCGTATCGTTGATCGTTCACGCGAGGCCCCCATCGTCTAGAGGCCCAGGATACCGGATTCTCAGTCCGAGGACCGGGGTTCGAATCCCCGTGGGGGTATTTGCGAAGAGTTTGACGCCCGGCCGGTCACTGGGGATCCGCCGGGCGTTTCTCTTGTGCTGTTACTCCCGCGAAAGCCGGTTCAGTTCGGGCAGCTCCCATTTCCCGCGGCTTCCGGAGTTGACGTTTCCCAATGCGGGCAGATGGAACTTCCAGCCACCGATACAGCAGTGGTCCGATCGTCCAGCCGAGAGTGAGGAACAGGCCGGCGACACTCGCGAATCGCGCAGGCGGACTCATTCCCCAATGTGTTTCCAGCCAGCGCGACACCGGAACCATGAACGGCTGATGGAACAGATAGACCGAGTAACTGCAAACCCCGAGTTTCGCCAGTAGTCCCCCCAGCTTGGAAACCCTCACAGGCGACCAGATTGCCATTTCGAGCAGGGCGGTGAACAGGATGGATGTCATCGGGAAGATGTGACGTGCTGTCGGACGGTACAAACTGGCTGCGAATATGATCGCGACCATCGCCACGACGAAGAGCCGCGGCCTGAGAAAAATCCGTCGACCTTCAAGATAGACCTCACACAGATACGCCCCGAGCGTCCAATCGAACCATAGCGTCATGGGCGACAAGGCCACCCAGAGCGGAGGTTCCGCAACATAACGCCATTCCGCCGCCGCGCGGATTGCAACTGAGATCAGCAATGTCATCGCGACCATCGCCCGGGCGCCGAACCCGCGACGAAGCAGGTACAGCACTGGGTACAGCACATACAGCTGCGACTCAGTCGCCAGGCTCCAGAACGACGGATTGATGCCGAACACCCAGGCATCGCGCGCATTGTGAACGAGGAACAGGTGCGAGATGAGCGAGGCGGTACTCGTCCGACCAGCGAGAAACGCGCCCCGCTCCAGAGCTACAAACAGCCCCAGCGCAACGAAATACGGCGGATATCCTCCAGAACCGCTTGCGGGCAAACTCGACCAGATCCAGACGGCCCCGGCTCATCGTCGAGTAGTGAATCAGAAACCCGCTGATCACAAAGAACAGAGAAACTCCCGCGTTTCCGAACGTCACCGGATACAGCAGCACGAAGGCCTTGCTTGCACCTGCGGCAGTACGCAACTGGCCATTCCAGCCAAGATGGTCGGTCCCGAACGCCGCACCCAAGCTATGAAACAGCACCACTGCGAAAATCGCCAGCCCGCGTAACGGGTCGATCTGCGAGAGGTGGACCTTCCGGCTGTCGGACATCCCGCGATCCTGCGGCGATAACCGACGCGAGTCAATGGGGCAGTTCACGCGCCCCGTTTTTCACTCGTACCGATTCCTCACGTCTTCTCGCCCCTGAGGGCCCGCAGCATTTCCGCAACGGCCTCGTTGACGGCCGTCCCGGCCTCATCGCCTTCCAGCTCCGGGAATGGGATGTACCGTAGTTCATCGGCCGCGGAATCTCCCTGGCGGCCGACAACCACCCGCAGCACATTCTCCGACCGCTGCAACGCGATCCACTCACTGTCGCGCAGGTCTTCAATCGGGAGCTGAAAAGTCATGAGCGTTCGGCATTCCGTTATTGAAAGGTGAATCTTCAGGCCCGCCGCCAAGTGGGCAGGCCGGCGTGGCTACAGCCCTTCCACAATCATCGCCCGATACTGCGCGCCCCGAAACCGGTATTCGCGGGCTTCCCGGTAAGACGGGCTTTCATACCACGCCTTCGCAGCGGCGAGCGTCGGGAACTCGACGATCACCACCCCCTCATGGTCCGGCCCTTCCAGCGTGACGTGCCCGCCATACGCCGCCAACACCTTCGCCGGGTGCCCCTCCAGCGAAGGGCCCGCCTTGCCGGAGTAAATCTCCAGTTCGGCAGGATCGATCGTGTTCTCTTTGATGAAGATGGCGTAGGCAGGCATGGCAGGTCGCCCCGGAACAGAAAACAGACTGGCGCCCCAGGGGGCACGCGCGAAAGTGTCGACAAAAAAGGCCTGACGACGATTCGCCAGGCCATGTCGTCGACCACGTTCCGCCCGGTTATTTCGCCGTCTCGATGACGGTCGCCTTGTTGATCTTCACCGGCTCGACCGGCTTGTCGTTCGGGCCGGTCTTCACAGCGCCGATCGACAGCGCGGTTTTCGTGCTGTCATCGTCGGCCGTCTTGCCGAAGGCGGTGTACTGCTTGTCGAGAAAGCGGGCGTCGGCCACGCAGATGAAGAACTGCGAACCGGCCGAATCGGGATGCTGAGCCCGGGCCATCGACAGCACGCCGGTCACGTGCGGCCTGTCGTTGAATTCCTGCGGCAGCTTGTAGCCGGCGTCGCCCGTCCCCGTGCCATGGGGGCAGCCCCCCTGAATCATGAAACCGGAAATGACGCGATGAAACGTCACGCCGTCGTAAAAGCCGATCTTCGCCAGGCCGATGATGTTCTTGCAGTGGCCGGGCGCGACATCCGGCCACAGGTCGAGCAGAATCTTCCCTTTGGTGGTGTCGAGTTCGACCTGATACTTGTTTTTGTCGAAGTCGACGTCCTTCACGGCGGCGTCGACTTCAGCTTTCCTGTTGGCGGGCATCTACAATCCATTCTTCAAGATGAGCGGCGGACCAGTGTGCAGTGGACCAAAGGGCGATTATGGAAGCGCTCAGCGGCCGCGCCGAGGGCCAGCGCGGAAAAAGTTCTATCAACAGGCCCCCGCCCGCGTCGCGACCTCCCGCAACTTGCCCGATCCCCGCCAACCAAACTGGCGGACGACTCACGCCATGCGTTAAAGTTGCCAGATTCGCGTTTTGGTTTGTTACGGATTCGTGGACCACAAGCGCTGCCGGAGCGGGTTGCTCCAATGCGTTTTCAGGTCATGACGCGCCGCTGACGGGCGAGTCTTGGAGGACTGTGTGTCGCTGGCTCAGGTGTTGCAGGGAAAGTTTCGCGGAGACGTCCGTTTCCGCGGTCAGGCGTATCTTCAGGCAGAGCGAGTCGCCGTGACGCGGGTCACGTCCGATCACCTCTACGCCGTGGTGCGCGACGGCGTCGAGTACCAGACCCAACTCAGCCGCCTCAACGGCGAAATGAAGATGTTCTGCACGTGCGTCGGCGAGGGACAAACCCGCGACCCGGCCTGCAAGCATCTCTGGGCCACCGTTCTGGCCGTCGATACCGGCAACTACCTCACGGCCACCGCCCGCGTCGGACACATCCCTCCATTCGCGGCCGAAGCCAGCGGCGCCCTGGTGCTCACCCCCCTCGATGACGACGAAGAGGCCGGCGGCGATGTCTTCCAGCCGCGCGCCCGGCGCGAAAACGGCACGGCCGTCGCCGCCGCGCCAGCCGCCAAACTGCGCGCTCCCAAGAAGGACTGGGAACAAAAGCTCGACATCATTCGCGAACGCCACGAGCCCGGCGCCGTCGCCCGCACCACCGAATCCCGCGAACAGGAAATCTTCTTCGAAATCGACCTCGCCGAAAGCCGCACCGGAAAACGGCTCATCGTGCAGACCTCGCAGCGGCAGCGCCGCGCCAACGGCCAGTGGGGCAAACTCAAACCGCTCAAACTGCGCCCCGGCAAGTTCGACGACATCGAGCACGCCGACGACCGCCGCATTCTCGCATATCTCGCCGGCGGCACCCCCGAACGCACCAACTGGTACGCCCAGCAGGCCGAATTCCAGACCTCCGTCTTCCGCTACACCCTGCCGCACGAACTCGCCCTGCTGCTGCTCCCCATGATGTGCGCCACCGGCCGCGTGCGCATCGCCGGCGACAGCGAAAGCGAAGGACAGACCGTCACCTGGGACGGCGGCCCGTCATGGGGCCTCTGCCTGGCGCTGCGCTCGGCCGAAATGGGAGAAGCCTGGCGCCTCACCGGCGAACTCCGCCGCGGACAGGAATCGATCCCGCTCGCCAAAGCCTCGCTGCTGTTGCCCGGCGGCCTGGCGCTCATCGACCACAAGCTGTCAACCTTCGACGACTTCGGCGCGTTCGAATGGATCGAAACCGTCAACCACGACAACGGGCTTGAAGTCGCAGCGGGCGAACAGCAGGAACTCGTCGACCGCCTGCTCGACATGCCGGCCCTGCCCGAACTCGACCTGCCGACCGACCTGCGGCTGGAAGAAATCCGCGTCAAGCCGACCCCGCTCGTCTGGCTGAAGTCGCCCAAGGTCCGCGGCTGGAAGCACGACCGCCTACAGGGACAGGTCCAGTTCGATTACGACGGCGCCCTGGTCTCCGGCGGCAGCACGCAGTGGGCCATCGTCCAGCGCGAAAAAGGCGTCTGCATTCTGCGCGATCGCGAGTTCGAAGCCGCCGCCTGGTCGCAGCTGCAGGCCGCAGGCTTCCGGCGACTGCTCGACCGGCTCCGCGGCGATGCGGATGTTGAAATCAGCGTCTCCGACCTCGGCCGCGCCGTGCGCGCGCTCGTCGAATCGAACTGGCAGGTCCGGGCCGACGGCAATCCCGTCCGCCAGCCGGGCCCCATGGCCTTCCGGGTCGAGTCGGGAGTCGACTGGTTCGAGCTCTCCGCCAAGATCGACTTCGACGGCCGGACCGCCGCGTTTCCGGAACTCCTCTCGGCCCTCGCCCGCGGCGACAGCACCATCCGCCTCGACGATGGCTCGCTCGGCATTCTGCCGGAAGAATGGCTGAAGCAGTACGGCTGGCTCTCCAGCCTCACCGCCGCCGATGACGACGCCCTGAAGTTCTCCGCCTCGCAGGTCGGGCTCATCGACGCCCTGCTCGCCGGAGAACAGGTCGTCGAACTCGACGCCGGCTTCCAGCATGTCCGCGACCGCCTGCAGAACTTCAATGGCGTCGACACCGATTTCGTCCCCGTGGGATTCAAAGGCGAACTCCGCCCGTATCAGCGCGAAGGCGTCGGCTGGCTGAAGTTTCTCCAGGAATTCCGGTTCGGCGGCTGTCTCGCCGACGACATGGGTCTCGGAAAAACCGTGCAGCTCCTCGCCCTGCTGCAGGAGCGGAAACGCCTGCGCGAGAAGCACCTCCCCTCCATCGTGGTCGTGCCCAAATCGCTGCTCTTCAACTGGGTTCAGGAAATCCAGCGATTCACCCCCGAGCTGTCGCACGTCGAATACACCGGACTCGAACGCGCCGCCCTGCGCGACGACCTGGCGACGCACGACATCATCCTCACCACCTACGGCACGCTGCGCCGCGATGTCGGCATTCTGAAGGACATCGTGTTCGACTACGCGGTGCTCGACGAAGCCCAGACCATCAAAAACGCCGCGTCGCAGGTTGCCAAGGCCTCCCGACTCATCAAGGCCCAGAACCGCCTGGCCCTGTCGGGAACGCCGATCGAAAACCATCTCGGCGACCTGTGGTCGATCTTCGAATACCTGAACCCCGGCATGCTCGGCCGCAGCTCCGCATTCAAAATGCAGACGTCCGACGCGTCCGACGAACAGTCGCGACGCGTGCTCGCCCGCGGTCTCAAGCCGTTCGTGCTGCGGCGCACCAAGCTGCAGGTCGCGGCCGAGCTTCCCGAGAAGATGGAAGAAACGATCTTCTGCCAGATGGGCAAGCGGCAGTCGCGGCTCTATCACGAGCTTCGCGACCACTACCGCAGCTCGATCCTCGGCCTCGTCAAGGAACAGGGTCTCGGCAAAACGAAGCTGCACGTGCTCGAAGCCCTGCTCCGGCTGCGGCAGGCGGCCTGTCACCCCGCGCTGCTCGAACGCGAATCGGCCGAGGAGGCCTTCGCGAAGCTCGACGTTCTGATCCCGCACCTGGAAGAACTGATCCAGGAAGGGCACAAGTCGCTCGTCTTCTCGCAGTTCACCAGCATGCTCGCGATCGTGCGCCAGCACCTCGACAGCAAAGGCATCCGCTACGCCTACCTCGATGGCCAGACGAAGAAACGCAAGCAGGTGGTCGACGAGTTCCAGGACGATCCCAACTGCCCGGTGTTCCTCATCAGTCTCAAAGCCGGCGGCCTGGGCCTGAACCTCACCGCCGCCGAGTACGTGTTTCTGCTCGACCCGTGGTGGAACCCGGCCGTCGAGGCCCAGGCCATCGACCGCGCCCACCGCGTCGGCCAGACGAAACGCGTCTTCGCCTATCGCCTCATCTGCAAAGACACCGTCGAGGAAAAAATCCTCGAACTGCAGAAGAAGAAACGCGAACTGGCAGACGCCATCCTCGAAGCCGACGGCGGCCTGATGAAGGACCTCACCGCCGAAGACCTCGAACTGCTGCTCTCGTAGGGCCGGCTGTGCCGGCCGCCATGGGACGTGCATCCGCGTTCGCGAGGGTGCCGTTGATCTGAGCGTGCCAACCGCCCCGTGAGCGAGGCCTCGGCAACATTCGGCACTGGCTGACAAGCAGTCCAGTGCCACCCAAATTGCTGCTACCATTGGCACCCTGCCGCCGAAGATCTGATCGCTGCGAAACTGGTATGCTTCACCTTCAGCCGGACGGCAGATCACGGTTTTCCTGAATCCTTCAGGTCCAATCGCACGAGGAATGGCCATGTGTCGAGATCGCGTTTTGACCTTTTCAGTGCTTGCGCTGAGCCTCATGGCGACGTCGCCGCTGTGGTCCCAAACCGATGGGCCATCAGGCCGTGCCTTTGGAACCGCTCCGGGCGGAATGCGAACGCAGGGCAACTTCAGCAACAACGAGTTCAGCATCATTGAGCTCCCGGCAGTTCAGAAGGAGCTGGTTCTGACGGATGAACAGAAGTCGAAGGTGAAGGAACTCTGCACGGCGTTCCAGCAGGCCTCGGTTCCGGATCTTCCCCCTGGAAGACCGATGTTCGGGAGCGCGGAAATGACGAAGGCTTTGGCAGAGGCCGGGGTGAAGGCGGAGACCTTCAGCCGCGAGAAGATGCCGGAGCTTTTGGCGCTGCTGACTGATGAGCAGAAGGCGCGGCTCTCGGAGATCGTGATCCAGGCGCAGGGCTTTGCGTCATATCTTCGGCCGGAGGTTCAGCAGAAGTTGGGCCTCACGGTCGAACAGAAAGAGCAACTCACCGCGATCGAGAAAACGTTCTCGACGAAGCTCCGCGAGGTGCGGGCACCGCAACGAGGTGCTGACAGGGCCGCCCGGGAAACGTTCCAGAAAGATCGCGTGACATTGATTCGCGAACGGACGCAGGCGGTGGAGACGTTGCTGACGGAGGAGCAGCGACAGAGGTTTGAGGAGCTGAAAGGAAAGCCATTCGATCAGTCGATGCTGCTCCGAACCGGGCCAGGGCCGGGTTGAGAATCGTCTGGCAAGGCCGACCGCTTGTGGAGCCGGAGCCATGCTCACATGGCGCCAGCAGCGTGATTATGCGAGTTCAAATCGGTGGCCTGGTCTGCCGTCCGTTGACCGCACTTGCCGGGTGCCAACGGGAGAAATGTCGAGGGGGCCAGTGCCGAGCGTTGCCGAGTTCTCCACCTCGAACCGCCGGCCGGTAAGCTCATATCGCGAAGCAGCATGAGCATTCGGATGCAAGCTGGCGGCCTGATTCCCGATCCGGCTGTGACGTTTGGGGGGGCACTTCCGCGATCACAGGCTGGCCCGGCGTCGCGATGCAAGCATGCCACCTGTCCGCTGGCACCGAGTGTCGATTGTTTGAGACGTTTTCGAACAAGGAACTCGCTGGGGCGAGCCCCAGCCTACAGGCTTCGTGGCCGCTGTCGTCAACCGCAATCACCGCGCGGCACGGGCCGCCGCCTGCCACTCGGCCACATCCGCCTCGCTCAAGCGGTAGACGTCGATCGAGTGCCCCAGCCGCGCTACAGGCTCGAAGAACTGGAAGTAGCTGAACTCGCCAATGTTCACCGCCCGCGAGCCACCCTGGCCATCCAGAATGACATGCGGCCGGCCCATCACGAAATTGACGCTGATCGCGTACAGCCCCGTCTCCGGAGCCGGCGGCGGCTCGCGGAAGCGAATGCCGAACGAGCCCGGATCAGCCGTGCCGAAGTACGCCAGCCCGATCTTGTGGACCCGCTCCTGTCGCATCCAGTCCGCGAGCGTCCCGAGGTCCTGTCCCCAGTCGAGATTGGAATCGACCAGGTGATACCGCCCGCCATCCGGTCCCCCCGCCAGCAGGTTGAACGAAGCCAGTTCGTAGGGGTGACTCATCAGCCCCGCCAGCGACACCACCGCACACGCCCCGCCCGCCTTGCGAACCACCGCCCCTGAAGATGACAGAACCCCCGCCGCAGCAATGGTAAGCAACGCGATCGAAGGCAACACATACCGCACACCGAGCTGCATCCCCTCGGACGACGCCAGCAACAGCAGCGCCGCCGCCGGCGCCACGAGAAAGATCGTCCGCCGGACCTCGATCCGCCGCATCACGAGTGCAATGGCCGCGAGCAGAAACAACGCAAGCGTTCCGAGCGGCGTCTTGTAGGCGATGGCTTTCACGTAGTAATCGCGAAAACCGGCCAGGCTCCACTGTCCGTCGAGATAAACCGGGTGCTGCTGCTCCATCACCAGCCGTTGTTCATCAAGACCAACGAGATACGCCGCCGGTACCGGCAGCGGCAACGCACTCACGGGCTCAAGCAGATTCGTAATCGTCTTCATCGCCTGGCTGCGAAACGCATAGGCCGACAGCGGACGAAACGAGTTCTCGAACAGGTACGCGGCATTCAGCACAACCAGACTCAGGGCCAGCCCGGTCGCCAGCCGCAGCAAGACCACCCGGGGCCGAGGTCGATCCACCCGCATCCGGGGCGCCAGCCACCACGCCAGCAGCGACAGCGGAGACAGCAGCACGCACGTGTATTTCATCCCCTGTGCCGCACCAAGAACCGCCCCCCACAACAGCACCCGGCCCCACGTCGGCCTCACCGCGCAGCGCTCCAGCGCCCACAACACCGCCACAAACGCGAACGCCGCCCCGAGATCGGTCGTCACCAGCGCCCCGTTCGCGATCGTGGTCGGCGACAGCCCCCACGTCACCGCCGCGACAACACCAGCCACCGCACCAAACGACGCCCGGGCCCAGAGCGCCAGCAGCAACGTCGTCGCGGCCGACAGCCCGATCATCATCAGCCGGCCATAGAAATACAGCGACTGGAAGTCCTCCGCATTCGCCGCGACGAACCGGTCCCCGTATTCGCCCGGCGGAATCGGCCCCTCCGGAACCGGCGTGCGATCCAACAGCGCCACCGGCAAACCGGCCCACGTGCGAATCAGCGGCGGGTTGAGCGGCTCCCAATCGAACCGCGCCGTCCGGACATGCAGCGAGCCGACCGGCAGATGCCAGAACTCATCATGGGTCACGCTGGCCGTCGCCGCGAAGTGTGTCGACAGCGCAACCTGCAACACGATGACCACCGCCGTCGCGAGATCCCAGCGACGCTGACGAGATGGCGACGTGGGCGATGCAGCCCCTGCAACGGCCGGCGCGGTCATCGGCCCTTCCAGTCCGCCGGAAGTTCCAGCGACCACACTTCATTCGACAGCGGCCGGGCGTGTCCGCCTCCGACCCAGATCCGGTCACGATGCACCCACGTCGAATGCTCGTGCCGGGCCTTCCAGATCACGTCCGACTTCAGTTCCTTCCAGTCCCGGCCATCCCGCGAGTGCCACACATCACCCCAGTTCTGTTCGGGAGTCTTCGACCACCCTCCCAGCACCCACAGGTGATCGCGGTACACGACTGACGAGAACCAGATCCGCGGATGCCACGGCGCGGCGTCCGTCACCTTCGTCCACGTCCGGCCATCCTCCGAACACCACACATCGCTGGCCGCCTGATACTCAGGCAGATAGTTCCCGCCGCCGATCACCCACAGCTTGTTGTCGAACATGACCACGCCGTGATACGCCCGCGGCGACCACGGGGCCTGCTCCACCTCGCGCGTCCAGGTCCGTCCATCCGCGGACGACCAGACATCATTCCGGCGGTCGGCTTCCGTACTGTTGAAGTTCTCCACCAGCCCGCCGAGAACCCAGATGCGGTCCTTGAACACGGCCGTCCCCGCGGCGAATCGCGGACTCCAGCAGGTCGTGGTTTCGATCCGGTCCCAGGCCGCTCCGTCGCGCGACGACCAGATCTCATTCGTCGCCGTTGCGCCCGGCAGCCGGCCGTTGTACCAGCCCCCCATGAACCACATCCGGTCCCGAAACGCGACCGTCATCGGCAGGTCGGCCGAGGTCCACGGGGCCTGTTCAACCACCCGCGTCCAGTCCTTCCCGTCCGTCGAGCGCCACACATCTCGCGGATATGGCTTGTACGAATCGAACCAGCCCCCCATCAGCCACAGCGCGTCGTGAAGAACCACTTCACCCGCCGAATCGCGCGCCTGCCACGGGGCCGCGTCGGATGCTTTGACCCAGTTGAAGTTCGGCTCAACCGCCAACAACTGCGGTGTGGCGACGTGGCCACACACGAGCCAAAGGCACGCAAATATTCGCGGGAACTGGAGGTGCATACGATCTCGATCACGACGGCGGAGCCGTCGGCTTGGAGAAGATGTGGATGAGGGCGCCCTCGTCCACGTGGCGTTTGATGTAATTGAGGGCGTTGCGGTATTCCGCCTCCGTTTCCTTCGACTTCATGTGGCATCCCTTGGCCCAGATGCGTTTGGGCTGGAAAGCCGGATCGGCCTCGTGAATGGCCCGCGTCGCGGCGGCCTTCAGTCGGCCGACGGTTTTGCGGATGCGGCGTTCGGCGAACTTGGCGAGCAGATGGACGTGGGACGTGCCGACCGCGATGGCCGAGGCGTGCAGCGGAATGTCGGCGAGTTCCTTCACAAGCGCGGGCAGGATGAGTTCCTGATGAGTGCGCGACAGGACCACTGGTTCATCCGCTGAGTCTCGCGCCATCGCATGGCGTTCAGCATATTCCGCGCGGTTGTACGTCGTTTCACCCGGCTCGGCGTACCGCACTGGCGGCGGGACATACTCCGTCCCCCGCCAGGTGCGGAAACCGCGCGGGTCGCCCGGCAACCACGAGCCATACGTGTTCCAGGTCACCAGCCACCATTGGTCCATGATCCACCAAGCCGACGGTTTACCGTCGTGTCATGCGATGCCGATTGCACAATCCACGACGGCGAAGCCATCGGCTTGGGGAGATCACTTCTTCTTATGTGCCCCCACCTCCGGCGCCCCCGGCTGTGCGTTCGGCCCGAAGTACCGCAAACCCACCAGCGGTTCCGAACCCGTGTTCTCAAACGTCACCCCTTCGGCCGCCGCCTTCGAGGTGACGAACACTTCGTCGTCCGTCATCTGCCCGAAGCGGATCATCGCCGGCGTCTGCAGTTTCAATTTGCCGATGCGCCCCTCGCCCTGCACGGTGATCCAGCCGTAGGCGCCGCCATCCTTGATCGTGCACTTCGCGCCAGGATTCACCGTCAGTTCCTTGGCCGTGAACAACTGCTCCCCCTTCACCTTGCCGTACACGATCCAGCGGTCGATGAAGCCTTCCTTTTCCGAACCTTCCGAAACGATCGGCTCGAGGTAGTTGTTGTCCTTGAAGTTCGGATCGACGTTCGCCTCCCAGTCGAGCGCGTCCACCATGTACTGGGTGTCGTCATGCTTCTCTTTCGGGAAGTCTTTCGTCAGCAGCGACCGCGGAACCGCCCGGCCTTCCACCAGCGACTGGTACATGCCGAACACATCGCTCCCCCACTGCGGCTCGTAGGTCAGCAGCGAGCCCGGCGCGTGCAGCACGCAGGGCGGAATCAGCCAGCCCGTGCCCGGCTTCAGCCGGTAGGCCTTCGACAGATCAAGAATCCCGTTGTCGCCTTCGTTCCAGCGATCCAGGCAATCCTTCACCTGCTGTTTGGTCGTCCCCGGCTCAAAACCCATGAACGTGTACGGAAAATTGTTGCCCGTGGGGTTCAGCTGCGGCGGGAAGTAGTACGACTCCGGCTTTCCTTCCTGCCCGACGAGCTTCGCCTGCTCGGCGTTCTGGTGCATGTGGTGGGGGATCGGCCCCATGTTGTCGAAGAACTTCGAATACACCGGCCACTTCTTGTACGTCCCCCAGATGTGGTCGCCGATCATCTCAGCCCCGAGTTCGGCCACGGCATCCGCCAGCGTGAACTTCTCCTTGCCAGCGATGACGTAGCTCAGGCCTTCGTCGTGAGCTCGGTTCTCGTTCGCGCAGATCGTCGTCGAGGCGAACCACCGTTCATCGATGCCGCCGCGGTGCGTGCCGAGGGCGTAGTAATCGGCCGGATGCAGCTTCAGACGCCGACCCGGCTGCAGGAACGATCGCGGAACCCACGTGGGCGACAGACGCAGGATGCCATTGGTTTCAGACAGGGCGGCCGAGGCGAGCGACTTCACGTTGGGCATTGCTTTTTCGCGCGGTTGGGGGTCGAGGAACGGACAGAGCCGCCATTCTGACGAGCGGAAAAGAAAGTGGGTAGTGGATGGAATCAGTGCGCGGTGGATAGTTACAACCGGTTGGGGCATGGTCTCCTGACCATGCCCCACACGCCCGACCGCACGTCTCCCCAACCGTTGCCGGGCCACCCCCCAGTCGGGAGACCTTCGGTCGACCGAAGTGTGCGGGTCGGGAGACCCGCACACAACATGTGTCCGTCTCTCATTGCCGACCACAATTCCCCAGCAGAATGTCGTGCATAACTCGTATTCTTTCACGTCGGATCCCACGGCCTCGTTGAATCTCGATGTCGCCCCTTCGGACAACACCACGCGTCGCCTGGATCTCGTTGCTCGCGGTTCTGAGTCTCGTCGCGATCTATCTCGCAGGTTGGAGATGGGCTTCTGGCGGTCGAACCGAATTCTGCGCGCACACTCTCCACAGCCGCAGCCAGTCAGAATTCCTGATCCCGTTGACCGCCATTCCGATTTACCGCTCGGGTTGGACGATTGGACGCTATCCCCTTACGGAATACCTGATCAAGCAAGGGTACTGGGAGCCGACCCGTTCGGAGCAACGTGCATGGAGGGTCGAATACCACTGGAATCGTCAGTGGCGCGATGGTCATTCGCTCCTCCATCGTTACCTGGCATGGGACACGCGGCTCAAAGAATGGACGGAACAACATCCTGAAATCGCGGCCATTGTCTGGCCAAAGGTGCTGAAATCACTGAGGAGTCATCGCCCCCAGGATCGACGCGCTGCTGAAGAGCTGTTGAGCGCGATGCACAGCCTGAAGTCGGTCGAGGACGAACAGACATTGTGGGACAGGATCGCGCGCGGTGGATAGTTGCTGGCGGCTAGGACATCATGCGTCGCCCGCTCGGGGCCGTGCCGACCGCCTCCCGTCATTCCCTGCCCACGACCCACCTTGCCCACGGCAACCATCATTGGCGGCGGACTCGCCGGACTCGCGGCCGCCGCTGTACTCGCCGACCGCGGGGTGCAGGTCACGCTCCTCGAATCCCGACCCCGCCTCGGCGGCCGGGCCAGTTCGTTCACCGATCCCGTCACCGGCGAAACGATCGACAACTGCCAGCATGTCGCCATGGGCTGCTGCACCAACTTCCTGAAGTTCTGCCGGCTCACCGGCATCGAAAACCACTTCCGAACGGAAGACGAACTCCATTTCATCGGCCCCGATGGTCGGCGGTTTCCCTGGCGCGCCGCCGCACTGCCGGCTCCGCTCCACCTGCTCCCCGCCTTCTTCCGGCTCGGATACCTCACCATCGGCCAGAAGCTCACTGCCGCCCGGGCCCTGCGGTCGCTCGCGCGGTGCGGCGGCCATCCCGGCGAGTCCTTCGCCGACTGGCTCCAGAGACATCATCAGCCGCCTGAGGTCATTGAACGCTTCTGGGAGGTCGTTCTCGTTAGCGCTCTCAGCGAATCAATGGACCGCATCGATGTCCACTACGCGCGCAAGGTCTTCGTCGACGGCTTCCTCGGCCACCGCGATGGCTGGAAAGTCATCGTCCCGCGCCAGCCCCTCGACGAGATCTACGGCCCGGTGCGACGGTGGCTGGAACAGCGCGGAGCGACGGTACGCACGTCGTCGGGCGTTGAACGCGTCGAGTTTGAAGGGGAGCGGACGACGGCAGCGGTGCTGCGGACCGGGGAGCGCCTCCAGGCGGATGACTTCATCGTCGCCGTCCCCTGGGATCGCGCAGAAACGCTGCTGACTGGCCTGCCCGCCAGAACCCCGGCTTCTCCGAAGAAGCCGGGGTTCTTCGCGCCCACCGAGTCCGCCCCCATCAGCAGCGTCCACCTCTGGTTCGACCGCCCCGTCACCAACCTGCCGCACGCCGTCTTCGTCGGCAAGACCTGCCAGTGGCTCTTTCAGCGGCAGGACGCAGGGCCGGCTGTGCCGGCCGATCCCGCGCTCGACTCGCGAACCAATCCTCCAATGGCGACATCCTGGTTACCAACTCCGGCCGGCGAAAGCCGGCCCTACTACTACCAGATCGTCGTCAGCGCCAGCCGAGCCTTCCTCGAACTCTCCACCGCCGACGCAATCGAACACGTCCGCCGCGAACTCGCCTCCGTCTGGCCCGTCGTGAATGAAGCGACCCTCCTCCGCGGTCGGGTCGTCACCGAACACAAAGCCGTATTTTCTCCCCTCCCCGGCGTCGACGCCCTCCGCCCGCCGCAGCAGACGGCGATCCCGAATCTCCACCTCGCAGGCGACTGGACCCAAACCGGCTGGCCCGCGACGATGGAAGGGGCCGTGAAAAGCGGTTTTCTGGCCGCAGAGAGCGTTCTGCGACATCAGCATCAGGACGCAGCGATCATCGCACCGCCACTGGCTGCCAGCCCTCTCAGCCGCTGGACGTTGGGCCTGTAGAGCCTACCGCGCGTCCGATTCCAGCCCGTACTCTTCAATCTTCTTGTGCAGCGTGTTCCGGTTGATCCCCAGCCGCGACGCCGTCTTCGTCTGCGTCCCCTGACAGACGCGCAGCACCTGCTGGATCAGCTCTTTCTCCACCAGCCCCATCACCTTGTTGTACGCCGCCCCTTCTTCCGGCGCGGCCGCCAGCCCCATGCTCACCAGTTCAGAACACATCGACTCCAAGTCCGTCCGATTCAACCGCCCCAGACGCAGCGGCGCTTCGCCACGCACATGCGGCGGCAGCAGGTCGGGCGTCAATCGGTCGGCCGCCGCCAGCACGATGCTGCGTTCAATGTAGTTCTGAAGCTCACGCACATTCCCGGGCCACGAGTACCGCTTAAGGTATGTCAGCGTGTCAGGTTCGAGCAGCATCGCTCCGCGATCGTTTTCCTCGGCGTACTTCTGGGCGAAGAACTCCGCCAGCGGCGGCACGTCATCAATCCGCTCGCGCAGCGGCGGCAGATAAATCGGCAGCACATTGAGCCGGTAGAACAAGTCCTCGCGGAACTTCCCGCGCTCCACCATTTCGATCAGGTCCCGGTTCGTCGCGGCCACAATGCGGGTGTCGACCGAAATCGTTTTCGTATCCCCCACGCGCTCGAACTCGTGTTCCTGCAGCACGCGCAGCAGCTTCACCTGCAGCGTGTAACTGGTCGAGTTGATTTCATCCAGAAAGATCGTGCCGCCGTGGGCCGCTTCAAACCGCCCGGTGCGGTTCTCGTGGGCGCTTGTGAACGCCCCTTTCACATGGCCGAACAACTCGCTTTCCAGCAGACTCTCGCTCAGCGCGCCGCAGTTCACGCGAATGAACGGACCGGTCTTGCGCGGGCTCAGATCATGAATGGCTTTCGCCACCAGTTCCTTCCCGGTTCCCGTTTCACCCAGCAGCAGCACCGTCGCCTGGCTGGCGGCCACCTTGCGAATCAGACGATAGACCTCGCGCATGGGCGAACTGTCGCCAATCATGCCGGCCATTGTTCCTTCATCTTGCTTGCGATCTGCCACAGCGGCCACAGCGTCTCTTCACAATTCGGCCAGGCGCGAGCGCCCATTCCCAGGTAACCTGCGTTCAATCCCGCCCGGAAGGCGGAACAGCGCGACTCTTCGGCAGTCTACCGCGTCGCAAGGCACATTCCAGCAGAACGCCCAGAATTTGAGCATGCGGGCAAACCCCTGTTGCCAAACGCATCAACACACCCCGATTACTCCCCCTCGACAGGGTCTCCCACCCCGCTCCCAGCGCCCGCACGACCCATCACGTGCCGCGCACGCCCGCAATTTCATGGACGATGCGCCATTCCTCCGCAGTCACCGGCTGGACCGAAAGTCGCGATCCTTGCTGAAGCAGCATCATTTTGGACAGCCGCTTGTCCCCCTTCAGCGACTCCCGCAGCACCGGATTCTGAAACTTCTGCCCAAACCGGATGTCGACCATGAACCACGTCGGGCTCTCCTCCTTCGACTTCGGATCGAAATGGTCGGCCGCAGGGTCGAACGCCGTGTGATCCGGATAGCCCCCCCGCACCACCTCAGCCGTCCCGACAATCGCCATCGGATCGCAGCTGCTGTGGTAAAACAGCACGCCATCGCCGGGCTGAATGCTGTCCCGCAACAGGTTTCGCGCCTGGTAATTGCGCACCCCGTCCCAGAATGTCTTGCGGTCCCGCTTCAGATCGTCAATCGAGTAGCAGTCGGGCTCAGACTTGAACAACCAGTAGTTCGGCATGAGATCTCAGGGGGCGCGGGCGGCGGCGGATTCACACCCCCAATTTAGCCGGCTTGCTTCCAAGCCGCCGCTCCACGCGCCCGTTCCGCTAATCATCCCGCCGGCCGCCGGCCACGAGGCTCACGTAATACAGCAGCGTCAGCACCGACTGCATCGTCGCCGCCACATACGTCCACGCGGCCGCGTTCAACACCGACCGCACCGCGCTCGCTCCCCGGTCATCCACAATGCCCAGTTGCACCAGCACGCGCTTCGCGCGGTTGCTCGCGTCAAACTCGACTGGCAGGTTGATGAGCTGGAAGAACACCACTGCCGAGAAGGCCACAATGCCCACCGTCAGCAGCATCTTCGACGACATGATGTAGCCGATGGTCAGCAGCATCAGGCCAAATCCCGAGCCGAAATTCGCGGCCGGAACCGCCATGTTGCGAATCCCCATCGGGGCATAGTTGGTCGCATCCTGCAGGGCATGCCCCGCCTCATGCGCAGCGATCCCCACGGCCGTCGCCGTCCGACTGGAGTAGACGTCGCGGCTCAGCCGCAGAACCTTTCCGCGCGGGTCGTAATGGTCCGACATGACCCCTTCGGTCACCTCGATGGTCACGTTGTCGAGGCCGGCCGAGTCCAGAATGTGCTGCGCGGCCGCTGCGCCCGACAGGCTGGCAGGAACTTCCATGCCTCGCGCATAGGCCGATCGAATGCGAAACTGCGCCCACATCATCACCAGGAACGCCGGGGCGACCCACAGCAGATACTCGAAACTGTAAATGTGCATCTCTGACATCCTCTCTTTCTGCGATCAGCCTTCTGCAGAACTCGTACCCGATCGCTGCAATCAAAACGCATTCCCAGGCACGCCGGTTCAGGCATTCGATCCGGGCGACGCGATTTTTCGCAACTCCCGGAACCGGAACAAGTTGGAACCGCATCACCTAAGCCGCATTTCACATTCCCGGACGGTCAACCGACAACCTCCCCGCGGTGCAACACCGGCCGACCGGCCGCCATTCCTGCACCCCGGAATCAGGGAGGTCTGCGAAAGGTTTTCCGGCACTGCCTGTTCCGCCTGAAGATCGGGTTCTCAATGCCCACCGGAAATTCCTGCCTGTCGACCTCGCGCGGCGTCGATGCCTGTGGAGTGCACTGCACCCGCTGAAGTAAGGATGTTTCGCGCGGTTGTCCGCCGGCCGGTCTTTCAGCAGTCGTCCCGCAGTGCTCGAGGATCCACGGATGATGCGACGGATGCGCATGCTCGCCCGCAATGGAGTTCGTCAGCCCAACTTCCAGGCCGCTGGCGTCGCTCTCCTCACTCTCGCCGCGGTCAACCTCAACACCGACCCCCTCCCCGCAGGGTCGGAACCGCTCGCCATCTCCGAAATGGACGATGACGCCGAGGCCATGCCCGCGCCCCGGCTCATCATGCCGACGGCCTCCCTCATGACGCCCGCCCCCATGGCGGACGGCCTCGAACCGCGCACCTCCGCCGTGCAGCCCGCCGCTGCAACCGTCGCCATGACCGGCGCGGTCTCCACCGAACTCCACCTGCCCACAGCCGCCCAGGCCGCTTCGCCCGCCGCCAGCAACGTGCTGACCGGCAAATGGGCCATGCAGATGAACGCCCTGCTGCTCCAGAAGGGGATCGCCGAGTTCTCAAAAATCCCCGATTACTCGGCCACGTTCACCAAGCAGGAACGCATCGGCGGAGACCTCAGCAAGGTCCAGCAGATCTCCATCAAGGTCCGCCACGAACCGCTCAGCATCTATATGAAGTGGCGCACCGGCGAAACCGGCCAGCAGGTCATCTACGCCGAAGGCCAGTACGACGGAAAAATGCAGGTGAAAGCCGGTGGACTGAAAGGCCGGCTCGGAACCCTCTCGCTCGACCCGCACAGCGCCCTCGCGATGTCGCAGTCGCGACACCCGGTCATGATGGTCGGCCTGCTGAAAGCCGCCGAGCGCATTCTGCAGTACCAGAACGCCGCCATCGAAAGCGGCAAAGGCTTCCACTGCGAACTGCGCGACGACGCCGAGTTCGACGGCCGCCCCTGCTACCGGTGCCTCGTCGAATACGATTCGCCCGAACACTCGCCCGAGTACCGTAAATCCGAAATTCTCGTCGACAAGCAGTGGTCGATGCCCGTCAGCGTCCGCAACTTCACCTGGGCCCAGGACGCCGACCCCGCCACGATCGACGACGAAACACTGATCGAACACTACACCTACAGCGACATTCGCCTGCAGCAGCAGTTCGCCGACCTCGACTTCAGCCGCGCGAACGAAGACTACCGCATGGTGCGCTAACAGCTCCGACCGGCGAGCGGGGGGCGTCAGCCCCTTGATGATCAACCAACAACCCAAGCCCGGCTTCTTCCCACCATTGCAGTACGGCCTCTGAAATCTCAGGCCGCACTTCAATCCAGGAAGCCGGGCTTTTTGATGCGCCTCCCGCCACCCGCCACGGTTCAATTTCAATACGGGCTCCGCACCACAAACCCGCCCGGCAATCGCCGCACCAGACGCTTCATCTCCAGAATCGTCAGCGTCGCCAGCAACTGCGATGGCTCCAGCCCGTCAATCGGCAGCAGCTCATCGACATGCTGCGCGTCATGCGTCACCCGGTTCAGCACGAGCGTCTCAATCTCGTTCAGCATCAGCTCGCGCGGCGACTGCACCACTTCGCCCGTTTCCCGCTGCACCGGCTTCATCAACGGCGCCAGCGCCTCCAGCACATCGTCAACCCCGCGAATCAGCGGCACGCCATCGCGAATCAGGTCGTGGCAACCCTGGCTGGGCAGGCTGTCAATCCGCCCGGGAACCGCAAACACATCCCGCCCCTGCTCCATCGCATGTCGGGCCGTATGCAGCGCGCCGCTCCGACGCCCCGCTTCCACCAGAATCACCCCCAGCGATAACCCGGAAATGATTCGGTTCCGCTGCGGAAACAGCCCCGGCCGAGGCTCCCGCGCCAGCGGCGACTCAGTCACCAGCGCCCCATTCTGAACAATCTCTTCCGCGAGCCCGGCATGCTCCGGCGGATAAATCGTGTTCAGACCCGGCGCGCAGACGGCGATGGTGCGTCCCCCTGCATCCAGAGCGCCGCGATGCGCGCTCCCGTCAATCCCCCGCGCCAGCCCGCTGATGATCGTCACCCCCGCCCGTGCCAGGCCGCCCGCCAGCTTCTCGGCCATCTGCCGGCCATACAGCGTGCAATGCCGCGACCCGACGATCGCCACCGCAATGGAATCGGTCGGCAGAATCCGTCCGAGGCAGTACAGAATGGCCGGCGGGTCGTGAGTCTCCGCCAGCATCGAGGAATACCCGGCGTCGCCCCGGGCCAGAAGCGAAATCCCCCGCCGCTCGCACTCCGCCAGCTCGGCCTCTGCCGCGCCATCCGTCCGCGCCGCCGTAATCGCAGCCGAAACCCGGGGGCTGACGACGCGCATCAACTCCACCCCGCTGGCCTCGAACACGGCCGAAGCTGTCCCGAACGCCGTCAGCAATTCGCTGGCCGTTCGCGGACCAATCCCTGCAACCAGCCCCAGGCGCAAGAGCGCGAGCCGCTCGCGGTCGGATGGCAACATATCAACAAGACTCGACAAACGACCCGCCCCTGCCGCCAGTCGCCATCCACCGCCCGCGTCCATCAACGACTCAGAACTCTGCCGAAATCGGCTCGTTCCCCGCACGGGTGCAAAGCGCCTTCAACAGACTGATATCCATGATCTTCGACACCGACCGGGTTGATCCGTCGGCCAGCGTGAAATTCGAGACATCTCCGTGGTAGCTGCCAAACCCGAACAGATGCACATTCGCCGGCGGCTGAGAGCAACCGGTCGTGATGTCTGCCGACCAGTACTTGTCAAACACGCCTCCCGCAGGATGGAGGTCTTCACGCACCCGCGCACAGCACGAGTAGTGGTCGCCCCAGAAGCCGAACAGCGACTCGCAAAACATCAGCGTGTTGCTCATCCCGTCCGAAACGTCACGATCCGAAATCGCACTGTTCGCGTAGAACATGCCGTTGTAAACCGGGTTGGTCGTCATCGGCGGCAACCCGGTCGTCGGATCCTGCGTGTTGACCAATGTGGCGGGATTGGCGCCGATGATCCCGCGATAGGTCGAGTAACCCAAGTTGCCAGGCCGCTGCGACGAAAAGCTGGGTGAGCTCGCGCACACATACGTCGGAATCGGAATCTGAAGCATCTGCCAGTTATGAGGATCGTTTTTCTGCTGCGCGAAATTGATCCCGATGGTCTTCTGGTCCATCTGGCTCAGGATCATGGCGTGCCAACTCCAGTGCGGCCCCAGCGCCCAGTCCTGAATAACCACCTGGTATGTTCCACCGCCGCCGCTTTGCTGAATCACAGCCTGCGACGGAGGAACGATCGGACGCGGCACGTTCCCGTCATTCGTCACGTTAAACGTTAACGGCTCGTTAAAGGGCGCCACGTTCATTTCGCAGATCGGACGGCCCGGATCTTCAGCCCATCCCGGCGGGAACACCCGGTGCGAATCCAGATAGTTATGCGACGCCAATCCCAGTTGCCGCATGTTGTTGATGCACGAACTCCGCCGCGCCGCCTCTCGTGCCCGCTGCACGGCCGGCATCAACATCGACACCAGCAATCCAATGATCGCGATGACGACGAGCAACTCGATGAGCGTAAAGCCCCCCCGCCCCACAGGACGGGACTGCCGCGCGCGAGCGCGGGTGCGATTCAACGCCATGACACAACTCCAGAACCGGCTTTCCGCACACTCAAGACCTGCCCGCACTGAACTGTAGCATTTTGCTCCACCTCCAGGCAAATGGATTTCACCCTAACTTTCAACAATCCCAGACGTCCCCCTGCCCCCCGCCCCCTGATTCCTGATTCCTGAATCCTCCGCCCCCTCCGCGCACACGCACACCCTTGTCACGCCGGCGGCGATGGACGACAACCGCCGGGAACAATTCGCGATCTCACTTCCTCTTGCTGCGCGGACTGATGCCTCCCGAACCCAAACGCGACTTCGATGACTTCCTCGAGAAGTTCAAAAAGCATCGCGAACTCATGATCGACGAGCTCCACAAAGTCGTCGTCGGACAGGACGCCGTCATCGAGCAGATCCTCGCCGCCATCTTCACCGGCGGTCACTGCCTCCTCGTCGGCGTCCCCGGACTGGCCAAAACCCTCGTCGTCAGCACCATCGCCCGCATCCTGGATGTGCAGTTCAAACGCATCCAGTTCACCCCCGACCTCATGCCGTCCGACATCACCGGCACCAACGTCCTCGAAGAAGGAGACGGCGGCCGCCGCGAGTTCCGGTTCGTGCAGGGGCCGGTCTTCACCAACGTTCTCCTCGCCGACGAAATCAACCGCACGCCGCCGAAGACCCAGGCCGCGTTGCTGCAGTCGATGCAGGAACGCGAAGTCACCGTCGGCCAGGAAACGTACAAGCTGCCCGAGCCGTTCTTCGTCATCGCGACCCAGAACCCGATCGAACAGGAAGGCACTTACCCGCTGCCTGAGGCCCAGCTCGACCGCTTCATGTTCAACGTGAAGGTCGATTACCCGGCCCTCGAGGAGGAGGAGCAAATCCTCACCACCACCACCAGCGGAGAAAAATCCGAGGTCCGAAAAGTCCTCTCCGCCAAATCGATCCTGTATCTGCAGAAGCAGATCACCCAGATCGAATGCTCGCCCCTGATGATCAACTACATCGCCCGCCTCGTCCGCGCGACCCGCCCCGGCGACGGCGCATCGCCGCCATTCATCCGCGAACTGGTCGATTGGGGCGCCGGGCCACGCGCGGGCCAATACCTCATCCAGGGCGCGCGGGCCGTCGCCGCCATGGACGGCCGAGCCGCCGTCTCCTTCGACGACGTCCGCCACGTGGCCATCCCAGTCCTCCGCCACCGGCTGTCCGTCAATTTTCAGGCCCAGGCCGAAGGCATGGCCAGCGAAGACATCGTCTCCAGGCTCCTCCTCGAAGTCCCCGAGCCCTCAATCCCGAAATATCAGGGGACATAGTCGTTGACGCACGATGTAACGCAGAGCGCTGGCAACGCTCGCCCGGGGCTTTCTACGCTGTGCATCGTTGACTCCCGGCCACCTTGCCTCTGCACATCACATGTCACGTCCGCTATTCAATTCGAGAACCGACGAATTGGAGCGACGTTTCCAGGCGGAGAGATCGGATCTTGAGTTCTTGAAGTTGCTGCGGGACGAGCTGCAGCACCGCAGCAAGCCGCGCGCAGTAAAACTGCTTCGCATGGTGGAAAAGGCGTTACGGGGAGATGGCGCGACTTCGTCAGTACTCCTGGCAGTTCAGCCGACCCAGGACTCACTTGCTGAGGCGGTTCCAGCGGTTGAGAGCGTCGCGAATGCCGAGATCTCGCCGCATAAACATCAAAGCAGGTCGCGCGGTGTAACGCGGCGGGCAGCCAGACAAGCAGCAGTACCTGACATTTTTTGTCAGATACGGCCAAAGGGCGCGACGGGATGCCCACCAGCGTTTAAGCCGAAGCTGGGGACTGAAGTTCAATTCAGTTTTCAGGCGGGGGATTCGCGTGCGAAACGGTTCATTGCCGCCCTCACCGCGTACATCGAGGAATTGCAGAAGGACCATAGCGCTCAACAGACGATCCCATTGGAGAACGGTCGACAGATCTCACTCGACGACGGCTTCTCTTACGAGTTCGATTTTCGCCACGATCCGAACTTGTTCGAAGGCGCAGAAGTCAGCCTCGTCATCGGCCGTCAGCAAGCGCCGGGGCGGTTGACCTCACAGCGCGATGGGCAACTGATCATCACAGTCCAAGTTGATCTCGGCGAGGTGATTTCTCGCTGCATCCTAAAGATCGATAACACGGCGCTCCTCCGCAAACTGGCGGATCAGCTCGACCGCGTCGAGCAAGGTGAAATCGAGGGATTCGAGGCTGCTCGCGCCACCCGGACGATCTCAAACGAGGCCGAACGAACCTCTACTGCTGAGGTTGCTGAATGGCCATGGGACAGAGAACCAACTCAAAACCAGTTACAGTTCCTTGCAAAGGCGATTGGTCACGACTTGATTTGGCTTTGGGGACCACCGGGTACGGGCAAGACCGAGACGCTTTCAGCTCTGGTGAAAGTGTTGCTCGGCACAGCCGGAGGCGGCCCACCAGAAGAGGGTGAACGAATTCTCATTTGCTCCAACACCAACAAGGCGGTCGATCAACTTCTATTCAAGCTCTGCGAGAACCTCCAAAAGAATGACAAGCGGCTCCTCAACGAAGGGCAGATCGTCCGACTCGGTAAGCCTTCGGATGTTCTGCAAGTCGATGTTGGCAATGGTGACACATATGAATCGTATGTTCGCCCTGACCTGATCGTTGCGCGAAAATCAGTCGTATTGGCCGAGAGACGTGTCACATTAGTCGGTGAACTTGAGATGGCCCGATCAGAGAGTCATTCCATCGCATCGAAACTGCATCTGTTCAATCGCTTCGATGCCTGCCGAGCAACGCTCGCTGCCGCCGAGCACGCGGTGGTAGCGGCTGCTGGGCAATCGACTCTGCAAGACAACAAATGGAGAGAATGTCAGGCATCCTTGGGACTGCTTGCAACCGAGCTACAAGCTTTCGAAGGTGCCGGCTCCATCCGTCGCTTCTTTATGCGGAGCGAACAAATCATCCGCGACGAGATCTCCGCGAGTTCGACCCGACTCGACCACCTGGCCGAAGCTCGACAAGGGGCGGAAGCCGAGTGCCGTCGCTGTGAAACCCTGTTACGTTCAGCGGCAGAGCAACTGAAGGATGCCGAACTCGATGTCGTCGGATTGGACCGCCGTCAGCTTCAACGTCGCCAAACGGAACTGGCGCAATTGGTCGCCAACAAAACCGCAGCACTGAGTGAAGTTGAGCAACAACTGGCAGACATCGAGAAAGCCGTGCTTCGTGACGCCCGGGTTCTTGGGGCGACGATCACACATTCGTATCTGCATTCGGCGAAGCTCGGGATCTTCGACACGGTCATCGTCGATGAAGCATCAATGATCCTGTTGCCCGCCATCTTTTTTGCGGCGGGCATGTCGCGAAAGAGGGTCGTGATCGTCGGTGATTTCAAACAGTTGCCCCCGATTGTCCAGACGAAGCAGCAAGCAGTTTTTGACGAACTGGGCCGAGACATCTTTGAAGTCGCCGGTATCACGGATTCGACAATTGGCAATTCGTCGACGTCGAATGTGGTGTGGTTGGACGAACAGTTCCGGATGGATACGCAGATCTGCGGCCTCGTTTCGCGAAACTTTTACCGCGGTATGCTCCGAACTCATCCTGGCCGAGAGGCGATGACCTGGGACCTGCCAGAACCGTTCCAAAGCCGCCTGATCATCGTCGACACGTCAAGTATCTTTCCGTTCACCACGCGCGACCGAAAGCGTTCGAGATTCAATCTGCTGCATGCAGTCGTGATTCGGAATATCGCGATGAGCCTGAAGCAAGCAGGTTGGTTGGTGCGAGATGAGCAACTCGGCATCTGCACGCCGTTCGCCGCCCAGGCGGCGCTGCTGTCGAAGATGTTCAAAAAGCAGGATTGCGTCCGGCCTCGTGTCGGTACAGTGCACAGTTTCCAAGGCGACGAACGGGATGTCATCGTCTTCGATCTGGTCGACAGCATCGGGGAACGTTACGCCGGGATCTTCCTTCAGGCAGCGGACATTCAGGAACAAGGTGCAAAGCTGCTGAACGTTGCGTTGAGTCGGGCAAAAGACGCAGTCGTGATCATTGGTAACCTCACTTTTCTCGATCAAGTGTTGCCGAGCAAGGCGATCCTACGCGATGTCTTGCATTCGATTCAGGAAACGGGGTCCGTCATCGACGCCGAGCAGATACTCTCGATGTATCCGTTCGCAGAAGAAGTTCTTGAACTCAGCGAGCAGGCAGGCCTTGATCCTTCGATTCTCAGAAACGGTGTCTTTCATGCCCACGACTTTGAGAGCGTGTGCCGCGCCGACATGCAGCGAGCTCAACGCTCGATCGTCGTCTTCTCGGGCTTCATCACAGAGGATCGAACGGCTCGCCTGGGCGATCTCTTTCGTGAGCGAATCGAGTCAGGCGTCAAAGTCCGTTGCGTGACGAGGCCGCCTGCGCAAAACGGCAGCGTTCCATTGGAGAATGGATTACGCGCGATCGAAGCTTTGAAGAGGATGGGCGTCGCCGTTGATCTTCGACACAGCGCGCACGAGAAGATTGTGGTGGTGGACGAGCGAATTGTGTGGATCGGGTCTCTGAACCCACTCTCGCACACGAGTCGAACGTCGGAAGTCATGTTTCGCGTTGACGACGCGACGCTCGCGGAACACCTTGCAGGAGTCCTCGCAGTTCGACCGCGCCCGCAGGGCGGATCCTGGATCGAAGACTTTATTTGCGAAGAAAACCCTCGGTGCGAACGCTGCGGTGGATTGAGCGTCTACCGATTCGGTCGGTTTGGAGGCTATTTCGAATGTCTAGAACGCGACGGCTGGACGCAGAATGTTGTCAGGGCAAGTCGCCACTGAAATTGAGCGGGCTGGCGGAGTGAGACCTTGAGTTCCGTAGGGCAGGCTCCCGCCTGCCGCCCCCCACGGGTTGCGCCCCATTTCAGTTCCCGGGCAAATCCCGCTGACGTCTCCACGCCGCGCCAACAGAATCGCGAGTCGGCCAGACAACCGAGGCCGGCGTCGTGGTGATCGCTTCGCAGCCGACGTCGATCCTCTCCTCCCTCGGCCGTCCGTCAATGTCGGTCCTCGGGCCAACGAAACCCGCGGGAAGCGACTCTCCTCGGCCGGTCAATGCACTCGACTTCCCCGGATGCATCCGCCCGTCGGCGCCCGCTTCAAGTCGCAGGTCCGCGACTTCGACGCCGGCCCTCCCTTTCACGCCCTCAACCGATTGCTGCAGGTTCCCGGTCCATTCCCACCCCGGCATCGCGCCCGCCGGTTCCATCAGCGGCCGCTTGCCAATCGAAAACGCGTTGTTCGCAATCACGCAGTTCTCGGGCGGAATCGTCGCGGTCTTCATTCCGACAACTCCGATCGCCATCGGAACCTTGCAGTCCACAATCGTGTTGAACGCCACCAGCGCCCGCTTCACCGGCGCATATTCGTGCAGCTCGCCGTTTGGAACGCCCATCATGAACGACAATGCCGCCCGCGCCCCATCCCCCTGCAGTCCCGAAAAATAGTTATTCACCACACGGTGATCCTCGCCGATCACGCGCACCCCGCCGGAACCGCGCTTCCCCTGACCCAGAAAAACGTTCCCATCCACCAGGCACCGGTTCCCATGACGCAGCGTGATCGTGCCGGCACACCGATCGAAGACGTTGTGGCGGTAGATGTTCTCGCACGACTTGTTCGAAATCGTCTCGACCTCGCCGTCACACTCCTCGAAGTAGTTTTCCTCCACAATCGTCCGCTCATCCCGCAGTGAGACATCACTCGTTCCGACACGGATCGTTTCCCCGCCATTCTTGCCCAGCGGCTTTCGAGGACCGAACCAGTTGCGACGGATGACATGTTCACCCGGCGAATCTCCGACCCAGACGATCAGCGTCGCGCCGACATCGCACTTCCCCGCGAAAGCGCAGTTCTCGACCACGTTCCGTTGCCCATACACTGAAATCCATCGCGACGACCGCCCGGAATCGACAGCCGAATCGTCCTCGATCACACAGTTCCGCAGAATGCAGTTGCTCCCGAGTTGCCTGCTGCTGGTGCGAAAAGAAAACACGGCGTCCTGAGGCCGTGGATTCTGAACCACGATTCCGTCCACAACGACAAACCGGCCGGAAATGCGGACGTGGGAACTGCCGGTCAGAATCGTCTGGCCCGGCCGATCCGCCCGGAGCGTCACGGGCTGCTCGGCGGTCCCCTCCGCATGCAGTTCAATGAACGCATCTGACCACGACCCGGCTTCCAGGAGAAAGACGTCGCCAGCCGCCGGCCGAGCGAAGACGGCCTTGAGATCCGAATCGGGCCGGACCCGAATCTCCCGGGCAGACACGTCGGCCGCCGCGACTATCAAACCGGCGAGCACCATGCCGACGACGCAACGACGAGCCATATCGGCACCCCTCTGAAGGAAAGCATCCTCGGAATTCATCGCAGTCGCGCGCGATTGAGCCGGCTCATTGAAAACCAGCGCGCATTCTACGGCGACACCCGGATGAGACGCACCACCTCGAAGATCAACCTGCGTCACCACTGCCGTGGGCGCACGAAAAAACCCGCGTCGAACTGATGTTCGACGCGGGTGATTGAAAGGCTCCGGCGATGACCTACTTTCACGCCTTTCGGCACTATCATCGGCTCCGCAAGCTTAACGATCGTGTTCGGAATGGGAACGAGTGTGGCCTTACGGATAAAGTCACCGGAAATCGATCGCCGTCCGGTAAGGACCGGCGACCGCGGTATCAACAGGCGATTTTGCGCAAGCGTAGCTACAACTCTGATGAGCATTTGGGTCTGTCGAGCGTGTTGATTCTCATGCATCGCCGTTCGGCGACACAAAAGAACGCGTGCAAGACGAGAATTCAAATGGTCAAGCATTCGTCCGTTAGTATTGGTCAACTGAGACGGTTGCCCGCCTTACATAACCAACCTATCAACCTGGTAGTCTTCCAGGGGACTTAACGATACCTAATCTTGGGACTGGCTTCGTGCTTAGATGCTTTCAGCACTTATCCGAACCGTTCGTGGCTACCCTGCCGTGCCTCGAGTGAGACAACAGGAACACCAGAGGAACGTCCCTCCAAATCCTCTCGTACTAAAGAGAAACTCCCTCAAGTATCGTGCGCCCACAGTAGATAGGGACCGACCTGTCTCACGACGGTCTAAACCCAGCTCACGTACCGCTTTAACTGGCGAACAGCCAGACCCTTGGGAGCTTCTCCACCCCCAGGATGCGATGAGCCGACATCGAGGTGCCAAACCCCTACGCCGCTATGGACGCTCGGTAGGGATCAGCCTGTTATCCCCAGAGTACCTTTTATCTGTTGAGCGACGGCCCTTCCATTCGGAACCGCCGGATCACTAGGGCCAACTTTCGTTTCTGCTCGACCTATCAGTCTCGCAGTCAAGCACCCTTCTACCCTTACGCTCTACGCCTGATTGCCAACCAGGCTGAGGGTACCATTGCGCTCCTCCGTTACACTTTGGGAGGAGACCGCCCCAGTCAAACTGCCCAACTGACACTGTCCACCGCCCGGATTACGGGATCGGGGTTAGATATCAAGCAGGTCCAGGGTGGTATTTCAACGGTGGCTCCATGATGGCTAGCGCCACCACTTCATCGCCTCCCACCTATCCTACACAAGAACTACCTAATACCAATATCAGCCTGCAGTAAAGGTTCATAGGGTCTTTCCGTCACACTGCGGGTACGTGGCATCTTCACCACGGCTACAATTTCACCGGGTCGGTGGTTGAGACAGTGCTCCAGTCGTTACGCCATTCATGCAGGTCGGAACTTACCCGACAAGGAACTTCGCTACCTTAGGACCCTCATAGTTAGGGCCGCTGTTTACCGGAGCTTCGGTTGCGGGCGTCGCCCGAAGGCTAACCCTCTTCCTTAACTTACCGGCACCGAGCAGGCGTCAGACTCTATACATCCTCTTACGAGTTCGCAGAGTCCTGTGTTTTTAGTAAACAGTCGCTAGAGCCGATTCGTGCCGCCACCGAGAGCGTGAACCCCCGATGGCACTCCTTATCCCGAAGTTACGGAGTCATTTTGCAGAGTTCCTTAACCACCGTTCTCCCGAGCGCCTTAGACTACTCGTCTCGCCTACCTGTGTCAGTTTTAGTACGGTCAGATTGCTTCAACCCCAGCGGCTTTTCTTGGTGCTTCAGCTGATGACTTCATCAACCAGGGACTCGAGAACTCACCCAGTCATGTCGCGGTCGTTTAACCCCGCTAGACCAAGAGAGCCCTACGGGCAATTCTAGATGCCCGATCACCTTTTGAAGCACGTCCCCGCATCAGTCCACAATCTGGCGCAGGAATATTAACCTGCTCTCCATCATCTACGCCTTTCGGCCTTGACTAAGGGACCGGCTGACCCTGGGCGGATTTCCCTTCCCCAGGAAACCTTAGGCATACGGCGGGCAGGATTCTCACCTGCCTGATCGTTACTCATTCCGGCATAATCACTTCTCGGATCCTCCACCAATCCTTACGGTATGGCTCGCTATCCGAGAACGCTCTCCTACCGCTCATTGCTGAGCCCGCTGCTTCGGCATTCCACTTACTCCCGTTCATTATCGGTGCATGACTGCTCGACCGGTAAGCTATTACGCACTTTTTAAATGGTGGCTGCTTCTAAGCCAACATCCCGGCTGTCATCGCAATCAAACATCCTTTGTGACTGAGTGGAATTCTGGGACCTTAGCAGGCGATCTGGGTTGTTTCCCTCTCGACCGTAGAGCTTCTCCCCTACGGACTACCTCCTGGGATAGTTATGATGGTATTCGGAGTTTGGTTAGGGCGGGTAGCCGGGAAGGCCCCCGACCCAGTTCAGTCTCTCTACCCCCATCACATAGTGGCCCAAGGCATACCCTAAAGTATTTTCGGAGAGAACGAGCTATCTCCCAGTTTGATGACACTTTTAGTCCTCCGCACAGGTCATCCCCCAGTTTTTCAACACTGGTGAGTTCGGTCCTCCACGCAGTCTTACCCGCGCTTCAACCTGCCCATGCGTAGTTCACTAGGTTTCGCGCCTACCGCCATTGACCATTGGTCGCCCTGTTCAGACTTGGTTTCCCTCTGGCTACGACCCGTAAGGTCTTAACCGAGCCAATGACGGTAACTCGCCGGATCATTATTCAATAGGCACGCCGTCACCCGCATCAAAGATGCAGAGCTCCGACAGCTTGTAGGCACACGGTTTCAGGTTCTTTCCCTCCCCTAAAAGGGGTTCTTTTCATCTTTCGCTCGCGCTACTTGATTCACTATCGGTCACCAAGGAATACTTAGCCTTGGGGGATGGGCCCCCCAGATTCGGTCCGAGTTCCACGTGCTCGGACTTACTCGGGTGTCAGATACACAACATTCCACTTTCGAGTACGGGACTATCACCCTCTATGGTCCTGCATTTCCTTGCAGAGTTCTTCTAGCAGTCAGTCGTTAAAAATTTGATCCCACGACCCCGGCAGCCGTAGCTGCCGGTTTAGGCTGATCCCTTTTCGCTCGCCGCTACTCAGGGAGTCGAGTTTTCTTTCTTTTCCTGTGGGTACTTAGATGTTTCAGTTCCCCACGTTCGCCGTGCATACCTATGGATTCAGTATGCACTCATTCGGGAATCCCGGGATCAACGCCTGTTTGACGGCTCCCCCAGGCTTATCGCAGCCTTCCACGCCCTTCATCGCTTCTTGGTGCCAAGACATCCCCCGTGCGCCCTTAGTAGCTTGACCACTTGAATTCCAACCTCGCACACCACCCACGCTCGCAGCCGAAGCCACTCCCGCAGGCAACACACTCAGCAAAACTCAAGCATCAAACCATTCGACCCTCTGCGTTCACAACAAGGCTCGTCCCTTTCAGGACTCACCCGTTGATTCGCAGATGCACTCGCACGCCACATTCGGCGGACTTGTATGCTCTAAGAGTTGCTCGCTTGAATCACCCAACCCCGAAGGGCCAGGCAAACAAAAGATGCCACGCTTGCGCTAATCGCCAAATTGCCAAAGAACAAACGCCAGACACCGGGACCAATATCCCAATCTCTGGCGGCCACAATGATGTGGAGCTGACCCAGTTCACACCGCCTCGACAAACGAGGCGGACAACTGAATCGGCTTCAAACCACCTTGGCTTCAACTACACAGCGACTTGCACTGAGCAATTGCCGTCGGTTGCCAGAACCAGACGCCCGCGAAACCACCTTGTTCGCCAGCCCAGTCTTCGTGGCCAGCGGCGGGTCGCGAATCATATTGGCCTCTTTCGAGGCCGTCAAGCGTGTCGAGTCACTTCTTTGAAAATTTCAGGAAGGCTCTCAACCACTCGCCACCGATTGCCTGACACTGATGCGTCGGGCTGACCACTCGGCCTCGCGGCCGGCGGTTGTCAGCGGGGCGGGGAGTATGACCAACTCCTCGCCACTCGTCCAGTCACTCGGGCCAGTTTTTTTCGGCTTCACCGAAACTCGGTGACCAGGCCGAAATCACACCTGCTCCCTGCATGACCGCCGAAAGCTGAGGCCGAATCGGACTAGGGCTGAACCACTGGCCAGCCTGAACTCCGATCTTCTGCCTGCAACCTTCTGACTCAGCTCTCAATTCGCCACCGGCGAATGGAGACGAAGGGGATCGAACCCTCAACCCCCGGCTTGCAAAGCCGGTGCTCTCCCAATTGAGCTACGTCCCCGGCGGGATGGGGCCAGGCGTCAATGACCCAGTGACCCCATCCCAGTGGGCGTACGTGGATTCGAACCACGGACCTCAGCTTTATCAGAGCTGCGCTCTAACCAACTGAGCTATACGCCCTTTTCAGGGCGAACCGGTAAGTTATCGGCGTCCGACTCGCGTCGGCAAGCGTCTCAACCCGGTTTTTTGAAGACCCGCTGCGATCTCTCCCGGTTCGCCGCAAAACCGGCGCGTTCCATCCCTGCAGCGTAGAAGACATTCGCTGGCGTTGATGCGTACACTGCATCTGCTGCCGCCTCGGGCCGCCCGCCGCCACCCATCCGTGTCTCGACGAGCCGAGAAATGCTTCAATTCCGCTCCTGTCCCGCCGCCCTCGCCCTCCTGGCCCTGCTGTCGGCGTCCGCGATCGGGCACGCCCAGTCGCCGGTGAATCCCGAGATCCTCTTGAAGAACGCCACCATTTACGACGGCGCCGGGCGACCCGGGTTTCAGGGGGACATCGCCATCTCCGGCAACCAGATCGTCGCCGTCGGCTCGTTCGACGCCGGACAGCCCCTGCAGACGGTCGATTGCACCGGGCTGGCCGCCTGTCCGGGGTTTATCGACCTGCACAATCACAGCGATACGCAGATCATCGCTCCCGCCACCCGGTCCAACATGAATTTCGTACTCCAGGGCTGCACGACGATCGTCACCGGGAACTGCGGCAGCGGCCCCGTCGACGCCGGCGCCTACCTCGAAAAGGTCGATGCCGCCGGCGCCGGAACCAATGTCGCCCACCTGCTCCCGCAGGGGGCCCTCCGCAACAACGTCATCGGCCTTGACCGCCGGAAAGCCTCCCCCCAGGAACTCGAACAGATGCGGTCTCTGGCCGACAAAGCGCTCCGCGACGGAGTCTGGGGCATGTCGACAGGATTGATCTATGTCCCCAGCAGCTATGCAGATACGGCTGAGATTTCCGCCATTGCCGAGGTCGTTGGACGGCATGGCGGCGTGTACGCCAGCCATATTCGCGGCGAGGGGGTCGACTTGCTGAAGTCGGTCGAGGAGGTTCTCGAAATCGGGCGCACGGCGCGCGTGGCGACACATGTCTCGCACTTCAAATGCAGCGGCAGGGACGCCTGGGGCCTCGCCTCCCAGGCGATCGCCATGATCGAGGCGGCCCGCGGACGGGGCGTCGTCATCACTGCCGACCAGTACCCCTACGTCGCCTCCAGCACCTCTCTCGACGCCACCCTCATACCAACCTACGCCCGCGCGGGCGGCAACCGGAAACTTCTCGAACGCTGGGACGATCCCCAGACCGGACCGACGCTCATCGCGGAAATTGAGGCCTCCCTCCACAAACGCGACGACGGCCGGCTGGTGCGCATCGCCCGCTATTCCCCCAGGCCCGCATGGATCGGCAAAAGCATCTACGCCATCGCCGAAATGGAAGGGAAAAAGCCGATCGAAATCGTCCGCGTCATCACGGAAAACGGCGGCGCGGGCATCGTGAACTTCAGCATGAGCGAAGAAGAAGTGCGGACCATCATGCAGCAGCCCTGGGTGGCCACCGCGTCCGACGGCCGCGCCGATCTCCCCTCCATCGACAAGCCGCACCCCCGGCTGTACGGCACCTTCCCCCGCAAAATCGGCTACTACGCGATCCGCGAAAACGTCATTCCTCTCGAGCAGGCCATTCGCAGCTCCACCGGCCTGCCGGCCGATATCTTCGGGTTCTCCAATCCCGACGCCTACCAGGCCGAAGAACCCCGCTCCGGGCGGCGCAGCCGCGGCCCCAGGGGGTCGTCGCTGCCCCGCGGATAACTCAAGCCGGGCATGGCGGCCGATGTTGTGGTCTTCGACCCGAAAACGTTCATCGACAACGCCACTTTCGACGACCCCGCCCGCTACGCCGCCGGGGTGAAGCACCTGTGGGTCAACGGCGTGCTGACCGTGACCGATTCGCAGCCCACCGGCGCCCTGGGAGGCGTCGCCCTGCGCCACCGTTCCACCATCGCGACTCCCACCACGACCTCGGAATAACCCCCGGCCGTGAGCCTTGCGGCTGCCAGGGCTCCCACTCCAGCATTCTGATCGCCCTCTCCGGCGGATCGTCGATGACTCCAGCGCAGCCTCCGTACTACGCCGTGATTTTCACCTCTCAGCGCACCCTCGCGGAAGCGGGTTACGCGGAGACCGCAGAACTCATGGAACGCCTGGCCCGTGAACAACCCGGCTTTCTGGGAATCGAAAGCGTCCGCAGCGCTTCAGGCGCGGGGATCACCGTCTCCTACTGGTCGACACGGGACTCGATCGATGCGTGGAAGAACCACCTGGAACACCGCATTGCTCAGGACCGCGGCCGACGCGAGTGGTACCAGTCCTTCTCACTGAGGATCTGCCTCGTCGAAGCAGCCCGCACCTGGCCCCCCTGAATCCTGAATCCTGAATCCTGAGTCCTGAATCCTGAATCCTATTTCCCTTTGGGCTCGATGGCGGGGGACGCCGGTTCGAGGTCGGGCGGCGTGCTGCTGGTTTCTTTGTAGAGCGGCAGGTAGCGGTAGTAGACCTCCAGGCAGAGGGTGGCGATCGCGGTCGAGTAGATGCGTCCGCCGTAGCCCGACCAGGGGTCGCGCGGTTCCCAGCTGCCGGCGAACGGACCGTCCTTCACCTGTTCGGAAACGAGAAGGTCGCGGACGCGGACGTTCCACTGCTGCCATTCGGCCCCGCCGTACTGGAACATGGCCAGCGTTCCGTAGTACCAGTAGTAAAGGTCGAAACGCTGTCGGGTGGGGAGGTTGCGGAAGGAGAGCAGGTATTCAACCGCTTCCTGGCTGGCGGCGGTGTCGCGGCCGGCTCCGAGGATCTGCCGGCAGAAGAGCGCTTCGGCCGTCATGGCGGGGGTGGTGGGGCTGGTGGTGCGGTACGCGCCGAGGCCGCCGTTTTCGCCACGGCTGTTTTTTCGGAGGAAGTCGACCATCTGATCGCGGACGCGCTGCGGGACCGGGACGCCGCCGAGCTGGGCGCTTTTCAGGGCCATCAACTGCCAGCCGAAGATGCTCATATCGCCGCCGAGAGTCTGGTACTGGAAATATCGCCAGCCGCCGTCTTCGAGCTGTGATGCGAGAATGAAGGCCACGCCGCGTTCGACGGCCAGCCGGAGCGTGCGGGCATCGGCGTGATCGCGCGACATCGCGTAGGCTTCGGCCAGGGCGAAGGTCGCCATGGCGTGGCCGTACATGCCGGCCATATTTCCGGGGACGGTTTCGCCGCGTCCGCCGCCGGGGTCGGCGCCGATGAATCCGCCGGCTTTCTGCTGCGAGACGAGCCAGCGTGTGGCGCGGCGGACGTTGTCGGCGTAATCTCCCTGTTCGAGGGTGTTCAGTTTTCCGAGGAAGGCGAGCGTGGCGAGGGCGGTGACGCCGGTGTCGAGATCGGCCGCCCGGAACACGCGGGGGGCGCCGTCGGGGTTCTTCGTCAGGAGGCCGCCTTCCCAGAAGCCAACATCCCAATGCCCATCGGGTTTCTGGGCCCTGGCGAGGAAGGCGAGGCTGCTGAGCACGGCCTGTTCTGATTCATCGGTCCCTCCGAACTGTCGGACGGCCTGCCCCTGGAGGTCGGGGGTTCGCAACTGGTAGGCCGCAGGGAGCTGGCCATCGAGCGGGGCCGCTTCAACGCGGGCGAGAAAGGGAGTTTCGCTGCGGGTGGAGGGCTGCAGCGCGGGTGTTGCAGACTCGATTGTGGGGGGCGACTCGGCGCGACCTGCAGGGGGCGTCGTTTGCGGGCGCTCGATTTCCGGCGTCATGGCCGCATCGATGGCGGCGGGAATGCTGCTGCTGCGGGCGATGGGCGCGGACCGGGCGGCCGGTGCGGCGGTTTCAGGCGTTTCCTGACCAGTCGCGGGTTCCGAGAGGGGGGGGGACGGCGCCATGCCCGCGCGGCGGGCGATGTCGTTTTCGTTGCGGCGGACGAGCGTCGCGTCTTCCGAGGTGGGCTCGTTCAGCGACTGCGGTTCGACGACGGCGACAACAGGTTCTGCAATGCGCTCGACGGCGCCGCGCGTGGGCCGTTCGATGACGACCGTCTCATCCGGGGGCGCGGTGACGGGCATGCTGCGCGAGAACTGCGGCGGCGCGCGGCGCGCCTCGGGTCGCAGCGTGGGGGCTGTCGGTTCGGGCGTCTGCAGAGTGGCCGCGGCGAACTCCTGCAGGATCGACTCGGTAGCGGCGATGCGTTCGGGAGTGACTTCGACCGGCGGCGGGGCGATCGCGGCGGGGGCGATGTCGGGCAGTTCGGGAACGGATTCGGGGCGCTGGATTTCGGGGGGGACGTCGGCAAACGGGTCGGGTGCCTGATCCGAGCGGGTGAACGACGACGTAACGGGAGTGGACGGCTGCTTGAGCCGGTCGAGCAGGCCTCCCTGCCCGGGGGTGGCGCTGTCGGGGGCGTGCGGGTCGATGGCGACGGTGACGCGGATTTCCTGATCGTTCCGGGTGACGGTCGCCCAGATGCGGCGGCGGTACTCGGGAATGAGGGCGATGAGGCCGAGAATGAGGCAGGCGTGAATGCCGATGGAAAAGAACATCGCCTTCGACGAGACGCGACGCGCGCCCCAGCGGGTGCCCAGCATGGTGAGCAGGTGGATCGACGCGGCGACGAAACCGGCGCACAGCAGCACGACCAGCACCGGCTGGCAGATGGCGATCAGCAGCTTGAGCAGCCGGTAAAACTCGGCGTCGAGGTCGACCTCGGCGAGCAGGCGGGCGGGGGGGATCATCGTCCAGACCCTGCCGGTTCGACCCGTGTGGCAAACTGCAGGTTCTCGATGCCGGCCTGTTTGCAGATGTCGACGATGGTCATCGCCTGCTGGAGTCGGCAGTCCTGATCGCCGCGAATGACGACGGCCTGCTGGACATAGCGTCGTTTTGCTTCGCGGAGCTGTTCGCGGAGCGGCTCGACATCGATGAGCGTGCCACCCAGGTAGATTTCGCCGGCGGCCGTGACGTTGATGACGAGTTCGTCGGGTGTTTCCGTGAGAGGCGCGCCCTGGCTGACCTGGGGGAGGACGATTTCGACTTTGCGCTCGGAATCGACGAACTGGGTTCCGACCATAAAAAAGATCACCAGCTGCAACACCACGTCCACCATCGGCGTGAGGTTGAGCTGCGGCTCGTCGAGAGGGTCGTTGCGAAGAGGCATAAAAGGGCGTGACGAAACGCGGCGACGGGACGCGGAATTGTACTCCGAAAGGGCGCGCTGATGCTGCGCCGGATTGGCGGACAGCGGCTGCAGGCGTTCGATCGGGGGCCTCCATTGGCCTCGCCCGATGCGCGGGGCCCCGTCGAACATGCCGGGCCGGCAGACCCCTTGTGAGCGTGGGGCAGCCACTTGCCGTTCGCGGCTCAGCAGTGGCTTCGCCCTCCCGTTTCGGGCGAGACCACAAAACAGAGGAATCTTCCGACACCCCGTGCAGACGCCCGCTATTGCCTGGGGAGACCGGCGGTGGCTGGCGCGTTACCTTGGCGGTGCACGTGTCTCCGTCCGCCTGTCTCGCCCTGGCATTCTCTCATGCGACTTTTTGCCTGTGCTGTCGTCTGGCTGCTGATTCCTGCGCTGGTGGCGGCTGCTGAGCCGGTCCGGCCGAACGTGGTTTTCGTCCTGATCGACGACCTCGGCTGGACCGACTTCGGATGTTACGGAAGCGATCTGTATCAGACCCCGGAACTCGACCGGCTGGCGCGCGAGGGGATGAAGTTCACCGCCGCGTACTCGGCCTGTACGGTCTGCTCCCCCACGAGAGCGGCGTTTCTGACGGGCAAGTACCCCGCGCGACTGCATGTGACGGACTGGATTCCCGGCCAGATGCCGGCGAATCCGAAAATGCTCGTCCCCGACTGGACGAAATTTCTCGCTCACGAAGAAGTGACGCTCGCAGAACTGTTCAAGCAGGCGGGCTATGCGACCGCCAGCATCGGGAAATGGCATCTGGGGGGCGAAGAGTATTTTCCCGAAACGCACGGCTTCGATGTGAACATTGGCGGCAGCCATCGTCCCGAGCCGCCATCGTTCAACTCGCCGTATCGCAGCGAACGGGTTCCGGACGGCATTCCGGGCATTCCCGATGGCCCGCCGGGGGAACACCTCACCGACCGGCTGGCCGAGGAGGCCTCGCGGTGGATCACGGCGTCGAAGGATCAGCCCTTCTTCCTGTACCTGCCGCATTTCGCGGTGCACCTGCCGATTCAGGGTCGGCCGGACCTGTTTGAAAAGTACAAGGCCATGCCCAGGGCCGGCCTGCGGCATCAGAATTCGGGCTATGCGGCGATGGTGGAAAGCGTCGACATGTCGATCGGTCGCATTCGCCAGACGCTGACGGAACTGGGCATTGCGGACCGGACGATTCTGATCGTGACGTCGGACAATGGCGGCCGGATTCCGACGACCTCGAACTGGCCGCTGCGGGCGGGCAAGGGTTCGGCCTACGAAGGAGGCGTGCGCGTGCCGCTGATTGTGCACTGGCCGGGAGTGACCCAGGCGGGAAGCACGTCCGACGCGCCGGTGATGACGATCGATTTTTACCCGACGATCGTGGAGATGGCCGGCCTGACGCCCGACGCCGGCCATCGGCCGGATGGCGTGAGTCTGGTTCCGCTGCTGAAGCAGACCGGCGAACTCGCGCGGGAGGCGCTGTTCTGGCACTACCCGCATCATCAGCACTACCAGCTGGAGGGAGCGATGCCGTACAGCGCAGTCCGGCTGGGGAACTGGCGGCTGATCGAGTTTTTCGATGACGACCGGCGCGAACTGTACGACCTCGCGGCCGATCCCGGAGAGCAGAAGGACCTGTCGGCGACGAACCCGGCCAAAGCCCGTGAACTTTATGACCGGCTGAAAGCCTGGCGGGCCGACGTGGGAGCCCAGTTGCCGACGCCGAACCCGGACTACGACCCCTCACAGCCCCAGCACACTCCCCGGCCTCCGGCAGCACGGTGATGTCGTGCTGCCCGAGCGCGGACCGGGTGGAAATTTCGGTCAGTCAGCCGGGAACTGGCGTCTCCCCGTTGCCCGTTGGCGGCGCCGCCAGAATCTCTGTGCCGTTCGGAGCTGCCCCGATCTGTGCGGGCGAGCCGTTATTCTGAACCGCACACGCAGACATCTGCGACGACCGTTCCATTCCTCCGTGCATCCATGATTCTTGAAGGCATTGTCACCAGTCGGAACGACGACGGATCGATCAACATCGCGCCCATGGGGCCGATTGTGGATGAGTCGCTGGCGTGGCTGCGTCTCCGGCCGTTTCAGACGTCCACCACTTTTCACAACCTGCGCCGGCGGCGGGTGGGAGTGTTTCATGTCGTGGACGACGTGCTGCTGCTCGCGCGGGGGGCGATTGGCCGGCTGACCATTCCGCCGGAAACCCGGCCGGCGGAAGTGGTGGATGGCGCCGTGCTGGCGGAGGCCTGCCGGTGGTACGAGTTCGAGGTGGAGGCAATCGATGAATCGCACGAGCGATCGGAGATTGCGGCGCGGGTGGTGCACATGGGGCGCATCCGCGATTTTTTCGGCTTCAACCGCGCGAAGCACGCGGTGCTGGAGGCGGCGATTCTGGCGACGAGGCTGCACCTGCTGCCGCCGGCGGAAATCCACGAGGAACTGCGACGGCTGCGTACGCCCGTCGACAAAACGGCCGGTCCGCGCGAACGGGAGGCGTTCGAGCTGGTGGAGAATTATATTGAAGAATCGCTGAGCGAACTGCTGTGATTCTTCCGAACGGCGACGCAACGGCGATGGCGGCCGCTATTTGCCGCGCGCTCTGGCCATCGCGGCCACGTACTGTTTTGCCAGATCGGTGATGCGCGAGAAGTTCTTCTGTTCAAGGGCCGACTTCTCGACGAGCGCGCTTCCCAGGCCGACGGCGCAGGCCCCGGCTTTGACGAAGTCGCCCAGGGTGTCGAGGGTCACTCCGCCGGTCGGGAGCAGGCGGATCTGCGGGAAGGGGCCTTTCACGGCCCGGAGGTGGGCGGGCCCGCCAATCTCGGCCGGGAACACCTTCACCGCATCCGCTCCGGCTTCCCAGGCGGTCAGGATTTCCGTCGGGGTAAACCCGCCAGGCATGATGACCTTGTCATACCGCCGACACATTTCGATCACCTTCGTATTCACCGTCGGCGTGACGATGAACTCCGCTCCCGCCAGCAGGGCCGCCCGCGCGGTTTCGGTATCGAGCACTGTTCCCGCTCCCAGCAGGATGCGGTCGCCGAGCTTCTTTCGCACCTGAGCCAGCACGTCCAGCGCGTTGGGCACCGTGAAGGTGACTTCCATCACCTCAATGCCGCCGGCGACGAGCGCTTCGGCGACATCGACAAGCACCTCGCTCGACGGGGACCGGATGATGGCGACGAGGCCCGAATCGAGCACTCGTTTCATGTGGGCGTCGCGGGACATGGGGAGAGAGGATTCAGGGGTCAGGAGTTGGCGGCGAATTGTTCGGCGTATTCAACGACCCAGGCATCGATCTGTTCGTTGAAGACAGCGACATCCAGTTCGATGAGTCGCTGATAGTATCGCCTGTGAAAGACTTCACGATTCCGGATCGTTCCTTTGGCGACGACTTCGAGAATGTCGGCCGAACCGCGGGGGGTGACGACGAGTTCCAGCCGGCTGTACTGCGATTCGTGAACGCGTCCCGCCTTCAGCGAGAGGTCGTCCCGCACGATGCGGGCCCCCCAGCCGGTGTCGTCGACGATGGAGCTGAAATTGAAGCCGGGGAAGTAGTCGACGAGCTTGCGCAGGCAGATTTCGATGTGCTCGGAGACTTCGATCCGGCCTGTTGAATAGCGTCCCTTGAGTTCCTCAGCCGACAGCTGACGGGCGACATCGGCGCGGTCCGAGGCGGCCCGCGTCTGCTCGCCGCGCTGAATGGCCCGCTTCAGTCGTTGTTCAAACTCCATCCCGCACTCCCTCTGCCGCGTCTGTTGTGACACTGTTGATTGAACGCGGCATTCTTCGCGAAACCCCGCCGGAAATCAAAACGGACCTCGCGGATGCGTCCTTCAACACGACGGCGCCCAAAAAACAAAAAATCTCAATGACTCGCCGGGCAACGTCTTCGTGACTTCGCGCCTGCGTGTCAAAACTCCGGCTCAATTCCGGACTGGCCGTCACGCTCGTTGCTGACAATTCCCTCGGGTCCGTTCCCCCACCGGCGTTGGAAACGAACTCGCTCCATCCCGGAACGCATCTTCTTTCCACGTCGCATGTTGTCCGGCACAGTGACGCGGCGGTAAACTGGAGTCAACACTCGCGACCCGTGTGCGCCGCTCCTTTCCCGGCGGTTTCGCCATGCGTCACCGTGTCGCGAGCGGAATCGGGCGGGAGTCGTCTTGATGGATACGCGAACATCGCCGGCGTCGTCTGCGCTGCCGGTCGTCTCCGATCTGGAACGCCGCCTGAACTCGCTGCGGCAGACGATCCGCCGCACGACGTTCATCGGCGGCGTGGCGCTGACAGTCCGCCTGCTGTGCATCTGCCTGGCCGTGGCCTTTCTGATCGACACGTTCTGGGAGGCTCCGCGGCTGGTCCGCGTCGGACTGCTGGCGGCCACGGGAGCCGCCTTGGCCGTCATCTTCGCGGTGCGCGTGCTGAAGCCGTCGCTGCGACGCATCGAACACGATGAACTCGCGGCGCTGGTGGAGTCGGCCCATCCGGAAATGCAGGAGCGGCTGCTGTCCAGCCTGGAACTGGCGCGGTCGGGCGACAGCGACGCGGTGAAAGGCTCGTCGCTGATGCGCGAGCAGCTGTTGCGCGAAACGGCCCGGGCGACGCGCGACCTGGAGTTTGACGAGGTCGTCGACTCCTCATCGGCGGTGCGGCAGACCATCATCGCCTGTGGGGCGTTTCTGCTGGTGCTGTCGCCGTTCCTCGTTCTGCAGGAGGGCTACGGCAACCTGTGGGCGCGGTTCTTCAACCCCTGGGGCAACTACGCCCGCGGCACAACGCTGACTCTCGAGGTTCTGCCGGGCGATGCCGTTGTGCCCCGCGGCGAAGATTTCGCGGTCTCGGCGCTGCCTCACTTTCGGTTCGGGAAATCGAAAGCGATGACGGGGGGCCGGGTGGCGTGGACGGACGACGACGGCGAGTGCGAGTTCCGCGAGCTGAAACCCGTTCCGGACCAGCCGGCGTATGCGGCGGTCATTCCGCAGATTTCGCGCGGGCTGCGTTACCGGGTGGAATCGGACCAGGGGGCGTCGCGCGAGTATCGCGTCGAGGTGGTCGAGCGTCCGACCATCACCGGCCTGACGGTGGATGTGCAGCCCCCCGCCTATTGCGGCCGGGCGGCCCAGCGGATTGACGGGCTCGTCGGAGAGACGACCGTTTTTGAACGCAGCCGGCTGAAATTCATGGCGACGTTCAACAAGCCGGTGGCGGAAGTCCGCTGGTTGTGGCTCGATGATGTCCGCCACAAGTACGACGGCAAGCCGCTGGAAGCGACCGGACGCGACCGGCTGAAATCGGCCTCGATGCCGGGCCTGGCGTTCGCCCGGGAGGACGCCCAGCTGATGACGGTCGACGCCAGCGGACTTTCGGCGACGTGGGAACTGACGGCCGACCGGGAAGGGGCGTTTGAGATTGTGCTGCTGGATGAAGCGGGCATTCAGAATCGCAGCGAACCGGGACGGTCGTTTCGCATTCTGCGGGACGGGGCGCCGGTGGTGGCGTGGGCCGACAATGAAACACATCCGACGGCCCGGCCCGATGATGTGGTGGCGTTTGAAGTGACGGCGGCGGACGACATCGGCCTGGGGGCGCTGGAGCTGCACTTCGCGGTGCTTCCGCATCGAACGCAGGCCAGTGTTCTGAAAACGGACGCGGCGCTGCTGGGGGGGCAGGAGTTCTCGAACCGCTTTCCGATCGACCTGCGCAAGCTGACGGCGCCGGAAGGGACGTTGATCGCGGTGAAGGCCCGGGCGGCCGATGAGCGGCCGGTTCCCGGCCCGAATGAAGCGTGGACGAGTGAACGCGTCATTGCCATCACGCGCGATGCCGCGGCGTTTGGATCGAGCGAACTGAACCAGCGTCATCAGCGAATCCGGGACCGTCTGGCCGCGCTGCGGCAGGAGGCGATCGCCCGCGAAGAAGAAGCCGCGGCCCAGCGGCAGAAGGCGCGCGATGGGCAGCAGAAAGGGCTGGACGAGCAGGTGTTCCGGAGTGAAACCGATCAGCTGTCCGTCCGGGAGGAACAACTGAAGGAACGTCTCCAGCAGACGGCCGCGGAGGTTCTCCAGGAGGGCCTGCTGGCCAACCTCAGCCCCAGACTGAATGAAATCGCCGACCAGAATGTCGCGACCGCCGTCGCCGAAACCATGCGGGCTCTCGACGCCACGCAGGACGCCCGTCCCCAGGCCCTGCAGCAGGCCGAGCAGCAACTGGGCGAAGCGGCCCAGAAGCTGACGCAGGTGGAGCAGCGTTTTGAAGAACTCGCGAAGCTCGAGAAAGACCTGCTGGAACTGAACCGCATTGCCGACAAGACGGAACGGCTGGCGAACGACGTGGCCGATTTTGAACAGCAGCGCCGCGAGCTGGCGAAACAACAGAGGACGGCGCCTGCCAATTCCGAACAGGCCTCGGCAGCGCAGAAGGACCTCGAAACCCAGCGCCGGCAGTTGCAGCAGGAACAGCGCGAGCTGTCGAAGAACCTGCAGGATGTTCTCAACCGTCGGCCGGAGGTCGTCGAAGCGGCGCGGGCAGACCTGATGGAGCGTCTGAAGAACCTGGGCCAGCGTGCCGAACAGCTGGCGGACAAGGAGGACCGTCTGTCGGAAGCGATGAAACGGGCGGGCGAGCAAAACGCGAAGTCGCTGCAGCAGGAAGCGGCGCGTCAGGAAGAGTTGCGGGACGAAGTGCGGCGTCTGGCGGCGCAGGTGGCGAACGAGCAGCGGCAGCGGCTTGTACCGACTCCCGACCTGTCCCGCACGGACGAGGCCGCCCGCCAGCTGCAGCAGGGGAACCCGCAGGCGGCCGCCGCAGCGCAACTGAAGGCGGCCGAGGAACTCGAACAACTGGCCCGGGCGCTCGAACGCAACCAGCAGTTGCCCGCCGATCCCCAGGCGGCCGCCAGCGAGCTGGCCCGCCGCCAGCAGGAAATCAAACAGCAGCTTGAAAAAACGCTGGAGGATGCGAAGCAGAACAACTCAGCGCCGTCCCGCGACGAACTGCAGCGGCTCGCGGCCGAGCAGGCGGCGGTTCAGGCGGCCACCGCCCGGCTGGAGGTTCCTCCATCGAACGAAGGACGCCGAAACGAGGCCCTGAAAGACGGCGGACGCACCCTGGAGGAACTGCTGTCGGAGAAGCCGGAGAACGCCGTCGCGCAGGCCGATCGGGCGCGGTCGCGGCTGGAACAGCTGGCCCGGGAAATCGGATCGCCGGACGAACGTGCCAAACGACTTGCGCGCGATGCCGATCAGCTTCGCAAGAGGCAGGCGGAGATTGCCAAAAAGGTCGAGCAGGCGCGGGACGACGACCGCGCGAACGGTCGCCCGCCGGTTCGCGAGCCGGCGTCATTGGCGGATCCGCTTTTGAAGCAGCGGGAAATTGCCCGCCAGGCGGCCGGCCTGGACCTGTCTCAGGCCAGCGATCCTGCCCGCGCGGCTCAACAGCAGTCGGAAGCCGTGCGGGCCGCGGCGGAGGCGCTCCAGAAGCTGCAGTCGGGGAATGCCGAAGACGCTGCTCCGGCCGCCCGCGCGGCCGAGCGGGCACTGGCGGATCTGGAAAAGATGCTGAACAACAGGCCGACGCGCGACGACGAACTGCAGCGGCTGATCAAGGAGCAGCAGGAAATTGCCGAGGCCTCGAAAACCGCGCTCGGAGCGAACGATGCCAAGGGAGTCGAGCAGGCCCGCGCCCGGCAGCAGAAGCAGGCCGATCAACTGCAGCGTCTTGATGCGCCCGACGCTCCGGCCGTCGCGCAGGAGGCCGCCCGCGCTGCTGCGGACGCGGCCCAGAAGCTGTCGCTGGCCGGGAGCGACGAAAACCAGCGACCCGCGGCCGAGCAGGCCGTGGCGGACGCCGCGCAGGCGCTCGAACGGCTGGCCCAGACGCTGAACAGCAGCGAGCCCCCCGGCGAGCTGGCCCGGCAACTCGCCGGCGAGCAGGAGCAGCGTGCCGCAGCGGCCCGGAACGCGGCCCGTGATCCGGCGACGGCCTCAGATCCGGGTGCAGCCGGCCGTTTGACGGCGGCTCAGCAGCAGGTGAATCAGTTGCCTGCCCCTGGCGCCGCCGAGCAGAAGCAGTCGGCCGCCCGATCGCTGGCGGCCGCCCGCGATGCCGAGCAGGCGCTCGCCCGGGCCCGTCAGTCGGAACCTGCGGACGCAACAGAGCCTTCGGCCGGGTTGCAGGCTGCGCTCGACGAGAACGCGACGCGTCAGACCGAAGCCGCGACGGCGCTCGCCCAACTCGCGGATCAACTCTCCCGACCGGAAAGCGAGCAGGCACTGGCCCAGTCGCGTGAGCAGGCCGGCCAGCTGGCCGAGGCTGCGGCGAACTCCCGCGCGAGCCAGCTGGCCAGCGCCGCACAGGCGGCGGCGCAACTCGCGGAGGAACAGGCCCGACTGCGGGAGAAGACCGAACCGCTGATGGACGGGCTGCCAGACCGCGCCCAGCAGAAATCGCAGTCGGACGCGGTGCGCAATGCGCAGCAGAAGCTCGCGGACCAGATCGCGGCGCTTGACCCGGGCGTCAATCCCCTTGCGAAAGCGGAGGCCCAGTCGCAGGCGCGGGCGGCGGACAAGTCTCTCGCTGCCGGCGACGCCCGACAGGCCGCCAGTCAGCAGGCGGCGGCCCAGCAAAGTCCCGAAGCGATTGCGGAAGCGGCACAGGCCCAGCAGGCGAATCTCGAAACACCGCCGCCGGCCGAGGGGCAGCCCCCCGGCCCACCGGCGGCCCGCGAGCCGGGCGAACCGACTCCGTCCGGCGAACTGGCTCAGCGCGCCCGCGAACTGGCGGAAGCGCAGCGTCAGGCTGCCCGGAAACTGCAGGCGCAGTCGACATCGAACCAGCTGGCGAGCGCTGCGGGGGCTTCACCGGAGCCGCCGCAGTCCAACAGGCCCGATTCGTCTCCGCCGACGGCCAACGCCGATCCGCAGGCGCCGCAGCAGCCGTCCAGCAGCCCGGTGACGGGCAACGGCGGAAGCGCGGATCGAGCGGCTCCGAACTCACAGGGGGCCGATGCCGACCAGGGGGAGGGTCCTTCGAAGCAGGGCCAGTCGCCCGGCCCGCCTCCCGGCGCGATGCCGAAGGAGGGGGCCACGCCGGACGAGCCAATGGACAGGCCGGCCGGCGAAACGCAGTCTGCCTCGAAGGACGAACCGGCCGATCGTCCGCAGTCGCCGGCCGATCGCCCGGGCGAGAAGCCGGAACCGATGTCGCCCGATCGTGAGGAACAACCGCCCCGTCGGCCGGAAGGCCAGTCGGGCCGTCCACAGAACACGGAAAGCCCCGGGCCGGCGGCTGGCGCGACAGGCCTTCCGGGGAACGCTCCCGGCGGGTCGACTGGCGACAGCGCCCCACCGGGGATGAACCCTGGTCCGAATTCTGGTCCGAACCCCGGACCGAACTCAGGTTCTGCCCCGTCGACCGAGGCCGCCAGCGACGGCCAGCCATCCGAACAGGGTCAACCTGCCACACAGGGTCAGGCGTCGATGACGGGTCGGCCGGGTGAGTCGGGATCGCCGATGACGGAGGCGGGCGAGCCTTCGTCGGCGGCCGATTCCGCGCGGCAGGCGGTTGCGCGGCAGCAGCAGGTCTCCCGGGAACTCGCCAGCGCTGCGCTCGAAGCTGCGGCGCAGGCTCCGGGAACGGCGGTGTCGAGCGCCGCCTCTCAGCTGGCGAAGTCCGCCGCCCAAACGTCCGACGACGCCTCGCTGGGGGCCACGTCTCAGGCGGCCGATGAAGGCCGGGAGATGGCCCAGCAGGCGCGCGAGCTGGCCCGGCAACTGGAGGAGAATCCCGTGGCCCAAGGGGGGCCGCAGCCTGAACTGGCCGAACGCATGCGCGACCTTGCGAACCAGCAGGACGAGGCTTCGGGACAGCTCTCGGGCGTCTCCGAAAATAGCGCTGCCCGGAATGCCGCGCAGGCGCAGGGTCAGCAGCAGTTGCGGGAAGAGACTCGTCAGCTGGAGCAGGATTTCGCGGAGCTTGCCGACAAACTGAAGGCCCAGCCGGTCGACCGCAAGCGGCAGTCGGAGCAGGCGCGGGATGCGCGCGGCCGCAGCGAAGGGGCGTCTCGCGAAATGCAGCAGGCGATGCAGACGGCCGAACAGGGGAACTCGGGGGAAGCAGCGCAGGCCGCCAGCGCCGCCGCTGAAGAACTGCGGAAAGCCGCCCGGATGGCGACGGAAGAACGGGGCTTTGAGCCGGGGAAGAGTCCGAACAACCCGGTCCCCAACGAAACCGCCAGCCAGATCGCCGATGCCGCCCGCGAACTGCAGAAGGCCGGTGAAACGCTGGCCGACGACGCCCCGCCGATGTCGGGCGATCCACAGCCGGGCGAGCCGGGCGAGAAGGGGTCGAAAATGGACGCCAGCCAGCAGGCCGCGGATGCGCAGTCGCCATCGCCCGGGCAGCAGTCTCCGGGAGAAATGCAGCCGGACGACTCTGGCAACGAAGGCCTCGCCGAGGGTCAACAGGAGGGGCCGCCGCAGGCGTCCGAAATGCTCAAGCAGGGGGCGCACTCGCTGCGTCAGGCGGCCAGCCAGCTGAAGCTGCGGCCGGGCGAATCGAACGATCAGGGGATGCCCGGCGGCGAGCAGGGGGAATCGCAACCGACGTCCGGCCAGACGAAGCAGGGCTCGGCCAGCGGCGCGAACGAGCAGGTGCGGATCGTCGATGTCGACGCCCACCTCGAGAAGCTCTCGACCCGGAACTGGGGCGAACTGCCCGGCAAGCTGCAGACGGAGATTCTGCAGTCGACCCGGCGACGTCCCGATGGCGATTACGCCCCGCTGATCCGCCGCTACTTCGACACCATTTCGAAAACGCAGGGAACGCCGACCGACCGCCGGGAAGACTGAACTCCTCCCCGGCCCTGTCGTCAGCCGGCCGTTTCTCGCGAGTCGGGTCTCGGCCGCGCCGGCACGCCGTAGACTGTCGCGCCGTCTGGGACGTCGTGGAGCACCACCGAACCGGCTCCGATGGTGCAGTTCCGCCCGATGCGGACGCCGGGCTTCACCACGGTTCCGATGCCGACGAGCGAACCATCGCCCACGCTGACATTGCCCGCCAGATGCACGCCCGGCGCGAGGTGCACTCCGTCGCCAATGACGCAGTCGTGGTCGACCGTCGCGGCGGTGTTGACGAGAACGGCGAGCCCCAATTTCGCTTCCGGGTTGATGATTGCTCCGGCCAGCAGCTGGCACCCCGGGCCAATGGACGCGGACGCGGCCACAATTGCCCGGGGATGAACAACGGCCGGCAGCAGAAAACCCCGGGCTGCGAGGCGGCGAGCGGCGGCGAAACGTGCCCCGCAGTCGCCGATTGCCACGGCCACGGCAATTTCAGCGTCGGAGTTGTCGAGAACCTGCGGAGAAAGAAGGTGCGCATCGGCGAAGCGCTCACCGATGCGTTCGGGCCGGCGCTCGTCGACAAAGCCAGCCACGATCCAACCTGCGAGGCGGGCGGCGTCCGCCACGACTTTTGCATGTCCGCCGGCGCCCAAGATGACAAGTGTCGGCATAGCGGCGGATGTCGAATGGCAGAGGGAGGGGACTCGGAATGGAAAGGGGGCTGAAAATTCGCCCCGCGTCCCGATCGCGGTTATACTTACTGGTCGCCCGCCGGTCCCGTCTCTTCGGCTTTCGGATCAACTCAGCCACATGCGACGACTCGCTTTCCTTCCTGTTTTCGCCGCGCTGCTGGTGCTGTGTGTCAGCCCGGCGGCGCAGGCCCTCGATCAGGCGCGTGTTCAGCAGATGGTTGGCCGCGCTGCGGCGAATCTCCGCGGCAGCGTGCAGAACATGAGCGGTGGCTTGCTGTCGCTGTGTGCGCTGGCGCTGCTGAAGGCGGAAGTGCCGGCGAACGCCCCGGAGATCGTCCGCGCTGTGGACGATGTGCGGAAGCGGGTTGATCCAGTGAAGGGGTACCAGCCCGATCACGACCACGTGTACTCGGCCGGCATTGGGGCTGTGCTGCTGTCGGACGCCGATCCGGAAGCGAACCGGGCGTACCTGGAGGCGATGGCCCGATACTTCGAAGGGGTCCAGCGGTCCAATGGCAGCTGGGACTATCCGAATCGCCCGGGAACGGATGGCGACACGAGCGTGACTCATTACGCGCTGCTGGGGTTGTGGGCCTGCGCGCGGGCGGGCGTTGATGTCCGCCCGGATGTCTGGTCGAAAGCTGCCAGCTGGCATGTCTCTGTCCAGAATGCGGACGGCGGATATTCGTACTGTCCGGGAACTGCGGTTGGTGAAATCGGCGCCGCGTCAACGCTCAACATGACCGTCAACGCGATCGGCAGCCTGTCGATCTGCTGGCTGCACCTATCCAGCACAATGCCCTCGCTGAGCGAGCCTCCCAAACCGAAGGCGGCCGCGGCGCCCGCGAAGCCCCGGGCGAATTCGGTGCTGGAGGCCGTCCCGCTGATGCCGGTGGAAACCACCACGAAGGTGAACCCGGCCGAACTGCCGGACGGCACCCTGGCGGCAATGCGAAAGGCATTTAACTGGGTGAGCGTCCGCTTCCGCGTCGACAACAATCAGTCGGCGCACGACACGTATTACTACTACTCCCTGGAGCGCATGACGGGCCTGGTGAACGTGGCCCGGATTGGCGACCACGACTGGTTCGAAGAGTGTTCTGATTTTCTCGCGACCAAGCAGCAGCCGAACGGCAGCTTTGGAGGCTTCCGGACCCACACGGGCGCGCCCTCGGGAGATGCGTTCATCATTCTGTCGCTGGTCAAATCGACTGCGAAGCTGCTGAAGCGCAATCCGCAGGTCGCGAAATTCGGGGATGGCCTTTTGCAGGGAGGCCGGGGACTGCCCGACAACCTTCGCGATGGCGACAAGCCCAAAGCCGACGCCAGGCCGGCGACGCCGCTCGACCAGTTGCTGACATCGCTGTCCAAGGCCAGCAACTTCGATGTCGAAGAGGTGCAGGAGCAGCTGGTGGAACAGGTGCAGATCGGCGATCGCCGCGAGTTGATCCAGCAGAAGGAACTGCTGGTCAGGCTGATCAGGCATCCGAACGTCGAAATTCGCCGCACGGCCGCCTGGGCGCTGGGACGGACGAACGATCTCAGCCTGGCTCGGCATCTGATCACCGCACTCGAAGACCCGGAAGTGGACGTGAACATTGAAGCGCACAACGCCCTGTGCTGGGTCAGCCGGAAACCGGCCGGGTTCGATCTGCAGCTGGATCCGTTCGAATCGCTTCCGTTTGACGCCGGACCCGACATCCGTGAGGCCACGCTGCAGGGCTGGCGCACGACCGCCCTCAAAGCGTGGGGCGAGTGGTATCTGAAAAACCGGCCCTACCGCGAGCGCGGCGACGAGTTCGAGGCGAAGCTCCGCGAAAAACTGGCGCGGCTGAAGTAACATGGCCTGCGGCGGGGCTGCTGCCGCCCGGCCCGCCAGCGGCGTCTGCGGGCCCATTTGAGTTCCTATCGCGAATCAGGCGCGTCAATCCTGGTCCCTGTGCGCCCATGAAGCATCGCCCTTCCGATCGTCGCCCGCAGAAGGCGCCCCGCGAGCGACACACCGGCCGGCGGGCCGCCGGCGACGACGAGCAGAAGTACCATGGACGACATGCGTGCCACGCCCTGTTCGCTCATCGCCCGGGCGACATTATCCGCGTGTATGTCGATCAGCCGCGCGTCAAAGAGTTCAGCGCACTCCTGAAGTGGTGCGCCGAACAGCGCCGCGCGTATCACATCGTCGAAGACGAAAATCTCGAACGGCTCGCCGAGACGGTGCATCATCAGGGCATTGTGATCTTGGCGCGCAGGCCGCAGGAACTGAATGACGACCGGCTGCTCGACGCGGTGCGCCGCGGGCGGGTGACGGGGGCGCTGCTGTATCTCGATGGGGTTCAGAACCCGCACAACCTCGGGGCGATCCTGCGGACCGCGGCGCATTTTGGCGTCGGCGCGGTCGTCGGGCAGCGCGATCAGATGCCCGGGGTGACGGCGTCGGCCGCGCGTGTGGCGGAAGGGGGAGCCGAAACCGTCCCGCTGGCGCGGCTGGCCGATCCCGTGCGCGTGCTGGCCGAACTGAAAACGCTGGGCTATCGCCTGTTCGCCACCGCGAGCGGCGGCGGGGGCAGCGTCTACCAGGCCGGGCTGATTCCGAAATCCGTCATCATTCTGGGCAACGAGGTTCACGGCGTTTCCCCCGGGATGTCGGCCGTGGCGGATGAATCGTTGCAGATTCCCGGCACGGGGGCGGTCGAAAGCCTGAACGTCGGCGTGGCGTGCGCGGTGCTGATCAGCGAAGTCGCCCGGCGCAGCCAGGGGTCGCCGGCAACGGCGCCGGCGAAGCCCGAGCGGCCGTTCAGCCCAGCAACGTCTGGACGGAAGCCGCATTCACGGGGGAAATCACGCCCTTTTCGGTCACGATCCCGCTGACCAGTTCGTGGGGGGTGACGTCGAAGGCCGGGTTGTCGACCCCTGCGCCGTCGGGCACGAGGCGAACGCCGTAGGGTTGGGCGATTTCGACGGCGGACCGCTGCTCGATCGGGATCAAATCGCCGCTGGCGAGTTGAAAGTCGAAGGTGCTGGTGGGCGCGGCGACGTAGAACGGAATGCCGTGATGGCGGGCCAGAACAGCAACCGAGTAGGTGCCGATCTTGTTGGCGACATCTCCGTTCGCCGTGATGCGATCGGCGCCGACGACGACGGCATCGACGCGGCCGGCTTTCATCAATGCGGCGGCCATGTTGTCGCAGATGACGGTGCAGGGAACATGGTTCTGCACGAGTTCCCACGCCGTCAGCCGGGCCCCCTGCCACAGCGGTCGGGTTTCGTCGGCATACACGTGCAGTGCGGGGTTGCGCCGGGCCGCCTCGAAGATGACGGCCAGCGCCGTCCCCTCTCCCGCGGTGGCCAGCGCGCCGGCGTTGCAGTGAGTCAGCACGTTCCTGGCGGCAGCCAGCAGAGGAGCGCCATGCCGCCCCATGGCGGCACACATTTCCCGGTCGTCGGCTTCGATCTGCCGCGCCCGCTGCAGCAGCGCCTGGAGGCGCTGTTCGTGCGGCAGCGGGACCGCATCGCGCACGACGTGCGACATCTCATGCAGCGCCCAGCCCAGGTTGACCGCCGTCGGGCGGCTGTCGAACAGGTCGTCATGCGCCTGGCGCATGGCGGCGGCGAACTTTGCGGCGTCGGCGTCGGCCGACTGCGCGGCCAGCACGACGGCATACGCGGCCGACACGCCGATCGCCGGCGCTCCGCGAACCCGCAGCATCCTGATGGCCTCGATCACCTGCGGCACATTCCGGCAATCGACGAACGCGATGTCTGTCGGCAGCCTGGTCTGGTCCAGCAGGCGCAGATGACCGGCCGTTTCGCCGACCCACTCAATCGGTCGTACTTGCATGGTTCCTTCAGCGGACGATTTCGGTGCCGATGCCGGTGTTCGAGTAAACCTCGAGCAGCAGGGAATGCGGCACGCCAGCGTCGATGATATGCACTTTTTTCACGCCGGCGTTCAGTGCATCGAGTGCGGCTTCGACTTTGGGAATCATTCCGGAGTCGATCGTGCCGTCGGCGATCAGCGCCCGGCAGTCGTCGGACTTCAGATGGGACAGCAGCGTGGCGGGGTTTTTGCGATCGCGGAAGATGCCGGGGACATCGCTGAGGAACACCAGTTTCTCGGCGCGCAGGTAGCGTGCGACGGCGGCGGCGGCGGTATCGGCGTTGACGTTCAGTTTCCCCCCCTGGCGATCGAGGGCGATGGAGGGAATGACGGGGATCGTTCCGCTGCGGCAGGTCGCTGCGAGCACGTCGCGGTTCACCGACATGACTTCGCCGACGCGGCCGAGGTCCAGCTTTTCGCCATTGGGACCGGGGAGCGTCGTCCGTTCGCCGATCAGCACGTTCTGGGATCGGAAGTTGAGGGCGACGGCGCTGCCGCCCAGAGCCCGGATTTCTTCGACCAGCGACTCGCAGATGTCGTCCGCCAGCACGCGGGAGACGATTTCGAGGGTGCCGTCGTCGGTGTATCGCCGGCCCTGAACGAATTTCGGCTGGATGCCGGCCTGCTCCATGGCGCGGTTGATGCTTTTGCCGCCGCCGTGGACGAGAATGGGCCGCATGCCGACGGCCGCCATGAAGACCACATCGGCGAGGCAGCGGCGGACGTCATCGGGTTCGTCGAGCGTGCTGCCGCCGAGCTTGACGACCACGTAGCGATCGCGGAATTGCTGAATCCACGCGAGGGCCTCGACCAGTACTTCCGCCTTGCGAATCGCCTCGTCCACGGCCATCAGCATCCTCAGGGTTGTCTTGGGGCTGCACCGGTCCAGCGCCCCGGCGACAGCGACCGTGTTGTAGCAGGACACCGAAACCGCAGGCCAGAGGGACTGCCAGCGAACGCCCCGGCCTTCTCGTCGCTCGGTGCAGCAACCCGTCTCAAGCCCCCTGAATCCTGAATCCTGAATCCCTGGGCGGTTCCCGCTCGTGTGTCGCGTTCAGGCGCGCGAGCGGGTCGCAAGCGACCCGGCTCAATGGGACGCCCTGCGATCGCGCTCGCAACTCCTGCCAGTCGCGTTTTCAAACCGGACGCGGACTGTTTTCTGCGCTCTCCAAGGGTATCCTCAATCGGTCGACCCGAACTCAGCCCCGGTGAGCCCGCCATGACGCCGCTTGAATCTCTCGTCGCCTCTGGAACGAAGCTCTGGCTCGATAGCGTCGACCCCGATCTGGTGTTGGAAAACCGGCAGTTCGGCGCCACGGGCGCGACGTCCAATCCGATCATCATTTCGGACCTCATCAAGACGGGGCGCTTCGATGCGGAACTGCGCGATCTCACGCAGGAGCTGCCGTCGGACGAGGATGTCGCGTGGCAGTTGACCGACAAACTGGTCCGCCGGGCTCAGGAAGTGTTTTCGTCCGTGTACGAGTCGACGCGGGGGAATGACGGATACGTCAGTTTTGAACTCGATCCCCTGCTTGAAGACGCGAGCTGTTCGCTGTCCATCGCGGACAAGGCGAAAACCTACGTGGAACTCGGGGCGAAATGGCACCACGGCCGGACAAACCGGATGATCAAGGTGCCGGCCACGCCGGGGGGCCTGGCGGCGCTGGAAGACCTGGCGGCGGCCGGCGTGCCGCTGAACGTGACGCTGATTTTTTCACAGCGGCAGTATCAGGCCGCGCGCGACGCCGTGTGGCGCGGCGCACAGAAGCGGGGCGATTTCTCGAAGTTCAAGTCGGTCTACAGCATCTTTGTCAGCCGCATCGATGTGTACACGGCGAAGCAGGTTCCCGATCTCAGCTCCGCCGCGCAGGGACAGGTGGGCATCGTCAACGCCCAGCGGCTGTGGGCCGAGAACGCTGCCTTCTGGGCCGACAAGAAGCTGCCCCTGCAGCAGGAGATCATTTTCGCCAGCACCGGCGTGAAGAGCGACAGCGAGCCGGCCGACAAGTACGTCTCCGCCCTCGCCGGGGCCGACATTCAGACCAATCCGCCGGCGACGAACGCCGCGATTCAGAAGATGCCCGGCAAAACCTTCCAGCGGCGGGTGGACCAGCTGCCGTCCGCCGAAGTGCTGGCCGACATTGATGCGAAGGTCGACTTCCAGAAGCTCGAAGAGACGCTGATGGACGAAGGCCTCAGGAAGTTCGCCGATCCGCAGAAGGCGCTTGTCGCCCTGATTGGCGAGAAACGAAAGTCGCTTCACCACTGACAGCCCGCCCCCTCCCGGACCTGATTCCCCCTCCTGTTTTCCCCGAGACTCTCCGCATGACGATCCTCTCGCCGCGGTCGCGACTGACTATTTTCAGTGCGTTCCTGCTGCTTCTGCAATCGGCCGCTCCGCTCTCTGCTCAGCTGGAATTCAAGGGCCAGCAGGGGCCGGCTCCCCTGGCCGTTTTCCCTCTGCCCGACTGGGGCGTCAGCGGCAGGTTTTCGGGCGATGGCCAGCGGATTGCCGTGGGAACCTACGGGAAGGTGCTCATCGTCGATGCCGCGACGCTCAAGGTCGCGCGCGAGATTCCTGTGAAATCGGGTTACGTCCGCGGCCTGGCCTGGCTGCCCGATCATGCGACGCTGGTCACCGGCTGCTTTCAGGCGGTCGAGTTCTGGAACGTCGAGGACGGCAGCAACATCCGCAGCCTGAAGGTGAAGGGCTACGCGAACGATGTGGCCGTGTCGCCGAACGGCCAACTGGTCGCCGCCGCGATTGAAACGGGCGAGGTTCGTCTGTGGTCGGCGATCGACGGGTCCGAGCGGCCGGCGCTGGTCGCCGGAAAAGATCCGCTGCTGGGGGTCGCGTTCTCGGCCGATGGCCAGCGGCTGGCCGCCGTGGGGGGCGATGAAACGCGTCTCAGCCGGCCGGGCGTGGCCCGGGTGTGGAATGTTGCGGATGGAACCGAGGGGACGGCGCTCGATGTGGTCCCCGAGAAATGTGCGACCGATGTCGCCTTTTCGCCAGACGGATCGGCCCTGTACATCGCCGACATGAATGACCGCGTGACGGTGTTCGACATGTCCAGCGGCGTGGCGCGCGGTTACTTCGGGAAGCATGGCCGGCCGGTCAACTCGGTGGTTCCGATGCAGGATGGGGTGCGAGTGGTCAGCGGCGGCGGCGGAAGGTTTCAGGATGGGAACCTCGTCAAGGTGTGGACTCCAGCCGATGGCCAGGAACTGGCGAGTCTGGAGCACCACTCCGGCAAGGTGGCGAGCGTCTCGCTGTCCCCCGATCAGACGCGGGTGCTGACGGTGTCGTTCGACAAGACGGCGGCGGTGTGGGCGCTGGAAGACCTGCTCAAGCCGGCCGCACCCACGATTCCGCTGCTGGGACCGCGTTCCGACGCCGTCCGGACGCCGCGCCGCGGGCTGGAGATTGCGCTTGGCCCGCAGTTCGCCGCCGAACGGAAGTTTCCCGACGAAGGTCTGTTCAAACGGATCGGCATCATCGGGCTCGATACGTCGCACAGCGTGGCGTTCACGAAAGACTTCAACCGGATGGAGTTCCCCGACCCCACGAAGCAGAACTCGGTCAAGGAGCCCGTGTTTCTGGACCCGCGGCCAGAGCTGAAGGGCTTCCGCATCACGGCGGCCTATCCCGAGGGGAGCAAAGACATTGAAAGCTCCACCAGCCGCGTTCCGGGTTACACGGAGATTGTCGTTCAGCACAACGTGAAAATCGTGCCGTCGATCGACGAACTGCTGAAGGGCGTCGATTATGTGCTTTTGGAATCGAACGACGGCCGGCCGCACCTCGAACAGGTGCTGCCAGTGCTGCGGGCGCGAAAGCCGGTGTTTGTCGACAAGCCGATCGCCGCGAGCCTGGCGGACGCGATCGCCATTTACGAGGCCGCCCGGCATTACAACACACCGGTCTTCTCGTCCTCGTCGCTGCGGTTCTACCCCGGAACGGCGCTGGTGCGCAGCGGCCGGTACGGCCCGGTTCTCGGGGCCGACGCCTTCAGCCCCTGTTCGCTGGAGCCGAGCCATCCCGATTTTTACTGGTATGGCATCCACGGCGTGGAAATCCTGTTCACCGCGATGGGAACAGGCTGTCAGTCGGTCAGCCGGCACTCCAACGAGGGGTTCGATCTGGCCGTGGGCGTGTGGGACGGCGGGCGGATTGGAACGTTCCGCGGCATTCGCGGCGCCAAGGGGGATTACGGTCTAAGCATCTTCACCAAAGCCGTCAGCAAGCCGATTGACCTGCGCGACCCAGAACCGAAAACGGAAAAGGAAAAAGCCGCGGACCTGAAGGCTGGCAAGCTGCCCGAACCGAAGGGGTCCCCGTATACCCCGATGCTCGTGGAGATCGTCAACTTCTTCAAAACGGGGCAACCGCCGGTGTCGGAAGCCGAGACGCTCGAGATCTATGCGTTCATGTCGGCCGCGGATGAAAGCAAGAAGCTCGGGGGGGCACCCGTGACGCTGGAAAGCGTGATGACGAAGGCCCGCGAAGACGCGAAGCAGATTCTGAAAGGGCAGCTGCACTGAACCGGCGGCAGACCATGCGGCGGGGTTCAGGCTCCGCCGCATGCCCGTCCGGGTTGCGCTGGGGCCCTGGCTGCTCGTGCGCCTGTCATGCAGAGGAATTGCAGGCAGCGCTGGCGGTGCGGCAGGCGCCCCGCCGTCCCGTCTGACGCGACACATCACAGGGATGCGCTCGTTGCGGTTCTGGCTTCGCTCAGCGGGGCGATGGGCCCATCGAGCGGCGCCCCGGCGGCCAGCGATTCCGGAGGCTGCGGCTGTTCGGCCTCCATAATCAGGGCGGTGTCGGCCGCGGGCGTGTGGTGATCCTGCGTGCCGAGGATGCCGAGGCTGACCATCGTCAGCGCGGTCCCCACGCCGATCCACCAGGTCGCCGGCTCGTGATAGAACACAATGCCGCCCAGGGCGCACATGGCTGTCTGCGAGGCATTGATGAGATTGACCCGCACGATGGGCAGCCGCGCCATGGCCGCGGCGACAAAGAAGAACCCGATGGCATTGAACGTGCCGGCGGTGAGGATGGTCGCGTTCATCTGCCACGGGACGGCCGCCAGCCCGGTCGGCCCCATCTGGTTCCACGCGATCAGTCCTGGGCCGATCACGCCAATGGTCGAGAGCGGGGCGATCGTCGATGCGATGGTGCCCGTGCCCGTGACGGCCCGGCGGATGGAAACGCCGCCGAGGCCATAGCCCAGCCCGCTGAGTCCTGAGAACAATAGGGCCCGGACAATGTCGGCGAGCGTCGCCTCGCCGCGCATCGAGTCGGCGGCGTCCCCCGCTCCCTGGCTGAGAACAATCACGGCGACGATCAGCAGCCACATGGCGATCGTGGCGCGGCGGCTGATGGACTCTCCAAGGATCAGCCGGCCGCCAAGGGCCCCGGAAAGGATGAGCGTGCAGAAACACATCGGCACCGTCAGCGCCAGCCCGCCGTAGCTCATCGAGTACTGGAAGGCGATGTTCCCGCCGAACTGCATGAAGAAGCCGTTGAGCGTCAGCCAGACGAACGATCTCCAGCCGTCGAGGCCGCGCTGCCCGCGCGACCAGCGCATAGCGATCAGCGTCCAGGCGGCGAGCGCGGACGGGACTGCTTTCAGGCAGGTGGCCCAGCAGTTCCAGCCCAGGTCGGTCGGTCCGGCGGCTCTGCGCAGCAGAATGTTCGTCCAGGTATAGGCGAGCGCGGCGCCGATGCCGAACGCGAGTCCGATGCGCGCCGAGCGACGTCGCCGCTGGGCGTCGTTCAACTCCAGGAGTGCTCGCGCCATTCAGCCGGCTCGCTCGCGAGCCGGTCTCGCGGAAGGGGCCGAGTTTCCGCAGACCTCACGCATCAGGAGTCCGTCTCCACTGAAATTCCCTGCCGTCGGCGGTAAATGTGGCAGCCTGGCGAATCGAGCTCGAAGACGCGGCAGGTGGATGGCCGGAGATCATAGAACCGGCAGTTGCAGTTTTCCGCATCGAACCAGATGCACACGCCGTTTTCCGGTCGCAGGCCGGCCTGGCGTTCGTGGAAATATTGGTTGAGCAATCGCAGAGGTTCACCGGTGAGGGCGCGATAGCGGGCGAGGTCGTCCGCGAAACTGGGATCGTCGGCCAGATGCGGGCTGATGCGCAGGGCGACGTAGTCGGGCGGTGCGCCCTGTTCGCGGCAGCAGGCGCCGCAGCCAGCGCAGGAAAGTACGGAAAGCTCGGAAGAAGGCGGTGACACGCCGACAGCGTAAACCATTGGCCTGGTTCCTGTGCAGGCGATTGGATGGGGCCAGGCAGAGGGGACGTTTGCGATCGTCGACAGAGACTTGCAGTCCGGCCTTCAAGATGGAAGACCCTGGCCGGAAGCGACCTGCCGGTCCGCATTCTTCGCCGCCGGCGGCCGTTATAATTGCGACACGCCCTTCCGTTAACAACTTGTCAAATCGACAGTTGCAACGCATCAAAACTGACTGTTGGCTGGACAACTTGCAGGGTGAAGCGATAATCACGCGAGCGTTCTGGCGGTTGGCGCGGCGTGTGCATTCAATCTGCCATCGCCAACGCCCTGCACGGAAACGTTACGCGGAGCGCGTCACCCGAACCCGACGACGAGGCTGACGATGGTCAGCAGGTCGCGGAACCTGTGATGCAGATCGCGGGGAGATGCGTGATCTCACTCCCGCGGAGAGATTTCAGTTCCATCGATGGAGACGAAGAACATGAAGAAGCTTCTGGCCGTTTTGAGCGTTGCCTGCTGTGCCACCGTCGCCGCCTGGGCGGAAGAGAAAAGCGACTGCCTGAAGGAAGGGGACTCCGTCGCCGCGTTCTACGTCACCGACGTGACCGGCCCGTCGGCCGGCGACAAGCTCTGCTACCGTTGCAAGTACGGCAACCGCCCGGTTGTCAGCATCTTCGCGAAGCAGATGAACGACAAGGTCGCCGCGCTCACCAAGCAGATCGACTCCCAGGTCGCTGCCAACAAGGACGCGAAGATGGCCGCCTTCGTCGTGATCCTCACTGAAGATCCGGAAGGTCAGACCGAAGCCCTGAAGTCGGTCGCCTCGACCCAGCAGATCGCCCACACGCCGCTGACCACCTTCGACGGACTGGCCGGTCCGGACAAGTACAAGATCGCCAAGGACGCCGACGTCACCGTCATGATGTGGGTCGACAGCAAGGTGAAGGTCAACGAGTCGCTGAAGGCCAGCGACCTGACCGACGAAAAGATCGCCACCCTGGCGAAGAGCACCAGCAAGATCCTGAACTGATTCCCGCCGCGATTCGCCGCGACACGGTTCAGCAATTCAAAAACGGCCCGTCCGCCCCCCGGCGAACGGGCCGTTTCTTCATGCGCCCCCACCCATTTTCCAGTACGATCAAACTACCCACTGCACCCAGATCCCTGATCCCTGATCCCTGATCCCTGATCCCTGATCCCTGATCCCTGATCCCTGAATCCTGAATCCTCCCCGTGCACTCCGAACTGCCGCTCATCGACTCCTTCGGCCGCGTGCACAACAACCTGCGGATCAGCGTCACCGATCGCTGCAACATCCGCTGCTTCTACTGCATGCCGGCCGACAACGTGCAGTTCATGGACCGCAGGGACCTGTTGACCTTTGAGGAAATCGAGCGTTTCGTCCTCGCGGTCGCTCCTCTGGGAATCAACAAGCTGCGGCTCACCGGGGGCGAACCGCTCGTCCGGCGCGACCTCCCCCAGCTCGTGGAGCGCCTCGTCCGCATCCCCGGCATTCACGACATCGGCCTGACGACCAACGGCATTCTGCTCGCCGAGCAGGCCCAGGCCCTGTTCGACGCCGGCCTGCGCCGACTGAATGTCAGCCTCGATGCGCTGTCGCCCGAGAAGTTCCGCGAAATTGCCCGCCGCGATGGTTACGAACGTGTGATCGAAGGAATCGAGGCGGCCCGGCAGGTGGGCTTCGCGTCAATCAAAATCAACGCGGTTGCCATTCGCGGGGTCACCGAAGACGAGGTGGTCCCGTTCGGACGGTTCGCCCGCGAAACCGGCTGCGAAGTGCGATTCATCGAATACATGCCGCTCGATGCCGACGCCGCGTGGCAGCGCGACAAGGTGCTGTTCGCCGAGGAGATGCTGCAGCGGCTGACGGACGGCATTGGCCCGCTTCGCCCCGCGCCCGATCAGGACCCGCGGGCCCCGGCCGCTGATTACATTTTCGAAGACGGGGTCGGCCGCATTGGCTTCATCTCGTCGATCAGCCGGCCCTTCTGCGCCAGCTGCAACCGCGCCCGCCTGACGGCCGACGGCAAGTTCCGCAACTGCCTGTTCAGCCTTGAAGAGACCGATGTCCGGGCGCTGCTGCGGGAAAGCGGAACGGACGATCAGATCCGGCAGGCGGTCCGGAGCTCGATTGCCGCGAAATGGGAAGGTCACGAGATCAACACCGCCCGTTTCGTGCAGCCGACCCGGGCGATGCACTCGATTGGCGGATGAAGGGGCGGCAAAGCGCCTTTCAGTCTGATGGATTGCTGGCAACGCCCGCGGCTTGGCAAGCGCCGCGCTCTCCCGTCACGTCCGACGCGACACATCAACGCGATGCACTTTCGCGGGGCTTCGCACGCCCGTTTCGGGAGCGGCCGCACAGCTGCAACGCCGTCCGGCAACCGTCGTCGCGGCGAACTCAGAGGGTGGGCTGCGGCTCTTCGCGATCGGCCTGGTAGTCCCACTTCGGATTGTCGTCGAACTGGAACTCAGCCTGGTTCGGATCGAACCGGTCGCCGCGCTTGGTGAACTTCTGCACGCCCACTTTCCGCTTCACCACCGGCTTGCCGTCCGGCCCGTCTTCTTTCTCGTAGCCGTTCGAGAAGCCGCGGAAAATGACCTTGAAGAAGTCGGTGTTGGGGTCGACGTTCTTGAAGGTGGCGACGCCGTAGATCCACTTCTCGTCGGTCGTCCCATGCGGAACGGCTTCGGGGAGGTCCTGCGTCACCTGCACGCTGTTGAGGAAGACGGGGTCGTCTGGAAACCGCCGCTCGATGCGGTTAATGCGCCGCATGGCATCGGGCAGAATCTCATCGTCGTACGAGCCGTCGGGAATTTCCGTCAGCGGGTCGTCGTAGGTGACGAGAGTGAAGGCCGGGATGAACTTGTCCGGTCCCGGCAGCGGCTCAACATCATTCACCGGAGCCGTGTCGTCGTCGTCTTTGCGGTTGGCGAGCGGCCGGTTGATGGCGCGGTAGGCCAGATACCAGATCTGTTCCTTCCGTGCTTCGCGGGTGACCGGGTCGATGGTGTCGATGAACACCATCCGCATTTGTTTGAACTCGACTTCCATGACCCAGATGTTGCGCTGCCGGTTGATTTCCTCGCCGGTGGCATAGGACCGCAGAGTTTTCTCGAAGCCGCGCGTCAGTTCGGCCGCGCAGGCCGTGTGGGCGGGGAGCAGGGCGGCGCCGGCGACGGCCCCGGCGACCACGGACGTCAGGAATCCCCGGCGTGAAGAAATCACTCGAGACACAATCGACTCCCGATCGATGTTCGCGGAGAAACAGGCGTCCGAACGCATCGTTGACTCGCTGGCAGGCAATCCCCAAGGCGCGCAGAAGCGCCGTCTGGGCCACTGGCAATCCTTCGTCATCATCGGCGATCAGGCCACGTTTTGCACCGCTTTTCCCCGGTCGCCCCCTCGTTTAGACTCGAATTTCGCCGTTCGCAATTCTACATGGGGAGGTCGCGCTGATGTCCGGGAACTGGGGGCTGCGGATCATGACGATCGTGGCGATCGTAGCGCTGGCAGGGTCAGCGCCAGCCGCCGCGGCCGTCGAGTTTCCCGATAAGAATCTGGAAACGGTCATTCGGGAAATCCTCAAGAAAAAACAGATCGAGAAGCCGGAAATCGACGAAGCCGACCTGAAATCGATCTACTTCCTGGAGGCGCCCAAACGCGGCATCCGGAAGCTGACGGGGCTTGAAAAGTGCACCAACCTGGCGCTTGTCAGCCTGCCGGACAACGAGATCGACGACCTGCAGCCGCTGGCCGAATGCAAGGGCATTCAGTCGCTGACGCTGGCCCGCAACCGCATTACCGACCTGGCGCCGCTGGCCAGTCTGACGAAACTGCAGTACGTCGACATCGCGGCCAATTCAGTCTCCAGCGTCGTCCCATTGGGGGAACTCGACAACCTCCGCACGCTGCTCGCGGCCGGCAACCAGATCACCACCCTCGAACCGCTCGCGAAGCTCAGCAAAATTCAGTCGCTCGACCTGGACGGCAACCAGCTCTCGAGCCTCGCCGGCGTGGAAGGGATGCGCTGGCTGTCCAACCTGCGGATCAACAACAACCGGGTGGCCGACCTGACCCCGCTCACCGGCCTCACCAACCTGAAGTTCACGTTTCTCAACGGGAATCCGGTGACTGACCTCGGCCCGCTCGTCGCCATGGCCAAACGCGATGTGGACGGCCCGCAGCGTTTCGCCCCGTACTGGATGCTCTTCCTCGATGTCGACGCCCTGCCCGAGCCCGCCCGTCCGCAGGTGGAAGACCTGCGCAAGCTCGGCGTCCGCGTGAATCCTGCCAGGACGTAAGGCGTTTTTCCGCCCCGCCTATGCGCTGCCAGCGGCGGGTCCACGAAAAAACCACGCGGCTCATGGCTGGGCCGCGTGGTTTCGTTTTTTCCCGACGTTCAGTTCGTCATGGCGACGGCATTCTCCAGGGCGGGAATCATCTTGAACTTCAGATTCTTCGCCATCGAGCCATCCGCCTGCAGGATGTACAGGTCCGAAATTTTCGCGTCGGTGAGGCCGACGGCCGGGAGCCGGACGACCACTGAATCGGGATTCCATTCGAGGAGTTCAGCCTGCATGCCGACGCCGTTGATCTCGACGGCCGCCAGGCCCTGCATCTGTCCCAGACCTGAAACCTGCATCCTGAAAGTGGCGTTGGACGGGATTTCAGGCAGGCTGGAACCCATCTGAACCAGGCTGATCTGTTCGACCGCAACCGGCTCGGTCACATAGGTCCAGCTGCCATTCACATACACCGTGCCGCAGTACGGCTGAGCGTAGTAAGTCGGCCAGTGCCAGCTCAGGCAATAGTTCGGCCACCAGAGGCGACCGCCGCCAGGGAAGCATCCTGCGTGTCCCCAGCCCGGGACTCCCCAGCCGGGACCATGTCCGCCGTGTCCCGGAGGCTTCCCGCCGCCGGGAGGATTGTTCCCACCACCCGGGGGATTGTTCCCACCACCCGGGGGATTGTTCCCACCACCCGGGGGATTGTTGCCGCCACCCGGGGGATTGTTCCCACCGCCGGGGGGGTTGTTGCCGCCGCCGGGGGGCTTGCCGCCGTTGCCGGGGTCGAGCACCGGGGGCTTCCCGCCCGGGAACGGGTTGAGAATCGGCGGTTTCTTCGGGGGCTTGGGTCCGTTGCCGGGATCAATCACCGGAGGCTTTCCGCCCGGGAACGGGTTGAGGACAGGAGGCTTCTTGCCGCCACCGATCCCGCCGACAATCGGGTCGAGAATGGGAGGCTTCTTGCCTCCGCTGCCGAGCCCGCCGCCGATCGGGTCGAGCACCGGCGGTTTCTTTCCGCCGCCGGTCCCGGGGAACGGCGTGACCCGGCCCGCATCTGCAATCGGACCGATCTTGCCGGGGAAGGGCTTCATGACCGGCGGCGTCGATCCGGCCGGCAACTTGGCGCCGGGCGTCTGCACAATCGGGCCCAGCTTCCCGCTCCCCTTGTTCCCCAGCACCTGTCCCATGTTCTGGTTCACAACCGGGGTCTTGAGCACCTGGCTGTTCAGGCCGCCGGCTTTGGTCATTGGCGTCGACTTCATGCTGTTCGCGTTGAACTGGCCGGCCGACGGCGTCGACTTCATTGAGCTTTGCGAGTTGAACCCGCCCGACTGGCCGAGGCGGGGGGCGGCTCCTTTCGAGCCCATTCCGCCAAACGGGCTGGAGGCGAAGGTCGACACCGGCGAGTACAGGCCCAGCACAGCGACGGCAGCCCAGGTCATTTTCGTGAAGCGTTTCATCTCAGTCTCTCCTCAGGGCGAGGTTTGAAGGTGTTTGTTTTCGCGAGCACTCAGGCTCGGAACACCCTGCAGGGCGAGACCGGATGAAAAGCGTTACAGAAGAATTGGCCCGCGGAAGACGGCCCGGTTTCTCTGCCAGAAACAGCGGCCGGACGTTCCAATGGCCGCTCCGCAGGCGGCCGAGAAAGTGCCGGGCCTGTGGATTCGCGGGGCCTACGCGGCGCGGCAGGCTTCGACGGCTTTCGCGGCGTTTTCGGTGGCTGGCAGGCGCAGGCGGAACGTGCTGCCCTGGCCGGGGCCGGCGCTGTGCGCCTCGAGGGCCCCGTGATGCTTCTCGACGATCGCGTGCGAGATCGACAGCCCCAGCCCCGTTCCGGCGCCCGGGCCTTTCGTGCTGAAGAACGGATCGAAAATGTGCTCGAGGGTTTCAGCGCTCATGCCCGAACCGGTGTCGGTGAAGACCACTTCCACCGTGTCGGGCGTCGTCGAAATCCGGATGTCCAGCCGGCCTCCATCCGGCGTCGCCTGCAACGCGTTCGCCACCAGGTTCAGCACGACCTGTTTGATCTCCGGCCCGTTGCAGAAGGCGCGGACCGGATCGTGACGATTCACGTCCACAATGCGCGAGGCGTACTCGCGCATGTGGCGGAACATGCCGACCACATCGTTCACGATCGCCGTGACATCATACAGGGCCCGCTCTCCCTCCCGGCCGCGCGCGAAATCGAGCAGCTTCGTGGTGATCGCCCGACAGCGTTTCGATTCGCTGACAATCATGCCGAGGTACTCGCGGACGATCTCCGCGTCATCGGGGGGCAGTTTCGACGCCACGTCGCTCAGCCGCCAGTTCAGACCGTCCGCCGCGCCGACAATCGCCGTCAGCGGATTATTGATTTCATGGGCGACGCTTGTTGCGAGCAGCCCGATTCCCGCGAGCCGTTCGGAGCGCACGCGCTGCTTCGAGCGGTCTTCCACTTCCTTCTCGCGGTCGTCGTCGGAACATTTCCCGCGCTCGCAGATGGCGGACAAAGCTCCGAACATCTGCACGATTTCAGGCGCTCCCTTGGGCTTGATGACATCGCCGTACCGCCGGTTGGCGATGCCGTCGACCACGCTGCGCATCGTCTGCAGCGGCCGCCACAGCGATCGTTCCAGCAGCCAGAAGATGACCAGCGCCAGGAGACCCGTTCCAATTCCGAACCACAGCGCAAACCGCCACGCGGCGACGACCCGCGACTGGGCCTCCTGATACTGATCCATCAACCGTGCGGCGGGATCGGGTTTGTGGCGGATGCTGTCGAGCATTTCAAAGACGGTCTGCCGGTACGCCTTGAGCGTGGCCGACCGGCGGGTCAACAGTCCGAGCGGCGCGTGCCGGGAGGCCTCGGAGGTGTCGCTGCCAAGGGGGCGCGTGTCGGCCAGCAACTGCGTGTTGGCGAGGGTCTGAAAGTCGATGTCGAGGCGGCCGAAAAGCACTTCGGTGTTCGGATCCTCAATTCCGGTTCGCCGTCGGCGGGCGCCGGTCAATTGCTGGCAGCGCTCGCGCTGCTCTTTCACCAGGGCGCGCACCGCCTGCAGTTCTTCGTCGAACCGACGGCTGTGGTCGAACGCCCGCAGCGCACGTTCCTCCGGGCTCATGGAGCGTGGTTCGTCGTCGACCAGCATGGGCGACAGCTGCGAAATCGCGGCGATCAGGGCATCACGCCGGGGGCCCCGCTGAATCGCCAGTTCGAGGGCGGCGACCGTCTGTTGATGGGCAACAGCCTGCCAGGCGAACGCCGCGGTCGCGACGCACCCGAAGACAAGTACGACGAGCGGCAGTCCCCACCGCCCGGTTCGAAGAGAGCACACTCGAATCACGGAATCGCCTCCCTGCATTCCTGATGCGGAAGAATAGGCAATTCTTCGCCGCAGCGAAACGGAGATCCTCCCGGAGCCAGGGTTGGCGCCGTCTGCTTGATTTCCGCCGTCGTGCCCGGTGACAATGACGAGCAGGTCGTTGAATGGGGTCGCCTGAGCGGCCTCCTGCTGCCGCTCATTGATGAGCATGTTTCACTTTCGAGGAGTGATGCATGTCGAAGCAGTGGTATTACGAAGTCATGGGCGCGCCCGTCGGGCCGATCACCTCCGCGGAACTGAAGGCCTGCGTCCAGACGCGACGCATTCTTCCCGAAACGCGGATCCGCCTTGGCGACGACGGCAAATGGCAAACGGCGGACCGCATCAAGGGCCTGTTCGACGCCCCGCCCGCGCCCGCCAAAACCGCCGCGGCCGCGCCGAAGCCGGTCGCCTCGCCAGCGCCTGCCGCGCGGCCGGAACCGACGATCGCTGTCGCCGAGACCGGAACCGCCGAAATCTCAACCATTCAGACCGCCGAACTCACCATCCCCATTTCGGCCGTGAAACCCGCGCTCGCCGCAGCGACGGCTGCCCCGGCGGCCGAAGAAGACGAGGATGCCGAATATGACTTCTTCAAATTCGTCGGATTTGAAAACGCAATCGGCCACGCCCTCAACGACGTTCTGAAGGAATACTGCCGCGTCCACCGCGTCACCATGACGCAGACAACGCGCCGTGCGCTGGCGGAGTTTCTGGGGCGTAAAGACCTCAACGGCGACCCGGCTTCCGCCGCCGCGCCGCCTCCCGTTGAATCATTCGGCGTCGGCTGAACGTCCTGCTACTTCGCCTTCGCGTTCGCGGGTTCCGCCAGCGAACGCATGCGCAGGGAATGCACGCGCAGTTTCTTCGGCCCATACCGCGTGTCGTACACGCCCAGCAGCACGCGTCCCTTCTCGTAGTTCGGCATCGCGACGTGGTCGGCCACCACGCGCTTGCCCACTTCCAGCGTCAGTTCGCTGTTCTTCACCGCCAGTCGAAACGGCTGCGAGCGCAGCCATTCGAAATGCTCGAGGTCTTCGGTCCCCTCCGGAATGGCGGCCCCGCCGCGCAGTTCGGTCAGAAACCAGGGGCTTCCGCTTTCTTTCAGCGTTGCATTGCTCAGCACGTATCCCCGGCCGGCCGTCCAGCCAACCGCCATGAACCACCCTCCGAAGTCGTTGTGCTCCATGATCCCTTCCAGTTCAAAATCGTCCGCTTCGGGCAGTTGCACGGCGGCGCTGGCTCCGCTCGCGAGTTGCAGCGCCCCATCGACCAGCGCGAAGTCGCCGTCGTCGGCAAATTCGCCCAGCACAAAGGGATGCCCGGGCCGCGGGCCGGTGAACTTCAGACTCGGCAGGTTCTGGACCAGCCCCTTCTCGGGCAGCGGCCGGCGTCCGCGGATTTTCGCGGCAGGATTGATCAGCACGACCCATTTGTTCGACAGCGTGAACGCCTTCTCGGCCGGCCCCTTCGCGCCGGGTGCATCTGCACCGTTCAGCACCGGCAACGAGGCCATCGCCAGCAGACTGGCCACAAAAAGCGCTCGACCCATGACAGCCAACCCTGAGGAACCCGAAAAGAATCGCGAGCCTGCGAGCCCTCGAACCTACCCGCTGGCTGGAGCATTCGCAAAGGGGCGGCCCGCAAAAGTGAGTCGCGACCAGGCCATTCGCCGGATTCCCAGACCAGGCCGGGGACCCCGGCGGCAGAAAATCGTGGAAAGGGCAATTTGACCTCTCCCGGGGGCGACCTATGTTTGGGTGTCAACGGCCGGGACGGTTCGCGGTGCAGCCGCGATCGACTCCGGAACACGGCGGGCACGTTCGCGATCGACTGCGAGCCGGGCTGACGGCCGCCGCGACATCCGCACAATTCGACGACCGAAATTGATCTACGGCGCGGCAAGGAAAGCTGGGAGCTTTGAGGGGACCTTGCCGCGCCGTTTTCTTCGTCTCCGCCCGCTGGCGGCGATGTCAACCTGAGTGGTCTGGGCAGACCCTCCCGAAAACAACGGTTTTGACGGCAGCCCGCCGATCACGGTCGCCGATACTCCCGAGGGACAGCTTTGCGCCCGCGGTCTGCGTTGATGACTGCGTGCGCGTGGACGCCGTCAATTGCGGGAGACCTTTCACGGATGAACGGCAAGCCGTTCCGGATCGCAGCGGCAGGACTGGGCACGGCGCTCGTGGCGAGCATCGTGGCTGGCGTGTCCCATTTCCGGACGGAATCGCGACTGCTCGCCCGCTCAGAACGCAGCTCCATCCCCGCGGCAACGCTCGCCGCCGTCAACCCGCCTCCCGAACGCCCGGCCCCGGTCGAACGACCCGCGCCCCGGCGCACGGACCCTGGCATCGCCAGCACCCTGCCCCCGCTGGCAGCGGGCGAAGTCGTCGCCTCCACCATTTCGGCTGCCCGGCCCGACAAGGACCCACCGGCCCGGCCAGCGCTCAGCGTGGTTTCAAACCTCCGCCGCAAGAAGGAATTCGTCGAACTCCCGCCCCCTCCCGAGTTCCTGGACGAGCCCGATCCGACCGAACAACTCGTCGCCACGCCGCTGCCGGTCCGCGAACTGGACCGCACGGCCGACCCCCGGCTGTTCGATGAAATCGCCGGCCTGCGACGCGAATTCGAATGGGCGGCCCAGCAGCAACGGCTGGAGCGCGAACTCGAACGTGATCGTCATGCCCGCGAACTGGCTGCGATCTCCACCGACCACCGGCTGGCCGCCCTGCAGTCTTCCATTGAGGAACTGAAGGCGTCGCAGCTCGATCGCCGCATCGCGGCGTTGCCGACGGCGCCACCCCTGCCGGTGCTCGAACGCCGCGTCCCGCAGGTCGCCGAGGAACCGGCCTTCGCATTGCCACCCGCAGCCGACAACCGCGTAATGTCGCAGCCCTCGGCTGAGGAGGGCCGCTTCGATTTCCGCTACGACAACAAAACGCTCTGCGAGGTTCTCGCTGACATCGGCGAGCGCGGGGCCATGAATCTCGTCGTCAGTCCGGACGTAGGGGGCTTGCTGACAGCCGCGTGGAAGAGCGTCACGCCGCAGGAAGCGCTCGAGGCCGTACGGCTGGCGCATGATCTCAGCGTGGAACCGAAGGGGGCGTTCCTGCTGGTGTCGACCTCGCGCGAAGCCCGCGGCCGGGCCGAGACCTCGAAGAACACGCTCGTGCAGATGTTCCGCCCGCTTTACATCTCGGGACGCGATCTGCGGTCGCTCATCGAACCGTTGCTGACTCCCGGCATCGGCCGCATTGCCGTCACCGAGCCGCAGGCGCTGCACGAACGTGCGGCGCCGGCGGGGGGAGCCGATTCACTTGCTCAGCCCGATGCGGTCATCGTCGTTGACTACCCGGAAGTGATCGACGTTGTGACGCGCACAATCGCGGAAGTCGATGTGCCGGCTCCGCATGTCGAGTTGGAAGCGACGATTCTGGATGTTCTGCTGTCGGGGCGGGTGAAACACGGCGTGGGATCGCTCATCGCCAGCGGCGAGTTCAGCCGCCGGCCGGGGTTCGTCCGGCTCGATGATCCGCAAGCGACGCTCCCCTGCGACTCGTGCTGCCAGACATGCGATTACTCGTCCAGTGAAATGGTGGATCGGCTGAAGCTATGGACCGACGTGAAGCTGGTCTCAACTGCCCGGCTGCTCGTTCTCAACAAGCAGCCTGCAGCTCTCGAAGTTGGTTCGGAAACCATCTGCCTGCTGCCCACGGGAATGACCGCACCCAGCGCCGCGATGGATGGCGGCATGCGACTGTTCGTCCGCCCGTTCGTTTCGGCCGACCACCTGGTGCGGCTGGAAGTTTCGCCCGAGGCGCTGACCTCGCGGACGCAGCCGATGAACACACGTCGGGAGACGTTCGCTTCCGTCGCCACCAACGTCGCCGTGCCAAATGGCGGATCGCTGGTGCTGGCCGGGCTGAGCGTCGACCAGTCCGTCGCCCCCAGCGCGCTGTTCCAGGGCTTCGGCCGGCTGAAACGCAAACACCGCGACGAAGCCGACCGGGCCGTGCGCCGGGAACTGGTCATCATGATTACGCCGCGAGTCGTCCCGGCCTGCGGGCCAGTGGAGTAGCGTCCGGCCCGCAGGCTCATCGCTGACCGGTTCAATTCCCACCGCCGTCGCGCGCCGTGAACTGCAACTCGATTTCCAAAGACTCCCGCCCCGGCAGCCAACTCGCGCGGAGCGCCCCTGATTTCGCGAACTTGCGCGTGGACGAGTGTGTCGACAGGACGCCGGAGCATCCGCCGGTTCCTGAAGGAGCCGCTGCCGCATTGCCGATGTTCCTGAAGCAACGGGATTCGCGTCGCTTCGTTGGAGCTTCACCCGGCCGCCGCACCGTGCCCTGAGGAGACTGGGCCCCGAGAAGACTGGAGCGGGAGGAGACTGGGGCGGGAGGAGACTGGGGCGGGAGGAGACTGGGGCGGGAGGAGACTGGCCAGAGATTCCTGACGCCGCCGAAAACGTAGCTGGCCAAAGACGCGGCCGGCAATGTTCAGATGTTCGAGCTTGAGGAAAGCGTCGGTGACGCTATCCTATTCGATTCGCCGCCCAATCCTCTGAGCGGTTGCTGCACCCCTAGCTCAATTGGATAGAGCATCGGTCTACGGAACCGAAGGTTGGAGGTTCGAGCCCTCCGGGGTGTACCTAGGGCCGCAACGACTTAGGTCGAGCGGCTCTTTTTGTTGGCCCCAAAGTGTACCCACTTTTTTTGGGTACAGTTGGGTACAGGTCACGCCGCAGGGGCTTCCGGCCCCGCGTTCTCCGCCTTGCCCAAGAGACGCTGCAGGACAGCCGCGTCTTGCTGGATGTCACCGGGTGCGTAGTGCTTCCGGGTTGTCTCCCAGGACGAGTGCCGCATTACCCGGCAGATAACCAGCGGGGGCACGCCAGCGTTCCTCAAGCGTTCTCCGCAAGACCGGCGGAGGTCATGGGCTGAGGCATACTTCGTCGGCCGTCCGGTCCGCTCGTCGGCGGGGTCCACGATCACATCCGCCGCCTTGCCGATCCGGGCGATCACCTTGCCCACCCATTCTGCGTCAGGGCGGGCGGGGCGAGGCTTCCGTCCCAATCGCGTCTGCAGAGACTGCGGCTCGAAGACCCAGCCCGTACGTTCCTCAGGGGGCGTTTCCAGCAGGACTGCTTCGAACCACGGCAGAAGCGGAATGCATTCCTCCGTGTCGTTCTTCTGCATGGCCGCCGGGATATCGAGGATGGGCAGTTGGTTGGACTTCCAGATCGGTCGGATGGATCCTGGACGATCCCATGAGACGTGCAGGAGCTCGTCGAGCCTCAATGCCGACTCCCACAGTCCGCGAAGGATCTTCTTCCAGTACGGTGCCGCAACTTCGCCAACGACGCCGACAGTTGCCTCCAGCATCCGATCGAATTCCGCCTGCGTGATTGGACGTCCCTTCATGACTTTCTGACGGGCGGTTTTGATCTTCCGCAGCTTCGGGGCTTCCCTAAGCCAGCCCTGCAGGTAGGCCCAGTTGAACGCCGCGAGCACAGAGTTCAGGTATCCGCGGACGGTGTGTGCAGACCGTGGCTTGCCGCGTCGGCTGGCACTGCCGGAAAGCAGCTTCGCCTGCAGGGTTTGAAGTGCGGTCGGATCAGCAGCGTCACCGAGCGTTCGGGGCTTCAGGATCTTCTCCAGAATGTCGAGTCGGCTCTCGTGATGAATGGCGGTGGAGTCCCTCACCGTCGCCAGGTGGAGAACCCGGTACTGCTCGCGGAAGTCATCCCATGCCATCGAGGGGCCGAGGACCTTGGCCGTGTCTTGCTGGACAGGAATGCCGAGTAGGAGCTTCGCTTCCAGTTCCGCTTTTAACTGCAGAGCTTCGCCTTCGTCCCTGCTGCCGACCGAGATGCGTTTCTGGCATCCGTCGACAGGACACTTGTAGCGAAGCTGGAATGGTCGTCCGGTCGGTCGAGCAATTGTGACCTTCGGAGCTTTGCGTGCTGACTTGGCGGTACGGGTACGACGTGCCACTCGAAGAACCTCCGCGATGAGAAATGCCGGATGACCACGCCACACGCGGGTCAGTCAACGGTCGTCGCAGAGGTCAGTTCTTCACGCGGAGCCGAGTTCAGCACGTATTCGATCCAGTCGCGGCCGTAGACGTAGGCCTGCTTGTGGACGTAGTAGACCCGCAGCCCGGCCCTGCGGGCCGCTCGAAGGGTCGAGGGGCGGACGCCGAGACGCTGCGTGAAGGTCCGCAGCGTATAGAGATGGTCAGGATGAACAACGCCCAGTGACTGTTCCTCGTGGAGTGCCATGAGTGCTTCGTCTTTCTGAATCGGGTGGATGGGGGAGTCCTCACCCGAGGACGAATTCATGCACTTTGTACCCAAGGAAACTGAGATGGGTTGACGCTACACCCGCCGAACGCAGTATTTACGTCTTTTGAACGATTCACGAATTTGGCCAGTCCGCAACGGTGCCATGAATATTCACTGCGATAAGGCAGGGATCTTGCGATGGCGAAAGTACTCGTAGAGTAGGCTGGCCCCCTCTCCTCTCTCGCCACCTTTGACTGTCGCCTTCCTGAGGACACGGCGGTAGTTCATCATTGGACTTGCCCCAAAGAGAATCTCCATTAGTCGTTGAGCTTCGCTTCTGACCGCACGCGGGTGTCCCTTGAACCCCATAAGCTCCGCAATTGAGTCTGCGGTCAGTGCCTTCTTGACGTCGAGATTCGGAGTCGTGTTTGCCTCAGGATTGTGCTGATAAAGGAGAATTGCGATCAGCCGTTGCAGGCTTTGGCGATTTTCTTTGGTCAACTTCGCCTCTTTGAGGCGTTGAACATAGTCACCTGAATCGGTGGCGGCCGGCCTGTTCTTCTCTTGCAAGTGGAGCACTGCAGTGAGCAGATCAATCGCTGCCATCGATGATGTGATGAAGTCAGCTGGCAGGTAAGCGTCGATCAAATCAGGAAACTGTTCATCCCGCGTAGCGAAGATCGCCTTCATCTGCGGAATCTGATTACGGACGGACGACCGACAGATGAGCCAATCGAGAGGTCGGCAGTTCGGCGGCTGTGGACAGTGATGCCATGTTGCGAAGTAAAGGTCGTCCAGGTCCATCTGGAATTCGACGTCGAATTCGAGGTACGGGGCATCCGCTCGCTCTGCCACGTAGTAAACGATGGCAGCCCAGCGGAGCAGATTCCGATTTCCCTGAGTGCCGACCGGCGGGACATCGAAGCCGGGCAATGTCCCCGGGGGAACCCGGCCCAGCCATTCCTCAATGCCGTGGAGCAGCTGTTCCAACCTTAGGAAGCCGCTCGCCCCCGAGGATCCGAAGAACACATGGCTGTGGTGAATGCACCCCGTCGTTTCAAGCCGAACTTCGCGGAGTAGTCGGTGGCCGGCGATTGCCGGCTCGAGCCAGTCAATCGAAGGCTGAAGTTCTTCGCGACTCCGGTTCGTTGAGAGCAGCACGCCGTGGTAAAAAGCCCCGCTGGCTTTGTAGAGCAATCGCAATTCCTCTTTCAGTTCGAGGAACGGTTCTCGCCAGTCATTTCGCATTTCTCGCGTCCATGTGTGCCAACGGTGGGTCACAGGCAGGACACGACGTTACAAACTGGGGTCGAAGAAATGAACTCGACCGACGCTTGGTCGTCGGCAGAGCACCGCGTCAGGGGAGTTCCTGTTTCAACGAACTGCAGGCGTCGACGAGGTGCCGAAGGGACGCTGAGAGTTGCCCGGCTATTGTCACCAGTTGATCGATGGATTCGTGGATCTGACCAGTCGAGGCGGCCTTGTTGGACGACGCGTCGGCCTGCTCTGACAGAGGGAACCGGAAGCCCTGCCGGACCCGATATGCTCTGGCGGATTCATCGAAGTACCAGGGAACTCCGGCCATCGACAATGTCTGAAGGAGTCGATGGATCGTCCGACGCGAGCATTCCAGTTCTTGAGCGAGACCATCAGCGTCCCAGCGTCCCTTACCGCTGATGAGATGCAGAACGCGGAGCAAACGGCTCAGCCGCTCGCATTGCCGTAAGCGTCGCTCTGCGTCAGTTCGCTGTTTCTTCTTCGCCATTCACCCGCCGCCGATCTGGATCGACTGACGGTAGAGCCGCTCTGTGCCACCTATGGGTCAGGCACGCTCCACTCAAAACTGGTCTCCACGACGTTCGGGCGAACCCACCGTTGGCAGCGACTGGCCGCACACTGCGGAAATGCCTCCAATCGCCACACGTCCCTCGATTCCGGTCACGGTCCTTCGACGGTTCTATGACCTGCTTCGAGCATTCCCCAGCGAAGCATTTCATCGCTCTGCGGCGGCCGAGTGTGTTCGCCGGCCTGAACAACTTGCACGTCTGATTGCTGAAAGCCAGAAACATCTGTCGTCTTACAACAATTGCCAGGAAGCATTTCATCCGAGAGTAGGCGGACTGACACCCAGGCGGCTGCAAAGCACCAAGCTGGCAAATGTCTACCTTCAGAGATTGGAGAGATTGGCCCGTGACGCCAAGGAGTCTTACCGGGTCGAGCCATTTTCTTTCACCTACGTCGACTACGAAGTCGGCCCCCTCAGGACGACGCGATCCATCTGCGAAGACGGGCGGTCCGGTGACGTGGGAGGTGCGGGTGGGATCGATGTTCTGCTTAGCGACGCTGACGATCAAACTCCCGTCGTCGGTGAGATCAAGGCCGATACTGACGTGAACTGCTTCTTTGCCCTGATTCAGTCGCTGATGTGTGCAGTCGAGCTGTCGACGCCCGCCCAACAAGAGCGTCTATCGCTCATGTATCCGGGTCAGTTCGCTTTCGTCTCAGGCAAGCCTTCTGTGGATATTGCACTGATTTTTCTCCGCTACGGCGACGGCGACCAAAGCCTGGAGTTTCTGAGGCTCACAAAGACTCTGGCCTCCTTACTCATGGAAGAAGGTAACTCCGCATCGTCGATTGTTCGACGCATTATCGCCGTCAATGACCCGATGGACGGTGATGCTCTCCAATCATCAGTCGTCTTTGCCTTTGGGCAAGGCATGCGTGATGGTCAATTGACATGACGTCGATAGCGTCACAGCGTGATCGGTGATCCGTCCACCACCTGCAGGGCATTTGCGATCTGGTCATGGAACGCTTGCGTCTCGAATGTGTGAATCGGGATGACGCTCTTCGCGTTCACACTTCTGACGAACTCGACGATGTCGTCCGCGTAGATGTGTCCGCTCGTGTGAACTTCTTGGAGGTCACCGCCCCCCGCGGTCAGAAGCTCCTTCACGGGCGTCCAGTCGGGTTGATTCAGATACCCCTCCCAGCGTGAGTACAGGCAACGCGATCCTTCCGGGAGATCGTTCCCGTAGTCACTCTCCAGCATGCTGGGCCGGAAGATCATCATGTACTTCGTTGGATTCCGCCGGATCTCGTCGAGCTCGATTCGGGCCGGGGTCATCTGCGTCTGAAATCCCTCCAGCCTCTTTCGTTTGACGCCCGCCTCGAACAACTTCGGAAAATAGACTTTCACCCAGTCGGTTGACTCTGGCTTGGGGACCGGAATCTCGGACGCGATCAGGTGCATGATGAAGGCGGTGTAGACGTCGGCGACGAAAGTTCGGCCCCCCTTTTTGGTGGCCCGCAGGAATCCGACCAGGCGATCCACGTGCTGGGGCGAGAATGAGGCCAGCACCAGGCTCGGGGCGGTCTTGATCTGCTCGGTGAGTTGATCTTCAAGCTCGAACTCGGTTGATCCCCGATGGCCGGTATGGCCGATGTGCGTTCCTTCCATCAGCAGGACGTCGATGGCTCGCCCGGAGAGGGCCTCGATCAGCCGGCGGTGCATGCCTGGCTTCCGGCCATGCATCCGCAGGTCGCCGGAGTACAGCACTGTCTTGCCCTCGGCCTCGGTCAGGAAGGCCTGACAGCCGTAGATCGAGTGGTCGACGGCATAGGGCGTGACCATGAAATCCCCGATCTTCGTCGTCGTTTCGTTGACCAGTTCCCGGTGCCGGTGTCGGGGAAGATGCGGCTGGCCGGCGAACTTCGCTCCCGCCAGCATCATCTTGCTCGTTCCCTGACTGGCGTAGATCGGAATGGACGGTTCCGAGTGCTTCAGCAGGCCAGTGTGATCCTCGTGGGCGTGGGAGAGCAGGATCGCGTCGACAGGCGGACCCTCGGTGAACAGGCCTGCGATGCGAGGAAGGATGCCGGACTCCAGCAGTTCCTCCTTTGATGCCCGCCGGAGGGCGTTGGAGTCGTGGGGCTGCCGGTCTTCGCGGAAGAGGGGCATGCCGACATCGAGAACGATTCGGCTGTTGCCTGCCCGAAGCTCAATACAGTTTCCGCCGATCTCGCGGGTTCCCCGGTGGATAATGAGCTGCATGAAGATTGACGGCCCGCGAGATGATACGGTCGACGATGTGAGGCTGCAGTTTGCTAGTGAAGTCAGGCAACCGTTCGGCTGACGCGGTTAAGGGCATGGCGTGCCTCGTTGACATCCACGCTCGCCAAGGCTTTCCAGAACGCCGTGCCTGGGTCTTCCTCGCGGCGATGGAGATGCCGGAGAATTCGATCAATGAGTTCCCAGCACTCGTACTCCCGCTCCTGAGTCCGACCTTGCGGAAAGAGCGGCACGAGAACGACGTGAGCCATGTATTCGCTCCCATCGTCTCTAGTTCCGTGAGGGAGCTGGAACATCCACCACGTTGTCTTGGTGCCGATTCCTTCTGGATGGCGGTACCTGAGTGGCTGATTGATCGGCTGAAAGTTGGCAACAACCGCCAATCCATGACGCCACCACTTCGAGCCCAGTCGGTGAAGGATGATGGAACGGGTGGCCCATTCGTCAGCAGACGGCAGTTGTCCGGTTCTCGATGCGACTTCGTTCGCGATCCGTCTCAGTAGCTGTTCGGAGTTCATTTCCGATTCGGCCACCATGCATCCCAGATTGACGACCCGTAGTGTGGTGAATGGCCCCTGTGGCTCGTCGTCCGGCCAGGAGCCACCGAGATCCGCCGCCGAAGACAGGCTGCTTCCGATGACGGGCAAGCCCGCTACTGTGCCCAGAAAAGCTCGTCGGTTCATGAGTGTCAAATCCGGTGGCGGGCCGCAGCGACGAGCAGAAGCACCGTGATCAGGTTGATGAGACCCACTGCGATGAATGGGATTTGCCCGGCTGCTTGTTCCAGGCGTCCCACCGTTTGCCCGACCACGATCACGGCGACAATCCCGAGCGGGACGATTCGGGCCATCGTCCGGACGGCCGATGCCGCTCCGGCCAGAGCATGGTCAAGTTGGCTCTCGTCTGGTCCCGGTCGGCGGATGGATATGTCCTCAAAAAAATGACTCCCGGAGAGTTCTGGTTGGTTCTTGGCTTCACGCTGGCCGTCACCCGGTCGAGGCCGGTCTGCCGCACCAGTCGCTTTCGTGACCGGGCGGACAGCCGGCAGGATTGTGCCAGCTCGCCTCCCCTTCGCGGGGTGTGCGTCTCTCCGGGAGCCGCTCGTCAACAAATAACTCAAGTGGCCGTCACGGGTGGGTCAACGCGGCTCGGAGTTCCGGCTCATTCCGGAGAATCTGGTTCGTCGTTAAACAGTCGGTCAGCGGCTTGCCCAATGAGATAGTGATCGTCCTGGTGGGCTTCGAACTTCCGGAAGGCGAACTGCCGGGCGATCCGTACCAGCATCCGGGAGCGTGTCTGATTCCCGTGGTAGATCAGGCCGATCCCGGTTGTTGCGTTCAGCGGGCAGCGGCCTCGCGGCACCGTGAAGTATTCCTGATGAGCGTGGCCGGAGAACCATTCGTGGGCCGTAATGATCACGTGGTGCCACTCATCCGCGTGGTTCAGTTCCGAGTCGATCAGGTTGGTTACGTGACCCGTTCGACGTGGCCGTTCCAGGATCACGAAGAGTCGAGGGCCGAAGTGCCACCAGATCCCGACACAGGCGGACTTCGGCGGCGAATCAACTCGTGATCGCCTTGGTCCTTCGGCCAGTAGTCGCATCGTTCGGGACGACATTCCGTTCAGAGTCGTTCCCGGGCGTACCAGCGTTGCTCGTCCGTGTTGAACGTCACGGTGTAGGTCACGAGTGTTTCGAGCGGCGTTCCCTTCTCCGACTTCTGTTCGATCACCACGTTGAAGCGGTAGGCCGGGAAGGTCTTGTAGTTCGGCGAAATGTCCTTGCCTTCGGCGTGAGCGAACAGGTCCGGTTCATCCGGGAGCACGCTGCGGATGTCATAGCGGACCGGGGGAACCTTCCCCATGCTAGAGAGCGTCTTGACCTGACTCTCTTGGCCGGCCATCCACTTCGTCATCTCGGCTGCGAAATGCTTTCGGGCGTCGGCCTCGCTTCCCGGCGGGTTCCCTCCGCAGCCCGCCAATACCGCCAAGAGACACACCACGATCCGAGAGCCCGACATGAGCAATTCCTCTTCTGAAGCCATCTGGCTGACTGAGCAGTGCCGTCACCGCCCTTGAGAACACCACCTGTACCCGCACGACCGGCGAGGGTGGGTCAAAGCCCTGAATTCACAGACCGTTATTCTCCGTAGTCCTTGATCGCCGTCCGGAGTCGTTCGGCGACCAACTTTCGAAGCTGCGGCGGTGAGACCACCACGCCTCGGCCTGTCCAGGTCATCACCCAGTTCAGAATTTCTTGAAGGCCGTCCACTCGGAACTTGAGGCTGAGGCTGCCGTCCCGGTGGCGGATGACTTCCTGCGTGTGATGCCAGACGGTCTCCGTGACGACCTTGCTGGCTTCGGGCGTGAACCGGATCTCCACGTCGTAGGTCGGCTCTCCACGATAGACTCCCCAGGCGTTGCCGAAGTAGTCGCGGAGACTGAATTCCACCGGGCGGTTGGCCGCGTCCTCCAGCATTCGCAGGCTCTTGAACCGGGTAAGTCGATACGTCCGCGGTGCTTCTTCGTCCTGCGGACGGGCGATCAGATACCAGGCGTTCTTGACCAGGCAGATCCGGTACGGGTTCAGCTTCAGCCGGGCCGGGGATGACTCGTAAGGACTCTCGTACTGGCCGCTGACTTGCCGGCCGGTGAGCAGGGCTTGCTGGGCCGTTCGGATGACCTCCCGGTGTCGACTGTGGTCTGTGAGTTTCAGGTCGAGCACTTCGATCAGCTTCGACGCGTCTTCGATCACCTGCTGGGCTGGATTGTTGACCGTGACCGCCAGCTTGCGGGTCGTCGGCTTCGCTCCGTCAGTGATATCGAGACCGGGAGCGTCCGTGATGGCCGTGGCGATGGCCTGCCCCGTGAGTTCATCGGCGTTCAGGCTGAGCACCGGGAACCGGAAGTCAGGTCGGACCCGGATCGCTCCATCTGCTGGCTCTCGGAAGTAGGGAACTCCTGAGAATTCCAGGACGTCGAGGTCCCGGTAGACCGTCCGTTCCGAGCATTCCAGTTCGTCCGCGATGGACTTAGTCGTCCAGCGTCCCCGGCTCTGGATCAGATTCAGGATTCGGAGTACGCGGGCAATCCGAGCACTCTGCCGCACTCGGCGATCGCGATCGGGCCGGTTCTTCTTGGCTGGTTTTGGACCATCCGCTTGAGCTCGCTTCGGCTGGCCCGACTGACGCTTTGACGACATGGTTAGGCGGCGACCTGCTTGAGGGTCGCGTTGAATGCTGATTCGAAATAGGTTCGGAAGTAAGCTGCCCGGTAGATGGTGAGGGCTTCACTGACGCATTGAGCTCGGCAGAGGACCACCCGGCTGGCCTTCAGGATCGTCGTTGCGAAGGATCGGGCGACGTGGGGATTCCGAAGTCGAGATGAAAGGTGCTCTGCAAGCTCATCCTGAAGCGACTCGGCTTGGCTGCCCGTGGATCGTGCGGCTCTTTTAAGGATCCGATAGGCATCCCGGTATCGAAGTTCGGTCCGCCGAGCGAGCAGATTGATGACCGTCTCCTGGAACAGCACCGGACAGGGGATTTGGTTTTCCCGTCTCGAACTCCTCAACGATGGCCTTTCCTGAGCCAGGAAATCATCCACGTGTTGGGGGGAAACCGATCTGATTCGATTGATCGCGATGATCTCCGCCAATTCGGTGATCCGCATTGGCCTGATGATCGACACCAATTCGTTGATTGGCCTGATTGCGAACTCGTTCTCTAGTTCGCCGCTCGCGAGAGACTCGAACGTCGCCCGATCCGCGTCATTCACTGACGCATGCGGAAGCTGGTGCTCCAGTCGGGCCACGACTGCTTCCAGAGGCGTCATTGGGCTGACGGCAACAATCTCTGTGAACACCGGCGTTGATGCGGTGTTCGGGTCGTACACCATTCGGAACGTCGGCCGCGTTGTTGATGTTGCCCAAAACCGCCGAGGATCCATCCTGCACTTCAAAGAGTTCACTCGCGAGAGTCCCAGGAGCCACACCAGAAGGGAGGAGCAACCAGCTCCGATCACTTGGCAGGCCGTGGAACTCTCATTAAACGACTGGGCCTGCTCGAAGGCCGCGATGAGGCTCGACCAGCCGTCGTTGTCCTCGATCAATCGAAGCTCGCCGTTGAATAACGCCCTGGCACTGGCCCGAAATGACGGCGACAGCCGCTGTAGAGCAGACTGGCACCGATCAATGACAGTCTCGGCGTCGGCCATGGCAGTTGAACCCTCAAAGAAGTCGAAGCAGACGGCCGGACAGCCTGATTGATGTGCCCGTCAGACGCGGGTCACACCGGTCGCAGGATTACGCCGCTTCGTCGAAGATCCAGCTGTGAGCCCGGTCGAGAATTTTGGTCAGGAGCGGGAGGTCGTCGCGACCGAAGCTCTCGGTCTGCTTCCATTCGTCGCCGTCCTTGTAGATCCGGCACACGGTCACGTTGTGACGGGTGCCGGCGGTCGTCTGGTTCTCCCAGATCGCGGCCTTGATCGAGCCCATGCGGATTTCATGGACAGGTTGCTGCTTCGCTTTCGCCATCGTTTTCACCTTCTGAGTCGAACAGGGTTTGCTGGCCCCTGTACCCGGCTGAAGTCGGCGATTTGATGAATTCAACCTCGAACAGTCGACCACAACCTTGTTCAGCTTGCGGCGGTCTGCAGCAAGCGAAGCCGGTACTGGCGATCGTGGAGCATTTGCGGGCGGCGTTCTGACGACGTATGTCAGTGACGACCGCTGTTGAGTCGTGAGGCCCGGCGGGCGATGATGCCGGACGGGCTTTTTTTGTTTGCGTGATTATGCCGAACCCCAAGACACTCAAAGTCGGCGACTTCGTTCGGTTCGTCTCACTTCCGGAGGAATGGTCGGAGCCGAATCGCAGCGTACTTCCCGAGTCCCTAGCATTCATGAAGAAAATGGTGCGACGGACCTGGGCGTCTCGCGTGTACCAAATCGACGAACATGGCTATCCGTGGATTCATGCTCGCATTCGGCAGCGGGGGAGAACCTACCGTCACTACTGGATGATTGTTGAGTCGACGGGATGGCGGCGGGTCGAACGGTGAGCACGACCAGGCGGCCGGGGATTGCTGCCGACGTGGCTCGACTCCCGATCTCAGTTTCAGACGTATTGGGACAGTAGCCGGATCAGTGCTAAGACGGCCGCCACTCCGAGCCCGATGAGTCCTCCGAAAGTCAGGAGCACAAGAAGCCATCCCCAAGGTCCGCTCTCAATCAACAGCCTCGCAACAGTCGGCTGCCTGTCTTCATTCGACGGTAAGGGAGTGGTCATTCGCGAGTGCCTGACGGAATGCGTATGACAGGAACTCTGATCTCTTCTGCAACGCTCTGAGCAGCACGTTCGAGGTCGGCCGCATGTGACGTCGTGATGACCGGGACAACTGAAGGCCTGTCCAACCGTGTTCTGATCGAGAGCCGCAGCACTGCAAAGCTCGAATCACCCGACTCGTACTTCCCCTCCGTGATGAGTACGGACTCAATCTCTTTCGTGGACAATGCGAGATTGTGACGCGGGAGTCGGATCGAATCTGAGCTGGCGGCTTCCAAGTAGTTGCCGCGTCTGACTTCCCGTCGCAGTCTGATCAGTACCATCGTGGTCTGTAGACCGACCACTAAGGTACAGGCGATGGCAATTCTCAGGGTGAGAGTGTCGAGACCCCTGATGGCAGCGACGACCCAGCACACGACGAAAAATGTTGCCGCTAGCCCGATGAACACAGCCCGGGCAACGGTGACATCGGGAACGATCCACGTACGGCCATCAACTCGCAGTCGTTTCCAAGTGTTATCCAATGGGCCTGCGGTCTCGAATGTCGTCCTGCCGGCCATGTCCTGTGAAGCGTTCATTGCCCGTGTCTGCGTGTTGGCTTCGCAGGGATGTGGTTGACAAAGACACGTAAGCAGGGAATTACCGGCCCGGCTTTACCTCGCCGTCCTGATACGCCCCTGCAGTCATGATCTGCGTGCTAGGATATTGAAGACGCAGGTTCTCAACAGCAGCATCGGATACGGAAGCTCGCACGACGATGCTCAGCCGCCTGGGGCATGTGGGGGAAAGGGAGATCAGATTCCGACTTTCGTCGTTTTCTCGAATGACGGTCAGCCACCACTCACCTCGACTTTCAAGGAGTTCCTTAAGTACCTCTCTCGGAGCCAGAAGAAGAGGCCTGTCCGACAAGAGCTGGAACCCCGCCGCATTCAACGTCTCCACCCATGCATGAGTGTCCCGCAGTTCCTGCGATCGCTTCCCCATACCGCCGACCGCCAGCACAGCGAGCAGTAGGACGAGTCCCGCCAGCCATCGCCAGCGTCTGCGTTTTGGCTTCAGAGGGATGTCGGTCATAACATCTGAGGCCAGGAGTGGAGCAGCCGCGTCTCGTGTTGAATCGATTCCGCTGGCACTCCGAGGCTGCGGGCGACGACACATCTCAAGCGGTGCCAGACGTCATCGTGCTCTGCCAGTTGATGAACTTTCTGAAGTGAGCGAAACAGATCGCCAATGGTCGCATTTCTGTCCAGCCTGGCGTACTCATCGTCCGTCAGGTGCCAGCTGGGAAACTCTTCATTGAGAGCGATCCCGAGTTCGACGAGGCTCAGCGAGTCCATCGGCCTATCCTTGTAGCGGTGTCAGCCATCACTTTCAGTCTACCTGTATTCCCTCTCGCCGCGATCGCTTGTGCCCCGATAGACTTCACCCTGCGGAAGGCTACCCGATGGAACAGGCACAGGCCAGACCGATGAAGAAACGCCGCCGCTGGCTGATCGTGGCGTTGCTGCTTGTGCTGGTGAGCGGGGTTGCGTGGTGGGAGTGGCCTAAACGAGATCCAAGGCTGTTCGGAAGCTGGTCTGTCACGCGAGACGATCAGACGCAGCCGTTCGGTGAGTACGAATTCGGGGCTGACGGAACCTATCAGTACCGCGACCTTACGACCGGCCGGGTCCAACGAGTCGCTCTCTGGTACGTTGCCGATGGGAAGGTTTACTGCGGGGTAGGAATCCCGGGGTCGGCTGGACGTATCTTCCGGAACATGTCAGGACTGCTTAACCGTCAGTTCGGCTACGACGTATTCCAGTCGGCCTTGCCGCTGACTATTGACTCGGTCGAAGACGAGACTGTCGTTCTGCACTCCGAAGATCGAGTAGTGAGACTCACGCTCCGCCGCATCCCTGAATGACAGACACACCGAACCCATCGAGACGACGTAGACGACTCATCATCCTCTCGTTCGTTCTCGTGCTCGTGTCGCTGTGCTCTTGGTGGTATCAGTCAAGAGGGGACGCCCGGTTCGTGGGCAACTGGGACACGGTGAGGACTTGGGACAGTCGTTTTCTTCCAGAGTCCCTTTTCTTCTTTGAGCCGGGGGAAGTGGTAGTTGATGGCTTCGAACGACCGCCGACATTGACCATCCCGTTTCGATGGACCACCTCGGACGACTCGTTGACCCTTCGACCAGCTACGACCCGCATCGATCGCGTTCTTGCTGGTCCAATCGCTGGCTGGATCACTTGGGCGAGAGCCTGGTTCGAAGTCGAGGACACGTTCAACTTCCGTTCTGAGAACGATGCCAACCGAGTTCTCTTACATCGCAACGGACAACCAGTAGTGTTGCATCAACGGCACCCCGGAACCTCTCCCCCGTGAACCTGTCCCCCGTCACACCGAACCGGCACAGGCGACGGATGATCGTAGTGGTCGCTGTTCTGGCGGTAGGGCTGTGCTGGTGGCTTTGGCCGCGTGTGGATCAGCGGTTTGTGGGGACGTGGCGTTGCGGGAACTGGCAGATGAACTTCACGGAAGAGGGGGTCGTAGACAAGTTCGCCGAATTTGATCACGACAACCGGATGCACTTAGAAGTGCATGGTGCTGCCCGTTTCAGAGTTTGTGGCGATCGATTCTTCGTCCTAGACGGAGCGAGTGGGTTGTGGGCACTCTACTTCGATTTACAACGTCTCGTCCTGCCACGGAAATACGGGCCGATTTACGCGGGTGAGATTGTCAGCATCGGTCCGAAGACTGTGACGCTCAGAAACGTCACGCCCGGAAGTAATCCTACCGAGATGACCCTACGGCGAATCGACTAGCTTCAAGAGGATTTCAAAACTTGTGAACCGTCGTCGCCGACTCACCATCGCCGGACTCGTTTTGCTCGTCGCTAGGCGGTGGGTTGATCTGGGCCCACCTCTCCCTGATCTCTAGACTTTTTGCGTGGCTTGCGGGGACATCGGCATCGAGGCTTTCTCATGAACACACGGATGGGATTCATTCTCGCTTTCGTCATGGCGGTCTGGCCTTACGTGTTGAAGGGGGAGAACGAACAGCGGCCCCACCAGGGCCGCGGAGCGATCAAGGTTCACCGCGAAGCTGCGGGGACAGAGGAATCGGACGGGTGGTTTGAGGCCAAATCCACCGAGGGTCATTTTCGAGTTCGAGTCCCGGCAGAATTCACCGACTCCACGGAGTACAAACCGGAGCCTCCCGGGGCGATGAAGGGGTTTGTGGTCACCTCGAAGAACTCGGATGCGGTTTTTGAAGTGACAGAGACTCCGTCGGAAATGGAACTGCCCCGGGTGCGGAAGTTTCAAGAGATGATGCGTGACCATCAAATGAAGGTTATCTCGGAAGCAACATCTGCCCAGCCGGATGCGTTGCTGTACGACGTTCGGAAGTCCGAATTCAACGGGTTCCCTGCGTTCGATTACCGACTGCACAATAAGGGACATGTGACAATCGGTCGCACGATTTTTCTTCCAGAACGGACCTACTTCGTCACTGCGAAGTACCCGAGTGAACACCACAGCAAGGTGAGCCCGCAGACGAAGAGGTTCTTCGACTCGTTTCAGCTGAGCCCTCCCCAACAGGCGAACTACCCGTCCCCGGAAGAAGAGAAACGAGTCATGTTCGAATACTTGGTCAAGCTGGAAGAATCCGGCAAGCTCAAGTCCGCGACAAAAGAAGTGGTACCAGCTCAGAAATAGTCAGCGACCTCCGCCTCTCTGCTTCGAGGAAGCTCGACCTTGGCGGTGAAGTCAGTGGTTGCTTAGTCGGCAGATCCGTGTGTCGGCCGATTCTCCAGCCCTTCGGCTCGAACCAACAGCCGAGACGTGCGAGGGCATGAAAAAGGCCCTCGCTGGCAGGAGACAACCGGCGGGCTAAAACCGGGCTCGACCGCTTTGCGAGGGCTTGGCCCAAATATAGTTTGCGTGCAACTGGAAGCAAGAGCTCCCGGTTCTCGGGCCGTCACTCCTTCGGCTTCGCCGTCCTGTAGCCGGCTTCCCACGGCCGCTTGCTTGGGTCGATGACGTACTCAACCTCCGACTGCTGTGTTAGCTCCAACCGGTTCGGCGAATCCTCGTTGAACGCCTGTTGGAACGCTGCCAGCTTTTCCAGCGTCATCCGCATCGCCCGAAGTGCAGTCAGCACGGCGACGGTGTCCAGGTACAGCCGATCGGAGTGTGACCATCCGAGCCGGCCCATTCGCTCCAGAAGACGACGGAGATAGACCGCCTGCCCGTCGATGACGGCGATGATTCTCTCGCAATGTGCTGAGGTCAGGTGCTCGCTACTCCGCGGGGGCATTCCGGAAGTGTAGTGAACTCATGTTCACATTGGTCTGCGGCTCGATGAATCCGAAGAGCCCATCGCCTATGAGCAGTAGTTCCATTTCTCTCTGAGCTTCTGCCTGACGCGGTGCGGCGTGCCCCATGTTAGGTCTGGCGAAATGCCGGCGTGCGATCTCCAGAAAGAACTGCACGCATTCGCTTCGTGAATCCCGGGTGGTCCATGGGACGCCGAGGCCAGAGCAGTCACCAGAGCGGTATTGGCAGTGAACCGTGACGGCCCAACGACCATCTGAGAGCAGGGCAATGTCATAGGCGGCGATAGCTCCGGCCGACTCAGTGATGACCGTTCGTTCCCCTTCCGAAGCTCGCATTGCGGGATCGCGAACCTCACTCACCCATCTGAGGAATTCTTCCCGCCTTTCGTCGAGGTCAGTCGCCTCAGCCATGCTCGTATCCATTGGCACTCCGCAGCTGTGACAGTTTGAAATCCAGGTATTCGTTTAGTCCGTGGATGAGCCTTTGTTCCGGCTTCGTGAACAATCGTCGTTGCCGATCCATCAGTTTCATCACATCGCGATAGCTCAGCTCACCGACAAACGGAAGGTGCGGCAGTTGCTTCAGCCGTTCTCCGTGCGGAATGGCACTCCGTAGCGTGTCGGGATCGCGATAATCTTGAACCAGCGGATTTCCGCTCGTCGGTGTCAGAAGGATCACGACGAAGTCCCGCTTCGCGAAGTCGAAGAGACGTTCTTCTTCGAACCATCCGTTCTCGTAGAGGCCAATCCGGGCGTTGCGGATCAGCTGATCGGACGGGTAGCCGGCCGAGCCGTTGTTGTTGACGGTCTTGGCCGACAGGTTGGAGCCGTACTTCATCTCGACGAAGATGGTCGTGGCCGGGTTCTCCCAGGTGATGACGACGTCGACTTCAGTCTGACCTTCGTCCCAGGTGAGATGATGCCGGGGATAGAGCCGCTGCTTCTGCCACAACTCGATCCGCAGATCCCGGTAGACCTGCCGGCGGAATCGCTGGGCTCCCAAGGCCGCGTTCAGAAAGTCGGACAGCCACCAACGAGGATTCAGGACCTTCAGTGTCCCAAAGAGCTCCCCCGTGATGACGTCTTCGCTTGTCGGTCTGACGATCAGCGGACAGCGGAGTTCACCTTTTCGAGCCGGTTCGCAGAGACAGCCTCCTTTGCCGTTCAACTCAGCGAGCATGCGGCCTCCGCAAGTTGGACCAATTCGCTGCTGTCGTTCTCACTCCGCGACTGCGATGTCCAGTCCTTGCATTGCTGGCGATAAGCACAGCCGCTGCAGTTCAGTGGACTCTCGACGGGGTAGAACACCTTGAGTTCGACGGCCCGCTCGATAGCTTCGACCAGGTCACCTAGCCGGCCGCAGTCCGCAACATTTCGGCTCGTGATGAGGCGTTGGACCTTCGGCGTCCGGGTCTTCACCAGCACTGTGAACTGGACACCCGCTTCGACTCCCAGACTTTCCTGCACCGCATGGACGTAGCAGGTCGGCTGGAGGGAGGTCTCGACTTCGGAGTTGCCATAGGCTCGACCGCTGGTCTTGAACTCCTGAATGGTGAGTTCACTGCCCTTCGATGTCACCAGGTCCGTGATGGCGACCAAGGGCGTTTCGAGGTAGTCCCCGTGAGAGTTCTTCAGGGGCACCATGAACCGCTGTTCCACGGCGACGATGGACTCCGGAGCAGGCTCGTTCAGGTAGAGCTTCAGGAGCTGCTCTCCCTGCTGGATGCAGTCGTCGCGAAGCTCCCCGTCCTTGTAGACGACGGTTTCGGCTCGTTCCCGCTGTGCCCACTCCTCGTGATAGGCTTGCAGAACCTCGGTCGGACCGACCGCCACCTGCTGCTGGAGACGGATGTGATAGGCCGCCAGTCCCGGATGGACGGCCGAGCCAAGAATGAGGCCGCTGCTCGTGGTTCCGCTTGGCAGCTTCAGTACTCGCTGGAAATAGTACTGCAGGGGGCACCGCAGATACTGCGAGATGGCACTGTAGCTCCAGTGCGGACGTGAACGATCCACGGAGTTCATCCCTTCGGGGTCGAGGCGGCGATGAGGACACGCCGGCAGACGTAGAGGCAGACCTGCCGGTCCCAGTCTTCAGTCAGCAGCCGGCTGAAGGGCTGCGGAGCAAAGCCGCCTTTCGTCAGCCATCCGGCCAGGTTTTCCGCATGGATCTCGGCGGCTTCGAGATCCTTGCGGGCGATCGCTTCGAGGAGTTGGTCCCAGGCAACCTGTGGATCCACGGTGATCCTTTCAGGCCCGGACTCGGGACCGCCCGTTGCCGTTCATGGCCGGCTTGGCGTTGTTGCTCAGAGCGTCGATGACTTCACCGGCCTGACGTTTCGTGAGGTCGTACAACCCGACCTTGATGCCCAGGAGTTCGGTGATTCGGCCTTCGAGCTGCGGCGTCGTCAGCCCCTGCCGCTTGCCGAGGTTCAGGAGATACTGAACCTGCTTGTTCGTGGCAGCGTCACCGTTCGACGTCGATTCGTTGCCCTGATAGGGCCGACCGTTCGATTTCTCGGGTTCGGATGCCGGCTTCTCCTGAGCTGGGCGACCGTTGGGCCGGGGAGAGCTTGCAGCCGGACGGGCCGTCGGTGATTCATCGCGACGGGCGATGGCGGATTCCCCTTCGTACCGCTCGATCTGCTGCGACAGGGCTTCTTCGGCCAGGTCGTAGTACTCCTTGATCTTCTCGATGAGGGTCTCCGGGTCGTCCGGGCCGACGCAGATTTCGCCTTCGAGATTCAGGCTGAATCCGGTGGAGTTGAAATCACGGGAGAGTTTCCGGCTCAGTCCGACGTTGACCTTCAGCATGGTTGGCTCCTGAAAAGAAGAACGCCCTCGTGACTCGTTACCCGAACCACGAAGGCGTCGCTGTCAGCGGGACGGCGTCGATCACGTTGCCATCTGTAGAGCCAGGTCCCATGCCCGCTGCTTCAATCGGGCACCGGATCCGAACCAGGTGGATTCCAGCCGGTTGCCGGCACGTTCAACGCCAGATTTGCCACGCGTGGAACGATGGTGGTCCACAAATTCCGTAACCGCGTTCAGGGCTGCCCACGACGTGTGCCGGACGCCCGGCATGTCGTGGCCGATCCCCTCCTCGAAGAGGCGATGAAGCTGGCTTCGGATGTTGCGGCTTCGCGAAGATTCGCCGGCCGGTCCGTCAGCGTAGACCTGCTTGAAGTATTCTTCGAGTTGCCTGCTGCTCGGAGAATGAGCCGCCAAACGGTTCATCTGGATGGTCGCGTCGTCGTAGAACCGGTGGGCCAGTCCCAAGACCTCCTGGGCTTGCTTCACCTTCGCCGCCAGATTGCCTTTGTGGACGATCGAAATGCCTTGGCCCCGACCATTGCGGTGAGCCACGGCCAAGGTGTTCGCACAGACGACGCGAATCGGCGTGAAGAACACCCGCAGGGACGAGCTGCCGTCATGGGAGTTCGATAGCAGCAGGTACTTTTCGGTGATGTCATCCGAGCCGTTGATCCGGATCTCGTCGGGCAGCTTGGCCAACATCCAGATTCGCTCGCCTTTGCCGAGTGATCCCGCGGTGTGGTACCGGAGGCTGCCGTCGGCGACGACCGCGTCGAGGAAGCCGAATGCTTCGGAGTTCTGAACCGGGATGTAACTCTTGCCGACGACACCGAGCACTTCACTGGAGTCTGAACGAACCACAGCTCGTCGGTCCGGGATCGGAGTACCGTCGATCGTGCAGACACCGCGGAGTTCCGCCTCGTAGTTCAGCCCGGCAGCTTCGATCGCAAGGGTTGCCGTCGCCGGTTCATCGAGGCGGGTTCCGAGGCCGTGCCAAGGAACATCGCCAGAATACATCATCGCGGGGCGAAGAGACGTGACTGCGATGTCATGAGGCATGTGCGTACACCAAGCGACGAAGGAACTCCGCTGGTGTGTACTCGCACGACTTCACTCGAACTCCGAGCCATGCCTGTTTCCATACATGAAGAGGATCGACGTCCTGCTCAATTCCAACCGTGTCCCTCCGTTGTCTCCGGAGTGAGAGCTCGGCATGCTAGATGTGCTACTGAAGAATGAGCTGACGGATCCAGGGCGGGCGAAGTGAACACGACCCATCTCGATGTCGAACTTGTGGAGACCCTTCAGACGATGGTCTCGAAGGGCAAAGCGATCGCACCACTTATCGACAAGATGGTGTCCGCGACCATTCCGGGGCTGTTGGAATACGGTTGTCTCCGATTCGCATTTAAGGAGCTTGTTCCGAAGCTTCCGAGTGCCATTGCTTCGAACGAGTCATGGCAACCCCTGATGAGCATCGGTTCCGATCTCGGTCTCGCCGCCAGCGGTGCCCCTAAATCTCTTGCCAAAGATGTGTCTCCCAGGCAACTGGAATTCACCACTGTGGCGAACGAAGGAGACACCATGGACTCGCCCTGGGAAAATTTCCTCCAGCGATTCGAACGAAGCACCAAGGTGGCTGGATTCACTCTGGAAACGGCGTTGAATCTCCAATCCGCCCTTCACGAGATGGCCACTAACGCCGTAATTCACTCGCGATCGGCGATACCGGCCCTCGTTGGTTACGCCGTGTCTCGCAACTGTGCCTTGTTCTCGGTTGTCGATGTTGGCCAGGGGATCGTGGCCAGCCTCACGAGCAATCCGAAGTACGCACATCTCACACAACCGGTGGACGCAATTCACAAAGCTCTTCAGGCCGGCGTCACTTGCCGAGTGGATGACGATGGTGGCTTCGGATTCAGCACAACGTTTAAAGCCGTGGCCGAGGCATGGGGGCAGCTCCGGTTTCGAAGTGGCAACGGATGCATCACGATGGACGGGACTGATCTCAATGTCGACAAATCCATCCGACGATATCCACCTCCGCTGCCGGGCTTTCAGGTGAGCGTCTGCTGCCATTTAGCGGGCGATGTGACGGCGGCGTTCTGATCTTTGTTTCCCAAGTCTGCCGGTCGATTTGACAAACAGGCTGGCTTGTCGCTACAATTCTCACCACAATCCATGAGATAATGAGATTCCTGTGATCGTTCAGTTATCGAAGCTTGGAAAACGCCTTCAGGGGAAGCCCGCCGGGCGAAAACATTTCGCCGAGATCTGCGGCCTTTTTGCGGATGCAGCCCCAGGAGAGGTCGTTTTTCTGAACTTCGAGCGTGTCGAGAGCGTAAATGCCTCCTGGGTCAACATGGCCATCGCTCCACTGATCCGTTGGTGCTCAGAGAGCCAGAACGATTTCTTTCCTGTGTTGGCTCACTTTCCCGAGAAGGATATCGATGAGCTTGAGCTTGTGGCCGAGAAGAATCAGCAGTGCTACGCGGTCTCGAAGGCTACGACTGTGCCGCTTTCGAAGATCACTTTAGTGGGGCCGCTAGATCCCAGCCTTCGAAGCACGCTGATTCACTTGCAGAAAGCACGCGAAATAACAGGGGCCGAGTTGGCAAGAGTCGTTCCTCAAACGGACATTCTTCCGACTGCCTGGAACAACCGCCTAAAGGATTTGCACACGATGCGATTGCTCTTTCGGCGAAAGGACGGTCGCCAGCAGGTCTATTCGCCGCTGGCGAAGGAGGTCGGTCTAGATGGGTGACAACTTCCTCGAAGATCAAGCTGGGAAGACAAGAAAGCGACGAGCGAGGGCAGTCACCAAGAGGGACGCTCCGAAGCTGCTCGTACGCCCCGATGCTGTCTCCGACGAATTCACAATTGATTGCCAGAACGGGGCGATCCTGAAGCCAGGTGATTGGCTGATGTGTGTGCCGGGCCAAAACGGAGCCCCTGTTGATGTTGTGCAGGAGAACCGTCTACTTGGACACGTTGCCGTCGGAGGAGGTGACGTCCTTCGGCGGCAGATCGAAGGTGCGGGTGTGGGCAAATTGCAAGTCGTAAGTCACTGCGTTCTTACCGACACCGCCAAGGCGAGGCTTGTGCAGGAGTAGTTTCGAATGGTTTCCGCAGCTCAGATCCGTCAAGAACTTCGCCCCCACGGTGTTACTGCCCCGGGCTGTCGCCACTGTTATTGGTTCAAGGACTGCGGCGGGTTCCAGCCGGAGCGGTCGATGCAGACATGCTTCGAAGCGACGTGCTGCGAGTTCAATGGTCGAGACAAGGCTCTCTGCAACTCCGTCTGTCCATACAAGCCGGACTTTCCGGAGTGGCTCGCTGAGACACACGGACTCTCGTTTGACGACGTGCCTTCGGTTACACAACCAGACCTCGATCTGCCCCAGTACGTTCCCGTTATCGATCATGCTTCTCGGCGGCGAGCTCCTCTCGATTGGCCGGTCATTGCTCTCAACACGTCGAGCGTCCTCCGGCTGAGTCGGCAGACGAGTGCTGAGTACCGTGCTCAGGGAACTAGTCCGGCCGAGCTTCGAGAGGCGTTCAAGCTCTCTTCTACTTCCCGAGTCATTCTCAACAGTGTTGGAAGGGACGCCGATCTGGAACGCTATTGGGAGAACCGGCTGTCCGGAGACGCACCGTCGCAACTTGCTCGCCTCGCAATTGACGCCACAATCTCTCCAAACTTTTCGCACTTTCTGGGCGTACCCCGCACGGACAATCTGTTCAACAGGCGGCGGCAGCTGGTCTGCTTGTCGGAGATGCAGTCCGCTGGACTGACGGTGATTCCGCACCTGAACGCCGTCATGCCGGATGATTGGAGATTCTGGCGGACGCTGTTGGAGAAAAATCCGACGCTGCGATACGTGGCCATTGAGTTCCAGACCGGCAATAAGTCACCACGACAGGGCAAGCGGGTGATTGAACGGCTGGTTCAGATCCAAAGTGCTATCGGCCGGCCGCTCCATCCACTCGTCGTTGGCGGCGGGCAATTCACGGAGTACTTTGCAGTCCGGTTCGCGAGTTTCACGCTCCTCGACTCGATGCCGTTCGCTAAGGCGATGCACCGGCAGTACTTTGATCAGTCTGCCGGAAGGCAACCCTGGAGCCAGGGATTCAAGTTGATCGGACAAGATGTTGACGACTATCTCCTCAAAAACATCCAGAGCTATTCGGCACTTGTAAAAGAGCGAACTGAATCCGCAAGAATGATGATGCCATCAGAGAACGAGTACTGCGGCTCGAACGGCGAGCAGGTGGCAGCGAGCCGATGACTGAGTATCACTCCCAGTATTACGCCTACCAGCTGACAAAGCGGTTGGCCTCGGACAATGCGGAGAAGCTTTCGCAGTCGCTTCTCAATGCAACCGTCGACCTGAATCCTCATCAGGTTGAAGCGGCATTGTTCGCATTTCGCTCGCCTCTCTCGCGCGGGGCGATCCTAGCCGATGAGGTCGGGCTCGGGAAAACCATCGAAGCCGGTCTGATCATCAGCCAGCTGTGGGCTGAACGAAGACGACACATTCTCTGCATAGTTCCGGCCAACCTGCGGAAGCAGTGGAACCGAGAGCTCCTGGAGAAGTTCTTCATCGAGTCGGTCATTCTCGAATCGAAGAACTACCGCTCATTCAAGAAGCGACACGGCGGAAACCCCTTCGATCAGGATGGCACCGTCGTCATCTGCTCCTACCAGTTCGCTCGATCCAAGTCAGAGGAGATGCAGCGAGTGCCGTGGGACTTGGTCGTCATCGACGAAGCCCACCGATTACGGAACGTCTACAAAAAGAGCAACAAGATCGCTCGTGCTCTGCGAGACGCCGTACTCTCTCGGCCCAAGGTGCTGTTGACCGCCACTCCGCTCCAGAATTCCCTGATGGAACTCTACGGTCTGGTGAGTTTCGTCGACCCGCACTTGTTCGGCGACGAAGAATCTTTCCGCGGCCAATTCGCCACTCGTCCCGGGGCCGCCACTGACGGACAACTCCATACGCTTAAGCAACGGATCAAGCCGATCTGTCAACGCACGCTTCGAAGGCAGGTCACTGAATACGTCCCATACACGAACCGCATTTCCTTCACTCAAGACTTCACCCCGACCGACGCCGAAGTACGGCTCTATGATGCGGTGTCGAGCTACCTGCAGAAGGAGGAACTCTTTGCTCTACCCTCCGGCCAGCGACAACTGATCTCGCTGATTCTTCGAAAGATCCTGGCGTCATCGTCGTTCGCAATCACGGCCACGCTCAGTACGCTGATCGATCGACTCGAACAACAACTGGCAAAGGCTCAAACGGCAGCTGGCGAAGGAGTGTCCTCACTTCTGGGCGACGATCTGGAGCATGCTGATGAACTGGAAGAAGAATGGAGCGAGTCAGACGAAGAAGTCTCCGACGCTCCGCTTGATCCCGCCACGCAGACGAACGTCTTGAAGGCGATTCAGGCCGAGATTGGCGAACTTCGTCAGTACAAGCAGCTTGCCGAATCAATTCACCGAAACGCGAAGGGCGAGGCTCTTATTCAGTCGCTGGAGGTAGGTTTCAAGAAGGCTGATGAGCTCGGAGCACCGAAGAAGGTGCTGATTTTTACTGAGTCCCGCCGAACTCAGGCATATTTGAAAGAGCTTCTCGAAGGGCACGGATTCGCTGGGCAGATCGTGACATTCAATGGCACGAACACCGACGCTGAATCGAAACGCACCTACGCTGAGTGGCTGAAGCGTCACGAGGGGCAAGACTGCATCACTGGCTCTCCGACTGCCGACATGCGATCTGCCTTGGTCGAGCAGTTCAAGGATTACGCATCCGTGATGATCGCGACAGAGTCGGCAGCAGAAGGCGTCAACCTTCAGTTCTGCAATGTGGTGGTGAATTATGACTTGCCGTGGAATCCTCAGCGAATCGAGCAGCGGATTGGCCGTTGTCACCGGTACGGCCAGAAGCACGACGTGGTCGTCATCAACTTCTTGAATCGTAAGAACGAGGCCGACCAGCGGGTCTTCGAGCTTCTCAGAGACAAATTCAAGTTGTTCGACGGTGTCTTCGGGGCCTCCGACGAAGTGCTGGGAACGCTCGAATCGGGCGTCGATTTCGAGAAACGGATCTTCGAGATCTACCAGCAGTGCCGTACACCTGGGGCCATCAACGCCGCCTTCGATGACCTGCAACGGGAACTCGAAGAGCAGATTTCCGCCAGGATGGAAGATACTCGCACGAAACTGATGGAGCATTTCGATGAAGATGTGCATCGCACACTTCGCTTCCGTTCTGATGAAACGAAGCAGCAGATCGACCGCTTTCAGCAGTGGCTTTGGTGTGTGACAAGGATTGAGCTGGCCGACTTCGCTGAGTTCGACGATGACCAACACTCCTTTAATCTCATTCGCCGCCCGGAAGGAGTGCCTGCAGAGCAGATCCCGCTCGGACGCTATCGACTGGTCACCGAGAAACCAGACACCGCCGACCACCAGTTCCGGTTTGGCCATCCACTGGTTACCACGCTCATCGAGCGGGCAAAACTACGATCGCTGGCTTCCAGCGAAGTAGCCTTTGACTACACCCACTACCCGTCGAAGGTTTCGCTGATCGAGCGGTTGAGAGGCCGGTCAGGCTGGCTGAGAGCCTCGCTACTGTCGATAACGGCCCTGGAAACAGAGGAGCACCTGGTGCTTTCAGGATTGACTGACGAAGGCGAATCACTCGACACCGAAACGATGACGAGGCTTTTCAACCTCTCAGGTGTCGTACGCGGAGCGGCGGCGACCGTGCCTGAGGTCGCTGAACGATTGGAAGCAGAGTACCTTGTTGCCCAAGATTCACTCCTCGAAGATCGACGGTCCCGAAATCTCGACTTCTTCGGTCAGGAGGTCGACAAGCTGACACTCTGGGCAGACGATCTCAAGGCAGTCCTGGAGCGAGAACTGAAGGAAATCGGCCTGGAGTTGAGGGAGTTGAATCGCCAGTCAAAAGGGGCAGCGACGCTCGAAGAAAAATTGACGTTTCAAACGAAGATTCGAGACCTCGAACGAAAGCAGAAAGAGAAGCGAAAGCGGCTGTTCGAGGCTCATGACGAAATCGACGAGAGGCGTGACGAATTGATCTCTGAAGCCGAACAAAGGCTGCAACAATCGCTCGGCGTCCAGCCTCTGTTCATGATTCGCTGGTCTGTCATTTGAAGGGCTACTAGATGGCGGCGAGTGAAGATTCCCCTCAGGTCTTTGTTGAAGAAGAAAGACCACGGGCTTACCAGACAGGCACGAAGCGAAACTATTGGGCCAAGGTGGATCCCAGTGAATTCGTCACGTACCCCCGCATGGACGCACTGTCGTATTACGAAGAGATGACGCTGATTCGGAAAGCCCAGTCAGGCGATCTCTCGGCCCGGAACGAGGTCTGGCAGCGAAACCTGCGGCTTGTCTTCTCGGTCGTCAATCAGTTTTACATCCCACATGACCTCCTGCCTGACGCCCTTCAGGAAGGAGTCATCGGCATCCAGCGAGCCATCTCGAAGTTCGATCTTGAACGCTACGGAAAGTTCTCCACATACGCCTGGCCGTGGATCTGGCAGCACATCCAGCGGTTTCTGCATTCTCGGGCCTTTCCGTCTCGCATTCCTTCCCATCTGGCTCGCCCCTATTCTCAGTTTCGGCGGGAGATGCTACGGGCGACTTCAGCCCGTGAGACGATGGATGTCCTGGAGCGATGGCGAGAATCCCACTCGAACATTTTTCCGAGCATGGTTGGAATCCATCGCATTTCCACCGCATGCGGGCTTCATCTCGTCCCCGTCGATTGTCTTCCTGTCGACGAAGAACGCGATGTCCACGATCAGCTTGACTCGGAAAAGCAGATTTCCGCAGCAGTCAGGACTCTGATCGGACGAGAGAAACACATCCTCATTCGTCGGTTCGCAATGGACGGACGCCCGGAAGCAACATTGGTGGAACTGGGAGCCGAGCTTCAGATTACTCGCGAGCGTGTTCGTCAGATTGAGGCCGATGCTGTCAACCGCCTCAAGCGACATCTTCAAACGCAGCCGATGGAGAAGTCGCGGAACGTTGACCTCGACGCTTCGACCGAGAACAGTGATCGCGAGGAAAGTTGCCGTCCATACGCTGTCGTGGATTGCGAGGCGATTGACCTGGATCAGATTGTCTCGCGGGTTCTCAAGGAGTGTTCAACACGCCAGGAGAATGCCACAGTGCACTATTACGGCCTGTTCGGAAATCCCCCGGTATCTGTCCCTGAAATAGCATCATTGCTTGGCATTCCAACCAGAAGGACAGCCGTGGCAATCCGGCAAGGCTGCGGACAATTGCTCATGTCTCTTTCACATCGTCTGGAGCCGGAGATTCGACGATTTGTGGAAAAGCTGCACTCCGACCGTTCGTGGGAGCAGTTCTTAGGGGCATGTTGAAGGATCGCCTTGCGTCGGCAAGAGTGAAATCAGCAACGTCATTGAGAAATGGTGACAGATCCCGAGACATGAACCAAGACCTCGTACAGACGCTAACGGCCCGCATCGGCCACGTGAATCCACCTGGTGGTGAAAGCGACTTCGTGGATCATCCGAACCCGGCGTACCACAACAAGCAGAGTGTGGAGGTTGGGTTCGTTATTGAGCACCGGTTTGCCTTTTACTATTGGCTCAAGTGCAAGCAGAAGCTTCGCCGCTCACGGCGGACGAAGGAGCTGATCGCGGACGAGCTGTTTATGCCGCCTGATCTCGTGAGCTGGGACTGGCATGACGATGTCGGCGGTGAGTGCGACTTCGTTGAGTCTGAACTTCGCCTGTTGAATCAGGCCGACGAGCAGGAAGTCGCTTTGTTTTGCTGGGCAGGTTTGCGACAGATCAATGACGGGCACATCGCCCCTGCCATCTGGTTGAACGCGGTCGGCAACGTGTACGTGATCCAGAAGCAGAAGCAGGACTGCAAGCGTGAAAGCCACGTGGTCAAGGATCGCTACGGTCACGAGCACAGCATCTTCTATTTCCGGTCGATGAATGACTTCACGCGGAAGTTCGAAGAGACGCATTCCGGGACTGGGATCATCTGGGACGTCGATCTCGACTTCTTCACCAAGGGGAGGCGAGTTTCTGACCAGCGATACACGCCCCCACTCAGGGGCGACGAGATTCAGGCGATGCTCTCGCCGGAGAATCCCTGGATGCCACTGATCCTGCGAGAACTGAAGGCGGTCACGATTGCGTTGGAGCCGACCTACACGGGAGGCCTGAGCGTCTCCCTGGACCTGTATCGACATTGGGAGTCGGCACTCTTCGCCGCACCGTTGTTCAACAAGAAATGCCGCTGGCGGAAGGGCCTGGTCACAGCATGAGCAGGAAGACGAAGTTGGAACTCACTTGGATTGGGAAAGAGCAACGTCCACGGCTGGAGCCGAGGGTGTTAGTCGAGGATCCATCCAAGTCGTACCACGCGTTCCAGCGGGTGGGCGAGAACGATTTCTTCGATAACCGCCTGATCTTCGGCGACAATCTGCTCGCTCTGAAAGCGTTGGAGCAGGAGTTTGCTGGCACCGTCATGTGCGTTTATATCGACCCACCTTACAACACTGGGGCAGCATTCGAGCACTACGAGGACGGACTTGAGCATTCACTGTGGCTATCCCTGATGAGGGATCGCATTGAGATCATGCGTCGTTTGCTTCACGACAACGGCACCATCTGGATCAATATTGACGACAACGAATGTCACTATCTTAAAGTCATTTGTGATGAGGTATTTGGACGCGAGAACTTCGTAACCTCCGTGATTTGGGAGAAGGCAGATTCGCCTCGGAATTCCGCACGCCAGTTTTCGAGCGATCACGACTACATCTTGATCTACTCAAAGAACCCATCGTGGGTCCCGAGGAAGCTCCCTCGCACAGATCAGGCAAACTCGATCTACTCGAATCCAGACAACGATTCACGCGGCCCGTGGCTGCCCGGTGACCCCTACGCAAACAAGCCATATTCCAGAGGACTGTACTCGATTACCGGTCCGACAGGACGGACGTTTCAGCCGCCAGCGGGCAGGTATTGGCGTGTGTCAGAAGAACGGCTGCGAGAACTGGATGCTGATGGCCGTGTGTGGTGGGGGCCCAATGGGAGTGCTCGCCCAAGCATCAAACGTTACCTGTCGGAAGTCGGCGATCTTGTTCCAAGGACGCTATGGTCAAAAACGGACGTCGGCAGCAATCGCACGTCGAAGAATGAGATGCGTGCACTCTTCCCCGGAGTATCATCATTTGAGACTCCGAAGCCGGAAGCATTGCTCCAACGTATCGCACAGATTGCCACATCTCCCGGCGACTGGATTCTTGACAGCTTTGCTGGATCGGGAACCACTGGAGCCGTCGCCCATAAGATGGGACGCAAATGGATCATGGTGGAGCTCGGCGAGCACTGCCACACGCACATCATTCCCCGTCTGAAGAAGGTGATCGACGGAAGCGATCCCGGCGGCATCACCGAAGCGGCGGGCTGGAAGGGCGGCGGCGGATTCCGCTACTTCACACTCGCCCCATCGCTGCTGGAGAAGGACCGGTTCGGCAACTGGATCATCAATAGGAAGTACAACGCCACCCTCCTCGCCCAGGCCGTCTGTAAGGTGGAGGGCTTCACCTACGCCCCCAGCGAATCCGTCTACTGGCAGCAGGGCCATTCGACCGAGCGGGACTTCATCTACGTTACAACGCAGACGCTCACCCGACAGCAGATTGAAGCCTTGGCCGAAGAAGTCGGCCCGAACCGGTCGCTTGTCATTTACTGCCATGCCTTTCGGGTGAAGAACCTCGAAGAGTTCCCGAACCTCACTCTGAAGAAAATCCCGAGAACCGTTCTCGACAAGTGCGAGTGGGGCCAGGACGACTACAGCCTGGAAATCAAGGCCCTGCAACCTGCCGCTCCGGAGCCCGAGAACACGCCGCCGCCTCGGCGACGAAAGCCGAAGGGGGACCACGCATCCCAAAAGTCATTGTTCTCGACGGACGGGGGTGACCGATGAGCGAGAACCTGCCTCCCGACCAGGAGCCGGAGAACACCGGGGAACTGATTTTCTACCAGACGCCGGAGGGGGATGGCCGCATCCAGCTTCGATTGCACGAAGGGAGCGTTTGGCTGCCGCAGCGGCTGATTGCCGACCTGTACCAGGTCTCTGTGTCGACGATAAACGGCCATCTCCAAACGGTTTACGACGAAGGGGAGCTGTCGCCAGAGGCAACTATTCGGAAATTCCGAATAGTTCAAATCGAAGGAGGTCGACAGGTGTCCCGGCTGGTTGATCACTACCGGCTCGATGCGATCCTGTCAGTGGGCTATCGCGTTCGTTCCGCCAGAGGCGTCCAGTTCCGTCGCTGGGCAACAACCCAGCTTCAGGAGTATCTGGTCAAAGGGTTCGTCATGGATGACGAGCGGCTCAAAGAAGGACGCCACCTGGGGGCGGACTACTTCGACGAACTGCTCGAACGAATCCGGGACATTCGGGCCAGTGAGAAGCGGTTCTATCAGAAGATCCGAGACCTCTACGCTTTGTCGATCGACTACGACAAGGACGCCGAAGAGACGCAGCTATTCTTCCAGATCGTTCAGAACAAATTGCATTGGGCGATTACCGGGCAAACGGCCGCGGAGATTATCAAACAGCGTGCGGACTGCACGCAGCCCAACATGGGACTGACTGCCTGGAAGGGAAGCAAGGTCCGCAAAGCAGATGTTTCCGTCGCCAAGAACTATCTCACCAGGGAAGAGATTGACGACCTGAACCGAATCGTCGTGATGTATCTGGACTATGCGGAGTCCCAGGCTCGCAAGCGGCTGCCACTCTACATGGCGGACTGGCGAAAGAAGCTGGATGCTTTTCTTCAGTTCAATGAGAAGGAAGTGCTGACTCACGCCGGAAAAGTCTCGATGGAGGTCGCCAGAGCATTGGCCGAGGAAGAGTACGAAAAGTTCAGTGCTCGAAGACTCATCGATGAGGCCGAAGCTGAGCTCGAACATGACATCGATGAGCTTCGCCGCCGAAGCGAAGGTCAGCAGGACGACGAGGAAGGAACCGCACCATGAGCATCCAGCATGTCAATGCAGTCTCGAATCGTCTCAGTCTGCGGCCTCCGCAACGGGAGTCCTTGCAGATTCTCGACCGGCTGTGCGAGATCGTCGATTTTCAGAAGACAACCTCGCCAGCTGAAGCATTGGAGGTGATCCAGTCCGAGTTCTCATCGGTCGAGGACTTCGAGCGGGAGTTTCCGTCACTCTGCTTCGCCCTGGCAACCGGCGTTGGAAAGACCCGGCTGATGGGGGCGTTCATCGCCTACCTCTATCGGGCTGAGGGAATCAGGACGTTCTTCGTCCTGGCCCCGAACCTGACGATCTACAACAAGCTGATCGCCGACTTCACACCGAACACTCCCAAGTATGTGTTCCAGGGGATCGGCGAGTTCGCACTCGAACCGCCGGAAATCATCACCGGCGACAACTACGAAAGTGGTCGGGGCGTGCGAGGAGGTCGGCTGTGGGACGAAGGCGTCCACATCAACATTTTCAACATCTCAAAGATCAATAGCGAGGTCCGGGGCGGCAACGCTCCCCGAATCAAGCGGCTCAGCGAGTATGTCGGCCAGAGCTATTTCGAGTACCTCGCCAGCCGTCCCGACCTTGTTCTGTTGATGGATGAATCGCACCGCTACCGGGCATCAGCGGGCGTCAAGGCGATCAATGAACTCAAACCGATTCTCGGGCTGGAACTGACTGCCACACCACAAGTGATGCAGGGGCAGAAGGTCATTCCGTTCAAGAACGTGATCTACAGTTACCCGCTGTCCCAAGCACTTGAGGACGGCTTTGTCAAAGCCCCCTGTGTGGCGACACGGGAGAACTTTATTGCCGCCAACTACGACAAAGCCGGCTTGGAAAGGCTCAAGCTCGAAGACGGCATCCACATTCATGAAGAGACCAAGGTGCAACTGGATGTCTTTTCGAGAGAGTGCGGCGTGAAGCGAGTGAAGCCATTCATGCTGGTCGTCGCCGAGGACACCGCCCACGCCGGTCGGCTGCGGGCGATCATCGAAGCCGACGACTTCTTTGCCGGCCAGTACAAGGGGAAAGTCGCCGAAGTCCACTCGAACCAGCGGGGCGAAGAGCGTGACGAAAACGTCCAGCGGCTGCTGGCCGTCGAGAATCCGGACGACGAGACGGAGATCGTCATCCACGTCGATCAACTGAAGGAAGGATGGGATGTCACCAACCTCTACACCATCGTTCCACTCCGTCCCTTCAACTCCCGAACTCTGATCGAACAGGCCATTGGTCGCGGCCTGCGGTTGCCGTATGGAAAGCGAGTCGGCGTCCCCGCCGTGGATCGCCTGACCATCGTCTCGCACGACAAGTTTCAGGACATCATCGACGAAGCAAACCGGGGCGACTCGATCTTGAAAATGGGTCTGGTCTTGATCGGAAAGGACATTCCTGACAAGCACTCGAAAGCGGTGGCTGTTCCAACCAATCTGGAACAGCGGCTGATCGGCACGCCGGACGAGGATGGTCAGCCGAAGCAGAAGCCATTGTTCAGCACTGAGCCCGAACGAAAGGCGGCAAAGGCGGCCCTGGAGGCGATTCAGCACTTCGAGCGACTACGAAGCTCACAGGAGCTTCGATCCGAGGACGTGCAAAAGCAGATTGCCGAACGTGTGGCCGAGGCGATCAAGCCGGTGCAGGCAGAGCTTCCGGGAGTCGGCGAAGAGGTCGATGTGAAGAGGGTGGTGGTCGAGGTCACAAAGCAGTTCGTGGAGATGTCCATCGACATTCCCAAGATTGTGGTGGTCCCTTCCGACGATGCGACTTACGGCTTTCGGGATTTCGACCTGGACTGCAAGCACATCCGACTACAGCCGGTGTCGAAAGACATCCTGATTCAGAACCTTCAGAACAACGAGCGGTACAAGCTTCAGGACACCAGCAGCGTCGGCACCGAGCAGCGGCTTGAAGACTATTTGGTTCGTGGCCTGATCGACTTCGACGACATCAGCTATGACGATCACGCCGAACTTCTGTACAAGCTGGCTGGACAGATGGTCACGCACCTGAAGTCGTACCTTGCCGATGACGAGGAAGTCCTCAACGTCCTGGTCGCCCACAACCGGCAACTTGTGGACGCGATCTACGCCCAGATGCAGCAGCACTATTTTGAGACTGCTACAAGTTACGACGTGAAAGTCACGAAAGGCTTCCGGACGCTCCATTCTACGAACGTCCTGACGGCGGCGGACGAGAGCGTGCGGCACTACAGAGAGCCGGTGGACGACAAGAAGTACATCCGGGGCATGCTCTTCGGCGGCTTCAAGAAGTGCCTGTACCCGTCGCAGAAGTTCGACTCGGACACGGAGCGACGGTTCTCGGTACTCATCGAGAACGATGGCGACGTACTCAAGTGGTTCAAGCCAGGCCGTAACGTCTTCTCAATCCATTACCGGGCAGGCATTGAAGAAGGTGACTACGAGCCAGATTTTGTGATTGAAACGGCCAAGGCAAAGTATCTATGCGAGCCGAAGGCCAAAGGTTCAATAGCCGATCCGGTCGTCATCGCTAAAGCCGAAGCCGCGGCCGAGTGGTGCCGCCATGCGACAGGAGTCGGCGACCGGCCCTGGATTTACCTTCTCATCCCTCACGACGTCATCGACGAGTCGAAAACTCTGATGGGGTTGGCGGCAACACACATTTATCACGCTCGTCGGCAGGATTGAGAATCGGTTCAGTGGACCGTCTCATGAAACTGATCATCATTTCGCCCGCACGACCTAGTTTGTTCAGTTGATCGGCACGAGGTGTTCGTTTCCGCTTACTCCGCGGGACGTTAGCCTTGCCCCATCTCACTAATTCGCATGAGCACTGCACGGGCTCTCACGCATGCTGACCGGACCACTACTCAGCCTTGAGGATCGGACTGAGTCCGCCGAGGGCTCGATTGACCCGCTCGGCACGTATGCCATCGCGGATGCGTTGGGTGTTCGACTGATCCCTGGTGTCCGGGAACGACAACAGCACATCCGTTTTTTGACAGCCATGGCCGTCTCTCTGTTGGTTTGCTCGGAGTTCGAGGAAGACGAGGTTGCAGCCGATGGCGTCAGTGAGCCTTGGCAAGTCTTTGAGTGGTATTTCGTTGAGGGAATGGTCAGGAAGACCAAGCAGTCCGACGACCTCAGAGGTCTGCCTGGCCGAGATAAGGCAACTATCGCTCAAAGAATTGGCGAACCACTATCCGCCAAGCGTTACCTGAAGACGCCACGAGTGTTCGGGTTCCACGGCGTCTACCGAGGACTCGCTCGTCATGTCGGCGTCGATCAAGCGGACCGGCTCGGAGAGCTTGGCTATCGGTTACTCAAGGTATGGGAGAAGGAACAGGGGCTGACTGGATTCTGCGGTACCGAGCCCGGAGAAGGCCGGGTGATGAGAAGACGCTTGGTTGAGGCTGTCCGTGACGGGCTTACGAAAGGGCACGTCGCTCGCCCGCACTCTTGGCCGCACTACCAGTTCTTTCCGGATACGCTTGCTATCCGAAATGCCGGCCGTGAGGAGGCAGCATTGCTGCAGGCGGCCTTACTCGACGATGGAACTGGCTTTCGCAGGCAGGTCTGCTCTTTTTTGGTGACTAAAGAAGCTCGGAATTCGTGGGCCGATGTGTCTGAGAACGACCGATCAGAACGGTCCTTTCACCGGGCGTTGGCGAAGAGTGCTGACGCGGAGCTCAAGAAACTGCTGGACACGATCGAGGTGTATGAACGCTTCAGCCGACTATTGCAGGACGCCTTTGACGACACGCTCGAACGGGCTTCGAGCACGAAGACCCGGGTTCGACCGAAGGACCTGACTGAGCTGAAGTCGGTACGCAGAGCGGCGGCGGATGTCGCACCGCTCGTTCCGGAGATTGTTGACCGCCTCGTTGATTTTCAGCTGTCAAACGACTTCCGGGATGAGTTCCGTCTCTTCGAGGACAAAGTTGAGCCGATCGAGTTTGCCCAAAGATTGCTCAAGCATCATTGTCAGGTCCAGAGATCGAAGCCGCCCGATGGAAAGGCTCCCTGGTTCGATTGCTTCGACGATGGCAGCTTCCTGATTCGAACGCCTTATCTCCGCAAAGTAGGTGGGCAAAATGATGACTCGTACGTACACGCGTATCGCACGCATTCGTTGTGGTCGTTCGCTCGGGATCTGAAGCTGGTGAACTGATGGGCCGAAAGTCACCTGAACAGACTCCAGGGTATGGCAAACTCCTGGATGCGTGGACCCCCTCCGAGGACGCAGACGAGCCAATCGGCTGCATCGCGACGTCGTTCACGTTCTCGGCAAGCTTCTTCGAAGAAGAATGCCTTTCCCGCTTCTTGAATCTCGACAGCGACCCGGACCAGGACGGGCCGGTCTATCTCATCGAGCGTGAGGAGAAGTTGGCCGCTCTTGCGTGTGCTGCTGCCCTCGTTGATCAACACCACTGCCGCGGGACACGAAGCCTGAGATGGGACCTGCTGCCGGTCCGAATTCAGCCGGGGATTCAGCACTCCAAGATTTGCCTGCTCGTCTGGTCAGGTCTGGTCCGCGTCATCATCGGCTCTGCCAATCTGACGGAGGATGGCTACCGTCGAAACCAAGAGATCTTCGGAGTTCTCGACTTTCATCCGGGCGGTCAGTTTCCGTTGCGGTGCCTCGATTCGACCGTTGAGTTCCTGGGGCGGTTGCTCGAACAGACACATATCTCCGAAGGCAATGTCACGCCGGCGGCAGGGCGGTGTCAGTTGCTGCTTGAGCGAGCGACAGAATTGAGCCGCAGCTGGGGCAAGATCGGGGATAAGGATCGGCACGACGCCTTGCGGTTTCACACCGTTTTTTGTCGGCCCAGGGCTCCGAGTTTGTTTCAATCGCTCCGATCAATCTGGCCGGCCGGTAGTCCGCCGTTCAAGGCTTCGGTTGTCAGTCCGTTCTTCGACACTGCCGACGAGTCCAACTGGCCGGCGACCGAACTGTGGAAGTTGCTGCGGCAGCGAGGACGTGCCGAGTGCCACTTTCATGTCACTGCCGAAGACGCCGGGAACGAGGGCGGCTTGCTGGTGCATGCTCCTCAAAGTTTGTTGCAATCGCAGCCAAAGGGACGAGCCGACGTTCTCACTGAAATGCATCGCGTGGAGATTGAAGATCACCGGCCCCTGCACGCGAAAGCAATCTGGGTCGAAGATGATCGCTTTGATCTGTATTGCGTCGGATCAAGCAACTTCACGGTCGCTGGCACGGGGTTGTCACAAGCCTGTAATTGGGAGGCCAACCTTTGCTATCTCGCGGACGACCAACGTGATCCGGACTCACACAAGGGGTTGTATGCGGCATTCCCGGATTCGGAACCCTTGGAAGTCACTGACGACACAAAGTGGATGCCCTCGGACGAGGAGTGTGAGGATGAGGCGTGTACAGAGCCGATTCTTCCCCAGTCTTTCGGCGAGGCTATTTTCGACGGAAGCCCGCCGACCGTCCGGCTGACCTTCATTTCTGATCCGCCGGCTGACTGGAGGGTTCTCAACGAGACTTCTCCTGACGTCGTGCTTGATGAGAGCCAGTGGGAAGCGAGTGGCCGGCAATCGGAGTACTGCATTGCGTGGAATAGCTCACGGCCTCCATCGGGGTTCTTCGTGGAGTCGTCAGAGTCAGCAGGAGCGGCGTGGTGGCCCGTCAATGTGCTGAGCCCCCAGTCGTTACCGGCCCCCGAAGAGCTAAAGCAGCTGCCGCTTGATGTCCTGATTGACGTGCTTGGCTCTTCTCGTCCGCTGCACCGAGTTCTCGGCGAGTACCTGCGTCGACAGGAACAGAAGAAGAGAGCCGGCCTCCTGGCTCCCATCGTTGATCCCCACAAGAAGGTGGACACCAGCCAGTTCTTACTGCAGAGAACTCGACGATTCTCCTTCGCGTTAAGAGCCTTGCGTGAGCGTTTGGAGCGTCCGGCCGCGACGATTGAATCCCTTCGGTGGAGGCTTACAGGTCCTCTCGGCGTCACGGCACTGGCTGATGCATTGCTTCGCGAGGGAAAGTCATCCGAAGAAAAAGTCTTTCTTCTCGCAGAGCTCATCCTGGAACTCTCCCGCGTGCGGCCTCAGGAGTCGCCCACTGCCATCCCGTGTGAGACTCACATGGCTGAAATCCGCCTGACGAACAAGCTCCTCAAAGATCGTCTTCAGGATCAGCTTTCGTCCGGGCCGGAGAACCTGCGACGTTACGTCACTGAAGTCATGACGGTGACTGTATGAACAACCCTTACGCATTCCATGACGGGTTCAATCTCCACGTCGAGGGCCGCATCTCCACTGAAGATGCTGAGCGGCAGCGGGCCACCGCGAAAGAGATTCTCCAGAGACTGAGCACACAGCCGGGCGTCATCCTCGCCGACGAAGTTGGCATGGGGAAGACGTTTGTTGCACTGGCCGTTGCACTTTCGGTCGCACATTCCAACCGCGGCCATCATCCGGTTGTGGTGATGACGCCCTCATCGCTACGCAGAAAGTGGCCGACTGACTTCAAAGTCTTTGTGGAACGGTGCGTCCCTGAAGCCCTCCGGAAACAATTCCGCTGTCGGGAGGCGGAGCATGCAGTCGACTTTCTGAAGATTCTGGACGACCCGCCGTCCTCCCGAGCCTCGGTCATTTTTCTGACGCATGGTGCCATGAGCCGGGGCTTGACTGATCAATGGGTCATGCTGGCCCTGATCTGGCAGAGCCTATACCGCAAGTGGGGCAGCGACGAGATACGGGGACGGCTTGGCCGCTTTCTCGGCCCGTTACTCCAATTGAAGTGGGCGGAGAACAAGCGTGAGGGGATTTGGGACGAGTTACTCCGGAAGCATCCGAAGGATTGGGGAACAATCACCCGGTCGGTACTGGAAGATCAGGATGATCCAGTCCCGGCAGCGATCATTGATGTGCTTCCGCAGCTCGACACGCTGGAAATCTATGATCTGCTCAATGACATGCCGGTCAAGCAGTCGAAGAACTTCGACGACCGGATCAAGAACGCTCGTCACGCGATCAAGAATGCATGTCGTGCCGCGTGGAAGGAGTGCCTCAAACTGCTGAAGGTCCGACTTCCGTTGCTTATTCTGGACGAGGCTCATCATCTGAAAAACTCAGACACGCAGCTCGCCTCGCTTTTTCGATCGGAGGATGCCGTCGGAGATGCAGACGAAATCTCCAAGGGCCCGCTGGCTGGCGTGTTTGACCGGATGCTGTTTCTGACCGCGACTCCATTCCAGCTTGGACACGACGAGTTGTGCTCCGTGCTCGACCGCTTTGATGGAGTTCGCTGGTTGGGCACCGCCGCTCCCACGATGGAGCGGGAGCAGTTCCGAACTGTGCGATCGCAGTTGCGGGATTCTCTCGACGGGGCCCAGGAAGCCGCGGTGGCACTGGACCACGCGTGGGGAAGACTCGTTGTCGATGATCTCGTTGCAGCTGGCCAACCGTTTCCGGACGTCGATGCTTGGTGGCCGCATGCACTGGCTGGAGCTGGACTGACTCCGGCAGCATCGGACGTCGTTCAGGCATTTGAACGAACACGCTCAGCCATGCAGCTTGCCGAGAGCCGGCTCAGGCCTTGGGTGATCCGCCACCTCAAGCCAAGGCATCTGCCGGGCGAATACAGACACCTCCCCCGCCGGGAACGCCGCATTGGCAGGGCAATCGCACCGGACTGTCCCGATGGGGAGTGCTCAGGGATAGCACTCGCGGGTGAAGCATTGCTGCCCTTCCTGCTGGCTGCCAGGGCATCGCTCCAGACCCCCGAAGCTCGCCCTGTTTTCGCGGAGGGATTGGCTTCCAGCTATGAAGCATTCCTCAAGACACGGATTCGGAACCTGTCTCCGCAGACAGCCGAGAACGAACGTGATCTCGATGATGACGACGCGGGTGGCTCCTGCTCCAGCGACGCACTCGACTGGTATCTGAATCAGTTGGAATCACTGCTCCCACGCGATGTCTCCACAGATGGGGGACATCCCAAAGTCTCTGCAACAGTCGCCCGGGTCGTTGATCTTTGGCGTCAGGGAGAAAAGGTGGTCGTCTTCTGTCACTATGTCGAGACGGGGCGAGTTCTCCGGCAGCGAATCTCCGCGGCGATTCGATCTGCCATACTCGAACAGGCCGTCGCACGCCTGAACTGCTCGACGACTGAGGCCGAACTGATTCTTGAAGCGAAGGGGCGACGGTTCTTTGACAGTGACTCCCCGGCTCGGCAGACCTCCGACGAAGTTGCTCGCTCGATCATCGCAGAGTACCCAGAGCTGAGTGGCCATGCTGAACAGCTCGTTGAGATCGTCCGACGCTATTTGAGGACGCCCTCATTCCTTGTGCGGTTCTTGCCCATTGAGAACGACGTTCTCGATGCCGGAGTTGTCCGCCAGGCGTTTGACAGGGCCGACCAATCAGGGCTCACCTTCAGGCAGCTGCTGCGGACGTTCTTCAGCTTTCTTGCCGTCAAGTGTGAGGAGAGTGAGCGTCAACGGGTTCTTGAGGCATTGCTTTCCGTTCAGACCGGTTCCCACCTCGCGACGGATGTGGCCAATCCGTATGACGACGACGAGCTTCAGGGGAGTGCGGCCGAGCGGCTCCTTCCCAATGTGCGGCTGGTGAATGGTCGGACTCGGGACGTAACCCGCCAGAAGCTCATGTTGGCCTTCAATACGCCGTTCTATCCTGAGGTTCTGATCGCTAGCAGCGTGATGTCGGAAGGAGTCGACCTGCATCGCAACTGCCGGTACATCCTGCACCACGATCTCTGCTGGAATCCAAGCATGGTTGAACAGCGGACCGGTCGGGTGGATCGCATCGGTGCCAAGGCAGAAACAGCCGGCCGTCCCATCCAGATTTACATTCCGTTCATTGCCGAAACCCAGGACGAGAAGATGTTCCGGGTCGTCATGGACCGGGAGCGTTGGTTCGGCGTCGTGATGGGCGAGAAGTATCAGGTTGACGTTCGGAGCACGGAGTCACTAGCAGCAAGAATTCCACTTGCAGATGACGCTGCAGAAAGCCTGGGATTCAACTTAAGCGTGTGGTGCGACGCGTCGTCCATATGACAGTGACTCTTGAGGACGCAAGTGGTCGTTTGATAATGTTGTCGGAATCGTTGATAGCGACGCGTATAGTGAAACTGCGTCGAGCAGCTAGTGGTCAGCTTGTCAGATACAGTCAAGCCGTGCCACCTCTGGGAACTCGGACTCGATGAGCATCCTCAGGCCGGCTCGTCTGGATCGTACTAAGTTGAGCCAATGTACAATCTGAATTGCCCGAATGTACCGTCGATCTGAATGCCAGGCACTCTGAATTGCGTAAAGCACGCTGCGTTCTGAGTACCATATTTTCCCCTCTTTGAACTCGGCACTCCAAATCCCACCACCGCTGAATCCGACCGGGCTCTCCAAGCGAATTTCCTTCCGAGTTTCCACGTTAATGCACCCAGTCTCGGGATAGTCCAGAATAACGTCCGCTTTTTCGGAAGTGTCGGCATCTTCTACACGAGACTGCCACTCAGACACATCGAGAGCAGTCGAAGCGAACCCCATCATCCTTGCGACCCAGGGGATTCCGCTTCCCGCTGGTCCTGGACTGCCAAATTGGGTTGGGCATCCGCACAGAGCAGACATTTGACGACAATCGCCTGCTCCCAAACACTTCAGGCGAGATAACTCGCAGGGCCTCTTGTCCTGAAAGTACTCATTGACACTGTCTCCTGGGATCTCCAGAAAGCCGACGTCCAAGGTTGGATGCCGCTCGCTACTTCTAGCCTTCAAAATGCCTTGGCTCGTTCTTCTCGCATGATCCGGCAATACCTGGATCCGGCTGATGTCATTTGGGATCGCGTGTTTAGCGGTCGCGATCAAAACGGAGTCGCCGCATGAAACAAGTGTGCCGCTCGCCACGTCATTTGACTGCTCATCGAAAAGTGCTACTCCGCACCGATATAGATCCTTCAGGAGGACGTCGGAGCTCAGAAGGCCGATTGTCAAGTTATTCGACATGTGACATCCCTTGAGAAGAAGAGCTTAGCATGGGCGAAGCCAATGCGATTGATCTAGTCGAATCTCCGTGCAGCCTCCGCGGCTAGACGAGTAATCGCGTCTTGGGCGTTGCCTAACATGTCCGAGCAGAATTTCTCGCCCACAACAATGTGGCGATTCTCAATGCTGGCCCCGTCTAGCTTTTTTGCAACTTGCTCCGCTTTGCGATCGGATTCCGACGATCCGAGGCGGCCGTTGGTATGTGCAATTACATTCCTGAGCCTACGGGCGGAGTCGATATACGCCCAGCTGTCGTCGAATGCGGCCTTGCGGAACTTGGAATGCTTTGTCAGAAAGCCCTTGGCATCCTGAATGTACAGTTTCTTGGGCGGGGCTTTCGAGGTTGCTCCCACGCGGTGAAGGATTCGGCATAAATCTCCAACCTGGTGCTCAAATACGCCGTAAATCAATAGCACTTGTGAATATCGTAAATAGCGTGGAACGACATCACGCTGCAGTGCAATGTCGTCGTAGTAGAAGTCAGAGAATTCGGCGGCCTGTTCCTCGTCCATGCCATCGGTTTGAGATGTGAACCACTCCTTTAGCTCTGCAAGGCCCGAGCGTGAGCTACGCTCCGTGACCTCAATGAACGACTCAAGATCCGACAGCTGCAGGCAAGAGAGCTCGCCCCAGCAGGCGACCAACATGCTCGACATAGAGGCACCCTACTTTGCGTGTGTTAGAGTTCGCCCAGCATCCACCCGCCAGATTCAGTGCCGAAATGCCCCGAAACGCTGGTGCGTACTGACCTTAGAGGCACCTGATTCAATCGTCCAGATAATCTACGGTCAACGTCCACGGCCGCCAAGGCCTCAGGGCTCATCCACTTTTGCAGCTGACCTCACGTCGGAACTCCCTGACGCTATCAGCTAGTCGGGCCAGCTTATTACCGACGGCCGGAGTGATGCACTTCCAATTCGGATCAGGGTGTCAGTTGCCGCGGCCAACCACCCTATCGACTGCTTGTGCGAGCCGGCGGAGCTTGGGGTTGCACTTGCCGCTGATGATCACGCTCAGCTTGCGATCTCGGCCGGACTCTGACCAATTGACCATAGAGATCGTCGGCCGCGGATTCAACGCCTTCATCCCAGGGCAGGTTCTTCAAGATGAGGCGGAGTTTCCCGTCGGACGAGGGTGCTCCAGCACGACGCTGAAGAACTGGGCTTTGCCGTGCTGGATCGCCGGGTCGTCCAGGCGGATGCGAGTGATAACTCCGGAGTGGGCCGCGGATTGAGCCGGGTACTGCTCGACCAGGAACGTGGATTGGGAACTGGCGACGGTTCGCATGAATTTCACCCCTTCGTGGACTCGAGGCTGGCTGGCTCAGGGGACCGCCGGCGGGTGGGCGTACACTTTGGTCGGCGTTCGCGGTCGGGCCACTCGTGACCCGGCAGGATGCGGCCGTTCACGAACAGGATGCCCGTGACGCACATCGAGCGGTTCAGGTAATGGTCCTTCTTCCCCTGGCAGTCGCCATCGGGAATCCAGGCAGCCACTGATGCCAGGACCCACCTCGGGAACTGCTTCCTCATCTTCATCACCCACCGGCCCCGGTACTTCCGGACTGCCCGCATGAAGGCGAGGGATGGCGAATCCGCGGTGACCTGGACGTCGGGCGTGAAGTAAGCGGCCCCTGTCGGCTGATTACCCCACTCCGCGATTCGCCGGCCAACTTCTTCGGCCAGTTTGTCGAAGTCGGGATTGAAGTCGCGGATCTTCAGGGATGGGTCACGAGTCATGGTGAGCGTTCGAATGGTGAGGTCGTGGATTGAGGAGCTCAGGGCTGTCGCGGGGCGGCCATGAGCTGAGGCAGTGCCCGGAGGGCCGACCAAGGCTCAGGGCTGGCCCGTCGTCGCCGATGACGGCCCTGAGCTCTGGGCGATGGCCGGCCCTGGGGACTGGCCAACCGCTTTACGAATGGCACAGTCCGCCAGGGACAGGGTCACGTACTGCGGGAAGGGCATGTCCGAGAGGTACGCCTGAGCCTTCACGTGGTTGAAGACTTGGACAGGAATTGCGAGGTGCAGGATCCGGTAGCCTGCAGGACGGCGATCCCTTGGCCGTTTGGCCGGTGGCCTGCCGTCTGGCCAAGAACTCTGTTCATTTGATGAGGTCAATTATGGTCCTTTTGAAGTAAAGAGATTCCAAGAAGAGAAGAGTTGTCTCGTTACCTTGTTCTATTCCTAGTCCTAGTACAATCCGAGAGTTGTGTGTGTATTACCCAGATCTATTTCTTGGAATTTTATCCCAGTCGTTTGTTGAATTCGTTGTCCTAATGTTTCTGCTAGTGTTTCTTGTCCTAGATGTATTGTTTCTGATTCTGTGTGTTGTTTTTGGGCTGGAGGTTATCTGTGTTCTGCAAGGGCTGTGGCTGCTGGATTGGTGGGGTGGTTGCTCCCCGCCGCTTGTGGCGGCACTGGATCGAGTGATTGGCGTCATGCCCTCGAATCCGGTGATTCATTTCCTTTCAGCCATACTGGGAAACCGATTCATTCACTCGGGCGTGGCGAGGATGCTTCTGACGCGTTGCTGCCCTGAGCGTGCCGATTCCTGCAACGCCAAGAGGCCCCGGAAGGGAGTTCCGGGGCCTCGCAGAGTCAGGGCTTCAACACTCCAGCAAGGAACTACCCTGGTTCCTTCGCCAGATCTTCTAGAATTTCGAACAGGTTCGGCTCGGAGTTGGGGTCAGAGGTGGCGACCGAATAGACTTTCCAGCCACGCTGGGCGTTCGTTCGTGGCAACTTTTCCACAACGATGCCCTGGCTTGCCAAGGCTGACGTCATCTCCGTCAGCCTGCTACTGAGCCAACGAGCATTCTTGGGCATGTCAAGTTTTGCGTCATTGTCGCTGGACTCGTAAGCCGCAGTCCTGAGTTCAATAAGAAGCTGCTCGGACGTTCCCGTCCATGGCTTCTCGACTGGATGCCGGCCGGCGAACTTGCGTACCGCACGATACATGGGTGATCCATCCAGGACCTCCTCGTGCTGAAATGCGGCGTTCGCCGAGTACGCGGCATCGAAGGCCAGGGGATCCATTCCGAGTGCAGCTGCCACTGCCCGGCCGAAGCTCGCAAAGTCTGCCATTCGGAACTTCGAAGTTGCTTTCACCGTGGGGTGGATGGCCATGGTCTTCGCCATCAGTTCCAGCAAGGCTCCGAACAATCGTGGGCGAGCTTCGTCAAATCGCCGATCGAGTTCCTGCTGCGTTTTGAACTCCTTCATTCTGTCGCACGGGAAGATCAGACAGCGATCCAGGAAGTCGGGACGCGTGCTGGGGACGTCAATGCCGCTGATGATGATCGAGCGGCGGAACGAATACAGAACCTGATCGTTGTCGGTGAACAGCCGTCGTCGCTCGATTCCGTTTCCTGTGACCGCCCGGCAAAACATGTCGGCTTCTGCCCTCCGAAACGTCCCCACGTTCTCGAAGCACGGGATGGAGTGCTGCTGGAACGTCAGGAACAGGTTCTTCGTTTCGCTGTCCCCAAGGACTGGTACAACGCTCGGATCAAGCAATGCTCGGAGGCGTCGCGTGCGGGTGGTCTTTGCCGAGCCTTGCTGACCAGTGAGAACCAGGATTGGATTCGGGATCGCTGGGTTCAATGCCCCGATGATCCACGCCAATAGCAGCAGCCCCTGCTCTGATGAGGAGACTGGGACAAACTCGAAGATCTCATTCACATCCCCGCCCCAGATAGGCTTCGGGAGGGCGGTCATGTGGGGATGCCGAATAAACATCGGCTCCTTGGGCGTAACCGTCGTACAGCCGTCCCGAGAGATTTTCACAGCCTCTCCAGACGAGTCGCAGAGGTCGATAAAGACTTCACCGCCAAGTTCTCGGCGTCGCAGTCCCAATTCCCGTTTTGGATGAAGATACGACTTCAGCTCCAGCTCTTCGATTGCCGTCTTCAGGTCTGCACGGTCAGGCGTCTTGTTCGTCGCCTTCGTGATCAGATCCAGGATCTTGGACAGAAACTGTCGGGTCCGCAGTCCCAGGCACTCGTAATGTGACGTGAGTCCATCTGAATCCAAGTTAGGGAGCCAGACGCATGCAGTGCCGTGCTTGTCCTGAAAGACCGTGACCTTAAAGTCTCGAAGGACTTCCAGGATGTTCTTCGGCGTGAGGTCAAGCCATGGATACCGGGCTGGCGACAGCGAACTTGCTTGCTCTTTGGTTGACTTCGTCGAGTCTTGATCGGACGTCGAAACAGCTTGCTCGCCCGGTCCGCCGACTGAGTTCTCAAGTTCGACGTCCGCAGGGACTAGTGGGATTGCGTCACCACGCGTTGCATCGATCAACGCCGGAGAACAAGGTTCCGGCGGCTCCGAAAGAACCCTGTCGGAGTCGGATGCGGGAAGTTCCGCGGACGGACGACGGCTACGAGGCTTCGCAGAAAGAGTGGTTGCAGCGGACATGGAGTCGACTCCAAAGATGAGGTCCGCAGTGGGTGGCGAACACATGTCGCCTGTAACCCACACGCAGCTCCTCAACCCTGGATGGGTTCATGCAGATTCCCCGCAGATTTTCTGCAGGTCCGTGCTGTAAGCTCCAGTCGGGCAACGCGTTGGAAGTCCAAGATTCCTCATGCGTTTATGCAGTCTGCTACCTCGATGTGAATATTCAGTTTCTTCGGCATCATGCCGGGCTGCGAAGCCGCCTGGTTGGAGTTCGCTCACCTGGATAAGACTTCGACATTGAGCGTCACTCGCGTCACGAAAGCCCAACCAGTTATTGGTACTCACCTTGGAGGGTGACGCTAGCTGGGTGCGTCACGACGGGCTTCGCGTCATGCCAGCGTCATATGGGGCTTGCCCTTCAGGAGGGGCCAACCCGTTGCCAGCCGCGTATGTCGGCTCACGAGTTACTGCCCTGTGCTTCCCTCGAAGGTCAGTCCTCGTACAGGCCGAACTGCTTCTGCAGTAGCTTGATCGCCCGCTTGGCACTGTGCTTCTTCCCTTCCCCTGACACCCGGCGAGCGGCTTCGGCGAGTGCCTTCAGAGTGGAGACGACCGGGTCATTGACGTACGTCTTTGAGTTAAGGACGGCCATCAAGCGGGCAATGACCTGCTCGACGCCGATGACTTGGACAGGGCCGGCTCCGGCAACCATCTCTGAAAGATGATCCGTGATGTCCTGGCGGTCGGCTTCGTTTCGAAACCGTCCTGCGTACAGGCGAAGTTCCACTTGATTGGGCCGGTATCCATAGCGGTTGGCGGCCTCATCGATGATTGTCGTCCGTAGCTCCTGGTCATTGAAGACCTTGAAGAGGCTGAATGCCTTTCGATGACGTGCTGTGAGGGGAATGCTCTTATCATGGAGACCTTGGAAGCCCAAACGCGTGACGCCCCGTGAACCAAAGAAAGACTTCACGGATGCGAGCACCAGCTTGTCTTGGCGAGCACCGACCAGGTCGATCTCGTATCCATGCTTCTGCTTCCCCGACGTCGTCTCCTTGTAGGCATGGAATTTGACGTTGCCGGTGACGATCAGACCCTCAGTCTCCATTGTCACTTTGACGAGATGTTCGAAGCCTTCCATCGAGCCCTCCGACTTTGATCATGAAATTACGGCATTGCCGCGTCCGAAACGACAGCATTGCAGTTGTGCTGCCCAACGAGAAGCATGACAGGCTTGTGCGTCACCAGCGTCACGTGGACGTAAGTTTCAGCCGGGCAAGGCCTTGTGGGGTGACGCTAGAGTGCGGTCTTTGCGGCAGGCTTGCGTCACCGGTAGCGTCACGCTGCTTTTCTCTCAAAGGACTTCGCCAGTCCGCCCATGTAGCTGCGGATGACGATCTGGTCGCGAGTCAATTTCACGACCTCATCAGGTTGGCTCCGCACGGGTGGGAGGTGATCGCGGCACATGTGCGAACGGGCCGTGTTGTAGTAGGCGAGGAATTCCCCGATCAGGTAATCGAGATGCCGGTTGCCGAAGAGGATGAACTTGAAGAGCAGCTCCCGCTTGATGGTTTGGATGAAGCGTTCGCAACGTCCATTCAGGTTCGGCGAAGCCACTGGCAGAGGATTGGTCCGCAGTCCGCCCTCCCTACACGCGGCCGTGAACGCACGCGAGAACTTCGCGTCCCGGTCGTGCATCAGGATGTCGGGTTTCTTCTCGCGATCCTTCGTCTTCGCCAGGAACTCCTTCGTCTGCCGGACCACCCATGCCGAGTTCGGGTGCTGCGTCGATTTCGAGACGATCGCTTCCCGCGTTTCCACACACAGGAAGGCCATCAGATAGGTCGTCCGCAGGCCTCGTGTTGTGAGCGTCTTCACGCTGAAGAAGTCGACGGCCCAAAGGGTCTCCGCGTGACGCTTCAGGAAGTTATCCCAGGAGTCAGAGGTTCGATTGGGACCCGGCTCGATTCCCTCCTCCTTGAGGATGTTCCGGACGGTCTGCCGGCTGATCTGCTTGATCCCGAGCTTCCTGAGCTCTCCGATGATCCGCGTGTACCCGAACCCGGTTGTCTTCGCGATCTCGATCACCAGGTCCCGAATCTCCCGCGGCTTTCGGGAGCCGCCCTTGCGACGTTTGGTCTCCGGTTCGTTCTCGTCCCGGATCCACCGGTAGAACGTCGCGGGAGTGACGATGGTGATCAGCTCCTCGATCCCCTGTCCCAGAGCCTTCCCCAGCTGGAGCAGTCGTCGTCGCTCCTCGGGACGCGTGTGAACCTGTCCTTTGATCCGCGTCCGGAGGATCTTGTTCTCCTCCTTCAGAAACTCGACATACCGGGCCAACTGGCGGTCGGTGACGGAGGCGATCAGGGCCAGCAGTGGGTGGAAAATCGCCGGCATTGAGCTATGGTCGCGGTGGTGAATCTGGGCGGTGGAGCACATTCGTTGTACACCGCTTGGACCCACCCGAACGGGCTCTTGGAGCGTGTGTCTGGAGCAGTTCGAAGAAGCCGTTTTCGCGTCGCGTTAGAGACCGTCCAGCCTGCCCAGTTTCAGCGTCACGGGCGGTGGAAATGGTGGTGCGAAAACTGGGTACACTTTTGAAATGTGTACCCAAAATCGGGCTGGTGAGGCTGCTGCCTGAGAAAAGCCTTCTCAGGAATCCCAATGGTTCAGGCCATATTCCGGTCGAGTGAAACTCGTCCAAAATGCATCATGGCACTACGGAACCGAAGGAGCCACAACAGAGGTTGCGGAAATCGCTCCGCCGTCTACGGATTCATCGTGCAAAGCCTGGCCCCTCGGGCATAAGTGTCTCCCAGTGAAGCACTTCCGCAATGCCGCTGATCGCCCGCTTGATACGGTGGCTGCCGAGAATCGGTCTGGAGCACCGAAGGCACCGACCGACTGCGCAACCGTTCTGCATTGATTGAGGGGATACCTTCGAGGCGGCTTCCCTGAACAGTCTCCGTGCATCAGCACTTGACCTCACTCCACCCAGTTTTCGCCAGTGTGCCCAGTTTGTTATTCGAACTTTCTTGGACAAGTTCCAACGGATCACGCTTGCTGACCCTGTTCAGATCGGTAAAGCTCTTGCGGGTTCGAGGGCTTCGAACGTCGAGTCACCTCGATTTGTTTATTCCGCAACTTGGGCTTCTTGGCGCATGGTCGCCAAATTTATGGCGTCTCTCGCCTGTTCATGAAGGCGAGCAGGGCTCTGCGTTGTTTCCAGCTGAATTGGCCGTGGAATCATCGGCCTCACGTCGATTGGGGGCGTTTCGATGAGCAACAGGGCTGCAAAGTTTGCTCCGGCACTGACTGCCTGTGAATGCCAAGCGGCAGGGTGGTGTGCGCGTCACGAATGCCACAAATCCTGGCCGCTCTTCATGATTTGTCGTGGCAGTCCACACGTTTTCCATCGCTGGGAGGTTGGTCAGGGGCCAGGCCAGGAACAGAACTCGAAGGGCTCCACTGTCGACTTGCGGGTTCTCACGATTCCGTGCATTCATCGTGGGGCCGAACCAATCGATCACGTTCTCTGCCTGCTGTGCGGAGCTCAGAGAAAGATGCTGCCCGTGTACACATGCACTGAGTTTGACCGCTGCACGGTGCAGTTCAGCGGGCGCTCCGGAGAGCAGGGGATCAGTGCCTGCCTGAGATGCTCGCACTATCAGCCGGCGGCTGACGCCGCTTGATTTCACTGTCCACGAGTCGGATTTCCGACTTGAGAACGACTTGTTTCACATCGAGCGACAAAGGTCATTGTCATGCAGCTTCCTCCGAATGCGGTTGGTCAAAACTGGCCGTCGAAGATGATGTGCCAAGTCATCTTTCAGACGCCTGAGTGTAGTCACATGGATACCGAGTTCGCTGTCGACCAGTCAGGGGACTACGGGTGGAGTGGAACATGGGGCTACATTACCTTCGGCGCGCAGTATGCGGGAAATGATCCGAACGGGTATCCGCTTTTCATGGTCGACGTGTCTATTGCTGGTTGTGGTGGGTTTAGCGTGCTGTCTAACCCCATGCCCGCGCCCGGAGTTTTTGGTTTTGGAGCCGAAAAACAAGGTTTCGTTGGGCCCTGCTGTATTTGGGGGACCACGGTGGATGCTGGCTGTGATAGTCAAATTCGCCCGAATGGTACACCGCCAGTTGCGACTCCGATGTGCGACGTGCCGCCGGAGGAATATGACTGTTGCGTCCAGAGTCTGATCAATGGCGGTGGTCCTGGCGGAGGGCCCGGTGGCGGCCCCGGCGGTGGGTGCGGAGGCCGATCGTGTCAGTGGGGAATCGGAGGGACGGAGCGAGGCGGTGGTGGCAGTGCGAGCGCCTTTCCAGTTCGCTACGCGACTGGCGAGTTGTTGTTCGAACAGAAGGATCTCGTCGCTTCTGGCTATGGTCGGCCTTGGGGCCATACGCGGCGGTTCGTGAACCGGCAGTCCGTTAGCGAGACTCTCGGCAACGGTTTTAATTGGCAGGTGACCCAATGGCCCTACCTGGTGATTGACGCGGACGGAACCGTCTGTGCCCAGGGACGACCTGACGGCGCACTCTGGTTCACTCCCGACGGGGACGACTACACGACGGCCTTTGACGTTCGAGTCGTCCTTCAAAAGGACGCGGACGCCGGCGTTTACCGGCTGACCGATCGCGATGGGACCGTGACGGAGTTCGTGCTGCAGACGGGAGCCTTCCTGAGGCAGATCTCGCCAGGCGGAGTCGAGATCGAATGCACGGAGCGGGAGCCAAACAACTTCACGGTCAAGACCGTGGAGCGACAAGTCACGATCAGCGGCAACACGACAGTCGAACAACTGGAGTACAGCTACAGCCGGACCTTGGGAGATGCACTGCTGACGTCAGTCACTCTCCGGAGAAAGGTCAATGCGGGCGCGTGGCAGAACGTCAGTCGGGCAACCTACACCTATTATGGCTACAACTCTCCGCACGGCAGCGGTGAGGATCTTGAAACTGCCACGACACATGAATGGACCGGCTCGGCCTGGCAGGAGACCGGAACGTCGTACTACCGGTACTACAAGGGGGACGCGAGTTCTCTGGAGGCGCTCGGAAGCTCTTCAAGTTCCGGGAGCACTCCGGGAGTGCCGCTGTACCTGCTGAAGTATGTCTTGCGGCCGGCGTCGTTCGAGCGATTGAAGAACGATCCGAACATGACCGACCCGCTGACGGCGTCGGACCTGATTGTGTCGCTCTACGCGGATCACTACTTCGAGTACGACGCGGACCGTCGAGTCACGATGGAAATGGTCCAGGGAGGATCGCAGACGTTCCTTTACGACTATGAAACGAGCGGGAACGACGACGGTTACAACTCATGGAAGACGAAGACGACAGAGACGCTCCCTGACGGCAATCGGAAGATCGTCTACTCGAATTTCGCCGGTCAGACGATGCTGACGGTGTTTCAGACGGCCGATGAAACCCAGGAATGGTTACAGTTCGCCCGTTTCGGTGAGGATGGACGAGCGATCCTTACCGCTGAGCCGGCGGCGATCACTGGATACGACGAGGATCTTCCGGACCTGCTCGGCTTCGACGCCGGAATGGGCAAGTACGACTACCTGCGGGATGATGACGGCTTGATCACCGTCAGCACGTTTGATCCGTCGTCGGGGTACGTCGCCAGCGTGAGCGTGCGCAAGGGCCAGGAAGGCGATCTGATCAAACTGCGGGAATACGAGTACACGCAGTGTCCCTGCGAGGGAAGTTCGTCATCTTCATCATCCTCGTGCGATTCCGGCAACGTCTGGTTCAAGTCGAAGGAAACGGTCTATCCCTCGGATACCGACCAGAACAAGACGATCGTCACGACGTACGACTACGATTTCTATCCCGACACCTGCCAGGTCCAGCAGAAGATCACCACCCTGCCGGCCGTGCCAACGGACCAGAACGGCTCGAACGTCGGTGCCACGACGCGGGACTACTTCGACGAATTCGGCTATCGCACCTGGCAGATGGATGAACGGGGATTCATCACACACGTCACCTACGATATCCCGACGGGAGCGCCGGTCCGGAAGGTGGACGACGTCGACACCAGCCTCTCCACCGACGAGCCGGCCGGCTGGACGACGCCGGGAGGCGGCGGGCTAAACCTCATCACCGACCTCGAGCACGACAGCCGCGGCCGGGTCACGCAGGTTCTCGGTCCGAGTCACACAGTTGATCTTGGCGGTTCGGCCACGACGATTCGCCGGGCCACCTGGATCAACTACCTCGAATCGCCGGCCGATCGCATCACGCGCATCGGCCAGGGATACGCCACCGGAAGTTCACCGTCGTATACCTACACGCTCGTCAACCCGGTTTCGATCAACATCGCCGACCCGGCCGGGAAGGTGCAGCAGGAAATTCAGGCGACGCGGGCCTCGACATCAGGCAAGTTGCTCCCAAGCGACACGTTTGCCCAGACCACCTACACGCGATGGAAAACCATCCAGTACACCGATTGCTGCCACGAGGCGTCGCAGCGGGTCTATCATACGATCCCCTCCTCCGGCGAGGGCTCGGAAGGGACGAACTACGACCAGACGACCTACGGCTACGACGTCATGAAGCGCCGGAACCGGACGGTCACGCCCGGGGGCACGATCTCCCGGCTCGTTTTCGACCCACGGGGGCTGACGGCCTCCAGTTGGACGGGAACCGACGACGAAGGGGCGACGGCGGAAGATCCGACCGGGGGCGGCCTCGATCCCGATAACAACATGGTGCTCATCACCGCCAATGAATACGACGGCGGTGTCGATGGCGGGAACGGCAACCTGACCGAACGGACCCAGTACGTGGCTGCGGCCGATACGCGGGTCACGACAATGATCTACGACTTCCGCAACCGCCGGACGGTCATCGACGGCGAAATCGATTTCTACCAAAAGGACGCCTACGACAACCTCGGCAGGGTTATCAAGACCGAACGCTACGACACTACCTCCGGTGGCAACCTGGTCGCCCGCAGCGAGACGAAGTACGACGACCGCGGCCGTGTCTTCCGAAGGATCAAGTATGGCGTCAATCCTTCGAATGGATCGGTCGGCAACAGCCTGACCGACAACGTGTGGTACGACGACGCTGGAAATCAAATCAAGAGCCTGCCGGCCGGATCACAGGTGTTCGCGAAATCCGTCTATGACAGCCTCGGCCGCCGGACGAAGCAGTACCAGGGTTACGACCTCGACGAGAGCAGCTATGCCGACGCCAGCAGCGTGACGGATGACACGATTCTGGAGCAGGCCGAAACGGCTTATGACACGTCCAACAACGTCATTCAGACGACGACCCGGCAGCGGTACCACAACGCGCCGGCCAACCAAACGGGTGAACTCCAGAATCCGACGACGACGCCAAAGGCCCGGGTGACATACATCGCCAACTACCCGGATGTTCTCGGCCGGCAATCCGCATCCGCCAATTATGGAACCCACGGCGGAACGGCGCTCTCGCGCAGCTCGACGATACCGACCAGGTCGGACACGGTTCTGGTCACGTCGACCGACTATGACACCGCCGGGAACCGTTCCGCCGTGACCGATGCTGCGGGGATGACCACCTGCTTCGGATACGACGACGCCGGCCGGGAGGTCCAGCGGGTGATGAACTGCGAGTCGTCGAGCGGTTCCAGCAGCTCGGAAGGGGCCTGCGATCCGTCCGACGACATCGATGTCACGGTCCAGACGGCCTACAACGCCGACGGCAACGTCGCCTCGATCACCGCGGTCAATCCCGTGACGGGGAACCAGACGACCGAGTACGTCTACGGCACGACGCTGTCCGATTCGGACGTCGCCTCCAGCCTGCTGAAGCGGGCAGAAGTCTATCCCGACTCGGTTGACGGCAGCGACCGGATCACGTTCGCCTACAACCGCCAGGGGCAGGTCAAACTGCTGACGGATCAGCAGGGAACGGTCCATGCCTACGACTTCGACAAGCTCGGCCGGCAGACGCAGGACCGGATCACGACACTCGGCTCGGGCGTCGATGGCGCCGTCCGACGGATCGCCTCGGCGTATGAAGTCCGCGGGATGCGTGAGAAACTCACGAGCTACGACAACGCGGCAGTTGGCTCAGGCAGCGTCGTGAACGAAGCGCAGTTCGCGTACAATGACTTCGACCAGTTGATCACCGACTACCAGGCTCACGGTGGGAGCGTGAACACCTCAACGTCTCCGAAGGTTCAGTACGGCTACGCGAACGGTTCGGCCAACACGGTCCGGCCGACGTCGCTGACGTATCCTGATGGCCGGGTGCTGACCTCGGGATACGGCACAAGCGACGGCATCGACGATGCCGTCAGCCGGGTCGCCTCGCTGGTCGATGATGACGCGACGCACCTGGCGGATTACCAGTACCTGGGCCAGTCGACTTTCATCGAGCAGGACGACACCCAGCCGGAGGTGAAGTGGACGCTGGTCGACTTGTCTGGGACAAACGATCTCGATACGGGAGACATCTACAGCGGCTTTGACCGGTTCGGCCGGATCAAGGACAACCGCTGGTACGACTACGGCGGCTCGGCCGATGTCGATCGGATCAAGTACGGATACGATCGCGCCGGGAATCGCATCTGGCGTGAAAACACGGTCGCGACGGCCCTGTCGAAGGACTTCGACGAGCTGTACACAAACGATCTGATCCACCGGCTGAAGGACATGCAGCGGGGCCGGCTGAACGGCGGGCACACCGCCCTGACCGCCAAGACCTTCGCCCAGTGCTGGAGTCTCGACGCGACGGGGAACTGGAAGAAGTTCCTGGAAGATGCCGACGGCAACGGGACGTGGAACCTGGAGCAGGAGCGCACGGCCAACCCGGTGAACGAGATCACGGACATCACCGAATCGGCCGGCCCCAGTTGGGCCACTCCCGCCTACAACCGGGCGGGGAACATGACGACCGTCCCCAAACCCAGTGACCCCACGGGGAGCTATACCGCGACCTATGACGCCTGGAACCGGCTGGTGAAGCTGGTCGAAGGGGTGAACATTGTCAGCGAGTACGCCTACGATGGGGCGAAGCGTCGGATCGTTCAGACGAGCTACACCGGAGGCTCGCTCACGGAGACGCGGCATCTGTACTACGTCAAGCCGTCCAAGTGGCAGGTGATCGAGGAGCGGGTCGGAACTTCGAGTAACGCCGAGCGCCAGTTTGTGTGGGGTCTGCGGTACGTGGACGACCTCGTGCTCCGTGACCGGACGGTGACGGATCCCTTGGACGAGCGTCTGTACGGCCTGCAAGACGCAAACTGGAACGTCGATGCGATCACTAACACCACCGGCGCGGTCCAACAGCGATTCGCCTACTCCGCATATGGCCAACCAACGTTCCTGACGGCCAGCTTCAGCTCGTCCACGAACACCAAAGGATGGGACAATCTCTACGCCGGCTATCGCTGGGAGCCAACGTCACAACTGTTCCACGTGCGCAATCGCATTTACAACCCCATGATCGGTACTTGGGTGCAAAGGGACCCGTTGGGACTTCGGTGGGGGACGAATCTCTATTCCTATTGTTCTCTTATGCCGGTTAGACACGTAGATCCCCTTGGGCTTAAGATTCTGCTGCCGCCTACGCTACCGCCTACACTTCCAGTTACGTTGCCAGTTCCGGTGCCAGTGATACCGCCTGTGGTCTCGCCCCCAGTCGTTCCGCCTCCTGTCATTCCTCCAATTCCTCCGGTTGTGATCGTTGGCATAGTTGTAATCCTCGTGATTGGAGGAATCCTTCTCTATTGCTATGCTAGTGGCGCTTGTTTCACCGAGAAACCTAACTGCGACGACAATGACGAAGAGGAGGAGGAGAATTGCGACTGTCAGTGCATCGAGTCTCAGGGCAACCATAGCTTGCCGCCAATTTCCGTGGGCACAATGACCAAAGACGCATGCCACGCGCTGTCAACGGAAAGGTACATTCCAGATGAACCTCTTTACAAAATCGACTGTGCTTGTGGAGACTGGTGGAGACTATAATGAACAGTCCTAGGCAAGAGTATTTCCAACGAGCCTTAACGCGAGATCTGCCACGATTGACTCATCTGCACCATCATGTAATGGACCGCATTTTTCAAGAATGCAAGGATGACTTTTCTCTTGATGATGTTTTGCAATTAGCCTTGTTGGACCCGGTGATTCGCGATGACGATCTTATTCATGGAAAACTGCCTCTTGTAAATGTCATTGTGTCTGGCACCCTGACGGTTCTGGCGAGAGTGGGTATGCTGAAAGAGACTGCGGAATTGGAAGTGCGTTATCATAAAACATGGACTCCCGACTAGATCCGTTCTCTACCAGTCGCAATGGCGCGCCTCGGGTGCCAATGGCAGCAACAATGTGGGTGGCACTGGACTGCTTGCAGCCAGTGCCGATCGTTGCCGAGCTTGCCATTATAGCAGTCGGCGAGATCGGCCGGGAGGCACGCCCTGACTGATGTCAGGAAAGAAGGGCGTGGCCGCAGGGCGATTGCGTCAAAAATACATCACACTGGATCGGTTGCGTAAAACTGGGGGAACACACTCGATATTGACTGAAAGCCCGTGTTTTACCCGGTGGCGTGATTTGTCTTGGAGGGCAGAAAGCTGAATTCACTGCAAGACGAATGTGGCTTTGCCAGCTTGCCCACTCCTATTCAACTTCACGCTGTTTTGGTGCAATCGCCCTGGGCGTGGCCGCGTGCTGTGACGACTGGCGGCGTCGAGAGGTTCCCAACTGATTCTCATGTGTGAAAAGACCAGTTATTCGAGCCTATTCGGGAGCGTTGCCGAGCCGGCAATTGACTGCCAATGAGATCGAAAATGAGGAGCAGTCGGGTGGGATCGCTGATCGACGGCGGCACGGCTCATCCACTCTGGCCTGCAACCTGATAGATGAACTGAATCTCCACCGCTTGCAGGCAAGGAAGTGAATCATCGTGACTCTCCTGGGAACGCTCGAAGACATCGACCTGCTTGAACAGGCCCGGCATTCCCCCTGGCGGGGGCGATTGCCTGCCGCCACGCACGCCGGCCGGCAGACGAACGCCGCGTGCGGCGACGAAGTGTTGCTCGAACTGCTCATTACCGACGGACTGCTGCAAGACGTCCGTTTTGAAGGCCGAGGCTGTCTCTTGAGCCAAGCAGCCGCCTCGCTTCTGTGCGGAAGCATTGCCGGTCAGCCGGTTGAATCCGTCCCCAGTCGATCCCTCAATGAACTGCTCGGATTTGAAGTCCACCAATTGCTCCCGCTACGCCGCATCTGCGTATCGATGGCCCATCAGGCGCTGCTCAAGGCGCTCTCCGCCCCCGGCCGTCAGGACGCCCCGCCATCCAGGAGAGTGGACGGGCGAACGGTTACAGTAGCCTACCTGCCGTCCCGCAAATCGGCCGACGGAACCTGGCCGTTGGCTTCCATGCCTCCAGTCCGTTCCGACGAGCCGCCGGCGAAAGAGGCTGCAATCGAAAGCCAGGTTCTCGGCCTGCCGGCAATCCATGCTCGGCACACGAAAGCGTCCCTGAAAGACACTTTTGACGCCGCCTTCTGCATCAACCTCGCACGCCGGCCGGACCGCTGGGAGCGATTCACGAAGCAGATTCCGGCCGACTGGCCGTTCGTGGAGATTCAGCGGTTTGACGCTGTTGACGGACGCCAGGTTCCCACCCCGGCATGGTGGCGAGCGGGGGCGGGAGCCTGGGGTTGTGCCCGCAGCCACGTGACGCTGATCGAACGGGCCTTGAATTCCGGCTGGAAGAGCCTCTTGATCTTCGAAGACGATGCCGTGTTCTGCGAGGGCTTCACTGGCCGGGTCACGGAATTCCTGAAGGAATTGCCGAATAGCTGGGGGATGATCTATCTGGGCGGGCAGCATTTGGCGATCGACCGGCATCCGCCTCAAAAGGTCAGTGACGGCGTTTACCGCCCCTACAACGTCAACCGCACGCATGCCTATGCCCTGCAGCGGCCGACGATGGAGAAGGTCTACCAGCACCTGATGCGAAACGACTGGCAGCGGAACCACCATATCGACCACCACTTCGGACTGTTGCATCAGACCCGGCAAGCGCCCGTCTACTGCCCGGCCACGTGGCTCGTCGGCCAAGACGAAGGCCAGTCCAACATCAACGGCCGGGCCATGCCGCAGAGGTTCTGGCTGGGGTCTCAGAAGATCGTCGAAGCCAAGCCGGAAGAGGAGCCATTCATCGCCGTCCTGGGCCTGCACGGCAGCGGATCAAGCTGCCTCGCCGGAGTCTTGCATCACCTGGGCGTGTTCCTGGGGGAACGGCTGGGGGGCTTCTACGGCAACGAGCCGGACAAGAACCAGTGCGGCTTCGAAGCCGAGGGATTGCGAAGGATCTGCGAGGCCGTCATTCCGTTTCCACAGACGAAGCCCCGCTTCGCAGGGCGGGATCTGGTTCCACGCCTGCGGAAATGGATTAACGAGAAGCGACGCGAGGCGGCCGACCGTAACACGCTGGCCGGCGGAAAGTATCCGCAGCTCTGTCAACTGGGTCGGGAGTTGCTCGATGTCTGCGGAGACCAACTGAGGCTCATCGTCGCCGAGCGTCCCTTGGCCGAGAGCATTGAAAGCCTCCAGCGGCGCTGTCCGCGACAGGATGCTCAACAACTGGCGGACCATCAGGCCTGGCTGGAAGAAGGCAAACAATGGCTGTGCTCACAGGTCCCTTCCAATCGACAGGTGGCGGTCAAATATACGGAATTGCTCAGGAACCCGCTGCAACAGGTCGAGCGGATTGCGAAGTTCCTGGAGATCTCGCCGACGGAGTCGCAGCTACGGGCGGTGTCGTCGTGGATTGACCCCGACAAGCGGCATGTCGGTGCAGAGTTGAAGACCAACGACGGTATCATGTGATCGCCGACTTGCTTCGGCGGCGTTGAGTCGGCGAACCTGGGCTAATCGCAGCATTTTCACTGACCGCACAGTGGCTGCTGTTCTGCTCACGAATTCGAGGGGCCTGTTGTGAAGATTCACGCGATCACCTGCCTTTTCAGCCCGACGGGATCGAAGAGACGCCGTGAGAACTACATGCAGTTCCGCAGCCGGATTGATTGCCCGCTGATCACGGTGGAACTGTCGTTCGACGGTGACTTCATCTCAGAGGGCATCCGCATTCCGGGTGACCTGAAACGCAACGCCATGTGGCAAAAGGAGCGTCTGCTGAATATCGGCCTGCGATCGTTGCCGGATGACGTGAACGCTGTGGCCTTCATCGACGCCGACCTGATGTTTCAGAACCCCGGCTGGCTGGCCGAGGCTGCCGAACGGTTAGAGGAATTTCCCGTCGTTCAACTATATGACACGATCGAAGACACCGGCCCGACCGGCGAGATCATTCGACTGAAGTACGGAAGCGTTGGCAAAGTAGGAGACGGTCCTCTCTGTCCCGGCGGCGCGCTGGCGATGCGTCGGGAATTGCTCGCTGATGGCCTCTACGATGCGAACATTGTTGGAGGCGGCGACACGCGGATGATGATGGCCTGGACCGGGGACTGGACGTGTCGGAAATGGTCATCGGCGCGACGGCAGCACTGGATGCGATGGGCGGTTCCCCAGTTCCAGGCCGTCCGCGGCCGACTCGGTTACGTCCGCGGCACACTACGGCACCTGTACCACGGAGAACGAGAGCATCGGCAATATGGGAGCCGTGAAAACGTCCTCCAGGGCTTCAACCCTTTTGTGGACATTCGCCTCGATTCCAACGGACTCTGGGAATGGAGCGCCGAGAAACAGGCGATGCGGCAGGCCATGCTGGAGTATTTTCGGCTTCGCCAGGACGACGGAATTTGCGCCCGACCTTCCATCCATGTGCCTGCTGTCTGACGGAACTCTCGCACGACTGCTCTTCAGGTCGCCTCACAGTTCTGCCGTCGCCTCTATCATGGCAACGAGCGCGGCCTTCATGGACGCCGAGAGCCGAGGCCATGTCTCAATGATCCATATGAGTTGTGGATCGTCCGACTGACATTCCATGCCATGCGCTGTCGCCGAATGCCGATCATTCCTGCAGCCCGGACTGCATCCAGAGTCGGCATTTCGCGGTAAGTCATTCACCAGAACGGAGGTTGCGGAAATCGGTCGCGTGCCTACGGAACCGAAGGAGTGACGCCGAATGCCGATCATTCCTGCAGCCCGGGCTGCATCCAGATTCTGCATTTTGCGGTAAGTCATTGACCGCAAAAGGCGTTGTGGAAATCGCTCCGGCATCTACGGAACCGAAGGAGCGTGTTGAGGCTGTGTCGCCGTAACGGCGTGGGGGTGCTGCGTTACATGGCGAACGCTTCGGCCAGCAGTTTGGCCTGTTCGCGTTCGTGGGCGCTGTGGGAGCCCGTGGCCGGGCTGGCGCTGGCGGGACGGCTCACGCAGCTGAACGGGTAGCGGTTGAACAGCCGTTCGCCGTAGTGGATGCGCAGGAACCGCCAGGCGCCCATGTTTTCGGGCTCGTCCTGCACCCACACGACCGGCGTCCCTTCGGCGTACACCCCCAGCGTGTCGTGCAGCAGCGTCTTCGGCAGCGGGTAGAGTTCTTCCATCCGCACGATGGCGATGTCGTCCCGTTTTTCGGCTTCACGCTTCTTCACGAGGTCGAAGTAGACACGGCCGGAACACAGCAGCACTTTGTTCACGTGGTCGGCTGCGGCCGTCCGGGCATCGGGCAGGATGGGCTCGAATTTGCCCGTCGCGCATTCTTCCAAAGTGGAGGTGCAGGCTGGCAGGCGGAACAGCGATTTGGGAGTCATCACGACCAGCGGCTTCTTCCATTTGCGGAGCGTCTGACGGCGCAGCAGGTGGAACATCTGGGCAGGCGTGCTGGGCTGGGCGACCTGGTAGTTGTCATCCGCACACATCTGCAGGAACCGTTCAAGGCGGGCGCTGGAGTGCTCGGGCCCCTGGCCTTCGTAGCCGTGCGGCAGCAGCATGACGAGGTTGCTGAGCCGGTCCCACTTGTCTTCGGCGCTGGTGATGAACTGGTCGATGATGACCTGCCCGGCGTTGGCGAAGTCGCCGAACTGGGCTTCCCAGATCACGAGGCCTTCGGGGCAGTCGAGGCTGTAGCCGTATTCGAAGCCGAGAACGCCGGCTTCGGAAAGCGGGCTGTTGTAAATCTCGACGCGGCCCCGTTCAGGCTCGATGTTCTTCAGCGGTTTGAAGGTGTGGCCGTCGTTGTAGTCGTACAGGACGGCGTGCCGGTGGCTGAAGGTGCCGCGGCGGACATCCTGTCCGGAGATGCGCAGCGGGCGTCCTTCGGTGAGGAGGGTGCCGAACGCGAGGGCTTCGGCCGCTCCCCAGTCGAGGGGGCGCTTCCCTTCAGACATTTCGCGCCGCGCTTCGAGCAGCATTTTCTGGATTTTCGGGTGCGGCGTGAAATCGTCGGGCACGACCGTCTGTGCGTGGAGCACTTTGGCCAGTTTCTCGACGGGGACCGCAGTCGCCGGGTCATCGGCCTGCGTCGCCGGTCCGCCGACGAAGCCCGACCAGATTCCGCCCCAGTGGTCGACGGTGCGCATGAACTTCTCGCTGCGCGCCTCGGTCAGTTCCGCATCGAGTTTCGCGCGGCGCTCTTCGCCGATTTTCTCGGCCTCTTCGCGCGTGACGCCCCGCTGCCCGAGAAGGTGCTGCAGGTACGACTCGAACATGTGTGGGCGCTGCTTGATCGCCTTGTACATGACCGGCTGGGTGTATTCCGGCTCGTCGCCTTCGTTGTGACCGCGGCGGCGGTAGCAGTACATGTCGATGACGACATCGCGGCGGAACTTGCGGCGGAAATCGAGCGCCAGGCTGACGACCTGGGCGACGGCTTCCGGATCTTCGCCGTTCACGTGAAAGATGGGGCTTTGCAGCATCTTGGCGATGTCGGACGAGTAGGTCGTCGACCGGGCTTCGTCGGGCGAGGTGGTGAACCCGACCTGGTTGTTCAGCACGATGTGGATCGTGCCGCCGATTTTGTAGCCCTTCAGTTCCGCGAGGTTCAGGGTTTCCTGGACCACGCCTTCGCCGGCGAACGCGGCGTCGCCGTGAATGAGGATGCAGCAGCCGTGCTCGCGCCGGAAATCGCGGAAGCGGTCCTGCTTGGCGCGCATGCGCCCCTGGGCGACGGTGTTGACGTACTCCAGATGGCTGGGGTTAAAGCACAGCGACAGGTGAACTTTCTTTCCCTGCGAGGTGAAGTAATCGGAGCTGTGCCCCATGTGGTATTTGACGTCGCCATGCCCGAAGTGGAGGTTCGGGTCTTTGTCGTCGAATTCGCGGAAGATCATCCGCGGGCTTTTGTGGAGGATGTTCGCGAGGACGTTCAGGCGGCCGCGATGGGCCATGCCGATGACGATCTCGCGCACCCCCTCGTTGCCGGCCTTTTCGATGGCGAGATCGAGCAGGGGGATGAGCGTTTCGCCTCCTTCGAGCGAGAACGACTTCTTGCCGACGAATTTCTTGGCGAGGAACTCTTCAAAGACGACGGCATCCGCCAACCGCTTAAGAATTCGGACCTGCTCCTCATGTTTGAGGCGCAGGCGGTTCCCGGTGGTCTCCATTTCGTTCTGCAGCCACTCGCGCACGCGGAGGCTGTCGATGTGCATGAACTGCACGCCGATGCTGCGGGAGTAGGTGGTTTTGAGCCAGTTGATGAGTTGTCGGAGGGTGCGGACATCGGGGCCGCCGACCGTTTTGGTCGACAGTTCGCGGTCCATGTCTTCGTCGTTGAACTCGTAGAAGGCGGGGTCGAGTTCGGGAGGGGCCGAGCGGGGCTGGCCGAGCGGGTCGAGATTGGCGGCGATGTGTCCGCGGACCCGGTAATTGCGAATGAGCGTATCCACCTTTTCCTGGTGGACGGCGACATCCATCCGCTGCTGGCCGGGGGTGCTTTTCGAGGTGGCCGGGGTTTCGCCGGGGGGGTTGAAGATGCTGCGGGGGGCGAACGGCGGCTCGGGCGTCCAGTGGGCGTGGACGGACGTGTGACCGCTGCCGTTGCTTTCCGGCGAGGCGTGCATGGCGTCGAAGAAGGTGGCCCATTCGGCCGGCACGGCGTCGCGTCCCTTGAGGAACGCTTCATAGAGTTCTTCGACGTAGCCCAGACTCTGGCTGTTCAATTCCGGTGCAGCGATTTGGGCAATCGCGTTGCCGTTTCCGTTGGGGTGTGCCACGGGGGTGGATCCTTGAGTCGATGCGGCGGCCTGGCCGAAAGCGGGTGGGAAGCGGAAGCGGTGGGACAGCGATGGCCGCGGTCTGTTCAGAAAACTGGATGCAGTGCTGACAAGTGCGACGACTGCCGTTCGGGAACCCTGCGCGCCCTGAGGCGATGATTGTTCGCCACGCGGGTGTTCAGGGGAAGCGGATGGGCCGCTTCGTCAGGCAACGCGCACTTGCGTGTCATCGAATACTAGAACCCCGTTCCGCCACCGCAAAGCACGAAGCACCTGCACGACCCTGAAAACCGGCAAAAACTTCCGAAGCTGTCAGGCGACTGCCGCGCCGCGCGGCACCGGCGCTGGCAGGCCCGGGAACCCCCTTGTGCGGCGTCCCAACCCGATTCACTGCTTGACTTCCCGCGATTTCACCGGTGTAATGTCGGGTGACGCACCGGAAAACCGTGGTCAGGCTGTCCAGCAACTTTGCTGTTCATCCGGTGTGGCCGTTGAGTGTCCCTGCCCCAGATGGCAGGGAAAGAAGTGTTCCAGTGGGCTTGGCCCGCTGGAAACCGAGTACGAAACAGAAGGCCAGAGACCCTGGCCGGCAACCGCGGTTGCCCTCTTCGCCGACGAGTGGAGTCGCAGGCGCAGAATCGGTCCCCGCCGTCCGTAACGTTCCGCAGTCGTTCGCGTCCCGAACCCTAAAGCCCCTGTTGGCGCGGGTTCGGTTGGCCCGGGTTGATGGGCGCCCCCATTGCTGGCGGCGCACTGGTCCGGCCCGAACCTCCCGGCGGACCCCGCTTACGGCGAACATTGCCGGTCCGGCTCATCCCGATCGAGACCGCGCTCCGATAACAGCATACGGAGCGCGTCCCTCAACCAGGGCGACGGCCTTCCAACCTGAAGGGTCTGGCTATGACGGCTGGGAACAGCCCGTCGCGGGTCGTCGTGACCGGCGTCGGCGTGATTTCACCGATTGGCATCGGCAACGATCGCTTCTGGAGCTCTCTCGCTTCGGGGCAATCGGGCATCGATCGCCTGCTGTCTGTTCCGTCGCAGGGCCTGCCCACGAAGGTCGCCGCCGAAGTGCGCGACTTCAACCCGCTCGACTACGTCTACGAAAAGAAGTTCCTCAAGGTCATGTCGCGGGACATCCAGCTGGGCGTCTCCGCCGCATCGCTGGCGATGGAAGACGCCGGCCTGAAGCCAGGCGACGTCGATCCGGACCGCCTCGGCGTCGAATTCGGCGCGGGACACATCTCCTTCACCCCGGAAGAACTCGCCGACGCCGCCCGCGACTACGCCGATCCCTCGGCCCGCGAAGGCTACACCCGCTGGGGCGAACGGAACCTCAACAAAATCGCCCCGCTGTGGCTCCTCCGGCAGCTGCCTAACATGCCGGCCTGCCACGTCGCCATCGAACACGATGCCCGCGGACCCAACAACACCATTACATCGGCGGAATCGTCGGCGCTGCTGGCCATCCAGGAAGGGATGCGGGTCATCAATCGCGGCCAGGCCGACGCCATGATCGTCGGGGCCGCATCGTCGACGATCGACCCGATCGACCTTGCTCGCCTGAGCGTGACCGAAAATCTGACGACCAGCGACGACCCGCTCCACGCCTGCCGCCCGTTCGACCGTAAGCGCGATGGCATGGTTGTCGGTGAAGGGTCGGCCGTGTTCGTCATCGAGCGATACGAACACGCCGTCGCCCGCGGGGCCGAAATTTACTGCGAAATTCTGGGCGTTGCCGCCGGGGCCGATGGACGCATCGACAATCCCAACCAGGCTGGCACCGGGCTCACCAACGCCATCGAGTTCGCACTCAATCGTTCCGGCGTTCGGCCCGACGAGTTGGGGCATATCAACGCCCACGGCAAGGCCACGCGCCGCGATGATTGGGTGGAAGCCCAGGCCTATCACCGCGCTCTGGGCGACGCGGCGGATCACATTCCCGTGACGGCCCTCTCCAGTTATTTCGGCCATTTCGACGCCGGCTCGGGAGCTGTGAAGCTGGCGGGCAGCATCCTCGCCCTCCGCCACGGCGAACTGCCGCGGACGCTGAACTACGACTACCCCGATCCGCTTTGCCGGCTGAAGGTCTCCCGCGACCCGGTCCGCCTGCGAAGCAGCCTCGGCATGTCCGTCAGCCGCACCGCCATGGGCCAAAGCACCGCCGCCGTTTTTCGCGCCGTGTAATTTTCCGCGCCGTGTCATCGGCGGAGCTCGCCCGCGCGGGCGTGGCCTTGCCGGAGTCTGCCGCCTCCGGATTTGGTGGCCGGCGCTTGCGATGCGACCGATCCGGTCGACTGTCGAAGACTCTCTGGTCGACCGGCCGCTCTTTCATGGGGGCGCCGGGCCTGTTTCCGGTTCCTGTCGCTGCGGGCCGGCGTGATTCGGACCTGGCGGTGGCGACGCTCGGTGTGCCTCGTTGCAATCCCCCCCCTCGGGGATACGATTTCCGGTTGTCACGACTACGACCCCATTGCAGCCTTCGCGATCGTGCGTTTGTCCCCGCGGCGGCTGCCGAGTTGAGCCCTCCGTGACCGGTCTTTCAAACCGGCTCGCGCCTGAAAGGAATCGTTCGATGTCCCAGTCCGCCAGTTACGTCCTGCCCCCGCTCGGACTGAACCCGTCCACCACCGCCGCCGGCACGACTCCGGGCTCGTTCGCCCGGACGCCGACGATCGCGCCTGGCCCCGAAGGTCGCTACACGTTCGCCTCGCCCGATACTCCGGGGATGCCGGAACCTTCGCTGAAGACGGCCTGGGATTTTCTGCCGGACCACTGGGCGACCGAAGTTGGGACGCGGGGGACGGTGGTGAACCGACCCGGGCATGCCGTTTTCAAGCAGGGGGACGGCACGTTCCGCGTGGTGAAGTGCCCCTCGGCCTTCCAGCCGGTGACCCAGCTCGAATCGGCCCGCCTGGGCATCATTACGGCGGAGATGAAACGCGTTGCCGAGCGCGAGCCGCACCTGACGCCGGTGCAGGTGCGCGATGAGGTGGCCGCGGGGCGGATGATCATTCCGGCCAATATCAATCACCTGAAGCACCAGCTCGACCCGATGGCGATCGGGCGGGCGTCGAAGACGAAAATCAACGCCAACATGGGGGCCTCGCCGGTGTCCTCCAGCACGGCCGAAGAGGTCGACAAACTGAAGTGGGCCGAGAAGTGGGGGGCCGATACGGTGATGGACCTGTCGACCGGTGGCAACCTTGATGAATGCCGGCAGGCGATCATTCAGAACAGCAAGGTGCCGATCGGGACGGTGCCGATCTATTCGATGATCATCGGGCGGAAGCTGTACGACCTCGATGCGGCGACGATTCTCGAGACCCTGCGGCAGCAGGCGGAGCAGGGGGTCGACTATTTCACAATCCACGCCGGCGTGCTGCGCGAGCATCTGCAGTATGTGAAGAAGCGGCTGATCGGCATCGTTTCCCGCGGCGGCTCGCTGCTGGCGAAGTGGATGATCGACCACGACGCCGAGAACCCGATGTACACGCTGTGGGACGACATCTGCGACATTATGCGCGGGTATGACGTCTCGTTCTCGATCGGCGATGGGCTGCGCCCCGGGGGATTGGCCGATGCCACCGATCGCGCTCAGCTGGCCGAGTTGTGCACGCTGGGAGAGCTGACGGAGCGCGCCTGGCGGAAGGGGGTGCAGGTGATGATCGAAGGGCCGGGCCACGTGCCGTTCGACCAGATTGAATACAACATGAAGCTGCAGCGGACGCTCTGCCACGGGGCCCCGTTCTACGTCCTTGGTCCGCTCGTCACCGACATCTTCCCCGGTTACGACCACATCACCAGTTGCATCGGCGCGACGGCCGCCGGCTATCACGGCGCGAGCATGCTGTGCTACGTCACGCCGAAGGAACATCTCGGCCTGCCGAAGAAGGACGACGTCAAGCAAGGCTGCATTGCCTACAAGATCGCCGCCCATGCGGCGGATGTCGCCCTCGGCATCCCCGGTTCACGTGACCGCGATGATGAACTGACGAAGGCCCGCGCCGCACTGAACTGGGAGAAGCATTTTGAATTGAGCTTCGACCCCGACACCGCCCGCGCCTACCACGACGAAGACCTCGATGTGGACACCGACTTCTGCGCCATGTGCGGCCACGACTGGTGCAGCGTCCGCATCTCGAAAGAGATCGTGCAGTTCGCCAGCGGCAAGGCGGACGATTACCAGTGGAGCAAGGCCAAGGTGACGGCCGCGCTGACGCCCGAGCAGCAGGCGATTCTCAAGGCTCGCGGCAATCTTGCTCCGGAAGAAATTCACAAGCTGGCGTCAAAGACGAAGAAGGCTGTGGGGGCGAAGGAGGGTGAGAAGGCTTCATGCCATAGCGATTATGTGGACGATGACTCGGCGAAGCGGATGCAGGAGAAGTCGATTCAGTTCGTTGAGCTGGAGAGCTGAAAGACGTTTGACCGGACCCCGGACTGTTGAGCTCAGATCGGTTTGAACGCCGAAACCAAGCACGAGCGATGCTCCCTTTTGAGTTCACTATCCCCGGGCCCCCACTCTCGCATCAGACGAGAGATCGACAAAAGCTCGCTGCGTGGCGATTGGCAGTGCAGTCGGCTGCGGCCTTGCGTTGGGGAACGGCGCCCCCTGAGAAGGTCTCGCTCCGTTTGGCTGTAACCTACTATCATGAGGGCGACGCGGTTCGAATCGACAACGACAACATGTTGAAGCCGATTCAGGATGCGTTGAATCAGCTGGTGTACGAGGATGATCGACAAATCACCGACACAACCGTTCGTAAGACGAGCATCGATGGTGAATTTCGAGTCCGTGGCGCTTCACCAGTGCTTTTGATGGCGTTCGTCGACTGGGTGGAGTTCATTTACGTCAAAGTCGAAGAAGCACCCGATCACCAGAAACTCTTGAGCTAACGTTATGAATCGCGAAGCGCTGGAGAAGGTGGCCGAGAGGTATCAGGCAGACGGATACGACGTGCAGATCCTTCCGTCAAAGGCGGATCTCCCCGAGTTTTTGCAGCATTTCACTCCCGATATGCTCGCCATTCGTGGTCACCAGAAGGTGATTGTGGAAGTCGCCGAACGCTCTGATCTTCGAAAGGATGCGTCCCTTTCCTACGTCGCGGCTGAAGTCAATTCCCAGCCAGGCTGGCGATTCGACCTGGTCGTTCAGTCCCGGGACACTTCGATCGATCCAGTCGTGACTGCCGCGACCGAGCCGACGAGTGATGACATCCTCCAACTCGCAGATACCGCTGAAAGACTAGTCTCCTCAGGTGAGCTGATGGCCGCCTGCATGGTCGCGTGGTCTGCCGTGGAAGCCGCTCTTCGACAAATCGCTGCCAAAGCGGGGCTCGACCTGGAGTCCAAGACGCCTCGATATCTCCTCAACGCACTGGCGACCGAAGGCCTGATTCCACAGGACGACTATTCGACGCTCAATTCAGTTTTTCGACTGCGGAATACTTTGGCTCACGGCCTGAAGCCATCGTCGATTCCATCCGATGCGCCGGAGTTCCTGATCGATCTGACACGTCGAATCGTGAAGCCCGCGAACACGCCTGTCGCTGCCGTTTAATCGTGATCCCACTTTTCAACCGGGTTGCGATCAATCAGGACCTGCCGGAATCCGGTCTGCGGCGGGGCGATGTCGCAACGTTGCTGGAGCGTGTTCCGCATCCTCACGGCGGCGAGGCAGGTGTCGTGCTGGAAATTGTCGATGCGGCGGGCCAGTCGTTGAAGACCGCCGTGATTGCCGAGTCTCAGATCGTCGCCTTGCACGAAGGCGACGTGCTTTCCGTCCGATCGCTCGCCCCGGCGGCAGAACTTGCCCGGCTTCAACGGCCCATTTGCGACCGGCCTCTCTGTCCCGATACACTCCCCTCGCCCGAATTCACGGGCTTTTTTTGAGTGTGGACGCGTTCAACGAGGAAGTCGGAATGTCTGCGGGTCTGGTCGAAGTTGAAGCGGGTTCACGGTGGCATGCGCTGGCGGGCCGGGTGCTGGCCGGCGGTGAAATCTCCCGTGCCGAGGCCCATGACATTCTCGCCTGCCCCGATGTCGACCTGCCCGATCTGCTCGCCGCCGCATTCCGCATCCGCCGGAAACACTTCGGCCTGAAGGTCCACTTCTACTACCTCAAGAACGCCAAGAGCGGGCTTTGCCCGGAAGACTGCAGCTACTGCTCGCAGTCGAAGATCTCCGACGCCCCGATCGAGCGGTATTCGATCGCCAACGAACGGACGCTGCTGGAAGGGGCCCGCCGCGCCAAGGAATCGCAGGCCCGCACGTATTGCATCGTCGCCAGCGGCCGTGGCCCGGGCGACCGGGAAGTCGATCACGTCTGCAACACGGTTCGGAAGATCAAGGAGGAAACGGGGCTGCACATCTGCGTCTGTCTGGGCCTCTTGAAGCCCGATCAGGCGAAGCGTCTGGCCGAGGCCGGCGTCGATCGGGTGAATCACAACCTCAACACAAGCCGGCGGTACTACGAAGAGATCTGCACGACGCACACGTTTCAGGATCGCGTCGACACGCTCAACGTGGTTCGTGAAAGCGGGATGGAGCTGTGCTCGGGGCTGATTGTCGGAATGGGCGAGACGGCCGAGGACATCGTCGATGTCGTCATGGAGCTGCGAGGCCTGAAGGTCGAGTCGATTCCGGTCAACTTCCTGCACCCGGTGGATGGCACGCCGCTGGCCGAGAAGGCTGATCTCAACCCGCGCGAGTGCCTGCGGGCGCTGTGCCTGTTGCGGTTCGCGCATCCGACGGTTGAAATCCGCATCGCGGGGGGGCGCGAGCTGAACCTGCGGTGGCTGCAGCCGCTGGGCCTGTACCCGGCCAATTCGATGTTCGTCAGCGACTACCTGACTACCAAAGGTCAGCCCGCGGACGAAGATTTCAAGATGGTCCGCGATCTCGGATTCGAGATCGTCACCGGGGACCACATGGAGTCTCCCTGCGAAACGCAGGAGTGCGAACTCGAAGAAGCCGAAGCCGCTACGGCCTGATGGCCGTTTCCTCCTCGATTGCGAACGGTGTCTTGTGCGAGTCGTCTTCCTCGGAACCGGCGGCTATCACCCCAGCGAAGAGCGTCACACCGCCTGCGTGATGGTTCCCGAGGCAGGGCTGGTCCTCGATGCCGGCACTGGCGCGTTCCGCATTCCGCGTCACCTCGCGACCCGGGAACTGGATGTCTTCCTCTCACACGGCCATCTCGACCATGTCGTGGGCCTGACGTACCTGCTCGCGCCCCTGGCGATGAAGCAGCTTGAAGCCGTTCGCATTCACGGAACCGCGGTCGTGCTGGCGGCGGTCCGCGAGCATCTGTTTTCTACGGCCCTGTTTCCTGTCCTGCCGGATTTCGATTTCCGGCCGCTGGATGGCGCGCCGGTGCAGGTTGGTCCGTTGACCGTCACCTCGCAGGCGCTTCCTGGCCATCCCGGTTCGTCAATGGCCTACCGTGTGACCACAACGGGCGGGGAGGGCTCCCCGCGGTCGCTGGCGTATGTCACCGACACCATCGCCGACGATTCCTATGCCGATTTCGTCCGCGGCGCCGATCTGCTGGTGCATGAATGTTACTTCCCCGACGCGCTCGAAGACTGGGCGATGAAGACCGGGCATAGCACGACATCGCGGGTCTTGCGCACGGCTGCCCGGGCCGCGGTGGGCCGACTGGTGCTGGTCCACGTCGACCCGCGTTCGACGGGGGACGATCCGCTGGGACTCGCGGACGCAGGGGAACTGTTCCCCGCGGTCGAAGTCGCCCGGGACGGACTGGAGCTCGTGATTTAGACCAGTTGCATGGTTCCTGTGCAGGCGATTGGCCAGCACTTGGCTCATGATGGTCCGGCTTTCGCCTGCGGAGATTCGCAAACCGGACTTGAAGATGCGCCAGCGCAGATGTCGTTCCGAGGGATCGCCGACAACGTTGCGCGGCTCGACGGGATCGCGCGGCGTCGAGGTCCGGCGCAGTCTCCAGAAACGAAGATGCTCATCCTCGCTGGTGCGAGGATGAGCACGGGGCTGTGACATCAACCGAAGGGGCGGTTCTGCTTACCGGACCGCGTACCCCGCCGGATTGGAGACGAAGGCGTCCTTATTGTCGGCCGAGCTGAACAGGTACAGCCGTCCTTTGAACCAGGCCGAGTGATCGAGCACGCCCTCGATCGCATCGCCCGACTGCCGATGGGCGACGACGTCGTAGCCACCGGCAGCCGGCGTGTATTTGTCGGGGTCGGCCAGGAAGCTTTGCAGGGCGCTGGCGGAGGACAGGTCGTACACGCGCCCCTGGTGCTGAACGCGGAACTCGGCCCGACCATCGGCGAGATCGCGGTGATCGCGCAGCCGGACCGGGCAGAAACCCTTCAGTCCCGTGGCCGTCGTCCGGGCAGCAATCTGCTCATACTTCGACTGCGTGTAGGCGCTTCGTTCCGGAGACCGCGTCGCCGATTCCGGGCTCTGCGACACCGGCCTCACAGACTTCGAAGCCGCCGTCAGCGGCGTCAGCTCGACCGGCATGGGCAATGCCTGGGGCGTCTGTTCGGTGGTCGTTCCGCTGGTCGGTTCGGCATCTGTGACGGCTGGCGGGAAGAACAGTCCACGGTTCTCCCGCACCACGAGCGGAGGGGCCTCGGCCTGCTTTTCATTCAGCGACAGACCGGTGTACGGGCTGTCGATCGCCGGCATGGGGCGCGGCGCGGCGGAGTCCGCCAATTCGAGGGCCGCCAGCGGGTCGGCCGACGCCGTCTCCACCGGCGGAGCCAACTTCGGTTCGTCGGGAATGGCGACCGGTTCAGGAACGACGTTCTTTCCCGGAGCGAATCCACCAGCGGCAATGCCGCCCGTCTTTTGCGGAGCGGGCTTCGGCACGGGCTGGGTCGGAATCACTTCGACGGCTGTCTCGTCGGCGGCCGGCGGTGCTGCGGGGGTTTCGTCGCGGAAGAGTTCGGTGGCGTAGTTCCGCCGGGCCGCCGAACCAACCGTGGCGGCGGCCGCGACCGGCAGCGTGCGCACGCCGGGCGTCACCACGGGCGGAGGCAGTTCCTCCACGACCCGCGTTGCTTCCGGCTCTTCCTGCGACTGGTAGTTCGCGATCGCCGCCATTGCGGGATCCTGTTCCGGGCCGGGGACATCGGCGCTCGGGGCGAGCGGCAGATCGTCGTCCTGAGCCAGCAGGGCGTGCGGATTCGGGATGTATGGTTTCGGCTCGACAGGCGGCTTCTGGCTGGGCGGCGGGCTGCTCGCGAACTTCCCGAGGAATCCCTTCTTGGGAATCTTCGGATCGGCCGCCATCTCGTAGTCGGTTGCGATCGGAGTTCCCGCGATGAGCTCTTCCGGACGGGGAAGCTCCACAGGCGCCCGCGGCGGCTCGACGTTCGGCGGAACAACGCCCGCGGTCACGATGGGCGTCGGCTGCTGCTGTGCCGCCGGGCCGGGATACGCGAATCCGTGGCGTTCAGGCAGCGGCTGCACCTGTGGCTGCGGACCGGTCGGCATCACGGCGATGGGGGCGAGCGGCTGATAGTGAATCTGCGGTGCGACAGGCTGATACTGTGGCGCGGCTGGCTGACGGGGCGTTTCCGACTCTTCAAACTCGAAGCCGTCCAGCTGGTTGGTGAGCGCCGAGTCGCCGGGGAAGAATTCCGGATCCTCAGCCGGGTCGGTCGAAATGGGCTGCGACGCGGGCAACTGCCCGGCAGCCGGATAGGGAGCGTAGCCGGGCATCGGCTGCGGCGCGTATCCCGGCGCCGGTTGCGGAGCGTAGGCCGCGCCGGGCTGAGGAGCGTAACCCGGGGCAGGGGCATAACCCGGCTGCGGGTAGTACAGCGTCTGCGGTGCGTACCCCGGCGCGGCGACATACCCCGGCGGGGGGGCATATCCAGGGGCCGGGACATACTGCGGAACCGGCTGCGGCGCCGCCGGCTGGGGCTGCTGCATGCCGGGGAGTTGCGGGGCCGTGCGTCCGGAATCTTCGTACAGGCGGCGCAGCTCGCGCGAGACGGCCGTCTCCTGACCGACGTTCTGGTCCTGGAGAGCCTGGAACTGCTGCGGCACCTGAGTCGCCGGGGCGCCATTCGGAAAGTACATCGGCTGCGGCACGTACACGGGAGCGGCGGGCTGGGCGCCGGCCGGTTGCGCCGGTGCAATCACCACTGCCTGACGCGGCGGCTGACGACGCAGGCCGACAGGGGTGATGGACGACGACGCGCCGGCGACGGATGGAGTTGCCGGCTGGCGTGCGCCGGGGACGGCCAGAGACTGCTCGCCCCCCCGTTTGGCCGTTCCTGCGGGAAACGGACCGCCATGCGCCAGCGGAATGACGGCCATGGACAGGCCGGCCGTGGTGAGTCCCGTGGCCATCCAGCGGGCCATCCGATCGATCGCGTGATTCCGTACCAGCATGTTCGCCGCTCCTTGGCAAATGGCGTCGTCAGCTCCGTCGCATTGGACCTGCCAGGCAAAGTCCATACGATCGGTCGACGCGGCCTCGATCGTTGTTATCGTCGAGCGGGAGACGATCTGTGACGGCTCTGCGGGCCGGAGCGATTGTTTTCCACCGCGAAAACCGGCGTTGACCGTGTGTCCGGCTTTGTCGGCAGACCCAACGCGTTTTACCTGGATTGCCACCCGATGCCGGACGCCCCCCCTCCGCACGCTCCTCCTCCTCCGCCACCCCCGCCTCGCTCGCGGAAATGGCTGGTCCGCCTGCTGGTGTTCCTGCTGCTGCTGTCGCTGCTGATGAACTTCACGCAGACGGTCGCATTCCAGCAGTACGCCGCAGGGGAAAGGCCTTATGAGAAATTTCATTCCGGCGACCTCATCGCCCGCGACAAAATCGCCCGGCTGGAAATCAGCGGCGTCATCATGCCGCCGCATACGGATCGCTGGCTGAAAGCCATCCAGAAAATCTCTGACGACAAGGCCGTCAAAGGCGTGGTGCTGATCATCGACAGCCCCGGGGGACTTGTGGCGGACAGCCACCAGATCTATCACCGGCTGCAGAAGCTGAGCGAACAGAAGCCGATTGTGGTGTCGATGAAGCGCCTGGCGGCTTCGGGCGGCTACTACGTGGCGATGGGGGCCGGGCCGAAGGCGAAACTGTTTGTCGAGCCGACTACGTGGGTCGGCTCCATCGGCGTCATCGTCCCCCGGTACGATGTCTCCGAGCTGGCGAAAGAGTGGGGAGTGAAATCGGAGCCTCTTGTCACCGGCCCGCTGAAGAACGCCCTCGACCCGCTGAATCCGATGAAGCCGGAAGAGGAAGCGGTCTGGAAGGCAATTATCGATGACGCCTTCACCCGGTTTGTGGACGTGATCGCCAGCGGCCGGGCCAAGCTGGATGACACTGCGATCCGTGCGCTGGCGACCGGCCAGATTTACACGGCGAAGCAGGGTCTTGAAAACGGCCTCGTCGATGTGGTGGGGTACGACGACGACGCCACCGAAGACCTCAAAAACCAGCTCGGACTGAAATCGGTGCGGGTTGTCGAGTACCAGTTCCCATCGGGACTGTTCGACCTCCTGAGCGCCGGGGGAGAATCGTCTGCGGGGGCCGATCCGCTGCGGCGGCTGTTCGACGCGAACGTGCCGCGAGCAATGTATCTGTTCGGGTGGCGTCCGGGCATGGCGAAGGAATAAGGGAGTCAGAATGTCCGATCAGCTCACACCCGATGTCGTCCGCCGCGTCGCGCGGCTCAGCCGCCTCAAGCTCGATGATGGCGAAGTCGCCCGGCTCGCGACCGAGCTGTCGCAGGTGCTGCACTATGTCGACCAGTTGAACGAAGTCGACGTGTCGGGCGTCGAGCCGATGGCGCATGCGATTGAGTTCACCAATGTGTTCCGGGCGGATGAGCCACGTCCGTCGCTGCCGCGGGACGCGGCGCTGTCGAATGCGCCGAAGACGGACGGGAAATACTTTCTCGTGCCGCCGATTCTGGATGAGAAGTGAGTTCGGTTGCGACACAGAAAGGAACCACGGATCGCACGGATGAAACGGATGGCAATCCTTGAAGGAAAGCGTGGTCTGGAACTGGCGGTGCCGGTGACAGAATCTGGCTCGGCAGCAAACAGGGTGGTGCAGTTTGCAGGGATCTCTTGAAGATGCCTGATCCCAGGTCACTGAGAGTTGGCGACCGAGTTCGCTTTGTCAGCCTGCCCGAGGAATGGGCTGATGCGGAGTGCCGTGTGCCGGAAATGTCAGTGAAATTCATGAAGCAGATGATCCTCCGGTCGTGGCCGTCGCGGATTGTTGAAATTGACGAGTACGGCCATCCCTGGATCGTTGCGAGAATGCGCGTGAGTGGGAACGTTCGACTTCAAATGTGGGCGATACTCGAGTCCACCGGCTGGCGTCGAGTGACCCGCCGACCGTGAAGCCAAGACGAAGCCAGAAAGAATCCCCGTCCTCGTTGAGACGCTCGTCCCTGACTTCTATCCATTTGATCCGTGTGATCCGTGGTTCTTTTCCGACGAATCCACCTGAGTTTCCATGACGTCTGACCTGATTTCCCAGCTGGCCTCCGGCGACCTGACTTCCGTGGCGCTGACCGAGCGTTGTCTGTCCGCCATTGCCGAGCGCGACAGCGCGATTGGCGCGTTTCTGCATGTCGACGGCGAAGACGCCCTGCGTCAGGCGGCTGAAGTCGATGCGCGTCGCGGTCGCGGGGAATCGCTGGGGCCGCTGGCTGGCGTCCCGATCGCCATCAAGGATGTGCTCTGCCAGACCGGGGAGCCGAATACGTGCGCCAGCCGGATGCTGGAGCGATTCGTTCCACCATATGACGCGCATGTCATCACCAGGCTGAAAGATGCCGGGGCGGTGCTGCTGGGTCGCGCGAACATGGACGAGTTCGCGATGGGCTCGTCGTGCGAAAATTCGGCGTTCAAGGTGACGCGGAATCCTTGGAACACGGATCGCACCCCCGGCGGATCGAGCGGAGGCTCGGCGGCCGCTGTCGCCGGCGGGATGACTCCGCTGTCGCTCGGCACGGACACCGGAGGCTCGATTCGCCAGCCGGCTTCATTCTGCGGCATCGTGGGGATGAAGCCGACGTATGGCCGGGTGTCGCGGTATGGGCTGGTGGCCTACGCCAGTTCGCTCGACCAGATCGGCCCGTTTGCGCCGGATGTTTCGGGAGCGGCCGCGCTGCTGGAAGCGATCGCGGGACACGACCCGCGCGACGCGACGTGCGTGAATCGTGAGACTCCCCGTTACACGCAAACCCTGGATCAGCCGCTGGCCGGGCTGCGTGTGGGCGTGGCGTGCGAGCATTTCGTGGAAGGTCTCGACCCGGATGTCGAGAAAGCAGTCCGGCAATCGCTTGATGTCTACAAGTCGCTGGGAGCGACGATTGTCGACATCTCGCTGCCGCACTCGAAGTACTGCATCGCGGCGTATTACCTGATCGCGTCGTGCGAGGCCTCCAGCAACCTGGCGCGGTACGACGGCGTGCATTACGGACACCGGGCCGCCGCGTTTGAGGGCATGATCGACATGTACGCGGCCTCGCGCGGGGAGGGGTTCGGGCGGGAAGTGAAACGCCGCATCATGCTGGGGACATTCGCCCTGTCGTCCGGCTATTACGAGGCGTACTACCTGAAGGCACTGCGGGTGCGCCGTCTGATCCGGCAGGATTTCGACAAGGCGTTCGAGCAGGTGGATGTCATCGCGTCGCCCGTATCGCCGACGCCGGCGTTCCAGCTGGGCGCGCTGACAAAAGATCCGCTGGCGATGTATCTAATGGATATTTACACCATCAGCGCGAACCTGGCGGGGCTGCCCGGGATTTCGATTCCGTGCGGCTTCAGCAACGACGGTTTGCCGATCGGACTGCAACTGCAGGCGCCGCCGTTCGAGGAGGACCGACTTCTGCGGGCGGCGCGGATGCACGAGCAGGCGACCGACTGGACGCGGCTGGCGCCGGAGTGATTGAGGCCCGCTGCGGCCGGTTTCCTGAGGGGCTGGCGAAGGTTCGACCGCGGCGTAGCACGAATCGTTGGCGGTTGCGGGTTGGGGCCGACCTACTGTCTGCGTCACACCGTTGCGTGATTGTGCGCGATGCGGGAAGCTCGCGGGAACTGTTCCTGCGGAAAGCTGCTCATCATGGATGTCGCGACGATCCTGTTGTCGGGTGACCCGGGCCTGGAGGCGCAGGCCGACGACACCCTGCGCTCGGCCGGGTTTCTCAATGTTCCCGAAGCTCGGGTCCGCCTGCGCAGCCTGACGCGCTCGGAGGCCGAACGCGAGCTGTTCAGCCGCGCCCTGCCCGGCGTGATTCATGCGTTGTCCGACGGCGCTGCGCCGGACACCTCGTTGATTAACCTGGAACGCTTCGTCCAGGCGGCGCCGGACACTGAAGAGCTGTTCCGTTACCTGGCCGAGAATCCACGGGCGGTCGAAATCCTGTTTCGGCTGTTCGTCGGCAGCCAGTTTCTCACGGAAATTCTGCTGCGCAATCCGCACTATCTGCAGCGGCTGACCCAGCACAAGCGCCTGGCCGATTTCAAGAGCCGCACGCAGTTTGTCGATGAAGGACGCGAAGCGATCGCCGGAGCCCACGACTTCCGCGAGCGCCTCGACGAACTGCGGCGCTACCAGCAGTGGGAGCTGCTGCGGCTGGCCGCCTGCGACACGTTCGGCCTGATGGACCTGAAAAGCGCGACGCTGCAACTGGCGCTGCTGGCCGACAGCCTGGTGCAGTCTTCACTGGACATCGCGGCGGCTGAGCTGCAGATCGACGCGCCCGATTTCGCCGTCCTCGCCTTCGGCAAGCTCGGCGGCGAAGAGCTCAATTACAGCTCGGACATCGATCTTGTGTTCGTCTGCGAGGGAGGCGCCGACCGGTACTGGGGGCTCGGGCAGAAGCTGATCAACGCCCTCAGCGAGCCGACGGCCGCCGGTTTCATGTACCGGGTCGACATGCGTCTGCGTCCGTGGGGACGGTCGGGGCCGCTGGTGTCGACCAGCGACGCCTATGTGGACTATTTGAAAAAGCATGGCCGGCTGTGGGAGAAGCAGGCCTTGCTGAAGGCCCGCGTCATTGCCGGCAGCCACGCCATTGGCAACGCCACGCTGAAACGTCTGGAGCCGTTCATTTTCGAGATCGACCCCGAGGCCGCCCGGGCCAACGTGGCCGACATGAAACAGAAGATCGAGCAGCACCTCGAGAAGCGCGGCAAGGCATGGGGTGAAGTGAAGGGGGGGCAGGGAAGCATTCGCGACGTGGAGTTCGTGGCGCAGTACCTGCAGCTGGCCAACGGTCGCGGCATGCCGGAGGTTCGCAGTTTCAACACGCTCGACGCGCTGGTGCGACTGGCCGAGTTCGACCTGCTTCGGGCCGATGAATTCCGCCAGCTCAGCAGCGGGTATGTGTTCCTGCGCACGATCGAGCACTCCCTGCAGTTGATGCACAACAAGCAGGAGCACTCGCTCCCCGATTCGCCCCGCGAGCTGGCCTACCTGGCCCGGCGACTCGACTACCCGAACGCTGATGTCTTCCTGACGCACTACACCCAGCACTGCCGGGCGATTCGCGCGATTTATGAGAAGTACGTCCTGCGCGGGGAGACGGCATCGACGCCCGTCGTGGTGCAGCAGCGCACGGTCGACACGCATTTCGGGCTGGCCGCCGCCGATTACCGCGGATTCTTCACCGATGAACAGGCCGAGCATCATCTCGATCTGCTCGACCAGCTCGACGAGCAGAAGATGATGCACCTCGAGGCCCGGCCGTCGCGGGACGGCGCCTGGGAACTGACCGTCGTGGGCTACGACCTGCTCGGCAATCTGTCGCTGATGTGCGGCCTGCTGTTTGTGTGGGGCTGGAACATCGAATCCGGCTGGGTGTTCACCGGATCGGAGGTGTTCGAGCCGAAGGCCGATTCGGCCGGCGGCGAGCGCCGGGCTGAGGAGCGGCGGCGAAAGTATGTCAACGTCTTCACGGTCCGTCCCGTGAAAACGCCGGTTCCCGAGGACGCCTGGCAGTTGTATTCGTCCGACCTGAACGACCTGCTCAGGCTGGCCGTGCAGGGGAAGCTCGATGAAGCGCAGGGCAAGCTGGCCAAGCGCGTCGCCCGGGCCCTGCGCGACCGCGCCGTGCGTCCCCGGGCGTCCGTCCCCCTGCTGCCGGTGGAGATCGACATCGACAACGAGGCCGATCCCGAATGCACCGTCATGCAGATCGAAGCCGAAGACACGATCGGCTTTCTGTACGAACTGACGAACTCGCTGGCGGTCAGCGGCGTTTCGATTCATCGCGTGCGAATCCAGTCGAACCAGGATCAGGCGCTCGACACGCTGGCGGTCGTCGACCATGAAGGGAAGAAAATCACCGACCCGGCCCGGTTGAGCGAGCTGCGGGCGGCCGTGGTTTTGACGAAGCACTTCACCCACTTGTTGCCGCGCTCGCCCAACCCGGAATCGGCCCTGGTGCAGTTCCGTCAGTTTCTGCAGCACCTGTTTCAGCAGCCGAACTGGCTCGAACAGCTGGCGTCGCTGCAGCAGACGGAAGTTCTCGCGGCGCTGGCGCAGCTGCTGGGGGTCAGCGAGTTTCTGTGGCACGATTTCCTCCGCCTGCAGCACGAGAACCTGTTTCCCGTGGTGGCGAATGTCGATGCCCTGCGCCAGGCGAAGCCGCTGGCGGAGCTGCATCGCCAGGTGCAGGAGGAGATTGACGCGGCTCCCGATTTCGCGGCGCAGGTGGCGGCGCTGAATGCATTCAAGGATCGCGAGATGCTCCGCGTCGACATGCGGCACATCCTCAACCTGCAGGAGAAGTTCGTCGAATTCTCGCGGGAGCTGACGGATGTCGCCGAGGCGGTCGTCGCGGCCAACCTGCGACTTTGCGAACAGGTTCTGCAGGCGGAACATGGGGCGCCACTGGTGGGAGGGCGAGGCTCCCGCCGAGCCGCATCCGGTGACGAGTCTGTGATGCAATCCGGGCATCCACCGGCCATCATCTCTGGGGCTGAACGCTCACTCACCGCGGCCGGAGTCACTCAACAACAGAACGAGACGCACAGCCCGGATGCGGCTCAGGAGGACCTTCGCCCTCCCGAAGCGGATGAACCCGCACCCAGCCGGCTGGCGCTGTGCGCCCTGGGGAAATTCGGCGGTTACGAACTCGGCTACGCCTCCGACATCGAGCTGATGTTTGTGTACGAGGCCGATGGGCGCACCAGCGGGCCGGATGTCATTACCAACGCCGAGTATTTCCAGAAGGTCGTCGACCTGTTCCGCACGCAGATTCACGCCAAGCGGAAAGGGATTTTCGAGGTTGATCTGCGGCTGCGGCCATACGGCAAGGCCGGCAGCCTGGCGGTGTCGCTGGAGACCTTTCGCAAGTATTTCTCGCCGGATGGTCCTGCCTGGCCATATGAACGGCAGGCGCTGGTGAAGCTTCGGCCGGTGGCGGGCGATGCGGACTTCGGCCGCCATGTGACGGACGTTCGCGACGAGCTGATTTACACGGGGCGTCCATTCGATGTGGCGGCCATGCGCGGCATGCGTGAGAAGCAGAACCGGCAACTGGTGCGGGCCGGGACGTTCAACGCCAAGCTGTCGCCGGGGGGGCTGGTCGACTGCGAGTATCTCGTCCAGGGTCTGCAGATTACGTATGGTCACCGCGATCCGGCTCTTCGAGCCACGAACACCCGCACGGCGATGAAGGCGCTGCAGAACGCAGGCATTCTGGCATCGGGTCAGCGGGTGCGGCTGCGGGACGCATATCGGTTCTGGCGGCGGGTGATTGATGGTCTGCGCATGGTTCGCGGCGACGCACGAGACCTGGCGGTGCCGCCGCGCGAGACGGAAGAGTTCGAGTTTCTCGCGCGGCGTCTCGGATACGCCGACGATGTCGCCAAATTCGAGCGCGATCTGGAACGCAACACGCGGTACGTGCTCGAGCTGTCGCAGCTGCTCGATATCCACGTCGGAACAGGCCGGCGGGCCGGCGCCGGCGACGTGTGACGCCAGCTCCGGGCTGCCGGTCGGATTCCCGGGTTGGCGGGCGGTTCCGATTCGTCTTGACGAAAACCGCCGCTTGCGGAGAATGGAGGAGTCCTCCGGACCGCTGTGCATGAACCGATTTCAGATCACAGGCCGACTGTCGCAGACGCTCCTGGCGTTGGCGTCGGCATTTGTGCTGTGTCTGCCGGCTGGGGCGAGCGGAGTGATCGTTCGCGCGGTCGCCGCGAGCGAAGGGTCGGTGGTTTCTGACCCGGTCGCTTCTGAAGAGACCGCTCCTGTTGGCAAATCGTGCTGCCGAAGGCCGTTTGCCGACGCCTCTGCGTGCCGCACTGCCGCCTGCGACGGGAAGTCGGCCATCCGCTCAACCTGCTGTCAGCACTCGGCGGGGTCGAAGTCGAACGACAGCGACCGTTCGAGAACCTGCTGCGGAGGAAGCGGTGGCTGCGGTTGTCCCTGCTGTCCGGCTGCCGTGGTGCAGATGATTCCCGTCCGGCCGTTTGAATGGTCGGCGCCGGTTTTCAACGAAACCTGTCTGGTCGTTTCTCCCGAGTTCTCCAGCCGTCGGGAGTCCCCCCCGACGCCCCCTCCGAACGTCGCCTGATCCACCTTGAGTGTTGATTGGTGAATTCATGGGGAGTGCGGGTCGTTCGTCATGTCGGCGGCGATGGGCGCGCTCTGTTTGGAACGATTCTTTCGGAGAAATTTCATGTCTCGTATTGCATCACTGGCGGCGATGGTTGCGGTTCTTGGTCTGGGCGGACTTTCGCTGACGGCGAAGGCCGGCGGTCAGGCCGCGGCCGAGTGCTGCTGCGCGGATTGCGCCGCCTGTTGCGGCGACAGCTGCGCCTGCCCGATTTCTTGCGTCGATGGCGTCTGTGCCACAAACGGCTGCTGTGAACTCGGCAAGTCGGCGGCGAAGGCCAGTTGCGCAGCCGGCGCCGCGGCCTGCTGCAGCCAGAAGTAAGCCCGGTCGCTGAGCGACTGGTGGAATGTGATCGGCGGCGGGGCGCGTGTGCTCCGCCGCCGTTTGCTTTTCAGGGCCTGCTGGACGCCGCCGCGGCCGGCGCGGGGTGCGGTGGCAAGCGAACAGGGTTTTCGCGTGTCGCCCGGCCGACTACATTCTGCGGTCTCCTGGCAGGAAGAATCGACCGATGCACGCTCCGAAGTGGAAACTCTTTACCGCCCTGTGGGCCGTCACGGCCGTGCTGTGGGTGTTGCCCTACGTTGTTCAACGGTTCGGCAGCCTGGACGTGAAAGACGCGTTCTCGGGGTATCCGTGGAATTTCTCGCCGTTTTACGCGGTCAGCCTGTTCGGCGGAGCATTTCTGTCGAACCGGGCGCTGGCGATTGCGTTGCCGGCCCTGGCGTATGCAGTTCTGAACCTGGCCCTGGTGTGGCTGTCGGGCAAGCCCAGTTGGGCGACCGAACCGGAGGTGTGGTTCAACTACGCCCTCTTCATGCTGTTTCCCGTGTTCGGTCTGGGTCTGGCGAAGCACGATTCGCCGTTCGTCCCCGCGCTGGGGCGGTCCTTCGCAGCCGCCATCACATTCTTCGTGCTTTCGAACCTGCCGGTGTATTTCGTCGCCTACCCGCGGTCGCTCGCCGGGCTGGTCGACTGCTACACGAGGGCGCTTCCGTTTTTCCCGGCGACGATCGGCAGCTCGCTGCTGTTCACCGCGGCGCTGTTCAGCCCGGCAGGCCTCAAGCTGGCGACGCAGTCCGCCAGCGAGCCAGCCCGATTCTGATCGCGTTCCGGCGGTCGATGAAGAATTGCGGTGCGGCTGGATTTCGACTCTCAGTCAATTGACCGCCTGGGGCGGTGTGCGTCACGCTCACCAGACGTCCGGCGCCATGGCGGCGCCCCGTTTCCTGCACCTGCCGCTGTCCCGCCGTGGCCCCAGCCGAGCTTCCCAGCGTTCCGACCGCCCCGGCCATTCCCGCGCTCTCCCGGCGCCGGCGCGATGTCGCGTTCTTTGCCGTTCTGGGAACGATCGGCGGCTGTTACGTGCTGCTCATGCTGCTGCTGCTGGGCGCCAACGCCGCGTACACCGCGCCCGAGCACTTTCGCGAAGTGCTGGCCAAACCGGAAATCCGGTATGCGCTCAAGCTGACGCTCGTTTCGTGCACCATCGCGGCCATTCTGTCGCTATGGGTGGGGACCGCCCTGGGCTACCTGCTGTCGCGCTGCCAGTTCCGGGGGAAGTGGATGGTCGACACCCTCGTCGATGTGCCGATTGTGCTCCCGCCGCTGGTTCTCGGGCTCAGCCTGCTGATCCTGTTTCACCTTCCGGTCGGCGGCGTCCGTCTCGAAGACCTGTTTCAGGATGGCGGACGCTGGGTTCAGCAGCGGCTTCCCGAGTGGACGCCGCACGCCCTGCGAAAGACGCCGCTCCGCGTTACCTATGGCGTTCCGGCGGTGATTCTGGCGCAGTTTTCGGTGGCCTGCGCGTTCGCGATTCGCACCATGCGCGTCACGTTCGATCAGATCAACCCGCGGGCCGAACAGGTCGCGCGCACGCTGGGCTGCTCGCGCGGGCAGGCCTTCTGGCGCATTGCGCTGCCGCAGGCGTCGCGCGGCATGCTGTCGGCGTTTACGGTGTCGTGGGCCCGCGCGCTGGGAGAGTTCGGCCCCATTCTCGTGTTCGCCGGCGCCACCCGCATGAAAACCGAAGTGCTGTCGACAACCGTCTTCCTTGAACTCAGCGTCGGCAACCTCGAGGCGTCCGTGGCCGTGTCGCTGATCATGGTTGTGATGGCGTTCCTGGTCCTGGGCGTGCTGCGGCTGGTCGGCGGAGATCTCGGCCGATGATCCAGCTGCAGAATGTTTCAGTCACGGCGGGCGCGTTTCAGCTTCACGGGCTGTCGCTGAAGCTGGTCGCTGGCGAGCACGCGGTCCTCATGGGGCGGACCGGACGGGGCAAAACGACCATTCTCGAAACGATCTGCGGGCTGCGGCGGGTGGCCTCCGGCCGCATTCTGCTGGGAGAAATCGACGTCACCCACTGGGACCCGGCCGATCGCCGCATTGGTTATCTGCCGCAGGATCTGGCGCTGTTTCCAACGCTCAGCGTATACGAACACTTTGCGTTCGCGCTTGAACTGCAGAAGAAGCCGCGAGAGTTCATCGACAGCCGCGTCCATCAGCTCGCCGAATTGCTGGGAGTCACCGGGCTGTTGCAACGCCGGGTGCAGGGTTTGAGCGGCGGCGAATCGCAGCGGGTGGCGCTGGGCCGGGCGCTGGCGGCCTCGCCGCCGGTGCTGCTGCTGGATGAACCGCTGAGCGCTCTCGACGACGCCACGCGGCAGGAAATCCGGTCGTTGCTGAAACAGGTTCAGCAGCAAACCGGCGTGACCATTCTCCATGTCACCCACAATCGTCAGGACGCCGACGCCCTGGCCGACCGGATCCTTATTCTGGAAGAAGGCCGCATTGCGGAAGCCGTCAGTCCACAGTGACGACCACCTTCCCGATCTGAGCGTTCGATTCCAGGTATCGATGCGCCTCGACAATCTGCGACAGGGGGAAAGTTCTGGCGATCGTTGGCTGCAGAGCGCCGGACGTCAGTCCCTCGAGAACGAACGCCTTGCCCTTCTCCAGTTTCTCCGGATCGGACGTGAACTCAAAGAGGAGGTAGCCGCGGATCGTGAGCATTTTGCTCAGCACGGTGAACAGAGGCAGCGGAGTCGGTTCGGTGCTGAGCGCCCCGTACTGAAACAGAATGCCGTGGGTTGAAAGCGCTTCCGCCAGTTTCTCGACCGTCGGCCCGCCGACGGGATCGAACGCGATCCGGGCGCCCCGGCCGCTGGTGATCCGCTGAACTTCGTGAACGAGGTCGTCCGTTTCCGTGGCAATGACATGCCGGGCGCCGTGCTGCATCAGTTCGTCGCGCTTCCTGTCGGTGCGGCTCAGAGCGATCGGAATCGCGCCCAGCATGTTCGCCATCTGGATGGCCGCGATGCCGACGCTGCTGGACGCAGCGGGGATGAGAACGAAGTCGCCCTTCTGCATGTGGGCAATCTCGATCAGCGCGCCATAAGCGGTGAGGTACTGCATCCAGATGGAGGTCGCATCCGTCCACGACATGTCCGCCGGGTGCTTCGCAACGGCCGCAGCCGGCACAAGGCAGGCATCGCCGTACACTCCATGTTTTCCCATCGGAAAGGCCGGAATTGTGCTGACGGCATCGCCGACCTGAAAGCCCGTGACGCCGGGGCCAACGGCCTCGACAGTTCCCGACGCTTCATAGCCGAGCTGCGAGGGAAACTCGGGTTGTTCGAGGTACTGCCCGGCGCGAAACATCGCTTCCGCACGATTCAGCCCGATCGCCCGGACGGCGATCCGCACTTCACCCTTTCCCGGCGCCGGCAGTTCAACGTCGTCGATCTGCAGAACTTCGGGACCGCCGGTGCGATGAAAACGGACAATGCGGGACATACGGAACTCCAATCCAGGTTTCGATTTCGACCAGCCCACATTGTAGGTCGCGCTGCGCAGCCGGTGTGGCGGTTCATGCGGAATGTGAGAGAAGCAGCCCGGCGATGGCCATGCCGGCCAGCAGGAGTGCGAGGATGGCGAGGTGCTTGCGGCGGACGCGCGGTTCCAGGCCGAAATGCGGGCCGAGGCCGTGCCACAGGAAGAGGCCTCCCGCGACGTTTCCTGCGCCGAACAACCACAGCTGCCAGAGAGGTGCGCCGTGCCTGATCAATTCGCCGCAATCGCCGATCGCGTCGAATGATCCCAGGCCAATGTAGGCGCCATTGGCGATGCAGCAGAAGCCGGCGAAGAACCTGAACAGCGAGGTTGAGTTCAGTCGCCATGCGTGAGCGATCAGCCAGATTGTGATGGGCGCGAGAACGCCGAAGACTGGCCCGGCCCAGGCGACGATGAGGGGATGTGGATTCGCCGCGAGGTCCGTCCGTGAGATCGACAGCGGATGCAGGATGACCTGCTCGACTTCGCCTCCGGAAGCGATTGCGCCGAGGAGATGGCCGGCTTCGTGGACCCACTGCATGGCGAGCCACGAGCACGCGAGGGTCAATCCGATAAAGAGGAATCGCAGACGCGATTCGGCCGACTTGAAGCCCGCCGCTCGGGACGATGGCGATTCACCGCTCTCCCGCATCGCCGGCGTCCCGCACCGCGTCCATGAACATCTGTTCGAGCGTGTTCCGCGTCGGGGTCAGCGACCGCACTGCGGCTCCGGTTTCGCGGGCCCAGTCCCACACGAGGTCGACGTTCCCAGCGTCCAGTCCATCCAGCGTCACAACGCCATTCTCTTCGATCGACCACCGGATTCCGCCGCGCTGGGCGCGTTCCAGAAACGCCGCTGGCTCCCCTACAAACCGCGCATGATAAACCGGCGCGGAGGGCTGCTTCAGAACCTCCAGAGACTGCACCAGCCGCACCTGTCCACGGACCAGAATCACCGCGTTGTCGCAGACCTCGCGGACATCGGGCAGGATATGCGTCGAGACGATCACCGCCTTGCCGGCCCGTTGCGACAGCACCTGAATTCGGCTGAGCATCTGCTCGCGTTCTTCCGGGTCGAGGCCGGCGGTCGGTTCATCGAGAATGAGCAGGTCCGGGTCGTGCACAATGGCCTGCGCGAACTTCAGCTTCTGGCGCATGCCGGTCGAATAGCCATCCACCTCGCGGTAGCGCTCCTGCTCGGCCCCGCAGAAATCGAGAATTTCATGGGCCCGGCGAATCGCTTCCACCCGGGGAAACCCGGACAGCCGGGCCGCGAACTGCACCATCTCGACGCCCGTCAGGCCCGGGATGTAGCAGTCATCTTCGGCCATGTATCCGATGCGGGCGCGGGTGGCGCGAACGTTGGATCCGAGGGGAATTCCGAGCACCTCGCCGGTCCCTGAAGTGACCCGCACCAGCCCCAGCAACACTTTGATCAGCGTCGATTTCCCCGCGCCGTTCGGCCCGAGCAGGCCCGTCACCCCCGAGCCGATTTCGCACGTGACGGAATCGAGCGCGCGATAGCGGCCGTAGTCTTTCACGATCCGATGGAGGCTGACGACCGACACGATGCGGAGGATGAGGTTGGGTAAGGATCAGGGATCAGGGAGCAGGGGATGATTGGGGCTTGTTGGTCATTTCTGACGGTGGAGAGTCGGTTTACTCTTTGGGCAGCAGCATGATTTCGACTTTTCGGAAGTCGATCGGGTGGCTTTCGGACTGCAGCGAGATGGTGCCGCTTTCGATCATCAGGCCGTACTTTTCGGCCAGCTCCTTGCCGTGCTTGTCGCGTTCGTCGTATTGCGGTTTTTCGTAGGCGAGCACTTCCTGGCCATTGACGAAGTGCCGGATCGTTCCGTTCCCCCGCACTTCAAACTCGGCGGTGACCCATTGGTCTCCGTAGAAGGTTTCGGAGCTGGATTGCGTGCAGTGCGGCAGGAACAGCTTGCCGTCCTTCACGACATTCGTGCCGGGCGTGCACAGGTTGCAGGTGGGACGGGCTTTCTGCATGTCGATGCCGCCCAGGAACTGGCCTTCGATCGAGGCGGGAAAGTCCTGGTCTCTGGCCATGTCTTTGGGGTCTTCGCCATGCAGCATGACGCCGCTGTTGCGGGTGGCCCAGCCTTCGCCGCCGGGGCACTGCTCGCCGACAAACCGGTACTCGATCTTCAGCCGGTAGTGCGAAAACGGCTGGTTATAGAACAGGTGGCCGTACTTCTTTTCAAACTTGTCGTAGCCATCGTAACGCACCTGGATCATGCCGTCGGCGACACGGAAGGTGTTGGCGTAGTTGTCGCCGAGGTCATAGCCCTTGATCTTCGGGGTCCAGCCGTCGAGGTCCTTGCCGTTGAACAGCGAGACCCATTTGCCTTCCGCGGGCTCATCGGCCCGGGAGATGGCGGGGACGAAGCACAATGCAATGAGCGCGAGTCGAACCAGCATGGGGGCTTCCTTCGAAAGGTGAGCCACCAGAATAGCTGGCGAGGCAATTGGACACGATGGATCGGAAGGTTCACCGCAGAGACGCGGAGGACGCAGAGACAAAAAGGAAGAAGTGACTACAGACGAACAGAGAAGACGAAGATCGCCGCAGAATAAAGCGAGCTCGGCTTTGGCCGTTGACTTCTGTTCAAGAAGGTTTGCATTCAGTTCAGCGGTGCTCAGGCCAGGCCGCGATCTCCCACTTCTCCGCGATCTCTGCGTCTCTGCGGTGAATTTTCTCTCACAGCATCGGCCCTGGCAGGAAGGGGCAGAACTCGTCGTCGCCGATGCCCTGTTGTTCCGAAAGCGTTTTCTCGCCGCTGGCGACGGAGATGATCTTCTCAAAGATCTCCGTGCCGACCTCTTCGAGGGAGGCGCCATCGAGGATGCGGCCGGCGTTGATGTCCATGTCGTCGCGCATCCGGTCGTACAGCAGCGTGTTCGTGGCGACCTTGATGGTGGGGACGGGTTTAAGGCCGAAGCAGCTGCCGCGACCGGTGGTGAAGACCACGATGTTGGCGCCGCCGGCGACGAGGCCGGTGACCGAGGCGGCGTCGAACCCCGGCGTATCCATGAAGACAAAGCCCCTGTCCGTCATTGGCTCGGCGTAGTCGTAAACCGCGGTCAGCGGGGCCGAGCCGCCTTTTGCGATCGCCCCCAGCGATTTTTCGTAAATCGTCGTCAGTCCGCCGCGTTTGTTGCCCACCGAGGGATTGCCATCAATGGTCGTGCCGAACTTGCGGCAGTAGTCCTCCCACCAGCGGATCTGGGCCAGCAGTTTCTCGCCCACGGCCCGGCTGACGGCCCGGCGCGTCAGCAGATGTTCGCCGCCGTAAACCTCAGTTGTTTCCGCCAGGGCGGATGTGCCGCCGTGGGCGACGAGCCGGTCGCTGGCGACGCCCAGCGCGGGATTGGCCGTGATGCCGCTGGCGCCATCGCTGCCGCCGCAGTTCATTCCCAGCACCAGCTCGGCAATGGGAATGGCTTCGCGCTGCACGCCGTTCACTTCCGGAAGCATTTCCCGAATGGCCGCGATGCCGCGAGCGACGGTTTTCGCGACGCCCCCCACATCCTGAATGTTCATCATCAGCGGTGCGCGGGGGTTGCCGTTTTCCGAAAGCATGCGGAGGGCGGAGCTGCCCTGTTTCGACCAGTCGGTCAGTTCGACCAGGTTTTCGGATTCGGTCAGGAAGCTCGCCTGGGCCGTTTCGCACCCGAGGCCGACAATCACATAGGCCGCAATGTTTGGATGCCGCGCAAACCCCGCCAGCGTGCGATTGAGCAGACGATGGTTGTCGCAGTCGAACGGCATGGCGCAGCCTCCCTTGTGGGTCAGGGCGATCACCCCGTCCACATTCGGAAACCGGGCCAGGAGTTCCCGGTCGAACGCCTGCGCGATGAAGCGCGACGATGCCGCCGAACAGTTCACCGTGCTGACGATGCCGATATAGTTCCGCGTTGCAGCCCGGCCATCGGCCCGGCGATAGCCCTGAAACGTCCGAGGCGCGTCCGCGGGCGAGACCGGATGGATTTCGGTTCCGAATTCATACTGCTGCTGGTGTTCTCCGAGGGCGAGGTTGTGCACGTGCACGTGTTCGCCCGGGTGGATGTCTTCCGTCGCGTAGCCGATCAGCTGTCCGTACTTGCGGACGGCGTCCCCGCGCAGGAGCGTTCGCACCGCCATCTTGTGCCCCATATCGATCGACTGGGAAGCGATGACGCCGTAGTCGGTATGCCACCAGGTCTCCCCCTCCGCTGCGGGACGACGGGCGACAACGACATCATCGTTGGCGTGAAGCTGCAGAAACGGACTGGGAGCGCGCATGAATCGAGCCGTTGCAAAGTGGTGCTTCGTCGCCCCACATCTTACGGCAATGCTGCGAACCCTGGAAACGGCGAACAGAATGCGGACGAGGCGACGTCCCCTGTCGCCGTCCGCTGTGTCCGAGCCGGCGGCATGGACAAGCTTGGCGGAGGCAGCAACTTGAGGTCCGCATTCACGGCCCCAGGGGAGCTCTGGCCGCCCAGAGGACGGATTCGCACGGCGAGCGCCGTGCGGCTCATCCGGTGGTCCGCAGTCTGCCAGCCAGATGGAAAGACACGCCGGCCCCCATCGCTTCCGATCGGCTCCGCGAACGTCAATTGCATCGTTTCGCCCCGCCTGAGAACATACCCGTTCCCGAGGCGAGCAGGATTCCGGTCGGAGTCGAGTCAGATCACCATCGCCGCGGCGCTTCCTTCCGCCATCTCCCCGCATCGCCCCATGCAACGATCCTCGTTCGGCATGCCGCACGCCCTCCGCTGGTGGACGGCGCTGGCCTTCCTCACTGCCGGAATTGTGCTCGGCACGCCCGACTTCCTCCTCGCGCAGGACGAAGCGGCCCCGGCTCCCGCCGCGGCCCCGGCCAATCCGCTTGCAGCCGATGAATCGTCGGCTCCGAAGCAGGAAGACAGCATGCTGATGTGGCTGATCAAAACCTCCGGGTGGATCGGCGCCATCATCCTCGCCCTGTCGATTTACTTCGTCACCGTTGTCGTTCAGACATTCCTCGATCTCTGGTCGGAGGAGGAATCGACCAAGCTGGTCCTCGAATCGTGCGACGGACTGCTCAAGACCCGTGACTTCGCGGGCATGTACAAGCTCGTCAAGGAAGAGGATTCGTTCGTCGGCAAAACGATGACGGCCGGCCTGACCGAGCTGCAGTACAGCCTCGATGACGCCCGCGACGCCGTCGACCGCGTCGGCGACGCCCAGACGGTCCGGCTGGAAAAGAAGATCAGCATGCTGGCGGTCATCGGCACTCTGGGACCGATGATTGGACTGCTCGGCACCCTGAAAGGCATGATTTCGGCCTTCAGCGCCATCGCGACGGCTGGCGTGCAGCTGAAGCCGGCGGAAGTCGCCCACGCCATCTCCGAGGCGCTGGTGCTGACCTTCGAAGGGGTCGGACTGTCCCTCCCCGCCATTTTCTTCTTCGCCTACTTCCGCAACCGCATCTTTGTGCTGGCGGACGAAACCCAGCTCTCGGTTCACGACTTCCTGCGGCGCGTTCACACGGCTTTGAAGGCCAAACCGGCTGCTGGCCCCGCGGCTTCGCAGACCGCCAGCGTCCCCGGCTGATCGCCCGCCAGAAGGAACCGCAGCCGCACTGTCATCCCACGGTCCCCGTGAGCCATGTCCGCCCCGTCCGAAACCAGCCTCGAGCCCAACCTGACGCCCATCCTGGACATGGTCTTCCAGCTGATCACGTTTTTCATGCTGGTGATCAACTTCAAGGGCGGAGCGCTCGATATGTCGCTGGAACTGCCGGTGCTGGGGTCGGCCAGGCCGCTCGACACCGATGGCGTCGAAGCCCTGCTGGTGATCAACCTCGACTCGGAGGGAGTCTTCAAGCTGTACGGCAAGGAGATGGACCTGCGCGAGTATGTCGCGGGTGAAGCGGAACTCGAAGCGAGCCGAATGAAGAAGGGAAAGGGCGATTTCCAGATCGGGCAGGAACTGCCCACGATGGTGGCCATTCGGGCCGATCGCCGCACGCCGTTCCGCATCCTCAACGGCGCGATCAAAACCTGCCAGGAGTTCGGCTACCGCCGCTTCAGCCTCAACGCCATGAGCGGGAGAGACTGACACCATGGCCCGCAAACGCGTCAAGAAACACCGCAGTTCGCAGGAAGTGCAGCTGAACCTGGCCGCCATGCTCGATATGGCGTTTCAGCTGCTGGCCTTCTTCATCCTCACGTTCCGTCCTTCGCCGGTCGAAGGGCAACTGCTGCTCAATCTTCCGCCGCCGACGCCTGTCACCAAGGTCAGCTCGGCCGGCGGAGAAGGAGTTGCCACGCCCACCAGCGATGTCGAACCGCTGCTGCTCAGCGTCACGGCCGACAGCGGCGGGAAGGTCGGCGGCGTGACGGCCTTCTCGGGCGACACCGGTTTTCGCGGCCCGGCCGACGCCGCCAATCTGCAGCGTCTCCACCAGATTCTGCGCGACGCCATCAGCGTCGAAGGCAGCCTGTACGATCAGATCCTCATTCAGGTCGATCCCTCGCTGCAGTACGACGAGTTGATGAAAATCATTGATGTCTGCCTGAAGCAAACATTGCCCGACGGCACGCCGCTGACGAAAATCAATTTCACGGAACTGCCCGTCGCGGAACCGTAACCTCCGGGATCGACGCAGTCGCGTTGACAGACGTCGACGCTGGCAGCGTCCGCAACGATCGAACGCCCGCATGCGACGCCGCTCAAGACGCTCCGCCGACCGCGATTCATCGGGACGACTCAACGCCCGGATGTTCAGCCTCGTCGTGATGCTGTTCATCATCGGCCTCATCTACAGCCGGGCAAAAGACGCGCGCACCTGGTCGTGGCTGGCCTCGGAACCCGAAACGCATGGCGAACAGGCCGAGGCCCCGCCCGCCGCGGCGACCCCCGCGGCGGCCGTCGTGGAGACCATTCTGCCCGGCCCCACCGACCTGGACGAAGGCCAGCGGGAGGAGGTCCGCAAACTGCTGGCCGCCGTCACCGATCGCCAGAAGCTGGTCGACGTGGAAATGCCGGCCTACTGGCGGCTGCTGGGCTGGGCCCAGGCGCAGTCCTTCGCCGACCTCGACCGTCGTGCCCAGCGCGATGTCGCTCTCACCAAGCTGCACGAGCAGCCCGACCTGTACCGCGGACAGCCGATCCGACTGCGGCTGAACGTCAAACGGATCCTTGACTGGGAAGCGCCCGAGAACTCCGCAGGCGTGAAACGCGTCTACGAAGCCTGGGGCTGGACGACAGACTCCAAGGCCCGCCCGTATACCGTCGTTTTTGCCGAGTTGCCCGCCGGCATCAGGCCCGGAACCGATGTCGATCAGGAAGTTGTGTTCGCCGGCTACTTCCTGAAGTGGATGGCGTACGAGACGTTTCAGGGCAACAAGCAGACGGCTCCGTTGCTGCTCGGGCGTCTGAAACCCGCGCCCGCGGGCGCCCCGGTCGTTCCCTCCCGCTGGTCGGTGTGGGATTTCCTGTTTCTGCTCGGCGGCATCGCCATCATCGGCTTCGGGTTTCGGTCCGCTTTCCGGCGCAACGAGCCCCCCCGCCGTCTGCTGGCCTCGGAAGGAGACGTCGAGTCGGCGCTCGAGTTCTTCAGGACCGGGGGCGAACGACCGGACGATGAGGACAACGCCCGTCCGACGAATGGCGCTCCATTCCTGAACTGAAACCGCTCATTCTGCCCGGCGCCTCGTCCGGACGCCCGGCAGCCCTACTCCAGTTCTCCCAGCACATCCTGGTGGACATAGATTTCGGCGTGCGGCTCGTAGTGCACGGCGAGCGCCAGAGCGTCGCTGGGCCGGCAGTCGACTTCCATCAGTTCGCCATCCCGCCGGATGCGGATCACTGCGTAGTAAATATGTTCCTGCAGGCTGGTGATGACGACATCCTGCAGCTCTCCTCCCAGGGCCGAGATGGTGCTTTTGAGCAGGTCGTGCGTGAGCGGACGCGGAGGAACATTCCCCTGAATGCGACGGTCGATGCTGGTCGCTTCAAACATCCCGATGACGATCGGAAACGAGCGCGGGCCGTCCACCTCCTTGAGAAACACGATCTGCTGATCGTTGATCTCACTGATGATGATCCTGGCTAACTCCATCTGCACGAGCATAGGTCACTCCTGCGCCGGGCCGGCTGAACAGCGGGCGGCGCGAACTCTCTTGAACGTCAACAATCGCCAGGACGCAGCGACCGTCTGCGGAACACGAATGTCTTCCCGAGAACAGACGGCGTGATCGTGCAATCATAGTGGACGCTGACGCGTTGCGTCGGCAAGCGTAGCAGGCATTCCGCGGCAGGCGATCATCCCCGTCCGGCCGCGGCAAACGCGGCGCGGATGAATTCGCCGCGTGTCGTCCGGCCATCTCCCTTCGGCAGCGCGTCAACGGGCAATCCTCGCTCGCGCGCCAATTCCAGCCACCGCCGACCAAGATCTTCATCCAGCACCCGCTCCAGCTCCGCCGCGTGCCCCGGCGCGGCCTCGCTGTACTGGCCGTGCAGTTTCTTGCCCCGCACTCCGCTCGGTTTGGCCGGAGTCCCGGCCAGTCCATGCAGTCCGCCAGCCGTCCCCCACCACTGTACGGCTTCGAAAAGCGGATGACCCGGCAGCACATCGCTCACGTAAATCGTCGCGCTCCCCTGCCGCAGCAAAGCGGTTTGCAGGCGCGGCACATCGACCTTCTGGACCGGAACGCCGGCCGTGGCCGCGATGCCTGCGGCGTGACCTGCGGCCTGACCCAGCGACATCCAGATCGGTTCCAGACGCAATGCACAGAAACCGACATGCGTCGACGACGCCGCTCCGGGCACCAGCAGATTCGTCACGTCTCTGGGAACCAGGACGCCATAGGGAATCTGATATGGCGGCACCGGGTTATAGAATTCGCCCGAGTGCTTCCCGCCGAAGCGCGGGCCCTCGTGGAACGTGCCGTGGCAGTTGTTGCCATAGTCGCCCATGGCGATGGAATCTTTGTGCAGCACGGCCCGCACATCGCCGTCGGCATGCTCGCTGTCGCGCTGTGCGAACACATGCACTCCCTGCATCCGGCGGGCCTCCCGCACATACAGCTGCGGCGGAATGCCTCCCGTTGCGGTGAATTCATCCCGGCACCAGCCCCACTCGCGGGTCTCGTTGCGGAACCGTTCCGGAACCTCTTCGTCATTCTGCAGGAAGTACAAAAGACCTGCCTGATCGCGCAGGTGCTCGGCGTAAATCGCCTCTCTCGTCGCGGCGTCGCCCGTCGGCCATCCCAGGTTTTTCCCCGGCAGCGACAACCGCACCAGTCCGCGCGACACGTCGTTGATGTCGTACTTCGCATTCGGCAGCGGCGGCTCATGGGCCTTGAACAGGCAATGCGACGGATAGTCGAACACCTTTTTGATCTCGCCCGATGCGAGCACCGGCAGCAGGTCCACAAAGTCCTCGCGGCGATAACCGGGCGGCGCCGCCGGCGTGATCCGGTTTCCCGGCTCACGCGTCATGATGAACCGGAAGTTGTACGCCTGCAGCTGGCCATCCGGTTCGTCCGGCGCCAGCGATTCGCCAAATTCGCCCCGGCCTTCCCGCCCGACGCGCCACGGCACGCCGGCGGCCGCCATCAGGTCGCCTTCGTAGGTCGCATCGACAAACACCTTGCCGAAGACCTGCAATTCCTCTCCGTCGGACGACCGCAGCCGCAGCGATTCGATCCGCCGATCTGCCGCCATGACCGGCGCCGCCAGCACCGTGCTTTTGAGAACCGTCAGCGACGACTGTTCCGCGAGCAGCGCCTCGAAAACCGCCAGGTTGACCTTCGGCTCGGCAAATGTTCCCAGCCACGAATCGCGCACCTGCTGGCTGTCCGGGCCATACTCCCGGGCGTAGTGCGCTTCCACCCGCCGGCTGAATTCCAGAAACGCCCCGGTCAGGCTTTCGAGTGAATGGAAGTCGGTGTGGCTCAGGCCGCTGGTGACGAGCCCTCCAATCCGCGGCGTCGGTTCGATGAGGATCACGCTGCACTGTTCGCGGGCGGCGCCCAGGGCCGCCGCGATCCCGCTGGGAGTCGCTCCGTAGATCACCACATCGGCGGATTGCGGCGCCGCCGCGGAGACCGCCCCCGGCCCACTCATCACCACAGCGGCCACGACCGCCAGCATCGACAGAGTTCGCATCAAACGTTTCTCCCCAGGGCGCCAGAGTGTGCCGCATCATCGTAGCACGTGCGCCCGGCATCTGTGGGTCAGGCCAGGCGGCGGATGGTGCTGTTCAGGCATCCAGCCCGCGTTCTTTCCGAATGCGTTTCACCTCGCCCACCACTTCGCTCACCAGGCGACCGTTCTGCGAGATTGCGGTGTATTCGAGAAACGACACGAACAGGTTCAGCAGCACGGTCGCCATCGCCAGCGTGAAATGAATGGTCGAGATTCCCGCGGACCGGGCCGTCGGCATGGGGTCGGACGCCGCGCCGAAGCCCCCGGTGACGATCACCAGCACCATGCAGGCGACCATGCCCGGAATGGCCCGGTACTTCAGCCGGATGTTCTGTTTCCGATGCCGCTCGTCGAGCTGGTATGCCGTGGAAGTGTCTTCCAGCCACCGGCCCGTTCCCATGAAGTACGTCAGCACCACGGCGTGCAGCATCAGCACCAGCAGCGACGCCCCGAGTGCAATCAGCAGGTGCATGGACACCGCATGCTTCACCGCCGCCAGTTCGCGCGACTCGTCATGGATTGCCAGGCCATACCACACGGCCACGCCCAGCCCCAGGTTGGTGAGGATCGCCAGGGTCAGGAAAATGCGATTCACGGGACTTGGCGGCGGGATGAGAGCGACGGGAACACCCGCGGCGGCACATCGTTCGCGGGCGGGGGTGATTGTCCCGAAACGGCCGGCGCGGTGCGAACCTGTCAAATCGGTTCGCCGTCAATTCTCACAAATGCATTTGCAGATTCAGAGCCGATCTCTTGTCGTCTCCCCTTCCCGTCGCTCGTATACTTTGCCAGTCCACCAGAGAACCAGTCAGACCGGCGGCGTCACCCCGAGTGAGCGACTCGCCGCAGCCGGCCCGATGCGAACTCTCGGTGAACGCATGAGGGAACAACCATGGCCATCTACGAATATGTCGAACCGCTCGGTCCGCGGATCCTCGTTCGGAAGGATGAGGGTCGCCAGAAGACCAAAGGCGGAATTGTTCTTCCCGATCGCGCCGAAATTCCCACGATCACCGGCCGCGTGGTCGATGTGAGCGCCGAGATCGCGAACGCGGAAGATTTCCCCGTCCGCAAGTATGACAAAGTCCTGTTCCATCCGAAAAACGCGATTCCCGTCGATCTGGAATCCGACAACGTCCTGTACGTCGTCCCCGCGGAAGATGTGATGGCGGTGTTCCGTCGCGGCCCCGCGAAGACGAAACGCGAAACCCCGATCCGCGGCGAAGACTTCGCCGGCAACGACGAAGCCGCGGAATAGCGCGGAGTTCGCAGAATCGCGTTAGACCGGCTCCGCTGGTCTGAGAAAGTCACCCCCGGCCGCCCGGGAAACTGGCGGCCGGGAGCAAGTCAATCGCGGAGGAATTCGCCGGCGTCGGAAACGATCTTTTCAAATCTCTTCCGACCCGGTATTCCACCGCACAAGCCTGTCCCACGGATGGCAGGCGACGGGATTCGTCCCGCCGCCTGATCCGTGGGGTTTCGCATTTACGGACTTCATCTCGCGACAACCGGCCGCCACCTGCCAGGCGGCCGCGACGGAAAGTGGACTTGGATGACGACTGTGGCGAACGTGGACCTGCCCCTGTTCTCGGATGCCCTCGACTACGGAGGAATGTCCTTGTCGGATCATAACCCGTCGGAAAGCCCCGCCGCCGACAGCCCGGCCCCCGGCGCCCACATCCGCCCCGCCCGCTTCGACGACCTCGAAGGGATCGAAGACCTCATCGAGCCCTTCGTCGATGGCGGCAAACTTCTTCCCCGCACCTGGGACGAACTCCAGAGCCTCGTCCCCACCGGGTTCGTCTGCGAAGACAACGGCGTCATCATCGGTTTCGCCGCCCTCGAAATCTATTCCCGCAAGCTGGCCGAAATCCGCAGCCTCTGCGTCGCCCGCAGCGCTCAGGGACAGGGAGTGGGCAAGCGCCTGGTGCAGGCCTGCGTCGACTTCGCCACCGAGCGGGCCGTGTTCGAAGTCATGGTCGTCACCTCCACCGAAGACTTCTTCAAAAACTGCGGCTTCGACTTCACCCTTCCCGGCGAAAAGAAAGCCCTCTTCCTGCAGACCCGCGAAACGCCATAAAGCGCCGCCAGCGCGACCCGCGCGCCGGGCAACCATTGTGTGCTGCACGGCGCGACGGATCGGGGCCGGTGCGGCCCCGCGCTCGTCTCACCCGTTTTCGGCGATCGATCGCCTCGGCCACCACCACTTGTGCAGCTCGACCGCCGGTACGATCAATACGCCGACGCCAATGGCGACCCCCCACAGCGACAGGTCGACGGGGTTGGTCGCCAGCATGTCCTGCAGGAACGGCACATACATCGCCGTGACATGGATCAGGAACGCGCCCAGCGTCCCGAAGAACAGGACCGGGCTCCGAAGCGGCGACAGCTTGAAGGCCGATGACGACTCCGACCGGCAATTGCCGATGTGGAAGTTCTCAAACAGCACCATGGTCAGCAGCAGCAGGTTGCGGGCCTCGTTCACCGGCCAGCCGAGCCGGAGCGCAGCGTCGTAGACGAGGAACCCGCCCCCCCCGACGACGACCGCGGCGATCAGCAACCGCTCCACCATCAGGCGGTTGAAAACAGCCTCGCCGGGCGGCCGCGGCTTGCGTCGCAGGCTATCTCCTTCGCCTGGTTCAAAAGCGAGCGCCACGCCCTGAATGCCGTTCGTGACCAGATTCAGCCACAACAGCTGCACGGGGAGCAACGGCACCGGCATGCCGGTCACGACGGCGAGCAGGACCATCAGCAGCTCCGCCGCTCCCATCGACACCAGCAGATAGATCACCTTGCGAATGTTGTCATAAGCAATCCGGCCTTCTTCGATGCCGCCGACGATGGAGCTGAAGTTGTCGTCGCTGATCACCAGTTCCGACGCTTCGCGGGCCACGTCAGTCCCGGCCTTGCCCATCGCAACGCCGATGTTGGCCGCGCGCATGGCCGGGGCATCGTTGACGCCATCGCCGGTGACCGCGACGAAATGCCCGGCCTTGCGTGCCGCTTCGACGATCTGGAGCTTCTGGCGCGGGGTGACGCGCGCGAAAACCCGCACCGACTGAATCATCTCCGCGAGCTGCTCGACAGACTTTCCTTCCAGGTCTGCGGCGGTGGCAACCTGCTCGTCCCGCTCGGCCAGGCCGAGGTCGCGCGCAATCGCCAGCGCGGTGACGCGGTGATCGCCCGTCACCATGGAAACCTGCACGCCCGCCCGGTGACAATCGGCGACGGCCTCGCTCGCTCCCGCACGCAGCGGATCGATCATTCCGAGGTATCCCAGCAGCCTGAGCTTCGATGGCTGCGGAGGCGCTTCGTCCGGGCGAGGCGCCTCCGAGAGCGTTCCGCTGGCCACCGCCAGCACGCGGAGACCTCGTGCGGCCATTCCCATCGCCGCCGTTTCCTGTCGCTCTCGCTCAAGCTCCGTCAGATTCTCGCGGCACATCTCCAGCACACGTTCGGGCGCGCCCTTCACGAAGACTTCGCACCGCTCGCCGTTGCGGTTGAACGACGCCGCGAACTGGTGCTCTGGTTCGAAGGGAATGCTGCCCACCTGGGGGAAATCGGCGAGGAGCTGCACGCGATGCAAACCTGCCTTCACGCCCAGACTCAGCGCCGCGATGTCGACAGCATCCCCCCGCCAGATCCACTCGCCATTTGAGTGATGAAGATCGGCCTCGTTGCACAACACCGCGGCGCGAATCGTTTCGGCCAGCTGGGGGTTATCGGCCAGGTCCGCGGCACGCCCCTCCCTCAGCAACTCGCCCTGGGGCGTAAACCCCTGCCCAGTCACAGGAAAAACGTCGCCGTTCGCCAGAGCGACTTCGCGCACAGTCAGCTCGTTGCAGGTGAGCGTGCCGGTCTTGTCCGTGGCGATCAGCGTGCAACTTCCCAGCCCCTCCACGGCCGTCAGTTGACGAACAATGACGTTCCGCCGAGCCATCCGCGTCGTCGCCACCGCAAGCGCCACCGTGATCGCCACGGGCAAGCCTTCCGGAATGGCGGCCACTGCAAGCGCCACAACGAAGAAGAATGTTTCGACGACCGTGTAACCCCCCAGCCAGACCCCCAGCAGGCCGATGACGAAAGCGGCCACCAAAGTGCCGACGGCCACATAGTTTGTGAACCGCTCCATCCGATCGAGCAATGGCGGCCTGCCGCCGCCGCTGCCCATCACGTCCAGCGCCAGCTGGCCGACGCTCGTGGCCGTACCCGTCGCCACAACGACGCCCGTCGCCCGGCCGCGAGCGACGAGCGACCCGGCATAGGCCATGTTCAGTCGGTCCGCGAGCGTTGCACTCTCAGCTCCCGCCCACGCTGCATCTTTCGTCACCGCCAGCGATTCCCCCGTCAGCAGCGACTCGTCGACCTCCAGCCCCTGCGCCGACAAAAGGCGAATATCGGCTGGCACCCGATTTCCCGACTCCAGCCACAGCACGTCGCCGGGGACCACCTCGTCCGCGCCGACTTCGTGCACTTCGCCGTCCCGTTCCACTTGGGCGCGCATCCGCAGCAGCTTCTTCAGCGCATGGCTGCTCTGCTCGGCCTGCCACTCCTGGTACGCGCCGATCACGGCGTTGAGGATGAGCACGACGGCGATGAATGCGGCATCCTTCAGGTCGCCAATCATCACCGAGACAACCGCAGCGGCGACGAGAATGTAAATCAGCGGGCTGGCGAACTGCCGCAGCACAATCTTCCAGACAGGCGTCGGACCTCGCTCGGGGAGCACATTGCGACCGTACTCGCGCAGGCGGCGCTCCGCTTCCGCCTGCGACAGACCTGTCCTTGAAGTCGTCCATGCCGACAGCACAACCTCGGCAGGCTCGGCATGCCACGCTCTTGATCCCTGTTTCACGGACGGCGTCATCAACATCCTTTCCGGGGGCGCGTTCCTGGTTCCGTTTTCACTCTGTTGACCGCAGTTGCGTGCTGCGCAGGCGATGTGCACCTGGTGGAGCATGCGTCGAGGCGGCACGCGAGGCCGCACACCTTTCGTGACCCATCCTCGCTCAGGCGACCGACATCATTTCCGACGCACCTTTCAGATGCCACGCCACGACGCGATCCCGCCCTGCACGGTCAACGGACTCAATTCACATCCTGTACCGTCCGCCTGAAAATCATGCAGATTGCCCGGGTGCCGCTCGCGACGGGCCAAACGGGTGAAGGCTTCAGCGGGCTCCCGCGCCCGAGGGACTCGAGGCTTGTAGTTCGTGCGTATTCGCACATCTGCCGGTCGTTATCGCACAGGGGGTGCAGTGTTGAGCGCGCGGATTTGCCGCCGGCATGTGCAGCGTTCTCGATTTCAGCGCCGTCTCGGCCAACCCTCTGTCGGACGGCAGCAGGTCAGGGCTTTTTTGAGATGCTCCGCTCCCGCACAACTCTTCGCAGCTCCGTTTTCAGTTCCCGGATTCGGACATCCGTGGCCGCAACTGACGCGGTGCTCGGCGACACTCGCCGCCGCCTCAAGCGATACAGCAGGCTGGGACTTTTCAGGCACAGACGCTGACAGATCGACGTCGCGGAATGGCCGTCCAGGAGCATCTGGATAGCGTCCTGTTTGAACTCCTTCGTGAACTTTCGCCTCTGCCGGCTCTCACCCGCCGCGCGAATTTGCCCTTCGCCTTCGACATTGGACCGCTCTCCTTGAGCCGTCCAGATCAAGCACAACGAACTGTCCGAAGAATGCGAAGCACCTCAAACTGTACACGACCCCGGAATATGCCCACGGCGTTCTGTACATCGCAGCCAGGGATCGCCTCTTCGCCATTGGTCCGAAGGACTGAGGAGCGGTCTCACTGATCCGAAGTGCAACATGAGTTCGCGCCATGTTCAAATGATGGTTACAGCTGCATGGGCAGCTGCACTGGCCGTCTGCGGTGTTGCCGGTGATTCTCCGCAGCTTGGCCGCAGCCCGCTCCGCAACAACGTGGTGGAGACCGGGTCGGTTCCGACCGAGTGGGACGTCAAGACTGGCCACAACATCAAATGGAGCAGGCCGCTGGGGTCAAGCACGTTCGGCAGCCCGGTGATTGCTGACGGCAAGATCTTCGTCGGAACCAACAATCAGCATGGCTACCTGCGACGATACCCGGCGAAAGTCGACCTGGGCGTCTTGCTGTGCTTCCGGGAGTCCGATGGAGAGTTTCTGTGGCAGCATTCCAGCGAGAAGCTGCCCTCCGGACGGGTTCATGACTGGCCGAGCGTCGGCATCGGATCAACGCCGATCGTCGAAGGAGATCGGCTCTGGTATGTGACGAATCGTGGGGAAGTCGTCTGCCTTGATACCGAGGGCTTTCTCGACGACGAAGACGACGGGCCGTTCCTGGGTGTATTCACCAGGCCATTCGAGATCATCGGCAATCTCAACGCCCTGAAGCAGGGCGGCATCTCCTTCGAGGCCGCCGAGACCCTGCGACCGATCCTGGAATTGGCCGGAATCAAAGCGGCGGCGGGGCTGCACTATCGACAGATCGGCGGATCATCCTCGTGGCAGGCGACAACCAGCGTTCAAAAGACGGGCGTCGAGGTGCTGCAGCTCGATGTGGGGGACTCGACCCTGACGATCAGCGGACGGGGAAGCCATGCGGGCAAAGGAATGGAGCTCGATCTCGATCTGTTCGAAGGGCTGGACGAGGGGCGATTGTCGCCGGCCTTGCAGGTGCAGTTCACCTCTCGAGGTTTCAAACTGCCTGACGGACACGCTGTCCAGGTCCTGCAGGCGGGAACGTCCTGGTCGGTTCTGGCGGCTTGGCAGGGAGCGACGGCCGAGGTGCAACTCGATCGCCAGGGCGACTTCCTTCAATGCCGGCAGAAAGTCGAGTCGATTCAGAAAGACGAGGCGGACATCGTCTGGTCCTTCGACATGATGCGGGAACTGGGTGTCCGTCAGCACAATCTGGCGAACTGCTCACCCACAATCTGGGGGGACATGCTGTTCGTCTGTACGTCCAATGGCGTGGACGAATCGCATGCCAACATCCCCGCCCCCGATGCGCCGAGCTTTCTGGCGCTGGACAAGCGCACGGGACAAGTGCTGTGGACGGACAACTCGCCGGGCAGGAACATCCTGCACGGACAATGGTCATCCCCTGCGGTCGGTGTCTTCGACGGAGTGGCTCAGGTGCTGTTCGCCGGCGGCGATGGCTGGCTGTACAGCTTTCGAGCCGACCGGGGGGCGAACGGGAAACCTGAGTTCCTGTGGAAGTTCGATGGAAACGCAAAGAACTCGACGTACAGCGTGAGCGGGCACAAGTCCTCTCGGAATCACATCATCGCCCCGCCGGTCATCTACGACGGGCTTGTCTATCTCGCAATGGGCGAGGATCCGGATCATGGTGAAGGATCCGGAGATCTCTGGTGCATCGCTCCCACGCGGCAAGGCGACGTCAGTCCCGAACTGGTCGTCGATCCGGCCGGGCATCCGATCCCGCATCAACGAGTCCAGGCGACAGCACCGATTGGCGACATGCAGCCGATCGCCGTACCGAATCCAAATTCGGCAGTGGTGTGGCACTACAAAGGACACGACCTCGATGGCAACGGTCGCATCGAGTTTGAGGAGGAATTCCATCGGTGTATTGGCGGGCCGGCGATTCGGGATGACCTGCTGTTCATTGCCGACTGCAGCGGACTGGTTCACTGCGTCAATACGAAGACCGGCGTTCCCTGCTGGACGGCCGATGTCACGTCGACAGTCTGGGGCGGGACGCTGATCGTCGGGAATCAGGTTATTGTCGGCGACGAAGATGGAGACGTTGCCCTGCTGACCGTTTCGATTGATCCGACCAGATCTCTCGTGCCCATCGGTCGAGGCCTCAGCGGTACCCCGCAGCGGGAAATGAGCGTCGGAGATTCAATCCTCAGCACGCCGGCCTTTGCAAACGGCGTCTTGTATGTCGCCACGAGGGCCCGCTTGCTCGCAATTTCTGCTGAGAAGTGAAGGTTTCTCTGAAGCGGCGAACGACTCCGCCCTGAAGGCATCTTCCAGCAACAGAACCGTGGTGGAAGGTTCGGCACCGGGTGTTTGACGCCCGGCAGAACTCAGAACGCGTCTTCAAACCCTTGTTTGTCTCGCCAGTCGCCGTGACATCAGGTTGGTCATCGCGATGTAAATCATGGCTTCGCTGGTCTCAGGATTGCGTTCATACTCCTTGCTGTGCCGACGAGACCGGCTCATCCACGAGAACGTCTGCTCGACAATCCAGCGCTTCGGCAACACCACGAAGCCTTTCACGGGGGCGTCGTCTCTTTCGTTTCCGCGTGCGCCGACGTACTTTGACGGACCCGCTTCCGTGTCTGTCCGCCAGTCACGGCGGAACCGGTCCGGCGAAGTCCCGACAACGAGGAACCTCACGCATGCGTTTCAGCGCCTCCCGCAGAGAGTTTGTCAAAACGTCGTCCGCCCTCAGTGCCGCCCTGTTTGTGGGCGGTCAGGCCACCCGCACCGTGCTTGCCCAGGAACGCTCGGCGAATGAGCGGGTTCGCTACGCCTGCATTGGCGTCGGCGGCAAGGGAACGAGCGACTCGAACGACGCCGGCGACAACGGCGATGTGGTCGCCGTGTGCGACGTCGACGCCAACACCCTGGGCAGCCGGGCGATCGACCTGGCCAAGCGCTCGAAGACCAAGGACCTGAAGCCAACGCTGTACACCGACTTCCGCAAGCTGCTGGAATCGGAAAAGAACATTGACGCGGTGACGGTCTCGACGCCCGATCATACGCATGCCCATGCGGCAGCGCTGGCGATGAAGTCGGGGAAGGCCTGTTTCTGCCAGAAGCCGCTGACGCACAGCGTGTGGGAAGCGCGGCGGCTGCAGGAGATCGCCAAGGCGGCGAATGTTCCGACCAGCATGGGCAACCAGGGAACGGCCGAACGCCGCCTGCGCGAAGCGGCCGCGGTGCTGAAATCGGGCGCGCTGGGGGGCATCAGGGAATGCCATGTGTTCACCGATCGCCCGGTCTGGCCGCAGGGTGGACCGCGGGGCAAGTCGCAGGCCGTGCCGGAGAACCTCGACTGGAACCTGTGGCTGGGACCCGCGCCGCTGCGTCCGTTCGCGGCGGGCTATCACACCTTCGCCTGGCGCGGGTGGTGGGACTTCGGCACCGGCGCCCTGGGCGACATGGCCTGCCATACCTTCAACATGCCCTACATGGGGCTGGACCTGGCGGACCCGGTGTCGATTCAGGCGTGGTGCGAAACGCCGATGCTGGTGAAGAGGGACGACGGCAAGCGCCGTGGCGACTTCGACGCCGAGAAGGATACCGAGTCGGTCGTGACCGGGCACAACGGCGACACCTATCCGGCGAAGTCGAAGATCAAGTTCGAATTCCCCGCCAACGACTGGCGCGGGCCGGTCACCGTGTGGTGGTACGACGGCGGCTACATGCCGGAAGAATCGCTGCTTGGCGGCGAGAGCTTCAAGCGGAAAGGAAACGGCAAAGCCACCGGTTCGATCATCCTGGGCGAGAAGGGTTACCTATACTCGTGGGATGACTATGCGGCGAATTTCATGGTCAACATCGGCGGCAACACCGAGGTTCCGAAGGTCGAGTACGAGCGTTCGCCAGGTCACTTCGTGGAGTTCCACGAGTCGGTGACTGGCAAGCGGAAGCGGGCTGTCGGCAACTTTGAAGGGTATGCCGGCAAGCTGACGGAAACGATTCTGCTCGGCAACCTGGCCGTGTGGGCCGCCGCCACGGGCGAAAGCAAGGTCATCGAATGGGACGCCAAGACGATGACCACGCCGAACGCTCCCGAACTGGCGCAGATCGTCCGCCGGCCGTACCGCGCGGGTTATGAGGGCATTCTGGAATCGTAACGGCGCTGAACGCAGCGGCAGTGAATGCTGCCGCACGCCATCGATTGACCAACACCCCGGCCGCCAGCCAGCAGCCGGGGTGTTTTCGATGGACGGCCCAGGCAGCAATGACGCCCATTTCAGCGGGACGCTTCAGGACTGAGCGCCCCACCAGACCGGCGTCGAAAGTTGAACCGACTCTGCCAGCCCGTGCTCATCCAGTTCGCTGGCGAACGACGCCGTCTCGCCCGTCGGCACGAGCGCCAGGTCGCCGCCGTCGGCGCGTTCGATGCGGAACAGATCGCGGAATGTGTAGCGGCTGGCTTCGTCCAGCCCTGTCTGTTCGGTGATCCGCGTCACCCGGCGCTGGCCGTCTTCGGAGGACCGGCTGAGCTGCACGACGAGGTGGATTGCGGACGCGGCCTGGGCCCGGGCGACGTAGACCGGCAGTTCGACATCCGACATGAGCGACAGGGTTTCCAGCCGAACGAGCGCATCGCGCGGGGTGGAGGCGTGGACGGTCGTCATGCTGCCGGAATGTCCGCTGAGCATCGACTGCAGCATGTCGAGCGCCTCGCCGCCGCGCACTTCGCCGACCACGATGCGATCGGGCCGCATTCGCAGCGACGCCATGAACAGCTGCCGGATCGAAACAGCGCCGCGTCCGGCGGCGTCCGCCGTCTGGGCTTCGAGATAGACCGTATGCGGCTGGGCCAGCCGCAGCTCCGAGCTGTCTTCGATGACGATGATGCGCTCGGCGGCGGGAATTGAAACTGACAGCCCGTTGAGAAACGTGGTTTTCCCCGTTCCGGTGCCGCCGGCGACGAGAATGTTTTTGCGGAGCCGGACGGCAATTTCGAGAAACTCGGCCGCCATGGCGGAGAGGCTTCCGAGTCGCACGAAGTCGGCCAGCGTGAGTGTGTCGCGGCGGAACTTGCGGATGGTGAGGCAGACGCCGCGCCGTGAACTGGGCGGAATGACCACATGCACGCGTGAGCCATCGGGCAGGCGGGCGTCGAGAATCGGCTGGTCGGCGTTGATTTCGCGGCCGACGTACTGGGCGATGTTGTGGACGGCCGACCGGAGTGCGTCGTCGCTGGCGAAGGTTCGATCGGTTGGGAACAGTCGTCCGCCGTGCTCGACGAAGACTTCGCCGGGCCCGTTGACCATGACCTCCGTCACGTCGTGGTCTTCGAGCAGATCGCGAATGGGAGCGAGAAAGTAGTGCAGGCTCGCGGAGAAGATTTCGTCGCGGGTCATGCCGGTGATCGTTCGCGAGGCTGTCGCAGAAATTGTCTGCAAACTCTGACGGATGTTTCCGGGAGGGCGACGCTCCAGCTGAGCCGCCTCCCGTGAACCAACCGGTTCTTCGTAAACTGGCTCTGGAATGGTTGCCAGAGCGTTCCGTTCCCAAACTCCGGTCTTTCAACCGGACGCGGCCTGGCAACGCCCGGCCCTTCCGGTTGAAAGACACGTTCTCAGAACAGAACTGTTCGCAGCATAACGCGACGACGGCCTTCCAGCGCGGCCGGACACGGGCCGACGAAAACAGATTTCACGCGCGGGAATGCTGGACCATCGCCCGCCGGCACGGGAACACTGTCGGCAGGTTGAGCGAGGGCGCCGCACCTCGTGGAATTCTGTGTGGTGCGTCTGGGTGTGATGTCCGAAGCCGAATGGCGGTTCCGGGGTGGTGGCTGAAAACACGGCTTGAGCGTCCTGGGTTCTGGAGGCGTCTGCACATGCATTGCTGGCGATGGTTGATCGTACTGGCGGCGCCCCTGGCGCTTCTGCCTGGTGAAGTCTGGGCGCAGCAGCCGGAAACCCCGGTTCCGGCGGCGGCGGCCGCTGACCCTGCGATTTCTGATCTGGGACGCGCCTACGAGGAGGCGTTTAACCGGTGCGATGCCGCCGCCATTGGCAAGCTGTGGATGGAAACGGGCGTGCACACCGACCGGGCGACGGGTGTGAAGACCGTCGGGCGGGAAGCGATCGTCAGGGACCTGGAGGAAAGCTTCCGGACGGTCAGCGGGATGCGGCTGACGGTGCAGTCGACCTCCTCGCGGATGATCACCCCGAATGTCGCGCACATTGAGGGAGTGGCGACCACCATTCTTCCTGACGCCGACCCGGTGCAGACGGCGTATAGCACCATCGTCGTGAAGCAGAATGGAAGCTGGCTGATCGACAGCGTGGAAGAATCGCCGGTTCCGCAGCCGGAGACGGCACGGTCGGCCCTGGAGGTTCTGGCCTGGCTGGTCGGGGACTGGGAGGATCAAACCGAAGGCGTTTCAACGACATCGTCGTTCCAGTGGTCCACGGGAGGCAACTTTCTGGTGCGCCGGTTCAGCACCCAGTATGGCGAGGAAGAGGGCACCGAGGGGACGCAGATCATCGGGTGGGATCCGCGGGCAGGGTAGATCCGGTCGTGGTTGTCGAGACGGGGCTGGGCAACCTCAGCCAGAACGAGGCCGCGGCACTCGTGCATTACGGCCCGGACCAGCGGGAGACCTGGTTGCTCGTACGGCTGGACAACCCCGACGACCCGGAGCCGACCGACGTTTCGCCGTAAGGCGGTCGTGGCAGGAAGGTCACCATTCGACGGCCGGCATCGAGGCGACGTTACGTCTCGATGCCGGTGTCGACCAGCATGCCAAAGTGCGTGAACGACCGGCCCCCCAATGTGCCGGCAAGCTTGCCGACGCGCTCGGCGTCGTCGAAGCTGCCGACCTCGAAACAGACGGCGGAATGGCCGTTCTCCAGTTCTGCCAGGGCTTTCTCGTAAAATGCCTGCTCGGCTTCGCCCCACGATCCCCTGAGCAGTTCTTCCAGCGCCGGCAATGCGGCGGGGCCATCGAATGTGACCATCGAACGCCCGGCGAGTTCCTCGCGCCTCATGGCTTCCGCCAGGGCTTCGCAATCGCGGCGGGAATCGAGAAAGCCCATGACATGGTTTTCGGTGCGTTCGGGAAGGTCGCGGGCGTCGGTGACAGGCGCAGGCATGACTTGTCCTTCGGATCAGTGGAGTCGTGTTGTGTCCTTCGATTGTCGTCCCGAATTGCAGCGGGTGTAGCCGTCATTTCAGACGGCCAGCGTCAATCCGGGGCGCCGGGCCGAACCTCGGAACAGCCGTTTTCTCGCTGGCTTGCGGTGGTGGACGTGAATAGGCTGTAGTGCGGCGCAATCGGTCGGGCTCGACTCCGGTGCAGCGCATGGCAGGCTGAATCGTACTGGGCGAGTTTCGGGGTCCTCTTTGACCAATTGTGGAGGCAATTTTATGTCTCGGGTTCGGATCGCTGTCGTTGTGGCGGGTGCGCTGGCCATTGCGGCGGGCGCGGCGTCGACGCCGTTTGCGCTCGTCGCGAATGACGCCCCTGCGGTCAAAGCGGGGGTGGACGCCAAATCGCGAGGTCGCGTCCCTGCGCATTTCGCCAAGCTGGATCTCACCAGCGATCAGAAGACGCGCATCTACGCCATTCAGGATCAGTACGATGGCCGGATCGACGAGCTGCTGGCGGAGATTGAAGAACTGCGCGTGCAGCGCGACAGCGAGATCGAATCGGTGCTGAGCGCGGGCCAGCGCGGCGAGCTCAAGAAGTTTCTGGATCAGGCGAAGATCGACCGCGTGCAGAAGGCGCGCGAAACCGAGGCGGCGAAGAAAGCCTACGAAGCGGCGAAAAAGAAAGCGGCCGGAAAATAGGTGCATCCAGCAGGCCCGCTTGCTGCGGCGCTGGCCGGTGTGGTCCACTCTGCCACATCGGTCCCGCCAGAGCCCCGCCCATGTCGGCCAATTCCCACACTGCAGCAGCGCGTTCGGTGCTCGTGACCGGGTTTGAGCCATTCGGTGGGGAAATCGAGAACCCGTCGCGGCTGATTGTTGCGGAACTTTCCGGCAGGTTGATTGCCGGCCGCGTGGTCCGTGGGGAAGTGCTCCCGTGCCGGTTCGGTGAGTCGACCCGGCAGTTGCGGAGCGCGCTTCGGAGGCACGAGCCGGAACTTGTGATCTGTCTGGGCCAGGCGGGGGGGCGGGCCGGGCTGACGCTGGAGCGGGTGGCGATCAATCTCGATGACGCCCCAATCGCCGATAACGCAGGTCTGCGGCCGATTGACCAGCCGATTCTGAAATCCGGTCCGGCGGCCTGCTGGTCGACGCTGCCGGTCAAGGCGATGGCCCGCGCGATTGCCCTGGCGGGAATTGAAGCGAGCGTTTCGCACTCGGCTGGCACGTTCGTGTGCAATCACGTGTTCTATGGCCTGATGCAGGCGCTGAAACGGCGCCCCCAGACGCGGGGCGGGTTCATTCATGTCCCGTTCCTGCCGGAGCAGTCGCAGCGTCAGGGACGCCACGCCCCGTTCCTGCTGCTGCCCCAGATGGTCCGCGGCATTGAAATCGCCATTCAGACGGCACTCGCCCACGCCGCCGACCCCGCCCTCGCTGGCGGCGCGACGCACTGACCAGCCGCAAATCGCTTACCGAAGCGGCAGGTTCATCGCTTCGAGAATCTCCACGATGGCCCGGCGGTCGGCCGCGGTGAGATGCGGATATGCCTGGGCCTGCCGGCCATCAATCAAGACTTCGCGCAGGCGCCGCCAGACAACCTCGAGCATTTCTGGCGGCAGCTTCTGGAAGGATTCGGATTCAATCAGATAGCTGCAGGGGTGCCGGAACAGGCGGGTCTGAAGATCGAAGTCGCGCAGCGACCGTCCCTGCCCGTCGCGGACCCCGCGCTTTTCAAACGCGGCCCGGAATCCCGAAGTTCCGGCGACCGGCGACGTCAGCGGAGCTTCGTCCTTGAACAACAGGGCTTCCACGAGATCTTCGGCTGCGTTTTCAATGCGGCGGACAGTGCTGTCGAGTCGGCGGTCTTCCTTGTCGCCGAGAATCTTCCGCATCTCGGCGTCGGCCGCGAGGGCCTGCCGTGCGGCGAAGTTCGCCTTCGTAATCCGGTTATGAACCAGCACCTGATGGGCCAGCACCAGGTGAGCGACAATGTCGCTGTGCGGCGACAGATAGGCGGAGCGTGCGATGCTGTCGGGAATGGCGGGCTGGTTCAGGCCGGCCGAGTTGTCGACGACATCCGGAACTTCCCCTTGAGCGATCACCAGGTTGCCCAGGTGCTTCTGCGCGCCATGCGTCCCGGTGACGTACCAGCCGCCGAAACGATTCTCGAGCGGCGTGGTGTGGTCGACGGTGTAGCTTCCGCCGGAGTAGATCGGCAGGCCGTGCTTTCCGACGAACAGCGAGCGGACCACATGCCCCGGCACCCCTTCCGTGCGTGAGGAGTGGTGACACTGCAGGCAGTGATCGGTCTGGCGGATGAACTGCGGCGCGGCGGCGGGCTTCTGGTCGAGCGTGTAGAAGACGGTTCCCAGTCGCGAATCGGCCGTGGAGACTTCGAGCACATCGCCGTGCTGGCAGTATCCGACGTACACGTCGTCGTTGAAGTAGATCGCGCGGGGCGTCTCGGGCGAGATGACGTGCCGCTGCAGGCTGGTCTGCGAGAAGACCAGCGTCTGCGACTCCACCGGAATGTCGAGTGCGGCGAGAACAGACTGGAGATAGCCCAGCCGTTCGTCATGGGCCAGGGATGTCTGTCCGGCATCGAGCCGGTGCTGCAATCCGGCGACCGGGTTGACCGGAGTCGCGGTGCTGTATTCGATGGGGGGCGCATCGAAGACATCGCCCGCGCGAGCGGTCGCTGCGGCGAGCGCCAGGCCGGCAACCATCAGGAACCGTTGGAACATCCGCGAACTTTCGTGAGGTGAACGCAACCCGGGGTCCGCCTGTGTTGCAAATCGCGGACCCCGGGGGGCTGCCGCAGAAGGGGATGCTGCGGACTCTATTGAATTCTGGCTCGCCCTGCGGGTTGCGTCACCCCGAATCGCGAGGGGCGGGGGAAACCCGCGTGCGGGAATGTCCCATGTGCGGTTCCATTGCGGGCGGTTCAGCCGTTTCGGGTCGCCGGCCCGTGATTGCAATCGCGCCCGCTGCAAGCAGCGAACCGAGCGTCGCGAGCGCCATGTCTTTCTGGCCATCGAACGGGTCTCCCTGCTGACCGAGAAACGACTCGGCCCAGTCGGGTGCGAACGTGACGGCCACGAGCCATTCAATCAGTTCGTAGATGGCGCTCATGGCGATAATGAACTCGATCGCCAGCAGGCACGACATCGTCAGCGACAGCTTGAGGTAGCGACGTTCCAGTTCCTGAATCGGGCGGGTCATCAGCAGGCCGAACGAAAAATGGACGACGCGATCGTAATGATTGCGAGAGGCGCCAAAGATCTCGCTGATCGTGTGTCCCGTCAGCCAGGCGGCCCACCGGTCATACGGCATGTTCGAGTACAGATACCGGGCGCCGATGGTATGCAGCACCAGGAATGCGATCGTCAGCGAATAGCTCAGACGACTGAGTTCCAGCCGATTCACGACGAAAACGAGCAACGCCAGCGAGGCGACCGTCGGCCCGTGCTGCAGCAGCATGAATTCGAGATGCGGCGGGTTGATGCAGCTGGCCGCGAAAAACAGCAGAAAACCCGCAAACACGCGGCGCTGGAACGGATCGCGGGGCAACAGCGTCATCTGGCCTCCCCCTGCCCATGGAGCGCGGCAGCGACGCCGCTAGACGGCGCTGCCTGGCTTCCGCAGCACCTGAAACGCCCGCCAGCTGTATTCCAGGCCGCTGTACACCGTCACCGCCGCCATCAGGGCGACGGCGACATCGCGGACCACCACGAACTTCACATAGCCATCGGCGATGGCGGCGTCGCAGAATCGCTGCACGTCCGGGCTCAGCGACAGCAGGCATAGCGGCACGGCGATGCACTGCAGCAGCATCTTCAGTTTGCCCCAGAACTTGGCCGAGAAATCGCGGCCATGTTGTTCGAGGAAGGCCCGCAGACTGGTGATGAACATTTCCCGGGCCATCACGATGAACGCCACCCAGGGCGAGATTCCGCTGGTCGGTTTGCCGAGCAGGAACAGAAACGCGCCGCAGATGATCAGCTTGTCGACGAACGGATCCATGATCCGTCCCAGCGTGGTGATCTGGCCGTACTTGCGGGCGAGATAGCCATCGAGGAAGTCGGTCGACGCCGCGACAATGAACACCACCGCCGAGGTGCGCCACCAGCCATCGAGGTCCATCAGCCAGAACAGCACCAGCGACAGCAGGAACCGCAGCAGGGTGATGAAGTTGGGGAGGTTCAGCGAACGGCGATCGATGGCGGCCTGGCCGGGCTGGTCGACATTCTGAAGTTCCCCGGAACCGGTGGGCGGGGCGGCGCTCATTGGCAAGCTCCCGGTCGCGGGCGTCGGCCGGAAATCGCCGCCGGGGGCGATGGTCGCGAGACGACCGGTCGCGCTGTCTGAGAGCTGTCCATCAAACCGGGGAGCGGATTCAGGGTGGGAAATCTGACGGGCAGTTTAACCCGCCGGTCGTCCCCCGCCACGCGCAAAGCGGCCTTGGCCCGGAACTTCGCTCGAACGGGCCTGCCGCCTGCCGTGCGCGAGCGGACCTGAAAACGGCCGCCCGACGAGACCGTCGCCGCCGGGCGCCGGGGCTGCACTTCGCTGTCATTCGCCGGGCGGATACACTTCCGCGTCCCTTTTCCTCGCGATCGGCAATCGGTCGCCGCCACGACGACCTGACTCGACACCATGGCCCGGCTCTCCCAGGCGCGACTCGCGTCGCTCAACAAGACCTTCGAAAACCGCACTCCCGAGGAACTCTTCGAGTGGGCGCGAGAGACGTTCGGCGACCGGCTGGCGGCGATTTCCGCCATGCAGCAGGCGGGCAGCGTCGTCTGTCACATGATTTCCCGTCTGAAACTCGACATCCCCGTGCTGTTCGTCGACACCGGGGTGATGTTTCAGGAAACGCTCGACACCCGCGACCGGCTGGCGAAGGAATACGGGCTGAAGATCGTGACCCTGCATCCCCGGTTGACGATGCAGGAGCAGACGGCCCAGATGGGGGTGCTGTACCTCAGCGTGGAAGGACAGAAGCAGTGCTGCCACATGCGGAAAGTGGAGCCGATGGCGGCCGTGAAGGGGCAGTATGACGCCCTGATCGGCAGCCTGCGTCGCAGCGACGGCGGCAAGCGGGGAGAGTGCCCGATTCTGGCAGTCGATCCGGAGATGAACGCCGTCCGCATCAACCCGCTGGCGATGATGGAAGATGAGCCGCTCCAGAATTACATCGCGGAACACAACGTGATCGTGAATCCGCTGCATTCGCAGGGGTTTTCGACGATCGGCTGCAACCGCTGCACGACCCCGGTGCTTCCATCGGAGCCGAAGCGGGCGGGACGGTGGCGTCACCTGGGTCCGTGGTCGATGTACTGCGGCATCAATCCGACCGACCTGGACGAAGCGACCTCCCAGGCAGTGGACCTCCCGCAGGACCTCGTCGACCGGATTCTGGGTCAGAAGACGGACTTCATGATCTGAGTTGAGCCAGCGCGCCGCAAAATGCAGTGCTAGGTCGACGGCCCCATCGCGTCCAGAATCCGCAGCTTCACACGGAACAGCCGGCGACTCCTCGCCAGGTTCGGCGATGTGAAGTCCGCGATGGACCTGGGGCGACCGATCCGGGCTGGCATGTGCTTTGAAGAGCTGCGGTCGGGGCGGGAGACCCGCCGCCAGGCTGGAATCGACGCTCTCAGCGGGAAGGGGCAGCTGTGCCGTGTGAATCAGACGCGCCGCCCCTGTCCGTTTTACTTTGCGAACGGCCGGACGATCGCCAGGGCGGCGTCGTGCAGGATTCCGTTCGTTGCGAGGATGCTTGAGCGCTGCGTGGGGAGCGGATCGCCGGTGGCGGTGGTGACTTTCCCGCCGGCTTCTTCAACAAACAGCCGGCCGGCCGCGAAGTCCCAGGGGGACAGCTGGTATTCAAAGTACGCGCCGTAGAATCCGCAGCCGACGTTGCAGAAATCGAGCGATGCCGCACCCAGCCGGCGAATGCCATGCACGCCGGCGCGGACGAATTCCTGGGCGGCGTCGAAGGTGGCCTGGGTTTCGGGCGTCATGCCGGGAAAGAAGCCCATGGCGACAATGGTTTCGTTCAGGGCGGCGTGCGGGTTCACGCGGGCCTTGTGTCCGTTGACGAGAGCGCCTTCCCCCTTGATCGCCGAGTACCAGTCGCCGGTCACCGGATTGTGGACGAGGCCACACATCGGCACGCCCTGTTCGTAGTAGGCGATCGACACGGCAAAGTGCGGAATCTGGTGGGCGAAATTCGTCGTGCCATCAATGGGGTCGACAATCCACAGCCTGTCGGCGTCCGGTGGAGCGGAATGCGATTCCTCACCGAGGATGGCATCGCCGGGAAACGCCTGATGAATGACCGTTGCAATCGCCTTCTCGGCGTCGACATCGGCTGCGGACACCAGGTCGCCCGGCCCCTTTTCACGCATTTCAACCCCTTCGCGGAAGTATTTGTTGATGACTTCGGAAGCCATCCGGGCGGCGTGTCGGGCGACGGCAAGTTGACGCATGGCGGCAGCAGTTCGTAAGCGAGGTTCAAGGGCGGCCGAAAACGCCGCGAATCGCGAAGCATAGGCATTGGCGGCGAAAACGCCAAAATGGAGCGGGGATGCCCCCCGGGCGGGCGCCGCGTGGGTCGGGGACCGCGGTAATCACCGTCGGGAGGGATTCGCGCGAAAACGTGGCAGCTGGCGGGTCCGCGGCCGTCCCGATTCGTAACCGTCCGGTTGATCCGTGGCTGCTGAGTTTCGTTATAAGAGAGTTCGACCGGCCTCAACTCGGAATGTCAGACACGTCTCACGAACCGACGCTTCTCGCCCTCGACGCCGCCGCGCGATCGTGGTCGCTGCTGTCGTCGCATGTCGACCGGTTCATTCAGGCATGGGACGAGGCCGCGGGGGGCGCCGCGATCGCACCGGAGATTGCCGATTTCCTGCCGCCTGACGTCTCGCCGGTTCTCACGCAGGAACTGCTGCTGGAACTGGTGAAGGTCGACCTCGACTACCGCTGGACCCGCGACCATCTGCCGCGCCGCGTGGAAGATTACCTGCTCGATTTTCCACACCTGGTGGACGTCGTTACGCCCGATCTGCTGTTTGAAGAATGCCGGCTGCGGAAGGTCGCGGGCGAATCCATCGACCTGGCCGACTACCGCCGCGCGTTCCCGCACTGTGCGGCCGAACTCGAACGGCTGTGGAAGCTGGAAGAGACGTCGCCGCAATCGGGCTCGGGCAAGCAGGCGACCCGACGCATGCTCGACCGTTTCCAGCCCGGGGACGCCATCGACGATTTCGACCTGTTGACGCTGCTTGGTTCGGGCGCGTTCGCACGGGTGTTTCTGGCCCGGCAGCGGTCGATGCAGCGACTCGTCGCCCTGAAGCTGTCGGCCGACAAAAGCCGCGAACCGCAGACCCTGGCGCAGCTCGACCACGACCACATCGTGCGAATTTTCGATCAGCGGCATGTGCCGGAAGCGGGACTGCGGCTGCTCTACATGCAGTACGTGCCGGGCGGCACGCTGCATGATGTGGTCCCGCTGGTCAAGACTGTTCCAGCGGCACAGCGGAGCGGGGGGCTGCTGGTTCAGGCCGTGCGCGAGGCGCTCGAGAAGCGGGGCGAAGCTGACCGGCTGGCGGCCGCCTGGGCCGATGCGGCGAGAAAGGCGCCCTGGCCCGACATCGTCTGCCGATTGGGAATTCAACTGGGCGAGGCGCTGGAATACGCACATCAGGCCGGCGTGCTGCATCGCGACATCAAGCCGGCCAACGTGCTGCTGGCGGGGGACGGCTCGCCCAGGCTGGCGGATTTCAACATCAGCTACAGTTCGACGACGCTCGGCTCCACGCCGGCGGCGTATTTCGGCGGCAGCCTGGCGTACATGTCGCCGGAACAGCTTGAAGCGGCGCATCCGGGGAGGGAACGCACTCCCGACTCGCTCGACGGCCGGAGCGATCTGTATTCCCTGGGCGTGCTGCTGTGGGAAGTGTTTCACGGACAGAAGCCGTTCGCCGATGAAGCCGTCGGCGAGAACTGGACGGCCACGCTCGAGCAGATGATTGCGCGTCGGCAGGCGGGGCCTGCACCGCTGTCTGTCCTGCATTCCGACAACGGCACTCGCGCACTGGCCCAGGTGCTTCAGCGCTGCCTGTCAGCCGAGGTCGACCGGCGATTCCAGTCCGGCCGCGAACTGGCGCGACACCTGGAGCTGTGTCTTGATCGACCGGGCTGGCGTCTGCTTCACGATGTCGGCAGCGGTTGGCGCGGCATCGTGAAGCGGTTTCCGAGAATGGCCGCCGTGCTGGGCGTGCTGCTTCCCAATCAGGCGGCCGCCGCGTTTAACATAGTTTACAATGAGGCGGAGATCATTGTTCCGCTGGCCCTGACGCATCCCGAGGTGCGCGAGCTGTTCTGGAATACGCTCACCTGCGTGAACGCAGTGGCGTTTCCGCTGGGAATCGCCTGGGCTCTTGATCGGGTGCGGGGAGTTTTTCCGGGCGTGGTGGGGCGCGGCCCGTCGACTCCCGCAATTCGCCGGCGGGCCCTGCTGAGCGGCGTGAATGCCGGGGGCATCTGCCTGTTGCTGTGGTTCACTGCCGGCTTTGTGTATCCGGTGGTGCTGCAGCGGCATGGCGTCGAAATGGCGTGGTCGCATACCGTGCACTTTCTCGTCTCGCTGACGATGTGCGGACTCGTCTCCGCCGTCTACCCGTTCTTCGCGCTCACCTGGCTGGCGGTGAAGGTTTACTACCCGTCGCTGGTGCGCCTGTCAGATCCGACGCTGCCGGAGGATGAGGTGGTGTTGCGATCGGCGAAGCAATGGTGCGAGGCAGGCCTGATGCTGGCGGCAGCCGTGCCGCTGCTGGCCGTGACGCTGCTGGTCGTCACGGGCTCGCATGCCCGGGGCGCCCTGATGACGGCGGCGGCGGGCGGGCTGGTTGGCTTCGTCGTCGGCTTTCTGGCGTATCGCACGCTGCGCGACGATCTTGAGACGCTGTTGCGCATCGTCCGGAACGGAAAGTGACTCTTCTGCCGCCCGGACTCGGTGCGGCCGCCGCAAGGTCCGGCTGTGTCCTCCGCGTCCGCTGACTTCGGCAGCGACAGAACGGACGGTGCGACCACGACCGACCGGCCCCGCGCCGGAGGGTGGACTCCCGGGACCGTTCCGGGTACTTCAGTGGGACATCCTCCCCGGCCCAGGAGACGCATCCGATGTCTGGCAGCCCCCACGCGTCATCGTCCAGCACAGGTTTTCGATCCCTGCTGGTGGTTCCGGTCGTACTGGCCACGCTGGGTCTGGGCCTGCGCTCGGTCATCCCGGCCCAGCGGCAACCCGCGACCACGCTGCAGGCCGCGGATGATCTCCGCTGGTTTAAGGGCAACGTGCACACGCATTCCCACTGGAGCGATGGCGACGACTACCTCGAATCGATCGCGCTCTGGTATCGCGACCGCGACTACAACTTCCTCACCTTCACCGATCACAACGTTGTGCCGAACATCGAGAAGTGGGTGGAAATCGACAAAACCAAGGGAGGCCGCATCGCCTTCGACAAACTCCAGGCCAACTTCCCCGACTGGATCGAAACCCGTACGACCGACGGCAAAGAGGAAGTCCGCCTCAGGCGCTTCGATGAAGTGGCCGCGAAGCTCAACATCGAACGCCAGTTCCTGCTGATCCAGGGAGAGGAAATCAGCGATGTGTTCGCCAGCCCCGATTACGGCCGGCTGCCCATTCACATCAACGTGGGCAACATTTACGAGAAACTGTCTCCCACCGGGGGCGTCAGCGTTTCCGACGTCATCCAGAACAATGTCGACGCCGTGATGAAGCAGCGCGAGCGGACCGGCCAGGTGATGATGGTGCACCTGAACCATCCGAACTTTGTGTGGGCCGTGCGCGCGGAAGACATCATGAAAGTCATCGGCGAGCGGTTCTTCGAGGTCTACAACGGACACCCGGGCGTCAACAACAAGGGGAACGCCGACCGGGCCTCGACCGAGAGAATCTGGGACATCGTGCTCACCAAGCGGCTGGCCGAACTGCAACTGCCGGTGATGTACGGGCTGGCCGTCGATGACGGGCACGATTACCACAACATCCCCAGCCGCAAGAGCGAGCCGGGTCGCGGCTGGGTGATGGTGCTTGCCTCCAAGCTCACCCCGACTTCGCTGATCCTGGCGCTCGAGGCCGGACGGTTCTATTCGACGAGCGGCGTCACCCTGAAGCATATTGAAAGCTCGGATCGCGGGCTGTCGGTCGAAATCGATCCAGAGCCGGGCGAAACCTACACGATTGAGTTCGTCGGCACGCGCAAAGGCTACAACCCCGTTGGCACGCCCGTGCTCGATCAGGACGGCAAGCCGCTGAACACCACGCACCGCTACAGCGAAGAAATCGGCGCGACGCTGGCCAAGGTCGAAGGAGTCTCCGCCCGTTACGACTTCAAGGGAGACGAGATCTACGTTCGCGCGACGATCACCTCCAGCGCCCTGCATCCCAATCCTTCGGAAGTCGGCGACTTCAAGCAGGCCTGGGTCCAGCCCGTCCTGGGCCCAGCCTGCCCTCCGCAGCGATGACGACGGCGCGATGGACGCCAGCCAGCCCGGCCGGACCAACTTCAGCCAACCTTTCCGGAAAACCAGCATGAAACAGACAGCCCTTTACGGACTCGGCCTGATCGTTCTCGCCGCCCCGGCGATCGCGGCGGATGTCGCGAGCGTTCCGGTCCAGCCGATTGCCGAGAAGCAGGAGCTGCTGTTCTCGGACGACTTTGAGAGTTCGCAGCCGGCGGCGGCCTGGCATCGTGTGGTGCCGACGTTCGTCTTTGAAGATGGCGTGCTGAAGGGAACCCAGACGCGCATGAAGGACGAGCCTTCGGCCGATGGGAAGCGGGTCATCAAGGCGCATGCGGCCGTCCACGGGCTGGAGGTTCCCACCCGCGACAGCGTGGTGGAAGCGAAAATCCGGTTCGACGGCGCGACGATGATCGATGTCGAATTTGATGACCGCCAGTACACCGGGGCCCACTATGGGCATCTCTGCCGGGCGCAGGTGCGGCTGAATGGCGTGACGCTGATTGACGAACGCGACGGCAACATGCGGAATGACATTTACGAAATGAAGAAGGATCCGGCGAAGAAGGAGGAAGTCCGGCAGCTGCTGGTCGGCCGCAGCGCGACGTTTCCGGCGAAGCTCGAGCCCGGGACATGGTATACGCTGGTTGTTGAAACGGTCGGCGACGAAATGCGGGTCACCATTGACGGTCAACCCGCGGGGTATCTGAAGTCTTCCGGCATCGCCCATCCGACAAAGTCGAAAATTGAACTGGGCGTCGCGGGCAGCAGCGGCAGCTTTGATGACATCAAGGTGTGGAACGCCCGGCCCGCAAAACGCTGACGCCTGAGCCCTGTCGTCCGCGGCCGGCAATGGATCAACGGCCTGGCTGCCCGGAGTGCAGAACTGCGGGCCTGCGGCCAGTCGGAGGTGGAAATCCCGCATTTGCCGCTTCGTCTGCGTATGATGCGTCAGGCCCTGTCGGTGCAACCGGATGTTCGGATCGAAACTGTCGCTGAAGCAGCTTGCCCTGGTCTGCCGGTCGCTGGGAACGACGCTGCATGCCGGCGTGCCGATCGTCAAGGCGGTGAGCCTGGCGGGGGGGAAGGCGTCGCAGCCGGCCCTGCGCGCCGCGCTGGCCGACATTTCCGGCCGCCTCAAAGAAGGCGAGCAACTTTCCGAAGCCCTCGCGGGGCAGGGGGATCTGTTCCCCGACCTGACCATCGACATGGTGCGCGTGGCCGAGCAGACGGGCATGCTGCCGGAAGTGTTCCGGTCGCTGGCCGAGCATTACGAGAACAACCTGCGGCTGAAGAAGGATTTTTACGGCCAAATCGCGTGGCCGGTGATTCAGTTCATCGCGGCGATTCTGATTGTGGCCCTATTGATTACAGTGCTGGGGCTGGTGGGGAGCGGGCCGGACAAGCTCGACCCGCTGGGCTTCGGGCTGTTCGGAGTGGAAGGGGCGCTGGTGTGGCTGGGAGGCTGGGCGATGGCGATCGCCGCCCTGTTTGTGGCCTACAAACTGCTGGCGTCATCCCGCACGGCCATGGCGGGAGTGTATGGCGCGATGATGCGTCTGCCGGTGGTGGGGTCTTGCATGGAGGCGTTCGCGGTCGCGAGATTCAGCTGGGCCTTCTACCTGACGCAGGAGGCCGGCATGGGGGTCGACAAAAGCCTCGAAGCCAGCCTGAAGGCGACGGCCAACGGTGCGTTCATCGCCGCCACCCCCCAGGTGGTGCAGTCGGTCGAGAATGGAGAATCGCTGACGGAGGCCCTCGCCGGGAGCGGACTGTTCTCCAACGACTTCATCCAGATGGTTCACGTGGGGGAAACGACTGGCACCGTCCCCGAAACCCTTAATCGCCTGAGTCCGCAGTTTGAAGACCAGGCGCGGCGGTCTCTTCGGGCGCTGGCGGCCGCGGCCGGATGGGGAGTGTGGTGCCTGGTGGCGGTGTTCATCGTCTTTCTGATCTTCCGGATCGTCTTCTGGTACACGGGGATGAACGACGACGCGGTGCGGGAGACGATGAGGTAGCCGCCCAACCCGGCGGAAACGACCTGCGCCGTCGGGCGGGCGGCCGTCAGCGCAGAACGTCGAGGGAATCGAGCGCGTCGCGGATCACCCGGGCGCTGCCGGCGAGGGCGGCCTGTTCTTCCGAGTTCAGCGCCGGCTCGAAGCTGTCGAGAATTCCCTGCCCGGCCACCAGCCGAGGCAGCGAGACGGTCACGTCCTCAACGCCCGCCACGCAGGCGGCGGGGGTGCAAACCGTAAGAATGGCGCGCTGGTCGTGGAGGATGATGTCGACGATCCGGCTGAGTGCGCTGCCGATTCCGTAATACGTCGCTCCCTTGCCGTTGATGATGGTATAGGCCGCGCGGCGGACGCCGGCGTCGATGCGACTGCGAACCTCGTCCCCCAACTCGACGCCCCGGCGTTTTGCGAACTCGTCGATGGGCAGGTTGCCAATCGTCGCCAGCGACCATGTGAGGACTTCAGAATCGCCATGCTCGCCGCAGACGTAGGCATGCACATGCTGCGGATCGACGCCGCAATGGGCGCCCAGCAGGCTGCGGAACCGGCGGTGTCGAGCGTTGTGCCCGAGCCGATCACCCGGGACGAAGGAACGCCGCACCGGGATGCGAAGTGCGCCGCGAGGTGCGTCATGACATCGACCGGATTGGTGGCCACCACCAGGAGCGCCTCCGGCGCATGCTTCAGAACGGACGGCACCACCTCCGCAAACACCTCGGCGTTGCGGGCCAGCAACTGCAGCCGGGTTTCGCCAGGACGTTGCGACACTCCGGCGCACAGCAGCACGGCCTTGCTGCCTGCCAGGTCGGCATAGTCGCCGGCGTGAATTTCCAGCGGGTGGGCGAAGGGGACAGCGTGGCGAATGTCGTCCGCCTCGGCGATTGCGCGGTCGCGGCTTTTGTCGACCAGCACGATCTCGCGGCCAACGCCTTGCATCACCATCGCGTAGGCGGCCGTCGAACCCACAAACCCGCAACCGACGACTCCGACTTTCATGTTCCTGCTCCTCTGGTTTTGAGCGCCTGTCGCCGCCTGGCGAAGAGGCTGCTCCGGTTATCCGCGGCGAATGGCGTCCATGGGCGACATTCTCGCAGCCCGCCAGGCGGGGTACAGCCCGCCGAGCATTCCCAGGGCCGTGCTGAAAACGACCGCGAAGAGCATCAGGAACAGGCCGGCGTGCAGATGGGCCCGTTCGGGGAACGCCCGGTTGATGATCTGCACGGCGACCCACCCGCCGATCGCCCCCAGGACGCCGCCGACAATGCCCAGCACGGCGCTTTCCAGCGTCACGAGCGACATCACGTTGCGGCGCGACCAGCCGTTGGCGCGCAGAATGCCAAATTCGATCGTCCGTTCCGTCACGCTCATCAGCATCACGTTGACGATGCTCAGCACCGCAATGGTGATGCCCACGCCGGTGATCAACGTCAGAAAGAAGTTGAGGTCGCCGGTGAAATCTTCGAAACGCTCGGCCCAGTCGTCGGCCGAGCGCACTTCCACCGGCAGATCGGCCGCGGAGTCGGAGGAGTCGGTCGCCAAGGGGGCGGGCGCGGGGGCAGTGGTTGGGGGCGTGCTCGCCGGGCTGCCAGCACCGATCGCCACACCCAGGCCGGCCAGCAGGTTCGACAACGGATTGTCGGCGGTGTTGGTGGCCCGTTTGAGCGGCCGTCCGCGGAACAGGTCTTCGATGCGGCGGCCGATGTCCTTCTGGCGGTATCCCGGTTTCGTTTCGACGTAGTAACACGACACCGATCCCTCGTCGTACCGCGCCAGCCGCCGCACCGTTTCCATGTCCATCAGGACGTTGCAGTCGAGCAGCATCGACCCGCATTCGTAGATGCCGACGATCGTGAGCGGATTGCCGTTCGCGCGAATTTCCTCGCCCAGCTTCTTCCCGGCCGCTTCGGCGATCTGCCGGCTGACGAGGACGTTGGTGGTTCCGATATCGCCTTCATTGAGGAACCGGCCTTCGAGAATTTTGTCGCCGTAGATCGAGTCTTCGAGTTTCATCCGCGAGGGGATGTCGAACCCCAACAGAAACCGCGGCGGGCTGATGACCGGCTTGTTCTCCAGCACATTGACGCGCACGAGGATTTCGGGGTTCACCACGGCCACTCCTTCGACCTGCTCGATCTCCGACTGCCAGGCCGCCGGGAGGGACGAAAAGATCGGCACCGGCGCCCCGCGCTCCTGCACCAGGATGCCGGGAATCATCGAGAAGGTGCTGGAAACGAGTTCGTTGATGCCGCCGGCGATCGAGAACAAGCCAACCATGCCGCCGATCGCTACGGCCAGGCCGAGGATCGAAAGAATCGCCCGCACAGGCCGGCTGATGAGATTATCGAGGGCGAAACGGTGCATGAGGATCAGGCGATGGCTGCGAGGGTCGTATGAGAGTGTGACCTACAGCCGCTCTTTCCAGAGTTCGGGGTCGCGACTGCAGTGAAGAACCGCTCGGACGAGTGCGATCCCGCCGTCACGCAGTTCATAGTAGACACAATAGGGAAACCGTCGCAGCAGGATTCGATGGCATCGCGCTGCAACGCGTTCGTAGGTGTCTCCGAACTCACTGATCCGATGAAATGCCTGGTCCAGGTCCACGAGAAAGTCTTCGCCGCACCCCGGCTGGCGTTCCTCGTACCACTTGTAGGCACCGGCGCCATCCGCCTGCGCCAGCGATGTCACTTCAAGCGATGTCACTTCAATCGTCCAGCTCATGACTGGCCAGTGATGCTCGCACGCACTTCTGGCCAGGGCCGTCCCCGTTGCTGATCGGGCAGGTGCATGCGTCGCTCAAGTTCCTCCAGATGCCAGTCGGGCACCGGAATGCCTGCCGGGTCCTTCTGCAGACTCTCCCAGAGCGCTTCAATGAGCTGCAGCTTCTGCTCGCGAGACAGTTGTTCGATTTTCAGATCCTGGGTCACGGTCGACATGACGGTGCATTCTCCGAAGTGTTTGTGTACGGCCCGACTATAGTGGCCGGCTCAGTCCATCGTCAGGTGCGGATCATGTAGATTCGCAAACAGCAAGGGCGGACACTTCGTAAACGTGGATGTCCTTGACCGCTGTCTGGAGAACCTGATGTCAAATCGTCCCGCATTCTCCAGACTGGAGATCGTAGTTGTCATCGGATGCGTCCTGATCCTGTTCGCGCTGCTCATTCCGACAGCAACCAGTAGCCGCGAAAAAGCACGACGCGTTCAGGGGCGGTGGAATCTGAAACACTGGGCGCTCGCGGTTCACAACTATGCCGACACGTGGACCTGCCTGCCCGCTGGCGGCTGGGTTCTTCCGGATGGCACCGAGAGACATGGCTGGGTGACCGCGCTCCTTCCCTATCTCGACTCATCGCCTCTGTATTCTGCGATCGATCATCATTTGCCGTGGCACCATCCGAGGAATCAGCCGATCTGCCGCTGGAGAGTTGATGCGGCAAGTCACCCGGAAGTCCGTGAAACCCACACGGCCGAAGGTTATGGGCTGGTTCATTACGCGGTGAACGCCAGTCTCATGCATCGGAACAGCTCGACCAGATTCGACGACGTTCCCGGTGGACTCTCAAACATCCTGCTGCTGGGCGAGATCGCGGGCGAGTTTCGTCCCTGGGCGAATCCGTGGACATGGCGACTAATCGTCGGCCCCCTGAACAGCGGGGCTCAGAGCTATGGCCGGCCGGGTCGAGATGAGACGGACTTTGTCCTCGCCGATGGGGAACTGAAGACAATCAACAATGACATTGATTCCCGCGTTCTCTCACAGCTTGCCACAGGAGGTCTCGTCGTACGCGATGAGGACATCGCAAGACCCATGATCCCACCGGCTTACCCATCGACAAGAATTCGTCATCGATACGAGCCGCCAGCTGACAAAGGCGTCGGTTGGAGTCCCCCGCCGGAATGGGAACTGCCAGAGAACTGACGGGCGCAAGGACATTCCGGATGCCGCAATCTGTGTGGGTGGTTGTCTGAGTCGCCTGCGTCAATCAGGCCTTCCCGGCGACGCAAGGCCTGTCCGGACGGTGCCAACGCGATTTCTCGTTTTGGGACCTGTATGCTGCTCTCCGGGAGGGGGCTGGCGACGAGGGGAAAGACATGCCCTGGTCCGGCCAGTCTCTGCTCCGAACGTTCCATCTTCCAGATCACCTTCAACTCTCTGCACGGAGTGGCGTGATGAATCTGTTTCGCAGCCTGATTGCGTTCACCGTGGGGCTGACCGCCCTCTGCAGTTTCCCGGCCCGCAGCGTTGGCGCAGCCCCCCTCACGCCCGAGGAAGCGACGGCCATCGCCACCGAGGCGTACATCTATGGGTATCCATTGGTCACGATGGAGTACACCCGGCGGGTGATGACCAACGTGGCCGAGCCCAAAGGGACGCACGCCCCGATGGGGCAGTTCCAGCGCATGCGGTCCTACCCGGACGCCTCGTTCCGGGACGTCACCGCCCCGAATGCCGACACGCTTTACTCTACCGCGTGGCTCGACCTCTCGACTGAGCCCTATGTCCTCAGCCTGCCCAATACCGATGGCCGCTATTTCCTGATGCCGATGCTCGATGCCTGGACCAACGTCTTTCAGGTTCCCGGCAAGCGCACGACGGGCACCGCAAAACAGGCCTATGTACTGACGGGGCCCGGCTGGAACGGGACGCTGCCGCCCGAACTGACGGAGTACAAAGCGCCGACGAGCCTCGTGTGGATCCTGGGCCGGACCTACTGCACGGGCACTCCGGAGGATTACAAGGCAACGCATGCCCTGATGGACAGGTACCAGATCGTTCCCCTGAGTTCGTATCGCAAGCCCTACACCCCGCCCATCGGCAAGGTCGATCCTTCCATTGATTCGAAGACCCCCGTCCGCGAACAGGTGAACGCCCTCAGCGCAACGGCCTACTTCCAGTTGCTGGCCACGCTGATGAAGAACAATCCGCCTGCGAAAGAGGATGGCCCCATCGTCGAGAAAATGGCCCGGATCGGGATCGTCCCCGGCCAGCCGTTTGATCCTGCGAAGGCCGACCCGGCAGTCGCGAAGGCGATTGAAGGAGTGCCGCAGCAGGCGTTTGGGAAGATCATGGGGCAGTTCAAGTCGGCTGGCGTCAATGAAGGTGGCTGGGTCTTCACCACCGGCACGGGCGTGTACGGCACCGACTATCTGCAGCGGGCGTTGATTACGGCAATTGGACTTGGCGCCAATCGCCCTCAGGACGCCGTTTATCCGACGGCCGAGGTCGACGGAGCCGGCCAGCCGTTCAGCGGGGCCAACAGGTACGTGATGCACTTCCCCAAAGGTCAGTCGCCGCCGACGAATGCGTTCTGGTCGATCACAATGTACGATGGAAATTACTTCTTCGTGGACAACCCGCTGAACAAATACACGGTGAGCCCGCGGAATGACCTCGTCTATAACGCCGACGGATCGCTGACGATCTATCTCCAGAACGAGTCCCCCGGGAAGGAGAAAGACGCGAACTGGCTGCCGGCTCCGAAAGGCAAGTTCATCCTTATGCTGCGGATGTACTGGCCGAAGGAAACGCAGCCTTCCATTCTGGATGGCAGCTGGAAGATCCCCCCGGTGACGCTGGTGAAGTAGGCCTCAAGAGGGGACGCATGGGCGGCGGACACGATTAGTGATGCGATTGCACCGCCGCCCATCCCTTTTCCAGGTTCGCGGCGGCTTCTGCGCCCGCGGCCGGGACAGGAATCAGCGTATCTCGGGCTACGGCGGACTCTCAATCTGTGTCTCGCACACTCGGACCGCAAAGTGGCCGTTGACCTACCCATACGACGCTGGCTGAATGTGATTTTGCCCATCGGGGCAATCGGGCTTTTGATCGTGCTGATCCTTCCGGCGATCCAGCAGTCCCGCGAAGCGGCCCGGAGAAGTATTGCTCGAAATAACTACAAGCAATTGGGACTCGCGATCCAGAACTATTCCGACGTGTACAAGGTCCTGCCGCTTGGCGCGAACGTCGATACCGATGGAGTCGGATACCACGGATGGGTCACGCGACTCGTCCCGTTTCTATCGGCGACGCCGCTGTACAACCAACTCGACCAGAATCAACCCTGGGATAGTCCGCGGAACGAACCACTAATGCGCATTCAGGAATGGGGCGGCGCCCTCAGTCCGTTTGTGACGAGGCGGACCGCGTCGCCCGAGGGCTACGCCCTGGTTCATCACGCGGGCAATCCGAACGTCCTGCACCGGAATCATTGCATCACGTTCGCCGATATGACCGCCGGAACCACTGAAACGTGGATGTTGGGAGAAGCAGGCGGCGACTTCCTGCCGTGGGGCTATCCATTCAACTGGCGTCCGCTCGAAAATGCGCTGAACCATTCACCGCCGGGATATGGACTGCCCGGCCGCCCGATGACCTACTTCTTGATGGCAGATGGCTCAGTCCGGGCGCTGAGTTCCGACGCTGATCCGCAAGTACTTCGCGCCTTGCAAACTTCACCTCCAATCGCGACCGCAGAGCAGTCGAAATTGCCGCCGCGTCCGGAAAAGTTTCGTACCAGTGGTGCCCGGCGTGAATACGTGCCACTTGCGGGTGATTACCGGGCATCCGTCTGCATCTATCCACAGACTCAGGAAATCGAAATCGACGTTCACCAACCCGGCAAAACGGACGACCCGAATGCCCCGCCCCCCACGCCAGATGTCATTCGATCGGTGATTGTCGGCCGGTATCCAGAATGCACTTCGCTGTCGGTCCCGCTCGTTCTGAATCGCGAGCTGGCATCCATGCTTTCGCGGCTTCCGAAGCTCTCGCATCTCGAAGTGAAAAGTCTTGAAAACGGCGTGGACGGGATCAAATTCGTTGAGTCATTGAATGGGCTTCGATCCATTTGCATCCTTTTTCTCCCGGAAGCCGTTGAGCTGGAGTTACACGAACGGCTGCCGCACCTGCGGACTTCTTATCTGCTGCGATGAAGCCTCACCGCACTGCCGCCCAGCCCAGCCCAGCACGGCTGCAAACGTCGCGAACATCACCGTCAGCAGGTGATACCCCGCCGTCAGCCACCAGCGGGTCAGGAACGGTTTCGCGTCCAGCACCGGTTGCAGCCCCAGGCGGATCAGCCAGAACAGACAGGCATACGCGCAGAAGGCCCGGGCCAGGCCGCTGCCGCTCGCCAGCTCGTCTGAGTGCAGCAGGCAAATCGTCCCCAGGCCAATGATCGACAGCACCACATAACCGCCATAGATCCAATACATCTGGCGGATCAGTCGTGGCAGCGGCGCGAACGCACTCTTCCAGTCGAGCTGCACCGGCACGAGGGCCGACGCCACGAGCACGCACAACTGCCCGGCACCCACCAGGGCGATCGCTCGAGACAGATCCCACGTCATGACAGTTCTCCCAGCGCGCCGACAAACGGAACGATGATTCGCTCCACGAATGGACGGTGCAGCAAAAGCGGTGCGAACCCCAAAACAACGACCCACGCGAACATGCGCCCAATCCAGCCCGTTGCCAGTCCAGCACGCCGACCGAATTGGCTGCGTTCCAGAAACACGGCCGCCGCCTGCAACAGGAAGTAGACAGTCGGCCCACCGTATCCCCCTCCGGCTGGCAGCGAGATTACCAGGTCGTGAATGAGCCCGCTCACCACGAACCCTGCGGCGACCGCACCGACCGCGCCCAGCGGGCGACGCAGCGGACGGACGACGAACCGGCTCGTCAGATCGCGGAACGCGAGGTTCCACCGGCGGCTCCAGAAATCGGAAACGCCGGTCGAGGCCAGCGGCCCATTCATGATGGGCTGCGCCTGAACTCCAAGCTTCTGCCACAAACATGACAACAGATGGAACAGGCCGAAGTGGAGCGTCAGGACGATGCCGACCATTCCGACCCATCCCGAAGCATAGGGTGGCCAGTGGGACGAAAGGTCAATTGCTAGGGCCACAGTGCAGACGCCCAGCGCGACCTTCACAGCCGCGAACATCCACTCGGATCCAGAGGGTTGCGTGACGGACTCCCGGGGTGTTGACAGAAACGCGTACGCATCCATGCCGGGCCAGGCGAGCAGATAGGCGAGGTGTTTCCAAAGTGGCGCGTCGCCCGCTGGCCGCCCCCACCAGCTCAGCAGCTTGAGCAGAATGTAGATGCCCACCGCAAGGGTCCACATGGCGAGCCAGCGCGGCGCGTCGGCAATGAACAGCCCAGTCACGTGCAGCTCCACAGGGCGTCCTGAATCGGACGGTTACCTCTTCGCGAACCGCCCGCCATGTGTGCGTTTTAACTCCGAACAATGGCAATCCGGAACCGGTTCCCGGATACTGGAACGACTCTCCTTTGCGCCGAAATCAGGGGTCCCACCGATGACGATTGCGCGTTCCTTGCGGGTTTTCTCCGCCGCTCTGGCCACGTTTCTCTGTCCCGTCATCTTTGTGCAGGCTGCCGATGATGCAGCGGCACTCCTGAAAGACGCCGGGGTTCGCGGTGGATTTGTCGCACACATTAACTGCGGCGATGGCTCGCTGACCGCCGGACTCAAGCCGACCGACTCCTTCCAGGTGCAGGGACTGACCCGCAACCCGGCCGAGGTCGCTGCCGCACGCAACACCGTCGCCAAGGCCGGCCTGTACGGCGACGTGGCGATCGATCGGCTGGCCGGTAACGGCCTGCCGTACATCGACAATCTCGTGAATCTGCTCGTGGTCGATGGCGACCCTGGAGTGCCCGATGCCGAACTCGAACGCGTTGTTGTTCCCAACGGCGTGATCATGCGGCGGTCGAGCGGCGACGCGAAGTGGACGAAGGTCGTGAAGCCGCGTCCGAATGAAATTGATGACTGGTCGCATTACCTGCACGACCCGAGCAACAACGCCGTCGCGCACGACAAGGTCGTCGCGCCGCCGCGACATCTCCAGTGGGTCGGCACGCCCCGCTGGTCGCGGCATCACGACCGCATGGCCAGCATGAGCGCCATGACGACCACCAACGGCCGGATGTTCTACATCATGGATGAAGGCAGCCGGATTTCGATTCAGTTGCCGTCCAAATGGAAGCTGATCGCCCGCGATGCTTTCAACGGCGTGGTGCTCTGGAAGCGGGACATCGCCGAGTGGAATAACCAGCTCTGGCCTCTGAAAAGCGGGCCGACGCAGCTCGCCCGCCGGTTGGTCTCCACCGACAAAGAGGTCTACGCGACCCTCAGCTTCGAAGCCCCGCTGACGGCCCTCGACGCCGCCACCGGCGAAACGCTCCGCACGTATGAAGGCTCGGGTTCGTGCGAAGAGGTGCTGTACGACAACGGCACGCTGTATGTCGTGTCGAACAAGGGCGAGCACGAACTGAAGCAGTACGCCCCGCTGCACAACACGGGAGATCAGGGACGCGTCGCCAAGGACTACGCCTGGGACGAAGGGATGCGCGTCGTCATGGCGTACGACGCCGCCACCGGCAAACAGTTGTGGGCGAAGGGCTCGCGCGTCAGCCCGCTGACTCTCTCTCTGAATGAATCCAACGTCTTCTTCCACGACGGCGAACGGGTCGTCGCGATCGATCGCAAGTCGGGCGATCAGAAATGGATCACCGAGCCGGTCAACCGCCGGGCCCGCGTCACGTTCAACTTCGGCCCCCGGCTCGTCATCCATGACGACGTTGTCCTGTTCGCCGGCGGCGACGGGAAGATGTCGACCTTCAACGGCGCCGATGGCAAGCTGCTGTGGACGGCCGATCACCCGAACTCCGGGTATCAGTCCCCGCAGGACCTGATGGTGGTTGATGGCCTCGTGTGGTGTGCTCCGCTCACGCAGGGGAAAGACACCGGCAAGTTCACTGGGCGCGATCCGAAAACGGGCGAGGTGAAGAAGGAATTCCTGCCGAACGTCGATACCTACTGGTTCCATCACCGCTGCTATATCTCGAAGGCGACCGACAACTTCATCATCCCGTCCCGTACGGGAATCGAATTTGTCGACCCCGGTAAGGAGCACTGGGACATTCACCACTGGGTCCGCGGCGGCTGCCTGTATGGCGTTTTGCCGGCAAACGGGCTGATTTACGCCCCGCCCCATAACTGTGCCTGCTATCCGGAAGCCAAGCTCTACGGCCTGAACGCGATGGCGCCCGTCGCGCCGACGCGCCCCCTGCCGGGCGTCATCTCCGATGAAGGTCGCCTCGAAAAAGGACCGGCGTTCGATCGCCCCCTGGCCGCTGCGGAAACCGATGAAGACAAGAACCTCGACTGGGCGACGTACCGTCACGATGCCGGCCGCACCGGATCGACGACCCAGAAGATTGACGCCCAACTCAAGCCGGCGTGGTCGGTGAAGCTCGGCGGAAAACTCACCCCGCCTGTCTCCGCTGGCGGACGAACGTATGTCGCCCAGGTCGATCAGCACACACTCCACTGCCTCGATGGCGCGACCGGCAAGTCGCTGTGGACGTTCACGGCCGGTGGGCGCATCGACTCCCCGCCGACAATCACCCGCGGCCGCGCCGTCTTCGGCTCGGTCGATGGCTACGTCTACAACCTCGATGCCGCCACGGGCGAACTGGCCTGGCGGTTCCGCGCCGCGCCGGAAGATCGCCGCTGCATGGCGTTCGAGCAGCTCGAGTCGGTCTGGCCCGTGCACGGCAGCGTCCTGGCGGAAGACAACAGCGTCTACGCCACTGCGGGCCGGTCGGCCTTCCTCGATGGCGGCATCCGCGTCATCAAGCTCGATGTGGCCACCGGCGCGAAAAAGACGGAAACCATCATTGATGACCGCAACCCGGCCACCGGGAAGAGCCTGCAGGAACTCGTCCAGATCCTGCAGATGCCGGTCGGCCTGCCGGACATCCTCTCCAGCGACGGCAAATGCCTGTATATGCGGTCGCAGAAGTTCGATCTCGATGCGAACCGGCTGGAAATCGGGCCGATCTCGGGAGACGCCGTCGCGCAGGGCGCCGCCCAGAAGGGAGACGGCGCGCACCTGTTCGCCCCGATGGGCTTCCTCGATGACACCTGGTTCCACCGGTCGTACTGGGTGTTCGGAAAAAGCTTTGCTGGCGGCCACAACGGCTACTACCAGGCCGGGCGCTTCGCACCGGCCGGGCAGATCCTCGTCACCGGCGGCGGCTATGTGTTCGGCTACGGCCGCAAGCCGGAGTACCTGAAGTGGACGACGACCATCGAACACCAGTTATTCGCGGCGTCGACCGAGGCCCCGGAAGTGGCTGCACAGAATCGCCAGGGGGCGGCCACGCCCCGGCAACGTCAGCGACAGGCGGCCCAGCAGGCGACGGCTGATGTCGTGACGTTCCCCAATGTGCCCGGCACCGACCCGACCGGCAAGCCGCTGACCGTCGAAGCATGGATCAATTCCACCCGCCCCGATGGCGTCATCATCGCCCGCGGCGGCCCGTCCGAAGGCTGGGCCCTGACGCTGCAGGGGGGCAAACCGTCGTTCCACATCCGCGTGAAAGGCGAGCACACCAAAGTCGCTGGTCCGCGGCGGATTGTCGGCGAGTGGCATCACGTCGCCGGAGTGCTCACCGCTGAGAAGAAGATGAAGCTCTATGTCGACGGCGCCAAGGTCGCCGAGATCGACGCACCTTCACTTCTATCGACCGCGCCCAAGCAGGCAATGGAAGTCGGCGCCGACGAAGGCGGCGCCGTGGGCGATTACCAATCGCCCTTCGCCTTCACGGGAATCATCGATGAAGTTCGCGTGACCTTCGCCGCGCTCAGCGATGATGAATTGAAGGAGCGGTTCGAATTCCCGCAGTCGCAGCCGCGTGAAGAAGTCGTGACGCTGCTCGATTTCAACGACGGCAGCGCCCGCGACCTCTCCCGCACCCGCAACAACGGAACGATCGAAGGCCCCACGCCCGTCGAAGGCAAGGTCGGCAACGCACTCAAGTTCGCGGGCGGCGCCAACCCGGCCCAGGCCTATGCGGGAACGGCCCAGAAGGCCGGCAACTCGTTCGTCGAGCCCCACTGGAAAACGGATGTGCCAATCTACGTCCGCGGCATGGTGCTGGCCGACCGCACGCTGTTCATCGTCGGCCCGCCCGATCTGATTGACGAGGAAGACACGTTCGTCCGGCTGACCAAGAAAGATGACTCGGTGCTGGAACTCCTCGAAACTCAGGACAAAGCCATGTCGGGCGCGCAGGGCGGCATTCTGCTGGCCGTCAACGCCGACACCGGCGAAACACTCGGCCGGGTGGAACTCGGCACCCTCCCCGTCTGGGACGGCCTCGCCGCCGCCCGCGGAAAAATGTACCTCAGCACGCTCGATGGCAGCGTGATGGCGTTTGAGAAGTAAAGATGAACAGAAGAAAAGGAAGGAAAGGAAGAGGCTTGTAACGTATGGCAGATCAAGCGGAAGTAATGGACATTCTCGCGATGTGGATACACAGCGCTGCAGAAGAGTCCGGTCAGGTGAACGTCGTTCGCCGATTGATCCGCGAAGCGCAGATAATCGCCGTGGAAATGTATGGCAGCCCAACGGATTCCGATTCGGCAGAGGGCGATGCTGTCGTAACCACTCTGTGTTCGTTCGCCGGAATTTGGGACGAGCATGCAGCAGTGCGAGATGCTCGACTTGAACAGGAATCTGGCGGGGAACAGCCGGCCCTGTCGAAGAGCACTTCTCGCACGGCCCTTGATGCATGGGGTTATGGCGGCAAGCAAGCCGTTCGGATCAACGAACTGATTGCGGTTGGGCAGTTCCGTTCAGTTGCACAAATCTACGACACACTTGTACGTGAGTTTCCGACAACAACTGAAGGGAGAGTTCGCAGCCACGTTTATGCTCTCAAGAAGCGCTGGCCGCGCCTGCTCGAAGAGAAGTGGGATGGAGGGCGTGTCAGCTACCGGCTGATGAAGCCATAAGTCCGACTGGCTGCAGCACCGCGGAACACGCCCTTCGTTTCCTTCCTTACCTTATGTTCAAACTCTTTCGTAACACTACGATCGTCATCGCCGCCCTGCTGTGGGCGGCGAGCGCCTCGGCGTGCAATGTGCCGGTGTTTCGATACGCCCTGGAACGCTGGCATAACGACCTCTACCACGTGGTCGTGTTCCACAACGCGGACCTCTCTGCGGACGACAAACAGCGCGTCGACGCCATCGGCCAGCGCTCGAGCACAGAAGGGGGGACGGCCAACCTGGAAGTCACCACTGTCGACCTCACCGAACCGCTTCCACCCGGCCTGGAAGCTTTGCGGAAAACCATCCCCGAAGACGCGCCGTTGCCGTTCGTCCTGCTGCAGGCGCGGATGGGGCGTGAGAAAACCGTGACCGTCTGGGAAGGGCCGCTGGCGGAAACGAACCTCGATTCGCTCACGCACAGTCGCGACCGGCAGGAGATCGTCGACCGCCTCCTCAAGGGGCACTCGGCCGTCTGGGTCGTGCTGCCCGGCCAGGACGAACTGGCGACGCACAACACCGTCAACCTCATCGAAACCGAGCTGAATCGGTTGCAGGATGAGCTGCCGCTGCCGGAGGGCATTGGCCAGCAGGGATCAGAGGTCTACTCGGAAGTCCCGTTGACGCTGCGGTTCTCCGTGCTTGTTCTGAAGCCCGGCCCGGAGGCCGATGCGTTGCTGCCCGGGATTTTCCGGCGGGTGGAGCCCGCTGCAGCCGCCGAGGGGCAGCCGCTCGTCGCGCCGGTGTTCGGCCGGGGCCGCGCGGTCGACGTCATTCCTGGCGACAAGGTCGATGAAGCGACGGTGGAAGATCTGTCGCGGTTTATCAGCGGCGCGTGTTCGTGTCAGGTCAAAGAGCAGAACCCCGGCTTCGACCTCCTGATGTCAGTCCCGTGGAACAGTCGCCTGTTCGCCTCCACCGTCCAGCCGCCGGTCGATCAGCCATTGAAGCAGCAGCGGCCGGCTGAACTCGTCTCCATCGCCCCCGGCCCTGCCGCATCGCCAGCGAGCGCCGCTCCCGAAGCCTCGCCCCCAACGGAGACTGCGGCCACCCCGCTGGCCGAGTCGCCACCCTCGCCCTCGGTTTCGCAGCCGAAGCCCAATACACCCGCCCCACCTGCCGCGGCCGCGCCTCCCGCCGTGGAGCTTTCCTGGATCGGCGCCTGGCTACTCTGTGCGGCCATCGTCGTCGCCCTGTCTGCCTGGTCGCTCCGGCCCCGCCGCCACTGAGTCATCCCCGCTGTTTTGAGATCGTCATGAAAAGCATTGGCTTCGTATTCCTGGCTTCGCTCGCCCTTCTCGGCTTCCTCACCTGGACGCTGCTGTCGTCCTCATCGCCTCCTGCCGGCCAGCCCGGCGCGAACCCGGGCGACCCCGCGGTCGCGACGACGGGCGAACCGCTGACCGTTTTCGTCGCCGCCAGCAACCGCCCGGTGTTTGAAGCGATTCGCAAGGAGTACGAAGCGGCCTTTGGAACGCCCATTGAGGTGCAGTACGGACCCTCGCAGACACTGCTGTCGGCGATGGAAGTGAGCGGCGCTGCCGACCTCTACCTCCCGGCCGACGACAGCTTCCTCGACATCGCCGCCTCGAAGAACCTCATTCGCGAGCGCCTGCCGCTGGCCACCATGCAGGCCGTGGCGATCGTGAAGAAGGGCAATCCCAAACTGGTGAAAACTCTCGCTGACCTCGAACGCGATGATGTGAACCTCGTCCTGGCCGACGCCGAGGCCACCGCCATCGGCCAGCAGACGCGCGAAGCCCTCTCCGCTGTCGGCAAGTGGGAATCGCTCAAGTCCCGCGCCGCCGCCTTCAAAACCACCGTCAACGATGTCGCGAACGATGTGAAGATCGGCTCGGCCGAGGCCGGCATCATTTACGACGCCGTCGCCGCCACCTATCCCGAGCTGGAAATCGTCCGCATTCCCGAGTTGTCGGCAATCGAGGCGAACGTTGCGATCGCGGTGGCGTCTTCGAGCAAGCGCCCGCGGTCGGCCCTGCATCTGGCGCGCTATCTGGGGGCGATCGACAAGGGGCTGGTGAGGTACCGCGAGTTCGGTTTCACTCCTGTTCAGGGGGACGCGTGGTCCGAGTCGCCGGAAGTGCTGGTGTACGCCGGTTCGATGCTCCGCCCGGCCGTGGAGGAAACGTTCAAGGCGTTTGAAGAGCGGGAAGGGGTGAAGATCACCCGGGTCTACAATGGCTGCGGAATTCTGGTCGCGCAGATGAAGGCCGGGCAGCAGCCTGATGCCTATTTCGCCTGTGACAGCGAGTTCATGAACGAAGTGCAGGACCAGTTCCAGCCGCGGGCGGACGTGGCCCAGAACGAACTGGTGATTCTGGTGCCGAAAGGAAACAAGCACGAAATCGCGTCCCTGAAGGACCTGACAAAGCCCGGCCTGCGAGTCGGCGTGGGGCATGAGAAACAGTGTGCGATGGGCTGGCTGACGCAGCGGACGCTCGTCGAAGGGGGCGTGAAAGACGAAGTGATGTCGAACGTCACCGTCCAAACGCCCACCGGCGACATGCTCGTCAACCAGCTCAAGGCCGGCTCGCTCGATGCGGCCGTCGCCTACATCAGCAACGCGGCCGGCTCATCCGACACCCTTGACGCCATCCGCATTCAGGGCCTGCAGTGCTCGATCGCCGTCCAGCCGCTGGCCGTGTCGAAGACGACGAAACACCCGCACCTGATGGACCGCCTGGCCGAGCGGCTGAAGTCGCCCGAGTCGAAAACACAGTTCATCAGCTTTGGCTTCAGCTGGAAGGGGGACGAACCCCTCTTCGGCGGCGAGCCGGCGGCCGACGCCAGGTAGCACCTCGTCGCCACCGATGGCTCGAATGCGCGCGGCGTTCTGCGGGAGACGGCATGGCCGATGGCTCACGGGGCGTCAACGGACGCCTCTGCGCCCTGAGCATCATGCCCCCATCGCGAATCTTCGCAGGGCTGGGAGACGCGTGTCCCGCTCGCGGGTATAGTCTGGGACGCGATTTCCTGCAGGGCCGCCGGCGCGCGGCGGTCCCGGGTCGAACTCTCTCTACATTCGGAATGCGCAATGTCGCGGTCCCTGTTCGGCGCGGTCTGTTTCGTCGTCTGTTCGTATTTTCTGGCGGCTGGCCCGCTGGCCCGGGCGGAAGATGTGCCCGGCTACCGGCTGCCTCCCGATGAACTGGTGAAGATCATCGATGCGCCGACCAGCGAATCGGTGCTGCTGTCGCCCGATCATCGCAAAATGCTGCTGATGGACCGGGTCTCCTGGCCGCCGATTTCGTTTATCGCCCGGCCATTTCTGAAGCTGGCGGGGACGCGCGTCGACCCGGAATGGTCGACCGTGCGCCGCACAGCGCAGTACACGTCGCTGGCCATTCAGGACGCCGCCATTGGAGCGGCCCCGCGGGTGATCTCCACGCTGCCGGGCCTGCAGCCGCCGGTGTGGTCGCCCGACAGCCAGCGGTTTGCGTTCACGGTCGATGGACCGGGAGGGATGCAGCTGTGGATCGGCGAGGCGTCCGATGGATCGGTGCGTCCGGTTCCAAATCTCCGGCTGACTGACGTCATGGGATCGGCGTTTCGCTGGACGGCGGGAGGCAAAGCGCTGCTGGTCCGACTGATACCGGAAGAACGCGGCGCCCCTCCAGCGCTCGAACCGGCGACGGCAATCGGCCCAGTGATTCAGGAAAGCCTGGGCCAGCGCGCCAAAGCCAGCACCTACCAGGATCTGCTGAAAAGCCCGCACGACGAAGCGTTGTTCGATTACTACGCCCCCTGTCAGCTGGCGACGATCGACATCGCGACGCTGAAGGTCACGACGGTCGGCGAGTCGGGCATTGTGACGGTGGCGTCGGTTTCCCCCGATGGCAATTACATCCGGCTGACCCGGCTGAAGAAGCCATACTCGTACCGGGTGCCCGCCAGCCGGTTCCCGCGCACCACCGAACTCGTCGAACTGGCGACTGGCAAGACTCTGAAATCCATCTCCGACATCAAGAAGCCGTCATTCACAACGACCAATGGCGTGCCGACGGGGGGCCGCTCGCATGAGTGGAATCCGCTTGCGCCGGCGTCGCTGATCTGGCTGGAGGCAATGGATGGCGGCGACCCGGAAACCAGGGCCCGCTACCGCGATCGCATTCTGTCGCTGGACGCGCCCTTCGATGGCGAGCCCCGGGAAGTGCTGAAGTTGACGCAGCGGGTCAGCAGCATCGACTACACCTCCAACGCCGGCGAAGTGCTGATCACCGAAAGCAGTGCGAGCCGGGGCTGGCAGACGGTGACGATGCTCCGGCTCGACGACCCACAGGCGTCGCGGCGGGTGCTGTTCGATCTGTCGTCGCGCGATGCCTACCGCGACCCGGGCCGGCCTGTCCGGACGCGGACGCCCGATGGCCAGAGCGTCATTCTCCGGGAAGGAGACCTCGTGTACTACACCGGCGTCGGCAGCACGCCGGAAGGCGATCTCCCCTTCCTCGACCAGCTGAATGTGGAGACCGGAGAGCTGCGTCGCCTGTTCCGGTCGCCGGCGGGCGCCTACGAAACCTTCATCGCGTTCGCTCCGGACGACCGGCAGACGATCATCACCAATTACCAGGATCCGAAGTCTCCCCCGAATTACTTCCTGAAGAGACTCGCAGCGCCGGCCGAGCCGGTGCTGCTCGTCGCCGCCCGCGATGACGATGCGGACGCTCCGCCCCCGCCGCCCGTGGCGATTCTGCTGGAGGACCGGATGGACGAGGTGCGCCGGCAGCCTTCCTCCCGCACTGCGGACGACTCCCCGCGGCGAACCGCCCGCAAAGCGCCGCCGCCGCACAGCACGATTCCCGCCCCGGCCGCGGCAGAAACGATCGGCGCTCTCACCAGCTTCGCCGATCCGCATCCGCAGGTCACAAACTGCTCCAAGCAACTGCTGACCTACCAGCGGGCGGACGGCGTTCCGCTGTCGGCCACGCTGTATCTGCCGCCGGGTTACGATCCGGAGTCGGGCGAGAAGCTGCCGGTCATTCTGCATGCATATCCGCGCGAGTATGCGAACGCCGAGGTGGCCGGACAGGTCCGCGGCAGTCCGCACAGGTTTACGCGTTTCTATGGCGCGAGCGCCGTGATGTTTCTGACGCAGGGCTACGCCGTGATGATGGACACGGCCATGCCGGTGGTCGGTCCGTCGCGAAAGATGAATGACACGTTCGTCGAACAGATCACGGCCGACGCCGAGGCCGCGAAGAAGACCGTGGTCGACATGGGCATCGCCGACCCCGACCGCATGCTGGTCACCGGGCACAGTTATGGCGCATTCATGACGGCCAACCTGCTGGCGCACACCGACCTGTTCGCATCCGGCATCGCCTGCAGCGGCGCGTACAACCGCACGCTGACTCCCTTTGGTTTTCAGAACGAGCCCCGCACGTTCTGGGAGGCGACGGAGACCTACACGAGAATGTCTCCCTTTTTTCATGCCCACAAGCTGAAGAAACCGATCCTGCTCATTCATGGTCAGGCCGACAACAATTCGGGCACGTTCCCGATTCAGTCGGAACGGTTCTATGAGGCGATCGCCGGCACCGGAGGCACGGCCCGGCTGGTGCTGCTGCCCCATGAATCGCATGGCTATGCCTCGCGGGAATCGATTCTGCACCAGCTTGCCGAAATGACGGCCTGGGCCGACCGCTACGTGAAGAACCGCAAGCTGCCCACGAAGGTCGACGACAAACCGAAGCCGGCGGACGCGACCGCTGAGCCGAAGTCGGACAGTCCCGCGAAGCCCGTCGCGGCCGATGCCGCCGGCGCGCAGTGACGCCGTCCATCAGCGTCGCGGCAGCCCGGCCGGCATAGTGCGGGCCGGGCCTGTTGCAGCCGGAGGGGGCGCGGCAGACAGACCGCGGTGGAGGAACGACGCAGTGCATTCCAGCGCGAACCCGCGCTGCGCGCTGTGCGCGATTTCACGGGAACGTGCAGTTCCGGTACAAGACGACTGACCTCGACTCTTCAACACTAGATGACTGGCAGGGTTTCACTGGCCTGGTTCGTGGGCCGTCGCCGGAACGGGTTTCGGCAGCCGGCCATCCCCCAGCGACCTGCGGAAGCCTGAACGTCGGAATTGAAGATGCTCCAGGGTGAGTCCGACACGTTCCACCGGACGGGATCACTTCCCATGAGAATCACTCGAATCTTCGCTCATCGAGTCGAATTGCCGCTCGTCGAGGGCGCCTATCGCTGGTCGGGCGGAAAGTCGGTTTCCGTGTTCGACAGCACTCTCGTGGGAGTGGAGACCGCGTGCGGCCAGGTGGGGTACGGCGAGGTGTGCCCGCTGGGGCCGTTTTATCTGCCTGCCTATGCCGCGGGGGTGCGGGCCGGCCTGGCGGAACTGGCTCCGCACGTTCTGGGGATGGATCCACGCGAGCTGAACAGGCTGAATCACCGGATGGACCTCGCACTCAAAGGCCATCCGTATGTGAAGTCGGGCATCGACATGGCGTGCTGGGACCTGCTGGGAAAGTCGATCGGGCTGCCTGTCTGCACGCTGCTGGGGGGGCGGTTCGGAGAAAGCGTTCGGCTGTACCGGGCAATCTCGCAGTCGTCCCCCGAAGAGGTCGCCAGAAATGTGGCCGGCTATCGCGAGCAGGGATACACCCGCTTCCAGCTGAAAGTGGGGGGCGATCCCGATGAAGACATCGAACGCATTCGCGCATCACGGGCGATTCTGCAGCCTTCGGACCGGCTGGTTGCGGATGCCAACACCGGCTGGACGCAGCACGAAGCGCTGCGCGTCGTGCGGGCTGTGCGGGATCTGGATGTCTACATCGAGCAGCCCTGTCTGTCGTACGAAGAATGCCTCGCGGTGCGACGCCACACCGACCATCCGTTCGTGCTCGACGAATGCATCGACAGCCTCGACATGCTGGTCCGCGGCAAGGCCGACCTGGCGATGGATGTCGTCAACCTGAAAATCAGCAAGCTGGGGGGGCTGACCCGCACACGGCAGGCGCGCGACCTGTGCGTTTCCATGGGACTCGCCATGACCCTCGAAGACAGCTGGGGGGGCGACATCACCACCGCGGCGATTGCACACCTCGCCCACAGCACGCCCGAGGAATTCCGCTTCACCAGCACCGATTTCAACAGCTACGTCACGGTCAGCACCGCGACCGGCGCGCCGCAGCGCCAGTTTGGAACCATGCAGGCCAGCACCGCGCCGGGCCTGGGCGTGACGCCGATCGCCAGCGTGATCGGCCCCCGGGTTCTCGATGTTTCGTGATGGCTGGCGTTCCATCTTCGTGGTCGCGAGGGCCCGCTCGGGGCCGACTGACATTCCTGCAGCGCGACCCGCAACCCGGCAGGCATCAAGACCGCTGCCCGGATGCGACCTGAGCCTCGTCACAGAGCGGCACAATGCACATCACCCGATGTTTGAAGTGTGAAGTCTGGCGGCGAATGCTGTCGCTGCTGATTGTCGCCACGCTGCCAGTTCCGGCGCTGGGGCAGACGCTGAACGATGAGTTAGCGCGCGTGCCCCTGGCGGAGCTGGTTTCAGAAGCGACCGTGCAGGGGGATGCCGCGCGCGGGGCTGTGGTGTTTTTTCACCAGCAGATGGCGTGTTCGCGCTGTCATTCTGTCGGCGACGCCCCCTCCGCACTGGGGCCCGATCTGGCCAGCCTGCCCGCGGAGGTCACGGACGAACACCTGGTCGAGTCGGTGCTGTTCCCCTCGAAAGTCATTCGCCGGGGTTACGAATCGGTGACGGTCGCCACCCGGGACGGGCGGACGTTGTCGGGCATTCTGGTGCGCAGAACGGCCGAGGAGCTGGTGCTGCGCGACGCTGCACGGCAGGGTGAGGAAACCCGGCTGGCCGCCGCCGACCTCGAAGACGTGGCGCTGAATGCGGTGTCGCTGATGCCGGCGGGGCAGGTGAACCAGCTGGCGAGCCGGCAGCAGTTTCTCGACCTCGTTCGGTATCTGATGGAACTGCGGACAGGAGGCGCAGCCCGGGCCCGGGAGCTGCAGCCATCGCCCGCACTGCTGACCCTGAAAGTCCCCGATTACGAACAGCGAATCGACCATGCCGGATTCATTCGCGAGTGGAACAGCGACTCGCTGAAGCGCGGAGAAGCGATTTACCGGCGAGTCTGCATGAACTGCCACGGAACCGTGGACGAACCCGGATCGCTCCCCACCTCGCTGCGGTTTGCGTCGGGACGGTTCCGGAACGGCAGCGACCCGTTCACGATGTACCAGACATTGACGCGCGGCTTCGGGCTGATGGCGGCGCAGACATGGATGGTTCCGTCCCAGAAGTATGACGTCATCCATTACATCCGCGAGTCGTATCTCAGGCCGCATAATCCATCGCAGTATGTCGATGTTTCCGACGACTACCTGGCGCGGCTTCCTCCGGGCGACGACCGCGGGCCGGCGCCCAGCACCATTCACCCCTGGAACGCGATGGACTATGGCCCGAGCCTGACGCATTCGTGGGAAGCGCCCGGGCCGACGCAGAACATCGCCTTCAAGGGAATCGCGGTGCGACTCGATCCCGGAAGCGGCGGGGTGTCGAGGGGCCGCCACTGGATGATGTTCGACACCGACACCCTGCGCATGGCCGCTGCATGGAGTGCCGCTGATCCACCCAGCGCCGACCAGAATTTCGTCGACTGGCGTGGCATCCAGTTCAACGGCGAGCATCAGATTCATCCCCGGCTGACGGGACGCGTGATCGCCTCCAATGACGAAGCGCCCGGCTGGGCGAATCCGGAAACCGGCGATTTTGTTGATCACCTGCGGGTTCTCGGCCGGGACGACCGGCGGTACGGCCCCCTGCCTCGCACCTGGGGGCGTTTCCGCGGGATCTATCACCATCAGCAGGACGCGGTGCTGTCGTACTCCGTCGGGACTGCGGACATTCTCGAGCGGCCTTCCGTTGAAGTCGATGACGGATCGGGAGAGTCCCCCGCGTTCCTGCGAACCTTCAACCTCGGCCGTCGCGATCAGGAACTGGTCCTGCAGGTCGCACAGCGGCCGGGGGGTGGCGTGATCTCGGCCAGCGACTGGCTGAGCGGATCGGCCGTTGCGGCGGAGTCCACGACCGCTGGGGGCCCGGACATTTTCTTCGGGCCGCTGTCGGCACACCCCGATTCCGTCGCCGACCGACCGATTCTGTTCGATGGCCGGACCTGTCTGGAAATCGCCGACGCCTCTGCATTGGAGATGGTGAATTCGGACTTCACGGTGACGGCCCGAGTGCGGACGCGGGGCGAAGGAACCCTGTTTGCCAAAACGGAAATCGCCGCCGGCGGGGCCCCGTTGATTCGCTCGCTGACAATTCGCGATGGCCGGCTGAACTTCGCGCACGGGGATGGTCAATCGGTGGCGTCAAAGCGCCGAATCAACGACGGCCGGTGGCACGAGGTCGCGGCCGTCTGGTCGAAGGAAACCCAGCGTCTTCAGCTGGTGATCGACGGGCGGGCCGACCCGGCAGTGACGCTCGATCCGGGAATGCGCTCGGAAGGGGGCGTGGTCCGGCTGGGGCATGCCGCCAGCGACGCGCCCGAGCCGCCATCGTTCCTGACTGGTGAACTGGATGAGGTGCGGTTCTTTCAGCGCGCTCTGAATGACGAATTGCGGTCGCGTTCGGCGCTGGAAACGGCGACTGCAGGCCTCGTCGCCGCGTGGCGATTGCGGGGCGAGGCGGGACCGGTAGTGAACGATCTGTCACCCCAGGGCCACAAGGCGACCGTCGTTGTGGACGAGCCGCAGCCCGACCCGGTTCGCCCGCTGCTCGCGGGCTATTCGCCATCGACGGCGCCGCTCCGCTGGACCAGTCGGAACGGTCGCCTGCTGTTGACGATTCCCCCCGGGCCGGAACCGCTGCGATTCACCATCTGGATGAAGGCCGCCCCGACAGGAATCAACGCGGCGGCCGGAGGGCGAACCGCCATCCCGGGATCCCTTCACCCGCCCATCCAGCGGCCCGACCAGGACCTGAGTGAACTGACCCGCGGCGGCCCGCCGCGCTGGGCTCAGAAGCTGACGACCCGCGTCGTCGCCGGCACGGAACGCGGTCCCTTCGCAGCCGACACCCTGGCATCGCCGGACGTGAATCCGTGGCAGGCGCAGCTTCGCTTCACAGGCCTCGACTTCTTTGGCGACGGCCGAATGGCGGTTTGCTCGTGGGATGGAGACGTGTGGATCGTGGACGGATACGAAGAGGGCGGGGAACTCGTCTGGCAGCGAATCGCATCCGGGCTGTATCAGCCGCTGGGGCTGAAGATCGTGGACGGAAAAATCCATCTGACCTGCCGCGATCAGCTGGCAGTGCTCCACGACCTGAATGCGGATGGCGAGATCGACTACTACGAATGCCTCAATAACGACCATCAGGTGACCGAGCACTTCCACGAATTTGCAATGGGGCTGCAGACGGATGCCCAGGGAAACTTCTATTACGCGAAGTCGGGCCGGCATGCCCTGGAAGCGGTCGTGCCGCACCACGGAACGCTGTTGAAAGTGAGCCGGGACGGCGAGCGGACGGAGATCCTCGCGACAGGCTTCCGGGCCGCCAATGGCGTGTGCCTGAACCCCGATGGATCATTCGTGGTGACGGACCAGGAAGGATTCTGGAATCCGAAGAACCGAATCAACTGGGTCACGCAGAACCCGGACGGACGTCCGAAGTTCTATGGAAACATGTTCGGCTACCACGATGTCGTCGATTCGTCGGATGAGGCGATGGAGCCGCCGCTGTGCTGGATCACGAATGCATTCGACCGCTCGCCGGGCGAGTTGCTGTGGGTCGATAGTCAGCGGTGGGGCCCGTTGAACGGGTCGCTGCTGAATCTGTCGTACGGCTATGGAAAGGTCTTTGTGGCGCCGCACGAAGCCGTCGACGTTCCGGGCCGGGGACGCCTCATGCAGGGCGGCATGATTGAATTGCCAGTGTCTGCATTCCCGACCGGGGTGATGCGCGGACGGTTCAATCCGCGCGATGGCCAGTTGTACCTGTGCGGCATGTTCGCATGGGCCGGCAGCGCCACAGCGCCGGGCGGACTGTATCGACTGCGGGCGACCGGCCAGCCAATGCATCTGCCGGTTGAACTGCACGCCCATCCTGAACAGCTGCGGCTCGTTTTTACGGAACCGCTCGACCCGGCGTCCGTCGCCGCGTCCCGGATTCAGATGAAGACGTGGTCCCTGAAGCGAACGGCCCGGTACGGCTCCGAACACTACGACGAGCAGGAACTGAAGTGCACGACTGCGGAACTCGCGGCCGATGGGAAGACCGTCATCATTCACGCACCCGGGCTTCGCCCAACGTGGTGCATGGAAATCCGCTATTCACTGCGGTCATCCGACGGAACGCCCGTGGAGGGCGTGCTCCACAACACGATTCACGGCCTCAACCCGCCCGAGTAATCGCCACGCCCCCCAGGCCGCGAACCGGCGGTCAGGCGGCGCTGCGCGGGCGATGGCCCTGCGGGTTTCAATCGAAACGCTCGTTGGAGATCTTGCCTTTGGATTCCAGATCGAAGTTGGCGATGTTTCTCGTCTTGGGAAGAACTTCGAACTCCAGGGTCGTATCGCGGTTGTACTGAACCGGCACCATCTCCTTCACGGCCGGCATCATTTCCCCCTTGGCGTTCATTTCGGCCGGGGTCCGGGTGGTGATCTCAACACGGCATCGACCGGGGATGGCGCCTTCGAGTCCGTCCACATATTCGAGACGGTAGTAGCCTTTGCCGTCGGTCTTCGCGACGGACGGCCGGCCTTTGTCAGGCACAAACAAGACCTGCGCCTGGGGCAGCGGCTGGCCGTCGAGAGTGACGTTCCCTTCAACCGATGCGATCTCGGGGCCGGAGGGACCGCATCCCGCCAGGCCCGAGGCCATGAGCAGTAAAGCAAAGGTGAATGGCAGAGTTGCTTTCGTCATGACAGTTCAGGGCCGGGCGAAGAAACGGGGACAACAGGGGAACGCACTGCGGGTCGCCGTCGCGCCACGCAACTTCTCACGTGCGGGCGAATGGACGGCGTCTGACGAGCGGTCAGAAGACGCCGTCGATCACCAGGCCGTCACCCACGGCGAACAGACGCTGGTAAATTCCGAACGGAATGGTGTTGTTCGGAGCGGCGCTCCCCCGCATGTAGGGAGCGGCGGCAAACCATCCCGACTGGCTGTGATCGATGTTGTTGCTGAGGAAACGAACGGCCCCGTCGCCGAAGGCGAAGTGGGCGCCTCCGGTGTGGAAGCTTCCGGCCGTGCGGTTGCCAAGTCCGGCTACAAACGAGTTCATGGCGGCGAAGCCGTTCACGAACAGTGCTTCGGTGGCGCCGGTCACGAATCCCGAGGTGAGCGAACCCGGATCGGCGGCCCCGTACAGGTAGGTGCGGTTTCCGCCGGAGGGATTCATTCCCCACCGGGTTTCAGCGAACACGACGGTGTTGCTCGAGCCGTCGGTCATTTCCCGGAAGCCATAGGGGGTGCCGCGATGGTCACGTTCGAACACGCCATTGCGGAGCATGGTCGACTCCCCGGCGACGTAGAACCCGTTATAAGAACCACAGGCCCCCTTGTAGCTCGATGTCGCGGCCGGGCGGATGGCTTCGCTGGTGAGAGTCACTGTCGGCGGCTTGAGATCAGAAGGGCAGCTCCACGTCGCCTGCGGCGTGCCTGCCAGAATGCCGTTGCGGGTGATTGTTGTTTCGAACACCGGAAAGCGATTGTCGAACTGGTTGTACAGCGTGCCCAGTTCCATAAACGGCAGCAGTGCATAGCTGTAGGCCCAGCCCAGCCCGCGCGGCGCCGCCTGGGTTCCCGCACCAACAATGTGCTGGCCGATGGGAAAGCAGTTGTAGACGTCGTGGTAGTTGTGCGACGCCAGAGCGATCTGCTTCATATTGTTTTTGCACTGCGTGCGGCGTGCGGCCTCACGCGCCTGCTGCACCGCCGGAAGCAGGAGTGCAATGAGAATGGCGATGATGGCAATGACCACCAGCAGCTCAATGAGCGTGAAGCCTCGCCGGCGGGACACTCGATTTTTCCTGGCGCGGTTCATGGGGCACTCCGGCAAAAAACATATGGATGGACAAACCGATCACAGCAATCCCATCAAACAATTCGCAAACTGAATCAGCCCGAGCCTCAAGTGATGACACACGCTTTGGGCTGCGCCATTTGGCCGTGGAACGACCCTCGGCGAACGATTCATGTTAAGTCCGCCGGAATTTCCGTCTTGTTTTCGGCGGTCAGCAATCGGCGAATCCGCGCACAGTTTGCTCACCAGCGATCGCGAACCCGTCGCGCCCTGGCAATTGGAATCGCACTGGCCGAAGCCGGCCAAACGCAGCGACATCGGCTCCGGGCAGCCGACGGGCGTCTGTCCGACGATGGCTGCGGCATCGCTGAGTGCGACTGCGACTGTGCGCAGATTTGCACAACGCCGATTCCATCATCCAAGCCCTGCCCGCGTCCGGGTTCCAGAATCGTGATGGCCGACAACCCTGGCTTGTCGAAATCCCAGGGCGAATGCAGATGACCGCGATCGCTACTGACCGGTGCACCATGAGAACTTTCGTGACAGCCGCTTTCGTGCTCGCCAGCCTGGCCCCCCTTCCGGGCCGGGCGGACTCCGCTGATCTGCAAAAACCAGTCAAGGTGTTCATTCTCGCCGGCCAGTCCAATATGGAAGGGCACGGCTTCGTTGCGGCCGATCTGCAACGGAACGGCGGCAAGGGCAGCCTCGAGTTCGTGGTGCAGGCGTCAGCGCCCGACAGCCCGTTCCGTCAGCTGGTGGAACAGAACGGTGGCTGGCGGGCTCGCGATGATGTGTTCATCACTGATCTCGAACGGCACGGCCCCCTCACGGCTGGCTACGGTGTGAGGCCCGATCGAATCGGTCCGGAGCTGGGGTTTGGCTGGGTCGTCGGCGACGCGTTCGACGAGCCGGTCCTGCTGATCAAATGCGCCTGGGGCGGAAAAAGCCTGGCCGTCGACTTTCGCCCTCCCGGTTCCGGAATGCTTCCCTATTCGCTGGGAGAGAAAGCGGATGCCGCGCTGGCGGCCGACCCTCTCATCGTGGGCCGGTATTACCGGGAGACACTGGCGCTGACGAAGACGGCGTTGAAGCAGATTGATCAACTGGTCCCGGGATCGGACGGGCGATTTGAACTGGCAGGGTTCGGCTGGCATCAGGGGTGGAACGATCGGATCAATGACCGTTTCAATGCCGAGTACGAAACGAACCTGGCGCACTTCATTCGCGACATGCGCCGGGATCTGGGCGTCGCCGACCTGCCATTCGTGATCGCAGAAACCGGGATGACCGGACCCGACGAAGCCCACCCGCGGGCCCTGTCGTTGATGAAAGCGCAGGCGGCCGTGGCGATGCTGCCCGAATTCCGGGGAAATGTGGCCTTCGTCGGCACGCGGAACTTCTGGCGACCCGCGACCGAGTCGCCAACCGGCCAGGGGTATCACTGGAACTCCAACGCCGAAAGCTACTACCTCATCGGACAGGCGATGGGAGAGGCCCTGTTGAAGTTGCGGGAACAAACGCCCGCGGCGAAATAGCACGTTGTGCTGATCGCTGTCAGCGCCCGTCCGGGCGCTTGAGTCCGGGCGTTCACTGAAAACACGTTCTGAATATCGACCGGAGTTCGCGCGATGCACATTCGAAAGGGCGTTCATCAGGGCCTGTGCTGCCTGGCGATCGTCGCCGCCAGCCTTCCGGCCTGCGCAGCGCGCGCCGCTGAGCCCGTCGAGGCGGCAGAGATGGCCGGCTATCTGCTGGTCCCGCACAGCAAGGCGCCGGAATCTTTCAATGCCGGGTTCTCGATTTACGTCGCCGCGTGGCCCCTGCTTGATCGCTATCCGGGCCGTCGCTTCCAGACGGGGTTGTTCGGCACCTGGATGTTCGCCCAGTACGACGGCTCCCGGCCGGAGAAGATGTACTCGGACATCGAAGGCGGGCTTGGCTGGTGGCGGGACACCCGATTCGCAACCACGACGCCGAAGTTCATCATGGGAGGCGTCGCGCTGAACTTCAGTGAATGGGCGAACGGACCGGGAGCCGGAAAAGGCCGGAACTGGGACCGGCCGACCGGGCTGTACGGCGTGGCCCAACTCAGCCCGTGGGTTCTTTGGCCCCCGGATGGGCTCAACCTCAAACAGGGGACCTGCGGGGAACTGGTCGGCTATGGGTATCTGCCGCTTCCGCTGACTGCCGCCAAAGCGTCGACGAAGAGCCAGAATGTTCGGACCGGAAACAACTCGTGGACGCTGTTTCTAAACACCGGCAACTTCAAGGGACCGGTCGCGTTCTTCACACCCTATTTCTGGTCGCGTCCCTCGGTCGATGATCCCGCGCTGGACGGGATGTTTCTCGACTCCCGGCCATCGAACCCGAATCGGGCCCTGCAGATGGAAACGCAGTATGTGCCAGCCGTCCAGGCGCGCGATTCCGAGGGCAAGGTCTACGCCCGCATTGCTCCCACATCGTTTCCCCGCGATGCGGAAGGTCGTTCAGTTCTCGTGCACCGGGTTGCCGCTTACGACCGGACGGCCCTGTGGGATGCCGTCGAGCGGTGGTTTCACGGAGGCGAACCGGCGACCGGCGGCATCGATGTCGCCGGAACAGCGTTGCACACCTTCGACAGCAAAGGGGGCTCGACCTGGAGAATCTCGCTGCCTGGCACGCCCCGCGAACAGCGAACGCCGCTGGCATGGAATTCGTTTGCAACGCCGGTGGCCATCGATCCGCTGACCTACGGCTATCAGTGGAACGAGTCGCTGGTCTCCCGCACACAGGCGGGCGATCGCCTGCTGTTCACTCTTCCCGAATACTTCCAGCTGGTTCAGGCAGAGGGCCGGGCGGCCCGGTGGGAAGCGCTGCGTCCGCAGGACATCCCGGCGGAAACGGGCCTCACGACATATCAGTTCCCGCCGCCGCTCGATGGACGTCCGGAGCCGTATGTCACGCCCGACGAGCCGGCGAGCTCGTGGAAAACGCCCGGGCCCGCCGCCGGTCCGTTTCAGGTCACGTTAGGAGACGGGAGCGTTGTGACCTACTTCTGGTATCGATTCTGCGATCAGCCAGCGTTGCTGAATGCCGACCTGACCGATGCAGACCGCCAGCAGCTGCAGTCTCGCGTCGAACTGCTGCATCGAAACTGGACCAGGGACCGCGACTACCTGGCGCCGCCGGAAATCGGACAACTGGCCGATCTCGATCCGGCTTTGATCGTCACCCCGCCGGCCGGCATGGAAACGGGATACGTTCCGATCATCACGCGACAGGCTCCCGCTCCGTAACTTGTGGCCGCCAACCACCGGCCGGCGGGCCTTCAGCGGCGCTCGCCGCGCGGCGGCGAGCCGCGTTTTCCGCGCTTTCGCGGGCGGCGACTGGCTGGCCTGAACGACTTCCGGTCGCGACGTTCTTCGTCCCGCACCTGATCGTTGCGGTAGGCCGACGGTGTGACGCCCGTAGCAGACCGGAAGGCCCGCGCGAACGCGCTGTGATCGTAGAACCCGCAGGCATGTGCAATTTCCGACACCGAGAGGTCGGTCTCCCGCAGCAGCCTCGCCGCTGCGCTGAGCCTCGCGTTGGAAATGAACTGACCAGGAGTGACGCCGAAGTAGCGCATCGTCAGCCGCGACAGCCGCTGGCGTGAAATCCCCGCCTGCGAGGCCAGCCGCGCGGGGGTCATGTCGCTCGCCAGGTCGCTTTCAAAAGCCTCCAGAGCCGTCGCAAACCGCGCGGGAATTTCGTGCTGACTGACCTGCGCGCGAATGTCTCGCGAAAAGCCGATCAGACCGACGATGTCGTTCTGCTCATCCCGCAGCGGCAGTTTGGTGGTGATGCACCAGACCGGCTCGTTGGGCCGGTGCCATTGCATCTCGACGTGTTCGAGCAGCGGCCGGCCGGAAGTAAGCACCTCCGCATCCTGCCGCGCAGGAATCTGACCGAACTCGCCCACACAGATTTCAGACGGCCGCTTGCCATACGCATCGGACTTCCGTTTGAGACCATGCCGGGCGACCAGTGAATTGTTGACCGCCAGATAACGGCCCGCGGCATCTTTCACGAAAAAGGCGACGTCGGGGACGAGGTCGAACAACGACTCCAGCACCCCGATCTCGATCACCTTCAGCGAAGGCTGCGGTTCTCCCGGGCAAGCAGACAATCGGGTCTTCATGGAGACGAAGCCTGTCCAGACACGGAGCCATCGAACAATCCACAGTCAGTTCCGCACGCCGACCGCTGACCTTCACCCACTTTCGCAGATTCCGGACTGGATCCTGAGTCAACTGGGCGATTGCCTGCGGACGCCGCCGCTCACGCTGATCCCCCGGTTCCGGCGCGCAAACCCGGTGCGGCACGTCGTCCATACGGGCCTGATCATCGAGCGGTCGGAATGGAAATACTTTAGCAGCGACTCCGGCTTCCTGCCCTTCCGGAAGTCGCCAGCCGCGCCGTGACGGAGCCTCCCCCTGCCGCGACGTCCGCGGGGACTGACCAGAGAACTGCGGCCCGCGGCCGATCAGATTCCACCGTACTGCGACCAGTCGGGAAGCACAAAGTCGCCGCGGACGAGCGACTTGAAGCCAGTGCGGTGGCTGGTCTTCACGCCCCGACCGCCGCGGCTGGTGATCTCGTACTTCCCCTGGCCAAAACTCAGCTCCTTGTCGTTCTCGTTGATCGCTTTGAGCGTGTCGCTGGGGCGCGTCAGCCGCTGGGCACCGAGCACGACATCATCCGCTTCGAGCTTGATGCCGCGGACACCCATGCCGGCCCCGCCGAGCACGGGAACGTCATCGACCTTAAAGTGCAGTAACCGGGCCTTGCGCGTCGCGAGAAACACCGAGTCGCTGTCGTCCATGATTTCGACGTGAACCACGCGGTCCTTCTCCCGCAGGCGGCAGTACTTCCGGCCGGCTTTGGTGGACACCTGGCGATACCAGCTCAGCGACAGCCGTGCGACCTGGCCGTTCGCGGTGGCGACGAACACAAAAGGCGCGGGCGTGGCCTGGCCTTTCACCTCTTTGTCGGCGGGAGTGAACCGGGAATCGGTGGAGAGGGCGGCAACGATTCGGGCGCCGTCTCCCATGCGGACGAACTTCGCCAGCGGTTCGCCGTAGCCGGTCGAGGCGGGGATTTCGTTCACAGTCAGCGTGTAGGCCATGCCGTCGCTGGAGAAGAACACCACGTTGTCGAGCGTGCTGCAGGGGACGATCGCCAGCACGGCGTCTCCCTCGCGCATGCGGAGCTTGTCGACCGTGGAAATCTTGTTGATCCGCCGGACCCAGCCATCGGTGCTGACGACGACGTGAGTATTCTCCTTCACGATGTAGGCCGACGCGTCGAACTCGGTGACCTCTTCCGACGTGCCGAAATTGGTGCGGCGCTCGCTGGGGTATGCCTTGCCGATTTCTTCCAGCTCCGACTGCACAACGCCCCACAGCTTTTTGTCCGACTTGAGAATGCCGCGGATGCGTTCGGCCTCTTTGCGCTTCTCGGCCAGTTCCTCGCGGATGCGGCCGATTTCGAGCTGCGAGATGCGGTACAGGGCAATATCGAGAACGGCGAACGTCTGTTCTTCATCGAGCAGTGGGAAGGCCTTCATCAGCTTGACGGCCGCATCCTGCCGGCCGTCGCTGGAGCGGATGATTTTCAGGGCCTTGTCGAGACCATCGAAGATGATCTCGAAGCCTTCGAGAATGTGGATGCGGCGTTCGAGCTGGCGCAGCTGGAACTCGAACCGCTTGCGGACGGTGGTGAAGCGGAAATCGAGGAAGCACTGCAGCAGTTGCTTCAGGTCCATCCGCCGCGGTGAGAGCACGCCATGCTCATCCGGCGCGAGGGCCGTCGCGTTGTAGCCGAAGTTCTGTTCAAGCGAAGTGTGCTTGTAAAGGTAAGCCATCACCACTTCGGCATCGGCCCCCGATTTGATCTCCAGCATGATGCGGAGGCCGTGCTGCTCATCCGACAGGTCGGAGACGTCAACGAGCTGCGGCAGGCGACGCGAATCGCGGATCTCGCCGAGCTGCTCCATCAGCGGCCCGGTTTCCACGCCATACGGGATCGAATGGATGATGATGCGGTTCTGGACCTCCTTCTTCTTCTCGACGTCGAACTTCCACTCGCCGCGCACCTTGATCGAGCCGCGGCCTTCCTCGTAAATGCCCTTGAGTTCGTCGACGTTGGTGACGATCCGGCCGCCGAGGGGAAAATCGGGCCCCTTGATGGTCCGCATCAGCTGGCGGACGCTGAGTTCGGGGTTGTCGATGAGCAGCCCGCAGGCGCGAACCACTTCGCCGAGGTTATGCGGCGGAATGCTCGTCGCCATGCCGACAGCAATGCCGGACGTGCCGTTCACCAGCAGGTTCGGGAACCGGGCCGGGAGGACGACCGGCTCCTGCCGTTCGGCGTCGTAGGTGGGCCGGGTGTCGACAGTGTCGTACTTCAGCTCGCTGAGCAGTTCTTCGGCGATTTTGCTGAGCTTGGCTTCGGTGTACCGCTCAGCCGCGGCGGGGAGGCCGATGACGGATCCGAAGTTCCCCTGAGGAAAAACGAGCGGAGCGCGGAGCGTGAAATCCTGCGCCAGCCGGACGAGGGCTTCGTAGACGGCGGATTGTCCATGCGGGTGATACTTACCGACGACGTCGCCAATAATTCGGGCGCACTTCACGAACTTGGAGTCGAAGGTGACGCCGAGTTCGTTGAACATCGTGAACAGGATGCGCCTCTGGACGGGCTTCAGGCCGTCGCGGGCATCGGGGAGAGCCCGTGACATGATCACGGACATCGCGTAGTTGAGGTACCGCCGGCGCGTTTCTTCGCTCAGCGGAACGTACGCGAACTGTTCGGGCGCTGCGGGGGCGTTCGTGCCGCCACGTCCATTCCTTCGGTCAGCCAAGTGAGTCTCCGTGCATCAATCCTGTGAAGCCGGGGATGGTAGGGAATCTTTGGCCCGACGCCAAAGTCCATTGTGGGGGACGGGGACAAGGGCTCGGGAAACACGGAGATGCGGAGATCACTGAGGCGCACGGAGAAGGCAGAAAGAGTGCAGCGGGCCGGATTTCGGACTCCTGACCGCGCTTGGTGAACAATGCCGGCCCCCATTGCGGCGGTCAAACGCCATTTTGCTCGCCTGGCCTCCGTGCGTCACCGTGTCCTCCGCGACTCCGTGTTCAACGAGCCGCGCCGAACTGGCCCCCCCTGTCGAAACGAAAGAAGGCGTCCGGGTGAGGGACGCCTTCGATGAATTCGGTCATTCCACACAAGGCAGAAGGCACTCCGCCGCCCTTGTCCATCGCCCTGCGCTTCAATTCAGATCCTCCATCATCAGGGCCTGCTGTGCGACGTGTCGCACGCGCATCACGCGCACTTCCTGGCCGACAATTGTCACGATGATTCGGTGAGTGGCTCGGCCGCTGAGGCCAAAATGCAGTTCGCGCAGGCCCGTGGGAAGAAGTTCTGCTTCCGCGGCAACCGGCAAACAGTCAGCCTGATCGGCAAGCTTGGAGATGGCTAGAAAAACCTGCCGATACCATCGCTCAGCCTGTTCTCGCGAACGGTGTTCGCTCCACCACTCCACATTCCGCAAAACGTCACGTTCTGCGGCCGGAAGTATGACGACGCGGTAGCTCATTGGTGCGGAGCGAAACCAAACTGACGCCGCAGCTCCGCGTCGAATTCCTCGAACGGCCGCATCTGCCCGGCGTTCATTTCATTGATGGCTTCGCGGATCGCAACCCGTTCCGCGTCCCGGTCCAGAAGCGTCATGACATAGTGTTCGACTGAGGCGAAACCCGCCGCAGTTGCCTGCGACTGGATGTCACGGTCTGTCTGCAGTTCGATGATCACGACAACCTCGCTGTTTGACTCGCCAACCACGATACCAAGGATCGAACAGGGCGGCCAGAAGCCATTTGCTCGCCTGGCCTCCGTGCGTCACTGTGTCCTCCGCGACTCCGTGTTCAACGAGCCGCGCCGAACTCGCCCCCCCCTGTCGAAACGAAAGAAGGCGTCCGGGTGAGGGACGCCTTCAGTGCATTCAGTGATCAATTCTGAGCGGTGGTCAGACCTTGATCTTCCGGGCGTGCCCAGCCTGGCCGAAGGCGACCATCCGATCGATGCACACCTTCTTCATCGCTTCGCGGGCCGGCTTCAGGTAGTCGCGGGGGTCGAACTTGTCCGGCGTCAGGGCGAATACCTTGCGGATCGCGCCGGTCATGGCCATGCGGTTGTCGGTATCGACGTTGATCTTCCGCACGCCGTGCTTGATGCCGCGCTGGATTTCCTCGACCGGCACGCCCCAGGTCTGGTTCATCTTGCCGCCATATTTGCGAATCTCGTCCTGCAGTTCCTGCGGGACGGATGAGCTGCCGTGCATGACGAGGTGCGTGTTCGGCAGACGGCGGTGAATCTCTTCGATCACCGACATCGCCAGAATTTCGCCGTCCGGCTGGCGGGTGAACTTGTAAGCGCCATGGCTGGTGCCGATGGCGACGGCCAGGGCGTCCACCTTCGTGTCGGCCACGAATCGCTCGGCTTCTTCCGGATCGGTCAGGTGCGACATCGCTCCTTCCGGTTCCGGCTCCTGCTCGAGATCTGCATCGTGTGCTTCGGCCGGCTTCGATCCGTGAGCGGCGGGCTCCTTGTGCTCCAGCGAGCCGAGACAACCGATTTCACCTTCAACCGATACGCCGCGGGCGTGGGCGAGGGCCACGACTTCCTTCGTGACCTTCACGTTGTAGTCATAGTCGGCGGGGGTCTTGGCGTCTTCCAGAAGCGACCCGTCCATCATCACAGAAGTGAAGCCGTTCTCCATCGCGGAGATGCAGGTCTTCGGGCTGTTGCCGTGATCCTGGTGCATGACGACCGGGATGTGCGGGTAAAGCTCGACGGCGGCGAGCATCAGGTGCTTGAGGTAGTTGTCCTGCGAGTACGACCGGGCGCCGCGGGAGGCCTGGACAATGACCGGCGAATCGGTCTCGTTGGCCGCCTCCATGATCGCCTGGATCTGTTCCATGTTGTTGACATTGAACGCGGCGACGCCATAGCTGTTTTCGGCGGCGTGATCGAGGACTTTACGCAGATTGACCAGAGGCATTGGGAGGGAGACCTTCTTCGTGCGGTTCAAGATTTTGGATATGCGAATGTAGAAGAATGCCAGGGACGCTGCAAATCGCGGGTCTCTGACGGCAGTGCCGACGTGCGTGCTTCGTGAATGTTTGCCGGAAAACGCCGGAGAATGACTCCGGCCTGCTGTCAGACCGGCGTTTCTCCGCGATCCCGGGAGCGGACCGCTCCGGAACCGATGGCGTTCATCCCGGGACAGAACCGGGACTCCGTCGTCGCCACCGGCGCGCAGGACAATCGTCCGCCGAGGGCTGACGACCCGAAACAGGCGTTCGCGACCGCAGAGCACGGGCCGCTGTTGTTGAACGGGTTTCTGCTTTTGAGGACCGATCAGTTTCCGGCGGGGTTACTGCAGCAGGCTCCACCGCAGGTAGGCTTCGATAAATTCGTCCAGTTTGCCGTCCAGAACTTCGAACGGGTTGTTGGTCTTCAGTTCGCTGCGGGTGTCTTTGACGAATTGCTCTGGTTGCAGCACATAGTTGCGAATGGTCTGGCCGCCGAAGCCGATCTTGCACTTCGCGCCGCGGCGGGCGGCGACGTCGGCTTCCTTGCGCTCCTGCTGCATCTGGTACAGCTTCGCGGCGAGCATTTTTCGGGCGGCCGCCCGGTTCTGATGCTGGCTGCGTTCGTTCTGGCATTGCACCACGACGTTCGTCGGAAGGTGCGTCAGCCGAATGGCCGAGCTGGTTTTGTTGACGTGCTGACCCCCGGCCCCGCTCGAGCGGAACACGTCTTCACGCACGTCCTGTGCGAAATCGATCTCGATCGGCGCGTCGTCGCCCAGGTCGGGCGTGACGTCCACGGCGGCGAACGAAGTATGCCGCCGGCCTGCCGAGTCGAACGGGCTGACGCGAATCAGCCGATGATTCCCCGTTTCGCCTTTGAGCAGCCCAAACGCGTAATCGCCGCGGATATGCAGTGTCGCGTTCCGAATGCCGGCTTCTTCAGCGTCGGACTGGTCGAGCACTTCGGCTTCGAAGCCTCGCTCGGCGGCCCAGCGCAGGTACATCCGCATCAGCATGGATGCGAAGTCGGCCGATTCCGTCCCCCCTTCGCCCGCCTGAATCGTCATGAAGGCGGCGCCGGAATCTTCGGGGGCCGCCATCGCCGTCTGCAGCTCGGCCGAATCGAGTTCCTTTTCGATCTCGGGCATCATTGCCCGTATCTCGTCTTCGGCAGCGCCCGAGTCGTCTTCCTCGGCGAGTTCGACCATCGCCCCGAGGTCGTCGCCACGCTGCATCAGCCCTTTCACGGGCTTCAGGAAGGAGTTGGCGGCGCGCAGCTCCGCCACGGTTCCCTGGGCCTTGTCGGCATTGTCCCAGAAATTCGGGGCCGACATCTGTTCTTCAATTTCCGCGACGCGGTTCAGCCGGACGTCGTAGTCAAAGAGAGTCCTTCAGTTGGACGATGCGCTTGCAGAGGGCTTCCGCGGCCAGGCGAAGCTCTTTTTCCATGACTCGACTCTCCGATCAACAGGACGTTTCGCGACCGGGGAGTATACGCGCGTCAAGAGGGGTCGCAACCTCGTTAATGGCTCGCCCGTGCCGGCCGGCGAGAACCACGGCGGGATTTCCCGATTGCAGTCGCCCTGCGGCAGGCTGGTTCACACGGCGCTGCCGCTCAGCCTCGCCTCTGGGACAAGCCGCTCGTAGACCGCCAGGTGCCGGTCGATCATCTGCCGCGTGCCGAATTCCGTCTCCATTCGCAAACGCGCTGCGTCGGCCAACTCCGTTCGCAACGCCGGATCCCGAAACAGCCGGGCGGAATACTGTGCGAAGGCGACTCCATCGCCCACTTTGGCCAGATACCCATGCACCCCGTGGACGATCAGCTCTCGATTGGGAGGAATGTCGGTCGCGATGACCGGAATTCCACAGGACATGGCTTCCATCAGGCTGTTCGACATCCCTTCGAAACCGCTCCCCAGCCAGAAGACATCCAGCGAGTGCATCAGGCTGGCGGCGTCGTCGCGATGCCCCAGGAAGCGAACAAAGTCGGAGACCTCGACATCCCGGGCGTGTTGCTCGAGGAAGGCACGCTCCGGGCCGTCGCCAATCACCAGCATTCGGGCCGCCGGATCGGCCTGTCGCAGAACCTGCATGCCCCACAGCAGGTCGTCGACACGTTTCTGTTTTGCCAGCCGCCCGATCACTCCGATCAGTTTCGAGTCCGGCGGGAGTTGCAGTTCGGCCAGCAACTGGGCCCGTGTGGTCGTCGGCGCCGGGGGCGCCACAACGGCATTCGGGATGACTGAAATCAGCGAGCGCGGAACCCCCTGGTCGGCATAAAACGCCGCCACGCTTTCAGAGTTCGCCAGCAGGGCATCCGTCCGACCGATCAGCCGGCGATCCAGCCACAGCTGCCACCCCGACTTCCACGAGTCCACGCACCGCTCGGAGACGACCATCCGGTATGGCCGGCTGCGGGGCGAGGCGAGGCGGGCATAGGCGTTGGCCGCAAACAGCCACGAGTGGAGGATGTCTGGCGGATTCTCGCGGAGCAGTCGCTTCAGCCGGGACAACGCAGTGGGGTCGAACTTGCCACGTTTCCCGAGAATCGTCACGGGGACATCGTGCTGCCGCAGCTCGTGTTCGAGCGGTCCGCTGCGGGTCAGAGCGACGACCTCCGCCTGCACACGATCGCGCGGCAGTCCGGTCGCCAGAAGGACGAGCTGCTTTTCGGCCCCGGAGCGGTCGAGCGTGGGGATGAGGAACGTGACTCGCAGCAAGGATTCGCGGTTTCGATCGCCAGCGGAAGGGCCTGACGCCCACGATGGTTCAGCACGGTTGGACGCCCCTGATGATATCGGTTCGCCGGCCGGACTGTCGACGCCGTGTTGGTGAATGCCATGCATGTGATTCCACCCGTTCCGACGGGAACCGTCTCCCGCAGCGGCTTGACTGCTGCCTGTATACTTTCGTGCGGCCCTGTTGGTCTCCTTGTCCCGGAGCGTGTCCCATGGATTACCAGCCTTCGATTGAACTGCTCGAGGCGACTCATCGCTTTCCAGGACCGTTCATGTTCAAGGTTGTCGGCCGCAGCGAAGAACAGTTCGCCGCCCGCGTGCTGGCGGCAGTGCGTGCGACGCTCGGCGACGCCAACGAACCGGCGTTCTCGATCCGCAAGACGGCCAACGGCATTCATACCTGCGTCACGGTGGAGCCCGAAGTTCCCAGCGCGGCGGCAGTGGTCGAAATCTATTCGCACCTCCGCAGCGTGGATGGCGTAATGATGTTGTTCTGAGCCGCCAGAAGCCCGGCTTCTGGAATTAAGTCGCGGCTCCCGGCCCGCAAGACCCGTTGTGCAAACACGGGAAGAAGCCGGGCTTCTTACATCGCGGCCCGGCGGCCGGGGTGGTCGCGCTCAATGTGCTCCATTCCGCACCCGCCAGCGGTCGGCAGCATTTTATGTGGGGCACACCGGCCCTCCGGGTTGAAGGCCGTCCGCACATCGGCCATTACGGCCAGCGTTTCCGGAGTGAACAGCTGATCCATCAGACTGATCTTCTCGACGCCGATCCCGTGCTCCCCCGTTACGCTGCCTCCCAGCGCGATGCACTTTTCGAGGATCTCATCGCCAGCCGCGATGACGGCTTTCACCTGCTCGGCGTGACGCTCATCAAACAGCAGAATGGGGTGGATGTTCCCATCGCCCGCGTGGAACACGTTCACAATCCGCAGCCCGTACTTCTCGCTGGTCGCGTTGATGAAGTCCAGAATCTCTGGCAGTCGCGTCCGCGGAACCACGCCGTCCTGCGTGCAGTAACTGGGGGACAGCCGGCCGATGGCGCCGAACGCCTGCTTGCGGCATTTCCACAGCAGGGCCCGTTCGGTCGGCGTATTGGCCATCCGCACTTCGCGGGCGCCATGCTTCTGGCAAAGTTCAACGATGCGCGAGGCTTCCTCATCGACGGCCACTTCGAGGCCATCCACTTCAATCAGCAGCACGGCCCCGGCATCGAGCGGAAACCCGAAATGGAACGCCTGCTCCAGAGCGCCGACAATCCCCTGATCCATCATCTCGAGGGCGGCCGGGATGATGCCCGCCCCGATGATCGCACTGATCGCCTCGGTGGCCGCTTTGACCGTCTCAAAGATGCCCAGCATGGTCCGGTACGACGCCGGGTCGCGCGTCAGCCGAACCCAGACCCTCGTGCAGATGCCAAAGGTCCCTTCGCTGCCGACAAACAGGCCCGTGAGATCGTAGCCCGGAGAGTCTTCACAGGGGCCGCCGAACTGCGCCACGCTGCCATCGGGCATGACGGCCTCGACGCCGAGCACATGGTTGACCGTCACGCCGTATTTCAGGGTGTGCGGTCCGCCAGAATTGGTGGCGACATTGCCCCCAATTGTACAGGCCCCCTGGCTGGAGGGATCGGGCGCGTAGTGGTAGCCGCTGCCTTTGAGATGGTTCGTGAGGTGCACGTTGACGAGACCGGGCTCGACCACGGCATAGCGATCGCGGAGAGAAACTTCGAGAATTTTCCGCATGCGGGTCATGCAGACCATCACCCCGCCGCCGACGGGAAGTGTTCCGCCGGCCAGGCTGGTGCCGGCGCCGCGCGGCACGAACGGAACGCCGAATTCGTTGCAGGCGCGCACCACAGCGACCACCTGCTCGGTGGTTTCTGGAAAGACCACGACGTCCGGAGTCTTTTTCTCAACGACATAACCGTCGCATTCGTAGACGAGCAGTTCGTCTTCACGCGCGATGACGCCGTCGTGGCCGACGATGCCGCGCAGGCGTTCAACCAGCGGATGCAATGTGCGCAGTGGCGAGGCAGTGGCGACAGACATGACGACAGTCGTGGTCAGGACGCGTCTGCAGCGGGGCCGGCGAACCGGCGGCGGTGGCAGAGCGCGGGGCGTTTCAGGAACAGGCGGCTATAATCGCTCCCCGACAGGCCGGGGACTCGATGCTGCATCATAAGGTCGGACGACATGGCGGGTAGCTGGCAGACACGACTCGACGAAGTTTTCGAGTTGATGCAGGAAATGTCGCGGGGCACCGACCCGCAGGAAATGGTGCGGGCTTACGGCCGGCGGGTCTCGAAAATGCGCCCGGTCGACCGCCGGCTGTCGCTCAGCCGACGCGATGTCGTACCGCCCAGATTTCACATCACGCGCGACAGCGCCACTAATGACGAAATCAACCCGTGGAAGGACAAACATCTGCTGCCGCTGATCACCGGCGGCGTGCTGGCGGAACTGCTGTACGAAGGACGGCCAGTCATCCTTGACGACTTCGAAGCCAACCCCAGCGACCCGGCCTACGACTACCTGCGCGAATATCGTTCGCTGATGATGATTCCAATGCTGGATGGCGGCGAGGCGCTGAACGCCGTCGTCATGCTGAAACATGCCGCGCACGGATTCGATCAGGAAGACCTGCCGGAAACCTTTTGGATTGCCAACCTGTTCGGCCGGGCGACGCACAACCTGGTGCTGAAGGAGCAGATCCGCGAGGCGTATGAATCAATCGACCGCGAACTGAAAGTCGTGGGCAAAATCCAGCGCTCGCTGCTGCCCGTCGAAACGCCCCGGGTGGCGACGCTCGATCTCGCCGCCCACTACAAGACTTCCACCCGCGCGGGCGGCGACTACTACGACTTCTTCCCGCTGCCGGACGGCAAGTGGGGCATTCTGGTGGCCGATGTCAGCGGGCATGGCACGCCGGCGGCCGTCATGATGGCCATCACCCACAGCATCGCGCATCTCTACCCGAACGATGCCGGCCGGCCTGGGGAAATGCTCGAATTCGTCAACCGGCACCTCGCAGGACGGTACACCTCCGGCATCGAAGCGTTCGTCACCGCCTTCTACGGCATTTACGACCCGGGCATGCACCAGCTCACCTTCGCCACCGCAGGCCACAATCCGCCGCGCTGGTGGAAGTGCAGCGAGCAGGTGGCGCTGTCGGTCGACGGCGCGGCCGGACTGCCGCTGGGAATTCAGGAAGGCGTGGAATACGCCGATCAGACGATCACCCTCTCCCGGGGAGATCGCATCGTCTTCTATACCGACGGCATCGTCGAGGCGACGAATCCACTGGGCGAGCAATTCAGGACCGAACGCGTGGACGACATCCTGAAGCAGTCGTGCGCGCAGAGTGCGGCCGAAATTCGCGACCGGCTGCTCGCCCATCTGCAGGAATTCACCGACGGCGCGCCGCCAGCGGACGACCAGACGATTGTCGTCGCCAGCGTTGTGGCGTAAACCGCGGGCCAATCCGCAGGTTGCCCGGAACGCCCCACGGACACTCATCGCGGCCCTGTCGTCGGCGCCATCGCCCCGCGAGTCGAACACGCCATCCCGGGCCGCGCGGGCGCAATGGTTGTCACAACGGCCCTATCCGCCGACCATAGTGTCGCTTCGCCACTCCTCCGCGGATGATACTCGTGACCACCCCCGCCCAGCCCCCCGCTGACTCCGACTTCGCAGCGCTCGCACCTCCCTCGACCCGCGAGCAGGCCCTCGACACGCTCGATCGCCTGGCCCGGATGTTGATCGAAAAACGCGATTTTCATCGGCTGTTCGACGCCCGGATGCTGCGGCGAAAGTTTGAACTCGGCCTCCCGCTGACCCGGCTGTCGTCTCTGGGAGATGTCCCCGAGTCGCTGCGAAAAGATGTCGAAGCGACGTATGTGGCCGCAGCGCGCGAGGCCGGCGGGCATCTGCTGGAAGCGGGGGAGATCGGCCAGGCGTGGACGTACTTCCAGGTCGTGCGCGATCCCGAGCCGGTCGCCCGGGCCCTCGATGCCATCTCGCCCCTGGCCGAGTCGAGCGACCGCCTCGAAGAACTGATTCACGTGGCGCTCATTCAGGGGGTGAACCCCGCCCGCGGGGTGCAGTTGATGCTCGCCGCCCATGGCACCTGCAGCACGATCACCACTCTCGACCAGACGCTCCAGAACCTCACCCCCGAACAGCGACAGGCCTGTGCGAAAGTGATGGTGCGTCGTCTGTACGACGATGTCGTCGAATCGGTCCGGCGGGATGTCGAACGTCGAATTCCCGGACTGCCGTCGGGCGAATCGCTGCGCTCGCTGATCACCGGACGCGACTGGCTGCTGGAGAGCGGCAACTACCATGTCGATGTGTCGCACCTGCATGCGGTGGTGCGGTTTGCCCGCGGTCTCGAGCCGACTGCGGAAGAACTTGATCTCGCCCTGCAGCTGTGCGAATACGGGGCGCGACTGGCCCCCCCGCTGCAATACGCCGGGGAGCCGCCGTTCGTCGACTACTACCCCGCCCATGCCGCATTCTTTCGCGCCTTGCTCGGCAGAGATCGCGAGAAGTCGCTGCAGTATTTCCGCGACCAGCTCGCCAGCGAGCCGGACGAGGCAGACAAGCCGCTGCTGGCGTACGTGCTGGTCGACCTCCTGTCCAGAGTCGGGCAGCTGGACGAGGCGGTGAACGTTGCGTCGCAGTGGCTCACCAACCTCAGCGAAGATGTGCGCGTGTCGTTCAGCGAACTCTGCCTGCAGGCCGGCCGCAGCGACGCCCTGCTGGCGACCGCCAGGCGCAATGGCGATCTGGTGACCTATGCCACCGCGCTCGTCTCCGGCCTCGGCGGGGCGGCGCAGTCGTGAACAGCCCGCAGCCTGTCGAACCGGACGACGACGCGCCCCGCCGCGCGACGCCGCTGTTGCACGTGGTGCTGTACCATCCGGAAATTCCTCAGAACACCGGCAACATCGGCCGGACCTGCGTGGCGGTCGGCGCCAAACTGTGGCTGGTTCGCCCGCTCGGCTTTCAGATTGATGATCGCTCTCTGAAGCGCGCCGGCATGGACTACTGGCAACATCTCGAATGGGAAGCGGTCGACTCCTGGTCCGACATCGAACGCCGACTGGCCGGACGCACCTTCTGGTTCCTCACCAGGCATGCCAGCCGGCTGGTCTGGGAGGCCCGTTTCAGCCCCGGCGACGTGGTCGTGTTCGGCAGCGAGTCGCAGGGATTGCCGGAACGACTTCGGGGTCAGCAGCCCTCCAGTTGCCTCAAACTGCCGATGTCCGACCTCGTTCGAAGCCTCAATCTGGCGAGCACCGCCAATACCGTCGTCTACGAAGCAGTCCGTCAATTCGGCGGACTCGGCGCAGGCCCTGGAGGACGGTGAGACCGGGACTTCGGGTTCCCCAGGGCGGCCATGTTAAAATGGAGCGATTGTAACGGATCGTCCTCAGAATCTTGTTCCGCGATCAGAACTTCGGCAGCCTTTGTACATTCGGCGACGGCCTCGCGACGAATTTCTCTGGCATCGGACATTGGCTCCGCAAACATCCAGGGAGAGGCAGATGCGTATCACGAAGGACTGGGCCCGCGGGGCCGCTCTTGTCGCCGGGCTGAATCTTGCCATTCCGCAGGCAGTTGTGTTCGCCGCGGATGCCCCGGTGACCAGGCCGGCCACCCCGAAAATCAAAGACATCCGCTTGACGACCGGCGGCGGCCTCGCCGGCCGCGTTGTGACGGCCGAAGGGAAAGCCGTGGACGGCGCCGCCGTGACCATTTCCCAGAATGGCAAGCCCGTGGCCCAGGTGGTGTCCACCGAAACCGGTGAATTCACTGCCGCCGGCATGAAGACCGGCGTGTACCAGGTGTCGGCCGGCCGCTCGGTCGAGTACGTCCGCGCCTGGCCGCAGGATGTCGCTCCGCCGAACTCGATCGCTCAGACGACGCTGGTTCAGGGGCCCATCGTCCGCGGGCAGGACGAGTTTGACTACCTGGAAACCGACGAAATCATCATCGGGGCCGTGGCCGGCGCCGCACTCGGCATCGGCATCGCCGCACTGGTCATTGCGAACGACAACAAGAGCAGCAACAACAACGTCACCGCCAGCCCGTAACGGGCAACCTGCGGCCGCCCGAAATGCGTCCCGCTGAAGACGACAAACGCCCGCCGCATTCAATCGGCGGGCGTTTTCCATTGGGGGCCGCGCCGCCAGCCGCTCGCGTGCCTGAACGCGACACGTCAGTGGGAAACGCCCGAATCGCGGTGCGGAGCCTCGCGGCACAGAATTGCGGGCCGCGGCACCGGGTCGTTCTTGACCGCAATCGGCAGCGTGGGCCAGGTGTCCGACTGCGTCAGCACTTCGACGCCCCCCTGGCGGACGAGCACTGTGTCCCCCACCGCGGCCGAACGCACCGAAGGATGCCAGAACACCGCGGCGCCCTCCGGAAGCACCCGCTCGCTGCGCGGCGTAATCAGATGCTCCGACGGCGAGTAGCCGATCAGCTCCGCCTGCTCGGCGGCCCGCCATTCTTCGGGCTCGCCAAACTTCTCGTAGATCCGCGCAATCCGCGTCCACACATCGTGAAACGCCCAGCCGCTGCGGCTGAAATACATCCCCGTCGCCTGCACCAGACTGGCGTGCTGATGCCAGTCGAGCAGCGGCTGCGGCGGGCTGTTGAAGCACACGGTTCTCGTGACGCCCACATGCAGACCATGTCGCCGGCCGACGGCGCTCAGCACCGCAAACCGTTCGATCCGGTCATGGCCATACGCCCAGTGCCGATAGCGACGCCCCTGGCCATCGGCCATCACCTGAATCGTGACGGGCGTGATCTCCCGCTTCATCATGCGGTGCGCCAACTGCCCCGCCACTTCCGATTCGGTCTCCCCCTGCGCGCAGTTGCGCGCGGCCGCTTCCACGCAGTGAGTCAGGTCGAGCCCCAGCGAACGAAGCCGCGCGTGATCATCGGCCGCCAGCGAAATCCGGAAATCCGCGAGGTCGGCATTGGTCGTCTGCGTCGGCGAGACATCATCGGCGAACGAGCGGCCGCGGCAGAGATCCTGGCAAAGCACCTGCACGTCTTCCGTCCACGGCCGTTCCTTCAGCTGAAAGCCCAGCCCGGCCAGCTCGCGGTCGAAAATCTGTCCCGAGTCAGCCGAGTTGCACAGCACCAGCCGGGCTTCAGGAGTGACAAACAGCGCCGCCGTCGTGCGCGACGTGCCCCGGCGGGTGTTGTCTCCGCCGTAGCTGAGCCACGCGAAATTTTCGGGTCGCAGCAGCAGCAGTCCCTGAAGATTGCGCAGGGCCAGGTACTCAACCAACAGTTCCTGCCGGCGTTCCACTTCCTCAATCCGCTCAGGATCGACGGCCTGCAACTCCGCCGTGGAGATCGGTTCGAGAACGGACGGACGTGTGGGCGACATCGCGAACGCGGGTTGGACGCGGGACCGATTGGCCTGCGATCGTTGAACCGGTGATCGTTGAACCTGAAAACGTTCCGTAACAACCTGTTGCAGCGAACATCCTGTCGACGCCGGTTCGATCATACCAGCCCGGCGTCTCCCTGACGCCTGTTCTTCACCGAAATCCTGCATGGCCCGGCACGAATCTGACCGCGAAGACCTCTTTGCCGAACTGGCGGCCCTCAGCCCCAGGATCGAACTCCTCGGCCACGCCGCCGGACAGACCGTTTGTGCCGGCCGCAGGGAATCCACCGGCGGCTGGTCGATCTATCTCGGTCCCGATCAGGTCTATCACTTCGACGCCGCCGGCCAGTTGCGACGGGCCTACGTCCAGGGCGTTCTCTACCGCAGTGAAGGAGGAACGCTCTCGCAGCTGCGACGCGAACGAACCCCCGCCGAAACGTCGCTGCTGCGCCGCGACCTCAACCCCGACGAACTCCACCAGCTCCTCGAAACCATGCGCGCCGCAATCGCCACGCTGCGCGACGACCTGCAAGAGAACCGCCTGCCGGTGCAGCGTGTCTCACCCGACAGCAGCGATGTTCCTCGAGCCCTCAGGGCCGCACTCACCGCCATCCTCTCCGCCGACCCGCCCCTCGCCCCGCCCCTGCGCTCCTGAAGCCGCCAGCAGGTGCGGCATCGTGAACCCGCTGCCGGCGATGGCGGACGGAACCCCATTGAGCCGGTTCGCTCGCGAACCGTCACGCGCGCTGCCGCGACACCTGAACATGAAGCGCCATCGCCTGTCAAAAAAAGTCGACTCTGCGTCGCGCCGCCATTCCCTCCCCCGGCGAACGCGCCGCGTTATCATCGTTCCCGCATGTGTGCCAAACGCATCTTCCTTCCCGACCCGCGTGACGTCCTCGCCGATGAACTGCTGATGCAGCAGATCGAGCCGGGCAGTCGCGTCCTTGACCTCGGCTGCGGCGACGGCCGGCTGCTGGTGAGGCTGCGCGATGAACGCGGCTGCTCCGTCATGGGAATCGAGCGCGACGACGACTTTCTCGTCGCAGCCATCGAGAAAGGCCTGCCAATTCTCCGGGCCGACCTGAACGTCGACCTGGTCGACATCCCCGACCGCGCCTTCGATTACGCCGTCCTCAGCCAGACGCTCCAGCAGGTCAGCCGGCCGAAGCACCTGTTGAACGAAATCTTCCGCGTTGCGAAGCGCGCCCTGGTGGTCGTGCCGAATTTCGGACACTGGAAGGTGCGTCTGCAGGTGGCCTGGGCCGGCCGAGCGCCGGTCACCGATTCGCTGCCGTACGAATGGTTCGAGTCGCCGAACGTCCATTTCCTGACGCTCCGCGATTTCCGCGAACTGGCCGGGCGGGGGAACTTCCGGATCGTCAAGGAGCTGCCGATCATCGGCGGCCGCGCTGTCGATCGGGCCTGGGGCGCCAACCTTCGCGCCCACTCTGCACTGTATGTGCTCGAACGCTCCGATCGCTCCGCTCCGCCGGCCGCGCTCACGTCGGCCCCGGTGTTCGAGGCCGACAGCGCGGCCCCCGCGACCTGACCAGTCGACGGACGCCGTTCAGTATCGTTCCTGGCCAAACGGATTCTTCGCCAGCTCCCGTTGCCGGGGGTCGATGCGGACGCATTTCCCGTCGATCTCAAGAGCGCTGCCGTCGTCGTCGCCGGCCTTCGCCTGGCTGGTCAGCTGCGGGCATTTGAGCATCTCCAGCCGCAGGATCGCGCTATCCAGTTCCAGTCTGTTCCGAGAGGTTGCCATGGCGTTCTCCTGAAAACGTCGCCCGTCCGCGAGCGAGCGCTGCCAGCGCGGGTATTTCCTCTCCCCCGACACCTTGCCGACGGGAGGGACACTGCGCAAAATGAGCCAGCTCTCGCGATCGGGCTGCACTCCGGTCAGACGTCAATATTACTTTCCGACGTTTCGGCCTGTCACGCAAAATCCGCCGAAGTCCGTCTCGCACGAATCGTCGCTTCCCGGTAGAACCCGCTCCGCGCTGCGGATGCGCCTCCGGGAATCGCAGCGGGACCATTCGGCCGACGCAGGATCGCGTCGGACATCCTTCCGCAAGGAAAGGTGCCCAGCAGCATGGATGCTTGGACTGTCTGTCGCGCGCTCGCGATCTGTACCGCCGTTGTCTCGTTCTCCGTCCCGGCGCCCGCGGTCGCCCAGCAGGCGTCCCCCGGATACCGCACGGCCAACTTCGTCGTCCACGCTCCTTCGCAGGAAATCGCCCAGAGAGTCGGCGACTGCGCTGAGTTCTGGCGCGAAGAACTCGCCATCGAATGGCTCGGGAAGAAGCTCCCGAACTGGTACAAGCCCTGCGATGTCACCGTCCAGGTCGGACAGATCGGCGCCGGCGGCGCCACAACCTTCAGCTTTGATGGCGGCGAAGTGTTCGGCTGGAAAATGCGGGTTCAGGGAACGCTCGAACGCATCCTCGACTCGGTCGTCCCCCACGAAGTGAGCCACACCATCTTCGCCTGCCACTTCCGACGCCCGCTCCCACGCTGGGCCGATGAAGGGGCCGCCACCCTCGTCGAGCATATCTCCGAACGCAAACGGCAGATGGACATCCTGCAGCAGGTCACCCGCACCCGCGACCGCATTCCGCTCGCCCAGCTGCTGCAGATCGATGAATACCCCAAGGACATGAACAAGGTTTTAGCCTTGTATGCCGAAGGGTATTCCCTGGCCGACTTCCTGGTGAAATGGCATGGCGAGCAGGGGAAACAGGTCTACCTGGCGTTTCTGGGCGACGCACTGGCCACCAACTGGGAGTCCGCCTTCCGCAAGCACTACGGGTTTCAGTCGCTCGCGGAACTCGACCAGCAGTGGGACCGCTGGGTGCTCGCCGGCAGCCCCGAAATCCGCCGCGACGACGCCGCCCTCGCACTCGCCAACCAGCCGGCCGCACGCCCCTCGGCGAGCGGCGCCATCGGCGTCGCCGCGCCGGGCGAAACGCCTCGCCCGAAAACGAAGAACGCCGTCACCGTGCGGGGACAGAGTGAATCGCCCGCGGCGCCGCTGCCGCTCCCGACCCCGCGCATGGCCCGGCCGCTGCGAACGGCGGCCGCCAGCGACGACTCCATCACCACCAACGCTGCCCGCCCCTCCGACGCCGAACGGCCGCATGCCTCCGAGAGCTCCCTGGCGCCGCCGCGATTCGCGGCGCAGTCGCCGAATGCCGGAAGCGGCCTGATTCCCCTGCAGCTCGACGCCCCCGAATCGGCCTCGCGGTAGCCCCGTCAAAAGCCCCTGCCACAAAAAAACAGCCCGGCGAACAATCGCCGGGCTGGTTGCGTTGACGGCTGCGGAATCGAACTACGGCGCCGATGCCAGCGCCTCGATTTCCTTGCGGTATTCCGCCATCAGCTTCTGGGTGACCGGACCGGGCTTGCCCGTCCCGACCGGCTGGCCGTCCACCCGGGTGATCGGCAGCACCTCCGAGGTCGTTCCCGTCAGGAACAGCTCGTCGATCTTCGTCAGTTCACTCTTCGGCAGCGATCGCTCGATCACTTCGATGTTCGCCCTGTTCGCCAGCTTCAGCACCAGCGCCCGTGTAATTCCCGGCAGAATGTGCGGCCCCAGCGGCATCGTCCACACCCGCCCGTCCTTCACGCCGAACGCGCTCGTGTGCGAGCCTTCCACAATGCTCCCGTCCTCCGCGATCAACAGCGCTTCCTGACACCCCGCCTGCGCGGCCGCCTCCGCCGCCATGCAGTTCGCCAGCAGGTTGACCGACTTGATGTCGCACCGCTTCCAGCGCACATCGTCCACGGTCACCACCGCCGCCCCGGTTTCGCGAAACTCGGCAAACGGCGTCTCGGTGAATTCTTTCACCCACGCCAGTTCGTTCGGCTTCGTTCCCTTCGGAGGAAACTTGTGGACCCGCGGATAGACGCCGCGCGTCACCTGCTGATAAATCAGCCCTTCCTGCACGCCGCTCCGCTCCAGCAGGGCGAGCGTCCGTTTCTCGAACGCATCGACATCGGCATCGATGCTCACTTCCGCGAGGCTCCGCTTCAGCCGGTCCATGTGCTCGCGCAAGAGGAACGGCTTGCCGCCGTAAACACGCAGGGCCTCGTAAATTCCGTCGCCAAACAGAAACGCCCGGTCGAGGACGGAGACCCGCACGTCTTCCAGCGGCATGACCTCCCCGTTCCAGTCGGCGAGAGTGACAGACATCAAACAACTCCAGGTCTTCAGAAGGACAGCAACAACGCGAGGCGCAGCGGCAGCACGCGCCCCCGATCATAGCCGGCCGCGCCAATCCGGCGTCAATTCCCACGAAATGCGCACCGGGAACGAGAATGCGCAGCGACGATCGCTTTGCCGGCTTGTCAGTTCAGCTCGATCTTCAGGTCCTGGTCGCCCGAAGCCGGAATTTCGATGACGATTCCCGATTTTTCGGGATCCTGATACTTGGCAGGGATCCTGACCTTCGGGGGCGGAGGCGGGGGCGCATCGGCGGCATCGCCTTCGAGAATCTGCGGGCCGACGTAGGCGACCGCCACTTTATGGGTTCCGGCCGGAGCGCCGTCGCCAGGCACGTCGGTTCCCAGAACGAACTTCCCCTGAGCGTCAGAGATCGCACTCGCAGCGCGGCGCCCCTCCGCCATGAACGTCACGCGGTAATTCTCGAGCGGCTGGTCCTTATATGTCACCACACCGGCCGCGGGCACGGTCGATTCCCTTGCTGCCGCGGGTTCAGAACTCCCGCATCCCAGGAGGCCGCACGCCATAAAGCCGGCCGTCAGGCCGGCATTCAGAAAAACAAACGAGCTTCGCAACATGAGACGTCCTTACAACGGTCGCCCTCGGCATTCCTTTGGCTGGCGAACCGAATCGAGATCCGAAAGGGAAAGCTCCGCCATCAGAGCGTCGGTTGCTCCAGGGGCGGCTGGCTTGAGAAACAAGGAAGCGAACCTGCGGCGCGGGTCGCCGCAGGTTCGCAAAATGGACGCGGGGAGAGTGTTCGCTCCCGCAGCAGCGTAGCCTCAGAATTCGCCAAGGACTTCGCCATTGCTGATCGTGCCGACGCCGCGCCAGAGGACGCCATCGACATTGTCGCTGGCGAACCGGACCGAACCGTCCGCCATGCCGATGTGGGTCCCGCCGGTGTGGTAGCTGCGCGAGGCCACGTGTCCCTGTTCGGTGTTTCCGATGCAATCCCGGAAGCGGGCGTTCGGGGTACGGGTGTGGTTGTAGTAGCTGGCGACCATCAGCCCCCGATAGTACTGCAAGCCGCGGTAGGCCCAGGCGTTCGTCGCCCGGTTTTCACAGGTGGCCGGAGGATTCAGCAGGTCGTTGCCAGTCCATGCGGTTCCGGCGTTGGTCGCGACATTGAAGTCGCGAGGGTCTCCGACAGGAATCACCAGGAAGGAGGTGGTATTGTTGGGCCCCTTGCGGATTTCTCCGAACATGGCGGTGTTCGAGGTGCCGTCGGTGATGGCGCCGATGCGAGTGCTGGAGTTCCGGAAAAACATCCCGTGGTGGGCGGTCCTTCCGCCGGTGTCGCGGGAGGCAAACTGGGCGGCCGTCGACCCCAGGCAGGGCTGGTAATTCGTGCTGGCGGCCTGGATCACGTTGGCGACCAGGTTTTGAACCGCTCCCGGGTCGGACGGGCAATGGTAGGAGGGAATGAACTGGGTGCGGGCGCCCGTGTTGTTCGCATTGCCGTTCACCTGAAAGTTGAAGTTGAACGTGTTGTACTGATTGCCGCCGTCGAGGTAGGGGAGGATGTAGGCCTGCACCATCGCCTGGGGGATGTCCCCGCCCCCGGAGTTCACGGTGCAGTCCCCCATTGGAAACAGCGTGAACGTCGATTCATAATTGTGCAGCGCTAGGCCAATCTGCTTCAGGTTGTTTTTGCACTGGGTGCGACGGGCCGCTTCGCGCGCCTGCTGGACGGCAGGCAGCAGGAGGGCAATGAGGATTGCAATGATTGCAATCACGACCAGCAGCTCAATCAGCGTAAATCCACGGCGAACGGTCACGAACATTCCTCAGCTTGATCAGGTAATTAAGACAGAACATCACGCGAGCCCAGCGGCCCACGATTCACATTGAGGAGCACCAGCCCGCGGGCTGGCGTCTGAGAGACAGGCGACGCACAATTTTCGCAAGCATCGCACCCGGGCGTTAAAAGCAAGTGTGCACAAGTCGCCGAAACTGAGTTTGTTGCAAAATTGGAGCTTTCGCAAGAAAACGGACTACAGAAACGTTCTGTGAATCTGGCGGGAAAGCATTCCAGAGTCCCCACCTTTGCCCCTGCTTTCGATTTACAACCGACCGCGCAGGCGGCATGATCGAGGAACCTATCGGCTCGAAGATTCTCTTCGGCCCAAGCACTACTTCGCGGCATCGTTGAAATTTCGTTTCCTGGCTCGAGGGAGATGACGATGTGGAAGTCCGTTGCGCATTCGCGCAGATCACGTGCGTTTACCCTGATCGAACTGCTGGTGGTCATCGCGATCATCGCCATTCTGATCGCTCTGCTCTTGCCCGCAGTGCAGCAGGCCCGAGAGGCCGCACGCCGCACGCAATGCAAAAATGGCATGAAGCAACTGGGGCTGGCGTTTCACAACTACCATGACACGTTTCAGAGCTTCCCGTTCGGCTGGAGTCTCGGGGCCAATCTGCATCTGTCCTCTTATGGCGTGATGCTGCTGCCGTATCTCGATCAGGCCCCGATGTACAACCAGTGGGACTCCTCCGTCCCCGCGATCAATGAGGCGGGCGCCGTAGGGTTCCTTCCTCCCGCGTCGGTGCAGCAGAACCTGCAGATCATCCGGACGCCCCTGGCTGTCTTTATGTGCCCCTCCACGCCCGGAGCGGTGCTCCACAACTACACGCTGCCCGCCAATGCCGGCGGACCGGGCGTGCCGCCTCTGGCGATCAACTGGACGGCCGCCCGCTCGGACTACATCGCGACGACCGGCATTCTCGCTCCGTACTCGACATTCGCCTTCGGACCGAATCCGACCGGCGATCGCGCAGGAATTCTCGTTCAGGCTGGCATGGGCGGAAAGCCCATCACCCGCATGCGTGATGTCATCGACGGCACCTCCAACACATTCCTGCTCGGCGAACGCGTTGGGGGGACCGACATCTACCGAAAACGCGTGCGGAACGCGACGGATTCGTCGACCGTGGGCGTCGCCAACGGTGGCGGCTGGGGCGATTTCCTGAACGGCGAGCACTGGCTCGGCGGGGCGCTCTATGACGGCAACGCCACCAGTGGCGGGCCCTGCGGCATCAACTGCAGCAACGCCCGCGGGAAAGGTTTCTATTCCTTCCATGAAGGCGGCTGTCACTTCCTGATGGCCGACGGCGCCGTCCGTTTCATCAGCGAGAACATCGCCGCCGCCACTCTCGGCGCGGGCATTACCCGCAACCGCGGTGAGGTGATGGGCGAATTCTGAGCCTGGAAATGTGCGAAACCGGTCGGGAACGCTCTGAAACTCGGGGGAGTGGCGTTCTCGATCGGACTCGCGCACGGCCGCTTGTGGACGTCCCCGAATTCCGATCGTGCTGATCTCCGGGCGAATGGAGAACTTCGTATGCGCTCTCGTTGCGTCTTATGGTCCGGCTGGGCTTGCCTTGCCATTGCTTTGAGCGGCTGTGCTGAAGAACAGAAGCCGTTCCGGAAAGCGGTCGTGCCCGTCAAGGGACGCATCACCGTCGATGGCAAGCCCCCTTCTTCGCCCATTAAAATCGATTGCCATGCCACTGGGCCGGCTGATGCTCAGCATCCCACGTCTTCCGCCTGCATTACCGCCCCGGATGGCTCATTCGCCCTGTCCACCTACGAAGACGGCGATGGCGTCCCCGAGGGGGACTATGCCCTCACCTTCTTCTGGGGCGACTTCAATCTGGTCTCCATGAACTATGGCGGCAAGGACAAACTCAACAGGCGCTACGCCAAACCCGCCGATTCACCCACAAAATTCACCGCCAAAGACGGCGCCCCCGTCGACCTCGGCGAAATCGCCCTGACCACCAAATAGACGACCGGCCGCCTGGTCGCGCACCGACCGCCAGGCCGCCCCGTCTGTCGCCGGCCGCCCCGCCCGCCCGGACGGCCAGCCGGTCTTCAATCCCCTCTTCCCAACTGAACCCGCGAGATTCGAATCCATGATGCGTTCCTCCCACCGGATGGGCTGGCTGCTGGCTGCGGCCGCACTGCTGTGCGGCGTCTCCCTCGCACAGGCGGAAGACCGCAGCGCCGCCGCGCTCCCCAGCCACCTGTTCGACTATGTCGGCAAGGCCGAGCCCGACTTCAAATGGTCGCAGGAAGACACCGTGGAAACCCCGGGGGGCAAGGTCTACCGCCTGAACCTCGTCTCCCAGAAGTGGCAGGACATCGTCTGGCAGCACCCGCTGATGGTCTACGAACCGGCCGAAGTCACCCGCGCCGACAGCATGCTGCTGTTCGTCACCGGCGGCAGCACCGGCAACATCCCCTCCGTCAAGGATTACGGCATGGGTCTCATGCTGGCCAAACTCTGCGGCGCCCGCGTCGCGTTCCTCCACCAGGTTCCCAACCAGCCCCTGCTCGGCGACCGCAAGGAAGACGACCTGATCACCGAGACCTGGCTGCGCTACCTCAAAACCGGAGACACCACCTGGCCCCTGCTGTTTCCCATGGTGAAAAGCGCCGTCAAGGCGATGGACGCTCTTCAGCAGTTCTCGAAAGAGAAATTCCAGGCCGATGTGAACTCGTTCGTCATCACCGGGGCGTCCAAACGGGGCTGGACCAGCTGGCTCACCTCCGCAGCCGATCGCCGCATCGTCGCCACCGCGCCGATGGTCATCGACATCCTCAACTTCCCGAAACAGATGAAGCACCAGAAGGCCACCTGGGGCTTCTACAGCGAACAGATCGGCGACTACACCAGCAAAGGCCTCGTCCGTGAAGACGGCATCCCCGAAGCCGGCCGCGAGCACGACCTCTGGAAAATGATGGACCCCTTCACCTACCGCGACATCATCTCGGTGCCCAAGCTGATGATCGTCGGCGCCAACGACCGCTACTGGGCGGTCGACGCCATGAGCCTCTACTGGGATGATCTCAAAGGCCCGACGCATGCCCACCGCGTCGCCAACGCCGGCCATAACCTCGACGACGGCGCCGACGGCCGGAACCACGCCCTCCGCACTCTCGCGGTCTTCTTCCGGCACTCGGTCGCCGGCCAGGAACTGCCCGGCCTGAAATGGGAATTCCCCATGTCCGACGAGAAAGTCGGCCTGACGATCGAATGCAGCGCCCCGGCCCAGGGGGCCCGGCTGTGGTACTGCACCGCCAAAACGCACGACTTCCGCGAATCGAAGTGGCAGTCGCAGGACCTGCAGTCCAAAGACGGCCGGTTCGTCGGCGAAGTGAAGCAGAACGGCTCCGAGCACATCGCCGTCTATGGCGAAGTGCTGCTCGAACACGAAGGCGTGCCGTATTCGCTCAACACGCTTGTGAAGTGGAAGTGAGCGGCCAAAAAACCGCCCGGCGCTACGGTCTTACCCGCGATGGCGTGACGAACTCATCGCGCGGGAACAGGTCCGTCAGGACTTCGTGTTCCCGCGCGGCGTCCGCGGCCATCGGCTGCGCCATCGACAGGCAGTCGATGATCCCCGGCACGATCACCGGCCCCAGGTAGCGCCGCACGTCGTCGTTGAACGCCGCGTTCCAGCGCTCCGGGTCGATCGGAATCGGATCGTTGCTTCCCAGCAGAATGCGTCGCCCCGGCAGTTCGACCACATGCGGGAACGCCTCGCGGAACGTCCGGTACACCCGCGGCGTTGATCCCCACTGGCACATCAGCCCCCCCGGCTTCAGCCGCGAGCCGCACAGCCTGAAGAATTCGACCGAGTAAATGTTTCCCGAATAGGCGCTGGTGGGCCGCAATGCGTCCGCTTCGATGATGTCATACAGGGTGTTGTTCTGCGCCAGCGACTGCCGGCCATCTTCCGCGAGAATGGTGATGCGCGGGTCGACGAGAAACCGCTTCAGCTCGGGAATGACATCCGACGTCTCCCACAGCAGTCGCTGCTCGGCCGCACAGATCTCATAAACAATGACCCGCTCGGTTTCCCGGCGACACGCGGCGGCCCAGGCGGTGTCGCCCGAACCCAGTCCGATGATGCAGATGTCTCTGGGGTCCGGGTGCATCAGGGACGCCACCGCCCCGAGTTCGCTGTGAATGCCGCCGAACGGCAGCCAGCTTTGCCACTTGCCATTCATCGACACCCGCAGCGCCCCGCCTTCGTCTCCGGCCGGCGTCAACGCCATCAGTCCCGAAGCGTCCTCAGCGAAGGCGCCGGTGTCGGCGGTCACGCCATGCAGGCGGGCCCAGAACTGGTTCGACGAAGGCCAGACGAACACGATCCCTCCCAGAACCAGCCCGGCCGCCAGCGTCCGCCCCTCCAGTCCCACCCACGCCAGACTGAGAACCGGGAACAGCAACCCGGCCCCCAGCAGCAACTGCAGCGAATCGGGGGTTCCAAACTGTTCGAGCAGCACCAGCCCGACGAGCAGGCTGCCCGCCACATTCCCAACAATGTTGCCCGTCTGCAGAAAACCGACCTTGCGACCCGTCGACTGACGGTCGTCGTGGACGGCCTTCTGCAAAACGGCGAACGACAGCCCCATGAGCACCGTCGGCGGCCCATACAGCGCAATCGGCAGCGCCACGTACAGCAGCAGAATCAGGTCCCACCTCCAGACCGAGCCCAGTTCAAAAACATCCGGCGAGGTCCAGTAGTCGACCAGCTTCGAGTAGCCGGGGAAGTCGGTCGGCAGGTACACCAGCAGCAGCACCACGGCGCCGCTGTAAACCAGCAGCAGCGTCTGACAGGCCAGGAAAGCACGCAAGGGGGAGCGAACGCGCAACGCGAACTTCCCGCCGAACACGCACCCCAGCCCGAGCCCCAGCAGATAAATCGACAGCACCGAACCGAACGTAAACGCGGTCGAGCGGGCGGCCACGTCGATGACCCGGAACCACAGAATCTCGAGGGCCAGCGCAAAGAACCCGCTCAGCGTGTACAGCAGCAACCACGACGAAAACGGCCGACCCGGCGCCGCTGCAGCCGCGGTTGCGGCCTTCTTCGCGGCGACGGGAGCCGCAGCGGGAGCCGCTGCAGGCTCGGTGATTTCCGCATGCTGTCCACGGGTCGACCACAGAAGCAGCGACAGCAGACCGGCCACAAAGTTCGCCCCCGCCCCGAACCAGATCGCCCCGTCAATTCCATAAAACCGGATCAGCACCCACGGCGCAAACAGCGCCCCCAGGGCGGCCCCCAGGATGTTGATGCCATACAGAATCCCGATCGTGTGGCAGGCAAAACGCACGTCCTGCACGGCCGCCTGCACCAGAAACGGCAATGACATTCCCATCAGGCAGGTGGGCAGCAGCAGGGCGACAAAGTGCACCACTCCCGCCCGTCCCAGCGATGAATACAGCCAGCCCGCATTCGAACCCAGCAGGTCGTAGTAAAACCAGGTGCTGATTGCCCCGAACAGTCCGATTCCCAGTTCGATGGCTGCAAACCACAGCAGGGCTGTCGAAGCGCTTCGCCGCGACGCCTTGACTCCGCCCCAGTAACTGCCGATCCCCAGCCCCGCCATAAACGCGGCGACGATCATCGCGACCGAATAAATGCCCACGCCGCTATGCAGCGCGAGGATCCGCTGCCACGCCACCTGGTAGATCAGCGCGGCACTGCCGCTGATGCCGAAGATGCCGGCCATGATGACCGGGGAGACCGGGCCGCTGCGTACGTTTGCTTCCGTCGCCACCACTACCTCGCGTCTCGGAATGGGCCGCTGTGAGATGTCGCTCGATCATGCGGTGAAACAGGATTCGTCACAACCGACGACTCGCCGGATGAACAACGCCTTATCCTGACGCCGCTGGCGCCGACTACATCGAGCCCGGCCTCTGCATGCGGTTCTGCGTCATGCGCACGCGTCCGCAGCGACCGGTCGGACGCCGCCCGGCGCCCCAGGCAGGCGTGTCTCTCCGAATGGCCAAAGCCCACGGTCCGGCCGATCGCCTGATTACCCCTTTTCTTCCGGGCGATTGTCCGCGAAAATCCGGGGCGCGAAGGCCGGTCGATTCCGGCCATCGAGCGCGGCGGGCCAGTCGCCATTCGACCGGGGTCGCGTCCGAACGGTTCGCACTCACAGTTTCGCATGTGAGGAGCCGGCGTGGACGATCAGTTGTTCAGGCAGAGTCGCGGCGGCCGGCGAGGCGCGATCAGCGTCCTGCTGCTGGCCTGCGTTGCTTCCGGGTTCTGGCTGTACCAGGGCTTTCTTCGGCGGCAGCGGCTCGAATGGATTGCAGAAGTTCGGTCGCTGGGGCTCCCCGTGGTGGTCATGCCGGCTTCCAGATGGGCGGCCCGCATGTACGTTCCGGGTCCGCAGCGAATTGTCGACTACGACGTTGTGATCGTGATGATCGACACCGAGCAGCAGGGGCAGGCGCTGCTGACGTCAACGGAAGATTGCCCGGACGACGTGAAGATTTACGCGTTCGACGGGCTGTCGGCCCAGCGCTACGCGCAGATTGAAAGCCGGTTTCCATCGGCAGTCCTGTTCACGCGGCTGGACAACTGACGGGCGGTTCGGGAGCGGGCGTTCGCGCATGAAAAACGCCGCCCTGAGGACAGGACGGCGTTTTCGGAGGTTATTCCGCGCGAGGCCGATTAGAGCGGCCGCACGTTCTCGGCATTCGGTCCCTTCGGGCCGCGACCTTCCGTGAACGACACCCGCTGGCCTTCGCGGAGATCGTCAAACCGCGCGCCCTGGAGAGCCGACATGTGGAAGAACAGGTCTTTGCCCGTGCCCATGTCGATGAATCCAAAGCCCTTGTCCGTCAAACGCTTAATCGTACCTTCAGCCATCGTCACACCATTGATCTTCGTTGGTCCTGTCGAACCGGGAAACAACATTCCGGCGCCTTGCCGGACCCGATTCGCTGCGAGCATTGCCTCCGCGACGAACGGAGTTGTCCGTTGCGGGCCATTTTTCCGCCTCCGGGCCGGCACTCTGACGAGCAAACGACGCCTGCAGGCATTCCTCGGACGGGGCTTTCACGGCGGCGTCGGGCTGGCCCATGGGCCAGCGTCAGGTCGCGTTGCGTGAAATGCCGCCAGCGGTCGGCAAGAGAGCAAAATCAGAAAGAAAATCTCACTGAGGCGTTCTCGAAAACAACTCGCACATCTCACATTAGCAGGTATCGATCTGAAATGCGAGATCAAGTTCTTCCCCCCGAAAAGTGCCACGAATCGCCACATTCCAGGCGGTCCACCGTATCGCCCGCACCCAGAACCGGGCATAATGCGGTTATGCCCAACACTTCCAAGAAGCAGCCGGCCAGTCCGCGATCCAGCGGTTCCATCTCCGCCACTGCCCGGCCTCGCAAGCCGATGCCGGAAGCCGAAAAACCGGCTCCGACGAAGTCCTCGGCCAGAACGATGGCCGAAAAGGCGGAGAAGTTTCAGCAGCTTCGGGCGGAAGCCATGAAGCGCTGGCGCGCCCGCGACTAGCTCACGGCCTGCTCATTCGGCGACGTTGAGTTGCGACGGCCGTTCATTCGGCCGGGGCGCAACCATTGCAGTTCTGTTGAACACCTCAACAGGACTGGACTGATGCGTCTTGATGTCGCCCACGATTTTCTGCCCCGCTGCTCTTCCGTGCGCGCATCGCGCGTGATGGATCACTTCGGAATCGGCTTTGAGCAGGGCCGGCACGTCATTGCCCAGAACCTCGACCTGCCGATCGGCCCGGGTCAGGTTGTGCTGTTCACCGGCCCCTCCGGGTCGGGCAAATCGTCGCTGATGCGCGAGGCGGCCCGTCAACTGGCCGACGCAGCGCCGGCCCCGGCGCTGGCCGATGATTCGCAGCCGTCCCAAACATCGCCGGTCGTACTCGACATTGACGCACTGCCGACCGGGGACCAGCTGCTGATCGACTCCCTCCCCGTCGACGCGATCGAGGCCATGCAGTTGCTGGCCCTGTGCGGCCTCAGCGAGGCGCGGCTGCTGCTCCGCCGCCCCACGGAACTCAGCGATGGTCAGCGCTACCGGTACCGGCTGGCTCTGGCCGTGTCGCGAAACCCGGGCTGGGTTCTGGCCGATGAGTTCACGGCGACGCTGGACCGCACCCTGGCACGGGTCGTCGCCTTCAATCTGCGGCGACTCGCCGAACGCACGGGCATCGGCTTCCTGCTGGCGACCACGCATGAGGATGTCATCGAGGATCTGTCCCCCGCGGTACATGTCCGCTGCGGACTCGATGGAACGATCGACGTGCGCTGCGCGGGCTCGATCACGGACGGACCGGCCTGCGCCGCGACCGGGGCCACCCGCAAAAAAAAAGCATCAGCTTCGAGCAGGACCTCTGGATCAGCAGCGCGACCCGTCGCGACTGGCCGTATTTCGCTCGGTGGCATTACCGCAGCCACCAGTTGCCGCTGACCCGGTTTCACACGGTGTTGTGGCATGGAGACGAGCCGATCGGCATCTGCGTGTTCTCGACTCCGCCGCTGTCGCTGGCGGGGCGCAACCGGTTTTTTGGACAGAGCGGGCGCTGGGACCGGCTGCGGGTGCAGTCGCTGAACCGCCAGGTGTCGATGTTGTCGCGGGTCGTGCTGCATCCCGCCTATCGCGGTGCGGGAATCGGTGCCGCGTTTGTGCGGCGGAGCTGCGAGCACTGTCCGTTTCCGTGGATTGAAACCCTGAGCGAAATGGGACGGGTGAACCCGATCTTCGAGAGCGCCGGGTTCATCCGGGTGCCGACCGATTCCACCCGCGGCGGGACACCACGGTCGCGGCGCGGGCATTCCTCGATTTATGGAGGCCGACGCAAGGATGGCAGGCGAATCCTCGTCTCGCGGGAGACGTACGAAAAAAGCCGGTGGGCGCGGCCGGTCTACTACATCTTCGATAACCGGGCGAATGTCCGACGGGGAGCACCCGCGGGCGAGCAGTGACGACATCTCGTCCGAGTCGTTGCCGTCGACCGACACCTGGACCGAGCCGCCGCTGTTGACGATCCGGCAGCAGAAGGCGCTGCTCCAGCTGCTGCAGAAAGGAATGTCGCCCGCAATGGCCTGCGCAGAAGCCGGCGTTTTGCTCGATTCCGCCCGTCTGACGCTCGCCCTCGACCTGCGATTCCGCCGCAGGTGCGACCCCATTCCCGACACGCTCACCGAGAACGTGCGGGCCGCGATCTACTCCCGGGCGATCAAGGGAACCGTGACCGCGCAGGCGCTCTGGCTGAAAGAAGAAGCGGCGCGGAAAGCGGTCCGGCAGCCGGAGGACTCCCTTTCGCCCGATGAGCTGCTTGCCGAAGTGGAGCGGATTTCGCAGGTCCTGAAGTCGCTGGAAGCAGGGTCGGGCCCCGCATGAGCAGGTACTTCGCGATTCCGTTTCTGGACAGGTTCTCGTCGCTGGAAAATCGGGCCGGACGCGCTCGTCGCGCGGCGACGCGAACATGTCCGGCGCAGTTCCGCAATGAACTTCAGACCGAACCCGGGGCGCCGCCGCTGGGAAACCGGATTCAGCCCTGGCAGGCGGCGGACTTTGCCGCGATCGATCCGGCATGGTCACGTCTCGCGACTGGTCGAGACGCACCGGGCCCCCGGTTCCGACGGGCGTATCTCGAACGTCCGCGCGGGCATTCCAAAACGACCGACACGGCCGTGCAGCTCGTGTGGGCGCTCACGGCCGCCGTCCACCCCATCAATGGACTCGTGGCGGCCGTCGACCAGGAGCAGGCGCGGCTGGTTCGCGCCGCCATGCAGCGGCTTGCCTCGGCCAACCCCGAAATGTTGGGCGGACTGGTGTTTCTTGAGAACGCTGTCCGCAATCCGTCGAACGGCAGCCTGCTGAAAATCCTGTCATCGGATGTCCGCGGCTCGTGGGGCGAGCTGCCCGACTTCGTTGTCTGCGATGAACTCTGTCACTGGAAATCGGCCGACCTGTGGCACTCGCTGCTGTCGTCGGCCGCGAAGCGGCCGGAATCGGTGTTGATGGTGCTGAGCAACGCGGGCGTCGGTCGCGGATGGCAATGGGACGCCCGGGAAGCGGCCCGCACCGATCCCGACTGGCATTTCTCGTCGCTTGATGGTCCGCAGGCCCCGTGGATCACGCCGGCAGCGCTCGAGGAGCAGCGGCGTCTGCTGCCGCCGGCGGTGTACGCGCGTCTGTGGCTGAACCAGTGGCAGCATTCCGACGGGGAGTTCGTCTCGCTGGAAGAAACGACCGCCTGCCGCGACGAGACGCGTTGCGTGCAGGACCACGGCGAGCCCGGCCGACTGTATGTCGCGAGCATCGACTACGCCGAGAAGCGGGACCTCACCGTCGGCTGCATCTGTCACCGCGAAAACGGCGTCGTCATCGTCGACCGCATGGATGTCGTGCGGCCCGACGTTAGCCGGCCAACGCCCGTCAGCTGGGTCAGCGACTGGATTCACCGGACGGCGGCGGCGTTTCCCGGCGTGCGGTTCATCGTCGATGCTCATCAGCTGGTGTCGGTCGTGCAGAGCCTGGCCAGTCGCTACCCGATCGAGAGGTACGAGTTCCGGGCGGGCCAGGCCAACTTTGAAATGGCCCTGCTGCTGCGGCAGCTGATTCTGGAACGGCAGGTCCGCTGGCCGGCCGGTTGCGGCATTGTTCCGGGCGAAGAAATGGCGTCGCCGCCGGATGATCTGGAGCGGGAGCTGTCGAGCCTGGTGGTGCGCGAGACGACCGGCGGCCGCTTCCGGTTCGACCATCGCAACGATGGCCGCAGTCATGATGACCGCGCCTTCGCGCTGGGGGCTGCGTGCCAGACGTTGCTGCGGGACGACGACCAGCCGGCGACGATCTGGGAAGTCACTCCCCCCGAGCTGGGAGGGCTGTTCTGAACTTCGCGGCCGGTCCCTCTGGCGGGAGTTGTGCCGTTGGGTACAGTGACGCACACGGGCAACCATTCCTCGCAGGACACTCTGGCAATGCGCTGGCAAGGCAGACAACAAAGCACCAACGTGGAAGACCGCCGGGCCGCGGGCGGGCCGCGCATGGCCATGGGGGGCGGCGGCGTTGGACTGCTGGTGATCGCCCTGATTGTCTGGCTCCTGGGCGGCAATCCGCTGGCGGTTTTGAATCAGGGGGCCGGCCGAGGCGGACCGGGTCCGCAGCTGGGGCAGAACGAACCGCTCGACCCCGCGGATGAACCGCTGAAAGAAATGGCGGCCGTTGTGTTGCGGGATACCGAAGTCGTGTGGGACGACGTCTTTCAGCGGCAGCTGGGGAAACGTTATCAGCCGACGAAGATGATTCTGTTCCGCCAGGGGGTGCAGTCGGGCTGCGGCGTGGCGGGGTCGGAAACGGGCCCGTTCTATTGCCCGGCCGATGGCAACGTCTATCTCGACCTCAGCTTCTTCCGTGAACTGGAAGATCGCTTCGACGCCGCGGGCGACTTCGCCCAGGCGTATGTGATCGCCCACGAGGTGGGACACCACGTGCAGAACCTGCTGGGCATTTCAGATGAAGTGCGGATGCAGCAGGAACGGCATGCGCAGCGCGGCGACAAAGCGGGGGCGAATGAATGGTCGGTGCGGCTGGAGCTGCAGGCCGATTTCCTCGCCGGCATGTGGGCCAACCAGGCGCACAAACGGTTCAACATCATCGAGGAAGGGGATGTTGAAGAAGCGATGCGCTGTGCCCAGGCGATCGGCGACGACCGGCTGCAGAAGATGTCGCGCGGCACGGTCCAGCCCGATCTGTTCACCCACGGCACCTCGGCCCAGCGGGCGCGGTGGTTCCGGAAAGGTCTGGAAACGGGGAACATGAAGGACGGGAACGCCCTGTTTGAATTGCCGTACGAGCGGCTTTAGGAAACGATGCTTGCGTAGGGCCGGCTGTGCCGGCCGTTCAAGGTGCGACTTGCGGCCGGCACAGCCGGCCCTACGGGGATTGCCATGCTGCGCTTGATCTCGCTGTTGTGTCTCACGGTGTTGTGCCTCGGCGCCGCGCCGGAGAAGTCGCCGAACCGCTGGCCCGAGTTCCGCGGCCCGTCGGCCGATGGCCAGGCGGGCCAGCGCGGGCTGCCGGTCGAATGGAGCGAGGGGAAGAACGTCCGCTGGAAAATGGAGATTCCCGGCCGTGGCTGGTCGTCGCCGGTTGTGTGGGATGACCAGGTCTGGGTGACCACTGGCACGCTCGATGGCAAAACGCTGTCGGCCATGTGCTTCGACCGCGAAACGGGAAAGGTCCTGTTCGACAAGCCGCTGTTCGCGGTCGAACGGCCCAGCGAGATCGAAAAGTTCAATACCTACGCTTCGCCGACGCCCGCCATTGAAGCGGGCCGCGTTTACCTCAGTTGGGGCATGTACGGCCTGGCGTGCCTCGATACGAAGACGTTTGAGACCGTCTGGCAGCGGCGCGACCTGCAATGCGAGCATTACCGCGGGGCCGGCTCGTCGCCTGTCATCATCGATGACATGCTGATCGAGCACTACGACGGCATCGACCGGCAGTTCGTCGTGGCGCTCGACAAGCACACCGGTGAAACCCTCTGGCTCACCCATCGCCCGCGAAACTTCGGCACCGACAACTATGACCAGAAGAAGGCCTACGCCACGCCGATCGTGATTACGGTGGACGGCCAGCGGCAGCTCATCAGCCCCACTTCCAAAGGGCTGTTCGCCTACAACCCTGAAACGGGCGAAGAGATCTGGCGGGCGCGGTACGACCAGTTTTCCACGCCCTGCCGTCCGCTGTATGAAGAGGGGCTGCTGTTTGTCGGCACTGGCTTCGGCAAGGGGGTGCTGGTGGCGATGAAGCCCGGCGGAACGGGGGACATCACCGACACGCACACCGTGTGGAAACAGACGCGGCAGATGCCGAGCAAGCCGCAGGCGCTGTACCACGACGGTCTGATTTTTGTCGTCGATGACGCCGGCATCGTCAGTTGCATTCAGGCGCGCGACGGGGAGACGGTCTGGCAGAAGCGAGTCGGCGGGAACTTTTCAGCCTCGCCCGTTCTCGCCGATGGCCGAATCTACCTGTTCGACGACGCCGGCAAGGGAACCGTGATTGCCGCGGGCCGCGAATACGAGGAACTGGCGAAGAACGAGCTGGAAGAAGGGGTGCTGGCATCGCCGGCGGTGGCGGGGCGGTCGCTGTTTGTGCGCACCCGGACGCACCTGTATTGCCTGGAAGATCAGGCGACGACCGTCACGGCCAACCGGCAAATCAGCGATACGCTCGCCGACGCCGCGACCGCCACTGTTGATGACGCCCCGCGAATCGCCGCCATTGACGCCGCGGTGCAGCCGTTTGTCGATTCTCAGCAGGTGGCGGGCGTCGTCACGCTGGTCGCCCACAAAGGGAAGGTGGTGCACCTCTCATCCATCGGGCAGGCGAACATTGAGCAGCATCACCCGATGCAGGCCGACACGATGTTCTGGATCGCCTCGATGACCAAACCGCAGGCTGCCGCGGCGGTGATGATTCTCGAGCAGGAAGGGAAGCTGTCGATCGAGGATCCGGTGTCGAAGTACATTCCGTCGTTCGCGAATCTGAAGCACAAGGACGGCTCGGCCGTCAAAGAGACGCTGCGGATTCGTCACCTGCTGACGCATACCTCCGGGTTGCAGGGGTTCGCTCTGCCGCGCGGGGAACCTGAGAAACGGACGCTGGCCGAGCAGGCCGAGCTGATGGCGAAGGCGCCGGTCGCGTTTGAGCCGGGTTCAAAATGGGCCTACGGCTGGAGCCTGCAGGTGGCCGGGCGGATCGTGGAAATCATTTCGGGGCAGCCGTTCGACACGTTTCTGGCCGAGCGCATCTTCAAGCCGCTGGGCATGCAGAACGCCACATTTGTGCTGAATGACGACCAGCTCGCCCGGCTGGCGGTGACCTACAAGATGAACGAGCAGAAGACCGGCCTCGTGCCGGGCGTGAACACATTCGTTTCCAGCGAAGCGGGGGTGAAACAGACGCCCATGCCTTCGGGCGGACTGTTCGCCACGGCGGATGACGTGCGGCGGTTCTACCAGATGCTGCTCAACGGCGGCGAACTCGATGGCGTCCGCATTTTGAAGCCCCAGACCGTGCAGAAGATGTCGACGGTCCAGACGGGCGACCTGAAGACGGGCTTTACAGACGGCAACGCCTGGGGGCTGGGGATGTGCCTGGTGCGCGAACCGCAGGGGGTGACGGCCGCCCTGTCACCCGGTTCGTTTGGCCACGGCGGCGCGTATGGCACGCAGGTCTGGTGCGACCCGGTCAAGGAGATCCTGTACGTCCTTATGGTCCAGCGGTCCGACTTCGGCAACAGCGACGCATCGGACCTGCGGAAGGCGTTCCAGGACAGTGCGATGGCGGCGCTCGCGGCCATGAAATAGCGAGTTCGGCGAGCTTGGCACGACCGACTCCCACACGGCCTTCTTCGGCGACTATTTCGACTGCAGATCGAAGTCGATCACGTTGTCCTTCGGCTCAACTTCCACAACGAGTTCCGATTTTTCGTTGTACTTCGCCGGAACCAGTTCGGGCCGCATCCGCGACCGATCCCTCGAATCCGTGTATTCCTCGGCCACGGTGATCCGCACGCGCATCGTCCCGACGAGTGCGCCGTCTTTCTCCGGGCTGAACAGCAGCTTGTATTCTCCGTCGTCATTGGTCCGGCCGAGCGAGCTTCGGCCTGTTTCCGGAGTGAAGACGATCGTCGCGTTCGGCAGCGGATTGCCGTCCAGCGTCACTTTCCCCCGCACCGAACTGACCACCGGGCCGTTATCGCAGCCGGAAAATACGGAGAGCGACACGGCGCCCAGGGGAAGCAGTGATCGCAGAAAAAAACGACGTGTCTGCATCGGTGGAATCCTGTCAGAAATCGAAAGGTCGCGGAGCGCGCCGGATGTGCACCCACGATGTTCGTTGGCCCATCAGCGACAATCGGAACCCAGGCGACGTTCGGTCGGCGGCCGGGCTCCAGTTCAGCTGGCGGCTGCGCCCATCTGACAGGCGCAGCCGGCAACCGGATCACAGACTGACGAGTCGCTGATCAGAACTCGCCGACGGGCTCGCCGTCGTCGGCCGCGAGCAGGCGAGCGAACGTCGTATCGACCGGACGGGCGCCCGGGCGATGAGAAATGTTCTCACTGATGAACCGCACCGCGCCGTCGCCCATCAGGAAGTGTGCTCCGCCGGTGTGGTTGCTGGAGAAACCGCGACGATGCGTCGGCGATGCCGGCGTGGGTTCTTCCGGAGCGTTGATCGAACGCCAGCCGCAGGCGAAGCCGTTGACCATGTTCGTCTGCTCGTTGGCGGCCGCTTCGCCCGATCCGCGGATGCCCCACATTGAGGCGGCGCCGTAGATCACTCTGCCCATCTGATAGGCCCGTTCGCCAACGGCCACCGAGTTGGAGGTTCCGTCGGTAATGTCCCGCATGCGGCGAACGCTGCCGCCGTTAATGGCGCTCAAAATGCCATCGGTGCGCATCGCGCCAGCGACTCCGAAGAAGCCGTTGTTGAAATTGGTGCTGGCGTTCAGGTCGCCGAGCGTGTGGCGGAACGAATAGCTGCCATTGCTGGCGACGTAGTTGGTTTTCGGGAGTGCCGTCGGCACGGTGGCGCCATCGGGCCGGGTGCTGAAGAGAATCAGATCGTTCATCGCCGGTCCCGGGTCCGAGGGACACTGGAACATGGCGACCGGCTGCAGCAGGATCGGACGCCTGACGGCGTCGTTGAGCGCCTGCGTCATGTTGAACGGCCCGGGCTGAACGGTGTTGTAGACCGTGGTCAGCTCCATGAAGGGCGAGATGTAGACGGTCCAGCTCCAGTTGTTGAAGTGGCCGTTGGTGTTCGGCCCCATCGGAAGGTTCGTCCCGGTCTGATGCACGGCCCCGGGGGCGAAGCAGTTGTACACATCGTGATAATTGTGGAGCGCCAGGCCAATCTGCTTCAGATGGTTCTTGCACTGCGTACGACGGGCGGCCTCGCGCGCCTGCTGTACGGCCGGCAGCAACAGAGCGATCAGAATGGCGATGATCGCAATGACCACCAGCAGTTCGATCAGCGTAAATGCACGACGTTTCGACATCAGAATTCCCCCGAATTCAACAGTTCACGTGAAAATTTCAGAACAACAAAAGCAGAACTCCCGCGAAGCAATGAGAAGCAATTCAGCAAATCAAGACCACGGCCCGATTCGCGCGACCGCATCCTGAAAGATACCCCTGTGCGGAGTCGCACACAAGACATCAATTGTTGTTGATGCACTTCTTCGGCGGGCTCCAGAGGGGTTGTGCATGATCTTCCGGACGTTCGCCCGACGTGCATGTCGCGCTCTCAACACACAGTTGCCGATTGGTCGCGTCGCGAAGTGCTCGCATGCGAATGGTTGAGCAGTTCCGGAGCTTCCCGGTGCATCGACCGACGCACGGCCTGGCCGCGCATCGCACGCAACCGCCCCGTTGTGCATCAGTTCTGACGATCTCGGCGTCCGTGAATGGTCAGCGCAGTGGCTGCGGAGGGAGAATTTGGCGGCGCTTCGGCGGCGAAGACCGGGCCTGTCTGCAAACTCGTGACGAGTGGCGCATCCGTTGCAAAGCAGCGCAGGAAGTCACGAGGTTCCGGCGTGGATGGCGTTCCTGTGGAGGTCAGGTCGCGTCCGGGACTGATCACAGACCCTGCTCAGGAGAAGCCCGCAATGTCCCCACTGTTCCGTTCCGCCGCCGGCCTCGCTGCCATCGTCACTGCGTCCGCCGCGCTCGCCCAGGACGCCGCCCGTCCGCCCATTTCCGTGCGCGGTGAAGTGCAGGTCCAGCCCCGCGCCCAGCAGCGTGAGGTGCAGAAGGTGCCCGAACAGGCGCCGGCTGCCGCGGGCCAATCGCAGGATGACGCACGTTCCACCCGCGCTTCGGCCCTGCTCGGAACCGACCTCGTTCTTGAAGATGGCGACACGCTGGGCCGCGTCAATGACCTCATCATCGACAACTCGAATGGGCAGGTCGCCTACGTGATCGTCGAAACCGATCAGGATTACCGGCCGATTCCGTGGAAGGCCCTCGGCATGCACCACGGCCAGGAGCCCAACGACCAGTACTTCGTGATCGGCATGGAGCGAGAGAAGTTCATGCAGGGGCCGGCGATTCAGCGGACGGAATGGCAGACCTATTCCGCGCCGCAGCAGTGGCATGCCCAGTGGCAGACGTTCCAGCCGCGGGTCACGCAGTTCTATGCGAACGTGAACACCCGCGTGCCGGCCGACTTCCGCCGTGGACCCATCAACCGTGACCTGAACGCGGCTGACCGCAAGATCGACCAGGGACTGCGCAAGGCTGATCGCGAAATCAACAAGGCGGAACGCAAGGCCGACCGGAAGCTCGACTGAGCCTGCTGTGGAAATGGCAAGTGCGTGCCAACCGGCGTCAGACCGACGCCCGAAGCCCCGCGACATGGTTGCGGGGCTTTTTTGTTTCGAGGCGCGTCGCGTTTCGTGCAAGTACCGCAGTCGGGCACGCGACGGTTCGCAAGCGAACCGGCTAAATCGGTTCTGTGCGCGATGCACCTGAGCGTTAACGGCCTGCCGCTTGCGGAGCGTCCTGGCCGTCGTGTTTCAGTCAATCGGTTCGATTTTCCTCCGGGCAGCGGCGGAACGCTTCCCATCGCCGGGCGGGGTTTTCAGAATCGCGGTCGAAACACCTCACCCGAACCGACGGACACATGCCCGCACATATCCTGCTCAGCGCCTTCGCGGACGAAGCCGCCAATCACAAGACCGCCGTGGAACAGTTTTCCGCACTCGCGGCGCTGGGACTGAAATACTACAGCCCGCGTTTCGTCGACGTGACGGGTTCGGGAACGGTGAAGCATGTCGTCGCGCTTGACGACTCCGAGCTGGCGAAGCTGGCCGAACTGCAGAAGGAATATGGCCTGTCGGTCACGAGCATTGGCTCGCGGATCGGCAAGGTGAAACTGACCGACTTCACCGACACGTCGCACAACAAGTACGTCGACCCGGCCGAGTACATGAAGACCGAAGTGGCCGCCACGCTGAAGGCCGCCAAAGCGCTGGGAGCGAAGCTGGTTCGCGGGTTTTCGTTCTATCAGCCGGCCGGCGACGATCCGTGGAAGTATGTGGACGCCGCGGTGGAGCGTCTGAAGCCGATCGTCGACGCCTGTGCCGACGCCGGCCTGGTGTACGGGCTGGAAGTCGAAGCCAACCTGATTGGCCAGAACGGCCGGCTGCTCGCGGCGCTGGCCGAGAAAACGGGCCGGAAGAACCTGGTCTGCATTTTCGATGGCGGGAACCTGTCGTCGCAGAACATGACCTGGATGGACGTGTTCAACGAATACGCCGCGATGCGCGAGCACATCGGCTGGATCCACATCAAGGATTACAAGGTCGATCCCAGTCTGAAGTGGACGGGCGTGGTGGACGAAGAGCGGCTCAAGAATTTTGTGCCGGCCGACATTGGCGACTCGGCCCATGAAGCGATTCTGCGCGATTTCAAGGGGGTGTTGCCGAAGCTGACCGAGCGGATGAAGTCGCTCGGCGCGCCGGGCGTGTTCCTCGAACTCGAGCCGCACCTCAAGGGAGGCGGACAGTTCGGCGGGTTCAGCGGACCGGACGGAATGGGCGTCGCCGTGCGGGCGCTGTGCTCGGTGCTCGACTATGTCGGCATCGACTACGACCTGCGGACGATGGACGACATCAAGGCGGCGCGGGGGTTCTGAACAACAAGAAGATGTATTGTTCGGCGCCCGGTGGAGTCATCAGGGGGCTTATGCCCCCCGCTCGCCGGTGTGCTCGGGGGTGATGGCGAGCGTGCTGTTGAGGCTTCTGTTCCGGGCCCGTTTCCAGATGAAGCCATCGAGCACGTAGTGGGTGAGCTGGGGGACGCCGAGGAGGGGGACGAGGAGGTCGCCGGGGTTCGGGAGCCGCCAGCCGGCGCCGAACAGATGGCCCCGTTCGTCCCAGACTCCGCGGTCCCAGAAGAGTTCTTCCACAAACGCCAGCATCCAGACGGCCCCGATGAACATCACCAGCGGCCGCCAGCGCGACTGCGATTCGGCGCCGCTGCGTGTGCGTTGCCAGCCGAGGTAGACAATCACGAAGTACGGGATGCCGTGGATGACGACGTTCGTCACCGTGAAGGCGTAGTCGGAATTGAAGACGACGATGCCGACGTACCAGCACAGGGCCGTCGTCGTGACCACGAGATCCTTGCCCGGGTTCCAGATTCTGTTGCGGAATCCGTTCCAGAGTGTGCGGCCGAAGTAAGCCGCGAGCAGTGTGCCCCACAGCGGGCCGGTGATTTGCGGCAGCCAGCCGGGCAGTTCGGCGAAATCGCCTTCCATCATCCAGCGGAAGTCGCGAGGCAGATGGGCATGCCACACGGCCAGCGGGTGCAGCGTGGCCATGTAAATCGTGGCCGCATCAAGTCGCCGGCTCCAGACCCCCGTCTCGCCGGCCTTGGCGCGATACAGCATCACCCAGCCGTACTGCTGCCGGACAAAGTGGAACACCGCCAGGTAGGCGAGCAGCCGCCAGTACGTCGCCGGGCTTTCAGAGTGCACGGCCCAGCCGACAGCGAAACAGGCGGCGGGGGTTCCGAAGTAGAGGCCCGGTCGGCGCGCGAGCTCATCGCGGTCGAAGTAAACCCGGAACCCGGTGGCGTAGACGTGCGCCACATCAATCAGCAGGACGCAGGTGATCCAGGTCCATTCCGGTGCATCGCTGTGCAGCACGTCGGCCCAGGCGCCAATGGCGAGCAGCAGGAACGACAGCGCCGCGCTGCCGCCGAACGTCCACAGGTCGATGGAGGCCGAAAAGAGCCAGGGCAGCCCCCGACCCCCGGCTTCTCCCGAGAATCCGGGGGTCTTCGCGGCGGCACTTTGCACGAGCGAGCGCTGAAGAAGCCCGGCTTCCTGCGGCGGCGATTGTTCGAGCAATTCAACGGGGTTCGACATGGTGGCGAAGAAGCCGGGTTTCAGGTGGCCTGCAGCACTTCATCGGCGGCGCGGACGCCATGATGGATCGCTTCTTCGCAAAGGGGAATGCCGCTGAGGTCCGTCCCGGCAAAGTGAATGCTTTCCCAGGGTCCGGCTGCACGTTCGCGATCGGGCCCCCAGATGAATCCCGGCTGCGAACGGACCATGGCGTGCCCCCATTTCATGACATCCAGCCGGGTGATCAGCGGGCGGATGTCGGGATGGGCGATTTCGAGGTCTTTGACGACGATCGCGGCTGCCTGCTCCCAAGTCAGCCCCTGCAGCCATTCGCGGGCCTCGCGCGGCGGGCGGTCGGTCAGCGGCAGGTACCACGTCCAGACGGTCGGCCCATGATCGCGGCCCGTCTGATGCGTGGCCGCGACGTATCCCAAAGAGGGGCTTTCCACCAGCACGTTGTCCCACGCCGGTTCAAAGCCGGCATTCGTTGGCCGGCCGCTGAGATGCACATTTGCAACCAGCCACGACCCGTATTCAAACGCCCGGCATGCCGACTGACGATCGGCCGGCAGCGACGGCACGACGTACGGAACGATGAACTGCGGAATCGCGAGGATGACATGCCGGGCCGACCAGCGGACCAGCCGGTTCCCGGCGGCCGACCAGGCGATGACGTCCGTTCGACCGTCCGTCGACGGCGCGACACGCAACACGGCGAGGCCCGTCTGAACCCGCTGCCCCAGCGCGTCTGCGAGATGATTGACGATCCGCCCCAGTCCCTCCGGCCAGGTGAGCAGCGGAGCCGATTCAGAACCGGGCGCGGGCTGACGGCTCGCGAAATAGAACAGGCCGGCCCAGGCGCTCGTTTCGTCGGCGGTCGTGCCGTAGTCGTCGCGACAGCTGTAGTCGACGAGCCATTTCAGTCGCGACGAGGTCAGCGCCTGCTGGTTCATCCAGTCGGTCATGGTGATCCGGTCGAGAGCCGTCGCCTCGGCCGCACGCGAGCATTGCGACAGCGGGAGCGTGAAGGCCCGCCGCCCCTGTGCATCGCGCCAGGCGACCCAGCGGTCGACCTCGGCCTGGAATCGGCGCAGTTCTTCGAGGTCTGACTCGGCGGCGCCGTCGCCGGGATACAGGCCTTCGTGCCACTGACCGTTCTGAAAGACCCGTTCTTCCGGTTCGCGACACAGGAACTGTTCGGCGAACACGGGCGTTCCACCGGCGGCGTGCGATTCAATCGCTCCGACCTCTCCCAGGATGTCGAGCAGGGCGGGGTTGTCGGGTCCGGGAGTGGGGACATAGTGGGCGCCCCAGGGATAGGCCGTGACCTGTGATGTGCCCGAGGCCGCGGTGCCGCCCGTTTGCGGCTCGACTTCCAGCAGAACGAAATCGGAGTGGCCGTTCTTCATCAGCCGCCATCCGGCCGACAGACCGGCCAGTCCGCCGCCGACAATCACGACCTCAGTTGTCTGCGGCGAAAGAGAGGCTGTGTCGATGGCCGCGAGTTCGCGGACGCGGTGGCCCAGCGCGGCGGAGGCGCCGACGATTTCGCCGGTGAAGTGATTCGGTTTCGAGCAACCGGGGAGGGTTGCGAGGGGCAGGGCGAGGAGGGCTTTGAGTGCGTCGCGGCGGGTGACGTATTGGGGGACTTTGGTCACGCTCGGTGAGGCCCGCGGTCGAGCGGGTGTCGCTCGTTCGGGAGACCGGCCACAACCTGGCGGAGGGTTGTCCGGCGAAAAGCCCGGATTCTTCCCGTTGTTCGCTGACGGAGATTCGGAAGTTGAGCCCGTGCCTGGAGTCGGAGAAGCCGGGCTTTTGTTCAATTCCATTGTCGCCACTCCGATTCGTAGTAGCGCACCAGGGCCTGGCTGTCGAGCCGGTTGATTTCGACGTCGCGCGGCTGAAGATCGGCCGGAAGTTTGAACAGCGATTTGAGGGCGTCGTCATTCAGAAATCGCGTGGCGCCGGCGATGGCGGGCGACAGTTGCGACGGCGGCGAGAGTGCGGAGGGTGAAGCGAGCGCGAACCCCCAGACGCCGAAGGATGGGACCGTGGCGTGGAAGGGCTGCACCTGAAAGCCAGCCGTCTCCATTGTGCGCAGGATGCACCAGTACGACTGCGGCGCGATCAGTGGCGACGTGCACTGAATGGAGACGACGGCGTTGTCCGTCACATGACTGCGAAGCAGCTTGTAGAACCGGGAGGTGTAGAGCTTGCCGACCGAGAAGCTGTTGGGGTCGGGGAAATCGATCAGCACGACATCGAACAGTTCGCCTGCAGCAGCGGGCTGGCCAACCCAGATGTAGGCGTCGTCGTTGCGGACCGTCACGCGCGGGTCGGCGAAGCTGTTGTTCGTGAGGGCCTTCAGCGGCGGGAAGTGTTCGTGCAGGGATGTCATGGCCGGGTCGAGGTCGACGAGCGTGACGGTCTCGATCGCGGGATAGCGCAGCACTTCGCGCAGGGCGAGCCCGTCGCCGCCGCCGAGAATCAGCACACGTCTGGCGGCGGGCCGGAGGGCCAGCGCCGGATGCACCAGCGCCTCGTGGTAGCGGTATTCATCAATCGAATTGAACTGCAGGTGCCCGTTGAGCCAGAGTTGGAACCCGTTACCCGATTGCGTGAGGACAATCCGCTGATAAGGGGTTGTTTCAGCGTAAACGATGGGATGTTCAAACACTCCCTCTTCGGCGATGGCCGTCAGGCGGTCGGCCTTGATGAGCCCGACGACGAGCGCGATGACGACGACCATGCCGCGAAAACGGAGAGCGCCGAGCCCTCGGCTGGAGAGGATGGGCCGGAGGAGATGGGTGCCCCACAGTCCGACCAGCGCGTTCAGCAGACCGAACATCAGCGATGTCCGCACCAGCCCCAGTCGCGGGACGAGCAGCATCGGAAACATGACTGATGCGACCAACGCGCCGATGTAGTCGAACGTCAGCACGCGCGACACCAGTTCTTCAAACTCGAGATGGTCTTTCAGAATCCGCATCAGCAGCGGCAGTTCGAGCCCGACGAGCGTGCCGATGAGAAACACCACCGAAAACAGGATGACCCGGAAGGCATCGAGATAGGCGAAGCTGAGAAACAGCAGCGGCGCGCTGAAGCCCCCCAGCAGCGCAACGGCGTACTCGACTTCGATGAACGTGCGGCCCACGTTCTCGGTGACGAACCCCGACACCCACGCCCCGGCCCCGAGCGCGAACAGGTACACGCCGATCACCAGCGAAAACTGCGTGACCGAGTCGCCCAGCACATAGCTCGCGAGCGTGCCCGCGAGCAGTTCATAGATCAACCCGCAGGTCGCAATGACCAGCACATTGAGATACAGAAGCCACAGCGGAGAGCGATGCATGGAGGGGCGATTTACAGACCACGGGCGGCGCACGTCGCCGGAATTGCAAACTGCAGAATGCCGAATGCAGGTTTGAAACTGGGCATCGCACGCGGTCCGACCGGCAGCCGGCGATTACCCCAGAATCGCCGCTGCGATAATGATCGAGATTCCCAGCAGCACAGAGGCGATCACGATCGCTACGGCCACGTTCTGGTCTTCCTCCAGTTCCTTGTGCAGCGGCATCGGCGCGAACTTCGCCATGCCGTACAGCGTGACCAGCAGTACAAGGATGCCCAGAGCGGAGTAGATGATCGCCCCGACAATATGGTCGATCAGCAGTCCGCTGCGGGAAGGAGCCGTTTCGATGATGGCCTGGGCCAGAATGTTGAGCGTCTGCATTACTTGCCTCCTCCCCAGAAGCCGCCGGAGCTGCGTCCGCCGCCGGATGATGGTGTGTTCAGGGCGCGAATGAACCCGAGGTCGGGAGCGCGCCAGCCAAGAATGCAGGCGAGCAGGAACCAGCCGCAGGTGGCGGAGCCCATCGCGAGATAAAACTGCAGGAGTCGTTTCATGGTGATTGAAGAGCCAGGTCAGTCGGTGGCGGGGTCAGGAGGCCCGGCTTCCTGAATGGGTCGCGGGCGGAATTTCGGATGTGCCGGTTCCCAGGTGCTGGAGGAAGCCGGGCCCCGGGGTTGTGGTCGATTGCTGTTGGTGATTGCTGTCATCGGTTCAGCTTCCCTGCGAGTAAGGCGAGTAGTCGCTGTTCTGCCAGCGCCGGACTTCAAACGACCATGCGTGCAACAGGGACATCGCGGGCACGATCGAGACAGCCAGGAAGCCATACCACAGCAGCCAGGCGTCGGGTGCGGGGGTGAGAAGTCGCGTCTGGGCGAAGGCATACACCAGCAGCATCAGCCCGACGAACGAAAACCAGCTCAGCACCAGCGTTCCCACAGGCGGAGCCGGCTGGTTCGGCGACACACTCCACGGTCGCGACAGCTCCTTGAGCTGAAACGCCGCCTCCAGTTCTTCGTGCGGAAGGTACCGGCCGACCGACAGGTTCATCTCGGAGGATTTCTGCGTGCTGGATCCCTCGAACGACAGCATCAGCGGCGGATCGATGTAGTCCTGGGTGTAGGCCGTCTCGCCGACAGAGATCTGCCAGTAGAACTCGCCAAGCACATAGCTGACGTACGCCGTTCCTTTCTGGTACAGCCGGAACGTCCTGCCATTCCAGGTCACCGTCCGTCCGCCCCCTTTGGCCTCGCCGGCGGGCACAGGGGTCACAAAGTTCCAGTGCCCTTCGCTGTTGACCAGCCAGCGGAAGCCCTGCGCGGGTTCGTACAGCAGGTATTCCGTCCAGTGGTAGCGTGTGCCTTCGTAAACGACGTACCGCTGCAGGAACCCGATGTTCGTCCACACGACGCCTTCGAGGCGACCGGTCGCCCCCATCGGAACCTGCGGCTTCGGGACGCGCTTGGTTTTCAGCGTTGTGAGGTATTCGAGCTTGCCGTGGCTGCAGTCGAGCAGCGACTGGCAGTTCGGGCAGGTGACGCGCTCGGACGCATCGGGAGCGAACAGGGTCAGCGGGCCCGCACATTTCGGACAGTTCAGCTGTGCGGCGCCCGTCCGGGCGACGCCCTTCTCGCTGTCGGCCCTGGCCGTAATGCCCAGTTCCGCGAGCGTCACTTCGCGACCGATGTAAACATTCACTGCGGGCCGGCGCAGGGCGTAACCGGCGTCGTCCGGAGTTCCCTCGGGGGCCCCGGCTGATGTATCGCCATCGAATTCGATCGTGGCGAAGGTTTTCTTCGGGCCGCTGAGGTCGGCAAAGCGGTGCTCTGCGCCGGGCCGGAAATCCCAGGGAATCTCGCCTTCCGCCGATGCCGACGCGGCGATTCCTTTTTCCGTCACTGAAATCGTGCCGAGATCTTTTCCCAGATCGAAGCTGTCGCCCAGCTCGAGGGACTTGAAGTCGGGACGCCGTCCCAGGACGGTCGCCGGACGTGAAAACAGCAGGTAGAAGCGTCCCTGGGCCTCGGCGAGCCAGCCGATTTTTTCCCCGGGCATCGAGAGGTACCACTCATCCCACACGCCGCCGGCGGGATGCCGGTACTGCACGCGGCCGACAATTTCGAAGGCTTTGTCGCGGAACCTTCCCGACACTCCCAGCGCAAGAGGCGAGCGGGTTTCGATGAGGTCGGCGACCTTGCCGTGGTCCGCCACCTGTTTGTTGGTCCGCGCGACGGCCGTGCGGCAGAAGTCGCAGATCGTGACGAGCGAGCCGCCAACGCTGAATTCAACCGGGCCGCCACAGCTGGGGCAGTTCGTGGCAAAAGCCTTCATCCGGCGTCGCCTCCCGGCCGGCGTCCGGCGCGCGCCTGGAAGGCCGGGGCATCCTCCGCATCGTTCGGCTGCGGCGATGGGGGCGATTCGACTGGCGCGAACGCCGCCGTCGGCCGCGGCTCTGCCCCGCTTGCGGCTTCCCGCAGACCACGCGTTAGCTCCCGGACGACAACCGCCGTCGCTCCGAGCGACTCGGCCAGCAGTTGCTCCCAGTCGGGAGCGTTCCGCGGCTGGCAGCAGTACACGTTCAGGCAGATGAGCCCGAACTCGGGGAACGTATGGCAGGTGAGGTGCGACTCGCTCAGCAGGTACAGCCCGGTCACACCGCCGGGGCCATCAAATTTCCGCCACTGCGGCTGTCCCACGACATGCAGCCGCATGGCGTCGACGATGGCCTCGCAGCACTGCCGGACGGCGCCCACATCGGCCAGCACGGCGGGCGGGCAGCCGCGGGCATCGACAATCCATTCGAGGCCGGTGTCGGGAATCATCGCGGCAGATCGGTGATGCGGGACAACCTCCGCGGACGGGCACAACGACTGTGTCTCCGCGGCTTGATCGTGTGAACGCAACGGGAAGCGGAGCAGATCAAGAAAGATCAGCAGGTCCCTGTCGCGCGGTGACTTTAAGTCACCCTCGCCGGTCGAACAACCGCGATCCACGGGGCACGCGTCCGGGCGCAGGCCCGCCACAACTTGCTGCGACCTCGACCCGTGAGCGTGCGCGAAGCACTGGATGCCAGCGGCCATGTGCGATCGACTTGCAATCCGGGGCGTCGCCCCGCACTCTGCACCTGTCCATCCGATTGACCTTCCGCCGTGAGAAACGCTCCTCGCATGGCCAGTTCCGAAGTCAACAGCGAGCGCATTGCGTTCGACCCGTATGCGTTGCCCCCCGAGGCGATTGAAGATCCTCCGGCATCGCTCTGGAAGGCCTTTCGCAAAATCGGGCCGGGCATCATTCTCGCCGGGACGATTGTGGGCTCTGGCGAGCTGATTCTCACGACAGGACTCGGAGCGAAGCATGGCTTCATCTTCCTGTGGCTGATCCTGCTGAGTTGCGTGGTGAAGGTCTTCGTGCAGATCGAACTGGGGCGGTGCGCGATTTCTTCGGGCAAGCCGACGCTCGGCCTGCTGAACGACCTGCCGGGCCGGACGCGCGCGGGTCACCCGCTGGTGTGGTGGTGGTTCATCATGATGCTCTGCACCATCCTGCAGCTCGGCGCCATGACGGGGGGGACCGCTCAGGCTCTGAATCTGGCGTTTCCGAAGGTCTCTCACGACATCGCCGCCCGGCTCGCCGCGACTTCTCCCGATCTGGCCGCCCGCATCGCCGACCGGCCCGAGATTCCGTGGGGGTTCCTGATCTGCGCCGTGACGATCGCGCTGATCTATCGCGGTTCGTATCGCCGCATCGAATGGCTGACGACGTTCATTGTGGTTTCCGTCACTCTGGCGACCGTGACGGCCGCGGTGTCGCTGGGCTGGACCGATTACCCGGTGCGGGGGGCCGACCTCGTGGAAGGCCTGAAGTTCCGGCTGCCGGGAGAAGACACCACCATTGCCATCGCGGCGGCGTTTGCGGTGTTCGGCATCACGGGGGTCGGAGCGACCGAGCTGTTCTATTACCCGTACTGGTGTCTGGAAAAAGGCTACGCGCGCGCCACCGGCCGGTCTGACGGCAGCGATGCCTGGGCGGCCCGCGCCAAAGGCTGGATCCGGGTCATGCATCTCGACGCCTGGGTCAGCATGGTGGTGTTCACCATTTCCACAGTGGCGTTTTATGTGATGGGCGCCGCGGTCCTGCACCCGCAGGGTCTCGACCCCCAGCCGAAGGATCTCATCAACACGCTGGCGGAAATGTTTGTCGGCCCGTTCGGCGCCTGGACCCGGACGCTGTTCCTGATTGGAGCCGGGGCCGTGCTGTTCAAGACGCTGTACCTGGCGTGCGCGGCCAACAGCCGGCTGACCACCGACTTCCTCGCACTGTGCGGACTGGCCCGGGTGGAAACGGCCGATGACCGCGCGCGGTGGATTCGAAGACTGTCGCTGCTGTTTCCAATCGTCGCGCTGGGGCTGTACCTCGCGGTGCAGGATGCGAAGTTCATGGTGACGATCGGCGGCATCGCGCAGGCCGCGACGTTGCCGATGATCTGTCTGGCGGCCTGGTATTTCCGGTTCCGGACCGTCGACCGGCGACTCGCCCCCTGGCCCACCACCGATCTGCTGCTGGCGATTGCCGTGTTCTCGGTGCTGGTTGTCGCCGCCTATGCGATTCCGAACCAGCTGGGTGAACTGTGGCGATACCTGATGAACTGACGCGGGAGCCCGCGATCGGGCTGTCATCCGGCGTCTGTCAGTTTTTCCTGCAGTTTCTGAACCGAGCGGGTCAGCAGGACGCGGATGGCGCCGTCAGTCTTGCCCAGCCGCTCGGCAATTTCCCGGGTCTGGAGGCCATCGACATAGCGCAGCCGAAGCACCTCGCGGGTTTCTTCGGGCAGTTCCTGCATGGCGACCTGCAGCTGAAACTCTTTCTGATTGCGTGAGAACGCCTGGCTGGGGGTGGTCATGCTCGCGGCGAGCAGGTCGGCAAATCGGCCGCCGGCGTCGGCCCGTTCGGCGTCGATCGACACTTCCCGCTCGCCGGCCCGCTTCTGCGACTGGAAGAAGCGTCGATGCGCGTCGATCAGGCGATGCTCTGCGATCTGGCACAGCCAGCCGAACGGATCGCGCTGCAACTGCTCGAACTCGACGACGCGCCGGACGGCGTCGATCGTGGTTTCCTGAAGGATGTCTTCGGGCTCGACCTTCTGTTTCAGCCGGGCGCCGAGCTGGCGATTGATATACGCCAGCAACTGCGGGCGTTTTTCTTCCAGCAACTCCAGCAGCCGTTGTTCGGCCGCACCGGCGGCGGGGGCTGAACCCTCCGGACCTTCAGACATGGGAAGACCCTCGAATTTGCGATTCGTTTGGGAATGCGTGCTGTTGTCGTCCGCACCAGCTTACGGCCGGCCGGTGAAAACCGCGATTGCCGACCGCCCGACGAAAGGGGATGATGACGGGTCCATGACCTGTGGGTAAGCAACGATGACCGCCGCACCGAAGCGAATCTCGATCAACGAGTATCTGGCGCTGGAACGCGGTTCGCCGACGAAGCACGAATACTTCGCCGGGCAGATCTTCGCGATGGCCGGGGCGAGCTATGCCCATGCAACCATTGCCGGGAACCTCACGAGAACCCTGGGCAACGCGCTGCTGGACGCCGCCTGCAACGTGCTCGCGAGCGACCAGCGTGTGCGCACTGTCAGCACGCTGTTCACTTATCCCGATGTCGTGGTGGTCTGCGGCAAGCCTGAATTCGACGACGACGAGCAGGATACGTTGACCAACCCCGTCGTCATCATCGAGGTGTTGTCGCCGTCGACCGAGGGGTACGACCGGGGCGAGAAGTTTCTCAACTACCGCTCGATTCCGTCGCTGAAGGAATATGTGCTCGTGTCGCAGCGGCAGATGCTGGTGGAGCACTTTGCCCGCCAGCCGAACGGTCAGTGGCTGCTGACAGCGTACAGCGGCCCTGACCAGGAGGTGGCCTTCCCCGCCCTGAACGTCAGCATTCCCCTCGCCAGCATTTACCTGAAAGTCGAGCTTCCGGCCGCACCGGCCCTGCGCGATGCCGTGGACGAGCCGCCGTCCTCCTCGCGGCGTTCGAGCTGATCGCGGCCGTCACAGGACCCGGCAGATGTAGCACTTCAGGTACAGAGTCTCATCGCAATAGGGGGACACGGGATGATCGGGTGACTGGATGCGGGCTTCCAGAATCTGCAGCCCGCGCTTCGACTGCATTCCCACCTGCCGCAACATGTCTTCAAATTCACCCCGGCCGACCAGCCCGGAGCAACTGCAGGTGACGAGGATTCCGCCCGGGGGCAACAGGTCGACGGCCAGCCGGTTCAGGCTGAAATAGCCGCGAACCGCTTTCTCGACTCCGTTCTGGTTGCGCGCCATTTTGGGGGGATCGAGAATGACGAGGTCGAACTTTGTGCCGGCCTGCTGCAGCTCCTCCAGCTTCCGATAGGCGTTCGAGTTTTCGAACCGCATGCGGTCGACCACTCCGTTTCGCTCGGCGTTGGCACGGGCGAGGTCGAGGGCCGACTGGGACGAATCGACGCACAGCACCTCGCGGGCGCCCCCCAGCGCCGCCGCTGCGATGCCGAATCCGCCCGAATAACAGAACATGTCGAGCACCGATCCGTTCCGCGCATAGGCCGCCGCGGCGCGGCGGTTGTCGCGCTGGTCGAAGAAGTAGCCGGTCTTCTGCCCTTCCACGACGTCCACGGCGAACTGCAATCCGTTCTCTTCAATCAGCAGCGGCCGGGGAGGCTCTTCGCCGTCCAGCAATCCATCGCGGATCTCAAGCCCTTCCATGTCTCCGATTCCCTTTTCGGTCCGGAGCCAGATGCCTTTGGGCGCGAGAGCCTGCCGAAGTGCATCGAGAATGACCGCCTGCCGCTGGGCGAGGGCAAAGCTGGTCCACTGAATCATCAGGTAGTCGCCATAGCGGTCGACCGTCATGCCCGACAGGCCGTCCGCTTCGCTGAAAACCAGCCGGCAGGCGCGTTCGGCCGCCGTGCCGGCGAACAGTCGCTGCCGCAGTTCGATCGCGCGGGCGATTCGCGATTGCCAGAACTGGTCGTCCAGCGGCTCCGACTCGTTCCAGGTGTACAGGCGGGCGCGAATCCGGCTGATCGGGTTGTACATGCCGCGGGCGACGAAGTTTCCAGTGTTCGACACGATGTCGATCACATCGCCGGCGCGCGGTTCGCCTTCCACGCGGTCGATGGCGCCCGCAAAGACCCACGGATGACGATTGAAGAACGGACCCGCGCGGCGGGGCTTCAGAACAAGACGGGGGAGTTGCGAGGCAGTCATGGCGGAATTGAAATTCGTGGATTCCGCACCCTAAGCCAGATCGCGCCCCAGCGAAAGCCGACCGCGCGAACTTCTGCGTTGAGGGCCGTCGCCGGCCCAACTGGACGCCCCGGGTTGCGCCCACAGTGACCGCCGGCCGCGCGATCCAGACAACTGGACTCGGCGACCGCGCAATCACGGGAGTTCCGGAGGGACAGACCTTTTCCCGCATCGGAATTCCCTGCAGACTTCGACAATGCGTCTCCAACCCGCCCTGATGTCTCGACCCTGGCTCCGGCGACTGTTCGCGGCCGGGATGCGCGCCTGCGCAGTGCTGTTCGTGGTTGGGCTGGCGGTGCGTCTATCGATCGCGGACCGCGTGGTGATCGCCAACACGATCTATTACGCCACCCCCTGGTCGGTCCTCGCGGTGCTTGGGGCACTGACGTTCCGGCAGCTGAAGTCTCGGCCAGCGTCGCGCTTCGCGCGCCGAGCGGCTGGCCTTGCCACGCTGGGGTGTGCGGTGGCCTGGGGCGCTGCCAGTTGCTCGTGGAAAGGCGGCACGCCTCAGCCAGGCGATCTGCGCGTGCTGACCTGGAACCTCGGGCATGGGAACCTTGGATTGTCGCAGCTCGCCACGATTGCCGCACAACTCGACCCCGACATCGCGTTGTTCGTCGAAGCCGATCCCCGGGACACGGATGTCCGCCGAGTTTTCCGCGACGCGTTTCCCGACCGGCATGTGTTCCTTCTTGGCGGGGGAATCGTCCTCGTTTCCCGCTGGCCGGGAGGCGAGGCCCGCGCCACCGAATTCGGCACGGCCAAAATCGAGACCCGCTTCCGGGAGATCGAACTGGAGACGCCCTGGGGAGAGTGGACGGTTTTCGGCTGCGATTTCGCCTCCAATGTGCTGTATCAGCGTCGGCCTCATCTGCAGGATCTCGCCGACCGCGTCGCGGCGCGAACAAACCCGGTGCTGATCGCGGGCGACTTCAACACGCCAGGCGATTCGCCCCTGTTTGAGATTCTGCGCGGCCGGGGCCTGCGCGAGGCCTTTGATGCGGCGGGCCGGGGCTACCGTCCGACCTGGCCCGTCCCGTGTCCGGTGCTGTCGCTCGACCAGATCTGGCTGGATGCCCGCCTGCGTCCGGTCCGCTGCGAGCGTTACTGGCATTGGCGAAGCGATCACGCGGCCGTCCTCGCGACGATTCGCCCCGTCGGGTAAGACGGCGACGCCCGCTGTGCATCGATGAGTCGGCCCGTCAGGGGTCCGGCTTCGACTCGGGAGGAGGAGGCGGCACAGGCTGGCCCGCGGGCCCGGGTTCTTTCTGCGGCGCACTGTCTTTCGGGGCGGCCGCCGGCTCTGGAACGCTGCGGGGCGTCACCGACAGCCCGACGCCGCTGATCCGCAGCGTGACCGCGCCGGTGGCGGCATCGGTCTTCCAGCCCCGCTGCGTGCTGCTGGCGATGGTGAGTTCCGCCGCATGCAGGGTCTTGCCGGTCTCGCGATCGAGCAGATACGCCCATGATGCGACCTGCGCCATCGGATCTTCCGCCGCTTCATCCGGTTCGCCGGCGGCGATCGCCACGAAGAAGGGCCACTCGCCGGGCTGGGCGGGGTCGAGCAGGAGGCGGTCGAAGTCGCGGCTCCAGAGCACTTGCCCGGAATTGCGGCGGACTGCCGTGATCCGGGCCTTCACCGGACGGTAGCTGCCGCGCGGGATCGTCATCAGGAAGTCGGCTCCCACCGGTCGGATCGCCTTGACGAACAGCCGGCCCCCGTCCTGGAACACTTCCAGCCCCTCCAGCGGCCCCGGTGGATCGAGCTGTGCAGTCACGACGCTTTGCCCGTCGTCCGGGGACAGAACTGCGAACGCGCCGTCGGGCTGCAGCACGGCGATCTCCCGGCCATTGACGACCTGGAACCGTGAATCGGCCGGGAATGTCTTCTGCCAGCTCCACTCTCCCCGGCCGACGTGGTACAGGCCGATGGTCGCCCCCTGGGGTTCATCGAGCCGAATCAATCGCTGCACATCGTGTCGGTAATCGGGGAGTTGCGTGCCCGGGGGCAGCGCGCCCTCGCGGACCAGCTGGCCATCGACCGCACTGAACACCCGAGCCACGCCCCGGCCGTCGAATACGGCGATGAAGTCGGCGTCCGCAGCAATGTCGGTGGCGCCTTCCATGGTTCGCGACCAGTGCTCGCGACCGGTCAGCGGGTCGGCCACGATGAGCTGCGGGCCCTTGAAATAGGCGAGATGATCGGCACGCAGCGGCGCGACCTGCCGGGTGGAAGAAGGCCGGAAGTTATTGGGCGTTCGGACACGTCCGAAATTGCCCCCCATAAACGACTCGAAGGGTTCCGTCAGCAGCGTGGCGCTGGAGATCGACGTCCCTGAGACGGCGTCGAAAATCCGGAACCCGTCCGCCGTCTCGGCCAGCACCAGGCGTCCCGAAGTGCTGATGCGGCCCGTCATGCCGCTGATGCCGCGGTTGACGCGCTCCTGAAACTTCAGCACGCCGCGGGCATCGGTGGCATACAGATGCGCCTGACTGCCGTCGGCTGCGAATGTCCAGCCTTCCAGAATGGGGGATCGCGAGCCGAACTCGGTGAACGTCGCCGGCATTTCCTGAACGCCCGAGACGTCGTCCGAGCCCGTCGCCACCACCTCGCCCTTGAGAACCGGGGCGGCCATCATGCGGCTGGCGAACTCGGGCTGGTTCAACAGCGCCTCCGCCAGGGCGCCGGCGGTCTGGCCATCGTTAACAACCACATCCTTCAGCCGCCCTTGCAAATCGGCGACGACCGCCCGGGCGGGCGTCATCCGCGGATCCTGAACGGCAATGCCGAGCAACTGCAGACTGGCGCGGGCCGCGATGACGGGGTCGGGCGACTCGCGCAACCGAAGCAGTCGCTGTTCCACCACGGCGACCGGCATGTTGCGGCGGGCCAGTTGCTCCAGTTCCAGATCCGCCGGAAGAATTCCGCCCTGCAGCAGTTCGTGGACACGGAACTGTTCCGGGGCCGCAGGCGTCAGCGCCGCCAGCCGCTGCCGCACGCCGTCGAGAGCGATCGACTGCTGCTGCGGGGTCATGACGCGCCACAGGGCTTCAATGCGCCCGCGCAGCGCCCGATTTTCGCGAACGCGCAGCGAGTCTTCGCGGTCGAGCAGCCGGTCGCTTTGCGGGTTGACGTTTTCGCCCGCGCGCAGGGCCGCCAACAGCGATCCGGGCAGGTCCCCCTGCGCTTCGAGGCCGCGGGAAATCGCCGTCCAGGCCTGAACCCGCAACGCCGGGTCGGCCGGCAGATCATCCAGATTCAGGTCGGGCGTGTAGTACGCGGGAAAATCGCGTTCGAGCCCGTTGACCACCGCCCAGGCCAGCACCTGCCGCAGCCGCGGCGAAGGGGCGGCAATGGAACGCAGGTCGGCCTCTCCACCGGCAACGTCGCCCTGATGCAGACGCAGCTCGCCCCGCAGCGCCAGGGCCTCCGGATGACGCGGATCGCCGGCGAGGGCCTCTGTCATCTGCTGTGTGACGTCGGCCAGCGAGCGAAACGCCCGGAACTCCGAGGCCGACTGCGTCACCAGCAGTCCGTCCGCCGCCGCGAGGTTGCCGGCCGGCTGCCCGGAAGCGAGCGGCGAACGCGCCAACGGGGCGCCGGTCCGGATGTCGATCGTCAGCACTTCGGCGGTCGACAGCGGCAGCACATAGCGCGAGCCCATCCGCACTCCGCGGCCGCTGGCCGGTGGAATCGGAGTCGACCAGCGCTGCCGTCCATCGGCCACGCTCAGCGCGCGGACATCGGATTTGCCGATCAGCAGCACCAGATCGTCGTACACGCCGGCCATCGTCATCGCCTGGTCGCGCGGACGTTTCCACTGAATCTGCCCGGAGATCCGGTCCAGACAATAGACGTGGGAATCGTCGAAGGGCGTCAGCAGCACATGCCGGCCCGAAATCAGCGTCCGGCTGTCGGACCATTCCTTCACGTCGATCGTCAGGTCGAGGTTCGCCTCTTCCGTGACCGAACGGTTCATGCGGTTGATCTGCAGCTGCCGCCGGTAGTCGACCGGCTGCGGATCGGCGTACGTCTGCAGCCACAGCCACCGGCGGTCGGCCACATCAAAGCCAACGGCGGTTCCATTCCCCAGAGAGGCGACGAGCGTGGAGCCATCGAGGGCGACGTTCACCCCGGCAAACCGGCGGTTTGCCGAGTAAACCAGATCGAGATCGGAGTTCAGCAGCGCCTGCGACCACAGCGGCGGCTCTTTCTCCGGGTTCTTCTCCGGGTCGAGCGCCACGATTCGCAGCTGCCGCGACTGCTCGATCACGCACAACAGCTGATCTTCCCACGGAATCGGCGCGAGGCAGAAAAACGCCCCGTCGAGACTGAGTTCGTCCTCCGGACGGTTGAAGACGGCGTCGAGCCGCCGCGGCGGGCCGCCGATCGACCACAGGCACCGCCCTCCATTCAGTTCATACGCCTGCAACTGGTTGTAGTTGCGCGGCAGGAGCGGACTGGACCCGCGGTTCGACGTGGGGAGGTTGCCGGGAAACGGCTGCAGCCCCACCAGCCCGCTGTGGCCGACGTGATACACCCGGCGGCCATCGCTGCTCAGCGAGGCATCGACGTGATCTCGGTAGGCCCGCTGACCGACAAACTGCTGCATCAGTTTGGTCCGCGGCGCCTGCACGAACGAATCGGTTCCGGCCAGCAGCGCCGAGAGCGTCTGATCGACCGGCTCGGAAGACCAGGCAAGTTCTCCCGTCGCCAGCCGATACGCCTTGATGGTTCCATAGCCGGCAAAGATCGCGAGGTCGTTCGTCACCAGCGGCGCGGCGACCGGCAACGGGTGCACTCCCTCATTTCGGAACCGCGTTTCGACATCGGCAGCGGCGCCGTTCACCAGTTTGATGTCGGCGTCGTTCCAGGGGTCGTCGTATTTGCGAATGTCGTCGTACCGATCGGCCAGCGGCGCCTTCCAGGCGGTGTCGAGGAACGGAGGCGCGGTCGACGCCGCGCCGTTGCGGCGGAGGTTCCCGTGTGCGAGCCGCCAGGCCGGCAGACCGTCCACCGCCTCCAGCGACCCCGGGGCGGGAAGCAGCCGTTGCAGCCAGGCATCGCGGTCGGCTTCGTTCTGAAACCAGGGGACCCGCCGGCCATCGAGTTCGAGGCCTGCGGGAAACCGCTGGCGCAGGGCGAGGAGCGCCTGTTGCGCGCCCGGTTCGTCGCGCAGTTCTCGAAGGGCCCAGAGTTCGATCAATCCCAGTCGCGGATCGAACTGGCTCGCGGCGGACGGGTTTCGTCGCAGCCGGTGCACCAGCCGCAGAGCGGAGCCGGCATTGCCGGAATCGCAGGCGGCGGTGGCCAGTTCGAGCATCGCGGAGCGTCCGGATGTCGTGAGGGGGAATCGTCGGGCCACCTCGCGCAGGCCGGAGAGTCCGCCGTCGCGTCGCGCCTGTTCGAGCAGCCCGCTGGCGGTGGCGTCAAAGCGCCGTTCATACGCCTTCAGCAGTCCGTCCACATCCGCGAGGATCACCACTTCCGCGGCGTCTTTGAGACTGCATCCATTCTGGGTCTGGAAGAAGGAGTCTTCCGGAGCGTCAAAGATGCTCTGCAGGATGTCGAGCGCCAGATCGGGGTTCGATTTCTGGATGCCCTGCGCCTGCTGCAGGGCATTTTCAATGCGCGGCGAATGCGCTTCGCGCCGCTGCCGCATCGTCTGGCGGTCTTCGTCCGTCCAGAGCTGGGCCACGACCGGCCGGGCGCACAGCAGAAGCGCCACGAGCGACAACAGCATGGCCGGACGCCGCAGGGGGGCCGGACGGCGGTTGCCAACTGGCAGGTCGGCGCCCGTTGGGGGAGCCTCTGAAGTGAGGGAAGCAGCAGCGGGACGACGCACGGCGGGACTCCTTTCGCGTCCCGGCATCATACGTTTGGAGAGGGGGGGCGGTCAGCAGCAAGCTGGCGAAACGTGCAGGATTCAGCCAGCTGCCCGCCCGCTCAACACTCGCGAATGACTCCGACCAGCACGCCGAGAATCTGCACGTCGGTGGCGTAAATCGGTTTCAGCCGGGAATTGGCGGGCTCCAGCCGGATGCGGTTGCGTTCCTTGTAGAACGTTTTCAGCGTTGCATCCTGGCCATCGACCAGCGCCACGACGATTTCGCCGTCGCGGGCGGTGTTCTGCTGGCGGATCACCACGTAGTCGCCATCGGCGATGTGCGCCTCGATCATCGAGTCGCCCTTGACCTTCAGGCAATACTGCCCTTCGTCGCGGAAGAGGTCGGCGAAGTCGATCCGTTCGCGGTTTTCCACGGCGAGCACCGGCGAACCGGCAGCCACCTGGCCAGCCAGCGGCAGGCTCGTCCGCTTCTTCTGCGGCTGATCCACCAGCTGGATCGCCCGCGACATGTGATGCTCGCGGGTGATCAGCCGTTTCTTTTCGAGCGCCTTGAGGTGGCACATCACGCCGTTGGGCGAGCGGATCTCGAACTGTTGCCCGATCTCACGAACCGTCGGCCCGTAGCCGCGATTCATGATTTTATCCTTGATGAATTCGTAGATTTCCCGCTGCCGCGTCGTCAGGGTCGGACGGTCTTTCATCGTGGTGCTCCTCGCTCCTTCTGGCAGCCGGTCACTGTCCTAGTGAACATAGTCCACTGATGTTCTAATTTACCGTATCGGTTCCGGCAAGCAGAAAGCTGCGGAAATCGAAACGAGAGTTGAAGTTCCGCCCGATCCGCACTCGTGGGGTCCGCACTTCCCGGCCGGCCGCGCCGTCGCGACCGCTGCGACCGTCACAGCCCGCCCCGGCTCTCCGGCTTCACCTGCACAACCGGAACACTCCGCACGTCCGGCAGTCGATTCTCTTTGCGATCAATCGCTCCCGCCGTCACCAGCAGATCGCCGACCCGACGGGCCGATACGAACGTCGGACTTACTCCGCGCATTCGCAATGCAGGACTTCTGCGGAAATGAACGGTGTGACTGTATACAACTGGTTCGGCCCCCTTGTGGTGCTGGCGGTCTGCTGGATTCAGCAGCCGGCGCTCCAGGCGGAGGGTCCGCGTTCCGCTTCCCGTCTGGCGCGGGCCGCGGACGGCGAACCGAGTGACGACGACTGGGTCGCCGCAGCCTCCGGCTACAGCGCCTTTCAGCCGGGAGCGGCGCCCGCCACGTATGCGGAGCCGGCCGATGCGCTGTCTTCAAACCGCATCGAACTTGCGCGGGCGGTCTGCGATGGGGGCGATCACTGGCAGTTCGGCCCTGTCGGTCTGCTGTACAAGTCGTATCTCGCCGGACCGAAGGAGCCTCGAATTTCGACCGTCTGGATGTCCGACACCAACCGCGGGCTGCTGTGGGAGAACGCCCTGGGCGGCCGGGTGGGCATCGTGCGGTACGGCAATGAAGACGTGCTTCGGCCGCAGGGCTGGCAGTTCGATCTGGAAGGGGCGGCCTTGCCGCGCGTGATTCCGCAGGATCCGTCGTCGCCGCTCGAAGCGGTCGACTTCCGCGTCGGTCTGCTCAGCACCTGGCGGACGGGCGATACGGCGATCAAGGCCGGCTATTACCACCTGTCTTCGCACGCGGGGGATGAGTTCCTGATCAACAATCCGCAGTTTATTCGCATCAACTATGTGCGCGACGCGGCGATCTTCGGCGTCACTCAGTACTTCTACGACGACTTCTCGGTGTACGGCGAAGTGGCGTACGCCTTTAACGCCGAGGACGGCGCCGAGCCGCTCGAATTCCAGTACGGGTTCCAGTACAGCCCGATGACGACCGGCTGGCCGGGGGCGCCGTTCGCCGCCATCAACGGCCACACACGGGAAGACTACAACTGGTCGACAGCGCTCACGATTCAGAGCGGCTGGCAGTGGCGGAGCGCGAAGACGAACCAGACCCTGCGCGTGGGCATGCAGTATTACAAAGGCCCGTCGCTGCAGTGGGAACTGGGGAACGTGAAAGAGAACATGCTCGGCGGCGGCATCTGGTTCGATTTCTGATGCGGACAGGACATCAAGCAGGCAGCGCATAGAAAAGCGTCGCCCGGAAAACCGGGCGACGCCCCCGTGCAGTGCAAGTGCGGGCCGATGTCCTGCAACTGCAACGGGTCGTACTGATTGCACGCATCGTGCCAACCGCTTCCGGGGCCGCCGCAGGGGGCAGGGGGGTCGAAAGTCTGCGAATTCGCAGCACCTGAGGGGGTGTGATCACCGCAAAACGCTGCACCCCGGCCGCGGCTGAGGCACGATTCGCATCATTTCTCCCAGCGGCGGCCATTGGCCCGGAATGTGCCTGAGGAGTCCGACGGATCGAGCTGGATGCCCCCGGAAATTCGCAGGTGATTTCACACTTGGCAAACTGGGAGTTCCGGCTACCATCCCCGCATTCCGAAGTTCACGTCATATTTTTTTCCGTGTCGGTACTGGGGCGCTGTCCCTTTCGAGTAAGGATTTTCATTCACCCTCAGACACGGTTGAGCCCGCTTGCACCAGCAAGCGGGCTTTTTGTTTGGACGGGTTCTTCCGTCTGGACAGTGGCTTCCAGAGGCAGGCAGTCTTCTTCCTGGCCGGGGAGGCTGTAGCGACCAGGCCGGTCGTGGCGACGGCCCGCGGGCCCGTGTGGCAGTTCTTCGACGCTTGGCGCTGACGATTCGCCGCATGTTCCGCAAAGGCGACGTAGGTTTTCCAGACGGGCCGGAGTGCGCGCAGGCAATTGCTCCTGTGGCGGCCCCGCCCAGTGGGAGCCTTCGATGCCGAAATGCCTTGTGACCGGGGGAGCCGGATTCATCGGTTCGCACCTTGCCACGCGACTGGTCGCCGACGGATGGCAGGTCCGCATTCTCGATAATCTCTCGACCGGATCGATGGCGAACGTCGCCCACATCGGCGGGGATGTCGACTTCGTGGAAGGCGATGTCGCCAACCCGGTCACCGTGGCTCTGGCGGTGAAAGGGATGAATGTCGTGTTTCACCAGGCCGCGTTGGCCTCGGTCCCGATGAGCCTCGAAAAACCGCTGGAGGTGCACCGGGCGTGCGCCACCGGAACCCTGACCGTGCTTGACGCGGCCCGCCGCGAAGGGGTCGGGAGGGTCGTCTATGCCGGATCGAGCAGCGCTTACGGCGATTCGCCCGTGTCGCCCAAGTCGGAAACGCTCTGCCCGCAGACGCTCTCTCCGTATGCGGCCGCGAAACTCGCCGGCGAATTGTACGCCGAGTCGTTCGCCGCTTCGCTGAACCTGGAAACCGTTCGCCTGCGGTACTTCAACGTCTTCGGGCCGCGGCAGGACCCCAAAAGCCCGTATTCGGCGGTCATTCCGCTGTTCGCCTCCGCCGTCGCGGCCGGCCGGCGTCCGAAAATTTTCGGCAACGGCGAGCAGTCGCGCGACTTCGTTTACATCGACAACGTCGTCCAGGCCAACATTCTCGCGGCCACCACACCGGGAGTTTCCGGGCGGGTGTTCAACGTCGGCAGCGGCGTTTCGATCACCGTCAACGCGCTGCTCGGCGCCATCTGCGACCGGCTCGGCGTTCCGTTCGATCCCGAGTATCTCCCGCCCCGGGCGGGGGATGTTCTGCACTCGGCGGCTGACATCTCCGCGACCACGCGCGACCTGGGCTATCGACCCGTCCCGCAGCAGGCGGGGCTGGAAAAGACCATCGACTACTACCTGGAACAGGCCCAGGCGACAGCGCGCCCGTTTCCCGCAGCCGCGAACAATTCTCTCCGCTCAGTGATTGAGGTCGAGTCGTGAATACGCCCCCCAACAATTCCCGTCCGGCTGAAGCGGTCGAGTTCGCTCCGCTGGGAGTGGTCAGCGGCAACAAAGGGCGTTCGATCGACATCGCGCGCTTTGCCCTGTCGCTGTGGAAGCCGATGGCCCTGGGCCTGGTGGGCGGCTGCCTGCTGGGCATGGCCGCCTACTGGTATCTCGGTCCGACCTTCGAGGCGAACACGCAGATCAAGGTGTCGCAGAAGGCGTCGCTGCCTGGCGGCGAAGGGCTGACTCGGCGCTACGGCGACCGCGGCGAGCACATTTACCTCATCAAGAGCGACGCCATCTGCCAGCGGGCACTCGATGAGTTCGGACTCGCAGAGCTTCCCGAATTTGAAGGGGCCGACGACGCGGCCAAGGAAATCAGCGAGCGTCTGACCGTCAAACGGACATCCGGCCAGGATTCGTCGTTCGACAACCTGATCGACATCACTTACATGCACGCGGACCCGGGCGTGGCGAAAGCCGTGGTCGAGGCCGTGGTCAAGGCGTACGACGCCTATCTCAAGGCGAACCGCGAAACGAACTCCGAGGAACTGTTCACGAATCTCACGCGGCAGCTGAAAGACTCCGAACAGACGATCCGTGAGCTCGATCGGGAATACCACCAGTGGCGGAACGCCGCGCCATTCTTCCTGTCGACGCCGGTGATCGTGACTGCGCAGGGGACGGCGATGCCGGGGCAGAGCCCGTACATGGTCGAGCTCGACCGCATCAACACCGCTGTTCGCGAAAACATGCTGAAGCGGACCGCTGTGGAAGCGAAGCTGAAAACGCTGAAGGAGATGCTGTCGCGCAACGACTCGCGCGAGGCGATCCAGATGCGGGTGCTGTGGTCGCTGTCGACCGGCACGGTGGCGGCCGGCGGCGGCGAAGGGGGGGGCGCGGGGGGCGGCGGCGGGTCCATTCTCGCCACTCCGCCCGGCAAGGCGGAACTCGATTCCCAGCTGCTCGCCGCGCGACTGCTCGAACATCGCCTGCTGCATGTGCTGGGCGAAAACCACAATGATGTCGTCGACGTCCGCCGGCAGATCGATGCGATTGTGCGGATGTATGCCCAGAACGGCTTCACGCCGCCGGTGATGGAGCGCCTCACCTCCGACGACAAGCCCGCCGCGAGCGCCGACCTGGCGTCGACCTACATCGACGTGCTTGAGGACCAGCTCGAAGAACTGGCCAGCAATTCCGTCCTGCTCGAACGCGAGCAGAAATCGGCCATGGAACGCGCCAGGAGCGGCATGCTGCTGGAGAAAGAAGATCGCGACTGGAAGGAACGGATCGCCGACCAGAAGAAGTTCCGCGACGACCTGCAGATGCAGTTCGCCTCGTTCAACCAGACGCGCGATCAGGAAGGCTACCGCATGGAGCAGATCGCCCAGATCCGCGTCGGCAAGTCGATGAAGCGCCTGCTGAAGATCGTCGGCGCCTGCACGCTGCTGGGCGTCGCCGCCGTGTTCGGTCTCGCCTACTTCCGCGAATGGTACGACACCTCGCTGCGGTCGCTGGAGGAAGTCTCTGAAGCGACCGGCAGCACGCTGCTGGGGGCTGTGCCCACCATGCGCATTTCGCCTGATGCGGAGCGTCTGGCACGCAACAGCCGGCTGCATCCGCGGCTGTGCTACTCGCATCATCCCGGCTCGCGCGAAGCCGAGGCCATCCGTTCGATCCGGACGGCCCTGCTGTTCGCCTGCCAGGAGCAGCAGGTCCGCCTGCTGCAGTTCAGCAGCGCTGAACCGGGCGATGGCAAGACGACCTCGATCTGCAACCTCGCGATCGCGATTGCCCAGTCGGGGAAGAAGGTGCTGCTCGTCGACGCCGACATGCGCCGGCCGACGGTGCACGACATGTTCCGCGTTTCGCAGGAGGCCGGCCTGTCGGATGTGCTGCTGGGCGACATCGACTGGCAGAACGTGCTGAAGTCGACTCCGTTCCCGTCGCTGTCGGTGATGACCTCCGGGCTGTCTCCCGAGAACCCGGCCGAACTGCTGTCGACCCCGGCTTTTGAAGCGTTTATGAAGCAGGTTCGCGGAGAGTTCGACCTGGTGCTGATCGATTCGCCGCCGGTGCTCGCCGTGACGGATCCCTGCGTCATCGCGCCGCAGACGGACGGCATGGTGCTGGTGGTCCGCATGGAGAAGAACCGCCGCGTGTCGGTGGTCCATACCCGTGAGCGACTCGACACTTACGGCGTGCGTCTGCTGGGCGTCATTGCGAACGACGCCACCGAAGCGGCGGCGCGCGATGGCTACCATTACGAGAGCTACGACGTGTACTACCAGGCTCCGGCCAGCCCGAAGCCGAGCGCCGAGTTCGTTCAGGCGTAAGCGGGGCCACCAGGGTGGCGGCTACTCAGCAGGACTTTCAAGTGCACTCGACGTTTGGTCGTCCCAAGCCACATTCGATAGATGGTCGGTGACCGCAGAAGCGAACTGCTCGAAGTCAGATTTGCTATTGAGATAAAATCGGAGCTTTCGACCATCATCCACCGGCTCAACCTTCTCCGGCAGGCTCAATCGATCCTTCCAGAACTTCTCGTCGTCGGAGAATCGTCGGTACTGCCAGCAGTAGCCGTGCTTGCGCTTAATCTCCATATGCAATAGCCGCTTACCGTTGATCCGATACCAGAGTACACGAGTTGGGAGATGGTTCTCCCGGCCGATTTCGATCTCTCGCCGACAGAACTCGGCGACAACCGGGTTTTGTATGTCGTTGATTGCCGATTCCCAGTCAGGCCATTTCCCGGTCGAGATCTGTCGTGCTCGACGTCGTGGAGACGCTTGCTGAGCGACTTCCGGGTTGGGAAAGATGCTCTTGCAGATCAGGTATTCGCTGTTTGTCGTTTGATCAAGTACCAACGCCAGTTGACAGCAGACGATCGATATCCCGTATTTCTCGGAAAGCCACTCTGCAGCGATGAGAGTGGAAAAATCGAATCCCTCGGCAATCAAGACGATCCTTTGATCTCGGTTCAGATCGTCCGAACTACAGTTGAGGAAGTCGGACAGGCGATCCAATCCGTCCGCTTGCAACTCGGCCTTGAAGTCATCTGGCTGCCACTTTGCCACCATGGCGGCATACGAGATCGCCTGCAGCATCTGCAGTTTGTCTTCGCCTCGCTTCAGTTCAACAACGACGGCATTGCCATCCTTGTCGACACATAGTATGTCGATTCGGTCGAGAACCGAATCAGAAGGCGCGATCTCCTTGCCAACAATGAGCAAGTCCAAGCCAAGTTCGCCAAAGAATTGCCCGGGGCAATTGAATATGTATTCTTGGAGGTCGGTCCGCTCCATCACACCTGCCTGGCCCAACGTCGAAACTGCCAGGTTGTCGAGGCGCTTACACTTTCGATCGATTCGTAGCATCGAATATTGCCCTCGCTTTACTCCAAGTGGTACAAGCACTCATCAATGCTTGGATTCTCTTGGACGTGGCTACCCCTTGAGAAATGCCGCGAGGCGGTCGATGCCGGCTTCGAGCAGCGGGATGTTCGTGGCGAACGACAGGCGGGCATAACCCGGCGCGCCGAAGGCGTCTCCCGTCACGAGCGCCACGTGGGCCTCTTCGAGCAGGGCCGCGCAGAATTCGGTGGCGTCCTGCACGATGCGGCCGCCTCCCAGCTTGCGGCCGAAGTACGCGCTGACGTCAAAGAACATGTAGAACGCGCCGGTCGGCTCGACGAATTTCACGTCCGGAATCTCGCGGAACCGCTGGATCACGTAGTTCCGCCGCTCGGTGAACTTCGCCAGCATGTCGGCCACGCTGTCCTGCGGGCCATCGAGGGCGGCGACCGCGGCGTACTGGCTGACGCTGCAGGGGTTGGAGGTCTCCTGGCTTTGCAGGTTGTCGATCGCCTGGGTCAGTTCCACGGGGGCGATGGACCAGCCGATCCGCCAGCCGGTCATCGCGTAGGCTTTGGAGACGCCGCTGATGATGATCGTTTTGGCGGCCACTTCGGGACCAAAGGTGGCGACGCAGCGGAACTTTGCATCGCCGTAAATCAGCTTTTCGTAGATCTCGTCCGACAGGATGAAGATGTCTTTTGCGACGCAGACGCGCGCCAGTTCTTCGAGGCGCTCGGGGGGATACACCGTGGCCGTCGGATTGCTGGGCGAGTTCAGCATCAGCAGCCGGGTGTTCGGAGTGATGGCGTCTTCGAGCTGCTGTTTCGACAGACAGAAGCCCGATTCCGGAGTGGTTTCGATCAGCACGGGCGTGGCGCCCGTGAGTTCCACCAGAGCGCTGTAGCTGACCCAGTACGGGGTCGGAATGATGACTTCATCCCCCGGTCCGCAGAGGGCCGTCAGCACGTTGTGGATGGCGTGTTTCGCACCGTTTGAAATGACGACCTGGTTCGGCGCGATTTTCAGTCCGTAGTCGCGTTCATACAGCCGGCAGACAGCCTGCTTCAGCTCTAAAATGCCGCCCGACGCCGTGTAGTGCGTGTGACCGTCCTGCATCGCCTTGATGGCGGCAGCCTGGATATGTTCGGGCGTGTTGAAGTCGGGCTCGCCGAGCGTGAAGTCGTACACCTTCACGCCCTGGGCTTTCAGCTGCTTCGCCTTGGCGGCGGCGGCAATTGTGGCGGAAGGCTTGAGGGTGCTGACAGCGGGAGACAGACGCATTGGTGGTCGGTGGTTGACGGTTCGAACGGTTCTTCAGGGCCAGCCGCAGGACGACGGGAGGCCGATTGAGGTTCGCGCAGCGATCGCGCAGGACCGGGGATTGTTTGGCCTGCGGGGCGCAAGCGTCAAGCATGGCGACCAGCGCCGCCGCACCGGGGCCAGCGATGACCCGGGGCCGGACGGTTTGTGATGACCAGCTTTTGCAGATTCTTTAGTGAGCCGGCGGCGGGCTTGTCTGGAAGGCGCGGTTCCGGAAGAGGAAGTCGATGATGTTGCCCTCGTGCGGCTGCATCCAGTGGAGCTGGTTGGTGCGCACAGCGCCGATGTTGAGGCGGTCGATGTGGACGGCGTCGAGCAGTTCGCGGGACCACTTTTCGTCTTTGGTGAGAGCGGTGGCGACGAGGGTCGGGCCGATCTTCTTGAGCATGTCCTTCTGTTCGCACTGCACGACCGAGACGAACGGGAACATGTATTCGGTGTTGGCGATCGGCGGGTCGGTGCTGGCGCAGTGGATGACCGTGGGGCGGAGGTAGTCGTGGTTGGGCTTTTCGATGTGCCGCGGTCCGTTGCGATACTTCGCCGAGACTTCCGTCACGCCGGGGGCTTTGGCGAGTTCATCGATCTGGGCGTTGATGGCCTTGGCCGCGCCGGGGATGGTGAAGGCGGCGAGGGGGGACTTGGGGTCGGTCATCGGCAGGGGTTCGACGGGGCCGAGGCGTTGGGCGAGGGCGTCGGCGATTTTGTCGGTATGACGGCTGGCCCAGATGCCGCTGGCGCTGATGCACGACCGGCCCGAGTTCAGGAAGACGCTGTCGGCCATGAGGTCGAGGTGCTGTTCCCAGTCGTCGACCATGTCGTCGCCGAAGAGAATTTTGGAGAAGCCGGGGCCGTGCGCCTGGACGCGGGGGTCTCCCTTGTAGCGGTCGACGGTTTGCTGGCTGCCGAAGATCATGGAGCGGGGTGACATTTCCATGATGGCGCCGCCGCACTCCTGCGGGCCGGGGTAGATGCAGAAGGCTTCGCGAGGGACGCCGGCTTGGGCGAAGGCTTCATAGACGCGGTAAGGGGTCCAGGGTTCTGAGGAGCCGGGTTTGAGGACGAGTCCGCACTGCAGCGGGATGACAGGCATCCAGAGGGTGTGGACGCCGGGGGAGTTGGAGGGGAGGACGAGACCGATGATGGGGGTTTGGGCCTGGTAGCTGACCATGATGCCGCGGCTTTCCATGCCGTAGCCTTTGGACAGAATTTCAAACGGCAGGCCGCGGGTGAGGGCCTCGAGGGTGGCCTTCATGTTTTTGAGAACGTAGGCGTTTTTCCGCATGTTGGCGGCGCACATCGCCTCGGGAAGCCCCGTGGTCGCCGACTGGATGCGGCAGAACTCCTGCGGCGTTTGCGTGCTGTTGCCGAGAGGGAGCGTGCCTTCGAGGTAGAGGTCGGCCGCTTTGGCGGCCATGTCGCAGAGTTGTTCGATGGAGAATTCGCGGAGGATTTCGCGGGCCTTGGCGGCCTTGCGGAGGTCCATTTTGATGAGGCCGGCGTTGGCCTGGTGCATGAGGGCGAGCTGTTCGCCCGTTTCAAAATGGACGACGGGGGCCTTGTCGATCGATTCGTACGGCTTGCCCCAGCGGATGACGGGAATTTCGAGCATGGGAGATTGTTCCTGGGTCGCCGGGACCGTGAGGAGCCGGGGGTGGGGCAGGGCGGGGGCGGATCGGGATGAGGCTGACGGTGGCTCCGGGCGCTGACGCTTCCGGCTCGCAGAGACCCGTAAGTTTTGCCGGGAGGGTTGCGAGCGTCCAGTTTCCTTGCCCGGAAATTCCCGGACCGTAGACTCGGCGGTTGTGAGGAACTCCGGGCGCTGACGCTTCCGGCTCGCTGTGGAGACTGCTCAATGAATCGCGCGCTTGTTTTGGCTGCTGTCCTGTCGCTGGTGGCCGGTCCTGGAGTGGGGGCTCAGCCGAAGGTGAAATCGGTGGAGCTGGTGGTCGGGTCGCGTCTGCCCGCGGAGGGCGGTCCGGAGATGACGCCGGCGAGCCCGCTGAAGTCTCCGTTCGGCGCCGCGTTCGACTCGTCGGGGACGATGTTCATTGTGGAGCTGGAAGGGGGGCGGGTGTTCGAGCGGACGCCGGTGGGCGTGGTCGCGCAGATTGGCGGCGACGGGTCGAAGTCGTATGAGGGAGATGGCGGGCCGCTGGCGAAGGCGACGTTCAACGGCATGCACAACGTGGCGGTGACGAAGTCGGGGCGGATGCTGATTGCGGACACGTGGAACAACTGCGTGCGCGAAGTGGATTTAGAGACGCGGTTGATCAAGACGCTGGCCGGGAATGGTCAGGCGGGGTTTGCGGATGGGCCGGGGGCGGAGGCGCGGTTCAACCATGTGATGTGCGTGACGCTCGACCCCGCGGAGAAGGAGCTGCACATTGCGGACATCAACAACAGGCGGATCCGGGTGTTGAACCTGGAGACGAACGTGGTGCGGACGATTGCGGGCAACGGCATGAAAGGGGCGCCGGCGGACGGGAGCGTGGCGCTGGAATCGCCGCTGGTGGATCCGCGGGCCGTGGCGGCCGATACTCAGGGGCGGGTGTATGTGCTCGAGCGCAACGGGCACGCGGTGCGGCGGGTCGACGCGGACGGAACGATCCGGACCGTCGTGGGGACTGGCAAGGCCGGGTTCAAGGATGGCCCGGCCCGTGAAGCTCAGCTCAACAGCCCGAAACATCTGTGTGTGGACGAGCGCGGACGGGTGTATATCGCCGACGATGCGAACGCCGCGATCCGCTGTTACGACCCCGAAACGGAAACGGTCACGACGCTGCTGGGACGAGGCCAGGGGGATGATCGCATCACGTTGAAGCGGCCGCACGGGGTGACGCGCGAGAAGGATTCGCTGTACGTGATGGACACCTACCACGACCGGATTTTCCGGCTGGAACTGGAGGAGTAGGGGTTTGTGGTTCGTCGGCCTGGGGCGCCGGTCGACGTGCCGAGGGTCGTTTGCCTGCTATTCTCTACGCCATGGCCGCCCCGGTTCGTGTCCTCGTCATCGCCCGCGATCAGTCGGATCGCGTCCAGAATGCGCTGCGCCTGCTGGAGCCGCAGCTTCGCCGGCGACCGACGATCGAGATTGTGGACATTGCGACCAGCGACGACTGCACGTCGGTCGGGCTCGATGTCGATCTGGCGATCGTGCTGGGGGGAGACGGGGCGATCCTGCGGGCCTGCCGGCAGTTCGGAGAACACCAGCTGCCGATTCTGGGGGTGAACCTCGGACGACTGGGCTTTCTTGCGGACGTCATGCCGGACGAATTCGAGAAAGCGCTGCCGCAGATTGAGGCGGGGCGGTTTCATGTCGTCGAGCATCTGATGTTCATGACGGAACACCGGCGGGCCAGCGGGGAGACGGTCAGTTACCTGGGGCTGAATGAAACGGCGTTGATGGCGGGGGGCTCGCTGTCGATGCTGGATGTCGACCTGGCGATCGATGCCGAGCATGTGACGACGTTCAGCGGCGATGGCCTGATCGTCAGCACGCCCGTCGGCTCGACGGCGCACAGCCTGTCGGCCGGGGGGCCGATTCTCGCGCAGAACCTGCAGGCGTTCGTGATTACGCCAATCTGCCCGCATGCGTTGACGATCCGTCCGATCGTCGAGCATGCGAACCGGGTGTACGAGCTGTCGATGCCCGATGCGCGGGAGGGGGTGACGCTGGTGGTGGACGGGCAGATCAAGACGCCGTTTCAGTCGGGGGACCGGGTGACGATCCGCAAGGCGCCGGTGTCGTTTCTGCTGGCGCGTCTGCCGGGTCACAGTTTTTACCAGGCGCTGCATCGCAAGCTGGGATGGGGCGGCCAGGCGAGGTATCAACGGTAGTGGGTAGTCATGAAGCCGGCGCGCCTCCGGGCCGCCGATTGTCTGGAAGCCTGACGATGACGACGCGGCGTGCAGTGGTGCTTGTGAGTGGAGGACTCGATTCGGCGACAGCGCTGGGGGAAGCGCGGGCGGCGGGGTTCGAGTGCTTTGCGATGTCGTTCGATTACGGGCAGCGGCACCGGCAGGAACTCGAAGCGGCGCGGCGGGTTTGCGATTCACTGGGCGTGGCGGCGCACGTGGTGATCGATCTGAACCTGCGGGCGATCGGGGGGTCGGCCCTGACGGCCGATGTCGAGGTGCCCAAGCATCGGGACGAAGCGACGATGTCGACCGGGATTCCGGTGACGTATGTTCCGGCCCGGAACACGGTGTTTCTGTCGATCGCCCTGGGCTGGGCCGAAACGCTGGGCGCGTTCGATCTGTTTATCGGCGTGAACGCAGTTGATTACAGCGGATATCCGGATTGCCGTCCGGAGTTCATTCGCGCGTTTGAATCGCTGGCGAACCTCGCGACCCAGGCGGGGGTGGAAGGCCGCGGGCGGTTTCAGATTCACACGCCGCTGATCGAGCTGACGAAAGCCCGGATCATTCGCCGGGGCCTGGACCTGGGAGTCGACTTCGGTCTGACGCACAGCTGCTACGACCCGTCCGCCGATGGAAGGCCATGCGGGGCCTGCGATTCGTGCATCCTGCGAGCCCGAGGGTTCGCGGAAACCGGCATTGGAGACCCTGCGCTGGCGCGGTGATGGAAGGTTCAGACTCGACGCTGGGCGGGTCGATGCACACGTCCTGCGGAGTTCAAGGACGGAGTTTCCCGCTCCGCGCCGCGGGCTTCCTGCCGGTCTTGTCGGATGAGCGATCCTCCCCAGCTGCTTGCAGGCCGGCCGGAACGTGGGCGACGGCGAAGGCGGCGGTGGAGTCAGTCGGGAAGGGACGTTCGCTCGAAACGGATCACCGCCAGTCCCGGCCGCTTCTCGAACGACTGGCGCCCGTAGCCGGCGGATTGCACGAAGTCGGCGAACATGTCGACGGAGTCCTGATTGAGATCGGTGTCGGTCGCGCCCACGATCCAGACGGTGCGGGTGGACGCCGCCTGCAGTCGCTCAAGGTACACACGCTGCAGCGGCCCGTATCCGTCCCAGAGCAACGGAATGGGAAGCGCCTGATTGGACCCGGAATAGAACGGGCCCAGGCGGCAGGCGGCATACTGCCGGAAACGATCGCTTTCGGGAAGGAGCGGAAGCAGAACGCTTTCCGCCAGTCCCGATTGCGTGAACACGACGGCCGAGGGGTCCGCAAGGTGCGGGGCCATTTCAAGGCCGGCCTGTTTCCACTCGCCTTCGATGGCGTTCTGCAAGCGTGCGGGTTGCCAGGGGGAAGTGCCCTGCAGCCACGTCGCTCCGACGACGATTCCGGCGGCGAGGGCCGTCGCGAAGGAGGGTGAGCAGACACGGACGAGCGACAGACTGACGGCGACCGCCGAGGCGGGCACGATCATGACGCGGTAGCGCGGACTGGCGAGCATGGGATTGGAGACGATCGCCAGCACCGCAATGACCAGCAGCGGGAGCAGCCAGAGACACAGAATCGCCGGCAGCGGCGTCCGTTCTCCCGGCGACGCCCCGAGGCGGGCGCTGGCGGCCGGTTTGATTTTCCACCACACGAGCGACGCCGCGACGGTCGTCAGCGCGAGCAAGGTCCACCCACCGCCGACGGCCTGCAGGACCGTCGCAGGAGTGCGCTGGTAATCGATCGTCTGGCTCCAGTCGCTGAGTCGCATCAGGGCCGGGGCGAGGGGCAGGGTTGCGAATCCGATGAATGCGAGTGCGCCGCAGGTGATCCAGTTCTGGCTGCTGTCCTGGATGCGGTGACGTTTCAGAAAAGTCATGCTGACCAGCAGCGACTGAGCCGCGACCAGCGGCGCCGCGAGGTAGTGGGTCCAGATGAGCGCTTCGGCCGACGCGGCCCACAGCAGCAGCCAGCGCATTGCGGAGGGGCGGGCGCGCCACTTCAGCAGCAGCGCGGTGGAACCCGCAGCCAGCAGCAGGACCAGTCCGTAGCAGCGGGCGAACCGGGCTTCATCGAGCACGGCCGGATGCCACGCCACGCACAGGGCGGTCAATCCGCCGCAGAGCGGGCCCGCGACGACCCGGCCCAGCCATCCGGCGGCGCCGACGGCGAGCACGAAGGCCATCAGCGACGGGAGGCGAAAGGCCGATTCGGACCGTCCGCCCAAGGCGAGGGCGGCGCGTTCCAGCAGATGCGATAGCGGCGGCAGGACCGCAATCTGTTCGGTGCGCATCCAGAGTTCACCCATGGACGGAGCGCCGGCCGAGTAATACGAAACGTGCTCATCAAGGCACAGCGGCTGGCCGCGCAGGGCGGGAAGCGCAAGGCCGACGGCAGAGGCGACGGCCGCGAGCCAGAGAAAATTTCCCCAGCGGTCTGACGAATTCCCCATGAACAGTCCAGCAGGACATCGGTGTCGTGATGCGCCGCCGTACGGCACGTCCTCACCCTGAAACACCGCGGGACAGCTCCCCGCGCCGGAGAATCCGGCAGAAACCCCGTCTCATGAGGCGTGCCTACCCTCTTGCGGGCGTGCAGGTCCGGTTTAGGATCGCGAGTGCAGGAGGCAGCGGATCCGTTAGATCGGCCCAATGGCTGCGTCGACCTGATTAACTGCCTCCTGCCGCCTTTTTGTGCGCCAGGGCCGGGCTTCTTTCAAGAGTGGCAGAGTTCCCGGACCGGTGCAGGTTCCTCCCACCGGGTGACGCGGTTCCGGCCCGAGTGCTTGGCCTGGTACAGCGCTTCGTCGGCGAGTTCGAGCACAGTGGGCGGAACCTGATCGCGAAGGTAGGCGACTCCGAAGCTGCAGGTGACGGGAATCGGCTTGTCGCCGTAGGTGAACACGAGCTGTTCCACCTCGTGGCGGAGTCGCTCGGCGACGTCGACGGCATCGGCGGCCGAGGTTTGCGGCAGCAGAATGGCGAACTCTTCGCCGCCGTATCGACAGACGATGTCTTTGGGCCGGCATTGATCCGTCAGCATGCTCGCGATGCGATGCAGCACCTGATCGCCGAAGCCGTGGCCGAAGCGATCGTTGATCGATTTGAAGTGGTCGACATCGGCCATGATGCAGGCGAGAGGTTCGCCCGTGCGTCGGGACGCGGCGAGCTCGACGGTCATCTGGGCGTCGAGATAGCGGCGGTTCCACAGGCCGGTGAGGCCGTCGATCATGGCTTTTTTCGACAGCAGGATCATGAGTTCGCGGGTGCGGAGGGTGGCCCGCACGCGGGCACGAAGCTCGGCCGCGTCGAACGGCTTGGCGACGTAGTCGACGGCGCCCAGATCGAGGCCGCGGATCTTGTCGCTGGTGGAGGCGGCCCCCGAGAGGAAGATGATCGGGATGTCCTTCGTTTCGGGATGCGACTTCAGCTCGGCGCAGACGGAGAACCCGTCCCGTTCAGGCATGTCGACGTCGAGCAGGATGAGGTCGGGCTCGGTGGTTCGGGCGGCCTCAATGCCGCCCGCGGCATCGAGGGCCGACGTGACGGTGACCGGTTCCTTCGACAGCCGCACGCGCACCAGGGCGTGAAGGTCGGGCGAGTCATCGATGACAAGGACTTTAGCATTCATGGCAGAGTTCCCGGGCCGTCTCGTAGCCGTCGATCGAACGGACGAGTTCGAGAAGTGACTGGATTTCGGAATGAATCGAATCGAGAGAGCCGTGGTTTTTGAGCGCCAGCTCAGCGCCGGCGGCTGAGGTTGTGATTTCCCGGAAGCCATAACCGCCGCCCGCCCCTTTGAGCTGGTGCAGTGTCCGCTGCACGGCCGGCAGGTCCTGGCGGTCGAGTTGCTGAGCCAGGCTGGCCATGCGTGACGGCAGGACGCTGACAAACTCGGTGACGAGTTCCGCCATTTCCGGATCGTCGGCGAATTCGCTGCGGATCGGGGTGGCGGAGCGGTCTGCGCCGCCGGTCGAGTTCGGGCCCTGCGGCGGTGCTTCTGCAATGGCGGCCGGAAGCAGTTTTGCGAGAGCCGACAGCAGGATCGGTTTGGCGATGGGCTTGGTGAGGTAGTCGGTGCAGCCGGCTTCGAGGCACTTCGCCCGGTCGCCCGACATGGCATGCGCGGTGAGCGCGATGATCGGCAGGTCGAATCCCATCGACCGCAGGTGACGGGTGGCCGTGTAGCCATCCATCTCCGGCATCTGCATGTCCATCAGAATGACATCGAACTCGCCGGCAGTCATGGCTTCCACCGCGACGCGACCGTTCTCGGCGACCACCACTTCCGCGCCGGCTTTACGCAGGATCTGCGACAGGAGCTTCTGGTTGTCCAGGCCGTCTTCAGCGAGCAGGATGCGGCCGGTCAGCTGGATGCGGCGATCCGACAGATCGGCCGATGCGAGGCCGGCTTCTTTCAGTTGCTGAACCATCTGCAGGCCGGCGACGGGCCCGCCGTTGATCGAGAACCGGAAGACGCTGCCGACGCCGACCAGCGATTCGACCCACAGCGAGCCCCCCAGGAGCTCGGCGAGTCGCTTGCTGATGGCCAGACCAAGCCCGGTGCCGCCGTAACGGCGCGTCGTCGATTCGTCGGCCTGGGTAAAGGGCTGGAACAGCTGCGTGAGCTGCTCGGGCTTCAGGCCGATCCCGGTGTCGGTGACGGCGAAGTGAACCATGCAATGATCGTTGACCGTTTCGCTGGAGACGTGCACGCGCACCTGTCCGCGGTCGGTGAACTTCACGGCGTTGGAAACCAGATTGACGAGCAGCTGCTTGACGCGCAGCGGGTCGCTGAGCACGGCGCGCGGAACCTGCTCGCCGAACGTGAGCTGGAGGTCGAGTTTTTTGGAAATCGCCGCGGGGCGCAACAGCGAGGCGACGTCGGCGGCGATCTGCGGAATGTCGACCGGGATGCGTTCGACCGTCATGCGGCCCGCTTCGATGCGGCTGAGATCGAGAATGTCGTTGATCAGATCGAGCAGGTGACGGGCGCTGCGGCGGATGGTCTGCAGGGCGTCCTGGCGTTCTTCGGAAGACTGATCGACTTCGAGCAGCGCGTCGGCGAAACCCATGATGGACGTCATCGGCGTGCGGATTTCGTGCGACATGTTCGCCAGGAAGGCGGATTTCGCGCGGCTGGCGTCTTCCGCCGCCGCGGTGGCGGCGGCGAGTTCTGACGTGCGCTCGGCCACGAGGTCTTCCAGGTGTTCCTGGTGCAGTTCGCGGCGGGCCGTCTGCAGCGCCATTTCGCGCTGGTCGACCACGCTGCGCCGGATCGCAATGACGAGAAAGATGTCTTCAAACAGCACCCAGCCGGCGTGCTCCAGCCAGCGGTAGGCGCCCGGCGCGGCCGATCCGAACATCGTTTCCGGCCAGAACAGGCCGCGAATGAGATGATCGGCCGCCGTCACGAGCGTGGGCGTCAGCAGCAGTTTCCAGTCGCGGTAGACGGCGATGAACGCCAGCGATCCGAAGACATGGAAATGGGTTTCGATGCGGCCGCCAGTGAGGTGGATCAGCAGCGAGGAGAACAGAATCTGGGCGATGGCGATGGAGTGGCGGGTCAGCGTGAGGCCCGGATGCTTCCACGCGAGGTAGACCGGCAGGCTGCACAGGGCCCCGCCCAGCAGCACCGCCAGCCACAGGTGCGGATGAATGCTGCTGTCCACGCCCTGCCAGGTCTGCGGCGAGACCAGGCACGCGGCGCCAATCGCGCCGACCCACTGCACCAGAAGCAGCAGCGCGAACATGCGATCGGTGCGCTGGTACAGCCGTTGACAGCAGGCGCGATCGATTTCGCGGGCGCGCCGCTGGACCACGTCGTCATTCAGCCAGGTGGGTGAGTCGCTCATTTCCGGGTCGTCGCTTCCAGAGGGCTGCAGTTGCCGGCGGCCCGATCGAGGGAACAGCCGTAGACTGGCGTCGACGGCGTCGATGCCGTCCCGCGTGACACCAGCGATTCAATCGCCAGCCGGCCCGGACTTTCGCCGGAGTGGCCGCGGCCGATCGACATTCCGCCACGGAAGGCCAGTCGGCCATCCGCGGCGTACAGGAATGCTTCGCCCGAGGTGGTCGCCCCGAACCGACGATGTTCGACACCCTCCGCATCGATCAGCGACGATCCCGCATTCAGCGCCCGCGCGGTGCGCCAGTGGGCCGTTTCTTCAGTGCGCCAGCTGGCATCGGCGGGCTGTAGAAAAACGAACTGCAGATCCAGCAGATCGCCGCAGCGGCGCTGCAGCTGCGAGACTTCTTCCAGGCTGGACCGGGTGCATGGGCATTTGGGGTGAATGAACATGACCAGCAGCGGCTTGCCGGCCGGCGGCTGGCAGCGGGTCTCCGTCGGCCAAAACTCGGCGGAGGCATGAACGGCGGCGGGCGTCTGCTCGTAGAGAGTCGCCGCGGTGAAGCCGGCGACAATGGCGGCCAGCCAGCACACACCGGCTGCCACGATGGGCAGCCGGACCTGCTGCGCTGCTGAGTGAGGGCCCCCTGCCGTGGACGGCAAAGAGACCTCCTGACTGTTCGGGGATCCGCCAGACATCCGCGACCTGCCGTGCCGGCGTCCGAGGACCGGACGCCGCGAGAACATAACGTCAGAGGTCGGTGGGCCGGTGAAGCCCGGGACGCAACGCTCCGGGGGCGTCTAATGGCAGACGCTCCGACGGAACCGTAGGTCGGGCCATGAGCGTTGCGCCGGCATGTTGTCGGGCGACAACAGCATTTCGACGATCTGGGTCGACCGGGACGATTGTGACGATTTCGACGTCCGGCCCGGGCAAACCCTTGGCGGGATTCCCCTTAAGGCCGCCAGGCGGACGATTTCCTGGCGCTTGCGTTGCGGAAAGGCAGCGTCGCCCTGCAGGCGGCGCTTACGGTGCGGTCCGCAATTCCTGTTCGATCAGCGCATACGCCTTCTCGCGCATGGCGTCGGGGAAGTCGTGGTCGCAATCAGGATGCTCGACCTCGAGGTGGTCTGCGGCGCCCAGCAACTGGAAGACCGGACGCGCCGCGGCGACGACGCGATCCACGCTGTCGTGCCTGAAATTGCTGTCGTGCAGCGGGGCCGAAATCAACACCCGCCGCGGCGCCAGAGCGCCGATCAGCTCGTGAAAGTCGTAGGGAATGTCGGCCAGGCGGCCGCGGTAGTCGGCGAGCCTGGGCAGATAGCGCGTCTGACACCAGCCCTTCTCAGGCATCCACACCGATTCCACGCCGCCGTAGTAATCGAGGTACGAGTCGAGACCGCACGACGACACGACGACCCGAAGGCGGTCGTCAAACACGGCGGTATAGACCGAATTGTGCCCGCCGAGCGAATGACCGATCGCCGCGTACCGGCCCGCCTGCACGTACGGCAACGAATCGAGCAGGTCGAGCCCGCGCATGTTGTCCCAGATGGCTTTGAGCGTTCCGCTTTGCCAGCCGAGAGCCTTGAGGTCGGGCTGATAGTTCGCCAGCAGCGGATACGACGGCGACAGCGTGACGAATCCCCGCTCGGCCAGTTCGCTGGCGTATTGCCGGTTCGCTTTGCCGCCAAGGCCGACGACGACCCCGTGCCCGGTGGACTGGTCGGTCGGATGCAGGCACAGGACAGCGGGGGCCTTGCTTCCGGGCTGGGAGAGAAGCGATTTCGGAATGGCGAGATAGGCCGGCACGCGTCCGCCGGGTTCGGAGGAATACTCGATCCGGCGAAGGACGTAACTGCCGCGATCGATTTCTTCGAGCACCTGCATGTCGAGCGGCGCCTTCTTTTCGGCGCCGGGGAGCGCGCCGGCCACCGATTCAAAGCCGGCGATGATCTCCGCGCGGCGGCGCTGCCAGTCTGCAGGGGTGGCCGCAGGAACCACCGCTCCCGATTCATTTCGGAAAACAAGCAGGTTTTCGCGAGGCAACCGGCTGGCAGACGGCGCGGCGGCGAGCAAGGCGACAACGGACAGGGCAAGCGGCCAGGTGGTGAATCGGCAACGCATGTCGGCGGGTTCCAGGGAGAGGAGTTCGCGGGGAGGGCGGGCGCGGGCGTGCCGATTGTACTGCATCGGGTTGACCGGGCTGCCTTGCGGGAGGGGGCTGGAGGATTCGCAGAATTCCCCGCGGCAGGGTAAGCGTGTTACACTCTGCGGCGTCATTTTCATGAGTTGCTGCGGCACCGTGGGCCCGTTGGAGCGTCCCGGTCCGGCGGCAGCGCGGTCAGCGCGTCGTGCTGTGTGATCCAGCGCCGACGAACTGCCGCGAACATCCGTACTGCGGCGAGGAGAGTTTTCGGTATGAGTTCGGAATCAGGACCCGGCGCCGCGCAGGAGCCCGCTGCCCCCGTTCAGACGGAAGAGACATCGGCAGTCGCGGTGGCAGCCGCACCGGAAACTCCCGTCGAGCCCGCTGCCGAGCAGCCCGCCAGCGAAGACGCGCAGCGTCCTCGAGTGCGGCTGAATCCGGTTGCGGACCCGGGCCAGTTGAAGGCCCGCCCGTCGATTGACGCCCCGGCGGCGGAAAGCTCCGAGCCGGTCGCGGCCGACGTGCCTCCAGAACAGGCGCTGACGGACGCCGCGAACGCGGAAGTGACCATGTCGTCGCCGCCGCCTGGTCCACCGGCCAAGGCGGTCGAAATTCCGCGCGATGTTTCGCTCGACGCCGAAACCGAAGCGGCCATTGCTGCGGCGATTGCCGGCGGCGGCCTCGATGCCCAGCCGGTCCCCGTCACGCCGCCCCCCGCTTCGGCGGAAGAGGCTGATCCGGACGCCCCTCCCGCGTCGGAACTGGCCCAGGGAACGAAGCTGACCGGCACGGTGCAGACGATTCACGGCGACAACGTGTTCCTCGATTTCGGTCTCCGGACGACGGGCGTGGTTTCGCTGCGGCAGTTCCCTCCGGCCAAGCCGCCGCAGGCGGGGGACAAGGTCGATGTGGTTGTCGACCGGGTCGACGAGAAGGACGGACTGGCGCTGTGCAACCTGCCGCGCGGGCGGTCGAAGGTTTCGGGCGACTGGGATGCGATTTCGGTCGGGCAGATTGTCGACTGCTTCGTCGAGAAGACGAACAAGGGGGGGCTGGAGGTGAAGGTCGGCTCGCTGCGCGGGTTCATGCCGGCCAGCCAGGTCGAAATGGGCTACGTGGCCACGCTCGATTCGTACGTCGGCCAGAAGTTTCGGGCGGCGGTCACCGAAGTGAAGCCGGCCCGTCGCCGGTTGATCCTCAGCCGTCGCGCCATCATCGCGGAAGAGCGCGAGGCTGCTGAGAAAGAGGCGATGGAAAACCTCGGCCCTGGGCAGACGCTGCCGGGTCGTGTGAAAACCATCAAAGACTACGGTGCGTTCATCGACCTCGGCGGGGTTGACGGCTTCCTGCACATCGGGCAGATGAGCTGGGTCCGCATCAACCATCCGTCCGAGATCCTGAAGGAAGGACAGCAGGTCGAAGTGCAGGTGCTGTCGGTCGACAAGGACACCAAGAAGATCAGCCTGGGAATGCGGCAGCTGTCAGCCAATCCGTGGCAGCTGGCGGCCGACAAGTACGCCAAGGGAACGAACGTCACCGGAAAGGTGACGCGCGTGGAGCCGTTCGGCGCGTTCATCGAACTGGAGCCGGGCGTGGAAGGCCTGGTGCACATCAGCGAGCTCGATCACAAGCGGATCAAGCGGGTGACGGAAGTGCTGGATGTCGGCCAGATGGTCGAGGTGCAGTGCCTCGAGGTCGATCCGGGTCGCAAGCGGATCAGCCTGTCGGTGAAGGCCTTGAAGTCGAAGCCCGAAGCTCCGGCGAAGCCGCAGGACGAGGACCTCGCGCCTGGCAAGGGCGAGGTGTATCAGCGGAAAACGAAGGGGCCGCTCAAGGGAGGCATGGGCGGCGCGAACATGGGCGGCCTGTTTGGCAACCCGAAGGACTTCTCGAAGTAGCAGGCGGCCGGCCGCCAGTTTTCAGCGGGCGAAACCCGGTACATGAGGCGTTTATGGCCATTGCGTTCTCCTGCGACTGCGGTCAGGAATTCAAAGTCAGCGACAGCCACGCCGGCAAGCGGATCAAATGCCAGGGGTGTGGTTCGGCGGTGAAAATTCCGGCGCTGCCGAAGAAATCGGCGAGCGATTCGGGAGCTGTGGCCGTCGGCAAAACGGCGCGGAAGAAATCGAAGCGGGCGGTCGACGAGGAGGAGGATCCGCTCGTTCATTCCGTCAGCGATTACGGCGAGGACGACTTCAACTTCGACCTTCGCAAAATCCCGATGGGCAAGCCGATCGAGGCGGATGATCCCGATCATCCGGCGACGAGGAAGAAGGCCAAGGCGGCCGGCGCCAAGGGGGAGAAGCCGAAGAAGTCGAAAAGCCGCGACGAAGACGCCCCGAACCCGTTGCTGGTGGGGGTGTTCGTGCTGCTGGGCCTGTGCAGCATGTCGGCCTTGGGATACTTCGGCTACCAGCGCTTCGGCGGCGCTGCCGACAGCACCCCGCTGTCGAAGAACTTTGTCGTTCATAAGGGACCGGAGAATGTCTGGTCGTTCGAGCATCCGGATGACTGGACGATCGCACAGTCGACAGGCGGCACGGGGGGCAAGCCGCCCGTGGTGCTGATGGAAGGGGACGGCGCCATCTTCCGCATCAAGGGCAGCATGGGAGGATCGGCGATTGCTTCGATCGCGCAGGCCGGCGGAGCAGGGGGCATTGCGATCCCCGGAGTCGACGACGGAGGGGGCGCGGCGGTGGGTGAAGACCTGACGCCTGAAACCGCGGTTCATCGGTTCCAGCAGGACCTGTTCAAGGCGGACTACAGCGAGTTTGACGAGGAGCCGATGCAGAAGCTGAAGCTCCCTTACGGCGAGGCCCGCATGTCGGTTTTCACCGCCAAGGAAGGGTTCCTCAGCCCGAAGATCAAGGGCTACCGCGTGACGTTCATGGACAACAACTGGCAGTACAACCTGCGGGCCTACGCTCCCGAGAAGCAATGGGACAAGTTTGAGCCGACGTTCAAGCGAATGATCATGTCGATTTCGCGCTGAACGGAAACGGTCAACAGAACAGGCTCCGCGAAACCCGCTGGTTTCGCGGAGCCTGTCGCATTTTCACCACGCCGGATTCCGGACGCTACCTGCCGGCCGCAGCGCTCTCGAACAGCGCGCTCTGCGGGTTGCCGCCCGATTTGAGGTACGCCATCAAGTCGAGAATCTCGTCTTTGGTCAGCGTGTCGAGCAAGCCTTCGGGCATCATCGAAATCTTCGACACCTGGCTCGTCTCGACGTCGCCGCGCTTCACCGCCACGATCGAATCGGGGTCGAGCATGTTGGTCAGCACCATCAGGCTGTCGCCGTTGAGATTGATCACCCGGCCTTCAATCACGCGGCCGTCCACCAGCTGGAACTGCATCTTCTCATACTGGTCGGAGACCACCTTGCTGGGCTCGATGATCGATTCCAGCAGGTTGCGATTGCTGAAGCGTCCGGCCACGCCGGTCAGATCGGGACCAGTCGAACCTCCTTCGAGCTTCACCCGGTGGCATTTGAAGCAGCTGGCGGCCGAGAACAGGGCGCGGCCCTTCTCGAAGTCGCGATGTTCCAGCCGGGCGTCGACATCGGCCACGAGATCGTCGACGGTCCACTTCTGGACGAACGATCGCGGCGGCGCGTTCGCGGCCGGGTCGGCCGCCTCGAATTTCACTTCAATGACGCTGCGGAGCGCCAGTTTGTCGTCTTCGCCCAGCGAGTCGATCGCTCCCTGCCGGATGTTGCGGAGGAAGCCGATGAACGACTTCCCGCCGCGCGACGAGGCCAGCGCATTGAACCAGCCGAAATACGCCTGACGATCTTCCAGCGTCCAGTCGGCCTTCAGCTCCATCAGCGAAAACAGGTAGGAAATCTGCTCCTCCTGGGTCAGGGCCTTGTCGAGCAGGGCAAGCGTTCGCTTCACCACGCCCGGGGCTTCCAGATACACCAGCAGCTTGCAGAGTTCCTGGTTCAGGCGGCCGCTGGCATTGGGGTACAGCCCGTCCAGCTTCTCGAGCGCCGCCTGCCGGGATGCATCGGACCCCTTGCCCAGGCGGATGAACACCAGCTGCCAGGCCCGCAGCAGGTCGACCTGCTGTGCCTCGCCGATGGACTTCCAGTCGATGCGATTGAGCGTTTCGATCGCCCGGGCGTGGTGCTCGGGCTGCCCGTTGCGGGCCAGCGCGATGATGGCCTGGGTGGCGGCCACCGGGTTTTCTTCGTCGCAGGCGCGCTCGGCCCACCACTCGACGGGTTGATGCTCGATCGCCACCCGGGCGGCATAGCGAATGGCGCGGTCGGGATGGGCCAGATAGGGCCACGCCAGGTCGACGGTGTACTTCGACTGCGCGCCGTGCAGGCGTTCGAGCGAATAGCGCAGCTGCCGGTCTTCAAGCCCCTCATCGTGCGCGATGGGCTGCGCCGGCGCGGTCGATTCCGGTCCGGTGTAAGTGATGCGGTACAGGCCCGACTGGGTTCGCCGTCCGCCGATCGTCACGTACATCGCGCCATCGGCGGGGTGAATCACCATGTCGGTCACCGGCAACGGCTGGGCCAGTGCGAATTTCTCGGCCTCGCCGGCGTAGCTCGATCCATCGGGCGACAGATGGACGGCGTAAATCGTGCCGTAGCTCCAGTCGCTGATGAACAGCGCCCGCTGATATTTTTCGGGAAACTTCGCCCCCGTGCCGAACACCACGCCCGTGGGCGAACCAGGGCCGATGTCGACCACCGAACCGAGGCTGTCGGGATAGTCGGCCGGCCATTTCCCGGTGCCGCTGCGCCAGCCGAATTCGCTGCCGCTGGTGACATGGTTCACGCGGGTCGGGCGATACCAGGGGCTGCCGATGTCCCATTCCATGTCGGCGTCGTAGGTGAAGAGTTCGCCATCGGGGTTGAAGGCGATGTCGTACTGGTTGCGGAACCCGATGCTGACCAGCTCGCGCGATTTGCCTTCCGGATCGAGCTTCAGAATCCATCCGCCGGGGGCCATGATGCCGCGGGCGTGGCCGGTGGCGTCCCAGAGGCGGGCGAGCAGAAAGTCCTCGTCCCAGTTCTGAGGCACGAGCGAGGACGTGATGGGGGGCAGCTTCGTATGGTTGCCGGCGGCGATGTACAGCGACTTGCCATCGGGCGAGAGAATCACGGCGTGCGGTCCATGCTCGTTGCCGGGGCCATCGAACTCGGCAAGCTGCTCGAGCTTGTCGAACTGGTCGTCGCCGTTGGTGTCGCGCAGACGGTACAGGCCCGAGCCCTGCATGGGGAAATCGGCCGATTTCTTCTTCGGCGAATTGACCATCACATACAGGCTGTCGAAGGCATACAGCAGCCCCTGAGCCATCCCGATGTCGAGTCCTTCCGCAATCGGCTCGACCTTGAACTCCACCGGCGCGACGCCCGGGGCGCTGACCGTGCTGCGGTACAGCTTGCCATACTGGTCGGAGGTGATGAGTCGACCTCGATGGTCGACGCACATCGACACCCACGACCCCTGCTGTTCGGTGGGAACGGAGTACAGGAGCTCGGCCTTGAACCCCGGCAACAGCTTGATCTTCTCGACCGGGGTCGCCGCAGCGACGGTCGGGTCGGCCGCCGGCCTCGCGGCAGGCTTCTGATCCTGTGCCGCGACTGGTGCGGCAAGGTTCAGGGAAAGGCAGGCGCCGGCCGCTGCTGCGGCCAGCCGATTGGTCACACGTTGAAGCATCTCCGGTCCCCTGTGAGCGCAGAAAGCATCCTGATCGATGGGCGTACGAAGTCCGCGACCATCATGATGCTCGTTGCGACACGGGGCAATCGACGCGCGCCGCCGCCGCTCGGCCCATTCACGCCGGCGCCAACGCCGATTCGTCGGCAAATGTGCGTTCGCCGCTGTCTTCGACGTTCTTCCACCACCGGTAAACCCACAGCGGCGGCAGGTTCAGCAGCTCAAACTCGACTTCAGGCGGCCCCATCAGGTCGCGCGCGAGCCGCTTGACCTGAGAGCGCAGCTGGTACGCCACGAACCGGCCTCCCGGCGACAGCGCATCCCAGACGCTTTTCAGAATCGAGCGCCCGACCGGGGCCGGAATTGTGGAAAATGGGATGCCTGAAAAGACGACATCTGCGGTTTCCAGGCCGTGCTGATCCAGAATCTCGGACAGATTCTCGGCGCTCCCCTGATGAACCGTGAGCCGGGGGTCGCCCAGCGACTGCAGGGGGGCGATGAGTGCCGGGTTGAGTTCGATGGCGATGAGCCGGGCCGATGCCGGCAATTCGCGCAGGATGGCCGACGTTGTGCCGCCGATGCCGGGTCCGAGCTCGACGACGACGGCGTCGTCGCGGAGTTCTCCAAGGCGCACGATGCGGGATTCCAGGAACCGCGAGCTGGGGAGAAAGGTTCCCAGTTCTGCAGGGCGGTGCAGAAACTCGCGCAGGAAGGCGATCGGAGGAGAAAGATTCATGGCAGGGGCCTCGTGGTAATTCCGTCCGAACCCGGGAGAGCAATTTGAGTGCCTGATGAGCGTTTCGTGAAGCGGCAGCGCCTGCAAATCGGAGAAAAGGCCCTGCTGGGCCGATGGGCAGCGAAAATCGATTTCATGATCCGCCCACGGGCCGACATCCGTTGTCTATACTGCAGTTGAGTTCATCCAACGCACTCGAGAGGAAACCAGGATGGCAGTTTTTCTCCGCACCGATAACCACCTCAATGGAGGTGAACGGCTCGTCAAATTCGTGGAATCGGTCGCCGAAGGTGCGATTGAGCACGTCAAGGATCAGGTCACTCGCGTCGACGTGTATCTCGGCGACGAGAACAGTTCCGCGAAGAACAGCGACAACGAGTTCCGCTGTGCGATGGAAGCCCGGCTGGCGGGACTGAAGCCGCTGGCGGTGACGCATCATGCAGGCAGCATTGACGACGCCGTTCGCGGCGCCGCCGACAAGCTGCAGGCTGTGATCGACACGACGATTGGCAAAATTGGCCAGAAGAAGGGGCGGATGTCATACGCGGGAGACCCCAACGCTCCCGTGGACATGACGACGATTGAACTGCCGACGGCTGAATAATCGGCGACTGCTGTTGCAGGCGGGGGGGACGTCAAGCCGTTCCGTCCGCCTGCACAACGTCCGCAGACGAAGGCTTCCGGGGTGATGATGCTTTTCGGCAACGCGGCGTCCAATGGGCTGATTGGACTGCTTTTTCTGCAGGCCGCTGCGATCTGCTTGATGCGACCGGTACAGTCGTGCGTTCGATCCGGCTGATCTTCGTCGAACAGGGGCGGCTTGACGAATTCGCAACCTAGGTTCTTGACAGATTCGCCGCCGAGCGCGGGGGCTTCAGAAATGCCCACCTGCGACCGCGGCACGACGATGGCGACATCGAAGCCCTCAAGACCGGTTGGACATGCAGCGACTTTCCCCACGCCGTTTCGATGATCGAGCCGCCCGCCGCGGGCTGGCTGTCGTCGAACTTGCGATTTGCCTGCCGCTGATGGTGATGCTGACGTTTGGAGCCATCGAGGCTGCCAACGCGATCTACCTGAAGCAGACGCTGGTGACGGCCGCCTATGAAGCGGCGCGAACCGCCACAGCGCTGGGCGCGACCCAAGCCGAGGGCGAAAAACGCTATTCCGAAATTGTGGACTCGGTGGGCATGAAGGGGACGGCGATCACGTTCACCCCGAAAATCACCGCCAACACGCTGGCCGGCACGCCGATCAAGGTGACCGTCACCGCACCTGCCGACAGCAATTCGTTCAGCATCCGCCGGTTCATGAAGGGGACGACCCTTCGTGCCGCCGTGACGATGCCCAAGCTCTGATCCCGGCCCCCCGCACGCCCGTTCCACGCAGACCGCAACTCCGGATTCGTCCCATGAGAACTTTCCGTCAATCATCGCGATCGGTCGCCGTCGGGCCGCACGCCCGCCAGGGAGCTGTGCTGGTGTTTCTGGTGGCCGGCGTGGTGATGCTGCTGGCGATGACCTTGATCTCCGTCGACATGGCGTCGATGCAACTCGCCCGGACCGAACTGCGGGCGGCTAGCGACGCCGCTGCCAAAGCGGGGGCCGAGGCGCTGTTGCGGACGCAGAACCAGAACCTGGCTGTGCAGGCGGCCCAGTCCATGGCCCAACTCAACACCGTCGGGGGCAAACCATTCAAAATTGCAGCATCCGATGTCGTTGTCGGCACCACCAGCCAGCAGGCGGACGGCTCGTGGGCGTTCAGCGCAGGCGGCGAACGTCCGAACGCCGTCCGCATCAACGCATCGATGAGCGAAGGCTCGGCCAGCGGGCCCGTGAACCTGGCGTTTGGGAAGGTCTTCAAATCGGGCCACTTCACGCCGACGAAAACCTCGACTGCGGCCGCCATGCAGCAGGAAATCTGCCTGGCGATCGACCGGTCGGCTTCCATGTCGTTCGACCTGAGCGGCGTCGAATGGAGTTACCCGTCCGGCGGTGCGTACAACCGCCGGCCCCATCCGAAAAGCCGGTGGGCCGCGCTGCAGAAGGCGCTCGGCATTTACCTGAACGAGGTGCAGTCGACGCCCGTTCCTTCACGGGTGGCGCTGGTGACCTGGGCGTCGGATATGACCGGCTGGTGGCTCCCCGAAGAAGACAACGCCGGATTGCTCGCGCCTCTCACCAAACCGCTGTCCGCCATTGTCGCCCGGCTGGAATCGGGCCTGTCATTCAACTTCAACACGCTCAATGGCCGCATGAACCGGCTGAGTGAGCATCCGATTTATGGCGGCACGAACATGTCCTCCGGGATCGATCTGGCGGTCGCGACCCTGCTGGCCGGCGATGTGCTGCCGTACGCTCAGCGGTCGATCGTGCTGATGACGGACGGGCAGTGGAACCAGGGGCGCAACCCCCGCGACGCGGCACTGGACGCCCGCGATAAGGGCATCACCATTCATGTGGTGACGTTCCTGCCGGGAGCGGCGTCGGCCGATGCCCAAGCGGTCGCCCAGATCACCGGGGGCACTTACATCCACGCCAACTCCGAAGCCGAGCTGATCGCCGCCTTTGAAAAACTGGCCCGGACGCTGCCTGTTGTGCTGACTGACTGATTGTCCTCGAGTTCCAGACTTCCGAGCGGGCCCGCGACCATGAACGTACAGCGTCAGAAACAGCGAAAGACCGCCGGCGACGAGCGCCGGGGCAGCGTCACCGTGGAGACGGCGATCGTGCTGCCGATTCTCTTCGCGATCATGTTCGCGTCGGTCGATTGTGCACGCCTCAACATGCTGCGGAACTCGGCACAGAACGCCGCTTACGAAGGGGCCCGCAACGCGATCGTCCCGGGGGCCACGGCCACGAACGCCAGCGCTGCCGCGAACAAGGTGCTGTCGGCTGTCGGCGTGAAGAACGCAATCGTCACGGTGTCCCCCTCGGTCATCACGTCGGAAACCGACACGGTGACGGTCACCATTACCGTGCCGCTGAAAGACAATTCGTGGATGGCGTCGTCGGCCAAAACCACGAAGAACATGGTGCGGACCTGCACGATGAGCATCGAGAAGACCCGCCGGAGCTGACCGGGAGCCGGACGCACTGACCGCGGCGGCTTGCACGACGCGGCTGGCTCCGATCTGATCCACGGCGTGATGCTTACGGAAACGCAACGCACGATTGACGCCGTCTGGCGCATGGAATCGGCCCGCCTGATCGCCGGGCTCGCGCGCATCGTCCGCGATGTGGGACTGGCTGAAGAACTGGCGCAGGATGCGCTCGTCACGGCGCTTGAGCAGTGGCCTGAAAACGGCGTGCCCGACAACCCCGGCGCCTGGCTGATGGCGGCCGCCAAACGCCGGGCGCTCGACCGGCTGCGGCGACAGAAAATGCTCGACCGCAAACATGCGGAACTCGGCCGCGATCGCGAAGCCGAGGAACTGACGGTTCCCGATCTGGATGAAGCGCTCGATGACGACATCGGCGACGACCTGCTCCGGCTGATTTTCACCGCCTGCCATCCGTGCCTGTCGACCGATGCCCGCGCTGCCCTCACGTTGCGACTGCTGGGCGGATTGACGACGGACGAAATCGCGCGGGCGTTTCTCGTCGCCGAGCCCACGATCGCGCAGCGCATCGTGCGGGCGAAGCGCACCCTCACCGACGCCCAGGTGCCGTTTGAAGTTCCACGCGGACCCGAACTGGCCGAGCGGCTGTCGTCGGTGCTGGAGGTGATCTACCTCATCTTCAATGAAGGCTACACCGCAACCGCGGGGGACGACTGGATGCGGCCGGCGCTGTGCGAGGAAGCCCTGCGACTGGGACGCGTGCTGGCCGGGCTGGCCGCAGACGAGCCCGAGGTGCATGCCCTGGTGGCGCTGATGGAAATTCAGGCGTCGCGAACGCGGGCGCGGACTGGACCGGATGGCGAGCCGGTGCTGCTGCTGGAGCAGAACCGGGGGCTGTGGGATCAACTGCTGATTCGCCGGGGACTCGCCGCGCTGCAGCGCTGCGAACAATCGGGCCGGCCGCGCGGGCCCTACACCCTGCAGGCTGCGATTGCCGCCTGCCATGCGCGGGCCCGCACGGCTGACGAAACCGACTGGTCGCGCATCGCGTGGCTGTATTCCGAGCTGGCGAAACTCAGGCCGTCGCCGGTGGTGGAACTGAACCGTGCGGTCGCGGTTTCGATGGCCCAGGGGGCGGCGGCCGGGCTGGCGATTGTCGATGCCATCGCCAACGACCCGCTGTTGAAGAACTATCACCTGCTTCCCAGCGTGCGGGGGGACCTCCTGCAGAAGCTGGGACGAGCCGCCGAAGCCCGCGAGGAATTCGAGCGGGCCGCCACCCTCACGCGGAACGAGCGCGAACGGGCGCTGCTGATGTCGCGGGCGCTGCAGTGCAGCATGCAGGACGCATCGTAACTGCGGCGCCGGAAAACCGGCTCACCCGCATGACTGCGCTGCTGCGCGATGCCCCGCCGGCCGGCGATCCACCGCTGGCGGCGCTGCCGCCGTCAACCGTCCTGCCCTTTGTCTTCCAGTTGCCGGATGCGGTCGCGCAGCCGTGCGGCCTCTTCGTACGATTCGTTGTCGATCGCCGCCTTCAGATCGTTCCGCAGCCGGAACAGTTCGTAGTGCTCGCGACTCTCGGATGAGGTTTTCGGCGGACACTTGCCGACGTGCTGCGTATCGCTGTGGACGCTTTCCAGCAGCGGAATCAGTTCGTCGTGAAACACATCGTAGTCGTGTGCACAGCCCAGCCGGCCCTGGCTGCGGAACTGCTTGAACGTAATGCCGCAGAACGGACAGGTCTTGCCATCATCGGCCGTTTCTTCCTGCTCGTCGCTTTTCACTTTCAGCGACGCTTTCGGGGACACGGACTCGGCCTCGAACTCATCGGATGAGCCGCCGACTTCCACCGAATTGAGGTATTCCTGGGCGCAGGTCTCGCAGAGATGCAGCGACTGCGCCTGCCCTTCACGGATTTCCGTGATGTGCATGGTGGCGGGTTTCGTGCAGCGGCGGCACTTTTTCATGTCGTTTCCGATGTCGATGAGAAGCCCCCTGATTCTATGACGCGGCGGGGGGGCGTCAAATCGGTGCGTCCGTGCGGTCATCGGTCTGCGCGGCGGTGAACGCTCCTCTTTTGCGACAGCGACTGTTTTTTGGTCCGCCGTGCTTGTCGCGACCCCCGTCGCCTCTCACTGTGTGAAGACAGTTCCACCCATCCGTCACCCGCTCGCCCTTCCGTGCTGTTCCATGGAGACTTTCCAGCTTGCCGCCGTCACCGCGTTTGGCCTCGAGGCGGTTGTCGCACGCGAGCTCAAGCAGCTGGGATACGAGAACACGACCGTCGAGGACGGCCGCGTGTGGTTCCAGGGAGACGAATCGGCGATCTGCCGCGCGAATATCAACTTGCGTTCGGCCGAGCGCCTGAGCGTGGTCCCCGGCCGGTTCGAAGCCACCGATTTCGGGGTGCTGTTCGATTCCACCCGCGCGATTCCCTGGGAAGACTGGCTGCCCAAAGACGCGAAATTTCCGGTCGCCGGTCGGACGGTCCGCTCGCAGCTGCACAGCACGCCCGACATTCAGCGGCTGGTGAAAAAGGCGATTGTCGAGCGTCTGAAGGATGCATACGGCCTGACATGGTGCGACGAGACGGGGCCGGAGTACGCGATTGAAGTCTCGCTGGTCGACGACCTCGTCACGCTGTCGCTCGACACGTCGGGGGATGGGCTGCACAAACGGGGCTATCGCGTCAAATCGGGGGCGGCGCCGTTGCGGGAAACGCTGGCCGCAGGAATTCTTCAGCTCAGCTACTGGCGACATGGCCGGCCGTTCCTCGATCCGTTCTGCGGGTCGGGCACGATCGCGATTGAAGCAGCCCTGCTCGGCCGACGGATGGCCCCCGGCTACCGCCGACACTTCGCGGCCGAACACTGGTTCCGAGTTCCCCAACTGCTGTGGGACAACGCCCGCGAGGAGGCCCGCGCCGCTGTGATTCCGAGCGACGGCGTGCTGCTGGCGGGCGACATCGATGCCGCGGCAATTTCGCAGGCGGGCCGGAACGCCATCTCCGCCGGCGTCGGCAGCGACATCGAATTCGTCGTCCGCAATGTCACCGAATGGAAAGACCTGCCGCAGTACGGATGTCTCGTGTCGAACCCGCCGTATGGCGAGAGACTGGGATCGCGCGACGAGGCCGAAGAGGTTTACTACCGCCTCGGCGATCTCTGTCAGCAGCTCGACACGTGGTCCTTCTACCTGCTGACGGCTCATTCCGAGTTTGAGTCGATCTTCGGCTGGTCGGCCGATCGGCGGCGAAAACTGTACAACGCCAAGCTGGCATGCACCCTGTTCCAATACTTCGGCCCCAAGCCGCCGAGGAGCGACGAATGACCATCACCCCCGTTCCGGACGTCATCCTCAGGGCAATGCACGCGCTACTGCTGCGCAGCTTCGCGGCCGGGTGTCTGGCCATCGCCACGGCGACTGCCTTTGGTGGAGAACCGGGCCGCACGCTCTCCCCCCCCGAGAGGATCATCTCCACCTGGGACGACCTGACGGACGGCATCGAAACTCCGCAGCAGTGGGCCGTCCGCAAGGCCGAGTTGAAGCAGCGCTATCTGGACCTGCTGCGCGACCAGCACAAGCCGGCGCAGCGGCCCGAACTGCAGCTCGAGGTGCATGAATCGGTGATCGTCGATGATCTCTATGAACGCCGGCTGATCAGCTATGCGGTGGAGTCCGACGAGCGGGCCCACGCCTATCTGGGGATTCCGCTGCAGGGGGCGAAGCCCTTCCCGGCGGTGGTGGCGCTGCATGGAACTTCAGACCGCGGGAAGGAAATGGCCGCGGGCCTCGCAGAGCTGGGGGGGCCGAAGTTCACCCCGGACAAAGCCTATCTCGATCATCTCTGCCGGCGGGGCTATGTCGTCATTGCGCCGGACCACTTTACCGCGGGCCATCGCATTCCAAAGGCCGGCTCGTACGTCACCTCGGCCTTTTACGAGAAGCATCCGAACTGGACTGCCGTTGGCAAATTCACGTACGAGCATTCGGTCGCCGTCGATGTTCTGCAGTCGCTGCCGGAGGTCGACGGGGAGAACATCGGCTGCATGGGACACTCGCTGGGGGGGCAGGGGACGCTGTTTCTCGCCGCCTACGACGACCGGATCAAGGCCGCGGCGTCCAACTGCACCGCACCGACGTTTCGCCAGAATGCGAAGGCCACGGAGTGGTCGCGGGACCGCTGGTACATCTACTTCAAGCCGCTGCGCTCCGACATGCTCAACGGCCAGCTGCCGCCGATCGACTTCCATGAAATCATGGCGCTCGTGGCGCCGCGGGCGCTGCTCGATGTGTCGGCCCTCAACGACGGCGCCGGCCTGACCCAGCGCCAACGTGTGCTGGCGCTGATGAAAGTGGCGGATGCGTATCAGTTCGAACAGGCGCCGCAGAACTTCGCGTTTTTCGTGCACGGCCGGGGACATTCGGTGCCGCATGAATCTCGCGAGCTGATTTACGGGTTCCTTGATGCTCACCTGAAGCCGGCGGTGGCGACGGCCGCGCGTGCAGTGACGCCCTGATCGCGGGTATCGTGCGGCTGTCGGGAGAGGGTTCCTGAAAACTGCGTCCGGCTTCTGTCTGCTCAACAGGAGATGACAATGCGCGCGTGGCTCGTTTGTGCTGGACTCATTTTGTTCGGCTTCGTCGCAAATGCGCGCGGAGCGGATCAGCGTCCCAACATTCTGTTCCTGTTCAGCGACGATCAGAACCCGCGGACGATCCGCTGCTATCCGCAATCGTGGGAATGGGTGCAGACGCCCCATATTGACGCCCTCGCCAGAAGCGGCATTCGCTTCGAACACTGCTATCTCGGCGCCTGGTGCATGCCGTCGCGGGCCACATTGCTGACCGGCCGGCATCCCCACGCCATTGAATCGATGACGATGGCAGGGACCTACCCCGGCAGCACCTATGACCCGGAAAAATGTCCCTTCTGGCCGCGAGTGTTCCGTCAGCAGGGCTATCAGACAGCCCAGATCGGCAAGTGGCACACCGGCGTCGATGCCGGTTACGGCCGCGACTGGGACTATCAGATCGTCTGGAACCGTCCGAAGCGGGCCGCGAACGCGGGCAATTATTACGTCGACCAGATTGTCGACTGGAACGGCGTCGAGACGCATGTCGACGGATACTCGTCGGACAACTACACGAAGTGGGCCTGCGACTACATCCGCGGCGAGGGACGCACGCCGCAGAAACCGTGGTTCCTGTGGCTGTGCTACGGCGCGATCCACGGACCGTCCACTCCCGCCCCCCGACACAAGGGGACGTACAAAAACGCGCCCGTAGAGCTGCCGGCCGACATTCTGCCGCCGCGTCCGCAGAAGCCCGAATATCTCAATCGCAGCCAGGCATGGGTGAAAGGGGACGATGGCGAGATTTATGCCGGCCAGAGCGGCGAGCAGTTCGGCGACGAGGCGGGCAAGCGAAGGAAGACCTACGCCGATTTTGTCCGGCAGATGAACGAATGCGGCCGGGCGCTCGATGACGGCGTCGGACAGGTGATGGCGGCGCTGCAGGACTCGGGTCAGTTGGAGAACACACTGGTGGTGTTCGCGGCCGACCAGGGGTTCGGCATGGGCGAGCATGGGTTCCGCAGCAAGCTCGCGCCGTATGAAGCCACCTATAACTCGCCCCTCATCATCTCTCACGCCGGCCGGATTCCGGCTGGCCGGGTCTGTCGTTCGCCGATCACCGGACCGGACCTCGTGCAGACGTTTCTGGCGACGGCCGGCGTCGAAACACCGTGGGCCATGCACGGGCGGGACCTCACTCCGCTGCTGCAGAATCCCGATCAGCCAGAGCCGCCGCGGGTGGTGTTGTACGAAGACATGGGGCAGAAATACGGCTCGGAATGCAACACGATTCCCACGGACGACACGATCTACCACGGCAATGTGCCGCGGTGGATCGCGATCCGGTGCGGGAAGCACAAATACATCCGCACGCTGATCGCCGGCGAGATGGAAGAGATTTACGATCTCGACGCCGACCCGGGCGAGTTCACGAACCTGGCGCTCCTGCCAGAACACGAGCCGCTGCTGAAGGACCTGCGGACGAAAGCGATCGCCGAGCTGAGTCGAACCGAAGCGGGGTTCGTGGACCGGCTGCCGCCGACGCGGGCCATGCAGGAGGCGCGGCCGGTCACGGTGAAATGAAGCGGATGCGAGAGCCACGGTGCTCTCGTTCTGATTGACTGATGGCTTGGAACTGGTTGGATCATGAACCGAATAATCCTGATTTCGCTGTTTCTCTGCCTGGGATCGCTCGTTCTCGACGGTCCCGCGCAGGCGCAGGATGACGCCCGGCGCTTTGCAGAAATGTCGCCCGAAGAAGTGCGGGCGTTTGAAATGGAGGTGATGCGCAAAGTCGCCGACCTCGCGCTCATTCCTCCGCAGATCAACACCTCGCCGCTGCCGGAATACGACAACGACAAGCTCGATTACGGCATGACCATCGGCATCGAGCGCACGCCCACGGGGCGGCTGTGGGCGTGCTGGGTGGCCGGCGGAGACAGCCCGCTCGCGTTCTTCGTGCTGGCCACCAGCGACGACGACGGCGAAACATGGTCGAAGCCGCGAGTTGTGGTGGATGCCCATTCCAGCAACCTGCCAATGGATCGCAGCGTGCTCGTCGGCAATCTGTGGACTGATCCGCTGGGCCGGCTGTGGCTGATCTTCGATCAGTCGATGGACATGTTCGATGGCCGGGCCGGCGTGTGGGTTGCCGTCTGCGAGAACCCCGATGCGGACGAGCCGGCGTGGTCGGCCCCCCGGCGGCTGTGGCATGGCGTGACGCTCAACAAGCCGACAGTGCTGTCCAGCGGCGAATGGATGCTGCCGATTTCGCTCGATCAGCGCGAAGGGTTCCGGCAGTTCAAGGGACAGTTCAAAGAACTCGATCCGCTGCGCGGCGCCAATGTGTTCGTCTCGACAGACCAGGGAGCGACCTGGGAACGGCGCGGAGCCGTGCAGTTTCCCAATCCGGACTGGCACGAACACATGATCGTGGAGCGAAAGGACGGCAGCCTGTGGATGCTGGCCCGCACGCGGAAGGGAATCATGCAGTCGACCTCGACCGATGGCGGCCGCACCTGGGCCGAACCGACCGAGCCCCCCGGCATCCGTCAGCCCGCCGCCCGCTTCCATATCCGGCGGCTCGCATCGGGAAAACTACTGCTGGTGAAGCACGGCGACAAGGTCGACGCTCATTCAGGCCGGGTCCAACTCAGCGCCTGGCTGTCGGACGACGACGGAATGACCTGGCAGGGCGGGCTGGTGATCGATGACCGCAAAGGCATCTCCTATCCCGACGGCTTCCAGGCGCCCGACGGAACGATCTACATTTCCTATGACCGGAACCGCTCGATCGACGGCGAAATCCTGCTGGCGAAATTCACGGAAGACGACATTCTGGCCCGCAGGCTGGTCGGTCCCAAATCGAAGCTGCAGATGCTCATCAGCCGGCCGGGCAAAGCCCCGGCGGAGGTGGGGAAGTGACGCGTCAGGGACATCTGTTTCAGGCGGCGGCGTCCTGTTAGCCTCCGCCGATGTTCCGCTTTCTGCGTCATCACTGGTTCGTCATCAGCGTGTGCCTGCTGGTTCCCGCCGGCTTCTTCATTGGTCGCGGGATGACGCCGGACGAGGTGAAGTCGTTCGATGAACGAATTGGTTCGTGGATGAGCCGGGGGCTGGCCGCGCTCATCCTGTTCCTGATGTCGTTCACGCTCGACAGCAGCCGCATTGTGGCGGCCATCCGTTCGCCCAGAGCGGTGCTGTGGGCGTCGACCATCAATGCCGGCATCCTTCCGCTGCTGGCGTGGCCGATGATGGCGCTCCAGCCGATCCCCGATTTCCGCATCGGGCTGATGATCGCGGCGTCGGTGCCATGCACCATGGCGGCCGCCTCGATGTGGACGCGGTCCGCAGGCGGGAACGACGCCATTTCGCTGCTCGTCACCACCATCACGAACGGAATGTGTTTTCTGGTCGCGCCCTTCTGGCTGGGGCTGGCATCGGGCGAGCAGCTCGACCTCGCAGCCGGGGAGATGATGCTGCCGCTGATCATCGGCAGCTTTATTCCAATCGTGCTGGGGCAGCTGGTGCGAATTCATGGCGGCTCGGCCCGGCTCGCCGATCGGCGCAAATCGACGTTCAGCAATGTGGCGCAGGGCTGCATCGCGCTGCAGATTCTATGGGTCTGCATCACGGCCGGCCCGCAGATTACGCAGGGGGTTGCCGAAGGCGACCGCGAAGGCTGGATGGCGGCGGGCATCGCCTGGGCCAGCTGCACCACGCTGCACGTGGCGGGGTTGATCCTCGGCGCACTGGGGGGACGGTGGTTTGGCTACCCGCGGGGAGACCGCATTGCGGCCGCGTTCGCCGCCAGCCAGAAAACGCTGCCGATCGGAATCCTGATCGCCCGCGACCCCGCCCTGCTCGGACGCCTGGGACTGCCCTTCGCCGTGTTCCCGATGCTGATGTATCACGTCACCCAGCTGGTGATCGACACGATCATCGTCGAGATGATCAAGCCCGAGGCCGTGACGCAGCTGGAAGACGCAACGTAAGAGTGCTGCGTCCAAAAGCCCGGCTTCTTCCCGCGCCTGTGACGCGGGTGCTGTGAGCGAAACCCGCGCGTTGATTCAAGAAGCCGGGCTTCTTTCCTCACACATTCAGCAGCAGCCCCGTCGCGCCTCGGAACAGTCTTCGCAACGCACGCGCCGCCACGATGATCGCCGTCGCCGCCATGGCCGACGAAATCCCCCGGGCCACCGGCAACTGCAGACGATCGGCCGGCAACGCACGACCGCTCGCAAGTTCCACCGCCACCGCCGGCCCGGCCAGCAAAACCGCCGCGACTCCAATCCCGAGCAGCATGGCCGCGAGAGGCGATTGCAGTTCCCACCTCGCTTTCAACCACGAACTGACAGCCGCGGCGGCCACGGCCGTCGCCACGCCCGGACCCAGCGGCCCGGAACCGATTGCATCGCAGCCCAGTCCGACGGCGGCGGCCACCAGCACGCCGGGGCTCATCGTCAGCCCCCAGGCGGCGAGAATGAGCGCGACAGCGGGGAGGTGCGGCAGCAGTGTTCGGCCGCCGGCAACGGCTTCTGTTGCCAGTGCGAAGTAGAACAGGGGGGCCAGTGCGGCGCCGAGGAGAAGTTTGATGGACATTAGCGCTGGACCTCGCGCGAAGCCGATGCGGTGTGTGCGGTGTCGCCGTCGGTCGGGGCTGCGGGTTGCCGTCCCGGATGCAGGCCGACGCGGACAACCTCCAGTTGCCGCGCTTCGTGGATGGCGACGGCCGGTGCGACAGTGATGGCCCAGTGGGCCGCGCCAGGTACCAGTTCGGCCCGGCGAACTTCACCCAGATAGAGCGCCTCATCGATGCCGGGAATGGTGGTGGCCGTCACGACCAGATCCCCGACCTCGACGGGTTCCGTGGCCGGGATGAGGTCGAGCCGGCAGTGGCCATCGCCCGTGCCGGCGAGCAGTCCATCAGCCCCGGCGATGGTGCGGTCTCCCGCCCGCCGGACCAGTTTTGCATGCGAGCGGAACGCGGGATCGGAAACGTGCTGGACCCGGCTGGTGAAGCGGCCCGTCGACCCGATGCGTCCGAAAACGCGGCGCCCGGCGAGGACCGGGGCATCCGCGGGAACGTGGCCATCCTGTCCCTGGTCGATCGTCACGCCGTCGTCGCCGAGCACCCATTCCGCCAGCGCCACGCGCGCGGTGCTGCCCTCATTGAGCGTGAGCACGGTTCGTTCAATGTCGTCCCGGGCCGGGGCCTCGAGAACCCGCGCGGTGAGCAGATCGGGCGTGAACAGCGGCAGGCCGGCTTCGCCGAGGAAGGGTTGGGGGCTGGCCGATTGCGAACGGACCAGATCGTCGCGCAGTCTGGCCGCTTCGATCTGCAGCCGCCGGATGGCGAGTCGCGCGGCCTCCAGTTCCCCGCTCAACTGTGATTCGCGTGCGGAAACCACTGCGGAATTCGTCGCACTCCGAGCGGCGGCCGACCGTTCGCGCACCGCGGGCACCGTCGACATGCCAGGCCGGAGGCCATCCAGTATGAGTCCGCGCAGGCGGTCGTGAAGCGGTTGTGGAGCAGCGCACAGCAGTCCTCCCGCGGCGAGGCAGGCCGCTGTCAGAAGCCAGGAGGAACGCGCTGAAGGTCGCACTGATTGTTGTGGTGGGGCGTTGGAGCGGCCGCAGCGGTCGTCCGGCCGATCGTCAGGCGACCTGCCGGGCTGGAAATTCAGCGCGCATCAGGCCGCTTCGGATTCAAGGTCGTCGCGCCATTGTTCAAGGTGCTCCAGGCACACCGCCGTGCCGCGGGCGACGGTTGTCAACGGGTCATCAGCCACCTGGACGGGAATTCCCAGTTGTTCACGCATCAATTCATCGAGGCCCCGCAGCAGCGCGCCGCCGCCGGTGAGAACCAGACCCGTATCCGCAAGGTCGGCCACAAGCTCCGGGTCGCAGCGCTCGATGACGGCCTTGCAGCAATTGATGATCGCCTGCAGCGGTTCGCGAAGCGCATCACGCACCTCCTCGCTGGTGATCGTCGCCTTCCGCGGAATGCTGCTGATCGTGTCGAGCCCGCGGACTTCGGCGGCAAGTTCGTTCATCAGCGGGTAGGCGCTGCCGACCTCGATCTTCACCTGTTCGGCCATCTGCGGGCCGATTCGCAGCGAGAAATGCTGTTTGAGGTAGTCGACGACCGCTTCATCCATCTTGTCGCCCGCCACGCGGACCGACTGGGCCGACACGATTTCACCGAGACTGAACACGGCCACGTCCGTCGTGCCGCCGCCGATGTCGCAGACCATGCTGGCGAGCGGTTCCGAAATCGGCAGCCCGGCGCCGATGCCTGCGGCCTTCGATTCTTCGATCAGAAACACCCGGCCCGCCCCCGCACGTTCGGCACTGCTGAACACCGCCCGCTTTTCGACCGGAGTAATCGACCCGGGAACCGCAATGACCACCCGCGGCTTCAGTCCGAATTTCCCCCGCTGCGCCTTGCGGAGAAAGTATCGCAGCATGGATTCGCAGAGCTCGAAATCGGTGATGACGCCGTCCTTCATGGGGCGGACAGCGGTGATGGAGTCGGGAGTGCGGCCCAGCATCTGGCGGGCGAGCTTGCCGACGGCGGTTCCTTTGCCGAGAACCTGCCGCGAGCCTTTTTCGAGCGCCACCACCGAGGGCTCGTCGACAACCACGCCTTCGCCCTGAACGGCCACCAGCGTATTGGCCGTGCCGAGGTCGATGCCGACGTCCGGGCAGAGCCAGCCGCGAAGGCGATGAAGCATGGGGGCGAAACGACGTCAGAGGTCAGAGGCCGGACATCCGTCGAACGGGCCTCTGGGGACTGAACTCAATTGAAGGTGGTGGGCCCGGAATTGCCCCCTTCAAAGTTGTCGGACGTAATCGTGGCGGGAGTGGGAGAGGCTTCGCCGTAGTACGGTTGCTCGAGCGGCATGGCGCCGGGAGAGTTGAACTGATTTGGGGCGGGGGCGATTCCGGCCGTCTGCAGGAAATCGTTGCCAGACGGTGCGAAACCGAGCTCGCGCCCGCCGGCGGTGTCCGGCTGCATGAACTGGTTGTTGGCGGACGGCGCATCGCCGTATGTCGGCACCGGGCGCGTCGCGCTGGGGCCTCCCATGGGCGGGTTGTAGGTCGGCGCGCTGTTGAAGCCAGGCTGTCCGTAAGTCGGAATTCCGCCATTCATCGGGTAGGCGCCCCCGGGCGGGATCGAACTGCCCGGCATGTAAGGCTGGCCGGGAACCGTGGTCTGAATCGGTCCCGGATAGGAGCCGCCCATGGGGTAGGCCGGGGAGGCGTACGGCGAGCCGTACATCGGGCGATAGCAGCCCTGCGAGGTCAGCACGACAACCGCGGCAGCGGCGATGTATCGAAGTTCCATTCCGTACCCCATCCGTGGGTGAACCGTTCACATCCGGTCACCGCGAAATTCGCAGCGAACCGGCTGATCGCTGCCCTCGAAACCGCCCATCCCGGCGGTTCTGTCGCAGCCATGGTCGACATTCCGACCGCGCGCAGGGCGGCGATTCGGAGTCGAGCGGGCAGGATTTACACCATTGCAAAAACCGTGTCCAGACGGCTTTCTCCGGCAGAATCCGCCGGACGGAGCGAAACGGCGCCGTTTCGGGACGGCGAAACCAGACCCGGGCACGCTTTCAGACGCGTCAGCCCCTGGCCCGCGAGGCCGTCTCGAACTGGTCGACGAGCCGGCCGATCTCGAAATCGCTGCGATTCGTCGGGTCGAGGCAGAGCACATTGACCCGGATCTGCTCGACCGCGGCCCGCAGGTCGTCCACCGCTGACACCGCCACCGCCTTGACGGCAGTGTGACGGTTCGCGAGACAGGCCGCCCGATGGTGATGGGCGGCGAAGACGATCACGCGATCGCAGTCGCCGCGGCTGAGCGAACTGATCGCCATGCGGGCGGCGTCGTCCGGGCAGCCCAGCAGTTCGCGCCGCCACGGTTTCTGGCGGCAGAGTCGCTCGACGCCCGGAGTGTTGCGGACCACGATCGCCAGCGTTCGGGCGACAGCGGCGGCTTCGGGACGGGCCGCCGTTTCGCGGCGCAGCACGAGTTTTCGCGCCCGCACGACATCGAGCGCGGCCGGGGTGATGACCGCCCGCGCGCCAACGACCACCGTGGCCGTGCCGCGGGGGACCAGTTCTTCAATCAGACTGGCGGTGACCACGGCCTGGGTCAGCCGATGTTCGGAAGCGGCTTTGGCGGCAGGGGCCGGGGCGGGGACGGCGGCGGCCGGGGGCGTCGGTTTCACGGCAGCGGCCGCGGGGCCGCGCATCTGCTGCAGCACCCCGTGGACAATGCGATCAACAAGTGACGAGTCGACTGTCATTCCATCCGCTGGATCAAAGGGCGTTCCATCAAAGGGATCGGCACAGCGGCCGGGCGCCCCTTGGGAGAAGTCTGGCGAGTTGGACCGGTTCCGGTTCCGGCGGGGACGACGCTCGCACGGCCGTTGTGATTGGCCGGATGGACACAGTTTCCGCGGCCGTCCATCGTCCTCCCCGGGTTCCCAGTCTAGAACGACCGGTGCAACCGTCAAAGTCGATGCCGTGCCGCCTTGGCGTTGGCCGCCGGGAAGCCGATACTCACCGCTTCCCGCCTGTCCCCCCTGTTTCCCGCCATGCATCGCATCTGCCTGCTGCTGGTGCTGCTTATTCTCCCGGCCTGTCACGGGGCCAGTGAGGCGGATCGCCCATTCCTCACGCGCACGCTGACAACCGCGGACGGCGAGACGGCCCATTACGTGCTGTTTGTGCCCGTGCAGCGCAATCCGGACCAGAAGCTCCCCGTCATTCTGTTCCTGAACGGCTGGGGCGAGAACGGCGACGACGGACTCCGGCAAATCAGCAACAACTTTGGCGGCGACCTCTGGCGGATGCGGGCCGAGTTCCCGTTTCTCGCAGTTTGCCCGCAATGTTCGTACGAAGCCGAGTGGACGCCGGGGTCGAAAAACGGCGAGCTCGCGCTGGCTGTTCTCGACGCGGCCATTCGCGAGTTCAACGGCGACCCGGAACGGGTGTCGATCACCGGCGCTTCCACCGGCGGAAGCGGCGCGCTGAGCCTCGCGCTGGCCCATCCGCAGCGGTTCGCAGCGGTCGTGCCCATCTCCGCCGCGATTCACGTCGCTCCCGCCGACCTGCTCAACAGCCAGATTCCCGTCTGGAGCTTCCATAACCGCGGAGATGCGTCCGGACTGGTGCGTCTGGCACGCGAGACCCGGCGTCAGCATCTCGTAGCTGGCAGCAGCCCGCTGGTGACCGAGTTCAATCAGGGAGGGCACAACGCCTGGGACGCCGCCTACTCCTCACCCGCGCTGTACCGCTGGCTGCTCGAGCAGCGCAGCGGTTCCACAGACCCTCGGCTGCCGTTTGCGCCGCTCGCTCCCCAACGGGTTCTCGCCGACTGGACGCGGACAGGGCCTGATGTGTGGACGATCGAAGACGCCGACCTCGTCGCGCCCCCCGCCTCCCGGAATCTGGAACTCATCTCTCCTGCCTGGACTGGCGACTGGGCCCTGCATCTGGATCTCCAGATTGAACAGGGCCAGCCGGGCGCGCTGGCTCTGATCGATGCGGCCGACGCGCGGCATGAACTTCTGCTGCCGCTGGCCGATGAGGGAGCATCGCGACTGGCGACTGCGGACGGAGTCGAGCACCGAACCGATCCGTTTGCACAACGGGCGCTGCGGTCTGGCTGGAACGACATTCGGATTGAACTCCGGGACCGCCGGCTGAGCGTGACGGCCAATGGCTGGCCAATGCTGCAGGGGCATCCGCTCCCTGGCGAGTCGATTGTGCGAATCGCGCTCGTCAAGAAGGCCGGGGCTGCGGAGCAGCGGTTTCGATACCTGCGGGTTTCCCCAGATGCATGGGGGGCCGCCGCGCCATGAAACTGCTGCTTGTCTTCTGCAGCCTGACGGCCATGCCGACCACCGACGAAATTGTGGCGGCCTGGAAGCGCAACGCCGGCGAAGTCGAATCGGCGGTGCTCGAATTACAGGTGGAACGCGACTCGCGCGATGGAACATTCGGTCACGCCAGCCCCCCGGCGAACCGGCCGGTGATTCAGCTTCACTTTGACGACTCGCTGCGACGGATCGATGCACCGCGGCGCACGGCCATTCGTCGGGATGGACGCACCGGGCCCGCCGAATCGGACCCCGACCGCGCCCGGGTCGAGTTTCGGAACGTGCTGCTCGAAGAACGGCTTGCCGGCCCGCAAATGGTGCCGCGCCTGCGCCCGGCGTCGCTGATGGTGGATGCCGCCGGGCAACGCTACGGCCAGTCGCTGGCGCCGCTCGACCAGCTGGCGGCCGAAGCGCCGCTGTGGGCGGTGCGAACGCTCTGGATGGTCGATCCGCAGCAACTCGCTGCATCGACCGATGTGAACCAGGCAAGCGATGCGCGTTCCCTCGGGCTGCTCGCCAGGCCGGGAACCGATTCAGAAACCTGGCTCCAGGTGGAACCGCAGCCTCCGCATCGACCGCTGCGAGTCGTGAAGCGCGACAAGGCCCGTCCCCTCGCGCAGCTGGATTTCGACTACTCCGGTCCGCAAGCCGTCATTCCCGCGCGGTGGTTCGTCCAGACGCTGGGCTCCGCGGGAGAGCCGCTCGATTTCGCGGTCGTCGCGCTGGGGCGTGTCGAACCGCTGCCGCAACCGCTCGCCGAGTCTCTGCAGACGCTTCAACGTTTGCCCAACAGCGACCAACCGCAGCTTCCCCCGGCTTCCACCGTTCGCGTGCGCAGTGTGCTTCGCCAGACGCTCGATTCGCGCTGGCTGCCCGCGGCAGCGATCGCCCTGCTGCTGCTCGCCGGCCTGCGTCCACCTCGGTCAGCCACAAAGACGAACCGGGACGCGTAACGAGCGCGCGAGTCTTCCGGGGGCCTATTATCATTCGCGCATGTCGTTCGACTGGATCACGCCTGAACTCGCTGCCTGGGAGTCGGCCGGCCTGCGCCGTGCCCGGAGGACCACGCGTCCCCTGCCAGGCGGAATGATCGAACTTCGCGGCCGGACGCTGCTGAACCTGGCCAGCAACGACTATCTCGGACTGGCGGGCGATTCGCGACTGGCCGACGCCGCGACAGAGGCGCTTCAGCAGGCCGGCGTCGGCGCGCGGGCCAGCGCGCTCGTTTCCGGACGAACGATCTGGCACGAGCGGCTGGAAAACCGGCTGGCTGAGTTTGAACAGACCGAAGCTGCGCTGCTCTTTCCAACCGGCTACGCAGCAAACCTGGGAACCATCGCCGCCCTGGTCGACCGCGAAGACAGTGTCTTCTGCGATCGACTGAACCATGCTTCGCTGATCGACGGCTGCCGGCTGTCGGGCGCGCGGCTGCACGTCGTTCCGCATCTCGATCTGGAAACCCTCAATCGGGAACTCGACAAAGCCCGCGAGCGCCGGCGCCGGCTGATCGTCACCGACTCGGTGTTCAGCATGGATGGCGATGTCGCCCCGTTGCCGGAACTCGTCGAACTGGCCGAGCGCCATGATGCGATGTTGCTGGTCGATGAGGCCCACGGAACCGGGGTTCTCGGCCCGCACGGTCGCGGTCTCGCGGAACACTTCGGCGTGGAGTCCAGACGCATTGTTCATGTTGGCACCCTCAGCAAAGCCCTCGGCTGTCAGGGGGGATTCGTCACAGGGCCGCGCACGTTGATTGACTGGCTGTGGAACAAGGCCCGGCCGCAGGTGTTTTCCACGGCCTTTCCCCCAGCCATCGCCGCCGCCGCAATGGCGGCGATCGGCATCGTGCATCGCGAACCCGAACGCCGCGATCGGTTGCGCCACATCTCACAGCAACTCCGCCGCGACCTGCTGGAAGCCGGGTTTGATCTGCCCGCAACGACAGTCATGACGCCCATCATCCCGGTCATTCTGCAGGATGAACAACGAACCCTCGCGGCCGCAGCCCGGCTGGAGGAGGCGGGTTTCCTCGTCGCTGCCATTCGCCCGCCCACAGTCCCGGCCGGGTCATCGCGCCTGCGGATTTCGCTGCACGCTCAGGTCACCGATGAACAGCTCAGCCAGTTGATTGCGGCGTTGAAGACGTTGCCGCGTTGACCATTCGACCAGTCTACGCCACTTCGATCACAGCCTTGATCACGCCCGTCTCCGGACGCGTGAACGTTTCGAACTCATCAATCACGCGGTCGAACGTCGTGCGGTGCGTGATCCACGGCTGCGTGTTGATGACGCCCCGTTCGATGAGGTCGATGATCCGCGGGAAATCCTTCGGCAGGGCGTTGCGGCTCCCCTTCAGGTTGAGCTCGGGCCGGTGCAGGACGGGGTGCGGGAACGTGACTTCTCCGGACGTAATGCCAACGTAGACGACGGTCCCCGTGTGGGCCGCGTAAGCCAGGCAGGCGGACATCGATCGGTTGCTGCCGGTCGCATCGATCACCACCGCATGCCGGTCGCCATTCGTGATGGCGTTGAGCTGTTCGGCTTCCGATCCATCCCCCTTCGCGACGACTGTGTGGGCCACGCCGTAAATCCGCCGGCAGAAATCGAGTCGGTCGGGCACCATGTCCATCACGGTGATCTCGGCCCCGGTCAGCCGCACGAATTCGAGCGTCGCCAGTCCGATCGGTCCGGCCCCGATGATCAGGACATGATCCCCTTGCCTTGATTCGCCCCGATCGCTGGCGTGGCAGCCGATGGCCAGCGTTTCGACGAGGGCGAGCTGGTCGTAGGTGAGCTTCGTCGAAGGATGCAGCTTGTCCGCGCGAATGAGAAACCGTTCGCGCAAGCCGCCATCGACCATCACGCCAATCACTTCCAGCGACGTGCAGCAGTTCCCCTGGCCACGCCGGCAGGCGAAGCACGTTCCGCAGTTCATGTAGGGTTCGACGCTGCAGCGATCGCCCGGCCGGATGTCCTCAACCCCCGGCCCGACAGCCAGCACTTCGACGCCCAGCTCGTGCCCCGGAATGCGCGGGTACCTGAAGAACGGCATCTTGCCGAGGAAACCACCGACATCGCTGCCGCAGATTCCCATGCGATGAGTGCGAACAAGCGCCTGCCCCGGCCCCGGCGCGGCCGGTTCATCAAGATTGATGTGGACAAACTCGAGAGGCTGGTTGAGGCGGATGGCGCGCATGATTGCCTGAGAATGAGAGCAATCAATCGCCAACGCAACTGTCGCTGGGGCACCGTCGCCAGTGAGCGGCAAGGCGCTCGCCGCCGGTCCTCTCAGCGTTCGCCGCAGCCGATCTGCTGCTGGGCCATCTCGCGCTTCAGAACTTCGCGGTAGTAGGCCAGCCGGGTGCTGGTGTCATCCAGCGAGCCGCCGAAGGAGCGGTTCTCATCCAGGTAGATCAGCGGCACGGGGAACTCGACGATCGCCATCTGGTGCGACACCGCCTGGATCCACAGCTGCAGCGGCATGGCGTAGCCGAGCTCGGTGATGTCGAACTTCGCCAGCGCTTCCGCCCGGTAGGCCTTGAAGCCGCAGAAGGTGTCAGTGAGGTTCAGTCCAAAGCATTTGTTGAGCTGGGCCGTAATCTCCATATTCACCTTCCGACGCGCTTCGGGGGGAAGGCTGTCGCCGTCGAACGATTTGAGATACCGGCTGCCCGAGACGATGTCGACGACCGATCCATCCTCAGGCCAGAGGGCCGCGGCGATCGTGGGAATCAGCTTCGGTTCGTGCTGGCCATCGCAGTCGATGGTGACCAGACCGTCATAGCCGTGATCAATCGTGTACCGAAAAGCCGACTTCAACCCCGCCCCGTAGCCCTGATTCTTCTCATGGCGGATCACATTGATCCCCTCCATCTCGGCCAGCAGATGCGGCGTGCGGTCGCTGGAGCCATCGTCGACGACGAGCACATCCTGGCTGTACCTGCGAACGACCGGCAGGACATCCAGCAGGTACTTCTCTTCGTTGTAAACCGGCAGAGCAGTGAGGATGCGACGGGACATGCAGTGGGCTCTCGGAAACGTGAACGGGAGATTCTATGCAGGCCCGTCCCCCCGCACAGGGGACCGCCCAATTTAGCCGGGTCGCTTGCGACCCGAACGCACGCTGCGGAACCTCTCCCATCCTGGATTGGAACAACACACCATGAACCTCGAACTTCAACACCATCTCGCCGTCATCACCGGCGGCGCCAGCGGGATCGGCCTCGCGACGGCCCGCGCATTCGCCGTCGAGGGGGCCCGGGTCGCGCTGTGGGACCGCAGCGAGGAAACACCCGACGTCGCCCGGCAACTGGCGACTGAAACAGGGGCCGAGGTGACGGGCGATGCGGTCGACATCACCGACTTCCCGGCCGTGCAGGCCGCGGCTGAGCGAGCGGGCCGCGATGCAGGCGGGATCGATCATGTCGTGCACGCGGCCGCCATCGGTTCCGGGCGGTTTGGGTTTCCGTTCACGAACCTGACTCCGGACGACTGGCGGCAGGTGCTGGAAGTGAACGTGATGGGGACCACGAATGTGGCTCACGCGGTGACGCCCGCGTTGATCCAGCGGCGGGGGACGATAGTGATTCTCGCATCCGTGGCCGGGCAGATCGGGTCGCAGACGGATCCGCCGTACAGCGCGTCCAAGGCGGCCAACATCAACTTCGCGCAGTGCCTGGCGAAGGACCTCGCGCCGCATGGCGTGCGGGTGAACACCGTCTGTCCCGGCATGGTGCAGACGCCTCTCAACCGCGGCGTGTGGCAGGCGTGGCACGACCAGACGCCTGCGGGTGAACGGCTGAGCTATGAAGAATGGGCCGGCCGGAAGATCAAGTCGATCGTGCCGCTGGGCGAGTGGCAGACGCCGGAAGCGATCGCCGACATGATCGTGTTTCTGTCGTCAGCGCGGGCAAGGCACGTGACGGGGCAGACGGTGAATGTGGACGGCGGGTTTGTGATGCATTGGTGATCAAGAAGCCAGAGTCAAAGTCGGCCGGGTCCGCGACCTGTGAATTCTTCCACGAAATGTCTCTGCTCAAGGCAGGAGAAAAAACACCACGGGCCATCTGATTGTTGGCCTCACCACAGGCAACCGGCCTGGAAGAATGCGCGACGGGCAAATTCGAGCCCATCCTGCCCGATGCCCGGACGGCCGCAGCCGACCACGTGAACAAAGTGCTGCTGTGTTCCGGCCGTGTCTACTTCGACCTCGTGAAGAAGCGTGAAGCCGAAAAACGGGACGACATCGCCATCGTGCGGATGGAAGAACTCTACCCGCTGCCGAAGACGCTGCTGCACGACACGCTGGGGGTGTACGCCGAAGGGACGCCGGTCGTGTGGGTGCAGGACGAGCCCGAAAACATGGGCGCCTGGCGGTTCCTGCGCATCCACTACGGCGAACGGCTGTTCAACCGCTACCCGTTCAGCTGCGTGAGCCGTCCCGCCAGCGCCAGCCCGGCCACGGGCTCCCACAGCGCCCACGAACGCGAACAGGCCAAACTGCTGGCCGAAGCGTTCGCCATGTAACGCAGCACCCCCCGCCCTCACGGCGACACAGCCTCAACACGCCCCCACACCCCGGCCAGCCCGCTGCCCGGGGTGTTTCTTTGCATCAGCAGGGAAGAATCAGCAACCCCGCCGACACGCCCGGAAATCACTCCCCGATGATCTTCACCAGCACCCGCTTCGGCCGCCGCCCATCGAATTCGCCGTAGAAAATCTGCTCCCACGGGCCGAAGTCGAGCTTGCCCATCGTCACCGCCACCACCACCTCGCGGCCCATGATCTGCCGCTTCATGTGGGCATCGGCGTTGTCTTCGCCGGTGCGGTTGTGGAAGTAGGTCTGCGGCGATGCATCAAACGGGGCCAGTTTCTCCAGCCAGAGCTTGTAGTCGCGATGCAGGCCGGCCTCGTCATCGTTGATGAACACGCTGGCGGTGATGTGCATGGCGTTGCACAGCAGCAGGCCCTCTTTGATGCCGCTGGCTCGCAGTTCGTCTTCCACCAGCGGCGTGATGTTCAGGAACCCCATCCGCTCGGGAAGCTCGAACGTGAGATGGCGGGTGTGGGATTTCATGATGCCTCCCGTCGTGGGCCAGTCGTCAACGCCGACTTCCGTCGGCAGGCGTCCGAACAATGCTTCACCAGCAGCCAGTCGCGCAGCCACTTGCGACGCCAGGCGAAGGACCGGCCGCAGGCGATGCAGATTTTCGTCGGCAGATGTGGCTTACGATGCGGCACAGCAAAGTTATAGACCACCGGGCCGCGATCTTCCGCAGGATTGATTGAGAAGCGAGCCCGCCCGAGACGAGACCTCACCGAGCGGTGACCCGGGCGCAGCGATGCCCACTCAGCAGCCCTGGCCTTCCAGGGCGCCAGTCCCGCATCGAGCGCTCCGGCCAGTCTGGCTCAATCCCGCATCAAACGTTCGTGTTCGCGCATGGCGTCCAGTTTGTCGGTGAATGCCGTCGCCACGCCGCGGAAGTGGCCGGCGGCCTCCGTCAGCAGGTCGCTTTCCGCCAGCAGAGCTCGCGCATTCCCCCCGGCCGAGGTCGTGTGCTGCAGCTTCTGCAGCGCGGGCGCAAGTTCATCCCGCAACTGCGCCAGCACGGCAATCGCCAGGTTCTCGGTTTCCTTCGACAGCTGATGCAGGGCCGTGCGGTCCTCATGCCGCTCCTTCGGCGTCAGCAGCCGATACTCGACTTCTTCCTGGTTCCGGGCGGTGACCTCTTCATCGACCAGCCGGCCGAACGCTTTCTGGTTCTTCTTCGATTCGTCTTTGGCGTCGTAGGCGCGCTGCAGACCGCGGCGTGCCTTGTCGAATGTCGGGTCGGCCTCGAGCGATTTCTCGAAGTACATGACCGCCTGCTGAAAGCTCCCCATCTCCAGCAGCAGATTGGCGAGGTTGAAGCTGGCGTCCACCATTTTCGGATCGAGCCGAACGGCCTCCTTGTACGCCGTGACGGCCATGCTCAACTGGTTCAGCCCCTTATGGGCGATTCCCATGTTGTAATAGGCGGCGGCGCACTTCTTGTCCTTGGAGACGGCGGTTCGCAGCGCCTTGATGGCGTTGCCGAAATCGCCCAGACGGTTGTAGACGGCCCCCAGGTTGACGGACGGCTGCGCCTTCCGCAGATCGAGCAGGGTGAGCTTTTTGAAATGAGCGGCCGCCTGCTCGAAGTCTTTCAGGGCGAAGGCGGTGGCGGCGGCCCCTTCGCAGGCGGGAATGCTTCGCGGATCGCGCTCGAGCGCCTGCTCGAACAGGGCCCGTGCTTCCACAAGATTCTTCTGCTTCATCAGCGCTCGTGCCTGTTCGCAGAGCGCACCCACATCGGAAACGGTCGGCATGGCCTGGACCCTTCCTGCGGCTGACAGCAACGACTGGGACCCGCACCGACGCCTCTGGCGTCTGGCAGAGATCGAGTCTATCCCCAACGAGACCTCGACTGAAGCGGAACTCGCCTCAAATGCCCGCTGGTCCAACTCATCGGCTCCGTCACCACCGTCCGCCAGCCATCACAGACGTCCGCCCGGTTTGAATACCGACTCCGCGAGAAAATATCAGCCGCAACCAAGCTCGGGGGGCCGGACCGGCCCAGATGCAAAGTTTTTGGCATCGCTTGCCCAAATGACGGGCAGATCGCAGCCGACAGATCTCGTCGCCATCATCTCCGTAAATCACTGTCCTACAAAAAGTTAAATGCATTCTGCGGCCACGGGCGAGATGTGGCATGCAGAATGCATTTAAGTATTGCGTTGAAAGGTGACAGTCGCACGGAAGGGACGAGAGCTTCCAGAACTGGACTCACCGCACGATGCGGGGCCTTTCGCAAGAATTCACACGACGTAAAAGAAAGCCAAACGGTCTCCCCCGAGGATGCTGCTCGCTCCCTCGAACTTTCGAGGGGGCGTGCAGCGTCCAAATGACTTCGGTTGAGCGCAAATCCAAAGCCTCTGCCCTGGTCTGACCTTTCGATCGCATGCACACGATCGCGAGGTGTTACAGAGCTTGGTCAACGCCGAGCACTGACGTTTTCCATGATTGCCGGCGAGCACTCCGGCAATCAGAGACCGCTTGACTTCCAGCAGAATGAAACAGTTGCCTCCTGCGGCGAGCACTCCGCATGGGTCAACAGCCTCAACACACACCGAAACAACTTCTCCCTCGAGCGAGTGTTGCTTGACTGGGGGTGTAGCCGGGACTGACCTCGTGGGTCTCTTCCGGGCGAGCGCCTACGCCCCCAGTCAGCGGCACTCGCATTTTATTTTGCGCCCCGCGTACACGCAAGCGTGCCGTCAAGTGTTCCAGGCGGTTTATCTTGGATTTTCCGGGTTTTCCGGACGGACTCCACGCGACAGACGGTTGAACTCGTCCGGATCGAACGGGTCGGCCCGCTCCTCTTTCAGCACTTTTTCGACAAGTGCCTCGCCTCCACCCACCCTCTGCAACTGTGGTGGACGTTCTGCCCGCTGAAGCGGCATGGGACGCCCTTTCCCTGCCGCCGGAGCACCTTTGACCGCGCCGGTTGCTCGTTGGCCCGAATTTCCAGGGCCCGTCTCCTCACCAGCAACCAGAGCGATCGCATCCCGCGTCCATACCGGTGGAGCACCATTCGCAACCAACAACTCGGGCTGCAGCCCCTTGTCGCCCGCCGCCGCCTGCAGCCAGTTCCGAATCGCCGCTTCCTGGGCGCCGCCGCCCACGCCGCTGAACACGCCGGCATGAACAGGGCTTTGCAGGGCCGACAGCAGCCGCGTCCGGCCTGGCTCGGCCGCGTCGACATAGCCCAGCACTTCACGCAGATTTTCCAGCGTCGCCGACCGGCCGCTCGACGACGTGCGACGAACATTGACGAGTCGGAACTCGCCCCCGGTCTCACCGCCGTGGCAGGCGGCGTTGCCGCACTTGCTGACCAGCAGCGGCTGAATGCGGCGAACGAACAGCGAGGTCGATTCGGGACTGATCCCCTCCGTGGTCTTCGGGCCGCTCTCCAGAAATCCGTCGCTCCGGCGGGCCGCAGCCTGCTCCGACTGCAGATGCCGCGGTTTCGGATGAAGCGCTTCTTCCAGCTGCATCAGCAGCTCGCGTGCTTCACGACGGTTCGGATCCAGCTGCAGGGCAGACACAACCTCCGTCCGCGCCTCGTCGAGCAGCTTCTGTTTGAGACACCAGTCCGCCAGCTTCAGGTGATCATCGGGACGGGGATGGCGGACGGCGTCGCGCAGATTCTCGTAGCAGCCTGTCAGGGAATCGGACGCAGTCTGGACCAGGAACCCCGGGACCATTTCATCCGACGCTCCCCGCCGCTTGAGCAGGTAACCGCCCGGGGCCGGACTGATGGTTCCAAACACCACCCGTCCGTCAACCAGCGCCAGCACCCCCTCGCGACCGGCGAATTCCGCCGGTGGAGCGGAAGGAACTGCAACCTCGTCCGCGATGTCTCCGGCGGCGAAAGGCAGGGGCTGCGGCGCCCCCTGGTCGACGGCGCCAGCGAGTCCCAGGGCCCGTGGATCGCTGGCGAGCGAGGACGTTGCGGCGCTGCAGAACACCATGCCGGCCAGCAGTGCGGCCACGCTTCGTGGACGACGCCGGACACCCATTTTCGGCCGTGTGCAAAGGGGACGGTGGACCATGGACGCCTCGCAGGGAATTCGACCGGAAGCCGGCGGACCGGTCCGTCTATGCGGGGGTCTCCACAGGGGTCAAGAGGGAAACCGCCGGCAGCGCGCCGCGACCCGGCCTTCCCGCAGCCAGGCCGCTTGTCCGGTCGGACGACACCGTAGAATTCAGGAGCAGTGCAGCAACTCGCCTTGGAAGTTTTGGCCGGAGTCGTTATCGAGCGACTTCGCGCCCGAGGAACTTTCGAGTGAGCGCTCGATGGAACTTGTGAGGAGACGCGACGATGTCTGACGTCCTGGCTGGTGATGAGCCGCTGAAGCAGCTCTTTTCAGGTCTGACCGAGTACACGTTTCAGGTCGACCTCGGCGTGGCCGACCCACCGCTGATCGATTACCTCAGCGACCTGCTGGTGCGCTTCGTGCGCGTCGACACGATCTTCGGCATCCGCAACGCTCAGGGGGAGCGTCTGCAGCAGGTGGCCGACATGCTGGTCGAAGCGGGCCAGCGCACCGACCGTCCCGAGCGCGAAATCCACCGCCACATCGGCGACTTCACACTGTTCTACGTGGGCGTGTTTCCCGAGGCGATCGAAAAGCAGAAGTCGCTGCAGACGAAAGACTCGCTGCTCGACTACTGCACGCAGGGGAAGCGGGCGTACCACAAGGCCAGCGAACTGACCGACAACGAGCACCTCGCAGAGGCCTCGCTGCTGGAACGCCTGAGCGCCGAGTTCGAGCTGTGCACGTTCGGCCTGGCGAAAGTGCGAAAGGAATGGCAACGCCTGCGGTAGGGGCAGGACACGCTCCTGCCTGCCGCCGTGCCCATTGCATCGCTGGCCGACATCGAGCTCCTGACACCTATCGCATGCAGACGCTTCGTTTCAATCGTCAGCTCGGCAACGTTCGCGGCAGGTGGGCGGGTGCCTGCCCTACGCCACTGAAGTAATAAGTGGCAGAGTTCAGTCGATTCGCTCGAAGGTCAGTTGTCTCAACTCCATCCCGTCTCCTTTGCGAAATCGCTGCTCGAGCACCATTCGGCGGGCTTCAAGCTTCAGGATCCGGAAAGAAGTCTCATCGTTCTGTGGTCGGCGACTCGTACGACGAAAGAACTCGTCGAACGCTGTGTTGAGAAGTCGGGTTACCCGGCCCTGGCCGGCCGGTGGCGGCGTAGAGGCACGCAAATAGAAGATCTCGCCCCGCGTCCACCATCGCCACTCGATTGCTGCGCCTGTCTGGAGACCTTGCTCATTCCAGGCCGCATCGTGCACCGTGCCGTCGGGGAGGAATGTCAAGACGCGGCGAGGGCCGAAGGTTCCTCCGGCGACCTCCTTCCAAGAGCCGACAAACCGGCGATCCATGCACGAGCGCCAGTACGCCGTCAAGCCCGCGACGGCAACGCAGGCGACCAGCAGTAGCGTCAGGGCGATTCTTCGTCGTCGACTCATGAGATGGCCGGGTTGATCCGACTCCCGACCGTACTCCGTTTTGGTCGCTGCCACCAGACGATGGAGTTCTGGAGGGCAGGCTCCTGCCTGCCGCCGTGCGCCGTGCATTGCTGGCCGACAAGGAACTGCTAACACTCCGAGGTCTTGTTTCGATGGCCAACTCAGCAACGCTCGCGGCAGGCGGGAGCCTGCCCGACGCCTCTCGGCCGGCACAGCCGGCCCTACGCCACCACGCTGTTCTCATCCCGCTTCGACAATAGCGATACGCCGATCAGCGTCAGGAAGCCCAGGGGGATTGTAACCAGTCCGGGCTGGCTGAAGGGGACGAGGGAATCGGTCGCTTTGAGGCCGTAGAGGTTCACCATGGCCGGGCCGCTAAGGAGGACCCAGGTCAGCGACGAAAACATGCCGACCAGCACCGAAGCGATGATTCCCTGCCTGGTCGTCCGCGGCCAGAAGAGCAGCATCACCAGGGCCGGCAGGTTGGCGCTGGCGGCGATGTTGAATGCCCAGCCAACGAGGAACGTGACGTTGAAGTCTTTGAACACGATGCCCAGGCCGATTCCGATGAGGCCCACACAGACGGCCGCGATCTTCGCGATGCGGATCTTCTCGTGATCGCTCATCTGGACGCCCAGGCCGTGCGACATGAGGTCGTGCGCGACGGCCCCGCTGGCGGCGAGAATCAGGCCGCTGACGGTGCCGAGCACCGTGGTAAACGCGACAGCCGAGATGGCGGCGAACATGAACTCGCCGAAGCTCCTCGCGAGCAGCGGGGCGGCCATGTTGGAGTCGGTCGGGTCGAGGACGAGACTCGTCATGGCGGCCAGGCCGAGGTAGAGGGTGAGGATGTAGAAGAACCCGATGGTCAGAATGCCGATGACCGTGCTGAGCCGGGCGGCGTGAGCGTCTTTGACCGTGTAGTAACGGATCAGAATATGCGGGAGAGAAGCCGTGCCGGCGAAGAGGGCCAGCATGAGGGAGATGAAGTCGAGCTTGTCGGTGAGCTTGCCGCTCTTGATGCCGGCGAAGGTCGGGCTGCCGCCGGGGACGAGGAGGTCGGAGCCGTGCTTCAAGGTTGGGTAATAAACCGTCACTTCCATGCCGTCGTCATCGACAATTTTGTCCTTACCCCACACGATGACGTCGCTCTTCGCGAGCGTTGCGATGTAACCCGCAGGTGACTGAAATTGAGCGATCGGATGCAATGAATCGGGTAAGCGGATCTCGCCGACAGGGTCGAAATCGTTCTTCGTGGACTTGTCCACTTCGCCGGTTTCCTTATCGATCTCGCCCAATGATTGCGGTCGATCGTTCACATAGCGGACACCGTCTTTGACGTAGGTCGTCTGACACACCCCGGCGTTTCCATTCGCGAGATCGTTCCGAATCACCAACGGTCGACCGTCAGGCAGGGGTATTCGCACATAAGGCTTTCCTTCCCAACCGCCGGTGGCTGGAAATGGAGGCGGCGACAACGGCGGAAAGATGCGGTAGCCGTCCTTCCATTGGGCATGGCCCCCAAAGCTATACTCGACTCCTTTTTTCAGGATGACGTCACTGAACCATTGCCTCTTAGGCTGGCCATCGCCCGGCAGGTCGCTGCGATGTCCACGGATCAGGATGAGCACCGTTAACACGCTGCACAGCACCACCAGCAGCGCCCCCTTGATGAACTGCACCCACGTCGTCGACACCATCCCGGCCGTCGTCACGATCAGAATCACCACCGTCCCCACCAGCACCACCCCCGCCCAGTGCGGCAGCCCCAGCAGCGGCTTCACCAGCGTCCCCGCACCGACCATCTGCGGGATGAGGTAGAACAGGCTCACCACCAGCGTGCTTGTGCCGGCCGCCAGCTTGATGCCGCGTGAGCCGAACTTCGCATCGAGCGCATCGGCGAATGTGAACTTCCCCAGCCGCTTCATGGGTTCGGCGATCACAAACAGCGCCACGATCCAGCCGGCCAGGTAACCGATCGAATACAGGAAGCCGTCGTAGCCATAGAAGGCGATCATTCCGCAGATGCCGAGGAATGATGCGGCCGAGAGATAGTCCCCCGCGAAGGCCACGCCGTTCACGAACCACGGAATTTCACCATGGGCGGCGAAGTAACCGGCCGATGATTTCGCTTTGCGCCCGAGCCAGAAACTGAGGCTGAGCGTTGCGCCAACGAAGGCGAAGAAAACGATGACGGCGAGCGTGGAAGGTTCGTAGAGCATGGGGTAGGGCCGGTTGGACCGGCCGCGAAAAAATGGTGAGGCTCGAATACAGGTCTCTGGCCGGCACAGCTGTAGGGCCGGTTTCACCGGCCGCATTGGAGATTCGACCTCGAATACACACATGCGGCCGGCACAGCCGGCCCTACTCGCCGACTGTGTCTGCAATGTCGTCAAAAATCATTGGCTTCTCGCGATGTCCGCATGCCCAGTTCTTCGGGTAGACGCCGGCGTTGACCCAGCGATGAAAAGTGGACCAGGGCCAGTCACCCGGGCAGGTGACATGTCCATGCTTCACTGGGTTGTAATGGATGTAGTCAAAGTGCCTCTCGAAGTCGTGTTCGGACTCGATGGTGTGCTCCCAATACTTCGGCTGCCAAACGCCTCGGCGACCGTCGTTGCTGCGTCCGGTACTGACCTGCTGTTCGGTTCCGCCGGCACTCAGCCAGGATTTCGTGAACTCCTTCTTGATCCAGGCCCAGCGGCGAACGTAGTCCGTATCCCCAGATGGCAACGACCAGATTGCATGAAGGTGTTCAGGAAGCAGTACCCATGCGAGCATGGTCATTGGCCAACGATTGCGGCAGTCTCGAACGACCGTTCCCAACGCCTGTCTCGCGAACTCGGCGCGAAAGAGTTCAGCACGCTGGTCAGTCACGACGGTGAAAAAGAAGGTGCCCCCAGGCACATAGGCACGACGCCAATTCGGCATGGTCGGTCCCCGGTAGGGCCGGTTTCACCGGCCGCGATCAAGATGAGATGTCGAATACACACATTCGGCCGGCACAGCCGGCCCTACTCACCGTCCTTTGTCCCCGCTCGCCATTGCGTAGATCACCGCCAGAACGAATGCCCCCACGATCAGCCCGAACCCATAGACGATCGCCAGGTTCACGCCCGCGACGACGGGCGTCTTCATCACGTCGGGCGTGAAGGCATTCAACCCGACGAACACCCCGTAGGCCGCCAGATACAGAAGAAACAGCTTCAGCCCGATCGGGCTCACATTCGACGACATTCCGGCCTCGTCACAGAAGAGCGGCTGAAAAGCCCGGCTTCTTCCTCCGTTGCACGCAGCTGGCCTGAGTCGGAAGTCAACCTCCCGATTCAGAAGCCGGGCTTTTGCACTGGAGTTTTCACCGCCGAGGCTTTGCGAAGACGGCGACAGTATCAGACGATGCACCCCGCGGAAAATCAGCCGCAAAACGGCAACCCGGTTTTGTGCTCACAACGGGGGTAGCGAATGGCGATCCACACGCAGTTCCGGACCAGTGGCACAGACATTCTGTCTGTGCCGTACAGACAGAATGTCTGTAGGACCATCTTGAGTGTTCTGCTGATTCTGGTGAGCTTTGCGGCCGTCGCTCCCGCCGCCGGCCCGAAGCCCAACATCGTCTACATCCTCTGCGACGACCTCGGCTACGGCGATGTCGGCTGCCTCAACCCCGACGGCAAAATCGCGACCCCGCGAATGGACGCCGTCGCCAGAGAAGGCATGACGTTCACCGACGCCCACTCCGGCTCGGCCGTGTGCACGCCGACGCGCTATGGCGTCCTCACCGGGCGTTATGCCTGGCGATCGAAGCTGCAGTCGGGCGTGCTCGGCGGCCTCAGCCCGGCGCTCATTGAGCCGGGAAGAATGACCGTCGCCTCGCTGCTGAAACAGAATGGTTACCACACCGCCTGCGTCGGCAAATGGCACCTCGGTCTCGACTGGGTGAAGCAGTCGGGCAAGGATGTCAACGAGCTGAACATCGAATCGCCGCAACAGGTCAACAACGTCGATTTCTCAAAGCCCTTCGCGAACGGCCCGCTGGCGCATGGCTTCGATGAATACTTCGGCATCAGCGCCTCGCTCGACATGGTTCCCTACACCTTCCTGCGGAACGATCGCGTGGAAGTGCTGCCGACAACCGAAAAGGCGTTCGCCATGATGCAGGGTCGCGAGGGGGGCAAGACGCGTCTGGGCCCCGCCGCTGCGGAGTTTGAAGACCATCATGTCCTGCCGGCACTCACCCGCGAAACCATCCGCATCATCGAGTCGCAGGCGGCCGCGGCGAAGGCCGGGAAGCCGTTCTTCATTTATGTGCCGCTCGCGTCGCCCCACACGCCCATCTGCCCGACGCCCCCCTGGCAGGGAAAGAGCGGGCTGAATCCCTACGCCGATTTCGTGATGGAGACAGACGACTGCATCGGGCAGATGGTGGATGCCATCGACAAGGCCGGCCTGAAGGACAACACGCTCGTCATCGTCACCAGCGACAACGGCTGCTCACCGCAGGCGAAGTACGAGGAGCTGCTCGAGAAGGGACACAATCCCAGCCATGTGTTCCGCGGGCACAAGGCCGACATTTTTGAAGGCGGGCACCGCGTGCCGTTCCTGGTTCGCTGGCCCGCGAAAGTGAAAGCCGGGACGACCACGGACCAGCTCGTCTGGCTGGGGGACCTCATGGCGACCGCGGCGGAGATCGTCGGCGTGAAATTGCCCGACTCGGCCGGCGAAGACAGCGTCAGCATTCTGCCGGTGCTCGAAGGGCGCGCCACCAGGCCGATCCATGAGGCCGTTGTGCATCATTCGATCAACGGTTCGTTCGCCATCCGTCAGGGGCCGTGGAAGCTGGCCGTCTGTCCCGATTCCGGCGGCTGGAGCTTCCCGCGTCCCAACAACAAAGAGGCCTCAAAGGACCTGCCGCGCCGGCAGTTGTTCAACCTGCAGGCGGAAATCGACGAGCAGACGAACCTCGAGGCCGATCAGTCCGAGTTGATCGATCGACTGCAGGCCCTGCTGGAGAAATACGTCGCAGAAGGACGCAGCACCCCCGGCGCTCCGCAGAAGAACGCCGTGTCGGTCAAGCTCGTCAAATGAGGCCTGGACCCCGGTTGCTTCCCGCGGGGGCGCGCTGCGCGTGGGAGGCGAACACGCCGCGCCCTTGCCGGGATCACGCCCCCGCGCCGGACGCCGGGCGGCTGCCCGGCATCGGCGAACCTCAGTGGGCGTCGTACGCAATGTTGAAGCTGATCGTCGGCAGCTTCGGATGATTGGTGGTGATCGTCACCGGCACGGGCTGGTCGGCATTGTGCACGCCGATCGGGCCGCCGGGCACGAACTGCACCGTCATGTAGTAGCGGTCGTTCGCCTTGCCGGCCCATTTCTCGTCTTTCACCAGCGACACCTTCAGCGGGCCATCCACCTTCACTTCGGTGAATTCCAGGTCCTGCTCCGCGCGGTCGAGCAGGAACAGCGAGAAACGCTTCTCAGCCCCCTCGGCCGCCCGGAACTGCCCCAGCTGAACCAGCTGCTTCTCGGCGTACCAGCCCGGACCGATGATGTTGATCGGTCCCACGCGGCTGCCGAACACCTGCCAGATGATGTGCGTGTTGGTCGCCGAGTTGACCGTCACCGTGATGGTTTCACGAATGAGAGCGATGTCTTCGCTGGCCGGCACCGTAATTTTGAACACATAACCGGCTTTCGCTTCCTTCGCCTTCAGCACGTCCTCGCCGGCCGGCTCGTGTTCAATTTTCAGCGTGTTGCCCGCCTGGTCGACTCGTTCGATCTTCAGGTCCTCGCGGGTGCGCGACAGGATGTAACCGGTGAACGTCTTTTCCTGCCCCTGCCGCAGCTGGTCGGCGTTGAAGCTGTCCGTCGGTTCCCAGAAGTCGTCGGTGATGACGTCCCCGAAAATCGTCAGGCTGATCCGCGGATTGGCCGGATCGTTTGTCCAGATGATCGCTTCTTTCTCGAAAGCCTCCTGCACCCCCACCGGCTTCCACTCCAGCAGAATTTCCGCCTGGCCTCCCGGGGGAATCTCCTTGTCTTTCAGGGCCGGCATGGTGCATTTGCACTGCAGCGGACCCTTCTCCAGCTTCAGCGGCGCATCCCCCTCGTTCCTGATGATGAACGGATGCGAGCGGGTGGTCCCCAGCGGCATGGCGCCGAACTCGAAGCGTGCCTCGTCGATCACCGCTTTGGGGTACGGCCCTGGCTGCTTGAGGTCGTACGGGTTCTCGGGAAAGTTGACGTCCGTCGGGTCGGGCTCGGCGGGTTTTTCCGGGTCCTCGACCGGATCGGTTCCCTCCGCTTCCGGCGCGGCGGGCGGCGGGGTCACCGCGACGTCTTTCACCGCGCTGGTCGGCGAAGTGAGTTTCGACACAACAAACAGCGCCACGCCGATCGTGAGCAGCGCACCGATCATTGCGATGGGTCTCATGGAACAACTCCGCAGCCAATTCAAGAAAGGAACGCGCACACGCGCAATGAATTGCCGTTATTGTTGCGCCCTGTCGAAGTCGCCGTCAACAGGCGCACGCCGCGTCTGAAAGCCCGCTTCAGGAACCCGGCGGCCCTGCTGACCCACCCGGTACAACCGGCCGACCCGCCGCCGCGAATCGGCGATACAGCTCGGAGTACCGCCCCCGCGCCGCCAGCAGCTCCGGGTGCGTCCCCCGCTCGATGATCCGCCCGTCCTCGAGCACCAGCACCTGGTCGGCATCGCGAATCGTGCTCAGCCGGTGAGCCACAATCAGGCTCGTGCGGCCTGCAATCAGCACCCGCAGGGCCGCCTGCAGCTGGGCCTCCGTCGCGCTGTCGATGCTGCTCGTCGCCTCGTCCAGAATCAGAATTCGCGGGTCGGCGATCAAAGCCCGGGCGAAACAGATCAGCTGCCGCTGCCCCAGCGACAGCGAACCCCCACGCTCGCCGACCGGCGTCTCCAGACCCAGCGGCAGCGATTTCAGCAGCTCCTCGCACCGCAGACGTTCAAACACCTCGCGGATCTCCGCGTCCGTCGCTCCTGGACGCCCCATCCGCACATTGTCCGCCACTGTCCCCGAAAACAGAAAGTTCTGCTGCAGCACAATCCCCAATTTGTGGTGCAGACTTGTCGTTTCAATCGTCGTGATGTCGGCGCCATCGATCAGCACCCGGCCGGAGGTCGGCAGGTAAAACTTCGACACCAGGTTGATGATCGACGTTTTCCCGCTTCCCGTGTGGCCCACCAGCGCGATCGATTCTCCCGGCCTGATCACCAGGGAGATTTCGTGCAGCACGGGCCGCCCGGGCACGTACTCGAATGTGACGTTCTGAAACTCCACGCCGCCCGCCAGGTGGACCAGCGGCTTCGCATCCGGAGGATCTGTCCAGGCCGGCTCCTGGTCGAGCAATGAAAACAGCCGCTCGGCCCCGGCCATCGCGGTCATCGCCTGGTTGTACTGGTTTCCGATGACCGAAATCGGCGAGAAGAACAGGCCCGCCATGAAGAAGAACCCGATCAGGTCTCCCACATCCGACGCCCGCCCCGGCCGCTTGGCCGGCAGGCGGCCTTCCGTCACCGGCGAACCCTGAACCGCCGCGGAGTCCTGGACGACTGCGGAATCCGGGGCCACGGCCGCCGCCGGCAACGTTTCCCCGCTGTCGGGCGACGACAGCACCCGCAGGCCGCCCACCAGCAGAAGCACCGCCAGAAACACCTGGCTGTTGAGTTCCAGAAGCGGCAGAAACAACCCATGCGTCCGCAGCACCACCGTGTTGTAGCGCGAGTGGTCTTCGGCGAGTTCCGCAAAGCCGCGCGAGTTCTCCTCCTGCCGCACGAAGGCCTGCGTCACCCGAATGCCGACAACCGCCTCGGCCAGCGTCGCCGTCACCCGACTGAACGATTCCCGCATATTCCGCAGCGCGCCGCTCAAACGGCGATGAAACTTCCGGTTGATGACCCAGATCACCGGCGCCAGGCCCAGCACGATGAGAAACAGCGTCCAGTCGTAGTACAGCATGGCCGCTCCGGCCACGAGCATCTGCCCCACCTGCACCAGCGAAACGAACAGCACCTCCTGCACGCCGCTGCGCAGGTCTTCCATGTCGGACGTCATCCGGCTGATGACGCGGCCCACCTTCGTGCCGTGATACCAGCTCATCGGCATCCGCTGCAGTTTGGCGAACAGCAGGTTGCGCAGGTCCCCCACGACAAACTCGCCCAGTTCCAGCGCCCACCGCTGCCGGTAATGCATGACGATCTGCGTCGACAGCGACAGCGCCGCGAACACCACCGCCCCCCAGAGCACGCCGTCCATGTCCCGTTCGCGCACCGGCCCGTTGATGACGGAGGCCACCACCCACGTCAGGCCGGGCAGCTGAAACGACCGCAGCAGCACCGTCAGCAGCAGCCCGTTCCGCAGCCGGGCGTAGGGTCGCGTATGCTTCACGAGCCGGGCGATCAGTCGAAAATCGAGCGGCCTCTGGCGCGGTTCGTCTTCGCGCTCGACATGACTCGTGAGCGAGCGGCGAAGAGGAGCAACAGGAGCGGACACGATCGCAAATCGACGCCAAGTGCGTCGCCAGGCATAGGGAGGCAGGCGGACGCGGCGATTCTAGAGCATCTTCCGAACTGGTGGGCAGGCCTCCGCAGGCGAACGCTGGACATCCACGAGCCTGAACGCGTCCAATCGCCTGCACAGGAACCATGCAAATGGTCTAGCAGGTTGGCGAACCTGTCGGGCGGCGGACACTGCCCGGCCTCCGGGGGCAACTCTACGCCGCCTTCGGCTTGGCCAGAATTTCGCCGTTCTCGCCGACATCGTCGAACCGGACCGACATGCGCTTCGAAATGCCGGCCTGCTCCATGGTGACGCCATACAGCACGTCGCCGGCGGTCATGGTCCGTTTGCGGTGGGTGATGATCACAAACTGCGACAGGTACGTGAAATCCTTCACAATCGAGGCATACCGCTCGACGTTGGCGTCATCAAGCGCGGCGTCGACTTCGTCAAGAATGCAGTACGGGCTGGGCTTGCTCTTGAACATCGCGAACAGCAGCGCGATGGCCGTCAGCGTTTTCTCGCCGCCGCTGAGCAGCGAAATGCTGCGCAGCTCCTTGCCGGGAGGACGGGCGACGATGTCGATGCCGCACTCCAGCACGTCCTCGGGGTTCTCGAGAATGATGTTTCCTTCCCCCCCGCCGAACAGCTTGCGGAACAGCTCGCGGAAGTGCGTGCAGATGCTTTCGAACGTTTCGAGAAACATTCGGCGGCTTTCGAGGTTGATGCGCCGGATGATGTCTTCCAGAGCGGCCTTCGCTTCGCGGAGGTCGTTCAACTGCCCGGCCAGGTCGTTGTAGCGCGTCTCGATGTCATCGAGATCTTCCAGCGATTCCGTGTTCACATGGCCCAGCGCCTTGATGCGCCGGCGCAGCCGCTCCACCTCGGCTTCCAGCTCGGGGCGAACTTCTTCAAAGGCCGGCGGCTCGGCGACGACAACATCGTCCGCCGGGGTTTCGCTGTCTTCAGCGGCGTCCGCATCCGCAGCGACGGCATGATTCGCCGCCAGATAATCGCGGTAGGCCGACGCGCCGGAGGCCTCGATCTCCTCCAGGGTCAGCTGGAATTCTTCCTGCATCCGCGATTCCAGGGCCGACCGCAGGCGGGCGAATTCGCGAAGCTGCAGATCGGCCGCGTGCATGGCGTCGACCGCCTCGTGACGTTCGCTGCGGCAGGCGTCTTCCTGCGCGAGGTACTGCTTGCGCCGCGCCTGCACCTGCGCGCGTTCGTCATCAAGCACACGCCGCTCCGCCTGCAGCGTTTCCACTTTCAGCGTCAGGGTGGCGATTTCGTTGGACGCCGCCAGCATCGCCAGCTGCGCGCGGGCCAGCGCCGATCGCGATTCGGCAAACCGCCCGTCCGCTTCTTCGCGCTGTTTGAGGCGCGACGCCTGTTCGCGTTCGAACCGGCCATGCGCTTCGATCAGCCCCGTGAGGCGTTCTTCCTGCTTGGCCAGTTCGACTCGCTGCAGGTCGAGTTCGCTCGTCAGCTCGTGCAGCTCCTGGTCGATGGAATCGATGTCCGCCTGCAGGACGGCGATCGATTCTTCCAGCGTCGCGGCTTCCTGCCGCAGGCTGTCGATCGTCGCTTCGAGGGCATCCGCCTGATCGTACACCGAGTTCTGACGCGCGATGGCCAGCGCCGTCTGGTGCTCGGTGCTTTCCAGCTCTCCATTCAGGCGTTCGCGGTCGCGGTCGCGGACTTCGCACAGCGCGCGGGCCGCCGCCATGCGCTCCAGATGCCGGCTGACGACATCGTCCGCTTCCCGCACGGCGGCGTCGCGAGAGACGTGGGTTTCGATCAGCTCCGCCAGTCGCCGGCCGTCGCCTTCGATCGCCCGCTCCAGGCGCTTCAGATCGAGGGTGAGTTGCTTGAGTTCACTTCGGCGCGAAACGACGGACGACTCGGCCGACAGGGCCCCCACCACCAGCCGGAGGTCGCCGTTCAGCAGCTCTCCCTGCAGCGTCGCGCAGGTGGCGCGGCCTTCCGACAGCTCGACAACGCGGGTGGCGGTTTCGAGGTCGCGCACAATCCAGACGTGGCCCAGCACGCGCTTGGCCAGGCCGATCACCTTCCGCGATTCCTTGACGACCTCATCCGCCCGGCCGACCACGCCGGGCAGCTCGCGGACGACGCGCTCGAACGTTTCGGGGCGCCGCGGCTCGCCGTGTGTGTTGAGGCCCAGCATGGCGATGCGGCCCGTCGGAACCACGTCGGGACGACGCCAGTGGGCGATCCACGGCTGCAGGTCTTCGACCACCACCGCCTGTGCCTGCTCGCCGAGGGCCAGGTCGATCAGCGGCGCGTATTCGAGCGGAACATCGAGCAGATTGCAGACGAGACCTTTGACGGTGTTCCACGGCGCGCCGCGCGATTCGGCCGCCTTCGTCAGAAAATCGCGAACTCCGGCGCCGACGCCGGCATGGCTGGCGTCCCATTCCTTCAGCACCTGCAGCCGGGCCTGCCAGACGCTGCGATGCTCGCGGCGATGGTTGAGCTGCGTCTCCAGACGGGTCAGTTCGCCGTGAAGTTTGGCGCGTTCGGCCGCCACCGCGTCGCGCGCGGTGCGGGCGTGGGCCAGCGCGGCTTCCGCCTGCTCGAGTTGCGAGTGTGTCTCTTCGTCCGCAGAAGCGAACTGACCCAGGCGGACGAGCGCCTCGGCGCGCTGACGCTCCAGCGCGTCAATCGCCTCGCCCGCCGATTCCTGCTGCGACTGCAGGCCGGCCAGCTGGCGTTCGCAGGTCACAATTCTCTGCAGCGCCGCCTCGCGGGCGATTCGCTGGTCGCGCACATCCTTGCGGGCCAGCCCGATCTTCCGCTGAATCTCGGCCGCCAGCGTCTCGCGGCGTTCGAACCCGGCGCGACGTTCCTGAATCGACTGCTCGAGCGCCCGCAGCCGGGCCTCCGCCTCTTCGAGTTCCTGCGTGGCCTGCGACGCTTCGCGAACCAGCGACATCTGGTGCGACTGCAGCCGGCCGAGCTCCACCGACAGCTCTTCGCTGCGCTGGCTCTGATTCGCGCGATTCGCGGTGGCGGTGGCGATCGCCTGCTGCAGGCCCGACATCTGCTGTTCAACGGCGCGCACCTGGCGGTCGCTGGCCGACAGCTCATCGTCGATCACCTGCCGCCCGGCTTCAATGGCGGTCAGCTGTTCCTGCAGTTCATCGGCGCGGGCCCGCGAGGTTGCCAGCTGCTCGTCCCAGACGCCCTGCTGGCTGGCCATGTGCCGGATGTCATCAGCGGCCAGGCCCGTCCAGATGGTCTTCAGTTCAGAGGTCAGTTCGCGGTACTTCGCCGCCTTGCTGGCCTGGCTGCGGGTGGAGTTCAGTTGAGACTCCAGCTCGCCGACAATGTCGGTCAGACGCAGCAGGTTCTGGGAAACCCGTTCCAGACGGCGTTCGGCGTCGACCCGCTTGGCCTTGAAGCGACTGATGCCGGCGGCCTCTTCGAACACCTGCCGCCGGGAGGCGGGGTTCGACTGCAGAATCTGATCGACGCGTCCCTGCTCGATGATGCTGTAGGCCGCCGTGCCGGCGCCGGTTCCCAGCAGCAGATCGCGGACATCTTTCAGCCGGACCACGTTGCCGTTCAGTAGGTATTCCGAGTCGCCGCTGCGGTACAGCCGGCGGCCAATCCGCACTTCGCTGGCCTCAATCGGCAGAATGCCCTGGGAGTTGTCGAACGTCAGCGACGCTTCCGCGAGCTGGCTCGGCTTGCGGACGGACGAGCCGTTGAAGATGACGTCGGTCATCTCCTTGCCGCGGAGGCTCTTGGCGCTCTGGTCGCCGAGAATCCATTTGATGGAATCGACGACGTTGCTTTTGCCCGATCCGTTCGGGCCAACGACGCACGTAATCCCCGGCGCGAACTCGAACAGGGTTCGCTCCGCGAAGCTCTTGAAGCCAAGAAGTTCGAGGGATTTAAGCATCGACGTGAATCAGTCCAGTGCTGGCCGCGGAGGAACGGGGCGCCGCCAGTCGCGGGTCAGTTCTTCGCCTTCCTGTTCGACTTGCCGGACGGAGCATCCAGATCGGCCATGATCGGCTCTGGCGGTTTGACCTTCGCATCGGGGGTGGGCTCGAAGTCCGTCTCGTCCCGGTCTTCGGGCGGAAGCGCGCCGGACGGCTTGGCGTTGGTGTCAAACAGATTCGGCATCTGGTTTTCCGAGCCGACCGTCGTTTCCGTCGAGCCCCGGTTCTCCGGAAGGAACCGCGTGTAAACGCGTCCCGCCCGCGGCATTTCGTCAATGCCCACCCGGCCCGGCAGGTTGGCGTTGTGCTCGGCCTGAACCAGCAGCTGGACGATGTCGGGGTAGCCGGCGTTCAGCTCGGCACAGGCCTTCAGCACCTCCGCCACCCGCGTGCTGACTTCCCGTTCCTGACGGCCTTCGTTGGCGGCGATGCGCACAACGCGCATCTTGCTGCTGCCCGATTCCCCCAGCACCATGATCTTCTGACCGGCGCGGGCCATCATCGGCATCGTGAATTCCTGGTGAGCGCCGAACACCGTGATCTCCGCCTTCCGGCGCTGTGTGACGTGAATCATCGGTTTGCCGGTCGTTCGCAGCACATGCAGCGAGTAGCCCCCCGGCATCTTTTCACCCTGGATGTTCGGATCGTTCGGGTTCGCTTCGCTGAGCGCGCGGAACGCTCCATATCGCGTTTCAAGGCTGTCGTGGTTCATCAGGCTGTACAGCGCCTTGAAGGCCGAACCGTCATCCATCGACGCCAGCGCCACCAGCGCGAACACGCGGAACGCCGGCTCCTTGTCGGCCGCTTCCTGCAGCGCTTCGACTCCCGCCGGATCGCTGAGATACGCCAGCGCCTCGGCCGCCCGGAACCGGCATTCCAGATCGGACGACTTCAGCGCCTCCTTCAACAGCGGCGCCGACTCCGCCCCGATCGCTTCCAGCTCGAGCGCGGCCTGCTCGCACTGCTCGGGAACCAGCAGACTGTCGCGGAGCGCCTTGATGCGCATATGGCGGTCGACCGGCGATTCCTTCAGCGCAATGTTGCGAATCACCTGCTGGAACCGCGGATAGTTGTCGCGGTACTTCTCCGGCACAGTCAGCTGAATCTTCAGGTCGGTCAAGGCTTCGGCCAGCGGCTTCTGCAGGCCGTGCTCGTCGTAGTCGTGGAAGCGTTCGCCGATGCGCTGGGCGATGCGGTGAGTGAGTTTCGCACTGCGGTAGTCGTTGCGAACAATCGCCGTCAGCTTGCGGTTGCCCTGCATCACATAGGTGGCGCCTCCGGGGACGGTGCCGCGGCGAAGGCCGGCCGCCTCGTACTTCTGGTCCCCTTCGCCGGTCGCCATCAGAATCGGGCCGGTGGCCTTGGCCATCAGCTTGCCTTCGCGGGTGCCGCCCCCCTGCACGTAGGCATGCTCCTTGAGGTCGCACGGCAGCAGGAATCCGTTGGCGAGCGAGGTTGTTTTGGATCCGTCGGGAAGCACGACCTCGACGTCGAACGACTCCCCTTTCTTGATCAGCGGCGGCAGAAACGCGCGGACCAGCACCAGGGCTGTATCTTTCGAGCGCAGCAGCGTTTGAGGGTCTTCAACCTTGCGCCGGCGCATGTCGTCCAGCAGCATGGCCCGCATGTGCGAGGCCGCGGGGTCCTCGCCCGTTCCGTCCAGGTTCACCACCAGGCCCACGCCTTCCAGCACCACCCAGTTGTAGCCGGAGACCTTGATGTAATCCCCCAAGAGCTTGGAGTGCCCTTCCTTTCCCTGCAGTGCCGCCGCGGCGTTCTCGCTCCCCTTCTTGATCGCGGCCTCTTTGGGGTCCGTGTTCATTCGGGACATGAGGTCCTGGCAGCCGGCCAGACCGGCGACGGCCAGAACGAGCGAAAGTCCGAGTGAGCGGGAGTCCATGGGACGGCTCCGAGGCCTGCTGTCCGCCAGAGGGCGGCGAACGACAGACGAATCGCGGCGAGGTGGGAAAATGGAGAGATGGGACCGCCATATACGACCGATAAAAAACGAGGGTCAAGATGGGCACGCCGACGGTGCAGGCGCTTCGCCCGCGCATCGCAATTCGCCTAAACAGCGACGAATGCAGCGGTTGCGGACAGCGGCCGCGGCCTCGACCACGCTTTCCATCAACCATCGGGCCGGCCGCGACGCCCCGAAATTGGACCGTCTACGGCGAAGACTGCCGGTCCATCAGCCCCGCAGCGACCTCCCGGGGCGCGCGATCTCACTGCCCGCAGTGAATCGCCAGGCCGCCACTTCGGCGCGAGCCGGCGCTCGCCGCGCGTTGAAATGCGGGGGGCGGGCGGTACGCTCTGCGTCGAACATCGGGCGTCGGCCAGTTCCACTGAAGCTCGCTTCAGCAGGGGCAACCGACCAAGAACCGAATCCTGTCGCTGCACATTGCGGATGGCCGCCATGCCCTCGTTTTCCAAGCTTGCCGGCCTCGTTGCGGCCACCCACACTCCCTTCGCCTCCAACGGTTCGCTCAACCTCGCCGTCGTCGAAAAACAGGCCGAGCACCTGTCCCGCTCAGGCGTCGCCACCGCCTTCATCGGCGGAACGACCGGCGAAAGCTCCTCCCTGACCGTCAACGAACGACTCGCTCTCGGCGAACGCTGGATGGCCGCCACCCGCGGCAGCTCGCTCAACGTGATCGTCCACGTCGGAGCGAACTGCGTCGACGACGCCCGCGCGCTCGCCGCACAGGCCGAATCGCTCGGCGCGGCCGGCGTCAGCGCCCTCGCCCCCTCCTACTTCAAGCCCGGCAGCATGACGGCCCTCGTCGACACCATGGCCGAGATCGCCCGCGGCTGCCCGTCGCTGCCGTTTTACTACTACGAAATCCCCTCGATGACCGGCCTCTCGCTGTCGCCGTCCGAGTTTCTGGCCGCGGCCGGAGAGAAGATTCCCAATCTCGCCGGCATCAAATTCACCAGCAACAACCTGGTCGAATACCAGCTCTGCCGCGCCGCAGTGGGAGGCCGCTTCGACATCCCCTTCGGCTTCGACGAAATGCTGCTGGCGTCCCTCGCCTTCGGAGCCACCAGCGCCGTCGGCAGCTCGTACAACTTCGCCGCGCCGATCTACCTCAGGGTCATTGATGCCTTTAATTCCGGCGACTTCGGAACGGCCCGCAAAGAACAGTTCGCATCCGTCGAACTCATCCGCATCCTCCAGCGCTACGGCTACATGGCCGCCGCCAAGGCGACAATGACCATGCTGGGAGTCGATGTCGGCCCGCCCCGCCTCCCGAACGGATCGCTCAAGCCGGAGCAGGTCGCCAGCCTCCGCCGCGACCTCGAGCAGTTCCGCTTCTTTGAACAAGTCGCACCGAGCGGCGGGCTTTAAGCCCGACCGCTCACTGGGCGATCCAGTCCGCGATATAGAGCTGGCTCGTCCCGTCCTCGGTTCGGTTCGAGGTCCACATCATTTTCTTCCCGTCCGGGCTGAACACCGGCAGCACATCGGCCTTCGCGTGGAACGTGATCCGCCGCGGCGTGCCGGGCTTCGGAGCGCCGCCCGACCAGTCGATGTCCATCGCCCACAGATCGAAGTTCGCCCCCATTGGCCCACGGGAGTAATCCGCGCTCGACCAAATGATCGTCTTGCCATTCGGATGGAAGTACGGACACCAGTTCACCTGGTTCAGGTCATCCGTCAGCGGAGTGTCCTGCGTTCCGTCCACCGCGACGACATGGACCTGCAGCATGTCCTTCGCCTTCCGGTCGGTCCGATAGATGATCCACTTGTCATCCGGCGAAAAGAACGGCCCGCCATCGTACCCATCGACATTCGTGATCTGCCGGACGTTTGAACCATCGGCATTCATGATGTAAATGTCCGGGTCGCCGTCGCGCGTGGAGGTGAACACGATCTGCTTGCCGTCGTGCGAGTAGCTTCCTTCGGCGTCGTAGCCGGGCGAGTCGGTCAGCCGCTGCAGGTCGAGTCCATCGACGCCGACGGAGTAGATCTCCATGTTCGGGTCAAAGTCCCACTGGTATCGCGGCCGGCCTCCGCGGGCCGCTTCATCGCGGGCCGTCTTCTCTGTCACTTCCGGCTGCGGGTCGGAATGGGCCGAAGCGAACAGAATCCGCTGTGCATCCGGTGAGAAGTAGGCACACGTCGTTCGTCCGCGGCCGGGGCTGATCCGCCGGGGCTCGAACTTGTCGAGCGGCTGCGTGTAGATCTGGTAGAAGGGGTAGCCGAGCGGATAGGCCTGGTAGACGATCTGCGTGCCGTCCGGGGAGAAGTAGCCTTCGCCCGCCCGGGGGAATCCGCGGGTCACCTGGCGGATGTTTCCCAGCGACTTCGCTTCCTCGGCAGCCGGATCATCGGCGGCCGCCAGCGGTCCCGCGGCGGCCAGGTTCAGCAGCACGCTGGCGAGGGCAATTCGAGCGATCATCTGTCCACCAGACGGAGAGGGCCTTGTGCGCATCTTCTGATGGTGCGCATAAAAGCAGGGGGCGTCAAACGCCCCCTGTTGATGATATTGCTATGCTGGATGCTGATCTGGAATTGGCCGCGGGCGGGAACCAGCCGCGTGACTGTCAGGCGTACGCCTTTTCAATTTTGCGGGCACATTCGACGCAGTTCCGAGCCCAGGGGATCGCCTTCAGCCGCATTTTCGGAATGCTGCAGCGGGACGGCGCTTTGCCTTCGGCCAGACAACCCTCGCACTGCCCATACGAGCCAGCGTCAACCCGCTTGATCGCCGCCGAAATTTCGTTCAGCACTTCCTGGTCGCGCTCCATCACGCCGAGCACGAACTCCTGCTCGAACGTTTCGGTTCCCAGCTCGGCCATGTGCGTCGGGCTTTTCGATTCGTGACCCGGATCGAGAGCCTCGTCACTGAGATGCTGGACGTCGCCACGCAGGCGGGCTTGGACTTCGGTCAGAAGCGACCGAAACTGTGCCAGATCCTTCTTGTTCATCATGCGGCGACAGTCACTTTCCTGCTTGGGACAAACGGAACGACGCGCGAGGAGCCTTCAGTCATAGGCCTCCGGCCGAGGGAATTCAAGCGCACCGGCCCGCGCGCAGCCCGGGAAGCGGCCAGATTTCGCGGCGATTTCAGCAAAGTTTCATGTTCACCGCGGCGACCGCCCGGTCCCGCGCAGCTTGCCTGCCGTGACTCTGTTCCCCATCATGAAAGTCGCCAGACCTCCCTTCGTTTCCCGAGTTGACGACCACATGCTTCCAATCGACCGCTCCCCGCTCGCAGGGCTTTGCGCGCTCTTCATCGCTCTTGCCGCTGCGCACGGCACACGCGCCGCGGAGACGACCGAAGTTCCGCTCGATCACTACTACGGGTTTCAGTCGATCGAAATCGTCAAGCTCTCCGACCGGGCTCACTCGCTGCAGACGGGCGACTTCAACAACGACGGCCTCATCGACGCCGTCGTCGTCGACAACAGCAAGAACCGCATCACCCTGCTGCTGCAGCGCGCCAAAAAGCTCGACCCCGTCGCCCACACGTCCGATCAGGTCAATCACATCGAAGACTCGCAGTTGTTTGAAATCCGGCACATCCCCGTCGATCGCGACGTGCAGGCCCTCTGCTCGGGCGACTTCAACGGCGACGGACGGCTCGACCTCGCCTATTTCGGAGAACCCGACCGGCTCACGATTCGTTATCAGCCGGAATCGGGCGTCTGGAAAGAATCCAAAGAACTCCGCATCCCGGAAATTCAGCCCAAGGCATTCGCCATCAATGCCGGCGATTTGAACGGAGACGGCCGCACCGACCTGGTGGCGCTCGCGAAGTCGGCCACCTGGGTCATTCTGCAAAAGGCCGATGGCGCCCTGGCCGACCCCATCATGCTGCGGAACACTTCGCCGTCGCTGGGCCTGGCCATGATCGCCGACCTGAACGGCGATGGACGCGACGACCTGTTCACGCAGGCCACCGACGACCAGAAGCAGCCCTTCTGCATTCGCCTCCAGAACTCCGATGGCAAGCTCGGGCCCGAGCTGCGGTTCCGCGTGGAAGACCCTCGCGGAATCGTCCTCCACGACATGGATGGCAAGCCCGGGGCCGAAATCCTCGCCATCGACGCGCGCACCAACCGCGTCCGCATGTTCAACATCGAACAGAAGTCGGGGCCGGGCGATGAAAAGCTCGGCCGGATCGTGCAATACGGATACGGCAGCTCCGACTCGGGCGACCGCGACCTCGAAGTGGGAGATGTCGACGGCGACGGACGCGCGGACATTGTCGTCAGCGACCCCGACAAGGCCCAGGTCGTCGTCTTCCTGCAGAAGAACGGGCAGCTCGACCTCGGAACCTCCTATCCCAGCTTTCTGGGCGTGTCCCAGTTGAGGCTGTCGGATGTGGATGGCGACAAGTCCACCGAGGTCATCGCGTTCAGTGCCAAAGAAAACGCCATCGGCGTCAGCAAATTCGAGAACGGCCGGCTCGGCTTCCCCAAAATCGTCGAGACGACCGGCGAAATCAAAGTGTTCGAGATGATCGACCTGACCGGCGATGGCCGCGATGAACTCGTCGTCGTGACCAAAGACGCCGCCGGCCGAGGTCGCGGCGCTGCGAAGTACATGGTGACGGCCTACGCCCGCCAGCCGGACGGAACCTGGAAGCCGCACGACCTGAAAGGGCAGAAAGTCCTCGAGCTCGAACTCAAGGGAGACCCGCAGCGGCTCGTGAAAGTGGACGCCAACCAGGATGGCAAATGGGATCTGCTGCTGACCAACGACAGCGGCAAAACCCCGCGCCTGCTGATTCAGACGGAAGTCGGCGCCCTCACGCCCGAAGCGGAAACCGGCGGCATTCAGCTCGGCGACGCAAAGGCCGGCGGCGTCTTCACCGGACAGCTCGACAAGCCGGCGTTTCTGGTGGCCCAGGGGAACGTGGTTCGCAACATGACGCTCGACCCGCAGAATCGCTGGCAGGTCGTCGACCAGTACAACGCCGGAGAATCCAGCTCACGCGTGGAAGGCGTCGCAGCGCTCGACATGGACGGCGAGCCGGGCCACGAAATCGTGCTGGTCGACACCGGGTCCAACAAGATTCGCATCTTCCGGAAGTCCCCCTCGGGATACACCGCCTGGCGCGAGCTCGAACTGGCCCCCTTCCAGTACCGCGGCCTCAAAGTGGCCGACCTAAACGGCGACGGCCGGGAAGACCTCATCCTCGCCGGACCAGGGCGGTTTGCCGTCGTGTACGCCGGGCAGTCCGAATACAAGCTGCAGGAACTCGCCTCGTTCGAGTCCAAACTGAAAGACGTCTACCTGATGGACCTCGTCGCCGGCGACCTGAACAACGATGGCCGGCCGGATGTGGCGGTGTTCGATGCACGCACCCACCTGATCGAAATCCTCGCCTACCAGGGGGAAAAGGGACTGGTGCACGCCATCCAGTTCAAGGTGTTCGAATCGAAAAGCTTCCAGCGCGGCAGCAGCGACTCGGGGTTCCAGCCTCGTGAAGGCGCCATCGCCGATGTGACCGGAGACAAGCTGCCCGACCTGCTGCTGCTCTCGCACGATCGCCTGCTCGTCTATCCGCAGGATCCCGGCGAGCCCGCCCCGGCAGCGGCCGCGACTGGCAAGTAACCGCCTGCGTCTGCACGACCCGCCGCCGGCACGGCCGGCGGCGGGTCTTACAAAAAACCAACGCCCGGCGTCATGGCGACACCGGGCGTTGGCGTTGAGTTTCGGCGGCATCCGGCGAGCGGCTTACAGGTCGTGCTCGGTCGATTCCGCGCCCACGGCCGGCACCCGGTCGTCGACGTCGTACGCCTGGCCGATCAGGCGGAGAAACTTGATCGCGTACCAAGTCGGGTCGAGTTCCCACCAGCGATGGCCGGCCCGGGCGAGCTTCGGATGGGCGTGGTGGTTGTTGTGCCAGCCTTCGCCGTAGGACAGAACGGCCACCCACCACAGGTTGCGCGATTCGTCGCGGGTGGCGTAGTTGCGGTAACCCCACAGGTGCGTCGCCGAGTTCACAAACCACGTGCTGTGATAGGCCAGGCACATCCGCAGGCACAGGCCCCACAGCAGCCACGGCAGGCCGCCGGCCGCATACAGCGCGACGCCGGTGGCCAGGAGCCACAGACCGTAGGTCCGATCAAAGAATCGCAGCAGCGGGTCTTTCGCGAGGTCCGGGCAGAACCGGCGGTTCATCATCTCCCGCATGTCCTTCGAGTGATTCACAAACAGCCACATCATGTGCGACCAGAACTCCCCTTCCATCGGCGAATGCGGATCGCCCGGCTGGTCCGACTTCGAGTGATGGATGCGGTGCGTGCCGGCCCACATCAGCGGCGAGCCTTCACCGGAAATCACACCCGCCAGCAGGCAGAAAAACCGCGACGGGTTTCGCAGCTTCAGCGAGCGATGCGACAGGCAGCGGTGGTAGCACAGGCAGATGCCGATGCTGCACGTCAGCCAGTGCAGGAAGATCGTGATCCCCAGGGCCGACCAGGTGAAAAAGAACGGGGCGGCCAGAGCGCCGATGTGCATCACAGCCATCCAGCCGACGACGATCCAGTCGACATTCGCCCACTTCAGCTGGTCTGGCTCGAAGCTGGCGAACACCGCTTCCTTTTCGGCGGCGGCGTTCTGCTCGACCTCCGCGGCCGTAATGATCTTCGACACTTTGTCGGCATCGCGGACCGGCTCGGCCGTGTGCCTGCGACGTGAGCGTTTGGGACGGGGAACCTTGGTGGCAGGTGCGTGCATGGACGTCACTCTCCGGGAGTCAATTCGGTCGCCATCTCAGGGGCGCTCGCCGCCGGCAGCCGCCATTCGTGGCGATCCACTGCGGAGGGGCGAGGCCGGGCGAGCCGCCCGAAACCCCCTGGATGCGCGAACTATAAGCGGATTTCGACTCCCCGCTGTCAGCGCCCATTCAAACTTCTGTCACACTTTCGTCACCGCTACAAGTCCCTACTGTTCAGCCACTTGCGATGAATTTCCGTCGGCATTGAAGCGGTATCCCGTTCCCCGGATTGAGACGAGATGGATCGGATTGGCGGGATCGGGCTCGATGATCTTCCGCAGCCGCATCACGAAGTTGTCGATTGACCGCGTCGCCAGGTCGGCTTTCTCCTCCCACACGTCCCGCAGCAACCGCGAGCGGGCCAGCACCTTGCCCTCGTGCTGGATCAGGTATCGCAGCAGCTGCATTTCCATGGTCGTCAGCGTGTGCACGGCGTCGCCGTTCCGCACTTCAAACCGGGCGAAGTCGACCGTCACGTTGCCAAAGCGGTAAACGTCGCCCGCCTCCATCCGCTTGACCGTCAGCCCCATGCGCGACGATCGGTCGAGCAGATTGCGAATGCGCGACAGTAGCTCGGGCAGCGCGAACGGCTTGGTGAGATATTGATCGGTCCCGCTGTCGAACGCCTGCGAGCGGTCCTCGCTGAGGGTTCGCGCGCTCAGCACCAGAATGGGAACCCGGCCATCGACCGTGCGGACCTGCCGGCAGATCTCGTAGCCGCTCATCCCGGGCAGCATCAGGTCCAGCAGAATCAGGTCGACTTCGCCCGGATGCTGTTCAAAGTACGCGAGCGCAGCCGGTCCGTCGCCGAAGACGACCGGCTCGTACCCTTCCTGTTCCAGATTGAAGGCGAGGCCCGCCGCCAGCGATTCCTCGTCTTCAACCACCATGATCCGCGGCGCGCCCATGCTTCCATCTTATCCACGATTCTGCCGCGTCCAAATCATCGGGCGCCGAAACCCAACGCCAGCCTCCGGGGGCAAGCCCCGAAACGCACACGGCCGCCCTTTCGGACGGCCGTGCCGCAATCCTCAATGAGGCGCTGCTTCGTCTACACCGCCGCGGCCCGCGATCCGATGGCCACAGCCCGCGAACCCGGGGGCGTTTTCCGGTTCATCAGCCACACCAGCGCCGGGCTGGCGATGAAGATCGAACTGTAGGTGCCGATCGCGATGCCCATGAACAGGCAGAACGCAAACCCCTTCAGGCCATCGCCGCCAAAGGCGTACAGAATGAAGATGACGATCAGGGTCGTCACGCCGGTCAGAATCGTCCGGCTGAGGGTTTCATTCAGCGCCCGGTCGACGAGCTGCTTCGAGACCGTCGGGCTCTTGCCGCGCACTTCACGGATGCGGTCAAACACCACGATCGTGTCGTTCAGCGAGTAACCGACGATCGTCAGAAACGCCGCCACCAGCGACAGGTTCATCTTGAAGTCGATCAGCCCCAGGGCCTGGCCGACGGCTGTTTTGCTCGCCAGCGACGCCAGCACCACAAGCCCCAGCACCGCGAAGATGTCGTGCATGACGGCGATGACCGCCGCGAAGCCGAAATCGACCGCCTGGAACCGGAACCACAGGTAGGCGATCGTCGCCAGCAGACTGATGACGATGGCCGTCACGGCGATCCACTGCGTTTCGCTCGCCACCGCCTGGTCGAACGTGTTGAGTTCTTCAAACAGCGGCCGTTCGGCCGCCACTTTCGCGTACGTTTCAGCAGCCGCCTTGAGGTCGGCCTCCGACACGGCGGTTTTCGACCGGACGACCACTTCCTTCGACTGCGGCGCATTCACCGGATTCACCGCCGTGACCTGCGACATCGCATCGGCGTACTTCGGCGTGCCATCGGCGTTCTTCATCAGGGCCAACTGCTCGCCGACCGCTTCGCTGGCCGTCGATGCGGCCACCGTTTCACCGAAGGTCAGCGTCACTTCATGGCCGCCGCGATACTCCGGCGAATCGGCATTCTGGATGGCCGTCACCGAACCGACGGAAATGGTCTGGTGCAGCAGCTGGAACGGGCTGTCCTTGAACGCTTCCGCCACCAGCTGGCTCACTTCGTCTTCGCTGTCCTTCGTCGACCGGATGCGGACAAGCGTTTTCGGCGGGTTGTCCACCGTCTGCAGCGTTTCGACGGAAACGGCCTCCTGGAACGCCGCATCCAGCCGCTGCTGCATGTCGTCGGTCGTGGGGGTCTCCCCTTCGAACCGGAACGTCGCCATCGAGCCGCCCCGGAAATCGATGTCCAGGTTGTCCGAGCCGCGCCAGGCGACCAGGCCCAGGCCCACAGCAATCAGCGTGCACGAGACAATCGCAAACTTCACGTTGTGCTTCGAGAACACAAAGCTCGTCGCCTTGATCGCCTCCATGATCTTGATTTCCGTCAGCCAGCGCTTGCGCTCCATCAGGTCGAACATCAGCCGGCCCATGTAGAGCGCGGTGAACAGACTCACCACGATGCCGATGAACAGCGACACCGCGAAGCCGCGGACCTGTTCGGTGCCGACGACGTACAACACCACGGCGGTGATGAGGGTGGTCAGGTTCGAGTCGATAATGGTCGACAACGCTTTGTGGAAGCCGTTGTGAATCGTCATCCGCAGGCTGCTGCCTTTGGCTTTTTCTTCGCGGAAGCGCTCGTAAATCAGCACGTTGGCGTCGACCGACATGCCGATCGTCAGCACCACGCCCGCGAGGCCCGGCAGCGTGAACGTCGCATTGATCAGCGACATGATGCCCATCAGCAGCACGATGTTGGCGATGAGGCACAGGTTCGCGATCAAACCCAGCTTGCGGTAATACAGCAGCATCACCACGAACACCGAGATGCTCGCGATCAGCATCGCCCGATAACCCTTCGTCTGCACGTCGGCGCCGAGCAGCGGACTGACAGTGAACTCGTTCACCGGCTTCCGGTTCAGCGGCACATCCAGGGCGCCGGCGTTCAGCACGCCGATCAGTTCCTGAATTTCACGGGAGGTGAACTGACCCGTGATCTGGCCGTTCGATCCAATCACCGCATTGATTCGCGGCGCGGAGTGGACTTCTTCATTCAGCAGAATTGCCAGCCGGGTATGATGCCCCCCCTGCCGCGGCTGGTACTTCGTGGTCAGCTGCGTGAACAGGTAGCCGCCGTACTGGTTGAACGTGAAACCGACCGCCGGGCCTTCTTCGCTCAACTGTTCGGTCGCCCGCACCAGGTAGTCGCCCGTGATCCGCTTCTTCGGATCGGGCTCGACAATCAGCAGCAGTTCCCGAACTTCCTTGCCATTCCGCGTGACCGTTCGGGCCGGAGCATCGACGGACGGATCGATTTCGACCGGCTTCAGCTTGTCGGTATCGCCGATCTTCCCCACCGGACGCCACTTCGCAACGAGCTGATCAACGCCGTCAGGTCCCTTCTGGTACAGCTCGGTGATGGCCGGATTATTCCGGGTCGGTTCCGCCAGGGCGATGATCCCCTGGTGATCGAACCGGTTGGCCAGGATGTCGAACTCAAGGCTCCCCAGGTCGACGATGCGCCGTTTGATGGCATCGACCTGCTCCTGCGTCGCCTTCGGAACAATGACTTCAATGCGGTCCGTGCCGACCCGGCGAACGGTGATTTCCTCGGTGCCGCCAGCGTTGATGCGTTTCGAGACGCGGCTGACCAGCTTGTCCATCACGTCGGCCGTGATGTTTTCCTTGCCGGCCGCGCGGGCTGCTTCCTTATCGACTTCGAACACCATGTTCGAGCCGCCGGCCAGGTCGATGCCCAGCTTGATCGCGTTCTTCCAGTCCCCCGTCGTCACCTGCGCGTTCACAAACGGCGCCAGGCCGATCGTCAGCGCCAGAAGGACCATGCTGATCCGGAAAGCGAGGTCTTTGACGCGCATGGCCTGCGCGAGGAAGTTGCCGACGATGAACGGCAGCACGAGAATGACCAGCACTTCGAGCAGCAGCTTCAGGCCCGTCCAGGCAGCGCTGGAGCTTGTCGGAACGCTGGTGCCGGTCGCGAACCCTTCGGGCTGCTCGACCCCCCGCGGCGTGGGAATTGAAGACTCCCGCGTCTCGGGCGCTGGCTGGCCCGGGACAAGGCCGGTGGAGGGGCTGGTGGACGCCGGGGCAGTGCTCCCTGCGGCGGGAGCGGCCGTCTCGGCCGCGGGAGCGCTGGCCGCCGGAGCGGTTTCGGCCGGCTTGGTTTCAGTGGGAGTTGCCGGCTCGCTGGCAGCGGGTGGGTCAACCACCGGAGCCGGAGCAGCGTCGGCCACGGGCGGCTGGGTCGGGGTCTCGGCGGCCGGCGTTTCAGCGGCCGGCGGCGGCGGGGCGGGCGTCGCCGCAGCGGGCGCTTCCGTCGCTGCAGCGTCGGTCGCGGGCGCCGGGGGCGCTGGGGGCGCTGTTTCCGTCGATGCGGACTGAACCTGCGCCGCGTCCGTTGCGGCCGGGGCGGGAGGAGTGTCTTGTCCAAGAAGGGCCGTGCACGCGAGCCATGCACACAACAACACGTTCATCGGGAGAATGCTCCGTCCGGTGTTCTGCACCGGAAAACTTCTGCGTCGTACTGGAATCTGTCTCTGCGTCAGGGACGTTGCCGGGGCAACGCGCCGAATCGCCGGGCAGGCCTGATCTCACGCGATGCAGGCGGAAGCCTGAACTCTCAACCTCAGCTCTTCTCGGCGGCCGGTTCCGAAACCGACAGCACATCACGAATGGCGTCCGCACGGAACTTGATGCGCGAGTCATCCACCATGCGAAGCGTCACTTCGAGTCCGTCTTCCGAGCGGCTGACAAACGTGCCGATGATGCCGCCGATCGTGACCACCTGATCGTTCTTCTTCAGAGACGCGATCAGGCTGCGCTTGCGCTCCTGTTCCTTGCGGCCCTGGCGCGAGTTGAGCCACATCATCACCATGAATGCCAGCAGAATCGGAGCGAAGAAGCCCACCATGCTGCCGGTCCCGGGTTGCTGGGCCGGGTCGCCCGCCGCGGGGGCGGCGGCCGGCGCCGCGTTCCCTCCGGCCTGCGCCAGAAACAGCGTTACTGTCAGCCAGTTCCACATTGTTTGTTCGGTCGACTCGAATGAGTGATCGATCCACGACAGAGCGCTCGCGCCAGCAGACGACGGCGTCTTCTGGCGGCCCAGCCCCCCGGATCGAAAGGGCGTATCCTAGAGTTCGACGCCAAGGGCAGCAAGACGCTCCGCACGAAACTCCGTGAGGCGGTTCGACTTAATGGCCGTCCGCAGGTCTCGCATCAACCGCTGGTAGTACGTCAGGTTGTGCAGCGTCAGCATCATCGGACCCAGCATCTCCTCCACCATGAACAGATGACGGAGATAACCCCGGCTGAACTGCGTGCAGGTCCGGCAGTCGCACTCCGGGTCGAGCGGACCCTCGTCACGCTGGTGAACCAGATTCCGCATCTTCACCGGACCCCGACTCGTGAACGCCGTAGCGTTGCGCGCATTCCGGGTCGGCATCACGCAGTCGAACAGGTCAATCCCCCGCGTCACGCATTCAATCAGGTCCACCGGCCGGCCAACCCCCATCAGGTAGCGCGGCTTCTCCCGGGGCAGGAAGGGAGTTGTAAAGCCCACTGTTTCATACATTTGCGAGGGCGCCTCCCCCACGCTCAACCCGCCGATCGCATACCCCGGAAAGTCCAGCGGCAATAGACCTTCCGCCGATCGTTCCCGCTGACCCGGCAGAACGCCCCCCTGCACGATGCCGAATAACGCCTGGTCGGGCCGCTGATGGGCGTCGCGGCACCGCGCGGCCCAGCGAGTCGTCAAATCAACTGCCGCCTGAATCTTCTCCTCCGAGGCGGTCGCCGGCGGGCATTCATCCAGGCACATAATGCAGTCGGCCCCGAGATCCTCCTGAATCTTCATTGCGCTTTCGGGGCTCAGCTCCAGCAGGCTGCCGTCAATGTGCGACTTGAAGACAACCGACCGCTCATCCATCCGACGCAAATCGGAAAGGCTGAACACCTGAAACCCGCCGCTGTCGGTGAGAATCGGGCCATTCCAGTTCATGAACCGGTGCAGTCCCCCCAGATCGCGAACCACCTCCGCCCCGGGCCGCAGCGCGAGGTGATACGTATTCGCCAGAATCTTCTGGGCGCCGGCCTCACGGAGCTGATGCGGCCACAATCCCTTGACCGACCCCCGCGTTCCCACCGGCATGAAGGCAGGAGTTTCAACGACGCCATGCGGCGTCTCCCACAGCCCGGCACGGGCCCCGGTGACCGAATCGACGGCTTCAAGCTGGAAACGAAACATGGATCAACGACGGTCAGACTTGCGGAACGCGGGCCCCCAATTTAGCCGGGTGGCCTGCCACCCGTCGCGTCGGACGCACGAATTCGTCGCCCGTTGCGGCCAGAGGGACGGCCATCGCCACGAAACGGCTGTTCGACGGACAGATCCGAAGGCGGAATCCGGTTCCGATTGTTTGAACCAGATCGGCTCGCCCATCGTTTTCCTGGCAGGAGGACGCCTATGCTCGGAGTACCCACCTGGAGAGTGCTGCTGATCTCGGTCCTCAGCGTGGCCCTGTTCTGGCGCATCCGCTGCTTCATCGAATCGCTCATGAGGTAATGCGATGTTCTGGATCGCACTGGGGGGACTGGCGACCCTGTTGGGTCTCGCCGGGTTGGGTCTCGCTGGCTGGTGCAGCTACAAGGCCAGTGGTCGTGGCGCGTCCCACAATTCCCTCTGGAACTGGGATTTCCTCCAGCTCCTGGATCTCTTCGACCTCTTTTAGACCGTGAGCACCGTTGTGGCGCAGGCGATGGGTCCCAGCAAATCGACCGACGAAAGCCACAACGGTTGATCGGAACGAGCGCGGCCGACCGGTTTCCGATCGAACTCCCTGACCCCTCACCGCGCGGTCGCGGGGCCTTGGTGCAGCGGGTCCGCCGGGTGCTTCGCGAGCGAACAGCGAGTCGCCGCAATTTCCCGCGAATGCCTCGCACACTGTTGTGAGACGCCCTTCCAGTGATGCCGGACGCGATTCGACCGCGTCTGGCGCTCGCGGGGGTTGATGGACGGCATACCCATTGCAGCCCGCATTGGTTCCGGCGAGCACACACCGCGCAGGACAACCGCGGTCGGCAGGAGTTCTCGCCCGGTTTCGCGTCGACTCGAACACAATCGCGCTCAGCGCTTCAGGAGGCCTCCTGCCGGGCTCTTCGTCAGGGAGAAATCATATGCTGCGATCCACCACCGCATTCGCCACCCTTCTCGCGGCCAGTTCGGCCCTGGCCCAGCAACCGCCGGGCACTCCCCAGCCCGGCGCTCCACAGCGGCCGGCCCAGACCACGGACATCAACGGAACCAATCAGAACCAGGCCCGCGACCGGAATGCTCCGGCGCAGACGAATCCGCCAGGAAACATCGTGTCGCCCACCGCGCAGAACGCGCCGCCGCGGAATGACGTGCCGGACCGGAATCCGCAAGGTCAGAACGCGCAGGGGAACCGCAATCAGGCGCGGCGGGGCGGCGCCGGGCAGTCGATGGACGCCCGTTTCGACTCCCACGTCGCCGATTGCCTCATCCTTGGCAACCAGGAGGAAATCGCTCTCCTGAAGTTCGGCATGGAGCGCACGAAGAACGACAAGATCAGGGAACTCGCCAAGAACATGATCAAGGACCATGAAGAGGCGATCACCAAACTGCGCGAGCATGGCTCGCGGCAGAATGCGAACGTCGAGTTGACCGCTGCAGAAGCTCCGCAAACCGACGGCGGCCGGACCCGCGAAGCGCTCAAGGTGGCGGATGACGAGGCTGGCAGCGCTCAGGCCGGCCAGAACAATATGCCCGCCCGCATGCATCGGATGGCCAGGATCGCCCATGAAAAATCGCTGATTCTGAATCGCGAAGAGTTGGGCAAGTACAAGGACGACGAATTCGATCAGGCCTTTCTCGGACAGCAACTGGGGGCTCACATCGGCATGCTGGCCAAGCTGAAGGCGGCCCAGGAGGAAACCTCGTCAGAACTTTCGGAACTCACCCTGAAGGCTCAGGAGACCACCAAGAAGCACAAGGACCATCTTGAGAAGATGATGAACGAAATCAGTCAGAAGGATCGCGGGGACAAATAACCGCGCTCGTCAATGGCTCGTCGTCAGCGGCCCTGTTGGGGCCCGGGAGTTGGTGACCATCCCTTCGGATCGCCCTGCCTGTCAGGTCGGTGCAGCCCGGATGGCCGCCAACTCCTTTTTTCGTGCGCGGCCGTCAGTGCGCCGACGGCGCCTGCTCGATCACGGTCATCGACTTCCACTTCCCGCCCCGGAAACGGATCCCCAGGCCCGTGCCCAGAACGGCAATGTTGGCCGTCACGGCCCACCAGCAGGCCCAGAGCGGATTGTCTGAATACCGCACGGCGAGCATCGAAGGGATCACCATGAGAAACCAGCCGCACAGGAACGTGTACACCAGCGAGAAACGGGTGTCGCCGGCCCCCCGGATGGCGTTGCCGAAGATCACGGCCAGTGCATCGAAGACCGAATACATCGCCACGAAGTACAGCAGCTGCACCACCACCGGCCGCACCTGTTCGAAGGGGGGGTGCTCCGCGGCGGCTTCCGCCAGCTCGGCCGGCGTCATCGAGGCCGTCGCCGCCGGCGGCGTCTGGGAGGCGTAGGGCTTCAACAGCACATCCGGCCAGACGAGGTAAATGACCGCAAACACGCTGACGTACGAGACCGCCAGAAACAGCGCCCGCCAGACGCTCTTTTCCGCCAGGTCCGGACGTTTCTCGCCGATCCGCCGGCCCACCAGCGTCAGCACGGCCGTTCCCAGTCCCATCATGGGAATGAACGCCAGCGCATTCAGGTTGAACGCCAGGTTCGTGGCCGCCAGCTCGACGGTTCCCAGCTTGCCGATGAACAGCACGAGCATCAGGTACCCGGCGATGTCGACCAGCATCTGGATGCCGTTGGGCAGACCGAAACGCAGCATCCGGCGAATCAGCTCGCCATCAAGTCGCCGCTGCTGGCGAAACGGGTAACGCGCCTCCTGGTTGACCTTGCGGATCATGTACGCGAAGGCGGCGCAGGCGGCGATGTTCGCCGTCACCGTCGCGAGTGCGGCGCCGCGGATCCCGAGTTGGGGAATCGGCCCGAAGCCGAAGATGAACACGTATGCGAGAATCGCATTCAGGATGCTCGCCGCGATGTCGACGTACATCACAATCCGGGTCTGGCCGCGACCGCTGAAAAAGGTCGACAGCGTCATCATCAGCAGCATGGGGGCCGAGCCCCAGCACAGCACCGAGAAATACTCGATTTCCAGCCGCGTCACTTCCGGACGGTGGCCGAGAGTGACAAACAGCCGGCTGAGGAACGGGGCGCTGGACAGCAGAATCGCGCCGAACGCCAGCGCCAGCCAGATTCCCTGCCACAGCGAGGCGGCCACGCGGTCCTTCTGCCCCGACCCGTGATACTGCGCGATGAAGGTATTGGTGTAGATCGCAACGCCCATCGGAAAGCCGAGGGCCGTCCAGTGAAACATGCCCGCGGGCATCGACGCCGCCAGCGCGTTCACATCCAGCCGGGTCAGCATGATGCGGTCGACCACATGCATCAGCGACAGCGATCCCGAACTGATGATCAGCGGGAGGGCGACGCGCAGCAGCTCGCGGATGCTTCCGGCATCGGGCGTTTCGGAGGCGGGGGGAACCGTTTCCGGCGTCTGGGGGGTTTCAAAGGCGTCCGGCAGATCGACCGGGGTGACCGTCGTCGACATGAATTCTTCCGTGAGAGTCTCAATCGGGTTTGAGGCCGCGTCCTGCGTGCAGGTCTGCCGACGTTCCGTCTCAGCCCGGCGGGGAGGCGAAGCGGTCCGGCGAAATGGCTCCCGGCGCTCAGCCCCGGGCCCTCAGGAACTGTCTGGAGCGCCTCTCCCGGTCATTCCGGGAGGTCGGACGATCTTTTCATGCTGCCGAAAGGCAACGCCTCCGTAGAATTCCCCGCGGCCATCTTAGGACCGGCAGGTCGACACCGCGACCCCCGGACAGGTTCGCCAGAGCCCGGCTTCGTGAGTTAAGATGTCCAGACTGCGTAATTGAGGAAGTCTTCCGCCGCGCGCTCCCCGGATGCCGCCCGTTCGTCGCTCTTCTTTTCTGAACCATGAGTTGGAGGTTTCCCTCGATGCGTCGGTTCCCGTCACGCCTGCTGGCGTCGGCTGCACTGCTGTCTCTGGCCCTGCCAGTTCTGGCGCAGGAGGCCGCCAAGCCCCCCATGTCTTCGAGCACGTCCACCCCGACCGGCGGCGCCCCCTCGAAATCAAAGTACGAAACGCTCATCGACGGCATGACGAAAGTCACCGGCCTGTGGACGCTGTTCCACAAGGAGCAGAAGCTCCTCGTCGAACTGAAGACGTCCGATCTCTCGAAAGACTACATCGTCCTCCCCTCAATCTCCAAAGGGGTGTCGAGCGGCGGAGTCATCGGCGGCATGTCCTGGCAGCCGGACGACGACGACATCGTCTGGGGCTTCAAAAAGGTCGACGAAAAACTGTTCGTGATGCGGCGGAACTTCCGGTACAAGGCCGCCCCCGGCAGCCCTGAAGCCAAGGCGGTCGAATTCGCCTACTCCGACTCCGTCGTCTACGCCGTCCCCATCCTGACGACCAGTCCCGGCGGCGGAATGCTTGTCGACATGTCGTCCGTCTTCATGAACGACGACCTCGGCATCGGCCGCGGTCTCGGGCTGGGCTTCCGCCTCGCCACCGACCGCACCACCTGGGGCAAGGTGAAGTCGTTCCCCAACAACGTCGAGCTCGAACTGGCGGCGGTGTATGCGGGAGCCGGCATCGGCGGCCCGTCGACGGTGCCGGACGCCAAGGGGGTGCAGGTCGGCATCCACTACAGCATCAGCCCGTTGCCCGCCGTCGGGTCCAGCTACAAGCCGCGAATCGCCGACGACCGCGTCGGGTACTTCCTGACGGCCGTCAAGGACTTCTCCAACCGCACCGACGACGAACACTTCATCCGCTATATCAATCGCTGGGATCTGAAGAAGAAGGATCCTGCGCTGGATGTCTCCACGCCGGAGAAGCCGATCGAGTTTTACATCGAAAAAACCGTGCCGGTGTTCCTCCGCCCGACGGTCGAGGCCGGCATTCTGGAGTGGAACAAGGCCTTCGCAAAGCTCGGCTTCTCGAACGCCATCCGCGTGCAGCACGAAGAGGAATTCGAGAACAGCGCCGGAATTGAGATCGATCCGGAAGACGTGCGCTACAACTTCTTCCGGTGGATCACCGCCGACGCCGGGTTCGCGATGGGGCCGTCGCGCGTCGATCCGCGGACCGGCCAGATTCTCGATGCCGACATCATTTTCGACGCCGGCTTCCTCGATTCGTGGAAGTCGCAGTACGAAACCTTCAACGCCCAGACGGCCGAGGCGCTGCAGCCCAACTGGACGCCCTTCGACCTGACGAACCCGCTGGGGCACCGGCATAGCGCCGCCTGCACCGTGTGCCGCGACATGCAGCACCAGATGGGGTTCGCCGCGGCGACGTTCCTGGGACGCGGCATCACCATGGACGGCAAGCTGCCGGAGGAATTCGTCCACCAGGGGCTGAAGGAGGTGGTGATGCACGAAGTCGGCCACACGCTGGGCCTGCGTCACAACTTCAAGGCCAGCGCCTGGAAGACGCTGGAGGAAATCAACGACCCTGTGAAGAGCCGGACGGAACCGATGTATGCGTCGGTGATGGACTACGCGCCGCCGAACATCGTGCCCAAGGGAACCGCCCAGGGCGCGTACTACACCACCACGCTCGGCCCGTACGACATGTGGGCGATTGAGTATGGCTACAAGATCATCAAGGGGGATGAGAAGGCCGAACTTGCCAAGATCGCTTCGCGGTCGGGCGAGCCGGGCCTGGAATATCTCACCGATGAAGACACGCGCGGAACGATCGACCCCGATCCGCTGTCGAACCGGTTCGATCTTGGGAAAGACTCGCTGACGTACCTGCGCCGCCAGATGAACAACACCATCGAACTGCTGCCGCAGGTGGTGGAACGGTCGGTGAAGGATGGCGAGGGATACCAGCGAGCCACGCAGATGTACGGCCTGCTGTTCCGCGAGTACTGGCGGGCAGCCGGCTTTGCCGCCCGGTTCCCCGGAGGCGGCTACGTCAGCCGCGACCACAAGGGAGACGCCGGCAAGAACCCCCCCTTCAGGCCCGTCGATCCGAAAGAGCAGCGAGAAGCCATGGAGCTGCTGGCCGAGTTCGCCTTCGCTTCTCCGAAAATCGACGGCCCGAAGCTGAACTACCTGTCGGTGTCGCGGTGGTATCACTGGGGCATGAACCAGGCGACCCGCCTCGACAAGCCGATTCATGATGAGGTGTTCAGCGCCCAGTCGGCCATTGTGCGGCAGATCCTGAACTCCACGACGCTGCGGCGGATTCTCGACAACGAATTCAAGTCGCCCGACGACCAGGAGCCCTACACGCTGGCCGAGCACCTGAAGCTCACCGTGAACGCCATCTTCTCGGAATGGAAGCCCGAGGAGCTGAAAGGGGAATTCACGGACAGGAAGCCGATGGTGACCAGCTTCCGCCGCAATCTGCAGCGGGAGACGATTCGCCAGCTCGGTTCGCTGGTGAACCAGCCGGGGGCGCCGGAAGACGCCCGCACGCTGGCGCGGATGCACCTGCAGTCGCTGAGCGACCAGATCAAGACGCTGCTGGACGCCAAAGAGCTGACGCTGGACGACTACACGCGCGCCCACCTGCAGGACAGCCAGGTGAAGATCGCCCAGGCCCTCGAAGCCCGGGTGTCGCTCCCCGCGGTGCAGTAACGGGCCAGCGGGCGGGCCAGCCCCGCCGACGACCCGCGCTGAACTCGACCGTTCCCGACGCCCGGCTTTTTTCAAAAGCCGGGCGTCTTGCATTTGTCCCCGCGAATTTCCTGCATACCATCGTAAGAGACTCTCCTCCGCCTCCTCGCAACGGGCGGCGCCTCTCGTGGGCGGTGCAGCAACTGAAGGATCGTTCCTTTGCCGGCCAATCATCCCGAACACTGGGAACTTCTGCAGGGGCCGGCCAACTGGTTCCAGCTGTGGCACCCCCCCGCCTGGAAGGTGTCCGAGCGCAGCGGCGCCATGACGCTCGCACTTCCCGGCGACGCCTTCGTCGCCATTCACTCGTTCGCCGGCGCTCCCGGAGAGTCCGCCGGCAAAACGCCCCATCTCGACAACATCGTCCGCCTGTTTCCCCGCGCCCGCGAGGTCCGGCATCTCAAATCCGATGCGCTCGAGCACCTGGTCGACTGCGTGGAAGGCGAGGCCGACCTCCGCGTCGCCCCCCGCTGGTGGCAAAAGCTGCTCACCCGCACCGACTGGCGCCGCTGGGTCATGTGGGAGTTCCGCCGCGGCTCGGTGACCGTGGTCGTTACGTTCGTCCATGGCCCGGCGTTCGATCCCGAACTCGCGACCATGCTGCGGATGGTGCTGGCGACGCTCGACCTGCCGGAGGTGGCCGCCGATTCACCGGCCGTGTTCGCCCAGCGCGTGCTCGACCTCGCCCGCCGGAAGTTCCCACTGCTCGAATCGTCGCTGCAGGACGATTTCCAGGTGCGGATCGGCGAATCGAGCATCAACCTGTTCAATGTCTACCGTTCGTACCTCCGCGCGCCGAACCGGTTTGAAGAACTGATCCTGCCAGCATTGGCGACAGTCGTGCAGGTGCAGGAATGGGGGGACGAACAGGCCGAGCCCCCCTTCGACGCCGTCTGCGATCGCATCATGCCGATGCTTTACTCGGAAGAGGCGTGGAAAACGCGGTTCCCGGGCATCATCGGCACCCCCTGGATCGCCGGCCTGGTCATTCTGTATGTGATCGATGAATCACAGGCCTACTGGTACATCCGCGAGCAGCTGCTCGAAAAATGGGGCCTCACGACCGAACAGGTGCACGACCGGGCGATGGAGAACCTGGCCCGCTACTTTGAAGACCAGCCGATGGAAATGGCCGTCGCCGGCAGCGAGCAGGAAGGGCCGTCGATGCTCATGCCGGGCAAGGCCGATTCCTACAACTCGGCTCGCCTCCTGAGCGAGCCGTTCACAACGCGGCTGCGGGAAGTGATCGGCGGCAATTTCGCCGTCGGCATGCCGGGCCGCGACTTCTTTGTGGTGGTCAACCTGAAACATCCGCGGATGCTCGACCACGTGCGCCGCAAGGTGCGTGAAGACTACGCCCAGATGGACCACCCCCTCACCGACCGCATGCTGCTGGTGAGCATTGACGGGGTGAGCGAGCTCGTCAGCGAGTCGGCGACGACCGACGAGGAATAATCGGAGGCAACACGGCCAGCGTCGACGAATTCAGACGCTGGCAGCGTCTGCCACGAGTCCGCCGCCGCATGCTGCAGCACTCCCGGCCACGGTGAGTCGCTCCTCCGGAACTCAGCCCGTTCCTGGCTCGCCGCTGTCAGAATTCCCGGTCCCTGCATCAAAAGCCCTGCAGCGCGCCGCCCGCCGCTTCACAGACCAAGCAGCCAGCGTTGGATCGGTCTTACGGCGCCCCCTTTCCAGGCGCTCACGTGCAACCCGCCGATCAGCAGTCCCCATGCAGCCAGCAGCAGAGGTGCTCCGCGCCACGCCAGTCGCGTCTCGAACTGCACGACCCCCAGCCAGGCGGCATTGGCTTCGAGGAAGAGGACGCTCAACACTGCGAGCAAGGCGAAGGTTCGATCGTGACGCGCTCTGGCGATCGCCAGGGCCGTCGCCCCGACGACGGCCACATACAACAGTGAGACATCCGGCGACTGTCGGCTGATGGTCGAGATCACGAGTTCCGCCATCAGCAGCAATCCGGCCCCGGCCCGTTTCCAGACAGCGCTCAGGCGGTCGTCAAACGCCAACCCGGCGAGGAGCAGGTGAGCAATGACTGCATGCGCTGCCACGGCCAGGTCGCTGGCCAGAGGATTGCGCAACAAGCCGGCAAGGTACGCAGCCGCGATCGCAGCGATCCCTCCAGCCACGAATGGTGCGCTCCGCCGCAGAGCCAGCCCGTGGACCATCAACCCCAGGGCGACGATCGCCAGCACCGCTGGCTGCGGCGAGCGAAGTGTTTCAATACTGAATGTCTCCCGATCAATGAACGCCTGTGCCGACCCCAGCGCCAGCAATCCGCTCCAGGCCAGGCGGTCCCCCCGAAGTGCCGCCACGATCGCCAGACCCGCCAATACCGCCAACATGATCTGTGGCGGCGCCGCGAACTGCGCGCTCAAAGACTCGAGCAGGTCCTTCGACATCGGGTTCAGTGCGCGCGGATTGAAGGACAGGGCCATCGCAGTTGTGGAAAAGATGACCAGCACCCGATTGCGACGGGCGACGCGGCCCGCACGCTCCGCCGCGACATACAGCAGGATTCCCATCGCCAGAACAAACGGCGCCAGGAAATGCGGCCCAAATACGCTGGGCAGGCTTTCAATCGCGAGTTGCGTACTGATCGATGATGCACTGTCGAACGAGAGGCACTGCGCAAACGTCCGTGCCAACAGGCAGATGCCCAGAAACACGAAAGCCGGCCAGGGGTACATCGGCCACTTCCAGGGCGTCCCGGTTTCCGCAAGTCCGCGATTCCCGGCGAAGACCGCAGGAACCAGAAGCACCAGCGACCCCGCTGCGATCCACGAGAATGCAAAAAGCTGCAGCCGGACAGCCGTCCAGTCGCTCGCACGGGCCGGCAGCGCCAAGACGAGCGGAAACAGGAACAGGATCGTCAATTGGACGTAGTAAGGCGTCCTGAACCGCGCCGGGAAGTTCAGCTTCAGGCCCCAAAACAGCAATTCGGAAATTGCGATCGCAACAGCCAGCGCCATGCACAGCAACTGGCCGCCATGGGCCGAGTCAAGCAGGACGGCGTCGTCGAACGAAAGCGCCAGTTCCGCAAATAGCAGCAGAATAATGAGAACAACCGACCGCGCATCGGCCCATTGCTTCCACAGCCGGACGATCAACAGCGCAGTGCACGCCATCGCGACGACATACGCACCAATCAGCAACAGGCGGGTCTGGTCCGCCAAGTCGCGGCCCTGCTGGCCGGCCCAGATGCCGGTGGCATGCAGAAAGGCTGCGGCGCTCAGCAGGTAAAACGGATTCGGCGGCGAGAACTTCAACCGCCGGAGTGACCACTCCGACTGCTCGACGGGGCCGGTTTCGGGAACAACAGGCTGGGATTCAGACATGTGGATCGCTCACTCAAGGCAACCGGCCCTGAGCAAACTACGCCGCGCCACGCCCGACCGTTGGAGCCGACTCCATGAGCAGAGTCAGCCTTAGAAAGCACATGCCGGCCCTACGGCAGAATCGCTTCCAGCGCTTCGGCCTGGGTGTCGTAAATGGCCCACAGCGTGTCGAGCGCGGTGATCCGCAGCATGTCGCGTGCAGCGTTTTTCGCCCCGCAGAGAACCATCTCGCCGCCGCGGGCCTTCACCTGCTTGTGCACGCGCAAGAGCAGCGCGAGGAACACCGAGCCGAAATACTTGATGCCCGTGAGATCGACGACCACCAGCGGCACCGGCATTTCGCGCAGCGGCTTGAGGATCATCTGCGTCGTCTGCTCGATCACGTCCCAGTTGATCGATTCGATGTCGACGGCCGGCAGCAGTACGACCGCGTCGCCATGCCATTCAATCTGAAAGTCTTCACCCGCCGCCATCGTGTTCCCTCCTGAAACTGTTGGTCCCGCCCTGTCCGGCCGGTCGACTCGTTAATTCCCCGCGTTGCCTGCACCGCCAGCCGGCTGCTGAACTGCCTGAGGCACCGGCGGCGGGGGATTCGGCAGGTCAGAGCTTCCGGGCGTCGGTTTGCGATCGGTCACAGTGTTAGTCTTCAGCCATTCGGCTAAAGCGTTCACCCTGGCAGCCTCGATGGGCCGCAGCGCCTGCGTTTCAATAAATGGTTTCGCCACCGGCAGCACGACCTTGTAGGCCGAACTGATCTGGTCACGACCGCGCGGGGTGTTCAGATGCATCAGCCCCCAGTGCTTGACGTTCTGCTCGGCCGCGGTCGCGGCCTTGTACGCCAGGAAGACGCTGGCGAACGCCCACCGCCAGGTTGATGGCGGGGTCTTGTCGGAGGCGTTGTAGGCGACCGTCAGATCGTGCAGCAGCCGGACGATCTCGTAGTTCACCAGCTCGACGTTCGTCTTCTGGTCGAGCGGCAACTGCGAAAGAGCGCGGGCGGCGGCCGCCCGAACTTCCCAGTCATCCTCGCGGTTGACCAGCACGTTCATCAGGGCGTCGATCATGACCGGACGGTAACCGGTCTCTTCATACCGGCCCGTCGCCCCCAGACCTTCCACCAGCTTCCAGCGATACCACTTGCGGGCGAGCGGGTTGTCGACCTTCTGCTCGAGGGCCTTGGCGATCGCCACGCCAATGTTCGATTTGTCGACTGTCGAGATGTCGCCGTCGCGCATCAGCCGCTCGAGGCCGCTGGCCGCCCTGATGCGCACCACAATCGGCATTCCCTGGTCGAGCAGCACCTTCATGAGAAGCTGCTGGCTCTGCGGGTAGGGCTGTGCCGGAACTTGCGGGCGGGCGGTGAGGTTGGGAGGCTTCGCATTCAGCCGCGACACCAGCAGCACCAGCGAATACTGGACGTTCGGAGGCTGCGGCGGCTGCTCTTTCAACAGCCCATCGACCAGCTTGATGATGTTCTCGTACAGGAACTCCCGGGCGGCGGGCGACGTTGTGCCCTGCTCGGCCGGACGCGTGATGTTGTCGATGATGATCGCGTGGCGATCGACATTCTGCTCGAGAGTCAGCCCGTACACCTGGTTCGTCAGGTGCTTGAGCAGCGACTTCTTTTCCGCGTCCGTGAGCGAGGCCGACCCCAGCTTGCGATCGAATTCGATGAAGCGGAGTTTGTCGAGCCCTTTCCACTCCTCGAACGTCAGCTTGGGATTCCAGCTGATGTTCGCCGCCTTGCGGTTGGGATCCTCGCTCGGCTCGTCGGCGGCCGGCGGCGCCTGGGCCTGGGCCGAGGTCGACAGCAGGCCGAGCGTCAGCGCCAGGCACGACAGCAGAGCCGGCAGACGCCGGAGGAATGCGGGGGTCGCGTCTAAAAATTTCTGCCGCACAACGGGCCCCTTCTCATCCGGCGGATGGTCGCAGAACATTCGCAGTCGGTGTCTGATTCAGGAGATGCCAACGTCTTGCAGGAATGTCCCGAACGCTCGTCGGAATGTCTGGGAACTGAGCGTCTGGAAATGAGCCGAACAAGCGGCAGAACGTCGACCGCCAATGATGCTGGCAATCGCGAAGGGGTTGCAACGCAAATCTCGGCCTCTGTACCGTACCAAGGCGATTTTTTGCATGCAAGCTGCTTGTTTCGTCGCCACCACACCTTACGGCATGTCCGGGCAACCGGACTACTCCGCACGGGCCTCCCGATCGGCACGGCCCGATTCACCGGCCTCGGCCGGCTTCGACTGACCCCCGGCCGCGGCCTGTCATGAGCCTCACCCTCTACTCCGATCCGCTGTTCCTGAACCACCAGACCGGTCGCCATCCCGAATCGCCTGCCCGCCTCGAGGCCGTTCGCCGGCGACTCTCCGACGACAGGCTGTCGCAACTCGGCACGCGGGGCGCCGTTCGCCGGGCCACCACTCAGGAAGTCCTGCGCGTCCACGGCGGCGATTACGTCGCGCGACTCGAAAAAATGGCGGCCGACGGCGGTGGTCGACTCGACGCCGACACCGTCATGTCCGCCGCCAGCTTCGAGGTCGCCATGACGGCCGCCGGAACAGCAATCGCCGCCGTCGACAACGTCCTGAAGGGAGACTCGAAACGGGGTCTGTGCCTGTTCCGTCCCCCCGGTCATCACGCACTGGCCGACGAAGCGATGGGCTTTTGCCTGCTCAATAACGCCGCCATTGCCGCCGCCCACGCCCGCAGCCACCACCGGCTCGACCGCGTGCTGATCGTCGACTGGGACGTTCATCACGGAAACGGCACGCAGGACCTGTTTTATGGCGACGGCCAGGTCGTGTTTTTCTCGGCCCACCGCTTCCCCTTCTGGCCGGGAACCGGCTCGCAGGAAGAGACCGGCACGGGGGACGGGCTCGGCGCGACGTTCAACCTGCCCCTGCCCTACGGCACCAGGCCGGTCGATTTCCGCAAAGCGTTTGAATCCATGCTGTTGGATGCGGTCCGGCGGTCCCGGCCGCAGCTCATTCTGCTGAGCGCCGGCTTCGACGCCCATCGCGACGACCCCGTCGGCGACCTGGGGCTCGACAACGAAGACTTCGACCAGCTCACCCGCCTGATCCGCGAGGTGGCCGACGCCGAATGCGGTGGAAAACTGGTCAGCCTGCTCGAAGGGGGCTATCACGTCGACCGACTGGCCGAATGCGTGGAAATTCACGCTGAAGCTCTTGCCAAATAATGGCTTGCAGCCGCATGGAGCGCCGAAACCGTCAGCCCCCCGAGCGCCGGAATGCAGTCACTTCCTGAAAAATCGCTCGAACCGTCACAAATTGCCAAAGGGGAACAACCGGCCTCGCCGATATCTGGGACACCGGCGGATTCTCTGTTCGTGTTGCCAGGCTGGCCTCGAACCGATCGGACGCCGGGTAATCCCCCTGGAGGCGATTCGGATGCCCAAGCTGTCACACCGATTGAAACAGTTCTGTCTGGCAGCTGTGCTGGGTCTACTGACTGTGCAGAGCAGCGGCTGTTCTCTGGCCTGGTGGGCCCTGAAGGACGCGTGGATCGCAGGCACGTTCTTTGGAACGACGCCGCTGATTCCCGTCACCCCCTACTACAGCCAGATGATTGAAGACACCTACTGGAACGAGGAGCGGTACAAGACTGTGCCGATTCTCGATCCTGTCGAAGGCGAGAACGCTCCGCTGTTCTGCGTCGACAATCCGTCGGAAGACGAAGTGATGCGGGCCCTGCCCGACATGACCTCCGGCGGCGTCGCCTTCCTCGCGGAAACCAGCCGCAGCAACGTCCGCATGGTCGTCGACCTCATCGTCGACCGGCTCGACGAATGCCGGTTCTACCCGCAGGTCGGGCCCGCTCGACTCCACCACTGCCACTACAAGGCAACGGTGTACTACGAAGAAGTCAAGCGGTCGAACTGGCCCATCCCGTTCACGCATGTCGACCAGCGGGAGGAAGTGGTCTACATCGACCACGACCACCTCATCCGCTGCGCCGGTCCGGACGCGAACTCGCCCTAAGCGAGAGATCCACCGCCGTCTGATCGCCGCCATCTGAGCAACGCCAACCGCGTGCAGTCACCCGACTGCCCGCGGTTTGTTGCGTTTGGGTGCGGCGTGGAAGACTGCTCCTGCTCACGTCGCAGGCCCGGGGGCTCGCGAAACCGGCGACCGCGCGCCGCGAACAGTGATCAGTCCCGCAGCGGCCTCGTTCTGGCGCCCATGCCGGCGAAGGCCGCGCGCACTGCAGTCATCGCCGGTTCAACCAGTTCGACCGGGCAGGGGGCGAGTTCTTCCGAGTCTTCATCCCCCCGCAGCAGCAGACGCGGCGCAACCACCACCGTGAACGGCTCCTCGCCAGGCGGCGTGAACTTCACTTCGAGCCCGTCGCGAACATCCTCCGGGCCCGGTTCGCCATCCACGGACCGCCAGACCACCGGATGCACGCCGGCAATCCATTCCAGCCCCAGCGCCCCCTGGCGAATTTCCAGAGCGCCCAACGCGGCATCCTGCAACTTGGTCAGATCGTCGACGCTGGCCCCATGCTTCTGCGATGGCCCGCCGCCGAACGGTTCGTATTCGACTTCGTAAGTGCGGAAGACGAAGTTGGTGGTCTTCTCCCAGTGCTGGGTGATGCGAATCGGCTCGTACTTCGGCGCGGAGCGGTCAAACGCCGCGTTGACGGCCCCGAGCGTGGCGCCGCCTGCCAGCGCCCCGACGACAGCGCCGCACAAGACCGCCATGATCCACCCCGATCGTTTCAGGGTCGCCTGTTTTCGCTGGTCGAAGCACACCAGCCACGTCAGCCCGATCGCCCCCGCGACGCTCCCTACGGCCAGAAAGGGAACGACCGTCTGCCACTTCCACTCCCGCGGCATGCAGCACTCAATCACGTACAGGAACAGAATCAGAAACCAGAAGATCGTCAGCACCAGCAGGCAGATCAGCACTGCGGTGAAGGGCGACACCCCGGAAAGCGGCCGGCCGTCGCGGGTGATGAAATCGCGCTCGGGGTCCAGGCCGAGAAATCCATAGAGTCGAACGCTTTCCGGCCCCTGTTCCGGCAGGCGAACCACGGTGACATAGTCGCCCGCATCGACCCCCGGATCAAAACGCGGCTGAGTCTTCAGATCCCATTCGTCTTCCGACTGGACCGCGACCCGTTCGAGCTTCCGGGTGTCAGGGTCCACATATTCGAGGGCCGCGAGATAGCGGAAGAACTCAGTAGTCGTCTTTGTTTGCGGATCGATCACCGTCCGCACGGGCGTGAAGATTCCAAGGATGCGCCCGACCAGCGGTTCGCCATCGATTACATAGTTCAAACGCTTCTTCGAGACGCGGTGCACGATGGCGACGACGATCGAAGTGGCGATCAGTCCGTAACCGATCCAGTCGAGATACCCCAGCGGCAGCAGGTGGAACGACAGTTTCTTCACGAACGGAATCGGCGCGAAGATGACGCAGCCGATTCCCAGGACGAACAGCGTCAGTACGACGCTCCAGCGACGGCGACCGAACGACCCGGTGCGCAGCCGCTTTGGAACGGGCCGCGGGGGCGTCGGCTCGAACTCGGGGCCGTGGTCGAAATCGGGCGGGGGGGTGAACGGCCCCAACCGTTCCGACAGGGCTTCAAGGTTGATCTGCCCGTCCTCGCTGACGAGAGGCTCGACGCTGTCGGCTGGAGAAGTCTGATCCATCGAAAGGCCCTCGGCGCCACCGTGATCCGCCGCCGCGAAACGACACTGTTGAAGAGTCAATTGAGCGGCCACGGTGATACCGGCTCCGCAGCGCCGCGGCAAGCGGCCCTGCCCCGGCGCTGCGGCCCCGCGCGTCAGACGGCGGGGTGCAGGGCAGGTCGGCGGGTTCAGTCCATCGTGTAGCCCAGCGCCTCGGCGACCCGGCGGCATTCCACAAGCGTCTCCGCGAACACCTGCGGAGAGATCGTCTGTGAGGCATCGCTGATCGCTTCTTTCGGATCGGGATGCACTTCGACAATCAGCCCGTCGGCGCCGCACGCGACCGCCGCCCGGCACATCGGCGGCACCAGCGACGCGATGCCCGTGCCGTGGCTGGGATCGATGACCACGGGCAGATGCGTCTTCTGCTTCAGGAACGGCACGCTCGCCAGCGGCAGCGTGAAGCGGGTGTGGGTTTCGAACGTGCGGATGCCGCGCTCGCACAGCATGACCTGCTGGTTCCCCTGGTCGAGAATGTATTCCGCAGCGAGCAGGAATTCTTCCATCGTGGAACTCAGGCCGCGCTTCAGCAGCACGGGCGTGCGGGTTTCACCGACCGCCTGCAGCAGGTGGTAGTTCTGCATGTTCCGGGCGCCGACCTGCAGCACATCGGCGTACTTCACAACCGTCTCGACATGATGCGGCGTCATCACCTCGGTCACGACCGCCAGCCCGGTGGCGTCGCGCGCGGCCGCCAGCAGCTTCAGCCCTTCCTCTTTCATCCCCTGGAACGCGTACGGGCTTGTTCGCGGCTTGTACGCCCCGCCCCGCAGCGCCTTCGCGCCCGCCGCCTTCACCATCTCGGCCGCACGAATGATCTGCGCTTCCCCCTCGACCGAGCACGGCCCGGCGATCACCCCGATATGTCCGCCGCCAATCACCAGGTCGCGCACCCGCACGACCGTTGCATCGGGCTTGGTTTCCCGGCTCGCCACCTTGTACGGGGCCAGAATCGGAACCACCCGTTCCACTTCCTCGCACGATTCCAGCGATTCCTTCTTGCCGTTCCGCTCGTCGCCGACGGCGGCGATCACCGTCAGTTCGGTTCCGACGATGACGTGGGCCTTGAGCCCCATCGACTCCACTCGGTGGACCATCCGTTGGACCATTTCCGGAGTGGATCCTTTTTTCATGACAACAATCATGGCAGCACCAGGGGGTTTGAGATCGGTCGGGTGAGGTTGGTGGCTGCGTCTTCAGGATCACCCGGGAGATCGCCGCCTGGAAAACAAAAAAGGCCCTGAAATCCACTCGGGATTTCAGGGCCTTGGAACGTCTGGGAGTGCTATGCAGCCCGCCCCGTTTCCTGCCCGGAAATCCCGGTCGGATACCAAAACCCAAACCCATAAAACCAGCCGCTGAGAGCGGCGGGGCGGAAGGCGAGGCTGGGGGGGGCGTTGTGCATGAGGATTTGCTGAAATGCTCTTCAGCGATGCGTCACCCTACGGAGCCCGACGAGCGTCGTCAATGGTGAACTTCAGCCCGGGCATCGTCCATCGTCGCGGATGTTCGTTTTCCCGGATTCACTGCCATCCGCGACACAGGCGGCCTGTCGATGCGACGACCTCCCGATGTCACTCAGCAGCGATTCTCCCACCCGCTCGCGGCGTCCGCGAATTTCCCGGCCTTCGCGATGCCGGCGCTGCCATGCAGGCGGACGGCTTTGGGTCTCGCCAACGGCTTCTTTTGCCGATAGAGTGGAGGATCGGTACCGTGTCTCGAATCCGGGGTCGAAGCGATGCATTCAGACGTGCTGGCTCGTCGTGCTCTGCTGAAAACAGCCGCCTGCGGATTTGGCGGCCTGGCGCTCGCCGGCATGGCCGGCCGCAGTGCGGTCGCCGCCCCCTCGCCGGAAAGCCCTTGGCGGGCCCGGCCGACGCTGTTTTCCGCGCGGGCGAAGCGCGTCATTTTCATCTTCATGCAGGGGGGGCCCAGTCACGTCGATACATTCGACTACAAGCCCCGCCTGGCCGAAGAAAACGGCAACAAGCTCGCCTTCAAGGACGCCCGGAAGCTGGCCAAGACCGGCATGAGCGGCTCCGAAACCGTGATGAAGTCCCCCTGGGAGTTCAAGCAGTACGGCGAGTGCGGCCGGTGGGTGTCCGACCTGTTTCCCTCCATCGCGCAGCACGTCGACGACCTGTGCTTCGTTCACAGCCTGCACACCAACGGCGTCGCCCACGGGCCGGCCACGATCTTCATGCACACCGGCACGACGAACTTCGTCCGGCCTTCCATGGGGGCCTGGGTCAGCTATGGCCTGGGGAACGAAAACGAAAACCTGCCGGCGTTCGTCACGATCAATCCCTCGCTGGGGAACGGCGGACCGCGAAACTACGGCAACGCCTTCCTGCCGGCCCATTACCAGGGGACGACCATTGGCCGGGCGGGCCAGGCGGCGAAGGACGCCCGGATCCAGTTCATCACGAACGACTCCATGCCGCTGCCGGAACAGAAACGGCAACTGGAACTGCTCAGTTCGCTGAATGCCGACCAGCTTGCCCGCCGGGCACACGACGATGAACTGTCGGCCGTGGTGAACTCGTACGAGATGGCGTTCCGCATGCAGATGCACGCACCGGAGATCACCGACATCTCGAAGGAATCGAAAGCGACGCACGAACTGTACGGCATCGGCGAGAAGGAAACGGATGAGTTTGGCCAGCAGTGTCTGCTGGCCCGGCGGATGTCGGAGGCTGGTTGCCGCTTCATTCAGGTGAGCTACGCCGACAACACGGCCAACCCGCGGTGGGACCAGCACAGCAAGATCCAGCTGCATGCGACACATGCCCAGGCGACCGATCGCCCGGTGGCGGGCCTGCTGGCGGATCTCAAAGCGCGGGGCCTGCTGGAAGACACGCTGGTATGGTGGGGTGGCGAGTTCGGGCGGAACCCGTTCACGCAGGGGGCCGATGGCCGCGACCACAATCCGAAGGGGTTCACCCACTTCTTTGCCGGCGGCGGCATGAAGCCCGGGTTCTCCTATGGGGCGACCGACGAGTTCGGCCACGAGGCCGTTGTCGACAAGATGCACATGCACGATGTCCACGCCACGATTCTGCACGCGCTCGGCCTGGACCACGAGAAGCTGACCTACCGCCACGCCGGCCGCGATTTCCGGCTGACGGACGTGGAAGGCCGGGTCGTCAAGGATCTTTTTGTTTAACCGCGCCCCCTCAGGGAAGCGGGCGAGAGTCAATCACGGATGGACACCATGATACGGAGACGTCGCGCCGGCGTGCTGCTGCACGTTTCGTCGCTGCCGGGCAAGCTCGGCATTGGAGACCTCGGTCCCGAAGCCTATGCCTTCATCGATCAACTGACGAAGGCGAAGCAGTCGGTCTGGCAGATTCTTCCGCTGGGTCCGACCGGCTACGGAGATTCGCCCTACCAGTGCTATTCGGCCTTCGCCGGCAATCCGCTGTTTGTCAGTCCGGAACTGCTCGTCGAGGCGGGGCTGCTGCCGGAAGCGTCGATCAAGGAGGCGCGGAGGTTCGCGGCGGGCACGATCGACTTCGAGAAGCTGATGCCCATTCGCGTGGGCTGGCTGCACGACGCCTTCGCAGCGTTCCGAAAAAAGAAGACAAAAAAGTTCACAGCGGCGTTTGAAGAGTTCTGCGAGACCGAAAAACGCTGGCTGGATGACTACGCGCTCTTCATGGCGCTGCGCGATCAGTGGCCCGATCGCAGCTGGGTCGACTGGCCTGAGAAGCTGCGCTCGCGGGACAAGCGGGCGCTGACCGAAGCGCGCAAGCAGTTTGCGGACAGCATTCAGTTTCACCAGTTCGTGCAGTTTGAGTTTCTGCGGCAGTGGAACGATGTGCACGCGTACGCCCGCGCGCGGCAGATCGAGATCATGGGGGACGCCCCGATCTTCGTGTCGCACGAAAGCTCGGATGTGTGGGCCAACCAGGACCAGTTCGACCTGGGACCCGATGGCCGGCCGCTGAAGGTGGCTGGTGTTCCACCCGACTATTTCAGCGAAACGGGCCAGCACTGGGGCAACCCCCAGTACCGCTGGGACCGCATGGAGGCGGACGGCTTCAAATGGTGGATCCGCCGCATGGATGCCAGCCTGCGGTACGTCGACCTCATCCGGCTCGATCACTTCCGCGGGTTTGAGGCGTACTGGGAGATCCCGGCGGATGCTCCGACGGCCGTGACCGGGAAGTGGGTTCCCGGCCCGCGGGAGAAGCTGTTCAACGCCATGCGCAAAGCGCTGGGCGAGCTGCCGATCATCGCGGAAGATCTCGGGGTCATTACGGCCGAAGTGCGAAAGCTGCGCGACGATTTCGCGTTCCCGGGCATGCGCGTGCTGCAGTTCGGGTTCGGCGGCGACGACGACATTCATCGGCCGCATTTCTATGTGCAGAACTCCGTCGCCTACACCGGAACGCACGACAACGACACGACCGTGGGCTGGTTCACGGCCGAGCCGGGGGAAACGACGACGATGTCGCTGAAGGCCGTGGAGGCGGAGCGTCGTTTCGTGCTCGATTACCTGAACACAACGCCGGAGGAAATCCACTGGGGTCTGATTCGCGGGGTGCAAAGTTCGGTGTCGGACCTGGCGATCGTGCCGGTGCAGGACATTCTCGGCCTGGGCTCGGAGGCGCGGATGAACACGCCGGGGACGTCGTCGGGCAACTGGCGGTGGCGCCTGAAGCCGGGGCAGCTGAAATCGGAACCGCTGCAGCGACTGGCGCGCATGACCGAACTCTACGACCGCTCCCCCGACACGCCGCCGCCGACGGGAAAGTGAAGCGGGAGCCGGCGGACGGCCACTGCGCCAGGCTGCAAAGAACGTTCGGTGGAGCTGAAGCTCGAATTGAAGCTTCCCGATCATGCAGAGAAGGGACTGCCGAATCCCGTTCGGGATTCGACCTGGGCCTCCTGGTGGTTCAGAACCCCGCCCACCCCGTGCATTTGATTCCAAAGCAGACTCCTGATGGAATACTTCCCCATCGGGCTTGATGACAGGAGCAACGGCGTGGCGCACACAGCGCGAGTCAAGGCGAAGAAAGACCCGGCCCGGAAACTGGCAAAGCGGAAATTTGCGGGCTTTCCCGCAATGAAAACTCTCGCGCCGCGCCTCTATCGCGACCGCGTCCAGTCGCTGTACGACGGACCCCGGGGGGCGGGTCTGGCGATCGCCAGCCTGGTGTCGATGCACTCCCCCCTGGTCGGACGAATGTTCCGGCGCGGGCAGTTCGATGTCACCCAGGCCCAGGCCATTCTCGACATCGGCTCCGGGGCCGGGCAGATCATCAAGCACCTGGTGCGCTGCGCTCCGGCGGGGGCTCATATTGTCGGCATCGACATTTCGCACCAGATGCTCAAGCGCGCCCGCAAGCAGATCCCGTCGTCGCGGCCAGTGCTCATCACGGCCGACATGACCCACCTGCCATTTCCCGACGAAACGTTCGACGTCATCACCTGCGGCTATGTGCTCGAGCATCTGCAGGACCCGATGCCGGGACTGATGGAGTTCCGGCGCGTGCTGAAGCCCGGCGGCCGGCTGCTGATGCTGGTGACGGAAGATACGGTTCCGGGCGTGTGGACCAGCCGGACCTGGAAATGCAGAACGCACAACCGCAAGGAACTGCACGATGCGTTTGTGGCCGCCGGCCTGCCGTGGCGCGACCAGAAATGGATGACGCCGATGCATCGGTTCCTCAAGCTGGGGGGCATCGTGTTCGAGGCGGAAAAGCGCGACCTCGCCGTCGCCCCGGTTCCCCTGAACCACGCCTGAGATGCGGGGAGCCCTGACATCATGTCGCTGAGCACGCTGCCGCTGAGCTACTGCAGCAACGTGCATCCCGCGCAGACGCTCGATGAAGTGCTGCGCGGCCTGGCGCAGTTCACCGCGCCGACGCGCGCCGCCTGTGGCTTTCCGATCGCCGCCGGCCTGTGGCTGGCGAGCCCGGTGATCGCTGAACTCGCATCGCCCGCCCCCAACGCCCTGCCCGCGCTTACGCCGCGCGTCGCCGAACTCGCGGCGGCCCTGCGCGACCTCGACCTGACGTGCTACACGCTGAATACGTTTCCCTATGGCAACTTTCACAGCGAACGCGTGAAGGACCAGGTCTATCTGCCGAACTGGACGACGCCCGAACGCTGCGATTACACGATCGCCAGCGCCCGCGTGCTGGCTGAAATCCTCGCGGAAGGGTGCGATGGCAGCCTGTCCACCGTGCCGCTGGGCTTCAAAAGGCACGTCGACGGCGACGACTTTGAACAACGCTGCATCACCCATCTGCTGGCGGTGGCCGAGCGACTCGATGAACTGCATGACGAAACCGGCCGCTGCATTCGACTGGCGATCGAGCCCGAGCCCTTCTGCGTGCTCGAAACCACGGCCGAGACGCTGGAGTTTTTTCCGCGGCTGATGCAGGCCGCCGAGACGGCCGGGCTGGAGGCGATCGCGCGCCGGCATCTGGGCGTCTGCTTTGATGTCTGCCATCAGGCGCTCGAATTCGAGGATGTCGCCGCCTCAATCGCCGCCCTGAAAGCCAGAGACATCCGGATCAACAAGCTGCACATCACCTGCGCGCTCAGGCTGGCGGACCCTAGCGATGCGGATGCCCGCCGGGAACTGGCGGCGTTCGTCGAGCCGCGCTACCTGCACCAGACTCTCGCGCGCACGTCGCAGGGGGTCATCCTCCGGCGGGTCGATCTTGAAACGTCGTTCTGCGAGACGCCTCCCGCATCGTTCGCGACCGCGCCGGAATGGCGCGTGCATTTCCACGTGCCGGTTCACCGCGACCAGATCGGACGCCTGCAGACCACGCAGGCCGAACTGCGGCAGGCGCTGCGAACCGTGGCCGCCCTCGATTACGCACCGCACCTCGAAGTGGAAACCTACACCTGGGGCGTGCTGCCCACGCGCGGGCCGGCCCCGCTGGTGGAGGGGCTGACGTCGGAGCTGAAGGCGGTCCACGGCTGGCTGTCCGAACTCCGCCAACCTGCCACCCCCTGATTCGGGAGTCGTGCCGGTGTCCGGGACATTCCTCACACGCGACGAAATCCGCGACGTGGATCGCCGGGCCATTGAAGAGTTCGGCGTGCCGGGCGTCGTGCTCATGGAGAATGCCGGCCGCGGCTGTGCCGAGCTGATCGACGCCGGTCCCGTGATGATCTGCTGCGGTCGCGGCAACAACGGCGGCGACGGGTTCGTCATTGCCCGTCATCTCGACAATCGCGGACTCGATGTCGAACTGTTTCTGACGTGCGACGTGACGGACCTGCGCGGCGATGCGCGGATCAACGCGGACATCGCCGTGAAGTCGGGATTGAAAATGACGGTCGCCACGACGCCTGCCGACTGGGAGCCGCTGGTCGAGCGACTCCGACGGGGCCGATGGATTGTCGATGCCCTTCTGGGAACGGGCTTTTCGGGAACGCTGCGGGAGCCATACGCGACGGCGATCCGGCTGATGAATCTTTCCACAGGCAGCGGCGCCAGGATGCTGGCGGTCGATGTCCCCTCCGGGCTGGATGTCGATACGGGTGAACCGGCGGCGGAGTGCATCAAAGCCGATGTGACGGCGACATTTGTGGCGATGAAGCCGGGCTTCCAGACCTCCCGCGCGCGTCCGTTTCTGGGGGAGATTCGGGTGATTGGAATCGGGGTGCCGCGGAGCCTCTTGACATCATGCGGACTCCCCAAAGAATCAACGTAAGGCTGTCAGGCACGCCGATTGCGACTGCCAGTTTTGCATCATTCGCGACTCTGCCGCATTGGCAGGCCGCCTGGTGCTCGGTACGACGGGTCTGATCTGAAGAAGGAACCCGGCAGGCTTTCTCGCGGCCGTCAGGGTTTCGCGGACTTCACTCAGGTCGCGTCAGGGACGCCCGTTTCGAGCGTTCTTCCGTTCCTCTTCCTATTGAAACAGGTTGTCGCCGAGTGGTTCGAGAACTTCGCAGCCTGCCGGCGCCAGCCTTGTCCAGGAGTGAAAGCATGAGAACAGCAAGTCGCCCAACAGCTTGGATTCTGACGGTGGTGGCCAGCATGTCGATGGGTGCGGGTGCGATGGTGTGGTCGCAGCCCAAGCCGACGCTCAAGGCCCCATTGAAGACGCCCACCGACCTGTCGCTGTCGTTCCGTGAAGCGGCCCAGCATGTGTTGCCCGCCGTCGTCTCCATCCGGGCCGTCACCCGCGGCGGCATGCAGACGGTGCGCGATGTCGAAGGAGATCCGCTCGAGCGGATGGGTGAAGAGGAACTCTTCCGCCGGTTCTTCGGCGAGAACCTGCCGCGCGGATTGAACCGGGGCGGTCGGCGGATGGTGCCGCAGCAGATCGGATCGGGCAGCGGCGTGATCATCGGCAGCGAAGGGGTCATTCTGACAAACTCGCATGTGGTCGCGCAGGCGGACGAAGTGACGGTCGAACTGCAGGATGGTCGTCGCCTGAAGGCCAAGTCGTGGGCGACCGATCCGCGGCGGGACGTCGCCATCGTGAAGGTCGAACCCAGCGAGCCGTTGCCGTACGCCGAAATGGGGGACAGCGACGACATGCAGATCGGCGACTGGGTGCTCGCGCTGGGCAACCCGTTCAACGTCGGAACGTCGGTCACGCAGGGAATCATCTCGGCCACCGGACGGACGACGAACATCAATGAACTCGAGAGCTACCTGCAGACTGATGCGGCCGTGAACCCCGGCAACAGCGGCGGCCCGCTCATCAACCTGAATGGGCAGGTGATCGGCATCAACACCGCCATTTCGTCGCACAGCGGCGGATATGACGGCGTGAGCTTCGCCATTCCGATCAACATGGTGCGAGGCATCGCGGACCAGCTCATCAACACCGGCAAGGTCCGGCGCTCCTATCTGGGAATCGGCCTACAGCCGCTGGACGAGAAACTTCAGAACTACTTCGACCTGAAAGACGGCGGCGTGCTGGTCACCCTGGTGAACAGCGACACCCCGGCCTCGAAGGCGGGCGTGCAGCAGCATGACATCATTGTCGAACTGGCCGGCAAGAAGATCGCCAACCGGACGACGCTGATGAACATGGTCGACGCGCTGCCCCCCGGAAAATCGCAGAGTCTCGTCGTCATGCGAAACGGCCGTCGCCTCGAACTGACGGTCACGCCCGAAGAGATGCCGGAGGGTTACACGCCGGCACTCAAAAGCACCATGAAGACCGCCGAGCCGGAGCCGACGGATGAAAAGACCGAGTCGAAGCTGGGTCTCAGCGTGATGAGCATTTCTGCGGAGATGGCTCAGCAGCTGGGGCTGAAGAACGACGTGAAGGGGGTGGTTGTCCGGAACGTGACGCTCGGCGGCGCCGCGCAGGAGGCCGGCATTGCCCGGGGCGACGTCATCGTCAGCGTGAACCAGAAGCCGGTCACGAGCCCCGCGGAATTCGGCGAAGCTCTGAAGGCCGGAGATGCGAAGAAGGGCCACCTGCTGGAAGTGAACCGCGACGGCGCGAGCCTGCTGGTCGTCGTGCATCCCGTCGAATGATCGGACGCGAATCGGATGTTGTGAACCCGAACCCCGGGGCGATCCTCAGCGTCGTCCCGGGGTTTATTGATTGAGATGGGTCGCAAGCGACCCGGTTAAATGCCGCCCGTCACCGTGGCACGGCCGACGCGCCCGATGCCCAGGATGTAGGCGCCGGTCCGCAGGTGCACCTTCTTTTCTTCCGACACCGACCAGACGCGCTCAAAGCCCTCGGTCATCGCGTTCTCGAGGTGCTCGCGGACCTGTTCGAGCTTCCACTTGAAATACTGCCGGTTCTGAACCCATTCGAAATAGCTGACGGTGACGCCCCCCGCGTTGGCAAGGATGTCCGGGACCACAAGGATGTCCCGCGCGGCGAAAATCTCATCGGCTTCCGGCGTCGTGGGTCCGTTGGCCGCTTCAATGATGGCCTTCGCGCGAACGTCGCCCGCGTTGTCTTTGTGCAGCACGCCCCCCAGCGCCGCCGGAATGAGGATGTCGACATCCGCAGCGAGCAGTTCGGCGTTGGAAATCGATTCCGATTCCGGAAACCCGGACACCTTGCCGCTGGCGGCCGAATACTCGAGCAGTTTGGGGATGTCGAGGCCGCGCGAATTCTGGACGCCCCCGAAGGCATCGGAAACGGCGACCACCTTCGCCCCCATTTCGTGAAGAAAGCGCGCGCAGAACGTGCCGACGTTGCCAAAGCCCTGCAGCGCGATCGTGGCGCCGGCGATCGGTCGCTTCAGACGTTCCGCCAAACAGCGGGCGATGATGCCCACTCCTCGCCCCGTGGCTTCCTCGCGCCCCTCGGCCCCGTGCAGGTCGACCGGCTTGCCGGTGACGCAGGCCGGGCTGAAGCCATGATACTTTTCGTACTGGTTCATGATCCACGCCATGACCTGAGCGTTCGTTCCCATGTCGGGCGCGGGAATGTCCTTGTCCGGGCCGAAGATGTCGTGGATCTCGTCGACGAACTTGCGGGTCACCCGCTCCAGTTCTCCCTGGCTGAGCTTTTTGGGATCGATTGAAATTCCCCCTTTCGCCCCGCCGTACGGAAGATTGACGACCGCGGTCTTCCAGGTCATCAGGCTGGCGAGAGCCAGCACTTCGCCGGCGTCGACCTCCGGGTGAAACCGCAGGCCTCCTTTCATCGGTCCGCGGGCCTTGTCGTGCTGGACCCGATAGCCGATGTAGGTCTGCACCTGCCCGTCATCCATTTCGACGGCGACCTGCACGCGCACCTCGCGCAGCGGCGTGGACAGCAGCTTGCGCATGTTGGCCGACAGCCCCATCACCTCCGCAGCCTGGTCGAAATAGCGTTGTGCATCCTGGGCGGCGCTCATCGTCACGTGGGCTCTCCTGCAGCGGAACCGGGTCGTTGCGACAGCAGAGCGACTTGCAGGCCGATGCGTCAACAGCGACTGCCGCCAGCGGCGACCCTGCGGCGCGCGCGGCTGCTGCTACCGCCCTGCCGGGGCAGGCGTTATTCTCGTATCAACGTCCTTTCACTGAAATTGCCGTACTCTTCTCGCAGGGCTGCTTATGACTTTTCGACCGGCATCACCGAGCCTGCTGTCTTCCGGTCGCCGGGGATTCAGCCTGATTGAACTTCTCGTCTCCATTGGCGTCATCGGGGTCCTCCTGGCGCTGCTGCTGCCCGCCGTGGCCGATTCGCGAGAAGCCGCCAGACGCACCCAGTGTTCCAACAACCTCAAGCAGATCGGGTTGGCGCTTCACAACTACCACGATGTCCACAGCGTGTTTCCGCCTGGGGCCCTGTTCTCGAACGAGTTGAGCTGGCATGTGTTCATTCTGCCCCAGCTCGACCAGGCCAGCCTGCACGCGAAGTTCAACTTCAACGAAGGGCAATACTGGGCGACCGAAGTGAACCACAAGAACAACCCCTACGGGGCGACGCGCGTGGATCAGTACCTGTGCCCGTCCGGCCCGATCGACCATTCGCAAACCTCGCTCGACATGGTGGATGGCGCCCATGCGTGGACGACCCACTACTACGGCATCATGGGGCCGCGCGGCGAAAAGCCGTCGGGCGGAGAGTATCGGCTGCAGTCCGGCTTCGGCCCGTTCGGCGACCAGGGACTGCTGAGCGCACAGTCAAGCAAGAAGCACTCCGACATCACCGACGGCGCTTCCAACTCGTTCGTCGTCGGCGAAATTTCTTGGCGCGACGCCAACAGCTATCGCACCTGGGTGCGGGGAGTGAATGGCAATCCCATCAGCGGCTGCAAGAATGTCTACACCTCCATCGGCCAGACTTTCTACAACAACGGCCTGGGATTTAACGACATCTCGCTCGGCAGCGAGCATCGCGGAGGCACGCAGGTGCTGATGGGCGACGGCGCCGTCCGTTTCCTCTCGGACACCATCGACCTGGTCACCTACAAGGCGGCCGCAAGCATTGATGGCGGCGAATCGGAACAGCTTTACTGACAGACGATCCATTCCGCCTGTCCGGAATGCGTCGCGGACGTGGCATGAGCGAGCTGTGGTACTGGAGGTCGAACCAACGCGTCCGCGGTCCCCTCGTGACCGAGGAACTGGAATCGCTCGTCCTCCAGAACCGACTTGCCGAACAGGACGCCGTCCGGCTGGACGGCAGCGATGAATGGATCCCGGCTGCGGAAATCCGCCAACTGTTTCGCAGCGGAACTGATGAGTCGCCGGCCGCGACTGCCGCCAAACTGCTGCAGACGGCGGCGACCCGGCGGCTGCGCGGGGCATCCACAACATCCCATGCAGGCGCTGCTGCGGGCGTCTGGAGTCGAGGCGCCGCCGCGGCGGGCGAACTGGTCTCCACCGTCGCCGAACTGGGCCTCCGCGGCCTCGAAGCGGTCGCTCGCTGGCTGGGGGCTCGCGGGCGTGCGCTGGTGACAGGCGCGGTCGCCCTGGCAGTCGTGATCTTTCTCGTCGTGCGTCTGGGAAGCTGGGGCCCCAGCGACTCGGCGCGGCTGCAACGTCTGCAGACGGTGTGGAAGCATCTTCAGACACCGCCGCGCGCTGACGGGCCCCTGCCCACCATCGATTCCGAGATTGCGGAATGGCTGCGAACGTCGCAATCGGAACTGGAAGCCGCCCTTCGCAGCCGGCCCGTCTCAGGTTCGACCGGCGCTGCGCGACAATCGGCGCTGGCCCGGCGTGAGATGCTGTTTGCCATCCGGGAAATTCAGTCCGGCCCCGACTGGGACGTCGCGACGCACAGCCGCATCGACGAGGCGCTCGAGCGCGCCAGCGATTACCTGACCGGGACGGCTGAGGTCCAGCCCTCCCCGCGGCCGCCATCGCGCGGAGGCGAAGCACGCGAAGACGCGGCGGGCGGCAGACGCATGGTCACCGCCATCCTCATCATGGACGCCGTCATCGCCGTGCTGATTCTCGGGTGGTGGATCGCCATGCGGCGACGTTAACGGCTGGCCGCCACCTCTTCCTCCACCTGTTCCCGCTGCTGGCTCGCGATCAGCTGGTGTGCCCAGTCCTCCACCTGCCGCGTTTCCTGTTCATCCAGCGTGACGGCTTTCTGCTGCACTCCGTCCCCGGTTTCGGCGCCGCTGAGACGCCCCATGTTGGCGGCCACCTGCTGCCAGGTGAGGTCCTGAAACCACCGCCCCGCCAGATTGATCGCCACCCAGTCCACCGCATTGGCCGGACGCGCGAACGTTTCGACCGTGAACCGCAGCCGGTCTCCCGCCGACTCGGCGTAGAACGTCACCACGCCCGCCAGGGGATGCCCTTCCACCGTGACAAACGTCACCCGCTCGGGGTCGCACTGCTCGACGCGCACCTGAATGTGCCCGCGGCCCGGCAGACTCGCCGACAGCGTCGCGCCGTACTCGACTTCCCGCGGCGAAGCCGGCTCCGCGCTGAAATCGATCGGCATCACCTCGGTGATGCGCTTTTTGAAGATCGTCATCAGTTCCGCGGCCGACTGGCGCGCCCCTGCGAGATCGATCCAGAATCGCTTCCGTTCGAGACTGCCGACTCCATTCTCCGGCGGGTTCGCCGGCAGCGTCTGAGTCAGTTCCCGCAGCGCCAGTTGCAGCGGCGTTCCCCGCAGCCGCAGGATGTGAAACATGCCATTCGGCCGTCCGTCCTGAATTCGGTTCTCTTCAATCAGCATCGTCAGTTTGGACTCATTCAACGGCAGGCTCGCACCCCGCGGCAGGAACCGCCGGACCAGCGAGAACCCCCAGACAGCGCCGCGGACCAGAAACGCCGGCAACGGCAGCGGCCACGCGGGTCGATCGGTGAGTTCCGACAGCTGCTTCATCAGCTCGGACACCGTGATGACTTCACCCCCCGCGACTTCGATCGTCTGCCGGGACAACTCCTCGCGCTCGACGCACGCCGTCAGCGCCTTCCCGAAATCCTTGAACCAGACCGGCTGAAACCGGTGCTGTCCAAAGCCGACTTTCGGAACAATCGGCGAGGTCCGAACCATCTTCAGCACGGTGGAGATCATCTCGTCGCCCGGACCGAACACGTGCCCGGGACGAACGATCACCCAGTCGGTCGTCGACTGCTCCACCAGCTTTTCCGCCTGACGCTTCGATTGATGATACGGCGACTTCCCACGGTCCGCTCCCAGCGACGAGACGAACACCAGCCTCCGGATCCCGCTGCGTTCCGCGAGTTTCACAATCTGCCGCGTCCCTTCGACGTTCACGCGTTCAAAGGTGATGTCCGGCGGTTGCTCGTCCACGATTCCGGTGATGTGGATCACCGCATCACACCCCCTGCAGGCGTCCTGCAGGGTGGCGGGTTGCGTCACGTCTCCGTCGCGGCACTCGACGCCGTCGGGCCATTCCTCCTGCTGCTCGCTCGCGCTTCGCGACAGCAGCCGCACCCCGTGACCGCTGGCGAGCAGTTCCGGGATCAGACCTTTGCCGATGACGCCTGTTCCGCCGGTCACCAGTATCTGCATCATGATTGCCGCTTCCGAATGTGGTCGCTGAACCTGTCTTCACTGAACGCCTGGTCTCCGGGCAACAGAGCAATCCTCGCGCCGCATCCCCCTTGTGGTTCTCCAGCTTCGCCCTACCATCGGAAACAGGACGCTGCGGGGCGGACCCCGGCCCTGCCGGCCGTTCCGCCGGCAGGATGCCCGGACATCGTCCCTCCGTCCGCCTTGGCGGCCCGCAGATTTCAGAACCCCGAGCTTGACAACTCCGAACTTCAAAACAGGGACCGGCTGCGATGGCGGCACGCCAGGTGTTGAGCATTGGCCAATGCGGCTTCGACAGCGCGTCGCTGGAGCGGCTGTTTGCCGACGAGTTTTCCGCGACCGTCCTCAGCGTCGATTCCGCCCGGGAGGCCGCCGAGGCGCTTGAGGAATCCCGCTTCGATCTCATTCTGGTCAATCGTCGGCTGGACGCAGATGGCGCCTCAGGCGTCGCGCTGATCGAAACGCTGCAGGCCCAGGCTGCCGGAACGCCGATCATGCTGGTCAGCGACAGGCCGGATGCGCAGGCCGCCGCCGCAGCCGCAGGGGCAGCGCCCGGCTTCGGCAAGTCGGCCCTCCACAGCCCAGACACCCGGGCGCGCATTCAGGCCGTGCTCGACGCCGCTTCCTGACCACGCGGCGACATCCCCCTCTGGCAGCGGCCGGGTTATTCCAGCGGCAGCTTATGACCCATTTTGTCGCGCTTCGCGCTCATGTATCCCGCGCGGTGCGGGTGGGGAGGCGCCACGATCGGCACCTGATCGACGATCTTCAGATCGACCCAGTGCTCGAACGCTTCGGTCTTCTTCGGGTTGTTGGTCAGAATGCGAATCTTCGTCAGCCCGAGGTCCTTCAGAATCTGCAGCCCCACCATGTAGTCGCGGAGGTCGGCCTTGTACCCCAGACGGTGATTCGCCTCGACGGTATCGAGCCCCTGGTCCTGCAGCTGGTACGCCTTCAGTTTGGCGACTAGACCGATGCCGCGGCCTTCCTGCGGCAGATAGACCACCGCCCCCGCCCCTTCGGCGACGATCATCTGCATCGCCATCTGAAACTGGTCGCCGCAATCGCAGCGCAGCGAACCGAGAATGTCCCCCGTGAAACAGGAGGAATGCATGCGAACCAGCGGAGCGTCGACGGACGACAGATCGCCCCACACCAGCGCCAGCGGCTCCTGATCTTCATGCTCGACCCGATAGGCGATGAACTTCGGCGAGCCGAACCCGGACGTGGGAATCGTGACTTCGACTTCGCGGCGGATGAGGCGCTCGCGAATGCGGCGATGCTGGATGATGTCCGCAATCGAAATCATCGGGATGTCATGCTGCTGGCTGAACGCCGTCAGTTCGTCCAGGTCGGCCATGCCGGTGCCGCGCTGGCTGCAGATCTCAATCAGGCAGCCGACCGGCTGCAGCCCGGCGAGCTTCATGAGATCGACGGTCGCTTCGGTATGCCCCGCCCGCCGCAGCACTCCCCCTTCTTTCGCCAGCAGGGGCGAAATGTGCCCCGGCTTCATGAAGTCGGTCGACACCGACTGCGGGTTCGCCAGCGCCCGCAGCGTGAGGGCCCGGGCCGCGGAACTCACCCCCGTGCCGCTGTCGCGATGATCGACCGGAATGAGGAACGGCGTCTGGTGCAGCGAAGTGTTCGCATCGCGATCGACAATCGGCGACAGCGACAGCCGCTTGGCGGCCTCCTCAGTGAGCGGCGCGCACAGCACCCCCGCCCCCTGCCGGAGCATGAAGTTGACCATCTCCGGCGTGATCAACTCGGCAGCGCAGATCAGGTCCCCCTCGTTTTCACGGTCCTGCTCGTCAGTGACGATGACCATTTTTCCCGCCTTCAGGGCGGAGAGAGCGGCATCAAGGGAGGTGGTGGGCATGGCAGTCCGCAGGGCGGCATTCATCGGTTGGTCCGAATGCCATTCTCTCTGAATCGAGCGATACCATAGCATTCAATGCCGCCGAATTGTTACGGACGGCCGGCGCGAGGCAACTGGCGGCACTCAGGGCTTGGGCACACCGGCAGCAGAAATCTCTGAATATTGGACGCAATCACGATGGAACTCGGGATGCCGCTGAAGAAGTTTCTCGTGGTCGCCGCAGGAGGCTGCGCGATCGTGGCTTCGGTCCTGTGGATCGACGATCGACCGACTTCGCTGACCTGGACTCTTCGCGCGGTCGCCACGCTGTCGTGCCTCGTGCTCGTTGCGACGGCACTGTGGCTTCACTTTCGAACCGATGTCGCGCCGGACTTCCTTCGCGCGCTGAACAAGGACTATTTCAACCGGGATGGGTTCGCATTTTTGCCGCTGGCCATTACGCGGGATGGCTGTTGTTGTCTGGCGCTGCTCTTCCAGAATCAGCGGGACAAAGCCTGCATCGGCCGCGTCCGCATCCGCCCTGCACCGGGATTCTTTCTCACACGATCCGACATCACGGACGTTGTGTTTGAGGTCTTCTGTCGACCGGGCGCGTTCGGACGGGCGACATTGCCCATTCCGCTCGCGGCCAGGTATCAGGGGACCACGCAGAAGTTCGAGTTGGGGGCGTCGGTGGAGCATGTCGAGGGCAAGGGGCAGCTCGTGCGATTCCACGATGGGATCGAGGTCCCCATCGACGACAGCCTGAAAACCGGCGCTCTGGCTAAAGCCATTCAGGTGGGCGCGGTCGCGATTGGCCAGCTGGGGCGAACGTTGCCAAAGGCGGCGACGTGTCGGATCGCATTGCCCACCGGAGTTCTGGAAGTCCCTCCGGCGACCTCCGAGCAGGTCACTGACACCTTCTACCAACTGGGTGACGCACCGCTGGCGGAGATCAGCCTTGAACAGTTCACCTGAGTTCACAGCGACCTGGCTCCTCCAGCCAGACGCAACCGGAACCAGACCAACACACCTTCAGGGCGCCCAGCCCGGCAGGGAGGCCGCCTGCCTGACCCACTTCGCAAACAAGGCCTCGTCGAGCGGCTGGTCTTCGTAAAGATCGATCCAGCGCGACTCTTTGCTCTTCTCGGTGCCGCCGGGGGGAATCGGGTCGAGCGACAGCCCCTGGAAGAAGGTCACCTTCACGTACCGCGTCAGCACGTGGAACGACAGAAACCAGCCCTGCCCCTCGATCCCGTAAAACGGAGAGTTCCACCGCACCGCTTTGCGGACGTCCGGCACGGTCCGGACGATGACGGCATCGAGCCGCCTGCCCAGGTCGCTCTTCCAGCCGGGCATGGCCGCGATATAAGCCTGCACCGGGGCGTCGCCATCGGCCTTGGCGATCTGCGGATTGCCCCCCGAAAGCAGCCGGACCGGGCCGTTGGGGGACGCTGCGGCAGTGGCGGAGGGAGTGTGACTGCGGGGCGATTTTTTTGACGAACCATTCAGCGCGGCTGCGGCCTGCACCAGCGCCTGGAATGCAGCGGCGTTGACCTGCTCCCCTTCGCGGAGATCGATCGCCCGGCGAGTCTTGCCTTCGAGGCTGGCGTTGAACAGCCGCGCGGGGTCGGGAAGGCTGGCCCCTTTGGCGAACGTGAACTTCACAACGTTCCTGTATGTTTCGCCCGTGCAGACAATCCCGTGATGCGACCAGACTGGAATGCCTGCCATCTGATTGGACGGCTTCTTCCATTTCCGTTCTTCGGTGATGTCGGGAACGGCTTCAAAGATCAGCGACCGCATGCGGTCAAGCGTGGACGCGCGCCAGTCGGCGGCGCCGTCGCTGTCCGGATTTCCCGCGTTCGACACCTGCCGACGAGGCTTCGGAGAGCCTTTCTGCCCGGCCCTCGTGACGGGTTGCGTCCTGCGTTTGGCCATCAGTCGTCGCTCATTCGGTCAGAATCAGGCTGCGTCGCCGCAATCACCACTCTCCCAGTTCTTCCGCCAGCACGCACCACCGCTCTTCGGCCTCGGCCAATTGCCCGCTCAGCTCTTCCACTTCGTGATGCAGCGACAGCGCTTCCTTGGCATCGGTGGTTTCCAGCAGCTTCGCGTTGGCGGCCTTTTTCTGTTCGTCCAGACGGGCGATCGTTTTCTCCAGGGCACTTTTTTCCTTGCGCATCGCCCGGTCATCCCGCTTCTCGGGTTTGCTCGAAGCGGTCGCGTGGAGGACTTCCGTCGGCGCTTTCGAAATGCGGGCCGCAGCCGCTTCGCGCTCCCCTTCTTCGATCTCCTTGTTCACCGACCACAGGTACGATTCGTAATCGCCGCCGTAGTTGACCACGCGACCATCGCGCACTTCGATGATCGACGTCGCCAGCCGCTTGAGGAAATGGCGATCGTGGCTGGTGAAAATCACCGTTCCCTTGAAGTTCTGCAGGGCTTCAATCAGCGAGTCGACCGTTTCGACATCGAGGTGGTTCCCCGGTTCGTCGAGAATGAGAATGTTGTGCTGACTGAGCATGAGCCCCGCGAGACACAGCCGGGCGCGCTCGCCGCCGGATAGCACCGAGATCTTTTTCTTGATGTCTCCCCCGCGGAACAGCAGCGACGCGGCCCCGTTGAGGATTTCCTGCATTTTCGTGCCGGCCGGCGCGGTGTTCTCAAGGTACTCGTACACCGTCTGCTTGGGCGGCAGCGTGGTATAGACATGCTGCGCATAGATGCCGACGTTGCAGCCGTGTCCCCAGCGCACTTCGCCGGACAGGGGGGGCAGACTGTCGACGATCGTGCGGAGAAATGTTGTTTTCCCCTGGCCGTTGTCGCCGACGATCGCCGCCCGATCGCCGTGGTTCACCTCGACCGCGATGCCTTTCGCGATCGTGCGTTCGGGATACCCGATCGTGACATCGACGCACCGCAGCGCGGCGCCCTTTCGCGGCTCGACCTGCGGCGGACGGATGTTGACCGTCGGCTCATCGGCCGCAATCTCGACGTCTTCCAGCTTCTCGAGCTGCTTCTCTTTCGATTTCGCCCGCGTGGCCGTGCTCGCGCGGGCCTTGTTCTTCGCAATGAACTCCTCCAGCTGCCGGCGCTTGGCCGCAACGGTGGCGTTCACGCGCTCATCATGTTCGCGGCGTTCTTTCTGGTTTTCGATGTAGGCGTCGATCTTGCCGGGGAACATCGTGAGCTTGCCGCGGGCCAGTTCGAGCGTGGCGTCGCAAGTGGCCCCGAGAAAGCCGCGGTCGTGCGAAACCACGACGCAGGCCTCCTTGTAGCCGCGGAGGAAGTGTTCAAGCAGAATCTGAGTGCGGAGGTCGAGGAAGTTGGTTGGTTCGTCGAGCAGCAGGAGATTGGGCTGATGCAGCAGCAGGGCCGCCAGCTTCACACGGGTCTGCCAGCCCCCCGATAGTTTGGCGATCGGCCCTTCAAGGTAGGCCCCCTTCAACTCGAACTGGCCCGCCACTTCGCCGCACTTCCAGTCGGGCTGGCCGCTGTCGCGCATCAGAAAGTCGAGGACCGTCTCATCCGGCAGGAAGGCGTCATGCTGTCGCAGGTAACCCAGGCGCAGCCTGGGATGCCGGGCGATGTCGCCGCGATCCAGCTCTTCTTCGCCCAGCAGAATTTTGAGCAGCGTGCTCTTGCCGGCGCCGTTGCGGCCCACAAAGCCCACCTTCACGTCATCTGTGATCGTCGCGTCGGCGCCGTCCAGCAGCACCTGCCCGCCATAGCTCTTGTGGGCGTTCCGAATCTGAAGCAGCACCGCCATCGTCGAATCACTCGCCTGAAACCGCACCGGGAAAGATGCGGATGGTAGACGATGCGGCCCAAGGATTCAGGCTCGGCCGGCCCCCGAACGTCGCGCGCCATTCATTCGGGCAGCCAGACTCAGGACGGCCCCCCTTCATCCGCATCTTGTGTCGGCTCCCGGTTTCTTCGATGATCGCCCGCCCGTTCCCTCTTCGCCGCTCCCCTGTGTCGCCATGAGTTTCGCGCTTCGTCAGCAGGTCTACGCCTCCGCCCAGGCCGTCGTCGTCAAAATTGGAACGAACGCCCTCTCGCGCCCGGACGACACGCTGGATGTCGACCGCATCCATCGCCTCGCCGAACAACTCTGGAAAATCCGCTCCACGGGCCGGCGGGTGGTAGTGGTCTCCAGCGGCGCTGTCGGCGCCGGCATTGGCCTGCTGAAGCTGAAAGGTCGACCCACAGACCTGCCGCATGTTCAGGCGGCGGCGGCCGCGGGACAGGCCCGGCTCATCCGTGCGTACGACGAAGCCCTCCAGCCGCATGGCTGCCATGCGGCCCAGATTCTGCTGACCGCCAACGATTTCAAACACCGGACCCGCTATCTCAACGTCCGCAATACGCTGCACACGCTGTTCGAATACCCGGTCGTCCCGATTGTGAATGAGAACGACACGGTGTCGATCAGTGAAATCAAGTTCGGCGATAACGACCGCCTCGCCGCCATGGTCGCCAGCCTGATCGAACGGCCGCTGCTGGTCATTCTGTCGGTCGTCGACGGCCTGCTCGACGGCGACCCGGGCGACCCCGCCGCCCGCCCGCTCCGGCTCGTCGAGGACCTCACACAGGTCGAATCGCTGGCGCTCGCCAGCAAAAGCAGCCGCGGCACAGGCGGCATGAAGTCGAAGCTCGAGTCGGTCAAAATGGCCACCCACACCGGCACCAACGTCATCATCGCCGACGGCCGGATGGACAGCGTGCTCGACCGCATCACCGCCGGCGAAGAACTCGGCACGCTGTTTCTCTCGCGGAAAGAAGCGGTTCCCGCCTGGAAGCGGTGGATCGGCTATACCGTCACGCCGCGCGGCGCGCTGCGGCTCGATGAGGGAGCGGTGAAGGCCGTCACCGAGAAAGGCCGCTCGCTGCTCGCCATCGGCGTGACGGGCGTGGAGGGGGATTTTTCAAAGGGGGAACTGGTGTCGCTGCTCGACCCGACGGGCCATGAGTTCGCCCGCGGGTTGAGCAATTTCGACGCCCGCACCGCCGCCTCCATCGCCGGGAAACGGACCGAACAGGTCATCGAAGCCCTGGGACGCGGGGCCTACCAGGAAATCATTCACCGCGACAACCTGACCGTCATGGGCTGAAGACGCCGGGCAAAATCTCTGCGGACCGGAACAGGCAGGAAGCCGCCAACGCCCGGCTGCCGGCGGCGACAGGCCCTCCGTCACAAGCGTCGCCAACGACGAAGTCGCGTCGCATCCCGGGATTTCGTAGACTTTCCGCCCCGTCCGCATGCGCGGATGGTTCCACTGTCCGCTGACCAATCGCCCCCTATGCCTGCTCCTGCTCCTACTCACGACATCGGTCTCGTTGGCCTGGCCGTCATGGGCCAGAACCTCGTCCTCAACATGGCCAACCACGGGTTTTCCGTGGGCGTCTACAACCGCACCACCGCCACGACGGACGAGTTCATCGCCAGCCTGCCCGGCGAGCGGGAAGACAAGGTCCTCCCCGGCACGATCGACCGCGTGAAGGGCTATCACACCCTGGAAGACTTTGTCGCCAGCCTGAAAAGCCCCAAGCGGGTGATGATCATGGTGAAGGCCGGCAAGCCGGTCGACGCCGTCATCGACCAGCTCAAGCCCCTGCTCTCGAAGGGGGACATCATCATCGACGGCGGCAACTCCGACTATAAGGACACCAACCGCCGTACCGAGGACCTCACCAAAGAAGGCCTGCGGTTCATCGGCACTGGCGTTTCCGGCGGCGAAGAAGGCGCCCTCAAGGGCCCCAGCATCATGCCCGGCGGATCGCACGAAGCCTGGCCGTACGTCAAGGACGTCTTCCAGGCGATCTCCGCCAAGGTCGGACCCAACAACGATATCCCCTGCTGCGACTGGGTCGGCGACGCCGGGGCCGGGCACTACGTCAAGATGGTGCACAACGGCATCGAATACGGCGACATGCAGCTCATCTGCGAAGCCTACTTCATCATGAAGGAGGCCCTCGGACTCACCAACGAAGAGCTGTACCAGGTCTTCAAGGAATGGAACGAAGGGGAACTCGAGAGCTACCTCATCGAAATCACCCGCGACATCTTCACCGTCAAGGACAAGGCGACCGGCAAGTACCTCGTCGATGAGATCCTCGACACGGCCCAGCAGAAGGGAACCGGCAAGCTGATGAGCCAGCACGCGCTCGACCTGGGCGTGCCGACGACCCTCATCACCGAAGCCGTCTTCGCCCGCTGCCTGTCGGCCCAGAAGGACGCCCGCGTCCGTGCCTCCAAGGTGCTGACCGGACCGCCAAGCTCGAAGTACGCCGGCGACAAGAAGCAGTTCATCGAAGACGTCCGCCAGGCGCTCTACGCTTCGAAGCTCTGCAGCTACGCCCAGGGTTATGTGCAGCTCGATGCGGCCGCGAAGGAATTCGGCTGGAAGCTGAACAACGGCGCGATCGCCATGCTGTGGCGCGGCGGCTGCATCATTCGCTCGGCGTTCCTCGGGGACATCAAGAACGCCTTCGACAAGAACCCGCAGCTCGAAAACCTGCTGCTGGACGACTTCTTCAAGAAGGCCGTCGTTTCCGCCCAGCCGGCCTGGCGCCGCGTGGTGGCCGCCGCCGTCGAACTCGGCCTGCCGATTCCGGTCTTCTCGTCAGCGCTCAGCTACTACGACGGCTACCGCAACGGCCGGCTGCCAGCCAACCTGCTGCAGGCCCAGCGCGACTACTTCGGCGCCCACACCTACGAGCGGCTGGATAAGCCACGAGGGGAAATGTTCCACACCGACTGGATTCGGGAGCGGTCTGTGTGATTCTCCAGCTCACCCGCGGTTGACCTGTACAACCGCGGGTGTTCAGACTTACCGTCAGGGAATACGTTGATTCTTGACGACCGCACGAATGCATTACTGTGATCAAGTCGATTCAGCTTCGAGATTTCAAGAGCTTTCGCGATGCTCGTCTTGAGCTGGGCCCATTGACTTTAATCGTCGGCACAAATGCTGCCGGGAAGAGTAATCTAGGTGATGCCTTTCGATTTCTCGTGGGCACTGGACGCGGCTACACCCTGATAGAGACCCTCGAGGGTAAATGGGGACAAGGCGGATTCAGAGAGTGGAGCGGTGTCCGAGGAGGGATAAACGATATCGCGCATCACACTAATAGGGATCATGCCTGTCGTTTTTCTCTAGCTTGCGATGCGGATCTCGATTTCGAGTCGATAGTGCAACGTCGAAACCTTCCGTCAGTCAAGGTTGCCGCTCGCAAGCTATCAGGTGAGTGGAAGTTCCAACTCGATGCTACCGTGGACTACCCGTCCGATGACGGAGGGCGAGCGACAATCCGATCTGAGCGGCTCCGTGGCAAACAGGATGGATTCCGAACCCACTCCCGGATGTCATCTGGCGACAAGCTGTTAGTCCAACTGAGCCAGGAATTCAAAGCCAGCACCGAAGACTCGAGGCCGCTTTCAAACAAGCAATCGGCAATTTCTCAACTGGCCGAAAGTGATGAAGTATCGATAAGCGGTAAGCGGCTACTAACCGCATTCTCGCGAGAGATTAGCTCGGTTCAGTTCTTGGACCTCTCTCCGGACGCCATGAGGGAGCCGTCGCCTCCAGGTCAAATTGTGTTAGGCGATAGGGGTGAAAATCTGTCATCCGTGCTGAAGGAAGTATGGCTCGATGAGGGCAAGCGATCTTCAGTTGCTGAGTGGCTACGACGGCTTACGCCACTTGACGTGGACTACTTAAAGTTTCCGCATGACCAGCGCGGATTCGTTCAAGCCGTTCTTGTTGAACGAAGTGGCCGTCGAACGAATGCGTATACCGCGTCTGACGGCACCTTACGCTTTCTCGGAATCATCGCCGCACTCTTCGGCCCCCGCCCCGCGAAGCTGTACTTTATCGAAGAACTCGACACCGGAATCCATCCGACTCGGCTGGCGCTGCTGCTGGACTTGATTGAGTCACGGGTTAAGAAGACGGGAATCCAGGTGGTTGCGACGACACACGCACCGCAACTCCTGGGGCTGCTCAGTGAGCAAGCTCGCGAGCATGCGGTTCTTGTCTATCGGAACGAGAACGACAATGCCTCCCGCATCGTCCGCATCATGGACATTCCTCACGTCCGTGAGATCTTGCAGAAGCAAAATCTGAGTCGGCTGCACGAAAGCGGATGGCTTGAAAACGCGATGGAACTGACAGCGGAGCCGACCGCGTGAAGGTTCTCGTGATTCCCGAAGACATCCGAAACGATGGCTATCTGCTCACGCCGATCATCAACCGGATGTTCCGGGCGATCGGCTTTCCGCGTGCGAAGGTTGTTGAATGTCGCGATCCAGTCCTAGGCGGGGTTGAGGAGGCCCTGAAGTGGGAGCTGATCGAGGAAATCATTGACGAGTATCATTATCTGGTCGATGTGTTTGTGCTGGTCGTCGATCGGGACTGCGACCAAGACAGGCAAGCCCGTCTCGATCGCCTGGAATCGCTTGCGGCTGCCAAACTTGGAGAATCGAAGCTGTTCCTCGCTCAGCTGGCCTGGCAGGAACTTGAAGTCTGGACGCTGGCAGGACTTGACGAACGTCCGAAAGAATGGAAATGGCGGGACATCCGCAAGGAATGCCATCCCAAAGAGAAGTACTTTGAAAAGCTGGCTCGCGACCTCAAACTCGATGACAGCCCCGGTCAAGGTCGCTCGATTCTCGGAGAACGGGCCGCCGCCAGATATCCAGCGATCAAGACGCTGTGTCCGGAAGATTTCGGCAGTCTCGAAAAGCGGTTGAAGGCGCAGCTTAAATAAGCCGCTCGCGTGGGTTGTGGCCTAGACCTTCCAACGAGAAAACCCCGCGCCCTTCAGCACTGCGCTGAACGGGACGCGGGGTTTTTCTTTGGCATTCCGTCGGCACAACGTTGGGCCACGGAATGGAAACCCGCAGGATTACGGGTTTGGAGCCGGCGGCGGTGCGTCGCCGGAGGTCTCGATCGTCTTCTCCTCGGTCACCGTCGTCTCGCCCTGCGGCGTTGAAACTTCGGTTTCCCGGGTGACGGTGCTGGTATCCGAACAGCCCACGAAGCCAGCCGAACACAGTCCGGCGGCGAGGGTCAGCGAAGCGAGGCGACGCATGGCAGAACTCCTTAGTTGAAAACAGCACGAGGTCAATCGCGGGCCGTGCTGAAGATTGCCAACGACAGGTGCAGGCAGGTCAGTGGGCCAGTGGTTTGGACAAGACCCTGCAACGCAACCGCCGTGCCGAATCGCCAATCCACATCGAGCGCAGCTTCACCGGTTGTCGCAACACAGGCTGAATCCACATTTTGCGCGACAGATCGCCTCCGCTGCCGCAACACCGCGACCCGGCGCCGACGGCCTTCCACCCTGTTCGAACGTTGTCCAGCCTGGAACCGCACTGGTCGTTGAACAGCCGAATCAGAAACGGCTTGATCCCCCGCCGTCCTGCACCACAATCGAGGTCGGCAGCCGTTCTGGTGGTCTTCAAGGCCGCATTGCATACAGTTGTCGCTCTGGCTGTTCGGGAAGCCGGAAGTCGACAGTGCGTTCGGGAGATCGACAATGGAGTATCGCCTGCTGGGCGGATCGGGGTTCAAGGTGCCGGCGTTCTCAATGGGAACCGGCACCTGGGGCGGCGTCGGAGAGTTCTTCAAAGCCTGGGGCGACACTGACGCCAACGGCGCCCGGCGCATCGTCGACGTCTGCCTCGATGCGGGCGTCTGCATGTTCGATTCCTCCAGCCGCTATTCGGACGGCATGGCGGAAGAAATCCTCGGTCATGCCACGAAAGGCCGCCGCAACAAAGTCATCATCTCGACCAAATCGACCTTCCGCAGCGGACCGGGCGAAAACGACATCGGCTCCTCGCGGCATCACATCCTGCGGGAAGTTGAAGGCAGCCTGAAGCGCCTGCAGACCGACTTCATCGACATCTTCCAGCTCCATGCCTTCGATGCGCTTACGCCCATCGAAGAAGCCCTCGGCGTGCTGGACGATCTCGTGAAGGCCGGCAAGATCCGTTACATCGGGGCCTCGAACTTCTCAGGCTGGCATCTGATGAAGTCACTGGCGGTGTCCGAGAAATACGGCCTCGCGCGGCATGTCTGTCACCAGGCCTACTACTCGCTGCTCACCCGCGAATACGAATGGGAGCTGATGCCGCTGGCGCTCGACCAGAAGCTCGGCACGATTGTGTGGAGCCCGCTCGGGTGGGGCCGGTTGACCGGGCGCATCCGCCGCGGCCAGCCGCTGCCGAAGGACAGCCGCCTCAACAGCAAGGTGGTCGTCGAAGGGGGCCCGCCGCTTGAGGACGAGTACGTCTACAAGGTCGTCGATGCGCTCGATGCCGTGGCAAAGGACATCGGCAAGTCCGTCCCCCAGGTCGCACTCAACTGGCTCCTGCAGCGGCCGACGGTGGCGAACGTCATCATCGGCGCCCGCAACGAGCAGCAGCTGAAAGACAATCTCGGCGCGATCGGCTGGAACCTGTCGCCTGAACACGTGAAACAACTGGATGACGCCAGCGCCATCCCACTCACCTACCCATACTGGCATCAACGGTCGCAGTTTTCCGACCGGAACCCGCCACCCGTCTAAAATGTGATCAACCGACTGTTCAGAAAGAAACGCCATGCATAAAACTCGCATCGACCTCCCCGCCGAAAAACGAACCAGCCTTTGCAAACTGCTCAACGAGCGGCTCGCCGACCTGATTGATCTCAAGCTGCAGGCGAAACAGGCCCACTGGAACGTCAAGGGGCCCAGTTTCATCGCCCTCCACGAACTGTTCGATGACGTGGCCGAACTGCTCGACGGCCATGTCGACGACGCTGCGGAACGCATCACCGCGCTGGGCGGCGTCGCGGAAGGCGCTCTCCCCGTCATCGGCAAACGATCCAGCCTGCCCGCTTATCCGCTCGATCTCGCGGACGGCCTCGGCCACGTGGACAAACTGTCCACCGCCATCGCCACCGCCGGCAAACTGGTCCGCGAGTCGATCGACAAAGCCGACGAACTCGGCGATGCCGACACGGCCGACCTGTTCACGGGCATTTCCCGCGATCTCGACAAGCAGCTGTGGTTCCTCGAAGCCCACCTGCAAGCGGATCGATGAGCCAAGCCCTGGACCCCGAGCAGACCGCCTGCGAACTCCGCAACCAGGGACTGGCGATGGCGGCGGAAGAAGACTGGCCCGACGCCGCCTGGCTGAAGTTCCGGCGGGCAGGCGTCACCGGCTGGATGATTCCCACCGACTACGGCGGACAGGGTGCGCCGATCGATCGCGTCCTCGCAGGCTGCATCGAACTCGCACGCGCCGACCTCGTCCCCACCTTCGTCCTCAGCCAGTTTCAGTCGGCCTGCACGCGGTTCGTCGGCTCCACCAATCGCGAACTGAACGCCCGCTGGCTCCCCCGGCTGGCGACAGGCGACGCCTTCTCCACCGTCGGCATTTCGCACCTCACCACCTCGCGCCAGCACACCGCTGCCCCCACGGTGCTCGCCCAGCCCTCGGGACGCTCGTTCCGGGTCACGGGCGAGATCCCCTGGGTCACGAGCGGCCGGCACGCCGCTGTCCTCGTCGCCGGCGCCACGCTGCCCGATCGCCGGCAGATCCTGTTCGCCGTGCCGACCGATCGCGCCGGAGTGGAGGTCGCCGAACACTGGTCGCTGCTCGCGCTGACCGGCTCGTCGACAGGGCCCGTCAGGCTCAACGACGTTGAAATCTCCGAGAGCGAACTGCTCGCCGGGCCTGTCGACAAAGTGCTGCAACAGGGAATTCCGGGCGGAGCGGGTTCGCTCACCACCTCGGCCCTCGCACTGGGGCACGCGCTGCACTGCGTCGATCGCATCACACACGAAGCCCGGGAGCGCCCGGCCCTCGCAGAAATCGCCGCGGCATTTGAAGCCGACCTGGAAACGCTGCGTCACGACCTGCTGGCGGCTTCGCGCGGGGAAGCCGACCCGGATCATACGGCTGATTCCCTGCGGACCCGGGCGACCTCGCAGGCGCTGGCCACCTCGCAGGCGTATCTCACCGCGTCCAAAGGAGCCGGGTTCGTGACGGGCCACCCGGCCGAACGCCTGGCGCGCGAAGCGATGTTCTTCCTCGTCTGGTCGTGCCCACAGGCGGTGTCGTCCCGGCTCCTCCGGGAATTCAGCCAGTGCGAAGCGGGGCTGTGACGCCGCGCGTCACGCCAGCAGTTCTTCCACGATCCGCCCGGGCTGGCCATCCGTCAGCGACCGCTGCTGGGCGTTGCGTTCGAACGTGAGCTGCGTGTGATCGATGCCGAACAGGTGCAGCAGCGTGGCGTGATAGTCGTAATGGTTCACGACATTCTCGACCGCCTTGTGGCCCAGTTCATCCGTCGCCCCGTGGATGTGGCCCCCTTTGAAGCCGCCGCCGGCCACCCACATGCTGAAGCCGTAGGTGTTATGGTCGCGGCCGGCCTTGGCGAGCCCTTCGTCATGTTCAATGACCGGCAGCCGGCCCATTTCGCCTCCCCAGTGGACGACCGTCTCGTCGAGCAGGCCGCGCTGCTTCAGATCGGCGACGAGCGCGCCCGATGGCTTGTCCACCTGCAGGCAGGCCTGCGGGAGCTTGCTGATGATCGAACCGTGGTGGTCCCACAACTGGTTCTGCGTGTAGACCTGCACGAACCGCACGCCGCGCTCGATCAGCCGGCGGGCGATGAGGCAGCGCGCGCCGAAGTCGGCCGTGGTCTTGTTCGAATCGTGCATGCCGTACATCTCCTGCGTCGCTTTCGATTCGCGGGAGAGGTCGAGCGCTTCGGTCGCGGCCGTCTGCATCTTCGCCGCGAGCGCATAGCTGGAAATGCGGGCTTCCAGATCGCTGTGACCCGGGTGCCGGCGGAGGTGTCGTTCGTTGAGTGAATTGAGCAGCGCCAGCGACCGTTCCTGCGGCGCGCCGACGAGCCGCGCGGGCGGCGTGAGATCGAGAATCCGCGGTTCCGTCGGACGGACGACCGTTCCCTGGTACAGCGACGGCAGGAAGCCGTTCTGCCAGTTCTCAACCCCCATCACCGGCAACTGGCCCGGATCAATCAGCGCGACGAACGAGGGCAGGTTGTCGGCCTCGCACCCCAGTCCATACGTCAGCCACGCCCCCAGCGCCGGCCGGCCCTCGTCGATCCTGCCCATCTGCAGGGCGCGGATCGACTGACCGTGATTGTTCACGCCGGTGTGCATCGAGCGGATCATGCACAGCTCGTCCGCCGCCTGCGCCATGTGGGGCACAAGTTCGGAGAAGTCCATTCCCGACTCGCCGTGCTTCGAGAACTTCCACGGACAATGCAGGATGCGCGTGCTGGCCTTGGCCACGTCGTCGAATTTGAAGTCGCCCCCTTCATAAAGCTGGCCGTCCCACTTCGCCATTTCGGGCTTGGGGTCGAACAGGTCGATATGACTGGGCCCCCCCTGCATCCACAGCGAGATCATCGACTTCGCGCGCGCCGGTTTCGCCGGCGACCGCGGGGTCGTATCGAACGAGCGGACTTCCGGTTTGGCCGGCGCCGCGCGCCCCTCCCGCTCCAGCATCCAGGCCAGCGCGGTCGCTCCCAGCCCCAGAGAACTGCCTGCCAGAAAATGACGTCGGGAATGCTCGCGGGCCTGCATGGCGGGACAGCTCCAGTCGCCAGGCACAGCCCGGCTCAACTTCAGGAATCACCGGACTTGATTGTCGCGGCGACACCACCCGACGCAACCCCAGGCGATTGAAGTCGCGACTGGCGCAGTCGGGCATCGACGACGTTCCGCCATTCTTCGCCGGAACGCATCGCGGTTCTCCCGGCGACCCTTCGAGCGCAGGTCGCCGGCGTGGATCAGGTCCTCTCAGCTCTTGTCGGCGAACAGGTCGACCCAGATGACCGTGAACATCAGGCCGACGACAAACGCGAAGCCGATGTACGTCGCCGTCACGAGCACCTTCTCGCTGGGCTTCTTGCGGGCGATGGCCTCCCAGACAAGAAACACCATGTGGCCGCCGTCCAGCACCGGTATCGGCAGGAAGTTGATCACCGCCAGGTTGATGCTGATGAGCCCGAGGAACATCAGGAAGTCGGCGAAGCCTTCTTCGGCGACCACCGAAGCGGCCTTCGCAATGCCGATCGGGCCATGCAGGCTGCGGATCGACAGATCGCCCGACACGAGGTTTCGCAGGGTGAGGTAGATGTCCAGCACCGAGTTGCGGGTGTGCCGGCCGCTCATCTCCAGCGCATCCGTGAACGAGTCCGCCTTCAGCTCGCGCACCATCGCCCCCAGGGCCAGCCCGCGAGTCGACGCCTGGAAGAATTCGGCCGAGTTGGTCGGCTTGATCTTCACCGGCCGCTGGTCCTTCGAGCCCGAACTGCGAACATTGAGAGTCAGTTCAGTGAGGCCGGGCGTTTCCTGGATGACGGAATACGCATAGGGCCAGCCCACGGTTTCGACCGACATCTGCGTCGGCTTGGAATCGGGCTGGGACGGGTCGGCCGGGATTTCCAGCGAAACGATGCTGTCGCCCGGCTGAATGCCCAGGCCCACCGCCGGGCCATCGTCATTGATCTTCACGATGTTCGCCAGCACCTCCACGGCGGCGCCAATCGCCGGGATCTCCAGCGGGTCCCCCTTGTCGCGCGGTCCGGTCCAGGCAATCGCCTTTTCGGGAACGATCTTCACCTCGCGCGTCCGCGGCTCGTTGTTCTTCACTTCCTGCGTAATCGTGACGGCCACCTCCTGGCCGGCCCGATCCGAGAAGTATTCCGGCAGACGCATCGGGTCGAGCTCGCGGCCCACCTCCTGGCCGTCGACATGGGTGATGAGGTCGTTCTTCTGCAGCCCCGCGGCGACGGCGGCGGACGTGTTGCGCAGCTCGGTGATCTTGCCGATCGACATCCGCAAACCCAGCTGACGGAATGGCTCGGGGGCGACCGTCAGCGTTTCGCGAACCCGGGAGCCCTGCTTGTCGCTGCCAGGACGTTCCACCGTCAGCCGCACCGGTTCAGCCCGTTTCGCCGCCAGCACCTCCTTCAGGGCCATGTAGTTGGCGACCGGTTCGCCATTGGCCTCGACGATGACGTCGCCAGGCAGAAAGTTCGCGCGAGAGGCCGGGCTGCCAGCCGTGGTGACCGGCGTCTTGACGGGATCGCGGACGGGCGGCACGCGCAGGCTGAACTGCGGGCCGGTGCCGATCCGGCGGCGAATGCCCGACTGGTCGGGCAGAAAGGTCTCGTGGAACGGCGAGCCATCGGCATGCTTGCCGACAACCTCAATGCTGCCGCGGGACAGCGCCGTCTGGCGGAGAATGTCCTGAAACTCCTCGACCTTGCGGCCATTCATCGACGTGATGATGTCGCCGTCGCGCAGCCCATGTTCCCAGGCGGGCATGCCCACCTTCACGAAACCGACTTCACGGTCCAGAGCGGTGATGCCCGACCGGAACGCCAGCGCAAAGAACAGAATGCCCGTGATGATGTTCATCGTCACGCCGGCGGAAATGATCGCCATGCGCTGCGGAACCGACTTGGCCGTGTACGACCGCGGGTCGGCCGCGACCTGCTCGTCCGCCATCTGCCCGGGGTCGATGTCGTCCTGGCCGAGCATTTTGACGTAGCCGCCGAACGGAATGGCCGAGAGGGCGTATTCGGTTTCGCCCCATTTCTTGCGCCACAGCACCGGGCCGAAGCCGATGCTGAAACGCTCCACCATGACATTGCACCACTTGGCCACGGCGAAGTGGCCCAGTTCGTGGAAGAAGATGACGAGGCCCAGCCCGATGGCCACGGTCGCGATGTTCGTAATGCGGTCCAGATAAGGAATGGCCGCTAAGACCCAGATATCCAACGCTCCGTCTCCTCCCGCGCCCAGGCATCGAGCTGCAGCAGCTCATCCAGTGTGGGCGAGGGGTTGAATGAATGACTTCCCAGCACCTCGCGGCAGGCGCGGGTGATTTCGGGGAAGGATAGGCTGCCGGCAAGGAATCGTGCGACAGCAACTTCGTTCGCGGCATTGAGTACCGCTCCGGACGTCCCCCCGCGACGAGCCACCTCGAACCCCAGCTCCAGTGCCGGGAATCGTTCGGGGTCGGGCGGCTGGAAGTCTAGTGAAAATCCGGCCGTGAAATCGAGACGAGGGGACACCCCCGTCGCCCGCTGCGGGAACGTAATCGCATACTGGATCGGGAGTTTCATGTCGGGAGGCGACATCTGAGCCATCACCGACCCGTCCACGAACTCCACCATCGAATGAATGATCGACTGCGGATGAACGGCCACCGCGATCTGCGAGGCCTCCAGATCGAACAGCCAGCGGGCCTCGATCACCTCCAGGGCCTTGTTCATCATCGTGGCGGAATCGATCGTGATTTTCGGCCCCATCTGCCACGTCGGATGGGCGAGAGCCTCTTTCGGGGTGACGGACTGCAGCTTTTCCAGCGGCCACGACCGGAACGGACCGCCGCTGGCGGTGAGGATGATTCTGAGGACATCCTGCCGGCGGCCGCAGGCCAGCGCCTGAAACACCGCGCTGTGCTCGCTGTCGACCGGGATGATCTCCGCCCCGGTTTTCTTCGCGAGTTCCATCACCAGGGGACCGGCGACGACGAGGGTCTCCTTGTTCGCAACGGCCACCCGCTTCCCCGCTTCCACCGCCGCCCAGGTGCCATGCAGGCCGGCTGCCCCGACAATTCCCGAAACGACGACTTCGGCCTCCGGCAGCGTGGCGGCATGAATGACGGCATCGGGGCCGAAAGCGACCTCGGTTTCGGGCGGGAAGACGCCAGCCGGAATCTGTGGTTTGAGAGTGGCGTCGGCAATGGCGGCGAACGCCGGCTTGAACCGCCAGCACTGGGCCGCCATGTCCTCCCACCGGCTGCGCGTCGCAAGCGCGACGATCTGCATCGTCGACGGGTGCGCCCCGACGACATCGCAGCAGCTGGTACCGATCGATCCAGTCGATCCGAGGACGGCAATCCGTTTCATGCGCGAACCGTAGAGGAGGCTTCGGCCTGCCGCAATCGAGAGTGGGCCCGCAATCACGCTGCGAATTAGAGCAGTCGCACTCCGCCGAGCACCGGCGCTCCAATGTCGAGATGATGATCTCGGCCATCAGCGCATGCTTCCGGGGTGCTCTTCTCGTAAAGAGTCAGTACGGCCGCTTTGGCATCTTTGGTGAGGGCGATTTCAGTCAAACCGGTCACGGGATCCCGCCACATCGAAATCACGCGGCACGAGTCCTTTCCGATCTTGTCGCGTGGTTGAGAGAGGGTGGCCATTCCAAGGCTCGTCAACGTCAGCACTGACGATCCCGGATCATCGGCCAGGACGGTCGCATGATAGGCGGGCCAGCGATCTCTCAGTTGCGGCCCGTCCATCAGGAGTGCGATGACGAGGTCCGGGCCGACGGCGCGCACGAATCGCCCGACGGGGTCGATTCGGGCCAGGTCCTCACACACGAGGACGCAGGTCGTCAGCCAACTGCGCAGTCGAAAGAAATTGATTTCGCGTTTGTGGACTTCGATCGCTTCCCACCAGTCAACTTCCGGGTCGAGATTGCCGGCCAGCCCGTAGCGCGTGATCTGGTTCTCGTCGAGCCGCCAGCGATGGTGTTTGGGCTGATCAAACATCTGGTAGCCCTTGTCTTCGAGGTCATTTCCACTCGGAAACGCTGCGCAGACGCGGTTCTGGCTCCAGCCGTTCGAGTCTCCATCGGCGCTGGCCGGTTCGGTGACTCCGGCGATCAATCCAATCTGCCTGAGATTGAGAAAATGCCGGAGCGCTTTCCACTGCTCGATGGTCAGCGCGAGTTCGGGCAATACGACAAGATGCACCTCGCCCACTTCGCGGTTCGCTTTCGCGAGCAGCGCATCGACGGTCTGGATAATCGCGCCAGCGCCCTCTGACTGCTGCGGCGAGTATTCAAACCAGTTGACTCGAGGCGGATTACCGACAAAGGTATCGACAGCCTTTGGCGAAAACTGACTTGGGAACACCTCAAAGGGCCATGGGACAATCAGAATGTTGCAATAACCCTGGCCGACGACTTCGGGGCTGCACACGTTCGCGTGCCAATTGGCATTCACGTTCACCGGCGGGCAGAGGGCGACGTGATGGGTCAATGACCTGAGCGACAGGCCTGAACGGGGAGTTTGTGACTTAGGAAGGACTCGCAGGCGCGAAGGATGAATTGTCTCGCACAGCGTTGATCCATGACCCCAGAAGAAGGGTTTCGCGAGTAAGTCGACCTGAAACCAGAACTCCAGTTCCTCGATCTCGATCTGAGTGTCATTATCAGTGAAGAGCTTGATTCCAGCGCCAGCAAGACATTCGTCGCTGATCGCAACCAGTTCAAACAGGCTTTCGCAGACCTTTTTGTTTGTGGCCAGCAGTGTGAGGTCGTCTTGCAGGGCCGAGGAGATCGCTTTCCAGCGTTTTCGAACACCCGCCGGGACGACCTCCTCCGATGTTGCCTGTCCCCAGCCGCTTCGCCATTTAGTGGCAGTCGTTCGGATGGAGTCGCACCACGCCCCGTAATTCTTCTTGGGCCAGATGCGCGTGCCAAGAATCGGGTATGCTCCAGACTTTTCCAGCAGCGCCGCCGCGATCGCAAACACATCACCCGGCCAGCGCGGACAAGCGGCGAGTTCTCCATCGACAACGAGAATCGGCGAGAGGTACTGTAAAAACTCGCTGACTTTCAGTGATTGATCATCAAGCATGCTTCCCGATCAGCCCTCAATCGAAGCAGGCAGCCGAGGAGCTACTCCGGCAGTCTCGCAGCCCGAATCAGATTCTCCATCATGACTCGCAACTCCATGGGAGTGTCGTTCGCCGTCTGTCCCTGTCCGGACAGCAACAGGTCGAAAAGTTCCCGGTTACGAGCGTTCGAAACATAGTCGCGAAGTGGCTGAAGCAACGACCGCATTCGCTGCCAGCCTGTGGGACTGGTTCGAACTGCGTACTTCGCCGCAGTTCTCAAAATCCAAGCATCGCCCAACTCTTGATCCGCCTGATCCACCGCTGGCGACAGCGTGCGGTACTGCAAGGTTGCAGGCATGTCAATTTTCCAGTGAATGTCGCGGTGAATCGTGTATCGGCATGACGCCCCACAATTACCGTGCAAATTCACAATCGGCTGCTGATTGTCGAAACAGGAAGCTGGTTGTACGGCAAATGTCGTACCTCCCACAAGTCTACGTTCAGCGAATCTCTTTTCAACGCCTCCAACAGGTCGTGCCGAGTTGCGCGCCGGCAGACTCTGCCGGTTATCTGGCTCGCAATCCCCTACGCCTTCGCAAAATCCAGCGTCATCTGCCGGTCGGGCTGCGCATCAAACTCGCGGTATAGCAGCGAGGGCTGGATGTCGCGGTTGTGCTGGTACTTGCCGCTCACGTACTCCCGGATCGCCCCTTCCACCGTGTGATAGAAAATCTGGCAAATCTCGATCCCCGGATAAATCCGGATCGGCTGCACCGCGAACATCTCCAGCGTCCAGTAACCGGCAAAACCGACATCCCCGAAACCGGCGGTGATGTGCACAAACAGCCCCAGCCGGCCAATCGACGACCGCCCCTCGAGCATTGGCACGAGGTTGTGCGTTTCGGTCCGCTCGTAGGTGCGCCCCAGGTACAGCCGGCCTGGGTCGAGCACAAATCCCTCGGGCGGAATCTCGATGCGGCGATGCCGGTTGGGCCGCCGCATGTCGAGAATCACCTCCTCATACACCAGCAGCTCGTTGTGCAGCCGCAGGTTGTAGCTGTTGGGGTTCAGCTGCGATTCCTCGAACGGCTCGATGGCGATATCGCCGCCAAGCCGGGCTTGAATCTCGGGACCGCTGAGGATCATTGGGAACGCCGGAAGTGAGTGACGGATCTGGGGAACGGAGGGCCGCAGAGAAACACCGTCGCCTTCGTGACCGCCATTTGAAGGCAGCCGTGCAGCAAATGCAAACCGTCAGTTTCGGTCGGCCTGCACACGCGCCTCATCGAACAGGTGCCTCGCCGCCCGACCGCTGATCGTTGTGGCCTTCAACAGCTCCGCGGCGATCCGTTCCGTCGCCGTCCACAACGCCGGTTGCTCCAGCAGATGCTCGACTTTGTCGAGCATCCGTCGAGCCAGTCGGTCGGCCCGCTTTTCGTTGCCGGCCCGCGACAGGCACATCGCGCGAACCTGCTGCAGATCCTGAGCGGCGCCCCCCCAGCCATAACGCCCCGTGAACCTGGCTTCAGCCGCCAGACCTCCCAGAAACACCAGCATCGCCGTTTCCAGATCGTCGTCAGAGGGCTTCACAGCCCCCTTCTTGATTTCGCACGCCCCCAGACGCGTTTCATTCGGCAGAATGCTGACCCGCTGAATGGCCCGGCCCAACGCCAGCGCCACGACGGCATGCCCCGCCTCGTGATATGCGGTGATCTGTGAGTCAGTCGGCGTCGACATCGAAACGAGCGCAAAACAAAGGGGACGACCATCCCCGCCACGGACCCGCCGGAAGCAGAACCGCACCGGCCAAACGGAAGCAGAGACGCAAAACCACGGGCCACGGCCCGCGATGACGACCGTACGTTCGCCGCCTCCCCCTTACAACCGGCAGCCCCTCGTTAAACCCCGCAGTGTTTCCGCCGACACACTGGCCGAGGAACGCAATTGCTGCCGATGTATGCCATGTGACGCTGAGTGCAACTGGCTCCAACACCGGGAGTTGGAAGGATGTCTGAATTACTGCAGGCGCTGGATGCGGCCCGCCACACCTGTCAGGGACTGACCGAGAGACACATCGTCAGCGTGCCGACAACGCTGGCCCGCACGCTGCTGGATGCCGCCAGCTGCGAAGCGTCCGAATTGCGGCGCAAGCTGCGGAACCGCGGCGCCTCGCGGGTCATCTGGACGACGGCCGGCGAGCTGCTGTCGGTCATCTCCGAGCTCGAAGCCCGCCTCGAAATCGATTCCTGAAACGCCAGCGTCACGCCGCCGCAGGCTTCCAGCCTCCACGGCCCGCCGCCAACCCTCATCAACGGGGACGCCAGGGGGGCAGCCGAAGCAACGACCTCGCACCACCTGGCCGCCGCACGAACTGAGTTCGCAGGAATCGGTCGAAATCGGGGCGCGACTGCCAGCCAGGGCGCGACTTGAGCGCAGCACCCTGGCGATCGGCCGCCTCAGGCGGCTTCGATGTCCGAAATGCGGTTCTGGGGAATGTACGGCGCCATGTCGTCCGCCTGGCGATCGAGGCGGAACTGCATGATGTAGGCGTCCTCGGCCGTGTCGTCGTAATGGCAGCGAACGACGCGGACAGCCCGGAAACCCTGCGTCCGGAAGAACAGCTGGCCGTCGAGATTGCTCTCGCGCAGGTCGAGCAGAATCTCGTTGCGGCGCTGCTGCGACAGCTTGTCGATCAGCCGCAGCACCATCTGCTTGCCGACGCCCATCCGGCGGAATTCCGGAGCGACGGCAAAGTTCAGAATGTGCAGCTTCGCCTTGTGGAGTTCATAAATCATGAACCCGACAATCTGATGGTTCGCTTCGGCCACCATGCCGATGCAGTTCCGCTGCCGCAGGCAGCACAGAAAGTCTTCGTCCGTCCACGCAGTGGCGAAACTGCTCCGCTCGATCTGCAGAACCTCGGGCATGTCGCGGCGGATGAGCCAGCGAATCTGCACGTCGACCTGTTGTTTCGTGATATTGCTCACTTATGCCTCCATGCATCGGCAGCAGCAACCAGCCCGATCGGGCGACATCCGACGTTCCTTCGTCTTCTGATCCCGTAACGGGGGGAAGGTAATGAATGGTCCCGACCGGGTGAAGCCCTGTTGATCGACGACTTCCAAATCGGGGTTTCCCCTGACCAAATGACCGCTTCGAGCAGTGCGCAGCGGCACCTTTCGCCGGTAGCATGCAGCCATCGCCCCGCTCCGTTCGCATGAATCGTCGCGATGACGCCCCTGACGACTCCCCGGAGTTCACTCGAAAACAAGCCCCGGCCAAACGCAGCGCAGCGCCTCGCGTCCATCACCACCCGCCTCATTCTCCTGGCGGTCATCGCGGGCGGATGGCTCACTGTCGCGAACAATCTCTGGAACCTGCGGCCAACCGACGCAGACGACGCCCTCACCAGGCAGGACGCGGTTGCGCCGGATGAGCTCCCGCTGCAGGCAGGCCTCCCCTTGCACAGACGGCTCATTCGCGGAACGGAAGCCGCCGCGCGGGAAGCCCTCGTCGAGGCCGGCCGCCATTTTCTTGAGCAGGCCCGACACGGCCTCGCCGAGTGGCCGCCGGCCCAGGCGCCATCATCGGCGCCCGCTGAGCCGTTTGAAAACGCGGTCGAACTGGCCCGCGACCCGCTCGACCAGTGGACCATCCACGAACTCCAGGAACCGCGACGGCTGGTGGTCGGCGTGGCCCACAGCGGCCGCGGGCCGACGATCGTGTTCTGGGGAGGCTATGATGAAACCGGTCCGGACGAATGGACGACCTGGACCATGCTGCTCCCGCTGCCCGTAAACTGAGACCCGCGTATGAGCACCGTCCCGCCGAACACACGGCCCGAACCCCGGCTTCTCCAAAGAAGCCGGGGTTCTTCCAGCGCCGCAATCCTGCTCATGGCGCTCTTCGCCGGCGGACTGACCTCGCCAGCCGTCGCTCAGAATGTCCCCCTCTCCATTCTCGAAGAGCGGGCCTTCCAGCAGGCAGCGGCAAAGGCCGAAGCCTCCATCGTGCGAATCGAAACCGTGGGCGGCGTCGATGTCGTCGGCGACTCGCTCGTCGCGACCGGCCCAACCTCCGGAGTGGTCGTCGGCGAAGAGGGCTGGATCATCACCAGCTCGTTCAATTTTCTGTCTCAGCCCGCATCGATTCTCGTGACGGCGGGCGACGGACAGCGCTACCCGGCCCGGCTCGTCGCCAAGGATGAATCGCGACAGTTGACCCTGCTGAAAATCGAGGCCTCCGGCCTGAAAACTCTCACGCCGGTCCCCGCCGACGAATTCCGGGTCGGCCAGTGGACCATCGCCCTGGGCCGAACGCTGGATCCCATGTTTCCCAACGTCAGCGTCGGCATCCTGAGCGCGATCAACCGCATTTCAGGCAAAGCACTGCAGACCGATGCGAAGTCGTCGCCCGTGAACTACGGCGGGGCGCTAGTCGACCTCGATGGACGATGTCTTGGCGTCATCGTCCCGATGTCGCCCGATCGCGACGAAGTGACGGCCGGCGTCGACTGGTACGACTCGGGCATCGGGTTCGCCGTGCCGCTGGTCGACATTCTGCGCGTGCTCAATCGAATGCAGGCGGGCGAGACGCTCAAGCCCGGCCGACTCGGCATCCTGTACCCCGACCGCGGACTGCTGACAGGCGAAGTGAAAATCGACAAGGTGCGTCCCCGCTCGCCGGCCGAAGCGGCCGGTCTGGCGACCGATGACGTCATCGTCGGACTCGATGGCAAACCGGTCGACCGCGCCGCCACGCTGAAACAGTTGCTCGGCCCGAAATACGGCGGCGATGCCGTTGTGCTGAAAGTCCGCCGCGGCGAAGAGACCCTCGAAAAGCCGCTCACGCTGGTGAGCGAAATCCCGCCGTTCGAACTCGGATTCCTCGGCGTGCTGCCGCAGCGCGCGGGCAAGGACGACAAACAGCCGGCCACCATCCGCGGAGTTGTCCCGGGCTCGCCGGCCGAGGCCGCCGGGCTGCAGCCGGGACAGATCATCGCCCGAGTGCGCGGACAGGAAACGGCGACTTTCGCCGCAGTTCGGACCGCACTGCGAAATCAGGCCGCGGGCGATGCCGTGGCGCTGGAGCTTCTGGAAAACGGCCAGCCGACGACGAAAGAGGTGGTGCTGGCAAGCAGTCCGGAAAGCGTTCCGGCCCTCCTTTCTCCCAGTCCGATTCCTTCACCCCCCGGTGATGGAAAAGCCGCCCGGGTTGGCCGCTTTGTGGACACCATCGAGGGAGACGACCGGCGGTTCTGGGCGTACGTTCCCGATCAATACAATCCGGCCGCGACCTACGGGCTGGTCGTCTGGCTCCATCCGGAAGCGGACCGGCGGGAGGCGTCGACGCTCGAACACTGGAAGCCGGTGTGTGATGAGCGGGGACTGATCCTCGTCGCGCCCCCCGCGTCCAACGACGCCTGGGGAGCGGCGGACGTCGGGTATGTTCTGGGAGTCATCGCGAAAATGCAGGAGCGCTACGCGATCGACCCCGGCCGGACCGTGGTCGTGGGTGAAGCCGAGGGGGCGAAGCTGGCGCTGTTTCTGGGGCTGACGAAACGGGACGTGGTGGCCGGCGCGGCGATGATCGGCTTCGCCCTGCCGGCACGGGCGCCGGAAGTCGACCCGCAAACCCCGGTGCGACTGCATGTGTCGGCGTTCGCCGACAGCCCCTTGAGCAGCAGCGTTCCGAAGAGCGTCGAGCCCTACCGCAAGGAAAAGTATCCGCTCGTTCTGAAGAAGTGGTCGGGAACGGGCGACAACGGGCCAACAGCGGAAACGGCAGAGGAACTGGGACGGTGGGTGGATCTGCTGGATGGGGTGTAGGAAAGGATGAATCAGGTTCGACGACTGACGATGTCTCGAAGCCAGGGCGCTGGTGCCGCTGGGCGATCATTGGAATCGCCGCCTTCGTCCTGCCGGGAGGGCTGGCCGTCGGAAGTCGTCTCCCCAACACGCAAGCCCGTCCCCCCAATGAAACCTCGCCCCAAAAATCCCCCCTGACCCCTGATCCCTGATCCCTGATCCTCCTCCCCCCTCCCGTGCTCCGCACCATCCTCTTCGACCTCGGCAACGTCATCGTCCATTTCTCGCATGCGCTCATGTGCGAGCAGATGGGCGTTGTGCTGCAGCGCAGCGGCAGCGAGGCGCGGGCGTTCCTCATCGACTCGGGGCTGATGTGGGACTTCGAGCGCGGGCGACTCTCTGAGGAGCAGATGTTGAAGGTCGTGCAGTCCGAGCTGGGTCTGGTGGTCGATGCCGCTGCCCTCAGTACGGCCTGCAGCGACATTTTCCGCCTGAACGAGCCGATCGTGCCGGTCATTGAGGCGCTGAAACGCCAGGGCCTGCGGCTGGTGGTGCTGTCGAACACCAGCCGGTGGCATGTCGACTGGATCCGCCGCCAATGGCCGGTGCTGGATCTGTTCGATCAGCTGGTGCTGTCGTACGAGGTCGGGGCGATCAAGCCGGAGACGCCGATGTACGAGGCCGCTCTGAAAGCGATTCACTGCCGGCCGGAGGAATGCTTCTACACCGACGACATTCCGGCCTACGTCGACCGTGGACGGGAGTTCGGCCTGCAGGCGGAAGTGTTCACGGAAGTGGATCGGCTGATCGAACACCTCCACAACCGCGGCCTGCGAATGTGAGCGGCGACGGGGCGCCCGCCGTTCTCCAGGCAGTGGCAACCCACATTGTCAGGGTCAGAACACTCGACTATTCGGATACCACGATCCTCGAACCTTCGCGCGGAGCATCAGCAGCGCAGCCAGCACTACCCCTTTCAGCATCAACAAGGGAAGCGATTGCCGCCATGCCTCAGCGACATCGGTGAGACCGAACGCGACGAAACAGCCGGCGTAGGCCACTTCCAGCGCTGAATTTCGACGACGGCGCCAGCGGTGGAGGACCAGAAAAGCGAAGACAAACCAGGCCCCCGCTTCGAACAGGTTGAAGCCTCTGTACAGGTAATCGCCGAAGGATGCCTCTGCAGAATTCCAGACCCACCAGGGCGCGAAGAGAGACTCCAGCAGAAAGTTCGGTTCCTTCATTCGCGTTCCGCAGGTCAAAGGTCTCCCTGATACGAACGCGCGACGCGAACCGTTGGACTCTGCCGTCGGAAAAATCCAGGCCGTCATGTGCGGTCTTCCCGACGGATGACCGATGCGGCCCTGACGTTGGCGAGTCTAGCCGGGTTGTCAAAGACACCTTTCCAGGCCGGTTTGCTCTTACTGCGACGAAACCCTGCCGGTCCCTGCGAGGGTATCGTCAAATCCGGTCTGCAGGCGAAAGCTGGACCATCCTGAGTGACATGCCGTCCAATCGCCTGCACAAGAACCATGCAAATGGTCTAAGATGCTGCGTTCCGCCTGTCCTTCCCGGTCCGCCATGTCTCCCGAGCCTGTCATTTCTGCCCTTCGGCTGCATGCCCCGCCCCTCATGCGCTGGGCCGGCGCCATCGCCAGACGCCTCCGCCAGTTCAATATCGCACTTACAGGCAAGCAGTCGGGCAATGCAAACACCGATGCCCTTACCCTGGCCGACCTGACCGTCCAGGAGCTGCTCGTCGCCGGCCTGCGCGACGCCGACCCGGTTCTGAAGACCTGCCGCATCGAGGCGGAGGAAACCACCGGCGACCTGGCCGCTTTCGCCGACGAATCGCCGCTCGTCATCGCCCTCGACCCCATCGACGGCACAAAACAATTCCGCGACCGCACCGGCGACGGCTACGCGGTGATGCTGCACCTGCGCGACCGCGCGACCGTCCTCTATTCGCTCGTCTATGCACCCGAAGCCGGACCGCAGGGAACCTGGGTCGAGGCGTACGACGGCGTCGTCAAATGCGGCGCCGACGATTTTCAGCGGACAGCCAACGAACAACTCGCAGCGCTGCCCAACATCACCCCGGCCAACCGGCCCGATTCCACGAGCATGTACCTCATCGGCTTCCAGACGCGCGATGCCGAATGCGCCCGCGCCGTCACCGCAGCCGGACTCAAGGGGGTCGCCCCCGATGACATGCCCGGCAGCATCTATCCCCTGCTGGCCACCGGCGAATTCGGCGGCTCGCTGATTCACTCTCCGAACATCTACGACTTCCCCGTCTCACTGCACATCGCACGCATCCTCGGCGGCGAGGCTGTCTGGGTTCACAACGGCCAGCCGGTGAACTTCGATGAGATGTGGATGGACGACCGGGCCGACATGCTGCGGCTGCCCGGCATCGTCGCCTGTGCTGTCAACCGGGCGTCGCTGAAAACGCTGTGCGACCTTGCGAAAGACTGGAACCCGGTGCGGTATGTCGACTGAACCCTTCTCTTCCCGCGGACCCCGCGCCCCCCGCCCCCCCAAGGGAACGAGGCCCGGGGGCGCCCGGCGCCCGGACTCCGCAGCCCGAGGCGATGCCCCGCGCGGCGAACGTCGGCCGCCGCGTGATGACCGCCGCCAGGATCGCGATCGCCCCGAGCGCACCGAAAAGCTCCCGCTGTCGCCGACGCTGCTGCGCCAGCGCGTGCTCGACGTCGAACCGACCGACACGCTGCCCGTCATCGTCGTCAAGGCGCCCTCGCCGCACCCGTGGATCTACCGCAAGCGCCTCGGGTCCATCGGCTCCAACGCGCGGCATGGCGACCTCGTCGAACTCCAGTTGCTCGACGGCTCGCACTTCGGACATGGATTGTTCAACCCGCGGGCCGAACTGTCCGTCCGCCTGCTGACGCGCGGCGACGAGTTCCCGACAGGCCGCTGGTGGGCCGATCGCATCCGCATGGCGGTCGACCTGCGCCGCCAGTTTCTCAACCTCGACAAAGACGCCAGCGCCTATCGGCTGGTGCACGCCGAAGCCGACGGCCTGCCGGGCGTCACCATCGACAGGCTGGGTTCCCTGGTCAGCCTCGAAGCCTTCAGCCCCGGCATGTATCAGCGGGCGGAGGCCATTGCCAAACTCGCGGCCGAGGCCGCCGGCTGCCAGCACTGGATGGTCCGCCCCGGCCCGGCGACCATGGAACAGGAAGGCTTTGAAGGCGAAGCGTTCGCCTCGCCCGATTGCCCTCCCAAGGTGACGATCGAAGAGTTCGGCACGAAGTTCGAAATCGACCTGAAGACCTCGCACAAGACGGGGTTCTTCTGCGACCAGCGGGAGAATCGCCGCCGACTGGCCGGGTGGACCTCCGGCAAGTCGCTGCTCGACATCTGCTGCTACACCGGCGGCTTCGGCGTGCAGGCGAAAAAGCTCGGCCAGGCCAGCGAGGTGACGGGCGTCGACCTCGATGAGAACGCCATCAAGTCGGCCCGCCGCAACGCGCAGATCAACAAGCTCGACATGCGGTTCGTGCAGGCGGACGTGTTCCATTACCTTCGCGATATGGCCGCCACGGGCCGGACGTTCGACGTCGTCGTCTGCGATCCCCCGAAGTTCATTCGCCACCGCGATGAGCGCGACATGGGCCGCAAGAAGTATTACGACCTCAATCGCCTGGCTTCGGCCGTCGTCGCTCCCGGAGGCCTGCTGGTGACCTGCACCTGCTCGGGCCTGATGCCCTCCGACGACTTCGTCCGCACGGTCGCGACTGCGATCCCGGCCGATCGCCGGGCTTCGCTGCTGGCCCGCACCGGCGCCGCCGCCGACCACCCCGTCGCCCTCGGCTGCCTCGACACCGAGTACCTGCACGCGGCGTGGGTCCGCATGGGTGATGCGGAATAAACGGCGCTGAAACAAGAAGCCCGGCTGCTCCAAACCTCTGGAACAGCCGGGCTTCGATTTTGCGCTGTAAGCCTCAACGCCTACGGCAGCTTCGTCGTCCCCATCAGGAACCGGTCGCACTCCCGGGCCGCCTCGCGGCCTTCGTTGATCGCCCACACAATCAGGCTCTGCCCGCGCCGGCAGTCCCCCGCGGCGAACACGTTGGGCACGTTCGTCTGATACTTCCCATAATCGGCCTCCAGCCAGCTCATCGCCCCGCGGGCCTCGCGAATCGTCACGCCCAGCTGTTCGGCCACGGGATGCTCCGGCCCAAGGAAGCCCAGCGCCAGAAACACCAGGTCGGCCGGCCATTCCCGTTCACTGCCCGGCACCTTGCTGAATGGCGCGCCGCCGGCAACCGGCTTCGTCCAGTCGACCTGCACCGTCCTCAGACCCTTCAGATTGCCGGCGTCGTCGCCAATAAACTCCACCGTTTCGATCGAGAACTCGCGCGGGTCGCGGCCAAACACCGCTTCACCCTCCGCGTGGCCGTAGTCGACCTTGAACACCTTCGGCCATTGCGGCCAGGGGTTGTTGGCCGCCCGTTCTTCCGGCGGCTGCGGCACGATTTCAAAGTTGACCAGGCTTTTGCAGCCATGCCGGACGCTCGTTCCCAGGCAGTCGTTTCCGGTGTCGCCGCCGCCAATGACGATGACGTGCTTCCCTTTGGCCGAGATGTACTGGCCATCGTTCAGCTCGGAATCGAGCAGGCTCTTCGTGTTCGCGTGGAGGAACTCCATCGCGAAGTGCACCCCCTTCAACTCGCGTCCCGGAATGGCCAGATCGCGCGGGCGCGTTGAACCAGTGCAGATGACGATCGCGTCGAAATCGTTCTTCAGCGTCTCAGCCGGAATCGTTTTTCCGACTTCGCAGTTGGTGACAAACTTCACCCCTTCTTCGGCCAGCAGGCTGATCCGCCGCTCGACGATGTCCTTTTCGAGCTTCATCTGCGGAATGCCGTACATCAAGAGACCGCCGATGCGATCGGCCCGCTCGAAAACGGTGACGAGATGCCCGGCGGAGTTGAGCTGCGCGGCACAGGCGAGGCCGGCCGGGCCCGACCCGATCACAGCCACCTTCTTGCCGGTCCGTTCCCGCGGCGGGTTCGCAGTCACCCAGCCTTCTTCAAAGCCGCGTTCGATGATCGCCTTTTCGATCGTCTTGATGGCGACCGGCGGCGACGTGATGCCGAGCGTGCAGCTCCCTTCGCAAGGGGCCGGACAGACACGCCCCGTAAACTCCGGGAAGTTGTTTGTCTTGTGCAGGCGATCGAGCGCCTCTTTCCACTGGTCGTGGTAGACGAGGTCGTTCCATTCGGGAATGAGGTTATGCACCGGGCACCCGGCCGCCATGCCGGCGATCAGTTCGCCCGTGTGGCAGAACGGAATCCCGCAATCCATGCACCGCGCCCCCTGCGTGCGCAAATGCTCCGGCTCGAGCGGTTCATTGAACTCGTTCCAGTCGAGAATGCGAAGCTGCGGCGCGCGCTCGTGATAGGTCTCGCGGGCGTACTCTTTAAAACCGGTCGGCTTACCCATGACAAACTTTTTTTGGAACCACGGAATACACGGAATTCACGAAAGAAAGAGGAATGGTTCCGCCTTCAGCGAATGATCCGCTCGTACTCCAGTTTGGGGTGGTGGGTGAAATTAACGAGGAGGCCGAGTCGAAACCCGGTGGCCTTCAGGTAGTTTTGAACTTGAGCTCGGAACACATCGTTGAGTTCGGTGACGGCCTTCAGCTCAACGATGATGCCGCCGTAGCAGACGAAGTCCGGCTCGTAATGCAGAGCAAGCTTTCGTCCTTTGTATTCAATCTCGAGTTGTGGCTTCTCGATGAACGGGATCCTTTGAATCTCAAACTCGATCGCCAAACTCTTGTGGTAAACGGGTTCCAGGAACCCAGTTCCTAATCGCTTATAGACCTCAAAACAGGCGCCAATGATTGCGTAGGACTCCTGTTCAAACAGCAGGGACATTGTCGCCCATTCGAATCAGGAACCACGGATACGACGGAACAGCAACTGTTCGCTTCTCTGTCTCATTGAACCCCGTTTGACAAGCTCTTCAGGCGTAGGCCGAACTTCGGAGTCCTTTCCGTTTATTCCGTGTCTTCCGTGGTTCCTTCTTTCGTTCAATGAGTCGCCCCCACGGGCGCTTCCTCTCCCGCCGCTTCCGCTTCCGCCTGCGCTTTCAGCTCGGTGATCGCGCGCTTGTAATCCACTGGCATCACCTTGTGGAACCGCGGCAGTTCCACGTCCCAGTTCTCAAGGATGCCCGTCGCTACGGCCGAACCTGTATACCGCTGGTGGTTGGCGATCATCTCCTTCAGCTCCGCAATGTCGTCTTCCTCTTCGAGCTTCTCCAGCTCGACCATTTCCAGGTTCAGGTTCTCCAGCAGCCTGCTGTCCGGATCCCACACGTACGCCACGCCGCCCGACATCCCGGCCGCGAAGTTTCGGCCCGTCGGCCCGAGCACCACGGCCCGGCCGCCAGTCATGTACTCGCAGCCGTGGTCGCCCACCCCTTCAACAACCGCCCTCGCCCCCGAGTTCCGCACGCAGAACCGCTCCGCCGCCCGGCCGCGAACATACAGCTCGCCCGCCGTCGCGCCATACAGCGCCACGTTGCCGATGATGATGTTGTCCTCGGGAACAAACGACGATTCGTCCGGCGGATAAATGAGGATCTTCCCCCCGGAAAGACCCTTCCCGACGTAGTCGTTCGCGTCGCCGATCACTTCAATCGTCACGCCGCTGACCGACCACGCCCCCAGCGACTGCCCGGCCGAACCGCGGCAGATGAGCCGGATCGTGTCTTCCGGCAGCCCCTGCGGACCCCACTTCTTCGAAATCTCATGCGACAGCGTCGTGCCGAAGGCGCGGTCGATATTCTGGATGTCGATGTCCAGCCGCACCCGCTCGGCCTTCTCGATCGCCGGCTGGCACTGCGGAATGAGCAGCGTCTGGTCGAGCGTGGTTTCCAGGCCATGCTTCTGCGGAATCTGACAGTAAACCCCCACATCCGGACGCGGCTTCCGGATCTTCAGCAGCGGGCTGAGATCCAGATGCTTCGCCTTCCAGTGCGCCACATCCGTGTCGAGTTCCAGCAGGTCGGTCCGGCCCACCATTTCGTTGACCGTCCGGAACCCCAGCTGGGCCATCAACTGGCGGGCGTCTTCAGCCACCATGAACAGGTAATTGATGACGTGCTCGGGCGAGCCGCGGAATTTCGCCCGCAGATCGGGGTCCTGCGTCGCAATCCCGACCGGACAGGTATTGAGATGGCACTTCCGCATCATGATGCAGCCCATCGTGATGAGCGGTGCCGTGGCAAAGCCAAACTCCTCCGCACCCAGCATGCAGGCGATCACCACGTCGCGGCCGGTCTTCAGCTGGCCGTCGGTTTCCAGCCGCACCCGGCTTCGCAGATCGTTCAGCACCAGGGTCTGATGGGTTTCCGAAATTCCCAGTTCCCATGGCAGACCGGCGTGCTTGATGCTCGTCAGCGGGGACGCCCCCGTGCCGCCGTTGTCGCCGGAAATCAGGATCTTGTCGGCGTGACCTTTCGACACCCCCGCCGCAATGGTGCCCACACCCACCTCCGACACCAGCTTCACGCTGATCTTCGCGGACGGGTTCGTGTTCTTCAGGTCGAAGATCAGCTGTGAGAGATCCTCGATCGAATAAATGTCGTGGTGCGGCGGCGGGCTGATGAGGCCCACGCCGGGCGTCGACATGCGTGTCGCCGCGATCGTGCGATCGACCTTGTGGCCTGGAAGCTCCCCACCCTCGCCCGGCTTCGCCCCCTGGGCGATCTTGATCTGGATTTCGTCGGCGTTGGTCAGATACCAGCTCGTCACTCCGAACCGGCCGCTCGCCACCTGCTTGATGGCCGACCGCTTCGAGTACACGTTCGGCATCGGCTCGCCGTTCGACCGGAATCGCTCGGTGGCCTTCCTGATCGATTCGTGCTTGCCGAGGTCGAGTTCCACCGGCGCGAAGCGCTCGTAGTCTTCGCCTCCTTCGCCCGTGTTGCTTTTTCCGCCGAGCACATTGAGCGCCACCGCGATCGTCTCGTGCGCTTCCTTTGAAATCGATCCGTAGCTCATCGCGCCGGTGGTGAACCGCTTCACGATGTCGGCGGCCGGCTCGACTTCCTCGATCGGAATCGACGACTGCACCCCGTTTTTGAACCGCAGCAGCCCCCGCAGATGGCACTGCCGGGCGACCACTTCGTTGATGAGCTTCGCGAACCGGGCATATGCCTCCTTGTCGCCCGCCCGCGCGGCCTGCTGAATCTCGGCGATCGTAAACGGATTCCACGCATGCCGTTCGCCGCTGTGACGCCAGTGATACAGACCGTTGTTCGGCAGCATCGGCAGGCGCTCGGTCTCCTCCCGGCTGGGGAAGCCCAGTTCATGCCGACGGATCGCCTCCTCCGCCAGCACCGCGAAGCCAATCCCCTTGATGCGGCTGGCCGTCCCGGCAAAACACCGGCTCACAACGGCGTCCGACAGACCGACCGCCTCGAAAATCTGGGCCCCCTTGTAGCTTTGCAGCGTGGAGATCCCCATCTTCCCCATCACCTTGAGCATGCCCTTGGCCACGCCCTTGCGGTACGCCGCCACGATCTTCTCGTCGGTGTAATCCCCCTTCACCTCGCCCCGGCTGCGAGCCTGCCGAATCGCTTCAAACGCCAGATACGGGTTGATGGCGTCGACGCCGTAACCGGTCAGCAGGCAGAAGTGATGCACTTCGCGGGCTTCCGCGCTCTCCAGCACAATGCCGATCCGCGTCCGCTTCTCGTTGCGCACCAGGTGATGATGCACTGCCCCGCCGGCGAGCAGCGCCGGAATCGCCACGCGGTCGGCGCTTGTCGCCCGATCCGAAAGCACCACCAGCGCGCAGCCTTCCTCGATCGCCTGTTCGGCTTCGCGGCAGATGCGCTCGATCGCCGGCAGCAGACCCGCAGTCCCTTCCGACTTCGCCCACGTCGCATCGATCGTCTTCGTCTTCCACCCGCGATAGTTCAGATTGCGGATCGCCGCCAGTTCCTCGTCCGTCAGAATCGGATGTGGCACCGCCAGCCGGTGGCAATGCTGCGCCGTCGAATCGAGCAGGTTCCCTTCCGGACCGATGAAGCACTCCAGCGACATCACGATCTCTTCGCGAATCGAATCGATCGGCGGGTTCGTCACCTGCGCAAACAGCTGCTTGAAATAGTCGTACAGCATCCGCGGCTGGTCGGAGAGGCAGGCGAGCGCCGTGTCGTCTCCCATCGAACCCAGCGGATCCTTCTTCGTCTGGATCAGCGGAATCAGCATGAACTGCATCGTCTCGGCCGTGTAGCCGAACGCCTGCATCTGCCGCAGCAGCGAATCGCCTGTCACGCGTTCGCCGTTGTCCGACTTCCCGTTCGACGACTTGTAGCTCGCCACAATCTCGTCCAGCGTCAGCCGCTGTTCCTTCAGCCACTGCTTGTACGGCCGCTTGCCGGCGATGTCGTGCTTCAGTTCCTCGTCGTCAATAATCCGCCCCTGGGCGAAGTCGACGAGGAACATCTTGCCAGGCTGCAGACGTCCCTTGAGCTTCACATTGGCCGGGTCGATGTCGAGCACGCCCACTTCGCTCGCCATGATGACGCGGTCGTCGTGGGTGACGTAATACCGGCTGGGGCGCAGCCCGTTGCGGTCAAGAATCGCGCCGATGCACTTCCCGTCGGTGAAGCTCACCGAGGCCGGCCCGTCCCACGGCTCCTGCAGCGCCGAGTGGTACTCGTAAAACGCCCGCTTGTCTTCCGGCATCGAGGGGTGGTTCTGCCACGCCTCGGGAATCATCATCATGATCGCTTCGGGCAGGCTGCGACCGGTGTTGACCAGCAGTTCCAGCGCGTTGTCGAAGTTGCCGCTGTCCGAGCAGTGGGGCTCCGTCACCGGAAACAGCTTCCGCAGATCGCTGCCGAACGCCGGCGAAGCCATCACACCCTGGCGGGCCGTCATCCAGTTCGCATTGCCGCGCAGCGTGTTGATTTCGCCGTTGTGGGCCATGTACCGGTTCGGATGAGCGCGATCCCAGCTGGGAAACGTGTTCGTCGAAAACCGGCTGTGCACCATCGCCAGATGGCTGGTGAAATCGCGGTCCTGCAAATCCTGGTAGTAGCGCATCACCTGCGACGACGTCAGCATGCCCTTGTACACCAGCACCTTCGTCGACAGCGTGCAGATGTAGAACATCAGCGCCTGAGAAATCTCGCTTTCCGTCCGGATATGCCGCGAGGCCCACTTGCGGATGATGAACAGCTGTCGCTCGAACGCCTCCTGCGTCAGACCGGGCGCCGCGCCGATATACAGCTGCTCGACAACCGGCTCGTTGGCGCGGGCCGTCGGGCCGATGTCCGCCGCCTCCGCCGAGGTCGGCACCTCCCGCCAGCCCAAGAGCTTCTGACCCTGCTTGCCGATGATCTCGTTCAGCACTTCCTTGCAGAAGTCGCGCTGTTCAGAGTCGGTCGGCAGGAACACATTGCCAACGGCGTACAGCCCCTGGGCCGGCAGTTCGATCCCCAGGTCGCGATCGGCGACCTTCCGCAGGAAGCGGTCCGGAATGGCGGTCATCATGCCGCTGCCGTCGCCGGTGTTCTCCTCGCAGCCGCAGGCGCCGCGATGGTCCATGTGCCGCAGCATGCGGTCGGCGTCATCAATGATCTGACGCGACGGCTTCCCCTTCAGATGCGCGACAAAGCCGACGCCGCACGCGTCGTGCTCGAACTCGGGCGAATACAGACCGAACGCCGTCGGCCAGCCGAGATGAAGTGGAGTGTTCGGTTGAGACATGTCGTCCATCCTCGTGGGGTGGAGCGAGCCGTCCGGGAGATTCCGGGAATCTTTCGCGGCGACGTCGCTCCGAAAACTTCAGAGTGTTCAGTCAGCCTTGGCCCGTTCGGCGGGCGCCCGTTTCGTCCAGGGGTCGTCGGCCCCCGATGCCTCATGCAGCAGCTCAACGAACCGCGACGCGGCCGTCGACAGGTGTTTGTGACGCCGTTTGACGATGCCCAGTGGACGATGCCACTTCAGCTCGCTCAAAACCAGCGCCTTCAGCATCCCGGCATCGACCTCGCGCTTCGCGGTCGGCAGGGGCAAAATCGAAACTCCCGCGCCGATCTCGACCGCGCGCTTAATGTTCTCGATGTTGTCGAACTGGTGCACGGCATTGACCGACACCTTGTGCTTCCGCAGGGTGCGGTCGATTTCCTTGCGAATCCGCAAGTCCTGAGTAAAGGCGACGAAGTCTTCGCCATCAAGATCCTGAAGCGAAATCTCACTCTGGGACGCCAGCCGGTGCGGCGGCGCCACCACCACGCCCAGAACCTGGTCCAGCCACGGAATGCACTCGATGTCGCCGCCATCACGCGGAAACGACACGATTCCCACATCCGCTTCGTCGTGGTTCACCCGCTCGTAGACTTCATCCGGGTGCAGATAATCAAGCTGCAGCACCACGTCGGGATAGCGGGCCTCAAACCGGCTGACATACCCCGCCATCTGGAGCAGCCCCACCGAGTAAATCGCCGCGACGCGCACCCGGCCCGTCACCTTGGCACTCAGGTTCTGGACGCGATCTTCCAGTAACCTGTAGTCAGAAAACAACTTGCGACAACCGTCGAAATAGGCCTCGCCCGGGGGCGTCAACTGCAACGGCCGCTGCGAGCGGTCGATCAGCGTCACCCCCAGATGCTCTTCCAGCTGCTGAATCGCCTGGCTGATCGCCGGCTGCGACATGCCGCGGGCCACCGCTGCCTTGGAAAAGCTCCGGCAGTTGGCGACTTCACAGAAAATGTCTGCATTTCGCAGCAGCAGGGTCACGGTCGCGCGTCCCTCGAAAACGGCATCCGTTGCACTGATTCATCCGCCGGACGAATGAAATGACCGGCGAGTTATTGGTGCCCACCTTATGGTCGAGTGGGTGAGTTGTCAAACGCATGGATGTTTTCGCGACACAGAGTTTCGAAAATGCGTTCGCAGACGACCATCGCCCGCTGTCACCCAAACCAGCCGGGAAACGGCCAGTACGCCCGAATCTGCGGGGCCGGCGTCGCCCACAGCCCGCCCGCTCACTTCAAAAACCGCCCAACGAACCCCGACGTTCCGTCGTAGCTTCCCCGGAGATATCCTGCGAGCTGACGGGCGGGCGCCCAGATCAGGGTCTGCTTGTGGCCCGTCCCCCCGGCCAATGGCCGCAGAGGAGACTGCGATGACTGGCTTGCCGCCTGCGCTTCCGCGCGCTCGAACGCCCCACTCGATTGCGGTCGCATGGCTCCTGGTCGGTCTTCTGTCCGCACCCGGCCCAGTGAGCGCCGGCGAAACCTCGCCGCCTGCCGTGTCCGCTCCCGATGCCGCCCAGAAACTGGCCGACCGCATCGACGCCCTGATCGAGCAGCGCTGGGCCGCGGACGGAATCACCCCGGCCCCGCTGGCCGACGACGCCGAATTCCTCCGCCGCGTCTCACTCGACCTCTGCGGCCGAATTCCACCGGGCTCGGTCGTTCGCGACTTTATCGACAGTACCTCCCCCACCAAGCGACGTGAGGCGATTGACCGCCTGCTCGATTCATCCACCTACATCGTGCACGCCACCAACCGCTGGCGGGAGGCGATGCTCCCCGAAGCCGATTCGGACGAACTGCTCCGCCGGCTTGCCGTCCCCACTTTCGAATCGTGGTTGCGCTCGCGCATCGCCGAGAATCGCGACTACGCCGAAATCGTCCGCGAAGTCCTGACGCTTCCCGTCCAGGGGGGGGCGGCGATGGAGGGCTTCAACCAGCCCAGCGCTTCAACCCCCGAAGCCTTCTACCGCGCCAAGCAGGCGAAACCTGAAAACCTTGGCGCAGCCACGTCCCGCCTCTTCCTCGGCGTCCGGCTCGAATGCGCCCAGTGTCACGATCACCCCTTCGACTCTTGGAAGCGCGACCAGTTCTGGAGCTACGCGGCCTTCTTCTCCGAATTCCAGCAGCCCTCGGCCGGGCCCGTGACGGACGCCCTCAAGGCCGTGCTCACGCCGCCGTCGAACTCGCTCAGAATCCCCGACACCGATCAGGTCGCCCAGGCCGCGTTCCTCGCGGGCCCCGCGCCCGACTGGACCGACAGCCAGTCCGCCCGCGAAAAACTGGCCGACTGGATCACGTCGCCCGACAACCCGTGGTTTGCCCGGGCCGCCGCCAATCGCGTCTGGGCCCAGATGTTCGGACAGGGCCTTGTCGATCCGGTCGACGACTTCGGCCCGAACAACCCGCCAAGCCATCCCGAGGTTCTCGATGAACTCGCGAAGGCCTTCGTCGAGCATCAGCACGATCTGCGATTCCTGACCCGAGCCATCGCCCTCTCGAAAACCTATCAGCGCACCAGCCGCCGGACGCATCCCTCGCAGGACGCCCCCCGCCTCTTCGCCCGCATGCCTGTCCGCGCCATGTCGCCCGAACAGATGTTCGACAGCCTCGCCCAGGCCACGGGACGCTTCACATTTTTCGATCCCGAACAGCCCCTTAACTTCAGCAGCGACCCCGCCCGCCAGGAATTCCTCGAAACCTTCACCAACGACAGCGAATCGACCGTCGAACGACAGTCGACCATTCTGCAGGCCCTGACGCTGATGAACGGCTCGTTCGTCACCACAGCCACCGACATCGCCGCCAGCCAGTCGCTCACAGCCGTCATCGAAGCGCCGTTCCTCAATACGCCCGAACGCATTGAAGCCCTGTACTTCGCCGCCCTCAGCCGCCCGCCCCGGCCAGACGAACTCGCCCGCCTGCAGGCCTACGTCGACGACGGCGGCCCCGAGAAAGACCCGAAGAAAGCATTGGCCGACGTCTTCTGGGCCCTGCTCAACGCCAACGAGTTCGCGCTGAATCACTGACGGGGCGCCCCGCCCGCAACATCACTTCGGCGCCGGCTTCACCGTCAGCGTCACCGTCACTCCATCAATCGCATACTCCACACCCAGCGGCTCGCACAGGGCCGACAAAAACACGTCGGCCGTCGCCTTGTTCAGTTTCAGGTCAACCCGCGTCTCCAGGTCGATCTTCGCCGCTTCAAAGGCCGCTGCGTCATACTCGATGGCGATCCCCTGCTCGCGCAGCGCCTGCAGCGCGTCCCCGACGCGCACCTTCTCGGCCGTCAACGTGAACAGCCGCTGCTTCAGCGGCGCCACCGACACCTTCGTCGGCGTCGACTTTCCCGGCCGCTGGCCCAGCATCGTCGCAATCTTCTCGTGCTCTTCGATGCTCGCCCGCACCAGCAGCCGGTCGCGTTCCAGCGTGTGATCGATCGACTTCAGAATCCCCTCCACATCGCCCCGCAGCGAGTCGCGCCGAGCAGCCGGAACCGCATGCGGACGTTCGATCCACACCCGTTCCGGCATTGGCACAATCGTCACTCCGCTGGCTCCCTCGTTCCAGGTAAACGTGCGGTCGTACTGAATCAGCACCAGCGACAGCGCTTCCACGAAGTTCACATCGTGCATCAAGCCGGCCGGCCACAGGTCGTACGGCGTGTCGTCGATCCCGTCGATCCCGATCTTCCACCGCGCCGAAATCTGGCGCAGCACTTCCCGCGGCTCGGCCGCATCGTCCCACGAGAGGGTGTAATCGCGCAGCACCTGAAACTGCTGCTTGAGAGTCGCATCGCCGCCGGCGCGCAGTTCGTCCATTCGCAGGGCGATGGCAGTTCGCAGCTTCGTCAACGAATTCTGCGGTCCCACGAAAATCGTCGAGCCAATAGCCCGCGCGCTGGCGTGCTGAGCGGCCAGCCGGTCCGAAACGGCGTCCACGAGCGGCTCGCCGCCGGTTCGCCACGACACATGCCGCGTCGGATCGATGCGGCGATCGATCAGAAACGCCAGGCGACGCTCGTTCCCCAGCGTGTGCAGCAGTTCCCCCAGTTCCAGGTCGTCAAACCGGGCCGTCAGCGGCTCCGCCAGCGCGCGATTGAACGCCGCTTCCGAAAGCAGCCGGCGGGGCGCCTCGGCCGCTCCGACCGTTGTCGCCCACCCGGCGAAAAACAGCATCCACACGCGCATCACAGGACCTTTCGGGCTCGACTTTCAACCGCCGCACAATTGCGTGTTGCACGCTCCCGCCACAGGATGTGCGTTCCCGCTGTCATCTGGCAACGCCAGTTTCACCCGGCCGCGGGACTGGCAGTCTGTATTCCGGCCTTTCTCCCTGAGCGCCTCCATGAATCGACTCCGTTTCCTCGCCCTCGCCTGCCTCTCGAGCGCCCTGCTGTTCGCCCCGGCCGCCCTCCGCGCACAGGAGGCCCCGGAGAAATCCCGGGGCATTCCCGCCACCGATGAAGGCGTCCCCGGCAAAGGTCCGTTCCGGCGCTCCGAAGGCTTCCAGAAATCGTGGAACACCCGCCGCGACCAGTTCCTGAAAGACGCCGAGAAAGACAAGGGCTCGCTCGTGTTCTTCGGCGATTCCATCACCCAGGGCTGGGGCACGCGGCTGCCGAAGCACTTCCCCGGTGCGAAAATCGCCAACCGCGGCATCGGCGGCGACACCACCCGCGGCATGCTCTACCGCTTCAAGGAAGACGTGCTCGACCTCGACCCGACCGGCGTCGTCATGCTCATGGGCACCAACGATCTCGCCGACAAGGCCTCGGCCGACGACATCGTCAGCAATGTGAAAACCATGCTCATCATGCTGGCCGCCAAACAGCCCGGCCTCCCCGTCATCCTCTGCACCGTCTTTCCCAGCAACGCCTCCAAAGATCGTCCCCCTGAAAAAATCAGGGAACTGAACGACGCACTGCTGGCCGCCGTGAAAGGGAATTCCGCCGTCACCGTCGTCGACACCTGGGCCATGTTCGCCGACGCCGATGGCAACGCCCCGGCCGAAATGTTCCCCGATCTCCTGCACCTCAACGACGCCGGCTACGCGAAATGGGCCGCCGCACTGCGCCCAGTGCTCGAAACCAGCATGCTCATTCCTGTCGAAGCCGACAGCTTCACCCCCGAGCCGGGCTTCGTCAGCCTGTTCAACGGCAAAGACCTCACCGGCTGGGGCGTGCAGGCCACGCCCGCAGAACAACTGCAGCAGCGGGAGAATGTGCTGAAGCGGAACCCCAAAGGGCTCGTCTGGCCGATCTTCAAAGAATCGAAAGCATTCGACGGACAGATCGCCAGCGATGACGGCCGCTACGTTGTCCGCAACGGCCGCATCATCGTGATGACTCCCCCCGAAGGCCGCCGCATTCAACAGCTGTGGACGACGAAGGAGTTCCCGCAGGACTTCACGCTCCGCCTGGAGTTTCGCGCCACGCCCAACGCCGACAGCGGCGTGTTCCTCCGGAAGCCGCAGCTGCAGTGCCGCGATTTCACCGTCGCCGGCCCCTACAAGAACCTCCAGAACTACAAGCCGCAGGACTGGAACGAACTGGAGGTCGTCGTCACCGGCGGCGTCGCCCGCTGCACCTGCAATGGCGAGGTTCTCGAAGAAGCGTTCAAGGTCCCCGAGACCGGACCGATCGGCCTCGAAGGGGATCGCGGACAGATGGAGTACCGCCGCATCCGCATCAAAACAGACGGCTGATCGCCGTCGCCCAACCCGGTTCTCAACGATGCGCCGCCGTCGACCGGCGGCGCATCAGGAGAGCCCTGACAAAGGCGTCGACTACGGGGTCGTCAACGCGAATTCCGCCTGCGCGGCCTGGTTCGGAACTGTGAACGTCAGCGTCGATTCCCGGTGATACCGCGGCGGCAGGAGTTCCGGACGGCTGGGCCGGGCCGTGTCGCTGAGGTAGTCGAGCAGACGCTCCTCGCTGATTTCAGCGTTCGGATTGCCTGCCGCGGCTTCCTGCTGCATCAGCCGTTTCCGGGCCGCTTCCTTCTGCGCGTCGGTGGGAGGCAGCATGCCGCTGGTGATGATCCGCACGCGATGCTCGCCCACAACGGCCCCGCTGGCGTTGGAGGTCGGGCACTGCAGAACGAACTTGCCCTCGTTGTCCGTCCGGCCAAACGAGGGAGTTCCCAAGGCCACGCCTCCCGGTCCGCCCACCGGCTCAAAGGTGATCTTCGCATCGGCCAGCGGCTCGCCGTTGAGCGTCACAACTCCCTGCACGGGCACATAGTGCTCGCCGCCGCCGCACCCGGGAAGCAGGCTCGCCGCCAGCAGGGCCAGCCCGGCCAAACTCCACCGAGATCGCTTCACTTCCGCCATCGCCTCCACAATCGAAATCTGCACGGTGCAACCTCTTCCTGAATGAGAGCGCATCTCATTGATGTGCGCGTCGAGCGTTACGGGAGGGCGCGGCTCCAGCCGAGCCGCAAGCGTTGCCGGCGATGCATCTGATTGAGATGTGCACTCGCCGGCCTGCCCCGGTGCAGCCCGCCCCACTGGGGGGCGGGCACTCGGCAACAACCGAACGCGATCAGTACTCGCCGATGACTTCGCCGCCGGCGATCGTCGACAGGCCTCCCAGAACATTCCGATCGATGTTGCTCGAAATGAACGACACGCTGCCGTCGCACTTGGCGAACTGCACGCCGCCGGTGTGCAGACTGGCGAAGAACCGTTTGCAGTGGTTGTTGGAGACGCCCAGGTCGGCGGCGACGGCGGCGCAGGCGGCGTAATCGGGCAGTCCGAAGGTCGGCGTGGGATGGTTGAGCACAATCGACCCGAGCGCATAGGCCGTGTACGAATGCGCCCAGAACGTTCCCCGGTTGGCGGCAGTTCGCGTGACGGCTTCGCCGATCAGCAGCGTGTTGCTCGATCCATCGGTGATGTCCCGCATGCGGGTCGTCGAAAAGCGATCGCCCAGCGCCGTCAGCGCGCCTTTGTCGGCCATGTTCGCCAGCGACACATGCGCCCGGAAGTCGAGCCACACTTCGTCGCCGTTGTTCCGACCCGCCACGCCGCGGTACGAACTCATCGCGAAGGTGCGGGTGCCGACGCTGCCGGTCGCCGGAACCACCAGCGACCCGGCGTTGATGTCGCTGGGGCAGTTGTACACCGGAATCGACGAGTTGCGCACCTGCGTCTGCGTCGCCTGCGACGAGCGGATGTCAATGTTGTGATTGTAAACGCCATACAACGGGGCCTGATCGACATACGGCAGAATGCCAATCGCCCAGTTCATATAACCCCAGTCGTTGACGGGCCCCATCGGGCCATACTGGTTGGCGCCGATCGGGAACGTGTTGAACACGTCGTTGTAATTGTGGATCGCCAGGCCCATCTGCTTCAGGTTGTTGCGGCACTGCGTCCGCCGCGCGGCCTCGCGCGCCTGCTGAACCGCCGGCAGCAACAGTGCGATCAGAATCGCAATGATGGCGATGACCACCAGCAGTTCGATCAACGTGAAGGCCGAATGCCGCTGACGGAATCGGCCATCCTTCTGCAAGTACGAAATCATCGGAAAATTCTCCGCAAGACAGATCAACCGGAAACAACCCTGGACGCCGACGGCGGCGCCGAGCAATGCGAAACGCTACTGCTGCTGCTGACCGACAACGACAATTCCATACATTCCGTGCGACTCTGAATCGGCCTCGTAGGAGGGCCCAAGCCGCAGCGGCTCCGGACTCGTCGACAGCCGCCTCCAGAGCTGAAATGGATAGCGGTCGGTGAACTGATAGCGACTGGCGGGAATGACCGCCTCGGGATCCGTCCGCCGCGCAATGCGCTCGTCGCGACGACGGAAAAAATCGCCCACATCGGCCCATTGCAGAATCTGTCGATCCGTCCGCTCAAAACTGTCGGTCAGCCACTCCGGCGGCGCTGTTCGCTCATCAAACAGCACATACACCCACGCCGGGGCCGACAGTTCCAGCACCACTTCCAGATCCGTCCGCACGCGGTCGTTGTTGAAGGGCTGGATCAGATCGCCGCCGATCAGTTCCGTCGGAAACGGGAACTCGGCGTCATCGCGCCATTCATAAGGGCGGTCGACATAACACTTCACGCCAGGCCGGAATCCCTCCGGCACGATGGAATAGTATTTCGGACGCGACTGGCTGGTGAGGTTGTCGCTGACCGAAGCGATGAGCGTGGGAAACGCGGCACGCTCCCCGGTCGACCAGCCCCGGGCCGTAGTGTCTTTCCAAACGAGCGGAATGCGGACGAACTCCCCTTTCTGATCGACGCGCAGGGCCTCGCCAGTCGCCAGGCTGTGCTCGGCCACGGCGCCCGTCCGACGGACGGGCTCGCGCCGGTCGACATCGACCGCGCCATCGAACACCACCACATCCGTCGTCCCGCCCGATCGCACTTCCACCCCAAACACCGTCCCCAGGTCCACCACCTCGGCCGAACTGGTCAGCACCGTGAACCCGCGCCCCGCTTCCCCCACATCCGCATCGATCTGACCCCGATGCAGAATGACCTTCAGCCCGGACACGATTTCCACTTCAGAATCGCCATACACCGACATCCGCACGCCGTTCGAAAACACAATCGACGATGTTCCAGATGCCTGACGGTACACTTCGCCAGCACGCAGCGGCCGTTCGCTGTCGGGCGCGGCTTCGGAAATCAGCAGGGCGACCGCCGTCGGCTGACGGAGAAGCGGCGGGGCGATGAGCCCGGCCAGCAGCAGCCCCGCGGCAATCATCGACACGAGGCCCGGCCGCCAGAGCTTCGAGACCAACCGCGGACGCGAGCCTCGCCGGGACTCGTGGTCGCGCAGCGCCGCCTGGCCCGGCAGCTGCAGTTCCTTCGAGGCCGGCGTGTCGGCCAGCAGATCCGACAGATGCGACTGCAGCAACACATGCGCCACGTAGTAATCAACCGCCTGCGGAACCTCGGACAGCAGCTGCTCCAGCCGGCGATGCTGGTCGGCCGTCGCCAGACCCGAGCAGGCCAGCGCGATCAGTTCGCGAAGTTCCGGATGCGCGTCGGCATCGAAGGAGGAATTGGCCGTCATCATGTCGCCCCCCGGGTGAGCGATCCATCAACACATTGATGCAGCACTTCCCGCAGACGCCTCAACCGCAGCGACAGCGCGTTGGGCGTCATTCGCAGATCGCTGGCCACTTCCTGCAGCTTCCGGCGGCGTGAATAGCATTGAGTCAACAGGTCGCGATGCTCCGTCGACAGCCGCTGCAGACACTGCTTGAGGGCGTGCAGCCGGTCATCAACCTGCCCGCTGGTCCGCTCGACAGCCTCTTCCACCAGCAGCGACACCGCATCCCCCAGCAAATGCCCCTGCCGCCCCTGCTCGGCCAGATATCGCTTCGCCTGAATGCGCGCAATACCGCAGGCCCAGGCAAAAAAGCTGCGCGACTGATCAAACTTCGCCCATTGCTCAAGCAGAATCAGCCCCGTGCGCTGAAACACCTCGTCTGCATCCGCCTGGCAGGGAAGCAGAGCCGAGATGAACAACGACAACCGCTTATTGATGGCGAGAAACGCCTTCAGAAAGTCGACGGACGTATCCGGCAGTTGAGACATGCTCGGGCGGTGTTCGCATCATGGAATTCGGTCGCTGCGCCAGACCTGCCGATCTATTGTCAAATTTGCGAAAAATCTGTCTGAGAAAATCCCGAATTTCAAAGATTCAGTGGAGCCGAATTCTCGCCTGACCCTCTATACGGCCCAGGCACGACAGACGCTGTTTCTGGACGCCTGACCAGCGCATCGCCAGAATCGCTGGCTCAGTTTGCGCCCCGAATCACCGGCAACAGGATGTGCGAAGGCCGCGACTGGTCGTGGTGAATCGTGTTGACCGCACGCTCCATCCGGCGATGCTCGGACAGCGGCTCGCCGGTGTTCGGGTTCACATCGAACCGCGGGAAATTGCTGCTCGACAGATCCACTCGAATCCGGTGCCCGCGCTTGAACACGTTGGACGTCGGGTACAGCTTCACCGTGATCGGGTACACCGTCCCCGGCTCCATCAGCGTCTCCGCCTGCAGCGATTCCCGAAAACGGGCCCGCGCAATGCCATCGCCGATGTTGAGATCGAACCCGCCCGGGAAATCGGGGCTGGGGGGATACACGTCGATCAGCTTGGCCGTGAAGTCGGTGTCGACGGCGGTGGACGAAACCCACAACGGCACTTCAATCTCGCCCGTCACCTCCAAATCCGCCGCCAGCGGCTCCGTCTGAAACACCAGCACGTCGTTCCGGGCCGACAGCGGGATCGGCTTCAGCCAGTTCCAGACGTGCGGGCCCCCTTTCTGGTCCCAGGCCCCCTGCAGCATGATGTCATTCTGCGACGAAATATTGCCGCCGATCGTCGGGACCGGATCGGCCGGGTCGAACGTGTACGAGGTGGCCGCCGTTTCCGCTTCCGGCTTCGTCGTCGCCAGAGTTCCAGCACTGTGGAAGTAGTACGGCGTGAGCACCGCGCGGGCCGGCGGCCATTCCGATTCGTTCCGCCAGTACCCGCCATGGTTCAGCCGACCTTTGTCGTCTTTCCCGCCATCGCCCGTGCCCATCACAAACACGCGCACCTTCGACCGGAATGGATCCGCCGAGCCAATCTCGTTCCCGACGCCGTTCAGGTAATGGTCGAACCACGCCTTCCGCCACGCCAGCGGATCAGGGATCGCCGCGTCGGCGCCGAAGGTCACCTGTCCGTGAGCAAAGCTTCCCTGCGCCCCGTGAATCCACGGCCCCATGATGAGATACACATCGCTTTTCAGGCGCTGGCTGAGCGCCAGGTAATTCGCCGTCGTATTGCCGGCCCACGAGTCGTACCAGCCTCCAACCAGATAAACCGGAATGTCGGCGTATTTCTCGGGATGTCCGACGATGTTGTTCTGCTCCCAGAAGGCGTCGTCGGCCCCATGCCGCATCGCTTCGATCAGCCAGCTCTCGTACTCGGGCGCCAGCTTGAGAGGCGTCGTTCCCGCACGCAGGGGAAGCAGCTTGAGATAGTCGTGCCGCTGATCGGCCATTTCTTTCAGGATGGCGGCCGATCCCGGGTCCTGGGCGGCGTTGCTCCCTTTTCCCGCGTTGAGCATGATCCAGTTCCAGAACCGCATCTCAAACGCGCCGGCGTTTCGCATGCTCTGCCGGCCCATGTTTGAAACCGCGTCGACCGGAATGACGGTCTTCAGATGCGGCGAACCGGCCATCGCGACCGCGTGCTGAGTCCCCCCCACATAAGAAGTCCCCATCATGCCGATGCGGCCATTCGACCACGGCTGCTTCGCGATCCAGTCGCACACGTCGACCCCGTCCGGGCCGTCATCGGTCAGCCAGCGCCAGACGCCTTCCGACGAGTAACGCCCGCGCGTGTCCTGAATGACGACCGCATAGCCGTGGGTCAAAAAATACTTCCCTTCCGCCGATGTCCCCTTCCCCTTGTTGTAGGGAGTGCGGATGAGAATGGTGGAGACGCGGGCCCCGGCCGGGGCCCGGACCGTCGCAGGCAGGTACAGATCGGTCGCGAGCCGCACCCCGTCCCGCAGCGGAACCATGACATTGACCTGAACATCGCTTCGCGCATCCTGGGCGACACACGGAGTGACGCCCAGGGCCGCGGCAAGGCAGGCGACGACAATCGTCGTTCGAATTCGGAACGGCATGGAGGGCTCCGGCAGACACGGGGGCACTGTTTCCGAACCGGCGGCTCTCGGAGGGCCGGCCAGTCGCGGATGAGCCTAACACATCGAGCATTCAGCAGCGCCCGCCGCCGCCAGCCCGCGATTCATTTCCCCGCCAGCAGCTCGGCAGTCGAGACGACCTTCGCGTAGCCGAACTGCAACGCCGCCATGAATGCCGCATGAACTTCGGCCGCCGGGGCGACGATTCCCCGAAACTCCTGGTCGCGCGTGGCGCAGGCATCGTGCACCACGATGCACTGGTAACCCAGGTCGCTGGCGGCGCGCACGCCCGCATCCACGCACATATGGCTCATGGCCCCTGCAACAACCACCTCCGTCACCCCGTGACGATCCAGAATGGCCTTGAGATCCGTCTCGCGAAACGAGTTCACATGCTGCTTGAGCACCACCGGTTCGCCGTCGCCGGGCTGCACCAGCGGGTGAATCTGGGCCCCGGTCGAACCCGGCGTAAAGAACGGCGCCTCGTCGCTGGGAAACTCGTGACGCACATGCACCACCAGGTCTCCCGCAGCCCGGGCGGCTTCCAGCACACGGGCCGCATTGCCAGCCGCGGCCTCCATGCCGTTCAACGTCCACTTCCCGCCCGGGAAGTAATCGTTCTGCAGATCAATCAAAACCAGAGCGCGCTGCGACATGGTGTTCCGCCTTGTTCGGAGGTCGTGCTGTTCTTCGGAAGCAGTGTCCTACTGCAGCAGGCCTCCCGCGGCCAGCGTGCCGCGACAGGGCGAACGCGCTCAGTTCCCCTCGGCGATTTCCTCAATGCTGACCAGCCGCAGCCGGCCGAAGGGGTTGTGCATCGGCGAGCCGGGCGGAAACTCGTCATCCGCATCGGCAATGGTATGAAACCGCACCCCGCGCTCATCGGCCAGGAGATGCCCGGCCTCGATGGGCCGGCCGGCCGTCGACAGCGAACGGACCGTTTCCACAATCGTCTCGCTCGCCCACTCCTGATCGCGCGACACAATTCGCAGGTCGGGAAACCCGAGCACCTGCATGCCCATGGTCAGCACCTCTTCGCGCCCGGCGATCACCGACACAAATGCATAACTGATCGCATCCGGGCCGCCATCTTCAGTCATTTCGATCCAGTCGCGGCCGCCGTGGGCCAGTGCGCTGTTGTCGATGAACACGCCCGCGCCGCCCGCGTGAATCAGCGCCGCAGCCGCCTGCATCAGCGACAACGCAGACTCCATCGACCCGCAGTCCCCCCTCAGGCCGATCTTGACGGTGTAACGGTCCAGCGTCGCCAGTTCATCCTCGGCGGGCGGCTGACGGCATGAAGACCGGAAGATCCCCGCGAAGTCCGAATCAGGCGCCATCGGCAGGAACTCGAATTCACCGCCGTCCGGGGTCATCAGCCTGTCGGGCGTCATCCGGAATCCTGCGGGAAGTCGGTCCAGCAATTCGCCGGGATCCGACCACGCTCCGGGAATCCGCAGCGTCACTCGCGGTGCAGCCATCACACAGCCCTTGCTTGCAAATCGTGGCCCGGCAACAGCACGCCGGACGCTTCCCTGCACCATTGTGACCACGTTTTGCAGAGGAGGGGAAGCTTCTCAGCCTCACCGCAGCGCATTTACTGCGTTTTCACCTGAATCCGCCGCGGCTCGGCCTGTGGCGCGCGGGGCAACGTGACCTCGAGCACGCCGTTCACCAGCTTCGCTGAAATCCGCTCATGGTCGACATCCTCGCTCAGGATGAACGACCGCAGGTAGTCGCCCACGCGGTACTCCTGATGAATCAGGCGGGCGTCGGCCGGCGCCTGTTCAGCAACCCGGCCAAACAGCGTGAGCTTGTTGTCCTGCACCTGCAGTTCGAGCGTCTCGCCCGAAACGCCCGGCAGATCGGCGCGCAGCACCAGGCCTTCGCCGTTGTCGAAGATGTCGATGGGAGGCGTGCAGACAAACCGCTCGGGAGGCGGAGAAGCCATCGCCGGCACCTGGGCTTCGGGTTCGCGCGTCATGATGCGGTCTCGCTCACGGGGATTTGTCGGGGCTGCGTCGAGGGGGCCTTCGGCAGGTGCACCGTCAACACGCCGTTCACGAACTCGGCCGACAGCAGCTCATCCTGGATGCGATCCGGCAGGGGAATCGAACGCTCCCATTGGCCGTGCGGCCGCTCGTTCCGCCGATAGCGTTCGGGGGGCGGATCGCTCGGCGCGATGCGTTGACCCCGCAGCACCAGTTGCCCGTTCGCGACGCTGAGTTCGAGAGCTTCCGTGCGGACCCCCGGCAACTCGGCCGTAATCAGAAATTCGTCAGGCCGCTCGTACACATTGACGGGCGGATACGGACGCCCGATGCGCAGACCCTCGAACGCCTGGTTGACAGAGCGCAGCACCCGATCCATTTCGCGTTCCATGTCGCGAAAGGCATCCAGGGGCGACCCCCAACGAAACACAGCCATGGTTGGAACTTCCTGACAGGCTGGACTTTGTGCCGGACCTGCCGACCACGGGACGCAAAGCCTGTACCACGGCGTTTCCGCCGCCGGGAACATGCCAGTTGCCGGCCACAGGATTCGTAAACCACGTCCACAGCGACATTTACAAGTCACCTCCGGCCGCAGCCACAACCCCGCGGCACGATGAGGTTTGCCAGATTGGCAGGAGCACCCGCCAGCGACGCCTCACCCCCGCGAGGTCGTTCGCTTGAACTTCAGGTCGCGAATTCGCTTGCCCAGCTTCGCCTGAATGGCCTCCAGCAGACGCTCCGAGTGGAACGACGACAGCTCGCTCAGCAGCGGCGACGAGTTGACCCCGATCGTCAACACGCCGTTCCGCAGGCCCACAACCCGGGTCCCGGACGCGATCTGCTCGCCAGCCGCCTCTTTCCAGACGTTCGCCAGCTCCGAGTCTCCCTGCGGACGGCCGTAACCACGCATCTGAAACAGGCGCGAAACGATGCCGCCAATCGCTTCCGGACCCGCCGGTTGCGAAGACCGCGCCGGCCCTGCGGGTCGCGTCGATCGCTGATTCCGTTCGTCGCGCATCACGTCCTGGATCCGTCCGTCACCCTGGAACCGTTGTCCGCCAGCCGCACCTACTCGCGGGCCAGCGGCATCACCACGTACTGGTGATTCTCCTCTGCGGTGAACAACGCCGCACTGTTCGGGTCGTTCAGGTTCAGTGAAACCGCGGTGGCGGAATCGAACACGCGGAGGAAATCGACCACAAACTTCGGATCGAACGTGACGGTGATCTCCTCCCCGCCGTAGCTGACCGGCAACTCGATCCTCGACGTGCCGACATCCGCTCCCACGCTCGCCAGCGTGAGGGTGTCTCCGCCGAACGTGAAATCGACGCCCCGGCTTTCCTCGTTCGTCACGATCATGGCCTGGCGCACGGCCGACAGAAACGGACCAGCCACGAGCTCGATCCGCACCTTGCTCGAACGCGGCACGACATCCTGATACCTCGGGAACCGGCCTTCGACGAGCCGGCTGTAAATCGTCGTTGCCCCGCACCGCACGAGCACGTCGTTCTTGTGAACCGCGATCTGCACATCGGCTTCAGGATCGCTGATGTTCCTCTCGATCAGCGACATCGCCTTCGACGGGATGATCGGCGCCGATGCGTCGGCCGGCAGATCGCCCTGCAGGGTGACCGGAGCTCGCGACACCGCGAGACGCCGGCTGTCGGTCGCCGCCAGGGTCAGCTCGGTTCCCTTCACATCCATCAGCACGCCCCCCAGGGCATACCGCGTGCTTTCCACATCGGCCGCGAACACCGTCCGCTGAATCGCTGTTTTCAGCAGCTTGCCCGGGACTGCGATGAAGCTCGAATCGCTGAACTCGGCGACATCCGGGAACTCGGACGGATCGATGATCGACAGCTTGAACTCGCTGCGGCCGCAGCGAATCCAGAGTGCGTCCGTGCCGACCTCGATCTGCACGTCGTCATCCTGCGACTCGCGCAGAATCGCCGAGACCCGTTGCGTGGGAAGCAGAACTTCTCCGGCGGAATCGGTTTGCACGCCAGGAATCTGATAGCGGATGCCGACTTCCTGGTCGGTGCCGACCAGCGTGCCCTGCCCATCCCCCACAACCAGCTTCACGTTTCGCAGGATGTCTTTCGGCGTCCGGGTGGGAACGACTCCGGCCACGGTCTGAAAGGCGGCAGCGAGAACGCTTCGGGAACAATGCAGCTTCATGGAGACTTCCAGGTCAAGGCGCTTCGGCCAGCGGTTGGAACGCGGGAGTTGTCCACATCGGTGGAACGGGTTCCCCGTTCTGCTTTCTGTATTTCTTGAAACAGCAGTCGCAGTAACAGGGCGAGACGATTTCTGTGGAGAACCGGCCCGCCGCCGGCGAAAGTCTACGACTGGCCGGGAGTTGCTTCAATGAACGACGATCTGCGGCGTTTCGAAAACCCGTCAACAGGCTGTCGTGAGGCGCGTGGCGGACGGATGACAGATGCCCCGGATTCTGCACAACGGATCGGACCTGTGGGAAACCCCCGATTTCCTGTCGGACTTTCCACGAATCGTGAACACGATTTCGACATGACAAGCGCGTCTTCATGCGGCACTCCCTTTCCGCCGCAGACGACGGCAGACCTGGTCGAACTGCAGCCGCAGCGTCTCGTCTTCTTCGATCTGCTCCGCGATGCGGCGACAGCTGTGCAGCACCGTTGAGTGGGTTCTGCCGCCGAAGTACGCGCCAATTTCCCCCAGCTGGGCGCCCCCCACCTCGCGCATCACATGCATCGCGACCTGCCGGGGAACGGCCAGCCGGCGATCCCGGGCGTCCGAGCGCAGTTCGGAAACCTTCGCGCCGAACACGGCCGCCACTGCCCTGGCGATTTCATTCAGCGACAACCCCCGTTCTTCCGGCTCGGTCCCCAGCAGCCCGTCAATGGCGTCCGCGAGGCCGTCGCCAGGCCGGGCTTTCAATCGCAGCCGGAGCGACGACAGCAGCCCGAGCAATTCGTGACCGTTTCGCGTGGCCGACTCGGCAATTCGCCGGGCCTGATTCGCGGTCAGCGGCAGTTGCAGGTGCTGCGCAAAATGACTCAGCAGTTTTTCCCGGCTTTCCGATCCATATCGGGACGTCCCAATGCACACCCCCCCCTGAATCCGGTTGATCAGGCGGGGGGTGACGTTCCGCAACTCGCCGGGCGATCGGTCGATCGTGAACAGCATCCGGGTCTGCCGGCCCGCCAGGTCGTTCCACAGCGAAACGAACTGCGTCTGCGTTTCTTCGCGGCCGTCCAGGGCCTGCAGGTCTTCGCACACAAACAAACCGGTGGGGACGCGATACTTCCGCACGAACGCCGGAAGTGATTTCGTTGCCGAAGCTTCCGAGAATTCGTCGCCGAACTGGGCGGCCGTCAGGCTGACCACGCGTTCCCCCGGCGCGTGGCTGCGATACGACCGGATGGCATGACGAACGAGATGGCTCTTGCCCGTGCCGGATGGTCCGTAAATCGTGACCGGAGGGGGCGCGTCTTTCGATTTCGCCGGCGCAATCAGGCGGGTGATCGCAGCGAACGCCAGGCGGTTCTCGCGCAAAACGAGGAACGAGTGGTCGTCACGGACCGCGGAACGCATGTGCAAAACCGGCCTGGGTCGCGAAGCGGCAGGAACACCGTCACGGCATCTTATCCGGCCCGCACGCATTCGTCGTGCGTCCTCTCCCGACGGGGAACTCAGGCGTCCGCCGCAATCCCCGGGCCGTCGCCGAGGCAAGGGCTCCAGAAGCTTCCCAGTCCTCCCGGACCAGCCAGACAGGCGAGCAACTCGGGGTCGCTCCAGTCCTGCACGCCGTCCATTTCCGGCACCGATTCGATCAGTTCTTCTGCGAGCAGCATTCGCTCACGATCGGGCAACTGCATCGCCGCCCGCAGCACGTCATCATGCGTCACCGACATACGGCCACCCATTCCAGAGAAGGGCGAAGTCACAAGGGGAAATCGTACCCTTGGGTCCGCCGAAAATGCGAGATTGAACGAGTGATTTCGTGTTCAGAACGTTCGTTCACCTCGCCGCTGGCGGTGGCGGCTGCTCTCCAGTTTCCGGAACCCCGTGCGCCGTTCTCGACCCCGTCCGCCCCATCGCCTATGCTTCGGAACCGCTCAAAATGCCGCCCCGGCGATGCCCCGCGCAGGCCCGGCCGGCCATAAGTGTTTCGTCTATCGGTAGAAGCGTTCCATGCCCACGGTGATCGTCAACGACAAGCCCGTCGAAATCGACGCGTCTGAAAAGCTCAACTGCATTCAGGCCGCCCAGCGGGCAGGCTTCGAGATCCCGCATTACTGCTATCACCCCTCGCTGTCGGTCGTCGCCAGCTGCCGCATGTGCCTCGTCGAGGTGGGCGACAAAAAGCCCGATGGCACCGTGGCCATGCAGCCCAAGCTCGTCCCCGGCTGCCAGACGCCCGTGAAAGACGGCACGGTCGTCATCTCCAACTCCAAGAAGGTCGCCGACGCCCAGAAGGCCACCCTCGAATACCTCCTCCTCAACCACCCGCTCGACTGCCCCACCTGCGACCAGGCTGGCGAATGCGGACTGCAGGACTACAGCTACAAGTACGGCCGCGGCTACAGCCGGCTCGATGAGCCCAAGAACATCAAGCCCGACAAGGAATACATCGGCGACCAGATCACCCTCTTCACCGACCGCTGCATTGTCTGCACCCGCTGCGTGCGGTTCACCCGTGAAATCTCCGGCACCAGCGAGCTGCAGCTCGTCAGCCGTGGTTCGCACGAAGAGATCGACATTTTCCCCGGCGAGCCCTGCAACAACAAACTGGCCGGCAACGTCGTCGACCTCTGCCCCGTCGGCGCGCTCTGCAGCAAAGACTTCCTCTACGAACAGCGCGTCTGGTGGCTGAAGTCGAAGAAGAGCGTCTGCAACGATTGCTCCACCGGCTGCAGCATCAATGTCGACCAGAACAACGACGAAGTCTTCCGCCTCAAGCCCCGCGAGAACCTCAAGGCCCAGGGCTACTACATGTGCGACGAAGGTCGCTTCGGCTGGAAATACATTCACTCGGCCGAACGGTTGAACGCCCCCGAAGAACGGATTGATGGCCGGGTCGTCTCCCGCGACTGGGACGGCGTCCTCCCCTCCGCCCGCACCGCGCTGACCAGCGCCATTCAGCGCAACGCGAAGTCGGTCGCCGTCGTCTTCTCCCCCTGGATGACGGTCGAAGAAGCGTTCATGCTCGCGAAGTTCGCGAAGTCGCTGTCGTCGGACGTCACCCTCGCCCTGCTGCCCCCCCGCATCGAAGGCGAAGACGACACCTACCCCAAGGATGTCCACGGCAAGCCGCTCGAACCGGTGACGTTCACCATCCGCGCCGAGAAGGCCCCCAACCGCCGCGGCGTCGAAGCGGTGCTGAAGCATTTCCAGGGGAGCGTCGTTCCTGCGGGAGACGTTCTGGCGGGCGTCGGCACCGGGAAGTTCGAGTCGCTGTATGTGGTGGAGGCCGATCCGAAGGGCCTGCTGTCCGAGCAGCAGGTGGAAGGCCTGGCGAAGGCGAAGCTGCTGATTGTTCAGGGGTTGCTGGCCTCGCCCGCCACGAAGCGGGCCCACCTCGTTCTGGCGGGCGGTTCGTTCGCCGAGCGTGATGGCACCGTCATCAACCACGCCGGCCTGGCGCAGCTCATCCAGCGCGCCCTCCGCGGCCCCGGCGAATCGCAGGCCGACAACCGCATCCTCTGGAACCTCACCCAGCGCTCCGGCCTGTTCAACGGCCCGTCCGTCCGCAAGGAAATCGCCGCCGAAATCGGCGAACTGGCGGCGCTCGGCGAAGAGCCGGGTGAATTCGGGGTGTTTGTCAGTCGTTGACCGCGGCACAATACAGGAGTTCTGGCCACGGGAGCGGGGAACTGAAATGCAAGTCGACCTGCCGGATGACTGTGATTTGCGAACGCGCGCGGCTTCGGCGGGCTTTGCCTCGGTGGCGGACTACATCCAGATGCTCATTGACCGCGATGCCGATCGCGTCGCCATCCTCGAAGGCATTGCCGCCGTGAATGCTGGACGTGTCCGGCCGTTTGAAGAGTTCGACGAGGAATTTCGGGCCGAACACGGCATCCCCCAGGGCGACTGATGTTCACAGTTGAACTCTCGGATCTGGCGGAAGCGGATATTCAGCGGGCGTTCACCTGGTGGCGGGACAATCGCTCGAGCGAACAGGCGCATCGATGGTACCGCGCGGTGAAGCGGGCGCTTGGCACTCTTCGCGAGATCGCCGATCGCTGTGCCCCGGCCATGGAAGCGAATCTTCATCCGCTGGGCCTGCGTCAGCTGCATTTCGGAGCCGGCCGACGACCAACACATCGGGTCATTTTTGTTGTCGATGGCTCGCGAGTCGTCGTCTACCGGATTCGACATGCCGCGCAGGCGACCCTGGAATCAGACGATCTGCCCTGACGCGATTGGCCTCACCCCCGACCCACCAGCGGCATCGTCGTCGCCATCACGGTCATTGACAGCACATTGGCCTCCAGCGGCAGCGACGCCATGTGCACCACCGCATCCGCAACGTGCCGCACATCCATCGTCGGCTCTTCCCGCGTCTCGCCGTTCGCCTGCAGAATGCCGGCCTTCATCCGGCCTGTCATCTGCGTCTCCGCGTTGCCGATGTCAATCTGCCCGCACGCAATATTGAACCGCCGGCCATCCAGCGCCAGCGATTTCGTCAGCCCGCTGATTGCGTGCTTCGTCGCCGTGTAGGCGCTGGAATCGGGGCGCGGCGTCTGGGCGGAAATCGACCCGTTATTGATGATTCGGCCTCCCTGCGGCCGCTGGCTCTGCATCAGCCGATAGGCCCCCTGGGCACAGAGGAATGCCCCATTCAGATTCACATCCACGACCGATCGCCACTGCTCGAACGTCACCTCTTCAAACGGGATTCCCGGCAGGTTCAGCCCGGCATTGTTGAACAAGAGGTCCAGCCGGCCGAACCGTTCGCGGATGAAAACGAACAGGTCGTCGACCGCCTCTGGCTGCGTCACATCGGCCGGATGCACACAGAATTGCCCGGGGCGAACTTCGGCCACGGCCTCGAGTGCATCGCGCTGGCGGCCTGTCAGCACCACGGTCCAGCCGGCATCGGCCAGGGCGATCGCCGTCGCCCGGCCGATTCCCGAACCGGCCCCGGTGACCAGTGCAACCCGCGGTTGAGACTCCACCATGACTGCGACTCCGGCAACGACTCTGAAGACGACCGATCGCTCATGATGCGGCGGTGATCGCAACGACGCAACGCGCGCGGCAGAGTGCCTCAGGCGCGGGCAGTCGTGCGCCGTCGTTCAACAGAATCGACCCGGAACTCCATTGCCCGCCGACCAGGCGGTTCGGCGCAACGCATGCGCCCGTCGCGAGTTGCGACCCGCGGGGCCGACCCGCACGCCGGTCGCGGCACAGTGCGTGCATTACCACGAGGCCGAGCGCTCCGAATGTTCTTTTTCATGTTGAATTCACTGATGTCCAGGTGGTTGCGGAGATGCTCATGTTGCGCCAGGGGCCGCGTCGCGGATTTACGCTGATCGAATTGCTCGTTGTCATCGCGATTATCGCGATCCTCATTGCTCTGCTGCTGCCCGCCGTGCAGCAGGCTCGCGAGGCCGCACGGCGCACTCAGTGCAAGAACAATATGAAGCAGCTGGGCCTCGCCCTGCATAACTATCACGACACCTCCAACGTCTTCCCCTACCGCATGGGCGGAACGACTGGCACTGGAACAAACGGCGATCGCGGCAACGGCTACACCATGCTGCTCCCCTACTTCGAGCAGGGGCCCCTCTACAACCAGATCAGCGGCCAGCTGACGATCGGCACGACCACGTTCCCGCCGTTCGGCGATAACTGCGACGACGGCACGGCCTACACCCCCTGGCGGCAGGACATCCCGGCTTTGATCTGCCCGTCTTCGCCGACGACCAAGCTGTGGCTCACCATTGTCCATTACGGCTTCTCCGCCGGCGACAGCGCCTGGTGGGCCACCCCTTATCTCAGCTTCGCCAACGCCCGGAACCTCGTCCGGGGACCTTTCGGCTTCCAGACCCGGCGGCGCATTGCGGACATCACCGACGGCACGAGCAACACCATTCTGATGGGCGAAATGACGACCTCGCGCGGCGGCCGGGAAATGCTCGGCGGCGTGCTGCGCGGCCAGGGGAACGGCGTTGTTGACAACCCGGCCAGCTGCCTGCTCCTCGCGAACAAGGCGACCGGCGAATTCATCAGCACCGGCACGGTGTCGACCAGCCGCGGTTCGCGCTGGGGCAACGGCGTCATCTGCTACACCACCGTCAACACCATTCTGCCGCCGAACTCGCCGGCCTGCACCGTGGGCGCCGACTTCCGTGAAGCCGGCCAGTACCCCGTGCAGAGCCGCCACACCGGCGGCGCCCATGTGCTGATGGGCGACGGCGCCGTCCGCTTCGTCAGCGACAACATCGATGCGGGCGACCTCTCGCAGCAGGACTCCCGATCGGCTGCCGGACGCTCCCCCTATGGCGTCTGGGGCGCGCTCGGTTCCATCGCGGGTGGTGAAACTGTCGGCGAGTTCTGATTCCCCGTCTGAAACCGGGGACGGCACATCCACCGTGTCGTCCCCTTCCTCACGTGATGGCACAAACGCGGGGATGGTTCGTCAGCAACGGGCTGGCCGCCATCTGGCTTCCGCGAATCTCCAGGAGTGAACATGAAGACGATGTGGATGCGGCGACTGGCGTCGCCGTCCTGTGTCCTGATGGCCAGCCTGCTCGCTGGCTGCGGCGGCGAAACGGTCAACCGGCCCAAGGTGGTGGCGGTGACAGGAGTGGTGCTGCACGACGACAAGCCGGTGGAAGGGGCGACCGTGATGTTTGTCCCGCAGGGGCATTCCAACGCCGCGGCCGGACTCACCGACGCCAACGGCGAATTCAAACTCCAGACTTTCGAACCTGCCGATGGCGCGGTGCCCGGCAGCTACAAGATCACAGTCCGCAAAGTCCAGATTTCGACCCAGGCCGGAGCAACCGACAGCTCGGAAGTCGGCGCCGCCAGCGAAACCTGGCTCCTGCCCAAGAAGTACGGCGACTCAAACACCACCGACCTGACGGCGATGATCTCTGAAACCGGCGAGAACAAACTGACCCTCAAGCTCACCGGCAAACCAGGCGGTCCGGTTGGCTCAACGCCCGCCAACTTCAAAGGCAACGGCTGAACCTCGACGGCCAATCTCCTGGGACCGAACGAAACAGGGAGCGACGCATTCGTCGCTCCCTGTCTGCATTTCATCCCTTTGGAACCGGTCGGTTGCTCAGAAGCTGGTCACCGTTCGCGTTCCGACGACAACCGTCCCCGAGTCGTCGATCTGGTCCTTGCCAGCGCCGCCGTCGGCGGTGAAATTGCCGCCGACATATGAGTCGATTTCCTCGTAGTAGTCGGCCCCGCCGCGCATCTCGACGGTCAGGTTGACAGCGTACGAATTGAAGAAGTTCAGCACCTCATCGTCCCCCAGTCCGCCATTGATTTCGACATCGCTGTAGAAGATGGCGCTCGTCCCGACTGCGCGGTCATCGCCGGCGCTGAGATCGATCTGAGTGCGGCCCAGCACGATCAGGTTGTTGTACAACACCTCATCGTCGCCTGCCTGTCCGTCGACCGTCAGATCGCCATACACCACCAGCCCGCTGAGGTTGATGGTGTCGTGCCGCAGTCCGCCGTACACAGAGACGTCGCCAAGGACGCTCGCGCCGGTGCTGAGGTCGATCGTGTCGTCGCCGCCGTCGCCATCGATGATCAGGTCGGCATAGATCGACCCGCTGACGACCACAACATCATCGCCGAGCCCCATGCTGGCGACGATCGGGCCGCCATCCAGATCGACGCTGGCGAGCACCAGCACGTCGTTCCCTCCGCGCAGATTGATGTCGAGCGCGCGAATGTCGGTGAATGTCGAGACGCGCGAGGTCACATTGTTGGTGACGGTCACTTCACCAGTCACTCCGCCGGTCACCGTGTAGCTTTCAACGCTGCTCGATCCCTTGATCGACAGCGTCGCCCCCGACTTGGTGATCTCCTGCGCCGCCGCCGGGCTGCTCGCTGAGATTGCCGCCGCGGCGAAAGCCGCTGCCAATGCTGCCTGCCTGAGTCCGTACATATCCTCCGCTCCTCGACTGGAAACAACGTGCGCCCGCTCACGGAAGCCGAAGTACGCCCGGTGCAGCGTCACGGTCCTTCGTTCCAACCCCCGCATGAGACGCCCATCGCAAGGACGGTGCCTGCCGGACATCTTCTTCCAGAAAACGCAGAACTCTTCACTTTCCCCGCACTCGGCCCATCAGCGGCCGGCGCGCGCACCGCTCGTTCAGCGACCGGCGCGGACCCTCAGCCCGCAAGGCGATCGCATGCGAACAAAAACAGAAAGCCCGCGAGGGTCGTAACCGACACCCCGCGGGCCTGTTCACGCTGAAAATTTCTTCAGCAATGCGAGCCGTCAGCGACGGCCGCCTTACTTCCCGCCCCGCAGCTTGCGGCAGATCGCCTCCGCCATCTGCTGGGTTCCCACGGCCGTCGGGTCGTTCCGGTCCGCCTTCATGTCGTAGGTCACGTCCTTCCCTTCCCGGATCACGTCCGTCACCGCCATATCCAGCCGGTGGGCCGCGTCCGCCTCGCCCAGGTGCTCGAGCATCAGCTTGGCCGACAGGATCAACGCGGTCGGGTTGACCTTGTTCTGTCCCTTGTATTTCGGAGCGCTGCCGTGCGTCGCCTCGAAGATCGCGGCGTTGTCGCCGTAGTTGGCCCCCGGCGCGACTCCCAGGCCGCCCACCAGGCCGGCGCACAGGTCGCTCAGGATGTCGCCATACAGGTTCGACGTCACGATCACGTCATACAGCTCGGGCTTCTGCACCAGCTGCATGCACATGTTGTCGATCAGCCGCTCCATATAGGGGATCTTCCCCTGCGTATCGGCCACTTTGCCGACGAGCGTCGCATCGGGCTGAACGCCTTCCGCGAGCTCGGGCCACTCGAACTTCGCGCCGTACGCGAGCGCGACGGCCCGCGTCACGTCGTACCACAGGCCGTCGGTGAACTTCATGATGTTGGCCTTGCAGACCGACGTCACCGACTTCCGCTTGTTCTTCACCGCGTAATCCATCGCGAAATTCGCGATCCGACGCGTCCCTTCCACCGACATCGGCTTGATCGAAATGCCGGTCGTTTCGGGGCTGGTGCTGATCTTCTTGCCCGTCGCCGCCGCGTTGATCTTCGCAATCAGGTCGGCCGTTCCGGCCGCTCCCGCCTGGAACTCCACGCCAGCGTACAGGTCTTCGGTGTTCTCGCGGACGAGGACGAGGTCGACCGGGGTGTTCTGGTAGTAGCTGCGAACGCCCGGGTAAATCTTGCAGGGGCGCACGCAGGCGAACAGGTTCAGTTCCTGCCGCAGGTACACGTTCACGCTGCGGAAGCCCTTGCCGATCGGCGTCGTGATGGGCGACTTGAGCGCCACGCCGTTGGCCCGGATCGATTCCAGCACCGAATCGGGAACTTTCCCGACGGCCTGGATCACTTCAATCCCGCACTCCTGCACGTCCCATTCAATTTTCACGCCGGTCGCATCGACGCATTTGCGGGTCGCTTCGGCAAGCTCCGGCCCGGTGCCGTCGCCAGGAATCAGTGTGACTTTGTGTGTCGCCATTGTTCGCAGGAGTTCAATACGTCTGAGGTTTGGGAAAGACCACGAACCGTAACAGAAAACCGCACGCTGGTCCAAAGACCGCCACGCTCGCAGCCCGCGCGCCCGCGTCTATGATGCCGGATATTGTCAAAAGCCCGGCTTCTCCGGTGAGCGCGATGCGCCGCTCGATCACCGAGTCGCGACCTCCCTCGCAGGAGCCGGAGCTTTTCAGTGGCGTCCTCCGGAAAGCCGTCCCTTGCCCCTGCACGACCTCGGATACCGCAGCTGGTCCGGCGACCTGAACCCGCAGATTGTCCGCTGGTGGGTCATCGCCCAGACGGGGGTGCGGCTCGCGTGGCGCAGCCGCTGGCTCCGCCGCATGCTCGTCCTGGCGTGGCTCCCCGCCGCCCTGTGCGGCGCCGCCTTCTTTGCACTCGAGAAATCGCTGAGCGAACCGGACGATGTCGCCCGCATTCTGCGCATCGTCGGCCGGAACTACCCCCAGGCCGACATGGTCGCCGACCAGATCAAGGGAGACCCCTCCCAGGCCCGCATCACCCTCTGGCCGATGGTCCTGCTGACGTTCTTCCGACTGCCGCAGGGAGTCATCACCGTCATGCTGGTGGCCCTCATCGCCCCCCCGCTGATTGCCCGCGACCTCAGATCGCGCGCCTATCTTCTCTATTTCTCCCGGCCCATCACGCGCCTCGAGTACGTGTTCGGAAAAATGGCCGTGGTGGCGGCGTATCTCCTGATGGTCACCCTGGTGCCCGGCGTGGCGCTGTATGTGCTCGGCGTCGCCCTGTCTCCCGAGTTCGCCGTCTTCTGGGACACGTGGGATCTCCCGCTGCGCGTCGCCGCGGCCTCGGTCATCGTCATCATCCCGACGGTCACGTTCGCCCTCGCCCTGTCCGCACTCTTGGGCGAATCGCGCTACGCCACCTTCTGCTGGTTTGCTCCGTGGGTGCTTGGCTTCGTCGCGTTCGTTTCGATGACGGCCATGTACGAAACCCGCCGGCTGCGGGGCCGCAACCCGCTGCTGCTGTCGAACAAATGGTCGATTCTGTCCCCCTATCATGCACTGGGCGAAGTGCAGACGTGGGTTTTCGGCATCGAGAAAGACTTCGCCAACATCGCCCCGGAAGCCTGCCTCCTCAGCGTCGTCACGCTCATCTCCATGGCGGTGCTGCTGCGCAAAGTTTCCGCCCCCATGCGCGTGTAGTTGCTGTAATTTGACTCCCAACTTCAACTGAGACGACAAACCGGCAGGAAGATCGAGCAGTGCCGATCACTTTTCACCCGGGCTACGGGACGATCCTCTATTGCGATTTCGACCACCAGCAGGCGCCTGAGATGATCAAATGTCGTCCGGTAGTGGTGCTCTCGCGACGTAATGGAAACGTCCAACTCTGCACCGTTGTTCCGCTTTCGGGGACTGAGCCTGACCCGCTGATGCCTTGGCATCACAAGATGGACCGGATCAACCTGCCCCGGTCAATGCAGGGAAACGAGTGGTGGGCGAAATGTGATTGCCTCGCATCGGTCTGCTTCGCAAGACTTGATCGAATCAAGAACGGGAAATGTCCAAATACCGGCAAACGTCTCTATCAGTCACCGTCCGTCTGCAAATCCGATCTTCTCGCCATCAAACTCGCTGTCATTAACCACCTGGGAATGTCCGACTTGATTCCGAAGCCAACCTGACCGATAATTCTGGTGTTCCCCGCAAGGGGCTTGTGAGACTCAGGTGGACTTCGAGCCACCGAGCAAACGCCAGAAATCAGCGATGACAAGCTGTCTGGCGTTTTGATTCAAGGCCGGCCGCAAGGCCGGCCTTTGTCGTTGATGAACAGCCGATTCTCGCAGTTGACGGGCAGTCGCGCCTCCAACTCACTCCGCCCGCGGGGGTTCCATCAGCCCCTGCAGCCGTTCGATCGCACGCTTCTGCAACTGCCGAACCCGCTCTTTGCTCAGCCCCAGGCGCGTGGCGACCGCGCGCAGCGGTTCCCCCTTATCGCCGCCGAAACCAAACCGGGCTTTCAGAATCGCCGCTTCACGCGGGTCCAGCGTGTTCATCAGCTCCACGACCCGCTTCGCCAGAGCGGGGTCGAAATCGGGCTCTTCGGCTGCCGGGGCCGCTTCGACTGATTCCGCCAGAATCTCGGCCGCGGTGATCGATTCCCGCGACATCCGACGCGATTTCCGGTGCATCTGGCGATACAGGTGTCGCTGAATCGCGTGCGTCGCGTAGGTGCTGAACCGAAATCCGCGATCGATGTCGAACCGATCGATCGAGTACAGCAGAATGAAGTTCCCCTCGCTCTGGAAATCTTCAAAGTCTTCGTTGCGGGCCAGTTTCCGGGCGATCTTCGCGACCAGCCGCAAGTTGGCCTGCGCGATCATCGAGCGGCATTCCTCCGAATCCCGCAACAGACGCTCGATTTCGTCGACCATTTTCTTCTGGGGGTTCTTACGCGAGAGCCGGCTGCGCAGCCGGCTCGCCTTGTATTTCAGAAAATTCATCCGCCGGAACAACGCCTGTTCCCCCGCGGCCGTCAGCAGGTCGCCCGCCCCTTCATCCTGGGCCGCGGTCGGGCTGCCGGCGTCGTAGCGGTACATCTCCTCTCTCGGCGCGAAAGGCACGTCGCGTTCCGAGAGGCTGGCAAAGGTCCGGCTGAAGATGAACGTAATTTCCCTGTCGAGAATCCGTTCGGAGCGGAGTCGCAGCCGTCGCGACGCCGCCGTGGTTAGAACTTTCCCACCCTTGGCCGCCACCTGGGGTACCCCTTTCTGACAAAATTCGAGCGCATCCTGTCTCGGTCAGACCGCATTTACGGTTCAATCGTAACCCGCCCCCTGTCCTCGACAATCGGGGCTTCCGTTCCGAAATGCGCCGAAATTGACCGATGTCGCAGCCTGCAGTGATCTTATGGTTTCGTCACGACCTCAGACTCAGCGACCACATTCCGCTGGACACTGCCGCCCAACGCGGGGTTCCGGTCATTCCGGTTTACGTCCACGATGACGCGGCCGAAGGAGACTGGCCCGACGGCGCCGCCACCAAATGGTGGCTGCACCAGTCCCTCGCCCGGCTCGCCGCCGATCTCGAAGCACTGGGCTCGCGATTAACGATCCGCTCCGGATCGACGGCAGCGGTGCTGGCCCAGCTGGCGAGCGAAACCGGAGCAAACTCGATCGTCTGCCATCGTCGCTACGAGCCCGCCGCCCGCAAGCTCGAACAGACGCTGACGAAACAGCTCGGCTCAGCCGGCGTCCAGCTCGAAGCGTTTCCTGGGCACCTGCTGTTCGAGCCGGCCGACATTCAGAACAAGCAGGGCCGCCCGTTTCAGGTCTTCACTCCGTTCTGGAAGCACTGCCAGGCCCGGCCCGCACCGGACCAGCCGCTCGCCGCGCCCCCGAAGCTCACCGCGCCGGACGCCTGGCCCGACTCCCTCGAGCCGGGGGACCTGCAACTGCTGCCAACGATTCCCTGGGATGGCGGCTTCTACGACGCCTGGACGCCGGGCGAAGCCGGCGCGGCCCAGCGCCTGAACGATTTTCACCAGTCCATCAGCGACTACAAAACCGAGCGCAATCGCCCCGATCGCCCGGGCACTTCCCGCCTGTCGCCCCATCTCCGCTTCGGAGAAATCAGCCCGCGACAGGTGTGGCACGCCGTGCACCAATGGATCGAAGCGGGCTCGGTCAATGCCGCCGGAGCGCAGACGTTTCTGTCGGAAATCGGCTGGCGCGAATTCTCGCATCATGTGCTGTGGCACTTCCCCTCCACGCCCCGGCAGGCCCTCCGTGAAGAGTTCCGCTCTTTCCCCTGGAGCGACAGCGGTGAACACCTCCGCGCCTGGCAGCGCGGCCAGACTGGCTATCCCATCGTCGATGCCGGCCTGCGCGAGCTCTGGCATACCGGCTGGATGCACAACCGCGTTCGCATGATCGTCGGCTCCTTTCTCACCAAGGACCTCCTCCTCAGCTGGCTGGAAGGCGCCAACTGGTTCTGGGATACGCTTGTCGACGCCGACCTCGCCCAGAACACCCTCAACTGGCAATGGGTCGGCGGCTGCGGCGCCGATGCCGCTCCCTACTTTCGCGTGTTCAACCCCATCCTCCAGGGGAAGAAGTTCGACCCCGACGGCGCCTACGTCCGCCGGTGGGTCCCCGAACTGTCCAACTGCCCGACCGAGTGGATCCACGAACCGTGGGAAGCGCCGCCCGAGCAGCTGGCAGCCGCCGGCGTGACGCTCGGCCAGGACTACCCCGAGCCGATCGTCAACCACTTCGCCGCCCGCGAAGTCGCCCTCGAAGCCCTCGCGTCCATCAGGAAGAACTGACCGCCCCGCGACCGGCCCGGCGCTTCGCCTGCCGCTTCCACCGCAGGTACTTCGTCAGCCAGGGCTGACCCCACTCGGCCGACGCCCGGCCCGATGTGTCGATCCGCCCCGCCGTCCCGGCGTGCACTTCTTCCAGTTTCGCGGCAATTTCATCGAGATGATCGAGCGTCATCCGCCGCTGGATCATCAGATGCGTCTCGCGCACCTCGTCGTAGGGCCCGCGGAAGTAGCCATACACCGGCCCGGTGTCGATCCCCGCATCGATCTTCAGCAGCGTCGTTCCGACATTCCCCACATCATCATTCGCCAGCGCCCAGAAACAGCCGTGCGCGTTGCGATACTCCGGACAGATCCCCGGATGCAGTGCGAACGCTCCCGTCCGCGCCACCTCGAACACCTTCGGTTTCAGAATGTGCTTGCAGCTGGCAATGATCACATCCGGTTCCAGCGATATCAGAAACTCGACGCACTCGGCTGAGTTCGGGCTGCTTGCCGTCAGCGTCGGCAAGTCCCCGCGCAGCGGTGGATACTTCGATCGCAGCTCCTCGAGCTTCGCTTTGCAGAACGCCGCATCGGCCGACGCCAGGAACAGTCGCTGATAGACCCGGAACGCGAACACATCCAGCATTCGCAGCCAGCCGATCCGCGCCGCTTCGCGCTGAATCCGCTTCCACCGTCGCCCGCCGGTTTCCTTCAGAACGATCATCCCTGCCAGGTCGGAACACTGCCCCAGCCAGCGCGCCATGCCAACCCGCGCCAGCGGAGCGTCTTCCTGACAGATCAACACCGTCCGCATAACACCCGTCCCTGAGCTGCCGATGATCTTCAGCTCACCGCAGAGACGCAGAGGACGCGAAGAAGACGTATCGCGATGCTTCTCTGGTCATCTCCTGATTTCCGGTCAATGCGAGTAGCGACACTCCACATTGCCCCCTCTGCGTTCTCCGCGACTCTGCGGTGAAAACTCTCAATTCTTCCCGCTGTGCATCACCGGCGACCGGCCGCCTTCACCGGCCCAGTACTTGTCGAAATCAAAGTGCGGGCTGTTGTCGTGGTCGTGGCAATCTTCGCAGTCGCGCGTGTTCATCAGCGCCTCGCGCGAGGCCGTCAGCGCGTCCGTGACCTTCCTGTCCTTCGCGAACGCCTGCTCCAGCTTCACATGCGCGCTCCCCGGCCCGTGGCAGTTTTCACACTGCTGACCCGCCAGGTGCGGCGTCTTGTCGAGATCCACAAATCCCGACGTGAACCGCTCCGCCCGCTGCGGATCCCAGCCCGTCGCGTGGCACGCAATGCACTCCGGATCGAACTTCCGGTCGACCACGTATTCCTTCGGCTCATCCGCCCGACCATGCGACAGGCTTGTCGTCGCATACGCATGCCTCGAATTCTTCCACACTTCATAAGCCTGCTTGTGACAGTCCTTGCACTGATCGACCCCCACAAACGTCAGCTCGCGATGGTCGAGGTCCGCCGGCTTCTCGTAAGAACTGTCCGGACGCTCCAGCTCCAGTCGCTTCTGGTAGTCGCGCATCAGCTGCGTCATCTCCGGCGCATTCCGGAACCGGTCGCGATCCAGCTCCACGATCTCGTACGCCCCCACCACCGGCTTCCCGCCCCGGTTGTAAATCGCCACGCACGGAGCATGCTTCCCCTTCATCCCCGGCTCGATATACAGCGTGCTTCCGACCCGCTGCTCCTTCCGGATCGGGTCCTCGGGGCCCGAACCCGTCACCACAATGTCGAAACCCGGCGCCAGCGACTTCGATTCCTCTTCGCCCGCATACGCCAGCAGAATCAGAATCTGCGCTCCCTCGGCCCGCATCTTCTGAACCACTCCCGGCAGCACCGTCCGCGCCGGCTCAATCTTCACCAGGTTCTCGTCCTGGCCCATCAGCTGCTCGATCCGGTTCACGCCATTCTCCGGATGCGGATCTGTCGCCCCGATGATCGAGGTGATTCCGAACCGCACTCCCCCCGCATCGACAATCTGATACTCCTTCGGCATGCCGATGTCGCGGCTGCCGAAAATCGTCACGTTCGCACTCACGAACGGCACGAAGCCCTCGTCCACCGACCACTCAGAGTGCAGCCCGAACAGATTGTCGGCCCCCAGTTTCAGCTCTTCGAAGCCCAGGCCCCACGCCTTGTATTTCATCATGGCCGACGCCTTGCGGAAGAAGTCGAGCTTCAGCTTCGCCTGGTCCCGCAGCAGCCGGTCCTTGTTCAGGTTCCCGCCCACGTCCACCGCCAGGGTCGGCCAGCCCTTCTGCCACATCTGGTGAAACAGGTCCATGCGCCGCGCCAGGCCGCCCGCCTGGTTCTCCGTGCATCCGCACGGCTCCAGGTATCCCTGCTGCTGACCCGTCAGCACCAGCACCGCCGCCGGCTTGTCCCATCCCTGAAACGCTTCGCCCGGCCGGCCCGCCGCCAGCCGCGCCTTTTCATCGGCCACCTTCCGCTGAGCCGCCGACAACGGGGGAGCAGCCCCGCCTGCCGCGCCGGCGGGCGGATTCCCGGGCCCCTGGGCCGTCGAATCCTGACAGCACCACCCCAGGAACAGCGCCCCTCCGAAACAGACGAGCGCCGTCAGATGCCGCACGCTCCAACCGGTTCCCAAAGCCATTGCGTCCCATCTCCATCCGTGTTTCAACGCCCCGGACCCGCCGGGAAACGCGCTCGACGCCACACGCCGCGTCGCAGCCACGCGCTGATTGCAAATTCGGTCCACAGGCCGGCGTCCGTTCCGCCGCCCCCGCCGGAATTCTAGGGAAGCCGCCTCCCGCCGCGAACATCAACCGGGCAATTTGCGCCGTCCAGAGCAAATTCACCCCACCTCCTCTTCATCCTTCCGCCTTCATCCTTCCTGCAAAATCCCCTGATCCGCCTTCCCACAAATTCCGTTCCTCACCTGCGGCCACGTTATGGCCCCACGCCGCCCGCGCGGTACGATGTCGCCCGCGGGAAACCAAATCCTCGTTCTGAAGACTCTGCACCCGAGCGCAGGCCTGGTCCGCCGACCACGCCTCACGTCCACCTTCCGGAGATCACCGTCATGGGGCTGTTCGACAAACTGCGCGGCGAACTGATCGACATCATCGAATGGGTCGATGACTCGCGCCACACCATCGCCTGGCGCTTCCCCCGCTACCAGAACGAAATCAAGAACGGCGCCCAGCTCATCGTCCGACCCGGCCAGATGGCCGTCTTCGTCCACCGCGGCGAAATCGCCGACGCCTTCGAGCCCGGCCACTACCAGCTCAAAACCGACAACCTCCCGATCCTCTCCACCCTCCAGGGCTGGAAATACGGCTTCAACAGCCCCTTCCGGGCCGAAGTTTACTTCGTCTCCACCCGGCAGATCACCGACCTCAAATGGGGCACCCCCAACCCCATCATGCTCCGCGATGCCGACTTCGGCCCGATTCGTTTGAGAGCCTTCGGCGTCTACACCCTCAAGGCCGTCGATCCCAAACAGCTTCTCAAGGAACTCGTCGGCACCGATCAATCGTTTGAGTCCGACGAAATCACCGAACTCCTCCGCGCCACGATCGCGACCTCCTTCGCCGAACTCATCGGCAAATCCAAAATCAGCGCCCTCGACCTCGCCGCCAGCTACCGCGACCTCTCCGACCAGCTCCGCAAGCTCGTCGCGGAAAAAGTCGACGACGAATACGGCCTCGACATCCCGCAGCTGAACATCATCAACGTCTCGTTCCCCGAAGAAGTCGAGAAGGCCCTCGACACCCGCACCAGCATGGGCGTCGTCGGCGACATGAACCAGTTCCAGCAGTTCCAGATGGGCAAGGCCATGCTGGAAGCGGCCCAGAACCCTTCCGGCGGCGGAGCAGCCGAAGGCATGGGCCTCGGCATGGGCTTCGCGATGGCCAACCGCATGGCCGGCGGCGCCGCCCCCGGCATGGCCCCGCCCCCGCCCCCGCCCGCTTGGCACATCGCCGTGAACGGCGAAGCCAAAGGCCCCTTCAGCGAACAACAACTCCTCCAGGCCGTCACCAGCGGCCAGCTGACGAGGACGACGGCCGTGTGGTCGCCGGCTCTCGGGGCGTGGACACCTGCAGGACAGGTGGGACAGCTGGGGTACCTGTTTGGGCCGGCGGTTCCGCCGCCGCCACCGGTGTAGCGCTCAGCTAACAGATAAGCGATTGAGTGGATTTGGAGTCCAACATGCTCACGAGGTTGATGCCAGGCGATTCGGTCGTATTTGACGACCAGTTGTCCATCGTTTACCGGGGCCTGAAGCAGTTCAAGGAGGCAAAGTCCACGCGAGCGGACCTTCGTATAGACGTCCGCGGGGGACGAGATTCGCAGCTGCCAAGCCTGCGAGTTGCGACGAAAAAACTGGCGACCCTCGAAGAGGGCAAGCCAATCCAACTACAGCCGTTCGTGGAGCTTGCCGACAGCAGGAACCTTTCGCAGACATATATCCAAGTTCCCCAAGGTGCAGTCCTCCAATTCCCTGACGCGGCCATCACAATCGCAAGAATTTATGACGACCAGGGGGTCGTCCAAGTCGAGATTGATTCTCGAGCGTCAGTACATGTCGCCACCCCTATCGATCAGGCTGTGGAAGAGGACCGACGACGCCGAGTGCTATTTCTGATCGGCGAGTCGCGTCTGACTGAGAACCGCGACGCGGTCAAATCTGCGATTGAAGAAATTGCGCAATCACCATTTCTCGAGTGTGTTACGCTCCTTCCCCCAGCTCCACTATTCGAAGCACCGAATTGGGCGGACGTCGTCGTAGCGGTCGGAAGGATCCAAACTGAAGAGTTTGCGTCGCAGATCGCTGAAGTCCTTGATGGTCGGAGACGTCCTGTCGAATTGCTACAGATCGGTGTCGTGGAAAGCGAGGATCAAAAAACGCTACCGGGGCCTCACGAGCTTCTTTTTTCACTCCATCAGTCAGGAATCATCTCGAAGTCTGGAGTGACAGGGATCAAGCATGCAGGCGAACTGACTAAGCTGCGCGCGGAGCTCGAAGAGCCTCGCATTCAGTATCTCGTAAGGGATCGTTCAGACGACGAAGAGTCGGTCAGCAACCTTGAGTTAGAGATCGAGGTGCCAGACGACATTTGTGACGAAGAGCTAATCGACTACTTGACTCGAATTGCAGTCGCTGCTGACGCCCTTCATCGGGCACAAGGTGGACACGGAATCGACGTCGAACACGTAGAAGTGCACGGCACGGTCGAAGCGGGGGTGCCCGCATGAATCGGCCTCGCATCCGCAAACGTCGAGTCAGCCTGCGCTTCGTTCAACGAGATAACGCAGATTCCTCGCGGTTCCTAAAGACTGTCGAAAACGTGATCTGTCTTGTCGACCGGGAACTAACTCCTGAGGAACTCGCCGTTGAGATCGATTTGAGTGGTGCAAGCAATGATGAGCAACAGGAGCAAATCGTAGACGAGGTGCTGGAGACGAAATGCTCGAGTGAGTTGGCGAACGCGCTGAAGTCTGTCGACGAGGCAGAGCAATTCAAGCAGGCAGCCGTCTCGCCACAGAATCGCACGCCGCTCACAACTGCAGCAACGAACGCACTCGTGGACTCGCTCGTCGTGGCGAGGAATGAGAGCATCAAAGTTGTCGCCAAGAAAGCAGCGGAGACAGCTCTTGAGAATCTCGATCAAATAGGTGAGATGTTCTCGTAATTGGCGGCGCAGGCGAGTCGCCTTTCCCGATCAGCGGCACGTTCTTGTGCGAAGTCAGGGGTGAAGGACGAGGCCCGATTTCGAGCAATCTGGGTGCCTCAACTTCCGATGGCCGATCGGTTACGCACTCGCGATTCCCTTGGCCGCTGATGCCTCCTGCATGCCGCGCCTGAAATTGTTCAGTCGATGGATCGCCAACGACAGTAGCCGTTCGTCAAAAAGCCGTTGCTTTCTCTTGGCGGCCGACTTACCTCCGGGCCATTCAGACAGACCCTGCCGCACTGCCGTCAGGTCAGGCGAACATTTTCCAACGGTCAACAGCCAATCCACGGTCGCGAGAAGCTCCATTCCGAGAGGCGACTGAAACCCGTCGATCGCCGACTCAGCCGCGTTGAGCGCGGGCCGATAAACAGCCATCTCATCCTGCGACAGGTATTGCTGCACATGCTCACGCTTGCTGCTGTCGAAGGTGATCAGGTCGAAGGGTCCTGCATCTGCGAGTCGTTTCTCGCAGTGCAGGTAACTTCCATCCAGTCCGTTCAGAAGGTGCCGGAGGCTGTCCGCGTATGGACCGTACTTGTTCGCGGCGAACTTGAGCCCGAGAGGGTTGGGCAAGCCGAGCAGCACTAATGACTGGTCGAGAAACCAGGCCAGCTTCTGTACTTCCAGATTTGTGCACTCCAGACCAAGCAGCCCGTATTGCCTGATGATCTCCGCAATCATTGCTCGCGCAGGAGTCAGCTGTTCCACTCCTGATCGCTTGGGAGCGTTCTGGTACTCACTCGTCGGAGCGAAGACGATCACCTCAACATCAGGGAGCTGTGCCAGAGATTTTTCGATCTCCAGTCGAACCATCGCCCAGTCGAGACCGCCGTTGCCGCATCCGAGCGGAGGCAAGGCAACCGACTTGATCCCGTGACTTCGTACGGCCTCGACCAGAGACGCCAGACCTTCCCGAATCCATTCCAGCTTGGAAGGGTTTCGCCAATGCTTCTTCGTCGGGAAGTTGATGATCCATTTCGGATTCATCAGTGAGTTGGTCGGTGTGACAAGCATCTCACCGACCCGAACTTCTCCGTCACGGCACGCGCGCTCATACACAGCCGTGTTCGACGCGAACCGCTCCTTGAACATGAGCGCAATGCCTTTACCCATCACCCCGACCTCGTTGACCGTATTCACGAGGGCTTCGGCAGGAGCGTCCAGCAGGTTTCCTTGCGTGTAACGAATCATCAGAAGTACCAGTTTGTCCGGGCGGCAGTCTTGCAGATTACGCCACTTGTCTCGGCGATTCCACGGACCTTCTCGGCGACACCGTCGTTGAAGCAACCAATTCCGAGAAGTGCATCGACAGGCACGCTCCCGTAAACCAGGGCCTCGGCCTGATAGCGTTCGAATTTGTCCGGCCGGTTTGGGTCCCGCATGAAGTCTTTCGCCCGCAACAGCGGCCAGTCAATTTCGCCAAGCCTTCCGAGGTCATTCGTAAACTGGGCCATCTCCAGATACGCGTGGCGGTCGGTGAAGAGAAAGGGCAGTCCCTTCTCGACAAGCTTGGGGAGTGACGAGACCAGAATGACGATGTCGGACATTGGGCACATCGTTACGCCGTTGTAACCGGTCTTGATGTTCAACAGCATCGGCGAGCAAGGGGTGAAGTAGAACGGAACATAGTCGCTCAGCGTCCCTCCTGGCGGAATCGGGACCGTCCGCGATGCCCGCTTTCCAATCAATTCCGAGTTGCCGATCTCGCGGAAGTTTGGGCACGGTGTCGGGGAGTTTCGGCAATGAATGCCGTTGGTCAGCAACCACGGCACGTTATCGATGTGCGTGATGCGGAAAATCAGCGCTTTCTCCGGCGACAGATCGAGCATCGCAGACGAACTGGTGATGGTCACTGTGGATACGAAGGGTTGGCAAGCATGGCCGGCACTGCATCGAAAGGCCAGTGACGTAGGCAGGGTCCCGCCCCGGCGAGTTCGTTGTGATGGCGACCGCCCGGCGTGATTGCCTCCAGTTCTTCGTGACCTTCGGTCGGGTGGCACGTCCAACATTCCGGGTGGCACGTCCCTGAGCGACGTCAGGAGTGAAGGGCGTGGAGAGCGTTGCCGAGCCCGTCGCCTCCCATCGACGTCACCCGATTCCCTTCCCCCATTGATCCGGCGTCTGGACCGACGACGTTTGCATGTCTGCTCAGCCTCGCTGTGCAGGGATGAACGTCCGGGTTGGCCAACGCCACGGCCTGCCGGCGGCTTCACTGGCCTGATGAGTATTTCTCCGGGATCGCAGGCCGGACCAGATCCTCGGCTCGGGGTGTGTAGCCGCTGTTCGCGAGCTTCTGGAGGACGGCCGCGTCAATGTCTTTGCTGAGCGTCTTCACCTGCCCATCCACCAGAACAAACTGCGTGTCGGCTGAGACCTGGCTGCCGAACTTGTCGGCCGCCCCCAGGGGAGCCTCCACTTGTCTCCAGTTCCAGCTGCAGCCCCACGGACGAAATTCACCGCTGGTCTCCCCCAGGAGCAGCGTGTTGCTGCGCCCGTTGGTGATCTGGCTCAGCTTGAGAGAACTGTTCCGGTGCATCACGCTCGCGTTGGCCGAGTAGTGAGTCAACGCGTATCCCTCCTCTGTGGCGACGGGAGACGACTCCGGAATCAGGTAATCCTCGACCGGAACGCGAGCGTGCGGCTGGTTGTCGGGATGATCCCAGCCGACACGATGATTCATCGCATTCCAGACCTGCGGGTATCCCACGTACGGGACGATCGCGGTTGGCCAGCCATAGCGTTCCTTGCCATTGAAGACCCAGCCACCGGTCGGGATCCGGAGGTACACTTCGTGATAGTTCTGGATCGCGAAACCCAGATTCTTCAGCCTGCCGGTTGATGTATTCTGCCGGGCCTTGAGTCGGGCGGCCTGCACGGCCGGCAGCAGAATTGCGGCCAGCAAGACGAGCGTGCCGAAAACGGTCACGGCCTCCACGAGAGTAAAGCCAGCATGCCTTTTCATCTGACGAGCCCCTTTTTGAGTGAGCGGGTAGCCAAAGATCGGCCTGATGGTAACAGACGATGGAGGCAGGTTGTCCAGAGCCGGTCGCCAGTGGCGCTGCGTCCTATGCGGCAGGGGTGGGTGCAGCAGGGTGGCAGCGGCGGGACCAGCGGGGAGCCACGGTCTTGCGTTGCGGAGCCCGCGATTCTCGTCCAACATGACGCCGGAGTTCTTTTCCGGGTTCAACTCGTCGTCCTCGTTCGCAGGGCACCCTGCTTGCAGCGCCAATCAGGGCCAGCATGCGGTCGCGATTCGGGGTTGCCGAGGGTTGAGTTCGGTTCAAAAATGGGCCGCCGATTTGAACTCGCATGCTCACGCTGCTGCGCGACGAGAGCATGGCACACGGCGTTCGTTGGGATTGAGCCTGCAAGACTCAACCCTCTCCATGCTCCTTCGTCTCCCCCAGCCGAAACCCCTTCTGGTCGAACCCGACATACAAGCGTGCATTCGCATTCAGCGCCAAGGCCTTGAGCGTTTCCAACTCCGCCAGGCGCAGCAGCACCGGGTTCCGCTCGAGAACCTCCGCGGACTTCGATCGTTCTGCGTACGTCTGTGATTCCGCGACCGCGCGGCCCCGCACGGCTTCCGCCTCGGCCTGGTCCTGCAGACGTTTTGCCGTTGCTTCCGCTTCCGATTCGACGCGACGCGTCTCTGCGCGCGAGCGGGCCTGGATCTCTTCCACCTCGGCCTTCGTTCGGGCCTCCACGAGCTGCGCCTGGCTATTCCGCTCGGCTGCCAACACGCGATTCATGATTTCCTGCAGATTCCCGGGAAACAGCAGGTCCTTCACGTCCGCGCGACGGATCGCGACCCCGTAACCCGCGGCGACCTCGGTCACCTCTGCAAGGATTTGCTCGCTGAGCTGATTGCGGTTCGTCAGAATGTCTTCGAGGACCATCGACGCCAGCGCCCGGCGGGCCGCCAGCTGAACGTCGCTGTAGAGCCGATCCTCGTAGTTCTCGACGTTGTGCACGGCCGCGGCCGGATCGGTCACGCGAAACTGCACGAGGATGCTGACACGGATCGCCACCTTGTCGGCCGTGAGAATCTCCTGCCCCTTGATCGTCAGGTCGCGCTCCCGGACGTCGACCAGAACGCACTCGACTTTCGGCTGACGCTGGAGCCACCGAAATCGTGCAGGGATTGTATAGCGGCCGGCCTCAAGCACCTTGATGAGCTTGCCATCTTCGTACCACAGGCCGCGATGCGTCGCCTTGATGATGAATTCGTGTCCGGGTGCCGCGAACAACATGGGCAAATCTCACGATGCAGTTGGAAAGGGCCCCGAAGCGGCGTCGATGCGGAGAACGGGCATTCAGATTTGGCAAATCTGGGCGATCCATTCCGAGAGGAGATCGCAGCAACCATTTGTCTGCCCGCTCCTGACGCCGCCGGGGCGAACGATCCCGCCTGGACTCGAACCAGGTCCGCAATCGCAAAACGATCTGCGGTCACCCAAGCGGCAACCGGGATCAGCCCGGTCCACGACACCTGCGTCTATGGACCGGACGATATGAGATAGCCGTTCACGACAGGTTACCTCACAGGAGGCAGGATACACAACTGGCCAAAAAGGTTCGCGGGCGGGTGCCTGTGGTCAGTCGACGTGGCCCACGGCACGCGAGCTGGGGACATGTCGCGATGAAGTCCTCTGTGAAAGCGGCGTCGCTTGCCGCGACTTGTCCCCAGCCACTCGCCACTCGCCCTGAACTCAGATGCACCAAGCAAGGGGGCTATGCTTGCATCGCGAAGCAGGGCCAGCATGCGGTTGCGATTCGGGATTGCCGAGGGTTGTGCTCGGATCAAAAATGGGCCGCCGATTTGAACTCGCAGGCTCAAGCTGCTGCGCGACGTGAGCATGGCACACGGCGTTCATTGCTTCCGGCGCGCGGGCGTTGGTACCTTTCCGGCTGAGCGAAGCTTCCGGGTCCGGATGCGGCTGGTTTTTGCGGCGGTCGTCGGGCCGGTTGACGGAATCGATCCACACGGAGGGTGGTTTCTTGAATGCGGATCCGCCGACAACTCCGGCCGTCCCGGGCTGGGATCCTGGCCAGGTGGAGCTGACCGTCCAGATGGACCTGGGTTCTGCTTTGCTGACGCTCGACGACCTGCAGTCGTTGCAGGCCGGTTTCGTTTTTGAACTCGATGCTCCGCCCGCCGCGCCCGTCACGGCCCGCATCAATGGCGTCGCCATTGCGGAGGGGGAATTGATGCGAGTGGGCGACCGGCTGGGGGTCCGCGTGGTGAAGGTGCATTCTCATGCCGACTAGCATGCCCGATCCGATTTATCTGATCGGAATCCTGGTCTTTCTGTCGCTGGCGCCGTTCGTGGCCATCATGGTGACTTCGTTCGTGAAGCTGGTGGTGGTGCTGTCGCTGATCCGCAATGCGCTGGGCATCCAGCAGATTCCGCCCAACATGGTGATCAACGGCCTGGCGCTGATTCTCTCGATCTACATCATGAATCCGGTGGCCCAGGAGACGTTCGAGATTCTGCAGGCGAACCCGATCGACGCCAAGAACGTCGCCTCGATTCAGAATGCCGCCACCCGAGGGCAGGAGCCGCTGCGCGCGTTTCTGCTGAAGCATTCCAGCGAGCGGGAGCGGCAGTTTTTTTACAACGCCGCCAAGAAGATGTGGCCGCCGAACCGCAGCGAGAACCTGGCCACGACCGACCTGATGATTCTGATACCCGCCTTCACGGTGGGAGAGCTGACCTCGGCGTTTCAGATCGGGTTCCTCATTTATCTGCCCTTCATTGCGATCGACATTATCGTGTCGAACATTCTGCTGGCGATGGGGATGATGATGGTTTCACCGATGACCATTTCGCTGCCGTTCAAGCTGCTGCTGTTTGTGACGGTCGACGGCTGGACCCGGCTGATTCACGGGCTGGTGATGACCTACGCCTAGACCATTGGCCCGGTTCCTGTGCAGGCGATTGGACCCTGTACAGGCGATGGGACGGGGTCAGGCTGATAAATGTCGAACTTTCGCCGGCGGAGGCCTGACAACCAGTTCTGATGATGCTGGATGGCGCGTGTCATCCAGGTGTCGCGAGAGGGCCGGCTCAATGGGGCTCATTCGGGAATGTCGTGGGTTCGGTCAGGGTCTCCGAACGGGCGAATCACCGTGAACGAGTTGTGCGGCAGCGCCGAGGGTCTGCCGGCCGACAGATGCCGCTTTGTGCCGGCCCTGCTAGCATTCCCGCCGCGGCGGAGTGTCCGGCCGTGTGAAGTACGAGTCGACCGGGAGACGTTGATGCGCGGGATCTGGGTGCCGATTGCGTTCGCCATGGCGACCGCGTTTTTCTGGGGAACCTACGGACCGGCGCTGGGCAAGTCGCGCGGCGACTGGAGCCCGTTCAAGCCCTACATGTTCATCGGGGTCGCGTACCTGGTGTGGGGCGTGATTGGCGGCATGCTGTGCATGAAGCTGTTCGGCGACAGCTTTTCGTTTTCCGGCACGCACGCCCCGGCTGCGAAATGGGGTTTTCTGGCGGGGTCGCTGGGGGCCTTTGGCGCGTTGTGTCTCACGGCCGCGGTGTTTTACGCGGTGAAAGGGAAGTTCGGCGGCCCGGCGCTCGTGATGCCGATTGTGTTCGGCGGAGCGACGATGGTGAATGCGTTCACCGAGCTGGTGCTGATGAAAGATCGCCCCAACATCAATCCGCTGCTGTGGCTGGGCATGCTGCTGGTTGTGGCGGGGATTGTGCTGGTGCGGCTGTATACGCCAGCGCCTCACGCACCTGCAAAGCCCACTCTGCCGGCGACGCCGGCGGTGGACGCCCCGGCTGGACCGGCGGGAACCTGATTCCGACCGCGGCCGGTTTTCGGGCCGCACATTCGCGACCGGTCGAACGTCGACGTGGTCGGGGAATGGTCCGGACGTGCGGCTGCGGATCGCCAGTCCATCCGCGCCGCTGACATCGCAACCTGAAACGAAATCCAGATGTTCAATCGTCAGCAACTCATTGATGTGTTTCGCGAGCGCGCCCTGAAGTTCGGCGACTTCACCCTGGCGTCGGGCAAGAAGGCGACGTACTACCTGGACGGCAAGCAGGTGACGCTGCATTCGACCGGCCTGAGGCTCATCAGTCAGGGGTTTCTCGACCTGTTGAAGAACACCGCCTTCGATGCGATCGGCGGCATGTCGATCGGCGCCGATCCGCTGGTGGCGGGGGCGCTGACGGTTGCGGCCGAACAGGGACGCGATTACGCCGGCTTCCTGGTCCGCAAGGAACCCAAGGGACATGGAACGCAGAGGTATATTGAAGGCCCGGTGCAGTCGGGCATGAAGGTGGTGCTGCTGGAGGATGTCGTCACCACGGGGGGGAGTTCCCTGCTGGCGGCCGAGCGGGCGCGCGACTTCGGGATGGAAGTCGTGCTGGTGGCGGCCGTGGTGGATCGGATGGAAGGGGGCCGCGCCGCGTTCGCCGCCCAGGGCATTGCGTTCGAGTCGCTGCTGACGATTGAGGATTTCGGCATCCAGCCGCCGCAGTAACCTGCGACCGGCGCGTGTCGGGAGACTCGGAGTTCCTGCAGAGCGTTTCGTCTCCGGTGTTGGCCCATGCACATCGCACTCATCACCGCCGGAGGGGCCGGGATGTTCTGCGGGTCGTGCATGCACGACAACGCCTGGGCCCGGGCGCTGATGGCGGCCGGGCACGACGTGTCGCTGATTCCCACCTACACGCCGCTGCGCCTCGATGAGCCAGCCACGCGGCAGACGAGCCGGGTTTTTCTCGGCGGCGTGAATGTGTATCTCGATGCCCGGTCGAAACTCTGGCGGGCCGTTCCGAGGGGGTTGAAAACGTGGCTGGACCATCCGGCCCTGCTGAACCTCGCGACGAAGCTTTCGACGCAGAACGACTACTCGCAGCTGGGCGACCTGACTCTTGCCATGCTCGAGGGCGAGCACGGCCCGCAGGCCGGCGCCATTGATGAACTGGCCGGGCACCTCGCTGAGCTCAATCCCGATGCGGTGATTCTGAGCAATGTCCTGCTGTCGGGAGTGGCCGCCCGCATCCGCGAGCGCGTCGGGCGGCCGCTGTTTGCGGTGCTGCAGGGAGACGACGTGTTTCTGGACGCCTTGCCGGCGACGTTTCGCGAACGGGCCATCGCCGCGATTCGCGATCGACTGGTCGATTTCCGGCGTCTGCTGACTCACACGCGGTTCTACCGCGGATACATGGCGAACTACCTCGGCGTCGATGCCGATCGCATCGAGGTTCTGCCGCTGTCGATCGATGCCCGCGAACACAGCGGTCGTCCGCGGCAGCGGACGGGTCATCCTCCCGTGGTTGGCTTCTTTGCACGTCTGGCGCCTGAGAAGGGGCTGCATCACCTCGTGGAGGCGATGGAGCTGGTGCGGAAGGACGTCCCCGACGTGCGGCTGCGCGTCGGCGGCTTCCGCTCGAAGCAGTATGACGCCTACATCCGGGGGCTGCGGAGACGCATGGCCGGCTGGGGCGAGGGCTTCGAGGATGTCGGCAGTCCCCAGACGCTGGCCGAGAAGATCGCCTTTCTGGAGCAGTGCGACGTGCTCTCGGTGCCGACGGAGTTTCTGGAACCGAAAGGGCTGTATGTTCTCGAATCGATGGCCAATGGCACGCCGGTGGTGCAGCCGGCGCACGGCAGTTTTCCGGAGCTGATTGAAAGCACCGGCGGCGGCTGGCTGGCGGAGTCGAAGAATCCGTCGTCGCTGGCCGGGGCGATTCTCAAGGCCATCACAAACCCTGCCGAACGCTTCGCCGCCGCCGACCGGGGTTACCGAGGAGTGCGGGAAAAGCACTCCCCGGCAGCGCTGGCGGCGGCGACGATCCGGGCGTTGACGAACGTGGTTCACGCGTGACGCCCTCCCCTGCTGCCGGTTATCGTGGACGATCCGCTGTCCCGCCGGGGGCGTATGTCCCGTCCTTCCTCACAGGTTGCCACCATGCTGCGGTCGCTCCGATGTCTCACCGCTTTCGCCTGCGCCGGTGCGGCGCTCGCCCTGCCTCTCTCCGCGTTTGCGGAAGTCAACACGCTGACGGACTCTGAAAAGAAGGCCGGCTGGAAACTGCTGTTTGACGGCAAATCGGCCGAACCGTTTCGCGATTACAAGGGAGACAAACTGAGCGACGGCTGGGAGGTGAAGGACGGCGCCCTGCAGAAGGCCGACAAAACGTCCAACCTCATCACCAAAGACAAGTACGGCAGTTTCGAGTTGTCGCTGGAGTACAACATTTCGGAAGGGGGCAACTCCGGCCTGATGTTCCATGTGACGGAGGAAGAACAGCGGCCGTGGCAGACGGGTCCGGAAATTCAGCTGCAGGACAACAAGGCGGGCCACGATCCGCAGCTGTCGGGCTGGCTGTATCAGCTGTATAAGCCGGGCGTCGACCGCGCGACGGGCAAGGTTCCGGATGCGACGCGTCCGGCCGGCGAGTGGAATCAGATTCAGCTCCGCGTCACGCCGGCCAGCAGCGAAATCAACATGAACGGCATCCGCTATGTGCAGTTCAAGAAGGGGAGCAAGGACTGGGACGAAAAAGTCGCCGCCAGCAAGTTCGCGAAGTTTGAGAAGTTCGGCAAAGCGACCTCGGGCCACATCTGCCTGCAGGGAGACCACGCCGGTTCGATTGCATTCCGGAACATCAAAATCCGCGAGCTGCCGGACGACGGCACGGCTCCGAACCCTGTGGATGGGGAACTGGCGGTGAAGGTGGTCCCGGCGTTTCCGAACCTGACCTGGACCGGGTGGGCGCCGGAAGACGAAGCGGGCCGCCTGCAGAGCCATCGGCCGATTCTCCTCACGCACGCCGGCGACGGCAGCAACCGGGTGTTCGTGCCGCTGCAGCAGGGACAGGTGCATGTGTTCGAAAACAGGCCCGATGTCGACAGCACGAAGCCTTTCATGGACATCAGCGACCGCGTCCTGTATCGCGATCGCGAGAATGAACAGGGGCTGCTCGGCCTCGCGTTCCATCCCCGGTTCAAAGAGAACGGCCAGTTTTTCGTCTACTACACCTCCAGCAGGATCCAGCCGCCGGAAGGGAAGGCCGCGCCCTGCGTCGTGTCGCGGTTTACGGTCTCGAAAGACGACCCGAACAAGGCCGACCCGAACTCTGAAGAACAGTTGCTCATCATTGAACAGCCGTTCTGGAACCACGACGGCGGCACGGTTGTCTTCGGACCCGATGGTTATCTGTACATCGCCCTCGGCGACGGCGGCGCGGGGAACGATCCCTTCCGCAATGGCCAGAACCTCGGCCAGATCCTCGGCAAGATTTTGCGGATCGATGTCGACCACAAGGCGGACGGCAAGAACTACGCGATTCCGAAAGACAACCCGTTCGTGAACCAGACCGGCGCCCGGCCGGAAGTTTATGCGTACGGCTTCCGCAACCCGTGGCGCATCGCGTTCGACCGCCAGACGGGTCACCTGTGGTGCGGCGATGTCGGCCAGAACCTGTGGGAAGAAATCGACATCGTGAAGGCCGGCAAGAACTACGGCTGGAACTTCCGCGAAGGGACGAAGTCGTTTGGAAGCGTGGTCGAGCCGGCCGGGGTCGAGCTTGAGAATCCGATCTGGGAATACGACCACCAGGTCGGGAAGTCGATCACCGGGGGTTTCGTGTATCGCGGCAAGAAGCTGCCCGAACTCGCCGGCAAGTACCTGTACGCCGACTACGTCAGCGGCCTGATCTGGGCCCTCCACTACGACGAAGCCGCCGGCAAGGTGGTCTCCAACGAGAGCATTCCCAGCGACAAGCTGCCGATCGTGAGCTGGGGTGAAGACGAAGCGGGCGAGGCCTACTTCATGGTCGTCACCCCGAACGGCCGGGGCCTGTACACCTTCGCGAAGTAAAACTCGATGCAGTCCGAAGCCCGGCTTCTTCGAAGAAGCCGGGCTTCTTTTGCGCGCCCCGCCGTTCAAATCACCTGCCAGGAGTTGGTAACCTTCATACGCCCAATCACCGTCCGATTCCTTGAATCCTCGCCATGCCCTCGTTCGCCGTCATCCTGCCCGCCGCTGGCTCCAGCTCGCGCTTCGGGGATCCGCGGCGCAAGAAGCCGTTCATCGATCTCAAGGGCCGGCCTGTGTGGGTGCGTTCGCTGGAGCTGTTTCTCAGTCGTGACGATGTCCAGCAGGCGCTGATCGTTCTGCCGCCGGATGAAATTGACTGGTTCAAGGAGAAGTTCCGCGCGAACCTCGCCTTCATGAACGTGGAGATCGTGGCCGGCGGAAAGGAGCGGGCCGACAGCGTGCAGAATGCACTGGCCCGCGTTCGCAGCGACATCGATTTCGTGGCCGTGCACGACGCCGCGCGGCCGCTGATCGTGAAGAAGTGGATTGCAGACGTGTTCGCCGCGGCGATTCGGGACGGCGCCGCGATCCCGGCGAGTTCGATTTCAAGCACGGTGAAGAAAGCGGACCGTGACCGGAAGATCGTCGAAACGATCCCGCGCGAGAATCTGTGGGCCGCCCAGACGCCGCAGGTTGCCCGCCGCGACTGGCTGCTCGATGCGTTCGGCAAGCGCGGCCACCTCGCCGCGACCGATGAAGCCCAGCTTCTGGAGAACGCGGGCCGGAAGGTGACAATCGTCGAGTGTTCGCCGATGAATCTGAAGATCACGACGCAGGAAGACTTCAAGATGGCGGAAGCGCTGGTCGATGCCCTGCCCCGCGAGAAAACGCTGGGGCAGTTGCATCCCTTCGCGGATGAGAAGTTTATTGTGTAGGTTTGGAAATCACCGCGGAGGCGCGGAGAACGCCGAGGAGATTGCGATGGTTGCGGCTGTTCAGATCATTGCTGCCATCGCGATCGGCATTCTCGGGTACATGTGGGCGCTTTGCCTTGACGGCATGTATGACGGCATTTTGTCTCTGGTGTTTCAACCGCTGATCGCTGCCGTAGTCAGCGGTGTTGCCGTCATTCTAGTTGTCGCTCCGACCGGACTCCTGCTGAGGCTCCTGCTTTCACTCGCAGGACAAATCGAAACGGCACCCTCGTGGTTTTGGCGTTCTTAACCGGGGCCGCGCTAATGGTGCTCTCAGCGGCGCCCGGCTTCGCGGTTGTCGTTCAAGGGCCGGAAGTCCCAGAAGTTCAGCTGCATCCTCTCCTGGCTTTTACAGGATGGGCCCTGCTCATGGCGTCCCCGTTCTTCATGACGGCTGGTCGGCGAAGTCCCGATTCTGATTTCTGAAATGATTCGGATTCGGTCCCGCAGCCTTCTTCCTTCGCGTCCTCTGGGCCTCGGCGGTGAACTTTCTTGAATTTCGAATTCGCGAACCGGACTCCCTTCTGCGTATCATCGTCGGTCCACGGCTTGTCTCCTGATCGATAGCGGCTGATCCATGAGCGATATGAATCTCGAGGCGTTGCGGGCGGAGGCTGAGGATTTTCGCAATACGTTCGCTCTCGCCCGGGCCGAGATCGGCAAGGTCATTGTCGGTCAGGACCGCGTCGTGGAAGCGACGCTGACCGCCCTGTTCTGCGGTGGCAACGTCCTGCTGGAAGGCGTTCCCGGGCTGGGCAAAACGGAACTCGTGAAGGCGATGTCGCAGGTGCTGGACCTCGATTTCCGCCGCATTCAGTTCACGCCCGACCTGATGCCGGCCGACATCGTCGGCACGAACATCATGCAGACGGATGAACACGGCCGGTACCGGTTCGAGTTCCGTCAGGGACCGATCTTCACGCAGTTGCTGCTGGCCGACGAAATCAACCGCGCCACGCCGAAAACTCAGTCGGCCCTGCTTGAAACGATGCAGGAAGGAACGGTCACGACGTCCGGAACGATCCACCGCCTGAAGCAGCCCTTCTTCGTGCTCGCGACGCAGAACCCGCTGGAGCAGGAAGGGACTTACCCGCTTCCGGAAGCCCAACTCGACCGGTTCCTGTTCAAGGTCGAGGTGCCGTTCCCATCGAATGCGGAACTGAACGAGATCGTCAGCCGGACGATTCTGAAGACCGCGATTCCGCTCAACAAGCTGCTGAATTCCGAGCGGATCATGCAGTTGCGGGAGACGCTGAACAAAGTGGTCGTGGCCGATCCGATCCGTGACTTCGCCTGCCGGCTGGTGCTGGCGACGCATCCGCACTCCGAGCATTCGCCGGCCGAGGTGAAACGGTTCATCCGCTGGGGCGCCTCGCCCCGTGCGGCCCAGGCCCTCATCAAAGCCGCCCGTGTCCGGGCCCTCAGTTCCGGCCGGGCCCACGTCGCCTTCGACGACATCCGCCACTTCGCCGATGAGGTGCTGCGCCACCGGGCGCTGCTCAATTACGACGGCCAGGCGGAAGGCATCCAGGTGGGAGCACTGGTTCGCAAGGCAGTCGAAGCCTTGCCGGAACAGGCGGCGTAAGCTTTGGGCCAGCCAATCAGTTCATTGAAGTTCCACTCATTGTGGTTCGTCCGTACGGCGACGCACTGATCGAAGCATTTCGATCGTTGGCTGCTGAGCGACGCCCGCGCTGACGTCGCGAATCAGTAGTCGGTCGGACTGCCGCTCGATCAGCTTCAGGCGAAAGTCGACCCGGTCGGAAACGGGTCTTCTGGCCGAAAAGTCCCGAATGTCTTGCGCGATGTGATGAAGTTTCTCCGATGTCGACCAGCGCCGCTTGAATGCGACAACATCCGATTCGATCCACCACTCCATAGGTCCGCTCAGCGGAATTCGGCCTGAGGCGTCAGGGGCTTCCTGCTCGAACCAGACCGTTCCATCTGCCTCCAGCGTCAGGAAGCGGCGAAGCTTCGTGCCATCGGTTGTCAGAAAGCTCCATTCTCCCACGAGCCGCTGATCGAGTCGTGCCGAACGCAACCAGAACGCTCCCGTGATTCCCGCGCTGAGCAGAGCAACACAGATCCATCGCCAGCGGCGATTGCGCGGTTTCGCAGGAACAGCCTCGGACACTTCGTCCGCTGGCTGACTTTGCGATTCACGGATTTGTGCTACCTCGCCCATTTCCAACCTGTCGCCGCCTCCCGCAAATTCTGAATCCGCTCTTCCGGCCACTTCCCGCAGCACAGGCCGATGATCGTATCGGCCGACATCTTCAGCGTGTCCTCCTGCGACTCGACATCCAGCCCCGCGACATGCCCCGCGAGCAACACATTTGGCAGCGTGAGCAGCGGGCTTGTGAGCGGCAGCGGCTCGACTTCGAATACGTCCAGCCCCGCGCCGCGCAGGTGGCCTGATTTCAGGGCGTCGTACAATGCGGCTTCATCGACGAGCGCTCCGCGGGCGGTGTTGATGAGGACCGACCCGGGCTTCATTTTTGCGAACCGGGTGGCGTTCATCAGGTGTTTCGTCTCGGGCGTCACCGGGCTGTGCAGGGAGACGTAATCCGACTTCTCCAGCAGTTCATCGAGCGATGCCAGTTCAATGCCCCACTGCTGGACGAACTCGGCGTTGGGACGCGGCTCGAACGCGATCACTTTCATCCCCAGTCCGACGGCCCGGGTGGCGGTGGCCTGGCCGATGCGTCCGAGTCCGACGATGCCGATGGTGCTGCCCATGACGCGCGGGCCGGCGATGCGCAGCCATTGACCAGTTCGCACGCCCTGATCCTGCCCCGGAAATCCGCGAGCAACTCCCAGCAGGAGCGCCATCGCATGTTCGGCGACGGCGTGGTGATTCACGCCGGGCGTGGTGGCGACGACGATTCCGAGCCGGTCGCAGGTGGGGAGGTGGATCGCGTCGAAGCCGACGCCGGTGCGGGCGATCACCCGCAGATCCGGGCAGGCTTCGAGGACCCGCGGCGTGTAAGGTTCAGAGCCGGCCACAATCGCGCAGCAGCCTTCCAGTTCGGCGATGAGCTCGTCTTCGTTCCAGAGGTTGCGCGCCCGATTGCCGGGCAGCACTTCGAAGCCGGCGGCTTCCAGCAACGGGAAATGGGGCCCTTCGTCAGACGACAGGGCGGTGATGCGCACGCGAGGCTTCATGCGGATGCTCAGTGCAGAAAGGGGCCAATCCGGGCGAACCGAGGAATCGCGAGGCTATCACTGTGAATGTTCCCCCGCAAATCGCGGGGAGGGTTTGGGAGCGGACCTGCTCAATGCGCGGGTTTCACGATGACAGTTGTGTGCGGGTCTCCCGACCTGCACACTCGGCCTGACCGCAGATCTCCCCAGGCGTTGCCGAGTCGACCGACGCTCGGGGAGACCTGCGGTCGGCCAGAAAGTGGCCCGGTCGGGAGACCGGCCACATCCCAAGGCCAAACATGGCTCGGTCGGGAGACCGGTCACAACAGCTCCTGACACCTGGAATCCAGACTGCCCCATGAACGCTCAAGAAGCCCTCAAACTCACCATCGGAATGGGCCAGTTCGTCGGCAGTGCGTATCTGCAGGACCTGACGGACGCCGACCTGATGCGCCGCGCTGCCCCTGGCATCAATCACATCAACTGGCAGTTGGGCCATCTCATTCTGGCCGAGCACAACCAGATCAACGACCTGCTGCCGGGGGCGATGCCGTCGCTGCCAGAGGGTTTCGACGCGCGTTACTCGCGGGACGCTGTCGGAATCGATGATCCGGCGGCATTTTTCGACAAGGCCACGCTCCTGAAGGCGTTCCAGCAGCAGCGCGCCGGCACGCTCGCGGCGCTCGATCAGCTCACATCCGACGACCTCGACCGCCCTGCCCCGGAGAAGTACCGGGCTTACGCTCCCAACTGGGGGGCCTTGTTTGAACTGCAGGGGTCGCACTGGCTGATGCACTGCGGCCAGTGGGCTGTCGTGCGGCGGCAGCTTGGAAAGCCGGCGCTGTTTTGATCGACTGTGAAGTTCCCCGGCGCATCCCGTGCCGGGCCGAGTCTGTCCCGGATCCGTTCCACAAGCCATGCGCGTCGGCCTGTTCATTCCCTGTTACGTCGATCAGTTCTATCCCGATGTTGGCCTGGCCACGCTGGAACTGCTCGAGCGATTCGGCTGCGAGGTCGAGTTTCCACCCCAGCAAACCTGTTGCGGCCAGCCGATGGCCAACACGGGCTGCTGGGATGACGCCCGGCCGCTGGCCGAGGCGTTCCTGAAACTGTTCGCGCCCTACGAGGCGGTTGTCTGTCCCTCTGGCAGCTGCACGGCCATGGTGACTCATCATTACGACCATTTTCTGCATGGTCAGCCGGGTTTCGACGCGCTCAAGGGAAAGACCTACGAACTAACCCAGTTTCTGACGGACGTCCTCCAGATCACGTCGCTGGAGGGAATCCGGTTTCCTTATCGCGTTGGCCTGCACAACAGTTGCCACGGGCTGCGCGAACTGCGGCTGGGCCGGTCGTCCGAGCAGATGGTGCCCGACTTCAGCAAGGCGCGGCAGCTGCTGAGCCTGGTGGAAGGGGTCGAACTCGTGCCTCTGTCACGGCCGGATGAATGCTGCGGCTTTGGCGGCACGTTTGCCGTGGCCGAAGAAGCGGTTTCGTGCATGATGGGGCTCGATCGCGTGCACGATCATGAGGAGCATGGCGCCCAGGTGATTACGGCTGGCGACATGTCGTGCCTGATGCACATGGACGGCCTGATCCGGCGACAGAAGAAGCCGCTGAAGGTGATGCACATCGCGCAGATCCTCGCGGGGCGCCAGCCATAGGCTGGATGTCATCCGTCGGCGTAGCGTCCGGCTTCCGCGACAAGACCCCTCCTCTTTGACTGGAGAGTGCGAAGACCTACGCGTCGCGGCGCCAGATCGGTTCGAAGTCGAGGTGTTCGGCTCCGCGGTAGCGGGCGCGCGGGCGGATGGCTTCGCCGCTTGAGGCCTGTTCGATGGCGTGGGCGCACCAGCCGACGAGACGGCTGCAGACGAAGATGGCTGGATGGACATCGCGCTGGAAGCCGAGGTAGTTCAGCAGCCGACCGAACGGCCAGTCGAAGTTGGCCGGGAGCCGCAGGTGGGTCCAGACGGCGTCTTCGATGGCGCCGGCGAGTTCCTCGCGTTCCGTCTGTTTCTTCAACTGGGCGACGCGCTGGCAGTGCGTTTCCAGCAGCGAGGCCCGCGGGTCGGCCTCGGTGAACACCGGGTGGCCGAACCCGGCGATCCGCTCGCCGGCCGCCTGGCGGTCGGTCACCCAGTCTTCGGCGTCGCCGTGGGCGGGGACGGCGTCGAGAACATCGAGGACGGAGCGGTCGGCCCCGCTGTGTCGCGAGCCGATGAATGTGCTGAGGGCCGCCTGAACGGCCGAGTACACATCGGCATTGGTCGAACCGGCCAGCCTGGCGGTAAAGCTCGACGGCGTGAACTCGTGCTCGATCGCGAGAATGAGCGCCACCTCCAGCGCGTGCTCTTCGACCTCCAGCGGCGATCGCCCCTGCAGGAGGCGGAACAGATTGCTGGAAAAGCTGATGGAGGGATCGAAACGGCGGTGCTTCGCAACCGGGGAGATGTCGTCCGGGTCGGTCGCGTCGTGGGGGACGGGCTCGCGGTGTCCGCAGATGGCGGCCAGCAGCAGCGGCACCCTGGCCAGCAGGCGTGTCGCCTGGGCGAGGCCGCCTTCGTCCACGGCTTCGCCGGCCTGGGGGTCGCAATGCGAGAGCAGGTTGATGCCTGTCCGGAGGGCTTCCAGGGGGCTGATATGGAGCGGAAGCCGGTCGAGAATTTCCGGGATGCCGTCCGTCAGCGTGGCTTCATCGGCCAGCACGCTGAGGAAATCGGCGAACCGCTCTTCGCTGGGGAGCTGTTCATGGAGCAGCAGGAACGCGACCTCGAAGAACGAGGCGCCCTGAACCAGATCGTAAATGCAGTAGCCGCGGTAGCGCAGGCCGTCATCCAGCGAACAGATGTCTGTCTCGCCGGCGATCACCCCGCGCAGCCCCGGGTGGTAGAACTCGGTTGCCATCGTGCCATTCCTCCATGAATGGGTCGAGCTGCCAACCCTCTGGGATTCCACGGGTCTGGCGCCTGGCGGGAGTCTAGCCGTGGGATGAACGAATTGGGAGTGAACCGGACGGTGGACTACAGTGACGCGTGTTCAGGAGGGGAAGAGGATCAGGATTCAGGATTCAGGGGTCAGAGGTCAGAGGTCAGGATGGGGGCTTTGGCTTGATGATGGGGCAGGAACAGTCCGCGGTTGATCGATCGGCAGGAGAGAATCCGCTGCGGTTGCCGTTGCGCTTCCTGAAGGGAGTGGGGGAAGCACGGGCGGGGCTCCTTGAGAAGCTCGACCTGCACACGGTCGAAGACGTTCTGTGGCGGCTGCCGCGCGATGTCCTCGACCTGACGCAGGTGAAGTCACCGGTCGATCTCGTCGAGGGGGAGCTGCAGACGGTCCGCGGAGTGGTTGCGGAATGTGACGCCCGCGAGACGCGGAAGGGAACGCTCGTGGCCGCGCTGCTCGATTGCGGCGACGACTTCGTCCGCGGACTGTGGTTCAACGCCCCGTGGATGCGTCAGAAAGCCCAGCCGGGCACCCGCTGGCTCTTTTCGGGGAAGCCGAAGAAAAAAGATGGCCGCTGGGAGTTCTCGCATCCGCGTCTGCAGCTTCTCAGCGAGGATGACGACGCGCACGGCGGAGTGGTCACCCGGTACGGACTGACCGAAGGGCTGCGACAGCACGAAATGAAACGCATTGTGCGGTCGGCCATTGAACTCGGGGTCGACCTGATCGCCGATCCGCTGCCTGCGGAGTTCGCCGCGGGCAATTCGCTCGTCCCCCTGCGGACGGCCTTGCGGCAGGTGCATGAACCCCGGTCGCTGGCCGACTACGAAGCGGCCCGGCGCCGGTTGCTGTTTGACGACCTGCTGGAATTCCAGGTGGGCGTGGCCCTGCGGCGGCGATTGTGGGGGCGGCGGTCGAACGCGCCGGTCCTGCCCGTGACGGCCCGGATTGACGCCCGGATTCGACGTCTGTTTCCATTCTCGCTGACAAACGGACAGAACGCCGCGATTCGCGATGTCGTCGGCGATCTGCAGTCGGGCCGGGCGATGCATCGGCTGCTGCAGGCGGACGTGGGGGCCGGCAAAACTGTGGTGGCGATTTACGCCATGCTGGTCGCGGTCGCCGCGCGGCATCAGGCGGTGTTGATGGCGCCGACGGAACTGCTGGCCATGCAGCACTGGCGCACAATCGACGGCTTCCTCGACGGCAGCCGGGTTCGCCGGGCGCTCCTGACGGGCAGCCTGACCGAATCGAAACGCCGCGAAGTGCGCGAGCAACTGGCCCGAGGGGAACTCGACCTGGTCGTCGGCACGCAAGCGGTCATTCAGGACGGGGTGACGTTTTCCAGGCTGGGCGTGGCTGTCATTGATGAGCAGCACAAGTTCGGCGTGGCCCAGCGTTCGAAGTTCGCCGACCAGAGCGGCGCCCCGCCGCATGTGCTGGTGATGACGGCGACCCCCATTCCGCGGAGCCTGTGCCTCACGCAGTTCGGCGACCTTGATCTGACCAGCGTGACCGACCTGCCTCCCGGGCGGCAGCGGATTGTGACATCGCGCGTGTCGGGGGGGGCGACGCGCCGCAAGGCGTGGGACTTCATTCGCGGCCGGTTGCAGCAGGGACGGCAACTGTACGTGGTCTGCCCGCTGATTGATGGCGACGACGCGGGAGGTCGCGCGGGAGCGACCCAGGTGTTCGAGCAGCTGCAGCAATCGGAGCTCAGCGGGGTGGCGATGGGGCTGGTGCATGGCCAGCTGAATCGCGATGAGCGGGACGACCGGATGGAGCAGTTCCGGCATGGAGAACTGCGGGCGATCGTGGCGACCACCGTGATCGAGGTGGGGGTCGATGTTCCGAATGCGACGCTGATGGTGGTGCTCGACGCCGAACGCTTTGGCCTGTCGCAGTTGCATCAGCTCCGCGGCCGGATCGGCCGGGGCGTGCATCAGGGGTACTGCTTTCTGTTCTCGGAGTCGAACACGCCAGAGGCCGTCGCCCGTCTGGCGGCTCTCGAAGCGAGCAGCGACGGATTCGAGATTGCCGAGAAGGACTTCGAGCTGCGCGGCCCGGGGGACGTGCTGGGCACGCGGCAGCATGGCGAACTGCCGCTGCGATCGGCCGACCTGGTCCGCGACAGGGACCTGCTGGAAGAAACCCGCACGGCCGCCATGGAACTGGTCGAGACGGGACAGATCGATTCAGCCGGTTATGCGCCGCTGAAGCTGGCGGTGCTGGACCGATTCGCGGAAATGATGGATCTGCCGCGGACGGGCTGAGGGCTGAGGGCAGCCCGGCCGGGAGGGCGTCACCGCGGCGTCCGGAGGAGGATTGCGGGTCAGGCACGGGCGATGGCGGACGCGTGCTGCCGGATGCGTTTCAGGGCTTCGCCGATGCGGTCCATTTCGCTGCGGTCAGTCAGCAGGACGTTCTGGGTGAACCAGCAGGTGGTTTCCAGCATGCGGTCGTTTGCGGGGAGCACATTTTCTTGGCGCCAGCGGTTCAGTCGCGCCTCGCCGTAGATGCGTCGAAACCCGCGCGAGGCGAGCATCTGCTCGACCCAAGGGGCCTTGTTGAGCGCCGCATATCCGCCCGCCGCGGGAATGCCTTCCGCCGCCAGCGCCTTCAGGAACCGGGACTTGTTCATGCCGGCGAACTGCTGCGGGTCGTATTCGAAGACGAACAGGTGGTAGCCGTGTCGGGTGGCGCCGGGCAGCTTCTTTTTGGCGTTGACGCCGCCGACATCGAGCATGACTTTCGCAAGATAATCGGCGTTCGCTTCGCGGAGTCGCGACTGTTCTTCCAGGCGCGCCAGTTGCTGGTTGAGAATCGCTCCCTGGAAATTGGTGAGCCGGAAGTTGCCGCCATTGGCCGTGAACCTGCCATCGGTGGGAACCTTGCCGCCCCCCTGGTTCTGGAAGGCGTTGGCGCGGGCGTAGACGTCTTCACGCGGCGTAACCATGGCGCCTCCTTCGCCGCTGGTGATGTTTTTGGAGTTCTGGAAGCTGTAGCAGCCGGCGTCGCCGAGGGTGCCGAGTCGTTTGCCGTTCCATTCGCCGGTGTGGGTTTGACAGGAGTCTTCCACAACGGCGAGGTTTTTTTCGCGGGCGATGGCCAGCAGGGCGTCCATGTCGCAGCAGGTTCCGCCAAGGTGCACTGGCACGATGCAGCGCGTGTCGCCGTTGACGCGTTCGGCCACTCGGGCGGGGTCGATCTGGGCCGTCGCGGGATCGCTGTCGACGAAGACCGGCAGTGCGTGGTGCAGCATGACGGCGTTGACGGTGGCGATGAACGTGTAGGGAGGAATGAGCACTTCGTCGCCCGGGCCGATTTCCAGAGCGGCGAGGGCCGTGATCAGCGAAGTGGTTCCGCTGCTGGTGGCCTGGCAGTAGGGAACTCCCAGCGCCCGGGCCCAGGCGGTCTCGAAGTCGTCGACCGCCCCTTTGCCGCCGGCGTAGCGATACCAGTTCCCGGATTCGAGCACGGCCTGCACCGACTGCTGCTCGCCGGGGCCGATGACGGGCCAGGCGGGCCAGCCCGCTTTGCGGACCGGAGTGCCGCCGAGAATGGCCGGCTTGTCGTTGGCGGCGACGAGCGTGGGGGCGAACGCCGGCGCGATGGCAGCGGCCACTGCGCCGAGAGCGGTGTGCCGTCCGAATTCGCGTCGCGTCATGGCGCCCGAAGCGGCGTTTGGCTGGGAAGGGTCGTGGGCCATGGCGCAGGTCTCCTCAAACAGGTGGACGGCCGACATCTTGCGTGAATCCACTGCAGTTCACAATCTCGAAGCGGGCCGCACGGCCTCGACGGTATCGCCCGGGTCCGGCCTGTTCCACCGGAGAAAAGACAATTCGCTTGTGAAAAATGACGAACCGGTTGAATGCGGAGGCCGGATTTCCCGGCCATGGCGCACGGCGGCGGTGTCGCTGCGTTGTCGCGGAACCGGCCGGGCTTGAAACCGCGGTCGGGCAATCGGATGATCCATCGCACCATCCACTGACCGCCGCGCCTGGCCGGCCAGACGCCTTCCCTCCAAGCCCGCGACTGAGATCCCCGTGACTGGTCGTCCCCTCCTGGCGGTCCTGCGCCCTGCGGCCTCCCGCCTGCTGCTGACTGTGCTGTTCACCCTCGCGTCGCTGCCGGCGATCGCACAGGAGCGCGAGCGGCTGCTGAGCGCCACGGCGGCGATCCGCAAGCTCAGCGAAGCCGATGTCATCGCGCTGGTTCCGAAGCAATCGGGACTGCAGTACGTCGACTGTCCGAACTGCACGGCCGGCCATCAGGAGCGGCAACTCACCTGGAGCATCGACCGCCCCGACGAGGTGTCGTGCAAATACTGCGGTCATCGCTATCCGAGCGAAAAGTATCCCATGCAGGATGCGGTCGTCGTCCGCACGCCGCAAGGCAATACGGCCCGGTTTGAATACTGGGCCGACGAGAAGGGCTACCGGCATTTCTTCAACGCCCGCCGCGACGACGAGATCCGCAGGTATCTGTCGTCGCAGGCGCTGTCGCTGGCGCGGCTGCACTCGCTCACGCAGGATCCCGAACACGCCCGGCGGGCGGCGGTTATTCTCGACCGCTTCGCGCAGGTCTATCCCGACTGGTGCTACCACTACGACTATCCGTTCCAGCAGAAGCAGATTTACGACGGCAACGTTTCGCCGGCCGAGTTCCGATCGGGTTTCCGCACCGCCCGCTGGAACTGGTGGGCGTATGGCGACATTCCGGACAACCTCGTCGAGGCGCATGGCCTCCTGCGCGGCAGCGGCGTGTATGCGGAGTTGTCGAAGGAGCGGGGAACCGATGTCGCCGCACGGATTGAGAACGACTTCCTGCGACAGGCCGGCGAGCAGGTGATCTCCAACCGGGACGACCTGACGAACATGAGCCCCGGCATGTGGAGCGACCTGGTGAAGCTGGGGCGGCTGCTGGAAGAACCGCGGTACGTGCATGAAGTCGTTCGCCGCTTCCGCCAGCTCGTGACGTCTCAGTTCTTCTATGACGGCACGTGGTACGAAGGAGCGCCGAGCTATGGCCAGCAGACGGTCGGAGCGCTGCAGAATTTCGCCCGCACGGTGAAAGGCTACAGCGACCCGGCCGGCGTGATCGACCCGGTCGACAAGGCCCGCTTCGACAACCTGAACCTTGAGAATGAAGCGCCGCAGCTGAAGCGCGCGCAGTATGTGCTCGATCGGCTGCGGTATCCCAACGGGCGCCCAGTCCCGGTGCATGACACCTGGGCCGGCGACCGGGCCCGGCGAACCGGACTGCCATCGGCCTCGTGGCTGCTGCCCGCGCTGGGCCACGCCTGCCTGCGACAGGGAGACGCCGGCAATCCCGGCGAATGGCATCTCACCTGGTCGGGCGGGTACGGCCATTCGCATGCCGACATCCTGAGCCTGTCGCTGTTCGCCAACGGAGCGGAGGCTCTGTCCGATCTGGGCTACTCGCACACCGCATACCGCGCGTGGACCATCGCCACGGCCGCGCACAACACCGTGGTGATTGACGGCAAAAGCCAGGCAAGCGGCTCGAAATCGTCGCCGACGGACGGGTCTCTGCGACTGTACGACACACGCGATCCGCGCGTGCAGATTGTGAAGGTCGACGGCCGGCGGGCGTATCCTGGCGTTGTCAGCCGCTACGAGCGCACGCTGGTGGTCATTGATGACGGTCCGCAGGGGCGCTATGCCCTCGACCTGTTTGAAATCGATGGCGGCAAGGTGCACGACTACTTCCTGCATGGGGACGCCGATTCGCCCGGCACGGTGACAACCGCGCTGACGCTGCGCGAGCGGGCAACCCTGCTGCCGGAAGGGATGGCCTGGACAGCCCCGACCCATGAAGGTCAATCGGGCCGCGCGTATCAGCCGCACGATCCCTATGGTTTCTTGCAGCAATTGAAGTCGGCCGCGGTCGAGGCGTCGTCGCCGCTGGCGATTGAATTCGCTGCGGCGGGGAAACCGACGCTGCGGGCCACGTTTCTGCCAGAGCCGGGAAGCGAGTTGACGCTGGGACGCAACCCGTCGATTCGTGGGGCGGGCGAAGATGATTCCCAGCTGGAGAATTATCATCGCCCGTTCGCCCTGTTGCGGCATCAGGCCGTCAACGGGCGCAGCCGGTTTGTCACGGTGCTCGAGCCGCTGGGGGGGCCGGCGGCGGTGCGCTCGGTGCGGCGGGTGGAGGCTGGTCCCGACGCGGTGGCGGTGGAAGTTCGCACCGGACGCTCGGCCCAGCTGATTGTGCTGAACGCGCTGCGGCCGCTGACGCTGGGGGATCAGTCGCTGACGACTGCGGACGTGAAGTTTCAGGGGGAGGCGGGCGTGTTGTGCGTTCGCGAAAACAAGGTGCAGTACGCGTGGTCGATCGGCGCGGGCGAATGGCAGGTGGGGGACTGGAAGACCTGGTCGCCCGGCCGGGCGTCGACAGCGCTGGTCGCGATCGAGCCGGAGGCGATTGTGGCCCGCCTGCCGTCGGGCGACCTTCCGGCAGCGGGGGACGTGATTGAACTGGCGACGGCGGATGGCTGGAACTATCCATTTCATGTCCGCTCGGCGACGCGCTCGGGAGACAACGTCCGCCTCGCCGTCATGGAGGGGCTCGACATGGAGTTCGACGCGGCCAAAGAAGTCTTCCGGCTGAACTGCTTCCCGCAGCGCTCGCATCGGGGAGAGGTGTCGGTGGAGTGGCAGTCGGGACGCATCGACAGCCCTCGCCCCTGAGCCTTCGCAGGAGAATCCATGCCGTTGTTGCCGCGTCGCCAGTTTCTGAAGTCCACCGCCGCCGCCCTGGGGGGAGTGTCGATCATCAACTCCCCGGCCGGCGCCTTTCCGCAGGCGGCGCCGGCCGCGGAACCCGCCCCGGCGGAGCTGCGCGGCCTGCCCGCCGGCTGGCGGACGATGAAGAAGCTGGACGCCCATAACCACGTGATGCAGGGAGTGCACAGGCCGGGAGCCGACTGGTCGGCCGTGGAACGCACCGTCGAGGCGGCCCGGGTGCTGGGCATTACGAAGCTGTATTGTTCACGGCCGTTGACGGGGGGCGTCCTGGCGTCGATTGAAGATGTCCGCGATGCCAACGACTCGGTCCTGGCGGCGATGCAGCGCTATCCGGACCTCATCGAAGGCTACTGCTTTGTGCAGCCGGGAAACGGTCGCGACGCGCTGGACGAAATCGACCGCTGCATCGACGCCGGCATGATCGGCATCAAGCTCTATAACCAGTTCAAGTATTCCGACCCGGTCGTCTTCCCCGTGGCCGAGAAGTGCATCGAGCTGAAAATCCCGTTCCTCGGGCACTCGGCCTATCTCACCGATCCGAAAACGATCGCCGTCCAGCCGAAAACGTCGAACGCGCGCGACTTCGGAGAACTGGCGACGCGCTATCCCGAACTGCTGCTCATCCTCGGCCACATCAACGGCGGAGGGGATTGGGAATGGGCCATCCGGGCGTTGCGTGATTTTCCGAGCGTCTTTCTCGACACCAGCGGCAGCGTGCTCGAGGACGACGCCATCGGCCTCTGCGTTCGCGAACTGGGTCACCAGCGGCTGCTGTTCGCCACCGACCAGACGATGGAAGGGGGCGTCGGCAAAATCCTCGGGGCCGACCTCACCGCGGAGCAGCGGGAAGACATCTTCTGGAGAAACTTCCAGGGCATTCTTGATCGGCGGGCGAAATGATTGTCGACGTCAATACGTTTCTGGGCCACTACCCGTTCCGGCAGGTCCGCTACACCGCCGCCCGGGACATGCTGGCGCACATGGATGCCAACGGCATCGATGCCGCGCTCGTGTCGCCGCTGCACTCGTTCTTCTATCGCGACGCCCAGCGCGGCAACGAGGAACTGCTCGAAGCGGTTGCCGCAGCTCCCGGCCGGCTGTTCCCGGTGGGGATGGTGAACCCCGCCTACGCCGGGTGGGAGCGCGACCTGCGCTGGCTGGCAGAGACCGCCCGGGTGCGGGCGCTCGCCCTCGCACCGGAACAGCACGGCTATCGCCTGTCGGATGACGCCGCGCAAGCCGCGCTGCAGCAGATTGCCAGCCACAAGCTGCCGGTCGTGCTGACTCAGCGACTGGAGGACCGTCGTCAGCGACACCGCTGGGATGTGGCGGAAGACCTCAAGGTGGACGACCTGCTGTCGGTCGCAAAGGGCCATCCCGACCTCCGGCTGCTGCTGATCAACTGGCTCGGCCTGACGGGTGAAAAGCTGCTGTCGGCCGGCCTGCGCGGTCGGTGCCTGATCGACTTCGCCCGGCTCAGCGTCGTCATGAACAAGGACGTGCCGAAACTGATGGAAGCGCTCGGCCCGGAAGCGATCGCCTTCGGCAGCCACATGCCGTTCGACTACCCGGCCGCAGCGCTCGTGAAACTGTCGAACGTCGCCGAACTGCTGCCCGACGCCTACGAGCCGATTGCGTGGCGAAATGCGAACGCGTTTCTGTCGCTGGGTCTGCAAGAGTCGTGAGCTGCCAGCCGCGGGACGGCCGGGACATGGTGACCATCCTGTCCCCAGTCACCGAACCGCCCATCTGAAACATCGGCAAGCAGAGCGGCTTCGTCTCTGAACTCGTCGCGGAGTCGTCGTCGCCGGCAGGCAATCAGCGACGCCAGCCGGCACGCAGCAATCTGGACACGAGTGTGCTTGCATGGGGAACTCGCGATCGAGCGTTTCGAGGAACTGCGATTCAGCCACCGCCAGCACGGCTGCCTCATGCAGCGATGCACGGTGGTCGACTTCCCCTGTCAGCCACATCGGCAAGCCGGTTTCGCCGGCTCGCCTCGGATTGATCTCCGCAAGCCGGCTCCTCCACGCGACCGCGAGGCGATCACAGGCAGCGATGACAGCCTTTGATGGCGGCGAGTTCAGGCAGTCTGCATCGAATTCACTCGCCGAGCGTACGAGGTAGATGCCGAACACAATCGCCAGTCCATCCTGCGGCAGTTGCGTGACCAGATGACGTCCCATACGACGCACGGCTGTCTGCAGGCGACGAACTCGAACGACATCTCCGCGTCCCTTGGCGGCTTCAATCTCTTCCTGTGCCTGACGGCGAAAGGTGCGAGCGGAATGGGAGAGCGCCGGTCGAAAGAACGACTGCGATTCCTGAATCAGCGTTCGCAGATTGGACAGGATCACCGGTGTCACCGGCCTTCCTGCCAGCGGTGTCTCCTTGAACCGCTTGCTCACCTCGGCCGTAAAGGCATTGTCTGGAAAGCTGAGCGTGAACTGAGTCGGCAACTCAACGGGATATTCCTGAAGCCGCGCGCACCTCGATCCGCGTTCAATCAGGCACAGCGCCGATTCAAATCGTTTCTCCTCCAATTCGAACGCGGCCTGGATGTACCACGGGAACGCATTCTCAGGATCGACCTGCTGCCAGGATTGCAGCGCATATCGCCGCGAGTCTGGACTGTCGGACCATGCCAGCTGCTGCAACGCTGGTAGATAACCTGGGTCATGCTTCAGCGCGAGAAGCAACCACCGCTCTGACGCCTCGGTGCTGCGTGCGAGCAACTGCGGGAGGCGATCTTTAAGGATTTCCCCAGTGGGGTCTGCCTGTGGCGTTCCGGCGGACGAAGATGCCGCCCACGCCCGAAGCAGGTCCGACTGTAGTTTTATGATGGCAGTGTGTCGTTCGGAATCGAGGTCCAGTTCCGCCAGATAGACGAACAGCGGAGGAGGATAGCCGGAGACTTCAATCGCTCCGGACAGCGTATCTCGCAGGGCGGCGTCATCGGCCCTCATCGATGACTCAGGCCAGCCAGTCACGATCGCTTCCGCCCACAGCTGTTGAGCAGCCGGCGCGACGCGGTCGATTCCGCGGGCCGTTGTGCCTTCGCTGGCGACGGATGCGTGGACCACATGCAATCCAATGATCAGCGTCAGAATCGTCAGGTGCATGAAACGTGTCATCTGTACAAAGAACCGATTGGGGTGTTGAACATTCAGAGGCTACCGCTCTGGAGTGCATCAACGCAGCATCAGGAGCGGCGAATCAGGAAATTCGCCGCTCTCCGATCCGCTCACTCCATAGACTCCCGCGGCGACCATTTCTCAATCGCATCGGCCCACGACAGACTCAAAGTCTCCGGCCCGATGTCGGCGTGCTGGCAGGCCTGGCAGCTGAAGACGGTGGAGCCCGGGCGACAGCCCGCGGCACGAGGGCGGGCCGTTCCACATTTCGGACACGCGGGTCCCGCGGGCGCTCGGGTTGTGACAGAGATCATCAGCGTCAGGAGTGACAGAAAGAATGTCACGGTGACCGCCAGCAGCACGGTGCGATTCATCAGTCAACCTCCTGCCCACGGCCATCGCCGTCTTGGAGTCGTCAGCCACTTCCAGCGCACGCCCCCCGTCTTAGACTGCAGTGTGCGGTCGCCAGGGGCGAATCATCAACACCGCGGCCCCGCCGTACGTCAGGCCCGCCGCCCACCCGCGTCTCTCGGAAAACTTCACAGCGCGATTCTGCCCAGGTGAAGGAGAGGCTATGTTCCGGAACAGCGGATCCATTCTGTAGGCCGGCTTTGATCCGCCGGCCTCCTGTTCACGTTGAAGGTGAGATGTCGGAGACCCCTGCCAACCTGCCGCTCGGCGAGATGCTGCGGATTATGGATGTGGCGCGGACGCTGCGTCAGGAGCGGGACGTTGCGCGCGAGCAGTTCAACCGCGAAGAGGCGCGGGTGCTGTTGCGGCAGCGGCTGAAGGCGTCGACCGAGATCACCGGCAGCGAGGTCACCGAAGACGAGATTGATGCCGCGATTGAAGCGTACTTCAACAACCTGCACACCTACCGCGATCCACCGTGGGGGCTGCAGGTGTTCCTGGCCCATCTGTATGTGCGGAGAGTGCCGACGCTGGTTGCGGCTGTCGCGATCGGATTGCTGTCGGCGGCGGCGTGGTTTCTGGTGAGGAGATGACGGTGCACGATTGGACCGAAACGGGCGATCGCTCAACGCGGCCGGATGTGGCCGGGCAGACGCGCGTTCTGCAGATCATCGTCGGCGCGCTGCTGATGGGCGTGGTGTTTTTTGCCGGGTTTGTGGTGGTGACGGGGGCGTTGCAGCAGCCTCCGGGCGGGCGCGTCCTGAGTTACGTCGCCGTCGGCATGGGAGCGCTGATGGCGGTGCTGCACGTCGTCATCCCCGGGGTGATCGAGCGTGCGGCGCTGGCGAACCAGGGGGTGGGCGCCAATCCGCAGTCGATGGTGGGGGTGTACGTCATTCGAACGATCGTGGCCGTGGCGCTGCTGGAAGGCGCGGCGTTCGTATCGGTGGTCGCCCTGATGATCGAGCATCACCCCTGGGTCCTGGGGGTGACGGGGGTGATGCTCGTCCTGATGGCGCTGCAGATTCCCAGCCGGACGCGGGTCGAGCACTGGCTCGAATCGCGGCTGATGGAGCGGGACGCGGCAGGCTAAGGCGTGAACCGTTGCCGACCGCGTCGGGTCTGCGTCAGTTCGGCCGCTCAACCGCAGCTATGCAAGCTCGATGCGGCCATCGTGGTGGCGCCGGAGGGCGACGCGGGCGGAGGCCACGGGCGTGGCGCGCACGTGCAGACGCAGCGGCTCGCCACAGGCGACGCCTTCCAGCGTGATGCAGGAGTTGTCGGCGGCGGCGTCTCCCTGCGGGGGGAGCGCGTTCCAGTGGCAGGCGTCGACGCGATCGAAGCGCTTCATCAGCGCTGCCACGTCGAGCTGAAACGGGGTCGACTGCAGTTGACCATCGCGGGCGCCGCCCACCACTTCGCTGGCTCCCAGAAACAGGGAGGCTTCCCAGCCCTGCTCGGTGATGCGGCATTCGTAGCCGGCGCGGGCGGTTTCGCTGGCCGGGTCGAAGTCGTCGGAGGCCTCGCCGAGGAACTCCTTGAGCCAGTCCGGCACGTTCAGGCGGTTGACAGGACGGCCCTTGATTTCCAGCTCACGGATGAGATGCCGGACCGCCAGATGCGAATGGAACAACGGAACAACTCCCAGCGAAGTGTGGTCCCATTCGGCCGCTGCTCCGTTGGCGGCTTGGGATCGATCGTGGCGTCCGTCCGGGACGCGCTGTGCTGACAGGCGTGCTTGATGAGCGTTCCCGGCGCGACGTCGTCCGTGAAGAGCGAGCGGCGAAACGGGGACGCCCCCTTTCATCGGGAGGACGGCCGGAAAAACCGAGCGGGAATTCCGTGCGGCCTCCGCGCGCCTGCGAAGTTTCGCCAACGCGCAGATCTTGCCACTCGTGACGGGTCGGTGCGGTCGGCGCAGACGGCTCGTGCGGGTTGTAGGGGACACGGCGACCCTGGGGCGCGCAACGTCGACCGGTAGTTCGGGTGGATCGCTGCAACCGGAACTGACAGGGGAGAACGGGCATGGCGCACGGGCGGGTGGAGTGTTCGCAGTCGAGGCGGTTTGCACTGGATGGAGTCGATGTCCGAAAACTGGGGACCGGCTTCCTGATTGCGCTTGTGGGCGCGGTGGCGACGGTTCTGTCGGACGCGGCGATGTCGATCGACTTCGGCCTGTGGTCGCCCTTCGTCTCGATGGCGATCAGCGTGGTGGTCAACGCGCTGCGGAAATGGGTGGTCGACAACTCCACGCCGCCGGCCGAGAGCGGCGGCGGCGTGGACAGCGGTCGGTCGCGTCGCCTGGCCGGATGGACGACGGAAACCGTCGTGCTGGTGCTGGCGGCGGTGACGCTGGGGCTGCTGGGTCTGGCGTTTGTGATGGACCGAAGTTCGACGTCGGGAGCGGAACCGGCGGATGCGGTGGGCCGCCAGTCGGTTCCGGACGAAGACCGCGAAGTGATCGCGCGCGTGTTCGTTTTGCAGCGGCAATTGTTCGCCCGGGTTTGTCTGGAAGCGGCCCGGCGCGAGCGTTCGGGCGAGATTCAGAGCGAAGCCGCGGAGAATGCCTGGTGCGAACCGCGCTGGGCGGCGGCCCGGTCCGAGTCGTTCGGACTGCTGGCGGATCGCCGCGACCGTCAGCTGGTCAAGGGATGGACGGCCGAGACCTCGGCCGCGGGTCTGGAGGCCTGGGCGCTGGCAGCCGATCCCAACCTCGCCGGGGAGGTCGCCCGCCGATGAGCGACTTCCCGCATGGCTATCGGCCCGACCTCGAAAACGTGGGCCGGCTGGTTGCGACGTCGCGTCCGCGCGACTGGGCCCAGCTGTATTCGGCCTCCTGCGACCGGCCGCTCGATGAAACGATCCGCCGCGAGATCAAGGAGCGGATCGTTGTGGAAGGCCAGGGGCGCACGAACTCATGCGGCGGCCACGCCGGTTCGACGATCGTGGAATACAACCGCTGGCTGGAGTGCGGCCAGCTCGACCAGCGGTCGCGCTGGGCGGCGTACATCTGGGGCCAGGAGGAGTGCGGCATTGCGACCGACAGCGGCGTCCAGATCGACGGCCTGTGTCGGGCGCTCAGCTCGCGGGGGCTGTGTGAAGATCGGCTGTGGCCCTTCACCGGGACGTACCATCGAGCACCGCCGGGAGGCGCGGCGGCCCTGCAGCGGTGCCTGGAGAACGCGGCGGAATGCCGGCTGACGAGCTGGGAGGTGCTGCGGGGCTATGCCGGCGTCGCCCGCTGGCTGCAGACAGGGCAAGGCGGCGTGATCGCCGCCGTTCCGTGGTACTCCAACTGGTACAGCGGCGTCGGTGAACTGATGCCGACGCCCAGCGGCGCGGCCTCGGGCTACCACGCCTATCCCCTGTTATGGATGACGGGCCGGAAGCAGGGCTCGCGGTATTTCATGGAAGGCCCGAACAGTTGGACGAAGTCGTGGGGGAACGGCGGTTGGGCGGAATGGTCGCCGTCTTTGATCGACTGGCTGACGGGCCAGCGGGGGACGCTGTTTGTCGGGCTGTCGGATCTGGACGGCGCTGCGATCACGCCGCGCGAAGTGAACCGGCGGCAGTCGTGGTTTGCGAAGTAAAGCCGCCTGAAAAGCCCGGCTTCTCTTCCTGTATGCGAAGCGGGACGTGACTGCGTGAGCCGCGACTCATTTCAGGAAGCCGGGCTTTGGGGGACTCAATTCCCGCTCGTCGAAAGTTTTTCCAGGGGGACGACGATGAAGCTTGTTGGACTGCTGGTTGTCACTTTGCTGGCGGGCTGCGGCGACGCATCTCGCCCGGATTCTGCCCGGGTCGATCCGATTTATGACGCGCCGCCAGTCCCGCAGGAGGTGCTGGACCGCGTGCTGGCCGAGCCGACGGATGTGCCCCGTCGGCCCACGTCTCCGTCCGCGATCGAGACAGCTTTCGGGGACTTCGGCGAGCGGCTCGGAGCGGCGCTCGAAGCAGCGGCCTCGACCGATCCATCCCCCACGCCGGCGGGTGACGACATTCGCGTGATTCTGTTCACGGCCGACTGGTGCACCTGGTGCCGCCCGGCCCGGCAGCACGCGGTCCCGTGGCTGGAGGCGCAGGGCTATGTCGTCGAGGTGTCGGATGTCACGCGCGGGACCGGTCGGCAGTCGTTTCCGGTTCCGCGGTCGCTTCCGGCCTGGGTCTTTTTCCGGAACGGTCGGGAGATCGCCCGGCAGGAAGGGGGATACCTGCCGCAACATCTGCAGGAAGTCGTGAAAAAGGCGCCGGTGTCGAAGTCGCCGACGGTGGGGGCGTGGTTCGGGCCGACCGTGCGCGTCGCGGATCTGCTTCCGCTGGTGGCGGGCACGACGCTGAAGCTGGGGACTGCCGCGACGGTTTCGATTCCGCGGGATCTGAAGTGGACGGTCGCTCACAAGCCGGGATCGGTTGTGTTGTCGTTTGATCCGTCCCCGCAGGTGACGGTTCACAAGATTCTGAACTGGCGCGTGCGCCTGCAGGGTGTCGAAATCACGCCGACAGCCGCGACGCTGCACATCGACAACCTGCCGGACGTGAAGGTGAAGTTCGACTGGAGCTGCCCGGCCCGCACATCGTCTTCCGACGTGGACGTCGTTGATGACATGCACAGCGCCGCCGCGCCTCAGCCATCACGCCGCGACCGGCCCGTCATGCGCTTCATCGGACGCACGGTGCTCTTCACCGACCGAGTGTGCGCGATTGCGTCGTTTGTGCTGCTGGCAGTGTAGCCGGGAAAGCAATCGTGACGTCATCGCCGGCCACGGATGAATCGGCTCGCGGCCAGCGCCGTCGGCTCGATGGGGGCGGCCCAGCAGGAGCTTCGCCCTCCCGGAAACGTCCGTCATAGTTGGACGTCCACGTCTCAGGAAGCCACGCCGCTGGCTGCGAGCACGCTTTCCTGCACGAGCAGGTCGTGTTCGGCGCTCCATTCCGGGGGGAGGTCGCCGCGAATCATGTTCGCCAGGGCCCGGAATTCGTCATCGTACCGCCCGACTGGTTTGGGCAGCGGCACATCCTGCCAGCCGCGGCGGAAGCCATCGCGGGGGTTGAGCAGCGCCATCCTCATTTTGGGCGGCTCAAGCGGGGCGATCTCGATGGTCCCTTCCTCGCCACAGACGGTGAACTGTCGGCGCTCGCCCCCGAAAGGTTCGATCATCGAGCTGCGAATGGTGGCGGTTGCTTTCGGGTACTCGAACACCGCCAGCTGATTGTCGACGAGCCGGTCGCGTTCGGGGTGCGTGGTGCGGTTGAAAGGCGTGATGCGTTCCGGCCGGCCCAGGAGGGTGGTGAGCGAGTCGATCAGGTGGCAGCCCAGCTCGAACATGGAGCCTCCCGGGTATTCGGCGAGCGCCTGGCGTTCGGCCCCGCCAACCTGTTTGCTCATGACGGCGTGCACCTCGAAGACCGAACCGAGCCAGCCCTCGCGAACGGCCTGGTACAGAAACCGAAAGGCGGGGTTGTACCGGAACATGTAACCCATCTGGACGATGACGCCCTTCTGGCGCGCGGCGTCGAGCAGCGTTTTGAAGTCGCTGAGCGATTCTCCGGCCGGCTTGTCGAGATGCACATGCAGCCCGGCGTCGACGCAGCGCTGCGCGGTCGGCACGAGGTTGCGGACATCCGTCTCAACCGCCACCGCCTGCAACCCGGGCGTGGCAAGCAGTTCGGCCTCGCTCAGCCACGGCAATCCCGCGTACGCCTGCTGTTTCTCCGACCGTGCCCGGCGCGCGGCGTCCGGCTCTGCGATGCCCACGACCTCGAAAAGATCGGAAAGCTTGCGCATGGCCGACATCTTGCCGCTGGCGTGGCCGTGCCCGACGCCGATCTGGCCGACTTTCAGACGCGGCTTTTCCGTCGCCCCCCGCAGAGGTGCGGAAGTGCCCACGGCGGTCGCGAGGGTTGCAGCCAGGAAATCGCGGCGTTGCATCAGTTGGCCTCCGGCAAGGTCGGTCGGTTGAGAATTGCGTTCTCGACGGAAGGCGTCAATCGCCACGTCGTCAGACAAGCCACCCGCGGGTGCGCGCTGCCGTGCGGTGCGGATTTGGAGCACGGAACAGGCGGACAGCGCCGGAAGTCGTCCGGACGCCTGCACAGGCGCCCGGCAAATGGTCTAGACTGCGGCCCCTCCCTGCCCCCTGCGGAATTCAATCACCGTGAGTCTGTTACATCTGAAAAACCCACACAGCGTTCTGGCGGCCATTGAAGCGCGGCCGCACGATGTGGTGGAAGTCCGTGTGCCGCCGCGAACGGCGTCTGATGCGTGGCGCGAAGTGGCGACGCAGGCCGCCCGGCGTGGCGTGGCGGTGAAATCGGTGTTGCCCGCGGATAAGCCGCGCGGCCGCCGCGATGAGAAGTCGTCTCGCGAAGGGGGAACGGAAGGACTGGTCAAGGAGCGTCCGGGGGTGTCGCTGGACGATCTGTTCGCAGACGCCCGCGAGCGTCCGGGACTGTGGCTGGCTCTCGATACGCTGCAGGACCCGCACAACGTCGGAGCGATTTTCCGCACCGCCGCCTTTTTCGGCGTCCGCGGAATTGTGCTGACGAAGGATCGCTCCGCCCCGATGTCGGCCACGGTGTACGATGTCGCCTCCGGCGGGATCGAGCTGGTGCCGTATCATCAGGCCAACATCAATCAGGCGCTGGAGGCCGCGAAGTCGGCCGGGTTGTGGACGCTGGGAACGGCCGAGGAGGCCTCCCAGGACATTTCCGCGATACCGCGGGACCGGTCGTGGATGATTGTCATGGGCAACGAGGAGCAGGGATTGCGGCGTCTGGTTCGTGAACACTGCGACGAGCTGTGCCGGATTTCGGGCCAGACCGGGCTGACATCCCTCAACGTGTCGGTTGCGACGGGAGTGATGCTGGGATTGATGACGGCCAGTCGATAATTCCCTGGAAAAGGCCGACGGCAGGAGGAGCGACCGCGCATTGGCGTGCCTCTGGAGGGACTGACCTTCTGCGATTCCGGGCAAGTCGGGCAGACTTTTCCGTTTGGCTTCAGGTCGTCGGCGAGAATTGCCGATACCTCCTGCGACCGTTGTTCCTGCATGTCGCGGAGTCCGGGGCTGCGCCCCGCAGGCCGCATTGCCACAGGACGTTCGCGATGTCTTCCGACGCCTCCCAGTCCATCCTTCGCCTGACGCTGCTCGCGTGCGCCACGGCCACCTTTATGGTGGTGTGGTCTGGCGATACATCGCGGACCGTGGGTCTGACGCTGGCCGAGCGGAACCGTGAGATCGTGCCGGCCCATGCCATCGGTCGCACCGCGCCCCGCGTGCAGCTGGCACAGCGGCCCGTCCGGGTCGCGCCGGCGGCCGCTGCGAAGCCGGCGCGGCCAGCGGCGGCGGAGCGTTCAGCGGCCGACGTGCACACGCTCCCCGGCGGAACCTACCGCGTGGTGTTCGCCGACGGACGTGCGGAATGGCTGACGGTGATTGATCGCGCGGGCGCGCCGGCTGCGGCGCCGGGCGTGATGTCGACTGTCATCAATGGACAGCCCGCGCACGTCATTCGCGTCACAGCGCGGGCGACCGACGATTCCCGTCTGCGTTGAACCGGTTCTACAGCTGCGACGAGCTGCCGCGAAGCTGCGGCCGCTCTCCGGTTCGCAGCTGAACCTTCAGCCCGAAGACATCCTCGAACATGCCCCCCCCCTGTTTCAGGGCGAGCTGTTCGACGGACAGGTCTTCGACATCCGGCACGGTGATGATGAGCCGCTGCTTGTTGCGGGCACACTGCAGGTCGTGGACGCGCTGCGAGCGCGAGGCATCGAGTGCGATCGCGATCCGGAGCATGGCGGACATCTTCAGAACGGCCACCCGGCGGTCACGATCGAGGGTGTTGAATCCCAGATGGGTCGACTTGGGAGTGGCGCGCCGGTGATAGCGGGCGACCAGCCCGACCAGAGTCATGTCCTGCGACCCAAGCCCGAACAGGTCGCTGTTGGTGATCAGGTACATCGAGTGCTTGTGCATGCTCGTGTTGCTGACGTAGCGGCCGATTTCGTGAAGCATGGCCGCGAGACTGAGCACCAGTTCGAATCGCGAATCGAGCTTGTGCTCGTCTTTCAGGGCCTGAAACAGTTTTCGCGAGAGTGCGGCCACATGGCTGCCATGTTCTTCATCGAAGTTGTACTTGCGGCCCAGTTCGATCGCCGAGCGGAAGATCTGGCGGCGAAAGTCTTCGGTCCAGGTCCAGCCTTCGGCCATCTCCCGCAGGAGTCCGTCGCGCAGGTTGGCCGACGAAACGAGAATTTCGGAGACGCCGAGCGTGCGGGCCAGATGCAGGTAGGTCATCAAAGCCGGCGCAAGGGTTTCCGCATCGGGAAACGGCAGGTGGTAGCGGCGGACGATGGCGTCGTCGCTCATCGGGGCGACCTTGCCGGTGAGTCGCGCCAGGCCTTCGACGGGAATGGCGGCCAGGGTTTGCGGGTCCCAGTTCGGCACCAGCTGCCGGGCGGCGATCCGCAGGTCTCCGCCGAGGCCGATCAGCTTCCGGTCGCCGGGCGGGATCAGATCGGGGACGTCTTCGAGCGCCCGCTCGATCTCCGACTGCATGATGTCCTGCACTTTATCCTGCGGAGCCCGGAACGTTTCCATGGCCTGTCGCAGCCGGAGGGCTCCCAGGCGATAGGAATGCGAATACGCGACGTTGCCGCGGTCCACCAGCAGCAGTTCTGTGTTGCCGCCGCCGACTTCGCAGATGATCGTCTGCGATTCGATGAGGCTTTTCTCGCTGAGCAGCAGGGGCTGAATGCTGCGGAAGGTGATCCGGTGAACTTCCGCTTCTTCGATCGGTTCGACGGTCAGGCCGGTGCCCATGTAGATGCGGTCGAGCAGGGCCAGGCGGTTCAGCGCCTCCCGCACGGCGCTGGTCGCGACCACGCGAATCTGGTCGGCCCGGGTGACGCCGTATTCCTCCAGTTTCTGCCGATACGACCGCAGAACGCGGACGGTGTCTTCGATGGTTGAGCGCGTGATTTCGCTGCGGGTGAAGGCGTCCTTCCCCAGGCGCACCCCCTGCGACAGGGTTTCCAGAGTCTGGACGCCGCCGGCCGCGTTCACCTCGGCAATCGCCATCCGGACGGCGGACGTGCCGATGTCGATGACGGCAATCGTCCGGTTCGGCGCCGGTGGAGCGGCGACCGGCGCCGCTGGCGTCGAAGGTGTTGGTGTGGTTTCTGCCGCGGCCGCCATACGTCACGTCGTCCGTTCGAGAGTGGTCTGCCATCGTAGCCCATTTGCAGGGTGCTTGTGCAGGCGATCAGGACGGCAGGTGGCTCTTGCTGGTCCAGCTTTCGCCTGCCGCGGCCTGCAACGCAGATTTGAAGATGTTGGAGAGCAAACGTCCTGCCGATCGATCGCGGGCGACACGCGAGGCTGAAGCGCAGCGTCGCCTTCCCGACGTTTTGAGACGCGCGCACAACCCTCCCGGAGGAGTTCAGGACTGCGGGCGGGCGAAGCCGGTCGCCGTTGCGAACCCGCGGCTGCTGTCGGCGGCATGCGTCAGTCGAAAACGACCATCAGCCAGCCGTTCTGGCTGACGATTTCGCTGATGCGGGGGCGCGCCCCGTTTTCCAGGGCCGGGATGGCATCGGGAGAAATCGTGATCGGTTCCAGCCGGCTTTCGATCTGCGACTGAATCACTTTCTCCACGGCGGCGCCGACGATGAGTTCAGCGGTCTCGGCCGAGACCGTCACGGGCAGCGGCTGGAGTTCGATGGCCGGGCCGGACGCCTGCACGGAGTAGCCGATCACGATGCGATGAATCGGCAGTTCGACCAAATCGCCGGCCCGGATGGACGCCCGGAGCGTGACGCGGATTTCTCCGTTCTGAAACTCCGTCAGAATCGGGTCGGAGTCGGCCAGTCGCAACGAGGCATCGCCGGGAGCGGTGAGCGGAGGGAGTGCGGGGGCGGCGGATGGCGTTTCGCCGCTGAGGTCGGCATCGAAAACTTCGATCCAGCGCCGAAGTTCTTCGATGGTGATTTCGCGTCCCTGAAGCTGCGTGGCGGAGGCCGCCGCCGCCGCGATGCTTTCGTGGATGCGGAGCGAGGCCCCGCCGCGCGCGGGGGGCGGGCTGGTCGACACGCCGGCCAGCCCGGCGAGTTGGCCGCTGATGGACTGATCCGTCGTCGACCACCGGCCGCTGGTGAGGAAGTCGTGCAGGTTGGGGAGTCGGTCTGCGAGCTGGGCGAGCCAGTCATTCGCGGCGCCGAGACGCTGATCGATCGCTTCGTTGAAGGGGGGCACCACCCGGCTGGTGACGCGCCTGGCGGTTTCCTGCCGGGCAAGCGGTTCCCGCAGGTTGGCCTGATTGAGGGCGATGGTTTCGGCAATGGAGTTGACGACCGGAATGCCGCTCGCGCCGGTGCGGGCGCGGACGTTCTGCTGGCAGGCGTCGAGCGTGGTGGCGGGCGTGCGGGTCATGAACCGGCGACCGTCGAACTCCACCGATTTCTGCAGGTCGAACCGCTGCCGGCCGCGGGTGTCGATGGCGACCTGCGGAGTGACGGCGGTGGTGCGGGTGCACGTTTCTCCATCGAGGACGACTTCCAGTCGCGCCATTTCGGAAGCGGGAATGGTGCGGAGCGACACGGTCGTCTGCGTCGTCTGCTCGCCAGCGACCCGGGCACCAAGGATCAGGTCGTTGACAGCGCCGGCATCCTGCCGGGGCGTTGCGATCAGCCGGTTGAGAAAATCGGTTCTGACGTCAATCAGCAGGGCCTGGTCGCTGCCGGCGCGAAGCGACGTGATGGACTGCGGCGCGGATTGAAAACCTGGCGTGAGGACCGGCGGCGACAGGTCGGGCCCGGGCTCCAGCGGCAGCGCCGGCGTTTTGAGTGCTGGCACGCCCGGGGGGGTGAACCGGGGGGCATCGGTCAGGGGCAGGGCCGGCGTGGGCACGGCGGCGGGAAGCGGAGCGAGAGTCGGCGTCGGCTCAGCGGGCCACGGCGCAAGGATCGACGGGGACGCTGAAGCTGGCGAAGGAGCCGGAGTCGGGGCAACGCGAGGGGGTTGCTGCTGGGGAGTCAGGCCCGGCGCGGGCACCGTCGAGCGTGCGGGGCGGAAGAAGGGACGGTCCGCCCGGGCGGCGGAACCGAGGCCGACCGCCAATGCCAGGAGGGCGCCCAGTCGCAGCATGGCGACGGGGGAACGGTTCTGGCTGCGAGACGACGCCGGACGTGACATATTGCCTCCGCGAATGCGAACGACTTGGCCTGGGGGCTGGTGTCGCGAGGCCCGAATGAGCACGGATCGTACCGCGGCCCGTTGCGATGCGGCGCGGGAAAGTGATTCGCGGCAAAAAAGTGAGTCGGCCGGGTCGCCGCGGAGCCGGATTGCAGAAGCCCGGCAATCTGCAGGGTTCGGGCGAGTGGGATGTGTCGTGCGGACGGGGTTGATGGCAGGTGGACGTTCGCGTCGCGGATGGGATTTGGCCGCGGCGCGATGTCGGCGCGGATGTTTGAGCGCGTCCCGGTGGTGGATGGGCGAGTCCTGAATGGTGTTTCTGTCGCGAATCTTTCGGCCACGAGGAGAGATGCGACTCAACAAGACAGGCAGACCTTGACGATGAATCCGGTTGTGCCGGCCATGCGGGCGATTCATGCGCACGTTTTGCCGGTTGCATCGCGCGGAGCAAGTCCCCTCGTTCAAGGTCTGGATTCGGATGCTGACCCGCCTGGAAACCATCCGTCGACTCGTGCTTGCCTCGGCCTGCTGGTCGGGCTGCGCGAGCCTCGCCGTCGTCCTACCGGCTCACCTGGCTGCGGCGGACCGCGATCCGACGCCGCGGAAGCTGTGGAGCCCGCTGAAAGGCCGTCCGACTCCGGGGGATGAGCCGCGGGCATTGGTGCCTGCCGCGCGCCCGCTGTCGCTGCAGCCGGTCGCGGACAAGCACCCCGCGACCGATCCTGGCGTGGCGGACGACGCGGGGAAGGCGACGCACGCGACGAACATCAAGCTGAATTACCTTTCGGCCGACTGGTCGAAGGTGCTGGAAGACGTGGCGAAGGCCAGCAATTCGAAGCTGGTTCCCATGGACATGCCGCCGGGGCGCTACACCCGGCAGGACTGGCGCGGGCTGTATACGCGGACGGAAGCGGTTCAGATCCTCAATCGCGATCTGGAGCCGCTGGGATACCGGCTGCTGGAGAAGGACAACTTCCTGACGGTGATTCACGTTCAGCGTCAGCGGATGGAGTATCAGCGACCGCTGCAGGCGGCGGCCGAACCGCTCAGCCCGCGTCCGCTCGCGGGCGGGCCTGAGGCCGGCGTGACCACGGCCATGGCGCAGGGCCAGTCGCCGCGCGGAGGGATTCAGCGGGCGAGCTACGAGCAGGATGACGAGCCCGCGCCGCCGCCGGCTGTTCCCGCCGTCGCCGTGATGACGACTCAGACGTTTGAGCCGATGCACCGCAGTGCGCTCGATCTGTCGAAGCAGGTGCTGAAGGCCTTCAATTCGCGGAAGGAGATGGTGGATTCCGGTCCGACGGGCCTGCCGGGGTTCGAGGTGTACGGCACGGTCGATGCGGAGACGGGCGAGCGCGGCGGGCAGCTGTTTGCGCTCGAACTCGATGTGGACAACGACCGCATTTATATCCACGGTCCGTCCGATGTGGCCGACCGCATGGTGAAGCTGCTGACTCGGCTGGATGGCCTGGCGTCGACCAACGCCAGCCAGGCGGTGCAGGTCATTCCCGGCGACGAACCGGCGGCGGAGATCGCCACGCGAATCCGTCCGGTGGTGAAGCAGCTGGCGCAGTTTCAGCAGGGAGCCCAGGGGGCAGGGAACGCGACGCGTCCCGATGCACCAGCCGCCCCGCCCGTTGTCGGCCCTGGCGACGATCCGGACGTGATCGACGCGGTGCAGAGCAACGTCATCATCGAGGTGTACGAAGGCAGCATCATTCTGCGGGGCACGAAGAAGGACGTGGAGGCCGTGACGCGGATGATCCGCGCGATCGAGGCGGCCGCCGATGGCAGTCTGCCCGAGGTGAACCTGGTGCTGCTCGAGCATGCCGATGCGCGGCAGCTCGCGACGATTGTGAACCAGGTGTACACCGATCTGGCGACCCTGCGGAACCGGACCGGCACGACGGCCAACCAGAAGCAGGTGACCGCGCTGGCGATCCATACGCCGAACGCCCTGCTGGTGCTGTCGCCGAAAACGCAGATCGAGGACGCGCTGGAAGTGATCCGCAAGCTGGACGTGCCGGTGGCACCTGAGCTGCAGATGCAGGTGTTCCCGATGCGGTACGCCGTGGCCGACCAGGTGCGGACGCATGTGGAAACGCTGTTTCCCAGCGGCGCAGCCGACCTGGCTCCCACGGCGCTGGTGGTGGCGGACATCCGCTCGAACTCGCTGATTGTGATGGCCCGTCCGCGGGACATGCGGACGATCGACGATCTGGTGAAGAAACTCGACCGCGACCAGAGCGCTTCGGTCATCACCCAGCGGCAGTTCCAGTTGCAGTTTGCCGTGGCCCAGGAACTGGCGACCTTCCTGTCGCTGTCGATCCAGACGGTGTTGAATCCGCCGGTGCAGCAGACGCAGCAGGGACAGATCGGCGGCCAGCAGGCCGGCGGCGGCGCCACGCAGGGGCCCGAGCAGTTGCGGACGTCGAAAGGCATCGTGCTGGAGTTCCTGTCCAGCGATGGCAACTCGGAGCGCATCGTGCGTTCAGGTCTGCTGTCGGACGTGCGCATTGTTCCCGAACCACGCACGAACTCGCTGATGGTCAGCGCGCCGGAACAGAGCATGCCGCTGCTGGCCGAGCTGATTCGCGTGCTCGATGTGCAGTCGCGCAGCGTGTCCGAGTTCAAGGTCATCAAACTGTATAACGCCGACGCCCTGTCGGCCGTGGATCTGCTGACCCAGCTGTTCGGCGCCACCACGCAGCCCGTGGGACAGCAGGGAGTGCAGCAGGGCATTCAGTTGCAGGGTGCGCAGGATGTCACCAGCAGCCTGGTGCCGGTGCAGTTCGCCGCCGATGCCCGCACCAACAGCGTGATCGCCAGCGGCGGCACGGATGCCATGGAGCTGGTGGAAGCGATTCTCGCCAAGCTCGATTCCGAGAACGCGATGAGCCGGGCGACGGAAGTGATCCGTCTGCGGAACACCTCGGCCGAAGCGGTCCAGCTGGCTTTGTCGACCTTCCTGCAGCAGGTGCGTGAACTGGCGCAGATCGATCCTGAACGGACGACGACCAACCAGTTGCTGCAGCAGGAAATTCTCGTCTCGGCCGAGCCCGCGACGAACAACCTGCTGGTGAGCGCGACTCCGCGATATATGGATGACGTGAAGCGGATCATTCTGCACCTCGACCGCGAGCCGGATCAGGTGATGATCCAGGCGATCCTGGTGGAAGTGGCGCTGACCGGCAACTGCGAGTTCGGCGTCGAGCTTGGGTTCCAGGACAACATCCTCTTCAACCGCAGCGTCGGCGGCGTTCCCGGCTTCCTGTTCAACAACGCGCCGCTGGGCAACAACGTGACGACCCCCAATCCCAGTTCCGTCGGCGGGCAGGGGCTGAGCAATTTTGGCGTGGGTCGCACGAGCAACGAGGCGGGCTTCGGCGGCCTGGTGCTGGCGGCTAGCTCCAACTCGGTCAGCGTGCTCATCCGGGCGCTGGAAGCGAACAGCAACGCCCAGGTCCTCAGCCGCCCGTCCATTCTCGCGCTCGACAACCAGATCGCCGAAATCACCGTCGGCCAGCTGGTGCCCCGCTCGACAGGCGTCACGTTTTCCCAGTTGGGCCAGCCGATTCCCACCATCGCGGATACGCCCGTGGGGATCATTCTGTCGGTCATCCCGCGGATCACTCCGGAAGGGAAGATCATCATGGAGCTGATCGCCAACAACAGCGCCCTGTCCGATCAGTCGGTGCCGATTTTCGTCAACGCCGACGGCAGCACGGTCGATTCGCCCATCATCAACCAGAGCCGGGCGCAGACGACCGTGAAGGTTCCGGACGGCCAGACGATCGTCGTCGGTGGAATGATCACCAGCACCGATCGTCACCTGACCCGCAAGGTTCCCTGGCTGGGGGACCTGCCGATCATCGGTCATGCGTTCCGGTTCGATCAGAATGTGAACAACCGTACGGAACTGATCATCTTCCTGACGCCGCGAATCGTTCGCCGCGATCTCGATTCGGAAATTATCAAGCAGGTGGAAGCGGAGCGTCTCAACTTCTTCGAGACGGATGTGGAAACGATGCACGGCCCGCTGTTCGGCGTGCCGCGTCCCGACTGGACCCCTGGCTGCCCGCCGGAAGGCCTGCCGGTGATCCCCGGCACGAACATGCCGATGCACCTGCCGCCCGGTTCGATCAGCCCCGATGGACAGGTTCCCGCCGGAGGCACGATTCCCAGCCTGCAGCTCGATTACGTTCCGCAGCCGCCGGTGCCGATGGTCGAGCCCGGCACGAACAGCCGGCGGGTGCGCGGCGAGTATGGCGAGGCGTTCGGCCGGCGTCCGCTGCCGCACTGACCGCCGTCGATGCAACCTGAACCAATCGTTGACGTTTTCCTTCCTTCCAGCAGCCCGGTGACGGACCTCCCATGAAACAGACACAGCAGCCGCGGCTCAACCGCGTCCGGCGTGCCGGACTGTTCCTGCTGGCGTTCGCGGCGGCGCTGCCGGGATGTGCGGCGATCACCAACTTTGCGGAAATGCGGACCATTCCCACCGCCAGCCCGCAGAACCCGGTGGCCGATTTCGCCTGCATCTGGCAGCAGGGCGAAGGACGCGACCAGCGCGGACGCCCCTGCCGGGGTTTCTGCGGCCAGTTGATGTTCCAGACCGCGGCCAGCAAGAAGCCCGGCATCGTCCGCGGCGCCGTGACGATTTACGTGTTCGACAACCAGGGGACCCTGGAGGAGCAGACAAAGCCGTTTCAGGTGTTTGAATTCAACGCCGATGAATGGGCCAGCTTCCAGCGGAAGACGAACCTGGGGATGACGTACCAGCTGTTCGTCCCTTACACGCGTCCGGGCGGGCGCGAGGCGGAGTGCCAGCTGCATGTGAAGTTCACGCCAGAGGGGTACGGGACGCCGATCTTCTCGCATCCCGAAACCATCCAGCTGCGCGGAACCAGCGGCGCGACCGCCATGGCGGACTCGATTGACCGCAAGTTGATGTCGTCGTCCCCCCTGTTCCGCAACCCGACGGTTCTGCAGCAGGACACCGCTTCGGCGGCCGTCTACGCCGATATGGTTCGCAGGCTGCAGGCCGAACAGCAGATGCAGCAGCAAGCGGCGCCGCCGTCCGGCCTGCGTCCCGCCGCTGCGCCGGCCTCCGCGCCCAGCCGTTCAGAACTCGATCGTCTGCAGGCGATTCTCGATGCCAGCACGACCAGCCAGGTGCAGCAGGCGAGTCATGCGGACGAAGACCGGTACAGCCGGCAGGTGACTCCGGCCCTGTATGAAGAACTGGACGATGCGCCGGCCCAGCGCCGGCGGTGAACGAAGTTTCATGAAGACCCGCAGCCCGCAGACCGCCATGTTGGGGGCAACATGGCTCTGCGGGCTGTCAGGGGGGCTGTTTGGGACGATTGCCCCCCCCCCCGCAAATTCCCGCTTCTTGCGACGCCGCAGGACGCCGGCCGGTGTTGAAGGGACAGGACATTTGTTGTGGCCGGTCTCCCGACCGACCCGCACCCATCAAGCATTTCCAAACAACAACTCACGGGTTGTCGCGCTGCGGCTGCAGTGCGACAATTCCCGAATGCGGAATCGAACTGGAGGTGTTGAGATGCGGATCGCCCTGTTTGCCACGGCCGCCCTGCTGATCGGGGCGTCGACGACCTTTGCGCAGTCCTCAAGCCTCTTTGGCAACCGGGGAGTCACGGGATCGTCCGGATCCCTGAGCAATGGCGTCGGTGCCAACCAGGGGCAGAGCGCGTTCGGAAACTCGGGTTCGATGACCGGCTTCACCGGCGCGAGCGCGGGAACGCAGTCGGGCTTCGCCTCGGGTGCGCAGGTCAACGGCGGACTGGCCGGGATGAGCAACAGCGGCAACTTCGTGGGCAATCGGGCGCTGCAGTCTGGCACGGGCGGCGCCGGCGGCCGAACTGGAATGGCCACCCAGGGGGGGCTGTCCGGTCGCAATTCACTCAGCGGCAACCGGAACATTTCCTCGCAGCAGAATCGCGGCAACCAGAACCGGAATGCGGCGAGTGGAGCGCAGTCGGTCCCGATCCGTCCGGTGCAGGTGATCTCCTTCGATGTCGCTCCCCGCACGGGCAACAGCATTGAAGCCTCTCTCGGTTCGGACATCGCCTCGGCGGCGTCCCAGGGGCGGCTGCCGGGCCTCAGCGTCACGGCCGACGGCCAGGGGACGGTCACTCTGTCGGGCCAGGTGGCGACCGAAAGCGACCGCCGCAAGGCCGAACTGATGGCGCGCCTCGAGCCGGGCGTTCGCAACGTGGTGAACCGGATTACGGTTTCCGAGCCCTGAGCGGTTCCGCAATGTTGCGGAACCGGCAGGCGGGCGAGTGATGGGCGCAGGGCCGCTGGCCGGAAGCCCGCGCCGCGCTGGCCTCAGCCCGATTTCCGTTCGTTGCGGTAGATCGCCTGGATGAGTTCGTCGACGCTTTTGAACTTTCCCTGGCTGCGCAGCGCCTGCTCGATTTTCTCTCGCGCATCGGCCGGGCTGTGGCCCAGCGCGATCAGCGCGTCGTGTCCATCGTTGACGACATCGTGAGCCGTTTCATGCTCGGCCGCGGATTCGCGCTGCACCATCAGTGCGAACCGCGTCATCTTCCGCCGCAGCTTGGCGATGATCCGTTCCGCCATGGCAGGCCCAATGCCCGGCAGGGCTGCGAGGACGCGGGCATCCTGTTCTTCGATGGCGAGCGCCACATCCTTCACCGGTTTGACCATCGCGTTGAGCGCCTTCTTCACGCCCACGCCATCGACCGAACAGATCAGTTCAAAGAACTCGAGCTCGGCTTCGCTCTGGAACCCGATGAGGCGGGGCACCATGCGCCCCCCCTTCTGCGGGTTGCCCTCAATGTAATCGACCGTGCGCAGGCTGATCGGCTCGCCGACTTTCGCCTGCAACTGACGCCGCACGAAATCAGGGATGTAGATGTGATATTCGAGCCCGCCGAGTTCGACGTAGGCGTCCAGTCCATTGAGCCGGCTCAGCACGCCGGAGATGCGCGAGATCATGGGAGATTGAATCCGTTCAGGGTGACGACGCGCGGGATGATAGCAGAAGCGGCGGCGGCTCAACGCGTCGCTTCATCAATCGCCGCGAAGGCTTCGTCGCAGAGTTGATCGATCAGCTCAATAGGCATCGCCGGGGCCGGCATGAGGACGACGACATCGCCCAGCGGCCGGATGATGACGCCCCGTCGCCGCGCCGCCAGCGTAACCAGATGACCGGTGCGGCGTTCGGCCGGAAATGGTGCCTGCGTCTCGCGGTTCGCCACGAGTTCGATGCCGACCATCACCCCTTTCTGTCGCACTTCGCCGACGTGGGGATGATCGGCCAGTTCGGCGAGGCGGACGGCTAGGCGTTCGGCGTTGCGGCGGGCGTTCGCGATGACGTTGTGCTTCTCGAACAGCGCGATGGACGCGAGGGCGGCGGCGCAGGCGAGCGGGTTGCCGGTATAGGTATGGCCGTGGAAGAACGTCTTTCCCGCGGCCGGTTCATCGAGGAATGCGTTGTAGATCGTTTCGGTGGTCATCGTCGCCGCGAGCGGCAGGTAACCGCCGGTGATGCCTTTCGCGAGGCAGAGGAAATCGGGCGTCACCGCTTCCTGCTCGCAGGCCAGCATCGTTCCGGTGCGGCCGAAGCCGACGGCCACTTCGTCGGCGATGAGGGGCACATCATACTGCCGCGTGAGCCGGCGGACGTGCCGCAGATATCCATGCGGATGCACGAGAATTCCGGCCGCCCCCTGGACGAGCGGCTCAATGATGAAGGCGGCCAGTTGCGTGTGCTTCTCGATGATGATGCGTTCGACTTCGTCGAAGCACCACTTGAGGTACGACTCGCGGTCGCTGAAGCCTTCGGGGAGCCGGTACGCGACGGGCGACGGCACGCTCACCGTTTCAAACAGCAGCTTGCCGTACACCTTGTGAAACAGCGGGATGCTCCCGACGCTCACGGCCCCGACCGTATCGCCGTGGTACGCGTTGCCGACGGTCGCGAACAGACGCCGTTCGGAGGGCATCATCACCTTCTGCGTGTGGTACTGCCACGCCATCTTGAGCGCGACTTCCACCGCCGTCGCGCCGCTGTCGGAGTAGAACACTTTCGTCAGCCCCGGCGGCGCGAGCTTCGCCAGTTCGCGGGCGAGTTCGATTGAGACGCGACTGCTGAGGCCGAGCAGGGTCGAATGGCCGACCTTATCGAGCTGGTCCCGGATCGCGGCATCAATCTCGGGGACGCGATGGCCGTGGACGTTGCACCATAGCGACGAGATGCCATCGAGATACCGGCGGCCGACGACGTCAGTGAGATGGAAGCCTTCGGCCGATTCAATGATCGGAGCGTCTTCCGTCCGATACGCCTGCATCTGCGTGAACGGATGCCAGACGTGATCTTGGTCCCAGCCGCGGAGAGTGATGGCATCAGCCGACATGGCGCTGGAGATTCTGGTAGCGGGCCGTTGCGGTCATTGATCGACTGGAGGGTTGTCTCGTCGCTTGATGAGAACCTGCATTCGTCCGTTATACGAGCGAACGAACGCTTCTGTTGAAATCCGCGAACCGGGCCAGTCTTCGAGAAAGGATAACGATACGATGGCCGCTTCTGGGTCGGAGAACTGTTTTCCGTCGGGTGGCAACGGAATCGCTTGAAACTGGCGGGTTTTGCCATTTGCGAAGTCGATGGATGCGCGAGCCGCTCCTGCGTTCATCGCTGTTACTTCGAGCTCTGTCACCATCAATGGCATCGACCAGAGATGGGCCTTCAACGCGAAGAAAGCGGTCACGAGATTGGTCGTGACAAGGATCACGCAGAGCCATCTCATCAAAGTCACGGATCGCGAGTTTTGATTCACCGCGTAGCACTCTCTGTGGCGCACAAGTCGACTTTCCCCTACGCCAGTAGAACGCCACCTGAGCTTTCGCGATCAAAGAAAAGCATGCTTAAATCAGACTCGGCGTCAGAACTGCCAGCGGCTGCCGGCTGGGGGACAGCGTCGAACAACACGTTCCAAAAACACCCTTGATTATTCATCAGTTCAGGCATCCAGTGCCTGCTTCCAATCCGCAATCAGGTCGTCAATGTGCTCGATGCCGACCGACAGCCGCATTGTGCGTTCGGAGATTCCGGCCGCACGGCGCGATTCTTCCGTCATCGTGGCGTGGCTCATGGTGTCGGGATAGGCGACCAGCGATTCGACGCCCCCCAGCGACTCGGCCAGGCTGAAGATTTTCAGGCTCGTCATCGCCTTCTCGGCTGTGGCGCGGCTCCCCTTGATGTCGGCCGTCACCATTGCGCCGAAGCCCTTCTGCTGCTTTTTCGCGAGGGCGTGATGCGGATGCGATTCGAGGCCGGGATAGTAGACGCGATCAATGGCCGGATGCTGTGCGAGGAACTTGGCGAGGGCCATTGCGTTCTTCTGGTGGGCTTCCATGCGGGGGCCGAGGGTCTTGAGGCCGCGGAGGACGAGCCAGGCGTCGAAGGGAGAGCAGGGCGTCCCCAGCGAGTTGACGAGGTAGCCAATCTTCTCGGCGTGCTCCTTGTGGCGGGTAATGACGGCCCCGCCAACGACGTCGGAATGCCCGTTCAGGTACTTCGTCGTCGAGTGAATGATGATGTCCACGCCGAACTCGAACGGCCGCTGCAGGTAGGGCGACAGGAACGTGTTGTCGGCCACCGTGATCGCGTTCGCCTTCTTCGCGATCTCAACCAGCCCGGCGATATCGACGAGGTTCAGCAGCGGGTTCGACGGCGTTTCGATCCAGATCGCCTTCGTGTTCGGCTTCACCGCCTTGCGGACGGCATCGAGATTCTGCTGGTTGACGAACTCGATGTTCAGGCCGAACTGCGAGTAGACGGCCTCGAACAGGCGGTAGGTTCCGCCATAAATGTCGTGTCCGGCAATGATGTGATCGCCCGATTTGAACATGTGCATGACGGTCGCGATGGCGGCCATGCCGGTGGCCGTCGCGCGGCAGTCAAGGCCTCCTTCGAGGGAGGCCAGGTTTTCTTCGAGGGCCCGGCGGGTAGGGTTGCCGCTGCGGGTGTACTCGTAGCCCTTGTTCGTTTTCAGGTCGCTCCAGCCGAATGTGGATGACGTATAAATCGGCGTGGTGGCGCTGTCGTAGGCGGAGTCTTTCTGGACGCCGGAGTGAACGCAGCGGGTTTCGAAGTGAAGCGATTCGGAAGGGACGGACATGGCAGGTACTCGATGACAGAGCGAACGCTGCGTGGACGGAGGCTGGTCCCGACAGGTTCGCTCGAAAATGCCGAAGCAGGGGAGTGTAGAAGCCGCAATTCCGCGGATCAAAGCGCTGCGGCGAGTGGCATCCCGCTTCCGTGGCGGGAGCCGGCCGGGGGCGCGCTGGAGACGGCGCGGCGTCCTCTCGGGGCATAGGCCGTGGCTGGCCGGGCTGCTACGCTGGCGATCCGGAGGCGGACCTCGTCTCGAACCTGTGTTTGCTGGACTGGAGTGCTCGCCATGAACCGCAGAACCTTTCTCGCCGCGGCCGCGGCCGCCGGATTCGCCTCGTCACTTCAGGCTGCGGCCGGCCAGCCGAAACGGATTCTCCTGCGGTCGTCGTGGCAGACGGTCAACATTGGCGACATCGCCCACACGCCGGGGGTGCTGGCGCTGCTGGAGAAGCACCTGCCGGAGGCCGAAATTCACCTGTGGCCGAGCAAAATCGACAACGGCGTGGACGCGATGCTGATGTCGCGCTTTCCGCAGCTGAAGATCGTGCAGGGGGCCGAAGCGCTGCGGGCGGCGTTTCGGGACTGCGATTTTCTGCTGCACGGCTCGGGGCCATCGCTGGTGGCGCAGAATGACGTGGCGAAATGGATTGACGCGACCGGCAAGCCGTTCGGCGTCTATGGCATCACGGTGTCGATGCAGGGCTCGACCGCGACGTCGCCCGTTTCTCAGGACGCGATGTCGAAGACCATCGGCATTCTGAACCAGGCCCGCTTCGTGTTCTTTCGCGATTCCGTCTCGCTGCAGCTGGTCAAAGACCGCGGCTGCACGGCGCCGATCATGGAGTTCGGCCCGGACGGCGCCTTCGCCACCGACCTGCGCGACGACGCTGCGGCCGAGGCGTTCCTGAAAGCGAATCAGCTCGAACCGGGCAGGTTCCTCTGCTGCATCCCCCGGCTGCGATTCACGCCGTACTGGGTGATCCCCTCGAAGAAGGCGGCCTTTGACGAAAAGAAGCACGCCCGCAATGAAGCGATGAAGGAACACGACCACGCCCAATTGCGACAGGCGATTGTCGAGGTGATCCGGAACACCGATCTGAAGGTGCTGATCTGCCCGGAAGACCAGACGCAGATGGCCATCGGCAAAGAGGTTCTGTACGACCAGCTCCCGGAATCCGTGCAGTCGCGGGTGGTGTGGCGGCCGAACTACTGGCTCACGGGTGAAGCCGTCAGCACCTACCGCCGAAGCGCCGGCCTGTTCGGGAACGAGATGCACAGCCCGATCATGTGCATTGGCAATGGCATTCCGGCGATTGTCTGCCGGTGGGCCGAGCAGACGAGCAAGGGCTACATGTGGCGGGACATCGGCCTGGGGGACTGGCTGTTCAATCTGGACGACGAGGCCGAGGTGTCCCGGGTGCTGCCGGCCGTGCTGGCGATGGCGACGGACCCCGCGGCCGCCAGGGCGAAGGCGGAGACGGCGCGTGCCTTTGTTGAAAAACGCCAGCGGGAGACGATGGGGGTGCTCAAGGGGGAGCTGGGGTGACCGCTCGGACGGACCAACCCTGTTCGCGGACTCCGAGGAATTCGCTCCAGGCATGGCGCTGATCGTTGTCGCTGAATGGTTCCGATTCAATCAGCATCAGCGGGATTCGAAGCATCTTCAGCCAGGTTCCCGGCCGACGGGCCAACAGCACCAACATTCGTCGTCCGTCACCGAGCGTGATCGTTCGCAGAGTCAGCCGTCGCCGGTCAAGAACGGTCTCCCGCCCGGACTTCTCAGTCAGTTTGAATCGATCATCGAGCCTCTCTATCGCAACGACGCCCAGCCCTTCGAAGCTGAAGAATTTCGCCCAGGCCCAGAACGACAGGAGCGGCAATAATAGCAGCCCAACCTCGGGAGCGGCGCTCCATCCAACCGAGGGCCAAAACAGGTCTGATGACGAACGAGGACCGAGCGCTCCCTGCAACTCGCGACGAAGCAGGTCGCGGAGTTGGGGGTCGATTTGTCTGACGTTGGACTCGCCAACGATGGTCATTTCCACCTCTGCTCCATGCGCGATCTCATCGTCCTCAAACGTTCTCCGGCAGACTCTGGCTCACGCGACTCGCAACAATTCTCCCTTGAATGGAACGCATTTCGCCAGACCGATTCCCGCCATTCCGGCAGCCCGCCCCCCGCTGCCAACCCCCGTTGACCCTCTCTCGGAACGGCAATAAACTTCGACCAGCAGGATGCTTGCGCCCAATTTCTGCGCATCGGACGGACTCCGGTCCGGCATGTGCCTCACACATGCTGATGACAGATTTGCAAGCGAAACGCTCCGCAGAAGCCCGCGGACCGCGCTGAGATTGCCAGTTCACACTGGCAACGACGCCACCGGTCCCGTTGCCTTGCGGCAGTCTCGCCCGTTGGCCAAACGCCGCCGGGTGGGATGAATTGACCTGCCCGCGAAGCCCGTCGGGCTTCGTGACGTCCACCTCACTGACGGGGGTGGAACTGACGCATTTGTTCTGGAGCAGCGGACGACATGGACTTCTTTGACACGCTCGGCGACTTCTTCAACTCCCTCACCGGGTTTGTCGAGCGCATGATCCGCAAGGTCTTCAAGTCTTCCAACGAACGCGAAGTTCGTCGGATCGGCTTCATCCGCGAGCATGACGGCACGACGAAAATCATGCCCGGCTCCACGCTGGACCGCATCAACCAGCTCGAGCCCGACATGCAGAAGCTGACGGATGCCGAGCTGAAGGAAACCGCATCCCGCATGCGGAAAAAGCTGGCCGACGGGAAGACCGTTCACGACATCCTGCCCGAAGCCTTCGCCGCCGCCCGCGAGTCGGGTCGCCGCTACCTGAAAATGCGGCATTACGACGTGCAGATGGTCGGCGCCTACGTGCTGAACCAGGGCAAGATCGCCGAAATGATGACGGGCGAAGGCAAAACGCTCGTCGCCACCCTGCCGTGCGCCCTCAACGCCATGGCCGGCCACGTCCACGTCGTCACCGTCAACGACTACCTCGCCAAGCGCGACATGGAATGGATGGGGCCCCTGTACCTGGGGCTCGGCCTCACCGTCGGCTGCATCCAGTCCTCCATGCGGCCCAACGACCGCAAGCCCTCGTACGACTGCGACATCACCTACGGCACCAACAACGAGTTCGGCTTCGACTACCTCCGCGACAACATGAAGATGCGGAAGTGGGAGCAGGTGCAGGGCCCGCTCGACTACGCCATCGTCGACGAAGTCGACAACATCCTCATCGACGAAGCCCGCACCCCGCTCATCATCTCGGGCCCCGCCTCCGACGACCTCACGAAGTATCCCAAGGCCGACAAGATCGCCCGCCAGCTGAACCGCGGGACCGATTTCGAAGTGAAGGAGAAAGAACACTCCTGCCATCTCACCGACGAGGGCATCCGCCACGCGGAAGAACTCGCGGGGGTCGAAAGCTTCTACACGGCCGGCAACATGGAGTGGCCGCACCTCATCGACAACGCCTTGAAGGCGCACCATCTCTACAAGCGCGACGTCAATTACGTCGTCGAACGCGTAGAAGATGGCTCGATGGGCATCGTTATTGTCGACGAGCACACCGGCCGCAAGATGGTCGGCCGGCAGTGGAGCGACGGTCTGCACCAGGCGGTGGAAGCCAAGGAAGGGGTGAAGATCAAGGAGGTCACGCAGACCCTCGCGACGATCACCCTCCAGAACTACTTCAAGCTGTACAAGAAGCTGTCCGGCATGACCGGTACGGCCATGACCGAGGCCCAGGAGTTCTACAAGATCTACGGGCTCGACGTGGTGGCGATTCCCACCAACCGCCCGACGCAGCGCATCAACCATCCCGACGTCATCTATCGCTCGGAGCGCGAGAAGTGGAACGCCGTCTGCGATGAAATCGTCGAGGTCCACAAGTCGGGCCGGCCGATTCTCGTCGGAACGGTCTCCATCGAAAAAAGCGAACGCCTCTCGGGCATGCTGCAGCGGCGAGGCATTCAACATGCCGTGCTGAACGCCAAGCAGCACGAGCGGGAAGCCGAATTCGTCGCGCAGGCCGGGCGGCTCGGCGCGGTGACGATCGCCACGAACATGGCCGGCCGCGGAACCGACATCATTCTCGGCGGCAACCCCGAGTACCTCGCCTGGGAAGTGCTGAAGACTCAGTATCCGTCGCGGCTCGATGTTCCCAAGTCGGTGTGGGACCAGATGTCGGACGAAATCGCCGACCGCGAAGGCATGAAGGTGGAAGGCAAGAAGGTGGCCGAGGTCGGCGGACTGCATGTCATCGGCACCGAACGCCACGATGCGCGCCGCATCGACCTGCAGCTGCGCGGACGTTCCGGCCGGCAGGGAGATCCGGGCTCGAGCCGGTTCTACCTGTCGCTCGAAGACGACCTGATGCGCATCTTCATGGGCGACAAAGTCCAGGCGATGCTCGGCTGGCTCGGCATGCAGGAAGGGGAGGCCATCGAAAGCGGCATGGTCACCAAGCAGATTGAAAAGGCCCAGAAGCGCGTGGAAGAACGTCACTTCGAAAGCCGCAAGAGCCTGCTGGAATACGATGAAGTCATGGACTTCCAGCGGAAGGAAGTGTACGGGTTCCGCCAGCGCGTGCTCGATGGCACCAACTGCCGCGATCTCATTCTGGAGATGATCGACAAGCAGCTCGACCGCACGGCCAAACGGCCGGACGACAACACGGTGCTGTCGATCATGGAGGAATCGCAGATCGACCGGTTCCGTCATTTCCTGCATCCGCTGTATCCGTCCGACATCGCCGCCGGCTGGGCCCGCATGGCGCTCAAAATTGAAATCGAGCCGCAGCGGCTGGAAGGCATGGACCTCGAGCAGGCGAAAGACTTCCTGAGCGATGAAGCGCTGCGCCAGATCGAAGGCCTGATCCGCGAGCAGATTGACGAAAACCTGCCGCCCGAGGTGGAACGCCGCGACTGGAACTGGCAGGCCCTCGCCGGCTGGGCCAATCGCACGCTGGGCATGAACACCAACGATCGCGATCTGAAGAAGGTCAGCACGCCCCCCGGGGAAGGGGACGACATCGATCGCGAAGCCCTCGAACGCCTGATGTACGAAGGCGCCAAGGCCTCGATCGAACGGACCGACTGGCAGCCCCTGGAGTTCATTACATCGGCCGGCTTCGCGCAGAAACAACTGGCCGGCTGGCTCAACCAGCAGTTCGCCCTGCAGCTGACCCCCGAAGAACTCGGCAGCTTCGAGGAATCGGATCGCGCGCTGGCATCGCTGAAGGCGACTGTGCGCGAACGCTACCGCGAGCAGGAAATCCGCTTCCCCGTCGCAATCGGCCTGACGCGATACATCCGCCCGCAGGGAGAGAGCGACCGGGACGGGCTCGTGAACTGGGCCAGCCAGCGGTTCCGTTCACGTCTCGACCCGGCCCGCCTGGAAAGCATCACCACCCTGCGGCAGGTGGAAGACGAACTGCTGCAGATGAGCCGCGCGTACTATCCCTCTGAAGAAGCGTTCCGGAAGTTCGATCAGGAGATCGACCGCGCCGTCAACGCCGTGAACGGACATCCCACGGTCGATCCGCAGAAGTTCAGCGATCTGGCGCAGTACAGCAATCAGACGCTCAGCCTCGATCTGCAGCCGCAGTCGCTGGCGGCGCTGCCCAAATCGGAGATCAAGGTCGCGGCTTATCAGGCGCTCGAACGGCGTTATCGTCCCGAATTCGCCGAGGCCGAGCGGGCCATCCTGCTCAGCATTCTCGACACCGCCTGGAAGGAGCACCTGCTGGGCATGGATCAGTTGCGGTCGTCGATCGGTCTGGAAGGCTATGCCGGCAAGGACCCGAAGGTCGAATACAAGCGGCTCGGCATGAAGATGTTCGACCAGATGTGGGACCACGTCCGCGAGCTGGTGACGTTCAACGTCTTCCGCGTCGACACCGAAAGCTCCGTCGATTATCTCGAATCGCTGTGGGAGATTTCCTCCACGTCGCACGCCGAGGCGCAGTCGATCAGCGAGGAGTTCTCCGGCCAGCCGGCTCCGTCCGGCGGCGGAGCGTTGCCCGATGCCGGGGACGAACTCGCCCCCGGCCAGGTGGTCAAGGCGGTCGAACCGATCCGCAATTTCGACGACAAAGTCGGCCGGAACGATCTCTGCCCCTGCGGCAGCGGGAAGAAGTACAAGAAATGCCACGGGGCGAACGGGTGAGGCATGACGGCGTAGCCTGTCCTGCAGTTCGGTCGGGAATCAGGATGTTTGCGGACAGGTCTGCGGATAGAATCCCGGAGTGATTGAATGCCGAATGTTCGAGCTCACCAATGTCAAACCGGCCGATTCAACTGACTGACGAGCAATGGGACTTTGCCAGCGGGCAGGTCGAGTCGGGGCGGTATTCGAGCATTGAGGCCGTTGTCGCCACCGCGCTGTGCATCCTGGAGCGGGAGATCGAGGACGAACCGGAAAAGCTGAAGGCTCTTCTGGCTGCCGCCAAGGTTGGATTCGACCAGCTCGACGCCGGACTGGGGATCTCGTTCAAGGACTCGGAATCACTGAAAGAGTGGATGGACCAGAGGCTGCAGGAGGCGATCGAGCGGAGCCAGAGTCCTGAGACTGCCCTGAAGCAATGAGGGAACTGACTTTCTCGCGTGAGGCGGAACGCGACATCGACTTGATCCTCGACTGGTCGATCGAGCAGTTTGGCAACGCCGCAGCAGCTCGGTACGCGGCTCTGATCTATCACTGCTGCGAACTGCTTCGAGTCGACCCGATCGGGCAGTCCACTTCGCCCGGTGAAGCATCGGGCATCAGACTCCTGCATCTCAAGGCAGGGGCCCGTTCCGTGCCCCGATCCGTCGGACGCGTCAAGCACCCCCGGCATTTCATCGTGTTTCGGGTGCTTCGGAATGGAGACTTGGAGATCACGCGCGTGCTTCACGATCGAATGGACCTCGAGCGCTTTGCAAACGCCGACTCTCCAACAGATGAGTAACACCGCACGGGTGTGATACAACTGCGTTTCGTCGCTCGTTCGTTGTCAACATTCGCCCGGCCCATCCCTGATGCAACCTGTCTCCCTGGCCCTGTTCTGGCATCAGCATCAGCCCTATTACCCGGACGATGTCTCCGGTGAAACGCTGATGCCGTGGGTGCGGATGCATGGCACCAAAGACTACATCGGCATGGCGCTGCACATCGCCGAGGTGCCCGAGTTCCGCTGCACCATCAATCTCGTCCCCAGCCTGCTGGTGCAGATCCAGCGGTACGTCGACGGCAAAAGCGACCGGCATCTCGACGTGTCGCGGATGCCGGTCGATGGCCTCTCGGAAGCCGACGCGCTGTACCTGCTCGACCATTTCTTCATGGCGTATGTGGACGGCATGATCCGTCCCCATCACCGCTATTACGAGCTGTATCTCAAGCGCGGGCTGGGCCGGGAATCGGCCGCCGCCGTCCGCGACCGCTACTCGCAGCAGGATCTCCGCGACCTGCAGGTCTGGAGCAATCTCACCTGGTTCCACGAATTGCTCTTCGAGCGCGACCCGGCGCTCAAGGCGTTCCGCCAGAAAGGACAGGGCTGGTCCGAGAACGAAAAGAACTGGCTGCTCGACAGGCAGCGCGAGGTGATGGCCGAAATCATCCCGCTGCATCGCCGGCTGTCGGAGAACGGCCAGGTCGAGCTGACCACCACGCCGTTTTACCACCCCATCATGCCGCTGTTGTGGGATAAACGCAGCGCCCGCCAGGCGATGCCGGCGTGCGAACTGCCCCGGTATACCGAGTCGTACAAGGAAGACGTCCACGAACACCTGCGCCGCGCAGTGAAACTGCACACTGAATGCTTCGGGGCCGCCCCGAAGGGGATGTGGCCATCGGAAGGCTCGGTTTCGCAGGACATCATCGCCGCCATTGCCGACGCCGGGATCGAGTGGATCGCCACCGACGAAGAAATCCTGATGCAGTCGACCGACAACTTTGTGTCGCGCGACGGCCAGGGGCTCGTCACCAGGCCCGAAATGCTCTTCCGCCCGTGGCGCGTCGAGCAGGATGGGAAGCCGCTGCAGATCGTCTTCCGCGACCACGGGCTCAGCGACCTCATCGGGTTTCATTACCAGCGGAACGACCCGTTCTGGGCCGCGGACGACCTGCTGGGCAAGGTGGCTTCAATCGGACGCGGCGTGCAGGGCCGCATGGGGGACCGCCCGGCCATCGTCCCCATCATCCTCGACGGCGAGAACTGCTGGGAGTTCTACCCCGACGGCGGCGTGAAGTTCCTGCGGCACCTCTACCAGCAGGCCGCCGTTCACCCGCAGGTCAAGCCGATGAAGATCGGCGAACACCTCGAGAAATACCCGGCGACAGACCGCATTGGAAAACTCTTCGCCGGCAGCTGGATTTCACACAACTTTGCCATCTGGATCGGTCACGAGGAAGACCGCGCCGGCTGGGACCTGCTGCATCCCACCCGCGAGTTCCTGAAGAAGGCGACCGAAGAAAAACGGGCGTCGGCCGACATCCTCGAGCGCGCCTGGAAAGAGCTGTACATCGCCGAAGGGAGCGACTGGTACTGGTGGTTCGGCGGCGAGTTCTCGTCGGCCCAGGACGCCCTGTTCGATCAGCTCTTCCGCCGGCATCTGATGAACGTCTACGCGCTGCTCGGGGAGTCGCCGCCCGGCGCCCTCATGCGACCTATCAAGCGGGTGGCCCAGCGCATCATCCATTCGCAGCCCAAAAGCTTTCTGAATGTGAAAGTCGATGGCCGGCAGTCGTTCTTCGAATGGCTGAACTCCGGCAGCTACCGGGCCGGCCAGGAACGCGGCACGATGGCACAGGTGACGGAAGGAGTCGTCCGGCAGGTGCAGTTCGGGTTCGACCGCGATCGGCTGCTGGTGCGTCTGGACACCACCCACGCCGCCCGGGAAGACCTCGCCGGCGTCGACGAAGTCCGACTGCGGTTTCTCGACCCCGAGAACATCGAAGTGCGGATCACCAACCCGTCCACCAGCACGCCCCAGGTGCGCGTTCACCGCGACGGGCAGCGCGTCCCCCGCTCGAAGGCGACCGCGGCCACGCACGAAATCTTCGAGTGCGGCATCCCCCTGTCCGAGCTGTCGATCACGCCCGGCAGCCCCTGCCACTGGTCGCTGGAACTGTTTGCCCAGAAACAAAGCCGGGAACGCATCCCCTCCGAAGGTGCGTTTGAACTCACCGTCCCGGCGCCCGATTTTGAGCAGCGCGTCTGGCAGGCATAGCGCCCAGAAATCGCGGCCAGCGGGCCGGCCGGGCTTTTCGACCGGTCGGCAACCTCGTTTGGCAACCGATCGGGCAGCCTATCTGGCAGGCGCGGGCTCCTCGATGTGCATCTGCTTCTGGCGGTACTTCTCGAGGCGCGCCGCGGTGGGCGGTTTCTCGTCGTCGGGCAGAATTTTGAGCGCGTGCTCGGCGGCTTCGATGGCGTCGTCAAACCGGCCGGCGGCGGCGTAGGCGGCGGCCAGCGTGTCCAGGTAGTTGCCGGCCGGAATCTCGCTGAGGGCATCCGCCTGTTCGGCCAGTTGCACGGCGAGTGTCGGGTTGCGGACGGTTTCGACCGGGCAGGTGGCGAGCAGCCAGGCGGCATCGTTGAACGCCCGGATGTTGTTGGGATCGGTCGACTGGGCGGTGGCGTAATCCTTGAGCGCGGCCTCGTATTCCTGCCGGGCGTAGTGCAGGGTCGCCCGGTTCAGGTAGGCGCCGGAGTATTGCGGGAAGATCTCGATCGCCCGGTTGAAGTCGTCGAAGGCTTCGGAGAGCCGGTTTTCCCGGAGGTGAATCAGTCCCCGACCGTTGAATCCCTCGGCCGATTTCGTGTCGACGGCGAGGAGCTGGTCGAAATCGGCGCGGGCGGCGGCGAAGTTGTTCTCCTGCAGGAAGAGCATGGCGCGGTGGGCCAGGGCGAAAGGGTCGCCCGGCGCCAGCTCGAGGGCGCGGTCGAAGTCGGCCCGGGCTCCGGCGGCGTCTCCCAGCCCGGTTTTCGCAATTCCCCGATTGACGAGCGGCGAGGACAACTTAGGTTCTAACCTGGCGGCTTCGGAGAAGTCCGCTGCGGCTTCTGCCAGCTGGCCGAGCGTCAGCCGGACGATTCCGCGATGTTGAAATGCAGCCCACGACGGTTGCATTTTGATCAGCTGAGTGAAATGCTCCGCTGCCTGCTCGATCGGGAGTGAGTTTTCCCGTTTGAGCCAGCCGCCGAAACGGGGGATGAGGAGCCAGTTGCCCTCTTCCTTCGTGTAGACCAGGACGGTCCCGGCAGGCAATGACGCCAGGGTTTTCTCGGACGCCATGATTGGCGCGACCCGATCGGTCACGATGACCGTTTTTGAAGGCGAGTAGACAGCTTTTTGGTCATCAGCCCTGAGGAGGAGGGGAATGACGGCGATCAGCAGGCTGAAACCGGCCGCAGCAACGGCTCGGGTTGTCCGCATTACGCCCTGTTGAGGGGGTGGGCAAGGGATGAAATCTCGCGAGACGCTTATTGCGTCGCGCTGACCTTTGTGTAGATTACCTAGACTTACTTGTCGTTTCAGTGCTCGCATATTAGCTCTTTTGACGCTGGGCCCGGGGGCCGAGAACGACGGGAGTTGCGGTGTGTGACCGCAGCGTTGGCAACGAAATCGAGTGGAGGATGTGTCGATGAAGAAGATTCTGATGTTGCCGGCTGTGGCTTTCGCCCTGTCGGCCGCACAGGCGCTGGCTGGCCAATGCGGCGCCTGCGCCACGCCGGCAGCAGCCGCGCCGTGCGGAACCCCCTGCGCGGCTCCCGCTCCGGCGGTCGTCTGCGGCCCGCAGTATATCACTCAGGAACGGACCGTCATGGTTCCTGAGATGCGGACCGAGACCCGCAAGATCTCGGTCACCGAGATGCGGCAGGAAGAACGCACCCGCACCTACACCGTCAACAACACGGTGTGGGAAGACCGCTCGGAAGAATACACCGTTCAGGTGCCGACGACCGAACAGCGGACGGGCACGCGCACGGTGTGCAAGCCGGTCACGAAGGAAATGACTCAGGAATACACCGTCATGGTTCCCTCGACGGAAACCCGGACGGCGACCCGCACCGTGAACAAGTACGTCACGGAGCAGGTTGAAAAGCAGTACACCGTGATGGTCCCCCACACGGAAACCCGCACCGGCAGCCGCACCGTGAACAAGTACGTCACGGAGCAGGTCGAAAAGCAGTACACCGTGATGGTCCCCAGCACCGAAGAGCGGACTGCCACCCGCATGGTTCCCCGCCAGGTGACCGAGCAGGTTGAGCAGAGCTACACCGTGATGGTGCCCTACACGGAAACCCGCACCGCTACCCGCCAGGTTGCCAAGCCGGTGACCGAGCAGGTTGAGCAGAGCTACACCGTGATGGTTCCGCACACGGAAACCCGCACGGCGACCCGCACGGTCTCGAAGGTCGTGCCGGTCCAGATGAGCCGCCAGGTGTGTGTCGACCAGGGTTCGTGGACGACCGTTGCCGATCCGTGCAATCCCTGCTGCTGCCGCCGGGTGTGGTGCCCCAAAATGGTCACCATCGACTGCCCGTACACCTGCTACAAGACCGAGTGCGAAGAAGTTCCTTACGAATACCAGGTGACGGTCTGCAAGCCGGAAACCCGGACGCAGACGATCAACGTCTGCAAGATGGTCTGCGAGCCGCAGGAATACGAGTACCAGGTCACCCTGTGCCGTCCTGAAACCCGCACCCGCACGATCAACGTCTGCAAGACGGTCTGCGAAGCCCAGGAATACACCTACAACGTGACGGTCTGTCATCCGGAAACCCGGACCTGCACCGTTCCGGTTGTCCGCTGCGTTCCGGAAGAAGAGACCTTCGAGTACCAGGTGACGGTCTGCAAGCCGGAAACCCGCACCTGCACGGTGCCGGTCGTCCGCTGCGTTCCGGAAGAGCAGGCCTACGAGTACCAGGTGACGGTCTGTCATCCGGAAACCCGGACCCGCACCTACCAGGTGTGCGAGATGGTTTCGGAAGAGCAGGAATACACCTACGACGTGACCGTCTGTCATCCGGAAACCCGCACCCGGACCTTCAAGGTCTGCAAGCTGGTGCCGGAAGAAAAGACGGAGACCTACACGGTCTGCGTCCCGGTCTGCGTCGAGAAGGAAATCGAAGTGCAGGTCTGTCACATGGTGCCGAAGACCATCACGGTCCAGGTTCCCTGCGGCAACACCTACGCGTACAACGCCGGCTACGGCTGTGACATCTGCGGCCGCCGCGGCCGTCGCTGCTGCCGCTAAGTTGTCTGGCTGACTGAACGAACCCAAAGCCCGGCGTTTTCACAAACGCCGGGCTTTGTTCGTTTCCACGGCGGCGCCTCAACGGCAGCCGGCACGGCCACAGGTTCGAAAAAACACGTCCTCAGTTCGGAATCCCTTCCAGGTCGGCTGGCAGCGTCTTCAAATCCCCGGCTTCCAGCTCCTCAAGTTCTTTCTGCAAGGCTTTGACGCGCTCCGGCTCGCGGTCCTGCAGTTCGGTCGTTTCCGAGGGATCGTCGAGCACGTTGAACAGCTGCAGTCTGGGGGCGGCCTTGCGCGTGATGAGCTTCCAGCCGTCCCGCAGCACGATGCTGCCGCTGGGATGCGGAATGTAAATCACGCGCGAAGCCGGCTCGGGCTGTTTGCCAGCGAGCACGGGCCACAGGTTCTGTCCGTCGAACTGCTGGTCCGCGGGACGTTTCCAGTCGACCAGCGATGTCAGCGTGGGGACCCAGTCGGCGACGTGCATCGGCGCCGCCAGTTTTCGGGGCTGCAGCCGGCCAGGCCAGTTCACAAAGGCGGGCACCCGCACGCCGCCTTCGTAAAGCTGGTTCTTGAAGCCGCGGAGCGGCAGGTTGCTGCTGAGGGCCGGCGTCGGCGGGACGTCTCCCACATAGGCGTTCCCTCCCTTTTCCAGGCCGCCGTTGTCCGACGTAAAGACGATGAGCGTATTGGCGCGCTGCCCGGTTTCATCGAGTGCGGCAACGAACTGGCCCACCTTGGCATCCAGCTGGGACACGAACGCTCCGAACCGGCGCAGTGAATCGTTTTTCGCAGGATCGGGATCGAACTGGGCCTCGGCGTAGGACCGCTTGTACTCCTCGGGAGTGTCGATCGGAATGTGAACGGCGTGAAACGGGACGTACACGAACCACGGCCCCTTCGCCGTCCGGATCCATTTCTCGGACTGGGCGGCGACCAACTCGGTGGCGTTCCCTTCCTCGTGGAAGATCTCGCAGTCGCGGTGCCAGGTGTCGAGATACGGGCCCGGGCGGTACTTGTGCGTCCATGGGTCGACCGCTCCATTCAGCGAACCGTACGAATGGTCGAATCCATAGTGCTGCGGGCCCCATTCCGGCCGGGAGCCCAGATGCCATTTCCCCGCCATGTGGGTCGAGTACCCGGCGTCTTTCAGGGCCGAGGCGAGGGTGATGGTGCCCAGTGGAAAGACGCGGCGATTGGTGGGCGACAGCGCGTGCGGGCCAAAACGGCCGGTCCACCGTCCCGAGAGCAGGGCGGTGCGGGTCGGGGAGCAGACCGGCTGCACGTAATGGCGGTCGAGTTCGATGCCTTCCTTCACGAGGCGGTCGAGGTGGGGAGTCTGAAACGGGCCGTCGTGCCAGCCGACATCGCGCCAGCCCAGGTCGTCGGCGACGATGAACAGGATGTTGGGCCGATCGCCCCGGGCGACGCCGGCCATGAGGGCGGCTGCGGCGAACAGAAGGGTGGGAAGCCAGCGCTGCATGGTCACGCTCTCGATGAGGGACTGGAAGGGGCCGGACGTGGTTCCGGAGTTTACAAGTTCGCGGGTTGAATCCGGGAGCGGGCCGACAGTCCGCGGTCGGAAGGGCGACCTGCTACTATTCGCGGCCGCCCGGAGTGCCTGCCCCGCCTGCTTCTGAGTCGACCTCGATGGCCACCATCAAAACGCCCCCCTTGCCGCCGCTGCCCGGCGGCGCCGGTTCAACCTCGCGGCTGATGTCGCTGGACGCGCTGCGCGGGTTCGACATGTGCTGGATTCTGGGGCTGGATGCGATCTTCTCGCGCGGGGCCGTCCATCTGAAGAAGGCGGAATGGGTTCCCGAGGGAGTGAAAACCAGCTTGCTCGATCCGGTGATCAGGCAGCTGGAGCATGTGGAATGGGAAGGACTCGTCTTCTATGACGTGATCTTCCCGCTGTTTCTGTTTCTGTCGGGCGTCTCGATGGCGATTTCCGTCGCGCGCCGCCAGCAGCAGTTCGGAACCGCGGCCGCCGCGCGGCATCTGCTGGTGCGGGCCGTCATCATCTGCGTGATCGGGGTCATTTACTCCGGCGGCCTGAGCAGCGTGACCTGGGGGAAAACCGATCTGGCGGCAGGAGTCGAGTCGATCCGGTTTCTGGGGGTGCTGCAGCGCATTGGCATCGCCTCGGCCGCCGCGGGGCTGCTGTCGCTGTGGCTGGGGACGCGGGGACTCGTCGCGGCGCTGGCGGCGATTCTGCTGGGTTACTGGGCCATGCTGACATACATCCCGGTGCCGGAGATCGGCCGCGGGAACTTTGAAGCGGGCAAGAACTTCGCGAACTACATCGACACGCTGTATCTGCCCGGCCGGAAGTGGCCCAAAGACTCGACGTTCGATCCCGAGGGAATTCTGAGCACGCTGCCGGCGATCGGCACAGCCCTGCTGGGGCTGCTTTCCGGGAAGTGGCTGTTCGGCACGGCGTCGCCGGGGAAGAAGGCGGGGCTGTTGCTGGCGGCCGGGGCGCTGCTGGCGGGGGTCGGGTATGCGTGGCACGCCAATCCCGGCGGCTGGCCGTGGTTCCCGACGTTCCCGATCATCAAGAAAATCTGGACCTCCAGCTTCGTGCTGGCGGCTGGCGGCCTGAGCATGATGGCCCTGGCCCTGTTTTACCTGGTGATCGACGTAGCGCAGTGGCGTCGCTGGGCGACGCCGTTTGTCTGGGTCGGCGCCAATCCGATCGCCCTCTTCATTGCCAGCGGCATGGGCGCGTTTCGCGCGGTGGCCGTCCGGCTGACAGGAGTGTGCCCCAGCCCGTGGACGTGGGTTCCGGCAATGGTCGCGTTTCTGTTGATGCTGGCGACAGCGCGGTTCCTGTACCGGCGGGGAATTCACATCCGGATCTGAGGCCGGCGGCCGCCGCTCCCGTTGGGGGGCATCAGGGGGCTGACGCCCCCCGCTCGCTTAAGGGCTCGATTTGGCGATGAGCGGATCGATGACGGCTTCCGGCACGAACTGGGTCAGGTGCTGCCGGCCGGCGGTGCGGGCCATCTGCGCGATCTGCCGGATGAGCGTGCTCGAAATATGCGAGTAGCGCTCGGCCGCCATGAGAAACACGGTTTCGATGTCGGGGGCCAGCACATGGTTGGCGAGCGCCATGGTGAACTCGGCGTCCATGTCCGACACCGTGCGCAGGCCGCGCAGCATGACCGTCGCGCCGATGCTGCGGGCGTAGTCGACCGTCAGGCCGTGAAAGCTGGCGACCTTCACGTTCGGAAGGTCGGCGAACACTTCCTGCAGCACGGCCACCCGTTCGTCATGCGTGAACAGCGGCGACTTCTCGGGGTTGATTCCGATGGCGACGGTCAGCTCGTCGAACAACTCGGCCCCGCGGCGCACGATGTCTTCGTGCCCGAGGGTGACGGGGTCGAAACTGCCGGGATAGATGGCGATGCGGGGCATGGTGAAGTCATCGGGAGCGCGATGGGTTCACCATGGGGAACGCGACCGAAAATTGCAAACTGAAACAGGCAATTGGCGAGTCTCCGCGACCCTCCGTTCACCTGGCCGACAGGTCGAGGCAGATGATTTCCCGATCGTTGCGGACGAAGGCGCAGCTGTTGGCGTAGGCCGGACAGCTCCAGATCACCTTGCGGCCGAAGGCGTCCTGCGTCGGTTCGATGACCTGCGCCCGGCTGAGTTCTTCGTACTTCTGCGGAGTCAGCCTGGCGATGATCAGTTGTCCCTTTTCGTTGAAGAGGAAGAAGCGGTCGCCGTTGCGGGTGAGGAAGGCGGTCGCCGAGCCGGCCCGGCGTCCATCGGTGGTGGCCTTGTAGGTCTCCCAGTGCTTCGCTCCCGTCGCGGCGTCGAATGCGGTGAGTTCTCCTTCGCGATCAACGCCATACAGCGTGTCCCCCACGGCCAGCGCCGGGCTGTGCACCGGGCCAATGCCGATTTTCGGCGAGGTTTTCCAGACGACCTGCGGCGCTCCCGACGGGGAAAGCCGGAGCATCGCGCCGATTTTGACGATGCCACCTGCGAACAGGAGATCGCCCACCTGCACGGGAGCGACAATCGACATGCCATAATTCGGTTCAAGCGGAACCGTCCACCGGACCGAACCCGAATCGGGATCGACGCCATTAATGGTCTCAGGCGTCCACAGGACCAGTTCCTTCCGGCCAGCGACATCAATCATCGTCGGCGGGCAGTAACCGGCATCTTTGGCGTTCAGGGTGCGCCACAGTTCCTGCCCGGTCATCCTGTTGAGGCAGACGCCGAACGCGTTCGGCCCCCCGGGAGCGACGTACAGGCGGTCGCCATCCACCAGCGGATGGGCGGCATGGCCCCACATGGGCGTCGATGCCTGGTAGTCTTTCCGGAAATCCTTTTCCCAGACGACCGCGCCGTCGTGAACGGCGAGGCACTTCAGGTTCCCTTCCGCGCCGAGCATATAGACGTGATCGCCAGCGACGGTCGGCGTGGCGCGCGGGCCGGCCGGATAAGAGATTTCGTAGGGACGGGCGTAGGAATGGACCCACAGCTCCCGGCCGGTCTGTTCATCAAGGCAGACAAGCCGCTCTTCTCCCTGCAGCACGTTCTTCACGCCCGGGTCCGGCGTGGCGTCGCCCGATTTCCGGATGTAGTCGGTGATGAAGACGCGGCCGCTGGCGACCGCGGGGCCGCTGTAGCCGCCGGCAACCTTCGCGCGCCATTTCACCGGAGGCCCGGCGGCCGGGAATTTCTCGATGATGCCCGTCTCGTTCCACTCGCCATTGCGATCAGGCCCCAGCCACTGGGGCCAGTCGGCCGCGCGGGCTGATGTTTGGGCAACCCAAAAGGCCAGCAGGCCCAGCAGCAGATGACGGAGACGCATTCAGGGCTCCCAAATGGTGAAGTGGCGGCCGCAAAGGTGGCGCGCGGCAGATTGTAGACTCTCGGGCGGGCTGTCTACCGGGCGTCGGCCGGACGCTGACCCGCGGAGGCAGGGCCTGTCGGTCGCGTTGGCCGCTGGGGGGCGGGGCAGCAGTCGACCGGGCAGACGTCCCAGTTGGGACCGAACTGGCCGATGGCTTCTTTCGGCGTCGCGGGGTCCAGGCGCTCCTGGATCAGTTTGCGGATCATCGTGATGAAGCGGGGGTGCGTGCCGACCGTGCCGGCCCGCTGCAGGGTCATTCCCAGTTCGCCGGCGAGCTGGACGCATTCTTCATCGAGATCGAACAGGACTTCCATGTGATCGGAGATGAAGCCGATCGGGGCGATGATGACGCGGTCGTGCCCCTGTCCGTGGAGCGCCGTCAGGGCGTCTTTGACGTCCGGTTCGAGCCACGGATCTTCGGGGCGTCCGCTGCGGCTCTGGTAAACCAGCTGCACGCGGTCTGGCGAGAACCCCAGCGCTTCGGCCAGCAGGCGGGTCGTTTCGGTGAGCTGCTGGACGTAGTTGCAGCGGCTGGACATCGACATCGGGATGCTGTGGGCCGTGCAGAGGAGCTGAACCTGGTCGCGATCGGATGGATCGAAGCGGTTGAGGGCTTCTGCGATGCGATCCAGTTCGGCGGCGATGTAGTCGGGGTGGTTGTAGAAGACGCGGAGTTTGTCGACGGTCGGGGCCGATTCACCGGCGAGCTCGCGGGCGGCAATGATGTTTTCGCGATACTGCCGGCAGCCGGAATAGGAACTCTGGCCTGATGTCACGAAGGCGAGGGTCTGCTTCCGGCCGTCGCGGACCATTTCGGCGAGGGTGTCGGTCAGCAGCGGATGCCAGTTGCGGTTTCCGAAGTAAATCGGCAAGTCGATGCCGTGGGCCTCGAGTTCGGGACGCAGGGCGTCGATGAGGGCGCGATTCTGGGCGTTGATCGGGCTGACGCCGCCGAAGTGCTGGTAATGTTCGGCGACTTCCAGCAGTCGCTCACGAGGGACGTTGCGGCCCCGGAGCACGTTTTCGAGAAACGGAATGACATCCTCGGGCCCTTCCGGGCCGCCGAAGGAAACCACCAGGATGGAGTCGTAGGACATGCGCGTTGCGGGTGCGGGAGGGAGTCGGCTGCGGGAGGATCAGAATACTGCCGGTCGCGCCGATCGTGACAGCGGACCCGTCGCGGCGATGGCGACGTTCATCCGCCGGGCGTTCCCTGGCGACAGGCAGACTCTGCGGCCCGGGCTCCGGTACTTCAGCGCTTGCGGGCGTACTCGCGGGCGAGTGCATTCCGGCGCCGCTTGAGCCACACTCCGGCCGCGAGGCCGGCCATCAGCACCAGCACCACCGGGGCGGCGTGCAGCGGCTCGAACAGGTAGTGTGCGGCCGAGTCCCCTTCGGTCACTCCGTGTCCCGGATGTGCGAGCACGGGGGAGGCGGCGAACAGGCAGGCCGTGAGGCAGTAAGCGAAGCGTTGCATCCGGCGGTCTCTGGTCCTGTCAGGGGCTGCGGTCGCGGGGCTGACTCCGTCAGCGGGCGACTTCGAAATTGAGTGTTGCGAAGTTTCTGAGGAGGTTCAATCCCTGGTTCTGGCTCTTCTCGGGATGGAACTGCGTGGCAAACAGGTTTCCGCGGGCGACCATGGAGCAGAACTCGACGCCGTGGCCGGTTGTGGTGGCGATGACCTGTGGATCGCGGGGTTTCACATAGTAGCTGTGCACAAAATAGACGGACGGGTGGGGTCCGGCATCGGCCAGCAGCGGATTTGGCGTCTGGATGTTGAGAGTATTCCAGCCCATGTGGGGAATTTTCAGCCCCGGCTGGGAAGGGAACCGCACGACCTCGCCGGCCAGCACGCCCAGCCCTTCGTATTCGCCATCTTCGTAGCTGACGTCAAACAGCAGCTGCAGCCCCAGGCAGATCCCCAGGAACGGTTTGTCGGCCGCGAGATGTTCGCGGATCAGCCCGACGAAATCGTGCCGCCGGAGTTCGGCGATGGCGTCTCGAAAAGCGCCGACTCCGGGCAGGACCAGGAATTCGGCCTGGCGGGCTTCGGCCGGGGTGTGACAGATGACGGCGTCCGCCCCGATTTTCTGAAATGCTTTCTGCACGCTGCGCAGATTGCCCATGCCGTAATCGATGATGTGGACCGTGTTCGGCATGGGGCGTGTTCGGCGGCCGCAAACGCGGCTCGCCAGCGAGCTGGCAAAATGATTTCGGGCTTCTTCCGAGAAACCGGAAGAAGCCCGAGAGATCAAGCGACTGGAGTGTCAGGCCGGCATCGGGCAGTCAGATGAGCCCGGCACGCCGGCTGAGGTTCACAGTTCGTCGTCGTCTTCGTCGGAAACGAAGGAGGGATGATTGGCAAACGCGGCGTCGGCCGGGCCGTGGTCGTAGCAGTCTTCGTCGTGCCACAGCGGCACGCCAGCTGCATAACGGGCTGCCAGCATGCGAACTTTGTCATCCGAGCCCGGCTTGGCGGCGGTGGGGATGAGAGGGTCGATGCCCTCGAACGATTCAATCTCGAATTCGCCTTCGGCCTCGTCGAAGCTCAGCTCCGTACCAATGGCAATGTCGAATTCCGGGTCTACTTCGAAGTGAAATTCCATATCGCTTTCTCCGTCCACCGAATGCGAGGGGGGATCCGTTAAGGTTGCTGCAGCTGACTGTGCTTCGCTGACTCTGGCTTCCCTGTGCTCGAAGACTCTTCATCACATCGAACACTGGCGATCAGGCGCAAGTCCGTGCGCAAGAGACGAAACACCGGCATGCCTGGGAGGGCAGCGGCGCTGGCGTCCAGTCCGAATCCTTCGGAGAAACGACGTTCCCGGGCGGGAAAAATCAAGGCGACGTCTGGGGTGACGTACTGGGAACTCGCGACGCGATTCTTGAGCAGATGTTGCACCTTGTCAACAGGAATTTCCAAGGTTCGCGATTCGCCGGCGACCAACCTGGCTGCTAATCTTCCGGCCTCCCGATGAGCAGCTCCACGGAAGCACCTCCCCTCCGGTCGCTGCCGGACCTGATCCCGCGACTCGGCCGCGTTGATGCTTTTGCCGCTGTGGTTCGCGCCCTCGAGCGCGGCGACAGCGGCACAATCGACGGGGCGTGGGGCTCATCGTCTGCGCTGGCGGCGGCCACCCTCGCAGACGCCCTGCAGCGTGCTGAGGGCTGTCCGCGAACGTTGCTGGTCGTCACACCGCGAATCAGCGACGTCGATGACGTGCTCGCCGATCTGGCGTCGTATCTCGATGAGCCGCCAGCCCTGTTTCCCGCCTGGGAAACGCTGCCGCAGGAGCAGTCGGTTTCCGATCCGATCTTCGGCGCGCGCCTGCAGCTGCTCAATGAGGTCGAGTCCGCCAATCCGCCGCGCGTCATTGTCGCCAGTCTTCCCGCCCTGCTTCAGCCGGTGCCCGATGCGGGCGAACGAAAACAGGGGACACGCCGTCTCATCGTCGGCGAGAGCCTGGAACTTGAATCGTTCCTCCGCTGGCTGGTCGACCGGGGCTTTGAACGACAATCGGCGATCGAGCGGCCGGGAGAGTTCAGCGTTCATGGCGGCATCCTGGATGTCTATTCGCCCGGCGCCGCAGAACCGATTCGCGTCGAGCTGTTCGGCGACGAAATTGAATCGATTCGGACGTTTGACCCGGAAACGCAGCGCAAGACGGGCGAGCTGAAAGAGGCGGCCGTCACAGCCGTGCTGGCGGCGAGAGGTGATGTGTCGAACGGCGCGGGCGGGGGCGCGGGTCACCCGGCGAACAACGGCGACCGTGATGACGATGGAGACCATCAGGGGGCTGACGCCCCCCGCTCGCCGGTTGGTGGCGGCGGGCAATTTGTGGAATCGCTGCCTGCCGGCAGTTGGGTTGTGCTGCATGAGCCGCAGGAACTGGTGGAAGAGGGGCGGCATTACCTGAGCCGGCTGAATAACCCGCGCGGGTTGTTCAGCGTGCCGGCGGTCATCGAAGCCTGCACCCGCCGCCCGAGCGTGACGATTGCGGCGCTCAGCGGCGGCAGCCTGGAAACAACCTGCCGGCTGCAGGTGGAATCGATTGAACGGTTTGGCGGACCGCGCGCGGAGGTGCTGAAAGAACTGGCGAGCATTGTGGGTCGCGAAGAGAAGGTGCTGATCGCCTGCCACAACGAGGGAGAGCGCGAGCGGCTGCGGGAGCTGCTCGAGCAGTCGGCCCCCGAGCTGGCCCCGCAGGTGGAGCTGTGCCTGGGGGCCGTGACGCGCGGTTTCCGGCTCGTCGTCGAGCGCGTGCTGGTGCTGAGCGATGCGGAGCTGTTCAGCCGCGTCGATGTCCGCCGCGTCGCCCGCAAGAAGAAGATCGAAAGCCGCGCGCTCGATACGTTTCTCGATCTCAACGAAGGGGATCTCGTCGTCCACCTCGCGCATGGCATCGGGCGCTACCGCGGCATGCAGGTGCTCGAGAAGGAAGGCCGGCGCGAAGAACATCTGTCGCTCGAATTTCGCGATGGCGTGCGCATCTGGGTGCCGGTCTCGCTGATTCACCTCGTCCAGAAATACATCGGGGCGGCCAAGGCGGCGCCGACGCTGTCCAAAATTGGCGGGACGGCGTGGTCGAAAAGCAAAGAGCGGGTGCAGCAGGCGGTGTCGGATATGGCGTCCGACATGCTGCGGCTGCAGGCCCAGCGCGACGCCATGCCGGGCTTCCCGAACCCGGAAGACTCGCATTTTCAGAACGAGTTTGAGGCCGCGTTTCCATACAACGAAACGCCGGACCAGCTCACCTCGATCGAAGCGGTCAAAAAAGACCTGGAAAAGCCGCGGCCGATGGATCGCCTGCTGTGCGGCGATGTCGGTTTCGGCAAAACCGAAGTCGCGATGCGGGCGGCGTTCAAGGTGGTCGATTCGGGACGGCAGGTGGCGGTGCTGGTGCCGACCACCGTGCTGGCCGAGCAGCATTACCGGACATTCTGCGAACGGATGGCCGAGTTCCCGGTGCGGATTGAAGTGCTGTCGCGCTTCAAATCGAAGGCCGAACAGCGGGAGGTTCTGAAGCAGGCGGAAGAAGGACGGGTCGACATCGTCATCGGCACGCACCGCATCGTCCAGAAGGATGTGCGGTTCAAAGACCTCGGGCTGCTGGTCGTCGACGAAGAGCAGCGGTTCGGCGTGGAACACAAGGAGATGCTGAAGCATCTGCGGCTGACAGTGGACGTGCTGACGATGACGGCTACGCCGATTCCGCGAACGCTGCACTTCTCGCTGATGGGCATCCGCGACATTTCGAACCTCACGACGCCGCCGCAGGACCGCGTGCCGATCGAAACGCGAATTGTGCGCTGGGACGCCGAACTGATTCGCTCGGCCATCGTGCGGGAGCTGAACCGCGGCGGGCAGGCGTATTTTGTTCACAACCGCGTCTACGACATCCACGAGATTGTCGAGAAGCTGCAGAACATTATTCCCGAGGCGAAGATTACCGTCGTGCACGGGCAGATGGACGGCGACGAACTCGAACGCAACATGCTCGAGTTCGTCCGCGGGAAGGCCAACATTCTCGTGGCGACCACGATCATCGAGAGCGGTCTCGATATTCCCAACGCCAACACCATCTTCATCGACCAGGCCGAGAACTATGGGCTGGCCGACATGCACCAGCTGCGCGGCCGCGTGGGGCGGTACAAGCACCGCGCATACTGTTACCTGGTGCTCGATCCGAAGAAGCATCTGTCGGCCGTCGCGTCGAAACGGCTGAAGACGCTCGAGGAGTACAGCGAACTTGGAGCCGGCTTCAAGATCGCGATGCGCGATCTGGAGATTCGCGGCGCGGGAAACATTCTGGGCACCGAGCAGAGCGGCCACATTACGACGGTGGGCTACGAGCTGTATTGCCAGTTGCTGGAGAACGCCGTCCGCGGGCTGCAGCATCTGCCGGCGAAGGAAGCGAAGCACGTTAACGTCGACCTGCCGCTGACGGCGTTCGTGCCGAATTCGTATGTGCCGCCGGGCCGGCAGAAGATCGACGTTTATCGCAAGCTGTTCCAGGCGGCGTCGCAGGCGGAACTGGTTGACGTGCTGAGCGAAATGCGTGATCGGTTCGGTCCGGTTCCGATGGAACTGGAACAGCTCGCCCGCGTTCGCGAACTGCAGATCCATGCGCAGACTTGGACGATCGACAAGATCCACCTGGAAGAGGACGGCCGGTTCGCGGTGTTCCACTACCGGAAGTCGAACGAGATTGTGGAACTGCAGAAGCGCGTGGGGCGGGACCTGCGGATCGTCGACAACGACCGGAAGGCGTACTACCTGCTGCCGAAACGGGGGCTGGCCGGGGATGAGCTGATTTCGGTGCTGATCGGAGTACTGACGAGCCCGCCGGTGGCTGTTGCACTGCCGCGAACTCCTCCACCGCGCCGGCAGGCTGCACCGCCGCCGCGCAGGCCGAGGTGAAGCAGGGAGCTGTCACGTTCCCGGTGAGGGTTTCCCCGGAGCGCGGTCGTCAGTGGGTCTTCCGCGCCGGGAACTGCCGTCGCATCAATCCCAACCCATCGGTTACGATCAATGTCCGGCAGAAAGGGCCGGTGTTGGTGCGTTTCGGAAGGATCCCGACTCATGCTGTGCTGTTGCCGCTCACGCCGCTGCTTGCTTGCGGCTTCGCTGCTGCTGGTTGCCTTTACGGCGTCGCCGGCCGCGGCCGTTGAAGAACAGGCGGCCGCAGCGCCCGCCCATCGCAACCGCCTGGTGAAAGAAACCAGCCCCTATCTCAAACTGCACGCCCAGAACCCGGTGGACTGGTATCCCTGGGGGCCTGAGGCGCTCGAAAAAGCGCGCACTGAAAACAAGCCGATCTTTCTGTCGATCGGCTACAGCAGCTGCTTCTGGTGCCATGTGATGGAGCGGAAGGTCTTCGAGAACCCGGAGATCGCCGCCTACATGAATGCGCATTTTGTGAACATCAAGGTCGACCGCGAAGAACGGCCGGACCTCGATGACCTGTATATGCTGTCGCTGCAGGTGTACCTGCAGGCGTCGGGCGCGGGCGATGGCGGGGGCTGGCCGCTGTCGATGTTCCTGACGCCCGAAGGCAAGCCGATCGCGGGCGGGACCTACTTTCCGCCGGAAGACCTGCCGGGCCGTCCGGGCTTTCCGGGGGTGCTGAAGCGCGTGCACGAGATCTGGAAGGAGCAGGAAGCGCAGGTCCGCGGATCGGCCGATGTGCTGGCGCGCGAAGTTCAGAGGCTGTCGGGCCCGTCGCCGCTGAGCGTGGCAAAAACGCCCGACATCGGCGTTGTGCAATCGGCCATCGACGAACTGGTGGCGTCGCACGATGCAGAATTTGGCGGGTTTGGATTCAGTCCCGCAGCGCCGAACCGTCCGAAGTTTCCACAACCCAGCAAGCTGCTGCTTCTGGCTCATCATGCCGACCAGCCGGGGGTCGCCAAGGCGCTTGACCACACGCTCGAACAAATGGCGCACGGCGGACTGTACGACCACCTGGCCGGCGGATTCCACCGCTATAGCACCGATCGCCAGTGGCTCGTTCCGCACTTTGAAAAAATGCTGTACGACAATTCCCAGCTCGCGGAGGTGTATGCGCTGGCGGCGGTGCGAACCGGCGGCAGCGACTTCCGCCGCGTTGCCCACGAAACGCTGCAGTTCGTTCTGCGCGATCTGGCCGATCCCCGGGGAGGCTTCTATTCGGCCCTCGATGCCGAAACCGACGGCGTCGAAGGGGCGTACTATGTCTGGTCGCCGGAAGAGATTCAGAAGGTGCTGGTCAACGATGCCCCGCTGTTCACTGCGGCGTACGGCGTCGATCAGCCAACCTCTTTCGAGCATGGCCACGTGCTGCGGCGCGTGAAGTCAGACGACGAGCTCGCGGCGGCGTTCGGAGGCACGGCGACCGAGATCGCCGCACGCCTGGCAGCCGCGCGCCAGCGACTGCTCGATGTGCGCCGCAATCGTCCGGCCCTGCTGCGGGATGACAAGGTGATTGCCGCCTGGAACGGCCAGATGATCCGGTCCCTGGCGGTCTGCGGCAAGCTGCTGGACGAGCCGGGATACGTCGCCGCCGCCGATCGGGCCGCAATGTTCATTCTGACCAACATGCGCGACGCCGACGGCGCCCTGAAACGCACCTACTGCGAAGGTCGGTCGGCGAACACGGCCTGCCTCGACGACTACGCATTTCTGATTGACGGGCTCGTGGCGCTTTCCGAAGTGACGGGCGACGAGAAATGGCTGAATGCCGGTCGCCGGCTGATGGACGACCAGATCGCCCAGTACTGGGATGACCGGAGCGGCGGGTTCTTCTACACGGCCGATCATCACGAGCCGCTCATTGCCCGGATGAAAGACGGGTACGACTCGGTCATGCCTTCGGGCAACAGCGCGAGCGTCGATGTGCTGGCCCGACTGTCGAAGCTGACAAAGGAGCCGTCGTATCAGGCCCGCGCCGAGAAAACCCTGGCGGCGTTTGGCGGGCAGATCGAACAGTCGCCGTCGGGTTTCAGCCGGATGCTGCTGGGGGCCCGGGCCGTGCTCGGCCCCGCGCCGGCCGATGTCGCGGCGCCGGTCGTTGCACAAACCCTGGCGGCCAAAGCGCCTCCGCAGCCGCGTCTCGCCCCCGCAGCCCCGAAAGAGGCCGCCGAGGCGCTGATCGTGTTCGCCCAGCCGGCTCAGGCGGAAGCGGTCAAGCACCAGTATGTGAAAGGCCGGATTTTCCTGTCGACAGACCGGCTGACGCCGGGCTCGACCACCAGGGTGGCCTGCGTGCTCGACATCGCCGAGGGATGGCATATCAACGCGAATCCGGCCAAGCCCGATTTCGTTCTGCCGGCCGAACTGGAACTCGCGTCGACCGCCGGACTGGAGCTGACGGACCTGGTTTATCCCCCGGGCAAGGACCTGAAGATGGAGGACCAGGACGATCCGGTGTCGGTCTACGAGGGGCAGGTCATTATCCGCGGCGTGATCAAGGTTCCGGCCGACCTGAAGGCGACGGGCGACGAACTGAAGTTCACGCTGCGTTACCAGGCTTGCAACCACAAGGAATGCCTGCGGCCCATGCGGATGAAGCTGGACGGCCAGACTCCGGTGGGGCCCGGGGCGAAAACAATCAACACGCGGGTTTTCGGCCCGGCGAAACAGGGCTGACTGACGGCGGGTGGAGGCCCGGAGACTCAGCCCACGTCGACAGGAACCCGCTCCCGAATCGCGGGCCGGCTGACGGGAACAGGATTCTCAGCACGGCGTTGACGACTCTGGCGTTTACGCATCCACGGGACTGCCCACAGGTAGATTCCCGAGAACGTCAGCAGAATGATCACCACGCTGGTGAAATCAACGGTCAGTTTGCCGGCGGTTCCAAAGATTTTTCCCGTGTGGAGGTCGTCCACAATCTTCCCCCAGTTGAGCTGATCTTTGCCGGGGCCTGAGAGCATCTTCCCGTACTTGGAGGTGACATCTCCGGTGGTGGCGTTGATCCGGATTTCCTCGCCGTCGCCTTTGACGACCTTGTACATCAGCACTCCCCGCTCATCCTTGAGTTCGATCTTCTCAAGAGGGGTGTCGCCATACTGGTCTCGCGCCAGGTCGAGCACACGGGCAAAGTCGATGGGCAGCGATGACAGGTCTGTTGACGCGGAGAGCAGTCCGGTGGTGGCCCGGGCCTCGATTTTGCCGCGCAGAAACAGGTCCTTGTGATTCAGAATGATGCCGGTGACGGCGACGATGAGGATGAACACCGACAGGAGCAGACCGCCCCAGGAATGCCATTCCCGAAACTTCACAGGCAGCCAGTTCTTGTTGCGAGGCCTGGTGGATTCGCTGGGCATGGATCTTCCCAAGGGGCGTCTGACGAATTGTGGATCAGGAATGGTGGTTGGCTCAGAACTCGCCGACGATGTCGCCGTTCGCCCGGGTGAGAAGTGCGACGAAGACGGTCGCGGCGATCTGTGAGTTGAGGAAGCGAACAGAGCCGTCGCCCATGCCGACGTTCGCACCGCCGACGTGAAACGAATAGACGGCCTGGTCGTTGCAGCAGTTGACGGAGCAGGAGCCCGTGCCAGTGCAGCCGCCTGGAACGAACATTTTGGGGTCGAAGCCGGTGGCGTGGCTGGCCCATCCGGTCTTGAAGTTTGTTCCGCCCGTGCGGCGGCCATTGGACCAGATGTCGGGCTTGCCGGCGCACTCGGTGTACATGATCGAATTGGAAAGTCCGTCGGTGGCGTCGCGCATGCGATTCGCCTGCTTCACCTTCTTGGTGAGAATCGCTTTGTCGTCGGCGAGCGTCATGCCGTGCTGGCTCTGCATGTAAGCCTTCTCGGTGTTGCCGACGCCGCTGGGCGCCATGTAGTCGGTCACGGCCGCGGTAAACGCGACTCCGCCTTCCGTTGAGCTGAAGAGTCGGTCGCCGGTGACCGTGGTGGGGCACACAAACACCGGAAGGACCTGCCGGACAACGCTGGCGTTGCCGGCTTCGTACCAGTGGAGGTTGATGTCGTACTGGTTCCACAGGACCGACTGCTCGATATGCGGCAGAAGTTGGACGCCCGGCCCGATCTTACGGTCGTTGCTGTCGCTGATGCGATCGCCGAAAGGCAGGTGCCCGAAGGTGCTTTCGAAATTGTGCATCCCGAGCACGATCTGCTTCAGATTGTTGGTGCACTGCGACCGACGTGCGGCCTCGCGCGCCTGCTGGACGGCCGGCAGCAGAAGCGAGATCAGAATGGCGATGATGGCAATCACGACCAGCAATTCGATGAGTGTGAAGCCGGCATGCCGGCGATAGGCGGGGAGGGAGGCGGGACGTCGAACGTTCATGGACTTTACTCGGCGATCACGAGGTTCAATGGCAGCGGGAGCCCTGGAACGGCGTTCACTTCCAGCGGCGTGGTGGCAGGGTCGGAAAAATTTCGGGGAAGCCGGTTCGGTCCATCGCCGTTCTCATCGACGATTGGCTTCCAGACGGCGGTGACCTTGTATCTGCCCGGTGGGACGCCATCGGCCGGCAGGCGGGTGCTGGCGGCGTAAGCGCCTTCGGCATCGGTGGTTGCAACAGGCATCCAACCAGGACCGGGGTCTTGCGGGTGGAAGACGAGTTCTGCTCCGGAGAGGGGTTTGTGCTTGAAGGTCAGTACCCCCTGCACCGGTACGAGGGCCGGTTCGTCGGGCTGGGATGCACATCCAGCGACTGCGAGGAGGAAGGCCAGTATTGGAGTCCGAAGGGGCGACACAGTAGAAGATTAAAGACACTGAGACGCAGTCTCAACAATATTTGGGGTTTTTGATGCGTTCTTCTCGAAACGAAAACCACTGAAGCGAAGGGGGCGTCGCATGTGACAGCGCTGGCCAGCCGGACGCGTGGCCGAAGAGGCGAATGCACCCGGGCAACGACCGGACATCACCAGAGACCGCTTCGCCGACTCAAAAAACATAAGCCCTCGATGACACTCTCGCCGCAGTCCTCAGAACTTCCGGACTTTCCCCAGTTTGTCGCCGGCGTTACATTCAATCGGCAAAAACTGCGCCTCGTCCCGTGGGACCGATGGCGTGGCGACCCCCGGAAAGGACTCCGTGATGTCGGATGTGTTTCGCTTTATTCACGCGACGAACCTGCGCCTCGATCAGCCGCTCACCGGCGCCGGGGCTCTCACGGCGGATGAACGGGCGTTGGTCGAAGACGCCACGCTGACCGCCTTCGCCCGCATCATTGATGCGTGCCTCCAGCAGGAAGTCGATTGCCTGCTGCTCACCGGCGACTGCTTCGAGTTTCAGTCCGGCACGCTGCGCGGACGCCTGCAGATGCAGCGCGGCCTTGAACGACTGCACGACAAGGGAATCTCGGCGTTCATCGTGTGCGGCTCGCTCGATCCGCCGTCGTCCTGGAAACGCGGGATGGCGCTGCCGCCGAACACCACGCTGTTCACGGCCGACGACGACGATCCGGTGGATCTCATGGCCGAGGGGCGCGTCATTGCCTCCGTCGCTCCCATTGCGATGGCCAACTCGGATGACTCCAGCTGGCGCGACGGGCCGCTGAACTGGCGGACGCCGGCGGGCACTCATCGGATTGGCCTGGTCGGCGCGGGGACGCCCATTCGCTGGGAGGGCTCGACCCCGCTGCCCATGGCGGGGCCGGGAATCTCTCCGGTGGCCGCGCGGCTGGTGCAGCGTGCGATCGAACACGGCGTCAATTACCTCGCACTGGGCGAAGGGGCCGAGCGGATGACGCAGCACCTCGCGGGCGGGATCGCGCACGATCCTGGCAGTCCGCAGGGGCTCAATGCGGCGGAGTCGGGCGCCAAAGGGTGCAGTCTCGTCGAGGTCGATGAACGCGGGCGGGTGGAGGTGACGTTCCTGCCGACGGGGGGCGTCCGCTGGATGTCGCTGGCGGTCGACGCGCCGGCCAGCGTCGACGTGGACCAGCTGGCCGAGCGGATGGCGCTCGTCGCGATGGAATCGGAACCGCATGCGACTGACGATCTGTGGCTGACCCGCTGGACCATTCGGGGCGCAGCCGGGGCGTGGGCATCAGCGCTGGCGGATGGGCGAACGCAATCCGATCTGTGGGATCGGCTGGAACGTGAGCTGGGAGCGATCGGCGGCCCGCGTCGTCGGCACACGCTGGATGTCATCGCCCGTCCGGTGCTCGAACGGCGGATCGATCGCGAGCCGGGTCAGCGCGACCTGTTTGAAGATTACTGCGAGCACATCGATGAAGACGCTCTCGAAGCGCTCGAGGCGTTCAAGATGGAGATGAACAGTCCCGAGTGGTCGAGCCGGGGCTGGGTGCGGCATGTGCGTCAGGCGTTGGCGCGGACGTCGTCCGGGGAGATTTCCCGCCGGGCGCGCGACCTCGGCGAAAGCTGGTTGGGTTGAGGGGGAAGCTGGGGCGGACTGACCAGGAGAAGACGCCGGCGTTTTGCCGGCGTCGCGCGGGCGGATGACCCGTGCCACAGGGAGGGGAACCATGAGAATCCAGGAACTGCAGATTGATCGCTTCGGCGTCTGGAAGGGGCTCAACCTGCCCCTGACCACGTCGAACGTCACCGTGTTTTACGGCCCGAACGAAGCCGGAAAATCGACGCTGCGCCGGTTCATTCGCGGCGTGCTGTACGGCTATCAGCCGCAGGACGAGCGCACGCCCGGGCCGCAGCCGTCGAAGGTCTCCTGCCGCGGCATTCTGCGGCTGGAGCACGAAGGACGCGAGTACGAAGTGCTGCGCGAGTCACAGGCCGGCACGCGCGGGCGACTCAGCGTCGAAGGGGACACCGACCCCGCCCGCAGCCAGGCGCTGCTGTCGCGCCTGTTGGGCAACGCCGGAGAAGGGCTGTTCGAAAATGTCTTCGCGATCGGGCTGAACGAACTGCAGGAACTAGCCACGCTCGACGGGGCTGATGTCGCCCGGCATATCTACGGGCTCTCGCTGGGGCTCGACGGCGAGAAGATTCTGACCACGCAGCTCACCATCGGCCACGATCGCAGCCGGCTGTTCAGCGACGATCGATTGAACGGAGTCATCGTCGATCTCGCGAAGCAGCTGGACGGCGTCGACTCGCAGATCGGCAAGACGGTTGATGTGTCCCAGAAGTATGTCGATCTGCTGTCGCAGCGCGAAAAGCTGGAAGCGGAAGTCGGCAAAACCAAGCGCCGCCAGCACGACGTGCAGCAGAACCTGCGCGGGTGGCAGTTTCTGGAACGTGTGTGGGGACCGTGGAACAAGGAACGCACGCTTCGCGCGGAGTACAACGCGCTCCCCTCGCTCGTCGGGGTGAGCGAACAGGCCCTGGCGGAACTCGACAAGCTCGACCAGGAAACGGACGCCACGGAAACTCGCCGGCGCAAGCTGATCGAAGAGGCCCGCCGGCTGTACGAGCAGGCGGAAGCACTGCAGATCGAGCCGCAGTTTGAAGAGCACGTCTGCACCATCCGGAAGCTCGTCGAACAGCAGGACCAGGTGCGGGGCGTGGAGCGGACGCTGCCGGAAAAGCGTGCCCGGCTCGAAGCCCTCCGCAAGGAATGCGAAGACCGCGTTCCCGGCGGCGCTGCGGGGCTGATGAACGCTCCGGCCGACCGGCTGGAACTCGGGTCGTCCATGACTCACCTGCTGCTCGACCGGTCTCGTCGGTACCGCAGCACGGTCACCAGCCGCGGACGGCTGCTCAAGCGATACAAAAAGGTGTCGGCCTCGCTGGCAAAAAAGCAGGCGGCGTTTGAAGAGGAGATGCGGCAGTTTGGCGGCATCTCGGTCGCACAGGCGAAAACCAACGCCAATCGCCGGCTGGACGAACTTGAAAACCTGATGCGGCTGCGGTCGCGGCAGGCGGCTCTGGAAGACGCTCACGCGGCCGCCAGCGAATACCTCAGCACGGCCACGCGCCGTCGAGAACTGCCGCCGTTCTTCTACCTGTGCCTCTGGTTCTTCGGCGTCGCGGGTGTGATCCTGTTCCTGGCCGGGCTGTATGGCGCCATGTTCGGCCTATTGCGCGAGGGGGTCGGCCCGAATGTGTGGATCATCGGGCTGTGCTACGCGTTCCTCGGGGTGTGCTCAGCGGGCGTCACCTGGACCATGCGGGAGTACTTCGAGCCGCAGCAGATCGATTTCGGAGGGCTCAAGCAGCGGCATCGCGACCTGGAAATGGAGCTGAACCAGGTCAACCGGTCGATGGAGAAGATTCTGCAGTCGGAGAGCATGCGGCCGGGGGTTTCGCTCGACCTCGCAGTTCGCACCGATCCCAACGCCGAAATTTCTGAAACCGATGTGATGACGGCCCTGCGCCGGCGTCTCGTCGATCTCGATTCGCTCGGCAATCGCGAAACGGCGCTGGAGGAAACGCGTCACCGGCTCAGCCTGTGGCGGCAGGCGATTCAGCACAAGCAGAAGGAAGTGAGCACCGCCCGCCGCGACTGGTGCGACCTGCTGCGGAAGCTGGGCCTGAGCGAAACGATCAAGATCAGCGAAGCGTTTCAGTCGTGGGAGAAAATCGCCGAGTCGCGATCGGTCTTCAGCGACTGGCAGCAGGCGCAGAAAGAACACGAACGCGACCGGCAACTGGTTGATGCGTTCCGCAAGACGGTGGAGGACCTCTCCAAAGCGCTCAACCCGGGCAAGCCGGTGGGCGATCTGTATCTGCTGGTCGCCGAATGGGACCGCCGGCTGCGGAACATGGAAGAACGCCGACGGGAACGGGCCGCGCTGAAATCGGCCTCGAAGCAGAAACGCCGCGACGCCGAACAGTTCGACGGCCCGCTGACCGACCTGCGTGGACGACGCGAAGCGCTGCTGGTGCGCTGCAACTGCACGAATCGCGATGAGCTGGTGACGAAGATCAAGCTGCTGAAACGGGCCAGCGAACTGGCGACGCTGCTGTCGATGGCGAAAGGGGAACTGGAGACGGTCGCGCGGACCGAGCCGGAACTGGCGCTCGTGGAAGATGATCTGCTGGCCTACGACGCCGCCCGCAACAAGCGCGCGATCGAAGCGGCAACGGACGAAATCACACAGCTCGATCGTTCGCTGCAGCAGACGTATGAAGTGCTGGGGCGCGTGAAGGCCGAGCTGCGCGATCTGGAGAATGATCGCCGCGCGTCGTCCCTGCGTTACGACCGCGCGCAGATTCAGGCCGATCTGCATTCCGCAATCGCCCAGCTCGTCACGGGCGACGCCGCCGGGCGTTCGCTGGAGCGGCTGCGCAAGAAACTGGAGAGCGACGGCCAGACGGGGACGCTGAAGCTGGCCTCGCATTACCTGAGCCAACTGACGTGCGGGAAGTATCGCCGCATCTGGGCGCCGATTGGCGAGAAGCACCTTGTGGTGGATGACGAGCAGGCGCAGTCGTTGCGGGTGGAGCATCTGAGCAGCGGGACGCGGGAGCAGGTGTTCCTCGCCGCCCGGCTGGCGATGTCGCGCGAGTTCGCGGATCGCGGCGCCGGGCTGCCGCTGGTGCTGGATGATGTGACGGTCAACTTCGACCAGGTGCGGACGGAAGCGGCCGTGAAGACGCTGCTCGACATCGCCGACCGCGGCCAGCAGGTGCTGCTGTTCACCTGCCACCAGCACGTGGCGAATCTGTTCCAGCAGCACGGGATCGAACCCGTCTGGCTGCCAGCGAACGCGGCGTCGGAGTTCCGGTTCGCGAGCTGAGTTGCATCCCCCTGCTCTGCTGACGGGCTTTGCCAACGAGCCCCGCATCAAGCGCGGCAGGCGGGAGGCTGCCCTGCGTCCTCGCCGACTACAGCAGCGACACCGGCTTCCGCGTGGCGCGCTCGCTGGAGTGACGGCTGCCCTGCACTCCGGAAAGAAGGCCGCTGATGGTCGCCAGCCCTGCCGCGGCGAACAGGTGTTCGATGACCAGCAGCGGGACGACGAACCGTCCTTCGGGAACGGTCCACGTCAGCCCGATCGCCAGCGCCTGTGCGGCGACAGTCAGCAGCGCCACCTGCCACAGCCCCTGGGCGGCAGGATGACCGCCGGTCAGCCGTCGCCAGTTCGCCGCCCCCGCGATCGCGAGCAGCAGAATGACCGCCTGCGACCAGGTCCGCGGCTGAAACTCGCGCGCGATCTTGATGGGAACGAGCGCCAGCGCCCGCAGGGGGTGCGCGGCAATCCACTGCCGCGTGCTGGCCATGCCCTCCCGCGCAGCGAGCGCCTCGCGCTCAGCGATCGACAGCCCTGCGGGATGGTCGAACTCGAAGTACCCCGCAGGCTGCGGGCTCCGCCATTCGCCCCGCAGCGACCAGGCGGCGTCGCTCCAGCCGGCCGGCAGTTCAACCGCCCCCTGCGCGCCCAGCGGCGAGAACTGTCCCAGAACACGGCTGCACCAGATCGACCACGGCGACACCACGAGCGCGACGGTTGAAAGATAAATCGCCAGGTGAACGCCGACCCTTCGCCAGCCGGCTGGTTTTTCGGTTTTCCGCAGCGCGAGAACCAGGCTCGCGCACAGCCAGGGAAGCCAGAAGACGAACATGGATCGGGTCAGGATCGCCAGCCCCGTCAGGATTCCCGCCAGGCAAGACTGCCACCGCGCGCCATGCGTTCTCTCCGCAAACCAGACCAGCAGCAGGCCCGCCAGCAGGGCGGCCATCGCTTCCGTCAACAGCGCGCCGGCGTAGAGCCGGGTGCGGGCATCGACCAGAACGAACAGGCCGGCCGAGGCGATTGCCGTTCGCCAGCCAAACCACCGGCCGACCAAGGCGGCCAGCAGTCCGCAACCGGCCGCCAGGGCGGCGGAGTTCCACGCCCGCACCCACCAGAACTGCCGTCCGAACAGGCGATTGCCAGCGGCCACGGCGATGGGAAACAGCGGCGGTCGATAGGTCGTCACGCCGACACGCTGGCTGTGCAGTTGATACAGGTCTGAACGCCTGGCGGCCTCGTCGTACGGGCGGCGGAATTCCGGGTCGGGGTAGTTGAGCCGGTAGCCGCGGCCGCGGCTCAGTTCCCACGCGATGGTGTCGTAGTCCGGCTCATCCCCGGCGGCCCGGGTCGGGGAATTGAGCCCGATGCGAACGGCGAAATACGCCATCAGCATGCCCCATGCGATCAGCCCGACCAGCACGCCGGGCCACCACGCACGCGGCGGCGTCGTCGGGGCGAGTTGGTCGGGTGCGGCGTGGGGATCGTTCACCGGGAATGCAGTGTGCTCGCCAGATTGGCCGTCGTCCAATCGATGCGTCGGTCGCCGGTCCCGATGGCGACCACGGCGCAATCAGGTCCCGCGGCGTTTTCGGGTTCGGCGGGGGGGCGGCGGATCGTCGCTGCCTCCCTCGACTACATCGTAGGTGGACGATACGCCATCCCAGTTGGGCGTTTCCACAATCGGTTCGACGTCGGTCGGAGCAGGTCGCTCGACGCCGGCCGGATTGTCTAGCCCCTCCAGCAGCCAATCGCCGACTTCGTCCTCGCTGATCTCCGGCTGCCCGGGACTGGCCGGTGTTGCAGACTCTTCGGACGCGGGCGCCTTCGCTGCCGGCTGGCGTGGCGGCGGTGCGGCAGGCGGCGGCGCAGAGGGTGAGGCCGCGAGGTCGGCGAAGGGGTCCAGCACCTCGTCGGGGGCGGGGTCGGCCGGGGGCGGAATGGTCACCGCCGCGCTGCAGGCCGGGCAGCGCACGGTACGGCCGGCGTGGCGCGGCTCGGCCTTGAGCGTTTGTTGGCAGCCAGGGCATTTGACGCGAATGGTCATTGGTCAATCACAATTCCTGTCACCCCGGCGAGCCGCCGGCGCGGGCCGGCTGCTGCTCCAATTTTGGCGCGGGGCGTTCGCGCATGGGAAGCCATCAGGGGGCTGACGCCCCCCGCTCGCCCGAGGGTTCCTCAAACGGTTCCAGGTGGACCAGCACATCGCGGATGGAGGCGAAGCAGCCGGTCAGCCGGTCCTTCACGACATGCCCGATCCGGTGGCCTTCGGCGACGCTCAGCTGCGAATCGACTTCGATATGAATGTCGACAAAGTACTCGATGCCCGACTTCCGGATCCACAACTTCTCGACTCCGCGGACGCCGGGAATGGTGGCCGCCATGGTTCGCACCTGTTCCACCAGTTCGCCATCCGCCTGCAGGTCCATCAGTTCGCTGGCGCTCTCGCGGTACAGTCGCTGTGCCGAATAGAGAATGGCGGCCACAACGACGAGGGCGGCCGCTTCATCAGCCCACATCCACCGGCCGTCGCCCCAGCGCACCACCGCCAGCCCAATCAGAACCGCCAGTGCACAGAACGCATCGCTGCGATGATCCCAGGCGTTGGCGATCATGGCGCTCGACCCGGTTCGCTTGCCCACCCGCACCTTGTAGCGGTACAGCCATTCCTTGATGACGACGTTCCCGCCGGCGATCCACAGCGTCCACACTTCCGGAAGTGAATGGCTCGCGGGCAGCCGCCGCAGCGCCTCCCAGCCGATGCCGAGTGCCGACACCATGATCAAGACGGCCACGGTCGAGGCCGCGATCGCTTCAGCCCGCGTGTGGCCATAGGGATGCTCGTCATCCGCGGGCTGCTGCGCAATGCGGATGGCGAACAGCACGACGACCGTCGCGACGACATCGCCGAGCGAATTGATGGAGTCGGAAATCAGGGCGAACGAATCGCCGACAATGCCCCCAACGAGCTTCGCGATGCCGAGGGAAAGATTCACCGCCAGCCCCAGCGACGCCGCCCGCCAGACCTGTCGATAAAGTGGGTCGGGTGACGCCGGTGCGATGCGCCGTCCAAGGTCCGGCTGTTCCTGGGCCGCGACGTGAGTCAATTCAATCGTTCCGGTGTTTTCGTCGTGCGAATCTGCTCGCCGACAGCATAGAGCACATGTGACCGAAGTGTACTGTCACCGAATTGTACCGTGCGCAGGGCCTCTTGAGCCGGTTCGCTTGCGAACCGTCGCGTGTCCTGCCGCGACGCCTGGACGACACGCGCCGGCCGGCTCATCCACCCGAGACGTCGTTCTCGATGGTCAGCAACCGTGGGAACTGGCTTTCCACCGGGTCGACCGCTGGCGGGGCGGGCTTCTCCGGCGGCAGCCCGGCCGGGGCTTCAACCGTCGCGCCGCCGGCCATGCTGATCGTCTTGTCGCCGATCTGAATCGAGGACAGCCGAAGCGTTGGGGGCGTTTGCCCGCGGAAGGCCGTCATGCGGGTCTGCGGTCCCGTGCGGGCCGGTTCATCGCTGAGGGCCATCGTGAGTGAGACTGTGGACGAGTCGGGGTAGGTCAGGTCGAGCTTCAGGTCGTACTTCTGGTTCCCGCCGAGCGGAGTGCCCAGGTCGCGCGCGGGTGTCAGTCGAAGTTCGTGCCCGCCAGCGATGGTGGCTGCATGCGCGGCCTTGAGTTCGATGCCGTTGATGGTCGCCTTCATGTGCGCGAGCGGCAACTGCCAGGCGTCGCTGGCATGCAGAATGACTTCATCCTGACCGAACGTGATCTGCGGTTGGGCGTCGATCGACGACGCGACTGTGCGCATCACCGCCGCCGGCGTCCGTTCGGGGCCGAGGAGCGCGGCACAGCGAATCAGCGCCGGCCGGGGCAGGCTGGCGAACGCCGGATCAGCCAGCACCTTCGCCAGCTTCCCACGATCTTCGGCGTGGTAGTAGACCGAGACCAGAAACACCCGGCTTTGATCGTGCTCAAGTCCGACATCGAGATTCCGCAGCACTGCGTCTTCCGCTGCGGCGAACTGCCGATGCCGCTGCAGCACGCGGGCACAGACGAGATTGGCTTCCCACACGTCGGTCGACTGTTCGAGCGCCTTCAGCGCCGTGGCCACCGCGCTGGGATCCTGGAGGTATTCCTGAATCGCCGCCTTGTTGGCCAGCCCGGTCGCCAGCATGTCGTCCTTGCGAAAGTGCTTGTCCCCCAGCTTCACGAGCTGATCGTAAGTCTGCATGGCGTCGTCGAGTTCGCCGAGCTCCTGCTGAGTGCGGCCGAGGTAGTACCAGTAAGGGGGATACGCCTCCATGAAGCCGGCCATGCGGCGCAGCACGCGCTGGCGGACGACCGGATCGGGCTCGCGGACGGCCTTGTCGAGCGCATCGATGTCGTCGCCACGAACGAGCCACTTGTCGGGGATCTGCTTCTTCTGCGCGAGTCGCCAGAAGGTGTCGAGGAACTGCGACGACTTTTGAACGACGGCCGTCATCCGCGCGCGGTCGACCTTCAGAATGTCGATGTCCTTCTGGATCGTCGTGACGCGGTAGTCCCACCAGCTGTTGGCGCCGTTGCGCACGGCGCTGCCGAACTGGGCCGTCGCCAGATCGGTCGAAAACGCCAGCGCGTCCCACGTCAGCTTTTTGCGCACCGTATTCTGGAAGTTGTCCTTCAGCAGCTTCCGCTCATAGTCGGCCAGCCCGACCTGGTTGATCTCGTCGAGAACGCCCGAGTAGAGGTTGATGACCTCCGGATCCTGAATCGACGTGAGGTTCAGGTTGTTGAGAATCTTCTCCTGCTCCTCCGCCAGAACGACCTTCGTGGGCGATTGCCGGATGCGATGGAATGCGGCCCGGCAATAGTTGAGCGCGACGGCCGTCGACTTGGCCTCGTCGGACGGCACGGTGCGGTTGTCATCCAGCGTGGGAGTGATCAGCGCGACCGGCTGCGCCGGGGTCGCGTCTTTCGCGGTCGCCGGGGCGGCTGTCTGCACCGGCGGCAGGGCCTCGCTGGCCGCAGCGAGGCCCCGGGGCAGAAGTGCAGCGATGAGCAGTGCAGAACGCCAGGCGGACGTCACGAAGTCATTCTCCCGAGTTGGGACGGACTGGTTCGCGGCCCGGCGCATCGAGCCGATGCGCGAAGACCACGCCGGCCGGCCTCGTCAGATGAGGTCGGTCGGAGTCGATTGGCCCGGTCGGCACGTGGCCGCAAGGTCGGCAATGCCAGGCTGCCGATCCACCGGGTTTGTTCAACCAGACGGTCACGTCCCTACGGCCCGTCGAGGAATTCTACGCGACCAATTGCAAGCAGGATGCCGGGAGCGGACTGGCTCGACCACGATTCACCAGCCGCGGCCATCTTGTACCGGTGAGGCAAACCTCGCGGCGGCCGGACTCTCTTCGTATCCGGCAGACTTCCCGCAGCTTGCCCGGCTTCCAGCAGTTCGTCGACGTTCTGAGATCACGACCGCGCGGAGAGGCCGGCAGTTTCTGCTGGTTGACGTTTGACCGATTGGAGGAATGTCTGCGGGCGACTCTCCCGATTGAAGAATCGACAAGTGGCTTCCTGATCGCAATTCGCAGACGACCGAACACACGCTGGCGGCGCTGGCCATTGCGGGCCACACTGGGCCGAGTCTGCCACCTGTCGCGTTTGATTGCTCTGCTGTGCTGTACCGCTGCCTGAAGCCGCTGCTGTTTCGCCTGGATGCCGAACAGGCTCACAACTTCGCGCTGCGCAGCGCGGGTCTGCTGTCCGCAATGCCGCCGCTCGCGCGGGCGGTTCGCTGCATGTTGGCCCGGCCCGCGGGCGAGCCTGTCTCCCTCATGGGGCTGAACTTTCCGCACCGCGTGGGTCTGGCGGCCGGCATGGACAAAAACGGCGTCGCACCCTGGGCCTGGTGGGCGTTCGGGTTTGGTTTTGTCGAGTTGGGAACGGTCACCCCGAAGCCGCAGGATGGAAACCCGCAGCCGCGCATGTTCCGGCTGGTGGAGGAAGCGGCAGTCGTCAATCGCATGGGGTTCAACAACGCCGGTGCACCGGCGCTGGCGGAGCGGCTCAAACGGGGTCGGCCGCCATTTCCGGTCATCATCAGCGTGGGGAAGAACGCCACCACCCCCCTGGAGAATGCGGAATCGGACTACCAGGCGGCCGCCGCCGCGGTGGCCGAGGTCGCCGACGCCATTTCGATCAACATCAGCTCCCCCAATACGGCCGGCCTGCGGAGCTTGCAGACGCCCGCACTGGCGGGCCGGCTGGTGACGGTCATCCGCGACGTCGCGCCCGCCAGGCCGGTGCTGGTGAAGTTCGCTCCGGAACTGGAGGGAGACGACCTGGCCGCCGTCATTGATGCGTGCCTCGCCGCCGGCGCGGCGGGCATCATTGCCACCAATACGCTGTCGACTGCCAGTCGACCGGAGCTGCCGCAGGGTGGGTTGAGCGGGCGCCCCTTGAGAGAAATCTCGCCGCAGAGGGTCGAGGAAATTCGGCGGCGACTCGGACCCGGGCCGACGCTGATCGGCTGCGGGGGGGTGGACGATGTCGCGGCCGCGCGCCGGATGCGGGACGCCGGGGCCGACCTCGTGCAGATCTATACGGCGCTCGTCTACCAGGGGCCATTGCTGGCGGCCCGGATCTCGCGGGGCATGCGCTGATGGGAGGGAATCGGTCTTCAGAAATTCGCCGGCCGATCGCTGCAAGCGCGGCGGGTCTGTTGCTGGCGGCTCAGCCTCGCTGGTTCAGGTGGTGGGTCAGTTTAATCCGCCGGCCGGCGACTGACGGTGGCGCCGGGGTTGACTACGGCCGGTCTCGATCAGCAAGCCGCCGATCAATCGACTCCAGCAGTTCGATGATGCGGGAGGCGCTCCTCCGCTCAATGGCGACCATCTTCGGCATCAGATACAGGCAGACGTACAGCAAGGCTAGGATCGCGACCACGATAAGGACGATCCCGCCCCATTCGAGTGCCGACAGCTCAGAAGATACCAGCCGCAATTGTGGAGCGTTCATGCCCACTAGCTTACCAGCCGGCCGGCGGATCGGCACGGCGGGAGGCCGTTTCTCACCCGAAGCCACACAGCGCGCAACCAATGCCTAAGATGTAGACAGAGGCGGTCGCGCCATCAGGTTTTGAACACGCATGACCGCTCAAGCAGCCTTGACAGCGTCGAGGCGTCCACGTACAGCGTCCGCTGTACGTGGACGCCTCGACTAAACCACGGCCGATCCAAGGGGCATGCCACCCACTTGACAACGCGCCGTGCCAGCCGGATTATTGGGCAATGCCTAAACGGTCAAGCAAGGCTGAACGAGTGCCCCGCGACACGAACCAACTCGCGAAATTCGTTGTCGAGATGGCAACGGGGGATCGCGTCCCATTCACGGACGATGGCAAGAATGCCGCCGCAGTCGCCCTTGGCCGCCTTGGCGGTCTACGGGGCGGCAAGGCGAGGGCTGAGTCTCTCACACAGACGGAACGATCACGGATTGCGAAGGAAGCAGCCTTGGCCCGATGGGCGAAGCGTAAGCGCAAGTCTTGATTTCGGATTTCCTGTTCTGCGGTGGGCAATGAAGAATCGCGAGGCTTCTACTATCTACTTGAAGACGGAGTTTGAGTTCGTCCCCATCGATGACGGTCGTTTTGGGGAGGAATTCATCCGCGAGCTGTTCTTAGGACTGTCAAAGCCGGGAATGACTGAGTTCGCGTACAAGAATCTCAGCCTCCAAGACGACCCGCCAAGGCTCTACACGACGCGGATCACCGAGCGAGGTAAGAGCCGGTCAACGTGCGAGATCAGTCCCCATTCGATCGAGATCGAAGAGGATTCCGTTGCCGGTGTTGACATTGGGGAGTTTCAGGAACGAGCGAAGTCGATAATTACTGCTGCGAACGAAGTCGCAACCCGGTTGAAGCGGCCGATTCCGCCGGTTTTTACTCAGAGGGTCTGCGTCCAAACTGTCGTTCAGCCAAGCGAGGTGCCTGATTCCCTGGACCTCTTGGCCGGCAAGGCTGCACGAGTACTTGACCTGATCGACCCTTTTCGGAGACCACCCTCATACTTCGGCATCAGGTTCAGGTTTATCCCCCATGAGCCGGACAATGAGAATGGAGAAGAACCCCCGTTCGACGGATGGGATGAAGCCCAAGACGACTTTGTCACGCTTCGGTTTGAGACGTGGTCCAACGATCCCAGCTATGTCTGGATCGAAGTCTCATCAAGCCGAATCCTGTCTGGCGCCATTGACCTCGACGAGCACGGAACTGACAGGGTTTGCCAGAACATCGCACGAACCTACGACTTCCTGCAAAAGAACGCCATAGACTTCATTGGTCAGTTTGACCGTAAAGACGACGACAAGGGAGATGATGATGAAGCCGACAGCACAGAGAGCTAGACGATGGGTGCGGCCCGTTCGTCCTGACACCTCGCTGGCGACTTGCAAGTCGCCAGCTGGCGAGAGGTGGGGACGGCGGCTTATTGCAGACTTCAACTCCCCGCTCCCGGAAGCTGGTGGCGGGCGCAACCCTCGTCTTAACGAAGAGTCCGAGGCGGATCGCGACATTGCTAACGGCGATATCGCAGCCTTCGGCTCTGTGGATGATCTGATCGATGACCTTGATTCAGACGACTGACCTGCATTCGGGCCTGCAGCCGTGGAATACATTCGGACAGGCTTATTTCGCCGGTCGTTCAAAAAACTCGATGCGTCTCAAAAGGAATTGATTCGAGGCGCATTGAGGGAGCTGGCTAAGAACCCTCATCATCCATATCCGCCACAACTGAACGTTCACAAATTGAGCGGCAGGACTGGAAGGTCGAGGGACGGCAAGAAGGTTCCGATATGGGAATTCCACGCGACCGGGTATCTCATCATCACCTTTCACACAGAGGGCGATGACATAATGTTGAGGAATTGCGGTCCGCACGATGACGTGCTCCGCAACCCATAAAAGCCAGCGAGAAATCGCTGGCTTTTTTCGTGCACGATCATTAACAATGCCTGACCGCTCAAGCATGCTGGTCAGTATGAACCGCCCGACAAAAGCTGACCGCGTGAACGTGATACGATGCCTAGTCGAGGGCAACAGCATTCGCTCGACCTGCCGAATCACGGGTGTCGCGAAGAACACGGTCACGAAGCTGCTCGTGGATATCGGGACGGCATGTTCCGAGTATCAGGACCGGGCGTTCCGCCACCTGACCTGCAAGCGCCTGCAGCTCGACGAGATTTGGTCGTTCGTCTACTGCAAGGCGAAGAACGTCCCGTCCGAAAAGGCGAATGAGGACGTCGGCGACGTGTGGACGTGGACGGCGATTTGCGCCGACACGAAACTGATCCCCTCTTGGCACGTTGGTTCCCGCGACGGCGACTCTGCCCGCACTTTCTGTAATGACCTTGCTGAGCGCCTGACCGGCCGCGTCCAGATCACCAGCGACGGACATCACGCCTATGTCGAAGCGATCCACGGGGCGTTCGGCTACGACGTGGACTATGCCCAGCTTGTGAAGATTTACGGAGCGCCCTTTGAAGGCGAGCGGCGGTACACCCCGTCTGAGTGCCTGGGTTGCCGCAAGCGTCGCATGAGGGGCGACCCGGACGCCCGCCACGTCTCGACCAGCTTCGTCGAACGGGCGAACCTGACCATGCGAATGAGCATGCGGCGGTTCACCCGCCTGACAAACGCGTTCTCAAAGAAGATCGAGAACCACGTCGCCGCAATCTCCCTGCACTTCATGTACTACAACTTCTGCCGGGTCCATCAGACCCTTCGCTCGACCCCGGCCATGAAGGCGGGCGTGGCCGATCACCTGTGGACGATTGAGGAAATCGTGGACCTGCTGCCGGAACTGAAATACGGCACCCGGCCTGAGAAAAAGCAAAAGGGATTAAACTGACCCACTACCCTGATTCGGGAAGCCGGGCGACTGGCTGGTCGGCCGATCGATTTCCTGCGAGCCTTAACGGATGCCGGCTTCTGGCGATCTCTGGCCGCTTGTCGCGTCGACGCTCGTCGGCGGCGGGGTGTTCGCGCTCGGAGCCGCGCTGGCGGGCGCGCCGGCCGACGAAACGGTGGTTCAGGCGTGGCGCTACGATGTGTCCCGCGCTCGCGAGCTGCGGCGGATCAGCCTGCTGTACCGCCTGGCCGAGCCCGTCATTGGCCCGCTCGCCCGAATGAATCGCCGCTGGTTCTCGGCCGCCCTGCCGGAAATCGCGCGCGAGCTGCAGGCGTCCGGCCGGCCGCGGTTCTGGTCGCCGGAAGAATGGCTCGCGGTGGCCGAAGTGCAGGCGGTGCTGCTGAGCATTCCACTGTGGATGGTGCTGTTCCGTGAAATGGGGCCGCCCGGAGTGCTGCTGGGATTCGTCGGGACCGGCGTGATCGCGCTGCTGCTGCGCCGGGCGTTGACCCAGGCGGCACGGCAGCGACTGTGGCGCATCAAACTTTCGCTCCCCTACCTGCTCGACCTGCTGACGCTGCTGATGGAGGCCGGCTCGACCTTTCTCCACGCGCTCGAAGAGGGAGTGCGCGAATTTCGCGATGAACCGGTCGGCCAGGAGTTTGGCCGTGTGCTGGCGGAAATGCAGATGGGAAAAAGCCGGACGGCCGCCCTCGATGCCATGCGCGACCGCCTGAACGACGACGAGATCGGATCGCTGATCGGAGCGATCATTCAGGGGGAGCAGTTGGGAACTCCGCTGGCGCTGCTGTTTCGGGCCCAGGCCGATGTCCTGCGACTGAAACGGACGCAGCGGGCGGAAACAATCGCCGGCGAGGCGGCCGTGAAAATGCTGTTTCCCGCCGTGCTGATTATGGTCGCCACGGTGATCATCATGCTCGGCCCCTTCATCCTGGGGCTGCTGACTGACGACTGGTTCGCCGGTTAACCATTCCGCGTGCCGGCGATTCCCCGGCCCTCCGCCCGATCGTCGGGCAAACAGGTCGGGCGACCGCCGCCGCGCCGGGTATGAAGAACAGTGCGCCGGCGAAAAACTCCCCGTTGCGGCCCGTCGGTGCGCTGCCGTATCTTCAATTGTTCGCAGGGTTTGGCCGCGCGCGGGCCAGTCTGTGGGCCCGGAGTCTGATGGGCCGAAACGGTCCGTTCTGCGTTTCCTGGAAAAACGTGTCGATGCCAGCGTCGGAACTGTGCTACCTGGGCATCGACGTGGGCGGGTCCAGCATCAAGGCGGGCGTGGTCACCAGCGACGGACGCATTCTGCAGAAGCGGCATGTGTCGTCCGCCCTGGAGGACGGTCTCGAAGCCGGACTGGCGAACCTGGAACGCATTTCCCGGGAACTCGTCGTCGATGCAGGAGTGACCTGGGACCAGATCCGGGCGATTGGCGTGGCGGCCCCGGGCACGATGGACATTCCGGCCGGGATCGTGTTTCACCCGTTCAATCTGCCCGGCTGGAAAAACCTTCCATTGCGGGACCTGGTGTCGGAACGGCTGGGCAAGCCGGCGGTGCTGCAGAACGACGCCAACGCGGCCGCGCTGGGCGAAACCTGGCTGGGGGCGGGAAAGAATGCGAAGAGCCTGATGTTCTGGACGCTGGGGACCGGCGTGGGGGGCGGAATCGTTCTCGACGGCAAGGTGTGGGAGGGGGCTCATTCCCACGCGGCCGAGTGCGGGCACATCATCATCCAGCAGGAGGGAGGGCCGCAGTCCGAGCACGGCATCCACGGGTGCGTCGAGCTGTATGTCGGCGCGCGGGCGCTGGTGCGCCGGTGCCGCGAAGCGCTGGCGGCGGGCCGGGCGTCAGCGCTGGCGTCAATGTCGCAGGACGACTCGCAGCTCACCCCGCTCGCGATTGCGCAGGCCGCCGAAGGGGGCGATGATCTGGCGACGTCGCTGATTCTGGAATCGGCCCGGTATCTGGCGGTAGGGACGGTGAACGTCATGCACATCCTCAACCCGGAAATGGTGCTGGTGGGCGGCGCCATGACGTTCGGCCAGCACCGCACGGAACTGGGTCGGGCGTTCCTCGAAACCTTGCGGGCAGAGGTGCGCCGGCGGACGTTTCCCATCACGGCGGAGCGGACGGTGATCGACTACGCCTCGCTGGGGAATGAGGCCGGCTTCATCGGGGCGGCGGCCTGCGCGAAGCTGAAGCATCCTGCATGAAGAGCCGGAGTGCAGGCGGCGTGATCCGGGCCTCGCTTGGTCACGGAGTTTCCCGTCAAGAAACCAAGGTTCCCAAAAAGAAAGGGGCGACCTTTCGGCCGCCCCCTGTCGGAAACTGGTTTGCCGCCCCGCGACTATTCGCGGCTCGACATCAGCCGCAGCACCCACCAGAAGAGGGTGGCGACCGATGAGAACAGCTTCAGCGCCGCCGGGATGTACTGGTCGGTGTCGTAGTGGTGCAGGATGTTCGAGGTGTCGTACAGGATCCACGCCGAAAACAGCACGATCATCAGGCTCATGAACAGCAGGCTGCCGGTGATGCCGCTGCCCATGAAGATCGAAACCACAATGACGGCGAAGGCCGCCAGCGTGCCGACCCACAGGAAGTTCCGCAGGAACGAGAAATCGGCGCGGGTCAGCATGACCACCGCCGACAGCCCGCCGAAGATGATCAGCGTGACCGTGCCCGCCTGCATGATGACATCCGCGCCGCCGGCGCGCATCTGCACGTACATCAGCAGCGGGGTGAAAATGACCGCCTGCAGCACGGCATACAGGCCCAGACCGGCATACTGGGCCGGCCGGCTGGCGCGGTTATATGCCATCGACTGGGCGACGAAGCTCACCGCCATGAAACCGCCAATAAACAGCAGAGCGCCCCACTGCATGGTGAGCAGGCCGAACAGCGGCCTGTAAATGGCCTCCGTATTCACGCACACCGCAGCGGCCGCAATGAACAGCAGCGTGGCCCCCAGCAGGTGCCCGTACACCCGGCGGATGAAGCTGATTCGCTGGTCCAGCGAGGCGTCGGCGGCAAAGCCGTCGTACTGATGGTCGACTTCGTACATCGAGTTCATGGGTGATCCTCTGAATGGGTCCAGCGTGCGCGGCGATCGACAGCAGATCGAGCCCGGGCGCCGCGGCGGTCAATTGTTGCACCCTGCGGAATGGCGGTCCAATGCAATCGCGGAATCGGAGTCGTCTCCCCGGGCCCGCGAAGGGGCCAGGCAGATCGTTTCACATGGCGAAACCCGGGAAACTGCGGGGTTTATCCGGCAGTTCACAATCAGGTTTGCCCGGAGACCGTCCGGCTGAAGAATTGCTCAGTTGACGCCGGCGCCCGCATTTCGCTGAATGCAGGGCGACGGCAGTCATGCCCCACGCTTCTCTCGCTGTGGGATGGATTCGCAGAACGGGTGACAGGATCGGGCGGACCCGGGCGTATTGGTCGGCGGTCCCTGTCCTGCGAGCCATTCTCTTCCATGCGATTCCGGACCCGCCCTTCACTGATCGCCCGCATCCGGGACCGCACGGACGACGCCGCGTGGCGTGAGTTTATGGTCAGCTATCAGCCGTTTATCCGGCGGATCGGCGCCGATGCCGGGGTTCCTCCCGGAACGCTGGCCGACATGACGCAGGACGTGTTCCTGACCGTGGTGCGACAGCTGCCTCAATTCGTTTACGACCCCGCGCGGGGGCGCTTCCGAGCGTGGCTGGCGCGCGTTGTCCGGAGCCGGTGCTGCGACCTGTCGCGGCGGCGGCGACGCGAACTGGCGGCGCGCCGCGCGCACACGCCAGTCGACCGGGACGGCGGGCGCGGCTTCTCCGGCGAACAGGCCGACATCGAAACGCTGCAGCTGGCGCTCGCACGTGTCCGGTCATGGGTTCGACCGACGACTTGGCAATGTTTCGAGCGGCATGTTCTGGAAGGACGGCGCGCGGCGGATGTGGCCCGCGAAATCGGAGTGTCGGAGAACGCCGTGTACCTCAACAGCATGCGCGTGTTCCGCCGCATTGAAGCGGAATGCGCCATGCCGACAATGCCGGAGCCGCGAAATGAAACGACGTCGCTGTCCCGATGACATCGGTCTGTGGCCCGCGGTCGTCGATGAACCGATCCCCGAGGACCTGGCCCGGCATCTGTCCGACTGCCCGGCCTGTCATCGGCGGCTCCACGCGGCCCGTCGACGACTGCAGCAGTTGCGCCACGCATTTCCAACTGCAGCAGCAACCGACGACAGGCCTTCGCCGCCGCCAGCCCTCGAGATCCCGGGACAGATTGGCCCCTACGCAATTCTCGGAGTGCTTGGACAGGGCGGGCAGGCCATCGTCTATCTCGCGTGGCATCCCCGACTGGGAACGGAAGTCGCCATCAAGCGGGTTCTGTCGCAGGCGCCGGCCGATGCAGAGGCGATGCGGCGCGAAGCCGCGGTGCTGACGACCGTCGCCCATCCGGCCCTGCCGCTGGCGCTCGACCTGGAGATGATTGACGGCGAACTGTTTCTGCTGATGGAGCTGATTCGCGGCGAGCCCCTCGCCAATCGCCCCCCGTACGCAGGGACGCTGCAGGTCATCCTGGAGTTGACCGCAGCGGTCGCCGAATTGCATCGAGCCGGGCTGCTGCATCTCGATCTCTCGCCCGCCAACGTGCTCGTCGATCAGGATGGGCAATGCCGGCTGATTGATTTCGGATTGGCCCGGCCAATCGGCGCGGAAACCGACGCCGCCAGTCCGCCGCTGGCCGGCGGGACGCCCGGATTCGTCGCGCCAGAGACCTTGAGCGATCCGCACAGGGTCGATGGTCGGGCCGACATTTACGGCATCGGGGCGATCCTCTGTTTCCTGCTCACCGGCCAGCCGCCAGACCCCCGGGACGGGAAGCTTCCCCCGTCAGCGCAGCAACGTTCCGGCGGCGGACGTCTGCTGGCGATCTGCCGCCGGGCCCTGGCAGTGAACCCAGACGAGCGCTGGAATTCGGCTGATGAATTGCTCGTCGCACTGAAGCGTCTCGAGAGCGGGCCTTCGCGATCGCGTCGCTGGCTGGCGGCGGCAACTCTCGCCGCTTCGTTCCATCTGGGACCCGCGAATGACGCCGCGCCGGTGGCTCACGCCGAAGTCTCCATTCAACGCGCACAGCGAACTCGGCCCCTCATCCATGCGCCGGAGGTCAGGCAGGGGGATCAGGTGGCGTTCGCGTTCGACTGCGACAGCCCCGCCGCCGGACTGGCGGTGAGAACGCCCGCAGGCCGGATTGTGCCGCTGAAGCCGTTCGACCGGACCGGAGTCGGCCCGTTTCGCTATCCACCCTCCGGAACCGCCGTCCTGCGGCAGGAATCGGGAACGTACGTTGTGTTCTTCGTGCCCCTTGTGGATCACCGCGGCGCCGACGCGGGACTGCTGGACGCCCTCGAACGCCTCCCCGCACCGCCACCGCTGTACAGCGGCCAGCGAATCGCCCTGATTGCCGGCCAGCCCGCAGAGGACGACCTCGCGCCCGCCAGTCGAACTGCCAGCCAGGTCGTTGTCTGGCGGCAGGCCGTCATCGAATGTCGTCGACGCTTCCCCGGGTTGTCGGTCATCGCATTTAGGGTGGACTGACGATCATTTCCGCACACGAGTCGCATGTCATGCACCGCGCCGGACCGAATGATCAGGCCGCATCACGCCACTTCTGCCTCATCCGCGCGCAGGCTTTCGCGATCGTCGATGGCTGCTGCCTGCTGCCGCCGCCGCTGACGATTCGCATGGCGTACAACCCGGGAGAATCACTCTCCATTTCGATGGCCGATGGAGACGACGCAATGCCGCCTTCCACAATGCCGCCTTCCGCAATGCCAGAGTTCGTTTCTGTCACGGGGTGCCTCCGGCCCGATGTCAACGAATCGCCAACGGCCGGGCAGTTGCAGCAGTTCCGTCAATGGTCGTGCGAACATCCGCAGCACCCGCTGGCGTCGCGATTTCAGATTCTGGCGGCCTGGCTGGCGGCATCACGGGTCGATCGGCGATTCCACCAACTGGTTCGCCGATTCGTTGCGCAGGAACGCCGCCGTCAGCAGCGGCAGCTGTTCGAGGCCTGTCAGCGCCTCGTCAATCCAGCCGCTCACAACGACCCGCGCCGCAGGCCGTTTGAAGATCGTCAGGGAACCTCCTGCAAGACCATCGGGACCGGCTGGAATGGCCGCCCGGCATCAGTTGTCGCGCACGTCGGCCCGACGGCATCCGACTCACCAATTGAACTCCTGCCCGCGCCCGCCTAACCTCGTCTGACCCGAACTCGCTTGCGCTCGGGTTCCGCAAACTGGTCGACGGAGAGTGTCGAAATGCGTTCCTGGCTGTTGCTGTTGGCGATCGCCGCAAACTCCGCAACCGCGGCGGCGGCCGATTCCACCGATGCACTCATTGCGGCGGTGAAGTCCGTTGCCGAGAAAGGGCAGGGACACCGCGAAGCGGTGGCCGCCGCGGCCGCATTGTCGAAACTCGGGCCCGATCAGCTGCCGACGCTGCTGTCGGCCATGAACGACGCCAGCCCGCTCGCCCGCAATTGGCTCCGCGGCGCATTCGAAACCGCGGCCGACCGCGCCCTTTCCAGTTCGCAGTCGTTTCCCACGGCCGGGTTGATCGCCTTCTTCGGCAATCACGACAACAACCCCGCCATCCGCCGCCTGGCCTTTGAATGGATCGCGAAAGTCGACCAGGACTTCGCATCGAAAACAATTCCCGAAGCGCTCGACGACCCCAGCACCGAAATGCGCCGCGACGCCGTCGCCTGGCACATCGATCGCGCCCGCGAGTTTGACGAGGCCGGGAAGAAAGATCTCGCCCAGGCCGCGTACCAGCGCGCCCTCTCCGGCGCCGGCGACCATGACCAGCTCAAGCTGCTTGCGAAGGTGCTCAAGGAACAGTTCAGCCAGGAGGTCGACCTGATCCGGCACAACGGCCTGATTGTCGACTGGCGCCTCATCGGCCCCTTCGACAACAAGGGGAAGAAGGGGTTCGATGTCGTCTATCCGCCGGAACAGGAGGTCGATTTTTCAAAGACCTATCAGGCCGAGTTCGAGGGGATGACCAACGAACTCAAGTGGACGCGGCTGACCGGCGAGAACCCGGAAGGTCTGTACGACATCGCCAAGCTCACCGCTCCGCACAAGGGAGCGATCACCTATGCGGCCCATGAATTCTTCAGCGATCGCGAACAGCCTGTCGAGTTCCGTTTCGGCACGCCCAACGCGTGGAAGCTGTGGCTGAACGGCGAGCTGCTGTTCGGCCGCGAAGAGTATCACCGCGGCATGTTCTACGACATGTATCAGGTGCGCGGGCGGCTGCAGCCCGGCCGCAACGTGATTCTGATGAAGGTCTGCCAGAATGAGCAGAAGGAAGACTGGGCCCAGGCCTGGACCATTCAGTTTCGCGTCTGCGACCTGACAGGCCGGGCGATCAGGCCCGCCAGCGAAACGGCCGTCCTGGAAGCCAGCCCGAAGTAAGCCTCCTCAGGTCTCGCCCGCCCGCGAGACTGTTGTTGCGTCCGCGCTCGTCTGCCCACCGAACTGAACGGATTGTCCCGATGCTTCGCTTCCTCTCGATCGCCGCGCTGCTGACCGCCGGCGTGTTCTGTCAGGCCGACTGGCGTGCGTTCCGCGGCAGCGAAGCGACCGGCATCGCGTCGACCCCCGCCCCGACTTCGTGGTCGGATGACGAGAACATCGCCTGGAAGGTCGATCTTCCCGGGCGGGGCCTGTCCAGCCCGATTGTGGTCGGAGACCGACTGTTCCTCACCGCGTCGAGCGGCGGCCGGCAGGATCGGCTTCACGTGCTCGCGTTCAGCACCGCCGACGGCAGCCGGCTCTGGGAGCGGCAGTTCTGGGCGACCGGACGGACGGTGTCGCATCCCACCACCTGCAACGCCGCCCCCACCCCCGCCAGCGACGGCGAACGGATCTATGCGTTCTATTCCAGCAACGACCTGGTCTGCCTCGACCTCGATGGCAACCTGCAGTGGTTCCGCGGCCTGACGTACGACTACCCGAACGCCAGCAACAGCCTCGGCATGTCGTCGTCGCTGATCGTGGCGGACGGCGTGGTGATCGCGATGGTCGAAAACGACACCGATTCGCTGACGACGGGCGTCGATGCGCGGACGGGCGAGGAGCTGTGGAAGATTCCGCGGCCGCGAAAAGCAAACTGGACGTCGCCCGTGCTGTGGAAGGATCAGAAATCGGGGGAGAACCTCGTGCTGATTCAGTCCTCCGCGGGCGTCGTGGCCATCGCGCCGCGCACCGCCGAAGTGAAATGGTCGTTCGACGACGGCGCCTCCACGGTGCCGTCGCTCGTGGTCTCGAACGGCGTGGCCTACGTGCCATCGCATGGCATTACCGCCATCCGGCCCGGCGAATCGACGCCGAACGTGGCGGAAATTCTGTGGCAGGAAGGGGGCCTGAACCCAGGCACGAGCAGCCTCGTGGTGCATCAGGGCAAGGTCTACCTCATTTCCGATGCAGGCGTTCTGAGCTGTGCCGACGCCAGCACCGGCAAACGTGAGTGGCAGTCGCGGTTGCCGAAGGGGCACTGCAGCGGCTCGCCGGTCATCTGCGGCGACCATCTGTATGTGTTCAACGAAGAAGGACTGGGAATCGTGGCCGACTTGAACGACAAGGGAAAGATCGTCCACCAGCACAGTTTTGGCGGCAAGTTCCTGTGTACGCCGGCCATCGTCGACGGAGCGATCTACGTCCGCAGCGACAGCACGCTGTGGAAAATCGCGGCCGCCAGATAGGCCCCCTTGGCATGCTGTTTTTGCTGGAGATTGAACGGCGTGGGGCGGCGGGGCATTCAGCTTTTGCCTGCCGATGCGGCGCGCCAGCCCCGGGCGACGCTCGCGCGGGCAGAAACGCGTCAAAGCGCCCGCGACCCGCTCGAAGACGCCTCTTCTCGAATGTGATCGGCATGGCACGCCGGCAGGCCTGGCGACGACTGGCGATCACCATCGTGGGAGGGCTGCTCCCGGGATGTGGCCCGGAACCAGTCAACGCGCCCGCCCGCGCTCCAGCGCCGCCGGCCGCATCGTCTCCCGATCCCGCCGTGGCCAACGCACCGCCAGCACCGCCGGCGGCGGCAATGAAGACCGCGGCAAACACCTCGGCGACGACGGCCGACATCGCCGGGTGGAGGCCGGAGGTTCCGCTCCGCGACTGGGAGTTCATCGTGCTGCATCACACCGCCACCGAGATGGGCGACGTCGCGGCGATCAACCGCGAGCATCAGCAGCGGAAGGACTCGAGCGGAGCCCACTGGCGTGGCATCGCCTACCATTTCCTCATCGGCAATGGCCGGGGAATGCAGGACGGCGCCATCGAGCCGACGTTCCGCTGGACCGAGCAGTCGGACGGGGCTCATGCCGGGTCGCTGAAGCACAACGAGCGTGGAATTGGCATCTGCCTCGTTGGCAACTTCAACAAAACGCCGCCGACCAGAAAACAGCTGGCTTCGCTGAAGTCGCTGATGGACTGGCTGCAGCAGGAAGCGGGCATTCCCGCCGAGCGCGTGCTGCGGCATAGCGACATCAAGACCACCGATTGCCCGGGCCGGAAGTTTTCCCTCCCCAGGTGACCGTCCTCACGTCCGACCGCATTCTCCCGGAGGCCGTTCCAACGGAAAACATGAGGCCCGGAACGGGCACGATTCGCGAAATCGGGGGGTCGCTTTCAGGTTCGGCCGGGGTTTGATGGTCGTGGCGATGTAAACCTCTACTGGCTTGAGGCGGACCGGCGGCGTAACATGAGAAAAGCGGACGAGTTGCCAGTTTCCGCCGGCGCCCGAATCGGGACCCCGGGCTCGTGGCGACGTCCGGCCCTTTCCATTCCCGCCGCCGACCGCATGCCCGCCAACCCGCCGGACAACGCTGCCGATTCCGCCACGACCATCATGCCGGCCGTGCGGCCCGAGGCCGGCGCGACGATCGGCGAGTTCTCGCTCATCCGCCTGCTCGGCAAAGGGGGCATGGCCGAGGTCTGGCTGGCCGAACAGCATTCGCTCAAGCGCAACGTCGCCCTCAAGCTGCTCAAGCCCGAACTGACCAGCGACCCGGTCTATGTGAAGCGCTTCCAGGCGGAAGCCAAGGCCGCCGGCGGACTGTCGCACTCGAACATTGTCCAGGTGTATTCCGTCGGACAGGCCGATGGCCGGCACTTCATCGCCCAGGAGTATGTGCAGGGCTCGACGCTGAAGTCGTTTCTGCAGCGCAAAGGGGCGCTCGATCTGCAGACGGCGCTGCACATCGTGCGGCAGGTTGCCGCCGCCCTGCAGGCCGCAGCCGATCGCGGAATTGTGCACCGCGACATCAAGCCGGAAAACATCATGCTCACCCGGAAGGGCGAGGTGAAAGTGGCCGACTTCGGCCTCGCCCAACTGATGGGAGGCGAGCGCCTGAACCTGACGCAGGAGGGGACGACCATGGGCACCCCCCTGTACATGAGTCCCGAACAGGTCAACGGGCAGAAACTCGACCAGCGCAGCGATCTCTATTCGTTCGGCGTGACGTGCTACCACATGCTCGCCGGCGAAACCCCCTTCCGCGGGGAATCGGCCATCGCCGTCGCCATGCAGCACCTGCAGAACACGCCCCGCGATCTGGCGTCCCGCCGACCCGATCTTCCCCGGGCGATGTGCGACATCGTCCACCGGATGCTGGCCAAGAACCCGGACGAACGGTATCCCGATGCGCAGAAGGTGCTCGCCGACCTCAAGAAGCTGGCGAAGTCGCTGAAGAACGACGGCCTCGATGAAGACATCGAACTCAAGCTGTTCGATCCCGCCGAGCCTTCGCCGTCCATCGCCGTGCGGCGGCCGTGGCTGGTTCTGTCGGCTCTGTGCGTGGTGACGGCGCTCGCAGGGGCGGGCGTCGGCTGGGCGATGCGGCCGGGTCTTCCCGAAAGCCGGGGATCGGTCGTGCCGCGGGCGAACTCGGCCGAAGAGCAGTTCCAGATGGCGCTGCTGAAGGTGAACGATGCCGACTTTTTCCGAGCCGTCAAAGAGAACTTCCCCGACCCCTCGAATATCGATTTTCACCAGCTGGCCGACGAACAGCTGGCCTTCATGCAGCTGCGCGATGTGTCCAACCCCGACCGGCGCACGAAAATTCTCAGCCAGCTCCAGGCGCTCGACAGCTACGGCAAGGAAGGGCAGCAGAAAGCGGCGATCGGCAAAGCCTATCTGGAACTGTTCTCCGTCTCACCGCCGGACAACAACTCCAAGCTGAGCGCCCGGCTGACGCTCGACACCAACGGCCTGCTGGCGCCGATCCCTTCCGAATCGCCGCTGCGCAAAGGCCAATGGGGCCGGTACTACACCGAACTGCGGGCGGTGCTGTTCGACGAACCGGCCGGAACTGAAACCGCGCCGGGCGCCGCCGCGCCCGGACGGATCGGCGAACGGGGCGGACCACGGGGCGATGGACTGCCGGGCGGCTTTGACCGATTCGGCGACGGACGACCCGCTCCGGGACCAGCGGGGGGACGGCCCTTCAGCCCGGACGGCGGTCGAGGCCCCGACGGAGGACGCTCCGGATTTGAAAACCGCCCCGGACCACCGCCGCCGCGTCCCGGCGAAGACAACTTCAACAGCGACCGCACCCCCCGCCAGCGGCCCGACGGCCCCCCTCCGGGAGATCAGCCATGACCTCGCGCCCCGGAGTCGATCGCCGTTCGTTTCTGCAGCGCAGCGCCGGACAGGCGGCCGTCGGCGTTGCGGCCGGTCTGTCGACCTGGCTGCCCGCCCAGGCCGGCAGCCATCCCCCGCTGCGGTTGGGAATCATCGGTGTTCGGTCGCGCGGTCTGGAACTGATGCGCGCCGCCGCGAAGCTGCCGGGCGTCGAAATCGCCGGCGTCTGCGATGTCGATAGCGCCCTCCTGCAGGACGCCCTGCGACGCCTCGAAACGCCCGCGTCTCCCTGCGCGACATCCGACTACCGGCAACTGCTCGATGACAACCGGGTCGACGCCGTAGTGATCGCCACGCCGGACCACTGGCATGCGGCAATGACGGTCGACGCCTGCGAGGCGGGCAAGGATGTGTACCTGGAGTCGCCCGCCACGCATGCTCCTTCCGAATGGCCCCGCCTCATCGCCGCAGCCGCCCGCAACCGGCGCATCGTCCAGACCGGACTGCAGCAGCGCAGCGGCCCGTTTGTGCAGTCCGCCATCAGCCAGCTGCGTTCGGGAGGCATTGGACAGGTGCGGTATGTCCGCGCCTGGATGGCCTGTCGTAGGAAACCGATCGGACGTCGCGGCGATTCGCCCGCCCCGGCCGGAATCGACTACGCCGCCTGGCTGGGGCCGGCCCCGCGCCGCGAATTCAACGGCAATCGCTTCCACGGCAACTGGACCCGCTTCTGGGATTACGGCGCCGGCGAACTCGGACTCTGGGGCGTCCACTGGCTTGATCTCGCCGGCTGGGCGCTCGACCTGAACGGCCCGGTCAAAGTCAGCGCCATCGGCAGCCGGCTGCATTTCACCGACGACCAGGAAACCCCCGACACGCTGACCGTGCACTACCAGTTCGAACGTCCCCACCCGATCGAACTCGCCTGGGAGCACCGCACCTGGACCGTGCACGGCAACGAGGGACGCACCAGCGGCATCGCGTTCTACGGAGACGATGGCACACTGGTGCTCGATCGCGGAGGCTGGAAAGTGTACGACCGAAAAGACTCGCCCGCGGAAAACGGCGGCGATCTCGATGGTCCGCACCTCGCCAACTTCGTGCACTGCGTCCGGACGCGGGAAGAGCCGGCCGCCTCCCTGCTCGTCGCCCGCCGGGCCGAAGAACTCTGCCACCTCGGCGTTCAGGCCTGCCGCGAGGAACGGATCGTGACAGCGGAAATCGGCGGCGCGCTGCGCAGCCTTCCACCCGCGACTTTCAGTTGAAGGATCAGCGATGAAGAACGCGACTCACAGGCCAGCGGGGCGCGTCAGCCCCCTGATGCTTCACGAAGTCACGCGGTCAACCGCCGTAATTCCTGTGATCGCTGCGCTGCTCGTCGCCTCCCTCGCCGCCGCTCAGGATCCTGCTGCTCCCGCTGCCCCGAAGGAAGACCTCTCCCAGTCGCAGCTCCAGCTGCTGCGCGACTTCGAACGGTTCGAAAAGGCGCTGTACGACGTCGCCGAGTTCTCCCGACGCACCGACCCCGACCAGGCCGAACTGCTGTACCGGGCCCGCAGCCAGAGCCAGGAACAGCGAATTCTCGATGAGATGCGGCTGCTGTCCGATTCGCTCCGGCCGCAGGCGGACGGCAAAGTGGTGATTGGCGACTCGCCTGAAAAACAGGTCGAGGTGATTGCCCGCCTGCAGACGCTGCTGAAAGTGCTGCAGAGCGCGGACGAACGCGACCGGCTGCAGCGGGAAATCGAACGGATTCAGGATCTGCTCAAAGGCACCAACGCCCTCATCGGCAAACAGCGGGACCTGCGTTCCGACACCGGCCGCGGCGGCGACACACAGCAGCTTTCGGAACGCGAACAGAAGCTCATCGAAGAAGCCCGGAAACTCGCGCAGAAAATCGACGAGCAGGACGCCCAGCGCCGCGGCGAATCGCCCGACAGCAAGCCCGGCGAGAAGCCCTCGCCGGATCAGAAACCGGGCGACCCCCAGGACGGCCAGCCCAAATCGGGGGACCAGAAGCCGGGCGATGAAAAATCACCCGATGGCCAGCCGCAGGACGGCTCCTCGCCCATGGATCCAAAGCCCGGCGAACAGAAACCGGGCGAACCAATGCCGGGCGAGCCCAAACCGGGCGAACCCGGCTCGCCGACCTCTGGCGACCCGCAGGTCCCTCCATCCGGCGAGAAGAAGCCCGAGCCGAACAACGCCGAACAGAAACCGGGCGACCAGAGGCCCGGTGAACAGAAGCCGTCTGATCAGCAGCCGACCGAAAAAAAGCCGGGCGACCAGAAACCGATGGACGGCCGGTCCCCGTCCGAAGGGGCCGAGGGAAAGCCGTCCGACCAGCCGCCACAGCCGGGTGAACAGCAGCCGGGGCAGCCCCCCAAAGGCCAGTCGCCCCCGGAACTCGGCCAGCAGAAGCCTGGGGAGCAGTCGTCCCCGCAGACCGGCGAAGAACGGCCCCGCGAAGGCAAACAGACGCCCGGCCGACAGGAACTGGAAGAAGCCCGCGAGCAGATGCAGCGGGCGCTGGAGGAACTCGACAAACAGAATCGCGAAGGCTCGACCGAAGCTCAGCAGCAGGCGCTGGCCCAGCTGGAAAAGGTGAAGGCCCGCCTCGAAGAAATCCTCCGGCAGCTGCGGGAAGAAGAAAACGAACTGCTGCTCGCGTCTCTCGAAGCGCGGTTCCAGAAACTCCGCAAGGCCCAGATGCAGGTGAACGTCGAAACCGTCCGCCTTGCGAAGTCCATCACCGAAGATCGGTCCCGCCATGATGACCGTGCGATCGCCCTCAGCCGCGACCAGCGGGAGATCGTCGTCGACGCCGAAAAGGCGCTCAGCCTGCTCAAGGAAGAGGGCTCGTCCGTCGCCTTCCCCGAAGCCATCGAGCAGATGCGCGACAACATGCTCACCGTGGCCGAACGCCTCAACGGCGGAGATACCGGCAGCACCACGCAGATCATCGAAGAACTCATCGTCGAAACGCTCGACGAAATGATCCTCGCCATGCAGCAGGAAATGGAAAAGGCGAAGGACAAAGACAAACAGAAACAGCAGCAGAATCAGCAGCAGCAGCAGGACGACGAGCAGGCCCTGATTAACGAGCTGGCCGAGCTGAAAATGATCCGCTCGCTGCAGAACCAGATCAATCGCCTGACCCGCGAGATCGGCCGCGAACTCGATGGAGAACAGGCCGGCGATCCGTCCCTCAAAAAGATGACCGAAGACCTCGCCCGCCGCCAGAAACGCCTGCAGGACGCAACCTACGACCTGTCGACCGGGAAGAACCGGTAAGCGGTTGGAGGAACCACGAAAAGCACGGAAACGCTCCGTCCATCAATCGGCGTCCGCACGAGTTCTTTTCCGTTCCTTCCGTGTATTCCGTGGTTCAAACGCCGCGCAGGACTATTCCACCCGTCGGAAGTACTCCAGGAACAGACCTGTCGGAGTCCGGTAGCCACGTTCATCGAACTCGATGGTCGCCAGTGGCCTGAGATTCTGCATCAGCTGCTCGAGTTCGTCCTTCGCAGGCTCTGGTTCCATGCATACGACGACCATCGTTGCGCTTCTCGCCAGAACGCGATAAGGCGTGACGACGGGAGTCCTGTTGTTGGGGCACCCCATGAAGCGGTCGCAGTCGAAATATGTGGAGACGGTCGTCTTCGTCCACGTCACAACCATCTTGCCGAACAGGGAGCGGAACTTCCGCAGCCCGGCCGGGGTCGCCTTCGGCATCACCACGTGCTCAAACGTCTTCCGCCGGTCGGATTTCCACGTCCCCCACAGCCTGGGCTCGTGCAGCGGCTTTCCATCCCGTGGCAGTTCGACGCCATTGATGGGCGCAACTGGACTGTAGCGTTTCATGAATCACCTGCACCTGGCGACCGTCACCGCCCAACAGGCGCCCACGATCGAAAAAGGAACCACGAAAGCGCGGAAACGCTCCGTCCATCAATCGGCGTCCGCGCGATTTCCCTTTCCGTTTCTTCCGCGTGTTCCGTGGTTCCTCCCCGCCAGTCACTTCCGCGTCAGCGGCTGCGGGTCAGTCACAATGCCCGGGGCCCGCTGCCCGGTTCCATCCCGGTCGCCGTCCCCGATCTCGAGCCGGCCCTTTTCAATCATCGCCAGCAGCCGCTGCACCACATCCGGGTGCGCGCTGGCCAGGTTGTCCTCCTCGGCCGGGTCGACGTCGAGGTTATACAGCTCCGGCCTTTCGAGCGCCGCGCTCGTCTGTTTCGGGCCATCCTTCGCCACCCGCAGCTTCCACGGACCGCTGCGCACCGCCTGGAGGTGGCCCTCGAAGTAGTACAGGTAGCCCGCGTCGTCGTAGGGCGATTTCATGTGGGCCGGGTCGGCGAACAGCGCCCGCAGGTCGTGGCCGTCGATGGTCCGCGCGGGCAGGTCGGCCCCGATGGTCGCGGCGAACGTCGGCAGGATGTCCATCGTCGTCACGATCCGGTCGCTCACCTGCCCCGGCTCGATGTGCCCCGGCGCCCAGAGGATGCCCGGCACCCGGTGCCCGCCATCAAAGCTCGTCGCCTTGCCCGCCTTCAGCGGCGCATTGCTCGCCCCATGCCGGATGACGCCGCCGTTGTCCGAGGTGAACAACACATACGTGTTCCGGTCCAGCTTCAGTTCGGCCAGCGTCTTCAGAATCTCTCCCGTGCTCCAGTCGAGCTCTTCAATGCAGTCGCCATAGACGCCGTTCGCGCTATTGCCCTTGAACGCCTCGCTCGCATAGTGGGGCCAGTGGGGAAAGGAGTGCGGCAGGTACAGGAAGAACGGCCCGGCCGCGTTTTTGCGGATGAACCCGATCGCTTCGTCGGTGTAACGCTTCGTCAGCTGCGTCTGGTCGGGCTCCTGTTCGATCACCTGTTCATCGCGCAAGAGCGGCGTGGGCAGCCGGTTCCTGTCGAGCTGACCGTCGGCCCGCAACTGGCCCATGTCATTGGAGAACGGGATGCCGAAGTAGTGGTCGAAGCCCTGCTTTGTCGGCAGGAAGGCCGGCTGGTCGCCGAGATGCCATTTGCCGATGCACATGGTGGCGTACCCCTTCGACTTCGCGATTTCCGCGATCGTCGTTTCGTCGGGATGCAGCCCGCGGGCGTTGCCGGGAAACAGCACCCAGTATCCGACACCGTTGGTGTGCATCGAAACCCGCCGCGGGTAGCAGCCGGTCATCAGGCTCGACCGGCTGGGCGTGCAGACGCCGCTCGTCGAATAGAAGCTCGTCAGCTTGAGCCCCTCGGCCGCGAGCCGGTCGATGTTGGGCGTCCGCTGCTTCGTCGACCCATAGCAACCGAGGTCGGCATACCCGAGGTCATCGCAGTTGATGAGGATGAAGTTGGGCAGCCGCTCCTGCGCCCGGGCTGGTGTGGCCAGCAGGAGGAGCAGCATCAACGGGAGCAGAGGAAACCGGATCGAGCGCATGGTGTTCCGTGCAGTGAGAGGCCGGGGGGGAGCGAAGTGACAAAGTCGCGGGGCGATTCTCATGAGTGGGCGGGCGTTTGTCACCGGTGAGGAATCGATCGCGCTCCATGATCCGCGGCCCGCCAGGCTTCCGGAAAACGGCCGGCCGGCCCCGCGATTCTTTCATCCCGTGCGCGACGTCCACCGTTGAGGGAGCATGGCCGGTCAATCCAAAACTTCTGGAAGCGACAACCTGGTTCGCGTGCAATGGTTCTCACTCAAGAGTGAGCTTCGGCGTGCCGCCCCGTGGGGAATCCTCGGGCTCGTCTTGATCGTGATTGTCACTGCCGGGCTTTACGCCGCTGGCCTGGCACCGCCGCGGCACGGGCCGCTTCTGACATTGCTTGTGGCCGTTCTCCTGGCCGCGATATTTCTGGCTCAGTACCTGCTCCCGCGCGTTCGCGTCGATGACGAGAGGATATCGCGCCGCATTCTGTGGTGGTGGGATCTGTGGCCGTGGGAGGCGTTTGAAGCGGGAGAGGTGCAGCGCGGGGCCGGGAAGTGCAACTTCCGTCTCTCCACAGAACCGTTCTGGTGCAGGGAGCTCAATCTCGAGCTGCTTGAGGACGACGACGCGGAGGTTCTGCTGTCGCTGATCCTGCGGGTCTGGACGCCGCCGCCAGTGCCCGACTGTCCGGAGGAACTCATTCTCAAGCTGACGTGGCAGGGGCGTCCGACCGTCGTGCTCACGGCGGAGGGTGTGTGCCTGAGGCCGCGGGGTAAGCGCTCCAGCGATGTCAGCCGCGAAGTTGCGATTGGTTCCTCCGCCGCCGGGGAGTTCATTCCGTGGTCCGATGTGCAGTGCGTCCGCATCTGGCGGCTGCAGCCCGACCGTGATGATTTCCGCGAACTCCTGATTCGCTGGGACGGCGGGGAGGTGAAGCTGAGGCGACGCCGCAATGGAGAGGACACGCAGAACTGGACCGGCCCGACTGCGGAACTCATTTCCGCATGGCTGCTGAGGCAACAGGCAATTCCAATGCTGGAGGACTACGCGCTGCTGGGGGAACCCCGGACGCTCGCCGAACTGGACGCCCGCGAAGAACGGGAGGCTCCGCGTGAGAAGGATTTGCGCCACATGCGCTGGATCGTTTACGCCATGTGGCTTGCTGTGCCGGCTACGATGATGATCGGTCCGGCTGGGGCAAAGCTCGGGATGCCACCCATGGTGGGCCTGTACGCCCTGATGGCACACCTGCTCTATGCGACCGCTTCAAAGAGGGTCGAAGCCGCCCGGGCCACGCGTGCGAGGCAACGCAGCGAACTGGAGAGACGGCTCACAAGACCTGCCCAGGGATCGCCCTCCTGAGCCTGAACGCTGATGACGATCCGCCGCGCACAGGGACGAATCGGGATGCAGACGCCGACACATCCGTCAGAAACGCGGCCGGCGACACGCGAAAGTAACTCGCGAGCGCTCGAACCTGCTCAAGGGTCAATTCCCGTTCCCCCTTCAGCTGGGAGTTCAGCGTCGACAGGCGCATGCCGATTGCTTTCCCGAGCGTTGCGGGCGACAGGGCATTCTCCTCCATCCGCCACAACAGCATTTCCGTACCGGATCGCATTGCGATCGGATGAGCCTCGTCTTCATAGCGTTCGATCAGGCCGGAGAGAACCTCCAGGTAGTCCCGCTGATCGTCGTTCAGCCGCGGCTGAACGGCGACGTTCGATGCGATCCTGCTGGCGCGGGCCAGTTGACGATCCGAACGAATCGGGCGCCGCGGAAATTCCTGCAGCAGGTCGTCGTACTGTCGGGTGGTCGTTGACATCGAAAATTCCGTCGCAGGCAGTCGTGTTTCCACACTCCACGATCATACTCGGCGTGGGTCAGAACGGTTCGTCAGCCAACGAGCCATACCGCCAGACGACTGCTCTCTGGGCAGCCGAACGTTCCGCACATATTCTCTTAGCGAACCGGTGCGGGTGCATGTTCTGGGAATCATCGGGCGAAACACGATGGCGTTGGAAACTCCGAGCCAGGACGACCCTGCCGGCCTGGAGCGCACCCGGTCTTCCCTTCGCAATCGCATGCAACACGCGGTCGATGTCTGCGAACGCGAAGGATTCTCGATTCCGGCCAATGTCCGGACGCTGGTGGATGTCCTGCTGGACTCGGCCAACCTGGAGCAGGCATGCGGCGACTCCGACACGACCGCGAGATTCCTGCTCTGGGCCGTCACACTCTGTGAAGAACAACTTGCTGAACGATCAGCCGATACCCGGTGCTGGTTTCAGCGGATCACCGCGCTGCGGTCGCTCGTCGAAGTGCACGCTGCGGCTGGCAACTTCGAAGCGGCGGCAGAGTGTTGCCAGAAGATCGTGTCGGCAACCAGTGATGAGGTAGAACACGGCGACCGAGAGCGGCAGTTCATCGCTGCTCGCGCGCTCCACGAATTGGCAACGATTCGTGCCGATCAGCAGCGATTGGACGAAGCCGAGGCGTCCAACACGAAGTCACTCAAGATCGCCGCAGGACTCGCGGAACAGTTCCCCGAAATTGCGGACTACCAATCCGCCCGAGTGCAAGGACAGCAACTGCAGGAGGTGTTGCAGCATGAACGGCTGCAGCTCGAAAGGTTGCGGTCAGAAGCTCGAATGCCCCGGCGAAAGACAACCGCCGCCATCGTCGCCATTGTCGTGATCGGTGTCCTCAAAATGGGCTTCCTGAATGGCTGGTTTGGAGGAAACCGGCCGCCGCAACCAGCATTCAATCCTGGCAGGTTCGCCATTCTGCTGGGCGCGACGATCGAATACGTCAACGACGCTGCAGCCCCCTGCAGCATTCGTCTCATCGGCTATCAATCCGAGCGCTGGCGGAGCTACGGCAAGGAAGTTCAGCCCGGGGCGACGGGAAGAATTCGCGAGAGCATCGAACCTTTCGTGATTGAGCAGATCGTCGTCCGTTCCGGCGACCGCTCCCAAACATCGGACGTCCGTTTTGAGCTCCCGATGCAGGGGCTGGTTCGGCTCAAGGTCGATCCCGAGCTGAATGCGAGCATAGTCAACGTCTCGCATCCGTATCAGCCTCAGGGACGCATCGCAAAACCCACCGACGACGGTCCACGTTTCCGGCCCGACAACAGGGCGGCGCGCTGAGGCGACAATCCGCCTGGCACGAACATTTCAGTCTCCGTGTATGCGTCACGAAAGTGGGTCAAGGCGTACGGCCGGCTGTGCCGGTCGCCATTCCTCAGTGAGCGGCAAGGCGCTAGCCGCCGGTTCTTCCTGTCCGTGCATCACGAACGTTGGTGGTGGATTCCGAAAGGAACATCGAACGTGATCTCACGATGCAATGTGAGCGGAAGGCGCTCGCCTCCGGCCGATTGTCGAACACGGCCTCCTGACAACGTCGATTTCGCGAGTCGAAGAATCCACCAACGTTCCAGACGCACGCCCCTGAAATCACTCTCTCGCGCAACCACTTGCGGGAGTAAAGGGGGAGCCGCACATGCAGCGCAGACGTCAACAATTCAGCCATCGTCCCGTCCGCGACGGCGGACAGCCGCAGTCGGCCGGCACAATCAGGCCACACAAGGCCGCTGAAAGGGAAATAGGGCAAGAAGAACGCACCACTCACGGCGCTGTCCTTCTTGCTCCCCTGGCCCAAAAACCGGCTCAGGAGTGTGCTCCGAGGACCGTCTCAATTCGCAGTCTCTCAGCCGATGGTCAAAACCGGCCTCCTGGCAACCTGGATTTCGCGAGTCGAAGAATCCACCAACGTTCAGGCGCTCGCACCAAACAGGCCGGATCCATCGATTCCAGTTCCTGTATCCCGCCCCCTTCCCTACCATATCCCGTTTCGCTGTCTCCCGCGTCTTCTCTCCCGAGTCCATGTCCCACAACGGCCTCCTGTACATCGAAACCGTCGGCTGCCAGATGAACGTGCTCGACAGCGAGCTCGTTGTTGCGGCGCTGCGCCAGCAGGGATACTCCCTCACGGCCGACCCCAAGGCGGCCGATACCGTTCTGTTCAATACGTGCTCTGTCCGTGAACACGCGGAAGAAAAAATCTACAGCCAGCTCGGACGGCTGAAATTCGCCCGCCGGAAGCAGCCCAATGTCGTCATCGGCGTCATCGGCTGCATGGCCCAGAAAGATCAGGAACTCATCTTCAAGCGGGCCCCGCATGTCGACCTGATCGTCGGCACCGGGCAGCTCGGTGAGATTCCCCGGCTGGTTGACGAAGCCCGCTCCACCCGCAAGCGGCAGATGGCCCTCAGCCTCGACCGCAAGGAAGGCTCGCGGGCCGATGTGGCGGCCAGCTTCGAAAGCTACGACCCGCTCCGCGATCCTGAAATGCGCCCCACGCCGTGGCAGGCGTATGTCCGGATCATGATCGGCTGCGACAAGTTCTGCACTTACTGCGTCGTGCCCATGACGCGCGGCCCCGAACAGAGCCGACCGCCGCGCGACATCCTTCGCGAAGTCGAAGCCCTCGCCGCACAGGGCGTCCGCGAAGTCACTCTGCTGGGCCAGACGGTCAACAGTTACAAGGTGACCCAGGATGGCCGGCTGTGGCGCATGAGCGACCTCATCGCCGCGATCCACGAGAACCCGGCCATCCAGCGAATCAAGTTCGTCACCAACTATCCCAAGGACATGACGCTCGATCTCTTGGAAGCGATCCGCGACCTGCCGAAGGTGTCGCGCTACCTGCACGTGCCGCTGCAGTCGGGCTGCGACGAGGTGCTGAAGCGGATGAAACGCGGCTACACCACGGCCGACTACCGCGACATGATGGAGCGGATCAACAAAACGGTTCCCGATGTGGCCGTGTCGAGCGATTTCATCGTCGGCTTCTGCGGCGAGAGCGAAGAATCGTTCCAGAAGAGCCTCGATGCGGTGCGCGAGTACCGCTTCAAGAACAGCTTCATCTTCAAGTACAGCCCACGCCGCGGCACGAAGGCGTTCGACCTGTACCCCGATGATGTTCCTGAAGACGTAAAACGCCGCCGGAACCAGGACCTGCTGACGCTGCAGAACGAGATCAGCGAAGAAGACAACGCCGCCCTGATCGGCCGGCAGGTTGAAGTGCTGGTCGAAGGCCCGAGCAAGTGGGCCGCCAAGGGTCGCGAGGCGGACGCGATTCCCGGCTGGCATGGCGGAGCGGCCGTGGGTGAAGGGAAGGCCGAATCGCATCATCACCATGAACAGCACACCCATGCCGGCAGCGGCAGCCGGGAGATCCATCACAACGACGACTTTGTGCCGCTGTCGGTGATTCATACGGACGAAACATCCAATGCGCTGACGAGCCCCGGGGCTTCCCTCCCTGCGGTCAGTCCAGCCCCGGCCGCCCCATCAGCCGGCGTTCTCCAGTTGACGGGCCGGACGATGTGCGACCGGATCGTGGTGTTCGATGGCAACCCGCGGCTCTCGGGCACTTTGACGACGGTCGCGATCGACGACTGCACCCCAACCACGCTGCTGGGCCGGATCGTCACACGCGAAGTGCAACACGGATCAACCGGCTTGCTGCCAATTCTGGTGTGACCCCGTAGGCCAGGACCGCGACCCGGCGAGGTCCACCAGCGCGAAGCCCAATTCCAGTGCCTCACGACCATGCCGCTGTGGCCCCGCGGCCCCGCGGCTCGGGCGTAGTGGCTTTTGATTGTGTTGGGAAGCTGGGGCGCTGGTGGCACAGGCGTTTCGCCTGTGCGCACAGACAGAATGTCTGTGCCACAATCTTCCTGGACCCGAAAACCAGAAATCCGCGACGACGCCCCCGCTCCCCGCCCGCTTGGCATTCCGTCGTTCTCCCATACGATCGGGGTCTCCATCCCCCGCGTCGTGCCTGGTTCTGTGAACGAGCGCCGACTCTGTCGTCGTCTCCCCTCGCATGAACCTCAAACTTCGCCGACTTGAACCCGAGCTGATGGACCAGCCCAACCTCGATCCCGCCGCCCATCAGGCGGCGCTCGATGGACTGCGCCGCGTCAATTCCCTCACCACCGCCCCGCGGCTCCTGTGGAACGCCCTTCGCCCTCTCGCGGCCGTGCGCTCTCCGCAGAACCCCCTGCGCGTCCTCGACATCGGCTCCGGCGGCGGCGACGTCCTCATCCGCCTCGCCCGCCGCGCCCGGCAAGCCCGCCTGCCCGTCGAGTTCCACGGCTGCGACATGAGCGATTCCGCCATCGCCATCGCGTCGACCGCGGCGGCGAAAGCCGAAGTGGCCGTCCACTTCTTTCGGAACGACGTGTTGGCCGACGGCGTCCCTGCCGGTTACGACGTCGTGATGTGCTCCCTGTTTCTCCACCATTTCGATGACGCAGCCGCCCTCGACCTGCTGCAGCGACTGCGCGCCGCCGCGGACCAGATGGTCCTCGTCGATGACCTTCTGCGCACGCGGCTCGGCTACGCGCTCTGCTGGATCGGCTGCCGCATCCTCACACGGTCCCCCATCGTCCATTTCGATGGCCCGCAGTCGGTCCGCGCCGCCCTCACTCTCGACGAGGCGCAGCGACTGTTCCAGCAGGCCGGCTACGACGGCGCGACGTTCCGCCGCCATTGGCCCGAACGCTTCCTGATGCAATGGCGGCGACCTTGAACCCCACCGCCACGATCGCGCCCGCCGCCGCCGCGACGCGGCTCTGGGATGCGGTCGTCATCGGCGCAGGTCTGGCCGGGTGCATCGCCGCCCGCGAACTGGCCCGCGCTGGCCGAGACGTGCTCTTGCTCGAAGCCCGCCGCTTTCCACGCCCCAAGGTCTGCGGCGGCTGCCTGAATCAGAAGGCCGTGCAGCACCTCGATCACCTCGGGCTCTCGCCCATCATCGGCGAATCCGGGGCGATCCCCCTGACCGAGTTCCGCCTGCAGATGCCGGGCTGGACCCCGCAGTACGCACTGCCCGCAGGCTGGTCCGTCACGCGCCCCACGCTCGATGGCCTGCTGCTGCAGCGCACGATCGACGCCGGAGTCCACTATCTCGACGAAGCCACCGCCCGGCTCGACGACGAAATCCGGCCCGACTTCCGGACCGTCCGCATCGACCACCCCGAAGGCCCGTGCGCCGCGGCAGGCCGAATCGTGATTTGCGCGGAAGGGCTTTCCCGCAGTTCCGTCACGAAGGCCGCCGGGTTCGACGTGCAGATCGCGCGCGACCCCTTCGTCGGCGCTGGTGTGGTGCTGCCGGAAGGCGAGGTCCCCGCAGAGCTGCGCGAGCGCTGCCCGGCCGGATCGATCACAATGGCTGTCGGCGACGGGGGTTATGTCGGAATTGCACAGGCCGAAAACGCCCGGTATTCGTTCGGCGCCGCAATCCGCCCCAGCGTGGTGAAACGCGAACGCTCCGTGGGTGGGGCGGTTGTCCGGCTGCTGCGCGACGCCGGACTGCCCGATCTGGCACCGCTGGCGAGCCATTCCTGGCAGGGGACGCCCCTCCTTCGCAGCCGGGCGCGCCGCCCCAGCGGCGAGCGTGTGTTTCTCGTGGGGGACTCCGCCGGTTATGTTGAGCCCTTCACCGGCGAAGGAATGGCATGGGCCATTGAAGGAGGGATGACCCTCGCCCCCATCGCGCAGGCCAGCATCCAGGGGTGGACCCTCGATCTCCAGCGACAGTGGGATCAGGCCTACCAACAACGCATCCGACGGTCACAATGGATTAGCCGCGGATTTCTGCAGGCGCTGCACAGGCCTGGCCTTGGACGCGTCACTGCCGCTGTTTTCAAACGCTTCCCGCGAGCGGCCTCCCACATCATCGCCGCCATTAATCGACCGGCCAGGTCAACCAGGAACGGACCAGACGAATGAGTATCCAGATCGCCGGATGGGGATTTGCGCACCCCCCCGGCCAGGTGAGTCAGACCGAAGCGGCCGAACATGCGGTGGCAATGTGGGGAGAACAGGCAGGACTGGGGGCCACCATTCCGGCTCTGTACCGGCGGACGGGAGTCAAAACCCGCCATAGCGTGATCGTCGAAGAGCACTCCGCAGGCTCGATTCCGCAGTCGTTTTATCAGCCTGCCAGCCACGCGGACGACCGCGGACCGACGACCGCTGCGCGCATGGCCCTGTATGAAGAACAGGCCGTGGGCCTCGCCGAACAGGCCGCCGCCGCCGCCCTCGCTGATGCCGACCTGCCGGCCGACGCCATCACGCACCTGGTCACCGTCTCGTGCAGCGGCTTCGAGGCGCCGGGCGTCGACATCGGCCTGGTCACTCGCCTGGGGCTGAAGCCATCCGTCACCCGGACCAACGTCGGGTTCATGGGCTGCCACGGGGCCTTCAACGGGCTGCGCGTCGCCCAGGCCTTCGCCGCCAGTCATCCGAAAGCCCGCGTGCTGGTCGTGTGCGTCGAACTCTGCAGCCTGCACCAGCAATACTCGGCCGATCCGCAGCTCATCGTCGCGAACGCCTTGTTCGCCGACGGCGCGGGGGCGATCGTTGTTCAGGCCGGCGCACACAAAGCGCACTGGAACCTGCTCGGCCAGCAGTCGCTAATTCTGAACGAAACCACCGACATGATGAGCTGGCGGATCCGCGACAACGGATTCGAGATGACCCTTTCTCCCGCGGTCCCCGATCTCATTCGCCGCGACCTCCGCACCTGGCTCGATTCCTGGCTGCCCGGGCTGGGGCTGTCCCTGGGCGACATCCGCTCCTATGCGGTGCACCCCGGCGGCCCGCGCATTCTGAACGCCGTCGTCGAAGGTCTGGAACTTCCTGGCGAAGCCCTCGATGCCTCCCGCAGCATCCTGTCCGAATACGGCAACATGTCCTCCCCCACAGTGCTGTTCATCATGAACCGCCTGCGAACAGGCGGCGCGGAAACACCCTGCCTCGCCCTCGCCTTCGGCCCCGGCCTGACCATCGAAGCCGCCCTCTTCGGCACTCCAAGTTAGCCGGGTCGCTTGCGACCCGCTCGCGTGCCCTGTTGCGACCTTTGATAGACGACCCGCCCGACTCCGTTCCGCGGATCGCCGTCAGCGCCCCTTCACGCCTGACCTTCCCGCGCCAGACCGCTACCATACGGCCCGCAACATCAGAACCTCCCGCCAGGATGACGTCCGGCCATGATGCGCTTCCGCCGCCGCGCCCTCTTGAAATCGTCCGTCGTGGCCGGAGCCGCCAATGTCGCGCCGGCCCTGTTTGGGCGCACACTCGATTCGCCGGAAGAACTGCGAAAAATCGGCAGCACCACAAAAACGCGTTTCGCGGTCAACGTCGAAATGTGGTGGGCCAACCTCCCGTTTCTCGACCGCATCCGCCGCACGGCCGAACTCGGGTTTCCCGCCATCGAATTCTGGCCGCTCGCGAAGAAGGACGTCCCCGCCATCGCGGCCCTCACGAAGGAACTGGGCATCGAGGTCGCCCAGTTCACCGCCTGGGGCTTCAAGCCCGGCATGAACGACCTTTCCAACCACTCCGAACTCGAGGCCGCCATTCTCGAAGCCTGCCTCGCGGCCAAACAGCTGCGCTGCAAACTCGCCACCGTCGTCGCCGGCGACGACATCCCCGGCCTCTCGCCGGAGGAAATGCACGCGAACGTCGTGAAGGGTCTGAAGCGCGTCGCGCCGCTGGCCGAAGCGCACGATCTGACGCTCATCCTCGAACCGATGAACATCCGCGTCGATCACCAGGGGCATTGTCTGTACGGCAGCGAACCGGCGATGCGCATCATCGAAGAAGTCGGCTCGTCGCACGTCAAAATCAACTGGGACCTCTACCATATGCAGATCACGGAAGGTGATCTGTGCGGACACCTGAAGGAGGGGCTCGAGCGCAAAGCCATCGGCTACCTGCAACTGGCCGACCACCCCGGACGCCACGAGCCGGGCACCGGGGAAGTCCATTACAACCGCGTGCTCAAGGCTGCGTACGAGCTGGGCTATCGCGGATACGTCGGCCTCGAATGCCGCCCTCAAAAGGACGAAATCACCGCCGCCCGCCGCATCGCCGCCGCCGACATCTGGTAGCACCCAACCCCCGCCCCCCTGAATCCTGATCTCAAAATCTTCCCCATGGCTCGCAAACGAATCGTCACCGCGAACATCAACGGCCGCGACGAAAGCTTCCTCTGCGAGCCTCGTCAGACGCTGCTGGAAGTGCTGCGCGACACCCTCGACCTCACCGGCGCCAAGGAAGGCTGCTCCAACGGCAACTGCGGCGCCTGCACCGTCCTGATGAACGGCCGTCCGGTCGTCAGCTGCCTCGTGCTGGCGGTGGAATGCGACGGCGCCGAACTGCAGACCATCGAAGGCGTGGCCGACAAAGAGCAGCTGGCCCCGATCCAGCAGTGCTTCCTCGAAAGCGCCGCTCTGCAATGCGGCATCTGCACCCCCGGCTTCATCATCTCCGCCCGGCACCTGCTCAGCGAAAACCCGCACCCCACGGAACAGGAAATCCGCTTCGCCCTCGCCGGGAACCTCTGCCGCTGCACCGGGTACGACAAGATCGTGAAAGCCGTGCAGGCGGCCGCGGAGACGTAGCGTTCGCCCCGTCGGCCGCAGAACTCAGCTGAACAAAGCCTGCAGCAGCAGGACGGTCGCGAACGGCGCCTGCATGGCCATGAGCCCGACCAGCAACACCGACAGCCCCGGCGAATCATCCCACACCAGTCGCCCCAGAAACGCCAGCGTGCCAAACCACAGGCTGATCCCGGTTGCCAGGTTGATCACCCCCTCCATTCTTGTCGGCGGAACTCCATTCGCGGGCATCGCAAACAGCTCGTCCGGCACGTCCAGCAACTCACGCACCATGGCCAGCACCGCGAACGGGAGCAGCCACACGCCCGCCCGCCGCAGCCGGGTGGTCAGCCCCGGTTTCGCCACGACATCGCTCATTGCGAACCTCGTTCCCGGAACGCCGGTTACGACAGCACACTCTCACCCCAACGTCACGTTATCCCGCCCGGCTGGTCAGAAACCCGAAGAGCGATCCACACGCAACCATCGCCAGAATGTCGATCACGAGAGTCCTGAAAAACAGTTTGCGGCTTGCTGGACTCACCTCGACCCGCTGCCCCGTCGACTCCATCAGCAACGCGAGGGAGTACAGATGCCCGAAGAATGGCAACAGACCGAAGCTGATGATGCAGGCTCGCCAGGCCCGGCGAATCAGATCTTCGGCCCTGTCGACGGAGCTGCCTTCCGGACTCGCGGCTGATTCGACAGGCGAGTTGTCATGCCCTTCCGGGAATGGCTGTTCCACCGCTGTCCGCATCATCCCGCAAGACCAGCAGGTGTCGAACCCCGCATCGACATCGACTTTGCAGGCCCCGCAAAACCAGGCGCCAGATGCAGAATGCGAAACGGGCTCACGATGCTCGAGCAGCTCGCTGGCGCGAACGGCGTCACGGGCCGCCACGAGAACCGGGACGCCAATTGCGGTTCCCAAGTGCGGCAGCATGGCCCCGGAATTCACGTGGTCCAGTGCGACCCGAATGTCGTGCTGTTCGAGGAACAGGCGCATCTCCTCGGCCATCGGAAGAAAGGGCGGCCGGGCGACTTCGACAAGATCGTCTTGCGACATGGCTCAGCCCATTTCAAATATCGATTGCGCCACAGAGTCTCAGGCCCGAGCACCGTTCGACGCGGCCGGCACAGCCGGCCCGACGTCAGCTGGGTTCGCTCCGGGCGCTGACGCTGCCGGCTCGCCGGGGATTACGTCAGCTGCAGTACTTCGTCCATCTGCTTCGACACTTCCAGCAGCCGTTCTCTGCCGCCCCCTTTCACTTCAGCCGTCAGGAACTCGCCGGAGTAGTTGACGTCCTTCAGCGCCTGCAGCACCTCGGGCCAGTCCTCGTCGCCCGTCCCAATCTCGCCGAACTTCCCCGCAGAAATGCTGTAACCCTTGCAGTCGACCTTCAGGAGTCGCGGCCCGGTCTGGCGAATCCAGTCGGCCGAGGAGACGCCGTACTTCAGCATGTTGCTGATGTCGAAATATCCGCCCACCGTCGGATCGTCGAAGGCGTCGATGTAATCGACAAACTGTTTCGGCGTGGTGATGAACTCATTCCACACCGTCTCGATGGCGATCTTCACGCCCGCCTCTTTCGCCAGCGGCACGCCGCGCCGAATCTCGGTGATCGACCGTTCCCACGCTTCGTCAAACGGAATCTCATCGTGCCCCTTGCGCAGCGAAGCCGGCACTACAAGCACCGTGGTTCCGCCGACGGTTTTGCAATCGGCGATGGCCGTCTTCAGGGCTGCATGGGCCTCCTCGAGGATCGCCTTGTCGGGCGACGAGAACCGCTTGTTCCAGTGAACCGAATCGATCACCCCATGAATTCGGATGCCGGCCTTGTCGGCCGCAGCGCGGGCGGCAACGGCATCGGTTCCCGGGCTGTCGATTTCGCACCCTTCAAAACCACACTCCTTCATCAGCTGGAACCGCTCCTCCAGGCTGGCCCCGTCCACGCGCACCATGCTCAGTTTCACGGCCTTCTTCAGCCGGATCGGCGGTTCGGCCGCTCGTACGACTCGCGGCGAACCCAGAAGAGCAGCGCCAGCCGCGGCGGCGGACAACTGAACGAAATCGCGTCGGGTCACGGCAGGCATGAAGCACCTCGGAGCGGCAGACGGCGGTGGCGGGACGCCCGCAGGTCCGGACAGGACTCCACGGCGCTGAAAAATGTCATACCACGTTTCCGACGCGATTTCACGGCCTGCACCACGATTGTCCGCATCCCGCACGTGCGCTACGCTCCTGCCTGAGCCTCCCTCCTTTGACCATCGATTCGCCCGGCCGTTCCATGAAAGCGCTCGCCGTCACCCCCGGAAAAAAGCACTCGGCCCATATCGCCGAGTTGCCAGTCCCCACGCTGGCCGATGCTCCCGCGCCGCGCCGGGGTGTTGTGGTGCGAACCCTGCAGGTGGGCGTCGATGCCACGGACGCTGAAATCGATGAAGCCCTCTACGGCCGGGCCCCCAAAGGGTACGACTTTCTCGTGCTGGGCCACGAAGTGTTCGGAATCGTCGAGGAAGTCGGCCCGGATGTCACCCACGTCAAGCCGGGCGACTACTGCACCTGCACCGTCCGCCGCCCCGGGCCGACGCTGTTCGACCTCATCGGCCGCAACGACATCACCGGCCACGAGGAATACTACGAGCGCGGCATCAACCTGCTGCATGGCTTCATGACGGAAAAATTCGTCGACGACGCCGAGTTCGTGGTGAAGGTGCCCGAAGGGCTGAAACACCTGGGCGTTCTGTCCGAGCCGGCCAGCGTGTGCGCGAAGGCGATCGCGCAGGCCTACCTGGCGCAGCAGCGGCTGCAGGTGTGGGAACCGAAAATGGCGTTCGTCACCGGGGCCGGCCAGATCGGTTTGCTGACGACCATGATGCTGCGACTGCGCGGACTGCAGGTCTACACGCTGGCCCGCACGAAGAACCCGGGGCTCAAGGAAGAAATCATCAAGGCCTACGGCGGAACGTACGTCAGCACAGCCGAAACGCCGATGGAACAGCTCGTGAAAGACGTCGGCAAGCCCGACCTGATTATCGAAGCGACCGGCTCCGCCCAGGTCGCGTTCGACTGCATGCAACACCTGGCCATCAACGGTGCACTGGTGTGGACCAGCGTGACCGGCGGCGGCAAGTCGATCAGCAACTTCCCGGCCGACCAGGTCAACCTCGAATGGGTGCTGGGCAACAAGCTGCTTGTCGGTTCCGTGAACGGCAACCGGCTGCACTTCGCCTCCGGCCTTGGGGATATGGCCCTCAGTGAAACAATGTTCCCCGGCGTGACGCAGCGGATTCTGACGACCCCTGTGGAGGGATTTGGTGATCCGAAACAGATTATCAGGCTGCTTCGCGAGGATAAGTCAGCCCTGAAGGTGTACGTCGACGTGAGCAAATAAGGCGAGCGGTGGGCGTCAGCCGACTGATGAGTTCCGACGCAGCGAAAAGCCCGGCTTCTGCGAACCAGGGTCCGATCGACGTTCCGAGTTCGCGTGGCAGTCGGGAGAGAAGCCGGGCTTTTTCAGGCCCCACATGAAATGATCATCACCATCGACGGCCCTGCCGGCACCGGGAAAAGCACGGCCGCGAAGCGGCTCGCGGCGGCGCTGGGCTTTGAATATCTCGACACCGGCGCGATGTACCGCGCGGTCGCGGCCCTCTGCCTCGAAGCGGAAGTCGAACTGAATTCGCTGGCGGCCGCGGAGATTGCCCGCACATCAGCCATCACGTTTCAGCAGGGCCGGACCATCGCCCGCGGGCTGGATGTCACCGAATACCTGCGGTCGCCCGAAGTCACGCAGGCCGCCTCGATCGTCGCGCAGCATCCCGAAGTGCGGAAGGCGCTTGTCGAACGGCAGCGACAGCTCGCTGGCGAGCTGAATTTTGTGTGCGAAGGACGCGACCAGGGAACGGTCGTCTTCCCCCAGGCGGAGTGCAAATTCTTCCTGACGGCCTCCGCCGAAGAACGCGCCCGACGCCGCATGGAAGAACTCGCCCTGTGCGGAAAGCATGTGACGTTTGAAGAACTGCTGACCCAGCAGCGCGAGCGGGATGAACGCGATCTCAACCGCAGCGTCGCGCCGCTGCGCCCGGCCGACGATGCCATCGTGATCGACACGACCGCCATCTCGCTGGAGAACGTGCTCCAGCGTCTGGAAGCAGAAGCCCGCGCCCGCATGTGCAAGCCCGCCTGACTGCGCGACCCGTCGCTGCGTGTTCCACGGCCCGCGGGGCATTCAACGAAAACACCCTGGCGCCGACGAGCAGACGCCAGGGTGGTTCAGGCGAGACTTCAGTGACTCGTGCCGGCCGGTTATTTTGCGGCGGTCGGCCCGGCGGTCGACGCGGGCGACTCGGCATCGACCGGGTCGAGCGGCAGCGGGGGCAGGATCAGCGGCGTCGGACTCGTGACGGTCGAACCTCGCGGAGTCGACACGCCCGAATCGTCCGGCTTCACCCCCGTGGCGACGCGCGGCGCGATCTCGAATGTCGGCAGCGACGGGACCGGCAGGCCGGCGACGGGCGTTTCCGGAAGAATGACCGGCGTTTCCGCCACGGCCGGGGCCGGTTCAACCGGAGTTGGATTCGGGGGGGTGGCCGCCGTGCCAACCGGCTTGTCCAGCGGCAGGATGGACGGGGGACGCTTCCCCTCCGTCATTGACGGCAGGGCGGGGAGCGCCATCGGCGGTTCCAGCGTCGGAGCCGGCGACGTCGGGCCCGGAGAGGTCGCGACCGGAGAGTTCGCAGCGTCCGCCGGTAGCAGGGGAACCGGAATGCTGGCCGTCTCTCTGGGAACTGGACGCGGCGCATTGGCGACGGCTGCATCGGGAGTGACGGCCGCAGGCGGCGGCGTGGGAGTCGGCTGCGGCAGGGGTGCGGGCGTTCGCGGTTCGGGCGACATCGCCACCTTCGTCTCCGGCGACATTGTCGGCACAGGCCGGGGCGACTGCGGGTTCGTCGGCACTGCCGTAATCGACTTCGGATCAACCGCCGGCTTCGGCTCGATGCCCGTCTGCGGGGCCGGCTTCAGCGGAATGTTGGCTGGCGGCGGCTGCAGCGGCTGGGCCGCCAGCTGCGAATCGAGCGGCTTCGGATCCTGCGGCTTGATCTGCTTGGGAGTGACCCGCTCGCGATACAGCGTGATCGCATGCACGGCGTGGTACAGCGGCCCCGGATCGATCTCCTGGTTGCTGAACTGGATCAGGTCGGCCGCGACGCGATAGACGCCGTACCGCACCCAGTTCTGTTTCAGCTCCTGCTGCGGAACGGCCATCATCAGCCATTCCAGCATGTGTCCGCTCGTCTTCAGGCGGTCGGTCGGGTCTTCGGTATGTCCCGGCTCACGGAAGAAGTGCGACGAAAACGAACCATCGCGGTTCTGCATCGCCTTCGCTTCAGCGATGTACTTCTGGATTTTCTGGTCCCCCTGCAGCCACGTGCCGGTGACGCGGCCATGTTTCTGCAGGTAGGAATTGCGGGCATACGCCAGGGCGAACAGGCCATGCGTGCCGCCGCACGGCGCCGTCGTCACCGTCTGGCCGGTCTGCATCGAAACCAGCTTCTCCATCCCCCAGCGTTCGCCGTTGTAGTTGGTCCAGGTGGCGTCCGGTTCGAGGTAGTGCGTCAGAAACCACAGCGTCCAGCTGATTTCTTCGTTCGAGTTCACCATCAGCTGGGCGTGCTTCACCATGTCGGCCATGGTGACGAAGCCCTTGCCGCCGGCCACGTTGAACTTGTGATCGAGCGGCAGGTTCGACATCGTCAGCAGGGCCAGGAACTGGTTGACGTGTCCCTCAAAGTGATACGGGACCGAGAACGGATGCGCCCGGCCGCCAAAACGCGTCGCTTCAAACCAGTGGTCGCCGCGAAACGTCGGGTTGCGGGAAATCCATTCCAGCGCGTTCACCGTTCCGCGCGGGGTGCGCAGCTCGAGGTTGTGACGCAGCGCCAGCACGCCGTGCATGATCTGCCAGGGAGAGTTCGGCTTGCCGTTGGGCGACTCGGCAACCAGCAGGCGGCGCTGGCTCAGCCGCAGCGCTTCGTCGACATGCTTCATCAGCGGGTCGGTGTTTTCGGCGACCGGCTGAGCCTGTCCCCTCGGCTGACCATATTGCGCCGGCGGCGCTTTGGGCACATCCGACGGGAGCTGCCCGGCCTGGGGCTTCTGCTCCTCCTGCTTGGCGGCGCTCTTCTGGTCGCGGCGGCGGAACAGAATGCCAATCGGATTGATGTCCTCGTCCTGGCCGCGCAGCACCACCGCCGCAGTGGCCGCGCAGAACAGAACCGACAGCGCGCCCAACCAGCGAACGGTTCGTGAAGAGGAGAGTTTCTGAGTCATCCGCAGCGCCCTTCCCTGAGCGTCATTGCAGTCCGTTCACATCCCGGGAGTGCGCGATCCGTCCGCGCCATCCGGGCAATTTGCGCGGAAGCTATCTGATCGCAGCAACCCGGAAAAGGTGTCTTTCAACCGTGCCCCCAGTGCACCGCACAGAGTCCGCCCCGGCCCAATCCGCCCGCCGGCCAGACTTCTCGAACAATGTCCGGCACTCCCTTAACCGTCCGCCGCCCCGGCCGCCAGGCGTTGCAAAATCGAACGGTTTTCGCATTTCGTCCGATACCTCCCGCCCCGACCGGGGGTTTCAAATCCCGTACTGCCGAAAAGCCAAACCCCATGAGTCCCCCAATGAAACAGATCGCATTAGGAATGGCGTGCGCCTCGGCGCTGGCCTGGTGCAGCCCCGCCCGCAGCGACGAACCCGCCCAGGACGCCGCCAAACTTTTTGAATCGCTCGACAAAAACGGCGACGGAATCCTCTCCAGCGACGAAATTGGTGACGACCGCCGACGCTTCTTCGACCGGCTCGTTCGCATTGGCGACAAAAACGACGACCGCCAACTCACCCGCGACGAGTTCGTGGCCGCCATGAGCCAGGAAGAACGGCCGGTCGAAACGCCCCGCTCCCGTTTCGGCGGCGGCGATCGCCCCATGCCTTCCCCGGGCCAGATGTTCGACCGCCTCGACCGCAATCGCGACGGGAAGTTCTCGAAGTCGGAAATCCCCGAACAGGCCCCCGCCGAGTTCCGCGAACGGCTCGAACGCCTCTTCACAGCCGCACAGAAAAGCGAGCTGACCCGCGAAGAGTATGAAAAAGTGATGGCCAGCTATGGCCCCGCCGACGCCCGCCGCCCCGAGCCGGGGCGCTCCGAAGCAGCACGCCCCGAAGCGTCCCGCGAAGGAGGACGCGGAGAAGGCGGCCGACCGCCGTTCGGCCGACCCGGACGCGATTCGGAACGGCCGGGCCCCGATGGGGAACGGGGACGTGACGGCGACCGCGGCCGCGAAATGGGTCGCGAAGGCGACCGTCGCCCCGGACCCGAGCGCGAGGGCGAGCGACCGCGCGGCCCCGAAGCGGATCGCATGGAACGCAGCGAACGCCCGGATGGCCGCGAAGGGTTTCGGGGCTTCGGCGGCATGTCCCGCGACTCCGGCCGATCGGGCAATGCACTCATCCGCGTGCTCGATCGCAACGGCGATGGCCGGCTGAACCGCGACGAAGTCGCACGGATCGTCGACCGCTTCGATGAACTCGACCGCAACGGCGATGGCGAACTCGAAGTGATTGAACTCATCGGCTCCTTCGGCGGGTTCTCGCCATTCGGTGGACGCCCCGGCTTCGGCGGACCCGATGGCTTCCGTCGCGACGGCGGAGACCGCGAGCGGGAAATGGCCCGCGACAGCGACCGCCGTCCCGAAGGCGCCCGCGATGGCGAGCGTCCCCGCCCCGAAGGCGACCGCCGCCCGGAAGGACCGCGCGATGGCGAACGACCGCGGCCGGAAGGTCGACCGGACGCCCGGCCGGACATGCGTCCGGAAGGGGGCCCGCCGCGCGGTGAGCGCGGACCCGGCGGCCCGCGCGGCCTCGAAGGCCGCGGCGCCGATGGCCGCGGCGGCGATTTCTTCGCCCGGCTCGACAAAGACGGCGATGGATTCATCTCCCGCGACGAGGCCCCCGAACGAATCCGGGATCGCTTCAGGGACATGGACGCCAACGGCGACGGGAAAATCTCCGCTGAAGAACTGCGGGATGCCATCTCCCGGGAATTCGGAGTTCCTGGCGAACGCCGCGAGCGGCGCCCCGAACTCGAATAACGAAGCCTCCGCGGAGCCGGGGCACGCCCTTTCAGTCGATCGGGTGTGCCCCGGCTCTTTTTCATTTCCCAGCCAGCCACCAACGCCGCCCCTACCCCGGCTGCCACCCGCCCATCCCCCATCTCGACCTTCCCACCCGTGAAACGCTTGTCGCTGCGGACTACCCTGAACGACCCCTCGCCTGTCCGAAACTGAAAGCCCGCCCGTGTCCGCCGGCCCGCCGGAGCCATCGCCGCTGCTGCCCGTCGTCGGCCAACCCCCTCCGCGCATCCAGCCTGTCAGCCGGCCCCAGCGGCTGCTGATCCGCCTCACCCGCGCGGCACTGTTCATCGCGGCCATCTGGCTCATCGCCGCTTCGCAGCGCCGGCTGGAAGGAGACACCCCGGCCACGGATGTCTCATTCGACGAAGCCGTGCAACTCTTTCCGACGGCCGCCCGCCTTGGCCCGCGCGATGCCGCGCGCCACGGACGCATCGTGCTGGACGCCGCGGGCACGCCGCTCGGCGTCGTCCTCAAAACCTCTCCGCACACCGATCAGATCATCGGGTATTCCGGCCCCAGCAACCTGCTCCTCGGGCTCGACAACGACGGCGACATCCGCGACGTCCGGTTTCTGTGGAGCCGCGACACCGCGGAGCACGTCGAACAGGTTCGGCGTCATCGCCCGTTCTGGGAACAGTTCCCGGGCTGGAACCCGACGCTGGGGGAACAACGACGAATCGAAGCCGTCAGCGGGTCCACGCTCACCAGCCTCGGCATGGCCGAATCGATCGCAACCCGACTGTCGGGCCGGACTTCATCGCTGCGGTTTCCGGAGGCCATCACCCTCGCGGAAGTGCAGTCGATGTTTCCGACAGCAGCCGAACTCCTGCCCGATGCCGCAGGCCGGATCGCTGTGAACGATGCCGCCGGCGGCCGCCTCGGCGAGGTCATTCGAACATCTCCCGGCGCGGAGAACGTCCGCGGCTACAGCGGACCGACGGAAGCCCTCATCGCCATCAACAGCGCGCGGGACAAGGTGCTCGCCGTGCGCCTGCGCTCCAGCTACGACACCCCCGAGTATGTCGACCGCGTTCGCACCGATGCGGAGTTTCTGAACTCGCTGGCCGGGCGCAGCCTGCACGACTGGGCCACGCTCGATTTCGCCGCCGCAGGAATCGAAGGAGTCTCCGGCGCGACGCAGACGAGCTTCGGTGTGGCTGAGGGAGTCCGCCGACGACTGAAAAGTGAGGTCGATCGCGACTCGGCCCCGGAGTCCACGTCGTCCCCATGGAAACTGCGCGACCTCGGACTCGTCGCCATCATCGTCGGCGGTCTCGTGGTGATGTTCGTCCCCGGTTTCTCCGAACGCCGCGTCCGCATTCTGTGGCAGATCATTCTCGTCGCCGCGTTCGGTCTCTGGCTGGGCGACATGCTGTCGATCGCGCTGGTCGCCGGCTGGTCCCGCTACGGCCCCGCCTGGAGCACAGCGCCGGGCCTGGTCGCCCTCGCCGCGATCGCGTTTCTCATCCCCTGGACGACGCGCCGGCAGGTGTATTGCCACGCACTCTGTCCGCATGGTGCGGTTCAGGAATGGCTGGGGCGGTCGCGGCGCCTGCATGTGCGCCTGCCCCGTCGCGTCAATCGCGCCCTCGGAACGGTCCCCGGAATTCTGCTCGCAGCGTCGCTCGCCATCGCGCTGCTGCGACCCGCCTTCAACCTCGCCCGAATCGAGCCGTTCGACGCCTGGGTGCTGGGGCCCGTCGCCGCGGCGTCCTTCACCATCGGCCTCCTCGGATTGATCGCATCGATCTTCATCCCACAGGCGTACTGCCGCTTCGGCTGCCCCACCGGCGCGCTCCTGAAGCTGGTTCGCTCGCACGGTCTCGCGGAACGCTGGAAACCGCAGGATGTGTGCGCCGCGGCGGCCGTGCTGCTCGCGGCGTTCTGGGTCTATCGGCCCGATCGCGCCGAGGCCCTCGCCCCTGCGCAAGCCTCCGCAGGCCCAGCCGTTCTCTCCGGCCACGCATTCGGAACCACGTGGACCGTCAAGGTGCGCGACCCGCTCGCCAGCACCACGGCGCTCCACGACGACATTGCAGACGAGCTGGAACAGCTGGAATCGCGATTGTCCCACTGGCGGCCAAACTCGGAGACATCGCAGTTCAACGCCAGCCAGACCACGCTGGAGATGGAGTGCTCGTCCGAGCTGGCAGCGCTGGTCGAGCGCGCCCGCGCGCTCAGTGCCGCCACCCGCGGCGAATTCGACATCACCGTCGGGCCGCTGGTGAATGCCTGGGGATACGGCCCGTCCGGCCCGCAGGCGTCGCCGCCCGATGAACAGACGCTGCACCGGCTGCTGCAATCCACCGGGTGGACGAAACTCGAAGTCGACCTCTCCGTTCCATCCCTCCGCAAGCACGACCCGGCCCTGCAGATCGACCTCGGCTCGCTGCTGCACGGCTACGCGGTCGACCACGTCCACGAACTCCTTCGCGAACGCGGCCTCAACGAATTTCTGGTGGAGATCGGCGGCGAACTCCGCGCCGCCGGTCGCTGGCAAGTCGCCCTCGACGCCGCCGCCGGCCCATGGGCCACGCCGACGTTCGTTCTCGACAACCGGGCCGTCTCAACCAGCGGCGTCTACCGGAGCGGCGCCGGAGGCAATGAAAAGCACATCATTTCGCCCCTCACCGGCCGCCCCGGGGCGACGCACTGGCGCGCAGCGGCGGTCCTCGCGCCCACCTGCACCGAAGCCGATGCCTGGGACACCGCGCTCCTCGTCGTTACGGAAGCCCCGGAAATCGCCCGCGCCCAGGGCCTCGCCGTGCAGTTGATTCCGGCCGACGGAATGCCCGCGGTCACCGTCGGATCGTGGCCCTGACCGGTAAGCCCGCGTCGGCGACAGGCCGGCTTCCGCTATCGATCGCTCAGGCGCTCTTCCGCAGCGGCTCCGGGCTGGCAACCGGCTCGACCCGCGGCACCAGCGGCAGCACTTCGGCTTCCGCCCCCTCGACATCAACGCCGCGGGCCGTGAGCTGGGCCGCCATGTCGGCCAGCTGCGCCATGACATCGGCGATCAGCTGCTCTTCGTCGATCGGCGTAGTCTCGGACGCAATCGCTTCACGGATGATCTCGTCGACGCCCGCCGGCCCCGCCGCGGCGCTGACAGCCGCAGTCAGCTCGGTCGTCAGTTCATCGACCAGTTCCTCGGCGCTGAGGTCGCCGGCCCGGGTCGGGAAGTCCAGCTCCGGCTGTTCCGCCGGCCCCGGGCTCGGCAGCGACGCAGGCTCCACCCCGGCCGGCAGATGGGCCACGAGTCGGAACGGTCCGACTTGAATCTGATCGCCATCGTTGAGCGACGTCCGGCGCGTGGTTTCACCGCGGACCTTCAGGTCGGGCTCGGCCACGAGCGCTTCGATGATCCAGCCCTCGCGCCCCCGCGACAGCACGGAATGGACCATCGGCATCCGGCCGCCCAGCTGCAGATGGCAATGACTGCCGGCCCCGATCACCAGTCGGTCGCCGCGAATCGGCCTCCGGGGGAAGCGGGTCCGCCCGCCGAGGATCTCGATCCACGGTCCATCGATGTCTGGCAATCCAGCGTCCTGCTGATTCATGCGGGCTCTCCGGCCTGGAAGAGTACGAGCCTGCGTCGCCACCCGCGGCGCGGGTGGCCCCCTCAGTGGTGTCGGCACGGAACATCAATCGCCACCAATGTTTCGCGCCCCCGAACTGCCGATCGCTGTGAACCCTGATGCCGCACAGTTCTCCGCGCGCGGGTTCACGAAAGCTGGGAAAACTTTAAGGCGCAGCCCCCGCCATCGTCGGCCTCAGCCCGTCAGTCGCGAAACCACCGCATACGCCAGCCACGCCGCCACGTAGGCCAGAACCGTCATGTAGGTGAACGTCAGCACGGGCCAGCGCCATTGACCTGTTTCGCGGCGAATCACCATCAGCGTCGCCCCGCACTGGGCGCACAGCGCGAAAAACACCATCACGGAGACGGCCGTGGCGACCGTGAACAGCGGCCGGCCGTCGGGCCATGTTGCCGACGCCAGCGCGCCGCGGAGCGTGTCGCTCTCCGAGTCGACGTCGCCCCCCAGGCTGAAGATCGTCCCCAGCGTGGCAATGATGACCTCGCGCGCCGGGAACGAGGCGATCGCCGCCATGCCGATCCGCCAGTCCCAGCCCAAAGGCCGGACGACCGGCTCGATGAACCGTCCTGTTCGCCCTAGAAAACTGTTCGTCAGCAACTGCGAATCAATCGCGTTCTTCCGCTGTTCCAGCTCGGCGATCCGGTCGTCGTCGGGCTCGACCGCGCGCGACGCCTGTTCAATCTCGGCCGCCAGCGCATGCGCTTCCGTGTGGTCCCCTGGGAAGTAACCGGCCGCCCACACCAGCACTGTGGTGACGAAAATCAGCGTCCCCGCCTCTTCCATGAACCGCCACACCTGCGACAGCACCCGCTGCACCACGATCCACGGCGACGGCCATTTGTATTCGGGCAGCTCCATCACGAACGGCGGCGTTTCGCCCGTCAGCACCGTCTTCTTCAGAATCCACGCCACCGGAATCGCGACGAACGCACCGAGAATGTACATCAGAAACAGCGTCAGCCCCTGCAGCGGCAGCCAGCCAGCAACATAAACTGCCGGCACGAAGGCCGAGATCATCAGCAGGTAGACCGGCAGCCGGGCCGAACAGCTCATCAGCGGCGCGATCAGGATCGTCGTGAACCGGTCGCGCCGATTCTCGATCACCCGCGCCCCCATGATGCCCGGAATCGCACACGCGAACGACGACATCAGCGGCACGAACGACCGTCCGCTCAGGCCCAGCTTCGACATGAAGCGATCGATGAGATACGCCGCCCGGGCGAGGTAGCCGCAGTCTTCCAGAATGGCGATGAAGACAAACAGCAGGGCGATTTGCGGAATGAAGACCAGAACCGAACCAACGCCGTTGATCACACCGTCGACAATCAGGCTCCGGAGCATGCCCGGCGCCATCATCGATGTCGCCAGCTCGCTCACGAACCCCTGCGCCGCTTCCACCCCTTCCATGAACGGCACGGCCAGGGTGTACAGCGACTGAAAGATCGCAAACATGATCCCGGCGAAAATCAGCGTGCCGCTGAACCAGTGGGTCACAACGCGGTCGATGCGATCGGTCACCGGCTCACGGCCGGTTTCCGTCTGGACCACCACGCCCTCAAGCTGGGCATGAATCCAGCCGTAGCGCGATAACGACTCCACTGCCGCCAGCCGGATTCCCGAGTCCGTCAACACCCGCCGGCTGTTGTTCAGCCGGTCCCGAAGTCCTGCGGGCGAAAGTTCGAGCAGTCGCCGCTCGGTTTCACCCCCCACATCCAGCAGCGCCCGTTCGACGAGATAGTGGGGATGCCGGGCCCCCTCCGTCGCCAGCCATTCCGTCAGCGCCTGCTCCTGCCGCCGAACCGCTTCCGGCAACAGGTCGGGGGGGGCCGCGGGCTGCGACCCGACCGCAGCCAGAATGGCCTCTTTGAGAGTCTCCAGTCCGTACCGGTGCTGGGCCTCGCACGTGACGACCTTCACCCCCAGCCGTGCTTCCAGCGCGGCCAGGTCGATCGTCACGCCGTTCCGCAGCGCGATATCCCACATATTGAGCGCCAGCACGATGGGTATGCCCAGTTCCCGCAGCTGCGTGAACAGGTACAGATTGCGTTCGAGATTCGATGCATCGGCGATGCAGACGATGACATCCGGCCGGCCCACGTCCGGCATGCGCCCCAGCAGCACATCGACCGAGACCATCTCATCGGGCGACCGCGGCGACAGGCTGTACGTCCCCGGCAGGTCGACCAGGCGGATCGCGCGGTCCCCGATCTGCAGGCGTCCAATCTTCTTCTCGACCGTGCAGCCAGGATAATTCCCGATTCGCGTCTGAATCCCCGACAGCGCCGAAAACAGCGTGCTTTTCCCGGTGTTCGGGTTGCCGATCAGTGCGACGGTCAACGGCGGCGAGGCCGGGGCGCTGGGCGAACGAGTGGCGGGCACGGGACGGCCGGAGGGAGCGGACCAGGCGACCGCAGACAGGGAGGCGGCAGGTCGGGCGGATTGCGGATTCGGGCGGTTTGCTTACAGGGGGGCAATGGCGACGCGGCTGGCTTCCGTCGACCGCAACGACAGGCGAAACCCACGCACAAGATACTCGCGGGGCCCGCCAAACGGAGCAGCGCCGACCACCTTGACAGGCACGCCGTCAATCAGACCCATTTCCATGAGCCGAATCGAGACCCCATCGTCGCCACAAACCTGGGCAACACGGGCCGTGTCTCCGATCGGAAGCTGATCCAGAGTCGTCGTCATGATGCAATTTGAGACTCAATCTCAACAGCAGTCAACTCAGCAGCCCGCGATTCTCAATCGCAAAAAAGCAACTGCACAACCCAGCCCGATCGACCTTGTCGGCGCCGAGCCGTCAGTCCGATGGATTTCGCCCGTCTAGAGCCGCCAATCCCCTTGGCCGGAATAGCCCCCCCGGGCAGGTGCAGCCGCAGTCCCAAAGCCCGTTCCGCAGGCTGAAAGACAGACGAGGCGACTCAAAAGACTCGTGACCGGCCCCACGCCTGCTACGCCGGAGTCCCCACCGCGGCGCCCGCCAGCGAACACTCCGCCACCTCCGCCCGACGCACACGCTTCACCAGCGTCACCTCATTGCCGGTTGCGTTGTACTCCACCCTGTCCATGAATGTCCGCATCAGCAGCAGCCCCCGGCCGCTCGAACGCTCCAGATTTCGCGGATCGGTCGGGTCCGGCAGCGATCGCGGATCAAAGCCCCGGCCCTGATCCAGAATGCGGTACGTCGCCCCCTCCGAACTCAGCTCCACGCTCACAAACACCCGCCGGTCGCGATACGGAAACGCCTTCGCCCGCTGACGCGCCGTTTCGTAATACATCGCGAAGTCGTGCTCGCGCAGCTCCGAATCGACCTCCAGATTCCCGTGATAAGCGGCGTTCAGCAGCGCTTCTTCCAGCGCCACCCCCACCCGCAGACGATCCCCTTCCGTAAACAGGCCCATCTCCTGCAGATGCGCCTGCAGCTCCGCCACCAGCGATGTCAACATGCCGGGCTCGTTCCCCAGCTCGTACTCCGCCTTCAGCGATTTCAGGCACCGCCGCAGGTTCGCCCGCTGCTTCCGCTCGCCGGCAATCGTCTGCACCCGCTCCACTGTCTCCGGAAGCAGGTCAAGCTCCCGCTTCGGCACATAACTCGCCGCACCGGCTTCCAGCGCCTCCACGGCGATCGTTTCGCTTCCCTGCCCCGTCATCAGAATGACCGGCAGCAGCGGAAACTCGCGGGCCAGCGTCCGCACCAGACCCAGCCCGTCCAGCTCCGGCATCTGCAGATCGGTGACGACCACATCCGGCGCGTGCTCGCGCACCATCCCCAGCGCCTCGGCGCCATTCTCCGCAAACCGCAGCTCCCAGTCGCCGCAGCGCTCCAGCAAGGCGCCAGCCCGACGCCGGTCCACCAGCGAATCATCGACGACGAGCACCGCTGTCATGAGTTCGCCATTTTTTGAGGCAAGTTCCGGCTCAACGACCCTGACGACACCTTACCCCCGTCCCCTACGATTGCCAAGTCGCCTCGCAGACCATTCAGCAAGTCGACCCCCCTTAAAAATGGCATAACCTTCTCCGCCCGTCGCTCACGCCCCCGCACACCCTCCCCGCACAGTTCTCCATGGTTGGCCGACGCCGCAAACACTCAGGCCCGCGACTCGCGGGAAACCACCAGCGCTGCTGGATCTGGGGACGCAACGCCGTCCTCGAATCGCTCGCCGCCGGACGCTGGACGCCCCTCTCGCTCCTCGCCGCCGATCGCACCGACCCCCAGTTTCGACAGCTGCTCGAACAACGCGCCGCCGAACGCCACGTCCCCATCGAATGGACCTCGTACGACGCCCTCACCGATCGCTGCCAGTCCACCGAACACCAGGGACTCATGGCCCGAATGCCCGAGTACCCCTACGCCACGCTCGACGACGCCCTCCTCCCCCAAAAACACGCCCCCTTCCTCGTCCTGCTCGAAGGCATTCAGGATCCCCATAACTTCGGAGCCATCATTCGCTCGGCCGAAGTCTTCGGGGCCGACGCCGTCATCGTCGGCCAGACCGCCCAGTGCGGCGTCACTCCCCACGTCGCCCGCGCATCCGCCGGAGCCGTCAATCACCTCCCCATCGCCCGCACCCCCAACCTCGTCGACGCCATCGACTGGCTCCGCAGCCGCGGACTCCACATCCTCGGCGCCACAGGATCGGCCCACCAGCCAGCCCACCAGGCACCGCTCACAGCCCCCACCGCCATCGTCGTCGGCAACGAAGGATCAGGCCTCAGCCCGGAACTCCTCGCCCACTGCGACCAGCTCATCCGCATCCCCCAGGCCGGCCAGACCGAATCCCTCAACGCCGCCGTCGCCACCGGCATCCTCTGCTACGAAATCCACCGCCAACGCACCCCTCTGAATTCTGATCCCTGATCCCTGATCCTTCCTCCCCCCTCCATGCACTGGACCCGCGACCAACAACTGGCCGTCCTCCGCCTCTACTTCCGGCTGCCGTTCGGGAAGCTGCACCGGGGCAACCCAGAGATCGTCGCCCTCGCCCAGGCCCTCGGCCGGACCCCCAGCTCGGTCTCGATGAAGGCCTGCAACTTCGCCAGCCTCGACCCCTCGATCACGCTGACCACCCACTTGGGAAATTGACAGCGGGAATAAAAGATGACATCGTGTCACAAATTGTTCCCAGCGACATGAGGTCACCGAATGTCTCCAGCCGCCAGCGCGGACGGGGTATTGTCACAGGCTCGACAACGATTCACTCAGCGAGAGCTCGCGAACTTGCTCGAAGTTGCCCCCCGTACAGTCGCGCGATGGGAACAAGGCAGCGTTCCTCTTAACGGCGTCCGCCTTTTGGCACTCCGGTATCTGGTCAGTGACGAAGATGCGGCTCAGAATCCAGCTGCCTTTACGTTCATCGATCTGTTTGCCGGCATTGGCGGGACTCGGCTCGGGTTTGAGGCAGCAGGCGGCAGATGTGTGTTTACATCTGAATGGGACTCGCAGTCCCAGAAGACGTACGCAAGGAATTTCTCTTGCGATCACCTGATCGCCGGCGACATTCGTCAGATTTCGGCGGCCGACATACCCGAGCACGATGTTCTAATCGGTGGATTTCCCTGTCAGCCGTTCTCGATTGCAGGCGTTTCAAAGAAGAACGCGCTGGGCAATCCGCACGGCTTTGAATGCAAGACGCAAGGGACGCTGTTCTTTGAAATCGCCCGCCTCATTGACCAGAAGCGGCCGCGCGCTTTCGTGCTGGAGAACGTCAAGAATCTTGAGCGACACGATAAGGGCAAGACGTTTGCCGTCATCATGGAGACGCTTCAGAAGCAGCTAGGTTACCACGTTAGCTATCGGGTAATAGACGCCGGGCATTTTGTTCCGCAGCATCGGGAACGTGTCTTTATCGTCGGCTTCCGGGAACCAACCGCGTTCGACTGGAGCACGCTTCAGTTGCCAACAGACCGACCCCGGCTGTCCTCGATTCTTCACCCCGAAGACGGATCGGAACCGGCAGAAGACCCGTTTACAGTCGGCCCCAAGGCCAAGGTCAATCCAAAGTACACGTTGACCGATCACCTTTGGGATTACTTGCAACGGTACGCAGAGAAACATCGGGCGGCGGGTAATGGCTTTGGTTTCGGTCTCGTTACCGGGAACGATGTCGCGCGCACGCTATCGGCCCGTTACTACAAAGACGGCTCGGAAATCCTCATCTCGCAGGGAAAGACAAAGAACCCGCGCCGCCTGACGCCTCGTGAGTGTGCGAGGTTGATGGGCTTCCCCGACTCCTACCAGATCCCTGTGTCCGATACTCAGGCGTATAAGCAGTTCGGCAACTCGGTTGCTGTACCGGTCGTGAAGGCCGTTGCATCGGTCGTAATCCCGGCCCTTAATCTGGCCGCATCAAAACAATAACACTTTCGGGCTGCGCATTAGGTTTAACGTCGTGCCAGACATCGTTTCGGCCGAAACTCGCAGTCGAATGATGTCCGGCATTCGGGCTGAGAACACCAAGCCCGAGATCGTTCTCAGGCTGGCACTGTTCGCAAAGGGATTCCGCTATCGGCTCCACGTTCGATCCCTTCCAGGCTGCCCGGACATTGTCCTGCCGCGGCATCACGCTGCGATCTTCGTACACGGCTGCTTCTGGCACGGCCATAATTGCCCACTCTTCAAGTGGCCATTATCGAATGTCGATTTCTGGCGAACGAAGATTGAACGAAACCGTTTTGTTGACCGACGCGCAAGGGCGGAACTGTTACGGCTAAACTGGCGTGTCCTGACGATCTGGGAATGTTCGATTCGAGGCCGTTCGCAAGTCGGAATCGATACCGTAGTCGACCGGGCTGCAACGTGGATTGAGTCCGCGAGGACGACCGCCAACATCAGGGGCAGGAAATGAAAGCGGGACACCTTTCACAATACGTCAGCGGAGTTGCCTCGAAGCGTCTCAGCGAGGTGGAAGTGAACCCCGCAACCTCCAATCAGCACGAGTTCGGAGGAGTAAACTCCCTCCGGAAAATCCTCGGAGAAGTCAGCGGGGGTAAGCCGGTTCGGTTCCCAGCATCTTTCGTCTACCTGACCGACAGTTCGCCAGAGCCTGTCACAGCTGACGGCGACGTCAGTTGGTACGACTCGCGATGGAATCAACCGCATCGCAGACCTGAACTGCGGCTCTACTATCCATCGTCAGCCGTGACTGAGTCGGCGAAAGCGGGCGACACTCTGATAGTCGCTAGGCGGCCCGACGACTCACTTCTGATCGTAATCGCCGATGAAGCCTCAACTGTCGAGAACCAGGTTCGCTGGCTGTTTGGTCTTGAGGGCAATGGGCAGCGGTACGAAATCAGGACTGAGGAACAGGCGGACGACCGATCGGTTGACCTGGTTGCGAGGATGCTGCTTGAACAGCTTGGAATCGAAGTCGATGACTCCGATGAAAGCTATCTGGAACAATTGCTGGAGACGTTTGGGATGAGTTTCCCGCCGACCAAGGTGTTCTCCAACTTCGCACGGCAGTCCGTCCCTGACATTCACGCGGACGGTCCGCCAGATGACGTGATCCTTGGATGGATGGAACACGAAGAAATGCTATTCAGGACGCTGGAACGCCACATCGTCGCCGAACGTCTGAAAGCCGGGTTCGGTAAGAACGGCGATGACGTGGATGCGTTTGTCGAGTTCTCATTGAGCGTCCACAACCGGCGCAAATCGCGAGTTGGACATGCACTTGAGAACCACCTTGAAGCGATTTTCCAGTCTCAGAAGATTCTTTACTCGCGAACAAAGGAGACTGAGAACAAAGCGAAGCCCGACTTTTTATTTCCCGGTGCAAAGGAGTATCACCGAAAGGGTTTTGATGCAGCCCTGCTGACAATGCTCGGCGTCAAAACCACCTGCAAGGATCGCTGGCGTCAGGTCCTGAGCGAGGCAAAAAAAATAAAGGAAAAGCACCTCTTCACGCTTGAGCCCGGCATCAGCGTGAATCAGACGGACGAAATGCAGGCCAATCATCTACGACTTGTTGTGCCTTCGCGACTTCACGAATCATTTGCGGTCAAGCAGCGCGAATGGTTGATGCCTTTAGGCGATTTCGTGTCCATGATTCGACAACGTCAACTTAAGGCGTAGCCATCATCAGATGAAATTCATCGACGCAAATGCTGTAAGGAGTTTCCCCGCCAAGTAGTTCGAACGATTGCTCAACTGACCTATCAAGCGCCTCTGCAACTTCAGGATAGAGCCGCGTTCCACCGTCGGAGACATACTCACAAGCTGGAGTGTCGAGGTGGAACCCCAACCCAAACTGGCGCGAGATCACTCGCAGCCATTCACGACACGTTGGATCGTCCGCGCCCTCTGGAAGCATGACCAGGTTTCTGCCGCCAGGCAGCACGCATTCCGCAAGCGTATCACGCATGGCAGTACGAGCCGACTCCAACGTCAGCGGCTCGAGACCTGCAGAACGACGATCCGGGTCCGTCCAGCGCCCCCCAGGAGCATTGAAGACTAGCCAGCTAACAACTTCGAGCCGAGCTCCATTCACAAGAACTCGGAGCAGAGTTTTGGAATCGCGAAAATCACTCATAACGCTTTCTCGCCGTACGGTCAGTGAGCACTGATCGCATTCTAATAAGTGAACCTCTGTGCGCCAATATAAAAGTAAGGCGATGTGGCCGGGGTTGGAGCCGTTTTCGGCGAAACCCCAGGCGCGGGCCACAGTGGCGAGACATAAGGTCGGCCGGTGGACTGTCGGGTGGGGGGATTCAGGATTCAGGATTCAGGGGTCAGGGGTCAGGGGTCAGGGGCGGATCGGGGGGGTGGGGTTAGAGGGGTCGGCCCGCTTGCGGGCCGGCTGAATGGGTGTCGGCTCGCGTCAGAGCACTTCCCAGGTTTCGCTGCCGGCGAAGAGGTCTTCGAGGTTCCCCGGGCCGAGTTTGGTTTCGACGGCCTGCATCTGGTCGACGACGGAGCCATCGAACGTGGGCCTTTGAACGGCGCGGAAGACTCCCATTGGTTCGGGGCTGGTGGGCCAGCGCATCTGGGTGAGGCGGAACGCGTGGCTGGGGTCATCGGCCTGTTCATCGTGGAACAGCAGGTCGTCGCTGGCGACGGCTCCGATGTCAACCACTTCGGGCAGGCCGCGGCCGTTGAGGCGGACTCCTTTCTCCCCCTGCTTCCCGAACACCAGCGGCTTGCCGTGTTCGAGGTAGATGCAGTGGTCGTGCTTCGTGGCCTTGTCGGACGCATACTCGAACGCGCCGGAGTTGAAGACGTTGCAGTCCTGGTAGATCTCGACAAAGGCCGTCCCTTCATGATGGGCGGCCCGTTCGAGGACCATCGTGAGGTGCTGGATATCGACATCGACGCTGCGGGCGGCGAAGGTGGCGCCGGCCCCGATGGCGACCGCGAGCGGCGTGAGCGGGCGGTCGACAGCGCCGAAGGGTGTGCTTTTGGTTTTCTGCCCCTGGGGGCTGGTGGGTGAATACTGGCCCTTCGTGAGGCCGTAGATCTGGTTGTTGAACAGCAGGATCTTGAGGTTCACGTTCCTGCGAATCGCATGCAGGAGGTGATTGCCGCCGATGGAGAGGGCGTCGCCATCGCCCGTGACGACCCAGACGTGGAGATCGGGCCGGGCGAGTTTGAGTCCGGTGGCGATGGCCGGGGCCCGGCCGTGGATGCTGTGGATGCCGTAGGTGTTGACGTAATACGGAAACCGGCTGGAGCAGCCGATGCCGGAGACGAAGACGAACTTCTCGCGCGGGATGCCGAGGGTGGGAAGGACCTTTTTGACCTGGGCGAGGATGGAGTAGTCGCCGCAGCGCGGGCACCAGCGGAGTTCCTGATCGCTGGCGAAGTCTTTGGGAGTGAGAACGGGAAGTGGGATGGTGGACATGGGAGTGAAGGATGAAGGCGGAAGGATGCGGGATGAATGGAGTTTGTGCTGTCGCTGACGTTGTTATTTCAGGACGGCCTGTTCGATGGCTTTGAGGAGTTCGCTGACGAGGAAGGGCTTGCCCTGGACTTTGTTCACTCCGATGGCGTCGATGAGGAAGGTGGAGCGGAGGATCATTCGCAGTTGTCCCGAATTGAGTTCGGGGACGAGGACCTTGCGGTAGCGGGTGAGGATCTGGGGGAGGTTTTTGGGGAAGGGGTTGAGGTACCGCAGGTGGCAGTGGGCGACCGATTCGCCGCGGCGGCGGGCTTCGGCGGCGGCGGTGCGGACGGCTCCGAAGGTTCCGCCCCAACTGACGAGCAGGACATCGCCGCTGGCGGGGCCTTCGACGTTCTGAAGCGGGATGTCGTCCGCGATGTTGGCCACTTTCTGACGGCGGATGCGCGTCATGTGTTCGTGGTTCTCGGCGTCGTAGCAGATGTTGCCGGTGACATCGGCCTTCTCGATGCCGCCGATGCGGTGTTCGAGGCCGGGGGTGCCGGGGATGGCCCAGGGCCTGACGAGGCGTTCATCGCGCAGGTAGGGGAGGTAGGCGTTTTCGTTCGTGGGCGGGCTGGTGGGGTGTTTGACCTCGATGGGGGGGAGCTCGGCGAGTTTGGGGATGGACCACGGTTCGGCGCCGTTGGCGATGTAGCCATCGGTAAGAAGGAAGACGGGCGTCATGAAGCCGACGGCGAGGCGGAGGGCTTCGAGCATCATGGTGAAGCAGTCGCCGGGGGACTGGGCGGCGAGGACCGGCATGGGGCAGTCGCCATTGCGTCCGAACATGGCGAGCAACAGGTCGGACTGTTCGGTTTTGGTGGGCAGGCCGGTGCTGGGGCCGCCGCGCTGGACATCAATGACGACGAGTGGGATTTCCGTCATGACGGCCAGGCCAAGGCCTTCGCCCTTCAGTGCAATGCCGGGGCCGCTGCTGGCGGTGACGGCGAGGGCGCCGCCGAAGGAGGCGCCGATGGCGGCGGTGACGGCGGCGATTTCATCTTCCGCCTGGAAGGTCTTGATGCCAAAATTTTTGAGTTCGGCAAGGTTGTGAAGGATGTCGCTGGCGGGAGTGATGGGGTAGCCGGCGTAGAAGACTTCCTTGCCGGAAAGTTTTGCCGCGGCGGCCATGGCATAGGCGATGGCTTCGTTGCCCATGATTTTGCGGTAGCGGCCGGGCGGAAGTTTGGCCGGGGCGACGCGGTAATGAGTGGCGAAGGATTCGGTGGAATCGCCGTAGTTGATTCCAGCCTGCAGGGCGCGGAGGTTGGCCTCGGCGAACTGCGGTTTTTTGCTGAACTTCTCGAGGATCCATTCGCGGGTGGGTGCGGGGTCGCGGTCGTACAGCCAGTAGACGAGTCCAAGCGCGAAGAAGTTTTTGCAGCGATCGGCTTCGCGCTGGGAAAGGCCGAGTCCTTCCACGGCGTCGCGGGTGAGGCGCGTCATGGGGACGGTGTGCAGCTGGTAGGTCGATTTGACCTGCGGATCGGCGAGGGGGTCGGTGGAGTAGTGGGCTTTGGTGAGGCTGCTTTTGTCGAAGGCGTCGCTGTTGACGATGAGCGTGCCGCCGGGGTGCAGGTCGCCGAGGTTGGTTTTGAGAGCGGCGGGGTTCATGGCGACGAGGGTGTCGACCTCGTCGCCGGGGGTGAAAATTTCGTGGCTGGAGAAGCAGAGCTGGTAGCCGCTGACGCCGGCGAGCGAGCCGGCCGGGGCCCGGATTTCGGCGGGAAAATCAGGCAGAGTGCTGACGTCGTTGCCGAAGGCGGCGGAGACGTTGGTGAATTGGGTCCCGGCCAGCTGCATGCCGTCGCCGCTGTCGCCGCAGAAGCGGATGACAACAGATTCGAGCGATTCCAGCGACCGGGCAGGGGCCGTGTCGAGAAGGGCAGTCATCGAAGTGGTCCTCCCGTTGTTTGAGCGCGAACAGGGAAGCAGGACGGAACAGCAAAGCAGATTCAGGCAGCGCGGCGGTGGCCGGCTGATGAGGCTGGAGGCGAAATCGGGAAACAGCGTTTCCGATCCGGCGGGAGAGGCGCCGGCGGTTCAGCGTGCAGCGCGGCCTGCGTCGTGACGACGCGTTGCCGCGTGACATCTCTTCGGCCCGCGTCATGGCCGTGCGCCACTGGGGGACAGAAGGTCGCGGCGGCCCTCGCGAGCGATGGCCGCGGCCCTGCTGCTATTGTTCACGTCGCCGCGACGTTTGAAAAGGATGTCGTGCCCGTGAGTCGTGCGCGGGCATGAACAGAACATGAAGCGGCGGCGGGATTCACCTGGCGACGGGATTCAGGATCGCTCTGAAGAGCAAGGTTCTGTCGGGTTGGCATGGTCGGGAGACGCATGCCACAACTGGGCAACACGGGTGGCATGGCTGGGGGACGCATGCCACAACTGTGGCGCGAGGTGGCGTGGTTGGAAGACGCATGCCACAAATTGGGTTCACACCTCTTTCACCGGTGCTTCACCACTTCCGGCCCCTGCCGCCTGCCTGCCCATGAAATCGTTGCCTGTCGCCCTGACCTTCCTGACGCACCCGGTGCGGCGGCGCAATCTCCTGGCGCTGGGCAAGCTGCTGCTGGCGCTGGTGTTCGTCGTCGGGGTGTTCACGGTCATTTTTCATCTGCTGATGGAGCGCGAAGGCCAGTCGCACTCCTGGCCGACGGGCGTGTACTGGGTGATGGTGGTGATGTCGACGCTGGGTTTCGGCGACATCACGTTTCAATCGGATCTGGGCCGGCTGTTCTCGGTGGTGGTGCTGGTTTCCGGATCGGTGTTCATGCTGGTGTTGCTGCCGTTCATGTTCATCCAGTTCTTTTACTCCCCCTGGATGGAGGCCCAGGCGGCGGCGCGGGCGCCGCGGCGGGTGCCGGCACGCATCAGCCAGCATGTGCTGCTGACAGGACTGGGGGTCATCGAGCAATCGCTGATCCGCATGTTGCGGCGCGCTGAAATTCCCTACGCCGTGCTGGTCGGCGACCTGAACGAGGCGCTGCGACTGCACGACGAGGGCTACTCGGTGATGGTTGGCGAAGTGGACGATCGCGAGACCTACCTGCGGGCGGGGGTGGACCGGGCGGCGCTGGTCGTCACCGCCCTGCGGGACACCACCAACACCAACGTGGCGTTCACCGTGCAGGAAATCTCCTCGACGGTGAAAGTGGTGGCGACGGCCTCCGCGCCGGCCTCGGTCGACATTCTGCAGCTCGCAGGGTGCGATGAAGTTTTGCAGCTGGGGGAAATGCTGGGGCAGGCGCTGGCCCGGCGGGTGCTGGGGCGCGACGCCAAATGCCATGTGGTTGGTGAATTCGGAGAACTGCAGATCGCGGAAGCCGCCGCAGCCGGAACCCCGCTGGTGGGCCGCACGCTGAAGCAGATCCGCCTCGCCGAGCATGCGCGGGTGAATGTCGTGGGGGTGTGGAATCGAGGCCGGTTCGAACTGGCCGGGCCGGAGACCGCCATCACGCCGACATCGGTGCTGCTGCTGGCCGGCACTGCGGCCGATCTGGAGGAATATGATGGACTGTTCTGCGTCTACAGCGTGTCCGACGGCCCCGTCATCATCATCGGCGGCGGTCGCGTGGGCCGGGCCATTGCCAAGGCGCTGCATGCCCGCGGAGTTGATTGCCGCATTGTTGAACGCAACGCCGAGCGCGTCCGGACGGCGGGGCAGTACGTCATTGGAGACGCGGCCGAGCTGGAAGTGCTGGAGAAGGCGGGGATCATGAGCTGCTCGTCCGTGGTCATCACGACGCACGACGACGACATCAACATCTACCTGGCGATCTACTGCCGGCGACTGCGTCCGGATGTGCAGATTCTGGCGCGGGCGAACCAGGACCGGAACGTTTCGACGCTGCATCGCGCCGGGGCCGACTTCGTGATGTCGTATTCGTCCACCGGCGCGAGCACGATGTTCAATCTGCTGAAGCGTGGAACGCTGCTGCTGCTGGCGGACGGCCTGGATGCGTTCCGGGTTCCCGTTCCGCCCGAACTGGTCGGCCGGACGCTCGAAGAATGCCGCTTTCGACAGACGACCGGCTGCAACGTGGTGGCGATCGAGCAGAACGACCGGCTCGATGCGCATCCGGCTCCGACGACGCGGCTCACGGCCGGCGCCGAACTGGTCCTCGTGGGCGATGCGGAATCGGAAAAGCGGTTCTTTGATTCCCTGCAATGAGCGCATGCCCGCCTGTGCGTGGGCCGGGCCGCACGCACGCGGGCGGTCCGACCGTCAACCGGTTAGATTGGGCGAGCGATCGCTTGGCCCGATCGTGCGGCGATGTGACTTCTCACCCCATCCCCTGCCTTCGTCATGGAGCGTCCCATGAAGTGCTGGCTGCTTGCTTTGTGCGTTCTTGTTCCCGCGTCGGCCCACGCCCAGACGAACTGGAAAACGGCCGTCTCGATTGTCGACGACGCCTTCTACATCAACGGCCAGCCCACCTACGCGGGCCGGACCTGGAAAGGCCGCAAAATCGAAGGCCTGCTGCTCAACAGCCGCATGGTGCAGGCGACCTTCGACGACCGGAACCCCGAGACGCAGAAGCTGTGGGCCTATCCTGATACGGGCAAGTGGGACCCCGACCGCAACCTGCGCGAATTCCTCGCCGCCATGCCTGAGTGGCGGGCGCATGGGCTTCTGGGCATCACGATCAACTTGCAGGGGGGCAGCCCGCAGGGGTACTCGAAGGACCAGCCCTGGCATAACTCGGCCATTGAGGAGAACGGCGAGCTGCGTCCCCAGGACATGGCCCGCGTGAAGGCCGTGCTCGAAAAGGCGGACGAGATCGGGATGGTCGTCATTCTCGGCTACTTCTACTTCGGGCAGGACCAGCGGCTCCGTGATGAGCAGGCCGTCATCAAGGCCGTGGATAATGCCACCGACTGGCTGCTCGACGCCGGCTATACCAACGTGCTCGTGGAAGTGAACAACGAGTGCAACGTGAAGAAGTACGACCACGAAATCCTCATGCCCGATCGCGTGCATGAACTGATCGACCGCGTGAAGGCCCGGCAGCGCGGTGGCCGCCGACTGCTGGTCGGCACCAGCTATGGCGGCGGCGCGATCCCGAAAGAAAACGTCGTCCGCAGTTCCGACTTCCTGCTTGTCCACGGCAACGGCGTGAAGGACCCGGCCCGCATTTCGGAAATGGTCCGCCAGACCCGCGCTGTCCCTGGCTACCGGCCCATGCCGATCCTCTTCAACGAAGACGACCACTTCGACTTCGACAAGCCGACCAACAACTTCGTCGCGGCCCTCAGCGAATACGCAGGCTGGGGTTACTTCGACTTCCGCATGGAGGGGGAAGGCTTCGACGACGGGTATCAGTCGGTCCCCGTCAACTGGGGCCTCAGCAGCGACCGCAAACGCGGGTTCTTCCAGCTGCTCGCCGAAATCACCGGGGCCAAGTAAACCCGGCGACCCGGCAGCGTCAGCGCCCGGAGCGATGGTCAGCGAGCCATCCGAAACCTCTCGAAGGGAACCGTGATGACCGGCAGGTCACGGGTCTCCCTGCTGCGCGTCTCAACAGTCCATTTGCGTTCGACATACCCGACCTGTTCATGCCAGACCGTGAAGTGATGCTCGCCTGCCGGCAGCCCTTCGATCTTGAAGCGGCCTTCCTTGTCCGTGATGGCAACATACGGATGATCGGTGACAATCCAGTAGGCCTGCATCCAGGGATAGAGATCTGACCGGACGGAGACAGGAAGCGGTTCAGGGCGATGGAATGGAATCTCGACGACGTATTCCGCGTCTTCGATATTGAAGAGGTTCGACTGGGAAACGAAGGGACTGACATTGATCGTGTTTGCCCTGCCGTCCGCCGATTTCACTCGGACCTTCTGATCAGTTCGGCAATGAAGCACTCGCGGATCGAAGCGGAGATTCTCGCTTTTGAATTCCACTCGTGGTTTACTGCTCTGCTTCAACTCCGGATGGATCATTGCCGGTGCTTTCCGCAGATAGATGACGACATTGGCGATCCCCTTCGTCTCAGGGTCGAACAGCGCCCGCTCGTTCGGGACCGGTGGCGCACCACCAGGCGGATCCGCGACAAGGGGACCCGCGGGGCGTGGAACATCGCCTCCCAGCACAAACTGTCCGGTGATCGTCCCCCAGCCATCCGACAGCTCCAGCGGTTTCGCCTCCGCAGCAATCGGCTCATCAGCCGAGACGCTGCCTGTAAACCAGACCACCACTGCCGCCAGCCCCGCCACGCAGACCGTTCGTCGCATGATCGCCTCCGGTGAGAAGCCCCGATCCCTGACGATACCGCGTCCGCAGGTTGTGTGACAGCGCGTGGGAGTTTGGGCTGTCGAACAACTTCCGTGGGAGACGCTGGCAGCGTCGACAGCGAGATCGTTGTGACTGGCTCACGCCGCCCGGCGCATTGGCTCTTCCACAGCAGGAGCAATCGACTCGACCACCACCGACCGGCCGCGGCCGTCGAGCAGGCGACCGATCCAGCTTCCTCGGACGAACACGCCATACGTGGCCAGCGAAAGCCACACGCCGGTCGCCAGGCTCGCGGTGAACTTGACCCCCGCCGGCCAGGCGGTGTGCAGGAGCGCCAGTTGTGCGAGCCCCACCAGCGGATGATGCACCAGGTACATCCAGAACGACGCCTCCGCGACGTACGCCACTGGACTGGGAACCGCGTGCGCCTTGAACGACCGGGCGAGTCCCAGCAGGCCGGTTGCAACAAGCCAACCGTAGAGGGAGAACAGCGTTGTCAGGCCCACGAGTTCTGTCCCACGGGCCGGCGATTCGACGTGCCGGTGCAGCATGGGAAGCAGTCCGACGAAGACTGCAGCCGCGAGTGCGAGCCGCACGGCAGCAGCCCGACCAGAGTCTGCAACTGTCGTCGCGGTCCCGAAACGGCCGGCCCAGGTCCAGCCCGCGGCGAAGAACAGGCCGTAATAGGCAATGGCTGCCGGGCCGGGCCACCAGGTCTGCTGGAAACCAATCAGGAACGTCGGATCGCTGGCCAGGATCAAGCCACTCGCGAAGGGAAGCGTCAGCCACCACCGTGATCGGCCGGCGCCCGTCGATGCAACCGCCGTCGCCGACGGTCGTCGCCTGCGCCATGCCGCATGCAGACCAAGAACTGCGACCGCGAGCAGGCTCACGGTCCACAGGCATTCCAGATACCACAGGTGGGCCACCCCCCAGAACTGTTCACTCAGCGGCGATGCGAGTTTGATGCTCACCACCTTCCGCCAGGGAATCATGCCCTGCGTGTACCAGCCGATGAGCCACACATACATATCGGCCGGCAGCACGACGAATACCGCAAACAGCAGGGGCCCCAGCAGCCGGCGGGTGCGATGAACGAGGAAGGCACGGTCAGGTTGCCGCTTCCAGATGCCGGCCGCAAGCGAGCCCCCCATGAGAAAGAAGGTGGGCATGATCGCGCCATTGATGGCCCAGCACAGTGCATCCACCAGCGAGCTGCGCGCTTCTGATCGAACGCACCACTCCAGTGCGGGGAGCGGGTGCGTCATGTAGGGAAGGCCGGCGTGCAGCGCAACGACGGCCAGCGCGGCAGCGGCGCGCAGCCAGTCCAGGCCGGGCAAACGCGGGGAGGCCGCTGCGCTCGACGTTTGCGACGCAGCGGCGGTGAAGCGAAGAATGTTCGGCGCGCTGGACGTCATGTCCGGTCTGCAGCCTGAAGGGGGCGGTCGTCAATCCCTGAAACAGGGAGACTGTATCGCCAGGCTGGCCAGCGGCCGAGACCAGTTCGCGCTGTTACATGCCGGCCAGTTGGGGGATGGCTTTGGAGACGGGACGCGATTCCGGACGAATCGCGGGCAGCGAGGGCTGCTCGGCCAGTTCGCCGCGGGAAATCCGCTTGTCGCGCGGTGCATCGATGCACAGTTTCACGCGACCGCCCTGAACCGACGAGACAGAGATCACGATGTCCCCGTCGATCACAATCGATTCGCCAACCTTCCTTGAAAGCACCAGCATGGCATCCTCCCTGAGTGATAACGTCCCTGTACGACCAACATTCCGCTGTCGAGTCGCTTTGCTTTTCCGTTGTCTGACGGCGGTACGATATCCATCGCGCCGCCGGCGGCAAGATCATTTTTTCAACTCGCAACCGGCGTGCCGAAGGAAATGACGTTAACCGCGACTGCATAAACCGTTGCGTGTTATCAGTTTCGGGAAAGGAGTTTCCTGCGGCCCGGGTGTGCAGTGAGCGGGCGGACTGGTCAAAATGATGCGCCGATCCTGAAATCTCCTTCAAAACCGCTGCGATCCTGTACAGAGACCGAACCAATATGCCTCCTGCCGAGCCATTCGCCGAGCTGTCACAGGGCGCCCGCCGGGTGCTGGAAGCCGTCCGTGCGATGGCGATTCCGGACTGCGAAGTGCATCCGGCCGACCTGCTGCGCGCGGTGTACGAAGATGGCAGCCGGGGGGCGGAAATCCTGGATGCGGAAGTCGGTTCCGAACAGCTGGACACCGACCTCCGCTGGCTGGCCGAGGAGTACGAGGCCGAGGCCGTCGACTACCTGGGACGGGTGCTGACGGAAGCCCGCGTGACGGCCCGGGCGCTCGGGCGACAGCAGGACATCGGGACGGAACATCTGCTGGCGGGCGTGCTGCTCGTGACGCCGCAGCTCGCCCGCCGCTGGGACGAGCGCGGACTGACCATCGACCGCCTCCTCCGCGGCGATGTCACTCCCCACGCCCCGGTCCATCATCCGCTCGATGTCGACCCCGAACTCCGGCTGGCGATTCCCGCCGTGACCGACACCGGCGGGGCGGCCCGACTGATGGACGCCGCCGCCAATCGCTGCCGCGAAGGGCTGCGGGTCGTTGAAGATTTCGTCCGGTTCACGCTCGACGACGCCGGGCTGTCGGAAGGCCTCAAACGCATTCGCCACGACCTGGCGGACAGCCTGACGCATCTGGGATCGGACGAGTGGGTCCGGTTTCGCGATACGCCCGGCGATGTGGGCACGACGATCCACACGCCGTCCGAACGGGTCCGCCCCTCGCTGGACAGCCTCGTGCAGGCCAACTGCAAGCGGGTGGAAGAAGCGCTGCGAACGCTCGAAGAGTTCAGCAAGCTGCAGAACCCGGCGGTCGCCGGCCGGCTGGAAGCCCTGCGCTATCGGTTCTACACAATCGAGCAGAACCTCGCCGCGAGGCGGTCGGTCGGCGAGCGACTGGCCCACGCCCGGCTGTACCTGCTGTTGACCGACCGGCTCTGCCCGCGCGGCATCGGCCCTGTAGCGCAGGGGGGGCTGGAAGGCGGGGTCGACATCATCCAGCTGCGCGAGAAAGAGATCAGCGACCAGCGGCGGCTGGCGCTTGCCACGATGGTGCGCGACTGGGCGCGGGCGGCGGGCAAACTGTTCATCGTGAACGACCGCCCGGACCTCGCCGCACTGGTCGATGCCGATGGCGTGCACCTGGGACAGGATGATCTGCCCGTGGCCGCTGCCCGGCGGATTGTCGGCTCGCGGGCGCTGATCGGGGTCAGCACGCACACGATCGAGCAGGCTCGACAGGCGGTTTCAGAAGGGGCCGACTATCTCGGCGTCGGGCCGGTCTTTCCGTCGACAACGAAATCGTTCCACGACTTCGCGGGGCTGGAGTTCGTCGAGCAGGCGGCCGAAGAGATTCGCATTCCCTGGTTCGCGATCGGCGGCATCACTCCGGACAACCTGCCGCAGCTGCAATCGGCCGGGGCGCGACGGATTGCCGTCAGCTCGGCGATCTGCAGCGCCGATCACCCCCGTCAGGCCGCGCGCGACCTCGCAGGCGCGCTGGCGGCCACGTCGTAAACCCGCAGCATGCCAGCCAGCAGAGCCGGTCAGGCGGGGACGCGGGCGAGGCGTTCGAGCGCTTCCAGCAGAATCGTTCGGCCGGTGGCAAAGTTCAGCCGCACGAAGCCCTGGAACCCGGCGCCGAACATCGCCCCGTCATTCAGCGCGACTTTGGCTTCTTCGAGAAGATGCTGCTGGATGTCATGCGCGCGGGGATGCGTCCGGAAGTCGAACCACGAGAGGTACGTCGCCTGCGGAGCGAAGTGCACCACGCCCGGCAGTCGCTCGCGGACGAAATTCGCGACGATGTTCCGGTTCTCGCGCAGATACTCGATCACGGCCGCCAGCCATTCGCCGTCGTCTTCCAGCGCCGCCTGCCACATCGTGACGCTCAGCGCCGTGGCGTGGGCCGAGATGCCGACGATCCCCCGCTTGATCCGCAGCAGCAGCTTCGGGTTGTGGCTGACCATCGCTCCGATCCCCAGGCCGGCCGTGTTATAGGCCTTGCAGGGTCCCACCAGCGTGACGGTCCGTTGCCGCAGCTCGTCGCTCGCAACCTGCGCGAACGGGATGTGCGTCCCTTCGAGTGTGAGATCGGCATGCAGTTCATCGGACGCGATGAACAGGTTGTGCCGTTCGACAAACCCGGCCAGTCGCCGCAGCTCGGCCTCGGTCCACACGCGGCCCGTCGGGTTGTGCGGATGACAGAACAGCAGGAGCTTCGTCTTCGGCGTGACGGCGTCTTCGAGAGCGTCCCAGTCGATCTCCCAGCCGGTTTCGGTGCAGACGAGTTTGGAGGCCCGCAGGTTCCGGCCGTGATCGGTGATGGCGGAGAGGAACGGCGGATAGATCGGCGTCATGGTGATGACGTCGTCGCCCGGTTCGGTGAGTGAGACGACCGCCGCATACAGCCCGGGAACGACACCCGCGATGTACGCGATGGCGTCGCGCTCCGGCAGGCCGGCGATGCCCTGTGCTTCGAGCTTTGCCCGCAGAAGTTGCGTGAGTCGCGGGTCGCCGAGGTAATGGTGATAGCCGATCGACTTCGCGAGACGTTCCGTCAGCGCCCGCTGGATGCTCGGCGCGATGGGAAAGTCCATGTCCGCGATCCACAGCGGCAGGACATCCGCGGGATAACGCGTCCATTTGAAGTTGTCGGGATGACGCAGCGACGCGGGATCGACGTCGAAGTGGAAATCAGAAGGCATGGAGTGACGTTCGGAAGCCCGCGTGGGAGCGTGAAAGAGTAAACAATCAAAGTTCACGTCCCGAAACTGAGGAACCGGCCTTGCGCCGGCCGCTCGGAGTTTCCGGCGTCTCGAATCCGAAGAATTGATCCTTGGGGGCGTCCGACTTACTCGCCGGAGATGGAGCCGGAGGCTCGGTCAGTTCGCTCTGCGTCATGACGCGCGACGCCTTCACTTCGACGGATGATGACTTATCGTCCGCCACGGAGAGCACCAGCCGCACATCGACGATGAACTCTTCCGCCCCCGGCGTAATCGAGAAGCCATAGTCATCGCCAACATCGACCGGCGTGTCTCCGGTATTCTTGACGGTCCAGATGAAGGGCTTGTCGCCTTGGCGGAAGTACATTGGCGTCGAGCCGACCTGCACGTTCTTCCAGTTCGATTCAAACTCGATGCGAGCGGTTCCTCTTTGGTCGTCCCGCGGCACGGCGGGTATGGCAAGGGGATCGGAGGGCACGGAAGGTGTAACTTGCTCCGGTTGGTACACAACCTTCTGGCGAGGCACGAGTCGGAATACAGGTGGTGACGACGGGCTATCGGAGGCAACCGGCTCCCTCTCGTAGGTGGTCACCGTTCGCGGCACCATTTTCTGGACTGGATCTGGAGACGAGGGGCTGGTTGATGGCAACTTCTTCACCGGCGTATCGGCCCAGCCCATGCTCAGCGCCATCCCCGCACAGCCCATGCAACCGAAGATCAAGCCCCGGATCGTTCGTGACATCGTTCCCTCCGTGTGAAGCCCCTGGAACCGCGAATGCGGCTGGGATCGTAAACGACAGTCGTCACCCTGTCAGCGCGAAGAGGAACGGCCCACGGGAGGGCGAAGCTCCTGCTGAGCCGCATCCGGCGTACGACTCTCCTCCGGGAGACCGCCATCCACCGGCCGTTCCGCAGATGGCCCGCCTCGGCAACCAGGGCCGGCGGCAAGCCAGACGAAATGGAACACACTTGCCCGGATGCGGCTCGGTCAGAGCCTCGCCCTCCTGGTCGCTTGGAACCAGCAGAGGTTTGCGGCTCTCATGCAACTGACAGGTCAGCGGCCACTCCGTCCGCTCTTGAAACGGCCCATCGCGGCGACCCGGCGCCCCCGCTGAGGCGACCTTTATTTTCAGGGCAAAATCGTCGAATTCGGCTCGTTTCCGCCTCTCTGGAACGGGCGCTGCAAAAGCATTCCTGCGTCGCGAAGCCGCCCGCGTGGTTCTGCCACGCCGCTGCCGGCTTTGAACTGTCCCGATGAGGAAGGCCAGGCTGCTCTAGCCCTCGCGCCTCTTCGACACCATCGCTGTTTCAACAGGAGGAGTCATCATGCAGATCGTTCGAATCGCCCTGCTGTCGGTCGCTTCGCTGGCGGCCTTTGTCGCCATCCCGACGGCCGCGGAGGCCAACTACTGGCAGCGCCAGGCCCGGCAGAATCAGCGTTACTGGAACCGCCAGGGGCAGCAGATGCATCGCCAGTGGAACCGCGGCGCGCGGCAGTTCCACCGGAACCACTTTTATGGTCCCCGGGCCGGCTGGGGGCGGCCTGGCCGAGGTGTGGGAATCGGTGTTTACTGGTAAACCTGCTTCTCAACGCCGGGCGTCTTCCACACACCGGATGACCGTTGATCAGGCCCGTGATTCCGCAACATCGGAATCACGGGCCTTTCGCATGCAGGGTCAGGACGTTGCTTCACTGACCATTTGATGCAGCTTCGCCAGCGCCCGCGACGCCTTGGCCGCCTGCTCGTACAGGTCGGGGTTCAGCAAAGCGGCCGGATGGCTCAGGATGACGTCGTCGAGCATCGCGCTGACGATGTGGGTGCGATCGAGCAGTTCGTGCCCGCCAAAGCCGTGGAGGTCAAACATCGACTTGAAGGTCTGGCGGTCGAGCCCGCTGTCGGCAATGGCGGCCTTCAGCTCGGCCTTGCGGGTTTTCTCAACGTCTTTGTGACTCATGGCGGCGGCTCCAGGTGGGGCCGTGCATTCTCGCGACCAACCAGACCGCTGGCGAGGGGCTGTTTGTTTGAAGTTCGGCGCGATTGAAAAGCCCGGCTTCTTGAGGTGAATCTCAGCTTCCGCCTGCCAGACCCGCCCCGCAGACATGGGAAGAAGCCGGGCTTTTTGCAGGGGCCAGCTGAAGCCGAACCTCCAGCGCGACGTCCCTTACGAAACCGCCCGCGTCACTCGCCGCTTGCAGACCCGCTCCACCGCCTCCAGATCGACCGTCACTCCCAGCCCCGGACCGGTCAGCGCGGCCGCCCAGCCGCCGCGGCGGAAGGTGATGTCTTCGGCGATCAGCGGCTCGGCGACGAGCAGGCGGTCGAAACTCCCCTCAATGAAGCGCAGGCAATCGATCGAGCAGGCGAAGTGCCGGCCCGCGGCCGAGAGCAGGCCAGTTTCCCCAACCTGACATCCGAGCTGGCAGGCCAGGCCGGCATCCCGAGCCATCTTCGCCAGCATAATGCTGGGAAGAATTCCACCGCACTTCGACAGCCGCAGGTTGAAGATGTCACACAGCCCGCCATTGATCGCCCGGTCGGCGTCGTCGGCATCGCACAGCGATTCATCCAGAACGATGTCGACGCCCAAGTTCGGCCGGATCGCTCCCAGGGCCGCGACATCGTCATGTCGCGTGGGTTGCTCGACCGCTGAAATGCGTGCGGGGCGCAGGGCCGCGACGCGGCGTTCCACATCCTCAGGGCGCCACGCTTCGTTGGCGTCGACCCGCAGATCGACCATCGGCCCGAACGTAGCGCGAATCGCCCGCAGATTGAGCCGATCGAACCGCGTCCATTTCCCGACCTTCACTTTGCAGAACTCAAAGCCGTAGTAGCGGTACATCCCGGCCGCGATGAGCGAACGAACAGGATCGGTCGACGACACGGCTGCGCTGTATTGCACCCGCTCGCGACGAACCCGCAATCCATCCGCCGCCAGCGCGACATCAAACACGGCCGACAACGGCCGCTGCAGACGCCGCGTGACGGCATCGAACACCGCGAGTTCCACCGCGCAGCGAAACGCGTTGCCAAAGCATGGGCGGCGACCGGCCGCCAGCGGCGTCGAGCCGAACCGTTCCAGCCGGCCCACCACATCCGGAAGGCCTTCCAGAACGCCCCCAAACGCCGAAGAGAAATCGAACTCCTGGAAGCACTGCCATACGGTTTCGATCGTTTCACCCGTCACATATTCCCGAGGCAGTCCTTCCCCCCAGCCGGTGGTTCCGTCGTCGAGTCGAGCGCACACGAGCAGCGAGTCGTTCTCGTTGCGGGTGTGCGATGCGTGCCGGATGCGACGCTTGAGCGGAATGCGGGCGTGCGTAGCGGTGAGTTCGACGAGACGCACGGGCAGGCGGGGTCAATCAGGGCCGGATGATGCGAACGGGCAACGTGCCATTCGGGGCGGAAAGTCGCACCGGGTCCGCCGATCGTAACGTTCGCGAACTACGATTGGTCGCCGCGGGTCTCGACGAGGGTGGTTGCGGACGCGGCGAATGTCCAATCGGCCTGTGTGCCAATCGCATCGTGCAGTGCCTATCTTGTCGCTTCCCCTGGAGCGAACTAGAATTCCGCAGATTTTCATCGGGGCTGACGGACCAGTCCCGCCAGTACGGAACCGGGACGCACGACTTTTGGTCCTGGTTTCGCAACTTCCTGTCGCAACGGTAGTTGCGAGGAGTTTTGAATGTACGAGAGATTTACCGATCGAGCCCGGAAGGTCATGCAACTGGCCAACCAGGAGGCTCAGCGGTTCAACCATGAATACATCGGCACGGAACACATCCTGCTGGGTCTGGTCAAGGAAGGATCGGGCGTCGCGGCGAATGTGCTGAAGAATCTCGATGTCGATCTGCGCAAGATCCGGCACGAGGTGGAGAACATCGTCCAGTCGGGCCCCGACATGGTGACGATGGGCAAGCTGCCGCAGACGCCGCGCGCCAAGAAGGTGATCGAGTACGCGATGGAAGAGGCCCGCAACCTCAACCATAACTACGTCGGCACCGAGCACTTGCTCCTTGGCCTTCTGCGCGAGCAGGAAGGGGTCGCCGCCCAGGTTCTGATGAACCTCGGCATGAAGCTCGAAGACGTGCGCGAGGAAGTTCTCAACCTGCTGGGGCATGGCCTCGAGCAGGGGAGCGAGGCCACCGAGCGCGGCGGTCAGAAGTCGGAGAAACAGTCGGGCAAGAGCAAGACTCCCGCCCTCGACAGCTTCGGCCGCGACCTCACCGAACTCGCCCGTCAGGGCAAGCTCGACCCCGTCATCGGCCGGGCCAACGAAATCGAACGCGTCACGCAGATCCTCTGCCGTCGCCAGAAGAACAACCCGGTGCTGCTTGGCGAAGCGGGCGTCGGCAAGACGGCCATCGTCGAGGGCTTCGCGCAGCTGGTCGTCGAAGGGAACGTGCCCGAGATTCTGCGCGATCGCCGGATCGTCGTCCTCGACCTCGCGATGATGGTCGCCGGCACGAAGTACCGCGGCCAGTTCGAAGAGCGCATCAAGGCGGTGATGAACGAAGTTCGTCGCGCCAAGAACGTGATCCTGTTCATCGACGAGCTGCACACCCTCGTGGGGGCCGGCGGCGCGGAAGGGGCGATCGACGCCTCGAACGTGCTGAAGCCCGCTCTGAGCCGCGGCGAGATGCAGTGCATCGGCGCGACGACGCTCGATGAATACCGCAAGTACATCGAGAAGGACGGCGCCCTCGAGCGCCGCTTCCAGATGGTGATGGTCGATCCGCCGAGCAAGGACCAGGCGGTCGAGATCCTCAAGGGTCTCCGCGACCGGTACGAAAGCCACCATCGCGTCCAGTACACCGACGACGCCCTCGAGAAGTCGGTCGAGCTGTCGAGCCGGTACATCACCGGTCGCTGCCTGCCCGACAAGGCGATCGACGTGATCGACGAGGCCGGAGCGCGGATCCGCCTGAAGAGCATGGTCCGTCCGCCCGATCTGAAGGAACTCGAAGAAGAGATGGAGCGGCTGAACACCCAGAAGGAAGAAGCCGTCGCCAATCAGGACTTCGAGAAGGCCGCTTCGCTGCGCGATTCCGCCGACAAGCTGAAGAAGAAGAAGGAATCGATCAACAAGGAGTGGCGCCAGAAATCGAAAGAGGTGGATGGCGTTGTCGATGGCGAAGTGATCTCGGAGGTCGTCGCCAAGATGACCGGCGTGCCGCTCACCCGGCTGTCGAGCGAAGATCAGGTCCGTCTGCTGCAGATGGAAGACGAGCTGCACAAGCGGGTCGTGTCGCAGGACGAAGCGATCAAGCTGGTGTGCAAGGCCGTCCGCCGCAGCCGCAGCGGTCTCAAAGACCCCAAGCGTCCGACGGCGACGTTCCTGTTCTCCGGCCCGACCGGCGTCGGCAAGACGCTGCTCGCGAAGACGCTCGCCGAATTCATGTTCGGCGAGGAAGACGCCCTCGTGCAGATCGACATGTCGGAGTACCAGGAGCGGCATAACATCAGCCGCCTCATCGGCGCCCCTCCGGGATATGTCGGCTACGAAGAAGGGGGCCAGTTGACGGAGAAGATCCGTCGCCGGCCGTACAGCGTGGTGCTGCTCGACGAAATCGAGAAGGCGCATCCCGACGTTTACAACATGCTTCTGCAGATCATGGAAGAAGGCCATCTGACCGACAGCTTCGGTCGGAAGGTCGACTTCAAGAACGTGATCCTGATCATGACGACGAACGTCGGCGCCCAGTCGATCGCCTCCAGCGGGTTTGGCTTCATCGGCACCCGCGACGAGAAAGTCAGCTACGAGACGATGAAGAAGAACGTGCTGGCGGAAGTCAGCCGAGTTTTCAAGCCGGAGTTCATCGGCCGTCTCGATGAGATCGTGGTGTTCCACAAGCTGACCGACGACAACATGAAGAACATCGTCGAGTTCGAGATGTCGAAGGTTCGCGAGCGTCTGAAAGAGCGCGGCATGACCCTCGTGCTGTCGAACGAAGCGAAGCAGTTCGTGATCGAGAAGGCCCGCAGCGTGGAAGGGAACCGCGACGCCGATTACGGCGCCCGTCCGCTCCGCCGCGCGGTCGAGATGTATGTGGAAGACCCGCTGGCCGAGGAACTCCTCCGCGGCCAGTTCCAGGGGAAGACCATCATCACGGTCAAAGTGGCCGACGTTGGCGAAGACAAGCGCCTGGAGTTCACGGCCTCGGCCGAAGAGCCCGCCGCCGAAGCCGAACTGGCCTCGGCCGGCGCGTGATCGCGATGCTCGAGTAACCAGCCCGGCGGCAAAAACCGCCGGGCTTTTTTGTGTCGGCGTCGATGGAAGTGTCGTGAAACCCGGACTTTGAAGATCGTCCGTCCCAGTCTTGGCGGTCGTCGATCGTGACGGAGGTCCGTTCACGAAGTAGACTTTTTTGAGACTTTGGTGGACTCGATCAATGACGTTACAGCTCAGCCTTCCCGCAGCATTAGAAGATCAGCTTCGACGCCGCGCGACTGAAGAAGGCGTGAACGTTGAGAAGTATGTTGAAGCAGCTGTCATCGATCGGCTGAACGCCTGCACTGACAGCGTGCCAAAGCAGCGTTCGCGGGAAGAGTTCTTCCAAGCGCTGGACGACATTATCGCGTTGCATCCCCGAATCAGTGGCCACGTCGACGACAGTCGAGAGTCTATCTACGCCGGGCGCGGAGAATGAAGGTTCTCCTCGATACGAACATCCTTCTCCGGCTCAGCAATCCGGGTGACTTGCAGCACTCGCAGACGAAGCTCGCTCTGGCAACCATGCAGGCGAACGGCGACGAGGCAGTGATCGTGCCTCAGGTCCTGTACGAGTACTGGGTGGTCGCCACGCGGCCGTTGGCGAACAATGGCTTCGGCCTAAGCCCCGAGGTCGCCGATCAAGCCGTGATGAAATGGATGTCGCTTTACCGGCTGCTGCTCGATGAGCGGGAAATCTTCACTCACTGGCGAGAGTTGGTGACGACGTACGGAGTGAAGGGCAAAACTGCGCATGACGCGCGGCTGGTCGCCGCGATGACGCAGCACGAAGTGCGCCGACTGCTGACGTTCAATGCACCCGGCTTTGCCCGGTTTAAACGCATCCAGGTCGTCACGCCGGCCGACATGGCGGCGTCTGCGACGTGAATCGAGTCGTTGATTAAGACGCCAGGAACTCTTGGTGGACGATCGCGAGCCGGGACGATGATGCGCTCGCACCCCATCCCGGCGACCAACCGCGACTTCGAGTCAACCGACGATTGACTCCTGAATCAAGTTGGCGAGCCAGTCTCTTCGTCCGCCAACTCCTCCCGCATCACCTTCGGATCCACCCCGTCTCGCCGGGCGACTTCTGCGCGTGACAGAATCTGCGATTCCACCAGCCGCACGTCCGCCAGGCGTTCTTTCGAGCGGTCCCGGTTGACCAGCTGCGGGAACGTCCACTGCGGCGCGATGCGGTCGAAGAAGTCGGCCGGCAGGAGTCCCAGATCCACCGCGTCTGACATCACCCACCGCCACAGCCGGTTGAACTCGCCGGCGAAGAACTGCTGCTCGCTCTGAAACAGCTTCACGGCCGGGCCTTCAGCCACCATCGTCGAGGCGAAGTTCGCGTTGGAGGCGTCGGAAGTGAGCATGAACTCCGGCAGGCCGGCCCCGGCCGCGATGTTCAGCAGCAGCATCCGGCCCAGCGGAACCGCATCGCCGAAATTGGTGTTGGGCTGCAGGAACTGAATCTCGGTCGACTGATTGGTGGTCAGGATCGTTCCCGGCCGGATGGCTTCCCGCCGCGTGCCGCCCGCCGCGCTGTCGGCCAGGCCGGCTGTCTGCAGGGGCGAGCCCTGCACCTTGCGCCACAGCACGATCGACGACTGCAGCTTGCGGGCGGTCAGTTCGGTGTCGACCCACTTGTCGAAGCAGCTCAGCATGTCGAGCACGGGCGAGAAAATGGTCACGCCGCGTTTCTGGTTGGAATCGACCCCCACGCGCGTGTGCAGGATCTCCGCCGCGTCAATCCGTTCCGCCGACCGGCCATTGTCGTGCAACCGCAAATAAGCGACGGGCGTCTCCACGTCGTTCGGGTCGGTGAGAATTCCCTGCGAGCCGGCGGTGTCCGGAGCATCGCCGATGGCTTCCGGGTCGATGAACCGGACGGCGGGCGGCCAGTCGGTTGCGGGAAACTTGCGCAGAAAGCACTCGCCATCGCGCCACGCACGGCGGGTCTGTTCGCGGGCCGAGTAATGCCGGACGTTCCCTTCGAGAAAGCGGCGCCAGAGCAGGTCGGCGGTCTGAATCAGGTCGTCGGCCGCGGGGCGTCGATCGGCGGCGATGGCCGGCTGATGCTGCAGGCTGAGGCCCGGCCCGGCGACATACACTTCCAGCAACCGCAGAATGTTGCGGGCGTGCGGATTGTGCTGCACGAGGTGCCGCGCTTTGGCGCGGGCGTCGCGCCGCTGGTGGTCATCCAGGCCATGTTCCCGATGGCCCGTCGCCAACCAGCGGCCGGCATCTTCCTCGACGGCCTGCGGCCCCGTCGATTCGGTGAACTGCAGCAGTCGTTCGTGAATCAGCCTCTGGTGCCTGGCTTTCAGGGCGGCCGTCGCGAGGGAATCCCGAATGAACGTCCACATGCGGCAGTCTCCGAACCGATGACGCGGGCTTTTCCCTATCGCGACCGGTTGCGCGGCGACCGCGACAGACCCGCGGCTCGAACTGCGGCTCTCGATGCACCGCAGTCTGGATGCTCCCGGCCGGGCTGGTGATCCGAAAGCGGCACATGCCTGTGCACCGCCAGTTCGACTCGGCCCGGCCCCCGTCCCGGGCGTTCAGCGACCCTTCGGCAGCACGTTGGGAAGTCCGCCGGCGATGTGCCAGTCGTCTCCGGCGGTGCGGCCCGACCAGGCGGCGACCCAGTCGTTCCAGTGAATGGGGGATCGGGCAAAGAACAGGTCGTCGGTGTCCAGTCGCGGCAACTGGAAGCGTTCGGCCAGACGCGAGGGCCGCGGCGAAAGCGTTCGTGAGTCGGTGAACGGGTAGGTGACTTCCGCCTCGAACGTGGGCTCCGGCCAGACGACCAGCCCGGCATCGGCGATGTCGTACGAGTGATGCCGGCGATGGAGCGCCGACGACAGATGCTCGCGCACGAGATCGACGCCGGAGAGGGCATAGAACCCGGCGATGGCGTTTCCGCAGGCCCGGCGACGTTCGGTCCCCAGGAGATCGAGCCAGCCCGGCTGATCGATGCCGACCACCAGAAAGCCCGATTGCTCGGCGCAGGTCACCCACAGCGGGTCGTGCGGAAAGCGATCCGATTCGAGGCTCCAGCGGATGGTGTTGGCCGTCACGCGGACATCGCCGGCATGCAGTTCTCCGCGATCGACCAGCTCGGCCGCGACGAGCAGTTCGATCAGCTCGCGCTCGACGAAGTGCTGGAAGCCCCGTTCGATGTGGTGCAGTTTTTCCTGGGCCTTCGCCATGGCGGCGCGGGCGCCGGCGTCGTGCCGACGGTGAGCCTTGCGCAGCCGGGCATAGGCCTTGGGCAGGGCTCCGGAATGAAAGCCCGGCCGCAGGAGGCGAATGACGGTTTCGCCATGCGATCCGACCAGCGCCGGACGCAGCGTGGGGCTGCGATTGGCGGCATAGAGTCGCCAGTTCTCCTTGAGCTCCCAGACCAGGAATCCGAACACGCCCGGCACGCCGAAAATGATGGCGCCGGCCAGCGTGTTGGCGTAGGCCTGGCCCATGGCCGGGGCAAGCTGCCGCGCCAGCATGGGCTGCATGGGCAGGATGATCTTGTGGGAGACCGTCACCACCGGGAAGTGTTTGATCGGGTTGATCTGCGGCTCAATGAGCAGCGTGACGCAGAAGCGGATGAGGTAGGCGATCGCGCTCCAGAACAACCCGAGCACGGCCTTGGCGACCAGCGTGGCCTGCGATTCGCCCGTCTTGAACCGCAGCCATTCATCGACGGCGTACAGCACGCGCTCGACCCATTCGAGCACGCGTTTGAAGAAATCCATGATCCCTTCAAACAGCGCCACAAAAATGCGGACCCGCACCGTGTACCAGGTCCATTCAAACCACTCGGCGGTGGTCGCTTCGAACGTCCGGCCGATCCGGCTGTTCAGCAGCACCATCGAAACGCCGAAGATGATCGCCGCGAACGACCAGGGGTGCTCCGCGACGAACGTGGAGGGCCAGCGGATGGCCGGCAGAATGAGCGCGGTGACAAACAGCGGAAACAGCAGGTGACGCCGGAAGGCGACGATCGGCCGGCTGCGCAGAAACGTCTTGATGGCTGGCTGGCGCAGAAGTCGAGCTGGCAGATCGAAGGCGACCCCCTTCAGCACGTTCCAGAACGACGACAGCGTCCGGCCCACCACTTTTCGCAGCGGCGGGCTGTGAATGAGGGCCAGAAAAAACAGGCCGACGGCGCCCAGCACGGGGACGGTGGTTTCCGGCGTGGCTTTGGAAACCAGCGGGCGATGCGGCAGCCAGGGGACGAAATGCTTGACGACTTCCAGCAGGTGGTCGAGCCCCGCGAGCACGATGTATGCGCCGCCGAACGGCACCATAAGGTACAGCGTCAGCCAGCGCCCCACGGGCGTGCCGAAAGTGGCGCTGCTGAGCCGCTGCAGCCAGCGCAGGTAGAACTCGCCGCGCTGATAAACGCCGTCCAGTGAGGAATCGAGTCGGCGATCGAGCTGGAGCAGCGGCCCCCCGGTGACGAAGTCGCCGGCGGTGAGATCCCGGAACTTGAGCTGGTTTCGCGAGATGGCGTCGCGCAGGTGGCCGAGGTTCAGGTGTCCCTGGTCGGCGACGACATCCAGGCATTCCTCGATGAGCTTCGTGCGGGCGACCTGCTCGGGAATGTTCGCCGGTTCGAGTTTTACGGCGGTGACGGCGTCATCGACGACGGGCCGCAGGCGGTCGCGAAGCTGCAGTTCTGCGGCGTCAGCCGCATGGTGCAGCAGGTGCGACAACGAGTCGCGCAGCCGCCCCGTCAGCCGCGACGAGGTGAGCCGCCGGATGGCCGACTTCAAATGCCGGCACATCAGCACTTCGCGCTGGTAGGGGAGTTTGCGCCGCAGGGGATGCTGGCCGAACGATCGCAGCCATTTGAGCGAATCGACGACGAACACGTCCCGTTCGTGGTCGAGCGCGACGCGCTGCAGGTCGTACAGCAGTCGGGCGTCCGCATTCCAGAACCCGGGACGTGCGGCGGCGAGAAGGGCGAACAGGGCCTCGGTCCATTCCTCGGCCGCGTTGTCGCCGAAGCGCAGCGCGGCCTGGAGGCGGCGGGTCAGGGCGTCGATTTCGCGGCGTGCATGAAGGACGGCGTCGCCAGCGAGCAGCGACGGAGAATGGTAGGCGGCCTGCAGCCACAGCCGCGCCGCCCGCGCGTTGTTGCCGCGTTCGGAGGAGCGGGTCGCGCGTTCTCCCAGGCGGTGGTAGCTTTGCGGACCGCGGGGCTTCTCGTCGTCGTCATTCCACCAGGCGGAGGCGCGGACCCCCTCCTCGGAGGGCTCGGCCGCGAGTTCGCGGGGGGCGCCCTCGACGAACGTCGCCTCGAGCAACTCGGCGCCGTTCACATAGGCCGCCAGCAGACGATCCGCGGCCGCTGGTTCCCTCAGCGCGGGGAAGTAGGCGGCCAGCCAGGCGGGCTGGAAGTGGAGCAGTTCGAGAAAGACCGCGGCAAACTCCACAAACGCCATGGTGCGGGTGTGATCGGGCGGCAGATACTTCTCGCGCCGCAGCATCACATCGATTTCGTCGAACGTCACCTGGCCCAGCTGCTCGACATGCTGCCGGACGAGCGGCTCGGTGAGCCGGCCCGATTCGATCGCCGCCTCCAGCGCGCGGTGAACGCGAATGTGGAACAGCAGGCGCCAGTAGCGCAGGCAAAGATCGCTGATGGAGAGGCGATCGAGTTCTTCGTCTTCCGGCCTCGCGAGCAGCAGCACATGGGGGGGGAGGGCGTCGTAGCCGGTGAGTCCGAGTTCGTCCGGTTCGAGCAGTTGCTGGGCGCGGGGGGCGGCGAGGATCCACGACTTGCGGTGGGGGATGTTCAGCCCCAGTCCGGTGAGTCCCAGGTCCTGGGTGACGACCCGTTTCAGAACTCGCTGGGAAACGGGGAAGGCGGTCGGGTCGGTCGCTTGAACCGCGGCGTCGGCCTGCGCCAGGCGCGACGCAGCCTCGGCGGAGAGCGGACGGGGCGGGGAGGCGACGGACACGGGAGTTGGCGAACCAGGGAGGAATGAACGAGAGGGGGGCCGCCAGTCCCGCGCGGAGTGGTCATCAGTCATTTGCGACCGGGGCAAATGACGATCGGCCAGTCACAGATTCCACGCTGGTTGAGGAACTGGCACTGACAGCCCGGCGGGTTGCGAGGTAACTGTATCCCGCCGGCGCGGCGTCACCAAACGGATTCGCGTCCCCGCCGGGCATCCCCGCCAGTTCCCGGCCATCGTCCATGAAAACCATTGTTCTCCTCACACTTTCCAACGTCTTCATGACCTTCGCCTGGTACGGACACCTCAAGCACAAGGCGACCCTGACGATTCCGCTGGCAATTCTGGTGAGCTGGCTGATTGCGCTGCCGGAGTACTGCTTTCAGGTGCCGGCCAACCGGATCGGCTCGGAAACGATGTCGACGCCGCAGCTGAAAATTCTGCAGGAGGTGATCACGCTGAGCGTCTTCAGCGTGTTCTCGGTGTGGTACCTGGGGGAGAAAATCCGCTGGAACGATGCGGTGGGGTTCCTGTTCATTTTGGGGGCGGTGTTCTTCGTGTTCGTGTTCAAGGAGGTGCCGGTTTCCTCCGCGCCGCCGGTGCGAGTGGTCGAAGGGGCGCCGTCGTCGGAACCGGGGTCGGGGGCGATTTTGTGAGGCGGTTCGCCGTGGCGACCCTTCCGGGTTGTTGAATTTGAGGGCTGTTCTCGGATAATTTACAGACGCCGGACGGGCCGCCCTCCAGGGGTGGTCTGTCGGTGTAAGTTCGATGTTTCCAATCACTTTGAACCGGCGTTTCGGCCGGAGGGACTCTCGAACGAGGCGTGAAGAAGCCTTTCGTGGATGGCGCTTCGGCGCCGTGCTCGACCTGACGCATCAAGCGGTGGACGACTGACAATGGAAGCCTGGCTGTCCTGCATCGCCCTGTGGATTCGCACGCTGTGCGAATTCTTCGGCGACCGAGGGGCCTCCGGATCTTCGTCAGCCTCGCGGCGGAGCCAAAGCCCAAGCTGGTGGCCCTTCACGGCCCTTCAGCCGGCTTACGCGTACGCCCCCGGGGCCCGACGACGGAGCGCCAAACCCCCCGCCTCCCGCAGCGCGAGTTGGTTCGCGCTGTTTCCGGGCGGAAGGTTCCGGCCGGCCTTTCTCGCGGCCGTACGATTCTGTCGTATGGCGTTTCGGGCGATGTGGCGTCGTGCCATGTGTCGTCCGGTCACCCACCACGGCGGGCTTTCCTGAGCGACCTGGACGACGAAATCGACACAGCGCGTAGCCCTCGAGGCCGCCGCTGAGGGAGGGGGCCGCGGGCTGTCTTCCCCAAGTCGTCCGGGCATCGCGCGCTTCGTTGGCCGGGGGCCGTCCGCCTGACGCGCCGCATGAGCGCACACCATGCAACAGGCTTTGCCGTTCATTGCCCTCCTTATTGGCGGGGCTCTCGGGTTCTTTTTTGACCGGCTGCGGCAGGGGGCGGCCTACAAATCGCGCGAGGCGGTTCTGGCTGACGCCAAACGCGAGGCCGACGCCATCGCCAAACAGGCCGAACTCGACGCGAAAGAAGCGCTGCTGAAGCGCAAGGAAGCCCAGGACCGCGACCTGCAGTCGACGCGCGACCAGCTGCGGAACGCTGAACGGGCCCTCGACAAACGGGAAGCCTCGCTGAACGAGGTGCAGGAAGACATCCGGAAGAAAGAAAAGATGCTGCAGACGACGCAGCAGCGACTGGCGGAAAAAGCCAAGGCGGTCGAAACCCGCGAGAAAGAACTCGAACGCATCATCCGCGAAGAACAGGAAGAACTGCACAACATCAGCGGACTGTCGCGGGAAGTGGCCGCCGAGCGGCTGCTGAAGCGTGTGGAGCAGGACCTGCAGAACGAGACCGGCAGCCTGATTCGCAAGCATGAGCAGGAACTGAAGGCCAATTCGGAGCGGATGGCCCGCGAGATCATCGGCATGGCGGTGCAGCGTTACGCATCGACGCATGTCGCCGAGACCACCGTTTCGACGGTCGACATTCCCAGCGATGAAATGAAGGGCCGCATCATCGGTCGCGAAGGACGCAACATCCGGGCGTTCGAACAGGCGACGGGCGTGGACGTGATTGTGGACGACACGCCGGGCGTGGTCGTCGTTTCGGCGTTCGACACGGTCCGCCGCGAAGTGGCCAAGCTGTCGCTGCAGAAGCTGATTCAGGACGGCCGGATCCATCCGCAGCGCATCGAGGACGTCGTCAACCAGACCACGAAGGAAATGGATGCGCGGATTCTGGAGTTCGGCAAAGGGGCCGCGGAAGAAGCGGAAGTGCCCGGCCTGCACGAGAAGATTCTGCAGTTCATGGGGCGTCTGAACTTCCGCGTCAGTTACAGCCAGAACGTGCTGCGGCATTCGATCGAGGTGGCGCATCTGACCGGCATGATGGCCGAGCAGCTGGGGCTGGATGCCGCGCTGGCCCGTCGCTGCGGATTCCTGCACGACATCGGGAAAGCGGCCGACCACGAAATGGAGGGGGGCCACCCCGCAATCGGTGCGGACATTCTGAAGCGCTACGGCCAGGGCCCCGAGGTGGTGCACGCCGCCGCCGGCCACCACGACGACATCCGCCCGGAGTTCATTTACACCGTGCTGACCGCCGCCGCCGATGCCTGCTCGGCCTCGCGCCCCGGCAGTCGCCGCGAGTCGCTGGAACGTTACGTCAAGCGGCTGGAAGACCTGGAGGCTGTCGCCTATGGGTTCCCGGGCGTGAGCCAGGTGTACGCGGTCCAGGCAGGCCGTGAAGTGCGGGTGATCGTCGATCCCAAGAACATCACCGACCGCGGTTCTGCCAAGCTGGCGCGCGACATCGCGCTGCAGATCGAGCAGACGATGACCTATCCGGGCGAGGTGAAGGTGGTGGTGATGCGCGAAACCCGGGCGATCGGCGTGGCGAAGTGAGGGAGGCCGCCGCGTCTGCGTCTGGACCCCCGGCGTGTCGGTGGGTGCGGGCAGGATGGGCCGTCGTGGTTGGTGTTCAGTCGGGCGAGCCGGTATGGTCTGGTCTCGTCATTCGCGTCCGTTTTGCCGTCAGATCCCGCAATCAGATCACAATGGCCGCTTACACCAAGTTTGATCCCCGGGTCGATTCCCTCGTCGTCGAGACGCGAACGAACTGGGCGCCGGATGTCCTGGGGCTCTCTGAAGAGGACCGGTTGTGGCTGGCGAAGGCCATTCATGCCGAGCCGCAGCTGGCGGGAAAGATCAGTTACGAGCGGATGCACACCGGTTTCAGCCGGGAGATTACGGTCACGACGGCCGACATCGAGCGCCTGTACGCGGCCCGATTCGGAACCGAGCCGGTCGACGCCTGAAATCGCCTCCGGCGGGCGAACCCGAACTGTCCGGCGGCAAATCGGCATTCCTGGTGACCGCCGCAAGGCGTTGCGGGACGAACATTTGCATGCAATTTGCGGCGTCGGACCCCCGTTGACAGGTTCCGGGGACTGGTCGATACTTGCGCCGCTTCGAGAAATCCTGCAGCCAGATTTGATGGAGAGGAAGGTCCCCATGGCCGGACAAGTTGCTGACGTCACCGACACCACCTTCGACAGCGAAGTGCTCCAGAGCGACACTCCGGTGCTCGTCGATTTCTGGGCCCCCTGGTGCGGCCCGTGCAAAATGCTGGCCCCCACGGTCGACGCCATTGCGGCCGATTACGCCGGCAAGCTGCGCGTGGTGAAAGTGAACACCGATGTGAGCCGTCAGGCCGCAATGAACTACCGCATCGAAGGAATTCCGACGCTGCTGCTGTTCAAGGGCGGGCAGCCGGTGGAACGCGTGGTGGGCGTGCTGAAGAAGGATCAGCTCGCCGCGAAAATCGACAAACACCTCGCTTGATCGATCTCGAGTGAAGCCGTCCCCCCCCGGGTGCGGCTTCACTGATTTGATTTCAGACAGACGGACTGGAATCGCCAGGCGGGGCGGCTTTGCCGGACCAGTTGATGCCCCCTGGCCAATCGTGGACGTTGGGCCAACCGTGGATGTTGGGAAAGGATTCCCATGCCTGATGGATTGCAGACCTCTTCCGGCCGTCCTGCGGCCCGCGAGTTTCCTTCCGCCGTGCGGACCGCCGCCACAGGGCAGTCGGCCCTGCAGCAGGCCGCGCACCTGATGGAGCACCTGCGCCGGCAGCTTGAAGAGCTTGATCGCCGCGAAGCCAATCTGAACCGTCAGCTGATCGCGTTCGACAACGAGCGCCGCAGCCTGCGGCTGCTTGCCCAGCAGCTCGAAACGCAGTCGACCCATCGCGAGCAGCAGCAGAACGCCCGCGAGGAAGAGATCGCAGGACGCGAAACGGCCTGTGAGGCCCGGTCGGCCGAACTCGATGCGACCGCCCGGCGCGTCGCCATCGAACAGGAAACGCTTGAATCGCAACGGCAGGCTCTGCGCGCGACCGTCGAGGCCGAACTCGAAGGTCAGCGGTGCGAACTCGACGAACTCCGTGTCGAGCTTGACCGGCGCGATGCGGACATCGCCGCCCGTGAGGCCGCGCTGGCGCAGGGGCATGCCGATCTCGATCGCCGCACCCGTCTCCATGAAGACCACCTGACGCGGCTGCGGAACGAACTTTCAGGCGAACGCGCGGCGCTGGAGCGCGACACCGCACGCCGGAGAGTCTGGGCCGGGGAACTGGAACAGCTGTCGGCGCTGCGTCTGGGTCAGATTCGCAAACTACGCGGCCTTTTGGATCGCCGGGAGGCCTCGCTGGCGTCGGAGGCCGAACTGCTGCGCGAGCAGCAGTCTGCCTTTGCGGCCGAGGCGCAGCGCGACCGCGAGTTGCGGGCCCGTGAGCAGGAAGAACTGGCCGGGGCGATTGAAGAACATGCCCGCGATGTGGAACGGCATCAGGAACTGCTGACGCTCCAGGCAGAGAACCTGGAAGGCCGCCGGCAGCGGCTCGACCGTCTGCGGGACGAACTCGACCAGGAGCGTCAGGAAACGCTCGAATCGCGACTGGTCGTGGAACAGGTCTTTTCGCAGACCGTCCATGCCCTTGATGTTCCCACCGCGCAGGAGCGCGTGCAGACGGCGCGGACGCGACTGTTCGAACACTACCGCGAACTGCGCGAAGCGCTCACCCGGCGACGCCAGGAATGCGAACAGGCGCAGCGGCAGCTGGTTGAGCGTCGCGATGCGTTTCAGGCGGAGCGGGACGAACAGCTGCAGCGGGTTGCCGAGCGCGAAGAACAGCTCGCCGCCCGAACGCTCGAAATGGCCGAGCAGTCCGCGGATTTCGCCGCCCGCGAGGCCCGGTTCGCGAGCGCCCGTGAACGCTGGCGACGCGACCGCCTCGAAGCCGAACGCGTGATTCGCTCGCTGCTGGGCGAACTCGAACAGCAGTCGGAACGGGTTCTGCAACAGTCGACGGAACCGGCGGTCCCGTCTGCCGGCAGCCGGATCGTGCCGCTGCCGCCCGATGAGTGGTCGGCCGGCGATTCGGAAAGCGACGACGAATCGACGTCGATGCCGATGGCCGCCTGATCCGGCGATTCTGGCGGAGGCTCGCCGCCGTTCCAGCGGACCGGGCGGGAGCGGACTGACGGCGCAGACACGTCTGGCGGCGAATTCCCGCTCGGCGGTAACATCCCCGCCCGGCCGCTCGCACGTCGGGACCACCTGTTTGCAGGGAAGCAAACGCATGCAACGCATCGCCTTTTTTGAAGACGCCGCGGCCGATCAGTTCCGGCCGCTCACCTGGCTGCGTCCTGTTTTTGAACTCCGCTGCGGTCACTTCACGGTGCGCGAGCGGCTGCTGGCGGCATTTCCGCAGGCGGAATGGGGGGTGTCGATCCGACCGTACCTTGCGGAGGCGTATGCCGAGGAGCATCCGGCGGCGCATGTGAACCACGAAGCGTGGCTGGCTTCGGGGCCGACGCTGCTCGTCAACGGGCGATGGCTGGGAGATCCGAAATACCTCGACTCCGTCACCTCGCGCGAAGTGGTGGTGTGCGACGGCGCCGTGGCGGCAATTCGGGTCGATGCCGAAGAAGCCGCCGTGCTGTCGTCCGTCCCCGACTGGACGACCGCCATTGCCCGGCTGGCGAATACGCGCGAGGCCGTGACGCGACCGGGTCGGCTGCTGAAGTATCCGTGGGACCTCATCGAAGCCAACCCGGCTCAGCTGGCGGCCGATTTTCGCGCCCGGCGGCGCGGGCCGACGAAGGCGAATCTGAACTCCCAAGTGGCGGTGCAGGGACTCGACGAAGATGTGTACATCGATCCGTCGGCCCAGATTGATCCCTTCGTGGTGATCGACGCCCGGTCCGGCCCGATCTGGATCGACGCCGGCGCCCGCCTGCAGCCGTTCACCCGGCTGGAAGGCCCCTGCTATGTCGGTTCAGCCAGTCAGCTGTTCCGGGCGAACGTGCGGGAAGGGACGACCATCGGCCCCGGCTGCCGCGTGGGAGGCGAGGTTGAGGAAAGCATTCTGCATGCGCATGCCAACAAGTATCACGATGGCTTTCTGGGCCACAGCTATGTGTGCCCGTGGGTGAACCTCGGCGCCCTGTCGACAAACAGCGACCTGAAAAACGACTACTCGACCGTCCGCGTGCCGCTGTGGGGCGAATCGATCGACAGCGGCTCGACCAAAGTCGGGTGCTTCATTGGCGACCACTCGAAAACCGCGATCTGTAGCCTGTTCAACACCGGCAGTTCGGTGGGCGTGATGACCATGGTGCTGCCCAGCGGCGAGCTGCTGCCCAAGCACGTTCCCAGCTTCAGCCGGTACTGGCATGGGGAAGTGGAGTCGCTGCCCGACATTGAAACGGCGATCGACACCGCGCGCCTGGCGATGTCGCGCCGGCAATGCCGTTTGACGCTCGCTGCGGAGACGCTGCTGCGGCGCGTCCACGACCTGACTTCGGCCGAGCGCGCCCGCTGCCGGTCGCGAACTGAAGCGCAGCGCGGGGCCGATTTCGCGCCGCGCCTTCGCTGAACCTCGCGAGCGGCTTTACGGTGCAGAGCTGGCGAGCTGAGCCAGCAGGTCGGCGATTTCGCGATGAGCCCCCTGCGACTGCGTGATGACCAGCATGCCGGGGAGCACCTGCATGACGCCCGTCGGCGGGTCGCCGTAGTGCACGATTTCGACCGCGTTGACGATCGTTTCCACGGCCGCGATCGCTCCGCCAGACAGCAACTGCCCGAGCGCCGCTATCTCCTCAGGCTTGATCTGGACCGGCTGCGGGATGTTGACCGCCGGTCCAGACGCCGGATGCGATGCAGGGGTGACGTCGCCCATGATCGTCGTGCTCGACATGGAAACCTGCGGCAGCGTCAGCCCCCCTTTGGGCATTCGCGCGGCCAGCCGCTCGGCGATCTCGGCCGTCTGGCTGCGCCAGCTCCAGGGGCGAATCGAGCGGCAGATCGTCTGGGCAATCTGCTCCTGCGGCAGTCCTTTCAGATGGCCGATCGGATAGACGCGAGTTTCCTTCCGGGCGTTGGCGCGCAGCGCGGTGGTGATGACCACGGACCGGCCGTCCACAACAAAGTCGAGCGTGAGAGCCCGGGTCGTCAGCGGAATGCCGACATCTTCTCCCAGGCCATTGATGGGCGGCAGGACGGCTTCCAGCAACTGCTGCAAGGTTTCGCCGACGGTCGCCCCTTCCAGAGCCAGATTCGACGCACGGATGGGCATGGCGGACAGCACGCGATAGGGCGGCTCGTCGTCCGATTCGGAGTCGCTTGCGTCCGCAGCCGGTTTCACAGCCTCGGCTTTGGCCGACAGCTCCGGCGGCAGGGGAGCCGGCTGCGCGGGAAGGGAGGCGTCAGCGGGAGGGACCGGCGCGGCGGGCGACTGATCGGTCGGCGCATCCGCGGGCGCGTATGTCGGAGTGGCGGTCGGGAAGTTGGTGACGTGATGCTGAAGGTGGGCCGGCACCGCTGTGGAGTAGGCCTGCACATACGGGGAGGGGGCCGCTTCGCTCCAGACGGTTGCGCGGTGCGTGCCGGGCGTGCCGAACATGGAGAACGGAAAGCCGCCGTCGCCGTTCAGGAACATCAATGACGGCGCATCCCAGCGGATCGCCAGTCCATGCTTTGACCGGGCATGTTCGATGAACTCATCGATCGTCACGGACTGCGGGTGTTTCGGCGTCCACTCGACCGGGCGGGCGAGGATCGCTTCCACGGCCTCGCGCTGTGCGGATCGGGGCGGGCGAGACGGTTCGCCGGCGATCGTCGTCGACAACATCAGAACCGCGATCGAGAGAACTGCCCCACCGATCGCTTTGCGCAGAGATTTCATTGAACACTCCATTGCGAACAGCATCCTGAATTCAGCCAGCCCACGGCATCAGCATGCCCCGCGGAAATCGCAGCGTCAATCGATGAATCCGGTCGCAGGGCTGTCGCCGGCCCGGAACGACCGCGAGCTTCCAGGATTCGGACCGCGTTACGGCAGCTCCGGTGCGTCGGCGCTGCATGCGGCGCCGAGACCGCTGCGGTTTGCCGAGACCGCTGCGGTTTTCTGATCGCGGTTAAATCGGCAGCCCGGCATCGCCCGGGTCGGCGTCTCTGGTCGCGGGCGATTCCGCGCGGCGGTGCTGGACGAGTGCGACGCGGACATCCATGACATTGGTATGCGTCGGGCCGGTTTTCAGCAGGCCGCCGCACTGCTCGAAGAAGGTGTAAGAGTCGTTGATGGCGAGGTACTCGGCCGGGTCGAGCCCCATCGATTTCGCGCGTTGCAGGAGTTCGTCATCGAGCACGGCGCCGGCGGCGTCGGTCGGGCCGTCTTCGCCATCGGTTCCGCCGGACAGAATTGCAATGCCGTCGGCGCCGGTGTGTTCGTAGATTTCGCGGCCATCTTCGCGAAGCCGCAGCCGCAGGACGCCCGCTTCCACCAGCAGCGGCAGCACGCGTTCGATCGACCCGGGGCTGACCCGCCGGCCGCCGGGGCTCGATTTCAGTTTCGCCACCAGCTGGTCTTCATCGAAGCCTTCCGTCAGGGCGAACACTTCTTCGACGAGCTTGAGCCGCTCGCGCGTAATTTTGAACCCCGAGGGCGCGAGCAGTTCGCAGACCTTCTCGATTGTCGCCACATTCAGACCATCGACGATCGACCACAGTTCGCACAGGGCCGCGAGCACGACTTCCTGATTGCGCCCCCCCTTGCGCGGCTGGTCGGTGGGGGCGAGCGAGACCACCGGCTCGCCGCCGGAGAGCACGCAGGTGAGTCGCGATTCGGCCAGCGGTTCGCTGAAGGTGTCGCGCAGGATGCGGCAGTCGCGGGCGATGGCACGACCAATTTCGGACGCGACGCCCCCTTCGTCGACCGCGACAATCCGTACATCGTCGATTCCGATCGCCCGCGCTTCGTCGGCACAGGCGCGAATCGCCGCCGAGTTGTTTGCGATCACATGGTTTTCAATGCGGCAGCGGTCCGCCTGCTCGACGGCGGGGGACTGCAGCAGATCGGCGACGCGGCGATGAATGGAGGCGGCGATGTGGGACTGATCGGGATCGAACTTCTGCAGCACTTCCGCGGCGAGCGGCGCAGCGGGAGATGTCCTCACCGTCGGTCCCGACGCGATGACCTCCAGCGGATCGCCGATGACATCCGAGATGATGAGAGCGACCAGCGTGCCGGCGGTGCAGGCCCGTGCCAGACCTCCCCCTTTGATGCGCGAGATCGTCGTCCGCAGCGCATTGAGTTCCTGGATCGTCGCTCCCGAACGCGACAGAAAACGGGTGGCGGCGAGTTTTTCGTCGAGCGTGACGCCGGCGACGGGGGCCGGCAGAAGCGCGCTGCCTCCGCCCGACAGCAGCACCAGGCAGAGGTCCTCAGGCTTCAGCGAGGCGGCGAGACGCAGGATTTCTCCGGCGCCCTCCATGCCGGCGGGGGTCGGCTCGTTGACTCCGGCCGGCCGGGCGCCATGCAGGCGGATGCGCGACAGCATGCGAACGCAGTCTTCGGGGACATTGATCCACCCGGAGAGACGCTCTTCCCAGGGGGTCCCCGCCAGCTGCGACTCGACGCCCGCGGCCATCCCGGCCCCGGCCTTGCCGGCCCCGAGCACGCAAACTCGGCCTGTTTCCGGCAGCTCGAACGAATGGCCGGCGATCGAGAGGACATTTCCGGCGACGGAAATGTGCTGCTGAACGAGAGTTTCCGCATCGACTGCCCGGACGCCTGCGGTCCAGATGCGAAGGGCGAGGTCGCGAAGCGAGGGTTCCGGCGCGGACATCAGTCAGTTTTCGGAGGGTGTCCGCCGGCGGTTTGTGCAGCGCCGATTCGGCTGAATGGCCCGCATCCGCAACGGGCCGTCATCTCACACGCGGCCCAGAGTGCTGGACCGCGAGAGTGAATATTAGACGAATCGGCCGGCGGTGTTGAACGTTCAGGCCCGATTGCGGACGGGAAAGGGCGCCCTCCCTGAGAATCGGTCGATGCGCGGACGCGGCGAGCGGGAGAGCGAAGCCACTACTGAGACGGGGCCCGAGGAGGTCGCTCAACTCGAGCGAGGCTCTCCCACCGGCCCTCTCGGTCAGCAACCTGCCAGATGCGGCTTGGGCGGAGCCTCGCCCTCGCAGTTTTTCAGAGGCCCGTTCAGCGGTGAATTTCCGTGCCCCAGGGATAGGCGTGGCAGGTCGGGCAGTCGCCGAGGGTGGTTTCGCAGCTGCACGGCGGGTTCGCGATCAACGACCAGGGGAGCAGTGCCGTTCGCCCGAGGAACTGGGCGGCCGAGCACGCCGGCTGGCAGAAGCCATGTCCGATGCCGCACCGTTCGAGGTTGGCGTCTTCGAAGTACAGCGGGTTATGAGTGAAGCAGTAGACGTATCGGGCCGGATGAGCGACGCCGAAGTACGAGCCGGTGAGAACTCGCGGGGGCGTGGACGGCGAGAGCGTCGCGGCGACGTCGACCGGGCGAAGTCCGTCGCTGTCGATCGGCTCGACAAGCCCGATCTGCTGGATCGGTTTGTCGAGGGGGCGGACCTGGGTTGCGAGCGGGCTTTCGGCGACGTCCGTCAGCGGATCGGCGGCCGGGGGGGCGGAGTCCGTGTCGGAATTGGTCGCGTGGGCCTGGGTCAGCCGGATGTCGGGTGCGTCGGGTGCTGTCGGACTCGCCTGCGGAGCGCTGGCCTCGATCTCGACCTGAACGGGGACCGTTTCTTCGGGAGTGATGGGCCGGGGGGTGGCGACGGGGGCCGGGGGAGCGGTGCGCGCGGTCGCCCGTTTCTGGGACGGGATCCAGTCGTCTTCGGCGTCGGTTGTCCACAGCGATTCGAGGCGGCGGCCCAGTCCGGGTCGGGCCGGGGCGACGGTGAGATCGCGGGGCGGCTGTGACGGGAGGGGCATTTCGGGGGCGACGCGGTCGCGTGACCGGCTGCGCAGGGCGCGGCGAGTCATGCGGGGATTGGTCATATCGCGTGGTTCGAGGGCGTCGCGGGGGTCGGCCGGCGCGAGCGTGGGGTCGGCGGGCGCAATGACGTAACGTGAGACGCCATCGGCCCCTGCGGCGAATGCGAGGGTGCAGAGGGGGGCCAGCGCCAGCGAAGCGAGACGCAGACAGACCGCCGCGCGCGTCAGTCGTGTCATGGGCCGGCTCCGTGGCGCTTGAGGAAGATTCAGAATCCGTTGGCGCCGACGCCTGTCCGCGACGCGGGCCTTCGCAAGTCATCGAGTCTCCAAAATGCGACGCTGCAGGGAATCCGCGAGGGGATGCGCGACCGCTACAGAACGCACCAAACTCGATGAAAGCAGGGGTGTTGCCGTTGAAAGAGGTTCTCCAGCCTTCCTAGTCTCAGTGTTACGGGGCCGGTGGTTTCATGGTCGTACTCACCGCCGAACGGCCGGGCCGGGTCGTTCGTCCTGTCAGAAACCGACGCAATGGGTGTTTCCTCGCTTTCGCAGCGTCTGCTCCGGCGGTTCCGCCAGCGATCGCCTGCGCCTCCCGTTCATCGCCGGCCGGCTCCGCTGGGAGTGCGCGGCCTCGAACGCCGGATCGTGCTCGATGCGGCTGTCGCGCTGTTGAGCGGCAGCGTGGACCTCGGTGGGTTTGACCCCGGCAGTACGGTGACGGTCAGCCAGGATGTCTTCGACATCGATGGCGATCCGCTCACCGACAACACCGTTTACCGGTTCACTCTCGATACGGGCGTGTGGACCGATGGCGTCAATCCGCTGTCGGGCGGCATTCACCTGCATCTCGACCCCGGTTTTGAAGCGTATGTCGACGGGGCAGATCTGTATGTCAGCGCCGCGTTTCTGGAGACGAACGCCGGGGGCCTGGCGATCGGGTGGGATGCGACCACTCCGACGATCGTACTGACGACCGACATCACGACCGTGGGCGCCCAGGAATATCTGGGGCCGGTCGAAGTGGCGGCGGATGTCGTTCTGACATCCGGTTCCGGCAACATCACATTCGGCAGCACGATCTCGGGACCGCACGCACTGTCGCTGATGTCGGACGGCGTGACCCGGTTCGACGGCAACATCGATCTGGAATCGCTGACGACGGACGCCGGCGGACAGACCCACTTTGAAACCGGGGTGTCGACCGTCGTCACGTCGGCCGGGCAGACATACGGCGACCTTGTCATTCTGCAGTCGAACCTGACGATGACAGCGTCGGAGGTTCGTTTTGACGACTCGCTCACCGGCATCAATTACTCGCTGGAAATTCAGGGAGACGCCGTCATCGGCGACGCCGCGGCCGATGTGGTGTTTGCGCTCAATGTGTTCACCATCAACGGCGACGCCACCCTCAACGCCGGTTCGGTGCTGACGCTGTCCACGCAGACGTACGCCGGCCAGGTGACGCTGGGCGGGGATGTCATTCTGCAGGCGCCGCAGGTGATTTTTCAGGGCAGCCTCGATGGCGGCGGACACGCGCTGACGGTCAACGCCAACGCCAGTTTCGGCAACGATGCCGGCGATGAATTCACCAACCTGGCCAGCCTGCATGCGGGCGGAAGCACGACGATCACTGCCGGGCTGCTGGAAACGACCGGCTCGCAGACCTATCTCGGCGATGTCACGCTGCTGGGCAACGTGGAACTGGAGGGCTCGCTGATCGACTTCAAGTCGAACGTGCATGGCGCGGGTCGAGCGCTGCGAATCACCGGAAATGCGATTCTTGGCGACCACCCCTCGGAGGGCTTCACCGGTTTCAGCGAGTTCGTCGTTCACGGTGATGCGACGATCAATGGTCAATCGGTCACGGGCGTTGGCGACGTGCGGTTCGATGGGGATGTCACTCTCGGTACAAATGTCGCCATCGCGGCCGCTCAGATTTTTCTCGATGGAAACGTGGCCGGCAGCGGCCACTCGCTGCAACTGGCCGGACCATCGCACCTCGGGGGCGACGCGCTCGATTCCTTCACCGGCCTGGCGTCGCTGACGGTCTCCGGCCCGCTCGCCACGGTGCATGCCGGAGTGATTGAAACCACCGGCCTGCAGACCTACCACTCCGCCGTGCAACTGGCCTCGGATGTCGAGCTGTCCGCGTCGAGTGTGGCGCTGAACAATCATCTCGTCGGGAATGGGCATGCGCTGCGGATCGACGGCAGCGCCGCACTGGGCTCGGCCATCGGCAACAGCCTGACCGGGCTGGCGTCGCTGGAGGTGACGGGGGCGGCCACGGTGACCGCCGGCACGGTGACGGCGACCGGCCCGCAGACTTATGGCGGAACCGTCACCCTCAGCAGCAACGCAACGCTGACGGCCTCCGTCGTCAGTTTTCAGGAATCGATCGTCGGCGGGACCCGGACGCTGACGATCAACGGCAACGCCATTTTCGGAAACGCGTCCGGCGACGCCGTGACCGGCCTGTCGACGCTGCAGGTCACTGGGCTGTCCACGATCCATGCCAGCCAGATCACGACCACCGGTTTGCAGACCTACGGCGGCGATGTCACGCTCGCGGGCAGCACGACGCTGACCGGCAGCGTCGTCCAGCTGCAGGCCAGCGTGATCGGCGGCGGCCATGCCCTGGAGATTGCCGGCAACGCGGTTTTCGGAAGCAATTCCGCCCATTCGCTCACTGGACTCAGCCAGCTGCTGGTCTCGGGCCAGACAACCATCCACGCGGGGGATGTGGCGTCGACCGGGATCCAGACGTATGCCGGCGACGTCGTGCTGGCCAGCGATGTGGACGTCACCGCATCCACGGCGACCTTCCTCGGGAACGTGGTCGGCCAGGGGTTCGCCCTGGCGGTGTTCGGCAATGCGGTGTTCGGCGACGCCTCCACCGATTCGGTCAGCGATCTCGACTCGCTGACGGTGACGGGGACAACGCTGTTGCAGGCGGGCGAAGTCGCTTCTGCAGGGGAGCAGCGGTATGGCGGGAACGTCACGCTGGCTGGCGATGTGCTGCTTGCGGCATCGGTGGTGTCGCTGGAATCGCAGTTGATCGGGGCCGGACATTCGCTCGAAATTCAGGGGGATGCCGTCTTCGGCAATGACGCGGGCGATGTCGTGGCGGGACTGGTCGAGCTGCTGGTGACCGGCGACGCGACGATCAATGCCTCCAGCATTGCGACAACCGGTTCGCAGTGGTTTGGCGGCGATGTCACGCTTGGAACATCGACCACGCTGGCCGGCTCGCTGGTTTCCATCGCGGGCAACATCGTCGGCGTGGGACATGGTCTGCTGATCGACGGCCAGGCAGTGCTGGGCGATTCATCGTCCGATTCCGCAACAGCGCTGAGCGTGCTGCAGGTGACAGGCGCAACGGAGATCAACGCCGGCGAGGTGATCACAATCGGCAACCAGGTCTACGGCGGCGCAGTGACGCTCGGCTCGAACGTCGAGTTGAGCGCCAGCGTCGTCTCGTTCCTCGCGCCCGTCGCGGGCGGCGGCCATTCGCTGGCGATCACCGGCGACGTGATCTTCGGAAACGACGCGGGCGACACTGTGACTGGCCTGGCGAGCCTGCAGGTGACGGGCGCGTCGACGATCAATGCGTCGAACATCACCTCATCCGGCACGCAGACGTATGACGGCGAAGTCACGCTGGGTGAAAACACAACACTGACCGGGTCGAAGGTCACGTTCCTTGCGCCAGTGGCGGGGGCTGGGCATTCCCTGGTGGTCGCGGGCGACGCCGTGTTCGGCGACGACGCGGGTGACACTGTGACCGGGCTGGCGAGTTTGCAGGTGACGGGCGCATCGACGATCAATGCGTCGAACATCACCTCAACCGGCGCGCAGACGTACGACGGTGCGGTCACGCTGGGGGAGAACGCCACGCTGACCGGCTCGGTCGTCACGTTCCACGGGATGGTGATGGGCGACGGGCATGCGCTGGAGATCGTGGGCGACGTTGAGTTTGAGGACGCCGTCGCCGGCCTGACGACGCTGGCTGTCGGCGGCGCTGCGTTGATGAACGGCGGTTCGATCGACACTTCCGGCCTGCAGACATACGTCGGCGATGTCACCCTCGGGGCGGATCTCGACCTGACTGGGTCGGAGATCGTGTTCCAGTCGAGCGTCATCGGCGGCGGGTTCGCGCTGACGATTGCGGGCGATGCCGTGCTCGGTAACGCCGCGGCCGACACCGTTTCCGGTCTGTCGGCGCTGGAGATCTCCGGAGCGACCACGATCGATGCGGGCGAGGTCACGACGACAGGGACCCAGACGTACCTGGGGGCGGTCACGCTCGGGAGCGATGTCACCCTGAATGCGGACCTGGTCGACATTCGCACCAACCTGCAGGGGGGCGGATGGCAGCTGGTGATCGACGGCGATGCCGTCCTTGGCGCGCTGGAGACGCACACGATCAGCGACCTCTCGGCACTCGAAATTCTGGGGGCCGCCACGCTGAATGCCGGGGCCGTCAGTTCGACCGGTTCGCAGACGTACGCCGGCGACGTCACGCTTGGAAACGATGTGACGCTGTCGGCCACGACGGTCACGTTTCTGAGCCATGTGATCGGCGCGGGACATTCCCTCGTCATTAACGGCGATGCCGTGTTCGGGGACGCCGCGGACGATTCCGTGACGGGGCTGTCTTCGCTGTCGGTCACCGGGTCTGCCACCGTTCACGCCGGGCTGGTGGCGACCACCGGCGAACAGACGTTCGATGGCGACTTCACGCTGGCGGACGACACCACGCTGTCGGCGTCGCTCGTGACGTTCAACGGTCAGGTGATCGGGGCAGGCCATTCGCTGGTGGTCGAAGGCAGCGTGGTCTTCGGCGACGAACCGGCCGATCTTGTCTCGGGTCTGGCAACGCTGAATGTCACAGGCGATGCCACGATCAACGCCGTCAGCGTCACATCGACCGGCGAACAGCATTTCGAAGGCGATGTGATTCTGGGAACCACCACCTTGCTGTCGGCGTCCCTGGTGACGATGGACGGCGACGTGCAGGGGAACGGGCAGGGGCTGACCATTGACGGCGACGCCATTCTCGGCGACTCGGCCGACAATTCCCTGACCGGGCTGGCCTCGCTGCAGGTGACCGGAACAACACTGCTGAACGCCGGCGAAGTGCAGTCGACCGACGCACAGGCCTACGCCGGCGACCTGACGCTCGGCTCCGCTGTGGAACTGACCGCCTCCCTGGTCACAACTCAGGGACAGATCATCGGCGGCGGCCATTCGCTGACGGTCACCGGCGACGTGATCTTCGGAAACGACGCGGGCGACACTGTGACTGGCCTGGCGAGCCTGCAGGTGACGGGCACATCGACGATCAATACGTCGAACATCACGTCAACCGGCACGCAGACGTATGACGGCGAAGTCACGCTGGGTGAAAACGCCACGCTGACCGGTTCGACAGTCGCGTTCCTTGCGCCTGTGATCGGCGCCGGGCATTCGCTGGTGGTGGATGGCGACGCCGTGTTCGGCGACGACGCGGGGGACACCGTGACCGGCCTGGCGAGTTTGCAGGTGACGGGCCTGTCGACGATCAACACGTCGAACATCATGTCGACCGGCGTGCAGACGTATGACGGCGAAGTCACGCTCGGTGAAAACGCCACGCTGACCGGCTCGGTCGTCACGTTCCACGGGATGGTGATGGGCGACGGACATTCGCTGGACATTGATGGCGATGCCGTGTTTGGCGACGACGCGGCCGATACGGTGACCGGGCTGTCGCAGCTGTCCATTACCGGCGCGACCGAAATCAATACAACGAACATCACGACCTCCGGATCGCAGACTTTTGGCGGTACGGTGACGCTCGGCGAAAACGCCACGCTGCAGGGCTCGCTCGTCGTCTTCAATGGTCCGGTCGTCGGCGGGAATCATTCCCTCACCATCAACGGCGATGCGCTGTTTGGTGATGAGGCGTCCGACACCGTCACGGGTCTGACGTTCCTGGCCGTGCAAGGCGATGCGACGATCAACACCAGTCAGATTTCAACGACGGGCGACCAGACATTTGAAGGAACGGTCACGCTGGGCGAGCACACCACGCTTGCCGGCGCTCTGGTGGCCTTCAACGGCGCGGTGGTCGGCAATGGCCATTCGCTGACGATCACCGGCAACGCCCGCTTCGGTGATGAAGCGGGCGACGCCGTCACCGGGCTGGCTTCGCTCAGCGTGTCCGGCACGAGCACGATCAACACCAGCACGGTCACGTCGACCGGTTCGCAGACCTACACAGGCGCGGTCACGATCGGCGCGGCTGCCGGAACGACCACGCTGACCACCGCCGACGCCACGGTTCTCTTCAGCAGCACGGTCGACCTGGCCTCCCACCTCACGGTCTCCACCGGAACGGGCGCCGTCACCTTCACCGGCGCGGTCAATGGCGGTCGGGACCTCGTGGTCAACTCCACCGGCGCGACGACGTTCGCCTCAGCGGTCGGTGCGACGACGGCCCTGGCATCGGTCACGACGAATGCCGGTGGCACGACGTTCCTCAACGGCGGATCAGTGCAGACGACGGGCGATCAGACCTGGGGCGACCACGTCTCGCTCGGCGCGAACACCACGCTGACCGGCGCGGTCGTCACGTTCAACGGCACGGTCTCCGGCAACGCGCATTCGCTGGCGATCACCGGCGACGCCGTGTTCGGCGACGACGCGGGCGACGCCGTCACCGGGCTGGCGTCCCTCAGCGTGTCCGGCACGACGGAAATCAACACCATCACGGTCACGTCGACCGGTTCGCAGACCTACACAGGGGCCGTCACCATCGGTGCTCCGGCGGGACTGGCGACGCTCAGCACCACCAATAGCGCCATTCTGTTCGATTCGACCACCACGCTGGCGGCGGATCTCACGGTTGCCACGGGGAGCGGCGGCATCACGTTCACGGGCGCGGTCGATGGACCGCATGATCTCGTCCTCAATTCCACCGGCGTTGCGGCGTTCAATGGAGCAGTCGGCGGCACGTCCCCGTTGTCGTCGCTGACGACGAGCGTCGGCGGCGTCACGCAGATCAATGGCGGCCGCGTCGCCACCACGGGCGATCAGCTCTACCGCAACGACGTCCAGATCGGACCGGGCACGCAGACGCTGACCGGCAACCTGATCCACTTCCTGGAACGGATCGACGGCCGGCTGGATCGGCAGGGCGACCTCATCATCGCCGGCGCGAATACGGTGCTGGTCGACAAGGCCATCGGCTCGGTGCGCGATCCCGGGTCGGTGAAGATCAGCGCGGTCGACATCACATTCGCGGATGGAACGTTCATTGAAGTCGGCAAGTCGGCAGCGGAGAGCGTGCACATCGTCGCGACCGGAACGCTGGTGTTGCCGGTCGGCTTCGTGGTGCGGGCCGCGTACAATGCCGGCGTTTACGATGGCGTCGCCAACACCTTCCTGCCGCGGCCAGCCCCCGGCGCGCTGAATACGGCGCTGGTGCAGTTGCCGACGGAGCGTCCGCTGTTCGTGGCGCAGCAGAATCTCGATCAGTCGGCCACGGGAACGATTACGCTGCCGATCGGCAACGTGGGCGAACGTGGCCTGCGGGTATTCATCGACTGGGGCGATACGGTCAGCCAGAGCAACCGCTTCGAGGGCCCCGGCGGCTGGGCCGACGGCGATGGACGCGGCAGCAACAATGCCCCCGGCGACCTGTACGCCATTGAAGGGGGCAGCATCATTCAGCTGACCCATCGGTACACGCCCGATGAAGTTCGGGCCCAGCTCGCGATCGACAACACCTTCGATGTGAAGTACGCCGTTTTTCAGCACGAAGCGATCGTGATCGAGGCGGCCCGCGTCGAGCAGGGAGCAGAATCGCTGGGCGTCGCCGGCGGCGATCTGAACGTCCTGACGACCACCATGCTGTTCTCCGAACCGGGAGGACCGCGCTTCGCCCCGCCCGATCCGTCCACGGTTCCGAACCTTGTGAATGGAACGGTCGGCGTCTCGCTCGCCCCGGCGTCCGGCGCCGTGCCGTTTGAGTTCCCGATTGAGCGGCCGGAAATCGTGTTTGCGCCGAACAACGACACGCCGCCGCTCGATCCGCTGGTGACGTTCCAGCAGGTGACGAACGACGAAAGCAGCTCGACGTCGCCGGTCGTTGGCCGGCAGCAGCGGTTCGTGCTGCGGCTGCTGTCTCCTGATCCGACCGCTCCGCCGCTGGCCGAGGTCGACCTGCCGGCGGACGCCTTCCAGGCCGACCGTCTCCAGCGGCTGTTCCGCGAGCTTCCGGACGGCGCTTACGAAATCGACCTGCTGCTCGGGGAGAACACCGAGCGTCCGATTCTGCGGTTCGACATCCGCCAGGGCCGGCCGGTGGTGCCGCAGGAGTCGCTGGACGGCGGGCAGCTGCGTCTGGAAGACATTGAAGAGACGCTGAAGCAGAACGCGCCGCCGACCGCGCCTGCTTCGCAGTCAAATGGCGACATGCAGGCGATTCCGGAATCTCCGGACGGCGTGGAGGAGTCGGAGGAATCGTCGCAGGCGGACGAGGAAGCCGCGGCGGACGAGGAAAACTCGTCGCAGCAGGTCCGCTCTACGGGTACGATGAGCAGCCGTCTGGAGTGGCAGCTGCGGCGTCGTGCCGCCGAACGGGAGGGCTCGCTGAAGCTCGCCAGCCGCCTCGCCCGGCGATTGAGCACGTGACGTGACGTCAACGAATCGAAGGCGACCGGTCGCCTGAAAACCGCGACCGGTCTCCCAACAGATTTCGCCGGTCCCGACGTGCGGGTCAGGAAATTTGTCCATCGCGTGAAATGTCGGCTGGTCTGCGTCCTGTTTTCCTGCTCCGGTTCACCTGTCCCGACACTGCACCATGTCGTCCAACACTCCTCAGCGACCTGAAGACGGACGCGAGCACGGCGGCGACCGGACCTTTCAGATGCCGCTGGACGCCGATGACGCCGGACCGGCCGAGTCGCCGGCCGACCGGACGCTCGGCGCGAACTTCGAGGAATCGGCGGCGGACGACTCGCACCTGAACTCGACCGACTCGACCTGCAGCGAACCGGTTGCGTCGCCGGCCGGAAATTCGATCGAAGCGACGTTCCAGATGCCGGCCCAGGCGGGCGAGGAGGCTGGACCGGTCGCTGGCAAAGAAGAAGCCAGCTGGCACCTGCAGACGGCGAAGGTGGAAACGGACGACGCCTCGCGGACGTTCGTGTCCGACATGGGCGACGTCGACGATTCGGCCGCCGATTCGATGAGCGGCACGCGGATGGTCGACTCGGGAATGGGGGCGGGGGTCAGCTCCGACGCCTCGGCGACGATCAACATCCAGTCGCTCGACGAAAACGAACGCAAGCGGATCGAATCGGATCTGACTCTGGGGGGCCGCAAGTCGGCCAGCAGCTCGGTTCCGTTCCAGCTGTCGCGCGGCATGGAAGGGGAGATGCTGCTGCAGCCGCGCAGCATCGGCTTCATGCAGAATGGGCCGCAGGCGGCCGATTACCTCATCAACAAGGTGCTCGGCGAAGGGGGCATGGGGACCGTCTTTCTGGCCGAGCAGATGTCGCTCGACCGGCTGATCGCGCTGAAGGTGATCAAGCCGCTGCCGGCCGGCGATCGCGCGAAGCTCGAATCGAGCAATCGTCTGGCGGCGGCCGAGAAGCAGCGCCGCGACCAGTTCCTTTCCGAAGCGCTCGTGACCGGGGCGCTCGACCATCCCAACATTGTGCCGATTCACGACGTCGGCCGGGCGGATGACGGCTCCCCCTTCTATTCGATGAAGCGGGTGGAGGGTCAGTCGTGGCGCAATGTTCTTTCGAAGAACTCGCTCGACGAGAACCTGGAGATCCTGCTCAAGGTGGCCGACGCCGTCGGCTTCGCGCACGCCCGCGGCGTCATTCATCGCGACATCAAGCCCGAAAACGTCATGCTGGGCGAGTTCGGCGTGGTGATGCTGATGGACTGGGGGCTGGCGCTCGTCACGCCGCAGTTTCCGAAGTACGCCTCGCTGCGTCAGACCAGCGGGTTTGGCGGATCGCCCGCCTACATGGCGCCGGAAATGGTCGGCCGGGTCGACGAACTGACTCCGGCGGCCGATACGTATCTGCTCGGGGCCACTCTGTTTGAGATCATCACCGGCAAGCCTCCGCATCCGCGGCCCGGCGGTGAACTGACGGGCTGGGCCAGCGTGCGGCAGTATCTGGACGACGTCGTGAAGATGAACGTCATCACGACGCCCGAGCCGCGCCACCAGGGGGAACTGATGGACATCGCCATGAAGGCGATGTCCACGCGACCGGAAGATCGCTACCCGAGCGTCGTCGAGTTCCAGCGGGCGATTCGCGGATATCGTTCGCATGCCGAGAGCGTCGCGCTCGCGGCCCGGGCGAATGTCGATCTCGAACAGGCGATCCAGTCGCAGGAATATCCCGACTTCTCGCGGGCGCTGTTCGGTTACGAAGAAGCCCTCAAGATGTGGGACGGCAACATTGCCGCCCAGGCGGGACTGCTGCTGGCCCGGCGGCACTACGCCGAAGCCGCGCTGACCAAACAGGACTTCGACCTGGGCCTGTCGCTGCTCGACCCGGAGGACGCGCAGCATCAGCCGCTGGTGGCTCGATTGAAGGCCGGCCAGCTCGAGCGCGCCAGCCGCGAACGTCGACTCAAAATCGCCTATCGCACGACGATGGCGCTGTCGCTGCTGCTGGTGGCGGGCGGGGTGTTCTCGCTGAAACTGATCCGCGATGCGGCCACGGCGCGGCAGGAGGCGCTCGCCGCCAACGTCGAGAAGGAAACCGCCCAGCGGGAAGCGGCGACGACGGTGGCCGCCGCGGACAGGCGGGTGAGTGAGGCGAATGTGGAAGTCGCCTCGGCGCAGGTCCGCGCCGCCGACCTCGAGCAACAGGCTGTGGCGTCGTCGAAGAAAGCCGAAGCGGCCGAGCAGGAGGCCCAGTTGGCGGCAGCCGCCAAGGCCGAGGCCCTGAGCGCCGCGACGCTGGCGAAGCAGGAAGCGGAACGGGCCCAGGAACTGGCGAATCGCGAACGAAAAGCGGCCGATGACGCCTCCCGCCTCGCGCGGTCGGAAGAGTATGTGTCGCAGATCGGACTGGCGCGGACGCGCATCGAGCAGAACGAATACGAAGACGCCCGCCGCATTCTTCAGGCCATCCGCGACCGCGCTCCGGCCGGCAAACCAATGGAATGGGAATGGCGCTGGCTGTGGCGGCAATGTCATCAGTCGCTGGGAGATGTCTCGCTTCCGGCGGCCGGCGCCGATGTTTCGATCGCGACGAACGGCCAAGCGGTCATTTCGCTCGACGGCGGTGCGGCGGCGGTCCTCGATCCGTCTGGTCCCGGTGCCGCGGGCGAACCTCCGCTGGCGCCCCCTGCTGGAGTCACCGGGCGGCTCTCCGCCGTCTCGCCGGATGGCGCGCTGCTGGCCGTCGCGGGAAACGATGCCGTCATTCGCCTGTTCGATGTCGCGACGGCGACTCCCCGCGGAGAACTCGCCGGTCATCAGCCGGGCGCCGCCATTCGACGTCTTGTGTTCCTGAAAGACGGCCGGCTGCTCAGCACGTCCGACGACCACACCGTCCGGCTGTGGGACCCGGCAACCCCGGGCGAACTGGCCGTGGGCTGGCATATTGCTCCTGTCCGCGACGTGGCGGCGGTTGTGACGCCTGCAGGCCTGCGGATTGTCACGGCTGTTCGCGATCTGCGCGGCGGAGCGGTGCTGGTCTGGAACTGGATGCCGGCCGACGGACCGCGGCTGCAGTTGCAGGGTGAGTTCCGCGAGCATGGCGCGCCGATCACGGCGGTGGCGCTGTCGGAAACTGGCGACCGGGTGGCGAGCGGCGATTTGCGAGGCCGCGTGTTCGTGTGGAACGCCGACCAGGTCAGCCGGGCCGATACGCGCGACGCCCTGCGTCGCGCAGTTCAAGTGATGAGGACAGGCGATGCGCCTCCGGTGTCGCCCGATTCGTCGGGCCCGGTCGCGCGGGAGCTTCACGATGTGCGCCGGATTCCCGGCCTCAGCCTGCAGGCGTCGTCCGCGGCGCGTCCCGCCCATGCCGATGAAATCACCCGCCTCGAATTCAGCAGCCGCGGCGACACGCTGCTGAGCGCTTCGGCCGATTACACGGTGAAGGTGTGGGGCGTTGCCGATGGCGGGCTGCGGCAGACGCTGCTGGGCCACGGCGCGGCGGTGTCCAGCGCGGCATTCGCTGCGGGGGACGAACGGATTGTCAGCACGGGCGCCGATCGCACCGCGCGAGTCTGGCAGGTCGCCGCCCAGGAACTCGCCCCCGAGTACCGTCCCGATTCCGCCTCGCGGCTGCAGGCTCACTTCGATGAAATCTGGTCGGCGTCGTTCGACCCGCAGGGCCGGCGCATCCTCACCGCCGGCCGCGACCATTCCGCCCGCGTGATCGAGTTCGACCCGCAGACGTCGACGTTCCGCAGCGTCGGCGAACTCGTGGAAGATGTCGCCCAGCCGGGCGTGGCCGAGCCGGCGCTGGTGGAAGGAGCGCGGTGGGTCGCGTTCAGCATGGCGGTCCGCTCCGATGCGCGGCGGCTGTACGTGGCCGACACCGAGGGCTTTGTTCGCATCTGGGATATGGAACGCGCGGTCGAGATCGGTTCGATTCCACAGACCGGCCGGAACTTCGCGCTGGCGATTTCGCAAAACGGAACACTGCTGGCCACGGGGTCGGAGAACCCGGAAATCGCCGCACGGTTGTGGACGCTCGATGGCAACGGCCTCGTCGCCGCCGATCGGCCGGTCGACCTGATCGGCCCGACCGGCATGCTCAGCGCCGTGGCCATTTCGCCCGATGGCCAGCGGGTTTTCACCGGAACGGTCAAGCAGACGACCGGGCTGGGGACCCTGTGGGACGCGACGACCGGCAAGGAACTCGCCACGCTGCCGCGTCTGCGGGCGCGCATCAATGCGGCCGTGTTCTCACCCTCGGGCGACGATCTGTTTGTTGCGTCGGACGACTCGGCCGTGGTGCATTACCGCATCTCGACGGGCGAAATCGTGCGGACACTGCCCGTGGCCGGCTATGTCACCGACCTGTCTCTGAGTGAAGACGCACGTCGGCTGCTGACGGTGAGCATGCTCGACGCTCCCGCCGCGGCGCGCTCGAAGCTCACCCTGTGGTCGTTGCCGGACGCCGCTGGAGAAGCGACGTCCACCGTGCTCGCAGAGGCCGCCTTCGCCCGGAAGGACGCCCCGACTGCGGACGACGAAATTCTTTCGGCGCGGTTCATGCCCGGCGGGCAGACCGCCGTGTCGATTCATCGCTCGCACGATCGGCGCGTCAGCCAGGCGCGGTTGTGGAACCTGGCCGATCCGTCCCGCCCGCTGGTCGACCGGGTGCTGCGCATTCCCACCACCATTCCCGCGGCCGATCTGGCGATCGCCATCCGCGATCCGAAAACCGGCGCGGACAAACTGCTGTCGCTGCATCTCGATTCCGTGTTTCAGTGGAACCTGAAAACCCTGACGCACGAACTGAGCTTCCGGCAGGCGGCGGCCATCACCGAAGCGGCGTTTTCGCCCGATGCGAAGTGGATCGCCACCGGCAGCCGGTCGATCGTGCTGTGGAACGCCGAAACACAGCGTTCGATCGGCAAACTCGAATACCCGCACGACGGCGCGGTTTCCACCGTCAACTGGGATCCCTCGCATCTCGGCCGGTTTGCCAGCGGCGGGGACGACGGCCACGTGCGCCTGTGGCAGATGCCCGAGGCGGGCGGCACGCCCACGCCCGGCCCCGAATTCGACGCCGGTTCGCCCGTGCGACGCATTCGCTGGTCGCAGGCCGGCCAGTTGCTGGCGGTGTGCGACGATGGGCAGGTCCGCCTGTGGGATGTCTCCACGCCCGAGGCGGCCCCGCTGGTGTTCTCCAGCGGCGACAGTGCGCCGCTGCTGTCAGGAGCGTTCTCGCCGCGGGGCGACGCCATCCTCGCCGGCAGCGCTTCCGGGCTGGCGTATGTGTGGAAGCTCGATCAGCCTGCCCGTGATCGTCCCTGGGCCCTGCTCCGCGGACATGCCGACGCTGTGGAAGATGTCGGCTTCCTCGCCAACCCGGCCGACCCGGCTGCCGAACTGCGCTACCTCACTGCCAGTCGCGATAAATCGGCCCGGCTATGGTCGATTCAGGATGTCAGCAATCTTTCGCCGGACGAGCCGGTGCGGGTCCGCGAGGTGCTGGCGCTTCGCAAGCATGACCTGGGAGTGACGGCGATTCAGGCCTCCCCCGATGGCCGGACGCTGATGACGGCCAGCCTTGATGGCCGCGTCATTCTCTGGCCCACGGGCGACGATCCATAGTGCCGCGCCATTCCTTGTGAGCAGCGGGGGCGACCCGCGCCATTCATCGGCGCTACAGATCGACGCGGAATGTTTCGGCGAGGAACTCTGCGGCGCGTCGGGCGAGCGACGCTCCCTCGCCGCGGATGCGGGCTGTCCCCAGCATGCCAATGGCGGCCGGCAGCTCCGGGCGATCGAGCTCGATGCGCACGCGGTACATTGGCTCCAGCGGTCGCACGCCGCCGGCGGCGCTGGCCTCAGACAGCGGAACGCGATGGGTGGCGACCAGTTCGCGCGGCAGTTCGTCGACCGGCGCGGGCGACAGTTCGACCACCACGCCCTGCTCCACCGCGCTCCTCCGGCCATCCAGCGCCAGCCGCACCCGCGCCCCCGGCCGCACCCGCTCGATCCGTCGCTGGCTGATGTACGCGATCGCACACCGCTGGTCGGGCGACGCAACGACTGCCACGCAGGTTCCCTGCCGCAGTGTGCAGCCCAGGTTGCCGGCATCGAACGGAGTGCCATGCCAGAACTGCGCCTCGCGCGAGCCGGCTGCGGGCTGCACCACATTCGGCGGCGGCAGCAGCTGTCCTGCGGCGGGCGCCTTGATTTCCAGTTCCGCGGCCGTGGCCTGGGCCAGCAGCCAGCGTTCTTCAATGCCGACAAGCGCCTCGGCGAGGGTTGGAATTTCCTGGCTCGCCGCCGGATCGAACGCCCGGCGAACACGGGCCGATTCCAGCCGCCGCTCAGCCTGCGCCCGCTGCGATTCGAGTTCCTGCAGTCGCCGGACTGTTGCGTCGTCGTCGAGCCGGACGATCACTTCGCCCGCCTGAACCAGGCTGCCCGCCGGCCTCAGCCAGCGCAGCACGCCCGGCGTCTGAACGAATACGGCGGTCGAAGTCGCCGGTTCGATGACGATGTCGGCCTCGATGCTGCGCGGCAGCGGCACGAACACCGCCAGCCCCAGCAGCAGGCAGACGACCAGCAGCGAGGCCGCCGTTCGCCCCGGGCGAAGCAGGCGCCGCGCCTGCGGGTCGCGCAGCGGGCGCAGTGTCGCCCGGCCGAGCCCCTGCAATACGCCCGCCGCCGCCACCATCGCGAGCGCCGCCGAGAACACGCCGGCCCCGCGGGGAGCGAACGCCTGATGGATGGCCCACAGGATCCCCGCCAGAACAAGCAGCCGATAGGCGAATGCCGCGGCGCCATACACCGCCAGGGTCAGGTCGTCGCGCGTGCCGGTTGCGGCGCGTTCCATGCCGAAGACGACCCGCTCCCAGGCGGCCGACCACCAGGCCGCCGCCCGCGGCGCGAGGTTCGGCATGCCGAGCAGGTCGACCAGCACAAAGTAGCCGTCGAACCGCATCAGCGGATTTCCGTTGATGAGCAGCGTATTGATCGAGCAGGTGACCATGACCGCGAGGCAGATCGACTGCACCGGCCCCGGATGGCTGAACCACCAGATCCAGGTCGCCAGCGCCGCCAGCCCCAGTTCGGCCAGCATGCCGGCGGCGGAAATCAGGATTCGCTGGCGCGGCGAGCGCAGCAGCCAGGCGTCTGAAACATCGCAGTAAAAGCAGGGGACGAAATAAAACAGCATCACCCCGCATTCTTCCACGCGAACGCCGCAGCGGTCGGCCAGGGCGGCGTGTGCCAGTTCGTGAACGATTTTGCACACAGCCAGCGTCGCGAGGATGGTGACCAGCATGGACGGCGTGCTCCAGGCCTGCGCCGCGGGCAGCCGGGCAGTCACGTCATCAAACCTGCCTGCCGCCAGCGCCAGGGCGGAACTGACCACCGCCAGCCACGCCAGCGCCGCCGGCCAGGAAACAAGTCGCTCGATGGCGGGCCGGCAGAATTTTAGGACCGGCACCGGGTTCACCAGCGGCAGCTTCCACGCCAGCACCCTCCAGCCCCGGCTGGATGCGTCGCGCGGTTGCGGGTCGACCGCCGCACCGCCGCGCAGCAGCAACAGGCCATTCCGTCGCGCCTCCGCCAGAAACCGCAGTAGGGCGTCGGTGGAGAAGAGTTCATCCGGACGAGATTGCCGGATGGCGCTCAGCACTTCCGACGGACCGCGCAGACCGTCCAGCAGTTTGAGAATCGAGAACTCACGCGGATCGAAGTGAAAGAACTGTCCCGTCACCGGGTCCTTCACAACGTGGATCAGTCCGTTTCCGCTCTGGATCGTTTCCCAGACAAGATCGGGCCGCAGTCGCCAGCGGACAGCTTCAGACATGGCGGTGCTCGGCGGCTAACGTGCGGAGGCCGCGGTTGTTCCGGCGGCATCGTGGACGCGAATCCGGGCCCGCAACCCGGGCAGCAGGTCGCCAGCGGCGTTGTCGAACTCGGCCCACACGCGCACTTCCTGATTGATCGGATCGACATCCGGCGACACGAACGTAATGCGTCCGGGCCGCGCGACGCTCCCGCGCTCGCCGTTCAGAACTTCCACCAGCACCGGCTTGCCGACCAGCGCCGGACTGGCCTTCGCCAGCGGCAGAAAGCCTTCCGCCCGCAACTGATTCAGCCGGATGACGCGCGCCACCTTTTCCCCTGGCTGCACCCATTCGCCGGCCTTGCGCGGCAGCTCGACGACCACGCCCGCAATGGGCGACACCGAAGCACGCTGCAGGACATTCAGTTCAGCCGCGTGCACGTCGCTGCCCTTCAGGCTGGCCTGCAGACCCGCCAGTCGACGCAGCGATTCCGCCTCTTCAATCGCCAGTTCTGCTTCTTCGACGGCAAGCCCCTGCGTGCGCATGGCGGCCTTCTTCGCTTCGAGCTTCAGCTTGAGGACCGACAACTGAAACTCCGCCTGCTCATGGGCGAGCGTCGCCCGTTCCATTTCGAGCCGCAGGCCGTCGAGAGTCGATTCGGAAACGCTGTTCTTCGAGGCTTCCCGCGACCGCAGCCCGCGCTGATATTCGTTCGCCGCCACGTCCCGCGCCTTCTGGGCCGCCCGCACCGCGACATCGTTGAGCGCCTCGCTCTGGGCGACATCGAAATCGATCTGCAGTTCGACCGCCACCTGCTTCTGTTTGTCGGCCCCCTTGCGGGCGGAGTTCGCCCGGCTGGCGTCCTGTGCCAGATGTTCCGCCGATGCCAGATCGATCCGGGCCCGTTCCACGGCAATGCGGGCCTCCTGCGCATCGAGCTGCACGAGCGGCTGGCCAGCTTCGACGACATCCCCTTCGCGCACGAGCAGTCGTTCGATGTGTCCCGCCTGCAGGGCCGGCACGTTGGCATGTTCGATCAGCGACAGCACCGCGCGCTCGATGACGAGTTCTTCAGCGTGGAGCGCTCCGGGAAGAGCCACCAGCAGCACGACCGCTCGCCACAGCATGAGACCGCATCCTTCCGCAGGCGCCGTTCGCCGCACGAAACCCTCGTGCGACGCTGATGTCACCATACCCGTGCGGCGGAGCCGTCACAACGCGATCAGGGGAGCTCCGGCGCGTCGGGCGCCATCGCTTCCGGTTCGTCGGGAGCGTCGGACCGGGCCGGTGATTCGGGAATCACGGGCGTCGGCAAAACAGCGGGCGGGCTGTACGGGACCGGTTCCTCGGTCTGGCCGGCTCCGGTCGCGTCGATCATGCCCATCGACGCGTATTCCAGGATGGAGCCCTTTTCGACGTGGACGTTCTTCAGGGCGATCGCATACTCAACGCGCGACTGGTAGTACCGCGACTGCGCTTCCGTCAGCCGCCGCTGAATATCGAGCAGCTGCTCGAGGTTGATGGTCAGTCCTTCCCGGCGATTCGCCTCCAGCCCTTCCAGCGCCTCTTCCGCCGCGAGGTAGCGATTCTCGTTCGTCCGCACCTGTTCGTAGGCGCGATCGACATCGGCCAGCGTGTTCCCCAGGTCGTGAACGATCTGCCGCTCCTGTTCGGTCAGCACGGCGCGGTCCCTGGCGAGCAGGAACTCGGCGTTGTTGACGGCCGTATGCGCCCGGCGGAAACCGAGCGGCATCGAGAACTCGAGCCCCGCGGCATACTCGCGATAATCGAACGTGCCGAGTTCGCTGAGTGCCGAGCCATATCCGCCGGCCCGGCCGCCGCCGGCGAAGTCCTGTCCCAGCCCGCGGACCCGCGCGGTTCCCACGGCATCAAGCCGCGGCGCGAGAAAGTTCTGGGCGGCGATCAGTTCGAGTTCGCGGCGTTTCACCACCAGCCGCTGCGCCCGCACTTCGGGACGGCGCCGAAGCGACTCCGTCACCAACGAGTCCCAATGGAATTCGACCGGGGCGATTTCGGGGTCGGACACGGGGCGGAGCGTGCGGCCATCCCCCACCGGCAGGCCGATCAGCAGCCGCAGCCGTCGCTCGGCGACCTGCACGCCATTCACGCTGCGGAACACGCCGCCGGTGGCGCCGTTGTAGTCCTGGGTGCGCTGGCCGACCTTGCCGGCCACGGCGTCCTGCAGTTCCGACTGGAACCGGAAATACTGCTCGCGGGCCAGCGCTTCCGAGGCCGCCGATTCGCGACCTTCATCCTGCTGCACCTTGTAGGCTTCCCACGTTTCGCGGCTGCGGGCCAGCGCGAGCCGTTTGGCGTCGAGGTCGCGATAGCTGAAGTAGAGGTCCCAGTAGGCGTTGACCACATCGCTGACGTAATCGCGCAGGCTGCGTTCAAAGTCGACCGCCGTGATGTCGCTGTTCACCTTGGCGATCAGCACGCCATTGGAGACGCCGGGAATCGCGCCGGGGCCGGCGATGCGGTTGAAAGTCAGGCCGCCCCCCTGCAACAGCGGCTGGCGCAGCTCGGCCTCGAACTGCTGCTGCCAGGCGGTTGGAAACAGGTGACTGACGACGTTGTTGTGGTCGTAGTCGGTCAGGCTGCGCAGGCTCATCTGGCCGCCGGTCGCGGTGAGCTTCGACAGCTGGGCGACATAGTCGTGCTTGTCCTGCGAGAACAGCGAATCGGTGCCGCTCAGCAGCAGGTTGTTCGCGACATGGTAGTTGTCCTGAAACATCACCGAGGCGAACAACTGGGCGTCGTAGGCGCTCAGCGCCGCTTCCATTCCAAAGCGTGGATCCGACTGCTGGATCAGCCGCGCGTAGCGGGTCTGGACCTGGGCCGGGGTCCGCAGCACGGTGGCGCCCAGGTCGCGCAGCACCTGCGAGTTCAGCATGGAGATGCCCAGCACCTCATCGAGCGTGACGTCCCAGTATTCGATCGTGTCGCCGCGGCGCAGCGTTCTCAGCGTGACGGGCTGCACGACGTTGTCGTGCACGATCGGATCGGACTCGGGATGGTCGACGCGGGCCATCACGGCGTCGACTTCAGAGGTGTCGTTGAGCAGCGTTTCGCGGGGGTTCGCGTTGCGGCAGCCGACGCCGTTGGTGAACAGCAGCAGCACAGCGAGCAGGTCGCGCAGCAGGTTCGACCGTCGCGCTGAGCGCGGCGGCGCAGAAGTCAGGCGTCGCCTGCAATCCTTCATGCGTTCTGGCGTCCTTGCCGGTGGTTCGCTGGCCGAGCGGCCCTCGGCGAAGGATGTCTTCCTGACATTCCGCGCCCCCCATGCTCGACCCGGCTGGCAGGGCGCCGTTCCCGGCGCAATCCCAGCCGTCGATCGTCAGAATCGGCCCGGCCAGACGCGGCCTGCAATCATTCGAGGCCGTTTATCGCTACGGGAACGGTCGTCCGGACTAGAGCAGTCACGACCTCAACAACAGTTACAGATTCGCATCGTCCGCCCCCGTCGCCTGCGGGGTTCTGGCAATCTGTAACGATCGCGGGAGCTGTTCCGCTTCTGGAACCACGCGAACCCGCCCGGCGTTCTCGTGGCCAGTCGCCCTCCCCGGTATGCTGGCGGGCATCCCTTCTCGATGACACTCCCGTCTCCGCCATGCAGGCCAGCCGAACACCGTCGACTGATGACGATCTCGAACGCGATGCGTTCGATTCGCTGCTGATCGCGGTGGATGAATGCGGTCGGTCCGCCGACAGCGACGACCGCTACTACCAGGCGCTCCTGACGACGCTGCTGCGCGAAGGTCCGTTTTCAGCAGCCGGCTTCTGGTCGATGGAGGAACAGGGGGCGACGCTGGTGGCGGTCGCTCCGCCCATGGCGTCGCTGCGCCCGCCTGCGGAGGACGAACTCCGCCGCCTGCGGGCCGGGCATGTCGTCGAGCTTCCGGCCGATGGCGTTGCAGAAGACGGCAACGGCGCCTTCGGAACCAGACTGCTTGCCGGGTTCGCCATTCGCGGCGCGGAGGGGATTGCGCTGGATGTCGCAGTGCGCGGCGCCGGGGCGTCGGAACGGCTGCGTCGCCTGCTTGAAGCGCTGGCCGAGCTGGCGGGTCACGCGGAGACGCGTCTGCGGTTTCTGAAGAGCGCCCGGGCGGCGTCTGCCCTGGCGAGTTCCGATCGACTCATCCAGCAATTCCATCGCGGCGACTCGCTCGCCGGGACCGCCCTGCTGGTGGCGTCGGGATTGCAGGAAGCGCTCGGCTACGACCGCGTCTGGATCTGCAGGCCGCGGCAGGGCACAGCGCAGGTGGTGGCGACCAGCGCGCCGGGAGATGTCGCCCGCCGGCAACTGCTGGTCCGGCATGTTGAAGGGGTGGCCGCCGCAGTGCTCGACAGTGGACGCGAACTCCATTGGGCCGTTGGCGATCCTGCCGCCGCCAGTGCGCAGGTGCATGCCCTGGCGGAAGAAGGCCTCGCGCGGCGCATCGTGGCGTTGCCGCTGGTTCCGCCCGGCCAGCGCGACCCGGTGGCGGCCGTGGTGCTGGAGCAGTTCAATGGAGAGTCGCCGGCCGATGAAGCCGTTCGGCGACAAACGCTGCAGCCGCATGCCGCCCAGGCGCTCGCGCAGGCGCTGGCCATCGATCGACAGTCGTGGATCGGGCGCTGGAACGCCGCGGGCGGGGCGAACTGGCGCCGCCGGGCCATCGCCGGCGTGCTGTTGCTGGCGGCCGGGTTCCTGGCGTTGCCTGTTTCTTTCGATGTGGAAGCGGAAGGCCTGTTGACGCCGGCCGGCGCGCGGTCGGTGTTTGCGCCGGCCGAGGGGGTGGTGACCAGTCTCCATGTGCGGCATGGTCAGCCTGTGGCGCAAGGCGCCGGGTTGCTCGATCTCACCAGCCCGGAACTCGATCTCGAACGTGAACGCATTGCGGCCCAGATCGGGGAACTGCGCGCCCGGCTGGCGGCCATTCAGGTGCTGCGGACCCAGGGACGCGCGTCGTCCGGCGAGGGCGATCTCACTGCCCAGGAAGAACTGGTGCAGGTCTCGCTGCGCGGGGCGGAAGAGCAGCGTCGACTGATTGACGAACAGGCGTCGCGGCTGGCGGTTCGCAGTCCGATCAACGGCGTCGTCGACCGGTGGGATCTCGCCGAAGCGCTCCCCCAGCGCCCCGTTCTTCGCGGCCAGCATCTCTGCGATGTGCTCGACGTCGATGGCGCGTGGAAACTTGAACTGCGAATTCCCGACCGGCGGGCGAGCGTGGTTCTCGCAGCGAAGTCGGGCGGCGCGCCGCTGTCCGTCCGATATGTGCTGCGCACGGCGCCGCAGGAGGAACACCGCACCCGGTTGTCGGCGGTGGGCGAGCGCACCGAAATCGATGTCACGGGGCAGCTGGTGGTTCGTGCGGTTGCGGATGTGCCTGCAGAAGCGAGTGTGCCGCGGCGGGCGGGGGCGAGCGTCATCGCCCGCATCGAGTGTGGGCGGCGCAGCCGGGCGTATGTCTGGTTCCACGACCTGTGGGACTCGCTGGCCCTTCTTTGGCTATGAACCCGATTTCAGCGGCCTGCGTCCGAAGTCGCGGCAAGCTCGTCGACTGTGCGGGTTCTGACGGTCTGCCGCTGTGGGCCATCAGCATTTCCCCGCAATGGAGGCCCTTCGCGGGCAAGAGTCGGCAAGTGGCGACGATCTATCCCGCAAGCTCATCGGGTCGAGCGAACGATCGCGTTCTGGAAGGATGTCAGGGTTGGCCATCGACATCACAACACTCCGGCGTCTTCCCACGTTGCCGGCGGTTGCCGTCCGATTGTTGAATTGTTTCAGCGATCCGGAGGTCTCGTTGGCCAAAGTCGCCGAGATCGTCCAGTTCGACCCGGCGGTGACGGCCAAGCTGCTGAGGGCGGCCAGCTCGGCCAGCATGGGCGCGACGAAACCCGTCACCGATGTCCGGCGGGCCCTCAATATTCTGGGCATCAAACGCGTCACCTCGCTCGCACTCTGCTTTTCGCTGTGCGAAGGATCGATGACTCCCGGCCCGTTCTCGAAGCTGTACCGCAAGGTCTGGCTGCGGGCGGTCGTGCAGGCGCAGGCGGCCAGCGACATCGCGGCACGCACCGCGCCGCCGCGTCAGGCCGAGTTTTTTTCCGCAGGTCTGCTGAGCGAAATCGGCCCGCTGGCCATTCTGAAATCGCGGCCCAACGAGTTTCCGGAGTTCCTGAAGGCGGAAGACTCGCAGCCGACGGATTACAGCACCGGCACCGAGCTGTCCGCGGCGATTCTCGCCCACTGGCAGATGCCCGCGGCATTCTGCGACGCCGTCCGCAATCGCTGGCGGGCGATCGATGAACTTCAGCAGATTCCCCCCCAGACGGATGTGTTGCTGTCGCATGCCGCCGCGCTCGCCTCGGCGACGGCCGAATACTTCTGCGAGCCCCAGAAGGGGCTCGCGCTGGTCCGCATTCATGAAATCGCCGAAGTCCTGTTCGGCCTCACGCCGGATGATGTCCAGCAGTTCATCGAGAAGGTGCAGGCGCATGTGATGGAGAACTGCGACCTGCTCGAAACCGATGTCTCCACCTGGGGCGAGCCCAGTGAAATTCTCGCCATCGCCATGGAGCAGCTTAGCCAGCTCGCGGTCAGCACGCTGGAATCGAATCCGGAGGCAGGCAGCGCGCAGCTGGTCGACCAGGAGAACCAGCGACTGCGCCGCCGGGTGGAAGACCTGCTGCAGCGCAGCATTACCGATCCGCTCACCGGACTGTTCAACCGCGCGCATTTCGATGACCAGCTGCTGCAGTGGGTTCGCTCGGCACGCGCCAACCGCCGGAAGGTCGGACTGCTGTTCCTCGATGTCGACCATTTCAAAAGCATCAACGACACCTACGGCCACGCCGTCGGAGATACGGTCCTCCGGCAGTTGGCTGGCGTCGTTCGGGACACCATCCGCGATTCGGACCTGGTCGCCCGTTATGGCGGCGAGGAAATGGTGGTGCTGGTGGCTCATCCCACTCCGGCCGCACTGTCCGGGCTCGCCGAGCGAATCCGTGCGGCGATCCAGCAGCAGGCGATTCCCACGCAGATCGGCCAGGTCCGGCCCACGGTCAGCATCGGCGGGTCGATCGTCGATCCCATCCATAGCGCCGATGCCGATCACGAACTGGTGCAGTCGGCCGATCAGGCCATGTATCTGGCCAAACGCAATGGTCGCAACCGGGTGGAAGTCTGGTCTGTGGAACCACGGGCGCACGAGGAGTCGCCGGTCGCGGAAGAAATCGGCTGGCCCATGTTTTCGATGACAGGCTGTTCACCGAACTCGCTGCCGATGTGATGGGGGAACCGGGTCGGCGTCGACGGGGCCAGAGCGAGAAGCTGCTCCCGTCGACCCCGCGGCCTGTTCAACGAAAAAAGCCGCTGTCCGCCCGGGTGGACGAACAACGGCTCGGAGCCCTGAGACGAGTCACAGGGGGCTGTCGCTGCCGCGGGGGGACACAGCAGCGACCATCAAGGGAACATCCATCAATCCGCGACGCCCAGGAGCTGTTCTTCTTCTTCCTGGATGATGATTCGCGGCGTGACCATGAGCATCAGGCTCTGGGTCTCGCGACCGACGCCGGTGTTCTTGAACAGTCGGCTGACGTACGGAATCTTGTTCAGGATCGGAACGCCGGCCATGTTGCGGCCTTCGCGGAGAGTCTTGACGCCGCCCAAGAGGACGGTGCCTCCGTCCGGCACGCTGACGACCGTGTTGACGCTGACGGTATCGACCACGGGCTGCTGCAGTGTGATCTGACCGACCGCACCACCCTGCTGACCCTGCTGGCCGCCTTGTCCGCCCTGACCGCCGCCACCGACGCCGCCGCCGACGCCACCGCCGCCGATTCCGCCGCCGCCGATGCCACCGCCGACACCGCCACCGATGCCGCCGCCGCCGCCGATGCCGCCGCCGCCACCCAGGCCGCCGCCGCCGATGCCGCCGCCAGCGATGCCGCCGCCGGCGCCCACCGCTCCGCCGGTTCCGCCGAAGAAGCTGAAGGTGAACACGTCCGTGATGTTCTGGAACTGCGGGGCCACGGCCAGACGGACATACCGCCGGTCAGCCGACACGACTGCAGACACACCGAGCTGCACACCTTCGAACACTGGCGTAATCTGCGGCTGGAAGCCGACCGAGAACGTACTGACCACCGGAGTCACTGAGGTGACGAATGGTTGCACCAAGGCACTGGTCACCGAGCCAGGCACGCCGTTGAACAGCGTCACCTTCGGGGCGAACATGATGTTCGACCGGCGGTCGCCCTGGGCGGCCCGCACGAACAGGAACGCTTCCAGATCGCTGAGGATCGCCATGCCGAACTGCATGCCGGCCTCAGCCTGCGGGTTGCCGAACGTCGGCACGCCGATGTCGAACGAACCCTGGCGGAACTGCATGTCGAGGTCGTTGGTGAAGGTCAGCGGATTGTTTCCCGACAGACCGACCACCGTGCCGCTCTTCCAGTTGTCGCGACCGACGAGGTTCAGACGCGGGCCGGTTCCGAATGGAGCCGAGCTGCCGACGTTGCCGGCGCCGCCCTGCTGACCCTGCTGACCACCCTGCTGGCCGCCCTGCTGACCACCCTGCTGGCCCGCGGTGCCGCTGGGCACGCCCGTGAAGCCGTTGACCGGGTCGGTCGAACCGAAGGGACGGATGGGATTGAACTGGTTGTCGACCTTCGGGCCGCCAATCGAATCGTTGATGTTGAAGTCGAAGTCCACGCCGATCTGCTCGAAGAAGTCGTCGCTGACCGTGATGAACCGCACTTCGATCGTCACCTGCAGGTCCTGCAGACGGCGGAGCTGATCGAGCAGGTCTGCGATTTCCTCGTGGCCCCGCTGCGTCTGGCGAATCACCAGCGACAGGGTGCTTTCATGCGAGTTCACCGTCGCCTGGCCGCCGTTTTCCGTCCAGCTCTGCGGATCGATCACGTCGGTCAGCAGGTTCGTCAGCGACTGGAAGTCGGCGTTGCTGCCGCTTCCGGCCATCGACTTCGCCGGCGTCAGGCCGTTCAGGCCGTTCAGGTTGGCGAAGGGATCGGAACCGTTCGCAATCTGCGGCAAGCCCGGGTTCATGGTGTTGTCGAACGGTCCGTAGCCCGTGCCCGGCCGCAGGGTCGAGGTGGAGTTCGGAACCGTGATCGGGATCACCAGATCCGCGACCTGGTAGACCTTCTGCACCAGTCCGCCGCGTTCCCGCAGCTTGCTGGTGATGACCAGCATTTCGTTCTCGATCGTGTAGCCGAGGTTCATTTCGGACAGCAGCGAGTCGAGGCAGCTCCTCAGCCTCAGGCCGTGCACGTTGATCGACACCGGCGTCGAGGCCGACACCGCTTCGTCCGCCAGGGCTGCCTGATCGATCTTCGCGTTGATCCCCTTCTGCTCGGCGATGTACGCGATCACCTGCGACAGCGGGGCGTCTTCAAAGTTCAGCGAAATCGTTTCGGTCAGGGCCCGCTTGATCCGCAGTTCGGCTTCGCTGTAGGCGACCGCATCCGTAGCGCCGGGCTTCCGCGTCCTCGAGAAGTCGGCCCAGTCCTTGCGGTACGAAATCGGCTTCTTGTCGCCCACGTCGAAGACCATGGCGTTTTCCACGTCGTTCATGGCGTTCAGCCACGAATCGGCCTTCTTTTCCTTGAGTTCCTCATTGCGGGCGACCTGCATCGCCAGCCGGCTCTTCTCGACGCACATCACCACCGCCGGCTCACGCGGGTTCAGTTCGCGGGCCAGCAGGGCTTTGGCATGAGCTTCCGGATACCGCCGCTGGTCGTACAGTTCGTTGAACTCTTCGACGAGCTTGGCGATCTCCTGCTCGACCTTGAACTTCGTTTCAATGTCGCGGCGGATCAGCTCCTTCGTCTCGGCGTTCTTCCGCTCCTGGTTCAGGATCGGCTGACGCTGCTTCGCGTAGGTCTCGATCGCGTTCCGCGTCTGCTGGACCGTCGCCGTCAGCGACTTCGTCTGGTCATCCGCAAGACCTGCGGATTCGATCGCCTTCAGCTGGTTGTCGAGGCTTTTCAGGGCCTGTTCCGGCTGGCGATCGCGCATCCGCTCGGCCAGCACGATGGCGTTCAGGGTTTCCGTCCGCACTTTGTCGTACCGCACCTGGGCGACCGTCATGTGCCGGTCGAGAGGCGACTGCGGAAGTTCCGGCCATGCGGCCGCCTGCTCGCCACTCGCCTGCAGCAGTTCGTTCTTCCGCGGAGCCAGATGACGCAGTGCGTCCTGAAGCTGCTGATGACGCCGCGGATCGAGCTTCTCACCCGTCTGGTGACAGGCGACGAACGCGTCGTACGCGGCGGCCTTGTCGCCCGCCTGCAGATGCTGGCGGCCAATCTGGAACAGCTCTTCCGCCGAACGACCCGACAGATCCATCACAGCGGCGTCGCGGTTGACCCGCGGAGCCGACAGGGCCGGCTGCTCGGCCGACGCGACGGTCACGCCGTCCTGCCGACGGGAGCGGCTGGCAACCAGCCGCTTGATGTCTTCCCGGAGAATCTCCGGACGGTCGTCAAACTCGTTGTAAGCGACTTCGAGGGCTTCGCATTCCGCGGCCAGGGCGGTCGCGGTTTCGATGTCGCCGCGCTGCAGCGCCTGACGGGCATGGTTCAGCATCGACAACGCCTGCTTGCGGCGGGTCGACTGGGCCGGAGCAACGGGCTGGGCGGCCGAAGCCACCTGGGCCGCAGCCTGGGCCTGGGCGTCGATGTCCTGCAGAACGAGTTCCGGACGGTCGTCGATCGGCGAGTAGACGGCGGCCAGTTCGCGAGCCTGTTCCGCGGCCGCCCGGGCCTGGGCGACGTTGCCCGCGGCCAGATGCTGCCGGGCCTGGGCCACCAGGGCCTGCGCTTCACCGGTCGAATCGGCGGCGGCGACCATCGGACGCGGCTTGCCGGAGAAGAACTGTTCTCCGGTGCGACGATCGATGTCGGCCATCACCAGATCCGGACGGTCCTGGTTGAGCCGGTCATAAGCCACGTTCAGCGCCTCGGCTTCGAGCACGAGGGAACGGGCTTCTTCATAATGTTCGAGTTCAATCTTCTCGCGGGCGTGCTTCAGCAGTGAAGCGGCGAGGGCCGACTTCTCCTGAGCCGTGGGCTCGCCTTTGGCGGCCGCGGTGGTGCGGACCGGAGGCTGAGGCACGTCGGACGAGCTGAACTTCGCGAGGAAGTCTTCACTGGGACCAGCCGGGCTGGCGAGTTCCTGTGCCGACTGCGGCGGCGCCAGCTCGGCCGGGCGCGAACCGGCCAGCAGGGTGTCGCTCGGCACTCCGCGGATCTCCGCCAGCAGCTGGGTCGGGGTCTGCTCGTTGGCCCGGAACGAAACCTTGAGCTGGCTGGCGACCCGCTCGGCGAGCAGCGCCTTGCGCTCGGCTTCTTCGTGGTCGCCTTCCGCGTAGGCCGCCCGGGCCTGTCGCATCTGGTCCTGAACCCGACGGCGGTTGACGTCCATGTTCGGAGTCACCGTGCGCGTCGAGCGCTGGAAGGCCTGCGGCGGCGCCGCGTCGGCCGCGTCGGCCGTCGCCGGGGTGCTCGCCTCCGGACGGCGATACCGCTCGAACGGATTGTCATCCGTCGGCGGGCTGTCCTGAGCCCGAAGGCCGCCGGCCAGCCAGGCACTGCCTGCAGCAAGGCCGCTGAAAACCACCAGTCCAAGAATTCTGGCGGCGGCGGATCCCTCCTTCGAGCGGAGGCCCGATCCGTGCTGGTTGTGTCGATGTCGCGCCATGACTGAAATCACCACTCGAAGGGGGGCTGAGGTGACGTGAAGTGACTTGAGGGGGGAATGGATCGAAAGACGATTGCGAACGCTCTCGTCTGCCGCGGCCCTGGTTTCCCGGCCGGCGTGGGGAACGCCTTTCGGGAGGGACTCGCGACGCTTCAATCCGAATTGGGGAAGTGAACCGAAGGGGGGAACCTAAGGCGGGGCGTTGTTATTGAACCGTGCGAAACATGGTCAACCCCCTTCCGGGGAATTCGTCGAAAATGCCCTGTCGACCGCCTGAACTGCGGCGGGACTTGCCGGATGAGAACCCTCCGGCTCGTCGAACATTGTCGTCACAACGCATTCAGAACGCAGTTCCTTGAGGATCTCGGCGACACGCGCCTTGTGGCGTGCGTCTGCAATCTCCTCGCGGATCTGTTCCTGAACTTCTTCAAAGGGCCTCGTGACTTTCGCACGCCGCTCCACCACCTGCACGATCTGCAGGCCGTTGGCGGTCGCGATGATCTCGCTGGGAGTCTGCGGCGGCAGCTTCGACAGCGCCCCCTGCAGCTCGGTGAGCAGACTTTCGTACTGCGTCCAGTCCCAGATGCCGCCATCCGCAGCGTCCGGGCCGTCCGAGAACTTCGCGGCGACATCGGAGAACGACACGCCGCGGCGCAGCTCCGCCAGCGCCGCTTCCGCGTGCTGACGCGCTTCCGCCCGGTCTGCAAAATTCCGGTAGGAAACCTGGATCTGCTGCCACTTGACCGCCGGCGGCGTGCTGAACTCATCGACCCGCTCGCGGTAGGCCGCCAGCAGTTCGGGACGTCCGATCGGTTCGGCCTTTTCGAGCTTGCCCAGCATGTACTGCTGCGCCAGAGCCTTGTCGCCGAACATCTTCCGCATCATGCCGATCGTCAGACCCTGACGCTGAATGTCCGCTTCCAGATCGGCCAGCGAACAGGGCCGGCCCAGCTGCTGTTCCATGCCGGCCCGCATCTCTTCCAGCTGCTTCTCGAACAGGATGTCGATCTGCGAATTGACCGACTTCGTCTGCTCCGCCTTCAGCTTCGTCTGCATCACGGCGACCATCATCGCCTGCTCGATATGCGACGGCAGCTGCTCGCGGATCGTCTGCTCCTGGAGCTGACGGAACTGGGCCGGCGGCATCTGCTTCTGAATCGATTCCACTTTGGCCCGTGACGCTCCGAGCACCGCGGCGACCAGGATGGGCTTGCCGTTGACGGTGGCCACGACGTCGGTCATTTCGAGCGCCCGCGTCGCGTCCGCTCCCGAGGAGACGAGCTGCACGCCATCCGACTGTCCGCGGGCGGTCGGCTCGTCGTCCGCCATCGCCATCGACCGTTCCCGGGGCATCCGGGGCGGCACCGGGCCGACCACGGGATGGTCCACCTTATAAGAACGCCCACCGCAGCCCGTGAGGACCGTCGCAAACAGCGCGATGAACAGGAGGCGAACCATGGGGAACCGGGGCAGTCATCCGTGACGAAGCGCTGCGAATTCGCAACTCGCAACCGTCCGGGCTTATACGTCGCCTGAAAAAAAGCCCGCAACGGCGGTTTTTCGCCGGCGTTCCTGTTAAACCATTCTGGCCGCTCGTCTCCCCTGCTGTTAGAGTCGCCCCGACCTTCAATCTGGGTAAGCTATATGCGACGAGTGAACACTTTTCGTGGTCCGGCGACATCTGCAGACGCCGTCGATCAATTCCACCTCACCCGCCGCGTACGGCAGGTGCTGCCGATCTTCGCCCTCTGTCTGGCGATCCTGCCGGCGCCTCAGCCCCCCCAGGCTGCCGATCCTGCCCGACGTTCCGCCGGCTTCCAGGTTGACTGCATCGCCATCCAGAATGCCCGCGTGGTGGTCCGGCCAGGGACGGAACTCGAATCGGCCACGGTGGTGATTCGCCGCGGCGTGATCGAGGCGGTCGGCCGGGATGTCGCCCCACCCGCCGACGCGAAAGTCGTCGATGGCAAGGGCTCGGTCGTCTACGCCGGGTTCATCGATGCCGCCCGAGACGACCTGTGGAACCGCGAACGCGCTCCGCAGCCGCAGAAACGCCGCTCCCCCGAATCGGGCCGGTTCGCCTTCGCCGGCATGCCGGAAGACAACCGCCGCGGCATGACGCCCGAGTTTCAGGTCGCGACCGAACTGAACGTGTCGACATCGGCCGAGGCCCTCCGCAAACAGGGCTTCACCACCGCACACGCGATTCGCGCAGAACCGATTCTCGGAGGCGAAGGGTGTGTTGTGGCGCTGACGGGCGCTCCGCCGCGCGAAGCGTTGTTGCCGGCCGGACGCTTCCAGTCGCTCGACATGAGTCCCCCTTCGCGTTCGGGCGGACGTTCGGAGGCGACTCCCGATCAGCCGTCGTCCCGCCGCAGCACCTCGCAGGAGGAAGGCTACGCCTATCCCACCGTCGGTTTGGGCGTGTTTGCACATCTGCGTCAGGCCCTGCTCGATGCCCAGCGCCACCGGCAGCATCAGGCGCTGTACGCGAAAGGGGTCGCCGGCATTGCCCGGCCTCCGCAGGACGACGTTCTCGATGCGATCAACGATCTCCTCGAAGGCCGCACCACGGCGCTGTTCCGGGCCGAGTCGGCCGATCGCATCGACCGGGCGCTCGACTTCGCCGACGAGTTCAACTTCCGGCCCGTGCTCTGGGGCGGCCACGATGTCGCCCGCCGGATCGACCGCATTCAGGCTGCCGGCACGCCGGTGATTGTGGAACTCGACTTCGGCGATTCCCCCGAAGAGGCCGAGAAGAAGAACCGGCCCAAAACGCCCGCGAGCGGCAAGCTGGCGGATGAGTTCGCCGCGCCCGCCCGCGTTCGCGAAGCGCGTCAGGCGGAATGGGCGCTGCGCGTTGCAGGGCCCTCGAAACTCGCGGCTGCGAAAGTTCCGTTCGCGTTCAGTTCGAAGAACCTCAAGGAGGGCGAACTGTTCGTCAGCCTGCGGAAGGCCATCAAGGAAGGACTGTCGAAGGACGACGCTCTCGCGGGGCTGACGACCAACGCGGCTGCGATTCTGGGGCTCGGCGACCGGGCCGGTGCGATCGAGCAGGGCCGCTGGGGAAATGTCGTCGTCCTGTCGAAGCCCCTCGACCAGGAAGGGACGAAGGTTCGGTATGTGATCGCCGATGGCTACCTGTTCGAGTACGCCAAAGAGGAATCCCGCAAAGAGGACGCGCCTGCGCCGGACCGGTCGGACGTCCCTTCGGACGCCAGCATCCTCGCCGGCGACTGGAAGGTGTCGATTGCCGCCGGGGAAATGTCGACCACCGAAGGGTCCCTGACGCTCAAGTCCAGCGGCTCGCGGTTCGATGGCGAATTCAACAGCCCGACCGGGTCGGGCCGCGTGCTGGGGGGCATACTCTCCGGCGATTCGGTGAAGTTCCGCGTCGAAATCGGCGCCGGGGCGCGGCAGATCGAACTGAAATTCACCGGCCGACGGACGGGCGATAAAGATGCACTGCAGCTGGAGGGAACGCTGGAATCCCCCTTCGGCGCGCCGGCGAAATGGACCGCCACGAAATCGGCGCCTGTTGCCGTGGCGAAGTCCGATGCCAGGCCGGCCGTCCAGCTGGCGCTGGAGGACGACGCCGACAAAGCGAAGAAGCCGGAATCGCCGACCGACCTGCCGACAGAATTGCCGGCCGATCGCCGGCAGCGTCATGTTTCACCCACCGGCAACCTGTTCCTCAAAGGGGGGACGGTGATCACGGCGGTCGGCGATGTTCTGAAGAACACGTCGATCGAAATTCGCGGCGGGAAGATTGCTGCGATCGGGCCCGACCTGGCGCCGCCGGAAGGAACGCCCGTTCTCGACCTGACCGGCCTGTACGTCATGCCCGGCATGATCGACACCCACAGTCACATCATGCTTCGCGGCAATGCCAGCGGCGTCAACGAGTCGTCGGAATCGATCACCTGCGAAGTCCGCGTGGGCGATGTCATCCAGAGCGACGACCCCAACGAATACCGCGCCGTTGCGGGGGGGCTCACCATCGCCCGGCTGCTGCATGGCTCGGCCAATTCCATTGGCGGCCAGCACGCGATTGTGAAGCTGAAGGTGGGTGAATCGGCGAGAAATCACCTGATGCCGGACGTCCCCCCCGGCGTGAAATTCGCTCTGGGTGAAAACGTGAAGTATCGGACCGGCCGGTTCCCCAACACACGGCTGGGCGTGGAAGCGACGATCAAGCGTGCGTTTTACGAAGGCCTCGATTACCGCCGGGAGTGGATCGCCTATGACGAGGCGAAACGGACTGCGGGGGACAAGGCGGGCGACCTGCTGCCGCCGCGCCGCGACCTGCGTCTGGAAACGCTGGCGGCGATCGTCAGCGGCGAGAACTTCATTCACAGTCACTGCTACCGGGCGGACGAAATCCTGATGCTGCTGCGGGCGACGGAAGACGTCGGCATTCGCGTGCGATCGCTGCAGCATGTTCTGGAGGGCTACAAGATCGCCCCCGAGATCGCCGCCCATGGCGCCAGCTGCAGCACGTTCTCGGACTGGTGGGCGTACAAGGTCGAGGCCTACGACGCCGTTCCGTTCAACACCACCGTTCTCAACAAGGCCGGCATCAACACTGTCATCAAAAGCGACGACGCCGAGCTGATGCGGCATATGAATCTCGAAGCGGCCAAGTCGCTCCGCTACGGCAACATGCCCTGGCAGGACGCAATCAAAATGGTGACCGTGAACCCCGCGAAGGAACTGGGCATTTTCGATCGGGTCGGCTCGATCGAAGTCGGCAAAGATGCGGATCTGGCTGTGTTCAACGCCCATCCGTTCAACAGTTTTTCGCGCTGCGAGTACACGATCATCGAGGGGAACGTCGTGTTTCAGCGCAGCAAACAGCCCACGGCGATGTCGGAAGCCGCCGCTGCCCGCACGCCCGCGAAGCCCGGCATGGGCCTGGCGCGAAAGCCGGTGCGTGAGAAGAAGCTTGAACTGCCCGAAGGCAAACCGGGTTTGTACGCGATCACCGGTGCGACGATTCACCCCGTCGATGGTCCCGCCATCAAAGGGGGCGTGGTGGTGATTGATGGCGAGCGCATCGCGGCGGTCGGCGCCGATGTCGTCGTTCCTGAAAACGTCGCCGTGATTGATGCCACGGGCCTGCATGTCTATCCCGGAATGATCGACTCCGGGACGACGCTGGGCCTGTCGGAAATCGCCAAGGTGGTGGAGACGGTCGATGCGGCCGAGATCGGGCGTTTCCAGCCCGATCTGCGGGCGGGCATCAGTGTGAACGCCGAGTCGGAACTCTTCCCGGTGAACCGCGCCGGCGGCGTGACGATGGCGCTCGTTCAGCCGGTGGGCGGGCTGATCTGCGGGCAGTCTTCGCTGGTTCAGACCGGCGGCTGGACGGCCGAAAAGATGGTTCGCAACTACTACGCCGGGCTGCGTCTGAATTGGCCGGATGATTCGCGCTCGGTCGACGACATCGTCAGCTTCTTCGCGGAAGCGAAGCTCTACGCCGCCGCCCGCGATCGCGACGAAGCCGCAGCGAAAGCCGGCAGGCCGTCGGCTGCCCCGCTCGTCATGGACCCGCGTTACGAAGCCATGCGGCCTTACCTGAAACGCGAACGCCCGCTGTTGATTGAAGCCAATACGCGCAAGCACATGGCCCAGGCGCTGAACTTCGCCGAAGACCAGAAGGTGGATGTCATCCTGACGGGCGCCAGCGATGCCTGGAAGATGGCCAACGTCCTCGCCCAGCGTAAAGTTCCCTGCATCATCGGCCCGACCATGCGCGTGCCGGTCGATTCTTACGATCCGTTCGACGCCACCTACGCCAACCCCGGCCGGCTGCACGAGGCGGGCGTTGAGTTCTGCATCCGGTCGTCGCAGCCGACGAACAGCCGCAACGTCGCGTTTGAAGCGAGCATCGCCGTCGCCTACGGCCTGCCGGAGGAAGAGGGAGTAAAAGCAGTGACGCTGTCGGCCGCGAAGATCCTCGGTTTGGGGGACCAGACCGGTTCGATCACGAAAGGCAAACTGGCCGACCTGATCATCACCGACGGCAACCCGCTGCAGCACACCACGCAGATCAAGGGCATCTTCATCGCCGGCCTGCCCTACAACGCGACCAGCAAACAGACGCGGCTGTTCGAGAAGTACATGCAGCGGCTGGAGTAGGACGAAGACGAATTGTGATTAGAAGGAAAGGAAGATAGCGAAGCACGCCGAGGCCGCGGGGTTCTGCATTCGTTGTCGCCGTCGAGTGCGTCGGCAGCTCTTTCCTTCCTTGCTTGGCAACCGAGGCCCGTCGGAGTCCAGCCTTCAGGTTTCTCGGCACCCGCTCTGCGAGAACCCGCTATTGACCCGCCCTATCGCCCGCCGGCACACTCCGCAAAGCGCCGCATCAAGGTCGATGCGGCCGAGGGCTTAGGGAACCACGGAAGGGGCGGCCATGCGTGCATTCATAATTCTCTCGCTGTGCATCCTGATCGCGGACACCGCTCGCGGAGCCGAGCCAGCTCCTGCCCCCAACGGTTCTCAATCGAGGCTTGGACAACTCCGCGCCGCAGCCGAGCATCTCAAGGCCGTCGGCCGCTCCGAAGAATCCGACCAGGTCGCAGCCGATGCCCAGCGTCTACAAAAGGAAATGAAGGACGCGCTCACTGAGAAGCGCCAGCAGGTGGAAGTCTTCCTCGATGAGATCCGTCAGCTCGAACGCGAGCTTGGTGAGGCCAAAATGATCCAGGTGAAAGTTCTCGCGCTGGAATTCGATCCGACTGCCGTTCCCGAACTACGTCAGGCCGTCGGAATCGAAGATGGAAACCCGCTGGTTACTCTCTCGGACAAACAGCACCAGGTCATCGGCCGCATGGTCAAACGGTTCGAAGGGGAGAAGAAAGTCAAAGTTCTCGCCGACACCGCAGTCGTCACCCATGACGGTCGAGCCGCGACGATGCACGCTGGCGGTGAGTTCCCGGTCATCACTCCCGGCAAGGACGACGCGCCCACGATCAGTTATCGCAACTTCGGCACCCGCTTCGAAACGCTGCCCTGCATGATCGATGCCGAACGCCTGAGACTCGACATCGCCTACGAAGAATCCAATCGAGATGCATCCAGCGCCATCAGCCTGAACGGACAGGTTGCTCCCGGCGTGAACATGCGGCGAGTCAATACGCAGGTCGAAATGAAGCTCGGCGAAACCATCGTCTGCGGAGGATTCCACTTCGTGAGTCAGCGGCAAACCGTCTCACCTCTTAAACAGGTCCGCCGTGCGGCTTCGAGAGCCATTGAGCTCGCGAGCGGCGAAGTCGTGAAGGACATCAGGGGCACAACCGACAAACGCATGTACCTCGTGCTCGTTACGCCGGAAGCGATTCAGCCGCTCAGTTCATCGCCCGCCAGAAAATGAGTCGTCTACGGCTTTGCCGTCAGTTCATCGACATATTCCGCAGCCAGTTGATCGAACAGCTTTGGATCCGCCGGCCCGTCGTGGACGATGATGCGGTACCGCGACTGATAGGGCGTCTCCTGTGTGATCTCGAATTCTCCCAGCACGGGAGGTGAGAAGACGAAGTAGGGCTTCGAGGGATGCAGCCGGGCGGGCTGGGGGTAGCGGAAGCTGCTGGGGTGCGGGATGACCGTGATGCCGCAGGGCTGGCCGTCGACCAGGCCGTGCATGTTGACCCACCTCGGCTGCGATTCGTTGCCATCTTTCTGGGTTTTGCCGTCACTGGTCAGCATGCTGCTTTCCGGCTGCTTGAACCACTGCTGTGCGCCGCGCACCGCGAAGCCGCCGTAGTGGTACTTCAGCACCTTCAGGGGGATCTCGCTCGCCGCACGCTGGGTCAGCTCGATGTCGAACACGTTCAGTTCCGGCCGAGGGGGCGCGTAGGTGCGGATTGTCATCCGCTCGACCAGCGCGGCGCGAGGGTTGGCGCCGTCCTCCAGGGCCTGGTGCTCGAGCGTGCAGACCAGTTCAGCGAACACCGGGCCCACGGTCGGCGCTTCGGCCGAGGTGTGAACAACGGTTCCCGTGCCGCCGGCCTGGTTCCAGAAGTCGGTCTTCCTGCCGTCGAACTCGGTGTTCACCCAGGCGGAAAAGAGGGCGTGCTGATGGATGTGATCTTCGGGGAACTCTTCGGTCACGATCCGTCCGGAGGGGGTCCAGACCGGATGCAGATGCCCGCTGCGGCGATAGAGCGGCGATTTTCCCGCCGGCGGATCGACAGTGCGGATGTTGTACTGCACGACGTTGCGTCCCCCGGCGGCGAATGTCACGCCCTGCTCATCGACGCGGGCGGCCACAACGTCGCGCGAGGCGACGTGGTCATTCGGCCGCAGCTCGAACTGGACGGTTTCATTCGGGCCGATCGGCTTGTTCGCCCGCCAGACGACGGCATCGCCAGCGGTCGTTTTGTCGGCCTGCACGGCGCAGGCGGCGGCGTCTCCTCGCAGTTCGACGACATCGAACGAGCGGCCACGCCATGCCTCAGGCAGCTCGAACCGCACGACCGGCAGCTCGCGCACGACAGGCCCGTTCGCGACGGCGACCTTGAGCGGCGGGAGTTCGGCCGCGGAGAGGGAAGACGCGAGGAGAAGGAGATTGAAAACTGCGAATTGCAAACTGCAAAACGGCGATCGGAGTGCGCGGCGGGCGCCGCTCAAAAGCCCGGCTTCCAGAAGTCGCGCGCCGGGGGGGGATTGGGGATCGGATTGAAGGTCCGCAAAGAAGCCGGGCTTGGGGGCGCGCATTATTCGATCTCCCAGTCGCTGTTCATGATGGTGGACCAGACCGGCGTTTCTTTCAGCTCGCCGCCCGCGTTTTCAAACCGGATCACGGCGGCATCGCCCAGGCGCGGGAAGAACCACGCGTTCGATTTGCTGTACTCCTCGGCCCGCACCGTCGGTCCGCTGTTGAGAACGACGTAGCGCCGCGGATTCAGCGGGTTCGGGAAGATCAGCGCCGGGCCATGCGAACCAGCCGGGTACTCGATGCCGCCGATCGTCAGTTTGTCTTTCGTCCAGGTCAGCGGCAGCTTGTCGACAATCTTCGCCAGCACTGCGTTCGACCCCGGGTCACCGAACAGGATGAGGTTCCGCCTGGCGAGGTCGTCCTCCGACAGCGTCGCGTCGGTCGCCGTCCGCAGTTCGCCGCGGAACCACAGGTCCCATTCGCGGGCGACGCGCTCGAGGTTGGCCGTCGCCCAGGTTTCATGGGCCGCGTTCCATGGGGTTCCAGTCCCTTTCACGAGGACGAAAGGCTGCGAGAAGGCATCGTCGATCGGCCCCTGAAGTCCGTGGCGCTTATGCCGGTCGACGTTATCGGCGAACGCCAGAGATTCATCGTACGGCAGCAGTTGCCAGCCGTTCTCTTCGAGCCGGAAATAGACATCCGGCAGATCGCCGCCCGCGGCGTCGGCCAGCATCACTTTCGCGCCGCCATCCAGCACCACGGCGTCGGCGGCGCCGCGGCCAATCGCCAGGGCGCGGACATTCTCGGTGGTCACGTTCAGCACGCCATCGGCGTAGGTCGATTTCACTTCCGTCCGCTCGTAGGGAATGTCCTGCTCCTCAATGCGCAGCCAGTCGCACCGATTGAACTTGAGCGTGTACGTCACGAACTGCAGTTCGCGTCGACCGGGGTATTCGGGCCGGCCCTGTTCGCTGTGCGCCCGGTGAAACGCCATGAACGTTTTGAGGTTCACGTCGTCGAACTTGTGCCCCATTTTGTGACCAACAAGCACGGCCAGCGGCGCTCCGACTTCCCGTGCGGCGTCCTGCATCATCATGGTCGATGCCAGTTGCGGATCGAGTTCACCGCCGTACGAGATGAACGGGACGTTGAACAGGTTCAGTGCGTAATCGAGGCTGTCGTAAATGCGGAGCATTTTGTCCTGCACGTCCGGCAGCTTCTGGTCGACCTTCTGATACCGGTAGAAGTCGACGAAGCCGGCTCCCGCGCCGACGGAACTCCACAGGTCGGGATGCTGCAGACCCAGATGCCACGCCCCGGCCCCGCCCATCGAGAAGCCCCACAGGGTGATGCGCCGCTCGTCAATCAGGAACCGTCGTTTCAGATCGGCCAGCGCTTCAAACACATCGGCTTCGCCCGCCCAGCGGTAGGCGTTGTTGCCACGGCCGTATACATCGAGCTGAATCCAGTCGGCCTCTTTCGCCGGCGGCTTGCCTTCATGGCTCGCAAAGAACGACACTTCATTCAGATCTTTCGTCCGGCCGTGCAGAACGAGGTGCAGGGGCCAGCGTTTTGCTTCGCCCGGACGCCAGCCTTCGGGAATCGTCACGGCGTACGGCTGCAGCGAATCATCGACGGCCGAGCGATACGCCACCACATGCCGGCCGGGCTTGAGGGGAACGGCCGGCTCGCCGGCCGTCAGCCGGCGAATGCGTTCATTGCCGATTTTTACGACGTTCAGCGCATCGCGAACGGCGGTTTTGCGGGCCCATTCCTCATGCCGCGTCATCCACGACAGGGCCTTGAAGCAGATTTCGGCGTCGACCCTGGCCTGTTTGATTTCCGGCAGGCCATTGAGGCCGGATCGCAGTTCGGCAAGGCCCTGTTCGATCTGCCGACGATGATCGGGATTGGGAGCTTCGGCCAGCGCGGGGCCTGTCCAGCAGATGGTGACGAACAGGAGTGCAAGGGCGGCGAAGGAACCCCGGCCTCTCCGAAGAAGCCGGGGTTCTTGCAGTCCCGACCGGCGGCTGGCGCCTGGCCGCTCGCTGACTCGGCATGAAGTCTGAATTCCAGCCCGAGCGCTTGCCATCGCTCTCCCCGCACCCGACGATGCCGCGTTTCGCATTTCAGTTCCGGACCACTGCATACGTGCCTCGCAAAAAGCCTGCTGACGACGAAGACGACGATCTCTCCCCCAGCCCGCCCCGGCCGGCGTCGGCCGAGCGGCTGCTGATCGAGCGGTTCCCGGTCCATCCCGCGGGGCGCATCCTATGCACGTCGCTGGGACGCGGACAACTTGCCGCCGAGCTGGCTGCCCTGCCGGCGGTCGGTTCCGTCACCTGCTGGTTCGTCGACACCTACGCCGCGCAGGAAACCCGCGAGTGGTGCGACCTCAATGCCGAAATCACCCAGCCGCTCGAAATCGTCGCCCGGACCGATCTGCCGGAGGGTCCGTTTGACGGCGTCGTCATCCCCTCCAGCCACCGCGGGGAAGGGGAGTTCGTGCGCGAGCTGATGCAGCAGGCGGCAGACCGGCTGGTGGACGGCGGCTGGCTGGCCTGCGGCGTCGACAACCCCGAAGACCGCTGGGTGCATGATGAACTGCGAAAACTCTTCAGGAAGGTGCGTCGCGACGCCCATCACCACGGCGTCGTCTACCTCGCGACGCGCGAAGCGCCGCCAAAACGGCTGCGCTCATTCAAGGCCGAGTTTGCGTTTCGCGATTCGGGCAACCTGGTGAAACTCGTCACCCGGCCGGGCGTGTTCAGCCACCGGGAACTCGACCTCGGCGCGCGGGCCCTGCTGGAAGCCGTGGATGTCAACGCAGGTGAACGGGTGCTCGACATCGGCTGCGGCTCGGGGGCCGTCGGCCTTGCGCTCGCTCTGCGTCAGCCCGGAGTTTCCCTGCACGGAATCGACGCCAACACCCGCGCTGTGGAATGCACGCTCGAAGGCGCCGCGATGAACAATCTGCCGAACGTCACTGCGGCCGTGACGGCCAATGGCGAAATTCCCACGCCGGGCGAATTCGACCTCGCGGTCGGCAACCCCCCGTATCACTCCCAGTTTCGCATCGCAGAAATTTTCGTGCAGGCGTCGCGGCGCGGCCTGAAGCCCGGCGGCCGGGTGGCGATGGTCACCCGCAAGCCCGAATGGTTCGAAGCCCGCATGCGGCAGTTCTTCGTCGACATCGATGTGCAGGAGTCGCGGAAGTATTACGTCGTCAGCGGCCGGCAGCGGGAATAGCCCGTCGGCAAACGGAAAAGCCCGGCTTCTCGAGGCGAATCCCGGTTTCCGCCAGTCAGCCCCGCCCCGCAGGCAGGGGAAGAAGCCGGGCTTCTGGCGGCGGTGACCACGGACGAAAAGCGTTACTCACGATGCTCGACGAGCTCGGTTGCCAGTCCATAGTCCGGGCGTCCTGCAGGCTCGCCGCTGAAGGCACTTGAGAGAATCCAGGCCCCCGCGGCACAGACAACAATGGCCAGCACCAGAAACCACAATGGGTCGACGACCCGTTCTTCGGGAAGCGTTTCGATCGCCGTCGCCAATCCGGCGGAGGGCGTCAGATGGACGGACACCCCCTTGGCCAGGTTTCTTCGATCGAACTTCGAGAGCACGGTGCAGACGCTCTGGCGGATCGAGTCGGCGGCTTTGCCTTTCAGCGGGCGATCGAAGCTCGCCTGTTCCACGGTCATCTGCCGTCCCGTCGACGGCCTCTGCAGCTCGGCCCAGTGCACGGCCGAATCCTCCGGCACGGTGACGGTCACCTGCAGCAGGGGTTCAAACCGGCTCGGCGGCTCTTCCTCGCGCGAGAGTTCCTCCAGGAAACCATTCGACGACGCCAGCACGATCGACTTCTGAGCCGTGGTGCGGCGTGCGACAGGCTGCAGCTCGATCAGACGTTCATCGGACTCCAGCCCCTGCCAGCAGATGGAGACGTTGACCCGCGCGCCGGGGCAATCGCGGAGTGCTGTTTCCACTTCATGACGCACCTGCACGACATCGCGTTCGGCCAGCGTGCGGGTGAGGTCGTCCACGCCGGCCGGCGCGGGGTCGAACGTCGTCATGCGGTCGAGGTCCATGACCACGATGTCTTCCGCAGCGAGATGCTTCTTGCTGCCCGCGACGGCGTGGCGCACCGAGCGGGCCATGTCGGCAGTGATCTCGTAGCTCGTCTTCGGACGCAGATAAACGGTGCAGCGGGTTTTGTGCGGCGCCCGCCAGCCGGCTGATTCTTCTTCATCCCAGACGACATCGGCCTGGGCGATGCCGGGCATCTGCCGCAGCAGCCGGCCGAGCATGCGGGCGCGGGCGATTTCTTTGGCCGATTCGCGTTCGCGGGTTCCGGAGAACTGGCTGAGCTGGGAGTTCGTGCGTTCCCATTCATCGGCCCAGGTGGTGGAGACAGTCGCCAGTTCGTCCAGGAACTGTTTTGCTTCGGCGACGCGGGCGGGGGGAACTGTCAGCTTGCCGCCGCGGACTTCGTGGACCTCCGCGATTCCGCGTTCCTGCAGATGCGCGACCGCAGCCGCGGGGCTGAGTCCCTGGGGCAGAGTGACGACTGTGCCGGTTTCAGTCCGCTGCGTGGCCAGCCATCCGCCCACCAGGAGGAGGACGATGGCGGCGATGGGGGCGAGGCGTCGCTGAGGTTCCGGGAGGTTGTGGAACCAGCGGGCGAGCGGATGAGCGGTGTCGATGGAGTCGTCCATGACCAGTAGGGCCGGCTGTGCCGGCCGGGGTTGTGCGTTGGGCTTCCGATTGTGTCGCTGTCTACTGACTGCGACACGCTGGTTGATCGTCGGTCTCCGTTGTCGAGGTCAACTCGACCTTCGGGAGTCCTGCGGTTGGACTCGGTGGTCTGGTCAAGAGACCAGACCACAACGGCGGATCGTGGTGTCGCTTTCGATTGCGTTGAAAGGCTGGATGGCCGGCGGCACTTGCGTTTCGCCTGTGCTGCACAGACAGAATGTCTGTGCCACCGGTTTTTTTGCCTGGCTTCACGGCCTGCTGATCTGTCCCATTCCGTAACTGACGCTGGCGTGGCCGATGCGACCCTGGACGGAACCGGAAGGTGGAACTTGGACTCCATCCCGGGCAATGACATCTGCGGAGGCCGGAGTTTTCCACCATTCCGTCTGATCGGGAGGCATCGCGGCCGGGGCCAGCGTTTCAGCGTCACCGTCTCGCTGGCCATCTCTGTCGACGAAAACTGTCTGCCGGGTCTGCACACCGCCCGGCGCATCCACGCCGATGAATGGCCCGGCGTTGTCGATTGCCGGGATTCGACCATTGGCGACGGCGTCGGTCTGCTCCGTGGCGACCGGAACATCCGGATTCGAACTCAGAAACGGATCGCCCATGACGGTGGCCGTGTTCTTTGCGCACCCGGCGGTCGACAGGCAGGTGATTGCTGCGAGCACGAGTTGTCGGCACATGGGAAACCTCGGCAACGTTTGGGAGACCTGCGGTCGGGTGGCGTGGGCAGGTCGGGAGACCGGACCACAGCAATGTTCTGGTGCGTGATCTCTGTCTGAACGAGGTGCGACGCTGGCAACGGCCGGCCGGAGGCGAGCGCCGACCGCTCACTCTTGGCCGGCAGAGCCGGCCCTACTAAGAAGCCCGGCCTTTTGCCAAAAGCCGGGCTTCGTGGGGGACTCGACCGTAGGGCCGGCTTCGCCGGCCGTCATCGATCGCACGATGGCGATGGTGTCTGACGACAGGTGGCGCCTGTCCTACGGGTTGGCCGGCACAGCCGGCCCTACCGCCGCAACTTCAGGCGGCGCGGGACTCGCGGTTCGAACCCGGGCCTCCACGCGGCGGGTAGCCGTACTCGCGGAGCTTGCCGGAGAGGGTCCGCAGACCAATCTTCAGGGCCTTGGCCGTCAGTTCGCGGTTGCCGGCGAAGCGGTTGAACGTCGCTTCGATCAGCTTGCGTTCCATCGCGGCCAGGGTCATGCCCGGGTCGGTGGCTTCGTCGTCGGCCGATTTCTCGAGCCAGGGTTCGATCATCTCGGCGGTGATGACGGTCGCGGTGCTCAGCGAGCAGCAGCGGCTGATGACGTTCTGCAGTTCACGGCAGTTTTCCGGCCAGTGATACTGACGCATCCGCTCGAGCGCTTCGGGGCTGAGCTTCCGAACCGGCTGGCCTTCACGAACCGCACATTCGGTGAGGAACTGCTCGGCCAGCGTGGAAAGGTCTTCCATCCGTTCGCGAAGCGGCGGAACGTAGATCGCATCGACCCGCAGATGGCGGACGAGCGCGGGATGAAACTTGCCGGCCGCGGCGAGCTGCTGCAGGTCGGCGTGCGTCGAGGCGAGGATCCGCACCTGCAGCGGCAGCGGGGTGTCTGAGCCGGTCGGGCGGTACTGCTTCTCTTCCAGCACCTTCACCAGCTGTTCCTGCACTGGCAGGGCCAGGGCTTCGACATCTTCCAGAAGCAGCGTGCCGCCGGTGGCCGAGGCGAACCGGCCGGCGTTGCGTCCATCGCCGAACAGTTCGGCCTGAACTACGGCCGCGGAGAGGACGGAGCTGGAGATTTTCAGGAACGGCCGGCGACCGCCGCAGCGGGCGAGATGAATGGCCCGCGACACGATCGACGTGCCGGCGCCGGCTTCTCCGTGAATGAGGACCGGGCGTTCATGCTCGCTGGCTTCACCCACTTTCCGGCGAAGCGTATCCATCGCTTCGGAGTGGCCGACGAGGTCTTCGAACATGCGGCTTTCGAGCCGCCGCTTGAGGTTCAGGTTCTCGGCCAGCAGCCGAGAGCGTCCGACGGCGGCGAACAGCGCCCGGCCGAGGCGTTCGGCCGTCTGGGGCGGTTCGAGAACGTCGCAGACGGGTCCGCCGAAGGGCATTCCGCGGGAGCCGAGGGAAGGGAGCACCACGAACTGGGTGGGATGTCCCCCCTGGCGCGCCGCTTGCTCTGTCGCCCGGACGACATCCGGATGATCGGGTTCATCAATGACGCAGGCGGAGAAGGGACTTGATGCAATGCCCGTCCGCAGCGTTTCGATGGTGGCGAATTCGACGGCCTCGTAGCCGTTCTGCTGAATCGCCAGGACGAGTCGCTGGCGAGCCCGCTCATCGCGAGACCAGACCGCAACGCGGCCGGTCAGACGAATTGTCGCGGAGGAAGCAAAGTCGCTCATGGAGAGATTCCTCCCGGTGGGATTGAGGCCCCGACGCACCATGAGCGCAGAACGCGATCCGGAGACGACCGATTCCAGAGGGGAGATCAGACGAAGACAGACGGCGATCCGGGCGTGGGTACGAAAGTGCCCCGCGGGATTGCGAAAGTGGGATGTGACGTGGGGGGGAAACGTTGAGAGGTGAGACAGCGAAGGACCGGGTGATATCTGCCGGTCGAGAAACGTGTCAAGCGGTTTTTGCAGGTTTGACTATCGGGCTTTGAAAGACTTTCAAGATTGAGCCGTTTCAGGCCGATACGCCGGCCCGCAGGCCATCGATCGGCAGAAACTGCGCGAAGTCGCCCCCCGCGAGCCGGCGGCATCGGCGACTGGCATTCACCGCAACGGTCGCAGCAGGCCTCGCCAACCCCGGACGCTCTCACAGCCGGCATTCGTCCGCGATCATTTCCTGCGCGGCAGCGTCAACGACACCGCGTTCGACTCTGTCGCCGCGACTTCGACGGTGAGACCGGAAGTCTCAAAGCGGCCGAACCGCGGATCGACAGCCCGCCCGTGGTTTTTCAGATGCTTCGAGACGCCGTCGGAAATAATGAGCTGCACGACAATGGCCCGATGCGTCCCGGCGACGGCGCCGTCGTCGGAGGCATAGGTTCCCAGCACGAATGTTCCGTCGTCCTGAATGCGTCCGGACGCCGTGTGTGGCGACGTCGTCGATTCGAGCTCGATCGTTCCGCTGCGAACCGGTTCTCCGTCGTCAAAAACGATGCGCCCAGTGACGGGATACGTCGGCGTCCGTGGCTGGCCGCAGCCCGCCGTGACGAACAGCACAGCCAGCAGCGTCGGCTTCAATCGCGTCGTCATCAGAACTCTCCGACGGATTCGCCATCGCTGCGATGCGCCAGCCGCCCGGCCAGACGCGAGCTGATCGACGTGGAGACGCCGCGGACGCTGCCATCCCCCATGGTGAAGTGCACCACGCCGTCGTGCGGGCTGCCGAAGGAATAGACGGTTCCGCGCTGATCGTCCGGCCCGTGCGCCATCGGCACGCCGGGCCCGGCAACCCGCGCAAAGTGGACAAGATGCCGGCCGAAATACGCGGGTCCGTTGTAGGGCGATTTTGTGAGTTCGCCCCGCGGAATATGCGGCTCGCCGACGAGGAATGTGTTCGTCAGCCCGTCGGTCACGTCGCTCATGCGGACGCGGTCGATCCAGTCGCGCCCGATGACACCGTCCGTCTGCTTCGGTCGGCTGGAAACGATGAGCCCCGTCCCCTGGCCACCCCAGTAGAAATCGGTTTCCAGCCCCGCAGCGCCCGGCGACAGATCGCCGTGGTTGGCGACATACCCGGCAACGGCGCCCCCCGGGATCGTCTGGGTTCCCGCCGGGCATCCGCAGGGGAGCGTGATTTCGATGGTTTCCCCGGTGGTGACGGCCGTCGAAACCGAATGTCGTTCCGGACACAGAAACACCGCCAGCGGCTGCGCGCGTGCCGCGGCCGGCTGCGCCGCATACGGGGCGAAGAGATCCCATTGCGCGGCGAGCGCGCCCTGCTCGACGAACGGCAGGATCCAGACCAGCCAGGAGGGCTCGTCCAGGCCGGGCATGGGCTGGGTCGGATCGGACGGGCGCGGGACGTTCAGAATCAGCCTGGCCGGCGGCATCGCCCGGTAGGTGTCATGGAAGGCGTGCAGCGCGATCCCGAACTGCTTCAGATTGTTCCGGCAGTGGGTGCGTCGTGCGGCCGCTCGCGCCTGCTGCACCGCCGGCAGCAGCAGGGCCATCAGAATGGCCATGATCGCAATGACGACCAGGAGCTCGATCAGCGAGAACGCAGCCCGCACAACCGGGGGGCCTGGTTTTCGGTGTGGCGACATCAGCGGGCCCCGCAATCGCATGCACGCCGACCGGAACGCGGGGGAGAACGGCCGTGGCCGCGTTCACAACAGCAGATGCAGTTCTGTTGTATGTAATCTCACAGGCAGAGTCTACATGCCGGCCGCCGGCCTGCGTCCGTCGGCCGCGCCCGCGGGCAAGATTTCTCGACCGGCCCACGCGCCAGGTGCTACAGCCGATACACGCGTCGCCAGAATCGCCCTTCGCGACAGGAGCAGAACCGGGTTTGACGTATCCGCCACCGTTGTCATGCGGCGCCCTGCGGTCGATGGTTTCGACGGATCGGATGTCGTGCGGCGGGCCCGTCAGGGGCCGGGCGACGTTCTGTGACTCGTTCCGCCCGAAAGCCCGCGAACCTGGACGCTGCGGTGGTTGTCAGCGCCCCCGGCCAGTTGCCGCTTTTCAGTCCTCACCTGTCCCCTTAAACTTCGGCCCTTTCGCGGGTCGGTTTTCGAAGCCGGCCGCGGCCGGTTTCTGATTTCCAAGGTTCACCTCCATGCGTCATGTGCTTTCGGCCCTCGTCATGAACCAGCCGGGCGTGCTGGCCCACGTTTCGGGCATGCTCGCCTCCCGGGCCTTCAACATCGACAGCCTGGCCGTCGGGGAAACCGAGAACCCGAAATACTCGCGGATGACGTTCGTCATCACCGGAGACGACAAGGTTCTCGACCAGGTCCGCAAGCAGCTCGAGAAGATCGTCACCATCGTGACGGTCGTCGATTACTCGAACGAAGAGTTCGTCGAGCGCGACCTGATGCTCATCAAGGTCAAAACGCCCCCCGGCAAACGCAGCGAGATTGTGGAACTCGTGGAAATCTTCCGCGGCCGAATTGTCGACGTGAGCGCCGAACATGTGATGATCGAAATCTCGGGGCAGGAACGGAAGGTCGAGGCCTTCATCGATGCTGTCCGGCCGTTCGGAATCATCGAACTCGTGCGGACCGGCCGGATCGCCCTGATGCGCGATCGCTGCGTGTCGGCCGAGGCCCCTCCGGGAACGTGAAGCAGGCTTTACTGCCGCACTGAGCCGGTTCGCACGCGAACCGCCGCGCGCCCTGCCGCAACAGCCGGAGAAATTGACCAAGCCCTGAGAACCCGTGAGCGATGGCCCGTTACTGACGGCCTGGCTGCCGGAGCGACAGCCGGCCGACCGACGTCGGTTCCCGACATTTCTCCCCAGCTTGCCCGGTCGGACAGAAAAAGCCCCGCGGTTTACCCGTCTTCACGTCGATTGCCAGCGGGCAGGCTTGGCATGGTGGTTGCCATTCCGGGCAACAGCCTCGCGAACGACGGAATCGCGAGCGTTTTCACGGAGGGTCGAGACATGCTCTATCTCACAACGCTGCTCGTGCTGGTGGTGATTGTCGATTCCATTCACGCGCTCGGTTCGCCAGCGGGCTGAATTTTCGGCCGCGCCTGCGAAGCAGAACCGACTGAAAACTCGCTGCTTTCTGGGGTGATTTCAAAGGCTGTCGTCGACATTGGCTGCGGATGCCGCTGGCGGTCTCGTCTCTGAGCCGCCCTGCAGCGCCAACTGTGCTGATTGCTCGGAGCGCCACGAGCGCACAGGGCGGATCAGGTGCTTCTCGACCACGGTCCTTCGCAGCTGCCAGTTCTCTTCGGACACACCGGCCTCGGACCGCCACTGGTCCATGTGGTCGAGAGTCGCAGCGGCCAGTTCCAACGTTCGATGGGCGTCGGCTACCCCGTAACGTAGCGTGGCGCCGGAATTCATCCGCCAGCCCCAGCGGTTCTTCAGCACTTCGAGCAGGGCGTTCGCCGCATCCCAGCGGGCGAGCGGGTCGCCGGCCACGTCGGGATGGTTGTGCAGCACTTCCAGCGCATCGCAGACGTTATTCACGCTGGCGTCGTTCGGAGGCGAGAAGTAGATCGAGCGGAACCCGACCCGCCACTCGGCCGCGTGGTCGGGCGTCGCGCATTGCCGGTCGAGGTGCACGAATTCCCGCGGCAGGAACGGCGTGACCAGCGGATCGAAGGGGGAGAAGAAGTCCCCCAGTCGATTGATCTCCGGACGTGATTTCGTCTCGACCGCCTTGCCGAGCGCGGCCAGGTAGGCCTTGCGACGCGAATCTTCCGGATGCAGTCCGTTCTTCAACCCTTCACCAGCCACCTGAATCACTTTCGGGCGGGGGCGGTCCTGCAGGCGTTTTTTGACGTAATGCCGGTACGCCGCGAACTGGTCCGGGTGATCGATCATGATCTGCTGGGCCAGGGTGACGTCGCTCAGTCGCTGGGCGACATCCGCCAGGGCTGGTTCTTCTCCGAGCGCATCTCCCAGCGGGCGGGCATGCTGACCGATCCAACGGCGACGGAGGTCGAACTTGGCGCCCCAGCTCATCACTTCCAGCGGCAGAGCGTAAGCCACCTGGGCATCGAGGCCGGAGAGAACAGCGGCGTTCTTCGTCAGTGTCGCGAGTTCGGATGGATGAATGGTTTTCAGGCTGAGCATGATGGACCAGTCCCAGCCGGCCTGTGCGAGGACATCGCGGACATGCGTCTTTTCGAGCCGTTCGAGGTAGCTCGCATCGAGACTGGCATCGTCGGTCATCCGGCCGACAAGCAGCCATTCCCCTGGCGCGACTTCGCTGATCTGGACATTCGGAAACACTGCCTGGGCGGTGTGCACGAGGTCGAGAATCGATGCCACTCCCAGGTCGAAGCAGGTCACGCGCTGGCAGTAAACGCCATCGGCGGCGAGGTGGGCGGCGATGTTCCGGAAGTGTTCGACGGTCCATTCACGGCACGAGTCGAGGTCGCCCACCACCGAGCCCGGCGCAATGACGATGTCGTACAGGCCTTCCATGGTCGCCAGGCCGCGTACGGCCTCGGCCTGATGCAGCGTGAGGCGGTTGTCTCCGTGGAGCAGACTGGGGCAGACCCGTTCCGCCGCCTCCCGGCAGAACTTCAGCGCTTCCGGGTTGTCGTCGAGAGCGGTCACGGTCTCCACCGGAAACAGCAGGCACGTCGCGGCGACCGTCGGATAGGACGCGGAGGTGACCAGAATGTGGTGCGGCTGCGCGTGCAGCGTCAGCGGCAGAACGGCCGACAGCACTTCCGGAACCGATTGCGGGCAGAGGTCGGGCTGCGTGCTCACGACGCCGCGGGTGAGACCGTTTTCGCGCAGCACCCACTGCGTGCCGGCATGGCTCCAGACCGCTGTGACGCCGGCCGAGCCCACATGCCGGCGGATGAGCCGGCCATCATCGAGGGCTGGCAGCAGTTCCGTCGGCACTCCGAATGTTCGGGCCTGAAAGTGAGCGCCGGAGAACAGGATGCGCTGTCCGGAGAGGGCCTGCTCGGGACTGGCGGCGGCTGCCAGCGCCAGGGCGCAGGCCGCACCGGCGGGCGCGGTCCAGCGCAGCCGGTGGGTGGTCGACGCCGTCCGCAATGATGCCAGCCAGAGTCCCATCGCCGCGGCACTCGCGACCAGCGCGAGGGGCAACGCCGACAACAGGGTGACGTTCAACCCGCGGGCCAGACCCCAGCTTGCCAGGAAGCAGGCCAGGGCGATGAGCGGTCGAGCCGAGGCGACGATGGAGCGGCCGCTGGAAGTCGTGTTGGCCGCCGCCCCGAGGGCGACGCCGGGAAGGAACATCAGGGCCGCCACGATGGCCGTTCTCAGACCCAGGATCGCCGGCAGCCACGACACCGACCCGCTGATCGTCATCGCCAGCCGGATGAGTTCGGTCAGGCCGATGGCACAGCCCGCCACGAGCATCGCCAGCAGGGCACAATGGCGGCCGGCCCGTGCGGCGGCCGCTTCAGTGGCAACCGTTGAACGCCGCGCGGCAGCCGCGATTCCCAGCAGCAACCCGCCCCACGCGGCACACCAGAGGGCGGCCGTCATCAGGAACAGCTGCTGCTGCAGCCAGAACATCGCTGGAACAATCGCCCCGGCCATCAGAGCCGGGACGACGATGGTCATCCACGATTCATTCACTGGGGCGGCCGTCTGTTGTTCGACGACCGGAAGCGGCGCCGGTTGCGACGCGAGCTGGTTCCGGGCGAACTTCACCAGCAGGAAGCCGGCCGCGCACAGCGCCGCCGTCTGCGGCCCGGGCCAGGGTCCGACGGTGAGCGGCGCCAGACACCAGGTCAGGCCCATCGTTGCGAGCGTGATGCGCAGGTGGTCCCGCCCCATGGCCCGGCGGGCCGGCAGTGCGCGGACGATCAGGGCCAGGCCGGGCGTGAGGACCAGCAGTGCCGAGGCGAGCGCCGCGAACACGGCCCGCGCCGGATCGTCGACAATGCTGGCCAGCGGGCCCGTGGTGCGGGTGATGAGCGTGGGCACTGCGACCGCCCAGGCGGCCAGCGCGAGCAGCACCCAGGCCGGCCGTCGGGCGCGATCGGGCCTCAGCAACAGCGTGGACCCAGCGACCAGTGCGGCGATTGCGAGGGAGACGCCGGCTTCCAGGCCTGTCCCCCAGGCCATGATGAACTGGCTGGTCCACGTCCAGGAGAACAGGCCGAAAACGACGCCTTCGGCTGCCGGCCCGTTGAGGGCCGACGAGAATCGAGGTTGAAACGCAGAGCCGTACCGCATGCGTGGCGTCCTTGCCGGCGCGAAGTGAAAAAATCAGGCGTCCTGAGGCTGCAAGTCAGGACGGGGACGGGTTTTTAGGCGACCGGCAAAAACTGCCACAAGATCACCCCGAATGTAGTGGACTTGTGTTCACTGTTTTCTATGATGGCCAGACAGACTGGACAGGCACCGAAACGATCTGGAGCCGGCATGACAGCACTCCTCATTTCAACTCCTCGCAGCCTGGCAGCGGCCTGCGACGATGTCGCCACCGAGCTTCTTGCCGATGCGGACTGGGACGATCCGCCGGTCGACGCCTTCGCGCTGGCCAGCATTCTCGGGTTCGATGTGGCGTTCGACGCCCGTCAGCAGTCTCGCGGGCGGTTCAAGCGGCTGGCGGGCCGGCCAACGGTGTTTCTGTCGCCGGATGACCGCCCCGAACGCTTGCAATGGGCGGCCGCCCACGAGATTGGCGAATCGGCCGCCTACCAGGTGTTTGAACGGCTGGACCTCGACCCCCTGCTGGCGCCTCCCGCACTGCGCGAGAAGGTGGCCGCCGAGCTGGCCGGGGCCCTGTTGCTGCCGCGGCGGGCGTTTGAAGCCGATGTCCGCCGGTGGGATGGCGACGTGCCGACCTTGAAGTCGAAGTATGCGACCGCCAGCCACGAGCTGATTCTCACCAGTCAGTTGCGTCTGGATTTATTGGCGCTGGTCAGCGTGTTCGATCATGGCGAACTCACGCGGCGGCGCACCAATGGTCAGCTCGCTCCGCCGCCGTTGCTGACGATTGAACGCCGGGCTCAGTTGCGGGCGCATGCGACCGGGCAGCCAGCCATTCTGAGCGGGCATGGCGTGCGTGTGCAGGCGTGGCCCGTTCACGAACCGGGCTGGAAGCGGGAGTTGCTGCGAACGACGCCGCTCGACACGGAAAACCCGGAGGTGCATGAAATCGATGGCGATTCTCACTCCAGTGTCGCGGCAGGGCACGCGACGGTTCGCGAGCGAACCGGTTAAATGGAGTTCTGTTCGCGATACACATCAGCCTCCCCCGCGCTGGAAGACCTGTACACCGTGAGTCAGCGCCGCCTACTGAAACAGCCGCGGCACGAATTCGTTCAGGTATTTCCGCCAGTTGATCCACGTATGGGCCCCGCCTGTGATGTGCAGCTCGTGCTTCACTCCCCGGCGGGTCAGCACGTCGCTCAGCGCCCTGGACCCGGCCAGCGCGCCTTCGTCCCTGTCGCCCACGGAGATCGACAACAGGCGAATGGATGCATTGTGCCGGTCGGCCTGCGACAGGAAATCGCCGTTCGCCGACTCCCATTCGCTGCCGCCGTCTTTTCCGACGCTGGAACTCCAGATGCCGTAGTAGGCGAACTCCCGCGGCGTGGTCGTCAGCACGCGGGTTGTCTGTCCGCCCCCCATTGACAGGCCCGCCAGCGCACGGCGTTCGGCGCCGCTGTCGACGCGGTATGTTTCCTCCACAAACGGAACGATCTCACCGGCAATGTGCAGCGCGATCTTCGCCTGGTTCGCGTCCGCCGCCGCCCGCCATTCGGGCGTGAGCGTCTTGCCATCGGCTTCAAACCGCCGCACCCCTTCGGGAAGCGGCAGGCTGCCGTTGGGCATCACCACCAGCATCGGCCTGGCTGTCCCGGCCGCGATGAGATTGTCGAGAATGAAACCCGCGCGGCCGATGGTCATCCAGCCGGTGTCGTCGTCGCCCGACCCGTGCAGCAGGTACAGCACCGGGTAGTTCTGCTTCCCCCCTTCGTAGCCGGGCGGCGTGTAGATGTGCATCCGGCGCTGCTGTCCGAGGACGCGGGAAGCGAACCAGACCGCGCGAATCTCGCCGTGCGGCACATCCTGAGTCGATTCGAAATCGGCCTCGGGGCCTGGCACTTCAAACATGCTGTCGAGTCCGGCGATGCCCGGCTTGAACAGCGGATTGCGGGCATCGACCGTTTTGACGCCATCGATGTTGAACGAGTAGGTATAGAAATCGGCCGCCAGCGGGCCGACCGTCACGCTCCAGGTCCCCTGTTCGTCTTTCTGCAGCTTCCCGCTCCCGAAGTCGCCGGCCACGGTGACTTCCGTCGCCTTCGGAGCATGGATACGGAACGTCACCCGCCGTTCGCCATCCACTTCGATCGATTTCAGGTTGGCCGGCGGACGCCGGTTCTGGGCGAACACATCCGCCGGAGCGGCGGCGACAAACAGCACGGCGGCCAGAACCAAATGAGCGACGTTCATGGGAACACCCTGAGGGAGAAACACCCGGCGATGGCGTCACTCTATGCGTTCGGGGTGGTCTGTCCCAAGCCGACCGGCCTCCCGCACCGACGAGGCCGATTCTGGAGCATGATGCTTCAAGGGCGCCTCCGCGGGGCCGGCGATGACCTCGCCCGCAGTGGAGAACCGCGATCCGTGACAGGGGCAGTCCCAGGTTTCGGCCGCCTTGTTCCAGCGAACCAGGCAACCCATATGGGTGCAGACGGCGGACAGCCGCGTGACCGTGCCGTCCCGGTCGCGGTAGACCGCGCAGCGATGGCCGTCCATTTTGAGAACCTTCCCTTCGCCGGGCGCCACCCGGGCCACCGACTCTTCGTCGGGCGTTTCGAGGTAACCGCGAATCAGGTAGTGCGGGTAGCTGAAGTTCTCTTTGAGGTAATCCCAGAGTCCCTTGCGGAGGGCGCGGCGGTCGGTGCTGAACAGGTCGCTCCAGGGGTTGTCGCGGCCCAGGACGTTGTCGCAGGCCATCATGCCCGCGAGGGTGCCGAAGGTCAGGCCGTTCCCGGCGAAGCCCGTGGCGATGAACTGGTTTTCGGCGCTCTCGCCGATGTACGGGAGCCCGTCCGGAGTTTCGATCACCTGGCCCGACCAGCGATGCGTCACCGAGATGCCCGGCAGGTAGGCCTTGAGCACCGCTTCCAGGCGGTCAAAGCAGTCGCCGGTTTCCGTTTCCTGACCCGTCTTGTGATCCTGCCCGCCGAAGATCACATAGTCCCGCTCCTCTCCCGGAACGACGCGCAGGTAGTAGTAGGGGGACTGCGTATCCCAGAACTGGGCTTCCGGCACCACCCCCTTTTCGACTTCGCCCCCAATGACATAGCTGGAGTACGCGGCGAGTTTGGTCTGCATCAACGCCGCGCTGATTACGCCCGACTTCCCCATCAGCGGGACATGCGTCGCGATGATGAGCTTGCGGCAGCGCAGCCGAACTCCGTTGACTTCCACGGCCAGCAGCTGGTCCGGCTCTTCCACGACATTCGACGCCTCGCTGTTTTCGAACACGTCGCAGGCGGCCCCGTGAATCGTCCGGGCCAGTTCGGCGAGGTAGCGATTCGGATCGAAGATGGCCTGACTGGGCCAGCGAATCGCCGGCCGATTGAACAGTGGATCCATCGAAACGTACAGAGCGTCGAAACCGAGACGACGGGCGAGTTCGGCCTCGGCCTCCAGCGATTCCACATCGTCGGTGGTGGCGGCCTGAGTGATCGGAGACACCAGAAAACCTGGGACGTGCTGAAATCCGCAGTCGATCTGCTCGAGTTCGATGATCGACTCGATGGTGCTGATCGCCGCGCCGCCGGCCTTCCAGGCAAGGCGCGCCCGCTCTTCTCCGAACCGGTCTACCAGCTCGGTCAGCCGGGTATCCAGCACCTGCGTGAGATGCGCGGTCGTGTGACCTGTTTCGGCGCGTCCGATCCGGCCTTTCTCCAGCACGGCGACGCTCCGCCCGGACCGTTTGAGCAGGTAGGCGGCCGTCAAACCTGTGATTCCACCCCCGATGACGACCACGTCGTACGTCGCCGAGATCGCGACCGCAGGGTACGCCGAGTCCACAGCAGCATCACGGTCGCGGTTTGCCGGTTGGTCGAGCCAGAAGGAGTTCGTTTCAAGCAAGTTGGATGGCACGGGCGGGACTCCTCGAGATCTGGCTGATCAACGGACACCTGGCGCGATTCGCGACCGCAGCGCAATGGAGCGGGAACGAGCCAGCGGGTCTGGACCACGGGTTGCAGCGCCGTGGCGGAATACTCTGCGGATTGGGGGGCAAACCCCGTGCCTCTCCCCGCGCGGTCCAACGGCGGGATGCGGCCGGGTCGAACGGCCGGTGGTGAGAACTTTCGATTGTTTCTGGGCCGAACGGGAGGGCGAGGCTCTGACCGAGCCGCGTCCGGGAGAGTGGGCTCCATCGGTTCGGCGTTCCGCCGGCCCTTGTTGCCGAGGCAGGCCGTTCGTGCAGGGGCCGGTGGATGACGGTCTTCCAACGGGAAGTCGTCCACCGGATGCGGCTCAGCAGGAGCTTCGCCCTCCCGTTTCGGGCGAGACCACAAAAACAGAAGAATCTTCCTACACCCGAACGGTCGCTTGAGTGAGGCAGCGATTGAGGTTGATCGCGGGGGACCGTACACTGCGGGATTCCGCAGTGGGGCGAGCGCGTGGGCGCTGGTTGGCCGGCGGGTTGGAGTTTTTTGGGTTCCCGCTGGCTGATGCCCAGGCAATACGTCAATACCCTCACCGATGGCGACGCCGTCGACGAAATCTACCTGCTGGTCGACAAGCAACTGCGCGCCAATCGCAATGCCGACCTCTACCTGCTCGCGCAGCTGCGCGACAAAACGGGGCAGGTGAGCGGGCTGTTGTGGAACGTGTCTGAAGATTCTGTCGGACATATCCGGCAGGGAGACTACGTGAAGGTCCGCGGCAAGGTGCAGGTGTTTCAGGGTAACCTGCAGGTCATTCTGCGGGACATCACCCATGTGCCGGACGCCGTCGTCGATCCGAAGGAATTCGAGATGGAGTCGACGGTCAATTCCGACCGCCTGCTGCCGAGGCTGCAGGAGCTGATCGACAGCATCTCTCCGCCGCCGCTGCGGGAGGTGCTGCAATCGTTCGTTGACGACACCGAGCTGCGTCCGCTGCTGCTGAAAGCGCCGGCCGGCATCCGGCTGCACCACGCCTACCATGGCGGTCTGCTGGAGCACATTGTCAGCCTGATGGAAGTGGCCTCGCGGATTGCAGACCTGTATCCGCGGGTCGATTTCAACCTGGTGCTGGCGGGCGTCTTCCTGCACGACATCGGCAAGGTGCGCGAGCTGGGGTTTGAAACCACGTTTCTCTACACCGACGAAGGGCAGCTGCTGGGGCATCTGCTGATCGGCGTCGAGCTGCTGAATGAGAAGATCAAGGCGTGGGAAGACCGCAAGGGGGAAATGTTTCCCGAGGAAACAGCCCTGCGGCTGAAGCACATGATTCTGAGCCATCATGGCAGCCATGATTTCGGCAGCCCCAAGCTGCCGATGACTCCGGAAGCGATTGTGCTGCACCACCTCGACACGCTGGATGCGAAGGTCCACGAGTTTGTGGCGCTGATTGACAGCGATCCGAACTCACAGTCGAGCTGGACGCCGTTCCAGGCGAGCATCCAGCGGAAGGTATTCAAGGGGATTGTCCCGGGCCGAACCTGACATTCCGTCCGGGTGTCGAAAGGCACTTCCGTTCGAGCCTTCAGCAGGTTGCTGAAGGCCGTTGGCATTTATGAAGAGTGGGCAGCGGGTCGCGGATCGTGGATCGGCACAGTGTGCGAGTCACGGCGAACGACCCACGAACCACGACGAGGACGTGATGAAGAATCTCACGACGATGGCGTCGCTGACGCCGCAGGAAACGGCGCAGATTCTGGAACTGGCGGCCGAGTTGAAGCAGAAATGGGCTCAGGGAGAGCGGCCCGCGCTGCTGGCGAACCGTGTGCTGACCCAGGTGTTTGAGAAGCCGTCGCTGCGGACGCGCGTGAGCTTTGAAGCCGCCATGCAGCAGCTCGGGGGGAGCGCGATTTTTCTGAGCAACGCCGACGCCGGCCTGAACGGGCGGGAATCGACGGCGGATGTCGCGCGGGTGCTGGGAAGCTATTCCGATGCGATCGTGCTGCGGACGTTCAAGCAGTCGCTGATCGACGACTTCGCGAAGTATTCGCGGTGCCCCGTCGTCAACGGGCTGTCGGATGACGACCATCCCTGCCAGGCGCTGACCGACCTGTTCACCATGCAGGAGCACTTCGGCCCGGTCGACGGGCTGACGCTGGCCTATGTGGGAGACGGCAACAACGTCGCGCGGTCGCTGGCGATCGCCTGCGCGCAGCTGGGAGTTCATTTTCACATCGGCGCGCCACAGGGGTACCAGTTGCCCGCCGAATTTGAGAAGGAACTGAAGTCGCAGTACCCGAAGTTCGTCTACCTGCAGACGGACGACGCAACCGCCGCCGTGAAGGGGGCGCAGATCGTCTACACCGACGTGTGGGCCAGCATGGGGCAGGAGGCCGAGAAGGAGCACCGGGCGAAAGTGTTCGCGTCGTACCAGGTGAACGCCGCGCTGATGCAGGCGGCCGGCCCGAAGGCGAAGTTCATGCACTGCCTTCCGGCGCGCCGGGGGCTGGAAGTGACGGACGAGGTGATGGAGTCGCCCGCCAGCATCGTGTTCCCGCAGGCCGAAAACCGCATGCACCTGGCGAAGGCGGTGCTGGTGCATCTGATTCATGGGCACGAGCGGGGTCCGCTGGTGCTGTCGCCCGAGCACAAGGTGGCGGCCGGCGCGTGAGACGCGGGGGCGTCAGGGGACGAGTGCGGTTCTGGCCGGCTGGAATCCGGGTGGCCGAGGTGGGCGGCCTGCAAGCGGGCCGGCTAAATTATCGGCATGACCTACGACGAACTGATTGTTCTCGTTCCCTGCCACAGCCTCGAGGACTTTCCGACCGAGCTGGGGGAAGCGCCGGCGGAATCGCTGCTGAATGCGTTCGCAGCCGCGTGGCATCCGGCGCTGTTGTTTCATGCCGGGCGCCTGCCGCAGTGGCGACGGGCGGACGATTGCTACGACGCGCCGCTCCCCGCGGTCCGGCGGCTGGTGCTGGTCCCGCAGTCGAGTGAAGACTGGCTGGGACACGACACGCTCCGCCAGCTCGAAGATTCGGGGGCGACGATCATCAAGGGCCTTGTGAAACGAGCCGACTATGTCGCCGCTGCCCTGGCGGGTGTCGATGCACTGCCGGCCTCGCTGACGGGCGACCCCGAACTGGCGGCCGATTTTCACGCCCTCGGCATCACCTGGCTGATGACCGAACTGCTGACGCGGCACATGCGCAACATCGCCGATGTCGATCGCACGCGGCTGGAGACGGAGACGATCGCGGCCGCAAAGGCGTCGATGGCAGGAGACCGGCCCGCGGCCGAGCGGCATCTCAATCGCGCGTTTGAAACCCTGCTGGAATGCCGGGAACGCTTCTACCCGGTCGACTGCTGGCTCATCGACCTGTGCCTGGTGAATCCCGCGCAGGCCAATGCGCACCTCGAGCGGCTGTGCACGGAATTGACGCCGGTCAGCCTGGTCGCGGCCGCGGAAGACCTGGTCGCGATCGAGGGGGCGAATCCTTCGCTGATCGAATGCGTCCGCGAGGGGCTGGCGGCCGGGCGGATCGGGCTGGTGGGAGGCGACTGGCGCGAGACGGGGGGCGTGTTGCGGTCTGTGCAGCACACGCTGTGGAACCTGGACCGCGGTCGGCGCGAACTGAAACGCGTGCTGGGGGCCCCGGCGAAAGTGTTCGGACGCCGGCGGTACGGGCTGAGCGCGTTTGTGCCGCAACTGGTGTCGCGAACCGGCGGCGACGGGGCGCTGCATTTCGTGATGGATGACGGCCAGTACCCGGACGAGGAACAGACGAAGTTCCGCTGGCAGGGGTGCGATGGCTCGGTCATCGACGCCGTGAGCCGGATTCCGTTGCCGGGGGACAGCGCCTCGAGCTTTCTGCGATTTCCCCAGCGCTTGGCGGAGTCAATGGACAACGACCATGCGGCGGCGCTGATCTTCGCCCGCTGGCCGGAGATGAGGACGCCGTTTCTGGACGATGTTCGCCGGGCGTCGCGCTACAGTCCGGTGCTGGGCCGGTTCGTCACGCTCGAACAGTTCTTGAATCAGACCGAGATGCCGGGGCGCATGGAGGCCTATGCGCCGGGACGTTACTTCTCTCCGTTCCTGGTGCAATCGGTCGCGCGGCAGCAGGCCGACCCGGTCAGCCGGTACGGGCGTGAATGGACATTGCGGCATCGCGTGGAGGGAGTGACGTGGTGTGCCGACCTCGCCGCGTTGCTGGCGACCGGAATTCCCGATGTGGAGCTGTCGCCGGCTCTGCGGGACGAACTGGAGCTTGCGGAGCCGGACGCAGCGGCCGGCGTGCATGAAGCCCTCGCACTGCGGGTGGCGGATGTGGAATCGGCCGCGCTGGAGAAACTGCGCGATGCGATCGCCCCGGGGGGGCCGGGCGACGCCGGATGGCTGGCGGTGAACCCGTGGTCGTTCCGGCGGAAGGCGGTGGTATCCGTCCCCGGCGATGAAGGACTTCTGACCGCGGGCGACGCCGTTTCGGCCGTGCACGTGACCGACGAGAATTCCTCGGCGGTCGTCGAACTGCCTCCATGCGGCTTCGTCTGGATTCCACGATCGGCCCATGCCCCCGCGACCAGCGCGCGGCCGAAGCTGCCTTCGGCTGAAGGTTTCGTGCTGCGGAACGAGTTCTTTGAAGCAGTGCTCAGTGATGTGACTGGCGGCATCGCACAGATCAAGACGTTCCGCCGCAGCCCAAACCGGCTCAGCCAGCAGCTCGCGCTGCGGTATCCGCGCGAGCGGACAATTCCCGCGGGCGAAGGGGAAGGGGCTGAAGCGTACAAGTCGTATTACTCCGAGATGGAGCTGAAGGAATCACGGATTGTTGATGACTCGCCGACGGTGGGCGCCATCGAAACCGTGGGATCGCTGATCGACCAGCTGACAGGCGACCCGGTGGCCGACTATCTGCAGGTGACGCGGGTGCGTCGCGGCCGGCCGGTGGTGGAGGTGGAAATCGAACTCACGCCGCATCGCGAGCCGGAAGGGGATCCGTGGTCGAACTACTTCGGCGTGCGGTGGGCGTGGAAGTGGGAATCGGTGGCGGTGTCGCGCAGCGTCTTTCAGACGGCCCATGCGCTGTCCGACGAACAGCGGTTCGAATCTCCCCATTTCATCGAAATCGCGGACGACAACGACCGGACCACCATCGTCACGCACGGTCTGCCGTTCCACCGGAAGATCGGGCCTCGAATGGTCGACACGCTGCTGGTGACGGCCGGCGAAACGCGCCGGCGGTTCCGCTTCGACATTGCGATTGATGAGAGTTACCCGATGCAGACGGCGCTCGATGCAATGTCGCCGCCCGTGCTGTTGCGGTGTGCGCAGAAGCCCGCGGTTCCCGAAGCGTGGCTGATGCACGTGAGCGCGCGGAACGTGATGATTCTGGGTTTGTTGCCGCTGGATGCGAACGAACAGGGAATGCGTCCGCAGGGTTGCATCGTGCGGCTGCTGGAGACCGAGGGCCGGCACCGGTCGTTCACGCTGAAGACCTTCCGCTCACCTGCAGCCGCCCGGCAGCGCGATTTCATCGGCCAGACCGTTCAGCAATGCCGTGTGGTGGGGGATGAGACGACAGTGGAGATTGCGCCGTATGAGGTGTGTGATGTGGAGCTGATGTTTTGACGGGGCCGGGACGCGCCCACGGCTATGGCGAGACTCTCCCAAACGTCGCGACACTCGACGGTTCGCAAGCGAACCGGCTAAATAGGCCCTGCTCGCGAGACACTCCGGTGACATGTGCTCTAAGTCGAAGACATCGAGTGTGGTGGTTGTCGGATGAACTCAGCGAACGTCAACGGAATCTCCCAGATCTGCTCCGGCTCCATTCCGATGCCGGGAACGATGCCCAAAACTCTCCGGTTATCGAGCGGAAAGAAGCCGTAGTATTCGCCGCCGCCGTTCGTGCCGATGACGACTCCGCCAGGGATCCAATGGGAAACCTCCGCGAGCTCATTCCACTTTGCCAGTTCTTCGATCGGTGCGAGGCTGACGTACCGCTCGCCGACGAAGCCTTCGCCCCCGTTGTTGCTCAGCATGAATTCCTGGTAGTCGTCGGGCAGCATCGCGGTCATCCAACTCGGGACTCTGTCCCACGCCCCTGGAGCCGCCGGTCCGTGACCTTCGAATCCAAACATCGCGACACCTACGCCAACACATCCCGAATCACATTCCCATGCACGTCGGTCAGCCGGTAGTCGCGCCCCTGGAAGCGGTAGGTGAGGCGGGTGTGGTCGAAGCCCAGCAGGTGCAGGATGGTGGCTTGCAGGTCGTGGACGTGCGTTTTGTTTTCGGCCACGAAGTAGCCCAGCTCGTCGGTCGAGCCGAGCGTGGTGCCGGCTTTCACTCCCGCTCCGGCCATGAACATCGTGAAGCAATGCGGGTGGTGGTCGCGGCCGAGGAACTTCGAGCCGTTGCGCTCTTCGTTCAGCGGTGTTCGACCGAACTCGCCGCTCCAGACGACGAGGGTGGTGTCGAGCAGCCCGCGGGCTTTGAGGTCTTTGATGAGAGCGGCCACGGCCTGGTCCATCGGCTGGCATTTCTTGGGCAGGCCGACGGCAATGTCGTTGTCGGGACCAGTGCCGTGGAAATCCCAGCCCCAGTCGAACAGCTGCACAAAGCGGACTCCCTGCTCCACGAGCCGGCGGGCCAGCAGGCAATTGTTGGCGAAGCTCGATTCGCCGGGAACGGCTCCGTAGGCCTCCTGCATGTGTTTCGGTTCGGCCGCGATGTTCATCACGTCCGGAACGGTCGTCTGCATGCGGAACGCGAGCTCGTACTGGGCGATTCGGGTGACGGTTTCCGGGTTCCCGAACTCGCGGGCCTGGATTTCGTTCAGGGCTTTCAGCGCATCGAGGCTCTCACGCCGCATCTCTCGCGACATTCCGGGTGGATCGCTCACATACAGAACCGGGTCCCCCTTCGAACGGCATTGCACCCCCTGATAGACCGACGGAAGAAATCCGCTCGACCAGTTGTTCTTTCCGGCAGACGGGCTTGTTCCGCCGGAAATCAGCACCACGAAGCCGGGGAGATCCTGGTTCTCGGTGCCGAGGCCATAAGTGACCCAGCTGCCCATGGAAGGCCGGCCGGAGCGGGGCGAGCCGGTGTACAGGAGCAGTTCGGCCGGGGCGTGGTTGAACTGATCGGTGTACATCGACTTGATGAAGCACAGATCATCGGCCACCGTTTTCAGGTTGGGCAGCACGCTGGAGATGGTCGCGCCGCTTTCGCCGCACTGCTCGAACTGATGCGGCGTGCCAAGCAGTTTGGGCGTGCCCTTGATGAAGGCGAATCGCTCTCCCTGCGTGTACTTTTCGGGACAGGGCTGGAGGTTGTGTTTGATGAGCTCGGGCTTGTAGTCGAAGAGGTCGTGCTGCGGCGGCGAGCCGGCCATGTGCAGATAGATGACGCTCTTCGCCCTGGCGGGCAGTTGGGGTTGCCGGGCCGCCAGCGGGTTGTCGGCCGGGGCCGTGGACGCATTGCCGCCGAGCAGCGACCACAGTGCAGCCGCCCCCAGGCCGCTTTGCGATTGGCGCAGGAAATGACGGCGCGTGAGAGCCTGAAGCTGCAACTGGCGAAGCGACATGGGCGGGACCTCGACGAGGAAGCGTGATGGTAACCGGTCCGCGGGCCAGCGTGCACACCGGAGTAGCGTAAATGAGGATCGTCCGGTCGCGACGGACGGGTTCACTTGCGATTGCAGCGCTTCGGCCCGATTCTCGTCGCATGCTTCGCGCCTGCCTGGTCTGTCTGCCCGCCGCTTCTGTCGTCGACCCGGCGATTGGAGGTCCGATCGGCGGCACCGAGACCCGGGCCTGGCTGTTCGCCCGCACACTGGCCCGACGGAGCGACACGGCCGTGACGTTTGTGGTCCGGCACCGCTCGACATTGCCGGTCAGCATCGACGGCGTGACGGTCTGCACGCGCATCGACCGCGTCTTCAATCTGTTCGAGCAGGTGGGCCACTGCGTCAGCCGGCGTTCCGGGTTTCCGTGGCTGAAAATTCGCCAGTGGCGGCCGCAACTGTTGTGGCAGTTGCCGGCGGCGGTCGCCATTCGCCTGGTGCGCCCCGGCGTCGACCCGACCCGGCCGTCGCCGTTTTTTCAGTCGCTCGACGGCGATGTGCTCTGCACGTTTGGCGTGCAGACGACCTCGGCGACCGTGATCGCTTCGGCGCAGGCGGCGGGGAAACGGGCAGTGCTGGTTCTGGGCTCCGATGGCGATCTGGATGAGAAGTTCCTGACGGACCCGGACTCTGTGAATCCGTATGGAGACCGGGCCTCCGTCTGCCGGTTCATCCTGGAACGGGCGGATGCAATCGTCTGCCAGACGCCCGACCAGCAGCGAGTTCTGAAAGAGCGCTTCGGGCGGGACGGCGTCGTCATCGCCAATCCCTTCGACCTCGACGACTTTGACCGCCTGGCGGCGGCATGGCCCGGAACCCGCCCCGATCGCCCGGTGCTGTGGATCGGGCGGGCGGATGGAATTCACAAGCGTCCGCTGCTGGCGATCGAGATTGCCCGGCAGTGTCCTGAACTGGCGTTTCTGCTGGTGATGAATCCGCGCGACCCGGCGGAAGAAGCGCGCGTGCGTGCGGCGGCGCCGGCGAATGTCACGATTGAATCCCATGTGTCGCCATCGAAGATGCCGGGACTGATGAAATCATCGCTGGCCCTGTTGAACACATCGTCGCTGGAAGGTTTCTCGAACGCCTTTCTGCAGGCGGGGGCGGCGGGCGTGCCGGTGGTGTCGCTGGTTGTTGGCGAGGACTTTCTGCGAGAGTCCGGGGGAGGCATCTGGTGTTCGGGAGTGGTCGAACATGCGGCGGCGACCCTGCAAACGCTGGCACGCGATGACGAGCGCCGCCGCGACATCGGTCGGCAGGGGCGCTTCTGGGTGGAGCAGCACCATGCCGCCGCAACGCGGGCCGGTGAGTTGCGGGCGATTCTCGCCCACGCCTGACCCGCGCCCGGCTTCACTCGTGGCCGGTGGGCCGATGCAGCAGGCTGCGGGCGGCGTCGGTCGCCGGCTTGCCGTGAAACAGCACCTCGTAAACTTCGTCGGCAATCGGCATGTCGATCCCCCTCGACCGGGCGATGGCGTGGACGCCGGCGCAGGTGGTGACGCCTTCGGCGACGGCCGACATCGATTCTGTGACCTGCGACAGCGTTTCCCCCTGCCCGAGGCGCTGGCCCACGCTGCGATTGCGGCCATGCGGACTGATGCAGGTGGTGATGAGGTCGCCAATTCCGGCCAGCCCCATCAGCGTGCTGGAGTCTCCTCCCAGCGCGACGATGAAGCGGGTCATTTCCACCAGCCCGCGCGTGATCAGGGCGCTTTTGGCGTTGTCCCCATACCCGAGCCCGTCGCAGATGCCCGCAGCAATCGCCATGACGTTCTTGAGGGCCCCGGCGAGTTCGACGCCCGTGACATCGGTGTTGGTGTAAATGCGGAAGCTGTCGATCGAGAACTCTTCCCGGACGCGATCGGCCCAATCGCGATCGGCCGCGGCGGCCACGAGCGTCGCGGGCAGGCCGCGGGCGGCTTCTTCCGCGTGACAGGGGCCGCTGAGGACCGCGATCGGGCGCGGGCCGAGCAGGGCGCGGACGATCTCGCTGGGTCTTTGAAACGTGTCGTTCTCGATTCCCTTGATGACGCTGACAACGGGGAGCCCGGGGGGAATTTCGGGTGCGAGCGAGGTAAGCGTCGAGCGCAGGTAGGCTGATGGAATGGCCACCACCAGGCATTCGGCCCCGTGGACGGCCTCGCGGATGTCGCCCGTGACAACGAGCGAGTCGGGCAGGGGCACGCCGGGCAGGAGGCGGCGGTTCTCGCGGTCGCGGGCGATGTCGTCGACATTGGCCGTGCGATGCCCCCACAAGGCAACGCGTCGATTCTCCCGTCTGGCGGCGACGAGCGCCATCAGAGTTCCCATGGCGCCCGCGCCGAGGATGGCGGTGTTCATGGAGTGGGGCCTTTCATGAATGGCAGGTTCCGAGCGGGAGCAACCTCCCGTCGAGCGGTCGGTGCGACCGGGTTATTCCATACGATCGGGAAAGTCAAAAGCAGAAGCGGCGCGCGACCGGGCGATTTCGCCGACGCGGGTGCATGCCCGACCTATCGTTGAGCCGAGAATCTCAGGGAGGTCGAGTGTGCGCCGGGGGCGCAGCCCTGCCGACCGAGTGTTCTTCGCCCCGTCTCGGGGCCTCCTGCCGAAATGGACGCGGCAGCGAATCGATCCAGGGATGACCGTTTCGGATCCGTCCGGAGGACTCGGCAGATGGCGACCCTCTTTGAATCAGGCCAATCACACATTGGCGACACGAACTTTGCCGATCGCCGCCGTGCCCCGCAGGGGGCGCCGGGCGTCGAGCGCCGTCAGTTTTCGGATTCGCGTCAGACCTCGCGTCCGGAAATCGACGAACTCGCGAAAGCGGTCGATCAGTACAAGCTGATCCATCGGCGCCGGTTCATCACGTTTGAAGAGCTGTACGACGTGATGATTTCGCTCGGCTATCATCGGTAAGCGGTCTTCGAGGCGCAGGGCGCCGGTCCGCGGGGGACTGGCGTGATGCTTCACGAAAATTCGATGGCGCTGAAGGAATGGGCGGCCGTCTGCGCCGCCCTGTCAACCGGGCGGCAGTCGCTGCTGTTGCGCAAGGGAGGCATCGCCGAAGCGCGGGGCGGGTTCCGGCTTGAGCGCGACGAATTCTGGCTGTTGCCCACTCAGTTTCATCAGTCCGGCGATCAGCTGACGGACGAAGGAGCGTCGCTGCTGTCAAAGGTGCTCGCCCCCGAACCGGGGCGGCTGCGGATCGACAGCTACGCCATCGTCCGGGCTGCCGCGTTCATCAGCGACGAATCGCAGCTGGCGCGGCTGGAGGGCTGGCACGTGATGTCGGCCGAGACGGTCCGGCAACGTTTTCACTATCGGCGTCCGGGCCTGTTCGTGGCGGCGGTCGACGTGTTTGTGCGCTCAGCGCCGGTCGAACTGGTCGATCTGCCGAGGTATGCCGGCTGTCACAGCTGGGTTGAACTGGAGGAGCCGATTTCTGCCGGTGGACTGTGTGCCGCTGGAGACGCACAGCGCACGGCGGCCGCCGTTGAACTGGTCCGCGAACTGGCGGATGCAAGTCGCTGATGTCGCAATTCTGTCAATTCGCACAACTTGGGGCGGCGAGGGCAAAATCGAGTTGGTCCGAACCTGAAAATTCCGATAGAATCCCAGAACCTCAAATGGCGGTGGATTATCCCACCTGATCGCGGTCAGCACCTACGACCGTCCCATCGCCAGCACGCAGCCAACCTTAATACCTGCCAATGCCGTTGGGCCATCCACCAACCGAATCGTCCGTGCGCCGCGGTTTCCGCCTGCGCCGGATGATGACGCTTGCAGTTCTCGCAGCGCTGGCCGTTACGGGAATCGTGGGCGGTCGTGTTTCTCTGTCCGGTCGCGACGCCGAGGCGTCGGCCGACCAGCCTCGTGAAGTGCGGGCGCTGCCGGGCACCACCATTGCCCGTCGCGGTCCGTTGTCGCTGGTGCTTTCGCAGCGTGGCGCGCTCGATTGCGTGCAGAAGACGACGCTCGTCAGCAAGGTCGAATGGGTCACGAAGCTGACGTTCCTGCTTCCTGAAGGCGAGTTCGTCAAGAAGGGGGATCTGGTTGCAACGCTCGATGTCGCGAAGCTGCGCGAAGAGTATGGCGACGAGCAGGTGGACGTGATGCGGGCTGAAACGGCGCTGGCCGCCGCGGAAGACGCCCTGATCCTGCAGCGGATCGAGAATGAGAACCGCCTGGCCGACGCCCGCCTGAAGCAGGAGATCACCGAACTCTCGCTGAACGGATACAACGAAGCGGAGTACCCGCTGCAGGTTCGGAATCTGGAACGGCAGATTGCGGCCGCGAAGGACAGCCTGCACACCGCACGGGAGAAGGTGGCGTTCACCGAACGTCTGCTGGAGAAGGGCTACCGTCAGCAGGTCGAGCTGGAACGCGATCGCCTGTCGCTCGCTCAGGCGCAGCGTAAGTATGACGACCTGGTGGAATCGCTGCGGGTTCTGGAAGGCCACAAGTTCACGCGCACGCTGCGTTCGCTGGAAGGCGACGCGCGCACCGCGAGGAGCGATTTGGCGCGCGCGGAATCGCTGGCAGAGACGCGGCTGTTGATTCGAAGCATGCAGATCGACGCCCAGAAGCGCCGGCTGATGAGGCAGAAGCAGCAGTTCGACTGGGCCACCCGAATGCTCGCGGAATGCGAAATTCGCGCTCCGCACGATGGCCAGGTCGTTTACGCCGAGAACCGCTATTCGAGCGAGCCGATCGGCGAAGGTCTGCCGATCCGTTTCCTGCAACCGATCTGTTCGATTCCTGATCGTTCGCGCATGAAGGTGGCCGTGCGTGTGCACGAAACGCAGCGTCGATTGCTGAGCCTCGGACTCCCGGCGGAGATCCGCACGGACGCCGATCCGCGGCGCCGCATTCGCGGAACGGTGGAAGCGATTTCGCAGTTCCCCGTGACGGGCCGGTACCCGAACTACGATCTGCGTGAGTACGAGGTGATCGTCCACCTGGAAGAAGGGCTGGACGATCTGACTCCGGGGCTGACGGCGAAGGTCGATCTCATTGCCGCGTCGAAAGACGATGCCCTGCAGGTGCCGTTCAATGCGGTCACCGAGGTGAACGACTGCTACCTGGTCTTCATTCGCGATGGCGACCGGGTGGTGCCGCGGGAAGTGACGCTGGGTGAGCGAACGGAGGACCATGTCGAGGTTCTGGCCGGGCTCGATGAGGGCCAACTCGTGGTGCTGGAACCGCGGCAACGCTGTCAGGACGCGATTGTGGCCTGGCAGAACTCCCGCGAAGACGTGCTGCAGGCTGTTACCGTTGTGGGAGAGTAACGGGGCGGCTGCGAGGCGCTGAACTGCGGTGCTGACCCGCACGGCGCCGGCCGACATGTCCCGTCCCGTGAGCCGACGGCGCTCGCCGCGGGCCCTTTCTGCGGACTGCGGCCCGCTCGCAAGCGGCCGACGCCAAACCTGTCCTGTCCTGGCTTTCCTGAACCCAAAAACGGGGCTGCACTGGGCGTAGCCACGGCGGCGTTGACGCGGACCGGTGGATGTCCCACGATCCCCGGCGAATCGCCCCCTGGAGTTCGCCCCGCGTGTCGCCGGACCTTGCTGGTTTTCTGACCGTTCTGCTGTATGCCGTTGTTGCAGTGGTCTTGATTGCGCGAGCCATTCGCCGGTCGGGCGAGCCGTGGCAGGCCTGGCTGCTGGTGTTCATTGCGAAAATTTACGGGGGGCTGTTTTTTCGGCTGCGAGTGCGGCAGCCGTCCCCCCTGCCGGCCGGCGGGTCGCTGATTCTCGTGAACCATCGCAGCCCGGTCGACCCGCTGCTGATGCTGGCGGTCACAGCGGCCGACCCCTTTCGCGGCCCGCTGACGCTGATCGAGTTTCTCACCGCCAGCGAATACACGCGCATCCCCGGGGCAATCGGGTTCATCTGCAAGTACATGCGCTCCATTCCGGTCGATCGCGATGGCGAAGACATGGAGTCGGTCAAAGTGGCGTTGCGGCGGCTGCGAGCGGGGTTCACAGTGGGCATCTTTCCGGAAGGCCGGATCAATTTTGGAGAGGGCCTGCTGCGCCCCAACCCGGGCGTCGCCTGGCTGGCGCTGAAGACCGACAGGCCCGTGATTCCCGCGTTCATCCACAACGCGCCCCAGGTTCCCTCGCGGAGCATGGTGGCCCCGTTCGTCACGCGGACGCACGCGCGGATTGATTTCGGCCCGCCGGTCGATCTGTCCGCCTATCATGGAATGCGAGTGACGCCGGCGATTCTTGCGGATGTTTCGCAGATGCTGATGGAGAAGCTGGCGGAAACCGGCGGCATACTCCCCAGCGGGCTGAAGATCGCCGCTGTCGAGAATCGCGTTCCGGCCTGATTTCCAGTTCGTCCTGTTCGTCCGCCACAAGCATGACTTCAATGCCCCCTCTGCGCCGCGTCGGACGCACCGAGCTGCACGTCACTTCCGTCGCCATGGGCTGCTGGCCCATCGCCGGCGTGACGACCATCGACGCCACGGAAGAAGCCAGCCTGGCCACGCTGCAGGCAGCGCTCGATGCAGGCATCAACTTCTTCGACACCGCCTACGTTTACGGGTACGAAGGAGAGAGTGAACGACTGATCGGCCAGGCCCTCGGGCATCGCCGCAGCGAGATCGTCGTCGCCTCCAAGGCCGGAATTGAATGGGGACCGGACAGGAAGCAGGTGCGCGACGCCCGGCCGGAAACGATTCGGCGGCATTGCGATGAAAGTCTCCGGCGTCTCGGCATGGACGTCATCGACCTCTACTACCTGCACGCGCCGGATGGCAAGACGCCTCTCGCGGAATCGGCCGGTGCGTTCGCCGAACTGCTGCAGGCGGGCAAGATCCGTGCGGTCGGCGTTTCCAATTTCGACAAGACGGCTCAATACGAGGAGTTTAACGCCGCCTGCCCGATCTCGGCCGACCAGCCCCACTACAACATGCTGCAGCGGGAAATCGAAGCCGAAACGCTGCCGTGGTGCCTGGCGCATGGTGTTTCGGTGATGGTGTACTGGCCGCTGATGAAGGGCCTGCTGGCGGGCAAGATGCGCCGCGACCACAAATTCGACCCGCGCGATGGACGCCAGAAGTACCCGATTTTTCACGGGGAACAGTGGGAGAAGAATCACGACTTCATCGACCGGATTCGGCCGATCGCCGAAGAATGCGGCAAAACCATGGCGCAGCTGGCGATTGCGTGGGTCATCCAGCGGCCGGGCATCACCTCGGCCCTGTGCGGAGCAAAGAGACCCGAACAGATTCGCGAAACGGCTGTCGCCATGGACTGGACTCTGACGCCCGAGCAGTTGGCGATCATCGACCAGGCGATTCAGTCACGAGGCCCAGTGCCGCTGCGGTAGGGGACCGTGCTGGGTGACGGTGTTGTGAACGGTCTCCCGACCGAACCACTCCGCCCGACCGCAGGTCTCCCGTTCGTTTCCGTCTCACTCCCCCAAACTCTGGCCGACAACTTCCTATACTTGTCCCATGAACGACTGGTCAGACTACTCCCGCGGGTACGGACAGCGCGCCCGCAGCGCCTCGCGGCAGCTCGCGCTCGCGGCGACGGACGCAAAAAACAACTGGCTGCAGGTCGCGGCCCGCGAGCTGCGAACGCGGTCGGCCGAACTGATCGCCGAGAACGCCAAAGACATCGCCGCCGCCCCGTCGTTTGGACTGAACGCCGCCGCGATCGATCGCCTGACGCTGAACGAAAAGCGGATCGATGCGATCGCGAACGCCCTCGAAGAAGTGGCTGCCCTGCCCGATCCGGTCGGCGAAGAAATCGAACGTTCCACTCGGCCCAACGGGCTGGCGATTCGTCGCGTGCGGGTGCCGCTGGGCGTGGTCTTCTTCATTTTTGAATCACGGCCGAACGTCACGGCCGACGCGGCGGCCATCTGTGTGAAGAGCGGCAATGCCGTCATCCTCCGCGGCGGCAAAGAGGCGCTGCATTCCAATCTCGCCCTGTACGAGCTGCTGTCGAAGACGCTTGTCGACTGTGGCTTGCCGAAGGACGCCGTCCAGCTGGTCGACACCACCGATCGCGACGCCGTCGGTGCATTCCTCAAACTCAACGAGTTCATCGATGTCACGATTCCGCGCGGCGGAAAATCGTTGATCGAGCGCGTTGCGGCCGAGGCGTCAATGCCCGTCATCAAGCATTTTGACGGCGTCTGTCATGTGTACGTCGACAGCGCGGCCGATCTGGAAATGGCCGAGCGGATCCTGATCAACAGCAAGTGTCACCGCCCGGGAGTCTGCAACGCGGCCGAATCGGTTCTGGTGCACCGCGACGTGGCGGCTGCGTTCTTGAAGTCTGCAGGCCCGGCATTGAACCAGGCCGGCGTTCAGGTGCGCGGCGACGATCGCATCCGCGAACTTCTGCCGACCGCCACGCCGGCCACCGAGCAGGATTACCGCACCGAATACCTCGACCTCATCCTCTCGGCGAAAGTCGTCGACAGTCTGCAGCAGGCGATTGACCACATCAATGAGTACGGCTCGCATCATACGGATGCGATCATCACCCGGGATGAATCGGCGGCGCAGCAGTTTGTCGCCGCGGTCGACTCGTCAGCCGTCATGGTGAATGCCAGCACGCGTTTCAACGATGGCGGCGAACTGGGGCTGGGGGCCGAGATTGGAATCAGCACCGACAAGTTCCACGCCCGCGGCCCCTGCGGGCTGCGCGAACTGACGAGCTACAAGTACGTGGTGGAAGGCAACGGGCAGGTGCGCGGCTGAAGGCTGCGGCTAACAGGAAAAAGCCCGGCTTCTGCCCATCTTTGCAGTGCGGGTCCTGCAAGCGACAGCCGTGATCCGGTTTAAGAAGCCAGGTTTTTCCTACTCGTCCCGGTGTACTGTGTTCGGGCTGAAAGCGGGAAGGCAGATTGCCAGATACTCCGCGCCGTCCGGAGTCTCATATTTCACCCATTCGCCCGCAGCGGTGATCACCGCCTGCCCGGCCGGTACGGTCAACACGCCTCCATCGTGATGCACGCGCACCACGCCCGCGAGCACGACCGTGATTTCTTCAAACTCCGGCCGCTGTCCCGGTTCGATCCACCCGGGAGGCGAGGTCATCCGCGCCACGCTCACGTGTGCGGACTGCGTATTCACGCGGCCGACGAACTCTTCGATCCGTTTCGGCAGGTTGCCCGCGGCCTGGATGATGGTCGGAGAGGCAATGAGACGCGGCATGAGACGATGAACTCTGAAAGGGGACTATCGGCGGGGCCGTTGGGGCTTCAACCAGGCGCGGCCGCGGGGGGACAGCCGGTAGCCCGGATGCAGGCTTTCTGTCAGGCTCAGGTTCTTCAGTTTGCGGACGTTGACCTTAAGCCATTCCTTCTCGAACCCCGTCATGCGCGCCAGTTCAACGGCGGGCATCTCCGGGCAGGCTTCGATCGCACGCAGGACGCGGTCGGTCCACGGTCCGGCTGTTCCCGCGTCCATCCGGTCGAGCCGGAATTGAATCTGCTCGCGGTCCGCCGCCGTCAGTTGGTCCGATTCGCGCAGCGCAATGCGGGGGTCTGCTCCGGCGAGGTGGAATTGAATTCGGTAAATCTGTCCGCTGCGATCGAGGCAGAGGTCCGACAGCGCCTGTTCACGCCCTTCGTACCCGGCGCGCCGGGCATCGCGATCGGTGATGTCCGCCAGCGCGACCGGGTCGACCGCATCGATCGCGAGGACGCCTATGCCCGTCTTCAGCGAGCCGCCCGCCTTCACGGTCGGCCTGTTCCAGCACCGGAAAGCGACGGTGACATCCCCCGCGGCGATCCGGTCGAGAACAGCTCGCTTGATCAGCATGGGAGACGTTCCCTGACCTGTCAGCCGATGCGCTGCTTCAGCGATTCGAGCAGCGACACCGCCTGGCCGATGTCCGCTTTCTGCTTCGCGCGGTCGTGGGCGATTTCACGCTCGATGGTCAGCGGACCGTCGTAACCGAACGACTTCAGCACCCGCAGATACAGTTCAATGTTGACATCGCCCTCGCCCAGCGCGACCTCGCTGCCCCATTCCTTGCCGCGAACGCCTTCGGCAGCCCATTTGGCGTCTTTGCAGTGGACGCTCTTCACGTGCTCGCCGACTTTCATGAGCGCTTCGATCGGGTTGCCGTTGCCGTACAGGATCATGTTGGCCGGGTCGAAGTTGATCGCCAGGTTCCGGCGATCAACATCGTGAAAGAACTCGAGCAGATGGTCGGCCGTTTCCTGTCCCGTCTCGAGATGGATCCGCTGGCCATTCTTCGCGGCATGATCGAGCAGGTCGCGGGTGCAATCGAGCAGGCTCTTGTAGGCCGTGCCCTGACGATCGGCCGGAACGAATCCGATGTGCAGACCGACGGCGTCGACATCGAGCAGCTTCGCGAAGTCGGAGATCTCCTTCATCTCCTGCAGCCGCGCGGCGCGGGTTGCTTCCGGAACGAGGCCGACGGTTTCGGCCGTGATCGGAATCGAGGCGTAGCTTTCGCCATCGAACCCGCCGAAAACGCAGGTGACCTGAATGCCCGCGGCGCTGGTCTTGGCTTTGAATTCCTTCGCGGCGGCGGCAGTGCGGGAGGCCTCATGCGGCGCGTGGATCTGCACGGTCGGAATCTTGAGTTCCTGCACGACATCGAGGTGGACGCCAAGGCCGGCGTCGATCGACGTGAAAACTCCGATGGGCCATCTGGACATGATCTGGGCGCTTTCAGCAGCTGACATTCGTCGCGGGAGGCGTCTGGCGCGGCGTTCGAAACCGGGCCGGCAAGGCTTCAAACTCTACCGACGATGAATAGTCGCCTCCAGTGTTCAGGCGGCTCCGATGCCCGCCGCAGGCCGCTGTGACGCAAACACGATACAATTCGGTTTTCTTCAGTCCGGGATGACGGCATGCAGGCGCTGATTTTCGACCTCGATGGAACTCTGATCGACACCGTCTACGCCCATGTGCTCGCCTGGCAGCGGACGTTGACCGAAGGGGGCATTCGCATTCAGGCCTGGCGAATTCATCGCCGGATCGGCATGAGCGGCGGCCTGTTCGTCCGGGCGCTGGCGCGCGAAATCGGACGCGAAATCTCCGGGGACGAGGCCCGGCGCCTGCAGGACCGGCACAGCCAGCTCTTCGCCGAATACCTGCCCGAACGTGAACCGCTGCCGGGCGCTGTCGAACTGCTCAAAGCGCTCGGCCGGGCCAGGGTTCCGTTCGGAATCGCCACCTCCGGACGCCGGCCCGACATCAACGAATCGCTCCGGGCCCTGGAACTGCCGGACGATGTTGTGGTGGTCGAGCGCAGCGACGTGGCGAAGGCGAAGCCCGATCCGGATCTGTTCCTGGCATGCCAGAAGAAGATGGCCGTGACGGCCAGCGAATGGTTTGTCGTCGGCGACGCCGTCTGGGACCTGATGGCGGCCCGCCGCGCGGGCATGCTGGGGGTCGGAGTGCTCAGCGGCGGGTATGGAGAAGACGAACTGGCCAGGGCCGGCGCGTTCCGCGTCTATCGCGACGCGGCCGATCTGCACCGCTCGCTGGACGATCTCGGCGTGCGGATCTGACGCCGTGCTTCGCAGCGACAAAACGAAGCGTCGAACTTAAGCGTCGAACGTCGGTTGCTGCTTCAACAATTCGCCCGCTGCAGACGCGCTCGGCGACAGGCCGGCGCTCGACGGTCCCCAGCGGCCCGCCGCGGCGAGGGGGCGCTGAACCCCGTTCCGGCAAAATTTGCCGGGCGGACCGGGTGAGTGAAAGAACTCTCAAGAAGCCCTCTTGACCCGTTTTCGATCCGGTCGTATCACTCCGCCACCCTTGAGCGACACCGCTCGCGAGAGGGTGAAACGCGACGCGTTTGACGGCCTGTTTGACCGTCGGGCCCGCTTCGTTGGCATGGATGCTGACGGAGTCGATCTCCCGTTCGGTCAATACAGATCGTCGTTTTTCTGCTACTCATCGCCCCCGGAAATGGCTTGAGTCCTCCGCCCCCCTGGGACTCGCTGTTTCCGGGTTTTTATTTCCAGCCCTGCATTCTGCCTCGGCAGAATGCAGGGTTGTTTTTTTGCGCGACGCCGACGCTGCACTGGGCGCGGTCGGGAGCGATTTCGACCTGCTTTGCCCGGCATCTTGGCCGCAGGGAGTCGATCGCCCTGTTATCGGTCGCGTGACCGGTCTGAACCATGTCGTCCCCCAGGCGGGCCGCAGCGTGGCCGCGGTGCAGGGGCGAACTTCTCACGGGGGCGAGACTGTTCCACTCTTGCGAGCTGCCCTTTGAAGATCGGGAGAATCGCCGTTGTTGATGTGCACGAGGGCGCATTCCTGCTCCGCAATCCTGGGGAAGAATTCCAATACGGTTCGGGCGGACGGCGTAAGAAGGGGTGACCTGTCCTTCACTCACGTCTCGCGGTTCACCTCTTCACAACCCGCATTCCGGGAGGGGTCGGCATGTTTCCACTGCCCGTCAATATTTTTCTGGGAGTCCTCGCGCTGGTGATGACCGCCGGCGTGGCGGGACGGATGTATGCGATTGCTTTTGTCATCCCCGGGCTGATGCTGTTCATCGGCCTGCTGGCATTCAGTCCCCTGCTGCTGGCTTTCGCCGTGCTCCTCATGGCGACCGTTTTCCTGGCGCAGGGAACCGGGATGCGCGGCGTTTCGTTTGGCGCGGTGATGCTGCTGGTCATCGGCGCCGCGAATGCCGCCTTTGCCCTGCGTGGAAATCCGCGGCTGGAGGACCTGCGTGCGCTGCGGCGCGAGTATCCCATCGAGTCGTTGCGGCCCCGACTGGCGTTTCACGAACAGCGCCCGACGCCAGGCGGCGTCGAGGCGGCCGCAGCCTACATGGCGAACACGGCCGAGCGCGACGAACGCCTTGGCTCGCGCCAATGGCGGCTCAAGCGCCTGCATGATCAACACTACGAAGAGTTTGTCCGCTCGCCGGGTTTTGGGTTCAGCCGCATGCCGCGCGTGTCACGCGGCAGTCTGGAAGTGCCGACGGTCGCGCTGGTGAAGCTCGTCTCCAGCGATCTCTGTTTCGACAACCGCGAACGGCCGGGGCGTCCGCTGCCGTCCGACGACGCACTCGACAGGCTGCACCGGTCCGGCCTCTCGGAGTTCCTCGACCCGGACCGAATGGGATACGTCGAAACGATCGATCGCGTCACCGGGTTTGAATCGCATGCGATGGCCACCGTTCCGGCCCCCATTCAGGTGGAGGAGGAAACCTGGCAAGTGGCCCGGCTGGAACTGGTGAGCCTGCTGCGGCACGACACGCCGGTGGCCTGCCTGTCCGATCATCTGCCCAATCTGGAAGAACTGGAAGGCCTCTCGACGCGGCCGCTGGATGAATTTGAACAGGCGAGCCTGGCCCGGCTGCGCGAGGGGGAGGAACTGGTGACGGCCGAGGAGCCGGCGCTGATCCGCATGCTGGGCGCCGTTCGGGCCTCGGAGACCTGCCTGGCCTGCCATCAGGTTCCGCAAACGACCCTGCTGGGGGCGTTCGCCTACGAGTTGCGGCCGGTGCTGGCCGACAAACCCGAGATGGTGGCCGGGCGGTGATGTCCCCGGGACGGGCCTGGCTTTTCCGCAGGAGAGGCTTCGAGCGTCCGACATCGGGAAGTGGAAGGTGCAGACTCTTGCGGGCCGGCGGGGGGTGTGGTCTGCTGCCGGATGCATTTTCCGTCTTGCGTGTCACGTCAGAAGTCCGTCATGTCCAGTTCCCCGTCAGACCTCCATCAGGATCTTTCGCTTGCCGAGCGGCTCACGGCGCAGGTGGAAGACCTGATTCTCGAATCCGAGCGAACGCAGAAACCGCTGGAAGTCGACCCGTACCGGTCCCGGCTGTTTGAATTGTTCGTCACCGCGCACGGGGCCGGTTATATCGTCGAGGATGGGCCGGAAGACCTGACGGCCGACGGCCTCTGCCAGACGCTGGCCACCAGGTGGGGTTTGCGGTCGGCGGCGCAGTTGTCGGTCCGTGAGAACTCGCGGATGCCGCCCGAGCATCTGGCGCGCATGCGCAGCCTGTGGTCGATGATGCGGATGTGGATGGAGTGGACGTACGCCTGGGACCGATGGGCCGAGTTCCACAAGGCCCGCTGAGACGGGGGGCAGGCGGGGCGTCAGGATCGGAAGGGCGCGAAACGTTTTCGAGATCGCGCGGAACTGCCGCGGGTCAGCGGACAACGGCGGCCGCAGGCGGTACGCTGGCCACGCCTCGCTGAAGCCTGTTCGCCGCGAGCCGTTTTCCGGTCGACGCGGCCTGTTCGCCTGTCTGTGGAGCGTTGATGGACGTGCGTCCGCTGGAGCCTGCCGGAACGGAATCCGAGTCTTCCAACGTTCTGCCCCGCACCCTGAACCTGCGGGACGCCATTGCGATTGTGGTCGGGTCGATCATCGGCTCGGGCATTTTCATGCGGGAGCCCGACATCGCGCGGACGGTCGGCTCCTTCGGACCGATTCTCGGCGTGTGGCTGATCGTCGGCATTCTCAGCTGGTGCGGATCGGTGACCTCGGGCGAACTGTCGGCCATGATGCCGCAGGCCGGAGGACCGTATGTGTACCTGCGGGCCGCCTATGGGCGGCTGCCGGCGTTCTTATGGGGCTGGACCGAGTTCCTCGTCATGCGGACGGCCGCCCTCGGCAGCCTCGCGTGCGCCTGTGTGATTTACCTGGAAGAGCTGATTCCCGCGTCCTCCCGGCCGGGGCATGCGATGGAGGGAGTTTTCGCCGCCAGCATCATTGTCGTTCTGGCGTGGATCAACATTCGGGGCACGCGGTGGGGCGCGAACGTCCAGAACTTCACGACGTTTCTCAAAGCCGGCCTGCTGGTCATGCTGATCGTCGCTCCGTGGCTGGTCGGCAAGGCCGATGCCGCCAACCTCGCTCCCCTCGCTCCCGAGTCGTACGACTTCAGTTTCTGGAGATCGTTCGCCGTCGCGATGCTGATCGTCAAATGGCCTTACGATGGCTGGGCCAATCTCGGGTTCATCGCCGGAGAAGTGAAGAACCCCCAGCGAAACATGCCCGCGGCGCTGACGATTGGCATGGCGATCATCATCGGGCTGTATATGGCCACCATCCTCAGCTATCACCTCGTGCTTCCGTTTGAAGACGCCGTCAACGCCGAACGCATCGCCGCCGACGTGAGCAACCGGCTGTTCGGCCCGGTCGGCGGGGTGATTGTCGCCATCGGCGTGACAATCTCGGCCCTGGGAGCGGCCAATTCCAACATGCTGACCGTGCCGCGCATCTATTTTGCCGTCGCCCGCGACGGCCTGCTGCCTGAAGCCGTCAGCCGGCCGCACCCCGTTTACAAAACTCCCGCCAACGCGATTCTCATGCAGACGGGATGGGCGCTGGGACTGCTGGCCCTTGTCTTCGCCTGGACCGCCAAATCGGGGCATGGAGTGCGCGACGCGTTTGAACACCTGACCGACTTCGTCATTTTCGGCGGCGAGATCTTCTACGGCCTGACCATCGCCGCCGTGTTCGTGCTCCGCTGGCGACGGCCCGATCTCCCCCGCCCGTACAAAACGTTCGGCTATCCCGTGACGCCGTTTCTGTACCTCGTGGGCGCCGTCGCCGTGCTGGCCAGCTTCCTGACGAGCATCGAGAAGATCCAGCAGATGTGCTTCGGCTTTGTGCTGATCAGCCTGGGCATTCCCTACTATCTCTGGGCCTCAAAAACGACTCGCGGCAAGGCGGGAACCGAAGGGATTGTCTGACAGCCGTCTCTACACCGGCCCGTCGAAGCGGTAGGGCGTCTTCCCTTCGGCCATCCGCTGCACCGTCAATGCCGCCTCGCGCAGATGGTAGTCGCCCCATTGGCTCGACTCGCCGCAGGGAACGCTCTGGCCGGGCGGGACAAAATCCCAACCACGGGGACGATGATAAACGCTGTGCACCAACAGGCCTTGGTGGCCCCCTTTGCTGAGATACGCATCTGTGAGCAGGGTCTGCAATGTCGTCAGGCCAGCCTGCAGGTATTGCGTTCCCGAAAGTTCACCCCGCGCTTGCAGCCAGTTTCCCAGGCGGATCAACCCCTGACAGGCGATAGCCGCGGCCGAACTGTCGACCGGTTCATGCGGGTTGAACGGTTCGGCTGGTCGGGATCGCCAGTCGCCCAGTTCGGTCAGCCCCGGCGCGCCGGTGTCCCAGTAGGGCACTCCATCCTCTGCGGCGTTCGCGAGGTAGAAATCGCAACTCGCCCGGGCAGCCCGAACGAAGAAGTCTTCGATCTCCGAGCGTCCTCCGAGGGCGTCCAGCTCGACATCGCTGACCGTCTCCAAGAATTCCAGTTGCTCCGCATAGCCCACCATGATCCACGCCAGACCGCGGGTCCAGGTGCTGAACGGGCTGTAGCCCTGCTGGGTCGACGGACAGCGATAGTGGCCGTCGTTTATGTTGAACAGGCTCTCGTGAGCGACCCGGCCGCGGAGGTCGTAAACATCCCGGCCATCGCCATAGAACACCGAGTAGACGGCCGTCGTGCGGGCGTGATGCACGAGCCGTTTCAGCAGCGACACCCCTTCATCGTTCTCAGCCATCAGCCGATGCCCGAGCTTGTGCCCCAGAGCCAGCGCCCGCAGCGAACGGATCGTGTCGCAGAACAGCGAATGCGGGCCGTTGAACGAATAGATGTAGCCGTATCCTTCGAACGTCTTCGACCACCGGGCCGCCTGGACGGCGCCGCTGACCTTCAGGGCCAGCTCGCAGAAATCGAGCAGGTGCGGCTCGCGCTCGACGCGGCCCTCGAGCATCAGCCGGCGGACGTTGCCATAGGTGCTGACGTTGTTGAAGCCGTGGTCGTGGACGCCGATGTGCGACACATGCGGCGCCATGAAGTCGATCGTCCGCTTCAGGCCCAGGTCAAAGAAAGACCGGTCCCCCGTCGCATCGAACTGCAGCAGCAGGGACCCGAACTGAAACCCCTGCGTCCATTCCGTCCATCCCCGGGACGTGTACTGGCCATCAACGGTGAACACGGGCGAACCATCGCCCGGCTTCCAGGCCCGTTCGAGCGCCGTCAGCACCTCCGCGGAGCGCGACCACATGCGCTCGATGGCGGGGAGGAGGTCGGAGGGGGTCAGTTGGTGGTCAACGAGCATCGTCATCCTCGAATTTCATAAATTGCCAAATCTGTCGCCGTGCTTTTCTCTGGACGTGCGGACAGGAAGAGCCGACAATAAGGTGAGCGACCAGTTGGCCGGCGACAGCCGACCGCGGACATAGTCCCTGGCCGCTTCTTTTATTTCGCAGCCGGCTTTCGATCTTCAGACAGCCAAGCCATGACATCTAGAAACGCTTCATTTCCTCGATGAATCATGGGCTCGATCAGTCTGATTCCGCCGTCATCGATCGATTTCGAACTGATCTGCTGTTTTCGCTCCTCCAGCTTACGGAGCGTCAATGCCATGACATCGCAAAGCTGAAGAATGCGGCTCTTTCGAGAGTCGATGAAGAAGCCCTTTTCGATGATTCGTGAGAGCTTGAGTGCACCATCTTTGCCCCGCAGCACCTTGATCGATTTTTCGACATCTCTGACGATCTCCTTGTTCTCGTCAGAGATGAAGATTCCAAGCTCGGACCGGGACACATTCTGAAGATATTCATCAACAACCCTGGCGACGAGAGCGAAAGCTGCGACGTGCGGGTTGATCAATACTCCTGCGCCGAACTTTCCATGCAGCCAGGCTTGAAACTTCCGCTTGAGAATTGCGCGATACACGACCTTCAAATTGTGTTGACGCGCAACCTCCAGCCATTCATCTCGGATCGCAATCCTGTCTTGAACGGACTTTCCACGAAACCATCCACGTCCACTCCGTAGATCGGTGGCATGAATCTCCGTTTCTGAATGAAACAACTCAGGGCATCGACGCATGAGTACGTTTTCCAGATCCTTCTCGAGCTGAGTCCAGCAGAGATCGGGAACCAGAAGCGCCGCCAACAGAAACAGCGGCTGGGACTTATCTGTAAAGTCGGTGCCTGTGTTTCCCGACTCATCGACGTAGACCAGATGCATTCGCCCCTCGTGATTCCTTGAACGGAGATCGCGATCATCAAGTGACTTCAGATCTGGCTGTTCACTTCGCCCGTGCCGCCTCGGCGAAGCTTGCCCCATATTTCTCCGTCATCGCGTTCAGCACCCGGCCCCGTTCGTCGTTGATCATCTGCCACACCAGGTCGCGGTCCTTCGCGCCAGCCACGATCGCCGCCGCCTGCTGTTCGCGGACCGTGGCCAGATTGGAGGTGACCTCCCAAGTCGCCGGCTGATAGCCGTAGCTCCACCAGCCGACCTGTTCCCAGCCGGGGTTCACCCTGGTGTTGTAGACGACGGCGTTGTTCAGCGTGTTGACCTCGAGACCCACGCCCCGCAGCGATGCGCCAATCGATCGCAGGCGGGACGCGGTCGACTCGCCGTAGGCCACCAGCTCAGGGTCCACGGCCAGCGTCGAAAGCTGTTCGATCTTGCTGGCGAAGTTGTCGTGCCAGGTGGCGGTGCGGGCGTAATCCTTCGCGTTGCGGTTGGCGCGCGTCAGGTCTTTCAGAATCTGGTCGATCGCCCGGAAATACTTCGCATTGTTATCGGTGCTGACTCGCGGTGCGGCCGGCGGGGCAGACGGGGGATTCACAGCCGGAGCCGGCGGGAGCGGCGGCGCTGACGAGTGAGCCGGATGCGGAGTGAGCACCAGCGACATCACGCGCCGCAGGTCTTCATCGGTGAACTTCGCTGCCAGACGCAGAGCATTCTCGTCTGTCAGGACCTCCTCGCTGTCGTGGAAGCTGTCGAGCGAAATGCCGAGGTCGCCCAGGGCTTCGAGCAGAATGTCCTTCATCAGCGGCGCATCGCCGCCGACCGGCTCGCGAAAATCGAGAGTCAGTGCCGCAAGCGTTTCATCCGTCACGTAAACATCCAGCCGCAGCCCGCGCACGGTCATGATCCGATCGACGATGCGATCCGCGTTGTTCTGCTTGCCGATCATCGCCGCCATCGTCACCAGCCGCGTCTTCAGCCGCTGCGGATCGAACATTTCACTGAGGTCGATCGCCAGCGTTACGCCGGCCGACTGCCCCAGCAGGACTTCATCGAGGTAGCGGTTCAGCGTGGCGTCGTGCTTGCGTTCGCTACGCTCGATCCACCGGGACAGATCCTGCCGGTCGGCCGGGCTGACCACTCCCAGGAGTTGAGGACCCAAAGCCGCGAAGAAGCAGTTGCGTCGCGACAGCACGGCGGGCCGTCCCTGCACGGTCTGCACGGGCGCCTGTTCCTGTTCGGCCACGCGTTCGATGTCGACCGGGCGGTTGAAGGTCAGCATCGCGACCGACCAGTCGTCCGAACGCCCGGGCCGAAAGCGGGTGGCCCGCACATACAGTTCAGAATCGGGCGGCAGGGTGAAGGCCCCGCCGAGAAAGCTTTCGCTGGCGGAATGCTGCCAGTCTTCGCGCATGGCGCGGGGACTGGCCAACAGCTGTGCCGACCTCACGACGGCGACGGCATTAATGTCTTCCGGAATCCAGGGTCGCAAGGCGCCCAGATCGTCTGCGCCGACAGCGCCGGATGAGACGGTCAGGAGAATGGCAACGATCAGTCCTCGGAGCATCTGATTCCCCAAACTGCATGTGAATGGACCGTCCGATTCAGGCCGAGTCGTGGTCCCGGAACCCGTTTTATGCGACACAATTCCCGGAACGACGCCGGCAGACGCTGTCAACCACATTGGGAACTGTCCGCGAATCTGGAGAATTCCGGAGATTCACGCACATTGTCAGGCGTCGTCAGCGGTTGATACATTACAGCACGGTCACCCGACCGGCGACCACGGCCCAGCCTCCCCGGCATCGGCCGTGCCATCCCACGCCTCCCCGGCGTTGTGCGACGTTCCGGCTGCTCAAGGTCGTTCGCGACCGCAGGCCCGCCGAGACCCGCCAGACTGAGACTCGGCCCGCCGTGTTGATTCCTCAAGCGCTCCGTTTGACGAGTCCCCACCCCGCACGGCGCCTCCTCACCCGACATTCCAATTCCTGGATCGCCGCATGATCTCGCGACTGCTGCTTGTTGCGCTGGCCACGATTGCTGTTGAAGCCCGCGCGGCAGAACTCGTCGAACTTCGCGTCTCCCCCCCGCAGATCAGCCTGACTGGCGCCCAGGATCGACAGGCCGTGCTGGTGCAGGCCGTCTATTCCGACGGCATCACCCGTGATGTCGCGGCCAAAGCGACTTTCACGCTCGGCAACCCCGCCCTGGTTCGGCAGGACGCCCAGACCTTCTGGCCCGCCGCCGACGGGCAGACCGAACTCAAAGTCGCCTACGAAGGGAAAGAAGCAACCATCCCCGTGAAGGTCGAAAAGGCGTCCGAAGCAAAGCCGATCAGCTTCAAGCTCGATGTCATGCCGCTCTTCATGAAGACCGGCTGCAACTCGGGAAGCTGCCACGGCGCCGCCCGCGGCAAGGACGGCTTCCGGCTGTCGCTGTTCGGGTATGACGCCGACGGCGACCATTACCGGATTACCCGCGAACTCTCGGGCCGGCGGGTCGACCTCGCGCATCCCGCCGCCAGCCTGCTGGTGGAGAAAGGGGTCGGCGCCGTGCCGCACACCGGCGGCAAGCGAATCGAACCCGACTCCGAGATCTATCACAACCTCGTGAACTGGATCGGCAACGGCTGCCCGCAGGACCCGGCCGACATTCCGACCTGCACGTCGATCGACCTCTACCCGAAAAACGCGGTGCTGGACGGCGATGGCGAAACTCAGAAGCTCACCGTGCGCGCAACCTACTCCGATGGCACGGACCGCGATGTCACCCACCTGGCGCTGTTTCTGACCAACAATGAGTCGTCAGCCGCCGTCTCGCCGGAAGGCGTCGTCACCGCCGGCGCGCGGGGCGAAGCCTTCATCATGGCCCGCTTCGCGACGCACACTGTCGGCTCGCAGTTCATCGTGCTGCCCAAAGGCCTGATGTATGAGGAACCGGCAACGGACAACGTCAACTACATCGACGAACTGGTGAGCGCGAAGCTCAAGAAGCTGCGTCTGCTTCCGTCTGGCCAGTGCTCGGACGAAGACTTTCTGCGACGCGTTTCGATCGACCTCGTGGGCCTGCTGCCCACCCCGGCCGAGTACGCCGCGTTCATGACGGATGCCAACCCCAACAAACGCGAAGCCAAGATTGACGAACTGCTCGCCCGCAAGGAGTTCACCGATGTGTGGGTCTCCAAATGGGCCGAGTGGCTGATGCTGCGTTCGGATGGCAACCGCAAGTCGTACAAGATGGTGGTGTTGTACCACCAGTGGGTCAGCGAACAGATCGCCAGCAACACCCCGCTCGACCAGATGGTCAAGCAGTTGCTGGCCTCCAATGGCGGCATTTTCAAGAACCCCGAGGCCGCGTTTTACGAGGTCGAGCGCGACCGTCTGAAGATTGCGGAGAACGTCGCCCAGATTTTCATGGGCATGCGCATTCAGTGCGCCCAGTGCCACAACCACCCCTTCGACAAGTGGACCCAGGACGACTACTACAACTTCTCGGCGTTCTTCGCCCAGATCGGCCGCAAGACCGCGGAAGACCCCCGCGAGCAGGTCATCTTCAATTCCGGCGGCGGCGAGGTGAAACACCCGGTCACCGGGAAGGATTCGCCGCCGGTGTTCCTCGGCGGCGGGCCCGCTGACACAAAGGGCCGGGACCGCCGTGAAGTGCTCGCCGAATGGCTGGCCTCGCCGCAGAATCCGTTCTTCGCCCAGAACTTCGCCAACCGCGTCTGGGAGCACTTCTTCGGCATGGGCATCATCGACCCGGTCGACGATGTCCGCGTCTCCAACCCCGCGTCGAACCCCGAACTCCTCGAGGAACTGGCGAAACGCTTCACCGACTCGAACTACAACTTCAAGCAGCTGGTGAAGGAAATCTGCATGTCCCGCACCTACCAGCGGACCACGCAGCGGAACGAATCGAACGAGACCGATGAACGGAACTTCGCCCATCAGAACATCCGCCGCATCAAGGCGGAATCGATGCTCGACATCGTCAGCCAGGTGACGAACACCCAGGACAAGTTTCGCGGCCTGCCGCTGGGGGCCCGGGCCGTCGAAATCGTCGACGGCAATACGTCCGACTACTTCCTGACCACCTTCGGCCGGGCCACCCGCGAAACGCCGTGCTCCTGCGAAGTGAAGATGGAGCCGACGCTGTCGCAGGCCCTGAACCTGATGAACGGGGAGGTGGTGAACGGGAAAATCCGCCGAGGCGGCGTGCTGAAAACCCTGCAGGATCAGAAGCTGGAACCGATGCAGATCGTCGAGCAGCTGTACATCACCTGCCTGGTGCGCACGCCGACGGACGAGGAAAAAGAGGCCCTGGCCCCGATGTTCGCCGAGGGGAGCGACGTCAACAAAGCCCTGGAAGACATCTTCTGGGCGATCCTGAACTCCAGAGAGATGTTGTTTAATCACTGACATTTTGCCGATAATCCGGCCCGCCGGGGCGTTTGGCCCCACATTCATGCGCAAGCGCCTTGAACAGGGAGGTTTTGGGAGATGGTTTCGATGCACAACTGGACGAAGGGTGAACGACGCGGCTTCGTGGGGGGCATGGTGCTGTTTGTCGCCGGCTCCGCCGGGCTGCTCGCCCTTGATGACGCCCTGCACGCCGAAAACGCCCGCAAACGCGGGAAGTCCGAAATTCGGCAGACGAACGCCACGCCTCAGGAAGAGGCGATGGAAAAGGCGATGGATGAAGCCGTCGAAAAGCTCGACAACTTCCTCGCCGCCCTGAAGGCCCCCAAGAAGAATCAGGACCAGTTCGCCATCAAGTTTTTTGTGGAAGTGAAGGACGAAGCCGAACTGCTGTGGCTGAACGAGCCCAAGTTCGAGAAAGGGGTCTTCACCGGCAAGCTGGCCAACCAGCCCGCCATCGCCAAGCACCTGAAAATGGGCGAGGTGATCAAGGTCAAGGAAGACGACGTCGTCGACTGGATGTACGTCGAAGACGGCAAGTTGGTCGGCGGATACACCATCCGCGTCCAGCGCAAGTTCATCCAGGCCGCCGAGCTCAAGAAGTTCGACGAACAGTTCAAGTTCAAGTTTTGAAAGACTTTCCGGAGCGGCGGGCCTCACGCCCGCCGCTCCGGTTTTTCCCCAAAGTGAAGAACTCCGGCTTCCTGCAGGAAGCCGCGGTTCTCCCGCCTGAAGTCTCACGGCACGGACGCCGGCCCTCGAACACTGACCTACAGTTCAAGAAGCCGAGCTTCTTCCCGCCCGAGGACTGCACGTGACCCGCCTTCTGCTCTCCGCGCTGGCCGCCAGCGCCCTCTGTCAGTCTGTCTCCGCCGCCGAAACCCCGGCCGCAACGGACGAAAAAACCACCTTTAACGACCACGTCGCCCTCATCTTCCGTCAGCGGTGCGGCACCTGCCACAACAGCACCGACAAAAAAGGGGACATCGCCCTCGACAGCTACGCCGCCGTCATGGCCGGCGGCTCGGGCGGTGAAATCGTCACCGGCGGCGACCTCTCCGCCAGCACGCTCTGGAACGTGATTACCCACGAATCCGAGCCGAAGATGCCCCCCAACGCCGACAAACTGCCGCAGGCGGAACTCGACGTCATCAAGAAGTGGATCCTCGGCGGCGTCCTCGAAAAAGGGGACAGCGTCGCGAAGATCAAAGTCCAGAAGGCCATGGCGAAAATTGAGGTCTCGGCCGCCCGGCCGGAGACCGTCGCCATGCCGCAAACCTTCTTCGGCGAGCCTCTCCACGTCGCTCCGACGACCAACGCCGTCACCGCCCTGGCGACCAGCCCCTGGGCCCCGCTGGCGGCCGTCTCGGGGCATCAGCAGATCTCCGTCTGGAACACCGCAACTCTCGAACTGCTCGGCGTGCTCCCCTTCCCCGAAGGTCAGCCGCAGATCCTGAAATTCAGCCGCAACGGCGCTGTGCTGCTCGCCGGCGGCGGGCGCGGCGGGGCCTCGGGCAAGGTCGTGCTGTTCGATGTCGCCACCGGCGAACGCCAGCTCGAAGTGGGCGATGAGTACGACTCCGTCCTCGCCGCCGATCTCAGCCCCGACCAGACGCTCATCGCCCTCGGCGGGCCCAAAAAGATGCTCCGCATCTACTCCACCGCCACCGGCGAACTGGTGCACGAAATCAAGAAGCACACCGACTGGATCACCGCCATCGAGTTCAGCCCCGACGGCGTGCTGCTCGCCTCGGGCGATCGCTCCAACGGCGTCGTCGTCTGGGAAAGCGCCAGCGGACGCGAATTCTACCCGCTCAACGGACATCAGGGCGCCATTAACGACATTTCCTGGCGGCCCGACAGCAACGTCGTCGCCACCGCCAGCGAAGACGGCACGATCCGACTCTGGGAAATGACCAACGGCACGCAGGTCAAATCGACCAGCTCGCACGGCGGCGTGGCTGCCATCGACTACATCCGCGACGGCCGCATGGTCTCCACCGGCCGCGATTCCAAAGTCCGCCTGTGGAATGCCGAAGGCGGACAGATTCGCGAGTTCACCGGCATGACCGACCTCGGCCTCGAAGTCGCCTTCGACGCCGAATCCGAACGAGTTCTCGGCGGCGACTGGACCGGACTGGTCCGCGTCTGGAATGCTGCGGACGGCAAGGAACTCGGCCAGTTCTCGACCGGCCCCCGTCCCGCGGCCGAACGACTGGCGAAGGTGACGGCACTGCTGCCAACCGTTGAACAGCAGGTCGCCGAGACTGCCGCCGCCCTCGCAGCGGCGCTGAAGCCCATCAGGGATCGCGAGGCCGTGGCTGCTGCGAAACTGGCGGAAGCCAACGCCGTCGCCGCGAAGGCGCAGGAAGCCGCGGCCGCGAAGGCCGCCGCCGAGAAAGTGCTGGCCGAAAAGACAGCCGCGGTGCAGGCGGCCGAGCAGGCGCTGGTTGCCGCCCGTGCCGCGTACGAGAAGGCGATTCTGGAAAAGGACCAGGCCGCCCGGAACACCGCCCCGGCTCAGACCGCGGTTGCGCAGGCCGGCGATGTCGAGAAAGCGGCCGCCGAGGCCGCGGCCAAAGTGAAGGCCGAAGCCGACAAACTGGCTGCCGCTGCGAAGCCGAACGAGGCGGAGCAGAAAGCGCTGACCGCCGCCGAAGCGGCCGCTAAAGCCGCCGCCGACCAGGCCGCGAGCCTGAAAGGCCAAGCTGAACGTCTGCAGAAGACAATCGAGTCGTTGCAGAAGCCCGGTTCGAATCAGCAGGCGTCAAACTGACGCCTGCTCGCCGGCTTCGCGGTCCAGTCCGCGCAGCGCCCGTCGCACCGCATCCGCCTCCACGGGTTTCACGAAGTGCTGGTCGAAACCTGCTTCGCGGGTGCGGCGGCGATCTTCCGATTGCCCCCACCCCGTGACGGCAAACAGCGTCACGCCGCTGCCGACCGGCGATTGCCGGAACCAGCGGGCCAGCTGAAAGCCGTCCATCCCCGGCATGCCGAGGTCCAGAAACGCCACGGCCGGCGCCTCCTGTTCCACCAGTCGCATTGCGGATTCGGCATCGTGTGCGACATCCACGCGATGCCCGTCCTTGCGCAGCAGCGCCGCGAGTGAATGGGCGGCGTCGAGATTGTCATCGACCACCAGCACGTGCTTCGGATGCTCCGCCCGCTGGTGCTCGCGGTGCACAGTCGCCGAGGCGACGACGCCCTCTTCCGCCAGCGGCAGCCGAACCACGAATTCGCTCCCCCGGCCGCGCCCTTCGCTGAACACCGACACCGTTCCGCCGTGCAGGTCCACCAGCCGCCGCACCAGAGTCAGCCCGATTCCCATGCCCCCCTGCGCGCTGCGCGTGGTGCGATCGGCCTGAAAAAACAGGTCCCAGATTTTCGACACCTTGTCGGGCGAAATGCCGATTCCGCTGTCGCGCACACGAATCACCGCCTGGTCCCCGTCGCGCTCCGCGGTCAGTGAAATCTGGCCGCCGTCTTCGGTGTAGCGCGAGGCGTTGTTCAGCAGGTTGCTGACGATCTGCGAAAGCCGGACCGCATCTCCTTCGATCAGCAGCGGGTCGTCTGGCAGGTGGATCGTGAGCGTGTGATGGTCGGCGTCGATGACGGGCCGCGAGGTTTCCACCGCACGTTGCAGCACGGCCGACAGATCGAGCGTCTCCCGCCGCAGTTCGATTTTGTCCCGCATGATGCGGCTGACATCGACCAGATCGTCCACCAGCCGCACCAGTTGCTGCACCTGGCGCTCCATCATGTCGAGCGCGCCGTCGGCCCGTTCGGCAATGCCCTCGGTCAGCTGCAGAACTTCCAGCCCGGTGCGAATCGGCGCCAGCGGGTTTCGCAGCTCGTGGGCCAGCAGGCTGAGGAATTCATCCTTGCGGCGGTCGGCGACGCGGATTTCCTCATACAGGCGGGCATTTTCAATCGCGACCGACGCCTGCCCCGCCACGCCCACCACCAGGTCTTCGTGTTGCTGCTCAAAAATCCCGACATCGGGATGCCCGAAAAACAGCCCGCCCAGCACATCGCCCGACCGCGACACAACCGGCACCGCCAGGTAGCTGCGGACAGGCGGATGGCCCGCGGGCGTTCCATAGTGCGGAGCACTCTGGCCGTAACGCGGATCGGCCAGAACATCCTCCAGCCGCACCGGGCCCTGACCGCTGAACGTCGGCTCGAACAGCGCCGTATTCCGCGGCATCGGGAACTGCTCGAACTTCTCCCGCGGCGCCCCCGACAGCGCATACAGCAGGTACGACTCGCCCGATTCGTCCCGCTGGTTATAGAAGAACGCCCCAATGGCGGCGCCCGTCAGCGCCGTCGTTTCGTCGGTCACCGTCTGCACGATCTTCGCCAGGTCGAGTTCCGCCGCCAGCAGCCGGCCAATGCGGTACAGCGCCTTCGTGCGCCGAGCCTCGTCCAGCAGGTCGCGCTCCATCTGACGCGTTTCAGTGATGTCGATGATCGCCGCCACGAAACCGACGACATCCCCCGCCGGGCCCAGTTCAGGCTCGTACCGGCAGAGAAGATGTCGTGTTCCAAACTGGTACGGCACATCCGACTCGAACTCGACCCGCTCGCCACGCAGCACCCGCTCGACGTACGGCCGAATGACCGCGTACGCCGCAACGCCGACGACGTCGCGAATCAACCGCCCCTGCAGCTCCTGCGGAGTTGCGTTGAACCGCTCGGCATAGGGCCGGTTGACGAGCCGGTACCGCTGTTCGCGATCGCCATGCACAATCAGAATCGGGGCGATGTCGGTCACCAGCCGCAGCTGCTGCTCGCGCTGCCGGAGCGCCCGCTCCGCCCGTTTCGCATCGGAGATGTCGCGGGTGATGACGGCCGTCGCGATGACATGCCCATCGTCTTCCCGGATCGGCGAATAGCTGACCGATACGTCGATCAGCGTGCCATCCTTGCGCCGCCGCACGGTCTCGTAGTGGTCCAGCGGCAGACCCGCCTCCAGCACGCTCGAAGTCTCCTTCAGCTGGTCCATTCGGTCGGGCGGAATCAGGATTGAAAAGGGCCGGCCCACGATTTCGTCGGCGGTGTAGCCATAAACTTTTTCAGCTCCCGAGTTCCAGCTGAGGATCACCCCGTTCAGGTCTTTGCTGATGATCGCGTCGTCCGAGTATTCAACGATGGCGGCCAGTCGCCGCTGGTCGATCTCGGCCTGTCTGCGCTCCGTCACGTCCCGGAACACCAGCACCACGCCGGAAATCTGCCCCGACTGCTCCAGTATCGGTGCGGCGCTGTCGTCAATCGGTCGCTCCACTCCATCCCGGGCAATCAGCACCGTATGGTTGGCCAGTCCGACAATCCGGCCTTCCCGCAGCGCTTTCATCGCGGGGTTTTCAACCGTCTGTCGGCTCTTCTCGTTGACGATGACAAACACCGTCGTCAGCAACTGCCCCCGCGCTTCAGCCGATGTCCACCCGGTCAGCGTTTCGGCCACGGGATTCAGCGAGACCACCAGCCCGCTGGCGTCGGTCACGATCACCCCGTCGCCGATGCTGCGCAGCGTTGTCGCGATCTGATTCGCCTGCTGCTGGAACTCGCCCGCCAGCCTGTCTGCGGCGGACTGCGATTCCCGCATCATGCCGCCCAGCCACGCGATGCCGATGGCCGTCAGCAGGTAGACCACGAGCATGCCCAGCGCTTCGCCATGCAGCCCGAACGGAAATGTGTAGGGCAGGAAAAACGCGAGCGACGCAATGGCGCCCAGCCCGGTCGCCAGCAGGGCCGGCCGCAGCCCTCCCTGCCAGGCAGTGACCAGCACGGCGATAAACAGCAGCGCAAACGGCGCCCGGTCGCCAACCAGGCCCGTCAGCATCAGGCGTGCTGCCACCGCCGCCGCAACGCTGCCGACTGCAACGCCGTAGTCCTGCACTCGCTGACGATGCTCTTCTGCAGGGGAAATCTTCGGGTTCACGATGCCCGCTGGCAATGGTCGTTTCGAGGCACGACGACGGGCTCGGCCGACGCCGGGGAGCCCCCACAATAAAGAGGAAGCCCGGCCTGGAACAGCGTCAAGATGTTCGGCATCCGGATGAACGACCAACATCGGAAAACGAGAGAGCGAGAGGCAGGCCGAGCCGTCGCCGCCGCGTTTACGTCGCCAGCAACCCGTCAATCACATTGCCCGCGACATCTGTCAGCCGGAACTCGCGCCCCTGGTACTTGAACGTCAGTTTTTCATGATGCAGGCCCAGCAGGTGGAGCAGCGTCGCGTTCAGGTCGTGAATGTGGACTCCGTGCTCGACCGGGCCGAAGCCGAAGTCATCGGTTTGCCCCCAGGCGACGCCCGGCTTCACGCCGCCGCCGGCGAGCCACATGGTGTAGGCGTCTTTGTGGTGGTCGCGTCCGGCCGCCGTCGTCTTGCCGCTGCCATCGATTCCCTGCCCCAGCGGCGCCCGGCCAAACTCGGCTCCCCACACCACCAGCGTTTCGTCCAGCAGACCCCGGCGCTTCAGATCGGTGACCAGGGCCGCCATCGGACGGTCGACGTCGCGACACTTCGCCGGCAGGCGGGTCGCCAGATTCGAGTGATGGTCCCAGTCGGAATCGTACAGCTCGATGACGCGGACGCCGCGTTCCACCAGTCGCCGGGCCAGCAGGCAGTTGTTGGCGAACGACGCCTGCCCGGGTTGTGCTCCGTACAGCTCCAGCGTTTCCGCCGTTTCGCCGGACAGGTCCATCAGGTCTGGCACCGAGGACTGCATCCGGAACGCCATTTCATACTGGCTGATCCGCGTGGCGATCTCCGGATCGCCGACGCTCGCCAGCCGCGTCTCGTTCAGCCCCTTCACGGCATCCAGAATGCGCCGGCGGTCGGCTGCGTTCTGCCCCGGCGGATTGCTGAGAAACAGCACCGGGTCGCCGCTTGAACGAAACTGCACCCCCTGATAAACGCTGGGCAGAAACCCGCTCGACCACAATGACGTTCCGGCGCCCCCCACCGGCCCCGACTGCAGCACCACGTACGCCGGCAGGTTGTGGTTCTCGGAACCGAGTCCGTAGTTCACCCACGAGCCAATGCCCGGCCGGCCGCCGCGACCAAACCCCGTATGCAGAAACATCTGGGCCGGGGCATGGTTGATCTCCTCGGTGTGGATCGTCTTGACGATCGCAATGTCGTCCGCGATTCCGGCCAGATGCGGCAGCAGTTCGGAGAGTTGCTGCCCGCTCTCTCCGTGCCGCTGAAAGCGGAACTTCGTGCCGGACAACTTCAATGTGCCGCCGATAAATGCGAAGCGGCGGCCTTCCAGCAGCGACTCCGGACAGACCTCGCCATCCCGCGCGATGAGTTCCGGCTTGTGATCGAACAGATCGAGCTGCGACGGCGCGCCGATCATGTGCATGAAGATGATGTTCCTGGCGCGCGGGGGGGCATCCGGGCCGCGAGGCCCGCCGGTCGCCGGGGCTGCGGCGGAATCGCGATTCAGCAACGTCGCCAGCGCCGTCATCCCCAGCGACACTCCCCCGCGCCGCAGGAAACAGCGCCGCGCAAGGGCCCGCTCCAGCGGCAGCCGGCCGTCCGCGTCGTCCAACAGGGAATTCACCATGACCGCGCCTCGCAACCTGCCTGTCTGAATGGACTTCACCGTCTGAACTCAACAACCTGCCTGCACCTGGATCGCCGCGTTGCACCGGTCCAACGTTCAACCTTTGGTGATCGTCTCATCCAGATTGAGCAGCGCGGTACAGACCGCATACCACGCCGCAAATTCCGACCGGCTCAGGTTCGCCGGCAGTTCAAAATCGCCAAGCAGCTCCAGGGCGCTCTGCGGGTTCTCGACCGCGTCGGCCAGTTGGGCTTCGTACAGCGATTTCAGCAGCGCCAGTTCGGTCGACGTGGGAACCCGCGAGGTCGCCCGGCGGAACGCTCCCTGCAACCGCTCTTCCACCGTCGTCCCCGCTTCGATCAGCACCTCGCGGGCGAAGGCCTGCGCCGCCTCCACGTACACCGGGTCGTTCAGCAGCGTCAGCGCCTGCGTCGGCGTGTTTGAACGTGGACGCGTCACCCGGCACGACATTCGGTTGTTCGCATCGAAGTTCACAAAACTGGGGTAGGGCGATCCCCGCTTGCAGACGACGTACAGGCCGCGGCGGTGCCGGTCCTCCCCCGCGCTGACCACGTAATCGTAGCGCTGACCGCCCACCTTCACCCACAACCCCTCGGGCTGATACGGCTTCACCGGCGGCCCGCCCTGTTTCAGGCTGATCAGCCCGGCCACGGCAAGCGCGTTGTCCCGCACCATCTCCGCGTCCATCCGGAACCGGGGCCCCCGCGCCAACAGCAGGTTCCGATCATCCTGGGCCTGCAGTTCCGGCCGGATTAACGATGCCTGCCGGTACGTCGCGGACATCACGATCGTCTTCAACAGGTGCTTGATCGAGCCGCCGTTCTCGTGGAACTCGACGGCCAGCCAGTCCAGCAGTTCCGGGTGCGTGGGCAGTTCACCCTTCACGCCGAAATCCTCCGGAGTCGTCACCAGCCCCTGCCCGAACAGTTCGCTCCACCAGCGGTTCACCGTCACCCGGCCCACCAGCGGGTTTTCGCGGCTCGCCAGCCAGCGCGCCAGTTCCAGCCGCGTCTGGCAGGCCTCCCCGTCCGTCTTCGATGTCGCCAGCGGCGCGGGCAGGGCCGGCCTGATTGGCTCGCCGGGCGACTGGTAGTCGCCGCGAACAAACAGGGTTGATGTCCGCGGGGTCGCCAGTTCCCGCATGACCTGCGTCGTCGGAGCGGCGAATTTTTCGAGGTCGCCCGCCAGCTTCGCCTTCTGCTTCTGCAGTCGGGTGATGACGGCGTCGTCCATCGCACGCAGGTCGGCGAGTGCCGCCCGCTGTTTCGCAGACCGCTGCGCGGGCGGCACTGCCAGCGCCGCGACGACATCGGCGGGAACTCCCTCCCCCGTGTCGGCGCCCGTGACCGCGCTCAGTTTCACCCGACCGATCGTGCGACCCCCGCCGAAATTCTGATCGAGCCGCACCGTCATGATCGTGCCCGCCGCGTGACCGAACGGCTCGGACGCCAGAAACGTCGCCCAGTGCGGCTTCCGGAACTGCGGATTGATGGCCCAGCCCTTCCGGTCGTCTCCCTGCAGGGCCAGTTCCGGCGAAAAACTTCGCTGCGTGAAACTGGCCGTGGCGCTGCTGAATTCGATCCGCTGTTCGTCGCCCCCCGCGGCCGGCGCGGCGTCGCAGCGGAATCGCGACAGAACGAAATTCGGCCGCTGTTCATCACCCCGGCCGGGGCCGGTTCCTGGCAGCGAGGGGTCGGTCAGTGCATCCAGCCGGATGCCGCGAATGCCGGTCAGGTTCGTTTTCAGGGTGATGATGTAGGTGTCGCGATCCGGAACTTCGCCGCTGAGCAGGATGGACTGGTCCGGCAGCACCTCGAATGTTGAGCCCTCGGTCGATTCGAACGACACCACCTCCAGCGCGTGAATGGCCGGCGCGTCCGATGCCCGCTCGCGAACCGATTTCTCCCAGCGGGCATCGGGCGATTCCAGTTCGGCCCGTCGCGCCGTCAGCTTCGCGTCGAGCGCCGCGACCTGCTGTTCGAGGTCCTGCCGCGATCGGGCCGCAGCGTCGTCTTCAATCGCGATCGTCGCTCCGCGGAATGCAATGGAGCCCGGGACATTCGGATTCGCGCGTTCCGCTTCGATCTCGGTGTTGTTGAAGAACGCAAACAGCCCGTAGTAATCCCGCATCGAGAACGGGTCGTACTTGTGATCGTGGCACTGGCTGCACTCCATGGTGCTTCCCAGCCACACCATGCCCACCGTATTCACGCGGTCGAACACCTGGTTCACGCGCGTCTCTTCCGGCTCAGTCCCCGCTTCCACATTGGTCGCCGCACACCGGTTGAAGCCCGTGGCGATCAACTGCGATTTCGTCGCGTTCGGCAACAGGTCTCCCGCCAGCTGCTCCACCGTGAACTGCTCGAACGGCATGTCGGCGTTCAGGGCGTCCACCACCCAGTCGCGGTACGCCCACAGGTCGCGTAAGTCGTCCTTCTGGAAGCCATGCGAATCGGCGTATCGCGCATAGTCGAGCCACGGCCGGGCCCACTTCACTCCGAACTCGGGCGACTTCAGCAGCCGGTTGACCACCTTCTCCCACGCATCCGGCGACCTGTCGTTCACAAACGCCTCCACCTCGGCCGGCGAGGGAGGCAGCCCGACGAGGTCCAGCGACACCCGGCGGATCAACGTCTCGCGATCGGCCTCGGGCGAGGGGGCGATCCCTTCCTGTTCCAGCCGCTGGAGAACAAACGCGTCGATTGGCGACTTCGCCCACTCCCGGTTCTGCACCGCGGGAAGCGGCGGACGACGGGGAGGAAGATAGGACCAGTGAACCTGCGATGCCGCATCCGCCGGCCAGGCGGCCCCTGCATCGATCCAGCGGCGCAGCGTTTCGACATCGCGCGCAGACAGACCCTCCCCGCGCGGCGGCATGCGTTCGTCGTCGGTTCGCGGCAGTCCAATTCGCCGGACCAGTTCGCTGGCGGCCGCCTGGCCCGGAACAATCGCCGTCGAGCCGGTCGTCACGACCCGGTCGCGCGCGTCCAGGCGCAGTTCGGCCTCCTGCTTCTGCGGTCCGTGGCACTCGAAGCAGGCCCGCTTCAAGATCGAATACGCCTCCGCCGCCAGTGCGTCAGGCGCGGCGGCACGGGCGAACGAAGCAACCGGCAAGGTCGCGACCAGCGCCAGGAGCGCCGGAACACTCGCGAAGGACCGCGCAGCACGCTGGGACACGGCCAGGGTTCCACCAGGAGGGGGAGGGCAAAGGGGCGGATGTCAGCGGGAAACTCATCCGGATTGAACCTGTATTCTGCCCCTCCCCCCGGGCGCCCGCAACCCCCGCGCCCCATCGCGCCGCGGAAGCCATTCGTGGAATTTCGTCGCCCGGGCGGTACAGTGATGTGTCCCCATCTGCATCGCGGGCTGTTTTCGCAAAAAGTCCACTTCAGGATTGAGTCGTGTTTAATACTGTTGCACTCGTCGGGGCGACCGGCGCCGTCGGCCGCATCATGCGTCAGCTGCTCGAGGAGCGCCCGCTCCCCGCGAAAACGTACCGGTTCCTCGCCAGCAGCCGCAGCGCCGGCGGAACCCTCACGTTCCGCGGCCAGGAATACAAAGTCGAAGAGCTGACGAAAGACTGCTTCGCCGGCGTCGACCTCGTCATCGCCACCACGCCCGACGAAGTGGCCCGCGATTTCCTCCCCGCCGCCGTCGAGGCCGGCGCCACGGTGATCGATGAATCGGGCTACTGGCGAATGAAGGACGGCGTCGCCCTCGTGATTCCCGAGGTCAACCCGCAGGATGCCCTGAACGCCAAAGGCATCATCGCCAGCCCGAACTGTTCAACCACCCAGATGGTGGTCGCGCTGAAGCCCCTGCATGACGCCGCCCGGGTGAAGCGCGTCGTCGTCAGCACCTATCAGGCGGTCAGCGGCATCGGGCTGTCCGGCACGAAGGAGCTGGAAGAGGGAACCCACATGCGACTGCACGGGCAGCCCTACAGTTACACCGCGTTCAAGCACCCGATCGCATTCAACTGCATCCCGCAGATCGGCGGCGAGAAAGAGGCCGGCTATACCAGTGAAGAAATGAAAATGGTCTACGAGACCCGCAAGATCCTCGGGGACGAAACCATCCAGGTGAACCCGACCTGCGTGCGGATTCCCGTCGCCAACTGCCACAGCGAAACAATCACCGTGGAAACCGAACGGCCCGTGTCGCCGGAAGAAGCCCGCGGACTGTTCGAGAGCTTCCCCGGCATCAAGGTGGTCGACGACCTCGGCGCAGGACAGTACCCGATGCCCTCCACCTGCGATGGCTCGGATCTCGTTTACATCGGCCGGATCCGCAAAGACATTTCGCATCCTAACGGGCTGTCGTTCTGGTGCGTCAGCGACAACCTTCGCAAGGGGGCGGCCACGAATGCCGTGCAGATTGCGGAACTGCTTGCGAAGCACCGCTTCCCCAACGGCTGAACGCTCCGTGCACCGGGCGCGTCGCTGTTTCGCGGCGCGTCCGGAACGCCACACCTGCCGGCCGGCGTTCCAGCGGCATCTGGCAAACTCTGCGGGCTGGTGAAACGCATCGGGCTGGCGAAACTGCTCCTCGAACAACGCTTCGTTCGACGACATCCCGACGACGTCTCAGAAACCGTCGTGATCCAGCTCCTTTCCGCCGCCTCGATTCGGGCGGGTGGTAGGTTTCTGGCGGGTCCACTGGGTTGAAGTGAAGCCGGTTCGCCGGCCCGACCGTCGCCGGGGTGGATGACGAGCAGCAACACACGATCCGGATGCCGCTGCGGGCCGTTGCGGGCCGCCGACAGGGCGCCGGTCGACAAAGAGCGATCGCTCTCGCTGCCGCATCCTTCCGACGCCAGCCAGGGTGTGCGTTCCGAGACAGCCGGACTTGAGCAGCCTCCGTCGCGTTGTCCTGAAAGTGAGTGACTTATGAAACGAACTGCGTGGCATCGAATCGGGATGATGGCGGCGGGACTGGCGAGTACCGCGGCGGCCGGACAGGCGGCCGAAACATCGATTTCGCTGGCGGGCTGCAACTGCCAGCGCGGGGGCGGCGGGGGCATGGCACTGTCCATGCCTGTGGAAACGCCGCACCTCGCTCCGGTTCCCGGCTCTTCGAGCTGGACGCCGGGAGTGATGGCGCCGGCGGCGACCGCACCCGCGGCCAACCTGCCGCCGGGCACGCTGGGGCGGACGTATGTGCGTCCGTCGGCGCCGGTGCCGGCCGTCAAACACCCGCGGGCCGGGCTGATTGACGTGCACGCCCCCGGAGCCACGTCCGTCTCGGTGCAGTGGACGCATCCTTATCGCCTCAGCGACGAGCTGGATGGCTTCGTCGATGCCAACGACAAGGATCTGTTCCACTTCGAAGAGAAGCAGATGCTCCCCGGAGTGCCGTACATCGTGCGCATCGAAGCGCGGTACGGCACCGAGGACAAACCCCGCTACGAGGAACGCTACGCGCGCCTCATCATGGGGCGGATCGTCAGCATCGACTTCGAGGACGCACGGTAACTTCGAGCCCTCCAGACCCGGCGCCCGGTCCCCGGTGCGCCCGTGTCCGGAGCGTTGACCCGCGGAGCATCAGGCGGTGGCGATCCCGACCCGATGACCCGCGGGTTTTTTCGTCGACCCGCCGCCAGCACCAGGCCTCAGCCCCCGGATGCTTTTGCGCGGCAAACCCAGTGGGGCTGCCTCGCGCGCCTCGGGTCAGCCATCTTTCGCCGAGTGCAGCAGCACGTACACGCCCTGCGAACCGGCCGCGCGAACGGCATCAAACAACCGCACCGCCCGCGGCTCCAGTTTGCCGTCCGGCATGCGCACTGCAATGGTGATCGTATTCTCGGGACCGCTGCTGCGGCCGCGCGCCAGCTGAATGTTCGGACGCTCCCGCCGGGCGCCGATGGCCAGCACCCGGAACGGCCCGATCACCTCACGCGCTCCGGCCAACGCTGTCGATGGACTGGCCGGGCTCCCGTCGCTGGTTCCCGACGTCGCCGCGGCGATCGGTTGCGGCGTTTCGAACGACACCAGGTCGCCCGGATTGATCTGCTCGGGAATCACCGCCCGCGGATCGATCGGCACCCACCGGGCCACTTCATCCTCGGCCAGCATCGAGGCCAGGTCTTCCTGCGCTGGGGTCGCCAGGTCCTGACGCAGAATGATTTCTCCGCCGGCGTACGGCCTGTTCGCCCGCAGGCCAATGACCGCTTCGCGGGCCGACCACAGCGGGGCGGCGTCCTGCAGGTTGCCCATCCGGCTGCGGGGAATCTCAACCGGCTCGAGATGATCGGCCTTGAACTGATCCCCGACGTTGAGACGCACATCCGGCTTCACGCCGATGAACGCCATCCGCGCCTCGTTCGATGCCAGGCTGTCGAGATACATCCAGTTGCACAGCGCCCCGGCCAGCCCGAGCCCCGCAGCGATCAGTAATCCCGTCAGTCCTCGCATCGTTGCTCCAAACCCCGGCTTCTCCTAAGAAGCCGGGGTTTTTGCTGGCGTTCAGATTTCGTCAATCAGGTATGGCTCCAGGCCCGGAGGCCTGGAGTATCCCACTTCTACAAATCGCCGATAGTCTGCGGGGTCCCGAAGCGTTTCAGGCAGCCAACTGGTGCTCGGAAGGCTGCCCGATCGCAAACCGACGTAGTCTCGATAACTCGAAAATTCCCATTCGTCCGGCCTGTTCACCAGTCCGGCTGTCACCGGGTTTCGATGAATATAGCGGGACAGATGCAACAGGTAGTCCTCCCGATCGATGTGGACCGCCTCGTATCGCGACTGAAACAGCGGCCCGACCCGATTCTGCGCCCGGTTCACCGCTTTGACGTAGCTCGTCGCAAACGATTGCATCGCCGGGGAAAACTGATCGCCCGAAGCCTTGATCAGCAGATGGTAGTGATTGGGCATCAGACAGTACGCCAGCACTTCGGCCGCCGGGCACACATGCCTGCGAAGCAGCTTGAGGAAGAAGAGCCGATTGTCTTCCGAGAAAAAGATGAGCCTGCGGTCCACACCGCGGTTGTAGACGTGATAGTGCTCCCCGGCAACGATTCCCACGGCCCTGCGCGGCATTGATGGCTCGCCCTAAGAAAGACAGAAGTGGATCGCTGAAGAAGCCCGGCTTTCACGGAAAAGCCGGGCTTCTAGCCCAGCCAGCGGCAGGCGTCTTTGGCGTGGTACGTCAGGATCATGTCGGCCCCGGCGCGGCGGAGGCTCGTCAGGATCTCCAGCGTCACCCGCTGCTCGTCGATCCAGCCGTTCGCTGCGGCGGCTTTCACCATCGCGTATTCACCGCTGACGTTATACGCCGCCAGTGGAACTTCGGGATGCGCGTCCTTCACCCGACGGATGACGTCGAGGTAACTCAGCGCGGGCTTCACCATCAGCAGGTCCGCCCCTTCCGCCACATCCAGCGCGACTTCCCGCAGCGCCTCGCCGCCATTGGCCGGGTCCATCTGGTACGACCGCCGATCGCCAAACTGCGGGGCACTCTCGGCCGCTTCACGGAACGGACCGTAGAACCCGGATGCGTACTTCGCCGCGTAGCTCATGATCGGAATGTGCGACAGGCCGGCTGCATCGAGACCCGTCCGCAGCGCGTGGATCATGCCGTCCATCATGCCGCTGGGGGCAATGAGGTCGGCCCCGGCCTGCACCACGCTCACCGCCTCTTTCACCAGCAGCGGCAGCGTAGCGTCGTTGTCGACATCGATCCGTCCGGTCGCGTCGTTCACCACGCCGCAGTGCCCATGGTCGGTGAACTCGCACAGACACACATCGGCCATCAGCAGCGTTTTCGTCCCCGTCTCGCGCAGCGTGCGCAGCGCCTGCTGCACAATTCCGTCGTCGGCGTATGCCCCCGAGCCGTGGGCATCCTTGTGATCGGGAATTCCGAACAGGATAACCGCCGGAATGCCAAGCGATTCAATCTCCCTGATCTCCGCCGGCAACTGGTCGACCGACAGCTGAAACTGCCCCGGCATCGAGCGAATCGGCGCCCGCTGGTCCCGGCCGGGCCGCACAAACAGCGGCAGGATGAAATCGCTGGGCGCCAGTCGCGTTTCGCGGACGAGGTCCCGCAGGGCGGGGTGCATGCGCAGTCGGCGGAGTCGCGTCTGGGGATACATCGATGAGGGCCATCCTGATCAGCGGCGCGATTGACGATTGAGAACTCCGATGACCGATCTGCCGGTTGCAGTCTGCAATCGGCAATCCTGAATCCAACGCCAAATCTATGGTTCGTCGCAATAAAAAACACCCCGGCGCGAAAGCGACGGGGTGCTTGCTGTGTGAACTGACCCGAACCGCGAATCACTTCGCGGCTTCGTCTTCCTTCTTCTTGCCCACCACCTCGGGCTCGGCGCCCGGTGCGGCCGCAACGGCTTCTTCCGCCTTCGGCTGCACGCAGTGGACGATCACGGAGTCGGCCGGATTCTTGACCTTCAGCGAGGCCGGTAGGTCGGTCAGGTCGCGCACGTGGATCGACTGACCAATTTCCAGCGTGCCGATGCGGACCGCGATTTCGTCCGGAACTTCAATCGCCAGGCAGTCGACATGCAGCGAGTGCAGAGGCTGTTCGAGGATGCCGCCAGCCACAGTGCCGGGGGCCGTTCCCTTCAGATGGATCGGCACATCGACCACGATCCGCTGCTCGGCGTCGATCCGCAGGAAATCCATGTGCATCAGGTGCTTGCTGAAGGTGTCCCACTGCACTTCGCGAAGCAGGGCCTTTTCAGTCGCGCCGTCGATTTCCAGGTCGACCACCTTGTGGCCGCTCAGCACCAGCGGACGGGCCAGCTCAGCCGACACCGAGATCTTCACCGGGTCCTGGCCATGGCCGTACACGTTGGCCGGAACGATGCCTTCCAGACGCAGGCGGTTGCAATGCGCCGAGCCGGACTTTTCACGCTTCTGGGCCGAGATTTTAGTGGCGGTCGACATGACAGAACACGCTTCAATGATTCGCAATGGAACCGGCGCCACCGAATGGCGCCGGGCCTGCCGGACGAAGAAACATCCTCTTCGCCACGCGGCAGCCAGAAACCCGGGCCCTGTGGCCGGGGTCGAAACCGTGAGAGATACCACAGCGGTTCGACAAAGGCAACGGAATGAACAAAAAACTGCCCCTCGGGCCACCGCGCCCGGCCCATCCGCCCCGAACGCCGCAGCCCCGATCGCCGCCGATTCGCCATAGCCTTCGATAAGGCATGGGTTTACGAAACAGTCCCGGCCACAGGCCCGCCGCCGGAATGGCCCCGTCAGGCCGGCAGCGTGGCGGCCACCGGGTCGGCCTTCGGATTGACCGACTGCTCAACGGCGTTCAGCAGTTGCTCGCGGCGGAACGGCTTGAAAATCGCGAATTTCATCCCCATCTGACGCCCCCGGACCAGCGAGTGCGAGGCGTCGTAGCCAAAACCGGCCATCAGAATGATCGGGGTCTGGTCCCCCCCCTCGCGGATCTTCGCGAACATCTGCGAGCCGCTCATGTCGGGCAGACGGATGTCCGCCACGATCACATCGTACGAAAAGGCCTTCAGCATCAGCTGGCCTTCTTCACCCGTGCGGGCCGTTTCGACGACGCACCCGTACGGGCCGAGAAGCTGGTGACCCGCTTTGCGGTTGTCGGCCTCGCTGTCGACAATCAGCACGCGTTTTCCCGCCAGGACGGCCCGGTCCCCCTCGGCGGGACGGGCGACGACCTCGGTTTCCGTTTCGCCCGCATTGTGAATCGAACGGCAGACGCCCCGCACCTGCGAAACCATCCGCAGAATGCGCTCGGCCGCTTCCGGGCAGGTCGAAGTCTGCGCGAGCAGCCAGGCGGCGTCGTTCAGCACCTCGTCCGTCGGGCAGGCCGTGTCGGCCAGCAGTTGCTGAGCGCTTTCCGCAGCCGTCGACGCCTTCTCCGCGGCCAGCAGATCGAGCGTGTTCAGCGCGATCGCCACCTCGCGGCAGAACAGTTCGAGGAACTGGAGATCGTCCTGCGAAAAGGCGCCCGTCCGCGGACTTTCGACATTGAACGTCCCCAGCGTTTCATCGTGCAGGATGAGCGGCACCGTCAGCGAGCTCTTGGTGTCGGCCGCCCCGGGCAGAAACAGGGGATCGCGGGTGATGTCTTCACACAGATAGCTGCGCCCCGTCGCGGCCACGAAACCGGTCACGCCGTTCTTCTCGGAACTCGCAAACAGCACCCGGTGCGACGCCTCGGGCTGCATGCCGACCGACAACAGGGGCTTCAGCTCCCCCGTATCCCGGTTCAGCAGCCGGATTTCGACCGTCTCGAACTCGAGCAGATCTTTGGTGAACTGCAGAATCTTGTGCTTCAGCAGCTCGATGCGGTCCTCTTCCGAGAGGTCGCTGATCTCCTGCGGCTGGAGATCCCCCAGTTCGAGGCCGGCCTGGTAGATGGCGTTCAGCTTGTGCCGCTGCAGAACTTCCTTCGAGCGGTCGCGGACGACGATGAGCAGGTATTCAGGCAGGCCATCGGCCGATTGGTCGATCGGGCTGGCATCGAGTTCGAGGAAGACTTTCTCGCTGCGTTTGAAAGTGGTGACGACCGGCGTTCCGAGAGCGAGGGCCGTGTGCAGCGGGGCGAAATCGGGCCCGATGATTTCGGGGTTCTGGAAGGCTTCAAAGAATTCGAGCCCCGCGAGGGAGCGGTTGGTTCCGGCCAGTTCGGCCAGGCGGGCGTTGCTCCAGACGATGCGTCCATCGACATCGAGGAGGGCGACGCCGTCGGGGAGTTTGGCGAGGACGCCGCCGACTTCGAGGAGGAACCCCGCGGGGGCCATATCGCGGGAGAGGACGCAGACGCCGCGGAAGGTTTCGTCGCGGAGCCTGCGCAGAGCGTCAGGAACATCCTGCGCGACGACCAGCTCGCAATGCGGCTGCAGTTCGTCAATCACCGGCTCGAGTGCATCTTCGACAGTGCCGAGAATCAGCACCCTCGGCCGTGCCTTCACCGCCTGGGACATAGTGGTTTGCGACGTCATCGCAATTCAGGACTCATGGCATCGTCCCCGCCGCGAACTCTCGAAGCACTCCGAACCGCGTGGCACCCGCACATGCCCCGCTCGAAGGGACGATTACTCCAGTGGAATCTTAAGCCGGTCCCGGCTGGCTGACTACCCCGGAAGGGGAGTGGTGCCTTTTGAAAAATTATGGCCCGAAATAGTTTCGGCAGCGGGTTCCGATCATTGCGGGAGCGTTTGTTCGTAGCCGCCAAGGAAGCGCCGATAGTTCCAGTACAGGGTGATGACGACGGCAGCCAGCATCACGATCCAAAACACCGTTCGCTTCATTTGCCGCTCCCCCGCCCAATAAAAAAGCCCGCCCGGCATCATCGCCCGGCGGGCTTCAGCGTTCAACAGGTCTTCAGACCCCGAACAGATCATCCAGCTTCCAGATATGGTCCGTCAGGTTCGCCCGCATGGCTGGCGTGCAGCGAATCGACGAATGAATCCGGCAGAAGTTGTAGTGGAAGACATGCAGCGCCACGGCCGCCTTCAGGTTCGTCAGCTTCTTTGAGAAGCCAAGCGACAGGCGGGCGAACCTCTTCACGAACGTGCGGATCGTCAGGTTGCAGCGTTTCAACGTGGCTGGTGCATATCGTCCTAAGGTAGTGAAGAATCTTCGGCCAGGATTGTTCGGCGAGGGTCAATCTGTCGCGCTCGCCACGGTGACGAACATGAAGAATGCGACGGTTAATGCGGCGACAAGGACCGCCATGACCGTTGCAACCCCCACGCGTACGGACGGGTATCTGACGAGTCCATAGAGACCGATGCCCGCTGCGCTCCAAGTGCAGACAAGGGCTGTGCCGAACGCAGACCCAGAGATGACGCCGCGTGGTAAGATTGCGGCAAGCGCTAAGCAGGCGGCCCCAATGGCAGTCGGGGTAACGACGCACTTCGTCGCATTCCAGTCTTGATCGCCGGATGTATTCACAGTTCGCGCACGAAAAAGCCCGCCCGGCATCATCGCCCGGCGGGCCGCGAGACTCAACAGCGGCTCACGCGAATGAGTCGTCCAGCTTCCAAATCCGGCTGGTTGACTACCCCCCGGAAAGGGAGTGGTGCATTTCGAAAAATCTTACCGCGAAATAGTTTCGAAGGTCAGAACAGGTCAGCGTCCTGTTCGGACTTCGCCGGTACAGGGGCGTCGGGTCTGTTCATGGCCTCATCAACCAACCGCAGGAGCAGGTCGACGTGGGGCTGCCCTCGCCACTGGCCAAGAGCCCAGAGCAGCCAAGTGCCGAATGCCAGGTAGTAGATCGGTGCAACGAGCGCCACGAATACCCAGAAATCAGATTCCCAGATTCGTCTGAATAATAACCACAGCCCGATAGCGGCAACGACGGGAAACACCACGTGGAACCACTTGGCGAAGTGCCACGATGCCTTTTTGATCCGCAGGAACTCGACCATCCTTCGTTCTGCTGGCGACAGTTCCACAGATCAGCCTCCGCGCAATGAAAAAAGCCCGCCCGGCATCATCGCCCGGCGGGTCTTGCGACTCAACTGTGGATGCCGCGATCGCCGTGTTCCGCATGCAGTGGCGGTTGACCGCCGTTAGCGGGGGGCCGTGTCGGGGTGCAGCCAGGGGCTGCACGGAACGGCGATGGCGGGGGGTGACCTTGATGGTCGACGCCGGCAGGCCGGGCGGGGGGAGCGGCCGGGTGTGAATCAGGGGAGCTCGAAGACGTCGCCGGCGGGGACGGAGCGGGATCGCGTCGGGTAGCAGGAGGTCAGCGGGGGGCAGGTGTGACGCCAGCAGGTCGGGCGGCAGTACCAGCACTCGCTGCTGAATTGATCGAGCCGACTGGAACGGCCGTAGGGGGGCGGGCAGCAGATCGGGCGGGAAACTTCTTCGCAGGGCCCGCAGGAAGGGTCGGTGATGGCGACGCAGCCAGTGCCCAGAGCGCTCAGGGCGCACAGGGTTACGAAAAACATGGGGCGCTGCGTCGACACGATGGACCTCCTTGTCGGGAGTGTCCATCGGCGGGCGACAGGGCCGGACTGCAGCTTGCGTCGGGCGGGCCGAATAACCGGAAGTCCTTTCCTGAGCAGCACTTCATGAAAGCGATTTCATTTCATCCAATTCCGATAATGATTTCGTTGAAGAGTTCAGGAAAAGTCGGTCTGGCACCGACGAGATCACTGGATTCCGCTAATAGGAACGCAATGCTGGACCTGTTTCGCCCCGCAAATCGTTGGGAGTCATGACGTCGTGACGGCTGCAAAAGTGAGAGCGGGCCTCGCCGCGGATCGCGACGCCATTGCTTGGATCATGGATGAACTGGCGATCGATGCGGGGCATCCCATCGAGCGGTCGAACCTGCGTCGGATTGTCGATGATGTGATTGCGGCCTGGGATGGCCGTGCCGAGGATCGCTGGACGGTCTGGACCTCGGAGGTGGGGCACAGTCTGGGTCGGCCATCTCATGTGGTGGACTGCACGGCGTTCGAGGCGGTGAAGCTGGCGCAGAACGGCGCCGCGGTGATCGGACGTCCCACAGGGGAGCACTCGTGGATCGCCGTCATGGGTGGCACGGCAACCGAGGTGCGGGTTCTGCAGCCGTTTGGAGCGCGAACGGGGGAGACCGTCAAGCGGCGGTCGGCCGAGCGGATTCTGAAAGCGCGGATGGGCGAAGAGAAGACGCGGTTCGTGGTGCTGGACCCCAGCCATCTGCAACCGGCGGATCACGCCACAGACCACGATCACCATGGGCATCACGACGACCACGGCATGTCGCCGGCGGCGCGGTTGTGGTCGCTGTTGCGTCCTGAATCGACCGACATCCTGACGGTTCTGGCGTTCTCCATCGTGACCGGCATTCTGGCGATGGCGACGCCCCTGGCGGTCGAGTCGCTGGTGAGCACGGTGGCGTTCGGCCGGATGCTGCAGCCGGTGGTCATTCTGGCGCTGATTCTGTTTGGCTTTCTGACGTTTCTGGGGGCGATCCTCGCGCTGCAGACGTTTGTGACCGAGATTCTGCAGCGGCGACTGTTCGCGCGCATCGCGTCGAACATTGCGTTCCGCCTGCCGCGGGTGAAGGTCGACGCGCTGGAGCAGCATTACCCGCCAGAGCTGGTGAACCGCTTTTTTGAAGTGGTCACGGTGCAAAAGGTGGTGTCATCGCTGCTGCTGGACGGCATCACACTGGTGATTTCCACGCTGGTCGGCATGGCGGTTCTGGCGCTGTACCACCCGTGGCTGCTGGGCTTCGACATCGTGCTGCTGGCCCTGCTGACATTCACGATTTTCGTGCTGGGCCGCGGTGCGGTGAAAACGTCGATCAAGGAGTCGAAAGCGAAGTACCGGACGGCCAGCTGGCTGGAAGACATTGCCGCCTGTCCGACGGCGTTCCGGTACGACGGCGCAGCCGAATTCGCGATCGAGCGCGCCGACCGCCAGATTTACGACTACCTCACCGAGCGGCGGAAGCACTTCCGGATCCTGATCCGCCAGATTCTGTTCGCCCTGGGGCTGCAGGCGATCGCCAGCACGGTGCTGCTGGGCATGGGCGGCTGGCTGGTGATTTCCGGTCAGCTCACGCTGGGCCAGCTGGTGGCGGCCGAGCTGATCGTCGCGGTGATCGTGGGCGCCTTTGCGAAGCTCGGGAAACATCTGGAAAGCTTTTACGACGTGCTCGCCTCGGTGGACAAACTGGGGCAGCTGTTCGATCTGCCGATCGAGCGACAGGATGGCCTGGTGACGCTTCCGGACAACGACGGCGTGACCATCGAGATGTCGCATATCAGTTATCAGTACGCCCACCACATGCCGGGCGTTTCGACGATCGACTGGCGGGTCGAACGGGGCTCGCGGTGGGCCATCACGGGGCCGGATGGCAGCGGAAAAAGCACGCTGCTGGACATGATTTACGGACTGCGGCAGCCGGCGCACGGCACATTGACGATCAACGGCGTTTGTCCGCGAGAACTGCGTCCGGACGCCCTGCGGCGGTATGTCGCCCTCAGCCGGGGGGTCGAAATTTTCAACGGCACGATCGCCGAAAACGTGCACCTGATGCGTCCCGAGCTGACGCTGGCCGACGTTCACGAAGCTCTCGATTTTGTGGGGCTGCTGGACGACGTTCTGGCGCTGCCCGCCGGCGTCGACACGCACCTTATTACCGGAGATGGCCGGCCGCTGACCACGGGCCGTCTGCATCGGCTGATGATCGCCCGCGCGGTGATCGGCCGGCCGCGGCTGTTGATGATCGATGGAACGCTGGATGCGCTGCGGGATGAAGAGTCGGCCGAGATCGTGAAGAAGCTGATCGATCCTGCGCTCGACTGGACCGTGATTGTGGCGACGACGCGGGATTCGATTACGTCGCAGATGCCCAGATGCCTGCCGCTGGGACGGGTGAAGACGCCGCAGGGAGTGATTGAACTGGAGCCGCGCGATGCCCACTGACCTGATTGTCGTCGACGAGCGGAGGAGCCTGCGTGATCCCCGCCACAGCAGCCTGTACCCGGTTGAGTTCGATGAGGCGTCGCTGCCGGCGCTGCGGATGGCGCGTTCATCGCGCATGGCGCGGCGGCTGGCGATGTGGCTGATGATCTCGATGGGGCTGGCTCTGGTCGGCATGCTTGTGGCCCCGTGGCAGCAGTCGGTGCGGGCCACCGGCAACGTCATCGCCTACGCCCCTCTGGAACGCCAGCAGGTGATCGAAGCGCCGATCAAGGGGCGCGTGGTGGGCCTCGGCGCCGATATCTTCGAGAACGCGCGGGTCAAACGCGGGGACGTGATCGCGGAAATCCAGGACCTCGACGAAGACTACTCCGGCCGGCTGGCGACGCAGTTGAAGAATTCGGAAGACCAGGTGGCGGCGGCCCGGAACCAGCTGACCGCTTATGAACGCTCGTACGAAGTGGCGCTGAAGGTGACTCAGGCCTTCGAGACGCAGGTCGCGATGTACGAGACCATTCTGAAAGACACCATTGCCGCGCAGGATGCGTACGTTGCCCAGGCCGAGGAAAAAATTCGTGCCGAGGAGCGGCAGCTGGAGGAATATGTGGCGGCGATCGCCCAGCTCGAGGCGGAAGTCGACCGGTCGCGAACGCTGCACGAGCGGGGCAACCTGGCGCTGCAGAAGCTGCAGGAAGTCGAACGAAAGCTGTCGGAGGCCCGGGCGAAAGTGAATCGGGCCGAGGCCTATGTGGCCTCGGCGAAGGCCGAACGCGACGGCAAGATCCGCGATCGGTCGGCGAAGATCGAAAAGGCCCGCATCGACATCGATTACGCCCGCGCCACGGTCAGCAAGGCGGAGGCGGATGCGAACAAGTCGCACGCGGACGTTTCCAAGACGCAGCAGGAACTGAGCAAGGCCGAGAAAGACCTGATCGAAACGCAGATCAAGGTGGCGCGGCAGCGGAATCAGGTCATCACGGCGCCCTTCGATGGTTTTCTGGTGAAGATCACGCCGAACCTGGGAACCGCGATGGTGAAGGAGGGAGACCCCATCTGCACGATCGTGCCGGACACTGAAGACCGGGCCGTGCAGATCTGGCTCGATGGCAACGATGCGCCGCTGGTGGAAGCGGGGCGCCATGTGCGATTGCAGTTTGAGGGCTGGCCGGCCGTTCAGTTTTCGGGTTGGCCCTCCGTCGCCGTGGGGACGTTCGGCGGCGAGATTGTGTCGGTCGATGCGACGGACGACGGCAAGGGGAAGTTCCGGGCGCTGGTGCTGCCCGATCCGACCGACATTCCCTGGCCCCAGGACCGGTTCCTGCGTCAGGGGGTGCGGGCCAACGGCTGGGTGCTGCTGAATCAGGTGCCGTTGTGGTTCGAGGTCTGGCGGAATCTGAACGGGTTCCCGCCGGTGGTTTCGGTGGACGAAAAAGACAGCGGCTCGAAATCGAAGCCGCCGAAACTGCCCAAGTAAGCCGGCCGGCCAACGCTCCCTGTGCGGGGCAGGGAGCGGTTTTTGCCGCAGAAGCCGGGTTAAGCTGCGTCGACTTTTCGTCCTGTAGCTGAACGTCCCGGCGACAAGATAAATTCGGCCGGAGGGTGGGCGGGCGTGGTCTGCCGGGCGGGTGGCGGGCGTCGATGTACCGGCAGGGTGATGTTGTGCGCCGGTGGCGTAACCGTAACGACGGGCTCAGGGAGGAGCCGACTCGATGCGCAGGATCGGCGTTTCGCTGGCGACACTGGCTGTGCTTGGCTGCTCGGGAATGCCCGGGGTCAAGCTGTCGCGGCGGGCCGCTTCGTCCACGGAGGCGCCGGCATTGGGCGCGGAAGCGCTTGCCAGCCAGCCGGACAAACCGCAGGACGGCCGGCTGACGCCCGTTTCATTCGAACAGGAGCCGGCGCACGCGGCTGAATCGGCGGCGGCCGCCCGGGAATCGGATCCCCGCATCGCTCCACCGGCGCCCGATGGCTATCTCATTCCGCCGGCCGATGCACTGCAGCTCGACTCGGTGATCGCGTCGGTCTACGCGAGCTATCCCTACCTGCACGCGGCGCTCTACGAACGCGGCGTCGCCCAGGGATACCAGCTGGCTGCGGCCGGCAACTTCGACACCAAGCTCAAGGCGTCGTCGGAAAGCGGCCCGACCGGTTACTACCAGACCTACCGGCAGATGCTGGGCATCGCCCAGCCAATGTACAATGGCGGCGAAGTGTTTGCGGGCTACCGCATCGGGCGGGGTGATTTTCAGCCATGGTATCAGGAACGCCAGACCAACGACGGCGGCGAGTTCAAAGCCGGACTGGCGGTGCCGCTGGGCCGGAACCGCACCATCGATGGCCGCCGCGCCGAACTGTGGCGTTCCACCTACGGCGTCCAGCAGGCGGAACCGGACATTCAGGCCCAGCTGATCGGCTTTGTCCAGGAAGCGTCCTACTCCTACTGGGACTGGGTCGCGGCCGGACGCGACTACCGCATCGCGCGCCGTCTGCTGGGGCTGGCGGAAGACCGGACCGAGCGGATCGAAAGCCAGGTGGAAGCGGGCTTCATCGACCCGCCGCAGCTGACGGACAACCTGCGACTGGTGGCCGAGCGAAAAGCAAAGCTGGCCTCGGCCACGATGAAGCTGCAGTCGAAAGCGGTGAAGCTGTCGATGTATCTGCGCGATGCGGCCGGCGATCCGCTGGTTCCGAAGCCGTCACAGCTGAACGACTTCCCGGAGCCCCAGGAGATCGATCGCGGCCGGCTCGAATTTGACGCCCAGCTTGCCCTGACATCGCGGCCCGAGCTGAAGGCACTTGATTTGACCCGCCGGATGTACGAAGTCGACTACGCGGAGGCCCATAACGATCTGCGTCCGCAGATTGATGGCGTGCTGGCCGGGTCGCAGGATGTCGGAGCGCCGACCAGTTCGAAGCAGGACAAGTCGGAGTTCGAGGCGGAAGCGTCCATCTTTGTCGATGTCGCCCTGCAGCGCCGCAAGGGACAGGGCAAGATGCGGGTCGCGGAAGGCAAGCTGGCGCAGCTGGCCGCCAAGCGACGGATGATCGAGGACAAGATCGTCGCCGATGTGCAGACGGCCTACATCGCGATGTCGGCGACGTATGAACAGTACCTGCAGGCGCGCGAGGCCGTGCGGCTGGCGGAAGACCTGGCGGTGCGGGAGCGGCAGAACTTCGAGGCAGGCGCTTCCGACCTGTTGACCGTGACGCTCCGCGAGCAATACGCCGTGGAGTCGGCCCTGAAGGAAGTCGAAGCGCTGCTCGAATACTACCTGGCGCAGGCCGACTATCGGGCCGCGCTCGCGCGCGACCAGGCGCCGTGATCGGGCCGGGCCGCGCGGACGTGAGCCGGAACGCGATTAGGCCGACTGGCTGAGGAACGCCAGCGCCTTTTCGGCGAGCGCCTTGGACAGCGGTTTGCCGTGGTAGTTGATGTCTCCTTCCGCTTCGAGCAGCGGCAGGATGCCGAAGCCCTTCTGCGTCCGGGACACGATCGCCGTGGGGCGGTCGGTGACGGCTTTGGCCTTCTTCAGCGCCTCGACGACTTCGCCCATGTCGTTGCCGTTGATCGTCTGCACGTGCCAGCCGAACGATTCGATTTTCGGCTGGAACTGCAGCATGTCGAGCACTTCTTTCGTCGCGCCGGTCTGCTGGAAACCGTTCTGGTCGACGATCAGGGTCAGGTTGCCGAGCTTGTATTTCTCGGCCGAGGCGATGGCTTCCCAGATCTGGCCTTCACCCATCTCGCCGTCGCCCGTCATGCAGAAGGTGTGGTAACCCTTCTTGTCCATTTTGGCGCCGATGGCGTGGCCGACGGCCAGCGACAGGCCCTGGCCGAGCGAGCCGGTCGAAGCCTCAATGCCGCGGAGCCGCTTCATGTTCGGATGCCCTTCGTAGGGGCTGCCGAGCTTGCGGAGAGTCATAATGTCGCTGACCGGGAAGTAGCCGGCGAGCGCCATTGCGGAATACAGCACCGGGCAGGCGTGCCCCTTGCTGAGGATGAACCGGTCGCGGCTGGGGTCGGTGGTGTTCTTGACGTCGTAATTCATGAAACCGCCGAAATAGAGGGCGGTGACGACGTCGCAGGCCGACAGGCTGCTGGAGGGATGGCCGCTGCCGGCTTCCGTCGTGATCTGGATGATCAGCTTCCGGATCTCAAGAGCTTTGGCTTTCAGTTGTTCGACGTTGAGAGCTTCCGGCACGGCCAGACCTTCCTCGGTGAATTAGCAAGAATTGCAGCGTGAGCGGCGTATGCTACTGCCGTCCCGAAAGGGTCGCAACCGGGGGCAACCGAACCCGGGCGACGGCCGCCATCAGGAACCGGGACGATCGCGAAACAGGCGTTTGCGAAACGGACGGCGACCTGCGGTTCGACTTGGACCGTACGCACGATCGGCGTTAGGATGGCTCAGGTACGGAGAGGCTTCGCGCCGGGCGCTCGTTGGGCGTTCCCATCAGGAGGGCGCTTCGTCACGTTACGTCCGGGCACAGCCTGGCCCCTGCATTTTCGGTCCTGCGTATGCGTTGGGAGCAGAAACTCCAGCATGCAACGCTGTCTGACGTTGGGCTGCGTCGGCAGAACAACGAAGACTCTGCAGCCGCCTATCTGTGCGCCAGCGAAACCGAGTTCACCAGTCGGGGGCATTTGTTCCTGGTCGCCGACGGCATGGGCGGACACGCTGTCGGAGAACTCGCCAGCCAGCTGGCCGCTGAATCCATCCCTCACGCCTGGACCAAACTCCCCGGCGACAGCGCTCCGCAGGTGCTGCGGGAGGCGATCGTCACGGCCAACAAGGTCATCAACGAACGCGGGTCGCAGAATCGCGATTTTCTGCGGATGGGGACGACCTGCACGGTTCTCGCACTCACCCCGGGCGGCGCGTACGTCGGCCATGTCGGCGACAGCCGCTGTTACCGGATCCGTCGCGATCGCATCGATCAGTTGACGTTCGATCACAGCCTGCACTGGGAAATGCAGCGGCAGGCGCGCGAAACGGGCATTCCGATGGAATTGCCGGAACACCGGAACATTATCACCCGCTCGCTCGGCCCCGAACCCGAAGTGCAGGTCGATGTCGAAGGCCCGTTTCTGGTCCTCCCGGGCGACATTTTCCTCCTGTGCAGCGACGGCCTCTCGGGCGACGTGCGCGATGACGAAATCGGCGCCCTGGCGGCCGAACTGGCGCCGGCGCAAGCCTGCCGGGCGCTGGTGCACCTCTCCAACATGCGCGGCGGAGGCGACAACTGCACGGTCACGATCGTGCGCGTGGGCGAACTCCCCGCAAATGTCCCACCTCCCGAACTTCCGCTCGAATCACTGGTTTTGCCTGCGGCGCCGCGGCCGCGACGGCTGGCGGGAGGCATCGCCGCGGCGGCGCTCGCGATCGGGCTAATCGCGGTTCTGATGGGGCAGGTTGCCGTCGGCGGCGTACTGGCGGGCGTCTCGCTGGCGACGCTCATCGCGCTTCGGCTGCGGCGTCCCCCGATCTCCATCGCCGAACCAGCCCCCGAAAGCGAACTCAGCCGCACGAACCTGTGGCGTCCTTACCGCACCGCGGTCAACAAGCCGACGCAGGCGCTGTTCGAAAGCCTTTCGCAGCTCGAATCCCAGGTGGCGAAAGTCGCGCGTGACGAGGGCTGGCCGGTGAACTGGCCGCAGCATGCCGCGGCCCTGCAGGCGGCGGTGGAAGCGAAACTGGAACAACGATTCGCCAAAGGCCTGCGGGACGTGAGCCGGGCGATCGACCTGCTGATGACGGCGCTGTACACGGCCCGCCGCGCTCCGCGTCAGGCGACCGTGCCCGAACGGGGCGGCGCGGCGTAAGTCAGTTGCCAGCAGGCGCGCCGGTCACCATCAGCCCGGCCAGATATCCAGCTTTGAATCCGGCGTCGATATTCACAACCGCCACGTTCGCCGCGCAGCTGTTGAGCATGCCCAGCAGTGCCGTCAGGCCGCCGAACGACGTGCCGTAACCGACGCTGGTGGGCACCGCGATGACAGGGCACGACAGCCAGCCGCCAACAACGCTCGGCAGCGCCCCTTCCATTCCAGCGACAACAATCACCACGCGGGCCTCGCGCAGCCGTTCCACCTGCTTCAGCAATCGCTGCGGGCCGGCCACGCCCACATCTGTAATGAGCCCACATTCCATCTCCATCCAGGCGAGCGTTTCAAGCGCCTCTTCAGCCACCGGTCGATCGCTGCTCCCCGCGGTGACCACCAGCACGGGCGGCGTCGCCACGCCATCCAGGCCATCACGCAGCGGAAGGACCGCCGTTTTCGACGACGGCGCTGTCAGGCGTATCGTGCGGGCGACGGCGTGATGAATGGCCGCGGGAAACGCTGCAAGAACGACCTCCGCGTGCGCCGCGGAAACACGCGTCACCAGCGACGACTGCCCGGCCGCCTGCTGGGCCCGGAAGACCTCAACGATCTGCTCGGGTGTTTTTCCTTCGCCGTAAACAACTTCCGGGTGGCCGCAGCGTTCGGCACGGGCGAGGTCGAGGGTGACGCCGGGGATGGGCACGGGAGGATTCAGGATTCAGGAGTTGCGACGGCAAGCCGTCGGCTTGGTGAGGTTGGTCCGACGCTTCGTGAATGGACACGGTTTCGTCATGATTCATCGCGACCGTCGTTCCTGCAACCCGCTTTTGAAACTGCATCATGCCGCGCCCGCTTGTTGTCGTCACCGATTTTATCCGCGAACCGCTCGATCACGAGCGCCGCATCCTGGGCGATGTGGCTGATGTCGTGGCGGCTGACGCCATGCACGAGGACGACCTCATCGACAAAGTCGAGAACGCCGACTGCCTGATGCTGTTTCACTTCATTTCGATCACACGCAAAACCATCGAACGTCTCACGAAGTGCAAGCTCATCGTCCGTTGCGGCGTCGGGTTTGACAACGTCGACCGCGTCTTCGCCCGCGAGCGTGGAATCGATGTGGCGAATGTCCCCGACTACGGGACCGAAGACGTGGCCGATTCGGCCATCGGCATGCTGCTCACCTTGGTGCGTGGCATTCATTACATGAACGGCCGCTGCCAGGCCGGGCAGGGGGAATGGATTTACACGCAGGTCCAGCCGACCTACCGCCTGCGCGGGCAGACGATCGGCCTCATCGGCTGCGGCCGGATCGGCACTGCCACAGCGCTGCGGGCGAAGGCCCTGGGTCTGCGGGTGGTCTACTACGATCCGTATGTCCCCGATGGCCGCGACAAGTCGCTGGGCATCATCCGTGTGGAATCGCTGGCCGAACTGCTGGAGCAATCCGACATCGTCAGTCTGCACTGCCCGCGGACACCTGAGACGACGCACCTCATCAACCGCGCGGCGATCGAGCAGATGAAGCCTGGTTCATACCTGGTGAACACGGCCCGCGGCGGGTGTGTCGATATTGACGCAGTGCTGTGGGGCATCGAAAGTGGAAGGCTCCGCGGAGCCGGACTCGATGTGCTGGAAGTCGAACCGCCGACTGGCGCCGAGCCGCTCATCAAAGCCTGGCGCGACCCCAACCACCCGGCCCATCACCGCGTGATCCTGAATCCTCATGCCGCCTTCTACAGTGAAGAAGGATCGATCGACATGCGGGTCAAGGGAAGTGAAAACTGCCGGCGGGTGATTCTGGGGCACGCGGCCCGCAACATCGTGAACTGACGGCGGCGACTGGGCCGCTGCCTGCTGCGCTCAAGAAGGAGTTGGCCCATGAAAACCATCCATCACATCAACTGCGGCACGCTCGTCGTGCCCGGCTATCCGACGGTCGTCTGCCACTGCCTGCTGCTTGAGGATGAGTCGGGACTGACGCTGGTCGACTCGGGAATTGGACTGCGTGATGTGCAGGACCCGGTGGGGCGATTCGGCCAGACGCTGATTGACGCGGCTGGATTCCAGTTTCACGAGGCCGACACGGCCGTCCGCCGGATTGAGGCCCTGGGGCTGCGTCCGGACGATGTCCGGCAGATTGTTCTGACGCACGCCGACCCCGACCATGCCGGAGGGCTTGCGGATTTTCCACAGGCGGACGTGCACGTCAGCGAGGAGGAACTGCGGGAACTGACGGCGGGGCGGGCGCGCTATGTGCCGGCGCAGTTTGCGCATGGGCCGAAGTGGCGGCCGCATGGGGGGGCTCCGCGCGGGTGGTTCGGACTGGATGCGCGTCCGGTCGTCTCGCACGGAGAAGACGACGAGGTGCTGCTGATTCCCCTCTTCGGGCACACGCTCGGCCACTGCGGAGTGGCGATCCGCCAGGGGGACCGGTGGCTGCTGCATGCGGGCGACGCGTACTACCTGCGGGCGGAACTGACGGACGAGTCGCATCCCGTCGACGCGCTGGCGGCCTCGCGGGCCGAGAGCGATGTTCATCGCCGGGCGAGCCTCGCGGCCCTGCGCCGGCTCGTGCAGGACTATCCGGGGGAAATCGACATCATCGGGTATCACGACATCACCGAGCTGCCGGATCCGCAGAAGATTGGCGCTGTTCGCTGATGGACAAAAAAAAGCCCGGGGGTTGCAACCCCCGGGCTTTCGAATCGCGTGGTTTTACTCTGGCAGTCGGGCGCTGTTCACCTTCGGGAACTCGCCGGAGCAGGCTTTCATGAAGGCGACGAGGTCCGCCTTGTCCTGGGCGGTCAGGTCCAGCTTCTTGATCTTGTCGCTCAGCCAGGGGTTCGGATGCCCTCCCTTGGCGTACCATTCAACGACCTCTTCCAGCGTCTTCTGGCTGCCGTCGTGCATGTATGGGGCGCTGAACTCCACATTCCGGATCGTCGGCGTCTTGAACGCGCCTTTGTCCTTCTCGTCCTTCGTCACTTCATAGCGGCCAAGGTCGGGCGACTGGGCGTCCATGCCGACCCCAATGTTGTGGTACTTCTCATCCGTAAAGTTGGCCCCCGCATGGCACGCCGTGCAGTTCGACTTCTCGCTGAAGAACAGCGCCATGCCGCGCCGGGCGCTTTCCGACATCGGATGCGCATCGGCATCGGCCTTCACCGACAGGTACTTCTTGTACGTTTCCGGGTCGTCATCCTTCAGCGCTTCCAGATCCTCTTTCTCGGGGAAGTTGTCGAGGAACGGCTTCAGGGCGGCGGCGTAATCGTACGGCGCCGGGCCAGTCACGATGGCCCGCTCGAATGTGGCGATCGCCTTGCCCACGTTGTCGATGGTCATCGAATTCGGGCCGAAAACGGCCTCGAACTGCAACTTGTAGCCATCAATCGACGACAGGCACTTCATGCAGGCGTCGTGGGTGAATCCCATTTCGATGGGGTTGGCGATCGGGCCGACGGCCTGATCTTCCAGCGTCGCCGCCCGGCCGTCCCAGAACTGGGCCCCCGACAGAATGCGGTTGTAGCTGACGGGCGAGTTCCGGCCGCCGGTCTGCCCCTTCACGCCGATTCCGAACTGGGTGTTGGCGGCGTAGCCGGAGGTATGGCTGTGGCAGCTCGCGCAGCTGATGGTGGCGTCGATCGACAGCCGCGGATCGAAATAGAGCTGCCTTCCGAGTTCGATCTTCGCCCGCGTCATCGGGTTTTCTTTGACGCCGGTGATCTGCGATTCCGCCTGGGCCAGCCCGAACGGCAGCGAAATCTCGAGCGGTTCATGCACGCCGGGCGTCGCCAGCCAGGCCTTGATCTGGTCGACGGTCAGATCCCCTTCACCGGGAATTCCCATGGTCAGCGACGGGTCGCCGAGCGTGACTTTGGTCGGCAGTTTTTCCGCGGCCTGCTGCGCCCAGGCAGAACTGGCGGTCAGCAGGAACAGTCCCAGCAGGGTGACTCGAAGCATGTTGTGCGTTCCTCAAATGTTCAGGCAACAACGGGCGGGGCCGTCGCAGGGGTGGGCAGTTGTCACAACGGCCCCCAGGAGGGGGGGCGTGGCTCTGACGGGTTCGATTCGCCGACGGCCGATCGAACCATGAAATCATAGACCCGCAGGGCGGGATTCGCACGCAACACCGATTTCCGAAAGCCCCGGTTAACGCACACTTAACGCCCGCGCCAGCGTTCCTGGCCGAGAGTGCCTCGGGAGGCGGGCGTGCCGTTCCAGTCGTGAGACGTTTTCCACTGCCCCTGGAAGCGGTCGACCTTCTCGCCGCTGTAGAGGAAATTCTGGTCGGCGGCGGTCCAGACCATTTCAAACTCATCGACCGGCCTGATGCCCAGGGCCTGCCGCAGCAGACGCATGCCCAGCAGCATGACCGCGAGCAGGGCGACCGAAACCAGCGACAGCGGCAGCAGGAGCGCCCCCAGGCTGAGCACCCGCTCGGTGACCTCCCAGATCGGCGCCCAGAACAGCAGCGTGACGACGGTCGCGAGGCTGAGGTACGGTCCATAGGGAATCGCCCGTTCGCGCCGGACGAGCAGCCGGGCCAGCACGACGAGGATCGCCATGACCGGGGCGAGAAAGAAGATGATGACGGACGCCTGCCAGCCCACAAAGCTGCCGATCATCGCCATCAGCACGACATCGCCAAACCCCATCGCCTCCTGCCGCAGCGCCCACTGCCCGAGAATGCGGACGATCCACACAATGCCGCCGCCAACGATGAATCCGGCGACCGCGAGCAGCAGTCCGTGCAGGTGCGGGTGCTCGGAAAACCAGGCGGGAACGCGCGGCGCGGCGCCGACGAAGAGAGACGTCTGCTCGACCCAGGCGGGGATGAGGTGCACCCGTCCGATCGCGGCGTTGCCGAGGAACCCGACCGCCATGGCCGGCAGCGTCACGCCGTCGGGAATGATCCACAGGTCGAAATCGATGAACGTCGCCACCAGCAGGGCTTCAATCAGCACCATGTGGAACGCGTAGCGCAGGTGGACATACAGCGTGGGGGACATGCTGCCCAGGCCGGGAATGGCGTCCGGGCCGATGGGCGTCCAGAGGCAGCTGTCTTTCAGCGGGATCGAATAGCCCCAGCCGATTTCAAACCAGTACACCAGCACGAACAGCAGGGCATTGAGCAGTTCGATGGCGGGGTAGCGGGGAGAAATCCAGGCGCGGCAGTCGCGGCAGCGACCGCGAAGGATGAGCCAGCCGAGAATCGGAATGTTGTGCTGCCAGCGGATGTGCGACCGGCAGCGCTTGCACTGCGAAGGCCGGTTCCACAGCTGCTGCAGCGAGGGCCAGAACTCTTCGCTGAGTGGAATGCGATAAATGCAGACATTCAGAAAACTGCCGATGATCGAGCCGAGAATGAACAGCGTCGGATAGATCACCCACGGGGGCAGATCGAGGTAGATCACCGCCCGGCCTCCAGGGTCGTCGTCCACTCCGGCCCCAGGGCCGACAGAATCTCGTCCACGATCTGGTCCACGGGTTTCCCGGAGGTTTCGACAGTGATGCTCGCGGCCTGAGCATAAACTGGAGTGCGCTTCGCGAGAAGCTGTTCGATTTCGTCGCGCGGCGGCAGCGAGGTGAGCGCGGGACGCCGGTCGGCGGAGGTGGCGTCGTCGGCCATGCGCTGGACGATGACCTCGGTCGGGGCCGTGAGCCAGACGACCGGCCCGGCCGACTGCATGCGCTGGCGAGTGGCGTGGTTGAGCACTGCGCCGCCGCCGGGGGCGAGAACCAGCCGCGTCCGCGCGAGCTGTTCCGCGAGGAATTCCGCTTCGAGCCGACGGAACTCCTGCTCGCCGCCGTCGGCGAAGATCTGGCGAATCGACCGGCCGGCCCGGCGCTCGATTTCGGGGTCGGCATCCACAAATTCACAGCCCAGCCGCGCCGCCAGAAGGGGACCGACGGTCGATTTTCCAGTGCCGCGATAGCCGATGAGGGTGATGACCATCGGCGTAAGTTACAGCAATCGGCGACTGGCGATTAGACCATTTGCATGGTTCCTGTGCAGGCGATTGGACGCGTTCAGACTCGTGGATGTCCGGAAGCCTGCACGCCAGTTCTGAAGATGCTCTAGCGTTCAGCAACGAGCCCCGACTCCCGGTTTTCCGGGAACCGGCCGGTGGATTCAGGGCGTTGATCTGCGAAGATCGAGACAGATCATCCAGTCCTGCGATCGCAGATACAGCCGGCCGCGCGAGAGGACGGGAGCGGCCCAGGTGGGGTATCCGAGTTGCGGCGCCCGGCAGCGGGCGATCTCGCTCCGCTGTGCGGCATCGGGATTCATCAGGGCCAGCAGGCCGCCGCGCTCGCCCATGACCACGAACTTCCCGTCCGCCATCGTCAGCGAACCGCGGCCGAAGATCGGATAAAGCAACGCTTCGCGGGTCCGCCGGTCGACGACATCGTCTTCCGAAGTCCGTTCATAGTTTTCGAGCGGACCATCGAACCCCGGGCTTTCCCAGTTCACGGCGCCGGTGGCGGCGTTGATGCACGTCATGCGCCCTTCGGGTTCGTAGTGACCGCTGAATCCATAGAACGCCCCGTCGACGTGGATCGGTGTCGCCCAGTGGGCTTCCAGGCCGCGGGGGTTCCTCCAGACGACCTCGAACGACTGGCCGTCGGGCTGCACCTTCAGCAGGGCGGAGCCGGTGCGGTATTCGGAGGAGATCAGGACGGTGTCGTTCAGGACAACGGGCGAGGCGGCGTTGACGGACTCGTGGACGCGGGAGCGGAACCAGTATTTGAAGCGCTCGGCCCCGGTGTCGGGGTCGACGGAGACGAGGCCGTGGCGCATGAGGCAGAGGACGTGCTTGTGGCCGTGGATCTCGGCGGGGATGGGGGACGCGTAGCTGACGACCATTTCGTCGCCGGTCCATTCGTACTTCTTCGGGGAGGGCCAGCCGGTTTCGACGCCGTTCCAAGTGTTCCTGCCGACGCTTTCCCAGAGGGTTTTGCCGGTGCGAGCATCGAAGGCGACGACTCCGCTGTTCGGCTGGCCGCCGAGCATGACGATGAGCTTGTCGCCCCAGAGAAGCGGCGAGGAGCCGACGCCGAAGAAGGCTTCGGGAACGGTGAAGTCCTGCTGGGTGTTGCGCTGCCAGACGATTTCGCCGGTGGCGATTTTGAGGCAGAGGAGGACCCCTTCGGCGCCGAAGGTGTAGCAGTATTGCGGGGTGAGGATCGGTGAGCAGCGGGGGCCGTTGTTGTAGCCGTAGGGGTCGCGGAAGCTGCTGGGGTATTTGTGGGTCCAGAGGGATTCGCCGGTCAGGGCGTGGAAGCATTCGACGACTTCCTGTCGCTGACCGTAGTGATGGAGGACGAGGCGCTGTCCGAGAATGGAGGGAGCGCCGTGACCTTCGCCGACTTTCTTTGACCACATCAGCGGCGGGCCGTCTTTGGGCCACTGGTCGAGGAGGCCGGTTTCTTTGGAGACGCCGTTGTGGTCGGGGCCGAGGAAGCAGGGCCAGTCGTGGCCTGGTTCGGGGGAGGTGGCGAGGGGATCGTTCGCGGCGGGGGCGTGTGGATCGGCGGCGGGGGTGGGAGTTGATCGTCCGCAGCCGACGAGGAAGGCGAGCAACACGAGCAGGGATCGCGGTACTTTGACACGAAGACGCGAAGGCACGCAGGGCTTCATTTGCTGGCTGGACTGCATTGGATTCTTCGTGTCTTTGTGCCTTTGTGTCTGAAGAGCCCGTTGCAAAAGGCGTTACACTCTCACCGGAACTCCACGCTCGGCGAGGTATCTTTTGGTCTCGGCGATCGTGTACTCGCCGTAGTGGAAGATGCTGGCGGCGAGGGCGGCGCTGGCGTGGGCCTGCATCATGGCTTCCAGCATGTGCTGGGGTGAGCCGCAGCCGCCGCTGGCGACGACGGGGATTTCGACGGCGTCGGCCACGGCCTTGGTGATCTCGAGGTCGTAGCCGTCCTTGGTGCCGTCGGCGTCCATGCAGGTGAGGACGATCTCGCCCGCGCCGAGGCGTTCGACTTCCTTCGCCCAGGCGATGGCTTCGAGGCCGGTGGGGAGCCGGCCGCCGTTGATGTGCACGTCCCAGAATTCTTTGCCGTCTTTCTGCACCCGCTTGGGGTCGATGTTCACGACGATGCACTGGCTGCCGAACTTGAGGGCCGCTTCTTTGACGAACTCGGGGTTCTTCACGGCCGCGCTGTTGATCGAGACCTTGTCGCAGCCGGCTTTGAGGAGGCGGCGGATGTCTTCGAGGGTGCGGATGCCGCCGCCGACGGTGAGAGGCATGAAGATGACATCGCTCGTCCGCTCGACGACGTCGAGGATGATGTCGCGCTGCTCGTGGCTGGCGGTGATGTCGAGGAAGACAAGTTCATCGGCCCCTTCCCGTTCGTACCGGGCGGCGACTTCGACGGGATCGCCCGCATCGCGAAGGTTCAGGAAATTGATGCCTTTGACCACGCGGCCGGCGTGGACATCGAGGCAGGGGATGATTCGCTTGGCAAGCATCGACGAAAGGATGAAGGCGGAAGGAGGAATTTCTGCGGATGGGACGAAGCTAGAGGATAGAGGGGACGGTGAGGAATCGGTATTGCGCGCAACCGGGCGGGGTCAGGTGACTGCGGAAGAACTGCAGACGGGCACCACATTCCGGGACGCACTCATGCTTCTGAACGACACCTTCACTGCGGCCGATGGTTCGCTGCTGACCGAACATACCGCGGATTCGGGCGCCACCTACGCCATGAACCCGTCCGGAAGCGGCGTGGTGCAGATCGATGCCGGCCGCGCCCGCGCGAACGGCGCTGCGTTTGCCTGCTCGTCGATCGAAATGGACGACGGCGAGATCGAAGGGCTGATTCACTGCCATACCGTCGATGGCCAGTACGCGGGGCTGCTGGGACGGATGTCGACGGCGACGGCCGCCTGGTATTCCGTGCTGCTGCAGCTCGGCGGCGGAGTGACGCTGTACAGCTCGACCAATCTCGGAACATTCCCCATGACGCTGACGGCGGGGGCCGACTACCGCGTCAAACTGGAGCTGCGCGGCACGCTGGTCCGGGCATTCATCGATGGCTTCGAGTTTCGGCGGGTGATCAACTCCGAGCATGCGACGGGCCGGGTCGGCTTCTGTTTTGGTGCGGCGACGACCGCCAGCACCGGGCTGCATCTCGATTCGATCGTCGCCCGGGCGCAGTCCGTCACGCCGCAACTGCTGTTTCATGGAGATTCGCTGACCAGCGGCCAGGGGGACAGCACGCTGGCGCACGTCGACAAGTATCCGACGCGCGTGGCGGCGCTGCTGAACCGTCCTCTCGACTGGGCCAACCTCGGAGTCAGCGGTCGCACACTGGCGAATCTGCTGGCGAACGTTAGCGAGGTCGATGCCAGCCGACGGACCGAAGCGCCGGGCGACATTGTTGTGCTGTGGGGCGGCATCAACGATTTCGCGGTCGGGTCGGCCACGGTGGAGGAGGTCATTGGTCGTCTGGCTGAGTATGGCGACGGACGCCGGGCGATTGGCTTTCAGGTGGTCGTGCTGACCCTGATTGCTGCGGATGAAGCCCACCCGAACATATCACCGGCCTTCGATTCGCAACGGAACGCCGTGAATGCCTGGCTGCGCGCCCACTGGTCAGATCACTTTGACGCCCTGGCGGATGTGGCGGCCGATGCGCGACTGAGCGATCCGACCGACCTGAGCTTCTTCCAGTCGGACGGCGTGCACCTCGCGGCGGGGGGTGCGAGCGCGGTGGCGGACGTGGTGGCCGCAGCCATTGAATCGCTCGACGTGCCGACGCTGGAGGTGACTGCTCCCGCGGCGGGCGCGGTGCTGCTGACGGGGACGCCCGTGAACATCGGGTGGAGCTCGACCGGCCCGGTGCCCGCCGTCCGACTGGAGTTCAGCCGCGACGGGGGCGCGACCTATCCGGAGGAACTGGCGAGCGGGCTCGCGAGCACCGGCGTGTGGGAATGGATGCCCACGCTGGCGGACGTGACGCCGGCGGCGCGCGTGCGGGTCTCGTCCGTGGCGTCCGACGGATCGGCCGAATCGTCGGTGTTCAAGGTGGCGACGACGGCGCCCATCGCGGGCGGCGGCGGAATCACGGCGGTGGAACTGGCGGCGGCGCTGGCGGAACTGCAGACGCATGGGGACGGCGCGTGGGGACGCAATCCGATTCTGCCGGTGACGGCGCGGGTGAATCAGGAACCCGTCTCAAAGACGACGCTGGTGGCCTATCAACGGGCGCGGTCGGTGCATCAGCTGGTGGTTGTGGATGCGACCGGCGCGCGGGTCGACCTGACGGGCAAGTCGCTGGAATTCAGCCTGGAGACGCTGACCGGCGCCCGGATCGGCTCGACCACGGGAATCAGCCTGTGGGGGGAAGGGGGCAATTCTGTTTCGTGGACGGCGAGCGAGAACTGGCACGACCGGCCCGGCCTGTTTCGTTACGCATTGCGCGATCTGGCGGATGGAGCGCGGGTATGGGCGCGGGGCGACTACGTCATCGAGCCGACGGCCGGGCCGGCCGGTTAGGCGGCGCCGTCGCGGGGGCAGTCACGTTCCCCTTTTGTTCCCGAAGAGTTCAATGTGCAGGCGGCGGCAAAGCTGCCAGCCGCGGGCTGCGGCGGCGTCGCCCAGCCAGCCGCATTTTTCGGCGTGCGGTGCGCGGTCGATCGCCTGGGGCATGAGATAGACTTTCCCCGGATCAACGTGCGGGAACTCCGCGAGCCAGTCGGCCACGTCGTCGACGTCCTCCGGTCGATCGACAACGAACTTCAGCTGGTAGTCGAACCCGGTCGTCAACCGGTGGATGACATCGGGACGATGGCGTCGCGAATCGTGGCGTTCGGCCCAGCCGGTGGAAGCCTCGGGGGTGGAGTTCGCCCGTTTCGGGCTGATCGACATGAGGTCGGCGGGGACATCGAGGTCGACGGTGCCGGCGGTTTCGATCGTGATGTGCTTCCCCCGCGCTTTCAGTTGCGTCGCGAGGTCGACGACCTCCCGGACGAGCATCGGCTCGCCGCCGGTGATGACGACGTGATCGCAGTTCAGCGAGTCGACTTCCGCGATGAGCGATTCGACCGAGCGGTCGTCTCCTTCAGGGTTCCAGGACGTGTAAGGGGTGTCGCAGAACCAGCAGCGCAGGTTGCAGCCGCTGGTCCGGATGAAGACGCTGGGTACGCCTGTCAGCCGGCCTTCTCCCTGAATCGAATGAAAGACTTCCGCGATCCGCATGTCGCTATTGGAGCGTCGCGCGAAGGTGATTTCATCTGTGGGGCGTGCCGGCTTCACGCCCCGCCGGTTCGTGATACGCTGGAACTGTCCTGAAGGAGACGCCCTGATGCAGCAGTTGATCGACACCTCGCGAGGCCCATTCTCCGTTCATGACGCGGGCCAGGGCCAGCCGCTGGTGCTGCTCCATGGCTTTCCCCTCGACCACACGATGTGGACGCCGCAGATCGCGAGGTTTTCGGTGACTCACCGCGTGGTGGCGATCGACCTGCGCGGGTTTGGGCAGTCGCCGCCGCGCGCGGGAGTGGCGACGATGTCGGAGATGGCGGCGGACGTGGCCGCGGTGATTGAAGCGCTCGAACTGGGGCGGGTGGTGCTGTGCGGGCTGTCGATGGGTGGGTATGTCGCGTTCGCGTTTCAGGAACAGCGGCGCGACCTGCTGCGGGGACTGATTCTGTGCGACACCCGGGCCGTGGCCGATGCCCCGGAGGCGGCCAAAGCACGGCGCGTGACGGCCGAGCGCGTACTGAAGGAAGGGACATCCTTCCTGGCCGACTCGATGCTGCCGAAGCTGTTTGCCGAGAAGACCGCGCTGACGCATCCGGAACTGGTGGACAATACCCGGCAGGTGATTGAAAGGGCGAACCGGGAAGGGGTGGCGGCGGCCGCGCGTGGCATGGCGGATCGCAAGGACTTCACCCAGGATCTCGCGATGATCGAAGTTCCGACGCTGGTGATTGTGGGGGAATCGGACGCAATTTCTCCGGCCGCGGAAATGACGTCGATCGCCCATCGTCTGCCGCGGGCCGAGCTGCGCGTGATTCCGAATGCCGGGCACATGGCGCCGCTCGAAAATCCGGCGTCGGTCAACGGGGCGATCGAGGAGTTTCTGAACCAGCTCCCCTGACGCTGCCCCCGCCCGCAGCGCCGCAGCGCTCATTCCTGTCGACCGGAGTCGGCAGGGCTGTTCGTCCGGCGCCGGTTCAATCATCTAACGCTCAATCATCCACATGCAGGCGGATGCCGGGGGCTTCGCTGAGCAGGCGATTCAGTGCGACCTGCGCGGCGGCCCAGAGCGGATGCGGAATTTCGAGCGTCGCGGTGATGACTTCGCGCGGTGCGTCTTCGTCTTCGAGTTCCTCGTCGACCGGCTGCATCAGCAGGTCGGTGAGTTGCTGCTCGTCGAACCCCGTGAGGGTGGGGTCGAAATCCGGAATCGACTTCAGATCGGCGATGAGGTCGGCCAGCAGGTCGGTCTCCCAGTCGCCCGCCACCTCGGCGTTGTTCAGCGCCACATTCAGCGCCTTCTCGCGTTCGAGCGGCAGGTCGACCACGACGCAATCGACCTCCGTCCAGCCCCGATGCCGAAGGACCTCCAGCCGCTGATGACCGCCGACGAGATGGCCTGTGCGCGAGTTCCAGACCAGCGGCTGCACGAGGTCGAACTCGCTGAGCGAGCGGGCCAGCTTTTCAAAACGGGGATCGCCGGGACGCAGCGTGCGCCGCGGGTTGTAGGGAGCGGGCGTGAGTGCGGCGATGGAAAGACGCTTGATGTTCATGCGATTGCTCGGGGGTGGGGGGTCGGGAACTGGCGGTTTCAGGCGGCGATTTCCTGAATCTCGTCGGGGTGGCAGAGGCCGGCGGGGTCGGACGGCAGAAAGCGGTCTTGCAGCTCAAGTTTGATGCGGGCGATGCACCGGCTGATGTGACCTTTGGGATGCTGAAAGGCGTTGCCGATGCACTCGAGCGGCCATCCGGCGTTCTCCTTGAGGGCGAGCATCGCCAGATACTTCCAGCGGCGCGGGTTGGCCTGCATGTGGTGCTCGATGATGAGCCGCCACTGCTCATCCACGCCGCAGCGGGGGAGGATGATCTTCTGGCCATTGGGACGAATTGTCGACATGCAAGGTTCTCCCGGACTGATGGGCGTTCACGGACGATTTCAGCGTGACTCTGGTAACAGCGGGTCGGGAAGCGGGTGCGTTCCGATTTTTCAGATGGGCATCTGCCGCGGCCTGGCCGACAACGCGCGTCGGGCAGTACGGGCCGCTGGTTTCCTGCAGCGGCCCCGGTTTCTGGCGGGCAGCGGCGGAAGGGAGTCGCGTCGGTGAATGCGAACAGATGAGAAAAAACGGAGTTCGGGCGCAACCGGGAGGGAAGTGATTGAAGGCCCGTGATTGAACAGGAGCATGCCGATGGCGGTGAGTCGTCTCGAAGAGCAGGTGACGGACTGGCGGTTGTTGTCGGAGTACGACCAGCCGGGACGGGTGTTGCGGAATGTCGCGCTGTCAGGCTGCGAATCGAAGAATGGCTACCGCTACACCGAAGCGGCCCTCCGGCGGGCGGTGCGGCTGTACGACCAGAAGCCGGTGTTTCTCGATCATGCGGAGAAACCGACAGAGCCTGCGTCGCGCAGCACGCGGGATCTGGTGGGCTCGGTGATCAATCCGCGCTTTCAGGAGGGGCGGCTGCGGGGGGATGTCCGGGTGCTCGATACGGAATCGGGCCGGACGTTTCTGGCGCTGGTGGAAGCCAATGCGCCGGGGGTCGGGATGTCGCATGTCGTGCTGGCCCGTCGGTCGCTGGACGGCGCCAGCGTGGAGTGGATCGAAGACGTGATCTCCGTCGATGTCGTCGTGCGGCCGGCGACGACGTCGACGTTTCGGGAATCGGAAGAGAAGCGGGCGCCGGACGAATTGCAGGACGAGACTTCAGGTGCATCGCCGACGGCGTCTGCGTCGACAGGCGGAACTGCGCCGGCGGACGTGGACCGCATTGGAAACGGGGCGATTGAAGAACTTCTGCCGCGCGTGCTGGCGGTGCTGGAGCGAGTGGAAGCGGCATTGAGCAGGGCGGGCGGGTTGACGGCTGCGGGGACGGACGTTCAGGACGAGGCTCCGCGTCGCAGGGATGCGAACGTCCCCGCAGATCGGCCCGTGGCAGAGAGCGAGCAGCCTGGTCGGCAGGAGCCTGCCCTGCGCCCGCGGGCCACGAGCGCTCTGCGGCGGGAGACGGAGGGCGGGTTTTCGAGGGGGGCGTTTGTGGCGGCGATTCGCGGGCGGTGAGGCGGCGAAAAGTCAGGCGCGCGAACAAGCCCGGCTTCTTCCCGCGTTTGCAGGCCGGGTCTCGCCTGTCGAACTCGACCTGCGCTTGAAGAAGCCGGGCTTCTGGCAACAAAGGGATCTTCGATGAACAAATTGCGATTTCGATCCGGGCAGGTGCAGCTGGTGAAGTGCCGCGTCGATGCGGGGACGGTCATCGAGGCCGGCGACATGGTGTGGCTGGACGGCGACGACGTGAAGCCGGCGTCGGCGTTCGCGTGGGACACGAACCTGGCGACGACTCAGGGGGCGTTTGCCGCGAAGTTTGTCGGCATTGCGCATCAGCAGTCGAAGGACGGGGACACGTCGCCAATCTCGGTCGATCTGAGTCCCTTGTCGGTCTACGAGATGGACGTGCCGGCGACGACGTATGAAGTCGGGACGCCGCTCGGGCCGGATGAGGCGTCGAGCACGCTGATGGACCAGCAGCTGGAGACGGTCGGTTCGGTGGCGAACGCGATCGCGCGGGCCGTCGAGTTCAAGGCGACGGCCTCGGCGACGCTGCGGGTGTCGTTTGCTTCGGCGTATTGCGCGGCGAGCGCGAACGTGAATGCGGCGGTGGGTTGAGCGGTCCCACCGGTTGCAACCGGTGGGCTTTGGGGCGCGGCTGAAAGGCCTGGCGCCGGTTCTTTGGTCACACACATCATCGGGACAAACGATGCCACAGTTGCGCGCGTTGATTGAATCGCACGGGCCGCGAGGCTTTTATCACAAGGTCGTCGAGCTGCTGAACGAGAAGGAGCTGACGCCGGATGACTTCTCGTACTACGAGCTGGCGGATGCCTGCGGAGTTCTTCCGCGGCTGAAGTCGGTTCAGGAATCGCTGTCGCCGGCGGAGTCGCTGCCGGAACTGCTCAATGAATCGAACCCGGGTGTGGGAACGAACCTGTTCCAGGTCGTGTCGGGAGAGCTGATCGGCAGGAAGGTGATCGAGGGGTACGAGGACGACAGCGGGTTCATCGGCGACAAGCTGGTGACGGTGCTGCCGAGCCGGCTTCGCAACCAGAAGCTGGCAGGGTTCACGGCCCTGGCGGGACCGACGGGCGTTGCGGAAAACCATCCGTATGAAGAGTCGACGTTCGAGGAGAAGTACGTCACGACGCTGGAGTCGAAGCAGGGGCGGATCCTGTCGATCACCGAAGAACTGATCGGCTTCGACCAGACCGGCGAGATTCACCGCCGGGCGATGGCGCTCGGTTATTACCTTCGCCAGGAGCGGGAGCGGACGATTGTCCGGGCCGTGACGGACGCGGGGGCCGCGAGCGGGCAGTACGTCTACCGGCCGAACGGCGCGGGGGCGACGCTGTACGCCGCGGACGGCAGCCGGCGGAATTATGTCGGCGTCGGCAACACGACTTCGACGTCGTTCAACGCGGCGATTCCGCTGGTCGACTGGACCGACATCGAGCACGTGCTGCATTACCGCGCGACCCAGGTCATCGACGATCGCATCGATGGCGACCGCCGGCCGATCGTTGTGCCGGCGAAGCAGATGCTGGTTCCCGAACGACTTCGCGGCACGGCCCGCAGCATTGTGAACTCGACGGAAGTGACGGTGACGGCCGGCGACGCGGAGACGAAATTCGCGAATCCGGTCGGCGGGCTGCTGGAGGTGCTGTCGAGCCCGTTCATCGATGAGCAGGGTGGCCAGGCGGTCAATGACTGGTTCGTCGGCGACTTCCGGCGTCAGTTCGTGTGGACGGAGATCTGGCCGGTGCAGACGTTCCTGCAGAAGAACGACAGCGAAGCGGCGTTCGAGCGGGATGTCGTGCTGCGGGTGAAGGCCCGCTATTACGGTGGCATCAGCGCGGTGGACACGGTCTTTGTCACGAAGGTGGATGGGAATTAGTGGGTCGTGGGTGGTGGGTAGGAGAGGATGAAGGATGAAAAGAGTCATCCAGAGTATTCCTGATGCCTGACATCTGGCTCTGACCTCTTTTCTGATTCCTGATTCCTTTAGTGGGGAGTGGGTAGGAGACAGCGGGGAGGCCGGGCTTGATTGGCGGCTTCCTTGCTTGTGCACCCCGGCTGCTGGGGGGCGGCCGGGGTGCGGGCCTCTTGTGAAGGAGACTGCGATGCGGGTACGGGGTCAGGAACTGACGGGCGTTGGAGCGCAACGGGTGTCGCTGATGCGGGGAGACGGCACGACGCTGCCGCTCTGCATCCGGCCTTTGCCGCTGGGGTTCCATCGCCGGTTGCGTTCGGTCGGCCTCGTTCCGCCGCAGCCTCCGGTGCGGGTGGCGCGTGATGCGGGTGGCTCGCCGCTGCGGGATGCGCAAGGGCACGCGGTCACACTCAGGGACGAGGGTGACGCCGCGTATCTCGCGGCGGTGGAGCTGTATCACCAGCGGGTGGCGGTGCTGGCAGTCGCGGAGGCGCTCCAGGGGGATCCGGATGTGGAGTTGGCATCCCGGCCTCCTGTGGAATCATCGACGGAGCCCACTGCCTGGACTGGCTATGCGGACGGATTGTTCGCGGAGCTGGAAGCGGCGGGTTTCACCGCGGGAGATCTCACGCAGTTGTGCGGACTGATCTGCCGGATGAGCCGGCTGCTGGACGAGCACCTGCGGGAGACGCGGGGAAATTTTTCGCAGGCGGGCGCGGCCAGCACGGGGTAATGAGTTCGACGCCGCGGACGGTCGAGTATTTCGTGCTCCGGGCGTGTGAGCGGTTTGGCATGCGGCCGGACGAGTTCGAAGGGTTGGGTTACGACGAGCAGGTGCGGCTCCTGGCGTACGACCAGGTGAGGCGCGAGGAGTTGGATTTCACGCCTTAGCGTTCGTCGCGCGTCCCGGGGCGCCAATTTCAGATGAGCCGCCTGAAGGCGGGACTCCAACGGGCTGAACACCAACGGAGGAACCAGTGGATTTACCAGATCTGTCGAGCGTGTCCGGGAACGATCTGAGCGACGAGCAGTTGCGGGGGATCCTGGCGCAGATCGATCTCGACATCACCAACCTGCTGCGCGACGGGAAGCTTTCGGCCCTGAAGTACGGGACCCCGGGCGAGCAGGGGGCGCTGACGGACCGTGCGGCGAACCTGCGTTCGCTGCTCGAGGCGCGATCGCAGTATCAGAAGCTGCTCGAGAACCGGCCTGCCTGGGTGACGACGTGGGCGGGGTGCTGCTCATGAGCCAGGGCTTGAAGATCTTTCCACGAGCGGACGGAGAGGACATGGCCAGGGATGACGAGCGGCTCGATCGGGTGGTCGAGGCGCTGCAGCAGATCAACGTGAACTTGGAAGGGCTGCGGGTCGCGCTTGTCGATCTGACGGAGACCACGTCGGATCACGAGGCCCGTCTGCGAACGATCGAGCGGTGGAAGCACAGCCTCACTCCCGTCCTGGCCGCGCTGACATTTGTGCTCGGAGCGATCTGCAGCGTGGCTGTGCAAAGGATGATTTGATGATCGAGCAACTCCGCGGCCCGGAACTCGAACGCCTGTTTGCCGACTGGTCGGCGCCGGTGATCGTGCAGCGCGTCGAACAGGGACTCGATTCCGACTTCGACGAAGTCTCCGAAAGCGAGACGAACTTTGAAGTGCACGCCGTGCAGCTGCCCCTCCGGTCATCGACGACGGCCAGGACCGGGATGCAGCATGCCGCGACGGAGTGCGAGTTCATCATGCGGTCGACTGATCTGCCGGACGATCTGGCGTTGACGGCCTGCCGGATCCTGGCGAGCGGAAGGGCGTGGTCGGTGGTCGAAGTCAGACGGTCGGTGGATGGACGGGTCGTGCAACTTCGCGGACAGGCGACGTGATGCTGGAGTTCGGGCTTAGCCGGTCTTGAGCCGCCTGAAGGCGGAACTCCAACGAAACATTCACAGGCCCTGAGGGCTCCAATGCGGATCAGCGTTCAGATCGACGGCGGCGACCTCCAGAGGCTGAGGGACGTGGCAGAGTACCGGGTCCCCGAGGCCCGCCGGCGAATGGTGGAACAGGGCATGGAAACAACGCTGGAGAGCACGATCCAGTTGAACCCCGTCGAGACGGGTCGCTCGCGGGCGGCCTGGAAAGCGGCGCTGGATCAGCTGCATGGCGCTTCGTTCGGAGCGGCGGCATCGAGCGGGCCGATCGCCGAGGGGACGGCCAGCGGCTCACTGGATCACCAGCACGACTCCGGGACGACGACGCTCTCCGCGACGAACGCCGTTACCTACGTCCCGTTCCTCGAATATGGAACGTCGCGGATGGCGCCGTTTCAGATGGTGCGGCGGTCGCTGGCGGCCGTGCGCGGCGTCATCACGAGCTGGTTCCACCTGGGCTAGGACAGTCGACGGGCCATGATTGCACTTGATCAACTCATCACGACGCTGCAGCGGCATGTCGCTTCGGAATTGCCCGAGGACCTGCCGCTGGTGCTGCCTGGGATCCACCTCGACACCGAAACGACGCCGGAATGGGTCGAATTGTCCTGCGACGCCATCGACGGCGTTGTGCAGCGGGAAACGCCGGCAGAGCGACGGGAAGTCACTGTCTCGCTGCAGGTCTTCGTGCGGTCGTCGACGCAGACGACGCGGGTGCACGTGCTGGCCGAACTCGTGCGCGGGATTGTGAGCGGGCGGTTGATCGAGGTGATCGATCGAACGTTCTCCGATGAGCCGACGATCGGGGCGATCCGGTTTCGGGAAGCGGACGTGCGGGATCTGACGCGGCTGCACGCAGCGCATCAGCGGCGGGCGCTGAGGCAGGTGGTCGTGACGGCGCGGGGAGTTGTTCAGGCGTTTATTCCCAAGGATGAAGGATAAAGGCTGAAGGATGAAGGAGCGGGCCAGGGTCTGCCCTTTTCATCCTTCATCCTTCCGCCTTCATCCTTCCCGTACTCAGTCACACTCTTTCAGAGGGCATTTCCAATGGCGGTTTCACAACTCACCCGCAACCTGCGGGATGGCGAACTGGTGATCAAGGACGGCTCGGGCACGCCGAAGACGCTCACCGTCCTCCTCGATGCGGGTGACCTCTCCTGGACGCAGCGGCAGCGGACGATCGAGGTGAAGGATCGCGGCTCGATCGCGGCCGGGCATCTGCGGAAGGGGGACGATGAATCGGTGCAGCTGTCGTTCACGGCGAAGTGGACGCAGCTTCTTGGAAAGTCGGCCAACGCGGCTGATCCGCTGCAGCTCTACGAAGCGCTCATGTTTGCCGCTGGCAGCGGGATCGTCAGCACGTCATCGCCGGGGCAGCAGGAGACGCTGACGTTTGAGTTCACCGTAGTCGACCCAGCCGGCACCGCGAGCGAGAAGATCGTGTTCAACAAGGTCTATCGCGAGACGCTGACGATGTCGGAGGGGGACGACGCGAACGTGATTGCGTTCACCGGGCGGTCGTTTGCGACGGCGCCGGTGGTGACGAGGGTTTCGTGACTCGTTGGGGCGGTAAAAGCCCGGCTTCTGGAATCAAGGGCCGGGTGATCATTGGGGACACGGGTGAAGTGTTGAGGGGAGAAGCCGGGCTTTTGGAGGCGCACCATGTTCACCGAATCATTGACTGTTCGGATTCTCGGCGACAGCTCCGATCTGCAGCGGGAGCTGGGTTCGGTCGTCTCGCAGCTCGAGGAGTTTCAGTCGCGGCTGGCGGAGGCGGGGAATGGGTCACGCGAACTGTCGGAGGGACTGAGGGACGTCGGACAGGCGGGGGCGCCGCTCAGGCAGCTCAGTTCCCAGCTTGGCGGCGTTCGACAGCAGATTCAGCAGCTCAGCGGGCAATCCGTGTCGATCAATGTGCAACCGGCGCTCGCGTCGCTGGCACAGTTGAGCGCGTCGATCCAGGCGGTTCTGGCCCAATTGGCGCAGCTCAGCGCGGTGAGCGCCGTCGGAGCGGCCGGAGGTGGCGGGCGGCCGACGCGGATGGCGGCCGGGTTCACCGAGGGAGGCCTCGTGGAAGGTCGCGCTGGAATCGACGTCATTCCCGCGTTCCTGACGGCAGGCGAGTTCGTTCTGAATCGGGAATCGACACAGCGGTTGGGGACGACGTTCCTGACGGCGCTGAATCGGGGAACGCTCGGCACGACCTCGCAGACGAATTCGCCGCCCGTCGTCAGCGGGCCGGTGTCGACGACGAACAATCACTTCGGCGGGATTACGGTGAACGTGACGGAGCCGGGCGGAGTGAACGACGTGATCCGCGACCTGAGGATGCAGGGGGCATCGCTCAGGGTGAGACGGGGTTGAAGGCCCGGCTTCCAGGAATGAAGCGACACTGCGAATCGGTCGTGCGCTCTGCGGGCCAAGGGAAGAAGCCGGGCTTTTGACGCTGAAGGAACAGCATCATGTGGATCTTTCAACCCGCCATCTGGAAAGCGGGATCGCTGTGGCAGTTGCCTCGGCCAGTCACCGCGATCCGCCTGGCGGATTCCTGGGATTACGAGAAGTACAAGACGCCGCTGGCGGACGGCGACATGGTCACGGGGCAGTCGCGAAACGGAGTCGACATTCAGCTCGAGGGGCAGGTCGGCCATGTCGCGGGATCGCTCCGGCTCGATGAGAACGCGATGCTGCTGGCGATGCTCAACCTGCGGTCGCGGCTGGATGTCGAGAACCCGGCCGGGCGGTTTCGGCTGGTGCTGTATCACGATCCGGCGAGCGGGCAGTCGCGGTATTTCGAGAAGTGCACGACGGTCAGGTTTGAGAGCGATCTGTCGGACCCGCGGTTGTTCACGTACTCCGTTCTCGTACACGCCTCGTCGCCCGACCTGGTGACGGCGGTGCTGTCGTAATTGCAAACACGCGATTCCGGGCCATTTCACGTCTGTCTCGGCGGCTTGCTCCGCTGGTTCATTATGCCGCGTCGCATACTGCATCATGGTTCCGATCCCGCCGGGGCAGGTGAGAGCATCAGCGAGCGGGCGATCGCCGGCTGCTGGTTCGAATGGCATCGCCAGGGAGGCTGCGGCGCGGGGGAAGTTCGCCTGCGCGACGACTTCGCGCATCGCAATCGGGTGCAGCCGGGAGACTGGATCTCGATCGAGTCGGAACCGGGAGTGCGCTGGTATCTGGGACGCGTCGAGACGCGCGAGGCGACCTATCCGGCGGGAGTTCGCTTCCGACTGGAAGGGATGGGCGTTGAGCTGGGGGAAGTTTATCCCGGCGGTTTTGGGGTCGACATCGACGGCGCCGCCCCGCAAAGGTTCGGCGCGACCGACCGTTTCTCGTACGACCCGGATCGTGGTGCGGAAACATTCGACGCTGTCGGCGACGCCGCCAGTGCGGTGCGGTTGCTGATGTCGCGGTATGTCGCGCCGGTGTCGCATATCGTTTACAACCCGGTGCGAGTCGAGGATGCCGCCCGGCCAGCGGGGGTGGAAAGCCTGAAGGTGCGTGGTGAAGAAACCGCGCGGGCCCTGATCAAGGAACTCGCGATTCGGGCGGGTTCGGCCGCCTGGGGGGTGGACGCGGCCGGCGAGTTCTTCTTCCTGCAGCGGCGAACCGCCATCGACCTGACGCTGCAGATCGGGCAGAACATCGCCGAACTGGAAGAGATTGCCGATCGCGGGCTGCTGTTCAACCGGCTGCTGCTGACGGGCGACTACATCTACGACCGGGCCGAGGCGACCGACAACATCGCTCTTCGCAGCTATCGGTGGCGCGGCAATTACGTCGAGCCGGCCAGCCGGTCGGTGCATGGCGAACGCCGGCTGCGGCTATGGATTCCATGGATCCGCACGCAGGCCGATGCGTTCAGCTTCGCGCGGGAGTTCTTTCGGACCTACAGCCAACCGCGGCGGCGGCATCGCGTGCTGACGGGCGAAGTGGTCGCGCCGGCGTTTCCCTGGCTGGGAGCGGTGCGACTGCAGAACGCGGCCGGGTTCGAGATTGCCACCGGACTCTGCGACATCATTCGCGTGCGGTTCGACCGGGCGCCGCGTCTGGAACTGGAGATCGGGCCGGAAGACCCCCGCCAGTTGTGGCCTGAACCGGCGCAGGATGAACGCTGGGAACTGCCGGCGCACCCGGAGGTTCGCGGCGGCGAGCTGTCGATCACCACGCTCACCGATCCCTGGACCGACGACGACGGAGGGGGCAGCGGCCTGACCGACAGTGATTCCACCGCGACGGTCAACGACTCGTCGTTGTCGGAAGCGGGGTCGAGCAGCTCGGGCTTCAGCGAGTGGTCGGATGGATCGGATGGGTCTGACGATCTCACCAGCGTCGAGACGAGCGGGGACGACGCGTCCCACACCAGCGACGACGCCTCTGATGATCGCAGCGACTCCGGCGGCAGTTTCGATTCGGAGCCAGAGTCGTCCAGCGGCTCGCTGTCGGACGCGGACTCCAGCGGCGACTCGAGTGCGGACGATTCCGGCAGCGGCAGCGACTCCGCCAGCGATGGTTCGCCCTCCGCGACGTCGACGGACGATTTGACCGGCGATTCGTGGGACAGCTCCGACAGCAGCAGCGCATCGACCAGCGCGGACAGCGGCTCGGAATTATTGGCGTCGTGATGCCAATGCATGGCGGCGCCCGCTCGGAACAGCAGCCCTTCATCACCCCGGCGTCCTTTGATTCGTGCTCATGTTCTTTCGCATCCATGCCGACGGCGTCCGAACTCCTGTCGATCTGCGCGATCACTTTGCGGGGCCGCTGCGATCGACCTGCTGGATCATCGGCGGCGGCCCGTCGCTGCGCAATGCTCCCTGCGACCGCATCCAGCAGTCTCCCGTCCCCCGGTTCGCAGTGAATCTGTGCGGTTTCGGACTTTTGCGGCCCACGATCTGGACGGCCTACGATCCCACCATCCGCTTTCATCGCTCGACATTCCTGGACGCCTCGATTCTGAAGCTGCTGACGACGCGGCGGGCGACGGATCTGGTTCCCGGCACGACCTACAAAGTGGGCGACTGCCCCAACACTCTGTTTTTTGAACGCGATGGACAGCGCGGTTTTCATGATTTTCTGATCGACTCGCCCGCGGACGATGAACCGGGCGTCGTCGACTGGCAGGATTCGTTCGTGCAGGCGATCGACCTGGCGTGGCGACTCGGTTTTCGGCGGCTGCTGCTGGTTGGCTGCGACATGCATGTGCGTCCGCCGGAAGACCACATTCAGCAGGCCGCCGCGGCGGGCGTGATTTATCAGCCCGAGGAGCCGCTTCGCGGGTTCTACGATCGCTGCCGCAGCGCGGGGCTGGACCCGGCCCGTCTCGCCGCGGCCGAGCCGGTGCAGCCCTACCACTTCGACGAAACGAAATCGCTCGCGGCCGCCCAGCAGACCGACTTCCACTACTTCCGCGTCACTCAGTATCTGCGGTTGTCGCGGCGGGCGATGGCGATCGCCGGTCTGGAACTCATCTCCGCGACGCCTGGCAGCCGGCTCAATGCGTTCTTTCCTTACCGGCCGGTGGAAGAACTGCTGAACGACATCGCTGAAGAAATCGGGGACCCGGCCCGCGAAACGACGCGCGGTCAATACGCCCGGCGGCACGACTCCGACCTCGTCCCCTTCGCGCCGATGAAGGATTTCAAACCGCACAACTGGACAACCACGGCGCGCGAGCCCGCGAGCCGGTCCGCCGCAGGCGCATCGAGCACGGCCGCGCTGCGGCAGCGTACGGCCCGGCTGGCCGCAGCGCTCGAAGACCTTCCGGACGTCGAAGTGCCGATCAACGAGGAGGGGTGACATGCAGGTTGACGTCATCATCGCCCAGCATGGTCAGCCGCAACTGACCATCACCTGCATTGAAACCCTGCGGCGTCACCACGGGGACGAGCCTGCGGTCAGGCTGGTGGATGACGGCAGCGCCGCGGGGGACGTGGAACAGGTGCAGGCCGCGGGGCTTTGCAATGTGGAACTCGTGCGTCGCCCGCATCGCGGCGTGACGGCCGCCTGGAACGCCGCCGCCGCCCGCTCGCAGGCCGATGTCCTGGTCTTTCTCAACAACGATGTGATCACCGTCGGCCCGTGGGTCGAGCGACTGATCGCTCCGCTGCACCGCCCGCGAATCCGGGTGGCGGGAGTCGCCCTGCGGCGCGAGCGGCAACTGGAGGAAGCCCTCCTTGCACGCCTCCCGACGCGTGAGTTCGCCGTCGGCTGGTGTTTCGCTGTCCGCCGGCAGGACTTTGAAGCCGTCGGATGGTTCCGCGAGGCCTTGCGACTTTACTTTTCCGACACCGATCTGCAGGCGCGGCTGCTGCAGGGGCGGGATGCCGGTTCCGGCTCGCTGGCGATTGTTCCGCAATTGCCACTGCGGCATCTGGGCCACGCGACCGCGGCCCTCGACCCCGCCCGCAAGGCACGATGGCAGGCCGACCGGCGACGTTTCAGGCGACTCTGGAACGGAATGGCGACCACCCGATGAAACTGCTGCAGGTCTGCAATGTCGGCCGCGTGGTGGGGGGGACGGCCGCGTGCGCGTGGTCGATCCTGCATGCCTTTCCGGACATCGAGCATCACGTCGCCTTTCTGTCGCCCGTCGACGACGAAACTCGCGCGGCGTTCGGCAGCGCGACGCTCCACCGCTGCGAACGGGTGACTGAGGCGCTGGTGCAGGCGCTTGGCGTGGATGCCGTTCTTCTGCACAACACTTCCCCGGCGAGGACGGAGCGAATCGCCGCGGCCTGGACGCTGCAGTACGTGCACTCCCGCGGAATGCGAGCTGCGGCTGATCGCACGGTGCATTGTTCCTGGTGGCTGGCCCGGAGCTGCCTGGGTCCGACGGCGGGACCGGACGACGTGCTGCATCAGTGTGTTCCCCGGCCGCCTGGTTCGACGGAGCTGCGGAGCGATGAGAGACCAATCGTCGGCCGCATCTGCACTCCCACGGCCACGAAATGGCCGGCCGACCTGGTCGGGTTCTACTCCGCACTGTCGCAGCAGCACCCGCGGGTGCAGTGGGAATTCATCGGTTGCCCCCCGGGTCTGCAGGCCGGGCTGCACCGCGCGTGCAGGGAGCGGGCGGTCTTCCATCCGGCCGGTTGGTCGGCACGGTCGCACCTGAATCGCTGGCACGCGCTGCTGTATCACCACCCGACGCTGCCGGAGAGTTTCGGTCGAACGGTGGCGGAGGCGATGCGGGCTGGCTGCGTTCCGATTGTCGACGGCCGCGGGGGGTTTACGGAACAGGTCCCGGCGGGGGCCGGCTGGCTGTGCGGGACGGCCGGCGACTTCTCTGCCGCGATCGGCGCTCTGATGGACCCGGCCTGGCGGCAGGGCGCTTCCATTGCGGCGATGACCCACGCTGAGGCGCAGTTCTCGATGGCGGCGTTCCGGAGGCGGTTGCTCGCGGTGTGGGAGAGCGCCGGCGTTTGTTAAGAGGGCCGATTTTCTCAAAGCCCGGCCCGGCTTGAGTGCGACTTCATGAGGCGGCCACTGGTGACTAATCGCGCATTCCGCCCTGGCAATGCTCGTTTTCCCGCCGATTGCAGGGGAAGCCTCGTGCCAGTGCGGAACGTCGGCGAATCAGTCAGTATACTCCCCGGCTTCGATCCGATCCCGCGGGAGACTCTCGTGAATTCTGAGTGGCTGAGGCTGATTCGCAATCTCGAAGACAACATTGCCCTGGCGCTCTTCGGGAAGCCTGAGGTCATTCGGCTGGCACTGGTCGCCCTGTTGTCGGAAGGTCATCTGCTCATCGAGGATGCGCCGGGCGTCGGCAAAACGTCGCTCGCCAAGGCGATCGCCCAGAGCCTGAGCGCGAAATTCGTCCGGCTGCAGTTCACGCCCGACATGCTCCCCAGCGACATTCTGGGGTCGTCGGTGTTTCTGCCGAACCGGGGCGAGTTCGAATTCCGCAAAGGGCCGATCTTCACGCAGGTGCTGCTGGCCGACGAAATCAACCGCACGTCTCCCCGGACGCAAAGCGCGCTCCTGGAAGCGATGATGGAGCGGCAGGTTTCGGTGGAAGGCGTCACGCACACGCTGGAGCGTCCCTTCTTTGTGCTGGCGACGCAGAACCCCTACGAGTTTGAAGGAACCTATCCGCTTCCGGAGAACCAGCTCGACCGCTTCACGCTGTGCCTGGAGATCGGTTACCCCGAACGGGCGTTCGAGCGGCAGACTCTGGTGAGCCATCGCGAAGGGGAGCCGGTCGACAAGCTGAAGCCGGTGCTGTCGGTGCAGCAGCTGATCGACCTGCAGCAGGCGGCCCGCAACGTGCGGATCGATCCTTCCATCAACGATTACATTCTCGACATTGTCGATGCGACCCGCCGGCATGCCGAGTTGATTCTCGGCACGAGCACCCGCGGCGCGCTGACGCTGTACCGCGCGGTGCAGGCCCTGGCGCTGACGGAAGGGCGGGAGTACGCCACGCCCGACGATGTGAAGCGTCTGGCCGTGCCCGTGCTGGCGCATCGCGTGCAGCCGGCCGGCATGATTCGCGAAGGCCAGCGGAAGCGGGCCCAGCAGGTCATCCGGCAAATCCTCGGCGAGGTTCGTCCGCCGCAGTGAGGCAGGAGACGCCGGCCGTTTCGCATGTGCTGAACTGCGAGAGGGGCGCTGTCATGATGGCATGCCGTCGGCCTGGGGCTCAGCGCCCCGCGGGTCGGGATGCGGGACGCATCTGTTGCTGGTCGACCGAGTTCATCAGCATCTTGATGGCCGGTGTGACGATCGGCAGCTGCGTCTGCTGCGTCACGACGGGGTTCTCTGTGGTGCCGCGAATGCTGATGGCGATCCAGTTTCGGCCGAGGGCTTCGATCACCGGCTTCAGAATGGCGACCCGGCTGCGCGCCTGGGTGAAGAACTGCAGGTCGAGCTGATGGCTGAGGAACCCCACGGTTCCCTGCCCCAGCAACCGGATGCTGGCGCCGTCGAGAGTGATCTCCGTGAATTCGACCTGTGCCTCCCGAATCCGGAACTCGCCGGAGGCGCTGCTGAACATGAAGTTCTCGCCGGGAATGAACGAGATGATCTCGAACAGGCGCACAAAGATCGGCAGGTCGAGCAGGCGGGCGGGTTGAATCTGGACCCAGTTCTTCGTCCGGTCGTCGGTGACGATTTTCGCGGGGTCGGACCCGACGCCCCGCAGGCTGACGAATCCGCGAATCGACCCATACAGACGCTCGCGCCACTGGTTGGCGCGAGCGATGGCGTCGAGCTGCACGTTGTCGACCTTGACCTGCATGGCGTAGGTCGACCGTTCGGAATTCAGCGGGTCAATGTCGGCCGTGGCATCCAGCGAGACTTCGCCTCCGTACAGGTCGGCCCGCAGCGACCGGCCGGCGAAGCGGGGCCGGACTTCCGACGGCGGGGCGGCATCCCAGGTCGGTGCTCCGACAGAAACTCGCGTTCCCTCGACCCGGAAGGGCGTCTGCAGCTTCGTGAAGGGCAGGGTCAGAATGGTGGCCTGTTCCAGTGCGGCCGAACCCACGGCCGAGACGTCCCGTCCGTCATACTTGCCGCTTGTGATGCCAATGACTCCGCGGACATCCTGCATCGGCGCCCCGAGCGTGATGTCTCCCCCCTGCAGCGTGGCTTCGGTTGTCCAGTGGGCCGTCACGACATCGCTGTCGAGCGCCCCTTTCATATCGATGCCCAGCTTGAGGTCGAACGCGGCGGTGGGGTTCGCATGGGCGACGATCTGCCGCACGGCCGCCGGCAACGCGCTGAGCAGTTCATGATCGATCGCGAGTTTGCGGACGGTGAGTTCCTGCAGATGCAGGCGCCACCCGGGCTGGGCTCCCCGCAGGATTTCGAAGTAGGCGAAGTCGATGTCGTCGCGGCCGCCGGAGTCGATGTTCAGGTAGGTCTGTCCGTGATACGCCTGCAGACTGCGGACGCTCACTTTCTGGCCGTTCCACTGGGCTGCACAGTTGAGGTGCTCCCACGCGAAGGGGAGCTGCCGGGGCTTGATGCGGACATCTTTCAGCTGAATGCTCGGCAGCACGACGTGGGCCGACTGGCCGGGGCTCCAGGCGATGTTCAGTTTGTGGATGTCGGCCGATCCGCTGGGGGCGAGTTCTTCCCAGGCGCGGTTGAGTTCGGGCAGCGCCTTGACCGCGGCCGACTGCAGATCGAGATCGAGCGGCACATTGAGGGCCGTGAATTCGAGGGTCAGTTCTTCAGGATCGGGGTCGAGAGCGAACGATCCGTGCCCGGTGAGCTGCGTCGTGCCGTGGTCGGACGCATGGACGCCGCGGAGATTCCGGAACCACCAGGTGTCGGCGATCGTCCGGTCGAATTCGATCAGGCCGGCGACGTCGCTGAGGTAATAAGGAAACCGCTCGTAGTTGAGCGATCCGCGGGAGACTTTTCCTTCCAGCCGGGAGAGTTCGAACTTCCGGCCAGCGCCGTCGGGCTTGTGCAGGTGGATGTCCCAGTCGGCGACGCCGCTCGCTTTCAGTGAGGCGAGGACGGGATGCAGTTTCTGGATGGCCGGCTGTTCCGACTCGGCGAATGCGCGCAGCAGTTCGTTGTCGATGGGCAACTGCGTGACATTGATGGCCAGTTGAAGGGCGGCATCGGGCGAGAGGGCGCCGAGCGATCCGGTCAGCGTGACCGGCCGGCCGCTGGCCTGGCCGACGAAATCGAGGTTGAACCGCGCGCCTTCCTGCCGGACGCCGCCGCGAATGCCCGTCACCCGGTACGGGAACAGCTCGTGCTGGACGGAACCATCGACGACCGACAGTTCCCGCAGCTTGATCGGCACGCCGTCGAACGCAGAGTTGTACTCGACATCGATCCGGAACTTGCCCGCGGGCTGCAGCTGATCGTAGCGCAGCTGCAGCGGCGCGGGCAGATACGAACGGACTTCAGGGCCGATGCTCAGTTCGCTGGCCTGAACCGTGAAGCGTCGCTCGGGGGCGAGTCCCCGGAACTGCCAGAGGCCATCGATGTTCAGTTTCCGATCGCCGTTGGACGCCATCAGGTTCCGGACGACCAGGCCTTCCTGGTTGATCGCGATGTGTCCCTTCAACCCATACAGCGGCGCCGGAATGTTGGGATTGATGACCTGCCCGTCGCGGATTTCCGTCACGACGGAATAGGTCAGCGGGGCGTCGCGGCGGGCGCGCGTGGCCTGGAATTCGACGCTCATGTCGGCCTGGAGGCCCAGGTCATCGAGCGTGCGGCCCGTGGCGGGGGGCGGTTCGGCCAGCGTTTCCGAATCGCTGCTGCTGGCGAGCTGGACGGCGCGATTGCGGCGGGCGTTTTCGCTGAGCGCTGCCAGCGAGGCGACCTGATCGCGGGCCTGAGGCGAGACACCCATCATTTTCTCAAACACGCCATGCAGGTCGATTTCATCGCAGCGCCCCTTGATCGCCAGCGAGCCATGCTCGAAATCGGCGCTCGCCCGCAGTTCGAGCTTTCCGACATGCTGGACGTATCCGTCGATCTCCGTGGTGTAGCCATGACGCGAATCGGGGACGGCGGCGATGCGGATGCCCGCTGCCCGGAATTCGCTCGCCGCGGCGCCGTCGCTGGCGGCCATCTGCACCAGCAAGGCGGCGTTCTCGACGATCAGGTCCGGCGGCGCGGTTTCCGATGGCCGCGGACTCGGCAGGTCGATGTTCCACGTGCGGACATCCTTCCAGTGGGCCGCGTCGTGGCAGCGAATGCGGATCAGCGGGTCGCTCATCCGGGCCCGGGTGACCAGCACCTTCTGCGACTGCAGCAGCAGGTCCATATCGAGTTCGAGGATCAGCTCGGGAACCTCCAGCAGCGGACGGCCATCGGCGCCGTTGAGGATGACTTCTTTCACTCGCACCTTGCCGCTCCAGTCGGCGCGGGCGCTGGCGAACGTCAGGTCCCAGTCGGGCACCCGCTCCTGAATCTGCTCCAGCAGGGCCGCTTCGACGAGCTTGTCCGTTTTCCTCCACAGCGCATGTGCGCCGATGGCCGCCGCCACGAATCCGATCATGCCGATGAACAGCGAGCAGCGGAGAATTCCGCGGATCGTGCCGCATGACGGTGGTGGGGGAGAGGGACGCATCTGGGGAAGGATGAAGGCGGAAGGATGAAGGATGAAGAAATCAATGTGAGCGGCGTGGAGCTATCCGCCGGTTGACGCTTGCTGGAACCGGCGGCGAGCGTTTTGCCGCTCGCGGCAGAACAACTCGAAACCGGCCTGAGCGCCTGCGGCGGCGAGCAGGGTCATTGGATACTCCGCGGGGAGTCGATACCGGATGGAGCCGACAAAGACGGAGTGGATGGCGGCGAAATACAGCACGGGACCGAGCGTCAGCGCGAGGGCGATCCAGCCAGGACGCCGCGTCCAGACGCCCCACAGCGTCGCGGCGAACAGCGGCAGCGATGACGCGAGCATGGCGATCCAGGCGGGCCAGCTGTCGAACTGGCCCGCGTTGGGCCACGGCTTCCAGTAGCGCCACAGCTTGATGAGTCCCAGTTCGATCGCACGGCCGGGGTTGGCGAGGGCGAACTCGCGGGCGCGGCGGGAATACTCGCGGTTGACGTCGTACTCGCTCATGGTCGCGAGCAGGTTTTCGTTGTCGAAGAAGCTCATCTCGCTGTCGCCGGTTGCTGCGGGGTGCAGGCCGTCGTACAGGCTGGGCCCCATCCACAAGGTCGTGAGCACAAAATGTCCGGTGACTCGCTGGTTCCGCAGAGCCCAGGGGAGCAGCATGAGGAACGTCGCACCGCCGATCAGCAGGGCGGCGATCCAGGCAGCAGGACGGGCGCGGCCGGCGAGAATCGACAGCCCGGCGACAAACGGCGCCCACAGCAGCCAGCTGGGCCGCATGTAGCACGCCAGCCCGATGAGCGCACCGCAGCTGGCGGCCCGGCAGGACGTTGTTGAGGCAGGCGTGCTTTCAGTCGCCAGCCCCTGCAGCAGCGCGGCCGCGGGGATGAGGCTGGCGACAAGCGTCGCGGCGAACGCTGTCTCTGACAGAAACAGGGGCGAGAACCCGACGAACGTGGGGAGCACGGCGGTCATCGCAGCTCCGATGAGTCCGATCCGTTCATCGAACAGCCGCCGGCCGAGCACGAACACGAGGGCGCAGCCGAGCGTTCCGATGGCGGCGAGAAGGATTCGCGCCGGCATGGGCGATGGTCCGAACAGTTTGAACGACGCCGCGAGGATCGCCGAGAAACCTGGCATCCGGAGCACGCGCCGCGGCGGCGAATAGATCGAGTACTCGCGACCATCCGCGATGTCTTCTGCGAGGTCCCAATAGCCCGAAGCATCGCCCGCGATCAGGTCGAGTTCACCGGGCGGCAGCGAGGCCTGGATCGCAAAGGCCGCGACGACCCGCACGGCGAAGGCGATCGCCAGCACGCAGCCCAGTCGCCAACCCCATCCACCGCGATCCATCGCACCGCCCCTCCGCGCCGCTGGTCCGACATCCCTGTACGGCTCTCAGCAGCGTCGCTCGAATTCGCGCGGATCGTAAGACGTGGATTGAAATTAGGTCAAGACGGGGTCTGCCGCTTCGCACCACGAATTCCAGACGCTGCCGACATGGATCGTCCCGCTTCAGGCTGACCGCGAACCATGCTCGGATCAGATTCGAACCACAGACAGAATGTCTGTGCCGCCGGCAGGCTCACCCGTCGATCTGACACATCGCTCCGACCATTTGCGGCGGAAACCGCCGGTCCAACCGCCATGCCGCAGAGCGAATCGTCACCCGGCGGTGCTCATTGACCACAACATCTGGTAGCCGCTTTGCCTCTCAAGTGGAATTTCTGCACAAAATCATCAAAGTCCTTTACGTCTTGATGAGTTGCTCTTAATTTGCTCGTGCACGCTGCGGGTTGATGAGGCCAGCAGCTGCGGAGGACTGGTGAACTCGGTGTTCACGGCCTCCCGGACGTTCTGTCTCCGTGGGATTGGAGGCGGAATGACTGAACAGGGGGAACTGATGGATCGGTTCCGGGTCTTCAACTGAGGGAAGGGATTCCCATGCTGGCACTCTGCCGTTGCGGCCTGCTTCGTGCGTTCCCGATCGTTTCGTGCGGCGTGATCGCGCTGGTGGTGGCCAACCGCCTGCGAAAGGTTGCGTCTCCCGCGACATCGCCGAGCGACTACGAGCGTCTTCGCCGCGCTTACGGCACGCGCCCCAGCGTCAACTGAAGCCCCACGGTCGCGGCCGCCGTGAACTTCCGGGCCGCAACGAGCTGACGCGTCTCTACGAAAGGAATCGAACCGATGTGCGCAAAACCACTCATTGGCATCAATGCGGATTTCCGTCCGGCCAACAAGAAGGACTCCGTTCCCTTCACCTGGATCAACACGGGCTACTACGACAGCGTCTCCGCCGCGGGGGGCGTGCCGGTCATCATTCCGCCGGTGGCTGAAGACGCCGACCTGAAGCGCATTCTGCAGACGCTGGATGGCGTGATCCTCACCGGCTGCAAGCTCGACCTCGACCCCGTCAACCTCGGCCTGGAACGGCATCCGTCCACCCGCCCGATGCCGGCCCGCCGCGAAGATTTCGACCGCCGCCTGGCCCGCTTCTGCCGCGACATGAAGATGCCGACGCTCGCCATCGGCGTCGGCATGCAGGAACTCAACATCGTCTGCGGCGGCACGATCTTCCAGCACGTTCCGGAAGACGTGATGAAGTCGCTGCATCACCGCGACCCGGTGGAATCGTGCCTGCGGCATGTGATCGAGATTGTTCCGGAATCGCTGATGGATCAGGTCTACGGCCCGGGCGAGATCCGCGTGAACAGCGACCACCACATGGCGGTCGACCAGTGCGCCCCAATGTTCCGGGTGTCGTCGACGTCGATGGACGGGGTGATTGAATCGTACGAGTCGATGGAAGACGACTGGTGGGTGATGGGGGTGCAGTTCCACCCGGAAAACCAGTCGGCCTCGGCTCTCGACCTGCAGGTGTTCGAGATCTTCCTGCAGGGCTGCCAGGAACAGGCGCACCGCGAGGCGCCTTCGACGCTGCACTTCGAGACCGCCCGCCGCGCGGCGGCGTGATGGCCGGGGGGCACCGTTGGAGAATTCGAGAGCCCGGAGGAGAAACCTTCCGGGCTTTTCCACTTTTCGGACAGTCATCTTGTCGATATAGCACCTGCGCTATAAAGTGCCATGTGGGACGCATCGACCACCGACGAGTTTGACACCTGGTTCGTCGGCCTCGACGACGACGCGAAAGTCGAAGTCATGGCAAAGGTGACGCTTCTCAGGCAACTTGGTCCGGCGCTGCCGCGACCACATGCCGATACGTTGAAAGGCTCGAAGCACTCGAACCTGAAGGAACTCAGAGCAGAGACATCGAAGGAAGTGCTTCGAATCGCGTTTGCGTTCGATCCCACCCGCACTGCAATTCTGCTGATCGGCGGCGACAAATCGGGAATGAGTCAGTCGCTGTTTTATAAGCGACTGATTGCGAGAGCGGACCGGCTTTACGACAGACACCTGGCACGATTGAAAAAACGGAAAGACTGACGTCGTGGCCAAATCATTCGATGAACTGGTTGCCCGCACAACGACCGGGAAGATGCGGGCGGCGGCCAGGAAACGTGCCGCCCAGCTTCTGGGGGAGATGCTTCTTGCAGATCTTCGGCGACTGACTGGCAAGACGCAGAAAGATGTCGCCGAGGCCCTGGGAATCAAGCAGCCGACGCTCGCCCGAATGGAACGGCAACAGGATATCCGCTTGAAGACGCTGGGAAACGTTGTTCAGGCGCTTGGCGGCGAGCTTGAGATCCTTGTCCGGCTGCCTGGAGGAAAAGTGCGCCTGACTCAGTTCGACGACTCGCATTCGATGGCGGTGAAGCGAGGCCGCTAATGCGCCCTCACGCATACGCCGCGTCATCATCGTCCTTCGACGACACCTTCGAACCACTCCGCTCCTTGGCGAAATACGGCCCCTTCAGCAGTTCCTGCTGCGACTGCTCGATGCGGTGCATCTTTCCGCCGAGGTATTCGACCCGCTGGGCCACTTCGTGAGTCGTCTGCTGCATGCCGCCGGAGACGAGCGTCACCACGCCCAGAAAGAGCAGCATCTGGCCTGCGGTCGACACCAGCCAGCCGGTTGACTGGTACCGCTGCACGGCCTCGCCGCCGAAGTAGCCCCAGACCACGAGGGCGGTGCCGATCGTGAGCAGGCCGACGCCCAGATAGGCCAGCAGTTGACCGAACACCGATTCCTGCCGGCCTGGTTTTCGTCCCGCCGCTTCGGCGTAGGTTTCGAGATCGAAATGCGGGGCCCGCAGTGCGGCATGTGGCTTGTCGTCGCGGAAATCTCGCGTATTCCAAGCGGATGCATGCTCGGTGCGTTCCATCGCCTGGTCGAGGTGGCTCCGTTCGGGGCGGATCTCGACGTGTTGTTTCGCGTGTTCTTCGTGTGCGTTGTCGATCCGGAATTTTTTAGGCGCCGCGTCGCGTTTCGATTCTCGCGACGCAACCGGCCGGCCGGGGCGATGAATTTGCCGGACAGGCCGGGCGGGCGTTTCCTCGGCCGGCGTTTCTGCGGCCGCTTCGCGCTTCCGGGGCGTGGGCGAAGGGAGCAGGTCCGCGCCGCCGGAGGAGCGTTGTTCCGCCAGCGGGGCGGGAGCGGCGGCAGGCGGAACGGGGGCCTCGGCCACCAGGTGCGGCCGGGCGATCGGGGTTGGCGGCGTTTCGGCCGCGGGTTCGTCAACTTCTTCCGCGGCCGCTTCGGGTTCATCGAACGACGAGAGCAGCTCGCTTTTCGACCACCGTTCCAGAAGTTCGCGGGCCGACTGCGTTTCCGGATGCTGGCTGGGGGCAAAAACCTTCCGCACTTCCTCGCCGCAAATCGTGCACAGCAAGCGGTGGCCGTCGGCGGAGATTTCCGTCGCAACGTCCGACTGACACTGGGAGCACCACATCCCTGCTTCCCCCGAAAAAACAGACCGCGATCCTGCGGCGACACCGAGTCACGCTGGAGAATTACGGGAAAACAGGGCAACGCCGCAAGACGAGGTTTGCGGCCGTCGCCGTGGCGGCCGTCTTCGCCATCGTCGCCCCCCACGAAATGCCGAAACCCGGCCGACCCAATCGACCGGGTTTCGTTGCGACATCCCACAGGATGAATTCAGTGTTCGGGGGGCGGCGGCAGTTCAAAGTAGCGCGACTCCCGCGGCGACGCCGCCATTCCTTCCGCATCTTCAGGGGGCGGCGGCATCAGCTGGACGAATCCGCGCTGGCCGTCTCCCTTGAGAGTCGACGTCGGCTTCGCGTCGACCTTGCCCGGCGGAATCGAACTGATCGACTCTGTCGCCGGGGCCGCCGCAGGGGCCGTGCGGCTGGTGAGTGGGATGGAGCTGGGAAGCGATTTCGGCGCGGGGCCGATGGAGTTCGCTGCGCGCCACATCTGCTGCCGGGCTGCGGACGACACGGGCCCCAGATTCGGCAGGGGGGGCGTGCGCAACGAGCCGGGCGCCGGCGTTTCCAGAAACGGATCGACCTCGGGGGGCATCAGTTCGACGGGCGAGCCGCCGACGGGCGCAAACATGCTGGCCCGGGGGCCGGCCGTGCAGCCAGTCAGAGTGACGAGAACCAGCAACATAAATCGCATGCGCATCTGCACTTCTCCCGCCGGTCGTGGGGCTGACCGGCTTCGGTCTCACACGCAACAGCACAATCGGAGTCCATCCGCGACCGCGCCGCCGCCCAACCGGGGGCCTTCCCTGCCAGAGACCACAGCGCCGTGGCGTCGCCGCTCGTGCGTGTGGTCCAACATCTGCCTTGCCCGCAGAGCTTCGTAAAGCAACTTCAATTCCGGTTTGCGGTCTTCCGCAGGCGAACGTCGGATCATCATCAGTCGGATGCCGTCCAATCGCCTGCACAAGAACCACGCAAACGGTCTAGTCTTCGACGCCGATCCGGTACTTCATTTCGCTGAACTGCTCGCCGTACTCGACGCTGGAAGAGTGCACATGCTCGCCTTCGGTGATGAAGCGGATGGTGTCGCTGACCGGGAGCCGGTGCTCTTCGAGGATTTCTTCAAACGCTTCGAGTTCGTGACCATACAGCACGAGCAGCTTGTGTTCGTCGAACTGCACTTCGAGGGGGATCGTGGGGTTGAGCACCGCGATTCCCGTGCAGCCATCGTTCAGCAGCAGGTCTTCGTAGTCGTACAGAATGCTTTTGAGGATTGGCAGGTCGATGTTTTCGCGGTGCATGTCCTTGTGGCGTTTGCCGTGCGACTGATGGCTCGTTTCGAGCACCACGTCGACTTCATCGCCCAGGGGGGCGAGCAGGTCGATGAACAGGTCGAACAGTTTTTCGCGCGACTGGGCCGCGATGATCACCGGCACTTTGACTCGGGCGACGTCATCGGTGTAGGCGTCGTGCCGCCAGCCGGCGCTCGGCACGACCTGGAGGTCATACGACGGGCGGACGGCGTCCGTGAGGCGGAAGCTGCCATAGCGGGCGATCGCGAGATGCTCTTCGAGCTGGTTCTCGGACACGCCTGCAAAGCTGCTGCGCGCCTGTTTGGCGCCGGCATCGCGTGCATTCGACCGCGAAGATTTCTTGATGAACCCCATCACTGACCTCCCCGGAACAAGGCCGGCCACGGGCCGGTGCGTCGGGCAGCGTCACGGCGTCACGCCGGGGGCTTCGCTGCCGTGCAAATCTAGCACGGGGTTTGGGCGCGCCGGGCGATACCGGGCGTCGCCTCACGTTTTCAGCGTGGAAGGCCGCCTGTGAGACACGACTTGTCTGTCGCGAAGACCCGGGCGACCAGCGAAGGGCCTCCGGTCGCACCGGTTGCTCTGGTCGTTCCAGATGAGAGGCATTTGCGTCTCCCTGTCAGCCGACGGCGCCGGCCGTGGGCCGACTCACAAATTGCAGAACGACTCCGAATACGTCCGCATCACAGCGACCATCTGGATTGCCCCTCGCCAAGACAGACAAGACGGCAGGGGATGATCTTCGACTCGCGTGGCCGGAAGATTTGACGCCAGGAAAGCGGTCGAACGATTCCATGTTCACACTTTTTGTGTCTTCGAGTCTGCGTGTCGAACAATCACCTCGGCCAAGGCGCCCGGGCCCGGGGGCTCATGGGGCGTCCGAAACAAGGTTCCGCCCTTGAGTCCCACGCAACCCCTCGGGATGATTCCGGATCATGTCCAACGCCGCCCTCACCGTCGCTGAGATCGTCGCCTTCCTCCGCGAATTCGCCCCCGCGGATCTGGCCGAGACGTGGGACAATGTCGGTCTGCTTGTCGGTGATGAGAACGCCCCCGCCCGCAACGTTCTTACCTGCCTCACACTGACCGAAGATGTCGCCGACGAAGCTGCGGCTGGCGATGTCGGGCTGGTCGTCGCACATCACCCACTGCTGTTCAGTCCCGTCAAACGGATTACGGCGGAGACCAGCGAAGGCCGCACGTTGCTCACGCTGCTGAGGGCCGGCGTTGCTGTTTACAGCCCCCACACCGCTTTCGACAGCGCCCTGCAGGGCATTAACCGCGGCCTCGCAGCGCGGCTCGGCCTGGCGGAGATTCGCCCGCTTCGCCCCGCCGCCGATGAAAGCCTCGCCGGCGGCGGACGCTTCGGACGCCTCGCGGCGCCGACCACTCTCGTCGAATTCCTGATCACTGTCCGCGCGGCGCTGCAGGTTGAAGCCCTGGGCTACGTTGGCGATCCGGACCGGCCCATCCGTACGGTGGCTGTCGCCTGCGGGTCGGCGGCCGAGTTCCTCGACGACGCCGCGCGTCGCGAGTGCGATGTGCTGGTCACCGGCGAGGCGCGTTTTCATGCCTGCCTGGACGCCCGGGCCCGCGGCATGGCCATGATTCTGGCCGGCCATTACGCGACTGAGCGCCCGGCGGTGGAAGACCTGGCGACTGTTCTCGCAGAGCGATTTCCCGGACTGCACTGTCGCCCCAGCCGGGTCGAACGCGATCCGCTTCAGTGGTGCACGCGATGAACGACATTGCCGACGACGACCGTCCCGTGATCCGTCGCTGGCCGCGGCCCGAGTATGGAACGCTGATTCTGCGGGCGCTGCAGCTGCGTTGCCCGCGCTGCGGCGAGGGCCCGCTGTTCCGCCGCTGGTTCGCCATGCACCAGCGTTGCAGCCATTGCGGTCTGAAGTTTGAGCGTGCGCCGGGTTACTACCTGGGCTCGTCTTACGTGAACTACGGACTCACGGCCATGGCGATTCTGGTCGCGTACGTCGTTCTGCATTACCGGTTCCGGTTCAGCAATGCCGACCTCGCCGGACCGCTGGCGGCGTTCTGCGTGGTGTTTCCACTTCTCGCGTTCCGTCACGCCCGCGCACTGTGGCTGGCGATGGATTGCCGCTGGGACCCCGGCATGATGACCGACGAAGAAGACTGACTGGCATTCGCTGAGCGGCGTCTGCTGAACGCAGTCGATGATTGCAGCCGATTGAGCGCTGCAGCGGGACGCTTTGCCGGGCGTTCCGTGGGGCGCGGCTTCAACCGGGCTCGTTGCGGCGCGGGCGACTGCGGCGGAGCGGCCCGCCCGCGGAGTCGCTTTCCGGCAGGTCTTCCAGGGCCCTGCGAACCGAGTCCAGCAGGACGTCCATGGCGAACGGCTTGCGCAGGTAGTCGACGACCCCGAGCATTTCGGCGTACGCCTTGTGCCGTCCGCCTTCGTTGGCGGTGATCATGATGACCCGCGGCGGGTTGGCGAGCGTCTTCAGAAACTCGAGCACGGGAAAGCCCCCGAGGCGGGGCATCATCATGTCGGTGATCACCAGGTCCGGCTGCTCCGCCTCGATCAGGCGCTGCCCGTCGATGCCGTTGGAGGCCGTGATGACGTGATAGCCGGCGCCGTCCAGGACGCTGGAGAGGGTGGAGCTGATTTCGCGATCGTCTTCGATCAGCAGGATCCGGCGGGGCATGGGCGGAGAGGGCGACGAAGGAGGGAATGCGGAAGGCGGGCGCGAACAACCACCGGGGTTATTCGCCGAACTCCATCGTATCAAGGATGGCGGCGCAGTACGCATCCACCGGCTTCTGCAGCGGGTGAAACGGCGCCGCCGCCTCGGCGCTTTCGCTGAGGGCGATCAGCTGGCCTTCGGTCGCGCCGAGTTCGTCGTAAACGACAAGCTCCTCCGCGGTCGACTCTCCGCCAGAGCGCAGCACGTCCAGCGACAGCGGAATGGCGACGAGATACCGGCCGCCGAACAGCGACGCCTCCGCCCGGGCGAGAGTGAGTTTGCCGATGACTCGGGCGATGCGCATGGGTGAAGTCTCCGACAGCCAGAGTCGGCGGTGGCCTGGTGCGACGCGGGAAGTGCTCGCCGTCTGGGGAGCGTCCTTCACGCAAGAGAGCCTGTTCCGCTGGTGCGAAACAGGCTCTTGAACAATCCGCATTGAGGCTGCGATCGGGAAGACGCCGCGTGGGGGCGTCGTTCCGAATCAGGCCTTCTTGCCTTCGGCGGCCGGGGCCGGTTCAGCCGGCGGTTCCGGGGCGTTTTCCGGAGCCGGGGCGGTGTTGCAGGGTTCGCCGCAGGCGGAGCTGCAGGCAGCTCCGACGGTGGCACAGCAGGAAGCGGCCGCTCCGCAGCAGGCCGAACCCGGGCAGCAGGCGTTTCCGCAGGCGCCGGCGCCGCAGGCGTCACAGGCATTTCCGCAGGCGCCGCATGCGTTTCCGCAGGGGGCGGCACAGCTCGGGACCGGGCAGCAGGCGCTGGCGCCGCAGCAGCGGTTGCGACGGGTGCGGCAACGGCCGGCTTCCGCATCGCTGGTGAATGCAATCAACAGAGCCGCGAGGGCGGACAAAGCAAACAGCTTACGCGTCATGATGTGTGACTCCTGTGGACTCGGCGATCAGTTTGTCCTCACCCCTGGGTTGGTCCGAGCCTCATGATCCGCCAACTCCGGGCCGCCATCGGTCCGTCATACGTGCCGGATTTTCTCAGCGATGGCGCACTGACAGCGGGAGTGATAGGGTCTCACCACTCCCGCTGTCAAATGTCGCAATACCTCGGGACTCGCAGCGATTAGCCGCAAGCGCCGCAAGGAGCACCGCAGCTCGGGCCGCAGGGGGCGCCGCAGCTCGGGCCGCAGGGAGCAGCGCAGCTCGGGCCGCAAGGAGCGGCACAGCTGGGAGCCGGGCAGCAGGCGCTGGCGCAGCAGCCGCGGGCGCGGCGAGCACGGCAGCAACGACGGCCAGCTTCAGCTTCCGAAGCAGCAGCGAACACAACAGCCGCCAGGGCGGACAACGCAAACAGCTTACGCATCATGATGTCACTCCAGTTTGGACTCGGCGATCATTGTCCTGTCCCCGGGCGTTGGTCCGAGCCTCAATACTGCCACGCCGGGTAGCCACGGGTCCGTCGAAACTGACGAAATATCCTTACCCATGACCGCTACTGACAGCGGTGTGATATTGCACGCCCTTCGCGCTGTCAAACCCCGCAGAACTCGAATTCAACGAAGTTTTTCTGATTGCGCTGTTTCGCTCGTTCGCTGTAAACTTCGTATTGACAAGCTGATCCGTTTCGATTGGTCGTGATCTGCATCCTCCTGAATGCCATGACACCCCCTGGTGCTCTCTCCCGAATGACACAGAAATCCTCTTCGACCTGGCAGTGGTCGCCCGCTCAGTCGTGGTCGTTCGAGCAGGGACCGCGCCTGATGGGAATCCTCAATGTGACGCCCGACAGCTTCTCCGACGGCGGTCGCTGGATCGCCCTCGACGCGGCCATCGAACAGGCGGCCCGGCTCAGCGCCGAAGGCGCCGACATCATCGACATCGGTGGAGAATCGACCCGGCCCGGAGCTGAACCGGTCCCCCCGGCCGAGCAGCTGCGACGTGTCCTCCCCGTCATCGAACGGCTGGCCGGCAGGTTGACGATCCCGCTGTCGATCGACACTTCGTCCAGCGTGGTCGCTCGCGAGGCGCTCGCCGCCGGCGTGCAGGTCGTGAACGATGTCACCGGACTAACCGGCGACCCGGATCTCGTTGACGTCTGCGCGGAGGCCCGGTGCGGGGTGGTCGTCATGCACATGCAGGGAAACCCGCGAACCATGCAGCAGGCCCCGCGGTACGACAACGTCGTCCGGGAGGTGGCAGCGTTTCTGGCGCAGCGCATGGCCGACCTGGCGGCCGCCGGCATCCCGGCTGAGCGGCTCGCGGTCGACCCGGGGATCGGTTTCGGGAAAACCGCGGCCCATAACCTCGAGCTGCTGTCCGGCATCGGCGCGCTGCGGTCGATTGGCCGGCCCGTGCTCATCGGGCATTCGCGAAAGCGGTTTCTGCAGTCGGTGCTGGGCCGCCCGTTGGAAGAGGCGACGGCCGGCACGATCGGCGTGGCGATCGCGGTGGCCGAACAGGGGGCGGAACTGATCCGCGTTCACGATGTTCAGGCGGTTCGCGATGCGCTGACGGCCTGGCAGGCGGTCCGCGGCGATCGGAGGGGAGCGGGGGGCGGCTGAATTCAGGCGACGGGTGAGTCGGAAGCCGGTTTGGGGCGCGTCCGGCCCGCGGCCGCTTCGGCCGCCATCGACTCGACTTCCTGCAGCACCGCCGCGCGAACCTGCGTGACCTGTTCGAGAATCGCCGCTTCGCGGTCGTTCAGCTTGTCGTCCGCATCCGACCGGCCGTACTTCTGGTTGTAGAACTCGATGAACTCGTTGAACACGGCCTGAAAATCGGTCAGCAGGTCGTCTTTGCGGAGTTTCACCGGCGAGACTCTTTCTCCGGCGATCAGGCGGCGCAGCACCGACTGAAAGCGGACCAGCGGCCCGGCGATGCGGTGGCTTTGCCGGAAGACGTCGTACAGAAAGATCGGCGCGAGCAGCAGGGCGCACAGCGCGAGGCCGGCGTAGTCCTGGGCAAACGCCGCATACAGCTGGCCGAGCGAGCGGGTTTCGCCGTCGCCGGCGATCAGCGATGTGCGATAGCCGACATACCGGGCGACGAAGATCGCGTTCCAGAGCACCGCGTGGTAGATCGCCCAGTAGCAGGCGATGCGGCACAGAATGCGCCCCTGAATTCGGGCGCTGACCCAGACGCGGCCGCGGACGCGATCGTTGGTCATGACAGACTCTCGGGAACCGGACCAGATCCGCTTCACGGCCCGACGGGAACACCGGGCCGTCATTCACGGACGAACATTGAAGCCTAGTTCAAAAACCGGTGTGCCGGCCCGATTTTCGCCCGAACAGGCGAGAGAGCCGCGAGGTCTGTGCGACTTCGCGGGACCCTGCGGAGCCGGCCGGTTCTGCGGAGTCAGTCCGAATTTGCGAGTTCGATCTGCACTTCGATGATGTCGTCGCGGCGTGCCATGAAGGCGTCCAGCACCGCGGGATCGAAGTGCTTGCCACGCCCTTCTTCGAGGATGGCGAAGCACTTTTCGAGTGGAAACGCAGGCTTGTACGGACGTTTGCTGCTGAGGGCGTCGAAGACGTCCGCGACCGCGGTGATCCGGCCTTCCAAGGGAATGTCCACGCCGGCCAGTTTCAGCGGATAACCGCTGCCATCCCACTTTTCGTGATGGGTGAGGGCAATGCGTTTCGCCATGGCCAGAATGGGCGACGCGCCGACATCCATGATGCGGGCGCCCAGTTCGGTATGCGTTTTCAGCAGCCGGTTTTCGCGGTCGGGCAGGCAGTCGACGATCTTCTTGCCGAAGTTGCAGTGCCGCTGCATGACATCGAACTCTTCCTCCGTCAGCTTGCCCGGCTTGAGGAGGATATTGTCGGAAATGCCGATTTTGCCGACATCGTGCAGCTGCGCCGCGGGCTCGAGGATGTTGAGCATGGCGGGCGTCATGCCGAGCTGCTCGCCGATGATGCGGGCATACCGGCCGACGCGAACGATGTGCTGGCCGGTGTCGTCGTCGCGGAATTCCGCGGCGCGGGCGAGGCAGTGAATCACATCCAGTCGCGACGCTTCCAGCTCGGCGGTCCGTTTGCGGACGGCTTCTTCGAGCGCTTCTGAATAGCCGCGGAGGTGGTCCTGCCAGGCCTTCACCTGCAGCACGTTGCTCAGCCGGGCCAGCAGTTCCTCGCGGTGAACCGGTTTGCACAACAGGTCGGTGGCGCCGGCCCGCAGCGCGCGGATTTTCGTTTCGTCGTCCGAGCTGGCTGTGAGAATCACCACCGGCATCTGCGACAGCGTGGCGTCGCTGCGGATGGCCGCGAGGATTTCCAGGCCATCGATATGCGGCATCTGGATGTCGAGCAGCACGACATCGGGCATGTGCAGGCTGATCTGCGGCAGGGCCTGCGGCGCATGATCGGTCGAGACGATGTTGCTGTACCCGTCCATCTCCAGGTAACCCTGAACGACGGCGATGTTCAGCGGCTCGTCATCGACGATCATGATCCGCGCCTGGCGGACGTCGCGAATGCCAGGCCCTTCCGGCCGGAGGACGGCGTCGAGCGCGCTGGCGGCGCGGGCATGTCTGGTGAGGATTGCGTTCATGGTTCGTCGCCCGTGACTTTCAGACGTGGACCTGTTCGGTGACAGCAATGCGTTCGATGAGGCAATCGATTTCGCGAAGACAGTTGTCGGCATCCTGCGGCTGAGCCCGCCGCGCCGCCTGTTCGAGGCGTCGCGCCGGATCCGTAAAGCACTCGAACCCGACGGTGCCGCCGGCCCCTTTGAGCCAGTGGGCCGAGGCCGCCAGTTCGTCCCAGCGGTCGCCCGCCAGCTCCTGGCGCATCCGCTCCCGCCGGACCTCGAGTGATTCGATGAACTTCCTGACGATCTCGTGAAACTTGGGGAGCGAGGTCGGCAGCGTGGAGGTGATGCGCCCCAGCGACTGCAACGACAGACCCCGGGCCGCCCATTCGCTTTCGGCGTCGGCGGTCGTGTTGGCCGCGGGCTTCGACGCGCCGATCTGCGCGGCCACGGTGTCCAGCAGCCGATCGATCTGAATGGGCTTGGTGAGGTAGGCCGTACAGCCGGCCGCGAGGCACTTCTCGCGGTCACCGCGCATGGCATGGGCCGTCAGCGCGATGATCGGCAGGCGGTTGCCGCCCGACCGCAGTCGCTGGGCGGCCGAGTAACCATCCATCACCGGCATCTGCATATCCATCAGAATGACGTCGAAGTCGCCGGTCTCGGCTGCGGCGACCCCCTCCTGTCCGTTGTTTACGCAGGTGACCTGGGCATTGGCGCGCGTCAACACCAGGGAGATCAGGTCGCGGTTCGTTTCGCCATCCTCCACCAGCAGGATGCGCACGCCGGTCAGATCGCGAGCGCCCGGCTTGCCGTCGGCGTTTCGCTCCTCCGGCTGGATCGACTCGCTGAGCTGCAGCGGAATGAACCGCACGTTGTCCAGCGGTCCGGTGGAGATCGTGGCGGTAAAGGTGCTGCCGGCGCCCAGCTGGCTTTCGACGGCGATGTCGCCCCCCAGGCCCACGGCGATGTGCCGGGAGATCGCCAGCCCCAGCCCCGTGCCGCCGAACTTGCGCGTGATGGAATTGTCGGCCTGGTCGAACGGGAGAAAGATTCGCGTCAGCTGCTCGGGCGCGATGCCGATGCCGGTGTCGCGGATCGTGAATTCGAGCATCCAGCCGCCGGCGGCGCGATGGGCCGCGATGAGGACCGACACCGATCCGCGTTCGGTAAACTTGATCGCATTGGCGATCAGGTTCATCAGCAGCTGCCGCAGGCGTGCGGGGTCGGTCTGAATGGTTTCGGGGACATCCGTGGTCCAGATGGCCTCCAGCGTGAGTCCCTTTTCCTGGGCGCGGACGCGCAGCAGCGACAGCACGTCCGTCACGATCTGCTGTGGCGAAACTTCGACGCTTTCGAAGTCCATCCGTCCCGCTTCGATTTTGGACAGATCCAGAATGTCGTTCAGCAGGGTCAGCAGGTGCGTGCCGCAGGAGTGAATGATGTTCAGATAGTTCTGGGTCTGCGGAACGGTGACGTTCCCCGTGCGGAGCACGTCGGTGAAGCCGAGGATGCCGGTCAGCGGCGTCCGGATTTCGTGGCTCATGTTGGCGAGGAAGGCGCTTTTCGCCTGGCTGGCCGCCTCGGCGAGTTCCTTGGCCCGGCGCAGTTCCTGTTCGGCCTGTTTGCGGGAGGTGATGTCGGCCTCGATCGCCATGAAGCCTGTCAGCCGGCCATCGGCCGTGCGCAGCGGCTGCACTTCAATCGCCAGCCAGTACTCGCGTCCCGACTTCGCGTAGTTCTTGATTTCCGTCTGGAACGGCAGCCCGGACCGGATGCGGGCCCGCATGAAGGCGACCTGATCGGGATCGGTGCCATCCCCCTGGAGGAATTCCCCCGGACGCCGTCCGACAACTTCGTCGAGGGTGTATTCGGTGATCCGCGTGAACGCCTCGTTCACCCATTCGATCCGCTGCTCGGCGTCGGTGATGACGACCGCGTTATGCGTATGCGCGGCGACCAGCGCCAGCCGACGCGCCTGGCCTTCGCTGGTCTTCAGCGCGTGTTCGGCATCCTTGCGATCGGAGATGTCGCGAACGAATGCGCAGAACGTGACTTCGTCGCCATGGCGGATCGGCGTCGTGGCCAATTCGATCGGGAATTCGCGGCCGCTGCGATGCAGGCCGACGTGTTCCCGTCGCTGGTTCCACGAATACTGCGGCGGTCCGCTGGTCGAGCGCATCAGTCCGATGGCTGCCAGATCGCGAGCGTGGGCGGGAATGACCAGCTCGGAGAAGCGCTGCCCCAGCGCCTCGGCGGCGTTCCAGCCGAAAATTCGCTCGGCCTGGCAGTTCCAGGTGGTGATCTGATCGTCGCGGTTCACCGCGATGACCGCATCGAGCGCGCCTTCGATGATGGCCCGTTCTTTGGCAAACACGCGGTTGAGTTCTTCCGTCTGCCGCAGCGAACTCTGGCGGCTCTCTTCCAGTTCGGCGGTTCGCCGGGCGTGGTCCGCCATTTCCTGCAGGTTCTGGCGCATGGCGACGATCAGGAAGGCGTCCGCGATCACCAGCCAGGTGGCGAATTCCAGAATGCTGAGCGTGGGCATCGCATCGGAAATGAAGGCGGCCTGCGGCCAGAACAGGCCGCCCGTCACGCGGTCTGCAAGTGCAAACAGAGTGGGCGCCAGCAGCAGCCGCCAGTCGCGATAGGCTGCGAGAAACGTCAGCGAGGCGAATACCAGGAAAGGGCTCGCGGCGTGCGAGCCGCCGAGATGAATCAGCAGCGACGCCAGCACGATCTGCGCAAGCGAAATGGCGTAGCGGGTGACCGCCTGGCCGGGGCGTCGCCAGACGAGGACCAGCGGCGGAATAATCAGCCCCAGTGCAACGGCGATGACGATCGCCGGCGAGTGGTGCAGCCCGGCGATCTCTCCGACCGTGGGGCGCGGAATCGCCCAGAGGCAGGTGATCAGGATCGCGGCGAGCTGGATCGCGAGGATCCAGGCGAACATGACATCGGTGCGCCGGAAGATCTCGCAGCGATAGCTGTGCAGCAGCTGTGCAGCACGTCGCTCGACATCGGTCTTCCCCGTGGCCGCTGGCATAGTCCGCTCCTCCGGGAGACTGCACGGAAATCGCAGAGTCGCCCGGTCCGAAGGAACCGTAGCTCAGGCCGCCGGCCCGGCTGGCGCCTGTTGAGATTTCGCAACACAAACGGGGAAGCCTGTCCGGTTGTGCGGGATAAGCCGGCGACACCCGCGCCGTGTCGTTTGGGGGCCAGCTCGTTACTTCTCCGGCAGCTCAATCACCCCCGTCCAGCCGGGCGGCGCCTGGCGGTTGTGTTGGGCCAGCCGCGGCAGCAGGAAGTCGGGAGCGCGGTCGGACGACGGCATGCCGTGCAGGCAGCGGTAGGCTTCCGGCCAGCGGCCCTGAATGAAATGCTCCACTCCCTGCTCGTACAGCAGCAGGTGGGCGTCCGTCAGTTCTTCCGATTCGCTCATCGGCAGCAGCAGCTCGCTCACCGTCAACGGCGTTTCCATGCCATACGGCTGCACGCGGGCCAGCTTCCGGATCCGGCCCTCCGCCGTGCTGAGCCGCCGGCGAACGATCTCCGCCGTCGCCTCATCGAGCAGAATGGGCACGCGCAACTGCTTGGTCATCGTCTCCAGCCGGCTCGCCAGGTTCACCACCGGCCCGAACACCGTCACCGTCATGCGGTCGCTGGTGCCGATCTTTCCCGCCACGGCCGGCCCCTGCGCGATGCCCACGCCCACATCCACATCCGCCAGCGGATGACCCGGCTCCTGACGGATCGCCGCCAGTCGCCGGCGAATGCCCAGCGCGGCCCGGCAGGCGTTCAGCGGAGCCTCTTCCGAGGCAAACGGCCAGCCCCAGAAGCCGAGAGCCGCATCCCCCAGAAACTCACCCGTCACCCCGCCATGCTGCAGAATTTCCTGTGTCATCATCTCCAGGGCCATCCGCAGTTCGTTCAGCAGCGCCTTCAGATCGCCTTTCGCCTCTTCCGCCCGCTGGCTGAATCCGCGGACATCGCAGAACAGCACCGTCGCATGACATTCCCGCGGCTCCAGCAGGTCGACATTCAGCCCGCCGGTTTCCGATTGCTCCAGCGCCTGCAGCACCGGCGGCGACAGGAACTGACGCAGCACCGACAGGTTCGATTCCAGCCGGTTCACGCGCTCGACCGAGCCGATGATGTCCGCCACCAGCTCGGTGAACTTCACATCGGCCTGCAGGTGCATGCCGTCGGGCCGCAGGGTTTCGGCGATCGACTGCAGCCGATCGATCTGCCCGGCCACATACAGCCCGCGCCGCGGCAGTTCCCCTTCGATCGGCGTGCAGAACGCCCAGTCGGAATCGGAGGAAATCGTGTAGTCCTCCGTCGAGGGGCTGCGGCGCTGCCACAGATGCAGGGCCGACCGCTGCTGACTGAGCGCTTCCACGATCAGCCGGTGGCTGGGACGGAACGAGCCGCTGGTCTCCCGCCGCCGTTCCCAATGACGGATCGCCACGCGGTTGTCGTCGTTGAGTTCGACAACCGCCACCGCTTCGGCGTGACGGATGCCCGTCAGCAACAGATGCGACAGACGGCTGCACAGCGCCGTTTCGTGCAGCGAACCGCCGATCAGATCGGGCAGGGCCGACAGAACCTCCATGCGCTTGTCGGCATCGCGGTACTGAATTCTCCGCAGGTCCTGACGCGAGAAAATCACCTCTTCGACAGGCTGATCCGCCGGCGTCGGCGGAGTCACGTCGGCCTCGCCAATCTGAAACGTCGTCTCGCCCACGACGAAGGCATCGCCGGCCGTCAGGGTCGCCTCATCGACAGCCTGTCCGTTGATGAACACCGGATTCGTGGCCGCCGGCCGGCGCTGCAGTCGCAGCGAAGTCGCGCCGGGCGTGATCGTCAGATGATCGCGCGACAGCATCTGCTCCCACGGGACAGGCAGCTCGACCTCCGGGCTGCGCCCCAGCCGCAGCGTCTTGCCGGTCTCCAGCGCCTGTCGCAGTCGCTGCGACGGATTCGGGCCATGAGCCACGAGTTGCCACATTGAGAATTCACCGTCGAAAGATTCGGTCGTGTGCTGTCTCAGATTCGGAGTGCTTCGGGCCCGCCAACTTCATCGCGTCGGGAAGGCAGGCGCGGGGCGAGAACTGCAGTCGCATCGTCGAAGTCCGTCGGCCGTCTCTTCCTACAGACCCGCGCCGAAATCGTCCTGGGGGGGCGGCGGGGGCGGGGGCGCGGTCAACGGCGCGGGTGCCGACGCGGCATCGCCCGAGGGCGGCGTCCCCGGCGCGCCGCTGGCTGCGGCGTCGCGATTCCGGTCGCGGTTTCGTCGCCGCTTTTTGCGGGGACGGTCTCCCGCTTCCCCCGCCGCGGCGGCCGGCGACGTCGGCTCGGGCCCGGGCGTGCTGATGGTGATGGCGGGCGAAGACGGCGCTTCAACTCCCCTCGCGGGCGGCTGCGGTCGCCCCTGGTTCGGGCCCGGTCCTCGGCGGTCGCGCGGACCGTCCTGCGGCCGCCCCTTGTCACGCGGCGGCCTCGGCCCGCTGGGGCGCTCGCCGGCCCGTTCCCCATCTTTTGGCGGCGGGCCTTTCTGGGCAGGACGCGGCGGCCGGGGCGCGCGCGGCTGCACGGGCGATGGCGACGCGACCGATTCCAGGGGTGGGGCGTGCGGATCGAGTTCGTCGGGCGGCAGATCCTCTTCTTCGTAGAAGTAGGGAACCGGTCGCGGTTCAGGCCGCACGACGCGCTTCCCTTCCACCAGCTGCATGAACGCCGGCGGGTCCTGACAGCGGCAGACGACGGTGGTTTCCGTCTGGCCCACCATTCGCACGCGGCCGCATGCGGGGCACTTCCACTGCCGTCGGAGATCGGGCGAAATGTGGAGGCCGGGGCCGCGCATGGTGGAATCGAGGGTGAGGACGAGGAACGGCGGACGATCGCGTCGGGACGGTGCGACGGCCGGCACAGGCAGAATGACTGTGCCGTTGGATCGGCCATCCATTATCCGCCGATGAGCGCGCCGGCAGAAGCGTCCGCAGGCGGAATTCAGCCGTTTTCCTGCCGTTCGTACTCGTCCTTCGCGTCGCGCTGCTGCCGCGACCGGCCGTCGCCGGCGTCCTGGCCCTGCGCATCCATCGCCACTTCGACAACCACTTCGCGATCGCCGAGTTTCTCGTTCAGCAGCGTTTGCAGCGCGGCCTGGTGCTGGGCCAGCCTGGTGTGCGAATCGGCGTTGTCGGTGACGAACTGGACCTGCAGTTTTCCGGCGTCCTGCAGCAGGCGGATCTCAGTTCCCGGCATGATTGAGTCCTTCAGCACGATCCGCACCTCGCGCGACCCGGAGCCGGGATCGCTCACGAGGATCTTGTCGCAGATCTGCTGCACAACCTGGTCCAGCCCGCCGCCATCGGCGACGGGAACCGCCTCGACGGCCACCTCTCCCGACACCTTCGAGAACCCCTCCAGAATGGCGTCGCCAAACGAACGCAAGGGTGCGTCCTGGCCCGATTCCTCGTCGCCCGACGATTCGTCGTCGGAGTGTCCGCGTCGTTCGCGGCGGGACACGCGGTCATCGCTGCGCGAGTCGGCGCGCGCATCGGAAGACGACTCGCCCGCCCGCGAGCGATCGTTCGAGCTCGACCAGTCATCGCTGGATTTTCGAGGCTCCGAAGCGGGAGGTTCGGCCCCCAGCAGGGCCGCGAATTCGGCCGCCGACTGATCGACGGCCGCCGAGCTTGGGGGCGGGGCCGCAGCGGGCGCGGGCTGGCGAATGCCGCCGGGCGGGTTATTCGACGAAATGGGGGTCGACATCGTCGGTCATGTCCTCTTCTGCGGGCGGGCCTTCGTCATCGACATTCACGACGCGGAAATCCTCGAGTTCCTTCTCCGCATGATTTTCGCTTTCTCGCGCCTCTTCCTGCATCCACTGTTCGCGGTGTTCCGAGATTTTTTCGCGATCGCGCGTGGCCTGCATCCAGGCCGCGTGCCGCTTCACCAGCAGTTCGCGGGCGGTCGTCAACGCCGTTTCCGCCTGCCGGGCCTGCTCCTCCTTTGCGAGTTCCTCGGCCCGCAGGCCTTCGATTTTGGCGCGGAGGTCGTCCAGGTCGTTGCGATGGACCTGCTGTTTGACGATCTCGGCGTACAGTTCGTCTTCGCGGCGCAGCCGCCAGGCGTGGAAATCGACCACCTCTTTTTTTCGTTGCTCGACCAGCTCTTCCGCCTCGACGACGCGTTTCCGCTGCGCCGTCAGCTCCGCGGATGCGTTGTCCTCGCGGAACCGGCGAACGCGAAGCAGATCCTGAAGCGGGTAGCGCGGGGGCACGGGAGGTTGCGAGAGGGAGGAGCTGTTTTTGGTCATTCGTCAATGGACGATCGCCATTGACGGGCCGCCGGAACGCTATTTCACCAGCGCTGTCAGTTGGGCCAGCGTCTCCTCCAGCGTCGATTTCTCGTGCACGCCCTGCCGCAGGAACTTGTTGATCGCATCGATCTTGCGGACGGCCTCATCCGTGATGGGGTCGCCGCCCGGTTTGTATTCGCCCAGCTTGATCAGCATTTCTACCTCCGAGTATTTCGCGAGCAGCTGCCGCAGCTTGCCGGCGGCATCAATGTGCAGTTTCGGGACGATCATCGTCATGACGCGGCTGATGCTCGCGAGCACGTCGACGGCCGGGTAGTGGTTGGCCGAGCCAAGCCGGCGGCTGAGAATGATGTGTCCATCGAGGATGCCGCGGGTTTCGTCGGCGACCGGCTCGGTCATGTCGTCCCCTTCAACCAGCACGGTGTAGAGGGCGGTGATCGATCCTTTGTCCGACTGCCCCGCGCGTTCCATCAGCCGCGGCAGCGTGGCAAACACTGATGGTGGAAAACCGCGGCGTGTGGGTGGTTCACCGGCGGCGAGGCCGATTTCGCGCTGCGCCCGGGCGAAGCGCGTGACGGAGTCCATCATCAACAGCACGCGTTTTCCCTGGTCGCGAAAATACTCGGCCACCGCCGTCGCCACGTACGCCGCCTTGAGACGCTCCATCGACGCGCGATCGCTGGTCGCAATCACCAGCACCGATTTCGCCAGCCCTTCCGGCCCGAGGTCTTTCTCGATGAACTCCCGCACCTCGCGGCCGCGTTCGCCAATGAGCGCCAGCACGATGATTTCCGCCTCGGTGTTGCGGATGATCGACGCCAGCAGAGTCGACTTGCCGCCCCCCGCCGCCGCGAAGATGCCCAGCCGCTGCCCTTCGCCGCACGTCAGCAGGCCATCCAGCACCCGCAATCCCAGCGAGATGGGGCGCGAAATCATCTTCCGCGACATCGGATTCGGCGGCGGCGCATAAACGGGATAGTGCTTCTCCGCCTCGATCGCCGGTCTGCCATCCATCGGACGGCCGATGCCGTCCAGAACCCGGCCCAGCATGGACGGGCCCACCGCGACCATGTGCGTCCGCCCCGTCGGAATCACTTCCGTCGCCGACGACACGCCGATCAGCTCCCCCAGCGGGGTCAGCAGCGCCGCCTCCCGGGCGAAGCCCACCACTTCGGCCTGCAGCTCCCAGTCGTCTTCCCACGGATTGCGCAGAATGCAGAGCTCGCCGACCTTCACCCCCGGCACAACCGCCTTGATGATGGTCCCCACCACCTGCACCACGCGGCCGCGCACGTCGAGCGGCCGCGCGTCATCGAGCGCCGACTCCAGTGCATCGGTGATGTAGCCCATTCCTTCAGTCATGGCATCCACCGTTCTCAGCCATCTTCGCCGCCGTGCTGCACCAGCGTGCGGGACAGTGAATTCTCGATCGCTTTCAGCTGCACCTCAAGGCTGGCGTCCACCACCCCCACTTCCGACTCCAGAACGCACGCCCCCGGCGCCAGCCGTGCATCGGACGCCACTTCCAGAAACCGGACTCCGGGATAAGGCTGCGTGATCTCCGCCAGCCTGGCTTGCACCAGCTCGGCCTCCTGCGGATGAACGCGCACCGTCACGTTCCGCTGGTTCCGCGCGACGCTCAGCGCGTTGCGGACCACCTGCACGACGCGCTCGCGGTCCGGCATGTCGCCCAGGATCTTCCGCAGCGCTTTCATCACAATGTCGACCACGCTCCGCTCGAGGCTCGACACATAATTCACCGTCTTCGCCACGCTGTCGATCATCCGCTCGGCGATTTCCATCCGGCCGGCCGTCATGCCGTCTTCGTAACCTGCGGCGCTCCGGCGGTCGAATTCGGCCTGGGCCGCGTCCACAATGCGCTTGGCCTCCGCGCGGGCCGTCTCCAGCAGCGCATGCGCATCGAGGACCGATTCCAGCTCTTCCGCCCGGATCACTTTCCGGCCGGGCTCGATGTTCAATGCAGCGAGGTCTTTCAGTTGAAGCACGGGGCGAGCTCCGGAGCGATTTCCGTCAGCAGGATGCGTTTGAGAATTCGCCAGCAGCGGTCGCGATCGACCGCTGCGGCGGGGGTGTCCGGGGTGATGGCCCACCCGGAAGGCAGCTTCAGCGAAGTGCGTTTCAGAAGTTCGGGCGAATCGTTCCCCAGGCAGCTGCGCAGCCACGAAACGCCGGTGGCGTGCAGCCTGTCGGCCGACAGCGGGGCCCCCGCTGCCCATTCCGGTTCGACCGGTTTCGGGCCGACCGCCAGCGAGGCCCGCCGCAGGGCGAAGCTGTAGGCCGCCTCGCCGAGCGCCTGCTTGGCCTCGCGGATCTGCGTTCCGCCAATCAGGCCGGTGATGCGGACATGGAGCGCCGCTGCCGCTGCGAACTGCAGCAGCGACTGCAGCTGGGGCGGATCAAGCAGGGCCAGTCGCTGCGGCGGATATTCGAACCGCCAGAAGCCCGCCGGCGACAGGCCGTGCTGCCGCGTCACCCAGCGGGAAAGCGCTCGCTCGGCCCCGGGAGACTGCACCAGGCGGCCGAACAGCCGGGGGTCGACTCCGGCGGGGATGTAGTCGGCATGCAGGGTGGCGGCCGGATGCTGATTGAACCGGACGACGCGGGTGAACAGCTCGGGGCACGAGCGCAAAACCGAGCGGACGAAAACGGCGCTCATCAGGCGGCTCCGCGCGGGGCGGGCTTCAGCGCCATCCAGCCGGCAGCCAGCAACCCGACGACGGCCGCCGCGATGCACACGCCGAGAATCGTCCACAGCTTCCGCGTCGATTCTTTCGCCACCCGAATCCCGGCGACATCGGCGAACTGGTTCTCGATCGCGCCATCGGCTGGCGACGCCGGCGGGTCGGCCTCGAACACCGACACCGTCACCTTGTCGGCCGTCATGCCCTCGATGCCGCTGAGAACCAGTTCCTTGATGGCGGGAATCATCGTTTCCACAGCCGCCCCCTGCCGGTACTTGATGAACACCGCGGCCGAAGAGGGTTTGACGTTCTCGCCGAACGGGTTGTTTTCCGGCAGCACAATGTGCACCCGCGCCGTAATCACGCCGTCGATCTGCGACAGCGTGCGCGACAGCTCCTGCGAGAGCGCGTGCATGAACCGGATGCGCTCTTCACTGGGGGAGGAGACAAGTCCCGATTTCTGGAACACGGTTCCCATGTCGGCAAATTTGTCGCGCGGATAACCCATTTCCTTCAGCACGCGGACCGACGGCGCAAACTGGTCCTGCCCGACTTTCAGCGACCACGTCCCCTCGCTGCCCGATGTTTTCGAACACGAAATCCCGTTCTCGATCAGGGCGGCCATCATTTCGTTGGCCTCCTGCTCGGGCAGATTTGTGTACAGATCGACCTGGCCGCAGCCAGCGCAGGTCAGGGCCAACAGCAGCGCCCAGCACCACAACGACCGGGGGACGGCGGACTTCTGATGCGCGGCGGGCGAGTCGACCTCGGAAATGTCGTGCATGAGGCCAATCGTCATGGATCGGTCGTGGCGGGTGATGGGAAAGAACTTCTGCATTGTGGCCAGTCCCCCGACCGGGCCACAACCAGTCGACCGCAGATCTCCCCAGGGCGCTGCCGCGATGCCCACTGCCGGGGGAGACGTGCGGTCGGGCGGCCAGCACATCACCGGGATGCCGTCAACAACCGGCGTCCGCCGGCCGCTCGCTGTTACTGGTTATGGAACAGCGTCTGAACGCCCTGGCTGGTCTTGTCGGCCACCTTGGTTGTCAGCTCGTGCTCGATCCCCAGTTGCATCACCTCGAACTGCAGTGCGAACGCGTCCTGCACCGTCAGTTCGCCTCCTTCCGGAGACGTCAGCTTTTCCTGGATGTTCTCCATTCGCATGTCGTGCCGCGAACGGACCTGGTCGAGCCCTTGCAGAATGGCGTCTCCCAGCGATCGTGGCTCGCCGGGGTTCATGCCGTTCACCTGGGCGTTCTGCACGCTCGAAGTCTGCTGCAGCGCCTGCGGGTCGCCGGCCTGATTGCCATTCATCGCCTGGTCGAACTTCGCCTGGTCCCCCGCATTCGGCGCGGCCTGGCCGGCCCCCTGCGAGGCGCCCTGCTGAGCCGCCTGTTCGGCAATCTGCTGTGTCGCACGCTGGAGGACGGGATCGACCATAAGTCACCTTTGCGAATCGAACGGCTCGCAAGCGAGCCGGCTAAAATGGATTTCCGGATCGATCTACTCACCGCCGAGAAGGTTCTTTGCCAAGCCGACCGCCTGTGGATTCCTGCCGCTGCCTTCAACCTGTTTCAAAATATTCTCCGCGGCCGATGTCATTCCGGCCTGCATGAGCGACAGGCCGAGGAACGTCGCCGCGAATTCACTGTCCGGATTGCGTTCGAGCGCTTTGCGCAGGAGGGCGATGGCTTCCTGCGGCTGGCCCGCATTGAGCTGGGTGACCGCCTGCCCTACCAGCGGCAGTTCGCTTTCGGGACGCACGGCTTCCAGCGCCCCGAAGATCGTGGCGGCCTCCGCCGTCATGCCCCCGCCCGTGGCGAGATAGCCGACTTCCATGAGTTGCTGAACGAGGTGAGTGGAGACGTTCACTGTTGACTCGGATTGAGGTGGACCTGGCCACAATTTGTCGGAACAAGCCCGGATTCTTCCCGTGTTTGCATCTCGCGGCTCCCGGCCCGAGAGCCGCGATTTCCTTCGAGAAGCCGGGCTTCTGGCGGCTTCTGGCTCACCTCATGTTCTGAATCGTCCCTTTCACGGCTTCCGACAGCGTCTTCATGATGTTCGACTGCAGGTTCGTGACGAGCTGCCACTTACTCAGCTCGAACTGCAGGGTCATCATGTCCTGCTGCGACAGATCTCCTCCCTGCGAGGCATTCAGGTTCGTTCGCAGCTTGCCTTCCAGGTTGCCAACCGTCGAGTTGAGCGCGGTGTTCACGCTCCCCATGTCGAAACTCATCAGTCACCTCAAGGTCTGGATTCAGCCATCCGGCTGGTGAATGCGTTCCGCCGTCCCGTTATCGATGCGCTGTCTTCCACAGCGTTTCAATCACTTTCGTCGCGGCGTCCACGCCGGCCAGCAGTTTCGTCGCCTGTTCATACTCCGCGGGAGGCAGGCCGGCGTCCATCTGTCGCCGGATCGACGAGCGTTCCGAGGCCAGCCCCTGCACCAGTTCGTCGCGATACGCACCGCTCGAATCGGCCGCGAGCTTCTGTTCCATATCGACCACCGTCGCCTGCTCGCTCACTTCGATCCCCCGACACTGACAACGCTGACCTCGCCCATGCGCTCCAGCACCACCTGGCTGGCCGCGATCGACTTCACCACATATCCGCCGGGCAATGTCGCCCCTTCAAACACGCGCTCGCCTGTTTCCAGCACCAGCGCCCGCGATTGTCCAATCGTAATGCTGCGAATCGCCAGCGACACCGCCGAGGGAGCCGGTTGCATTGGCGCCTCTTCGGCGGGCTGCGGCGTTTCGACCTCGGCAACCGGCGGGGGTGCAATGGAGGGCGGGGGCGGGGCCGGCACGGCGACCGCCGCTGGCCGGGGCTGATGCGCGCTGGTGACTTTGTCGGTCAGCGTGCGAATCTTCGGCACATCCGCGGTGACCCGCGGCCTGATCCGGTTCCACGCAGCCACATCGGAGACGACCCCCGAAACCACCACTTCTCCCGGTCTCCCCGCGGCGGTCGCCAGGTCGAGCCGGTGCATTTTGAGCACCCGGCCGGCCGCTTCGGCCAGCGCGGCGGTTTCCGAAATATTGAGCCGGATCGCCGTTTTCAACCCGTTCAGCGCGGCGGCCAGTTCTTTTCGCACTTCGGCATCTGGAACATAGCCGGCCACCGTCAGCGTTTTGGCGTTGCGGTCGAGCGACAGTTCCGAGCCGTTGCGGAACTTTTCGAGGACGGCTTCGACCTGCCGTTCCACTTCGGCCCGGTCGTTCTGCGTGGCGACGACCGGCGTTCCGCCGAACGGATTCCAAAGCAGCAGAAATGCCAGAAGCGCCAGCATCGCCGCCACCACCGCGAACACGCCGCGCCGGCGATCGCGCGGCGCCGCCGCCGCGACCTGGGGGGCGGAGTTCGCCGTGTCGCTCGCAGCCGCGGGCGCTGGCTCCCCGGACGCCCCCGCGGGCGGCTCGGCCGGAGCAGCGGGGGCAATGGTGGCTGGGGTCAGGCTGGGCCAGGGCTCGTGTGCGGGGCCGACCGCGAAATGCGTGTCGCCCACCGTGACGCACTGGTAAGGCCGCAGCGGCGTTTTCGAGACGGGCTGACCATCGACGTACACCGGCCCGGCCGACGTCTGCTCGACAGTGACAGCCCCTCCGCTGACCATCAGCACCGCATGCTGCGACTGCAGTTGCGGGTCGACAAACACGATGTCGCAGCCGTCGTCGCTCCCCACGGTGTTGGGGCCGTCCGACAACAGCAGCTCCGCTCCGGCATGGGGGCCGGTGAGAACGCGCAGCAGTGCTTGCCGGAGCTGGGTCGCCATGAATCGCAGTCTAACAACGGGAGGAATCCGCCGAATAGCAGTTCAGCTGCCGGGCGGTCCGTCCCGTTGATTCGCGGTCGCCGGTCGGACTCTGCGCCAGAATCGACTGTTTTTTCAAACTCCGCCTGATCGGTTCGTGCCGATTGTCGCGGTTGCAGGGCCGATCGCCGGCCGTGGGACCGGAAGCGGCTTTCGGCCAGCGCCCAGACGAAGCGCAAAGAAAAACCGGACGCGGGTGAGCGCGTCCGGTCGGGAACTCAGCGTTGAAATGGCGGGATCAGCGGATGGCCCCTTCGACCTTCCGCTTTTCCTTGCCGTCGTTGGTGTCGGTCTTGGTGATGAGGACCTGGGTGGTCAGCATCAGTCCGGCGATCGAGGCGGCGTTGCGGAGGGCGCTCTTCACGACCTTCGCCGGGTCGACGATGCCGGCCTTGTACATGTCGCCGTACTCGCCGGTGACTGCATTGAAGCCGATGTTCGCCCCCTTCTGCTTCACTTCGTCGGCGACGACCGAGCCGTCGTTGCCGCCGTTGGAGGCGATCTGACGGATCGGAGCTTCAAGAGCGCGGGTGACGATGTCGATGCCGATCTGCTCGTCTCCCTTGGCCTTCACTTTTTCAACAGCCGGGATGCACCGCAGCAGCGCCACGCCGCCGCCGGGCAGAATGCCTTCTTCCACGGCCGCGCGGGTCGCGTGCAGGGCGTCTTCCATGCGGGCCTTGGTCTGCTTCATTTCCGCTTCGGTGGCGGCGCCGACGGAGATGATGGCCACGCCGCCCGACAGCTTCGCGAGCCGTTCCTGGAACTTCTCGCGGTCGTAGGTGCTGTCGGTTTCTTCGATCTGCTTGCGAATCTGGCCAACCCGCTTCTGGATCTCTTCGTTCTTGCCGGCTCCGTCGATCAGCGTGCAGTTGTCTTTGGTGACTTCCACGCGCTTCACGCGGCCCAGCTGGTTCAGCTCGACAGCTTCCAGCTTGATGCCGAGGTCTTCGGAGATCAGCTGTCCGCCGGTGAGAACCGCCATGTCGCCCAGCATCGCCTTCCGGCGATCGCCGAAGCCCGGCGCCTTCACCGCACACACCTGCAGCACGCCGCGCAGCCGGTTCACCACCAGCGCCGTCAGCGCTTCGCCTTCGACGTCTTCAGCGACGATCAGCAGCGGTTTGCCGGCCCGGGCCACTTTCTCCAGCAGCGGAACCATGTCCCGCAGGTTCGACACCTTCTTCTCGAACAGCAGGATGTAGGCATTCTCCAGAATGCACTTCATCTCGGCCGGGTCGGTCACGAAGTAGGGCGAAATGTAGCCCTTGTCGAACTGCATGCCTTCGGCCAGATCGAGCGTGGTGACGTTCGACTTGCCTTCTTCGACGGTGATCACGCCGTCGCGGCCGACCTTCTCCATCGCATCCGCGATCAGCTTGCCAATCTCGGCATCGTTGTTCGCCGAGACAGCTCCGACGTGCTCAATTTCCTTGCGGTCAGAGACCGGCTTGGCGATCGATTCGAGGTATTCGAAGGCGGCGTTGGCGGCTTTTTCGATTCCCTTGCGGACGATCTGCGGGTTGGCCCCCATCGAAATCGAACGCAGGCCCTCTTCGTAAATCGCCCGGGTAAGAACCGTGGCCGTCGTCGTGCCGTCGCCGGCGATGTCGCTGGTCTTCGACGCGACTTCGTTGACGAGCTTGGCGCCCATGTGCTCATACGGGTCTTCCAGCTCGACTTCCTTCGACACCGTCACGCCGTCTTTGGTGACGACCGGGTTGCCGAAAGACTTGTCGATGATGACGTTCCGGCCGGTCGGGCCCATCGTGACGGCCACGGCATCGGCGAGAGTCTTGACGCCGCGCGCCAGTTTCAGGCGGGCGCGATCGTCGAACAAAAGTTGCTTGGCCACCGGAAAGCTCCTGGGCGGTAGTTTGAGTTGGGATGTGTGTCAGTGGTGTAAGCCCAGGGGTTGCAACCCCTGGGCTTTCGGGGATTCAGTTAGACAACCTTCGCGAGAATGTCCGACTCGCGGAGAATCTTGATCTCTTCGCCGTCGACTTCGATTTCAGTGCCGCCGTACTTGCCGAACAGCACTTCGTCGCCAACAACCACGGCCACCGGGCAGCGTTCGCCGCTTTCCAGCAGCTTGCCGGGACCGACCGCCACAACCTTGCCGCGCTGCGGCTTTTCCTTCGCGCTGTCCGGCAGCACGATGCCGCCGGCCGTCATCTCTTCGGCATCCAGCGGGCTGACAACAACACGGTCATCAAGAGGCTTCAGTGCAACAGCCATCGTCATTCTCCGTAGGGCCGGCTGTGCCGGCCGGATGTGAGGTTTTGATTTTGAATGAAAGGTGTTCGACAGACGTCGGCCGGTGAAACCGGCCCGGCCGATCAGAAGTCGCCCATGCCGCCCATTCCGGGCATGCCCATGCCGCCCATGCCACCCATGCCGCCCATGTCGTGGTCATGGTCGTGGTGACCATCCTTCTCCGCAGCCGGCTTCGGCGCATCGACGACGATCGAGTCGGTCGTCATCAGCAGGCTTGCGACCGAGGCCGCGTTCTGCAGAGCCGTCCGCACCACCTTCGCCGGGTCGACAACGCCCATCGCCAGCATGTCGCCATACTCTTCGTTCAACGCATCGAACCCGTAGTTCTTGTCCGAGTTCTTGCGAACGTTGTTCGCCACCACCGCCCCATCCAGACCGGCGTTCTCGGCGATCTTCCGCAGCGGCATCTCCAGCACGTTCTTGATCAGCTTCACGCCCAGGGCTTCATCCCCCGTGGCGTCCACCTTGTCGAGCGCCTTGCCGCACCGCAGCAAGGCCACGCCGCCGCCAGGAACAATGCCTTCTTCAACCGCCGCACGCGTGGCGTGCATGGCGTCGTCGATCAGGTCCTTGCGCTCCTTCATCTCGGTTTCGGTGTGGGCGCCGACGTTGATCTGCGCCACGCCGCCGGCCAGTTTCGCGAGACGTTCCTGGAGCTTCTCGCGATCGTAGTCGCTGTCGGTCTTCTCGATCTCCGAGCGGATCTGGGCAGCCCGGCCTTCGATCGCCGCCTTCTGACCACCACCCTGAACCACCGTGGTGTTTTCCGAGTCGATGATGATCTTCTTCGCGGTTCCGAGGTCCTTCAGATTGACCGATTCCAGCTTCTCGCCCAGGTCCTTGAAGAACGCCTTGCCCCCGGTGAGGATCGCCAGGTCTTCCAGCATCGCCTTCCGGCGATCGCCATAACCAGGCGCCTTCACCGCAGCCACCTTCACGATGCCGCGGAGCTTGTTGACGACCAGCGTCGCCAAGGCTTCGCCTTCAATGTCTTCCGCGATAATCAGCAGCGGCGAGCCCGACTTCGAGATCGCTTCGAGCACCGGCACCAGCGTGCGGGCGTTCGAAATCTTCTCTTCGTGGATCAGCACCTTGCAGTTTTCGAGCTCGACCGTCTGCTTGTCTTCGTTCGTCACGAAGTGCGGCGACAGATACCCCCGCTCGAACTGCATGCCCTCGACCAGCTCGACTTCCGTGGCCGTGCCGCGACCTTCTTCAATCGTGATCACGCCATCCTTGCCAACCTTCAGCATGGCGTCGGCCAGAATCTTGCCGATTTCCGGGTCGTTGTTGCCGGCGATCCGGGCGACCTGCTCGATCGCCTTGCGGTCGTTTGCGGCGACCGGCTTGGCCATCTTCTTGAGTTCTTCCGTCACCCGCTCGACGGCCTTCTGCACGCCGCGGCTCAGCGACATGGCGTCCGCCCCGGCGGCGATGAACTTGAGGCCTTCGCGGTAGATGGCTTCCGACAGCACCGTCGCCGTCGTCGTGCCGTCCCCCGCCAGGTCGCCCGTCTTCGACGCGGCTTCCTTCACCAGCTGGACAGCGCAGTTCTCGAACTTGCACTCGAGCTCGACATCCTGGGCGACGGTGACGCCGTCCTTGGTGATTTTGGGCGAGCCCCAGCCCTTGTCGAGCACGGCGTTCCGGCCGCGGGGGCCAAGCGTGCTGGAAACGGCCTTCGCCAGTTTCGAGACGCCGTCGAGCAGCTTCTTGTGAGCTTCTTCGTCAAACATCAACAGCTTCGCCACGGTTGCTCCTCGTGCGCGGACTTGTGTGTGCGGACTTTTGGGGTCAGCGATTCGTGAAGGCGAATGTCGGACCGCTCAACGAGCGGCCATCAATGTGAATCCAGCGTGCGGCAGGAACCCGGACAGCGGCCCGGGCCCACAACCTGACCGTTCGGGCAGGCCATGCACGTTGAGATCGGTGAAAGCAAGGGGTGTGCCAATGGCCAGAAGTGCGTCGCAAACAGCTATCCGGAAACATATTACGAAGAACGTTCAGCCCGGGGGAACAACACCGCACTGCCAACTTGGCAGCAGCGAGCCCGATGGTCCGCGTGGTCGAGCAGGATGCTGCAAAACTTCAGGCCTTCGATATGCTCTGCCCACCACTCTGGCTTCGAAGGGATACGAGGCAGGAAGAGCGACCAGCCGTTGATGTTCTTCACGATTGACGTGGAATCCCGCAACCGACGGGATCATCCGCTCCGCGATCTCAAACGCACCGTTGACGGGATCTTGAACGAACCGGGCTCGCGCCTTGGCGCCGCCGACAGCCACACCGGGCACCCCATCCGTGGCCGGGCAGATCGGCTCGCAGACGGATCCGCCGTACAGCGCGTCCAAGGCGGCCAATATCAACTTCGCGCAGTGCCTGGCGAAGGACCTCGCGCCGCATGGCGTGCGGGTGAACACCGTCTGTCCCGGCATGGTGCAGACGCCTCTCAACCGCGGCGTGTGGCAGGCGTGGCACGACCAGACGCCTGCGGGTGAACGGCTGAGCTATGAAGAATGGGCCGGCCGGAAGATCAAGTCGATCGTGCCGCTGGGCGAGTGGCAGACGCCGGAAGCGATCGCCGACATGATCGTGTTTCTGTCGTCAGCGCGGGCAAGGCACGTGACGGGGCAGACGGTGAATGTGGACGGCGGGTTTGTGATGCACTGGTGAAGGAGTCCAACGTAGGCCGGGTACGCGACCCGGCGGGCTCCTTACGACAACGTCTCACGTGTAGACAGCGAACAAAGGACTCGCCGGGTCATGGCCCCGGCCTACTTCCTCGGCGTGTGGCCGGGCGGCGCGTGTGGCCGCGGCTGGACGAAGCGAAGCGAAGGAAGCCCCGGTCGAGTGTTGCCGAGTTCTCGTATGTCCGACGATGCCCCGACACGTGAAGCGGGGTTTGCTGCCATGCCGATACGACTCCGTTGTGAACTCGTTCCGGCACGCGACCGGGGTTTCGCCGAAAACGGCTCCAACTCCGGCCACTCCGCCGCTCCGCACGGTGATCGCCTTCACGGCCGCTGGTCGGCCACTCGTTCCCGCGCCGGTGTCAGGCGCACTTTCTTTCGAAGCACCTTGGCCGCGGAGATGTCGGCGTAGAGCAGTGCGTCGTCAAAGTTGACGGGGTTGATCAGGCTGCCGGGGATCATGTGTCGGGAGCTGTCAAACTGAAGCATCACCGGCAGCGGTTCGTCGTCACTCGTCATCGGACAGGGGATACCGTCGAACCGGGCGATTCCGTTCTCATCACTGACGACTTTCAGCGGAAAACGCGATGGCCTCGGAGTGGGTGGCGGCGGGTCGGCTTCGCCGTTCAATCGTCGGATGTAGTCGATCATGGATCCCGGTGGATCCAGATGGCTGGAACCCCAGCCTTCAAATGAATAGTGGGGATTGCAGAAGAATGTGACGCCCGGCAGTGGACGGTTTTCAGTGTCGACGACTTCGATTTCGAAGCTGTGAGTCCGCTCCATAGGAACCTGGAGGAGCTGGCCGGAGACCATGCGATGGAATCGGGATTGCGCGAAGCCTCCGGAGGGCACTGCGGCCTGGCGGTTGTTGGTCCGTTTGTAACCTTCCCGTTCGGCCTCGGGAGTACTTTGAAAGCGCGACACCCATCCGTCACAGACAGCGACGATCTGCACAAGCTCTCCTTGGGGCAGAGAGCTGAGCGTGAAGGTTCCGTCGGCGGCGATGGGCGCGGTCACCATCCATTGCAGGCTTTTCCACTCCTCCTCTTTGATGACCAGCCCGGCGACCCAGCCATTCTGGATTGGCCTAGGGACATTCTCCGAGATCTGGCCGTCGAGATCGAAGCCGCGCTTGAGAGTGAGAGTTCGGGGGATGTTGTCTTTCGCGAGCTGGCGCGGATCGACGACATCGCTGAACCAGGCGGGGCCGGAATCCGGGACATGCACAATTCGCAGGAGTCGTGTTTCGCTCGACTTCCGCATGTCGATGCGACGGACGCTGAGAAGGCCGTCCTCTTCGGACCAGCGGATACCTTGGCCGGAGTTGAACTGCGGGATGAGGCCATGGACCGGGGCCGGGTCTTCAGCGAGGCAGGCCATCAACTGCAGTCGGCCGCCATCTTCGATGATGAACTCCTGCTTCCGGAGCCGGGACTCGATCCTGCATTTCGTCACCGGGTAATTGGGATGGTCGATATCAAAGCCGACGTTCAGAATGGGACTGATGTGGTCGTGATCGACGAGTCCGCCGTCGAAGATTGACATCAGGGCCTCTCCGAAGTTGGCGACGTAGGGAACGGTGACGCGAAATCTTCCCTCGACGTCTGTCGTGCGAGTCAGCGGAACGATGCTGTTCACCCGCACCGTCGCCCCGGCCAGGGGCTCGCGGCTCTTGGTCAGCACCTGAATCTCGTGTTCGACCTTCGGACCCTTCCATTTTTCGACGAGCGCGTCACGGGCGTCGTCGTCGAGGTCATGGACGTTGACGATCGGCGGATTCGTTTCCTTCTGGTCCGACGCCGGATCCGCCGCCGCCGCAAGAAGAGCCAACAGCCCGAGCATCGCGCCTGTGAGCCACATCAACCCGCCTCCTTGAGGATGAATGATGGGAAGTATGCGCGAAACCGGGAGTGTGGCGCAAGGTCAATTCAGCACCGCGAGATTCGACCACGTCTCATTCACGCGGCGGCGTGGCCGGCGGGCGGTCGGGTGTTGCCGAGCCGTGTGTCCGGCGATGCCTCATCGTGTGAAGTGACGTAGGCTGGGTCTTGACCCAGCGAGCCGGGTGTCTTGCCGCTCTCATTCCGTTGGGCCGGTTGTCTTGGGCTAGCTGTCGCATTGACGGGGTCATGTGAACACTCCCTGGGCCGTTCGACAAAGAACTCGCTGGGTCGAGACCCAGCCTACTAGTCCGCCTCGGCTAACACTGTGGGTATAGTCGGTGAAGTTTCGTCCGTGCGTC